>Ga0209758_1000011_pt1 | contig 1049685 bp, 937 predicted proteins | sample AraplaMF_Col_mMF_FD_184258 | JGI IMG/M metagenome (GOLD analysis project Ga0209758, IMG submission 184258) | Arabidopsis root microbial communities from the University of North Carolina, USA - plate scrape MF_Col_mMF (SPAdes) (version 2) | ecosystem: Host-associated > Plants > Roots >... | reverse complement strand
TCGTTCTCAGCGGGATCGTCATGTCGCTCAGCTACGTCGAGGGCGATTTCGGGCGATTCTCGCTGCGCGAGTTCATGGCGCGGCGCCTGGCGCGGGTCTATCCGCTGCATATCGTCATGCTGATGGCGAATCTGCTGTTTCGCCTCCTGCGGATCAGCCTGGTCATGGCGGGTGTCGTCGTGGCTGCGCCGGCGGCGTTTGAGGTGAACAACGCCTATTCCTTCGTTCTCAACGTCCTGCTGCTGCATTCGATGGGGTTCGTCGACTATCTCAGCTGGAATGCGCCGAGCTGGAGCATCAGCGTCGAGTTCTACACCTATCTGGTGTTCGGCCTGATCGTGCTCTTTGCCCAGCGCATGCGTTCGCTGTTGTTGTTCTACGTCCTCTGCGGCGCGCTTGCGGTCGGAAGCCTGGTCTTCATCATCTTCGTGCTCGACAAGAGGAGCCTCGGGCTGCAGACCGACTTCGGCATCCTGCGCTGCTTCGTGAGTTTCTTTCTGGGCGTGCTGACGGTCAGGATCGTCGATCGTCTGCCGGCCAGGCCGGGCCCTGCCGTGCAGGGTATGCTGCAATTCGCCGCCATGATCGCCAGCATCGCTCTCGTCTCCCTGGCGGAGACCAGCCCTGCGTCGACCTTCCTCGCGCCCGTGACGTTCGCGATCTTCCTCGGCAGCTTGCTGGCCTTTCCGGATGCGCTGCTGGTGCCGCGGATGCTGGTGGCGAAGCCGCTGGTCTGGCTCGGCAAACGTTCCTACTCGATCTATATGGTGCACGCGCTCGTGGTGCTGCTCGCCGAATATTTCGTGCGAGCCGTGGGGGCAGGGCGGATCGCCGCGCTCGATTCGGTCTTCGCCGGTTTGCCGGCCACGCTGAACCTCGTGGTCTCATTGGCAGCCGTGCTGGCGGTGTCCCACTTCACTTATCTCTACGTCGAAATCCCCGGTGGCAGGCTGATGCGGAACGTCCTTGGAGGCCGGTCCGGTTTCTCCGCGTCGCCCGCGCGGCAGACGAACTGAGCCGGACATGACGATCCTCGCGCTGCATCGCCCCAAGATCACGCTGATCAGCCTCAACATCGAGGCGATCGCGCTGGGGGCCTATCTCGTCCGCGACGCCTTTGGCGGCATGATCCGCTATTACACCAGCATCTACCACTTGAACGCGCTCTGGTACCTGCCCGACGCCATAGCGTTTCTATGTCTGATCCAGTTCTTCGTGCATTGCATCCTGCGCAATCGCAGCACCCTGGCTCTGCTGGTGTTGGTGCAGATCATGCTGTCACTCGTGCTCGGCTATTTCATGCTGGGGACGGTCAACGCTGCAGTCTCGTCCTTCAAGATGATGCTGCCCGTGTTCGTCGGATTCTGCTTCTGCGATTCGAGCCTCGGCTCGTACAAAAAGCTTCTGTCGATCATCGCGGCGACCTTCTACCTGTCGGTGATCGGTGTCTTCCTGACGAAATTCTATCTGATGCCCTGGGTGGGCTATAAATACGAGTCCTTCGGCGCGGTGCGCGAGGCGGGCAGGCTGTGGTGGGCTTATGGCGGTGACGACCAGCGCCTCATGGGTTTTGCCGCCGACAATACCATGGCGGCCTTCTTCATTCTGGTGTCGTTCGCAATCACGTCCATTCGCATGAGCACCACCTGGTGTCTCCTGTTCGGATCCATCGCAATCTATGCCACCAAGCTGACCACGAGCAAGACGACCATGATCGTCCTCGTGCTCTACCTTCTCCTGCTGGTACTCGTGCGCATGCTGCCGGAGAGGTCGCGCTTCCCCGCGATCCGGAGCATTGCGCTGTGGTCCTATGCCTCGATCTTCGTGCCGTTCTTCATGATCGTGGTCGCTTCAGGCACCGCGGCGGTGCCGCATTCGACCCTTTTCAGCATCCTCGATCGCATCAACAACAGCTGGCAAAAGCCGTTCATCTACCTGACCCAGCTGATGCCGGTCGGGCTGGTGACAGGCTGTGGTGCGGGTTGCTTCAACTATCCGCAGCAGCTGTTCTCGCCGCTCGCGGCCTATTGGGTGCCCGTCGACAATTTCTACATCGGGACCTATCTGATGTTCGGCCTGCCGTTCGTCGCGTTCATGGTGATGGTGTTCCGGGCGACGTTCGGAGCGACCGACGTGTACAAGCTGACGCTGATCTTCATCGTCAACCTTTTCACCATTACCGTCCTGAACTACGGCCCGGCGTCCGGACTCCTGATCATCGCACTGAGCTTCAGCGAGGTATTCTCGCGGCGTGCGACCTCCGCGCGCGGCGTCGAGACCGTGCCCATCGTCATGCGGCCGCCGATGCCGTCATTGGAAGGCTTCCGCCCGGATATGCCGGCGGCGAGCGGAAGCAGGTGAGAACGAATAATGCATAAGCGGCTCGCATTCATCGACACGTTGCGCGGCATTGCCGTGCTCTCGGTCCTGGTCCAGCATGTCTTCGAGATCATCGTCGAGAAGCACCCGACCGGTGCCTATTACTGGCCCATCCACGATGTGTTCGGCTACTATATGAACTTCGGCCGGTTCGGCGTCGTGTTGTTCTTCTTCGTCAGCGGCTTCGTCATTCCGTTCAGCTTCCCGGACAGCGCCACGCCGGTGCGGGATTTTGCGATCAGCCGCTTCTTCCGGCTCTACCCGGCCTACTGGACCTCGCTCGTGGTCGGGCTCGTGACGATGCAGCTGATGGACTCGAAGGTCTATCCGCTGGGGCAGATCGCCGCGAACGTGACGATGTTGCAGACTTTCGTGAACGTGCCGAACCTCTGGGTCTTCTACTGGACGCTGGCGATCGAGCTGCTGTTCTATGTCGGATGCACCGTTCTCTTTGCGATGGGGCTGCTGAACCAGCGCTTCACCGCGGTGACGATCGTCGTTGCAGCCGCCCTGATCGGAACCACCGCTGCGCTGTTTGTTGAGAACAGGGCGGTCTCCTCGGTGATGGAGGTCGGGCTGAACCTGTCGGCGATGTTCCTGGGCAAGATCATCCGCGACACCGTCATCGGCGGAAAGCTGCGATGGAGCCATGTGGCGGTCTGCACGCTCCTGTACGCGGTCTTCGCCGCCACGCTGTCCGATCGGCGGTTCGGGGGCGTCTATCACGAGAACTTCTTCTACAGCTATTCGATCGGAGCCGCCTATGTCTGCGCGGCGCTGGTATTCATCGGCTTTGCCGTGTTCGGCGAGAGGATGGCGTGGCGCCCGATGGCGTTCGTCGGCGTGATCAGCTATTCGGTCTACCTGATGTCGCCGTTCGTGATCGTGTTCGTCCATCGTCTCGTCTGGTTCGGCGACGGGCCGCTGGGATGGTCGATCTTCCTGGGCTTGATCCTGGCGTTGTCGATCCTTGTCAGCTGGATGACTTTCACTTTCGTAGAGAAGCCCAGCATTGCCTTCGGGCACCGGTTCCGTTCGGTGCGCCGAAAGAAGGCGGTGCTCGAGCCCGCGCTCAGCACCCAGGGTGCCGCGGAGTGATCAAGGCACCCCACCAGGTGGGCGCAGCCTACGACGGATCGTTCGTTCCGTCGGTCCAGGGCCTTCGCGCCATTGCGGCGCTGAGCGTGCTGATGGATCATTTCTACGACATGCCGAAGGGAGGCATGTACGACATCCCGGATCCCGGGTTTTTGCCGCCGCTGTGGCCCTGGCTGCAATCGGTGATCAATGTGGGCGGGCACGGTGTCGAGCTGTTCTTCATGATCAGCGGCTTCCTGATCCCGGCGAGCCTGGTGCGGCACGGGTCGTTGCCGCGGTTCTTCTTCGATCGCGTCCTGCGCATCATGCCGGTGTTCGTCGTGCTGCATCTGGCGCTGTTCGCGATCGGGCCGATCGTGGCCTACAAGTTCTTCCGCGGCATCGACCTGACCAGCTATCTCGCCATCTTTGCGGCCAATTTGTTCTTCGTGCAGGACGCACTCGGCTTGCCGATTGCGCAGCAGAATGCCTGGACGCTAACTTATGAGTGGGCGTTCTATATCTGGTTTGCGCTGACATTCTCGATGTGGCGGGCAGGCGGCAGGCTGCTGGCGGCACCCCTGATCCTGCTGGGTCTGGCCTGCCTGATGCATTGGCCGATCACCGCGTTCTTCTGCATCGGCATGCTGTTCAGCGCGACCGGATTTCGCATCTCCCTTCCCGGGCGTCTCGGCCTGCTCGCAGGGCTTGCTTGCGCGGCCGCCCTGTATGCGAGCCTGGTGCTATTTCACCCCTTCGTCGGGCTCATTCCCGGCTTCCTGCTGTTCGGCATGGTGCTCGCTCCGGATTCAGGCTTCGGCAAGGCTTTGAGCGCGCCGGCGCTGCAATATGTCGGAAAGATCAGCTACAGCCTCTATCTCGTGCATCCCTTCGTGTTGTTTCCTTTGCAGGTGATCGGCCTGAAGTTGGTCGCCGCCGGCGTCGATCGCTGGCTGCTGTGGGCTGCCTTCATCGGGCTCGGGCTGGTGATGTCGTTGGTTGCGAGCGCGATCAGCTATGAGTTGATCGAGGTCAGGCTGCGGCGCCTGCTGGACGGCGCGATCCGCGGCATGTTCTTTCGACGCCAGATCGAGCAATCGGTATGAGAGATCGCCGGGTCGCGGTCAGCTCACGGTCCGGCCGGCGAGCCTGTGATAGGACCCGAGCAGCTGCTCGGCGATGCGGTCCCAGTTCAAGAGGCCGGCCGCGGTCTGCCGTGCGCCTTCGGTCAATGTCGCGGCGAGAGGTTTTGAAGTCAGCACCCGTTCGAGTGCGTCGGCTAGTGCCGTGGCATCGCCGGGAGGAACCAGCAGCCCGTTGATGCCGTCCGTGACGACGTCGGGAATGCCACCGGTGGCGCTGGCAACGACGGGACGAGAATTGCCGTAAGCGGATGCAAGCACGCCGCTCTGTGTTGCATCCTTATAGGGCAGGGCGACCACCGTGGCGGATTGAAACAGCCGTCCGGTATCCGCGGGCGAGATATAGGCGTTGATGGTCTTGACCGTCGACATCGCTTCCATGCGCGCGCCAAGCCGTGTCATCTCGGGGCCGCGGCCGGCGACGATGGCTTCATGGGCCACGCCGCGCTGGGCCAATATGTCGATCGCATCGATGAAGACGTCCAGACCCTTGTAGGCCCACATCCGTCCAAAGAACAGGATCCGCGCGGATTCCGGCTCGGTGAGTGCGCCGCCGGCCGGCGGAACCATGAGCACACCGTGCATGCTGGAAACTGCCTCGCCCTTGAAGTCGGGCGAGGCGCGGCGAAAATCAGCGGTGCAGCTCTCGCCATGCGTCGTGACGACAGATGCGGCTGCGCGCATCCGTTCACGCCAGGCATCTTCACGCGGCGAGGTGCCGGAGCCGCCTTCCGAATGCGGAATCGCATCGTGAACCGTCAGCACCAGGGGAATGCCGAGCGGACGGAGCAGCTGGATCAGCTTGGACGTGTAGATCTCCGGAACTTCGTGACAATGAATCACGTCCGGACGAAACGATATTATGTCGATGAAGGACGCGGGGATGCCGATCGCGCCGCCGCGGCGCAGGCTCAGGTCGCGGATGCGTGTCTCGAAGGGCGCGGCCACGGCGATATCTGCAAGTTCCCATTGCTGGTTCGCGTCCTTGGCGTTGAGCACGAGGCGGACGTCGCAATGATGCGCCAATCCCGATGCGAGCCGGTAGGAATATTCCGCAAAATGCGGTGCGTAGATCGCCACGCGCAAACGCCTGGAGTTGCGGAGAGAACGCTGAGCAGGCGAATTCATCAAGGCATCCATTTTGCATCACTTCGCAAAGGTTGATCGGAGTGTAGTCCACGATTTGAACTCACTTCCACTCTAAATGGGAAACGTGACGGCACTCATCTGATTGCCATCACTCCGTCGTATTGTAGCGAGCATTCAGTACTCCGCCGCGATCGGAGATGGTGACGTCGCGGCAGCATCGCGCCATGTCGTCTAGCCTGCGATTGTGGTTGGATCTGTCGGAATTGGGTCGAATTGTTGATGAACGTCACGCCGGGTAAGCAACATCAGGTCGTGGTTGCCTTGTTCTGGTCGCTTGCACAGAATTGGGGCGGCCGGGCGCTGTCGTTCGTCCTGTTCCTGGTGCTGGCGCGGCTGCTCAACCCGGCGGATTTCGGTCTTGCCGCGCTCGTCGCCTTCATCCTGCTGCTCCTGAGCTCGATCGCCGAATTCGGCTTCGGCGACGCGTTGATCCAGCGCCGCACGCTCGAACCTGCCGACGTGACGCTGCCCTTCTTCTGCTCCTTCGCCGCTTCGACGCTTCTGGCGGTTCTGATTGCGCTCCTTGCGCCGGATATCGAGCATTGGCTCGACGTGAAGGGGCTCGCGCCGCTGCTGACGGCAGCAAGTCTCTCGCTTCCGATCGGCACCGCGACCCTGTTTCAGGAGGCGCTCTACAAGCGCCAGATGGATTTTCGCGTGCTCGCGCTCAGAACCATGGTGGCAACCGCCGTCTCCGGCATCGTGGGAATCGCCTGCGCCTATGCCGGGTTCGGCGCTCTCAGCCTCGTGATCCAGGTGGTCGTTCAGAGCGCGATCAGCGGCTTGTGGCTCTGGAGCCAGCCGCGATGGCTGCCGATGCGCGGTTATGATTTGAAGAGCTTTCGCGAGCTCTCCGGCTACAGCGTTCACGTCGTCCTGAACAGGCTGCTGGACTTCGCCATCGTCCGCACCATCGACATGATCATCCTGACGCTCTATGGCGTCGCGGCCCTCGGCATCTACACGGTCGGTGCGCGGGTCTACATCATCCTGATGCAGCTGCTCACCCAGGCGGTGATGGACGTCGCGTTGAGCGCACTGTCCAGGATCGCCCACGAGCGCGACCGTATCGCCGGCGCCTATTTGCGCAGCGTCAGTCTCGGAGCGCTGGTCGGCTCTCCCATTTTCGTACTGCTTGCGGCGATCGCGCCGGAGTTCTCCCTGCTGCTGTTCGGCGCGAAGTGGAGCGGAAGCGAAGTGGTGATGCGGCCGCTGATGCTGATCGGCGCGATCCAGACGGTGCAGTTCGTCAACAGCGCCTATTTCGGCGCGCTGGGCAAGCCGAACTACGTCTTTGCGCTGAACATCCTCAAATTCTGCGCGGTCGTGCCCGCGATGTTCCTGCTTCCCTCGCGAGATATCGGCCAGTTGGCGACGATCTTCGCATTCGCGCAGCTCGTGGTGACCCCCGTGACATTCGCGCTGGCGCTTCGGTTGCTGGGCCTGAGCTGGAGCCAGTTCCTGCGTCCGATCGCCGGCTGCCTTTGCGCCATCGTTCTTGCCTACGGCGCGGTCGTGCTGTGCCGCGAGGCGACGCAGGACATCAACCCGTATTTGCGGATGGGGCTGCTGTCGTCGTGTTTCGGGGTGACCTATCTCATGAGCATTCTGCTGTTCTGGCGGAAGCAGCTGTTCTCGCTGATCGATTTCGTCGTGAAGCGCGGTGCGACCGCCTGATGAAGACGAGGAGGACGATTTGAAGCAATTGATCCCGGTGCCGGTTCGCAGGCATCTCCGAGGCTGGCTCAACAGCGCGAAGAACACGCCCTTCGCGGTCGATCTCCTCGAGCTGCGCAGGTGGCAGATCGCGCGGAAGGACGTCGGCGTCAATGCGGCGCCGCGCAACACGCCGCGCCGTCTCGTGCTGTTGCCGTCGGACCCCTGGAGCATTCATCAGTCACGCGGCGACGAGGCGATGATCGAAGCCACCGTCGGCGAGCTGAAGCGGACCTATCCCGACCTCGAGACCTATATCGTCACCGCCACCAGCGCGGCGAGCGCGGACGTTCGCGCCATGGGTTTCAAGCCGCTCGAGATCTGGAGGCAGCCGTTTTCCTACGAGACGGTCGCGCAGGAACTCTCGCTCACCCGTCCGGATTTCGGCGTGGTGCTGGGGGCCGACGTGCTCGACGGCTACTATTCTCCGGTGGATGCGGCGCGGATGCTGCTCGTGGCCGACCTGATGGCGGGATTCGGCGCCAAGGTCAGCGTGCTCGGCTTCAGCTTCAACTCCCGTCCGGCGAAGGCGCTGCGCGAAGTGTTCCGGCTGCTCGATCCGGGCGTGGTCCTCAACCTGCGTGATGCGATATCGCTTCAGCGCTTCGACGATTTTGCCCGCAAACGTGCGCGTCTCGTCGCCGATTCCGCGTTCATGCTGACGCCGCGCGCCGACACCGTAGCGGTGAAGCAGATCGCGGCCACGGTCGCACGGCAGCGCGCGCAGGGCCGCAAGGTGTTCGTCTTCAACATCCATCCGATGTTGTTCAAGAAGCCGGAGCCGGCCAAGCTGGAGCGGATGATAGAGCTGGCGGCGGATGCCATGACGCGCCTGTCACGGCAGCACAATGCAAGCTGGCTGCTGCTGGCGCATGATTACCGCCCCGGAATCGCCGACGACAATTGCCTGCGGCCGCTGGCCGCTCGGCTCAAGCCCGCGCTTGGGGAGCACGTGCATCATGTCGAGCAGGTTCTGTCGGCGGGCGAGATCAAGGCCGTTGTCGGACTGGTCGACGGTGTGATCACCGGCCGCATGCATCTGGCGATTGCGGCGCTCGGGCAGGGCACCCCGGTGGCGGCGATCACCTACCAGGACAAGTTCCAGGGCCTGTTCGCGCATTTTGGCATCAGCGAACAGCTGCTGCTCTCGCCGGCCCAGTTCCTTGTCGGGGACAGCTTCGAGGCATTTCTGCTGCACTTTCTCGGGACATACCAAGCCGCGGGCGAGCAAGTCCGTCAGATGCTGCCTGAGGTGATGGAATTATCCCGCGCCAATGTCGCGCCGTTGCTGGACGATGGGCCGGCGCGGATCGTGCGGGAGGCCGGCGGCAAGGTCGCCTGAGCATTCAGATGTTTGCGGCGGGCGTCAGTTGACCGCCCGCTCGGGGTTCTCGAAGCGCAGGGACGTCTCGGCCGCCACCGGCCGGACCTTGCGGGAGGATACCAGCCCGGTGTCGGCCAAGCGATTGACGAGGCGCCGTGCCGGATTCTCGAAATAGGCGTAGGTGCGGTCCGCGATGATCGTCAGCACCACGCAGCAGGCGAGGGCGAAGAGGCCGAACTGATCCGGGCCCAGTCCGAGCCAGGTCCACAACGGCTTGAACACCGCAATGAGCAAAGCATCGTGCAGCATGTAGATCGCGTATGATGTGTTGCCGAGCCGTCCAAGCAGGCGGGCGCCGGGGAACTGGACGAAAGCGCTTTCGCCGACGGCGGTCAGCAGGATGGCGCAGGAGAACAGCAGAATGGCAAGGTCCGGTTTGGCGAACACGTTGAGGACGAGCACGGAGATGCCGAACGTGGCGATGCCGGCGAAAACCACCCGCTTCTGCCGGTAGGGCTGCGACATCCGGAACAGGATCGCGAGCAGGATGCCGTTCAGGAAGCTCGGCAGCGCGCGGAGCATGCCATAGTCATAATTGGCGCCGTACATCTGCGACCGCTCCTGCCAGATCGGCAGATGGCCGTGGGCTAGGACCAGATAGAGCGCCGCGACGACGGCAGCGAGCGCCAGCGGATGCAGCTTGCGCGCAACCAGCATCAACAGCGGAAAGATCAGATAGCAGAAGAATTCCGCGCTGATCGACCAGGACGGCGAGTTGAAGCTGAGATGGTCGGTAACGCCCCAGGCTTGCAGGAGAAGGAGGTTGTACAGGAAGTCCAGCGGGGTCGACCTCGCCGTACGCTCGAGGCCGACAGCGATCAGCACGACGAAGATGAGCAGGCTCAAGAGATGCAGCGGATAAATCCGCGCGATGCGGCGGATCATGAAACGGGAATAGGCGCGCACGCCGCGCGCGTCGGACGGATAGGAGTAGGAGATCACGAATCCGGACAGGATGAAGAACATGTCCACGAACAGGCCGTAGGAGCCGTTCCAGGCCGGCGAAATGCCCGTGTCGATCAGCTTCAGGTGGAAGATGAAGACCCCGAGCGCGGCGACGAAGCGGTAGAAGTCGAGAACGACAAAACGTCTTGCTTCACTGGCTTGCATCGGGCCTCGGAGTCCTTGCGCGGTTCGCCTTTCTTCTAGAGTCGAATTGTGACGCAAGTTCGCTGAGCGCATCGGGCCGATGCGGGCAGTCGCGACACTCCGTCAAAATTCAGGGGGCCCATCCAATTGCGGATGGCAGTTTGCTGCCTGCTCATCGATGAGGCAGGTCCACGGGAAAGGGAACAGGGGCGGGACATGGTCCCCGCCCCTGCGACGTTGGCGCCCGTTTGGGCAGTGCTCAGACGAATACGAAGTCGTGGCTGGTCAGGCTGGAGACATAGACGTTCTTCAGCAGGATCGAATCATTAGCCGAGAACGTGATGAGCGCGTTCGTACCGGACTGCGTGATTTGCAGATGGCTGTAGTCCGCGGCCAGCAGTTTCGAGATCTGGACCACGTCGTGAGTCGTGCCGTCGCCGGCCTGGAAGTTGAGGATCTGGTCCTGGCCGTGATCGTAGGCGACGGTGGTCGAGTTCGGTGCCGCCGAGAACACGTCGTTGCCGGCTCCGCCCTGGATCGTCACGCCGCTGGCGACGGCCGTGACGTTGTGGGTGCCGTCGGTCTTGGTCTGGTCGAAGAACTGCAGCGCGCTGGCGGAGTTGTAGTTCTCGTGCTGCGTCGTGCCGGTCTGTCCGTTGAAGTTGAACAGGAAGACGTCCTTCGAGCCGTCGGCGTTGTTGGCGATCTCCTGGGTCTTGGTGCCGGCGCTGTTGTAGATGTCGGTCAGCTTGCTGCCGTCGTCGTGGATCACCTGGGTATAGTCCAGGGTGCCGTCGGCGTGGGTCCGGGTGAGCTCCACCAGCTTGCCCGCGGCATCGAGGTGCTGATGCTGGGTGGTGTAGGACTGCCCGGTGACGTTGTAGTTCCAGTTGTCCGACGTGCCATCGGCGTTCTTGATATAGGCCGCAGTCTTCACGCCGCTGGTATAGACCGTCGTGGAGCTGTAGCCATCGCTCTTGGTCGTCACCTCGCTGGTGATGACGCCGTTGGCATCATACCAGTCGGAGGTCTTGGTACCGTCGGCGCTCTGCTCCAGCGTGAAGGCCAGGCTGTTGTCGGCGTGGGTGCGAACGATGTGAGTGAGGAAGCCGGTCGAATCGTAGCTGTCGTGCTCGTTCGTGTAGGTCTGGCCGACGACGTTGAACTGGAAGACGTCCTTCGACCCGTCGGCGTGGTAGTCGGTTTCCGTCTTCTTGACGCCGGATGCATCGTAGTTGGTGACCACGCTGCTGCCGTCGCTGTTGACGGTTTGGGTGTAGTCGAGCGAGTTGTCCGCATGCCAGCGGGTCACCTCGGTGGTCTGGCCTGAGGGGTCGAGGTGCTGGTACTGCGTGGTGTAGCTCTGGCCGGTGATGTTGTAGCTGTAATTGTCGTGGCTCTGGTCGGCATTGGTGATGTAAGCCGCGGTCTTCACACCGTTGGTGTACACCGTCGTCGAGCTGTAACCGCTCGGCTTCTGGAACACCTCGCTGGTGAGGACGCCGTTGGCGTCGTACCAGTCCGTCGTCTTGGTGCCATCGGCGCTCTGCACCAGCTTGAACGCCATGCTGCCGTCGGCGTGCTTGCGGATCAGCGTGGTGAGGAAGCCGGTCGCATCGTAGATGTCGTGCTCGGTCGTGTAGTTCTGGCCGGTGATGTTGAAGAGGAAGACGTCCTTGCTGCCGTCGGCGTGATAGTCGGTTTCCTTGGTCCGCGTTCCCGCAGCGTCATAGTTGGTGACGACGCTGCTGCCGTCGCTATTGATGACCTGGGTATAGTCGAGCGTGCCGTCGGCATGCTTGCGGGTCACGGCAGTGACCTTACCTGAGGGATCGACGTGCTGGATCAGTGTGGTGTAGCTCTGGCCGGTGATGCCGAAGGCGTAATTGTCCTGGCTGCCGTCGGCATTTTTCACATAGGTATTGGTCTTGACGCCGTTGCTGTAGGTCGTGGTCGACATAGTGCCGTCCGCCTTCTGCACCACCTCGCTGGTGAGGCTGCCGGCGGAATTGTACCAATCGGTCGTCTTGGTGCCGTCGGTCGTCTGGGTGAGCTTGAAGGCGAGACTGCCGTCGCTGTGCAGGCGGGTCAGGCTGGTGAGGAAGCCGGTGGCGCTGTAGACGTCGTGCTCGCTCGTGTAGGTCTGGCCGGTGATGTTGTAGGTCCAGACGTCCTTGCTGTGATCCGCATGATAGGCGGTCTCGACCAGCTTGACCCCCGTGGCGCTGTACGTGGTGATCACGCTGCTGCCGTCGCTGTTGTAGACCTGCGTCGAGTCCAGCGAGCCGTCGGCATGGCTGCGGGTCACCGAGGTGACCTTCCCGGAGGCATCGAGATGCTGAACCTGGGTGGTGAAGCTCTTGCCCGTGATGCCGTAGGTGTAATTGTCCTGCGAGCCGTCGGCATTCTTGACGTAGGCCGCCGTCTTGACGCCGTTGGTGTAGAGCGTGGTGGAGTAGTAGCCGTCCGACTTCTGGACCACTTCGCTCAGCAGGGTTCCGGCGGTGTTGTAGGTGTCGGTGGTTCTCGTTGCGTCGGTGCCGACATGAACGAACTTGGTCTGCACGCCATTGGTGTAGCTGATCAGGTCCTTGGAGCCGTCGGTGTAGGCGACGGTGGTCGAGGTCGGCTGCCCGCTTGAATTGAGGCCGGTGTCGGACTTCGACAGCAGCTTTCCGCTGGCGTCGTAGGTCTTCGTGTTGCTCCAGGTCGCGGCCGCATTCGTCACCGAGAATGAGTAGCCGCCCTGAATCTTGGAGAGGGCGCTGCCGTAATGCGCAATTATGTAGTCCATGGTCGCCTTCGAGGCGACCGGCAGCAAGTGGGAGCCGGTCAGCGTGATGGTCTGCAGCGCGGTCGACTCGCTCAGGTCTGACAGCTGCGGCACGATCTCGGCCGCCGTGCCGCTGACGGTGGTCCTGGTGTCCGGCGGCGTTGAGGTGGCCGGCGGCGCGTCGATCTCGATGATCAAGGGATGATCGCTGACCGGAATCGTGATCGTGCTGACGTCGGTATAGCTGGCGATCGCCGTGGTTCCCGTCAGGGTGTCGTACACCTTCACCGAATGATGCACGGCACCGAGGTTCACGGTGACCGTCTGGGCCGCGTTGGACACCTCGGTATCGGTGGAATCGTTCCAGAGCTTCGGCTCCGCCCACACGACGAGCTCGTAGGCGCCGTTGCTCTTGCCGAGCACCATGCTGTTGCCGGTGGCCGGCATGTTGCTCAGCGTGTAGTTCAACGGATCAGTCGGCTGCAGGCCGCCTTTGCCGTCGTCGGCCAGAACGGTCGTCAGATTGTGAATGGCCGTCGCGGCAAGCTTCGGCGACCCGTCGGAATTGAACAGTCCGAAATTGGCTTCGGGATTGGTATTGCCGGCGGAGGAGTCGCGGTCGAACAGCTCGTAGAGATAGGTCGCGCTGACGCCGGCCTTGTAGGCGTCGACCAGGGTGTTCAGGATCGATTTGGCCTGCACCGTCTCGTTGACGCCGAGATATTGGGTGTTGGCCTGCGTGGTGTAGCCGGTCTCGGTGATGACGACGGGCTTTCCCGGGGCCGCGGCCATCACCGCGCTCAGCGTTGCCGAGATCGAGCTGCCGGTTGTCAGGCTGGTGCTGACATAGGCATGGGCGTTGGCGTAATCGACCGAGCCCGACATGTTGCCGAGCTGGCTGTAGCCCTGCGGATCGTTGTAGGCCAATGACAGATTGTAGACAGGGATGCTGCCGAGCGCGGCGTTGGCGTTGACGGCCTGATAGAGCGCGCTCTGGAATTGAGCCGCGGCCGTCAGGCTCGAGCTGCCATTGTAGCTGAAGGGCTGGTGGTTGGCCTCGTTGAGTCCCTCGATGGCGCTGATGCTGCCCGGGTGGCTCGCCACGAACTTCTGGAGCGAGGCGATGTAGTTTTGCAACCCGGTTGTGCCGGTCTGGGGCAGGGCGGACGACACCAGGAAGTCGAACTTGTAGCCGGCGGCAGCCAGGCCGTCGACGACGGGTTGCGCGGCAGGGCTGGTGCCCATCGCGTCGCGCAGATGGGTGACGCCGAGATATTCGAGGTCATCGACCATCATTGCGAGATTGTTGTAGCCGGTCCACCCGAAGCCGGCATGCGTGTTGACGCCGATGGAGTTGATGAATCCGCTGGCGGACAGGATGGTTTGATCGGGCATTGCACACTCGAGTTTCAGCGCAAGCAAAATTGCTCGCAGGGATTTGCGTTCAAGCTTCTCTGTCGAGTGTGAATTTCAGATAAAAATCGAAGCTACAAATCGCGAGCGAACTTGGGTTCCTTGTGCAGGAACAGAATCGCTCTCTGTGCAGCAGAATAGGAATGCGATGCCAGGGCAGGATGACGTGAGGAAGGCGCTTTCGTGATTTTCAGGAAATGCGGTGCTGAATATATGCGCATCGCTCGCGAGATGGATTCGTTCGACGATGCGACGCGGCCCGCTTGTCCGCCGTTCGGAGTATCTTTGTCTCGTGATTTCGAGCAACGCATCGGTTTTCTTGCATGCGAAGTTCGCAGATGCCGCTTCGATGAGCGGCTATATGTTATAATTTACTCGTTTTGGTTGTAGGTGCCCAGGATTGGTGCAGGCGCTCGTTGCGGAGATTGATCCGGAACTCGATCGGTGTCGCAAGTCCGGATGCGACGAATTAGCCGCGGCGGGCCAGCATCAGAAAATCCCCGCGCCATCCGATGACCGCCGTCGCGAGCGCAGCGATCACGATCTTTCCGGCGAGCCATGTCGCGGGCCCGGTCGGCATCGCAGCGAGCGATCCGATCAGGATGGCGGCCGCCAGGGCCTGCATGACCAACGACCAGCGCGGGAATGCCTCGAACCGCAGGGTCGGACCGAGCGCGGCCAGGATCGTGGCAAGGGTAGCGAGCGCAGCGCAGCCGACGGCCTGTCGCGGCGACAATCCGGCCCACACCGCGACGAGCGCGACGGCTGCGACGATCGCGAGCTGACCGGCCGCGACGACCACGAGCCGGGTCGCGAGCTTCTCCAGGTGTGGAACCACCGCGATGGTCGCCTGAAGATGCGTGTGCAGGAAATAGAAGGCGGCCACGGTGGGCGCCGTCGCCAGGAAGCCGTCGAGGCTCTCCCGCGGCACCAGGATACGGGCGGCATCCGGAATGAAGCCGACCAGGCCGCCGAGCAGCACGAGGGTCGTGCAGATCATGAATTCGAACATCCGCCGGGCCGATTGAACCGACTTCACGACGGTCCCGTGTTCGAAGTCCTTGACCAATTCGGGATAGCTCACGGTGTGGATCGCGGCGTTGAGGACCCAGAACGGACGTTGCAGCAGGTCGAGCGCGATCGAAAATCCGGCACCTGCACCCGTCGCGCCCAGCCGGCCGATGATGATGACACGGAGCAGCACCGGCACCGACAGATGGATCACGGAGGCGCCCGCCGCCAGCATGCCGTAGCCGGCGAAAATCTTCCAGTCCGCCAGCATCGTCTGCAACGAGGCGCGCTGCAGCGGCGTGCGGTATGCAACGAGTCCGGCGACGAGGCCCAGCAAATGGCCCGCCGCAATCCCCAGCAGCGCAGCTTCAGCCGTCCCAGAAATTATGCCTCCCGCGCCGGCGCCGGCGAGAAGCGCGGTGGCACGCAGCGCAAGGAGAGAAGACGCAACGCCGAGCCGGTCGGACAGACGCACCGACAGGAAGTAAAGGTCGGTCAGGCCCTGAAGCACGGATATGCCAAGGCCCAACGCGATGATTCCCGCCGGGAGCGCGGTCGCCAGGGACGCGCAGCTCCCGACCACGATCAGCGCGCCCGCACTCGACAGGCCCGCCGCAAACAGTGACCACCTCAGCCGGGCCGCCTCGGTCTCCCCGGCTGCGGCCAGGAAACGCAGTCCGGCGAGCTGCAGCCACTCGAACATCAGCACGCAGAGCAATTGGCTCGAGGCCAGCGCCAGCGAAAAGCTGGTGTAGTCGGCGGCGGGCAACAGATGGCTGATCGCGAAGATCAGGATGATCGCCGCGGCGCTCTGATAGACGTAGCCCGCCATGGCGAGGAGGCGTGTCATCGCGGAATGAGGCGTTCCTCGCCGACGACCGCCGGCCCCTGTGGCGCTTCGGTCGTGGCCGCGCGCAAATGCGACATCCGCTGTTCGCGCAATTGTTCATACAGGCTCTTGTATGAAGACAGCACGTCGGCAAATATCCACTTGTTGGTATCGGCGATGAGGCGCCGGCTGATCTCGTCGATCTTGTGCGGATCGGCCGCGACCGCAAGCATGCTCTCGGCCAAAGATTCGGGATCGGCTTCGGTCAGCCAGCCGGTGATGCCGTGCTCGATGACTTCGGGCATGCCGCCAAAGCGCGTTCCGAGCAGCGGCCTGCCGGCCGCCTTGGCGTCGGCGACGACGAGCGGGCCGGGGTCGTGCCAGATCGATGGGGCGATCACCACGTCCACTTGCTTGTAGAAATCGTCCGGCACCACGAAGCCCATGAACTCGATCCGCGCATCGGGGGCGAGCGCCCTGAGGCGCCGTTGCTCCTCGTCGCTGACGCGGCCGGCGATCATCATGCGGATGCGATCCGGAGGCAGCAGCGCCAGCGCCCGCATCAGATTGTCGATGCCCTTTTCCTCCGTGAGGCGGCCGATAAATCCGAACGTCACTTCCGTGGTGCAGACCGGACGAGGATAGGGCGCGCGGGGCGGCTCGGTGGAGGCGTTGCGGATCACGGTGCGGATCGGCGTCTCGGCGAACATGCCCATGTCGGTGTGAATGGACAGGACGCGCTCGCTCACGCCGACCACGGCGCTGAGCCAATGCGTGGCGCGCTTGCGATGAAAGGTCAGAAGCTTGCAGCTCGTGCAGGTGTGCTCGCAGGATCGTCCCTTGTCGAAACGGGAGCAGCGCGGGCAGGTCAGATAATAGTCGTGAAGCGTATGAAGCACGGGAACGCCGAGCTGGGCGGCGACGCGCCAGATCGCGGTGGTGAGGCCCGACAAATTGTTGGAGTGCAGCACGTCGGGCTTGAAGGCCCGGATGCGTTCGGCGACCAGGGGCGCCTGCATCCGCCAGTCGTCGACGGCGTGCCAGATGCTGCGTAGCGCAACGTTCTTCTGCTCCGTGAAGGGCATATAGATGTTCTGCACCGGTGCGGAATAGACGTTGATGCCGTTGCAGCTTTCGTGCGCCTGCTCGGGTGAGGAGGCAGCCCGGATCACTTCAACCTCGTCACCGCGCTGAACCAGCCCTTCGGCGAAGCGCCGCGCGAAAATCTCTGCGCCGCCGACGATCTTTGGGGCCTGAGGCGTCGGATAAAGCGTGGATGTCAAAAGAACTTTCATCGCGTCAACCTCATGTCTGCAAAAAATCGCATCTACCGCGCCGGCCTGATCTCCAGGGCAGGAACGGCACTGTCATTGGCTGCAATCAGGACCGGTGTGCTCGAGACGGGAATCCAGACCCCGGACGCGGGCCTTGCCGTCTGGTCGCACGGCATCGCGAAGCTTGCGCTTGGCTGATCGCCCTTGAGCCGGATTTCGTAGCGCCGGTCCGGAGCCTCGGACCAGACCGCAACCCTGCCGCCGGAAGCCGTCGATGCGTTGATCGACACGACGCCACTGGCGAGCTCGCGCCGCTCGGCACTCAGGCTGGCGCGAACGAAGGCCCAGGCGCCCTGGGCGGCACAGGCAACCGGCTTCGGCGAATTGTCGAAACGATAGAGCCCGAAATTGTCCTCCAGCTCCGACGGATTCTTTCCACTGTCCTTGAGCTCGTAGAGCCACATGCCCTTGAGCCAGCGCGTCGCGGTCGATGCCCACAGGATCAGCTGCGCCGTATTGTCGGCTTGGGCCTGCTCGCTGACGCCGCATTTGTTGCTGGCCGTGGTCCAGCCTGTCTCGGTGATATAGATCGGGAAGTCGGGGTTTCCGCTCGCCTGGCCGACGAGACGGTGAAACGCCGTGACCCGATCGATGATTTCGGCCGAGGTGCGTTTGCTCGGGCCCATGCAGAAATTGTAGAGATGGATCGAAGCGCCGTCGGCATATTGAAGGATGCCGGTCCGCAGCATCTTCTCCGTCCATGTCCAGCCCGGATCGTCGCCAAGCGCGCCGACCAGGAAAGGCGCATTCGGCGCGACCCGCTTGACCGCCGGCCGCGCGACTTGCGCGAGCGCCAGATAGTTTTCCGGTGAGAACGCGGCGTCCTTCTTCGCCGCCAGGTTCCATTCGTTCCAGAGCTCGAAGAGCGGGTGTTGTGCCACGACCGATTGCGCAGCCGCGGCGGCATAGTCGGCAAACCGATGCCGCGCTTCATCAGTCGTCGGCGGCGAGGAGTTCGGAACGAGATGATGACCGAAGGCAAGGATCAGCAGAGGACGCGCGACGCCGGATCTGACCTGCGTTTCGAGCCTGGCGAGGCGGGGGGTGAACCCCATGCGGCGACCGCCGACCTCGAAATCGGACCAGGGAAAATCGTCGCGGAAGGCGTTGAGGCCGAGTTGCTTGATCTGGGCGATGTTCTCCGAAGGCAAATATCCGCGCGGGCTCACCGGGCCGCCCAGCCCCTGATGGGTGCCGACACCCAGCAGGAATCGGGCGTCGAGCGGTTGAACCTGCTGTGCGTAGACGGAAACCGGCAGGAGAAAGGATGCGATGAGGCTCGCGAGGCGAAGGCCGTCGCGAACCAAGGTGCGTGGAAGCGGAGGAGCCATCAGAAATTCTTGGAGAGATCCGATTGCAGCGCCGCCTTCGCCTCGACCGATGTGCCCTCGTCCTGCAGGAGTTCGGCATAGACCTGCTGCAATTGCCCATGCGTCTTCTGAACGTCATAGAGCTGCTTGAATCGGTCGTAGCCGCGCTGTCCCAGCACCTTGAGATCGAAATCGAGCGCCCGCCGGAAACCGTCGACGAGCGGCTGGACGGCGACGGGCTCGCACAGCACGCCGGTGACGCCGTCGACGACGATCTCGGGCAACGCGCCGCTGCGGAATGCCAGGATGGGCTTGGCGGCGCGCATCGCTTCCAGGGCCACGAGGCCGAAGGCCTCCCACCGTGACGGGATCACGACGAGATCGGCGGCCTCGAGCTGGGTCTCGATGGTCGGGCGGTCAAGCCAGCCGAGCAGCGACACGTTGGACGGGACGTTCGGGCCTTCGTATTTGTTGACGACGGAGGCGCCGATCATGCGGATGTCAATCACATCTTCCAGGGTGCGCGCCGCTTCGATCAGGAGATCGAATCCCTTCTGGCGGTCCAGGCGTCCGATGAAGAGAACCTTGACCTTCTTGGTGGTCCAGTCCGCCGCGACGGGCTGCGGCGAGCGCGTCTTCGAGATGCCGTTGTGAACGAGGGTGAGGCGGTCGGCCGGAATTCCCGCGCGGACCGCTTCGTTGAACTCGTCGCCGGAGATGCAGATGATTCGGTCCGACGTCCGCGCGAGAAGATTCTCCGCCGCCTTCGTCACCACGTGACTGAGGCGGCCGGTCTCGCGTGAAAATGCCCAGCCGTGCGGGCAATAAACCACGCGCGGTCCGTCCGAGCGGGCCGCAAGCGCGGGGCGCAGCACGAGGCCTGCAAACGAGGAATGCAGATGCACCACGTCCGGCTTGAAGGCGTCCAGTGCCTGCATGCTCGCGCGAAACATCTGGAATAGTCCGGCGACGCTGCGGCCGGATCGTTCGAACGTCGTAATCTGGTTGTCATCAATCCCGGGGAGATCGCGGCGATGATCCGAGGGCACGACATAGTGCACGTTCTCGGTGCCGAAGCTGGCTTGCTGCTGTGGATGCAACTCGTTCAGATAGCTCGCAATCCCGCCCCGAATCGTCTCGGCGATGTGCAGCACTTTCATCGTTTGCCTCGCATAGGCTTGCGTCGGAGAGCCGGACATCGTGTATCCCTGTTCTGTGTTCGCTAGTGCGAAACACAGTTCCTCGAATACGTAGCGATAATGGGGCAGCGATGTGGTGATGTTGCGCCATGATCATTCGCGCGCGCGATCGCGACAAAAAAATCATGGAACTGCACGAGAGGAAGCGAGTTGCAAACCGTTTGTGCAAAAACCATTGCGCGCAACGGGCGAGTTGCGCCGATTTTCACGCAGCGCTGGCGACGTTGGCCGGCTCGGCGAGATGATCGAGCAGGGCCTTCGCTGATTTCTTCCACGAATAGAATGCAACGCGATCCTGTTGCCGCATGCGCTCCTGATCGGAGATGGCGCCGGTTGCCAATCTTTCGAGCATGAGTTGCTTCAGCGCGTCGGCATCGCTGGCGCGAAAATACGCAGCTGCGTCACCACACGTCTCAACGACCGCATCGGCCGTCGAGGCGATGACGGGGCAACCGAAGATCATGGCTTCGAGCGGCGGCACGCCAAAACCCTCGTAGAGCGAGGGAAACACGAATGCGGATGCATGCGCATAGAGTGCCGCGATCTCACCGTCCGTCAGGCGTCCGGCCAGCAGCAGGCCGGCAGCCCCGTCGCCGGAATTGTCCTGAAAGACCTTGCTGTTGTCGCCGCCGACGATGACCAGGGGAACGTCGGGGCGATCGAGCAGCTGGACCGCGCGGATCGCCACCGAGAGATTCTTGTTCTTGGTCCTCGAGCCCACATAGAGGAAGAATTTCTGTGGCTGCAGCCCAAGCCTGCCGATGATGCCGGGATCCGGCTTCGTCATGGCGAAGTGCTCTGCGCTGTTGGGGAAGACCGGGATCCCCGTGGCCGGCAGATTCAGCACGTCCGCTAGCTCCTTGCGCGAAAAGGCCGAGACGGTTGCGATGCCAGCGTGGCGGGCCAGCAGCCGGCCCATCGTGCGGTGAACTGCCAGATAGCGCCAGTTGAAGAAGTCCGGCCTGCGAAAGACCTGCGCGTCGTGGATCACGACAATGTGGTCGCGATGGAACACCGGGCCGGCATTGGCGAGACTGATCAGGCGGCCTCCCGCAGCGGCACGCGCCAGCTCGATTTGATCCCAGGCGTGCCCGCGCAAGCGGCCGACGGTCCGAATCTTGATTTGCTCGAGGTGAAGGTGCTCGCTTGCATCCATTGGCGTCAGCAACCGCCAGTCTGCGTTCCGCAGCGACGCCGGAGTTTGCTCCAAGGCCAGCTGCGCGTCGATCGCCTTGACGATTTCGGCGGCATAGCGCTGAACGCCGGTGAGCTTCTGCGACAGAAAGCGGCCGTTGATGAAGAATTTCAATTGGCTACCACAATGGTTGATCGGAGTTCGCCCCCGGGCCGCGGGGACGCAGGCGGTGGACGAACCCGCAAAGGAGCAACCCTTAGGTACAGAAATATGACGCAGCTCCGCACGGTGCCGGCGCGCCGCCTGCATGGCTGGCGCTGCCTTGCTGCATCTGAGGTCGCGGTGTAGATGTCCGCCATGAGCGATGACACCTATACGCTTCGAAGTGGCCAGCTCTCCGCGACCATCAAGGCACACGGCGCTGAGCTGTGCTCCTTGAAGGATGGCACGACAGAATTCGTCTGGCAGGCGGGGCCGGAATGGCCGCGCCATGCGCCGTTGCTGTTTCCGATCGTCGGACGCCTCGCCAAGGATGAATTGCGGCACCGGGGCAAGACCTATCGGTTGACCCAGCACGGCTTTGCGCGTGACAGCCGCTTTGAATGGGCGGAGCGCGGCGAGAGCCGCTGCACGCTGGTGCTCGAAGACAACGAGACGACGCGTGCGCTCTATCCGTTCCCGTTCCGGCTGACCGCAATCTATGCGCTCGATGATGCCGGGCTCGATCTGACGCTCGTGATCGCCAACACCGGCAAGGAGACGTTGCCGGCTTCGGTCGGCGGTCATCCCGCGTTCAACTGGCCGCTCCAGGGGGGACTTGCCAAGGAGAGCTACGCGCTGACTTTCGCGAGCGCGGAGAAGGCTCCCGTCCGCCGCCTCGATGGCGGTTTGCTGCGCCCGGAAGCAGAACCGAGCCCGGTCAAGGACGCGGTGCTGTCCTTGTCCGAAGCCCTGTTCACCGACGACGCCGTCATTTTCGACCGGATCGAGAGCCGTGAGGTTCGCTTTGCCGCGTCCTCCGGCCCCTGGCTCAAAATGTCATGGCGCGGTTTTCGCGAGCTCGGCGTCTGGTCGAAACCATCGGGCGCGCCGTTCCTCTGCATCGAGCCCTGGCGCGGTTATGCCAGTCCCGCCGGCTTCGACGGCGAGTTCAGCGACAAGCCGGGCCTGATGCACATCGCGCCGGGCGCGGAAGAGAGCTTGTCGTTTCGGATCGAGGTCGGATCGAGCTGAGGGCTCTCAGACCTCGATCCGCGTGAGATCCTCACCGAGCACCACAGGACCTGCATAGTCCTGCCTGACATCCGCAAGCAGCGCCTCTAGCATGCCATCGTCGGTGCGCGGGCGATGGTGGGTCAGCGCCAGCTTCTTCACACCAGCCTTGGCCGCGATTTTGCCGACGGTGTCGCCGCAGGCGATCGTGAATTTCGCAAGGCGGCTAAGGTGCTCATTGTTGATCTCCGGCGTCGCGAGGAAGCAGCACTGAACGAGCAGGTCGGCTCCTTGTGCCAGTCGCTCCAGCCCAGGGCAGGGGACGGTGTCGCCGGAAATCGCAATGACCTTGCCTTCCGCCTCGAAGCGGTAGCCGAGACACATCCATCGCGCCAGGAAGGCCGGCGGCATGTCGAGGCCATCGCCATGCGAGACCAGCTCGGCGCTGATCTTCCAGCGGCCGGTGTCGAGAATGGGACCCGGTATGATGTCCGTTGCGAGGACGGGTTTCCAGCCGCCGAAGCTCGGCTCGCCCTGATCGCGCCAGGTGATGTCCTTGTCGTAGACCTGCGTGACCAGCGTATGGACGAGCCGCTCGGTGTCCGGCGGTCCGTAGATGCGCAGCGCGTCCTTGCGTCCGGACATCCATGAATTCAGCATCACATCGTAGATATCGCCGATGTGGTCGAAGTGATGATGCGTGAGAAAGACCGTGTTGATGGCGCCGAGCGGAACGCCGGCCTTGCTCAGCTGCACCACGACGCCGCGGCCGGCGTCGAACAGGATATTCTCGTCGCCGAGCCTGATCAGCGTGGTCGTCGCCATGCGGCGCGGATCCGGGCGCGGGCCGCCGGTGCCGAGCAGTATGACCTCCATGGTGCCCACTCCAGCGTGAGGAGTCTCCACAGTAGAGTTTAAGGCGGCAATGAAGCAAGCCGCATCGGGGCGGACGTAACGGAGCAGGCGCGCTCAGCGCATGCCGGCCGCGGTGGCGGCGATGGCCGGCTGGAGGCTTGATCGGTCCGGTCGCGCTGATGTCAGGCGATGCGCCAAATCCTGCGCGCGCCGTTCGACCAGATGCCATGTCGCGCGTGCCACGAGATAGCTCAGCGCGGCGGTGACGACATAGGCGATCAGCAGCGAGACCAGCCCGTCCGCGAGCGGCCAGAGCGGACGCAGGCCGGCGATCACGGCGAAGTGCGACAGGTACATCGAATAGGAATTGCGGCCGAGCGCCTCGAGCGGTTGGAAGCGGATGGCGAGCTTGATGCAGCCGACCACCAGCGCGCCGAGCACGAGATTGATCATGAGATAGTTGAACTCATGCGAGCCGGTGGCGCGGTCGGCGGCAAAGGACAGCGCGATGAAGACGGCGTAGATGGCGGCATCCGATTTGGCAAAGCCGTCGCGCAGCGCGAAGAACAGCGCGCATCCGATCAGGAAGACCGGAAGCTGGTTCAGGAAGCTGATGTGCAGCGTGGTCCAGACGAATGCCTCGTGGCCGGGGCCGTAATAGGCCGAGAACAACGCGAAGGCCCACGGCTTGAACAGGCAGACATTGACGAGATGCAGCACGATCGCCAGCGCGAGATAGAGATGGCGGCGCGATCCGAACGCGGTGATCAGAAGCGGGAAAACGAGATAGAAGGTCATCTCCGCCGCGATCGACCAATCGCCCGGCACCACGCTGTTGACGCTGTCCGGCCAGAAGCCGTGCAGGAAGGTCGCCGTCAGGATCACCTGAACCGGCCCGATGCCATTGGGCGCATTGGCGCTCGGTCCGGTGCCGTTGATGATGAGGTAAACCGGGATCGCGAGCCAGAACAGCGGCGCGATGCGCAAGAACCGGCGGATGTAGAATTTGCGGGTTGCATTCGCCTCGCCGCTGCGCTGCGTCCACATCAGGCACATCGTCATGGCACTGACGAAATAGAACACGTTGACGCCGGTCCAGCCCAGCATGAAAGCGTAATCGACGGCGTGGATGTTTGACGGAAACGCCTGCGAGACGTGGATTGCCATCACGCCGACAATGCCAAGGCCGCGCAGGACATCGAGCGTGTGCGAACGGCCGAACGGTGCCGTTCCCTGCTCGGTTCGACCGGCAGCCAACCGGGCCTGCCCCTGCATCACGCCTGCTCCGTGGTTTCGCAACTTGCAGGCGGGACAATAGAGGCGCGGCCGGGCCTTCCGAAGCCGAAGACCTTTTTTAAGTTAACCGGCGGTTGAGTCCGATGCCGAATGTCCGGGATTGGGCCTCCCCGGTCCCCAACGGGGGTATCCTGAGTGATGATGCGCGGATTGAGAATTGTGGGCCAATTCATACTTAATCGTTGCAGACCATGAGCAATATTGTTTGCGCGTCGCAACGCGCCTAATATTCCGGCGGCTAATTTCGGGGGCTCGAACAAGTCGTGAATGTACGTTCACATGACGGCGCATTGCGCGGCGAGATGGATCGCCAGGTCGGGTCGCAGGCACACAGGATACCCAAGACCGTGGTTGATTCCGCACGTCAGGAAGTGCGTCCCGCCGGCCGCGAGCGGCTGATCGTCGTCGAGGACGATCCGGTGACGCGGACCATGCTGGTCGGCTATTTCAACGAGAACAATTTCGACGTGGTCGGCGCCGGCTCCTGCGCGGAATGCCGCCAGGCGCTGCGCGCGCGCACCGACCTCGTCTTCCTCGACCTGCAGCTGCCCGACGGCGACGGCTTCGAGCTCGCCAAGGAGATCCAGGCGACGAGCAACGCCGGGATCATCTTCGTGACGCGCCGCGACACCGACGTCGATCGCATCCTCGGCCTCGAGATCGCCGGCGACCACTACGTCACCAAGCCGATCAATCTGCGCGACCTGCTCGCGCGCGCCCGCAGCGTGCTGCGGCGGCGCTCGCTCGACCGCAAGGCGGCGCGCAACCACAATTCGATCGCCTTTGGCGACTGGATCATCGACCTGACCCGGCGCGAATTGCTCGGCAGCGACGGCAAGCCGGTGGCGCTGACGCGCGCCGAATTCGATCTGCTCGCGGCGCTGGTTGGCGCCGACGGGCGGCCGCTCAGCCGCGACTATCTGATCGAGGTCGTCAGCAACCGCCAGGCCGAGGTCGACATCCGCACCGTCGACGCGCTGGTGGCGCGGCTGCGCCGCAAGCTCGTCGGCAGCGGCACGCCGGTGATCGCGACCGTCACCGGGGTCGGCTACAAGCTCGCGCTCAGCGAGCGGCTGTAGAGCCTATCGTCAGCGCGAGGCGACACGCTTCCATCGTGCTTCGATGTGCGCCTTGATCTTGCTGACCCTCGCCTCGTGGGCGGCCCAATAGGCACGGCTGGCGGCCGCGGTGCCCTGGCGATAGCGGGCATAGACGGCCTTGGGCTGCACCGCCACCTTCGGCCGGCTCGCCGGTTTTGTCGGGGCCGCCGCCTGAGCTGCGGGCACCGGCGCCGGATCGGGCACGGCCGCGACCTCGGCGTCGAGGGCCTTCGAATTCATGGCGACAAGACGATTGCGGGTCCGGTTGCAATAGACCTGCGACCGCGGCGTCATCTCTTCCTCGCCATGGCCTGACCGGTATTTCATGAGGGCGCGGCAGACGTCCCCGCCCGCCAGGCGCCAGGCCCGGCTGAGATAAAGCACCCCGTAATGGATGTTGATGTCGGGTTCGGCGAGCTCCGCATCGCTGCCCTTGAAACCCAGCATCGCAGCCGTCTCCGGCCGCACCTGCATCAGGCCGATCTCGCCGACGCTGCCGATGACCGCCGAATTGTAGCCGCTTTCGACGAAGACGACGGCTTCGGCGATATCGGCCGGTAAATTGGTCCTTGCGACTTCTCGCTCGATGATCCTGCGGATCAGGGCCCGGGACGACGGCGTTTCGCCTGCGCCGAGCTCAGTGCCGCCGTCTGCGGCGTGCGCGCCGAACGGGGCCGACAACAGCAGGACGACCGCCACGTGTCGCCACGTCGCGCCGAGATTGAAGCGTGCCCGATCCCACAGCATCGCTCCGTCATAAATCGCCGGAGTTAACAACCGGCTTCTCGCGCCGTCACTGTCGCGCGCGGGCGCTCTGGTCGGTGGATGCGGCTTGCGAAGGCCCGGCCAGGCGGTCGTCGATCGCATAGAGCGTGCAGGTGGGCGACCATTTCATGCAGGCCGCCAGCGAGTCACGCTGGGCCTCGTCAGCCGTCACGCGTCCGGCGCGCCAGCCATAGCCGCCGTTCGGCGACACCGCGAAAGCCTTGTGCGGCAGCGTGCTGGCCAGATAACGCGAGAATTCGGCCCGCGCGGCTTCGTTGAGCTGGTGCGGTGGCGGCAGGGCATCGGGCGGGCTCAGGATGTCGCGACCGAGGAGGCCGCGCTCGCGCAGGAAGGCGTCGACATAGGGCGTCCATTGCGGACCGCTTGTCACCGAATAGAGGTAATGGCCGTCGTCGCCGAAGGGCGGCGCCGCGATGAACTTGGCGTTGCCGCCACCGGCGCGAAAGCCGTCATGGAGGCGGCGGGCGAGGTCGGGGCCGAAATAGGAATCGTTGACCGCATAGACCCAGAGCATCGGAACGCGCGAGGTCTTGCCGAAGCTGGTGAAGGCTTGCACCAGTCCATCCGGATTGCAGACATCGTCGTCGTCGCGCGAGCCGCGGCCGCCGGCGAAGCTGATCGCGGCGACGAGTCCGGGCGGGGCCTGCGCGGTGAGCGCGACCGTGGCGAGCCCGCCGGCGGAATGGCCGGCCGCGATCATGCCTGTTGTTGTCACGTCAGCCCGGCGCGCCATCGCATCGATCGCGGCGCGCAAATCGGCGACGGCAACTGCGGCTGCCGGAAGATACGCGGCCTTCGCGCAACCGCCGACGCTGTCGACGCGTCCTCCGGGCGAGGTGCCGTAGCCGCGCCGCATCACGATCAGCGCCGCAAAGCCGCGCCGGGCATATTCCAGCGCGATGCCGTAATATCGGTGCGCGGACATGCTCGCGCGGTCGTCGAAGCTGCGCGGCGAACCGTGGCTGAGCAGCGCGAGCGGATAGCGCTTCGCGCCGGCCGGGCGGACCAGAAAGGCCTCCAGTCCTTGCGGCCCCGCCTCCGCCATGGGGATGCGGAGATCCTCGGTGTAAAACTCCGCCGCCACCGCAGACGACGGCCCGCCCGCCGGGATCAGCCAGGCGATCAGCAGGGGGAGCAGCTTGCGCAGGACAGCCATGAGGCGATTCGAACAGCCGGAAGGCCTCGACCATAGCATGATCTCGCAATTTGCATGGCGGTGCCGATGTGTCCGACGCGCGGCGCTAGCGCCCGGTGGATGCGCCGGGGCTGTCCGTGGTGTCGCTATGGAGCTCCCGCTCGAACTGGCGCTTCACCTTGGCGAGGTCATGATCCACGGCTGCATTGCGCAGCATCGGGTTGAGTTCGACGTCGGTTCGCTCGACGTATCCCGGGGACGAGAGAGCCAAGGAACTGGCGAGCAGCAGGGCCGTTGCGAGAATGGTCATGTCCCCATTCATGGACCCAAATGCGGCCATTTGTTGCCGGCGTCGGCCGACGGCTTTTGGGTTGGCGGGTGCAGGCCCAATGCTATGGTGCAGCAGGACCTCAATTCGACAACGACGAGGATATTCCAGTGGCTGATGTTCATCCCGCGGCGGGCAAGCAGGCTTCGCCGGACGCGCTCACCAACATTCCGCGGCTGGTGACGGCCTATTTCGCGGGCAAGCCTGATGTCACCGATCCCGCGCAGCGGGTGGCGTTCGGCACCTCCGGCCATCGCGGCACCTCGTTCAAGAACACCTTCAACGAGGGCCATATCCTCGCGACCACGCAGGCAATCTGCGACTACCGCAAGGAAAAGGGCCTGACCGGCCCGCTCTTCATCGGCATCGACACCCATGCGCTGGCCGAGCCGGCGCTGGTCAGTGCCGTCGAAGTCTTCGCCGCCAACGGCGTCGAGATCATGATCGACAAGGACGGCGGCTACACGCCGACGCCTGTCATCTCGCATGCGATCCTCACCCACAACAAGGGCCGCACCAGCGGCCTCGCCGACGGCGTCGTCATCACGCCCTCGCACAATCCGCCGGAAGACGGCGGCTACAAATACAATCCGCCGCATGGCGGTCCGGCCGACACGGATGTCACGGGTGTCGTCGAGAAGCGCGCCAATGCCCACCTCGCCGACGGCCTCAAGGGCGTGAAGCGCGTGGACTATGCCAGGGCGAAGAAGTCCGCGAACGTGCATGCTTACGACTTCATCACGCCTTACGTCGCCGATCTCGGCAACGTCGTCGACCTCGAGTTGGTCAAATCCGCCGGCATCAATATCGGCATCGATCCGCTCGGCGGCGCCGCCGTGCATTATTGGCATCCGATCATCGAGCGCTACGGCCTGAAGGCCACCGTCGTGAACGAGGCGATCGACCCGACCTTCCGCTTCATGACGGTGGATTGGGACGGCAAGATCCGCATGGACTGCTCCTCGCCCTACGCGATGGCAAGCCTGATCGGGATGCGCGACCGCTTCGACGTTGCGTTTGCCAACGACACCGACGCCGACCGCCACGGCATCGTGACGCGCAGCGGCGGCCTGATGAATCCGAACCATTATCTGGCGACCGCGATCTCCTATCTGTTCGCGCACCGCCCGAACTGGAGCAGGGATGCCGCGATCGGCAAGACCGTGGTGTCGAGCTCGATCATCGACCGTGTCGCCAAGAAGCTCGGCCGCAAGCTGGTGGAGACGCCGGTCGGCTTCAAATGGTTCGTCGACGGCCTGCTCACCGGCGGCTTCGGTTTCGGCGGCGAGGAGAGTGCAGGGGCCTCGTTCCTGCGCCGCGACGGCGGTGTGTGGACCACCGACAAGGACGGTGTCATCCTCGGCCTGCTCGCCGCCGAGATCATGGCGAAGACCGGCCGCGATCCGAGCCAGCTGTTTGGCGAGCTCACCGCCGAATTCGGCATGCCGCATTATGCTCGCATCGACGTCGCCGCGACCGGCCCGCAGAAGAACATCCTCAAATCCGTCACGCCCGAGCAACTCGGCCTGAAAGACCTTGCCGGCGATCCCGTACGCTCAACGCTGAGCAAGGCGCCTGGCAACGGCCAGCCCTTCGGCGGCATCAAGGTCGAGACCGATTTCGGCTGGTTCGCGGCAAGGCCGTCCGGCACGGAGGACGTCTACAAGATCTACGCCGAAAGCTTCCGCAGCCCCGAGCACCTGAAGCGGATCCAGGAAGAGGCGCAGGCGGGCTTGGCGAAGGTGTTCGGGGCGTAAGCGCGGGTCCTCTTAACCCTCCCTGGAGGGGGAGGGTCGATCGCGCGTTAGCGCGAGCGGGGTGGGGTGAAGGTCCCTCCGCGACTAACAGTGCCCGAGGGGAGAGATCACCCCACCCCGCTTCGCATTTCGCTGCGCTCCATGCGAAGCGACCCTCCCCGTCCAGGGTGCGGGTAAGAGCACGCCAATCCTCGAAGAATTTAAGTTATGTATACAGTGTATGCGGTAAAGGTATTTTTGTAAGCCAAAATTGGCCTTGAACCATTTGGATTCTCCGTTACTGTATACATAACGCATACATGCGCCGTGGGAGTGAGACCAATGACAAAGCCCTTCCCGATGAACGCTTGGTACGCCGCGGCTTGGGACGCCGACGTGAAAGCTGCGCTGTTGCCGCGGACGATCTGCGGCAAGCATGTCGTGATGTACCGCAAGGCCGACGGTTCGGTGGCTGCGCTGGAGGATGCCTGCTGGCATCGCTTGGTGCCGTTGTCCAAGGGCCGGCTCGAAGGCGACACCGTCGTCTGCGGCTATCACGGCCTCAAATTCAACGCGCAGGGCCGCTGCACCTTCATGCCCTCGCAGGAGACCATCAACCCGTCAGCCTGCGTGCGCTCCTATCCCGTGGTCGAGCGGCACCGCTACATCTGGCTCTGGATGGGCGATCCGGCGCTGGCCGATCCCGCGCTCGTTCCGGACATGCACTGGAATCACGATCCGGCCTGGGCCGGCGACGGCAAGACCATCCACGTCAATTGCGACTACCGCCTCGTGCTCGACAATCTCATGGACCTCACACACGAGACCTTCGTGCACGGCTCCTCGATCGGCAACGAAGCGGTCACCGAGGCGCCGTTCGACGTCACCCATGGCGAGAAGACCGTGACGGTGACGCGCTGGATGCGCGGCATCGAGCCGCCGCCGTTCTGGGCCAAGCAGCTCGGCAAGCCCGGTCTCGTCGATCGCTGGCAGATCATCCGTTTCGAAGCGCCATGCACCATCGCGATCGACGTCGGCGTGGCGCCGACGGGCACCGGCGCGCCGGAAGGCGACCGTTCCCAGGGCGTCAACGGCTTCGTGCTCAACACCATCACGCCGGAGACCGAGAAGACCTGCCATTATTTCTGGGCCTTCGTCCGCAACTATCAGCTCGGTGAGCAGCGCATCACCTCCGAGATCCGCGAGGGCGTCTCCGGCATCTTCCGCGAGGACGAGTTGATCCTCGAAGCGCAGCAGCGCGCCATGGACGAGAACCCGGACCGCATCTTCTACAACCTCAACATCGATGCCGGCGCGATGTGGTCGCGCAAGCTGATCGACAAGATGGTGGCGAAGGAAACCGCGCCGCAGCATCTTCAGGCCGCGGAGTAGAGCATGGCCGAACGTGAAGTCGACCGTTCCGTCTCGCAGACCGTGAAGGCGCAGCTCGCGTTGCGCGACCAGATCCTGTCCGGTGCCTTGCGGCCGGGCGAGCGCATCTCCGAGCTCCAGGCGGTGGAAACCACCGGCGCCTCGCGCACACCGGTGCGCATGGCGCTGGTGCGGCTGGAGGAGGAGGGCCTGCTGGAAGCGATCCCGTCCGGCGGCTTCATGGTGAAGGCGTTCTCGGAGCGCGACATCTCCGACTCCATCGAGCTGCGCGGCACGCTCGAAGGTCTTGCCGCACGCTTCGCCGCCGAGCGCGGCGTCTCCGCGCGCGAGCTCGAGCCCCTGAAGGAGTGCCTGGCCGCGATCGACGAATTGCTGCGTCAGGTGCCGATCTCGATCGAAGCGTTCTCGTCCTACGTCACGCTGAACGCGCGCTTCCACGCTTTGCTCACCGAATTGTCGCGCAGCCCGCCCTTGATCCGCCAGATCGACCGCGCCTCGGCGTTGCCGTTTGCTTCGCCGAGCGGCTTCGTGATGGCGCAATCGGCGCTTCCCGAGGCGCAGCAGATCCTGATCATCGGGCAGGACCATCATCGCGTCGTGATCGACGCGATCGAGAACCGCGAAGGCGCGCGAGCCGAAGCCGTCATGCGCGAGCACGCGCGGCTCGCCGTGCGCAATCTGCGCCTTGCGCTGCGTAACCGGACCCATCTCGATCTCTTGCCGGCGCTCGCGCTGATCAAGACCGCAACCGATTGAGGCAATCACCATGCGCTTCATCGAAACCTGGATTCCCGCGACGCTGGTCTCGACCCGCGATCTCGCCCCCGGCATCCGCGAATTCCTGATCCGGCCCGACCAGTTCGACGTCACGGCCTATCCGGTCGGCAGCCACATCAATGTCAGCGTCACCATCGACGGCCTGCCGGAGACGCGGTCCTATTCGCTGGTCGGCGAAGCCACCTCGCAGGGATTCAAGATCGCGGTGCGCCGCGCCGAGGATTCGCGCGGCGGCTCGCGCTACATGTGGCAGCTCGCGCCGGGCGCGCGGCTCGACATCACCCAGCCTGCCTCGCTGCTTGCGGTCGACTGGGCGCGCGAACGCTACTGCCTGATCGCGGGCGGCATCGGCATCACGCCGATCCTCGGCGCCGCACAGGCGCTGGCACGGCGCAGGGCCGACGTCACGCTGCATTATGCGGTGCGCTCGCGCTCCAAAGCCGCCTATCTCGACGATCTCGCCGCGATGCTTGGGGATCGCCTGGTCGTCCATGCCAGCGACGAAGGCAAGCGGCTCGATCTCGACGCGCTGTTCGCCGCACTCCCCAAGGGCGCGCTCGCGCTGTTCTGCGGCCCGATGCGAATGCTCGATGCCGCGCGTCACGCCTGGATCGGGGCCGGCCATCCGCTGCCCGATCTGCGCTACGAGACGTTCGGCTCCAGCGGCACGCTGCCGACCGAGACCTTTCGCGTGCGCCTGAAAGGCTCGGACGTCGAGCTCGAAATACCCCGGGAACGCTCGATGCTGGATGTGCTCAACGCCAGCGGCTTCGAGGTGATATCCGATTGCAAGCGTGGCGAATGCGGTCTCTGCGCCATCGACGTGGTCGGCGTCGACGGCGAGATCGACCATCGCGATGTCTTCTTCAGCGATCATCAGAAAGAGAGCAACCAGAAGATCTGCGCCTGCGTGTCGCGCGCGAGGGGCACCATCACGGTGGACACGCTGCTGCGCGCGGATGCGGTTTGACCGAGACCGGAGCGGGACCCTCTTGAGGAGGAATGGACGGCGCCGCGGGCTCCACCTCTCCCGCTTGCGGGAGAGGTCGCGCCGAAGGCGCGGGTGAGGGCTCTCGCCTCTGGGGGAATCCCTCGGTGGAGGCAACCCTCTCCCCGACCCTCCCCCGCATGCGGGGGAGGGAGCGCACCGCTGGCCTATTCCCTACGCCGCGAACGTTGCCCGGTACTTCTTCGTCTCCAGCAGCGCCAGCACGCCGTCGGCCGAGACCGGGCGGCTGATCAGATAGCCCTGCACTTCGTCGCAACTGATCTGCCTGAGATATTCGAGCTGGTCGGCGGTCTCGACACCCTCGGCCACGACACCGATGCGCAGGTCGCGCGCAAGGCCAATCACCGATTTCACGATGGCCGCGCAGTCCGGCTGCACCAGCATGTCACGGATGAAGGACTGGTCGACCTTGATCCGGTTGAATGGCAGCTTGCGCAAATAGGTGAGGGAGGAGAAGCCCGTCCCGAAATCGTCCAGCGCCACGGTGACGCCGAGCTGCAACAGCGCGCTCAAGACCGACTCGGCCGAGCCGTATTTCGACAGCAGCATCGATTCCGTGATCTCGATCTCGAGGCGGTGCGGGGCGATCTTCGCTTCGCCAAGCGCCTGCACGACGGTCTGGAGGATGCCGGCGTTGTGAAACTGCGCCGCGGAGAAATTTACGGCGACCCTGATGTCATCAGGCCAGTTTGCAACGGTCGCGCAGGCGCGGCGGATCACCCATTCGCCGATCTCGTGGATCAGCCCGGTCTCCTCCGCGATCGGGATGAATTCGCTCGGCGGCACGAGTCCGCGCTCGGGATGTTGCCAGCGCAGCAGCGCCTCGAATCCGGTGATGCGGCTTTCGTCGAGATCGAGGAACGGCTGGAATACGAGGAAGAGCTCGTTTCGCGCGATCGCGCCCTCGAGGTCCGATTGCAGCGCCTTGCGATCGCGCGAGACCCTGTCGTCGGCCTCCTCGAAGAAGCGGACCGTGCCGGGTCCTGCTCGCTTGGCGCGGTAGAGCGCGGTGTCGGCATTCTTCATGACGTCGAGCGGCGTATTGCCGTCGCGCGGTGCCAGCACGATGCCGACGCTGGTTGCGCCCACCATCTGGCGGCCCTCGATCTGGAACGGCTCCTCGAAGGCTGCGACGAAGCGCTCGGCGGTCTCGAGGGCTTCCTCGGGGCGCGCCAGATTGGCCATCACCAGCGCGAACTCGTCGCCGCCGATGCGTGCGACATGTTCGGCCGCGCGCGTGCAGCGCTGCAGGCGGCTTGCGACCTGGACCAGGAATTCGTCGCCGGCGGGATGGCCGAACTTGTCGTTGACCTCCTTGAAGCGATCGAGATCGAGCAGCAGCACCGCGAACTCCTCGCCGGACAAGGTCAGGCGCTTGAGCGCGGCATCGAGCGTCTCGTTGAAGGCGACGCGGTTGGGCAGATGGGTCAGAGGATCCAGCCGCACTGTCCGCTCCGCCTCGATCTGCCGCATCACGCGCCGTGCAAACGAGAACGAATTGACGAACACGCCGCGCAGCAAGACGCTGCCATAGACCACGACGAGGAACGCGATCAGGAGGAACGCCAGATCGCCGTTCCTGCCGAGGCAGATGGCGATGCCGACGAAGATCGGGGCCGTGAAGGCGATGGCCGCGATCGGAATGGTGGCGAAGGCGAGCGCGCCGCCGGCCAGCATGCCCGAGCACAGACAGGTGATGACGAGCTGTCCGCCGGTCGAGGCATCGGGGAAAAAAGCGACCGGGACGATGCCCCAGGCGGAGCCGAGGACGAACGCATTGCGCACCAGCCGCTGCATGGCACGGCGCGAGACGAATTGCGGCTTGATGATGCGGCGCGCGGCGCGGGATTGCAGGCCGAACGCGATCGCGGCGGAGGCCACGGCGGTGGCCCAGATCAGGGCAGGTATCCGGTCCGGCGACTGCCACAACGCGATGGCGAGCACGATGGCGTTGCAGGCATTGGCGAGCATGATGCCGACCGAATAGCCGAGCACGAGCGACATCTGTTCGGCGCGGATATGCCCGGCCGCGGCCTCGTCGGTTGCGGGACCGCCAAAGGCCGACAGATCGCCGGCGAAGAGCCTCGCGACATAGCTGGTCGTTTGAGTCCGCATTCCAGAGCCCGTATGTGCCGTTGGTACGGCTCGATGCGGAGAATTCGCGGCAAACCTTTGACGAACTATGAATTATCCTCGGCTGCGGCACTCGCCGTGACCACTTCTGCGTGTTCGTGAGAGAGTATCGATAACAAATCGATACAAATGCGGGATGGCGAAGAAATGTTGGCAACTCACTCCGCTGTCATGCTCCGCGTCAGCGGGGCATCCAGCAGGCCGCGGCCCGTCAATTCCATCCACCGGCGGCTCGGCGCCTTACCGCCCCAGCTGCTTCGGGTCGTAATAGAACCGCTCCTCGATCAGCTTGTCGCCGCGCCAGATCTGCCACGCAATCTCGTCCAGCGTCCGCGTGACGCCCTCTGCATTCGTGAAGCTGAACTTCCAGCGCGTCGCGACCTGGTCACCCTCGATCAGGCTCGGTCCGAGACGCTCGGCCTTGACCTCCTTGGTGGCCGCCAGCACGCCGCGCTCCTTGGCGACCAACTGGTCGCGTCCGACGGTCGGCGGCGCGGTGTTCTCATAGGTCGCCGCGTCCGGCGCATAGAATTGTTCGATTGCGCCGATGAAGTCCCCGTCCTCCAGCTGCTTCGCAAAGGCTTCGACGATGTCACGGCTCGGCATGGCACACCTCAAGATCAAAACCGACTGTTAGTCGGTAAATACCGACCGGTAGTCGAAAAGTCAACTGGCCGTGCTTGGCGAATTCGATTAGACGAGAGCCATGGCGAGACAGGCGGAGCGGCGCGCGGCAACATCGGAGGCGATCCTGGCCTCGGCACGCCGCCTATTCGGGACGCAGGGCTTTGCCGCCACCACCATGGACGAGATTGCGGAGGCGGCCGCAGTCGCCAAGGGGGCGGTCTATCACCACTTCAAGACCAAGGAGGCGGTGTTCGAAGCCGTCTTCGACCAGGTCTCGCGCGATCTCGTTGTTGAGATCGACGGTGCCGCGCGCGCCGAGAAGGACGTGCTCGCCGCGATGGTCGCCGGCACCCAGCATTACTTTGCCGCGACGGCGAAGGGGCCAACCGGGCAGATCATCCTGCGCGACGGCCCCGCCGTGCTCGGCTGGGAGCGCTGGCGCGAGATCGATGCAAAACACTTCGGCGGCAAGATGCCGCGCGCGCTTTCCACGGCGATGGAGGCCGGGCTGATCGCGCGGCAGCCGGTCGAGCCGCTGGCGCGGCTGCTGCTCGGCGCGGTGACCGAGGCCGCGGTGGCCTGCGCCGGACGCACGGATATCGCAAGGGCGGGGGCGGAATATGCCCGTGCGTTCAAGTCGCTGGTCGAAGCGCTGCGTCTACGCGCATGATTGTGCTAGTGACGAGATGGAAACGCCCACCCCGACAAGAAGAACAGTAGCGCATGAACGCAAACTCGGCCTTCACACCAAGCGATCCCGAATTCGACTACATCATCGTCGGCGCCGGCTCTGCCGGCTGCGTGCTGGCCAACCGGCTGTCGGCGAACGGCAAGCACAGCGTCCTCCTGCTCGAGGCTGGCCCAAAGGATTCCAACATCTGGATCCACGTGCCGCTCGGCTACGGCAAGCTGTTCAAGGAGAAGAGCGTCAACTGGATGTACCAGACCGAGCCGGAGCCTGAGCTGAAAGGGCGGCAGGTGTTCCAGCCGCGCGGCAAAACGCTGGGCGGCTCGAGCTCGATCAACGGACTGCTCTATGTCCGCGGCCAGCACGAGGATTACGATCGCTGGCGCCAGCTCGGCAATACCGGCTGGGGCTATGACGATGTGCTGCCCTATTTCAAGAAGGCGGAAAACCAGTCGCGCGGCGCCGATCAATATCACGGCACGGACGGGCCGCTGCCGGTCTCGAACATGGTCGTGACCGATCCGCTGTCGAAGGCCTTCATCGACGCCGCGGTCGAGGCCGGTCTGCCCTACAACCCCGATTTCAACGGCGCCACACAGGAGGGCGTCGGGCTGTTCCAGACCACGACGCGCAACGGCCGCCGCGCCTCGACCTCGGTCGCTTATCTCGGCCCCGCGAAGGCACGCGACAATCTTAGGATTGAGACCGAGGCGCTCGGCCAGCGCGTGCTGTTCGAGGGCCGCCGCGCCGTTGGCGTCGAATATCGGCAAGGCGCGCAAATCCGTCGCGCCCGCGTGCGCAAGGAAATCGTGCTATCGAGCGGCGCCTACAATTCGCCGCAGCTGTTGCAGCTCTCCGGCGTCGGCCCTGCCGACCTCCTGCGCAAGCACGGCATCGACGTCGTGCTGGACGCGCCGGGCGTCGGTCACGACCTCCAGGATCACATGCAGGTCCGCATCGTGATGCGCTGCTCGCAGAAGATCACGCTCAACGACACCGTCAATCATCCGCTCCGCCGCACGCTGGCCGGCGCGCGCTATGCGCTGTTCCGCAGGGGCTGGCTGACCATTGCTGCCGGCACCGCCGGCGCGTTCTTCAAGACCAGCCCGCGCCTTGCCTCGCCCGACATCCAGGTTCACTTCCTGCCGTTCTCGACCGACAAGATGGGCGAGAGGCTGCACGATTTCTCCGGCTTCACGGCGTCAGTGTGCCAGCTCCGGCCCGAAAGCCGAGGCTCCCTGCGCATCCGGAGCGCCGACCCGACGGTGCCGCCGGAAATCCGTATCAACTACATGTCCACCGAAACCGATCGCACCACCAATGTCGAAGGCCTCAAGATCCTGCGCAAGATCCTGAATGCGCCGGCCCTGAAGCCGTTCGTGGTCAGCGAGTACGACCCAGGCGGGAAGGTATCCACGGATGCCGAAATTCTGGATTATTGCCGCGAGCGCGGCAGCACCATCTACCATCCCACCTCGACCTGTCGTATGGGCAATGATGCGCTCGCGGTGGTCGATCAGCGGCTGAAGGTGAGGGGGCTTGAAGGGCTCCGCGTTGTCGACGGCTCGATCATGCCGGATCTCGTGTCGGGGAACACCAACGCGCCGATCATCATGATCGCCGAAAAGGCATCCGACATGATATTGGAGGATGCGCGGTAACCCGTGATTGTTGAGAGGATCAGAACTTGGCTACGCGACTGAGGATCGGCACACGCAAGAGCGCGATGGCGCTGGCACAGACGGACGAGATCGCACGCCGCCTGATTGCCGCCGTACCCGGTCTCGACGTCGAGATCGTCAAGTTCGACACCACGGGCGATACCGACCAGGTCAGCAAGCTGCTGCCCCATGGCGGCAAGGGCGGCGCCTTCGTGGCGCAGATCCGCGCCGCCGTGCTGTCGGGCGAATTGCAGGCGGCGATGCATTCGCTGAAGGACATGCCGGGTAACGAGGACACGCCGGGGCTCGTCATCGGCGCCACGCTGTCGCGCGATCCGCCCGGTGACGCGCTGGTGCTGCGTGATGGAATTTCCCTCGACGCCTTCCGCCAGTCCGGTGGCAAGGGATTCAAGATCGGCACCAACGCCGTGCGGCGGGCGGCGTATGCCCGAAGGTTATTTCCGGAAGCCGAGATCATTCATTTCCGCGGTGCCGCCGACACGCGCGTGCGCAAGCTCGACAATCAGACCAAGCAGCGGCTGCCTGACGGCGGTGAGGTCGGACCGGCAGATGCGCTGATCATGGCGCGTTCAGGACTCGATCGTGTCGGCCTGTCTCATCGCCTCAGCTACGAATTCACGGCAGCCGAGATGCTGCCCGCGGCGGGGCAGGGCATCGTCGCCGTCGAATGCGCGGCGCAGGACTGGCAGACGCGGCAGATCCTCGCATCGATCGACGACCCCGCCGCGCACGCCTCTGCCGACGCCGAGCGCGAGGTGCTGTGGGTGCTGAACGGCCACTGCAATTCGCCGGTCGCGGGATTCTCGACCATCGCGGGCGATCAGATGTCGCTCACCGCATCGGTGCTGGATCTCTCCGGCAACACCATCATCGAGGCGTCGCGCCAAGGTCCCGCCAACCGCCCGCGCGAGCTCGGACGTGCGGTGGGGCTTGATCTCTTGACGAAGGGCGCCGCCGAGATCATCGAGCGCAGCCGGCCGCGCTGAGCCTCATTGCGGCTGTTTTGCCCGACGCGTCAAACATCACCGGCGATCGAGTCGCGGCGCGCGAAATTCTTCAATGATTTGTACTGTGCATGGGGTTGTTTTCGCGTTTTTTGTTATCGCCCCTCTGAAGAGACGGGAAAATCAGCCCCGCACGCGCTTGATCATCTGCTCGACATGGGCGATCGGCGTCTCCGGCTGGATGCCGTGGCCGAGATTGAAGATGAAGCGCCCTTGCGCAAAATTGGCCAGCACGTTGTCGACCGCGCGGTCGAGCGCGGCGCCGCCGGTGATCAGCACCAGCGGATCGAGATTGCCCTGCACGGCGACCTTGCTCTGGACGCGCTCACGGATGAAGGCCGGCTCCGCGGTCCAGTCGATGCTGACCGCATTGACCCCGGTCGCCTCGACGTAGCCGGGCAGCTGTGCGCCGGCCCCACGGGGGAAGCCGATGATCTTGGCATCGGGCACCTTGGCCCGCACGCCCTCGACGATGCGCCGCGTCGGCTCGACCGACCAGCGCGCGAATTCGGCCGGCGGCAGCACGCCGGCCCAGGTGTCGAAAATCTGCAGGGCATTGGCGCCGGCTGCGAGTTGCGCCAGCAGATACTCGATCGAGCTCTCGACCAGCACGTCGATGATCTCAGCAAACGCTTCCGGATGCCGGTAGGCCATCATCCGTGCCGGCCCCTGGTCCGGCGTGCCTTGGCCTGCGACCATGTAGGTCGCGACCGTCCACGGCGCGCCGCAGAAGCCGATCAGGGCGGTCTTGGGATCGAGCGCGCTGCGCACGAGCTTCAATGCATCGAACACAGGCTGAAGCTTGCCGAGATCGGCGCGCGGCGCCAGCGTCGCGACCTTGGCGGGATCATCCAATGGCTCCAGCCGCGGGCCCTCGCCGACCTCGAATCGCACCGAGCGGCCGAGCGCATAGGGGATCACCAGAATGTCCGAGAAGATGATCGCTGCGTCGAAGCCGAACCTGCGGATCGGCTGCAGCGTCACCTCGGCTGCCAGCTCCGGGTTGAAGCAGAGATCGAGGAAGCCGCCGGCCTTGGCGCGCACCTCGCGATATTCCGGCAGATAGCGGCCGGCCTGCCGCATCATCCACATGGGCGGGATGCTCTGGCGCTGGCCGGAGAGCACGTCGATGAAGGGCTTTTTTGCAGATTGGGGCACGAACGGTCCTGAACGGGGTTATGGCCCCTGATACACCCCATCGGCCCTCAGCGGAACAGGGGAACCAGCGCAGCAGGGCCGCGTTGACCCAGCCGATGGAGGACACCATGGCTGAGACATTCAATCCCGCGCCGCATGACAAGCACGCCGACGATCTGCACGAAGCGCTCGCTGCCGACCGCCAGTCCAAGCTCGACGCCGGGCTGAAGGATAGCTTCCCGGCGTCCGATCCCGTGAGCGCCGCCCAGCCGACGCCCTCGAAGGCCGATGCGGAGGCCGACAATCCCTCGCTCTGGGACAAGGTGAAGGCCATATTCAGCTAGTGGAGGGGCGACGCCGGATTCCGATCGGCTTGCTAATATCCTGTTAGCGATGCGCAGACCCTTGCGTCCGTAGGACTACGGAAAACTGCGATATTCACGGGTATTGCGGCGGGCACTTCAGAGTTCAATAACAGAAGCGGCAGAGGTTCCGAACCATCGGAGACCTCTGCCGCATGAGCGCTGCAACTCAACGAACTGGATGGAGCCGTCTGCCGCTGCGCGCGGCGGCGTTCGTTGCGCTGACCTGCGTGACCATCCTCGGCGTCAGCGGTTGGCGCGAATGGACCGCACGCGATTCGGTGCTCAGAGGCGCCGAGACAGAGATGGCGAACGTTGCCCGTTCGCTGACCCAGCATGCCGAGGACAGCCTCGATCTCTTGGATTCCGGCGTCGTCGGCGTCGTCAGCCGGTTGGAGATGGATGGCACCGGCCCCGCCACCCTCACGAAACTCGGCAACGTCCTGGAGGCGCGCAAGAAGGCCGTGCCGCGCATCCACAGCCTCGCCATCATCGACGACCACGGCAATTGGCTGACCTCGCCCGGCACGACCGGCTCGACGCTCAGCGACGATGCGTTTTTCCGCTATCATCAGCTCTCCCCGAAACGGGAGCCCTATGTCGGCCATCCCGTGAAGAGCCTCCTCGAAGGCGAATGGGTGGTCACCCTGTCGCGCCGCTTCAACAAGCCGGACGGCAGCTTCGGCGGCGTGGTGCTCGCGACCATCAGCTCTCGATATCTCGCGCACTTCTATGAGCAGTTCGAGATCGGTCGCAACAGCTCCGCGACGCTGGTGCATGGCGACGGATTGATCATCGCGCGCAATCCCGGCAACGACGAGCTCGTCGGCCGCAGCGTCGCCGACACTGCGCTCTTCCGAGACGCCAGTCTGCAACGGCCGAGCGGCGTCTATCATTTCAAGTCACCATTGGACGGCGCGGAGCGACTGAGCTTCTTCAAACGCTCTGGCCGCTATCCTCTGGTCCTGGTGGCCACGCTCGACAAAGAGGAGCTGCTCGCGCCCTGGCGCGCTGCGGCAATCTCCCGCATGCTCTACGTCGCCGCGTTGGTGATGCTGATTGCGGTCATCGGCGCTGTGCTGGTGCGGCAGCTGCAGCGCGGCCAGCGCATGGCCGCGGCGCTGGTCGAGAAGGAGGCGCATTTCCGCCTGCTCGCGGAAGGCTCCAGCGACATGGTGACAAGCATCGGGCTCGACGAGCGGTTGCGCTATGTCTCGCCCTCGTCCGTTCGCGTCGTCGGCTGGCGCGCCAATCAATTGATCGGCACGCCTGCGCTGGCGGGCATCAATCCGGAGGATCTGCCGGAGGTTCAGGCGATCGTCGACGCCATGAAGCGTGGCGATCGGGAGGAGGCGCGCCTCACTTATCGCAATTCGCACCGGCAGAACGGCGAAGTCTGGCTGGAATCGACCATGCGGGTGACGCGCAAGGACAATGGCCGCGTCGACGGCGTGGTGGCGATCTCGCGCGACATCACCGAGCACAAGAAACTGGAAACCAGGCTCGAGACGCTTGCGATCGAGGACAGCCTCACCGGCCTTGCCAATCGCCGCCGCTTCGACGAGCGGCTGAAGGAGGAGTGGGCGCGCGCCTATCGCGACCGCTCCAGCCTCGCTCTGCTGATGATCGATGTTGATCACTTCAAGGCCTATAACGACGAATACGGCCATCCCGCAGGCGATGCCTGCCTGCGCCTGGTCGCAAAGATCATCGCGGCCGAGACGCAGCGCGCCGGCGATCTGGCCGCGCGCTATGGCGGCGAGGAATTCGCCATGCTGCTGCCGAACACCGATGCCGCCGGCTGCGCCCTGGTCGGCGAACGGATCCGCAAGGCCATTTTCGAGGCCGGCCTCGTTCATAGCGGCAATCCGGCATCTGGATACGTCACCGTCTCGGTCGGCGGCGCGACCGTCCGGCCGGCGCTGGAGCGTACGGCCGGCGTCACCTCGCTGCTCGAGGCTGCGGACCGGGCGCTCTACGACGCCAAGGACGCAGGCCGCGACCGCATGATGATGTCCGGCGAGGTCATGAACCTGCTGCCCAAGGCGTCCGGCCAGTAAGACGGCTCAATAATGCGGCGGAGGCTCGTTCGCTGGCCCGGGCGCATTCGCCTCGGCCTCCTGCAGGCGCTCGCCGAGCTCGGTGATCTTCCGCGTCAGCAGATCGATCTGCTTCCACTGCGCCGTGATGGTCTGGTTCAGCGTCTCGATGGTGTCGTCCTGATAGGCGAGGCGCGTCTCCAGCGTGTCGATGCGCTCGCTCAGACTCTTGATATCATTCGTCACGCATCGCGTCCTTATTCCGTTCGCGCAAACCGTGGCCGAGCGCGACGCGCTCGTCGAACACGAAGCATTCGCCGCGCCAGCGGCTCTGCGCCTCCGGCACCTCTTCCAGATATTTGAGGATGCCTCCCTTGAGGTGGTAGACCTCGGCAAAGCCGCGCGCGAGCAGATGCGCACTCGCCTTCTCGCAGCGAATGCCGCCGGTGCAGAACATCGCGATCCTCCTGTGCTTGGCCGGATCGAGCCGCTCGGCGGTAAAATCCTTGAACTGGCCGAAGCTCCTGATGCCGGGATCGACCGCGCCTTCGAACGTACCCATCGCCACCTCGAAGGCGTTGCGGGTGTCGAGCAGCAGCGTGTCGGGCGCCGAGATCAGCGCATTCCATTCGCGGGCATCGACATAGGTGCCGACCTGGCGGGTCGGATCGGCAGCCGCATCGCCAAGCGTGACGATCTCCTTCTTCAGCCGCACCTTGAGCTTCCCGAACGGCATCGCTTCGGCGGCCGAGAATTTCAACTCGAGATGGTCGAGCCGGCCGCCGAACATGTCGCCATGCGCCAGCTCATGAGCGAGGGCGTCGACCGCGTCCGGCGCGCCGGCGAGCGTGCCGTTGATGCCCTCCTGCGCCAGCAACACGCTGCCTTTCAGCTTGAGGCCGGCGCAGAACGCACGCAGCGGCTCGCGCAGCTCGCGGTAATCCGGGAGGGCGGCGAACTGGTAGAAGGCGGCGACCTTGGTGGCCAAATTCGGATCAGACATGGCGGCTCGTTTAGCAGGCGCGTGCGGCTCAGAAAACCCGCATCGCCGCCGGCCGCGAAAGGTCTATACGCCCAGCAGATGGCAGCCATTTCCCTGGTATGCCAGCATTGCCGAGAGCCGCCGGAATGTGTCATGTAGACCCGGTTTTTCCTAAGACGGCGCGGCGCGCGCATCCACGGCCAAGAGAGCCTAGCGAGAGCAAGAAATTCGATGAGAAACTTCCATTTCCCCGGCAGGTCCACGGTCCACGCCACCAACGCGATGGTCGCGACCTCGCACCCGCAGGCCTCGCTTGCGGCGATCGAGGTGCTGCGCGAGGGCGGCACGGCGGTGGACGCGGCGGTCGCCGGCTCGGCCCTGCTGGGCGTGATCGAGCCGCAATCGACCGGCATCGGCGGCGACTGCTTCGCGCTGATCCAGCCGCGGGGTGAGGGCAAGATCATCGCCTATAACGGCTCCGGCCGCGCGCCGAAGGCGGCGAACGCCGACTGGTATCTCGAACGCAAGATCAAATCGGTCCCGCTGACCTCGGCGCATGCGGTCTCGATTCCCGGCGTGATCGATGCCTTCGCGACCGTCTTGCGCGACCACGGCAAGTTCGGTTTCGACCGGCTGCTCCAGCCCGCGATCAAGGCGGCCGAGGAGGGTTACGTCGTCGCGCCCCGCATCGCGTTCGACTGGAAGAACCAGTTCGAGAAGCTGAAGGCCGGCACCAACACCGTGCGCTACCTGCTGCCGGGCGGCAAGCCGCCGGTGGCCGGTGACGTCATCCGCCAGGCCGAGCTCGGCAAGACCCTGCGCGCGATCGCCAAGGGCGGCCGCGATGCCTTCTACAAGGGCGAGATCGCGGAAGACATGGTCGAGACTCTCAAGGGAATCGGCGGCCTGCACACGCTCGACGATTTCGCTGCGCACACGACCGAGACGACATCGCCGATCGGCACCATGTACAAGGGCTACGACGTCTGGCAGTGCCCGCCGAACGGCCCGGGCGTCACCGCGCTCTTGATGCTCAACATCCTGTCGCGCTTCGACCTGACCAAATATGCACCCGTGAGCGTCGAGCGCTTCCACCTCGAGGCGGAAGCCGCGCGCATCGCCTACATGAATCGCGAGATGCACGTCGCCTCTCCCGAGCACATGAAGATCAATGTCGCCGAGATGCTCGCGAAGGGGTTTGCCGACGAGTATATCAGCAAGATTCGCATGGACGGCATGCTCGACCTGCCTGATGTCGCGCCGCCGATGAATCCCTCGACCATCTACATCACGGTGGTGGACAAGGACCGCAACGTCTGCTCGTTCATCAATTCGGTCGCGCACTCCTTCGGCTCGGCGATCGTCTCGAACAAGACCGGCGTGCTGTTCCAGAACCGCGCGGGCGGCTTCCGCATCCAGCCCGGCCATCCCAACTGCATCGAAGGCGGCAAGCGCCCGCTGCACACGATCATGCCGGGCCTCCTCACCAAGGATGGCCGCTCCACGATGCCGTTCGCGGTGATGGGCGGCCAGTACCAGCCGACCGGCCAGACCCATTTGTTGACCAACATCCTCGACTATGGCTGCGACGTGCAGGAAGCGATCGACATGCCGCGCGGCCTGCACTACGAGGGCCAGTATCAGCTCGAGGACAGCGTGCCGGCGGCGATCGTCGAAGGGCTGAAGAAGCTCGGCCACAAGACCACCAACGTGGTCGGCCCGCTCGGCGGCGCCCAGGCGATCTGGATCGATTGGGACAAGGGCACGCTGACCGGCGGTTCCGATCCGCGCAAGGACGGCTGCGCGCTCGGTTATTGATCGCCGGCGCGAGTTCCTCGCGCGAGATCAGGAAAAGTTGACGAGGGGCGATGCGGCATTTGCTGCATCGCCCTTTTCCGTTCGGAACGGAGCTCATTGCTTCAGGTTAAGGGGCGATGAGCGGTGCAGGCGTGCGCTGCTTTGAAAATAAGCGGCGGAGGCGTCGATGTCCGATACACCAGGTTCCAAACAATCAGCATTCGATCGGCGCGCCTTCATGGCTGGCGCCGCCGGCAGTGCGCTCGTCCCGCTCACGGCGCGGGCGGCCGCAGAAGGCACGAGTGCGCCGGTCGCTCGGGATCCCTCGCTTCCTGTCGACGTCACCCTTCGGGTCAACGGCAAGGACAAGCGCCTGAGCCTCGATGCGCGCACCACGCTGCTCGACGCGCTCCGCGAACATCTCAAGCTCACCGGCAGCAAGAAGGGCTGCGACCACGGCCAGTGCGGCGCCTGCACCGTGCTGATCGACGACCGGCGCGTGGTGTCGTGTCTCACGCTCGCACTCGTCGCGGAAGGGCAGGAAATCACCACCATCGAGGGCCTCGCCACCGACGACCGCCTGCACCCGATGCAGCAGGCCTTTGTCGACAACGATGCATTCCAGTGCGGCTATTGCACGCCCGGCCAGATCATGTCGGCGATCGCCTGCGTGAAGGAGGGCCATGCCGGCAGCGAGGCCGACATCCGCGAATATATGAGCGGCAACATCTGCCGTTGCGCCGCCTATCCCAACATCGTTGCGGCGGTGAAGCAGGCCGCGCCCGAGATCGTGAAAGGCTAGACGCATGCGACCTTTCTCATATCAAAGGGCAACAGACCCGGCCGTGGCCGTGCAGGCGCTCAGCGCCGCCGCGGCTGCGAACGATGTGCTGACCAAGGCTGCAGCGCAGCCGCTAGCAGGCGGCACCACCCTGATCGACTTGATGAAGCTCGACGTGATGCGGCCGGCCGCGATCGTCGATATCAATCCGCTGGCGCGCGCCTGGTCGGCAATCGAGCCGGGCACCGACGGCTTGCGGCTCGGCGCGCTCGCGAAGATGTCGGACGTTCCCGCGCACGATGAAATCCAGCGCCACTATCCCGTGATTGCCAATTCGCTCAAGCTCGCCGCCAGCGCCCAATTACGCAACATGGCGACGCTCGGCGGCAATGTGATGCAGCGGACCCGTTGCAGCTATTTCCGCGATGTCTCCTATGAGAACTGCAACAAGCGCAATCCCGGCTCCGGGTGTGCCGCCATGGACGGCGTCAACCGTATGCATGCCGTCCTCGGCGTCTCCGACCAATGCATTGCAACCTATCCCGGCGATTTCGCTCAGGCGCTGATTGCGCTGGACGCCATAGTCGAAATCACCGGCAGATCCGGCACGCGCAACCTGCCGTTCGCAGAGTTGCACAAGGCCCCCGGCAATACGCCCGACATCGAGACGACGCTGAAGCCAGGGGAGCTGATCTCGGCCTTCTCCATCTCCGGCCGCTGGCCGCGTTCGGTGTATCTGAAGGCGCGCGACCGGCAGTCCTATGAGTTCGCGCTGTCGTCGGCTGCGGTCGCCCTCGACGTGCAGGACGGCGCGGTCAGGGACGCGCGGATCGCCCTGGGCGGCGTCGCCACCGTGCCCTGGCGGGCGCGCGAGGCGGAGGCGGTGTTGAAGGGGCAGAAGTTCGATGACGGCCTCGCACAGCGGGTTGCCGACGCCGCGTTTGCGGACGCCAGGGGACGCCGGCACAACAGCTTCAAGATCGCGCTCGGCAAGCGTGTGGTGGCGCGCGCGCTCCAGCAGGCCGTAACGATGGAGATCTGATCATGACCGCTGCAGCTCCCGAGCCGAAGACGAACATGGGCCAGCCGGTGCCGCGCTATGACGCGGCTGCAAAGGTAACGGGGCGCGCCACCTATGCGTCCGACATGCCGCTGGACAATCCGGCCTATGCATTCCTGGTCACCAGTGCGATCGCCAAAGGTCGCATCGACAGTTTCGATCTCGATGGCGCCAAGCGTGTCCGCGGCGTGATCGACATCGTCACCCACGAGAATGCGCCGGAACTGAAGGAGTCGAAGCTGTTCAGCAATGGCGGTTATGCGGGCACGACGATCCAGCCGCTGAAGTCGGCCGAGATCGCCCATGACGGAGAGATTATCGCTGTTGTCGTTGCGGAAAGCTATGAGGCTGCGCGCGAGGCGGCCAACCGGGTCCAGGTCAGCTACACCGCCACGGCCCCGAGCGCGACTTTCGACTCGCCCGGCACCACCACGGCGGCGGCGAAGGGGCAGAATGCCCAGTTCAAGGAAGACCCTGAAGTCGGCGATTTCGCCAAGGCGTTCGAGGAAGCCGAGGTCAAGCTGACCGCCGCCTACGAAACGCCGGCGCAGCACCACAATCCGATGGAGCTGTTCTCGACGAGCTGCGTGTGGATGGGCGACAACCTCGTCATCTACGAGGGGAGCCAGTTCGCCCATGGGCTGAAGTGCGGCGTTGCCGAGCAGCTCGGCATCGATGCCGACAAGGTGCGCGTGGTCAATCCTTACGTCGGCGGCGGCTTTGGGTCTCGCGGCTCGATGACGCCGCGGACCGCGATCATCGCCGGCATTGCCAGGCGCTTGAACCGTCCGATCAAGCTCGTCCCGACCCGCGATCAGGGCTTCACCATCGCGACCTATCGCGCCGAGACTCGGCACGAGATCAAGCTCGGCGCGAGCCGGGACGGTAAATTGATGGCGCTCAGGCATGAGGGCGCCGAGATCTCCTCTCGCGCGGATGCGTATTGCGTCGGCGGCACCAAGACGACGGCGCGCCTCTATGCCTGTCCGAACGTCGCCAGCCTGGTGTCGATCGTGCGTGCGGATCGCAGCACCCCCGGCTTCATGCGCTCGCCGCCGGAGGTGCCGTATCTGTTCGCGCTGGAGAGCGCGATGGACGAGCTCGCGGTGAAGCTGAATTTGGACCCGGTCGAGCTGCGCCGCCTCAACGACACCACCAACGAGCCGATCGGCGGCAAGCCCTATACGTCGCGCTCGCTGATGGCCTGTTTCGACGAGGCCGCCAAGGCGTTCGGCTGGGCGCGGCGCTCGCCTCAGCCGAAATCGATGTCGGAAGGCGACTGGCTGATCGGCTATGGCTGTGCCGCCACCTGCTACCCGACGCAGATGGGGCCGTCTGCTGCGCGCGTGCGCCTGCAGCGTGACGGCCGTACCCGGGTCGAGATCGCCGGCCACGAGATCGGCACCGGTGCCTACACGGTGATCGCGCAGACCGCGGCCGAGCGGCTCGGCGTGCCGCTCGAGAAAGTCGCCGTCTTCATGGGCGATAGTGATCTGCCGCCGGCGCCGGTTGCCGGCGGATCGAACTCGACCGCGAGCACTTGTTCGGCGGTGATGATGGTGTGCGATAAGATTCGCCAGCGCCTGTTCAAGGCGGTGATGCCGAGCCAAAGCCTGACGGACAAGGCCAAGGAGACCGTGGGTCTTGGCCAGACGCCGGCAACGCAAGCGGCGAAGGGCGACCGTCCGCTCGACCTGGAGAAGGCATTTGATGCGCTCGGGGTCGGCGTCGTCGAGGAATATGGTGAGTGGAAGCCGGAAGGCGCGCCGCCGGATTCCTTCCGCGCCATGCACAAGGGGCAGGTGCGGCTGGTCGGCGGTCATGCCATGAAGGATCAGATCGCCTACGCCTTCGGTGCCGAGTTCGTCGAAATCCGCGTCAACCGCTTCACGCACGAGATCCGCTGCCCCCGTCTGGTCGGCGCCTTTGCGGCAGGCCGCATCATGAACCCGCGCACCGCGCGCAGCCAGCTGATGGGCGGCCTGATCTGGGGCATGTCGTCGGCGCTGCTGGAGGCCACGGAAATCGACGAGCGCAATGCGCGGTACGTCAACGACAATCTGGCCGACTATCTTTTGCCCGTGAATGCGGACGTCGCCGGCGTCGAGGTGATCATGCTCTCCGAGCAGGACGATCGCATCAACCCGATGGGCGTCAAAGGGCTCGGCGAGCTTGCAAATGTCGGCACCAATGCCGCGATCTGCAACGCGATTTATCACGCCACTGGTCAGCGCATCCGCAAGCTCCCGGTCCGGCTGGAAAATATCGAGGTGTGAGGGGTGGAAACGGCGACGGCGTTGCGCTAGACACCTCCCGCCTCAAACGGAAGGTGTTTTATGCAGCGTTTTAAGCGCGCACTCCTCGCCCTGATGTCGGCACTCGCGATCACCGTGATCGCCAGCGTGTCGCATTTCGTTTCCACCACGGCCTCGGCCCAGACCGCAGGAAAGACCATGACCACAGCTTCAGGCTTGCAGATCATCGATACCACCGTCGGCACCGGCGCCTCGCCGCAGCCGGGCCAGATCTGCGTAATGCACTATACCGGCTGGCTCTATGAGAACGGCCAGAAGGGCAAGAAATTCGATAGCTCCGTCGATCGCAAGGAGCCGTTCGAATTCCCGATCGGCAAGGGCCGCGTCATCGCCGGATGGGATGAGGGCGTCGCCTCCATGAAGGTCGGCGGCAAGCGCACGCTGATCATTCCGCCGCAGCTCGGCTACGGCGCGCGCGGCGCCGGCGGCGTTATTCCGCCGAACGCGACGCTGATGTTCGACGTGGAATTGCTCGCGGTGAAGTGACGGCGCAGCTGTTGTTCGGGATTCGGCTCTTCGAGCCGCCCTGGAATGACTGCACAAACAAAAAGACCGGCCTTTCGGCCGGTCTTTTCGCATTCATCTCCTGCGCGTCATTCCGTCGCGCGCTTCGCGGAGGCCGCGGCGCGATCAATCGCATCCTTTGCGGCGTCCTTGGCATCGCCCATGGCCTGCTGGCCCTTGCCCTTCACTTCCTGGACGACGCCTTCGCCCTTCAAGCGCTCGGAACCGGTGGCTTCACCGATGCCCTGCTTGGCCTTGCCGATTGCTTCGTTCGCGTTGCCCTTGATCTTGTCGGTGGTGCTGCCCATGAAACTCTCCTTTTCATCTGGTCGTGTAGTCAACGTCCCGGGGCTACGAGGGTTCCAATTTTGGTATGGCTCGCGGGCGCGGCTTCGGGTTAGTTTGCCGCGCACGGAACCAACAGAAAGCAAGTCCCATGACCGGCCATGACCATTCGCATTCCCACCATGACCACGATCACGACGATCGCTGGAAACATGACGGCGTGCGCGTCATTCCCGGCAACCAGCTCGACACCAACGTGCCCTCGACGGCAGGCATGGACCGCGCGGCCGCGATCAATTTCGCACGCGTCGGCGCGCAGAAGTTGTGGGCGGGCACCGTCAGCATCAAGCCGGATGCCAAGACCGGCGCGCATCACCACGGCCATCTCGAAAGCGTCATCTATGTCGTGAAGGGCAAGGCGCGGATGCGCTGGGGCGAGAAGCTGCAGTTCACGGCGGAAGCTGGCCCCGGCGATTTCATTTTCGTCCCGCCTTACGTGCCCCACCAGGAGATCAACGCCAGTCCGGACGAGGTGCTGGAATGCGTGCTGGTGCGCAGCGACGGCGAGGCGGTGGCGATCAACCTCGACATCGAGCCGGTCGAGAAGCCCGAGACCGTGCTGTGGATCGACCCGGTGCACCGGGACCCGAACGAGAAGAAGTAAGGCTGCCTCAAGGGGCGGTGCGACCGAACCCCGCAGATCGGGGGCCAAAATATAGTCGGAAGCCGTGTCGGGTGGCCGTCGGGCCATACGTCCTTGGGCAGAACCCGCCCAAGGAGCTGCCGATGCCCAGGATGATTTTCCTCAATCTGCCCGTGACCGACCTCAAGCGTGCGACCGCCTTCTATGAGGCGGTCGGCGGGATCAGAAATCCGCAATTCAGCGACGACACGGCGAGTTGCATGGTCTTTTCCGAGACCATCTACGTGATGCTGGCGACCCACGACAAATTCCGCCAGTTCACGCCGAAGCCGATTGCGGATGCCAAGACCTCGAACCAGGCGCTGTTCTGCCTGTCCGCCGACAGCCGGAACGAGGTGGACGAACTTGTCGGCAAGGCCGCGGCCGCGGGCGGGGTCGCCGATCCCGGTCCGAAGGACGAATACAGCTTCATGTACGGCCGCAGCTTCGAGGATCCGGATGGCCACATGTGGGGCGTGAACTGGCTGGACATGGCGGCAGTGCCCACACAGCCCTGCATGACGAACGCCTGATCGAAGCCCGCCAACATTGAAAAGCTGAAGAGGAGACGCTCCATGCCCAAGCTCGTGCCCTGCATGTGGTTCAACGGCGATGCCGAGGACGCCGCGAAGTTCTACACCTCGCTCGTGCCGAATTCCGAAATCTCGCATGTTCAGCGCAATGTGTCGGACGGCCCGTCCGGCAAGACGGGCTCCGTGCTCGTCGTCGAGTTCACGGTGGCCGGCCAGCCCCTGGTCGCGCTCAACGGCGGGATGAAGATGGAATACACCCACGCCATCTCGCTGATGATTCATTGCGACGACCAGGCACAGGTCGATCACGTCTGGAATGCCTTCCTCGCTGATGGCGGCAAGGCAGAGCAGTGCGGCTGGCTCAGGGATCGCTGGGGCGTGGCCTGGCAGGTGGTGCCGAAGGTGATGTTCGAGTTTCTCACCAGCCCCGACAAGGCCGCCGCCGCGCGCGCGATGCAGGCGATGATGAAGATGGTGAAGCTGGATGTCGCCGAACTGCGTCGGGCGTTCGAAGGCAAGTCGGCGGCGTAACGCCGACACCGGTGCCGTAGGGTGGGCAAGGGCGCTCTTGCGCCGTGCCCACGATCTGTTTCCGATTGCGAGAGGTCGTGGGCACGCTTCCGCCTTCGCTCTTCGAGCTACGGCGGACAAGTCGCTTTGCCCACCTACGAGACTACGCCCGCCGCTAATAATTGATCCGCAACCCCACGCCGCCATGAATGGTGTTGCCGACAGGCTGCGGGCCCAGCGTGCCGTTGGCGAACAGATCGACGATCCAGCCCTTCTGCACGCGGAAGCCGAGGCGGCCGCCATATTCGAACCAGCCCTGGTTGCCCATGGTCGGGACCACCATGCCCTGGCCGGTCACGGTGGCGACGATGCCGCTGCGGCTCGCGAACGACTGCACCCAGCCGCCGTTGATGTTGGTCTCGATGTTGCTGCCGAACAGATGTGTCCATTGCCCGCCGATCTTGACGAGGCTGGTGCGGTCGGTGCCGGTCGCGATGCTGGCGTCGAACGGATTGAACGCCACGGCGCTATCGGTATAGCCCGACACGCGTTGCCAGAGCTGCCAGACCTCGATCGAGGCTGCGACCTCGTCGCGCGGTGACACGCGGCTCATCCAGCCGGCGCGGCCGTAGACCGCGTAGTTCGAGGCGTTGGTCGAACTCGTCACGCTCACCGGACCGAGACTGGTGTTGTAGCTGCGGGTGTAGCGCGCCTTTTCCCACGGTGTCAGGATGGTGCCGACGTCGAAGAACGGGCGCGAGGAGCCCCAATCGGTGAAGTCGTAGCGCAGCGCGAAGGCGCCGATCGGCGCGCTCGTGATCTTGTAGCCGCCCTCGTTGTACTGCGTGTAGGCGATGCCGGCGAGCAGCGACAGATTGTTGGTGAGCTCCTTGCGGCCGTGGATGCCCGCCGAGAACGAGCCGGCCGAGCCGAACGCGCTGATGCAATCGCTGCAATTGACCTGCTCGTTGACACCTAGCAGCACCGTGCCGAGCACCCGGTTGGTGATCATCTGGTTGAAGCGCTGGCCCGCGAGCCCGCCGATCGAATTGCCGCTGGAATCGGCGCCGGTCGGTGTCGGACTCGACGACGGATAAGGACTGGGCGAGGGATAGGGGCTCGGGGAAGGGGACGGCGTCGGGGTGGGTGACGGATAGGGCGACGGGGAATAGGTCGGGGAGGGAGAGGGATTGGGTTCACCGCACCCGGACTCGCACTCCGCCGCCTGCGCCGCCGCCGGCCGCGCATTGAATGTGACAAGCGCAAGCGCTGCGGTAGCGCTCAGCGTAGCGGCAAGGATGAGGCGCTTGACGTCGAACTTCGCCATCGTCAGCGCCCGCACAACATGCCGTCGTCATGGACGGCGGGCGTGATGGTCGGCGAGGCGTCGGCGTACTGGTTGACCGCGCACAGTCCGGCACTGGCGGCGCAGTTGGCGGCGAATGTCCAGGGCGGCGTGTTGGTCTTGGTGATGCTGACCTTGCCGCCGGTCGAGGTGATGATCGCGGTGTCGCCCGGCTGGGTCAATTGCACGCATTGAGAGTTCGTCGTGCAGACGCTGGCCGCGCCGTCCTGCAGCACGACCACGGAGCGACCGCGCTGCGAGAGGATGTCGAGCGTGGTACCGCGCACGCCGATGGTCGCAAGCGGCGTCGTGATCTTGTAGGCGGTCTTCTCGGAATGTCCGGTGACGAAACGGAATGCGCCCGTGGTCATGCGGATCGCGACATCGCGATAGCTGTGCTCGTCGTTGAAGACGGTGCGGTCGAGCTTCAGCGTTGCGCTCGGCCCGAGCGACAGATTGGTGCTGTCGGCCATCACGAAGCGCGCCGCGCTGTCGGAGCCGGTGCGCACGGTCTCGTCGCGCAACATGCTGTCGCCGACACTGATCGGCGTCGAGGTCGCGGCGACGCGCACCACTTCGTTCTGGATCACGACGGCTTCGCCAACGCGCGTCTGTGCCTGCGCGCAAGGCGCCGCGCACAGAGCGGCCGACAGCAGTGTGGGGAAAAGCAGGAAACGCAAATTCATTTCGCAACCGATCGATATGTCCCTGATCGTACCGGATCGCGCGCGCTTCTGATGTGGCGGAATTATCACAAGCGGCGCGGGACGTGCGCTAAGCTTAGTGACAGTTGCGGCAGAATGCGTTCAATGAAAATCGCGATCTGTTTTTTTGTCCGCGGTGACGCAAATTTGCCACGCAAAACATCCCCACAGCAGCCGCTTGAATCCGCAGTAGTTCCGAAGATGTCGCGGAGCGCAGTCATTGCTGTCGCAATTTTCCTGGTTGCCCATCTCGCGCTGCTGATCGGACTGACGACGCCGGACAAGTTCGTCTTCGACGAGGTGCATTACGTGCCGGCGGCGCGGCAGATGCTGGCACCAATGATGTCGCAGCCGATGCTCAATCCGATGCATCCGCCGCTGGCCAAGGAGCTGATCGCGGCCTCGATCGCGACGTTCGGCGACAACGCGCTCGGCTGGCGCTATCCCGCGACATTGTTCGGCGCTTTGGCGATCGTCGCGATCTATCTGTGCGGCCTCGCGCTGTTCTCCGCGCAAGGGCCTGCCATCGCGGCGGCGCTGATCGCCGGGTTGAACCAGATGCTGTATGTGCAGGCGCGCATCGCCATGCTCGATATCTTTGCGCTGGGCTTCGGTCTGCTCGCGACCGCCGCTTTCATGCACGGTTTTCGACGCGAGCGGCCGCAGCCGCTGTTCGCGCTCGCGGGCGTCCTGTTCGGTCTCGCCGCGGCCTGCAAATGGAGCGGCTTGTTTCCGCTCGGCGTCTGCATCGTCATCGTTGCGGTGATCCGTCTGATGCAGGGCTGGCGCACGCTGTTCGCCGACGCCAAGCCGGACGACTGGTATCGGCCGGACCTGTGGCCCGGCTTCAAGCTGCATCATGTCGTGCTGTGCTTCGCCGTCTTGCCGGCGGTGACGTATCTTGCCGCCTTCGTTCCGCTCTACGGCGCGTCGCTGCCGGACCTGATCGAGGCGCAGCGCCGGATCTTCGCCGACAACACGACGACCGCGATTGCCGGCCACACCTATATGAGTTCGTGGCCGTCCTGGCCGCTGCTCGCCCGTCCCGTCTGGTTCCTGTTCGACAAGAGCGCTGAGGACAACGTGTCCGCGATCGTCTTTCTCGGCAATCCGCTGGTGTTGTGGCCGGCGCTGATTGCGCTCGCCGTGGTGCTGCGTGACTTCATGGTGGCGCGACGCTGGGATGCCTTCCTGATCGCGGCGTTCTATTTCGGGCCCTGGCTCGCCTGGGCGTTGCTGCCCCGCACACTCGGCTTCATCTACTACTACCTGCCGGCGGCGACCGCGGCGTCGCTCGCCCTGGTCTATGTGCTGCGCCGGGACGGCCTGCCGCGCTGGCTGTTGTGGGCCTATGTCGGTGTCGCTGCGGCCGGCTTCGCGGTCATGCTGCCGGTCTCCGCAGCCTTCGTCGGCACCTCGATGCGGACCTTTGGCCGCCTGATGCTGTTCCAGAACTGGATCTAGTGCCCGCTGGCGTGCATACGCTTGGTCGAAATGTCTTGCCTGAATCAATCACTGCGTGTGGACTGGCCCGACTCGATCAGACTCGGAGCGTCCACCGTTGAACACGGAAGACCGCAGCGCCAGGCCGGGCCATCCCAACGCCGACTGGCTGCGTGCCGTCGTCGACACCGCAGTGGACGGCGTGATCCTGATCGATGCGCGCGGCGGTGTCCTGATGTTCAACCCGGCCTGCGAGAAGCTGTTCGGCTATGCCGCCGACGAGGTCATCGGCCGGAACGTCAAGATGCTGATGCCGTCGTCCCACCGCGACGCCCATGATGGATATCTTCAGAATTACCACGTCAGCGGCGAACGCAAGATCATCGGCATCGGCCGAGAAGTGGTGGGCCGGCGCAAGGACGGCTCGACCTTTCTGATGCATTTGTCGGTCGGCGAGAGCAAGCAGGTCGCCGGTGATTCGATCTTCGCCGGCATCATTCACGATCTCACCGAACGCGAGCGCGTCGAGCGCGAGTTGCGCGAGAGCGCTGCGCGGTTGCGGGCGGTGGTCGACACCGCCGTTGACGGCGTGATCCTGATCGATTCCGACGGCATCATCCTGAAATTCAATCCGGCCTGCGAAAGGCTGTTCAAATACGAGGCCGACGAGGTGCTCGGACGGAACGTTCGGGTGCTGATGCCGGAGCCCTACCGTTCCGAGCATGACGGCTACCTCCGTAATTTCATTGCGACCGGCGACAAGAAGATCATCGGCATCGGCCGCGAAGTGCTGGGCCGACGCAAGGACGGCACGACCTTCCCGATGGACCTTTCGGTCGGCGAGGCCAAGCAGGACGGCTCGTCGATCTTCGTCGGCATGATCCACGATCTGAGCGACCGCAAGCGTACCGAGGCGCAGCTCATGCAAGCCCAGAAGATGGAGGCGGTCGGGCAGCTCTCCGGCGGCATCGCCCACGACTTCAACAATCTTCTCACCGTGATCGTCGGCAATGCCGAATTTCTGGCCGAGCAATTGGTGGGGCGCGGGGACCTGAAACGCCTCGCTGACGACATCTGTAGCGCCGGCGAGCGCGGCGCCGAGCTGACGCAGCGCCTGCTCGCCTTCAGCCGCAAGCAATTGCTGCGGCCGGTCGAGACCCAATGCGACAAGCTCGTCGAATCCATGCATAAGCTGTTGCGGCGGACGCTGCGTGAGGACATCGAGATCGCCACGCAGGCCGATCCCACGCTACGGCCCGCTTTTGCCGATCCTGCGCAGCTCGAATCGGCGCTGCTCAATCTCGCGCTGAACGCCCAGGATGCGATGGCGTCAGGGGGACGCCTGACCATTTCGGCCGCCAATGCCTCGCTCGATACGGGTGACCACAACCTGCATCCCGACGTCGGGCCAGGTGAATATGTCGTGATCGCCGTGACTGACACCGGCTCGGGCATGCCGAAGCGGGTGCTGGAACACGCGTTCGAACCCTTCTTCACCACCAAGGAGGTCGGCAAGGGCAGTGGGCTCGGGCTCAGCATGGTCTACGGCTTCGTCAAGCAATCCAACGGCCATGTTACGATCTACAGCGAGCCGGGCTTGGGAACGACCGTGCGGATCTATCTTCCGGCCATGCTGACCAAGTCGCAGGGCGTGCCGCTGGCGGTCGAGAAGGAGGTGCCACAGAGCGGTTCGGAAATCGTGCTAGTCGTCGAGGACGATCCGTTCGTCCGGTCCTATGCGGTCATGAGCCTGGAGAGCCTGGGCTACAAGGTGATTTCCGCCGTCGACGGCAAGGAGGCCTTGCAGACGCTTGCCGCAACGCCGCATGTCGACCTGCTGTTCACCGACGTCGTCATGCCCGGAGGCGTCAACGGATGGGAACTCGCCGGCCTCGCCCGCAAGGAGAGGCCCGCGCTGCACGTGCTGTTGACCTCCGGCTACGCCCTCGAAACGCTGGCCGCGAACGGCCACGTCCGACAGGGGGCCCTGATCCTGGAAAAGCCCTACCGCAAGGCCGAGCTCGCGCGGCTGGTCCGGGAGGCGCTCGCCGGGCCGGTGCCGGTTTGAGCGACGGTCCGCCTGCCGGAGAGACGGCAGGCGGTGGTCGTCATCAGATCATTTCGACGCGGTCTTGGTGTCCATGTTCACGACCTGGACGCGGCGGTTGATCGGGTCGGCGCCGTTGGCGGTATCCTTCAGCTTGGTCTCGCCATAGCCGACGGTGACGAGGTCGGTGCCGTTCAGGCCGTAATTCTGCACCAGATACTTCTTGATGGTGTCGGCGCGCCGTTCGGAGAGGCCTTGGTTGTACTCTTCGCCACCGGTCGCGTCGGTATGGCCGGCGACCACGAAGGTCGAGCCCTTGAGCGCCGGATCGGACAGGGCCTTGCCGAGCGCCTGCACCGAGGCCATCGAGGTCTTGGCGATATCGGCCGAGTTGTAGTCGAACTGGATCTCCAGGTCGATCTTCGGCTTGGTCGCGGCGAGCTCGGCGATCTGCTCGCGCTCGCCGGTCGAGAGCGACCGGGTCGAGCGGTTGCGCACGGTATTCAGGAAGGTCGCTTCCTTGGCCTGCACGGTCGTGTCGGCCTGCGGACCGACGGACAGGCCGCGGGTTGCCGGCTTCGGCTTCAGTGCATCCAGGATCTGGCCAGTGGTGACATTGCTGTCGCCGGCCAGAGCCAGGCCCGCCGTCATCGACAGCGCGGCGGAAAGGGTTATCGCTTTCAGTCCAAAGAATTTATCGAAACGGGTCATTGTCGTATCCTCGCTGTTACGCCTGATAGCGATTTGATGCTGCGAGCATAGGTCGGGTTCAAAAGCCCCGATGTGATCTTGGTCACGCTGGCTAAAGCGCTTTCAGGCTCGTTTTCGCGTATTTCCCGGCGTTCCGGGCGCGGACCGGCGCGATTTGCGGCCGCTCCGGCGGCGGCGCTGATCGTCCCAATAGCAGTGGTCGCAGTCTCCGCGGGATAGGTTCACACGGCGGCGGACCCGGTGTGTCCTGGATCACGTTGAGGTGTACGGGCTCGCACCGAAGCCTCTGCGAACTGATCGTCGCGCTGGAGCGCCCGTCACTGCATCGCAGCAAGAAAATTGTCTTCTCCGCGAAACGCCGACGCGAGAGAATACGTAATTGCGAAGGCCGGCATGACGCCGGTTTCGTTTTACGGAGGAGACTTTTCGATGAAGATCTTGCTCACCGCCGCAGCCTTTGTCGCGTTCACCCTTTCGCTGTCCCCGGCGTCCGCTGCGATGATGGCGTGCACCAAGGACAACATGATGAAGTCCGCCGCGATGATGGGCGGCACGCCCGACACCCCGGCCAAGATGGCGTCGAACAAGGAAATGGCCATGGCCAACACCGACATGAGCAATGGCAAGATGAAGAGCGCCTGTATGCACTACATGAAGTCGCAGAAGGCCATGATGGCGAAGTAGGCCTCGGCGACATCGAACGGCCGCGCTGTCAGCAGATGGCAGCGCGGCTTTTTCTTTGCCGGTTCCGGTCGACAGCTTTCTCCCGGCGCGAATCCCGCTACATTGCATTCTGCAATGTCACGCACGCCCAAGCCTGTTCCCCTCACCACGACACGAGCCCGGCAGATCTGGCTACGCGCCCAGCGGCTGGACGAACGTACTCCGTTCGGCGAGGGCGCGCAGGCCGTCGCGGACGCGGTCGCCCATCTCGGTTATGTGCAGATCGACACCATCAACGTCATCGAGCGCTGCCATCACCATATCCTGTTCAGCCGCATCCCCTCCTACCGCCGCGCCGATCTGCGCCACGCCCAGAGCGTCGACAAGCGCGTGTTCGAATATTGGACGCACGCGCTCTCTTACGTTCCGGCTGACGATTTCCGTTTCTTCCGGCCGGCGATGCGCGAGCATCAGCGCGAGGGGCACAAATGGTTCGCCTCGGTGAAGCCCGCCGACATGCGCAAGGTGATGCGGCTGGTGCGCGCCGGGCCGCTGACAATCCGCGACATCGAGGATGACGTGCTCACCGAGAAGGAGCATTTGTGGCAGAGCCGCAAGCCCTCGAAGCGGGCGTTGCAGCTCGCATTCTATACTGGTGCCGTGACCATCAGCGAGCGGCAGGGCATGCTCAAGACCTACGAGCTGATGACGCGTCATTTCGGCTGGGACAAGCTGCCGAGGCCGGCCTCGGCCAGGGAGATCACGGCCTATCTGCTCGACCGCGCATTACGGTCGCAAGGCGTGGCGAGCCTCGATTCGATTTGTCATCTCGATGCGCCGCGCAAGAAGGCCGTGGCCGGCCTGATCGCCTCCCGCGTCCGTCGCGGCGAGCTCGTGCCCGTTGCGCTCGAAGGTGCCGGCAAGCAGGAGCATTGGGCGGCGCCGGCCGCGCTCGAAGCGAACGGCGAGGTGGTCTCACCTGATCTCGTCCACATCCTCTCGCCGTTCGATCCCCTGATCATCCAGCGCAAGCGCACCAATCTCATCTTCGGCTACAACCATTTGTTCGAGGCCTATGTGCCGAAGGCCAAACGCAAGCTCGGCTATTTTGCGCTGCCGGTGCTGGTCGGCGACGAGATCGTCGCCGCGCTCGATCTGAAGACCGATCGGCAGGCCAGGAAGCTTCTGATGCAGAAGTGGACCTGGGTTGGGCAGGGCAAGAAGACGGCGGGGCGCAAGGAGCTCAAGCAGAAGATCGAGGACGAGCTCGATCGCTTCGAGCGGTTTCAATTGGCGGAGTAGCTGCGACTTCGTAGGGCGGGATTAGCCGAAGGCGTCATCCGCCAGGGCTGTCGCAGCGAAGGGAGCAGAGGCGGATTACGCTCCGCTAATCCGCCCTACGCCTTTCGGCGAATCGATCGATCCACACGCCGAATGCAATCCCGATCGCATAGGCCACCAGATTCGACAGCGAGAAGATGCGTCCCAGCAGCAGCGCGCCGGATGTGGTGAGCCGGAACGCATCGAGCCAGGGCGTGTGCACCAGCCGGGAGAATTCCACGACGATGGCGATGATGGCCGCGACGGCTGCAATCTGCGTCCGCGTGAGTCGCGGCAGCAAAGCTCCGGCCAGCAGAAACACCATCGTGGCCCACAAGAGCGAGCCGCCATACTTCACCACGAAGGCGGGCAGGCCGAGTGGAAAGCCATACCAGCGCAGCGACAATCCGCAGGCAATGACGGCCAGCGCGAGGGCGGCACGGATCAGCGATGTCCGGAGCGGCGCAATGGCTTGATCCGGCTGCGTCCCGTGCATTGCTCGCTCCATTGACTCTTTGCCCGCGATGCTCAAAACCGCCCATCAGCCCACAAGAACAACAAACCGGGGGAAGCCATGAGCCAGACCACCACCTATGCCGGTTCCGCCGGCGCCTCCAAGTCGGAGATCGAGACCTCGACCATCCGCGCCATCTCCTGGCGCCTGATTCCGTTCCTGGTGCTGGCCTACTTCTTCTCCTATCTCGACCGCGTCAATCTCGGCTTCGCCGCGCTGACCATGAATGCCGAGCTGAAATTCACCCCGCTGATCTTCTCCTGGGGCGCCGGCATCTTCTTCATCGGCTATTTCATCTTCGAGGTGCCGAGCAATCTGGCACTGGAGAAATTCGGCGCCAGCCGCTGGATCGCCCGCATCATGGTGACCTGGGGCATCATCTCCGCCCTGATGGCGGTGGTCAGCGGCGTGACGAGCTTTTACGTGCTGCGCTTCCTGCTCGGTGTCGCCGAGGCCGGCTTCTTCCCCGGCATCATCCTCTATCTCACCTATTGGTATCCGGCCGAATATCGCGCCCGCTTCCTGGCGGCCTTCGCCATCGCGGTGCCGGTCTCGACCGTGATCGGCGCGCCGATCTCCGGCCTCTTGCTCGGGCTCGACGGCATGATGGGCCTGAAGGGCTGGCAGTGGCTGTTCATCATCGAGGGTATCCCCTCCGTGCTGCTCGGCATCGTCACCTGGTTCTATCTCACCGACAAGCCGGAGAAGGCGGACTGGCTCTCGGCCGAGCAGAAGGCCTGGCTCAAGGCGAAGCTCGATTCGGAAATCGCGGCCAAGCAGGCCGTGAAGCATGTCTCGCTCGGCGAAGCGCTGTCCTCGCCGAAGGTGATCGCGCTCAGCCTGATCTATTTCGGCTTCGTCGGGGCGCTCTATGGCATGCAGTTCTGGCTGCCGCAGATCGTCAAGGCGTTCGGGCTGACCAACGCGCAGACCGGCTTCGTCACCGCGATCCCCTATCTGTTCGGCACCATCGCCATGATCCTGTGGGCGCGGCATTCCGATGCGACGCGCGAGCGCGTCATGCATGTCGGCGCGCCGCTGCTGCTCACCGCCGTCGCGCTCGGAATCTCCTCCTATCTCACCGATCCCACCATGACGATGGTGGTGCTGACCGTCGCGGCGATCGGCGTGTTCTGCTGCTTCGGTGTGTTCTGGACCCTGCCGACCGCCTGGCTCTCCGGCACCGCGGCGGCCGGCGGCATCGCCCTGATCAACTCGATCGGCAACCTCGCCGGCTTTGGCGGGCCCTATCTGATCGGCTGGGTCAAGGAAGCCACGGGGCAGACCTCGACCGGTCTCTTGGTGCTGGCCGTGCTGCCGCTGCTGGCCGGCATCCTGGTGTTCATCGGCGGCCACGAGACCAAGCACGAGTTCGCCGGGCAGGGGCGGTAAGGGAAGCCTTGTAGGGTGGGCAAGGCGCGCCCTTCGCGCGCCGTGCCCACGTCTCTCCTCATGCTGGTCAGTTTGGTGGGCACCCTCCGCTTTGCCCACCCTACAATCACACCTCCCTCGCAACCGTTGTCCCAATCCTCACTACCCCTTAACGATCACGCATTCCTGATGACTGACGATTATTGACTTTCATCAGTGATTAGTCGACATTCCTCTCATTCGAGCTGCAGGAGTGTCCTTCAATGTTCGTTCGGTCCGTTTTGTCGAGCTATTCCAGGCTGTTGGCAGGTGTGTCGCTAGCCCTGATGGCTGCCAGCCTGGCCGGGTGCAATGACACCGTCGCCGAGAAGGCCGAGCCGCCGCGGCCGGTCCTGGTGGCAACCGCGCACTATGATGCCGAGACGCCCGAGCGCAGCTTCGTCGGCACCGTCAGGCCCCGGATCGAGAGCGATCTCGGCTTCCGCGTGGCCGGTAAGGTCGCAAAGCGCCTAGTGGAAGTCGGTCAGACCGTCGAAATCGGCCAGCCGCTCGCCACCCTCGACGAGGTCGATCTGAAGCTCCAGGCCGAGCAGGCCGCCGCCGAACAGACCGCCGCGACCGGCGTGCTGGCCCAGGCCGCCGCCGCCGAGCAGCGCGCCAAGGATTTGAAGGCGAAGGGCTGGACCACGGACGCGCAGATGGACTCGAGCCGCGCCGCCGCGGACGAAGCCCGCGCGCGCTTGAACCGCGCCGAGCGCGCGCTCGAATTGAGCAAGAATTCCCTTTCCTACGCGACGCTCAACGCCGACGCCCGGGGCGTCGTCACCGCAACGCTGATCGAGCCCGGCCAGGTGGTCGCCGCGGGCCAGGCTTCGATCCGCGTCGCCCGCTTTGCCGAAAAGGAAGCGGTCGTCGCGATCCCTGAGACGCTGGTCGGACGCGCCAAGTCGGGCGTCGCCAGCGTCACTCTTTGGTCCGAGCCGAACAAGAAATACGCCGCCAAGCTGCGCGAGATCGCGCCGGCGGCGGATCCCGCCACGCGCACCTATCTGGCAAAATTCTCGCTGCCCGAGGCCGACGACAAGGTCTCGCTCGGCATGACCGCGACGCTGACGCTATCGGACGCCGCGAACGAGCGCGTCGCGCGGCTGCCGCTGTCGGCGCTGTTCAATGAGGGCGGCAAGCCGTCCTTCTACGTCGTCGATGACAACGGCGCGCTCACCTTGAAGCCGGTGACGGTGAAGGCCTACGAGAGCAACGACGTGATCATCACCAGCGGCGTGGAAGAGGGCGCCAAGATCGTCGCCCTCGGTGTGCAGAAGCTCGATCCGGGCCAGCGGGTGCGGGTCGTGTCGTCACTGTCCTTCTGAGCTTTCTTTAGAGTTACGTCGTGTGAGGTGAGTTTCGGCCTTTGTCCCTAAGCAAAGGCTGAAGCGGCGAAGCGATCCAGAACCTGCCCAGCCCCCTGGATTGCTTCGCTGCCTCGCGACGACGGTTTGAACAGAGCGGCTGTCGTTTTTGCAACTGGATCGTCTTTCGGAGAGAGCGATGAAGCGCTTCAACCTTTCGGCCTGGGCCGTCAGCCATCCGACGCTGGTTCTCTTCCTGATGATCATTCTCGGCGTCGCCGGATTCTTCTCCTATGAGAAGCTCGGCCGCGCCGAAGATCCCTTCTTCACGGTGAAGGTGGTCAACGTCTCCGTGATCTGGCCGGGCGCGACCGCGCAGGAGATGCAGGAGCAGGTCGCCGATCCCATCGAGAAGAAGATCCAGGAGCTGCCCTATTTCGAGAAGGTGCAGACCTATTCCAAGCCAGCCTTCACCGCGCTCCAGGTGACCTTCCGCGACTCCACGCCGCCGAAGGACGTGCCTTATCTCTTTTATCTCTTGCGCAAGAAGCTGGTCGACGTGCAGGGCCAGCTGCCGTCGGGCATTCTCGGACCCGTCGTCAACGACGAGTTCTCCGACGTCGATTCCATTCTCTACATGATGACCGGCGACGGCGCCGATTACGCCCAGCTCAAGAAGGTGTCGGAAGGCTTCCGCCAGCGCCTCCTTAAGGTTCCTGGCGTGACCAAGGTCGACATGTACGGCAATCAGGACGAGCGCATCTTCGTCGAATTCAGCCACGCCAAGCTCGCCACGCTCGGCATCACGCCGCAGGCGCTGTTCGATTCGCTCGCCAAGCAAAACAACGTGACGCCCGCCGGTACGGTCGAGACCTCCTCGCAGCGCGTGCCGCTGCGTGTCACCGGTGCGCTCGACGGTGCCAAGGCCGTCGCCGAAACGCCGGTCGAGAGCAACGGCCGCGTCTTCCGCCTCGGCGATATCGCCACCGTCACCCACGGCTATGTCGATCCGCCGAGCTTCGTCGTCCGTCAGGAAGGCAAGGCCGCGATCGGCATCGGCGTCGTCACCGCCAAGGGCGCCAACATCCTCGAGCTCGGCAAGGAGGTCGAGAAGGCGACAGCCGACTTCATGAAGGCGGTCCCGCAGGGCATCGATGTCAAGCTGATCGCCGACCAGCCCAAGGTGGTCGAGCACGCCGTCGGCGAGTTCGTGCACTCCTTCATGGAAGCGCTCGTCATCGTGCTGTTCGTCTCGTTCCTGGCACTGGGCTGGCGCACCGGCATCGTTGTCGCGCTCTCGGTGCCGCTGGTGCTCGGCATCGTCTTCGTCGTCATGAACATGATGTCGCTCGATCTGCACCGCATCACGCTGGGTGCGCTGATCATCGCGCTCGGCCTGCTCGTCGACGACGCCATCATCGCGGTCGAGATGATGGTGGTGAAGATGGAGCAGGGCTGGGACCGCATGCGAGCAGCGTCCTTTGCCTGGGAATCTACTGCGTTTCCGATGCTCACGGGAACGCTGGTCACGGCCGCTGGCTTCCTCCCCATCGGCTTTGCCAATTCGGCGGTCGGCGAATATGCCGGCAGCATCTTCTGGATCGTGGCGATCGCGCTGGTCGCCTCCTGGTTCGTGGCGGTGATCTTCACGCCCTATATCGGCGTCAAGCTGCTGCCGGAGATCAAGGTGCACCACAACCACGATCCGCACGCGGTCTACGAGACCCGCATGTACCGGGGCTTGCGCGCCATCGTGCAATGGTGCGTCAACCATCGCATCACGGTGGTGGTTGCGACCGTCGGCGTCTTCGTTGCCTCGATCGTCGGCTTCGGCCACGTCCAGCAGCAGTTCTTCCCGCTGTCGGAGCGGCCCGAGCTATTCCTCCAGCTGCGCCTGCCGGAGGGCACCGCCTTCAACGTAACCGAAAAGTCGGTGAAGAAGGCCGAGACGCTGCTGAAGGACGACAAGGACATCGAGACCTATACGTCCTATGTCGGCCAGGGTTCCCCGCGCTTCTGGCTCGGGCTCAATCCGCAGCTGCCGAACGAGGCCTTTGCCGAGATCGTCATCGTCGCCAAGGGGGTCGAGGCGCGCGAGCGCATCAAGGCCAAGATCGAGAACGCGGCTGCCGAGGGCTTCCTGTCCGAAGCGCGCGTGCGCGTCGACCGCTTCAATTTCGGTCCGCCCGTCGGTTTCCCCGTCCAGTTCCGCGTGATCGGCCCCGACGCCAACAAGGTGCGCGAGATCGCCTACCAGGTTCGCGACGTCATGCGGCAGAACAAGAGCGTCAAGGACGTCCAGCTCGACTGGAACGAGCAATCGCCTTACCTGAAGCTCGTCGTCGATCAGGACCGCGCCCGCGCCATGGGCCTGACCCCGCAGGACGTCTCACAGGCGCTCGCGATGCTGATCTCGGGCTCGCAGGTCACGACCGTGCGCGACGGCATCGAGAAGGTCGGCGTGGTCGCCCGTGCGGTCTCGTCCGAACGTCTCGATCTCGGTGGCGTCGGTGATCTCACCATCACTTCGCGCAATGGCGTTGCCGTGCCGCTGCAGCAGATCGCCAAGATCGAATACGCCCACGAGGAGCCGATCATGTGGCGGCGTAACCGCGACATGGCCATCACCGTGCGCTCCGATGTCGTCGACGGCGTCCAGGCTCCCGACGTCACGGGCCAGATCACGCCGAAGCTCAAGCCGATCATCGACCACCTCGAGCCGGCCTACCGCATCGAGCCGGGCGGCGCGTTCGAGGAATCCGCCAAGGGCAACGCCTCGATCTTCATCCTCTTCCCGCTGATGGTCATGGTGATGCTGACGCTGCTGATGATTCAGCTGCAGAGCTTCTCGCGCCTGATCCTGGTGTTCCTGACCGCGCCGCTCGGCATCGTCGGCGCCTCCTTCGGCCTCAACGTCGCCAATGCCCCGTTCGGCTTCGTGGCGCTGCTCGGCCTGATCGCGCTTGCCGGCATGATCATGCGCAATACGGTCATCCTGGTCGATCAGATCGAGACCGACGTCTCCCACGGCCTGACCCGGCGCGAGGCGATCGTGGAAGCGACCGTCCGCCGCGCTCGTCCGGTGGTGCTGACGGCGCTCGCCGCGATCCTGGCCATGATCCCGCTGTCGCGCTCGGCCTTCTGGGGACCGATGGCGATCACCATCATGGGCGGCCTGTTCGTGGCGACATTCCTGACGCTCCTGTACCTGCCGGGCCTCTATGCACTCTGGTTCCGGAAGAGCCTGGACGAGGCGGGTACTCCCGAGCAGTCTGCCGCGCCGCAGCATGGCAGCGATGAACATCCGGCAATTCCGCTTGCTGAAGCGGCTGAATAAGTGAGATGAAGGTCTGACGAACGAGTCCTGATTGATGGCCCTTATTTCGGAACATATCGAAGGCGACACCCGGGATCGTATCCTCGAGGTGGCCGAGCGGCTGTTCCGCCAGATCGGCTATCAGAAGACCACGGTCGGCGACATCGCCAAGGAGCTCAGGATGAGCCCCGCCAACGTGTATCGCTTCTTCGAATCGAAGAAGGCGATCCATCAGGCGGTGGCGCGCGGCCTGATGGGCGAGGTCGAGCTCGAAGCGCAGCGGATCGTGGCAAGGCCGGGGCCCGTGCTGGACCGCTTCCGCGAGCTCCTCACCACCATCCATCGCATGAACACCGAGCGCTATGTCGGCGACAACAAGCTGCATGAGATGGTCGAGATCGCCATGCAGGAGGACTGGGACGTCTGCGTCAACCACATGGAATGCGTCGCCGGAATGGTCGGCCAGATGATCGCGCAAGGCGTTGCCACCGGTGAGTTCGAGGCGCCCGACCTGCAACTGGCCGCGCTCTGCTCGTGCACCGCGATGATGCGCTTCTTCCACCCCCAGATGATCGCCCAGTGCGCCACCAAGCCGGGTCCGAACATCGACCAGATGATCGATTTCGTCATCGCGGGTCTGTCGCCGCGGCACTGACAGGGCGGGCAAATCTTTCCTATAAGCAAGCTGACGTAGCCCGGATGGAGCGAAGCGCAATCCGGGATGGTTCAGCGTTGCGCTGGCGGACCCGGATTACGCTTCGCTCCATCCGGGCTACCAGGATCAGGAAAGATTCCGCGGTGACGGACAAAGACCTTTACTTCTACGAGCCCTCCAAGGGCCACGGCCTCAAGCATGATCCCTTCAACGCCATCATCGCGCCGCGGCCGATCGGCTGGATCTCCTCCCGCGATACGAAGGGCCACGTCAATCTGGCGCCCTACAGCTTTTTCAATGCGTTCTGCTACGTGCCGCCGATCATCGGCTTCTCCTCCACCAACTGGAAGGACACGGTGGAGAACATCCAGCAGACCGGCGAGTTCGTCTGGAATCTCGCCACGATGGACCTTGCCAAGCACATGAATGCGACCGCTGCGCATGTCGCGCCTGAGGTCGACGAGTTCGAGGTCGCGGGCCTCACCGCGGTGCCCGGCAAGCTCGTCAACGTGCCGCGCGTCGGCGAGAGCCCGGTCGCCTTCGAATGCAAGGTGTCCGACATCGTCCGCCTCAAGGGCGCTGACGGCAAGGAGGCCGATGCCTGGCTGACGCTGGGCGAGGTGGTCGCCGTGCACATCGACAAGGCCATGATCAAAGACGGCGTCTACCAGACCGCCGCCGCCCGCCCGATCGTCCGCGCCGGCCGCCGCGGCGATTATTTCGAGATCAAGCCGGAAAACATGTTCGAGATGGTGCGGCCGGATTAGGCCGGCCGTACTCTCTCCGCCGTCATTCCGGGGCGACGCGCAGCGTCGAGCCCGGAATCCATCGAGCCGCAGAGTGCGTGGATGAATGGATTCCGGGCTCGCGCCAAGAGGCGCGCCCCGGAATGACGTTGGGAGACATCTCGCCCCATTCCCCTCCCGGAACTGCCCCGACGCCCCGGCCGTTATGGTTCGGGCGGTCGCCCGGCCGCGTCAATGTCGCAGGCGAGATGTTCCCCTCCGCCGGCCACTTTCCGCTAAAATGCCCGCCAACCGCGCCGATGCATGAGGTCAGCCATGAGCTTCCGCCGCGACAACATCACCAAGCCGATCTTCTCCTGGGCGCGCGGCGTGCTGCCGGCGATGTCCGACACCGAGCGCGAGGCGCTGGAGGCAGGCGACGTCTGGTGGGACGCCGATCTCTTCACCGGCAATCCGGACTGGTCGAAACTGCTGAAAATTGCGCCAGCCAAATTGACGGAGGAGGAGCAGGCCTTCCTCAACGGTCCCGTCGACGAGCTTTGCGCCATGCTCGACGAGTGGAAGATCTTCTGGGAATGGCGCGACCTGCCGCCGGACGTCTGGCACTTCGTCAAGCGCGAGAAATTCTTCGGTATGATCATTCCGAAGGAATTCGGCGGCCTCGGCTTCTCGCCCTATGCGCATTCGGAAGTGGTGCGCAAGATCTCGACCCGCTCCATCGCCGCGGCCGTCACCGTGATGGTGCCGAACTCGCTCGGGCCCGGCGAGCTCCTGATGCGCTTCGGCACGAAGGACCAGCAGGCGCGTTGGCTGCCGCGCCTTGCCGACGGCCGCGACATTCCCTGCTTCGGCCTCACCAGCCCCGAAGCCGGCTCTGATGCAGCCTCGATGATCGACACCGGCATCATCTGCAAGGGCGAATTCGAGGGCCGCGAAGTCCTCGGCCTCAGGCTGAACTGGCACAAGCGCTACATCACGCTCGGCCCGGTCGCGACGCTGCTGGGCCTCGCATTCAAGGCCTATGACCCCGATCATCTCGTCGGCGATCAGGAAGAGCTCGGCATCACCGTCGCGTTGATCCCGACCGATCTGCCCGGCGTCGAGATCGGCCATCGCCATCTGCCGTCGATGCAGGTGTTCCAGAACGGCCCGAATTGGGGCCGCGACGTCTTCATCCCGCTCGATTACGTCATCGGCGGCCAGGAGCGGCTGGGGCAGGGCTGGAAGATGCTGATGACGGCGCTCGCCGCCGGCCGCGGCATCTCGCTGCCATCGCTCTCTGCCGCGGGTGCCGTCTATGCGGCGCGCACCACCGGCGCTTATGCCCGCATCCGCGAGCAGTTCGGCATATCCATCTCGAAATTCGAAGGCGTGGAAGAGCCGCTCGCGCGCATCGTCGGCACCGCCTATCAGCTGGATGCGGCGCGGCGGCTGACCTGCGCGGCGCTGAATGCCGGCGTTCATCCCGCCGTCATCTCCGGCATCATGAAGCTGCATGCGACCGAGCGGATGCGCACCGCGATCGACGACGCCATGGACATCCACGGCGGCAAGGCCGTGATCGACGGCCCGCAAAACTATCTCGGCAATCTGCACCGCGCGGTACCCGTCGGCATCACCGTCGAGGGCGCCAACATCCTGACGCGCAATCTCATCGTGTTCGGGCAGGGCGCGATCCGCGCGCATCCCTATTTGCTCGACGAGATGAGTGCGCTCGCTGACACCGATCGCGAGCGCGGACTTACGGCCTTCGACAAGGCGTTCTGGAAGCACGTCGGCCACAGTTTCCGGACGCTGGTCCGCGCCTTCGGCCGGAGCTGGACTTTTGGTGCCTTCGCTCTGGCGCCCGATGCGGGCGACGCCACGCCGTTCTACCGCCAGCTCTCGCGCTATTCGGCGGCGTTCGCGCTCTGCGCCGACATGGCGCTGCTGACGCTCGGCGGCGCGCTCAAGCGCAAGGAGATGTTGTCGGCGCGCTTCGGCGACATCCTGTCCGAGCTGTATCTGCTCTCGGCCGCGCTAAAACGCTGGCAGGACGAGGGCCGGCAGAAGGAGGACTTTGCCGCGCTGGAATGGTGCATGGCGACGGGTTTTCGGACCATCGAGAACCGGCTTGCCGAAATCCTCGCCAACCTGCCGAACCGCTTCGTCGCCGGCTTCCTCAAGCTCGTCGTCCAGCCGTTCGGCGCCCGTGTGCTCGGCCCCTCCGACCGCGTCGTACATCAATGTGCAAGCATCGTGCTGGAGCCGTCGGCCGCGCGTGAGCGCCTCACGCCGGATCTGGCCCATGTCGACGACGACGGCGGCTTTGCCCGGCTGGAGCGTGCCTTCAAGCTGGTCACCGGTACTGAGGCCATCGCCAAGCGCATGCGCGCGGCGCATGTCCGCGACTGGAAGGACGCAGTCGCCAAAGGCGTGATCACGCAGGCCGAGGGTGAGCAAATCTCTTCTGCCCGCAAAGCCGTCGCCGAAGTGATCGAGGTCGACGATTTTGCGCCGGAAACGCTGTCGCCGATTTACAAGAAAACCGTCAATGTGCATCAGTTCTTCCAGGAACTCGGTGAACAGAGGGCGGCGAGCTGATGGCACGACCGGTATTCATCGTCGACGGCAGCCGGACGCCGTTCTTGAAGGCGCGCTCGGGGCCCGGGCCGTTCACGCCTGTCGATCTCGCCGTGCAATGCGGCCGGCCGCTGCTGGCGCGCCAGCCGTTTTCGCCCGACAGCTTCGACCAGGTCATCCTCGGCTGCGTCAACGTGATCGCGGACGAGATGAATCCGGCCCGTGTCGCCGCGCTTCGGCTCGGCATGGGCGAGGACATGGTCGCCTTCACCGTGCAGATCAATTGCGGCTCCGGCATGCAGTCGATCGACACCGCCTACCGCTACATCCGCGAAGGCCATGCCGACTTGATTTTGGCGGGCGGCACCGAGGCGCTGAGCCACGCGCCGCTGGTCTGGCCGAATTCCGGCGTGCGCTGGTTCGCCGGTCTTGCCACCGCCAAGGGCGTGGCGGCGAAGCTCGCCGCTGCCTTCAAATTGCGGCCGAGCTACCTCAAGCCGATCATCGGCCTGGAGCGCGGGCTGACCGACCCCGTCACCGATCTGAACATGGGCCAGACCGCCGAGGTCGTGGGCCATCTCTTCGGCATCACCCGCGCCCAGTCGGATGCCTATGCGGCAGAGAGCCACCGCCGGCTCGCGCATGCGCAAGGCGCGGGTTTTCTCAAGGGCGAGGTCGAGACCGCGTTCTCGCGTGACGGCAAATTCTTCGACCATGACGACGGTGTGCGCCCGGACTCCACGGCGGAGTCGCTGGCAAAGCTCCGGCCGGTGTTCGAGCGCCCCTGGGGGCAAGTCACCGCCGGCAATTCCTCGCAGATCACCGACGGCGCGTCCTGGGTGATCCTGGCCTCCGACGCGGCCGTCGCCAAGCACAAGCTGACGCCAAAGGCCGCCATCGTCGACAGCAACTGGGCCGCGCTCGATCCCAGCATCATGGGGCTAGGTCCGGTGATGTCGGCAACGCCGCTGCTCCAGCGCAACGGCCTCACGGTGCAGGATGTCGAGACCTGGGAGCTGAACGAGGCTTTTGCCACCCAGGTGCTGGGCTGCCTGGCTGCCTGGAACGACGACAAATTCTGCCGCGAAATTTTGGGCCTCGATGGTGCGGCCGGCGAGATCGACCGCGCAAGGCTCAACGTCGACGGCGGCGCCATCTCGCTCGGCCATCCCGTCGGCACCTCCGGCAACCGCATCGTGCTGCATCTCGTCAACGCGATGAAGCGGCTCGGCACGCGGCGTGGCGTCGCGACCGAGTGCATCGGCGGCGGGCTCGGCGGCGCCATGTTGATCGAGGCGGTGTGACCATGGATTCCAGGATCATGACCGCGCTCGGCGACCGCATCCTCGAGCTGGGACCCAAGCCGGCGACCGCCAATCCGTACAAGCACTTCAAGCTGACGCGCGACGCCGACGGCGTCGCCTGGCTGCTGTTCGACCGCGCCGACGCCAGCGCCAACACGTTGTCCTCCGACGTAATGGAGGAGTTCGACGCCGCGCTCGCAGCGATCGAGACCGAGCGTCCCGCCGGGCTCGTGCTCCGTTCGGCGAAACCATCCGGCTTCATCGCGGGCGCCGACGTCAACGAATTCCGCGACGCCAGCGATCCGGAGATGGTGGAGACGCGCATCCGCGCCGCGCATGCGGTGATCGACCATCTGGAAGCCTTGAAGCTGCCGACGGTTGCGGTCATCCACGGCTTCTGTCTCGGCGGCGGGCTCGAGGTTGCGCTCGCCTGCCAGTCGCGCATCGCGATCGACGGCGCGCGCTTCGGCTTCCCGGAGGTGATGCTCGGCCTGCATCCCGGTCTCGGCGGCACCGCGCGTTTCACCGCGCTGGTCAATCCCACCCAGTCGATGGCGCTGATGCTGACCGGCCGCACCATCGATGCACGCCGCGCCAAGGCGATCGGCCTCGTCGATACCGTGACGCAGGAGCGTCATGTCCGGGGCGCGGTGAAAGACGCGCTGTTCGGCCGGCTGAAGCGGGCCAGGCCTAGCCTCCTGACTCGCGCGGCGAACTTCGGCCCGGTGCGCGGGCTGCTGGCAAAGCGCATGCGCTCGGAGGCGGCGAAGGCTGCGTCCCGTGAGCACTATCCCGCACCCTATGCGCTGATCGACCTCTGGGAAACCCATGGCGGCAGCAAGGCCCCGATGCTGAAGGCGGAGCAGACGTCCTTCGCCAAGCTGATGGTGACGCCGACCGCGCAGAATTTGATCCGCGTGTTTTTCCTGCGCGAGCAGATGAAGAAGGCGGCAGGCAGCGGCAACACGATCAAGCATGTCCATGTCATCGGCGCCGGCGCCATGGGCGGCGATATCGCGGCCTGGGTCGCGGGGCAGGGACTGCGGGTCTCGCTCGCCGACATGAAGGCCGAGCCGATCGCGGGCGCGGTGAAGCGCGCCGCCGAGCTTTACGGCAAGATCATCCGCAAGCCGACCGAGGTGCGCGATGCGCTCGACCGGCTGATCCCCGACATGGACGGGGAGGGCGTCCGCAACGCCGATCTCGTCATCGAGGCCGTGCCGGAGAAGCTCGAGCTCAAGCAGAAGGTCTATGCCGGGATAGAGCCGCGGATGAAGCCGGGCGCGATCCTTGCGACCAACACGTCGAGCATTCCGCTGCAGGATCTACGAACGACGCTGGCGCGGCCGGAGCGGCTGGTCGGCCTGCATTTCTTCAATCCGGTCTCGCGGCTGCAATTGGTCGAAGTCGTCAGTCACGACGGCAACGATGCGCAGGTGCTGAAGGATGCGCTTGCTTTCGTCGGTGCGATCGACCGTCTGCCATTGTCTGTGAAGAGCTCGCCCGGCTTCCTCGTCAACCGCGCGCTGACGCCCTACATGCTGGAAGCGATGGTGATGCTGGACGAGAAGATCGACCAGCGCCTGATCGACGCCGCAGCCGAGCAGTTCGGCATGCCGATGGGGCCGATCGAGCTCGCCGACCAGGTCGGGCTCGACATCTGCCTCGATGTCGGCGACATGCTGCGGACCAAGTTCGGCGATCTCCTGCCGCCGACGCCGGCCTGGTTGCGTGACAAGGTCGCCAAAGGCGAGCTCGGTCGCAAGACCGGCAAGGGCTTTTACACCTGGAAGGACGGCAAGGCGGAGAAGGCCCCGCTGCCAGAGACCGGTCCGCGCGTCACCGACCAGATGATCGATCGCCTGGTGCTGCCGATGTCGAACGTTTGCGTCGCGGCACTGCGCGAAGGCATCGTCGATGACGCCGATATGGTTGACGGCGCGATGATCTTCGGCACCGGCTACGCGCCGTTCCGCGGCGGACCGTTGAATTATGCGCGCACGCGCGGTGTGGAAAACATTGTATCGACGCTGCTTGCGCTGGCCGAGCGATTCGGCGGCCGCTTCGCGCCCGACCCGGGCTGGGACACTTTCAAGTGAGAGACAGATGACCGAAAAGTCCGACACCGCGCCGCGCGGCGATCTCTGCATCCGTACGCTCGCGATGCCCGCCGACACCAACGCCAATGGCGACATTTTTGGCGGTTGGCTGCTCAGCCAGATGGACGTCGGCGGCGGCGTGTTTGCATCGAAAGCCGCGAAGTCGCGCACCGTCACGGTTGCGATCGAAGCGATGAATTTTCGCAAGGCGGTCTATGTGGGCGATCTTGTCTCGGTCTATGCCAACCTCGTCCGCGTCGGCCGCACTTCGATGACCGTGCATCTCGAGGCGTGGGCGTTGCGGCGCGGGGAGGAGCATCCGTTTCTCGTCACCGACGGGAATTTTACCTACGTCTCGATCGACGAGCATGGCCGCCCACAGGAAGTTCGCCCGACCGACGCGCCCATTGCGACGTGACCGCGCGCGGCTGTCCGTCTCATCTCACGAAAGCTTGCAGCCGATGAAACGCGGCGCTGATGTGGGTCGACGCGTCGCGGCTTTGCCAAGAACGGGTCATAAAACGGATGAGGTCCCGGCGTACTGAATTGAACGTCGATTCGGGTCAGAAACGGTTGATTTGCCTTCAGGAACCTTTGGGCGGAGATGCCGTTATTTGCCCGCACTGAGGAATCTACGGGCCATGCCGGACAGCTACATCATCGAAGTCAACTCGCAGACCGCGGGAATCGTCGTTCGCAGCCAGGGCGGCTACTGCTTTTTCGCCTCGTCCCACCAGTTCAATCGTCTCGAAGGCCAGCTCTTCCGCAACGCCCGCGAGGCCGAGCGCGCCGCGCGCAAGCTGGTTAACGGCGATGTGAAGGAAGCGGCTTAGGCGCCGCTGTCATTCCGGGGCGCGCGGAGCGCAGGTCGGAATCTTTTTCCGAGGACTCTGCTCTTCTTGTACCTCGCCGTTGCGTGGCGGGCCGCCCTCTCCCGCAAGGGGAGAGGATAGGTCGTCGCATCACAGTTTTGTCGCGGAGCGCGACAACAGCTTCCAATCGTCGCCCTGCTTCAGCCAGTTCATCAGGATATGAAGGCTGTTTGCCACTTTCTGTCCGCCGGTCATCATCTCGGCCAGCCAATGGAAGCGCACGATCGCGGCAGGGCCGACGATCTTGATGGTCGGGTCCTTGTACGTAATCGACAGAAACTGCGTCTTGCCGTCGGTGGCGTTGGCGACGAAGGCCGCCTTGTCTTCGAGGAAGCCGTTGGAGTGGCTGTAGCTCAGATCATCCGCGCAGAGCGCGCTCAGCGCCTTCGGGTCGGCCGCGATCTGGGCGAGACGAAATGCCTCGACGTTTCTTGCCACCGCCTCGTGGTCCGTCGTGGCGGCATGATCGCGATCTAGTGTCACTGGATCCTCCGTTCTGATCTTGCGGGAACTGTTGTGGTCGCATTTGATTTTGTCGAGCGTCAGGTCGCACCAGGTTGCACGGGCCGGCTGGCGCGAATTCTGACGCGCAAAACATGGTCGGAAATTTTTGCCGCCCTGATGGAGCTGGCTTTTCCTTTTCCCTTGCACGCCTCTCGCCGCTGCGGCGTGTCACCCCCTCCCGCAAGGGGAGAGGGCAAGAGTCGCCATCACAACTTCGTTGCTGCCCGCGACAGCAGCTTCCACTCGTCGCCCTGCTTCTGCCAGTTCATCAGGATGTGAAGGTTGGTCGACACTTTCTTCCCATCGGCCGCCATCTCCTGCTCGCCCAGCCAGTGGAAGCGCACGATCGCTGCTGGACCGACGACCTTGATGGTCGGGTCCTTGTACTCGATCGACAGGAATTTCGACTTGCCGTCGGTCGCATTGGCGATGAAGGTGGCTTTGTCCTCGACCTTGCCGCTGGAATGGCTGTAGCTGAGATCGTCCCAGCACAGCGCGCCGAGTGCCTTCGGATCGGCCGCGATCTGGGCAAGGCGGAAGGCCTCGACCTTCTTCGCCACGGCATCCTCGTCCACTGATGCGGCGAGCGCCGGTGTCGTGAGCGCAAGCGTGGAGACGGCAAGAGCCGAGAGAGCCAGATCGCGTCGGTTGATCGTCATCGTTTCCTCCTTTTTGATCTTGCATCGAGTGTTGCAGCCGCGCGCGACTTTGTCGAGTGTCACATCGATGCCATGTGCATGCGTCATTGCGCGGTTGAAGCCATATTGATACGTCTCGCGCATCGATGCGCCGCGGATTTGGGAAAGTACGGAAATGATCGAAGCCACAACGGAAGCGACGGGCAGGGCATTGCTGTTCGACATCGACGGCACGCTTGCCGACACCGACCCGCTGCACTTGAAGGCGTTCAACCAGGTCCTTGGTCCGCACGGCCATGTCTTCGACCACGCGCGCTTCTCAAGGGAGCTGCAAGGCTTCGCCAATGTTGCGATCGGCGAGCGCTTTCTGTCCCACGAGGCGCCGGAGCGGCGTGCCCTGATCCTCGACGAGAAAGAGGAGGTCTTCCGTACGCTGGTGGCCGGGCAGATCGTGCCGCTCCCGGGCCTGATGGCGCTGCTCGACCGGGCGGACGTGGCCGGCATTCCCATGGTGGCCGTGACCAATGCGCCGCGTCTCAACGCCGAGCTGTTGCTCTCCGGCCTCGGCATCGCGCATCGCTTCAAGGCGCTCGTGATCGGCGCCGAGCTGCCGCACGGCAAGCCGCATCCGTTGCCCTATCAGGAAGGGCTGCGTTTCGTCGGCGCGAGGGCGGAGGCTTCGATTGCCTTCGAGGACTCCCGCACCGGCGTGCAATCGGCCACAGCGGCCGGCATTCCGACCATCGGCGTCCGGACCAGTCTCAGCCATGCCGACCTCGTTGCGGCCGGCGCGGTCGCTTCCGCCAGCGCCTTCGACGATCCGGACCTGCTGGCGCATCTCGCGAGCGCTATGACTTGGTAAGAGATGGCTTGGTGAGGGCCTTCATCCGTTAACCGTGATCGGCGTGCGGATTGACCGCAACCGTGAACCGCCGCACCATACAGCATTCTGATTTGAGGCCGTTGCCGTGACCGGACTGACCCATCGCCAAGCCGAAATCCTCAATATCGCGCGCGCCTCCGGCCGTGTCATGGTCGAGGAGCTCGCGCGCCGGTTCGAGGTTTCGGCGCAGACCATCCGCAAGGATCTCAACGATCTCTGTGAGCGGAGATCGCTGACCCGCATCCATGGCGGCGCCATCATCGCCTCCGGCGTCGAAAACCTCGCCTACGAGGCGCGCCGCTTCGTCGCCGCCGACGAGAAGAAGGCGATCGGTGCTGCCGCCGCATCCCTGATCCCGAACGGCTGCTCGCTCTTCATCAATATCGGCACCACGACGGAGGAGGTCGCGAGCGCGCTGACCTCGCACGAGGATTTGCTCGTCATCACCAACAATCTCAACGTCGCCATGCTGCTCTACCGCCATCCCCGCATCGAGGTGGTGGTGGCCGGCGGCACGGTGCGGCGCGCCGACGGCGCCGTGGTCGGCTCGACCGCGACGCAGCTGATCGGCCAGTTCAAGGTGGACTACGCCATCATCGGCGCGTCCGCGATCGACGAGGAGGGCGCGTTGCTCGACTTCGACTATCGCGAGGTGCAGGTCGCACAGGCCATCATCGCCAATGCCCGCAGCGTGATGCTGGTTGCAGATTCCACCAAGCTGCGCCGCAGCGCGCCGGTCCGCATCGCGCACATCACCCAGATCCAGACCTTCGTCACCGACCAGGAGCTGCCTGAGCGCCTCGCCACGATCTGCCACAGCAAGGGTATCGAGGTGATGGCGGCAATGCCGAAGGGCGCGGAGATCGACGATGCGCCGGCCGAGGTACAGGATGCGGCGCCTGAAGCCGCGCCAGTGGTAAGGCTGCGCTAGGGCTCAAGCGCCTCCCATGGGTTGAGCAATGTCACGCCTGTTGGTTCGAAGTCCGCCACACTACGCGTAACGACCGTCAAACCGTGAACAAGCGCGGTCGCGGCAATGAGGGCGTCGCGCTCAGCCCGTGGGTTGGGAATGTGCAATTGCGCGCAACGCTGTGCCACGACCGTATCGATCGCCAGGATTCGCCCCTCGAAGCGGGCCAGAATATGATCATCGATCCAGTCGCGCAGGATCGCACCTTGCACGGCGTCCTTACGAGCGATCAGACGCGCGCCAACCTCAATTTCAAGAATCGAGATAGCTGACATGAAGAAACTCGCAGCGGGCACTGCATTGGCCCAAGCGAGGACGTTGCGGTCAGCCTTATCCGGTCGCCTCAGTTCTGAGACAACATTGGTGTCCAACAGAAACATCAGTCGAGATCGGCGGGCCTGGAGATTCCACCGCTGATGCGGGGCGGATCGAACTCGAAGTCCGCGTTCGGCTGCGCCAGAGCTTCGGCGAGGCTCATGTGTCCGCCGCTCAGGCGCAGATAATCTTCGATGCTCAGCAGGACATGTGCCGGACGGCCGCGGTCGGTGATGAAGACAGGCCCCTCCGAGGCCGCTTTCTTGGCGCCGCTTGTATCCTGGTTGAACTCTCGGCTGGTCAGGGTGGTCACCATCCTCTGTACTTTCTTGCGGCCAAAATGCTTCGAGTCGATGATATGTAGAGAAGTTTCTACTTTCAAGCGCTAACCGGCCGACCGAGAGGAGCCAAACGGCTCTTGCCGCGCAACCGAACCATTTGCCTTCAAACTTGCCCTCGCTTCTGCCTTTTCCCTCGCCGAATTGCCCCCAAAAATGTTCCTCTTTCGCTTTCCTCCGCCCCTCTTTCATCTTGCTTTCGTTTTTCGGTGTGATCTAATCAAAAACGAAAGTAACCGCTCGAAGGAACGAGCGGCGTTCGGGGGATGCGTCTGTTGGAGCGTATTTTCGACCTCGCCATCATTGGAGGCGGTGTGAACGGTTGCGGCATCGCGCGTGATGCCGTGGGCCGCGGCAATTCCGTTTTCCTGTGCGAAATGAACGATCTGGCGAGCGGGACATCGTCCTGGTCGACCAAGCTGGTGCATGGCGGCCTGCGCTATCTCGAATATTACGAGTTTCGGCTGGTCCGCGAGGCGCTGATCGAACGCGAGATCCTCTGGGGCATCGCGCCCCATATCATCCGCCCCCTGCGTTTCGTCTTGCCGCATCATGCCGGTCTTCGGCCGGCCTGGCTGCTGCGTCTCGGCCTCTTCCTCTATGACCACATCGGCGGCCGTCACCTGCTGCCCGCCACGCGCTCGGTCGATCTTGGTCGCGACGAGGTCGGCAAGCCGCTGATCCCGAATCGCTACAGCCGGGCCTTCGAATATTCCGACTGCTTCGTCGATGACGCCCGTCTCGTCGTGCTCAACGCACGTGATGCCGCCGACAAGGGCGCCGAGATCCGTACCCGCACCCGCGCCACCGAGATCCGCCAGGCCAATGGTCTGTGGACCGTCGGCATGGTCAACACGCTGACCGGCGAGCGCTCGCAGATCCAGGCGAAGGCGCTGGTCAATGCCGGCGGCCCCTGGGTCGAGGACGTGCTCGGCCGCGGCGCCGGCGTCAATGCGAAAGCCAAGGTGCGCCTGGTGCAGGGCTCGCACATCGTGGTCCGAAAGCTCTACGACCACGACCGCGCCTACATGTTCCAGAACGCGGACGGCCGCATCATCTTCGTGATCCCGTATCAGGACGATTTCACGCTGATCGGGACCACCGACCGCGACTATGACGGCGATCCTTCCAAGGTGAAGGCGACGGTCGAGGAGATCGAGTATCTCTGCAAGGCCGCCAGCGAATATCTCGCCAAGCCGGTGACGCCGGATGATGTGGTCTGGACCTATTCCGGCGTGCGTCCGCTCTATGACGACGGCGCCAGCGAAGCCAAGGCCGCGACGCGCGACTACGTGTTCGAGCTCGACACGCCCGGCGGGGCCCCGCTGCTGTCGATCTATGGCGGCAAGATCACCACCTATCGCCGCCTCGCCGAAGAAGCGCTGGAGCGGCTCGCCCCCTATCTTCGCAGCGCGAAAGCGCGGGAGGGCTGGACTGGAAAATGGCCGCTGCCCGGCGGCGACATGAATGTGTCCGACATCGACGGCCTGATCGCCGAGCTGCAGCGCGGCTACTCCTTCCTCAGTCACGAGCATGCGCGACGTCTCGCCCGCGCCTATGGCACAAAGGCCGTCAAGCTGCTCGGCGACGCGAAATCGGCGGCCGATCTCGGCCAGGCCTTTGGTGCGACGTTGACCGAGCGCGAGGTCCGCTACCTCATGGCCAATGAATGGGCCGTGACTGCCGAGGACGTGGTCTGGCGCCGTTCCAAGCTCGGCCTGCGACTATCTGCCGACGAGATCGGCGTGCTCGACGACTGGATCAGGACCCACGCCGTGCCGCAAACTCCCCTCCTGGAAGCAGGAGGACGCTCATGACCGTGACGCTCGATCACGTGACCCGGACTGTCGAGGGCGTCCCTCATATCCGCGACGTCTCGCTGACGCTCGAGAGCGGAACCCTCAACGTGCTGCTCGGGCCGACGCTGTCAGGCAAGACCTCGATCATGCGGCTGCTCGCGGGGCTCGACAAGCCGACCAGTGGCAAGGTGGTGGTGAACGGCAAGGACGTCACCGGTGCCGACGTGCGCCAGCGTTCGGTCGCGATGGTTTACCAGCAGTTCATCAACTACCCCTCGCTCACGGTCTATGAAAACATCGCTTCGCCCCTGCGCGTGCAGGGCAAGCCGCGCGACGAGATCGAGGCGCGCGTCGCTGAGGCGGCAAAACTGCTGCGGCTCGAACCGTTCCTGAAGCGCACGCCGCTGCAGCTCTCCGGCGGCCAGCAGCAGCGCACCGCGATCGCGCGGGCTCTGGTCAAGGGCGCGGATCTCGTGCTGCTCGACGAGCCGCTCGCCAATCTCGACTACAAGCTGCGCGAAGAGCTGCGCGCCGAGCTCCCGCGGATCTTCGAGGCCTCGGGCGCGATCTTCGTCTATGCCACCACCGAGCCGACCGAGGCGCTTTTGCTCGGCGGCAACACGGTTTGTATGTGGGAGGGCCAGGCGCTGCAGATGGGCGAGACCGCCAATGTCTATCGCCGGCCGCAGACGCTGCGCGTCGCGCAGGTCTTCTCGGATCCGCCGCTCAACCTGGTCGGCATCGAGAAGAAAAACGGTTCCGTGCAATATGCCGGCGGCACGGCGTCGCCAGCCTCGGGCCTCTATTCGTCACTGGCCGATGGTGCCTATCGCGTCGGCTTCCGCGCGCATCAGCTTGCCCTCGCAAATGGTGAGGCCGATCGCCACGCCTTCCACGCCACAGTCACGGTGACCGAGATCACCGGTTCGGAGAGTTTCGTGCATCTGACCCGCGACGGATCGAACTGGGTGGCGGTGCTGCATGGCGTGCACGAGTTCGAGCCCGGCCAGACGCTCGATGCCGTGCTCGATCCCAACGACGTCTTTGTGTTCGACGCGGCTGACCGCCTGGTCGCCGCGCCGGGCTCCTAAGAGGGAGATGCGCCATGGCCCGCATTGACCTCGTCGATCTCGCGCATTCCTACGGCGGCAATGACGCGCCGCCGGAAAGCTTTGCGCTGAAGCCGGTCACCATGACCTGGCGGCAGGGCGGCGCTTACGCGCTGCTCGGTCCCTCCGGTTGCGGCAAGACCACGCTGCTCAACGTCATCTCCGGCATCATCACGCCGTCGCGCGGGAAAATCCTGTTCGACGGCCAGGACATCACACCGCTGTCAACCCAGAAGCGCAACATCGCCCAGGTGTTCCAGTTTCCGGTGATCTACGACACGATGACGGTCGGACAGAATTTGGCGTTTCCGCTGAAGAACCGCGGCGTGCCGAAGGCCGAGATCGACAAGCGCGTCGCCGAGATCGGCCGCCTGCTCGATCTGGAGCCCTATCTGAACCGCAAGGCCACGCGCCTCACGGCCGACGCCAAGCAGAAGATCTCGCTCGGCCGCGGTCTGGTCCGCTCCGACGTTGCCGCCGTGCTGTTCGACGAGCCGCTGACGGTGATCGATCCCGAGCTGAAATGGCAGCTCCGCTCGAAGCTGAAGGCGCTGCATCGCGAGCTCGACCTCACGATGATCTATGTGACCCATGACCAGACCGAGGCGCTGACCTTCGCCGACACCGTCGTCGTCATGCATGACGGCCGCGTTGTGCAGAGCGGCACGCCGGCCGAGCTGTTCGACAAGCCGGCACATACCTTCGTCGGCTATTTCATCGGCTCGCCGGGCATGAACATCCTGCCGGCGGAGGTGAGGGGGCGCGAGGCCAGGGTCGGCGGCCACGTCATCGCGCTCAACCGCGCTTATGACAATTTGCCTGCCGGCGCGAAGATCGAGATCGGCGTGCGCCCCGAATTCGTCGAGGTCGTCGCGCCTGCGCCCGGTTTGCTCACCGCAAAGATCGAGCGACTCGACGATCTCGGCCGCATCCGATTCGCGCGCGCGCGCTTCGGTGACGCCAAGCTCGCGGCGCGCGCGCCCGCGGGGTTCACCAGTTCGGACGGCATGGCCGGGCTGAAATTCGATCCGTCGCATGTTCACGTCTATGCCGACAGCCTTCTGGTCGAGGGAGCCGTCTGATGGACAAGACCGTCAACCAAAAAGCCTGGTTCCTGGTGCTGCCGGTGTTCCTGGTGGTCGCCTTCTCGGCGGTGCTACCGCTGATGACGGTGGTGAACTATTCGATGCAGGACACCTTCGGCAACAACCAGTTCTTCTGGAACGGCGTCGGCTGGTTCAAGGAATTGCTCGACCCCTCGACCGATCTCGGCGGCCGCTTCCTCGCTTCGCTCGGCCGCAATCTGTTCTTCTCGCTCGTCATCCTCGCGATCGAGGTGCCGCTGGGCATTGTCATCGCGTTGTCGATGCCGCGCCAGGGATGGACCGTGGCGGCCTGCCTCGTCATCCTCGCGCTGCCGCTGCTGATTCCGTGGAACGTGGTCGGCACGATCTGGCAGATCTTCGGCCGCCCCGACATCGGCTTGCTGGGCTACGTTCTCAATGCCATCGGCATTGACTACAATTACGTCTCCAACGAGATCGATGCCTGGGTCACCGTCATCGTGATGGACGTGTGGCACTGGACCAGCCTCGTCGCGCTGCTCTGCTATGCCGGCCTGAAGTCGATTCCCGAAGCCTATTACCAGGCCGCCCAGATCGACGGCGCTTCGCGCTGGGCCGTGTTCAAGGCGATCCAGCTGCCGAAGATGAACCGCGTGCTCTTGATCGCGGTGCTGCTGCGCTTCATGGACAGCTTCATGATCTACACCGAGCCGTTCGTCGTCACCGGCGGCGGCCCCGGCAACTCAACGACCTTCGTGTCGATCGAGCTCGTCAAGATCGCGCTCGGCCAGTTCGACCTCGGCAAGGCCGCGGCGCTGTCGCTGGTCTACAATCTGATCATCCTGATCGTCTGCTGGATCTTCTACACCGTCATGACCAATGCGGGCGCCGAGCGGAAGCCCCAGGAAGGAGCCGCGTGATGCACTCGATCCCCGGCCGCCGCCTCATCATGGGGCTGTTCCTGATCTTCCTGCTGCTGCCGATCTACTGGCTCGTCAACATGAGCTTCAAGACTAATGCCGAGATCGTCTCGACGATGACGCTGTGGCCGCACACGCCGACGCTGCAGCACTACAAGCGCATCTTCACCGACGAGAGCTGGTATTCCGGCTATATCAATTCGCTGGAATACGTCGTCCTCAACACCATCATCTCGATCTCGGTGGCGCTGCCTGCGGCCTACGCGTTCTCGCGCTACCGCTTCCTCGGCGACAAGCACCTGTTCTTCTGGCTGCTGTCGAACCGCATGGCGCCGGCTGCGGTCTATGCGCTGCCGTTCTTCAATCTTTATTCGGCGATCGGCCTGTTCGATACGCCCTGGGCCGTCGCGCTCGCGCACTGCATCTTCAACGTGCCGCTGGCGGTGTGGATCCTCGAAGGCTTCGTCTCCGGTGTGCCGCGCGAGATCGACGAGACCGCGTTCCTGGACGGCTATTCCTTCCCGCGCTTCTTCATCAAGATCCTGGTGCCGCTGATTGCGAGCGGCATCGGCGTCGCCGCCTTCTTCTGCTTCATGTTCTCCTGGGTCGAGCTCTTGCTCGCGCGCACGCTGACCTCGGTGTCGGCCAAGCCGATCGCCGCGATCATGACCCGCACGGTCTCGGCCGCCGGCATGGATTGGGGTCTGCTGGCCGCAGCCGGCGTGCTCACCATCATTCCGGGCGCGCTGGTGATCTGGTTCGTCCGCAACTACATCGCGAGCGGTTTCGCGCTCGGTCGCGTCTAGGGAGGCATCAATGGAATCCATCGCATGGATGGCCTGGACGCCGCCGACGGCGATCTTCTTCGCTGCGCTGGCGGGTACGCTGGCTGTCATGACATGGCTCGCTGCGGTCTATCCCGAAGCCGAGCGCGTCGGCGTACTGCGGATCCCAACCACGCGCGGCGATCGCCTGTTCATTTCGCTGATCGCGGCCGCCGTCATCCATCTGGTCTGGATCGGGCTCGTTGGGACCGATGTGATCGCAACCTTGCCGATCGGCGAGGAGGGTTTCGAAATTTCGAGCCTGTGGCTCGCAAGTGGAATTTCGCTGGCCACGGCCGTGCTCATTTTTCGCACGGTCTGACGCTTCGCGAAGGGACGGCCAGATCCGGGATCTAAACCCGGGCCTGTGAAAATTTTGTCGCTGCAACGGAGGAACAACATGCGACAGTTTAGGAGAAGGAAAGGCCCATTGACCAAGAGCAGTTTTCTGACCATGTCCAGCGCCGCCGCCATCATGGCGGTGTCGCTCGCCGTCTCGGCGCCGGTTCGCGCCGCCGACGACGCCACGATCCAGAAGTGGATTACCGAATTCCAGCCCTCGACGCTGTCGAAGGACGATCAGAAGAAGGAGCTGGAGTGGTTCGCGAAGGCGGCCGAACCGTTCAAGGGTATGGAGATCAACGTCGTCTCCGAGACCATCACGACCCACGAATACGAGGCGCAGACGCTCGCCAAGGCGTTCTCCGAGCTCACCGGAATCAAGCTCAAGCACGACCTCATCCAGGAAGGTGACGTCGTCGAGAAGCTGCAGACCCAGATGCAGTCCGGCAAGAACGTCTATGACGGCTGGATCAACGATTCCGACCTGATCGGCACGCACTTCCGCTACGGACAGACCATCGCGCTGTCGGACTACATGACCGGCGAGGGCAAGGACGTCACCGATCCCATGCTCGACGTCAACGACTTCATCGGCAAGTCGTTCGGCACGGGGCCGGACGGCAAGCTCTATCAACTGCCCGACCAGCAGTTCGCCAACCTCTATTGGTTCCGCTACGACTGGTTCACCAATCCGGACTACAAGGCCAAGTTCAAGGCCAAGTATGGCTACGAGCTCGGCGTGCCCGTGAACTGGTCGGCCTACGAGGATATCGCCGAGTTCTTCACCAACGACATCAAGGAGATCAACGGCGTCAAGGTCTACGGCCATATGGACTATGGCAAGAAGGACCCCTCGCTCGGCTGGCGCTTCACCGACGCCTGGCTCTCGATGGCCGGCAACGGCGACAAGGGCATCCCGAACGGTCTGCCGGTCGACGAATGGGGCATCCGCATGGAAGGCTGCCGTCCGGTCGGCTCGTCGATCGAACGCGGCGGCGACACCAACGGTCCCGCTGCAGTCTACTCGATCACCAAGTACCTCGAGTGGATGAAGAAGTATGCCCCGCCGCAGGCGCAGGGCATGACCTTCTCGGAATCCGGTCCAGTGCCGGCGCAGGGCAACATCGCCCAGCAGATGTTCTGGTACACCGCCTTCACCGCTGACATGGTGAAGCCGGGCATCGCCGTGATGAACGCGGACGGTACGCCGAAATGGCGTATGGCGCCCTCGCCGCACGGCGCGTACTGGAAGGAAGGCATGAAGCTCGGCTACCAGGATGCCGGCTCCCTCACGCTGCTCAAGTCGACCCCGGCGGATCGCCGCAAGGCGGCCTGGCTCTACCTGCAGTTCATCGTCTCCAAGACGGTGTCGCTCAAGAAGAGCCATGTCGGTCTCACCTTCATCCGTGAATCCGACATCTGGGACAAGTCGTTCACCGAGCGTGCGCCGAAGCTCGGCGGCCTGATCGAGTTCTACCGCTCGCCCGCGCGCGTGCAGTGGACCCCGACCGGCAACAACGTGCCCGACTATCCGAAGCTGGCCCAGCTGTGGTGGCAGAACATCGGCGATGCGTCGTCCGGTGCGAAGACGCCGCAAGCCGCGATGGATGCCCTCGCGGCGGCTCAGGACTCCGTCATGGAGCGCCTGGAGAAGTCCAACGTGCAGGGCGCCTGCGGTCCGAAGCTCCACAAGAAGGAGAAGCCGGAGTACTGGTTCGCGAAGGCTGAGAAGGACGGCACCATCGCGCCCCAGCGCAAGCTCGCCAACGAGAAGCCGAAGGGCGAGACGGTCGACTACGACACCCTGATCAAGTCGTGGCCGGCGACTCCTCCGAAGCGCGCGGAAGCCAAGTAAGCGGCGAATAGCGTCACCAAATGCGAAAGGCCGGGAGCGATCCCGGCCTTTTTTCTTCGCCTCGCCCCGCTTGCGGGGAGAGGGAGAAGATCACTCCGCCGGCTCGGCCGCCAGCGTCGGGTAGTCCGTGTAGCCCTTGGCGCCGCCGCCGTAGAAGGTGTTCTTGTCCCAGTCGTTCAGCGCGGCGCCCTGCTTCAACCGCTCGACGAGGTCGGGGTTGGAGATGAACGGCTTGCCGAAGGCGATGAGATCGGCGGCGTTCGCGTCCAGCACCTTGGTGGCGAGATCGAAATCGTAGCCGTTGTTGGCGACGTAGGCGCCGGCGAAGCGCTTGCGCAAGGACGCATAGTCGAACGGGGCGAAGTCGCGCGGGCCGCCGGTGGCGCCTTCGACGACGTGGAGATAGACCAGCTTCAGCGCGCTGAGACCGTCGACAATGTGATCGAACAGGGCTTGCGGATTGCTGTCGGAGACGTCGTTGGCCGGCGTCACCGGCGAGATGCGGATGCCGGTGCGATCGGCGCCGGCTTCAGTCGCGACGGCCTTGGACACTTCGAGCATCAGCCGGGCGCGGTTCTCGATCGAGCCGCCATAGGCATCGGTGCGCTTGTTGGCGCCATCCTTGGCGAACTGGTCGAGCAGATAGCCGTTGGCGCCGTGGATCTCGACGCCGTCGAAGCCGGCCTCCAGCGCGTTCTTCGTGGCGCGCTTGAAATCGTCGATAATCCCGGGAATTTCGGAGAGCTCGAGCGCACGCGGCTCGGAGACGTCGGCGAAGCCGCCGTTCACGAAGGTCTTGCCCTTGGCGCGGATTGCGCTCGGCGCCACCGGGGCCGCGCCATTCGCCTGGAGATCGACATGCGAGATGCGGCCGACATGCCAGAGCTGGATGAAGATCTTGCCGCCACGTTCATGCACGCGATCGGTGACCTTGCGCCAACCGGCGACCTGGTCCTTGCTGTAGATGCCGGGGGTGTCCTGGTAGCCTTGGCCCTGTTGTGAGACCTGGCTCGCTTCGGTGATCAGAAGCCCCGCGGAGGCGCGCTGGCCGTAATACTCGGCGGCGAGCGCGCCGGGTACGAAGGTGCCAGGGACGGCGCGGTTGCGCGTCAGCGGCGCCATCACGAGGCGGTTGGCCAGCGTGATCGGGCCGAGCTTGTAGGTCTCAAACAATTTGGTCGAACGGCTCATTTGCGATGTTCCAGACGGTGAAAGGTCAGGAACACTTGTGCATTGCGACATCAGGCGCAAGAGCGGAGCCATACTCAAAGTGCAGGCTAGCTACGCGGCAGGGCCGCGTAGCATAATTCACGTGCAATTTTGGCTGCGGCAGGAGAATTCCACCACGCGGCCGTGCGATTTGGCAAATCAGTTCGTGCCCATGAAATCGCGCTTGCCGATCTCGACGCCGTTGTGGCGCAAAAGGCCGTGGGCGGTTGCGCAGTGGAAATAGAAGTTCGGCAGCGAGAACGCGCTCAGGAATTGCTGGCCCTTCATCGTGATGGATTTGTCCGGTCCGGCCGGGAAGGTGACGTCTTTGGTATCGGCTCCCTCGAATTGCTCCGGCTTGAACGACTTCACATAGTCGATGGTCTTCGCCAGCCGCTGCTTCAATTCCGCAAAACTCGTCTCGGTGTCGGGCGTCGAGGGGACTTCGCTGTGCGTCAGCCGGGCGCAGCCCTTGGCGGCGAAATCGCTGACGAGCTGGATCTGCTTCGACAGCGGCAGCACGTCCGGGAAGAGGCGCGAGCCGAGCAGGACGCTGGGGTCGATCTTCTTGGCCGCGCAATGCGCCTCGGCTTTGGTGAGCAGCCCGGTCATGCTGTTCAGCATCTGCAAATAGGCGGGGACGACGGCGTCGTAGAAGGACATGTGATGCTCGCTTGTGAATGGGAAATCTCAGGAGAAAACCTGAGCCACTCACATGGGAGCCTCATGGAAAATTACAATCGCGCAAAGCGCTTGTGCGATGCGAAAATTCTACCGTGCTGGCTCGCGGTGCCATGCCACATAGTCCCTCGCGGGGAATGACGGATAGACGATCTACCGCACCATTCCCGTCGGCTGCGCCTGTGCCGTGCCGCCGCGCATGCGCGCGAGCAGCTCGGCGGTCGGCCAGGAATCGGCGGGCAGGCCGTACTTGATCTGCATCGCCTTCACGGCGGCGCGGCTCTGCTGACCCAGCACGCCGTCGACCTTGCCGACATTGAAGCCGGCGCGCACCAGCAACTGCTGCAATTCCTTGAGCTCGTTGAACGGCAGCTGCGGCACCGGTTGGGCCGGCTTGCGCATGGGGGCGGCGCCCGCGATGCGCGAGGCGAGATAGCCCGCGGTGGTCGAATAGATCAGCGAGTTATTCCACTCGGTGTAGGCGGCGAAATTCGCATAGGCCATGAAGGCCGGGCCGAAGCGTCCCATCGGCAGCAGCACGGAGGCCGGCAAATTGTCGTTCGGCAGGGGACGGCCGTCGGGATAGGTGACCCCCAGCTGCGCCCAGGTCGAGCGCGGCTCCTTCACCGTGAGATCGGTCTTCTCCCATGGCAGGTTCGGCGGCACCTTGATCTCTTCCAGCCACGGCTCGCCGCGCCGCCACTTCAGGCCGTTGGCGATGTAGTTCGCGGTCGAGCCGATCACGTCGGCGCTCGAGCGCAACAGGTCACGCCGTCCGTCGCCGTCATAGTCGACGGCGTAATTGGCGTAATGCACCGGCAGAAACTGGGTCTGACCGAGCTCGCCGGCCCAGGAGCCGATCATCTCGTCGGGATGCAGATCGCCGCGGTCGATGATCTTCAGCGCGGCGATGGTCTCGTTCACGAACATCTCGGAGCGGCGGCAGTCATATGCCAGCGACACCAGCGATTTCAGCGTCGGCAGATTGCCCATGTTGGCGCCGAAGTCGCTCTCCAATCCCCAGAACGCGGCGATCACCGCCGGCGGCACGCCATATTCTTTTTCCGCGCGTGCAAATGCGGCCGCGTATTGCTTGATGTGCTGCTGGCCGTTCTGCATGCGATAGGGCGCGGCCATGCGGCCGGCGAATTCGGTGAAGAGCTGGCCGAACACGCGCTGGCCGCGGTCACGATTGACGATGCCCTGGTCGTAGACGAGATAGGGCGAAGCCTCCGTGATCGTCCGCTGCGACACGCCGGCCGCGACCGCCTGTTGCTTCACCTCAGTCAGGAAGCGATCGAAGCTCGCGCCATTGTGGCACGAAGCGGCGCGCGGCGAGGGCGCGGTCGCCTTGGGGGTAGCGGGCTTGGCGGGCGGCGCAAGCTGGGCGAAGGCGGGAGCGGACAGCGCGGCGAGAGCAAGGGCCGCGATCGCAAATCGGGTCTGGAGCATGGATTATCCGGCGGGGAGGGGACGCTTGGATTCTGGACGAAGTTTAATGGAAGTAGGGTACGCAAACCAGTGCCGCGGCTCCGCGACGCACCTTGAAACCTTGCACTCCGGCCGGGGTCATCCCTACCTCATTGTCTGCCGGCCTGCTGGCGCTTCCAGCCTGCCGCGGCCGGCCCGGGAGACGACCATGAACTATCTTCGTACCGCAATGCTGCTTGCAGGCCTGACCGCCCTGTTCATGGGCGTCGGCTATCTGATCGGCGGAGCCGCCGGTGCCGTGATCGCGCTGGCCATTGCCGCTGCGACCAATCTCTTCACCTACTGGAACTCCGACCGCATGGTGCTGTCGATGTACGGCGCCCATGAGGTCGACCGTAGAAGCGCGCCGGAACTGGTCGGGCTCGTCGCCGAGCTCGCGGGCCGCGCCGGCTTGCCGATGCCGCGGGTATTCCTCATGGACGAGCCGCAGCCCAACGCGTTCGCGACCGGACGAAATCCCGAAAACGCCGCGGTCGCCGTCACCACCGGCCTGATGAACCAGCTCAGCCGCGAGGAGCTCGCCGGCGTGATCGCGCACGAGCTCGCCCATATCAAGAATCACGACACGTTGCTGATGACGATCACCGCGACCATCGCCGGCGCGATCTCGATGCTGGCGCAGTTCGGCATGTTCTTCGGCGGTAACCGCGAGAACAACAATGGCCTCGGCATCGTCGGCTCGATCCTGATGATGATCCTCGCCCCGCTCGGCGCCATGCTGGTGCAGATGGCGATCAGCCGCACCCGCGAATATGCCGCGGACGATCTCGGCGCGCGCATCGCGGGGCAGCCGATGTGGCTGGCCTCGGCGCTGGTGAAGATCGAGGGCGCCGCGCATCAGGTGCCAAACTATGAGGCCGAGCGAAATCCCGCGACCGCGCATATGTTCATCATCAATCCGTTGTCGGGCCACGGTGTCGACAATCTGTTCGCCACCCATCCCTCGACGCAGAACCGCATCGCGGCGCTCCAGCAGCTCGCGGCCGAGCTCGGCGCGCGGGCCGCGCCGTCGGTCGGGGCCAACGAGAACTATCCGCCTCGGGGCCCTTGGGGGCGCTCCTCATCTTCAGGCCGCTCACGCGGTCCTTGGGGCTGACGGAATCGCCTCGGATTTGTCGCCCGCTTTGTGACCTGGCGCACACAGGATCGTGCGCGCCGGTGTTAACACCCCGGCGAAATGATTGCTTCGAAAGGGGATGCGTGGCCGGCCCTCCGCCTGCCACCGTCGAAGATGACCAGAACCGCCGTACCATTGCTGATCGTCATGGGCGTCCTCGTCGGCCTGTCCACGCACATGGTCGTCAATTGCGGTGACGAGGACGAGCCCGACGTCTGCTCGGCGGTGATCGGCTTCTCGCCGCTGCGCGGCTCGCTGATCGCCTTTGCCTATGAGGGGCGAGGACGGATCGCGCTGCGCCATGGCGACTTCAAGCGGGCGATCGCCGATTTCGACGAGGCCATTCACCTCAATCCCAACCGCGCTGCGCTCTATCGTGACCGCGCGCTCGCGCGTCGTCAGAACGGCGACCTCGAGCTCGCCATCGCCGACTACGACGAGGCGATCGCGCATGATCCCAAGCTTGCTGCGCCCTATCACCAGCGCGGTCTCGCGCTCGCCGCCACCGGCGATCTCGATCGTGCCATCCTGAGCTACAACACGGCGATCCGTCTCGATCCCCGGGATGCCGAGGCCCGGCTCGACCGGGGCCTCGCGTTCCTCGCCCGCGGCCAGGCCGATGACGCGCGCGCCGATTTCGAGGCGGCGCTGGTGCTGCCATCAGTCAAGGACGGCCATGCGCGCGAGGCCGCGCGCGCCAAGCTCGCCGAGCTCGCGAGCGCCGAGCCGGCGCAGGTAGCGGTGCCAAGGCGATAGATATCAGGGCTGCATGCGCTACTCCCTCTCCCCTTGTGGGAGAGGGTGGCTCGCCGCGTAGCGGCGAGACGGGCGAGGGGTATCTCTCCTCACGAACGATGTAGCGCGTGGAAAGAACCCCTCATCCGGCGCTTCGCGCCACCTTCTCCCGCAAGGGGAGAAGGAAGAAGCCTTACTTCGCCTTCTTGGCTTTCGCCTTCTTTGCCTTGGCCGCCTTCTTCGACAGCTTCTCGTCCTTCGCCTTCTCCACCTTCACCGCAACGGGTGTGCTGGCGGCGATCCGCATCGACCGCGCGTAGCTGTCGGCGACGTTGTCGGCGGACATCTGCAGGCGCTTGGCGGCGGCGGTGGCCTGCTCCAGGGTGGCCTTGGCCATCATCTTGAAGCGGTCGGCGGTCTCCTTGCTCTTGGCCTTGGCCGCCAGGCCGTTGAAGCGATCCCGACGCTCCTTGGCGCGGGTCATCAGGCCCGTATGCAGCTGTCTGGCCAGTTGCCGGATCACGACATCCAGGTCGGCGTCCGCCATGTTGTTCTATCCTCTTGAAATCAGGTATCGATGCGGGCGGGACTATGCAGATCGGGCCCCGCCTTGGCAATTCCCGGCTGGGCGTCATCCGCAGCTTCCGGTTAGCAAAACAAAAAGGCCGCGCATTTTGCGCGGCTCTTGTCTGTCCTGGCGGTGTTTCCGCCTCACTTCAGCGAGGCAACCGGGCCGTTCGCTGCCGCCGGCTCGGGGTCGAATCCGAACACGCCGACCAGGTATTTGTAGTAGTCCGGCATCTTCTCCTTGAGCGCCTCGCGCGACTTCGGGTCGTGGAATTCGCTCTTTCCGGAGAGGAAGATGCTGGCGGTTACGGCAAAGAACTCCATGGGATTCTTCATCGCATAGGAGTCCTTGGGTAACTGATCCTTGGACTTGGCCAGGGCGTAGTAGGCGATCAAGCCCTTGTTGGCGTAGCCGTCCGGCAGCAGCCGCGCGTGATAGGCGTGCAGCAATTCATGCAGCAGCACGGCCTCCTTCTCGTAGCGCATCATGTCTGGGCGCAGCATGATCACGCCGAGCCCGGAATCGACCGCGAGGTCGACGGCGTTGGGATTGGTCCAGCGCTGCTTGTTCGGGTCCCACACCGTCAGCGTCCGCGGCGCGGTGCGGCGAATGTCGGGCGTGACCCGGCCGTAGCACGCGGTTGCGGCGCCTTCGTCGAGGCAGGCGAGCTCGCTCGCGACGATCGGCACAGTGTGGAAAAAGCGCAGCACACGCGGCGAGAGGCCGGCGCCTTCGACGAGGTCGATCTGCTGCTTCAGATTGTCGGTGAGCTTTTCGACGTCCTTGCGGTCGGAATTCTCCGTGAGGTCGAACATGTAGCCGCGGTAGCTTTGGAAGCCCGGCGGCAGCGGCTGCGCCGCGTCGGCGTCGAGCGATCCGGCACGAGATGGGCCGGCGAAAAGCGCGCCGACGATGGTTGCGGTCAGCAGCAACGCAATGCGCATGATGAACCCCCTGATGTCACGTCGCCCGGCAGAATAAGCCGCCGTTGTTTGCGAAAAGTGAGTGCGGCGAGACTAAGGCACCGATGTTGAGGCGTGCTTAACCGTTGGTTGCAGAACGCCGCAGCGGATTAGGGCAGGGTTAACCAAGCATGGATTGGCGGGGCGCTTCGGCGTAACATCGTTCCGGGCAACAAGCCCCTCATCACGAGTCGGAAGGGAGGATGCCATGTATGCTGCCATCCGTCAGGCCAAGGCGAAAAGCGGGAGTGCGGAAGAGCTGGCGCGCCGCATCAAGGACGGCGCCGTTCCGATCATCAGCGACGTCGACGGCTTCCGCGCCTATTACGTCGTCTATGCCGGCGACGACACGATCACCGCGATCTCGATCTTCGACAAGTTCGAGCAGGCCGAGGAAGCGAACCGGCGCGCGATCGCCTGGATCGAAAAGGATCTCGGCCCGCTGCTGGCGGGACATGCGAGCGCGGCGGCGGGGCCGGTGATCGTGCATACGCTGGCGTAGGGTGGTCTCGTGCCCCGGACGCAGCGCAGCGCCCCCGGCGATGCGAAGCATCGTCCGGTGCGGTGCGCTGCAGAGCCGGGGCCCACACGGCGCGGCATGCGTGGCTCGTTGGGTCCCGGCTCTGCGCAGCACCGCAAGAGCGCTGCAGCGCGTCCGGGACACGAGAGCTGAATAACCCTCACAACTCCCGCGCGTTCGAGAACGCGAAGCTCGACACCCGCCGCGTCGTCTCGTCCAGAATCAGCGTGCGCGTGATTGGCGGCTCGGCGCGCTGGGCGCAGTTTTCTCGCTCGCAAAGACGGCAATTGACCCCGATCGGCGTGCCCTCGGTCTTCTCCAGGTCCATGCCCGCGGCGTAGGTCAGGCGCGCGGCGTGACGGATCTCGCAGCCGAGGCCGATGGCGAAGCGCGGTTGCGGCAGCGGGTGCGGCGCGACGGGGCGGCGCACCATCTGCGCGATCGAGAAATAGCGCGTGCCGTCGGACAGCTCGATCACCTGCTTGAGCAGGCGATCGGGCGTGTCGAAAGTCGAGTGCACGTTCCACAAGGGGCAGGTGCCGCCAAACTTCGAGAACGGGAAGGTGCCGGAGGAGAAACGCTTGGAGACGTTGCCGGCATTGTCGACGCGCAGCAGGAAGAACGGAATGCCGCGCGCATTCGGCCGCTGCAGCGTCGTGAGCCGGTGGCAGACCTGCTCGAAGCCGGAATTGAAGCGCTGGGCCAGCACGTGGATGTCGTAGTTGAGCGCTTCGGCGGCCGCGAGGAAAGCGGGGTAGGGCATCATCACGGCAGCAGCAAAGTAATTGCCGAGCGTGATGCGGAACAGGCGGCGCGGTGCGTCGTCGAGCGGTCCGGCACGGCCGATGATGGTCTCCAGCGCCTGCGTGCATTCACCCAAGCCGAGCTGGAAGGCGAGCTGGAACGCGCGGCCGGGCGGATCGACCAACTCGGAGATCAGGAGCTGGCGGCGGTGGCGGTCGAAGCGCCGCAGCGTCTCCCGCATCACGTCGACCGGCATGACCCGGGTCTGGATCGAATGCTTTTCGCGCAGCCGCGCCGCGAGCGCCGCATAGAGTCCTTCGGCCGGGACGTTCAGCTCGTCGCGAAGCGTTTCCGCGGCCTGCTCGAGTTCCGGAAAATAGTTGCGGTTGGCCTCGATCAGCTCGCGCACGCGCTCGACCGGGTTGGCCTCATAGCGCGTACCGACGTCGCGGTCGGCCATTTGCGCTGCGGCCAGCGTCTCGCCCTGGCGGGCCTCGGTATAGGCCGCATAGAGCCGCTGCAGCGCATGGGTGACGCCCGGACAGAGTTCGGCGAGGTCGCGCAGTTCCTGCTTGGGCACGTCGATCTGGCGGAACAGCGGATCGGAGAAGATCTCGTTGAGCTCGGCGAAGAAGCGGTCCTCGTCGGCGGTGGCGAGGTCGCGCAAATCGAGGTCATAGGTCTCCGCCAGCCGCAGCAGGATCTGCGCCGTCACCGGGCGCTGGTTGCGCTCGATCAGGTTGACGTAGCTCGGCGAGATCCCGAGCCCTTCGGCGATTTGGGTCTGCGATAGCCCCAATTGCTGCCGGATCCTCCGGAACCGCGGGCCGACGAAGAGTTTCTTGCCGGGATTGGCGGGCATGTCTCAGGTCTCCGTGCACATCAAAGGACAGGCTTGCTGACCTATAAATTTACAAGATTTACAAAATAACATCTATTACATGTTCTGATGTTACATGACATCACCAATAAGAAACAAGCCATCTATACGAAGTTTCTGTTTTCGCGTTTAGCTCCTGACACGCATCTCGCAATGCACTGTCAAGAATGTCGATGGCCAGCCATCGCCATCGTCAGCAAGAGGATCAGGCACATGAACTACCAGCCGCGCGGTATCAGCACCCTTCAGGGTCCGGGTTCGTATCAGGACGAGGTCAAGGCAGCCCAGGCGCTCCTCGAGACCCAGCCGACCTGGAACGGCGTGTCGGCCGAGGCCGTCGCGCGCATGCGCCTCCAGAACCGCTTCAAGACCGGCCTCGACGTCGCCCGCTACACCGCGGCGCTGATGCGGGCCGACATGGCCGCCTATGACAAGGACCCGACCAAGTACACCCAGTCCCTGGGCTGCTGGCACGGCTTCATCGCCCAGCAGAAGATGATCTCGGTCAAGAAGCATTTCGGCGGCAAGACCGATCGCACCTATCTGTACCTCTCGGGCTGGATGATCGCGGCGCTGCGCTCCGAGTTCGGCCCGCTGCCCGACCAGTCGATGCACGAGAAGACTTCGGTGCCGGCGCTGATCGAGGAACTCTACACCTTCCTGCGTCAGGCGGACTCGCGTGAGCTCAACGACATCTTCCGTCTGCTCGACAAGGCGCGCAAGGAAGGCGACAAGACCCGCGAGAAGGAACTGATCGCGAAGATCGACAACTTCCAGACCCACGTCGTCCCTGTCATCGCCGACATCGACGCCGGCTTCGGCAACGCCGAGGCGACCTATCTGCTCGCCAAGAAGATGATCGAAGCGGGCGCCTGCGCGCTCCAGATCGAGAACCAGGTCTCGGACGAGAAGCAGTGCGGTCACCAGGACGGCAAGGTCACCGTGCCGCATGAGGTCTTCCTGGCGAAGATCCGTGCCTGCCGCCATGCGTTCCTCGAACTCGGCGTCGAAGACGGCATCATCGTGACCCGCACCGACTCGCTCGGCGCCGGCCTCACGCAGCAGATCGCCGTCAGCCACAAGCCCGGTGATATCGGCGACCAGTACAACAGCTTCCTCGATTGCGAAGAAGTGACCGCGGAGAACGCTCGCAACGGCGACGTCATCATCAACCGCAACGGCAAGATGATGCGTCCGAAGCGGCTGCCCTCCAACCTCTACCAGTTCCGTCCCGGCACTGGTGAGGACCGCTGCGTGCTCGACAGCATCACCTCGCTGCAGAACGGCGCCGACCTGCTCTGGATCGAGACCGAGAAACCGCATATCGAGCAGATCGCCAAGATGGTGGACCGCATCCGCAAGGTCGTTCCGAACGCCAAGCTGGCCTACAACAACTCGCCGTCCTTCAACTGGACGCTGAACTTCCGTTGGCAGGTCTACGATGCGATGAAGGAAGCCGGCAAGGACGTCAGCAAGTACAACCGTGCCGAGCTGATGAAGCCGGAATACGACGATACGCCGCTGGCGCAGGAAGCCGATGAGCGCATTCGTACCTTCCAGGCGGATTCGGCCAAGCGCGCCGGCATCTTCCACCACCTGATCACGCTGCCGACCTATCACACGGCCGCGCTGTCCACCGACAACCTCGCCAAGGAATATTTCGGCGAGCAGGGCATGCTCGGCTACGTCAAGAACGTGCAGCGCCAGGAAATCCGCCAGGGTATCGCCTGCGCCAAGCACCAGAACATGGCCGGCTCCGACATCGGCGATGACCACAAGGAGTACTTCGCGGGCGAAGCGGCTCTGAAGGCGGGCGGCGTCCACAACACGATGAACCAGTTCGGCTAACGAATCTCGACTTCGACAGGAGACTGACAATGACCAAAGGCAGCAATTTCTGGGTGATCGGCGGCGAGTTCGGTTCGATGAACTTCCACAAGCTCGTGGAAGGCTCGGCCCAGGTCAAAGGTCCGTTCAAGACCCGCAAGGAAGCCGAGGAGTGCTGGAAGGAAGTCTCGGAAGAGAGCCGCCACAAGGCCGGCGTCCGCTTCTCGATCGTGGAAGAGCCGTCGCGGGTCTCGGCCTGAAGGGCCTGACTCCGACCTGAACTAAGAAGACGTCCAAGGACGGATGGTCCCATCCAGGCGCTGCCTGGGTGGGACCGTCTGTTTTTGGCACAGGTCAACGGCCTGTGGGCGCCGTAAGTCTCTGGAATTGTAGGCCTTTGCGGAGGGTGTGGTTGCTGATAGGTTAACGGCGGAAAGTCGAGGACGAGGCCGACAATGTCAGAGCCCGAGACCAGCGGGACCCATCCCGGCCAGCCGCGGCCGGTGCGGCTGCGCGATGCCCTGCTGCGCGCGCGGATCGAGGCCGCCGACCGGACCGGGGTCGTCGTCGACTTGCGGGACGCCGAGGTGGCGCGGCTCGAGATCCTCAACGACGCGCTCGATCCGCTGTTCGCGCAGGTGCCCGACAAGATCGACCTGTTCGACCGCGGCATCAGCCAGGGCGATACGCCAAGACTGTGGATCGACGTCGTCGCCCACATCGTGATGGGGCGCGACAAGCGGATGTACCGCTTCGTCCAGGACACCCGCTTCGGCCGCATCGTGCTCGCCGAATCCCACGACACGTCCGTGATCGTCGGGGCCGTCACCGACTACGTCGCGCGCCGCATGGTGGAGCGCGAGCACGCGATGGTGGTCCCGCCCGAGCCGCAAGCCCCCGCCGCCGCACCGCCGCGCCGCTCGCGCTTCTGGCCGTTCGTGCTCGGATTCGTGCTCGGCGCCGCCGCACTGTTTGGGGTTGCCGTGGTGGCGGCGTTGCGGAGCTGGTGACGACGGTTCTCGTAGCCCGGATGGAGCGAAGCGCAATCCGGGAAACCTGCCGCCACAGATGCTCCGTCCCGGATTACGCTTCGCTCCATCCGGGCTACGGACTCGAGATTCCGGATGCGATTGCTGGCGCATCGCTCCGGCATGACGGCGTGACCTCAGATCAACCGCACATGCTTGATCTGCCCGATCTGGTATCCCGACCCCAGCGCCCGCACCGTCTGCTCGCAGCGCCAGCCCGCATTGTCCTTCTCGACCGTGAACAGATTATACGCCGCCGCCGGGTAGTGCCCGTGCGCGAGCGCGGAGGCCGAGGGGACGCCGAGCACGGGAATGTTGCCGTTGGGGCCGTCGATCCAAATCGTCGAATGAACGTGGTCGTGCCCGTGCAGGACCAGCTCGACGCCATGGCGCTTGAGCAGCGCCAGCAGCGCGGGCGCGTCGGTCATTCGCTTCTGCCGCGCATCGGACTTCAGGGGATGATGCACCAGCAGCACGCGGAAGACGTCCTCGGCCGCGAGCCGTTCGAGCAGGCGTTCGAGAGAGGCGAGCTGATCGCGCCCGAGCGTGCCCGTCGCCATCAGCGGCAGGGTCGGCACCGCCGTGGACAGACTGATCAGCGCGAGCGGCCCGCGCCGGCGCACCGAGGGAAATCCGATGCGGCCGTCATCGCCGGCAAGATAGGGCGCAAAGGTCTCGCCGAAGCGATGCGCGGTGGCGCGGACATAGGCGTCGTGATTGCCGGGAATCGTGGTGACGCGGTCGGGCGGGCCGACGCCGTCGAGCCAGGCGCGGGCGGGTGCGAACTCGGCTTCCAGCGCGAGGTTGACGAGATCGCCCGTCACCGCGACGTGGTCGGGCGCCTGCGCCTTCATGTCGGCGACCAGCGCGTCGAGCACCTCGCGGCGCTGGTATTTGTGGCGGTTGCGCGTCCAGTTGACATAGCCGAGCGCGCGCTTGCCGGCGAGCTCGATCAGCCGAGGCTTCGGCAAGGGCGCCAGATGCGGATCGGACAGATGGGCGAGCGTGAAGGGGGCCGGCGTGTTGGGAGACATGGCGCGCGATTGCCTCGCTATTGCTCCACTGTAATGGCAAGGTCGCAGGCAACGTGCAAGCGGGGCCGGGACTGCGGCCTCATGGGAGCCTGATGGGAGATCGTCTGAACAGCATTCGCAGAAAATTCGAGCCGTTGCTGCGGCGAATTTTCCACGCCTATTTCCTCGTCGTCCGCGGCATGACGCTCGGCGTCCGCGCCGTGGTGCTGGATGCCGAGAACCGGGTGTTCCTGGTCCGGCACAGCTACGTCAGCGGCTGGTATCTGCCCGGCGGCGGCGTCGACCACGGCGAGACCATGGACCAGGCGATGCGGCGCGAGCTCAAGGAGGAGGGCGATATCGACCTCACCGGAGCAGCCAGCCTGCACGGCATCTTTCTCAACAGCCACGTCTCCCGCCGCGACCACGTCGCGGTCTACGTCGTCAGGCAGTTCAGGCAGGAGCGCCTGCCCGAGCCCAACCGCGAGATCGTCGAATGCGGGTTCTTCGCGACCACGGCGCTGCCGGAGGGCACCACGCCCGGCACCCGGCTGCGGATCGCGGAAGTCCTGGACGGCCGGCCGTTGATTGCGACGTGGCGCTGAGGGCAGCCTGTGCTAGTAACCGGTCCTGACGGATGCCACGGACGCCGGATGACGATTGCCAAATTCCCCTTCGGTCTGATCTGCCTTGCGATCCCCGCCAGCAACATCGTCACGATGTCAGGCCGGAGCGATGCGCGCATGCCGTCGCTGCAGGCCGCGCCGCTCGGGCGCGGGCCGGCAGGCCTCGGAGCGCCGTCGCGATGACGTCGCCCCAACTTCGCATTGCGGTGCTGGTGCCCTGCTACAACGAGGAAGCGGCGGTTGCGACCGTCGTTGCCGATTTCCGCAAGGCGCTGCCCTCGGCCGAAATCTACGTCTATGACAACAATTCGCGCGACCGTACCGCGGCGCTCGCGCGCGAGGCGGGCGCGATCGTGCGCAGCGAGCGGCGGCAGGGCAAGGGTCACGTCGTGCGGCGCATGTTCGCCGACGTCGAGGCCGACGTCTATGTGCTGGTCGACGGCGATGCCACCTACGATGCGCCGAGCGCGCCGCGCATGATCGACAGGCTGCTCGACGATCATCTCGACATGGTGGTCGGCCTTCGCGTCGATCAGGTCCATGCCGCCTACCGGCTCGGCCACCGCACCGGCAACCGCATGCTGACCGGCTTCCTCGCCTCGACCTTCGGTCACGCCTTCAAGGACATCCTGTCCGGCTACCGCGTGTTCTCGCGCCGCTTCGTCAAATCCTTCCCCGTCCTCTCCGACGGCTTCGAGATCGAGACCGAGCTCGCGGTCTATGCGCTGGAATTGTCGCTGCCGGTCGCCGAGATCGAGACGCCCTATTACGCGCGCCCCGAAGGCTCGTTCTCCAAGCTCAATACCTGGCGCGACGGGTTTCGTATCCTCGGCACCATGCTGAAGCTCTATCGTTCGGAGCGGCCGTTGCGTTTCTTCACGGCGATCGGAATCCTGCTGGCGGTGGCCTCGGTGATCCTCGCGATCCCGATCGTGATCACCTTCATCGAGACCGGCCTCGTGCCGCGCCTGCCCACCGCGGTGCTGGCGATGGGCCTGATGATCATGGCCCTGCTCTCGGTGTCGTCGGGACTCGTGCTCGACACCGTGACGCGCGGGCGGCGGGAAATGAAGATGCTGGCCTACCTGTCCCAACCGACCTTGAAAAGGAGCTGAACGCCGCCGCTGCCCGATGGACCGCGCTGCGTTCAGGTGCTATCCCGCGAATTGACATGACCGATCTCTCCCTGACCATCCTTCCCGAGGCCGCCGGCGACGCCCAGTCGATCGAGCGGCTGCATGAACGTACCTTCGGTCCCGGCCGTTTCGTGCTCAGTGCCTACCGCATCCGCGAGCACGTCGACCATCTGCTCGAATTGTCCTTCACCGCCCGCATCGGCACGCTGCTGGTCGGCTCGGTCAGGCAATTGCCGGTGCTGGTCGGCGAGACGCCGGCGCTGCTGCTTGGCCCGCTGACGGTCGAGCCGCCGTTCCGCGGCCGTGGTGTCGGCCGTCTGTTGATGGAGCGTGCGCTCAAGGACGCCAAGGCGAAAGACCACCGCCTCGTGTTGCTGGTCGGCGACGAGCCCTATTACAGCCGTGTCGGCTTCAAGCCGGTCCCGAAGGGCCGCGTCACCATGCCCGGCCCGGTCGATGCCGCCCGCATCCTGGTGTTCGAGCTCGTCGACGGCGCCTTCGAAGGCGTGTCGGGGCAGGTGGGCCCCGACTGGAGCAAGGCGCGGGTAGGGTAGGCCAGCCCGCAGCAGTGCGCTCCGGGCTACGGCGCTCACAATGACCTAGAACTTGAAGTTCGCGAAGGCCCGCACCCCGATGCCGGGCATCAGCACCTCGTCCTTGTTGTAGGACACCGAGTTGCGGATGTTCTCGTTGAGGAGGTTGTTGCCGACGATGCCGGCCATCATCTCGCGTGCGCCGAACCAGTTGCGGTCGAGCTTGGTCTTGTAGCTGACCTCGGCCTTCAGCAAATTGTAGCCTGCCGTCGGCGTCTCCGCGATCACCGCGACGTTGTTCTGCGCGAAGGCGTGCAGCAGGTTGACCCGCATCAGCCAATTGTCGTCGCGCCAGAACACGCCGCCGCCCATCCGCATGGGTGGAATCCGCGGCACGTTGGTGCCGTCTGAGAAGGTGGCGCGGACCATGTCGAACTGGTTCTCGATGCCCCACATGCCGCCCTGGAAGGCCCCGACGTCGAGCTGCGACTGGAATTCGCCGCCGCGGAAATTCGCATTGCGCTGCGAGTAGACCGCCTGGTTCAGCTCGGCGCCCGGCGTGCCGCAGGATGCGAAGTCGTCGTCGCAGGATACGCCGGTGAGGCGGCGATAGATGAAATTGTCGAAATGCGTGTAGTAGACCGTCGCCTCGAAGCGGAACGGCCCCGTCGCCCTGCGCACGCCGACCTCGATTGATTTCGCGGTCTCGATCGTGAGATTGGGATTGCCGATGTCGAACGTCGCCGTCGCGTCGTGGCCGCCGCGGGAGAACAGTTCGGCCGCCTTCGGAGCGCGCTCGACATATTGCGCGGTGATGCTGCCGACCATGCCGCCCGGCAAATCCTGCAACAGGCCGATGCTGCCGCTCTTCGGCGTGAACGACGGATTGCGCGCGATCGCCGCCTGCGGTGTGCCGTCGGGCAGATAATCCGTCGGGAAGTTCGGCGTCGTGCCGTGCAGCTCGACATGCTCGATGCGGCCGGCGACCTGCGTCCGCGTCGCCTCCGTGAATTTGAACTCGTTGAAGGCATAGCCGGCAACGCGGTTGCTGTTGTTGGGGTCCCACAATCCGTTGAACAGCGTGCCGGGATTGTCCGGGCTCGGCGCGCTCAATTCCTGATGGCCGACCTGGAAGCCCAGCGCCGTCGTCACCTCGGCGAAGCGCGCGTTGAACGGCATCAGCTGCACCTCGGTGCGGATCTCCTGCTCCTTGTTGGTGAAGGTCTGGCGGATGCCGTCGCTGGTGAGGTCGGCGGGATCGGCAAGGCCGATCTCGTTGTGGCGGTAGTCGGTCGCTCCGGCCCAGAAGCGGACGGCGTCGATCGCGGCCGCATCGGGATGGTACTCGCCCTTGACGTTGATCTTGGTCTGGTGGCCGTCGATCCGCGTTTGGTGGTCCGCGCCGTCGATGCCGGGGATGTGGTAAAGCGAGTCGTTCTGGGTGATCGATGCGCCGATATAGCCGCCCTGGAAGAAGTAGGAGCCGCCGATCGAGGCACCGTCCGAACGCGTCGCCGAGTTCGGCTGGCGGCCGTTCACGGGGCGCGACTGGTCGTTCAGATAGGGATAGCTCGGAATCGAATAGTCCGAGGTCGTGCGGCCATAGGCATCGGCATGAAAGGCAAAATTGCCGCCGCCGGTGTCGAGCAGCACGCCGCTTTCGACGCCGCGGTCGACCGAAGAGAACGCGGTGCGCGTCTCGGCGGTGACGCAAGGCGAGGTCGAGGCGCTCGCGAGCGGAGCCTTGGTCGGCAGGCCGTAAGCCTGGAATGACGGCGCGCAGGACGGCAGCGCATCCGGAATCCGGTTATTGGTGGCGCTGACGACGCCGCCGATCGAGGTCGAGCCGTAGCGCAGCGCGGCGGGTCCGCGTACCACTTCGATCTGGTTCGTGGCGAGCGGATCGATCGGGACGAAATGATCCTCGCCGAGGTCGGACGCGCCGTTCGCATTGGTGCCGTTCTCGACGATGCCGACGCGGTTGACGTCGAGCCCGCGGATGATCGGCCGGCTGGAGGCGCCGGGCGCGAAGCTCGAGCCGGTGATGCCGGGCTTGGAGAACAGGAGATCGCCGAGCTGGCCGCCGCCTTCGCGGCGGATCTCCTCGTTCGGCACCACGGTGACCGTCGCGAACTGGTTGGTCACGACAGGCAGCACGCCCTGTTGAGGCGTGGCAGGCGCGGCCGTTGCCGGTGTCGCGTCTGCCGCCTGCTCGCGGCTGCGCACCCGCGCCGTCCGCGTGCCACGGCCTGCGTTGCGCGACGGCACCACCGCTCTGCGCACGATCGGGCTCGGCGCCGTCACGGTGACGGCAGGGATCTCGGTCGATGATTTGTCTTGCGCAGGCGTTTGGGCGAAAGCGGGCGTGGCGGCGGCGCCGAGCAGGAGCAGGCTTGCTCCGCCAAGACGCTGCGCGCGTCGCATTTGAAATGACATGGTCCTGATTCCAGTCAGGCGCCGTCCGCGTGATTGTCTGCTGATCGGAGGCGGCCTGCCGTCGCGGCGCGACGGAATTCGACTTCAACGGATCCCGGGTCGTCGCCGATTGGCGGCGAGCCAGGTGTGATTAGATGTTGAGAGTCAGGACGCGGGAGGGGCGCGCGGCTGGAACGCCGTGCCGGCCGATTTCAGATGGAGAAATTCGGCATCGGTGGTGCGGTAGAGCAGCTCGATCGCCTGCGGCAGCTGCAGCAGCGGCGGTGTCGCCGAGACGACGGCGCCCGCCATCGCAATGATGGCGCAGATCGCGCAAGTGTCCTCGCCCGGATGTTCGCGGTCCGGGCTCGAGGGCGATTGCTTCTGGACTGCGGCGCGGTCGACAGCCGCTTGGCCCTTGGCGCTGTTCTTGGCGCCGCCGGTCTGCTGCAGCGTAGCCTGGGCCAGCGGTGCGGCCTGCGCAAACCAATGGCTGTGGCCGAACGTCAGCGCGAGCTGCACCAGCATCGCGAATAACGCGAGCCGGGCGCCGTGCCTGATATTCGACCGGAACCACTTCATCTGAAACCCCGCCATCGCGAGCCGCCAATCCCGGGGCATCGCGATGTTATATTGTAACATCGCAGGAACGAGAAACGGATGTCAACCGTGGGCGGAGCTGTCGGCGCGGGCCGTCGATCCGATGTGTCGTTCGGGCAACTAAAGCGTCATCAAGCAGGTCGCGCGGCGGGTCAGAACTGGTAGACGAAGCGGGCCTTTGCGGCGTGGGAGGTTGCAGGTCCGGAAACGCGGCCGGAATAGCTCACGCCGAGCAGGGCATTCGTCGTGATCAGCACATCGGCGCTGGCTTCAGCTGCGAGCGCGTCGGCGGCAATCGGGACGCCGGATATGGCGAACGGGCCGGGGCTATCGGCGAACGCCATGGCGGACAGCGGCGCGGAGTTGCTCCATGCGTGCTGCCAGCCCAGCGATGCTGCGACCACGACCGGCCACGGAGCAGTGGCAAGGACCTTGCTGCCGCGGGCGCCGAGCGTGGTGTAGGCGGCGTCGTTGGAGGCTCCGGCAACGCGCAGGGCCGCCGGGCCGCCGGCCTCGGTGAACGAACCGGTCGCGGCACGAATGTATGCGACGTTCGCGAAGGTTTCGAGCGCCAGCGGCGTTACCGGTACGCGCCAGGCGGCTTCAGCAAACGCTTGACTGGTCGACCCGTGATAGCTTGCGCGTGTGAAGTCACCGAACGTACCGAACGCGATAGTGCGGGTGGTCGTGATGTCGTGCCGTGCGTAGGCGAGACCACCCTTGAACGCGAAGGCGCCAACCTGCGTGCCGCCATAGACGGCCATGTGAGCCGTGTCGATGGTGCCGTTGGACGCGCGGGCGGCAACCGACGTGCTCGTGCTGCCGCCGCCCGCGGCGAAGCCAAACCGCCACCTGTTGTTCAACGTCACATCGACGCCCCCGAAACCGCCGCCGGTATTGTAGCGGATCGTCGCCGCGTTGCCGTCACCGTCCCGCTGCGCCCAGTTTCCGTAACCCTGGGCCCAGGCGGCATAGACCGGCTGCGCCGGCCCGGAGCGGATCGGCCATCGTGGTTCGGCCTTCAGGTTGCGTCGCTGGTTTTTGGCATAGCCGATCGCCGCATCGGCTTCCTCCGCAACCGAATTCGTGGTCGTCGAGGGCAGCAGCGAGGGTGTCGAGGCAATCTGCGAGAGCCGGCCGAAGACCGCGTCGCGGATGAAGCGGCTGTCCTCGATCATTGCAGTCCGCAGGCTCGGGTGAATTTCGCCGGATGCCAGGTCGAATGCGTTGCGCGCCTCATCCGGCGTCAGGAACAGCGCCGCGAGGACCAGCGGGTTGGTCAGGCCGAGCAGCGCGATGCCGCCGCCGGCGGCCCGCTGGTTCGGCGTGTTGCCGATCGCGGCAAAGTCGACGCTGTTGCGCGTCAACGTCAGATAGACGTTGTTGGGATCGTAGGTTAGCGCCGGATCGAGGAACGCGAAATTCGACGTCACCGCATCATAGGTGCCGGTGCGTGCGCCGGTCGACGTCAGGATGGTGTAGACGGTCGTCGGGTTGTAGGCGCCGGAACCGGCGAGCACGCGAACGGTGCCTCCGTTGATCGTCGCCGTGCCGTTCACCAGGATGAGGTCGGACTGTCCCGCCGCGTTGACTTCGACATTGTAGAACGAGCCTGCGTTCTGCACGTACGGGCCGTTGACGTTGAGCGTGCCGATCGAATTGCCGGGCGCGATGGTGCCGCTGACCGTCGTCTGCCCGACCGTGCCGGTGCCGCCCAGTGCGCCGCCAGCATTGACCGTCGTGGCGCTGTTCGACAGATCGCCGTTGACCGTGAGAAGGCCGTCATTCACGGTCGTCGTGCCGGTGTACGCCGCGCTGTTGCCGCTCATGGTCAGCGCGCCGGTGCCTTGCTTGATGAACGCGCCGTTGCCGGTCAGGTTGCCCTGGAACGTGCGGTCCAGATTGTCGCCGACAGTCAACGATCCCGCGATGGCCGCCGTGCCGGGGCCGGCAAACGCACCGACGGTCTGGCTGAATCCCGCGAGATTGAACGTGGCCCCGCCAAAGATGAACAGGCTCCCCGTTGGATCCAAGCGATTGCTGGCACCCATCTGCGGTGTGCCTTGCGAAACGGACGTGCCGCCCGTGTAGGTGTTCGCCGCCGTGAGCGTGACCGTTCCGGCGCCGAACTTGGTGACGCTGCCGGTGCCGGAAATCATATTGCCGACCGTGAACGAGTTGGAGCGGTTGAACGCCAGAATCGCGTTGTTGACGATATTGCCGGCGATTGAACCCGTGGTGCCGCCCGCGCCGAGATTCAGGGTGCCGGCGGAAATGGTCGTGCCGCCGCTGTAGGTGTTGGTGCCCGACAAGCTCAACGTGTTGCTGCCGAGCTTCTCGAACGTTCCGGTGCCAGAGATGACGCCGGCATAGGTCGTGGATGACGAGAGATTGACGGACATCGCACCGTTGTTGGTGACGTTGCCGGAGATGAGGCCCGTGGTGCCGCCATTGCCGAATTGCGCTGTTGCGCCCGCCGCAATGTTCGTCGTCCCCGTATACGTGTTGTTGCCGGAAAGGATCGTCGTGCCGGACAGAAAGTTGACGGTGCCGGCACCGCCCTGGATGCTTGGAGCGAACACATAATTGCTCGATGTATGATTGAAGTTGATCGTGCCGGTCGCGCCGGATGCGAATACGACATTTGTTGCGTTGAGCATACCGGCTGCCGCCGCCGGACTGGCTGCGGCAGCGCCGATGTTGAGCGTCGCCTGGCTGCCGGCGGCGCCGCCGAGCACGACGGAAATTGCACCGGTCGAGTTGACGTTCACCGTGCCGCCATTGGCGATGGTGAGTGTGCCGTTGCTGGTCGACGCGCTCCCGATTGCGAGGCCCTGCGGTTGACTGCCTGGAACGGAGGGGACGTCGAGGATCGTCCAGACTGATCCTGCCCCGGTCACGAGCGCCGTGCCGGTACCACTCGCGCCGAGCTGGGTATAACCGGTCATCAGCGCACCGCCATTGCTGACGCTGACGTTGCCGGTCGTGCCCGCATTGTATGCAACATAGACGTCATAGGGCGTGGTGAACGACGAGCCTGCGCCGGTCACGGCCAGCGAGCCGGTCGAGCCCGTCGCGATACCCATGCGAAGCTGCATGAATTGACCGTTGGTGACGCCGGCACCGTCCCTGATCGTGACCTTGCCTCCGTTGGAGACGGTGAGCGTGCCGGTGCTGTTGGTCTTGCTGCCGATGCCGACCACGCCCTGCGACGAGCCAGCGGAGTTACCGACGATCTCCCATTGCGATCCTGTGCCGGTCACCGTGGCATTGCCGCCGAGGGATACGGCGGGAATCAGCGTGTTGCTGCTGGTTGACGTCACTTTCGCGCCGCTGGACACGTTCAGCGTGCCAGTGCCGACCGTGCCGATGTTCAGCGTGCCGGTGGTCCAGGTTGTTCCTGCGCCGTCGATGTTCGCCGTGCCGACACCGGTGGCGTTGCTGGATCCGATGACGGACAAGCCGCTGCTCGAGCCGGTCGATCCGTTGGTGAGGTTGAGCGTTCCGTTGCCCCGTTCGCCGATGGTCATCGCGCCGGTGGTCATGGTCGCATTGGAGACGGTGAGTGTGCCGGTGGCGGTGGACGTAAAGTAGCCGATGGTCGTCCCGCCCGTCGTGAGCGATGCGCCGTTGGTAATGTTGACCTGACCGTTGGTGTTCGCGTCCGCAGCGATGAACAGCGAACCTGGATTGAATCGCGAGTTGGTGCCGGTCGCGGTGATCGTGCCCGTCGAATTGGGGCTGTCGGCGGCCGTGGCGGTGCCGGTGGTCGAGAGCAGGCCGCCGTTCGTGATGTTGACCGTTCCCGTGCCGAGAATTCCGGCAAACAGCGATGTGGCTGCAAGGGTGCCACCCGCAACGTTCAACGTGCCGCTCTGGCCGCCGGCGCTGCCGAGATCGACGCGTCCCGCGACTGCGCCGGGGGCGTTGATCGTCGCAGGATTCGGCGTGGCAGCGTTGTTGATGGTCACTGCGGTGGCCGATCCGGGGACAGCGGCGGGATTCCAGTTTCCTGCCGTGAACCAGTCTGCCGAAACCGTGCCGAGCCAGTCGGCTGCGACCGCGGGCGAAACGGCGATACAAGTGCCCGCCAGACACGTGTTGGCCAGAAACCAGCGGACACGACGCGCAACAAATCCCTGTAGCTGCCTTCGGGTCAGGTCCCGGTTCAGCGTCTGTCTATCCGCCATGATCCCCCACAGAATCCCGCGATTTCGGGGAGGATCTAACGGTGCGGAGCCGCTGGCTGCACCTGTCTGATCAGACAGGTTGTGTCTGTTCGTGTTTATAAAGGCCTGAACAGTGTCAATCGCGCCACAGCTTCGCGCTTAAGTCGGTTCGCGTTTTCATGGGTTTCCCACGAAGCACCGCGCAGCGCAGATCTGAAATGCTCAAGACTTGAGCAATTCCCTCCCGGGGAATCGCTGCCTGGTCGTCACATCAAGCCGTGCAGCACCAGCAACGCCACGGCTTCCGTGCGTGTCGATTTCTTCAGCTTCTTCTTGGCATTCTCGACATGGAAGTGAACCGTGGATTCCGAGATCCTGAGCATCTGGGCGATTTCCCAGTCGGATTTGCCGACTGCAACCCACTTCATGCATTCGAGCTCCCGCGCGGTCATGACGGGTACGGGTTCCGGCGAAACGCCGAATCCAAGAGTATGACGGCAGGCTTCGTGGATCGATCGCGCGGCCAGCTCCAGCAGCCCCCGTTCACGCGGCGACAAAGCGAGTTTCGAGCGCGCCAACATGCTGATAAGTCCCTGGTACCCCGCCGGACCGTGGACTGGCACACACATTCCATCGACCCAGCCGAAGTCGTGCGCGAATTGATAGAGCTCCTTCGATTCCGCAGGCAGGTGCGGATCGGAATAGACCTCGTCCCAAACGAATGGTGTCATTCGCCGCCGCGCGGCGAATACGAGCGGATCGCGGCGTTCGATATTTTTCTCGGCGTAGAGCCGAACGACTTCCTCAGGCCAATCGACGAAGAAGAAGCGGTTCGATCGTTGTTCGCCGACGCCATGCCACGACCCGCAGGCGGAGCTATCGAAGCCAAAGCCGAGGATGACGCGCTTGAACTGCGCGATCAACTCCTCAATGGGAGTGTCGCCGGCGCAAGCATCGACAAATGCAAAAACGGATTCAGCCGTCATTCCAAAATACAATTCGAAAAAAGTTCGTTCGCAATAAAACGTGCCATTAAACGGACGCGGGAATCCACCGCGTGTCAAGCAAAATGTCCGCAAGAGGCGACGGAAGGCTAACGCATGATCCGGAAAAAGTATGAAGCGTTCTCTGAAAAGATCATGCTCAAACAACGACCTGAAGCGCGATGACGCGGATCCAAGTGTCATCGCGCTTCCGTCGTTCGAGCTCAGACCAAGGAGCGGCGGCTTCGACATTGGACGGAGTACGATTGACAGCGGTGCGCTCTCCATTCCCGCAAGGCGGAGAGACCGCACCGCCATCGCGGGCGGTCATTCCCATCGCACCTGGAGATCACCGCCCCTCGCGGACCCACGTCGCCGCGAACGCGCCGAGCAGCAGCAACAGGCCGATCAGGCCGGCGAAGATCGGCAGCACGCCGACACCCTTGACCACGCTGGCATCGCGCATTCGCACACCCATCCAGCCGTCGCCATGGAACATGCCGACCGAGCGCACCGGCAGGATGCGCGGCAGCTCGATGCTCGAGCCACTGGCCACGCGCACGGCATCGCCGCCGGTCGCCTGGGTCAGTGGCTTCAGCGTCTCGACCGTGGAGGTGACTTCCGAAAACTCCTTCGGATTTGTCGGGCCGACATTGATCAGCGCCTTGAGCGTGCCGTCGGTGGCCTGCCACAGGCCGAGCTCGCTGGCGGGAAGGCTGGCGCGCCATTCGCCGGGATCGCCGGGGCTCAGCGTCAAATCGTTCGACACGCCCGACGGCGAGGTCACGCTCACCGGCTGGACGCTGTCGGCCATGGTCTGGCGCACCACGACGAGGTCCTTGCCCTGCACCTGGAGACGCAGCGCCTCTTCGTCGAGATCGGGCTGCTTCATCAGCCAGTGTGACATCCGCCTCAGCAGGTCGAGATGCGGGCCGCCGCCTTCATAACCGCGCGCCCATAGCCAGATGTGGTCGGAGAGCAGGAGCGCGACGCGGCCCTCACCGAAGCGCGACAGGAACAGCAGCGGCTTGCCGTCGGCCCCCGTCATGACAGGCGGGTTGACCGAGTTGCGGGTGTCGACCGTCCTGAAGAAACGGCTCCAGCGCGGCGGCTCGCTGGCGGAGCCCTCCAGGGCGCGCGTGACGGGATGGCGTTTGCCGACGTCCGACAGATGCGCATAGAACGGCTTCTCGGTCACGCCGACCGGTTCGGCCGGCAGCACCGTGTCCAGCGGCGTGCGCCAGATGCTGGTGTTGGAGGCGTAATCGGGTCCGGCTGAGACCAGCACCGCGCCGCCCGAGCGGACATAGCGCGCGATATTGTCGAAATAGGCGATCGGCAGCACGCCCTGGCGGGCGTAGCGGTCGAAGATGATCAGCTGGAATTCGTTGATCTTCTGCTGGAACAGTTCGCGGGTCGGAAACGCGATCAGCGACAATTCGTTGATCGGCGTGCCGTCCTGCTTCTCCGGCGGACGCAGAATGGTGAAATGCACGAGGTCGACGCTGGCGTCGGACTTGAGCAGGTTGCGCCAGGTGCGCTCGCCGGAATGCGGTTCGCCCGAGACCAGCAGCACGCGCAGCTTGTCGCGCACGCCGTCGATGGCGACGACGGCGCGGTTGTTCACCGGCGTCAGCTCTTTCTCGAGCGGCGAGGCTTCGATCTCGACGATGTTAGGCCCGGCATGCTTGATGTCGACGTCGACGCTCGCGGCCTGGCCGCTCGACAGCGTGCGCTCGTTGATGACCTCGCCGTCCCGGCGGATCGTCACCTTGGCGCGCTCGCCCGTGACGCCCTGGTCGTCGAGCCGGTAGCTGATGGTCTGGGCCTGCCCGACGATGCCGAAGCGCGGCGCGGCCGTAATCGCGATGCGGCGGTCGCGCTCGTCCTTCTGGCCGGTCACAAGCGCATGCACCGGCGCCTGGAAGCCGAGCGCGGCGGCGTTCGCGGGGATGTCGTGGACGCGGCCGTCGGTGATCAGGAACGCGCCGGCGACGCGGTCGACCGGGACGTCGGACAAGGCCGAGGCGAGGGCGCCGAACAGCTTGGTGCCGTCGGTCTCGCCGTCGGCCTGTCCGGCCTCGACGACGCGGACCTCGAGCCCCTTGACCTTCTTCAAGCTGTCGACCAGGGCTTCCTGCGCCTGAGCGGCCTCGCGGTTGCGGGTGCCGAATTTCTGGCTCGGGCTCTTGTCGACGACGACAGCCGCGACCGAGGTCAGGGGATCGCGGTCCTCGCGGGTGAAGGAGGGATTGGAGAGCGCCAGCAGGAACAGCGCCAGCGCGGCCACGCGTACGGCGGCGCCGCGCGCGCGGGCCACCAGCAGCACGAGCGCGACGACGACGATCGCGGCGAGCGCGAGCCAGAGGACGATCGCGGGGACAAGCGGCGTGAATGCAATGCCGTAGTTCATGACGGTCCTATTGCCCCAGCCGTTCGATCAAAGCCGGTGCGTGCACCTGGTCGGCCTTGTAGTTGCCGGTGAGCGTGTACATCACGATGTTGGCGCCGGCGCGATAGGCGAATTCGCGCTGGCGGGTGTCGCCGCCGGTCACCGGCAGCATGGCCTGGCCGTCGGGCCGCACCGCCCAGGCGCCGGCAAGATCGTTCGAGGTGATGATGATCGGCGAGACGCCGTCGCCGCCGCGGGCCGGCCGCTGCGCGCTGTCGTCGTCCTCGTCGCGCGGCAGGGTCTCGACCCAGGTCTGGCCGGTGACGAAGCGGCCGGGGAAGTCGCGCAGCAGATAGAAGGTTTTGGTCAACACGTGCTCGCGCGGCACCGGCTCGAGCTCCGGCACGTCGAGCTGGGACAGAATCTCGCGCAGCGTCTGCATGCCCGGGGTCTGTGCCGCGCCGTTGGCGCCAGGCGGCGCCTCGATCGCATCGCGGGTGTCGAACAGCACGGTGCCGCCCTGCTTCATGTAGGCGTCGATCTTGTTGATGGCGTCCTGCGGCGGCTTGGGTGCGCCCGGCACGATCGGCCAATAGATCAGCGGGAAGAAGGCGAGCTCGTCGCGCGCGGGATCGATCCCGACGGGATCGCCGGCCTCGAGCGCGGTGCGCTGCGCCAGGAACAGCGTCAGCCCGTTCAGGCCGGCCTTGACGATGGAATCGACGTCGGCATTACCCGTGACGACATAGGCGAGGCGGGTCTGCGACGTCGCCTTCATCGCGAAATCGTCAGCGGCGCTGTCGGCACGTGACGGCGCCGGGGAGAGCGAGGTGAGCAGCAGGCCAAGGACGATCATCGCGGGCGCGGCGCGGCGGCGCAGCAGCGCGGCGATTCCGCCGCCGAGCACCGCGACGATGATGGCGTCGATCAGGAACAGCGCGAGCGCCGTCGACAGCAACCAGCCGCGCAGATCCCGAGGCTCGGCATTGGTGTAGGTGGCGTGCCGCGCGCGCAAGTTCGCGGTGTTGAGGGCCGCGATGCGGTCGGCGCTGGCAAGCGTGTTCACGGCGAGCGGTCCTTCGGCCGGGCCATAGAAGCCCGGCGGATGATCTGATGTGGCGCGGTCGCGATAATCCGCGGGCAGCGGCTTTGCGGTCGCGGGCGGCGGACCGAAGGCGCCGAAGCCGTCAAGCATGTGCAGCGGCGCCACCGTTTCGGTGGTCGCTTCGCTGGCAACGCCGGCGCCGGGCTTGGATGTGTAGCCGGACATGTCGACGACCCGCCGCAGCATTTCGACGAAGGTGCCCGACATCGGCAGATCCGACCAGCGCATGTCGGCGCTGACGTGGAACAGGCTGACGAGGCCCTTGCCGCGATGCTCGCCGGTCACCAGCGGCGTGCCGTCTTCCAGCGAGGCCCAGCTCTTGGTGGCGAGCACCGCGTCGGGCTCGGCCAGCACCTGGCGGTTCACGGTGACGTCCTTGGGCACCGCGACCCCGGCAAACGGGCCGTCGGCGGCGAAGGAGGCCAGATGTTGCGGCTTCTCCCAGGTCAGGCTGCCGCCGAGCGTGCGACCGCCCTTGCGCAGCTTCACCGGCACGAGGTCATCCTCGGCCTGCGCGAGGCGGGGCCCTGCGAACCGCACCAGGACGCCGCCTTGGTCGATCCAGGCATTGAGGCGCTCGCGCAGCTCAGGGGCGACGGTGCCGACATCGGCGAGGATGATCATCGGCAGCTTCTGGTCGAGAAACTGTGTGATGCCCTGCTGCGGCGAGCCCTTGTCGGCGAGCCGGACGTCGGCGAAAGGCGCCAGCGCGCGGGTGAGATAGAAGGTCGGCGCCAGTAACGGCTGCGCGGTCTCGCTGGTCGCGCCCGAGACAATGCCGATGGCGCGGCGGCGCCAGCGCTTGTCGAGCAGCTGCACTGCGCCGGCGGAGCGCTCGCCCGAGATCTCCAGCCGCGTGATGTCGTTGCGCAGCTCGACCGGAAGATCGAACGCGGCGTCGGTCTCCTTGTCTTGCGGGCCGAACGCATAACGGGCTTCGCCGATCGGCGAGGCCTTCTGGTCGAGCGCGCGCACGGTGCCCATGGCGATGCCGCTGTCGGTGCGCAGCACCTTCACCGTCATCCTGGCGGCGGCATTTTCGGCCGCGACGAGCGCCAGCGGCGAGGCGGTGCCGCCTTCGAAAATCGTCAGGCTGCGATCGCCGATGGTCTTGCCGAGGCTGCCTACGAACTCCTCGCCGCGGCCGGTGTCGACGCCGTCGGACAGCCAGGCGATCTCGCAGTCGCCGGTGGCTTTCAGGAAGCGGTCGACCGCGGCGAGCGTGTCGACACGGTCGATCGAATAGGGTTTTGGCGTGAGCTGGCGCAGCGCGACGCGGGCTGCGCCCGCCGGCATCAGGGTGATGTCGCGGTTCGGCTCGGACAGCGGCACCAGTGCGATGGCGCGGCGGTCGTTGTCGGCGTTGGCGATCAGCTCGTCGGCGGCCCTGATCCTGACGTCCCAGTGCGAGGCGGCGCTCCAGCCGTCGTCGAACATGATCATCAGCGGCGCCTTGCTGCCGGCAACGCCGGTCTGCGGATTCCAGATCGGGCCGGCGGCTGCGAAGATGACGAGAGCTGCAGCCAGCAGACGCAATGCGGTCAGCCACCATGGCGTCCGCGACGGCGTCTCTTCCCTTGGCGCGATGTCGAACAACAGGCGCGTCGGCGGAAATTCGATGCGGCGCGGCCGCGGCGGCATCACGCGCAGCAGCCACCACAGCACCGGAAGGCTGACGAGGCCGATCAGCAGCAGCGGTTCGGTGAAGGCGAGCGGCAGTCCCATCATGCGGCCGGCCCTGCCTTGATCGTGGTGGTGCGGGCGCCCGACTTGCTCACCTGCATGCCGGCGTGCAGGAACAGCAGCAGCTCGGCAGCGGAGCGGTCGGTCGCATGCGTCGTGAACAGCCAGTCGAGCTTGCCCGTCTCGGCGCGGATCTGGTCGCGGTGCAGCGCCAGCCGCGCGGTGTAATCCTGCGCCCAGCTCTCGGCGCGCCCGGCGGTGATCACGCCAAATCCTTCCGGCTCGACGAACTCGACGCGGCCGGAATAGGGGAACGATTCCTCGGCGGGATCGACGATCTGCACCAGCGTACCGTGCGCGCCCGAGCCGGAGAGCCCTGCGAGCGTGGTCCTGATCTCGGAGATCGGCGACCAGAAATCCGACAGCACGATCGTCTCGGCCAGCGCTGCGGGCACGAAGGACGGCGGCAGGCTGAGCCGGTCGGCATCGTCATGCAGCATCGCCTGCGCCATCTTGTCGATCACGCTGCGGCTCGCCGTCGGCGCCATCAGCCCGGGAATGCCGACGCGCTCGCCGCCGGAGACCAGGAGCTCGGCCAGCGCGAAGGCAACGATCAGCGTCCGTTCGAGCTTGGACTCGCGCGCGGTCTTCGAGGCGAATGCCATCGAGGGCGAGCGATCCGGCCAGATCCACACCGTGTGCGAGGCTTCCCATTCGAGCTCGCGGACATAGAGATGGTCGTCGCGCGCCGAGCGCCGCCAGTCGACGTTCTGCGCCGGCTCGCCGGAGACGAAGCGGCGGTATTGCCAGAAATTCTCGCCGGAGCCGGCGCGGCGCCGGCCGTGCAGGCCGTGGATGACGTTGGCGGCGATACGGCGGGCCTCGAGCACCAGGCGCGGCAAGGAAGCTGCGAGCGTGCGGCTTTCGCCATCGGCACGTCGGATCGCGATGATCTCCTTCGCCGTGTGCCCGTTCTCCGCCGCCATCAACCGATCCGTGTCTTCAATTGCCGGATCACGTCCGGAATCGTGCGGCCTTCGGCACGCGCCTGGAACGTCAGCGCCATGCGGTGCTTCAACACGGGCTCGGCGAGGTCGAGCACGTCGTCGACCGAGGGCGCGAGGCGTCCGTCGATCAGCGCACGCGCGCGCACCGCCAGCATCAGGGATTGACTGGCGCGCGGACCCGGGCCCCAGGCGATGAACTTGCCGGCTTCACCGGCATCGGGACCCGGACGGGCCGAGCGCACCAGCGACAGGATCGCCTCCACGACGGAATCGCCGACCGGCAGGCGCCGGATCAGCCGCTGCGCGGTGATCAGCGCATCCGCAGTCATCGATCCCTTCGCCAGCGTCTCCTCGGCGCCGGTGGTTTCGAACAGGATGCGGCGCTCGGCGTCGCGGTCGGGATAGTCGACGTCGATCTCCATCAGGAAACGGTCGAGCTGCGCTTCGGGCAGCGGATAGGTGCCTTCCTGCTCCAGCGGGTTCTGCGTCGCGAGCACGTGGAAAGGCTTCGGCAGATCGTGGCGCGCGCCGGCGACGGTGATGTGCTGCTCCTGCATCGCCTGCAGCAGCGCGGACTGCGTGCGCGGCGAGGCGCGGTTGATCTCGTCGGCCATCAAGAGCTGCGCGAACACCGGACCGGAAATGAAGCGGAAGGCGCGCTTGCCGGCGGTGCTCTCGTCCAGCACCTCGGCGCCGAGAATGTCCGACGGCATCAAATCGGGCGTGAACTGGATGCGCTTGGCGTCGAGGCCGAGCGTGACGCCGAGCGTCTCGACCAGCTTGGTCTTGGCAAGGCCGGGCACGCCGATCAAGAGCGCATGGCCGCCGGAGAGGATGGTGACCAGCGTGTTCTCGATCACGCGATCCTGGCCGAAGATGACGGATGCGATCGCCTCTTTCGCTGCGCGAATCTGGCCCGACACCTGCTCGGCCGAACGGACGATCCCGTCCTCGAGTTTCTCGACACTCTCCGCCATCCGTTTAGCTCCTTCAGCCCGCCATGCGGCTCGCCTGCGTCGTCACGTGATCACATCAAATCAGGTCATCACGCCAGATCATGGGCCCTATGCTAGACTTGCAGGAAGGCCATGTATTCGTTGAATTAACCTATCCCCACCTTATCGGCTTCGGGTTATGTACGGCATCACGAAGTGGCGACCTCCCACACCGGACTAATCCGGGGTGGAACCGAACACCGAAATACAACGTAGACCTGCACCAATCGTGCCAAGGACAAAGTCAGGGCAAACCATGGCGAACCAAGGGCAGAGCGCCGATCGCGGTCTCGAGGGACTGACTGCCGCTGCCAAAACTGCTGCCAATGCCGAAGGCGCCAAAAAAGGCCTGCCGCCGGTGCATCTGTGGAATCCGCCGTTTTGCGGCGATCTCGACATCCGAATCGCCTCCGATGGTACTTGGTTCTACTTGGGCACGCCAATCGGCCGCCCGGCGCTGGTCCGGCTGTTCTCGACCATCCTCAAGCGCGAGGGCGACAAGCATTTCCTGGTCACTCCGGTGGAGAAGGTCGGCATCCGCGTCGACGACGCGCCGTTCATGGCGGTCGAGATGCTGACGCATGGCGAGGGCCGCCAGCGCGTGCTCAGCTTCCGCACCAATGTCGACGACTGGGTCATTTGCGATGCCGCGCACCGGCTGCGCTTCGAGCAGGCCAAAGACGGCGGGCTGACGCCGTATTTGCATGTCCGCGCCGATCTCTGGGCCAAGGTCACGCGGGCGCTCTATTACGATCTGGTTGACATGGGCGAGGAGCGGATGGTCGATGGCCAGCCGATGTTCGGCGTCGAATCATCAGGCGAATTCTTCGCCATGGCCGATGCGGAGCAGGTGAGGGCCGCGCTTTGAACAAGCCTATCCCCAGGAACGATCCCGCCATCATGGGCGCGGCGGATTTCTTCGCCCGCTCGAAGGCGAAGCTCGGCTTCGACGTGCCGCCCGGTCTCTACGATCCCAACATCATTCCCGCCTCCGGCGATCCCGGCACCGACAAGATGCTGGAGATCATCGCGCGCGAGCAGCCGGTGCGCCCCGCGGCGGTGCTGATCGCCGTTGTCGACCATCCCGAGCCGACCATTTTGCTGACGCAGCGCGCGGCGCATCTCAACGACCATGCCGGCCAGATCGCCTTTCCCGGCGGCAAGATCGACGCGACGGATTCTTCTCCGCTGGACGCGGCGCTGCGCGAGGCCGAGGAAGAGGTCGGGCTGTCCAGGGACTTCGTCGAGCCGCTCGGCTATCTCGATCTCTACGGCACCGGCTTCGGCTTCCGCATCCTGCCGACGGTCGCCAGGGTGCGGCCCGGCTTTTCGCTCACCATCAACCATTCCGAGGTTGATGACGCCTTCGAGGTGCCGCTATCCTTCCTGATGAACCCGGTGAACCATCAGGTGCACAGCAAGGAATTCCGCGGCATGGAGCGGTCCTACTACGCGATGCCGTTCGCGGAACGCTACATCTGGGGTGCGACGGCCGGGATGCTGCGTGTGCTGTATGAGCGGATCTATTCGTCATGATCCGGCCGGTTCTGACCGAGATCGGAATCTTCCTCATTCCCTTTGCCGTCTATGCGCTGTTCCTGGCCGCCACGCGCTCCGGCCTGTTCGCGCGCTCGTCCTGGCCGGTCACCGTCGTGGCGCGCCTCGTCCTGGCGGCGCTCGTGCTCGTCATCGCGGGGTTGATCGGCTTTGCGCACTTCTCCGGCGCCGCACCGGATTCGACCTACGTTCCCGCCCATATCGAGAACGGCAGGCTGGTGCCGGGCGTGGAAAAATAGGGACAGCACGATGAGCGCAGAGCCAATACTCGCCGATGCGCCCTGGCTGATCTCGGGCGGGACCGCGCGTGTCCTGCAATTGCTCAATACCGACGGCGAGGAGGCGCGGGTGGTCGGCGGCGCGGTGCGCAACGCGCTGCTCGGCCTTCTGCCCGGCGACATCGACATCGCGACCACGGCCCGGCCGGAGGAGGTGATGCGGCGCGCCAGGGCCGCCGGTATCAAGAGCGTGCCGACCGGCATCGAGCACGGCACCGTCACGCTGGTGATCGACAGCCACCCCTACGAAGTCACGACGCTGCGCGAGGACACCGAGACCTTCGGCCGCAAGGCCAAGGTCGCGTTCGGCCGCGACTGGGTGAAGGACGCCGAGCGGCGCGACTTCACCATGAACGGCCTGTCGGTCGATGCGAGGGGCGTCGTCTACGACCATGTCGGCGGCATCGCGGATGCCAGAGCGCGCCGCGTGCGCTTCATCGGCGATCCCGACCAGCGCATCGCCGAGGACTATTTGCGCATCCTGCGCTTCTTCCGCATCCATGCCGCCTTCGGCGCGGGCGAGCCCGACCGCGACGGCACGCTCGCCTGCATCCGCGGCCGCGCCGGCCTTGCCAGCCTCTCGGCGGAGCGGGTGCGGATGGAGATGCTGAAGCTCTTGGTGGCATCGGGCGCCTCCGCGGCCGCGCTGGCCATGGCCGACGGCGGCTTGCTGCAGGCACTGGTCGGCGGCGTCGTCTACACCGGACCGCTGGCGACGATGATCGCGATCGAGCGCGAGCTCGGCCTCACCGCGAGCAGCACGCGGCGCCTCGCGGCGCTGACTGTCGCCGTGACCGAAGATGCCAAGCGCATCGCCGCGCGCTTGCGGCTGTCCAATGCCGAGACCAAGGCGCTGGATTCGATGGGCCACCGCTGGTGGCGCTTCGCGACCAAGGACGAGGCCAATGCGCGGCGGTTGCTCTACCGGCTCGGGCCTGAGCGCTATCACGATCGTGTGCTGCTGGGATGGGCGCGCGCCGGCGGCGACGTCACCTCAATGCGCTGGCGCGCGCTCGCCGAGCTGCCGCAGCGCTGGACTGCACCGAAATTTCCGCTGAAGGCCGCCGACTTCATCGCGCGCGGAATGGCGGAAGGACCCGGGCTCGGGCACGTGTTGACGCTCGCCGAGGACGCTTGGCTCGCGGCGGATTTTCCTCTAGATGAAGCCGCACTCGCTGCCATTGCCGATCAAGCTGCGGCCCGCGTCAGCCGCGACGAGAGAACGTGACCATCGTCCCGCCGATCATGTGTCGCCTTGGTTCATTCCCATGCGATATTGCGTCGGTGAGCAGCCGAACTGGGCGCGGAAGCGGCGATTGAAGTAAGTCACTTCATTGAAGCCGCAGGCGAAGGCGATGTCACTCACCTTTGTGCTGTCGTAGCGAACGTCCGACAGCATCGCCCTTGCCTTGCGCAGGCGCAGTTCAAGGACACGCTCGGAGAATGTCGAGCCGCTTTCAAGCAGCAGGTCGCTCACATAGCGACGCGACAGGTTGAGGGCGTCCGCGATGGTCGTGATCGACAGAGACGGCTCGGCGAAACGCTTCTCGATGACCGCGATCAGCTCGCGCTGCCGCGCGGCGCGCAAGCCGCGTTCCGCAGCAACCTCCGCGACCTCGCCGCGCGCGCCGAGCGCCAGCACGATCAGATCCCCGAGCATGGCCTGCGCGTGACGTGTCAACTCCTGGTCTTCGCAGACCTCGTCGGCATCAAGGAGAAAACCGATGGTGCGATCGAGATGTCTTACCGCCGGATTGGCGGGGTCGAGCAACGTTGCCGGACGATTATCGGCATGCGGAACGAGCTTCAGAATATGCGCACGAGGTATGGACGCCAGATTCCAGGCCGTCAGCCCGTTTGTGAAGCTCGAGACCGGTTGGGCGACGTTGAAGGCGACCACGCTTCCCTGTTTCAGCTCGACGCCCTGGTTTCCCACCGTCCATAATTGCGGTTGAGGGCTGCGATAAAAGCCGACGAGAATATCGTCGCGGTCATTGGCCACGTGCTTACGCGTACGCACGTAGTGCCCCGTCGTCGTGGCAAACCGGCTGACGCTCAACTCGCCGAGCAGAACATTCTTCGACGCGGTATAGAACGGCGTATCTTCGGCATGCTTCATGTCCGCGCTGCCGAGCTGCTCCATCCATATGTCGTGCCAAAGGCGGAATCGGGCTCTGTCATTCAGATGTGATGGAAGCTGGTCCGATGAAAATTCAATCTTCGGCATGTCCGTCCAAAATCCTCGCGCTCCGGTTCCACTCGTATCATGATCGCCGCGCGAAAGGCATCCACCGGCTTTCCCACCGCGGTGATGGAAAAGCGGACAGCCGTGCATCTCAGGTCAAGTTGAGCGCCGGACAAGTCAAGTCTGCGGCTGCCGACCGTTGCGCCGAAACAACATTCGCCGGCGATCGTGCTGCCGTACCGTTTCGATCAACTCCGGCACCTTCGCGGACAAGACGGTCCGGGCACGACCCGGTAGGGATTCCGAGCGAGGGACTTGCTGGGAATGCCGAACATGAGAAAATTGATCGCGGCCGGATTTGCCGTTTCAGCCATGATGCTGTCGCCGGCATCGGCTGCCGACTTGATGGTGAAAGCAAAGCCCGTCCCGATCTATGACTGGACCGGATTTTACGCCGGTGTGAACGTCGGCTATGGCTGGGCCGATCGCGATCTGAGTTTTTTCCCGAACGATGACGCTACCCGGCTCTGGTCTGCCTTTGACGGCATCCCGCCACCAACGTCGTTCAACACGTCGGGTGCGCTCGGCGGATTGCAGTTCGGCTACAACCGACAGCTCGGCGCGGGCTGGCTTGTCGGCCTCGAGGCCGATTTCGCCTGGTCCGGCATCAAGGGCTCAGGCATCAGTTCCGGCGCCTTGCCCCCGGTGCCCATTCCAGGTCCATACTCGGCACCCTTTGACGAGCGGATCGACTGGTTCGGCACGGTGCGAGCCCGCCTCGGCTACCTGCCGACCAGCACGCTGTTGACCTATGTCACCGGTGGTCTGGCCTATGGGCAGGTCACGCGCAGCGGGAGTTATATCAACAATAGCACCGTTGGCTTCACGGCCAATGGACTGCCCGATAATAGCGGCTTCACATGCGTGAGCGGCGCCACCTGCTTTTCCGGAGTGTCGCGCGACGTAACCGCGGGATGGACGGTGGGCGGTGGATTTGAATACGCTCTCGGAGAGCGCATAACCCTCAAGGCCGAATATCTCTATGTAAGCCTTGCAGGAACGAAAATCACCGAAACGGCTCTGGCGGTCTTCGTTCCCGGCGATACGCCGGCCTCGATCAGCGCCAATGTCGGCCGCGCTAACTTCAACACCGCGCGCGTCGGTCTCAACTATCGCTTCTAGAGCCTGTTCGATTCCAATTGAACCAGAACCCGGCTCCTTGCATCCTTCCCCGTCGTCGCAAAGCAAGGAGCGATCGCCGGCGCAGACCCGCCCGCGATCGTCGGCCGCTCAAGATGTGTTGACATTGGCCGAGGAGAGGACGCTTGGCTTGCAGCGGATTTTCCTCTAGATGAAGCCGCACTCGCTGCCATTGCCGATCAAGCTGCGGCCCGCATCAGCCGCGACGAGAGAACGTGACCATCGTCTCAGCCTTCGCCGACATCTCGATCTTTCAGCTTCTGCTGGTCGCTTTGATGGCGTTGTTTGCTTCGATCATCGGTGGTCTCGCCGGCTACGGCACCGGCGCCTTGATGCCGCTGGTGCTGGTGCCTCTGGTCGGCGCCGAGCCGGTGGTGCCGATCATCGCGATCTCTGCGATGCTCACCAATTCGAGCCGTGCACTCGCCTATATCAGGTATGCCGACCGCCGCCGCGCGCTGATCGTGCTGGCCTGCGCGGCGCTGACGACCGCGCTCGGCGCCTACGGCTATACGCGCCTCACCAATGCCGGCGCGGCACTGGTGATCGGCACCATGCTGATCCTGAGCGTGCCGCTGCGCCGCGTGCTCCGCCGCCGTCAGGTGCGGATCGGCGACGGCGGCCTTGCCGCGGGCTCGGTCGGCTACGGCGTGCTGGTCGGCGGCACTTCCGGCTCCGGCGTGATCCTGCTGTCGCTGCTGATGGCCGCCGGCTTGGAAGGCGCCGCCGTGATCGCGACCGATGCGATGATCTCGCTCGGCACCGGCCTCATCAAGATCTCGGTGTTCGGCCTCGCCGGCGCCGTCACCGCGCAGGTGCTCGCCTTCGCTCTGCTGATCGGAGCCATCGCGATCCCCGGCGCGTTCCTGGCAAAAGCCTTCGTCGAACGGATGCCGCTTCACATCCACACCGCGATCCTGGACGTGGCGGTGATTACAGGCGGGCTGGTGATGATCTCGGCGGCGGCGCGGCAGCTCGTCGCGTAGATGGGTCGGGCGTCATCAGCGACGCAAACAACAGCGTCCAGAAGGTCAGCGCACAGATCGGGATCGTATAGTACTGGGTAAAGATCGGGTGGGTGATGAAGAAGCTCAAATTGATCGCAAGCCCGCTTCCGAGCAGAAGCGCAAGACGGCTCTGACCCTGACGCCAGATCCACACGGTCCAAGCAGCGGAAAGAAGAATGAAAAGCGACTGCGGGTCACCGAGATAGGATCGAATGGTCTCACCGTCGAATGAAGGAGGAACCGTATCGCCGTCGCTGTAGGTGGTCGAGAAGGGACTGCCTGCGTTGATGGCGTTGGCCGCGAGGGTCGGGCTCATGCCGATCACGAGCGCGACGGCGAACAGCGCTCCCTCGAGAAATTGCGTGGCCCTGGTCGTCGCCAGGAATGCGATCAGCAGATAGGTGCAATAGCCGGCCGACAGAAGAAAGTTCGGCACCCGCATATTGACCGCGATGCCGATCAAAAGGCCGGTGACCAGAATGAGAAGCATCCTCGGCTTTTGCCGTTCCTCGACGAACAACCTGGCCGTCAGCCATCCGGCTGCGGCGCACAGCACCATGGTCGGCGCAATCGAGTAACTCGCCTTGACCGGATTGATCATCACGTAGATGGCGACAAAGCCAAAGACGGTCGCAACGGCCAGTTGCGCTCTCGACCGCGACAGCCAGATCGCGGCACAGGCAAACAGGAAAATGATCAGCGTGCAGGTGACATAAAGCGGCACGACCTGATGGCCGGACGGGAACAGCGCCAGCACCAGGCCCGTGCCCGGAGGGTATTGCAGGACCAGCTTGCCGGTCGCCGGCATCGCCGTGTGGCACACCGGACCCTGGCCATCGACCCAGGTCGGCAGCTTCTTCATCTTCGCGACGAAATAGCCATCGTCATCCCGCGCGAAGCTCGTGTCGAGGCCGGCGACACCAAAGCGCTGGAATAGATGCGCTTGCCTGAGGTAGCAGATGTCGTCATTGACGCCGCGGTCCTCGGACCATCGCGACATCGAGAGCAGGTGGCTGGCAAGGATCGCGGCGCAGAGCAGGACACCGATGGCCTTGCCGAGGCGCAGCGAGCTTGCAGACCGGGTCACGGCAGCTTGTCCTGCGTGATGACGGTGAGGCCATGCGGACCTCCAATGCCCTGCTGCGCGCGCGCTTGCGGAATGAAGGCGGTGGACTTGCCTGGCTCTTCGCCGTCATGCCCGCGCCGTTCGATCGCATCGACGACGAACAGGGGCCGCTCCTTGCTGCTTAGATAGATCCTGCCGACATATTCGCCGATGATGCTGAGCGAGACGAGCTGGAAGAGCGAGGCCAGAATCGTCGAGATCATCAGGCTGGTCCAGCCCGGCACGACCTCCAGATACATCCAGGAATAGAGCGAATAGCCGGCGACGATCAGCAGGACGACGAACATGCCGAGCGCCGCAAGCGAGGAGAACCGCAGCAACACCATGGAATAGCCGAGAAAGGCGTCGGTCGCGAAGGCGAGCATCTTGCGGAGCGGGTATTTGGTCCGCCCCGCAAAGCGTTCCTGCCGGTCATAGACGAACGGCACCTGCCTGAAACCGAGTGACGCGACCATGCCGCGGATGAACCTGTCCCGCTCCGGCATCCGCGCAACGAGGTCGGCGACGCGGCGGGACATCAGCCGGAAGTCGCCGGTATCCCTGGGGATGATGACGTCGGTGGTGCGCTCGAGCAGCCGATAGAACAGGCTGGCGGACTTCTTCTTGAACCAGCCCTCGCCGGCTCGGCTACGCCTTTGGCCGTAGACCACATCGGCGCGGGTCTCCCGCATGCGCTCCAGCATCGGGCCGACCAGCTCCGGCGGGTCCTGCAGATCGGCATCGATGACCAGAACCACGCTGCCATTCACGGCGGCAAGGCCTGCGGTGAGTGCGATCTGATGCCCGAAATTCCGCGAAAGCCGGATGCCCGTAACCCGGGTGCACTTGGCGATCTCGTTGCGGATCGTGTCCCATGTGGCGTCGGTCGAGCCGTCGTCGATCAGAATGATCTCGTAGTCATCGCCGAAGACGGCCGCTGCGCTGGCGCGGCAGCGCTCGACCAGACGAGCAATTCCATCTTGCTCGTTGAAGCAGGGCACCACGATCGACAGCAACGGCGGGCCGATACCGTCAGGCGAGGTCGTGAGCGATGCGTGTGTCATGGACAATCTGCCTCAGGGCGATGAGCGCATCGCTGTCGGATCCAAACCGTTGATGATCTGAATGCCCTCGCAGGCAGGGTCAGGACGCGTATAGAGTCCGATGCTGAAGCAGCCGCCGGCACGCTTCTCCCATGCCTCGGCGAGCGGCGTGAGGGTGCTGGTCCGCGCCGTCTCCATTTTCATCGCCTGCTGCTGAAGGTTCTCCAGCAGGGGACCGCGTGCGTGTTCGTTCCGATGGTAGCGAACCGAAATGGTGTTCTGCACGCCGAGCGCCGTCAGGAATTGCTGGAGCGAGTGGATGCCCTCAAAAGCGAGTGGTCCTCCAGCCTCTATGACGATGGGACGTTCAGGCGCCGCCTTCGCGAGCTGGGCGAGCCTTTGTACGTCGGTGAAGAACGCCTGGCTTGTTTCGATATTCCGCTTGACGGCGGAGGCGAGCGCTGGGGGCTGGCCGAGATGGCTCGTCACCAGGTAGAAGACCACGAAGAAGGCGGCGGCGCACAGCGCATGATCCACGGTCCGCTTCGGGTAACGAGGGCCCAATTTGTAAACGATCTCGGCAATCAGGATGCATGCCGTGAGCGGGATCAGCAGCATCGCCGGAAAATCGTAGCGGTTGTTGTGCGGAAACAGCATGCGGTAGAGCCCGCACTGGGCGGCATACATGGCGATCAGGAACGCATAGGCGGCGAACGCCGGCCCCGATTCCAGAACCCGCTGCTTCCAGCTGCGGGCCGGTATCACCTTGAGCAGTTGAAGGACGGCGATCGGCAGGACCCACACCCACCAGGTGCGCGCAACGCCGTCGATCAGGCCGAGCAGCGCGTAGCGCACCGTGACGATCGGTCCGGCGGACCGGCCGTAATAGTCCGCACCGGCCGAGCGCATCTCCCGAACGACGACGACGCCGATGGACACAATAGAGGCCGTGAGCAGCAGGCCAAGCGCAGCGACAAGCGACAGGGGCAGGCGGCGGGTGATCACCGCATAGCCAAGGACAAAAGCCGGCAGGCCGGCGGCGACCGGGACGAAGGTTTCCTTGAGACCCGCGAGGACAATGGCAAACAGGGTGAGCGCGACGGCTGCGCAGAGCCTCAACCTGCGCCCTTCGGCAAACAGGATGGCGTCGGCTGCGAACAGCATTAGCCCGAGACAGGCCGTGCCGAAGATCTCCGAAGGCCCCAGCCGCGACCAGATATCGGCCCACATGGGCAGGACTGCGATGGCCGCGGTCAGGGCGCCGCTGAGCCACACGCCGATGAAGCGCACAAGTCCCCACCAGATCGAAGCCAGGAAGATGGCGAAGCAGGCGCTGTTAACCAGGTACCAGAGATGGACATCCGCGCCGAGCAACGAGGTTTCGGTAAGCTTCAGGATATAAAAGGTCGGGCGAAAACGGCCCTGCAGCTGACCGACCTCGGTCTTGGTGATCAGCGTTTCCCAGATCTCGCCAAAGGGCAGCCGCAGATCGGATCCTAGGTAGGTGAAGACCTCATGGTCGTCGATCAATCCCCAATTCGCCTGGGTGATCTGCCGGCCTGTCAGCGCCAAGGAAAAAGCGCAGGCCAGTACTGCAACTGCGAAGAACTGATGAACACGACCAGTCGGAAAGAGCAGCCGCTCAGCTGTTGATTTCATCTCAATAAAAAAATTGTGCGCTATAAATCTACGATTGGTCGTACCCTAGGGGCTGCACGCTTGCAAGTCGCGCCCCCTGGAAAAGCAGGGCAATCGCATAAGGAAACGATCTTGCTGTGGCCGTCCCTCGGGGACCGCCGTTGGCGGCCTCAGGGGGGGGGCCGAGTGCGTTGCAGCAGTTTCGACGAGCACCGACGCCGGCTGAGCCGAAGCGAACCAGCTTCGCTCTATCCGAACCAGGCCGTGACCGTCGCCGGCGCCGCGCGGGCAACTGCGTCATCGGATCGCAACAGCGATTGTGAAGCACTTCACAACACGCCCTAAGGCCCGGGGCGTAGGCTCAGCTTTATTGAACGTGTTGCGGATGCGCTGGCGTCCTTCGGTTCTCGCCCGGGCGTAACCATGAAAGCCGGCAAAAGCCGCGCCGGCGAACATTGCATATTGTGAGGGACTTTGAATGAGCACATCGGCGGATCGTCAGCGGATGGCAGCCGCCATTCTCAGCTTCGAAGCCCGGCGCGACAAGCAGGGACGACTCACGATCTACAAGCTGCCGGCTGACGATGGTGGGGGAGCGTATGAAGTCGCCGGCATCAACGAACGTTTCCACCCTGAAGAAGCACGGATGCTCGCCGATCTGGTCGAGGCGGGGCACTTTCAAGAGGCGGAACGGGCGGCCTGCGAAATCATAGCCACTTACACCGACGGCGTGTCGAGTTGGTCGAGACAGCCAGCGATCGAATGCTACTTGCGCGATTGCTGCTTCAACCGAGGCCCGCGTGGTGCTGCGCGAATACTCCAGAGAGCATTGGAAGTTCCCGATAATGGCGTGATCGATGACGCAGGACGAGCACGTGTTGCCGCTCGCGAGGACGACACGTTGGAGCTTCTGCAAGACCTGCGCGCTGCCCGCGAACAGTACGAGCGCGATGTCGCCAAGCGCAGTGAGAGCAGCAAGTTCTGGAAGGGCTTGGTCAATCGCTGGAATAACGCATTGAACGTCGCAAAGAGTTTTATCACCAGCCCAGAGGAGGTTGTCGTGACCGACACGCAGATCGAAAGCCCCGGGATTCAGCCGCAGTCTCGCGGCTTCAGCGCAACACGAGCCGCGACCAGTGCAATGGTGTCGGGGGGGAGTGCAGGCGCGGCACCGGAGGTCGTGCCGACCGCGGAGACGCCGGCTTCGTCGCCGGGTGAATCGACGCGGCCCATCGCTTTGCGGGCGCTTCGGCTTGGCTCGCAGGGACCGCTCGTGAAGGCCTGGCAAAGCTTCCTGCAGGGCCAGCATCTCGATCCCGGTGGCTTCGACGGAGAGTTCGGTGACAAGACCCAGGCGGCGACGAGTGCGTTTCAGGCCGCAAACGGACTGACGAGCGACGGCGTCGCAGGTCGCCAGACCATCATGAAAGCCATGCAACTCGGATTCGAGCTCATTGAAGAGCCCGCTTCCGACATGACGGGTTCAAACTTCCCGCCGCGACCGGATTTTCCGCCGCTCGAAAACACCGCGGCAAGGCAGGCGGTTTTCGGAGCGTTCAACTTCGTCTCGGAGCCCCGTCCGGACAACCGCGAGAACATCCGAATCCTCGGGACCTGGACCAGGGACAACATCGTGAGCGTTCCGATCCCGCAATTGCGGAAGGCATTGGGATCGCACGCGCCTGCTTCCATGCAGTTCCACAAGCTCGCCGCGGCACAGCTGAAGGCGCTTTGGGAGGAGTGGGAGCGCGAGAATCTGCTGGATCGGATCCTGTCCTATGACGGAGCCTTCGTGCCTCGCTTCATCCGGGGATCGACGACGCAATTGAGCAACCACGCTTTCGGAAGCGCGTTCGACATCAACGCCGACGAGAATCCGTTGGGAGCCCGGCCAGCGCTCGTGGGCACGCGCGGAGCGGTCCGGGAGTTGGTCCCGATCGCAAACAAGCATGGATTCTATTGGGGCGGACATTTCGGAAGCCGACCCGACGGGATGCATTTCGAAATCGCCTTCATCCAATAGGCGAACGAACTCGCGTCGCGTGAGGCGACCATCGCAAGCGACCGGATCGGTCGGGCCGAGTCACTCGGCCCGATAGGTCATCTTGTGCTCTAAGAGGGACCTCTGACGTGCTGGAGCTGAAGCACATCAATCCAGATAGGATGCAGTGTTAGCGTTGCCTACTCGTCGTCCTCGTCGTCTTCTTCCTCGTCTTCATCCTCTTCCTCTTCCACCTGCACCAGCGTGGCCAGCGGCAGCGTTTCGCGGAACAGGTCGCCTTCCATGCCCATCCAGAGGCAGAGCACCTCGTTCTCCTTGACCTCCGCAACCGTCAGCGGCTGGCCGCCGGATTTCAGCATCACGACATCGCCGGCTTTCAATTCCATGGATTGTTCCTTTCGAGTGATCAATCCGGGGGAACCTAGCAAGCGGTCATGACAGGCCGATCACGCGGGCCGGGCACAACGGCAAATTCCGCCGACGGGGCGCGCGCCGCCCCGCCGTCGCCAATCGGTCATGGCGAAGTTAGTCGTTCGTCAGCAGCAGAAGATGCGGCACGGCCTCGCGGTCGACGGTCGCGCCCAGGCGCTGATAGAATTGCATGGCTTGCGCGTTGTGCTTCCAGACGTCCCAGCCGAGCTTCGTCACGCCGTGATCGAAAGCCCATTCCTTGGCCTTCGTCATCAGCGCTCTGCCGACACCTTGCCTGCGCGCGTCCGCATGCACCGCAATGTCGCTGATGTAGATGCCGGCCTGGGCGCTATAGAGCTCGTGGGTCAGGATCCACGCGATCATGCCGACGACGCGATCCCCGAGCTGCGCGACAAAGAGGTGCAGGGGCGCGTGCTCGCGTACATAGAAGGCGACATACCGGTCGCGCGTCAGCGGCGGTGGTGGCTCTTCGATGTGAGCCGCCAGTGCGTCCGCAAGACTGCGAACGGCCGCATAGTCGTTCGCCTCCGCTCTCCGGATGCTCAGTTCTTCAGTCACGATGCTGTGCCCTCGCTCGGCTTCCTGGGGGCCCGAAGGCGCCCGCAGAGTGATCTACGCGCAGGCTTGGCGGGTCGTTACGTCAGCAAATGAAGGAGTTTACAGCGCCTGAACCGTCGTCCAATTGGAGGAGAAAGCTCTTTCCGGCGCGCGGCGATACCCCTGTTTTGTCCGACGGATCAAACCGAGTTTCGCAAAATCCGTAAGTGCTTGATTTTGCTGGGGCCGTCTACTGTGCATGGGGTTGTTTTTCAATATTTCGGTTGGCCGCCCCGTCAGGGCCGGCCCGGCACCAGTTCGGTCAGCGAGCGGATGATGCGATCGGGCTTGACGGTCGAGCCTTCGGGCAGGCCGTCGCCATGCACGTCGATCCAGATCGAATAGATGCCGAGACGCTGCGGCGTCACCACTTCCCATTCCAGGTTGTCGCCGATCATCCAGGTGTCCGCAGGCGTGACGCCGAGCGCCTCCATCGCGTGCAGATAGGCGCGCTCCTCGGGCTTGCCGAAGCCGTGCTCGCCCTCGATCTGGATGTGATCGAAGCGATGCGCCAGCTCGAAGCGCTCGACCTTGGCGCGCTGCATGTCGGCGGCGCCGTTGGTGACGAGCGCGAGCTTGATGCCGAGCGCCTTGAAGTGGTCGATCGCGTCATGTGCGCCCGGGAAGACGAACATCTCCTCCTCGCGATAGGCGGTGAAGCGGTCGGCGAGGCGGATGGCGAGGTCGTCGGGCAGGGCGCGATGGCCGGCGGCCGCGAGCGCGGCAAAGCCGCCCTTGACCGTGAGGTGCCGCGCCTCGGCGAGCTTCATCCGCCATGCCGCTTCCGCGGTTGCCCAGAAGTTTCGCGCGAAGGCGAGCACCGTCGTTGCGACCAGCTCTGGCGGCAGCGGCGCAAGCTCCTCGGCGAACTCCTGCGCGATCGTGTTCCAGGCGATCTCGGGCCGGCCATAGGCCGACAGGATGGTATCGTCCATGTCGATCAGCATGGCACGGGGCAGGGGCTTCAAGTCGGGCTTCATCGTCGTCACGGCCATTTCACCTCGGGCGGCATCGACGACAGGATCGAATCGACGTTGCCGCCGGTCTTGAGCCCGAAGATGGTGCCGCGATCATAGAGCAGGTTGAACTCGACATAGCGGCCGCGCCGGATCAATTGCTCCTCGCGGTCGGCGGCGGTCCAGGCGCTTTCGAAATTGCGCCTGACGATCTCGGGGTAGATCTTCAGGAAGGCGCGGCCGACGTCCTTGGTGAAGGCGAGGTCGGCCTCCCAGTCGCCGCTGTCGTGCCAGTCGTAGAAGATGCCGCCGATGCCGCGCGCCTCCTTGCGGTGCGGCAGGTAGAAATACTCGTCGCACCATTTTTTGTACTTGTCGTAATCGGCAACGCCGCTGTGCTGGTTGCAGGCTTGCTTCATCGCAGCGTGGAAGGCGATGCTGTCGGCGTCCTCCTGCGTGCGCCTCCGATCGAGCACCGGTGTGAGGTCGGCGCCGCCGCCGAACCACGCCTTGGTGGTGACGACGAAGCGGGTGTTCATGTGCACGGCCGGCACGTTCGGATTGCGCATATGCGCGATCAGGGAGATGCCGGAGGCCCAGAATTTTGGATCCTCCGCGGCGCCGGGGATCTGGGCCCGAAATTCGGGTGCGAACTCGCCATGCACGGTCGAACAGTGCACGCCGACCTTCTCGAACAGCCGGCCCGACATCATCGACATCACGCCGCCACCTCCGGCCGCGCCGGTATGGTCGGTGCGCTGCCAGGGCGTTCGCTTGAAGCGGCCGGCCTCGCCCGGATAGAGGCTTTGCGTGGCGTCGTCCTCGAGCCGCTCGAAGCTCGCGCAAATGTCGTCGCGCAAGGCTTCGAACCAGCTGCGGGCGCGGGTCTTGCGATCTTCGATCGTCGACATGTCCATCTGCATTCCCGGTCGCGTCCCTATCTGATGCCGAGCGATTTATGCGTCTGCACGCTCAGCCGCCACTGCGGATGGTGCAGGCAATAGTCGATCGCGCGCGCGGTGTTCTCGATCACCTCCGGGCCGTCCATCGGCTGCAGCGAGAAGCGCTCGAAGGCGAGGTGTTCGAAGGTCTCGGGCGCGGCGAGGGCCTGCGGATAGACCAGCTTCAGCTCATGGCCCTGGCGCAGCACCAGCTCGCTGCCGCCCTTGGGGCTGACGCAGATCCAGTCGAGGCCCTCTGGCGCTTCGATGGTGCCGTTGGTCTCGACGCCGATCTCGAAGCCGCGGGCGTGCAGCGCCTCGACCAGCGCGGCGTCGACCTGGAGCAGCGGCTCGCCGCCGGTGAGCACCACGTAGCGGTTGGCGGCCGAGGCCTGCCATTGTGCGGCGATGGTGTCGGCGAGTTCTTCGGCCGTGCCGTAGCGGCCGCCGAGGGTGCCGTCGGTCCCGACGAAATCCGTGTCGCAGAACTTGCAGGTGGCCTCGCTTCGGTCCGCCTCGCGGCCGCTCCAGAGGTTGCAGCCGGCAAAGCGGCAGAACACGGAGGCGCGGCCGGCATGGGCGCCTTCGCCTTGCAGGGTCAGGAAGATTTCCTTGACCGCGTAACTCACTCGTCTCTCCTCAAATTTTCAAACTCGCGGATTCCGGATCTGCCGCAGCGCCTCGCCTGCGGCCATCGCCGCGGTCATGGCGACATTGAGCGACCGCAGCCCCGCTTTGATCGGGATCACCAGCCGCGCATCGGCAGCCTCGACCACCGCGTCGGTGACGCCGGCGCTCTCGCGCCCGAATAGCAGGATGTCCGACGTCTGGTAATGGAAATCGCGATAGTCGGTGGCGGCCTTGGTGGTGAACAGCAGCAGGCGGTAGCCATGCCCGGCGCGCCAGTCCTCGAATTTCTGCCAGGAGTCGTGCCTGACGATGCTGACATGGCCGAGGTAATCCATTCCCGCCCGGCGGAACGCGCGGTCGGAGACCGGGAACCCCGCCGGTTCGATGATATGGGCGTCCAGTCCCAGGCAGGCGCAAAGTCTGAGAATCGTGCCGGTGTTCTGGGGTATGTCGGGTTGGAAAAGCGCTATCTGCATCGTTGCCGGCGGGTTGGTTGCGGGGCGGAAATGTCTCAATAAAACATCGCCTGCCCGGGAATTCGTGCATGGCACGCTCCCGCGCCGATAGCGGGCTTGCGCTCGCGGGGCAAGGGTGCCAATAGAACGATTCTGGACTGCTGTTTCGCCCGTTTAGAGGTGGATAAGCGAAGTTCTGCCGCCGCGGGGGGCCGCGGGCGCCGGCAGCCTTTCCGGGGACCTCATGGGCGCCCTCTGGAGCGGTTCCGCCGGCTGCACAAGAAGAAAGGGTTGGAATCGTGACGACAGCGTCTTCGGCGGACCATCCGACACGCCGTGATTTCTTATTCGTTGCAACCGGGGCAGCTGCAGCAGTAGGGGGCGCAGCTGCGCTCTGGCCCTTCATCTCCCAAATGAATCCTGACGCCTCGACCATCGCGGCGGGTGCGCCGATCGAGGTCGATCTCAGCCCGGTCGCCGAAGGCCAGGACATCAAGGTGTTCTGGCGTGGCAAGCCGATCTACATCAGCCACCGCACCAAGAAGCAGATCGACGAGGCGCGCGCCGTCAATGTGGCGAGCCTGCCCGATCCGCAGTCCGACGAGGCCCGGGTCAAGTCTGGCCACGAGCAATGGCTGGTCGTGATCGGCATCTGCACCCATCTCGGCTGCATCCCGATCGCCCATGAAGGCAATTACGACGGGTTCTTCTGCCCCTGCCATGGTTCGCAGTACGATTCGTCCGGCCGCATCCGCCAGGGGCCCGCGCCCGCGAACCTGCCGGTGCCGCCGTACACGTTCGTTTCCGACACCAAAATCCAGATCGGCTGAGCCTCGGACCCGCGTCCGAAGCTTCGCGCCGTCTCGTCGTTTTATTTCCTCAGGATCGCATCATGAGCGGACCATCCGACTACCAGCCGAGCAATCCGGCCCTGCAATGGATCGAGCGGCGTCTGCCGATCCTCGGCCTCATGCACTCCTCCTTCGTCGTCTATCCCACCCCGCGCAACCTGAACTATTGGTGGACCTTCGGCGCCATCCTTTCGTTCATGCTGGGGATGCAGATCCTGACTGGCGTGATCCTGGCCATGCACTACACGCCGCATGCCGATCTCGCCTTCAAGTCGGTCGAGCTGCTTGTTCGTGACGTCAATTACGGCTGGCTGCTGCGCAACATGCACGCCTGCGGCGCGTCGATGTTCTTCTTCGCGGTCTACGTCCACATGCTGCGCGGCCTCTATTACGGCTCCTACAAGGAGCCGCGCGAGGTGCTGTGGATCCTCGGCGTCATCATCTACCTCCTGATGATGGCGACGGGCTTCATGGGCTACGTGCTGCCGTGGGGCCAGATGAGCTTCTGGGGCGCCACCGTCATCACCAATCTGTTCTCCGCCATTCCCTATGTCGGCGAGAGCATCGTGACGCTGCTCTGGGGTGGTTATTCCGTCGGCAACCCGACGCTGAACCGCTTCTTCTCGCTGCACTATCTCTTGCCGTTCCTGATCGCGGGCGTCGTCGTGCTCCACGTCTGGGCGCTGCACGTTGCCGGCCAGAACAATCCTGACGGCGTCGAACCGAAGACGGAAAAGGACACGGTGCCGTTCACGCCGCATGCCACCATCAAGGACGGCTTCGGTGTCGCCTGCTTCCTGCTGCTCTACGCCTGGTTCATCTTCTACATGCCGAACTATCTCGGCGACGCCGACAACTACATTCCGGCGAACCCTGGCGTGACGCCCCCGCACATCGTGCCGGAATGGTATTACCTGCCGTTCTACGCCATCCTGCGCTCGATCCCGAACAAGCTCGCGGGCGTGATCGGGATGTTCTCGGCGATCATCATCCTCTGCTTCCTGCCCTGGCTCGACGCCGCGAAGACGAGGTCGTCGAAGTACCGTCCGCTGGCCAAGCAGTTCTTCTGGATCTTCGTCGCGGTCTGCATCCTGCTCGGCTATCTCGGCGCGCAGCCGCCGGAAGGCATCTACGTGATCGCCGGCCGGATCCTGACGGTCTGCTACTTCGCCTACTTCCTGATCGTGCTGCCGCTGCTCTCGCGCATCGAGACGCCACGGCCGGTGCCGAACTCGATCTCGGAGGCGATCCTGAGCAAGAGCGGCAAGGCCGTTGCCTCCGTCGCGGTCATGATCGTCGCCGCCGGTGCGCTGTTCCTCGGCAGCGTGCAGGATGTCCGCGCCTCCGAGGGCAGCGACAAGCCGCCGGGCAACAAATGGTCGTTCGCCGGCCCCTTCGGCAAGTTCGATCGCGGCGCGCTCCAGCGCGGTCTGAAGGTCTACAAGGAGGTCTGCGCCAGCTGCCACGGCCTGTCCTATATCGCCTTCCGCAACCTCGCCGAAGCTGGCGGACCCGGCTATTCCGTGGCGCAGGCGGCAGCGTTCGCGTCCGAGTACAAGGTCAAGGACGGCCCGAACGATGCGGGTGACATGTTTGAGCGCCCCGGCCGCCCGGCGGACTATTTCCCCTCGCCGTTCCCGAACGAGCAGGCTGCTCGTGCCGCGAACGGCGGTGCGGCACCGCCCGATCTGTCGCTGATTACCAAGGCCCGCTCCTACGGCCGCGGCTTCCCCTGGTTCATCTTCGACTTCTTCACCCAGTACCAGGAGCAGGGCCCGGATTATGTCTCGGCAGTTCTGCAGGGTTTTGACGACCACGTCCCCGAGGGCGTCACGATCCCGGAAGGCTCGTACTACAACAGGTACTTCCCGGGTCACGCCATCAAGATGCCGAAGCCGCTCAGCGACGGCCAGGTGACCTATGATGACGGCTCGCCGACCACGGTGGCGCAATACGCCAAGGACGTCACCACGTTCCTGATGTGGACCGCCGAGCCGCACATGGAAGCGCGCAAGCGCCTCGGCTTCCAGGTCTTCGTGTTCCTGATCCTGTTCGCGGGCCTGATGTACTTCACCAAGAAGAAGGTCTGGGCCGACTCGCACTGAGCGGCGCGAAACGAAAAACGGAGAAGCCCCCGAGAGGGGGCTTTTTTGTTGGTCTCGTGTCCCGGACGCGCTGCAGCGTGCAACGCTGCTGCGCAGAGCCGGGACCCAGCGTGCTCGCAACTGGGCCCCGGATCAGCAATGCACTACGCCGCGAAGGGCGGCGCATTGCATTGCATCCGGGGCACGAGACTGTGTTGTTTGCCACGATTGCGTATCACTCGCTCAATCGCCAAAATAGCGCCAACGCTCCCCCAAAGAACTCATCGGAGGACACCATGGGAACCGCCATCACTTTCAAGCGTCCGGACGGCAAGGATGCTTCGGGCTATCTCGCCAATGCCGCACGGGGTAATGCGCCGGGCGTGGTCGTGATCCAGGAATGGTGGGGCCTGTCGGACCAGATCAAGGGCCTGTGCGACCGCTTTGCGCTGGCCGGTTTCGATACTCTGGCGCCCGATCTCTACAAGGGCAAGGTGGTGCCGTATCACGATACGGACAGCGCCAACAAGGAGATGAACTCGCTCGACTTCATGGACGCCACCACGCAGACCGTGCGCGGCGCCGCGCAATATCTGTCGCGCAACGGCGCCAAGGTCGGGCTCACAGGCTTCTGCCTCGGTGGCGCCGTGACGATCATCGGGTCGGTACACGTGCCTGAGCTCGCCGCTGGCGTCGTGTTCTACGGCATCCCGCCGGAGCAGGCCGCCAAGCCCGCCGACGTCAAGATCCCGCTGCAGGCCCATTTCGCCAACAAGGACGATTGGTGCACGCCGGAGCTGGTCAACGGCTTCGAGAAGGCCATGAAGGCCGCCGGCAAGTCGCTGGAGCTGTTCCGCTATGACGCCGAGCACGCCTTCGTCAACGAGCAGCGCCAGGCCGTACACGACCGCGAGGCCGCCGAGCTCGCCTGGGGCCGTGCGACGGAGTTTTTCAGGAAGCATCTGGGGTGATGCTGAAACGGCCCGAGCAGGAGCAGCGAGCGCATGCCCATTCCATCTATCGCCCGCCGAACGCCCGGTCCGATCGCTCGATCGATACTTGGTGTTGGCGCCCTGATGCTGATGGCAGCTCAGGCGCCGGCACAGCAAGCCTTTGTCACGCTGAACGGCGATCTCAAGAAAGAGGCCTGGTGGGTCATCGCTGAGTTTCATCCGTTCACGACCGAGATTCGCGGCATCCCCGCGAACCAGATCCGCAAGAGCTGGTGCAAGGCGACGGAATTCCGCAAGGACCTGATCCCCAAAGAGCTGCTGTTCGAGAACGGCACCGACGTGATGAAGGGCGCCGACATGTCCTTTGCCGTCGAGGGGCGCTTCGACGGCTCCGCTCCGAAGCAAATCGCTGTGGTCGGCGTGTTTCAGGAGTGTGCCGGCCCAAAGGGCAGGTTCATGCTGATCCTCGATCAGCCGGACCGCGGGAAGCCTAAGGTGCGCTTTGTCGACGCCGTACGAACCAACCGCCAATTCGCAGCTCTTTCGAAGGACAAGCGCGGCAAGCTCGTCCTTTGGGGATGCATGGAATGCGACGGCTATTCTGTCCTCAAATGGGATCGAAAGAAGAGCAGGTTCGGCTGGGAGCCTGACCCTCTCGAGCAATAGTCCAAGCCGGCTGTCGCAGGTGGCACCCTTGACGCCGTCCCCGCGCCATGGTGAGTATCCGCCCATGAGCACCGCCGTCCGCCCAGCCCGTCTTTGGTGGCGCACCTCCTAAGAGGTGGCCGGTGCGATTTATTCTCCCAAAATCGTCTGAGGTCGCCTGCACAGTGCGGCGGCCTTCTCGTTTGTCCTGTGTGGCGTTTCCTCGGCAAGTTTCGTAAGAGGACGACATGAACAGGACAGTCTTTGCCCTCCCGGCCCGAAGCGACTATGTGACCCGCGGCGGCCTTGCGATCACGCGCGTGGCGGAGCAGTTCACCGGCGGCGCCAACCGGCTCGACGATCTCATCAACCTGCTCGACCGCCGCCGCGGCGTGGTGCTGTCCTCGGGCACGACCGTGCCCGGCCGCTACGAGAGCTTTGACCTCGGCTTCTCCGACCCCCCGCTGAAGCTCGAGACCACCGGCGTCGATTTCAAGCTGGAAGCACTGAACCCGCGCGGAGAGGTGCTGATCGCCTTCCTCGGTGATGTGCTGCGCGAGCCCTGCGTCGTGATCTCCGAGAAGACCGCTTCGCGCCTGGCCGGCCACATCGTCCGCGGCGACGCCCCGGTCGAGGAGGACCAGCGCACCCGCCGTGCCAGCGTGATGTCGCTGGTGCGGGACATCATTGCCGCCTTCTCTGCCAACGATGACGGGCTGCTCGGCCTGTTCGGCGCCTTCGCCTATGACCTCGTGTTCCAGATCGAGGACCTCGTGCAGAAGCGCCCGCGCGAGGCCGACCAGCGCGACATCGTGCTCTACGTGCCGGATCGCCTGCTGGCCTATGATCGCGCCACCGGCCGCGGCGTGGTGCTCGCTTACGACTTCGCCTGGAAGGGCAAGTCGACCGAAGGCCTGCCGCGCGAAACCGCCGAAAGCCCCTATCTGAAGACGCCGCGCCAGGGCTTTGCCGATCACGCGCCCGGCGGATATCAGGCAACGGTGGAGACCGCGCGCGCGGCCTTCGCCCGTGGCGATCTCTTTGAGGCCGTACCCGGACAGCTGTTCGCCGAGCCTTGCGACCGCTCGCCGGCCGAAGTGTTCCAGCGCCTCTGCGTCATCAATCCCTCGCCCTACGGCGCGCTGATGAATCTGGGCGAAGGCGAGTTTCTCGTCTCCGCCTCGCCGGAAATGTTCGTGCGCTCGGACGGACGCCGCGTCGAGACCTGCCCGATCTCCGGCACCATCGCGCGCGGCACCGATGCGATCGGCGATGCCGAGCAGATCCGCCAATTGCTGAACTCGGAGAAGGACGAGTTCGAGCTCAACATGTGCACCGACGTCGATCGCAACGACAAGGCGCGCGTCTGCGTTCCCGGCACCATCAAGGTGCTGGCGCGGCGGCAGATCGAGACCTACTCGAAGCTGTTTCACACCGTCGATCACGTCGAGGGCATGCTGCGCCCCGGCTTCGACGCGCTCGATGCCTTCCTTACCCATGCCTGGGCGGTCACCGTCACCGGTGCGCCGAAGCTGTGGGCGATGCAGTTCGTCGAGGATCACGAGCGCTCGCCGCGCCGCTGGTATGCCGGCGCGATTGGAGCTGTGAACTTCGACGGCAGCATCAACACCGGCCTGACCATACGCACCATCCGCATGAAGGATGGCCTGGCCGAAGTTCGCGTCGGTGCCACCTGTCTGTTCGATTCAGATCCGGCTGCCGAAGACCGCGAGTGCCAGGTCAAGGCTGCCGCGCTGTTCCAGGCGCTGCGCGGCGACCCGCCGAAGCCGCTGTCGACCTTTGCGCCGGATGCGACCGGTTCGGGCAAGCGGGTGCTGCTGATCGACCACGACGACAGCTTCGTGCACATGCTCGCCGATTATTTCCGCCAGGTCGGCGCCGACGTCACCGTGGTCCGCCATGTCCACGCGCTCGATATGCTCAAGCAGAAGAGCTGGGACTTGCTGGTGCTGTCGCCCGGTCCCGGCAGGCCTGAGGATTTCGGGATCAAGAGCACCATCGATGCGGCGCTGGAGAAGAAACTGCCGGTGTTCGGCGTCTGTCTCGGTGTGCAGGCGATCGGCGAATATTTCGGCGGCGAGCTCGGCCAGCTCACCCATCCGGCCCATGGCCGGCCTTCGCGGGTGCAGGTGCGCGGCGGGCGGCTGATGCGCAACCTGCCGAACGAGATCGTCATCGGCCGCTATCACTCGCTGTTCGTCGAGCGCGACAGCATGCCGGAGGTGTTGTCCGTCACCGCCAGCACCGAGGACGGTGTCGCCATGGCACTGGAGCACAAGACCCTGCCGGTTGCCGGCGTGCAATTCCATCCGGAATCGCTGATGTCGCTCGGCAACGAGGTGGGACTACGTATTGTTGAAAACGCGTTCCGGCTGGATGCGCGCGCTGATTGAGAGGCACCAATGACCTTCGACCACGACATCAAGGCGAGCGTCCGCACGATCCCTGACTATCCCAAGCCCGGGATCATGTTCCGCGACATCACGACCCTGCTCGCGGACGCGCGCGCTTTCCGGCGCGCGGTCGACGAGCTGGTCAATCCCTGGGCCGGCAACAAGATCGACAAGGTCGCCGGCATGGAGGCGCGAGGCTTCATCATCGGCGGCGCGGTGGCGCACCAGCTCTCGGCCGGCTTCGTGCCGATCCGCAAGAAGGGCAAGCTGCCGCACACCACTGTGCGCATCGCTTACTCGCTGGAATACGGCATCGACGAGATGGAGATGCATGTCGACGCGATCGCGCCCGGCGAGCGCGTCATCCTGGTGGACGACCTCATCGCCACCGGCGGCACCGCGGAAGGCGCGGTGAAGCTGCTGCGTCAGATCGGCGCCAACGTTGTCGCCGCCTGCTTCATCATCGACCTACCCGAGCTTGGCGGCGCCGCCAAGCTGCGCGCCATGGACGTGCCTGTGCGCACGCTGATGACGTTCGAGGGGCACTAGCCGCCGCAGCGGTCAGATCGCCTCGGCCTTCAACTCCGACTGCCAATGCAGCATGCGCTCCTTCAGGAGCGCGTTCCTGACATAGGCGCTCTCCTCATCCTCCAGCCGTTCGCATTCGCCAAAGGTCAGGCCGGCCTCGCCATGGGCGTTCCATGCAGCCTGGAGGCTGCGACAGGTGTGGCTGCCCTGGCGCAGGGAGAACCAGATGCGGTTCTGGATCGTCTCCAGATTGGGTGCCTGGCCCACCCAGGCCTCGCCCGAGGCCGCGCAGCGCACGGCGAAGATGCCGGCGATGGTCTTGCGCTCCTTATAGGCGGCGATCGCTGCTTTCCGGTCGATGCTCACGGGGAGGAGCCTTGCTGAGGGGATATCGGATGTCCGCCTCAATATGCTGGCTTCAGCCCCCAGTCAATATTATCCGGGTAAAAAAATTCAGGAGCGCTGCAGGATCAGGCTGAGCTCGAGCTCACGGAAGGCGAGGTAATTGCGCCGGGTCCATTGATGCAGCTCGGTGGAGGCGTCCTTCTCCTGGCGCAGGTAGCCGGTGAAGGAAAAGTTCAACCGGTCGATATAGGTCTTCAGGAAGCCTGGCAGTGCGGGCAGGCGGAATAGGCGGCCACCCGCCATCGCGGCCGGCAGCTCGCCGCGCACGACAAATTCGTTGTCGACCGTGATCAGGTTCATGCGAGGGATCCGTTCGCGCAGCATCTCGTGGGCGCGAAGAGAGACGCGGTCGGTGTCGGCCATGAACAGGATCTGGGGCGCGACATGGCGGCGCGCGGCCTCCTTCAAAAGCCCGATCTCGTCGGTCATCTTGAAGAACTCGTCGAAGGCGTGGAAGCCGAGGTCGATCACCTTGGCAAGCCCGTCGTCGACGATGACGCGGTCCATCAGCTGCATCTTGCCGTAGGTGTCGATCACGTCGGCTGTCTCGGTGACGCCGGGCAGGTAGTCGAGCAGCGAAGGCTCCTTCAGATTGACGTCGAAGGCCGCGACATTGCCGTTCTTGAGCAGCAGGAATTCGCTCAATAGCCGCGCCAGCAGGGTCTTGCCGACCTGCGGGCGAGGGGAGCAGATGATGTAGACGGGCGTTGCGGGCATCGACGGCTATATCAGTCGAACTTGGCGACCAATCCAGCCGTATCAGCCCGGCTTGCGCAACTATTTTTCGCTGTTGCGGGTGACGGACTTCGAACCGACGATGTCGGTCAGGCGGATGCGGTCGAACTCACTCCAGACATTGGCCAGCCAGTGCCGGACATATCCGCGCAGCACGAAGGAATAGTTCGCGGCCTCGTCGTTGATGCCCTTGTTGGCGACGAATTTCAGGAACGGAACGGAGGAGACCTCGACCTGCTCATAGGCCATTTCGTTGAGCTTGGGGATGGTCAGCTCGGTCGCGTCCTTGATGCGGTGGAAGTAGGAATTATAGGTCGCCTGGTCCCACTGGAAGAACTGGGTGTCGTTGATGAAGTTCTTCACCAGGAAATACTTCGCGCCGGTCATGAAGCCCGCGGTCTCGGCGATCTCGTCCAGCGAGGCGATCGAGGGGCCGAGGATGTGGAACACCGCGAAGGTGATCTGGCCGGCCTTGGCGGCATCCAGGAAGCCGATGTCGCGCAGCGAAGCCAGCGCCGGCGAGAGCAGGCCGGCGCGGACGTCGATCACGGTGACCGACGGGCTGGTCGCATTGAGCGTATCGAAAATCTTCATCTGGTCGGCCGTCGTCGTCATGTCGACGATCTCGGTGATATCAGGGTGGAAACGCTTCAGGGTTCCGCGGGGCGATTCCGTGTCGAAGGCGCGCGTCGGCACGTTGTTGGCCGAGAAATAATCGAGCAAGGTGCGCGATACCGTGGTCTTGCCGACCCCGCCCTTGTCCGCGCCCACCACAACCACTGCCGGCTTTGCCATTGCTGTCCCCTAACGCGGGCCCCCGATCGCGAGGTCGCAATCGGCCGAGCCCCAAATCGATGTCCCAAAAGACGTCCCGAGTCTGCTGTTGGGCGCGAACATGGCAGAAACAAGGGAGAATTCAATTCCGCAGGCCGTCGATAGGGCAATTCCCGAAGTTTTTCCCAATCGCGGCGAACCTGCCGCGCATGGCGGGACGTCACGCGCTCAGTGACGGCCCCAGGGGCCCATAGGGTTGCCAATCGGATTGCCGACGGGGCTGCTGTTCGCGGTTCCGGATGGGCCGGGTGCAGGCACGGGCGGCGGAGCGGCTGGGCCACCGGCATCGTCCCAGGGGCCATGACGCAGCGGCGGTGGGGTGTCCTGCTGGTCGGCTCGTGCCTCGGGCTCGTCCGTGTCCTCAGTCGGCGGCAGCGGGCCCGGGTCGTGGCCGCCGGCAAACTTGACCAGCGCGTCGACCCTGGATTGCACCGAGGGGTGGGTTGCGAACAGATCGGCAAAGCCCTCGCGGGGATTGTCGACGCAGAGCTCCATCACGGCCGAGGTCGCGCCCGGCAGCTCGCCCCGGTTCTCGATCTTGCGCAGCGCCGAGATCATCGCATCGGGGTCTTTCGTCAGCTCCACGGAGCCCGCGTCGGCGAGATATTCGCGCGAGCGCGACAGTGCGAGCTTGACCACCTGCGACATCAGCCAGGCCACGATGATCAGCACGATCGCGATGATGATCACGATCACCGCGCCGCCGCCGGAATTCTTGCTGTCGCTGGATGACGAGGACGAGCGCGACGACGAGGAGGAGCCCGAGGACCATGAGCCGCCGGAGCCGGAGCTCCAACTGAAATTCGTGAACAGGCGGAAGAACAATTCGCCGAAGAAGCCGACCACGCCGGCGATGATGACGGCGACCACCATCAGCTGCACGTCGCCGTTCTTGATATGGGTCAGCTCGTGGCCCAGCACGGCCTCGATCTCCTTGTCATTGAGCGCGTCGAGGAGACCCGTGGTGACGGTGATGGAATATTGCCGGGGGTTGAGGCCGGTCGCGAACGCGTTCAGCGCCGGGCTCTCCATGATCTTCAGCTTCGGCATGGTGATGCCGCGCGAGATGCAGAGGTTTTCGAGCAGATTGTAGAGCCGCGGCTCCTCCTGCCTTGTGACGTCGTGGCCGCCGGTCACGGCATCGATCATCGACTGGTGGAAGAAATAGGCGATCACGATCCAGACCGCCGCCACGACCGTCGCAACGGGCGCGGCGACCTTCAAGTCGGCGAGGGCGTGGCTCAGATAATAGGCGACCGTGCCATTGCCGTTGATGACGACCTCGGCGACCAATGCGCCGGCATAGACCAGTACGTAGACCAGCGCGAACAGGCCCGCGAGCAGCAGCATCGAACGAAACTTGTTCGAGGCGATGTGCGTGTAGAGACCATACGCGGCCATGACGCGCTGCCCTGCCGGCCTATCGGCTCAACTTTAGAACTTCACCTGCGGCGCCGCCTCGACCTCGGTGCGGCTGGCGCCGAGATCGAAGAAGTCCTTTTTGGTGAAGCCGAACATGCCCGCGAACAGGGCGGCGGGCAGCTGCTGGATGCCGGTGTTGTATTCCTGGACCGCGTTGTTGAAGAAGCGGCGGCTCGCCGCGATCTTGTTCTCGAGGTCGGAGAGCTCGGATGCGAGCTGCTGGAAATTGGCGTTGGCCTTGAGGTCCGGATAGGCCTCCGACAGCGCGATCAGCCGGCCGAGCGCACCGGAGAGCTGGTTCTCGGCCGCGGACACCTGCGCGGGGCCCTGCGCCGACATCGCCGAATTGCGCGCCTTGATGACGTCGTCGAGCGTGCCGCGTTCATGTGAGGCGTAGCCCTTCACCGTCTCGACCAGGTTCGGGATCAAATCGTGGCGCTGCTTGAGCTGCACGTCGATGTCGGCAAAGGCCTGGCCGACCCGCTGGCTCAGCGCCACCAGGCGGTTGTAGGCGCTGAAGGCCACGAAGGCGAGAACGACGATGACGCCGAGAACGATCCAGCCGGTCGACATGGAGAACTCCTGAAGGGGGAAGAAGGCGGGGCCAGCCTAGACCATATTGGCGCAGGAAGAGAGCCCCGCGCAGAGGGAAGGTAAGGCTTGGTCGAATGAGGAGCCGCCCGAGTTCAAGGCAAAAGCGGGTCGCGACGTTAACTTTCCGCAATGACCGCATCGCCCCAACGCCAACGCCGGGCGCTTGCATAGGCGGCCTTGTCGCGCCGCGGGACTTTCGTCAGCGCGACGCCATCCTCGGTGCAGAGCTTGGCGGTGATCTCGGCTTTGCCGACGTCCGGCGGCGCCAGCACGCGCGCGGCGCGCGTGGCGGTCGGGGTGCGGGTCAGCGCGACGTAGATGTAGCGCTCGTCCTCGAACGGCACCTCCGCACCCTTGATCTGGCGGTGCGCCTGCGAGCGCGGCAGGCGCTGGTTGAAATGGCACCAGTCGGGCGCGATGAGCGGGCAAGGCTTTTCGTGCGGGCAGGGGGCGGCGACGAAGGCGCCTGCCGCGATCAGCTGCTGGCGCAGGGCGAGGATGCGTGCATAGCCGGCGGGCGTGCCGGGCTCGATCACGACCAGCGCGTGGCGCGCTTTGGCCCACATCGTTTCCGCAAGCTTGCGCTGGTCGCCCTCGTTGAGCTCGCCGATGATGTAGCTGGCGATGACGAGATCGGCTTGCGAGACCTCCGCGAGGTTGCCGGAGGCGTCGCCTGGCAGATAGCGGCACTCCGCGAGGCGCGTGCTGTCGCGTGCAAGGTCGAGCGCGAGCCGGCTCAGCGTGGCGTTGGCGTCGAGGAGCGTGAAATCCTGCAGAGACGGGAAGGCCTCCGCGGCTGCCCAGCTCGCGGTACCCGGGCCCGCGCCGACGTCGAGCAGCGTCTCAGGTGCAAAGTCCGGTGCGATCTCGGTCAGCGCATTGAGGCTGGCCGCCACCGCCGCGTAAGTCGCCGGCATGCGCGCCAATGCATAAGCGAGCGCATCGGCGTCCGACTTGATCGTGCCGGAGCCGCCGCCGGCGCGATAGGCGGTCGAGATTTTTTGCGAGCGCTGGGCCGCGTCGATACGCGAGAAGCCCTGGAGCTTGCCGTCGAGGGCGGCCTTGAGTTCAGCGGGGAGGGTGGGGGAGATCATCATCCGCGGTCATGCCCCGCGAAGGCGGGGCATCCAGTACTCCGAGACAGTGCCGTCAAAGCCGGGAGGCCGCGGCGTACTGGATCATCCGCCTTCGCGGATGATGACTCAATGGGTGTGGAACGCGCGCAGCCTCACGCCACGTTCTGGTCGAGAATGTCCACCGCCTCGGACAGGCTGACCGACACCAGCTGCGAGACGCCGCGCTCGGCCATGGTGACGCCGAACAGGCGATTCATCCGCGCCATGGTGATCGGGTTGTGCGTGATGATGATGAAGCGCGTGTCGGTCGAGCCGGTCATCTCGTGCAGGAGGTTGCAGTACCGTTCGACGTTGTGGTCGTCGAGCGGCGCGTCGACTTCGTCCAGCACGCAGATCGGCGAGGGGTTGGTCAGGAACACCGCGAAGATCAGCGCCATCGCGGTCAGGGCCTGCTCGCCGCCCGAGAGCAGCGACAGCGTCTGCGGCTTCTTGCCCGGCGGCTTCGCGATGATTTCGAGACCGGCTTCCAGCGGGTCGTCGCTCTCGATCAAATGCAGCGCGGCTTCGCCGCCGCCGAACAGCTCGACGAACAGGCGCTTGAAGTGGTTGTTGACGACCTCGAATGAGGTCAGGAGCCGCTCGCGTGCTTCCTTGTTGAGGCTCTGGATGCCCTGGCGCAGCCGCTTGATGGCTTCGACGAGATCGTCGCGCTCGGTGACCAGACCGTTGTGCTGGGTCTCGACCTCGCGCAGCTCTTCCTCGGCGCGCAGATTGACGGCGCCGAGGCGCTCGCGGTCGCGGCGCATCTTTTCGAGGTCTTCCTCGATGTCGTGCAGCGGCGGCAGCTCGGCGCCAGGCTCGATCTCGGCCAGACCTGCGACGGCCTGCGGCTCGACTTCCAGCATGTCGCGGATCTCGCGCTCGATGTCCTCGAGCCGGCGCCGCGCGCCTTCCATGCGCTCCTCCGCGCGGGCTGTCGCCTCGCGGGAACTGGAGAGCGCTTCGAGCGTCAGCTTGGCGACACGATCGGTCTCCGCCATCGCGCTTTCCGCGGTGGCGAGCGCGTCGGCGGCCATGCGGCGGTCGTTCTCGGCGTATTCGATCTCGGTGATCAGCGCGCTGCGCTTCTCGGCGAATACGGCAGGCGCGTTTTCGAGCTCGCTGCGCTCGATCGTGAGCTCGGCGATACGGGCCTGGATGGTGTCGATGTGGGAGGCAGCGCTCTCCTTGCGGTTCTGCCACTCGGTGCGCTCGGCGAGGATCGCCTGCACGCGGCGGTCGGCGAGCTCGGCCTCGCGGGCCAGCGCCTGCGCCTCGGCGCGGACCTGGGCCGCCATGCGGCGGTGACCTTCGATGTCGCTGCGGACGGCGGCGAGGCGGGTCTCGGTGTCCTCGCTCGACGGCAGCTCGGAGATGCCGGCCTCGGCATATTCGTAGGCGGCTTCGGCCTCGGCGCGGTCGGCGGCGAGGCGGCTGTGCGCTTCCGACAGCGTCGCCTTGCGCGCGGCATGGCGACTGATCTCGCGCTCGGCGGTGGCATGGCGCTCGCGCGCGACGTTCAGCTCGCGCTGCGCGGCGCGCCAGGCTTCGCGGCTGGCGCCTTCGGTGCTGGCCGCGATCTGCAGCTCGGACTCGGCGTTCTCCAGCGCCTGGCGCTTGATCTGCGCGTCGATGCGGGCCTGCTCCAGCTCGTTCTCGATGTCGACGAGGCGGGCGCGCTCGGCGAGCCGGCGGGCGGCGCCGGTCGGAGCGTGCGCGGCGGCGACAAAGCCGTCCCAGCGCCAGACGTCGCCCTCGGGCGAGACCAGACGCTGCCCGGTCTTGAGTTGCGAGACCAGCTCGGCACCGCGCTCGCGCGGCACCACACCGATCTGGGCGAGACGGCGTGTCAGCTCAGCCGGGGCCTGAACGTGGCTCGCGAGCGGCTCGACGCCTTCGGGCAAGGCCGGATCGTCTTCGGTGTGGCCGACATTGGTCCAGCGCATCGGCGCCGACGGGTCGATCGGCGCATCGAGATCGTCGCCGAGCGCGGCGCCGATCGCCTTTTCAAAGCCCTTGTCGACGGTGATGCCGTCGATGATCGGCGGCCACAGATTCTTGGTCTCGCCGTTGAGGATCTTGGAGATCGTGCGCGCCTCGGTTTCGAGCCGCTGCGCGCGCTTGTCGGCCTCGACCAGCGGCGAGCGCGACGATTCGAGCGTCTGGCGGGCCGCGACATGGGCGGCTTCGCTCGCCTGCGCCGCAGCTTCCGAAGCCGCCAGTGTTTCCTCCGCGGTTTGGACCGCCGCGGTCAGCTCGTCGAGATCGCCGAAGCCGCCGGTCTCGGCGGCAAGCTTCTGCTCTTCCGCCGCGATGTTCGCGATCTCCTGGTCGAGCCGGGCGAGCTTGTCGCGGTGGGTACGGACGTTGGCTTCGAGCTGGTTGCGCTTGGCGGTGAGGTCGGCGAGCGCGGTGGTGAGCTCGGCGAATTGCTGCTCGGTCTCGGTCAGCACCGCCTCGGCTTCGGCGACGCGCTCGTCGACGCCGGAGCGCTTCTCGACGCGCGACTTGATCTCTTCCTTCAGCTCGGAATCTTCGGTGTCGAGCCGCTGCAACGCGACGTCGGCGTCCATGGTCTGCTGCTGGGCGCGGGAGATGTCGCCTTCGAACTGGGCGAGGCGGCGCTCCAGCTCGGCGACGCGCTCCTTGGCGCGCTCTTCTTCGCGGTCGAGCAGCTCGCGGGCATTGGTCAGGCGCTGCAGGCCTGCAGCGGCGCGCGCTTCCGCATCGCGCAGCGCCGGCATTTCGGCGGCGCGGATCGCCTGGATGCGAGCGGCCTCAGCCTGGTGCTGGGTGCGCTCGGCCATCTCGCGGACGGCGAGATCATGGGTCTGGCCGGATTCGTTGACGTCGGCATGGGCGCCGATCCAGCGCAGATGGAACAGGGTGGCTTCGGCCTTGCGGACCTTGGCCGCGACCTCGCGGTAGCGCACGGCCTGCCGGGCCTGCTTCTTCAAGCCTTCCATCTGGCCGGACAACTGGCCGATCACGTCTTCGACGCGGGTGAGGTTGGTTTCGGCCGCCTTCAGCCGCAGCTCGGCCTCGTGGCGGCGGGCGTGCAGGCCAGCGACGCCGGCGGCGTCTTCCAGCACGCGGCGGCGCTGCTCGGGCTTGGCCTGGATGATCTCGCCGATCTTGCCTTGGTGGACGAGGGCCGGCGAGCGTGCGCCGGTGGCGGCGTCCGCGAACAGGATCTGCACGTCGCGCGCGCGCACGTCGCGGCCGTTGATGCGATAGACCGAGCCCGCCTCGCGCTCGATGCGGCGGGAGATTTCGAGCAGCTGGCTGTCGTTCATCGCCGCCGGCGCGGTGCGATCGGCGTTGTCGATCGTCATCGTCACTTCGGCGTGGTTGCGCGCGGGACGGTTGCCGGAGCCGGCGAAGATCACCGCGTCCATGTCGGCGGCGCGCAAGCTCTTGTACGAGGTCTCACCCATCGCCCAGCGCAGCGCTTCGACGAGATTCGACTTGCCGCAGCCGTTGGGGCCGACCACGCCGGTCAGGCCGGGCTCGATGACGAAGTCCGTGGGCTCAACGAAGGACTTGAAGCCGTGAAGGCGCAGGCGGGTGATTTTCATAAGCACGCATCTCTGTTGGCAGGCGCGAATCCCCCTGCCGGGACATTACCATGGAAGGCAATGTCGCTATCCGGGCGAGTCGCGCGAGGCGCCTCATGCGGCTGGACAATGGCCGCGGTATGCCGTGAGGGCAACCGGCCAAAGCCGCTTTTCCCAAGGGATTTATGCCGGGAAAGATACGGCTTTCGAGATGCGAATCAGACTCTTGACGAGCGAATCAGCTCTTCAGCAGCGGATTGATCTTCTTGGCGAACTCCTCGAACGAGGCCTCGCCCTTGATCTTCTCGCCGTTGATGAAGAAGGTCGGCGTCGAATCCACCTTCAGAACGTCGCTGGCATATTTCTGGTCGGCGGCGATCTTGTCGAGCAGCGCCTGGTCCTTCAGGCAGGCTTCCACCTGCTGCTGGGTGAGGCCGGCCTGCTTGCCGATCCGCGTCAGGGTCTCGGTGGTGTTCTTCACCACCCAGTCGTTCTGCTGGCGGAACAGCATGTCGGTGACTGCGAAATATTTCGGCGCGTCGTCCTTGGCGATGCAGCGCGACAGCATCGAGCCGGCCGCGGCTTTGATGTCGAGCGGGAACTCGCGGAAGATGTAACGCACCTTGCCGGTGTCGATGTATTCCTTCTTGATCTTGGGGAATACCTGCTCGTTGAAGGCAGCGCAGTGCGGGCAGGTCATCGAGGCGTATTCGGTGATGGTGACGGCAGCGTCCTTCGGGCCGAGCGCCATGTCGGGCAGCGACACCGGCTTGGCCACATCGCCAGCCGACTGCGCCATGGCGTCGGAGATGAACCGGAGCGGCGAGAACCCGGCGACCGCGGCAAGCCCGGTCAGCGACAGCATCGTGGTGAAGGCGCGGCGGGTGATGATCAAGGTCGGCTCCCGGATTGGCGTGGTCTTGCTCCAGGGGGTTACGAGTTCCCACCCGGGCGGCCTGTCGCTAGCTTGAAACGTGGTTTGAGGCAATGGCGAGCGGCAGGGACGGGTCCAGATTGGCCGCAAAATAAGGCTCAATTTCGCTTGATGGCCGCCCCAAGCCGCGCCAGCGCCGTCTTCAGTTCTTCGTCTTCGATCGCCCCCAGGCTCTCCGCCACCTTGGCGACCGATTTGGGGTCCGGCGGGCCGGGCCGCTTCCGGGCCCGCGGCCGCGAGAGCGGGGCTTGGCGGAAAGCCAGTTTGCCGACCGCGCTCCAGCCGAAGAAACGGTTGACCCGCTGCAGGATCACGTCGGCGGAGTGCTGGATCTCCAGCGCCATCGGCCCTTCGACCCGCAGCACCAGCGTCGCCGGCTCCTGCGGCTGGCCCTCTACGGGCCGCGGCCATTGCATCTTCAGGGGTTCGGCATGGGCCGCGATTTCGGGCCCGGCGATCTGCGCCCACCGCGTCACCAGCTCGCGCGCGGCAAAGCCCTGCTTGGCATAGGCCTCGGCAAAGACGTCGTCGAGCAGGATGCCGAGCGGTTTGGCGCTGATCGGGCCGGGTTTGAAGATGGGACCGGATTTGGACATGGGGCCTTATAGCATTTCGGCGGGCGGGCCACATGTACTTCGCCGTCATGTCGGGCTTGTCCCGGCCATCCACGTTCTTCCTACTCATCCACGTTCTCACGCGAAGAAAGACGTGGATGCCCGCGACGAGCGCGGGCATGACGTGGAGAGATCGACGTAACGTCGTTAGGGTGAGAGCATGAGCCCCAAATCTGCCCTCAAGGCCAGGCCGGAACCTGCGCCGTCGAAAGCATCATCGCGCCCGACCCTTCTGCTCGCCTGGTACGACCGCCACCGGCGCCGGCTGCCTTGGCGGGCCGCGCCCGGAGAAGCGTCGGACCCGTACCGCGTCTGGCTGTCGGAGATCATGCTGCAGCAGACCACGGTGAAGGCGGTCGGGCCTTACTTCGAGAAATTCGTCGCGCGCTGGCCTGACGTCACGGCGTTGGGGAACGCCTCGCAGGACGACGTGCTGCGAATGTGGGCCGGCCTCGGCTATTATTCGCGGGCGCGCAATCTCTACGCCTGTGCCGTTGCCGTGACGCGCGAGCACGGCGGCGTCTTTCCGGACACAGAAGACGGCCTGCGCGCGCTGCCGGGGATCGGGCCCTACACGGCGGCCGCGATCGCCGCGATCGCCTTCGACCGCCACACCATGCCGGTGGACGGCAATATCGAGCGCGTGGTGTCGCGGCTCTTTGCCGTGGAGGAAGAGCTCCCGCAAGCGAAGCCGCTGATCCAGCAATTGGCGGCGACGCTGCTGGCGAATTCGCGCGCCGGCGACAGTGCCCAAGCGCTGATGGATTTGGGCGCCTCGATTTGCACGCCGAAGAAGCCGGCCTGCTCGCTGTGTCCGCTCAATGAGGATTGTATCGCGCGTGCGCAAGGTACGCAGGAAACCTTTCCGCGCAAGGCGCCGAAGAAGAGCGGCACATTGCGGCGCGGCGCTGCCTTCGTGGTGACGCGCGGCGACGAGCTGCTGGTCCGTTCGCGGCCGGAAAAAGGCCTGCTCGGCGGCATGACGGAAGTGCCGGGCTCGGACTGGTTCGCCGGCCAGGACGATGCGACCGCGAAGCGGCTGGCGCCGGAGCTGAAGGGATTGTCGCGCTGGCAGCGCCAGGTGGGCGTGGTCACCCACGTCTTCACGCATTTTCCGCTGGAGCTCGTGGTCTATACGGCGAAGGCCGCTGCCCGCACGCGGGCACCTGCGGGCATGCGCTGGGTGCCGATCGCAACCCTTGCCGGAGAAGCGCTGCCCAATGTCATGCGCAAGGTGATCGCGCACGCGCTGGGCCTTCCACCGGGCCCATCCTCCTGACAGCACGTTGGCAGCAGCGTTGCGCTACGGGATTGCGAAACGGAGGTTGCCAATGGTCAAGACCGCACTCGACAACTTTCCACGGCCGCCTTGCGCCGAACTGCTCGGCTGGCGTCTGCTCGATGCGCTTCCGGAAGAGGGGTGGATCAAGCTCGCCTTCGAGGGCAAGCCGGAGTTCTGTAATCCCGCCGGCTTCATCCAGGGCGGCATGCTTTCGGCCATGCTCGACGACACCATGGGCCCGGCCGTGCTGGTGATGAGCGAGGGCCGGCTCTACACCACGACCATCAGCATGACCGTGAATTTTTTGGCCCCAGCCAAGCCCGGGCCGATTAGCGGCGAGGCCAAGGTGACGCAGCTCGGCAAGACCATTGCGTTCGTCGAGGCGAAGCTGACGGCGGAGGACGGCACAGTGCTGGCGACAGCCAGTGCGAGCGAGCGGCTGCTGGAGGCGGCGAGGGTGGTGAAGTAAGGCGGCGCCGCTCTGCCGCTCCCTCGCCCCGCTCTTCGCGGGAAGAGGTGAAGAGGACTTCGCGGCTCGTTGACTAGCTACCTTCCGCCCGCGCGTCCTTGCCCACGATTGGCGGCTTGGCGTTCAGCGCCTCCACCTGGAATCCCGCGACGCGCTTGTAGTTCGCCGCGATGTCTTCCAGCTCTTTTTGCGACAGCACGTCGGTGACGACCTCAAAGCCATCAGGCGCGCGCTCCTCGACCAGCTGCATCACCTGCTCGGGGCCGTTCTTGCGGTTGAGCAGCACGAGGTCGGTGGTCGCGGGCCGGCGCTCGGCCTCATAGGCGAGCAGCGCCGCGGTCGTCGGGCCATGCGCGAGAATCTCGCGGGTGATGGTGCGGGCATCGAGGATCGCCTGCGAGGCGCCGTTCGATCCGATCGGGTACATCGGGTGCGCCGCATCGCCCATCAGCGTGACCTTGCCAAAGGTCCATTGCGAGACCGGATCGCGGTCCACCAGCGGATATTCATAGGCGTGCGGGCAGTTCCTGATCAGGCCGGGCACGTCGAGCCAGTCGAACTGCCAGCTATCGAACCAGGGCAGGAACTCCTCGAGCCGCGCGGTGCGGTTATAGTCCTCACGCCGCCACTGATAAGTCGGCGGCATATGGCGCTCGGCGACCCAGTTGATCAGATGGTTGCCCGCGGCATCCGGCTCCTTCGAAATGGGATAGCAGACGAATTTCAGGATCTCGTGCCCGGCCATGATCATGGTGCGGCCGGTGAGGAAGGCCTTGGCCGGCGTGACGCCGCGCCAGAGGATGCGTCCGTTCCAGATCGGCGGGCCTTCGTTCGGATAGAGCTTTTCTCGCGCGGCGGAATGAATGCCGTCGGCCGCGATCAGGATCGCGCCTTCATAGGTCCCGGCGGCCTTGGCGGTCGCCCGGTCGATGAAGTCGGCGCGCACGCCCTCGGTCGTCTCGGTCCAGCCGGTCAGGTGATGGCTGGTCAGAATGTTGTCGCGGCCGAGCCGCTCGACCGCGGTGTCGAGCAGGAGCTGCTGCAGCGTGCCGCGGTGGATCGAGAATTGCGGCCATTTGTAGCCGGCCTCCAGCCCGCGCGGCTCGCTCCAGATCGGCTTGCCGTGCTTGGAGAAATAGGCGAGCTCACGCGTCCGCACGCCGCTGGCGTCCAGCTTGTCCAGCAGCCCGAGCTCGATCAGCTCGCGCACCGCATGCGGCAGCACGTTGATGCCGACGCCGAGCGGCTTCAGTTCGGCGACGCTCTCGAACACTTTTACGGGAACGCCGATTCCGTGCAGGCTGAGCGCAAGCGTCAGCCCGCCGATGCCGCCACCGGCGATGAGTACGGTCATGACAAGATCCCCCTCCGATTGACGCGTCTTCGCATAGCAGGGCGGCGGTGGGCAACTGCGAAGAGCTCGCCTATGGACGGCGCGGCGAGGGGCCGTTAACCTCGGGCTTTCCCAATGAGGTCCGCCATGCTCAAGCTCTACTACGCCACCGGCACCTGCGCGCTCGCCACCTACATCACCCTGGAGGAGGCCGGCGCCGACTACACGGCCGAACGGCTGAGCTTCAAGGACAACCAGCAGAACAGCCCGGACTATCTCGCGATCAACCCGAAGGGGCGCGTGCCGGCGCTGGTGACCGATCGTGGCGTCCTCACCGAGACGCCCGCGATGCTGGCCTACGTCGCGCAGACGTTCCCAAAGGCGAAGCTCGCGCCGCTCGACGATCCCTTCGACTTCGCCCAGGTTCAGTCGTTCAACTCCTATCTGTGCTCGACCGTGCACATCAATCATGCCCACAAGATGCGCGGCGCGCGCTGGGCGACGCAGGAGAGCTCGTTCGCCGACATGAAGGCGAAGGTGCCGCAGACCATGGCCGCCTGCTTCGCGCTGATGGAGCAGAAGATGTTCAGGGGCCCCTGGGTGATGGGCGATCAGTACACGATCTGCGATCCCTATCTCTACACGCTCTCGACCTGGCTCGAAGGCGACAGCGTCGACATCAACGCAACGCCGAAGATCGCCGATCACTTCAAGCGCATGTCGGATCGGCCCGCGGTGGCAAAGGTCATGGCTGCGCAGAAGGCGTGACAACTCTTGAGGGTGGGTTAGCTGAGCAGATGCGCAAAGCGCATTTGCTCGACGTAACCCACCATGTCTCGACGAGGTTGGCGGATTACGCCTTCGGCTAATCCGACCTACGAAGATTTTTGCTCCAGCTCCCGTCCGGTCTGAAGCATCAGCCGTCGCAGCCAGATCGAGCCGGGGTCCATCTGCGCCCGCGTCGGGTGGAACATGAACTGTTCGTCGATCCCGGGGTCGAGCGGCGGCGTCACCGTGACGAGGCCGAGCTGTTTCGACAGCGCCGCGATCAGTCGGCGCGGCACGAAGGCGACGAGATCGGTGCGGGCGGCGACGTGCAGCGCTTCGAGATAGCCTGATACGACCAGCGAAATATGCCGCTCGATGCCCTTGGCACGCAGCCAGGTGTCGATCAGATCCTCGTTGCTGCCGCGGATGATCACGCCGACATGGCGCGCGGCCAGGAAGGTTTCGCGCCGCTTCAGCTTCGTCAGCTGCGGATGGCCGCGCCGCACCGCGAGGGCATCGCTGTCGGTGTAGAGCAGCTGGCGGTGAAAGCCTTTGAAGGCATTGCCGATCGAGATCACGAGGTCGATGGTTTGGGCGAACTCGGCGTGGAAGATCGCAGGTCCCCGCCACGGCACGACGTCGATGCGAACATTGGGCGCGGCCCGCGTCACCTTCTCCATCAGCGGCGGCATCAGCAGCTCGACCGCCAGGTCCGGCATCATCAGGCGGAATTGCCGCTCGCTGCGCGCGGCATCGAAATCGTCGGGCACGAACAAGCCGCGCACCTGGTCGAGCGCCTGCGCGAGCGGTGCGCGCAGGGCCTGCGCCCGCGGCGTCGGCTCCATGCGTGCGCCGGTGCGCACCAGCAGGGGATCGCCGAGAATGTCGCGCAAGCGCTGCAATGCATGGCTCGCCGCCGGCTGAGACAGGCCCATCCGAAGCGCGGCGCGACTGACACTGGCCTCGCGCAGCAAGGCGTCGAGCGCGGTCAGCAGGTTCAGGTCGAGCGAATTCAAATTCATCAGCTGAATACATATCATATTTATTATCGATTTGAAGAATGGAGATCGGCCGGCGATGATCTCGGTGTTCTCACCAAACGGAGATGCCGCCATGAGCGCTGCCACCAACAAGAAACTGATGCAGGATATTTTCGCAGCTGCCGCCAATCCCGACCCGGCCGCGCGCGACCGTGCGCTGTTCACCGCGAGCCTTGCCGAGGATGCCAAATGGGTCGTGACCGGCCAATATTCCTGGTCGCGGACCTTTTCGGGCAAGCAGGCCATCCTCAACGACCTCCACGGCTATGTGCGCACCCGCCTGCGCGACCGCACGCGTACGGTCGCTCACCGCTTCATCGCCGATGGCGACGTGGTCGTCGTTGAAGCCAAGGGCGACAACGTCACGCAGGAGGGGGTGCGCTACGACAACGACTACTGCCTGGTGTTTCGTCTCGAGGACGGCAAGATCAAGGAGATCCGCGAATACTGCGACTCGATCCTGACGGAGAGGGCGCTGGGTCCGTATCCGCAAACGGCAGCACGGGCCGCGGGCTAGCGGCTTGAGCGCCCTCTGGTTGACCAGCTTGCGGCGTCCGTCCCGATTGACATGGATCGTGCCGGTCTGGCGGACGCTGGCGGAGATGGTCCGGATCCGGCGGCAGCGCTCTCGCCAATGCTGCCAACTCGCCGTCCTGAGCGAGCGGGAGCTTCAGGACTTCGGGATGACCCGGGCCGAGATAGCCTACGAACTGGATAGGCTTGTCCGGCGTAAATAAACAGGCGAGCCGGAGGCGGCGCCGCCCGTGCGCTTCCGGCTTGAACCCTCGGGAACCTTTGCCGCGCCTCGAACGTTTGGGTGGGTTGCTGGGGCAATCGCGCCCGAGACCATGGGCTTTTGGGAATTGCATGCTGGTTGGGGCTTCGGACGTGACGACACATGCGGGCCGCAGCCATTCCGGACTCCGTGAACGCCTACGAGATGCGACATCGGATGCCCATCGCGAGCTCGATGCACAATTGTCGGCGTTCGACCTGTCCGGCCTTGCCGGCTATCGCCGCTTCCTCGGTGCCAGTGCCGGTGCACTTCTTCCGCTTGAAGCCGCCTTGGCGGATGCTGGTGTGGATCGCATCTTTCCCGACTGGCCGGAACGGTCGCGGAGTGCTGCCATCGCGGCCGATCTCGGGCGCCTCGGTGCAACCGCTTCGCCGGCAGTCTCTGTGCCGCCGCTCACGCACAGCGGCATGCTCGGCACCATGTACGTGCTGGAGGGCTCCCGGCTCGGCGCGAAGTTTCTGCTGAAGACCGTCGCCGATGCGAACGATCCGCGCATCCGCGAGGCCTCTACCTATCTCCGCCACGGCGCAGGCAGGAGGCTCTGGCAGAGTTTCCTGTCAAAGCTCGAAAGCGAGGAGGACTGCAACGAGAACGAGGTGATCGCGGCGGCGCGCGCTGCCTTTGCCGCCTTCGAGCAGGCGGCGGACCGCGCATGAACGAGGCGGTCGATCTCACCAATTGCGATCGCGAGCCGATCCACATTCCCGGCAGCGTGCAGCCGTTTGGCTTCATGCTCGCCGTGCTCTCGGATTTCACGATCTGCATGGCCTCGGACAATGTCGGCGACTTTCTCGGAAGCGACGTTGCCGACCTGCTCCAGCGGCCGCTATCGACCGTCATCTCGGAGGCCGCTGTCGGAACCATCCGCAGCCGCGTCGACCATTTGATCGGGCCGGATGCGACCGAGCGTCTGTTCGGTGTCGAGCTTCAGGCCGACAGGCCGCTCTACGATCTCGCGATCCATTTCTCCGGCGTCTACCTCGTCGTCGAGGCGGAGCCGAGCGTCCACGAGCCCGGCGTCAATTCCGGCGAGCTCGTCCGCCTGATGCTGGAACGGATCCGCAAGACGCGCGGCATGACGGATCTCGCGCGGGAGGCGGCGCGCCAGCTCAAGGCGCTGACCGGCTTCGACCGCGTCATGGTCTATCAGTTTCACCCGGACGGATCGGGCGAGGTGATCGCGGAGACGGCGGAGACGGGGCTCGAATCCTTCCTCGGCCTGCGTTATCCCGCGTCGGATATCCCAAGGCAGGCGCGTGCCCTCTATCAGCGCAACTGGCTGCGCATCATCGCCGACGTCAATGCCAGGCCGGCTGCGCTGACGTCGACGGCGACGCACAATGCGGGCTTGCTCGACCTTTCGATGAGCGTGCTGCGCTCGGTATCGCCGATCCATATCGAATATCTGCGCAACATGGGGGTGGCGGCCTCGATGTCGGTGTCGATCCTGCGCGATGGCAAGCTGTGGGGGCTGTTCGCCTGTCATCATTATTCGCGACGCTACATCTCGTTCGACAAGCGGACGGCCTCCGAGCTGTTCGGGCAGATGTTCTCCTGGATCGTCGAGGGGCGCGAACGCGAGGGCGACGTCGCCTATGAAGCCCGTGCCCATCAGGTGCAGGAGCGGTTGATCGAGATCGCGGCCTCCCACGAGCACAGCCGTCGCGCGATCGTCGACTTCCTCGGCGACTATCGCAAGATGATCGACTGTGACGGCATCGCGGTGTGGTCCGACAACAAGATCGCGCTTCAAGGAGACACGCCGACCGAAGACGAGGTGAAGGACCTCGTTGCCTTCATCAACCGAAATTCGCCGGGACGGATCTTCGCCAGCGCCGAGATCGCCAAGGTCTATGCCGCCGGTCAGTCCTTCCGGGACCGCGCCGCGGGGTTTCTCGCCATCCCGATCTCGCGAACGCCGCGCGATTGCCTGCTCTTCTTCCGGCGCGAGGTCACGCGTTCGGTGAACTGGGCGGGCGCCCCCAACAAGGTCTACGACGAGGGCCCGAACGGGCCGAGGTTGACGCCGCGCAAGAGTTTCGAGCTCTGGCAGGAGACGGTGGCGGGCCAGTCGAAGCCGTGGTCGGCGGCCGATATCCGCATCGCCGAGAGCCTGCGCGTCACGCTGCTGGAGGTCATCCTGCAATTGTCCGATCTCGCCGCGCGCGAGCGCCGCGGGGCGCAGGAGCGGCAGGAGCTGATGATCGCCGAGCTCAATCACCGCGTCCGCAACATCCTGAGCCTGGTTCGCGCCCTGGTGGCGCAGAGCAAGGACACCGCGACGAGCGTGGAGGAGTTTGCCGGCGTTCTTGGTGGCCGCATCCAGGCGCTGGCCCGCGCCCATGACCAGATCACCAATCTGAACTGGGCGCCGGTGGCGCTGCGGACCCTTGTCGAGTCGGAAGCCGGCGCCTATCTCGGGGCACGCGCAGGCCGGGTGAAGATAAGCGGGCCAGACGTCGCGCTCGATCCCAAGGCATTTGCCACGCTGGCCCTCGTCGTGCACGAGATGATGACCAATTCCGCCAAATATGGCGCGCTCGCCGATTCCACCGGCAGTGTCGAAATTGTCTGGAGCCTCGATCCCGCGTCGAGCCTCGTGATCGAATGGAAGGAAAGCGGCGGCCCGCCGGTGCAGCCACCCACGCGGCGCGGCTTCGGCACCACGATCATCGAGCGCTCGGTGCCGTTCGATCTCAAGGGCGATGCCGAAATCCGCTTCGACCTGCTGGGCGTGCAGGCGAAGTTCGTCATTCCCGCCAATTTCGTCGAACTGGTGCCGTCAATAGCAGGAGCCGCCATGCGCATCGAGGAACAGCAATCCAGTCGTCCCCGGCTGTCCGAAACCGCGCTGATCGTCGAGGACAATCTGATCATCGCCATGGCGGCCGAGGTCATCCTGCTCGATCTCGGCGCCCGCCATGTCGACACCGCCGCAAGCGTCGATCAGGCGCTGCGCGCGATCGAGCGCACCCGGCCGAGCTTTGCCTTGCTGGATCTCAACCTCGGCAGCGAGAGCAGCATCAAGGTGGCGCAGAAGCTGAAAGAGATCGGGGTGCCCTTCATCTTCGCGACCGGCTACGGCGAGCGCGCGCCGTTGCCGGAGGAGCTCGCTTCGGTGCCGGTGGTCCAGAAGCCGTACACGTTGGAAGTGGTCGAGCACGCGCTTGGCAAACTGCAGCAGGTCGGCGCGCAGTAAACGCTTGCATGCCGCGCTATGCATGCCGCTGCGGATTCTTGCACGACTTCGCATAGCTGCCGATAAAATCAGCACACCTTACGTGCGACGACACGTGCGCGCGCGAACAATTTGAAGGTTCAATTAACGAGTGTCCGCCATTGTGTCGCGGTGCAGCGTGGGTCGCATGGATGCGGCGCGCGGCTGTCAGGGTGGCCGGTGACGATCGCCGGAAGCGTTCGGCCGCTCGAAGTGGAATGCATCTGGGTGGACAGTGGGAATGCCGAAGTTTCGTTTGCGGATCAGGGGACGCCTGTACGCAGGCTTCATGGCCCTGGTGGCGGTTGGTCTCGTGATGGCGGTGGTTGCCGTCTGGAATTTGCGGGCGGTGCAGGATCAAGTCGCGAGGCAATCCGCACTTTCGGACAGCACGGCGCGGGTTTTGGAGATATCGACCCATCTCCAGGCGATCCAGCGCGCCAATCTGCGTTACGTCTACGACGCCGACGAGCCCGCAATGAAAGAGGCGCAGGAGCGCGAGACCGCGGCGATCGAGCTGTTGCGGGTCGGTGCAAAAGGAACGGCCTCCGAGGAGCGGCGGGCGCTCTATAACGGCCTGATCGACGACATCGGCAAAATGCGACGCCTGCGTGACAACCTCGGCGACGCCGTCAACGAGGCGAGAACCGGCAAGGCGACGTTGCTGCCGAGCGGCGAGGATCTCGCCACCAAGACCGGCAAGCTGGTCGATGTGGCGCGTGCGGCCGTCGACGAAGACACCGCGGCCCTCGTCGCCGACCTCGAATCCAGGATCCTCCTGGTCCGAATCGCAAACTGGCGTTTCCTGGCTTTGCGCGATGTGCAGGGGCCGGCGAGCTTCCGGGCCAGCGTCGACAGGGCGGCACAACGGCTCGCGGCGCTCGAGAAGAGCCCGCAGGCGACGGAACTGCGCTCGACACTGGCGCCGGTGAAGACCGCGCTCGGCCTCTACAAATCGGCGTTCGAGACCACATCCGCCGCGATGCTTCAGGCCGACGAGATCTATCACAAGAACCTCGCGCCCCTCATCGTCGACAGCATCGGCAGGCTCAAGGCCGCGGAAACGACCTTGAAGAAGGACTATCAGGATTCGCGCAGCCAGGCCGAAGCCGTGATCGCCAGCACGACGACCATTCAGGAGATCGCAGGCGGCCTTGCCATCCTGTTCGGCGCCATCGTGGCGTTCCTGATCGCCCGCAGCATCGTCGGGCCCCTGGCCTCGATGACGAGCGCGATGGGGCGGCTTGCCGGCGGCAATCTCGAGGTCGAGATCCCCGGCCGCGGCAAGGCCGACGAGATCGGCGACATGGCCAAGGCGATCCAGGTCTTCAAGGACAACATGATCGACACCGAGCGCATGCGCGCCGAGCAGTCCGAGGTCGAGGCGCGGCAGGCGGAAAGCCGCAAGAAGGACATGGTCAGGCTCGCCGACCAGTTCGAGCAGGCGGTCGGCGAGATCGTGAACACGGTGTCGTCGGCGTCGAGCGAGCTCGAAGCCTCCGCCGGCACCTTGACCACGACGGCTTCGCGGGCCCAGGATCTGTCGACGGAGGTGGCCTCCGCGTCCCAGGAAGCGACCGCGAATGTCCAGGCGGTCGCGACCGCGACCGAGGAGCTGTCGTCCTCGGTCGGGGAGATCGCCCGCCAGGTGCAGGAGTCTGCACGCATTGCGGGCGAGGCCGTCGGCCAGGCCAGCCGGACCAACGATCGCGTCGGCGAGCTCTCCAAGGCCGCGGCCCGGATCGGCGACGTGGTCGAGCTGATCAGCACCATCGCGGGTCAGACCAACCTCCTGGCGCTGAACGCCACCATTGAGGCCGCTCGTGCGGGCGACGCCGGCCGCGGCTTTGCCGTTGTCGCCACCGAAGTGAAGGCGCTGGCCGAGCAGACCGCCAAGGCCACCGGCGAGATCGGCCAGCAGATTGCAAGCATCCAGACGGCGACCGAGCAATCGGTCGGCGCCATCAGGGAGATCAGTGGCACTATCGAGCGGCTGTCGGAGATCTCCTCCGCGGTCGCCGCCGCGGTGGAGCAGCAGGGCGCGGCCACGCAGGAAATCTCGCGTAACGTGCTGCAGGCCGCTCACGGCACCCAGCGGGTCTCGACGAACATTGGCGACGTGCAGCGCGGGGCGTCCGAAACCGGTTCAGCCTCATCGCAGGTGCTCTCGGCGGCGCGCTTGCTGTCGGCCGACAGCAACCGGCTGAAGCAGGAAGTTGCCAAGTTCCTCAGCTCGGTTCACGCCGCCTGAGCCGTGCAAAGCAAAGGGCCACGCGCATGCGCGTGGCCCGGCAAGCAATGCGGTGCGCTCAGGCCACCTTGGTCGTCAAGTGCTTGAACATGTTGGCGCGCGCCTCGTCGTCCATCTCGGCCTTGAAGGTGAACTTGTCCTTCAACGCGATCGCGCGCGCCGCCGCCGGCCGCGCAGAGACCTCGTCCACCAGCCGCTTCACGTTGGGGTAGCGCGCAAAGGCGTCGTCGCCGAGCTTGAACGGCACCATCCGCGCCCAGCCCCACAGCGCCATGTCGACGATCGAATAGGTATCGCCGACCATGTAGCGGCGGTCTTTGAGGTGGCCGTCGAGAATCGTGTAGTGGCGATCGGTCTCGTACTGGTAGCGGTTATGGGCGTAGTCGTGGTTCTGGTCCTTCGGCGCGAAATGCTTGAAGTGCACCGCCTGGCCCGAATACGGCCCGACGCCGGTGGCGATGAACATCAGCCAGGACAGCGTCTCGCCGCGCACGCTGGCCGAGGGCAGGAACTTGCCGGTCTTCTCGGCGAGGTAGAGCAGGATGGCGTTCGAATCGAACACGATCGTCCCGTTGTCGTCGATCGCCGGCACCTTGCCGTTCGGATTGATCTTCAGATAGTCCGCCGTGAATTGCTCGCCCTTGCGGGTGTCGATCTTGACCGGCTCGTAAGGCAGGCCGGACTCTTCCAGATAAAGCGCGACCTTGGTCGGGTTCGGCGATCCGTTGAAATAGAATTTGAGCATCATTGATCTCCCCAGTGTTGTTTGCCGAGCGCGAACGCAGCGTCGTCGCCGCAGGGTCGTCTTCTCTTGCCCGAACCTTCCAAAGGAGGGCAACCGGCGAGTTTGCCGGGCGGTACCTGCGCCCCGCGCAGATCAGCCGGCGTAACAAAGGCCGATCGCCGCCGTAAGGACCATCGCCGCGCCGACCGCTTCCAGGCGCAGTCCGAGCCGTGCGGCCAGATGCATATCGGAGGCGCGCGCCGCACGCTCCGATCCGCGCGCATAGCCGTGCACGATGACATCTTGATTGAAATTGTCGTGCGCCTCGTTGCTGCTGGCGAGCCCGACGGAGATCACGAGTACGCCGAACAGCGCGAGGCCGAAGAAGCCGAGCAGGGCGATCAGGAACATCGGAAACATGCCGACCAGGAAGATCGGCAGCAGCGGCACCAACAGCAATGTCTCGGACTGTCGTCGCATGGGAGGCGGCCGGTCAGGACGGGGCTGATCGGAAGAGTCTAGTCCTGGAGGCGGCGGCTTTCAATCGTTGTCATTCCGGGCGCGCGAGGCGCGAGGTCCGGAATCCATTGGGCAGCATGGAGGTGGTTGGATGGATTTCCGGGTTCTCGCTTCGCGAGCCCCGGAATGATGGAGGGATGGGAGCCTACTCCGCCGACATGCCGGCGCGGATCTCGGCGCGCAGCTCGTCGATCAGCTTCAGGCCCTTCTTGGTCTCGACGTGCCAGAACGTCCAGCCGTTGCAGGCCTGGGCGCCTTGCGCCACCGCGCCGATGCGGTGGATCGAGCCGACCTTGTCGCCGAACATGATGGCGCCGTCGGCGCGCACCAATGCGCCGAGCTTCTTCTTGGCGTCGAACAGTTTTGTGCCGGGCATGATCATGCCGCGCTCGATCAGTTCGGAGAACGCGACGCGCGGCGCTTCACGCGCGGTCATGAACGGGGCGAGGCTGGCTTCCGGCAGCGGCTCGACCCTGGCGATGCGCTGCTCAGCGGCCTTCGCATAGGTCTTGTCGCGCTCGAAGCCGATATAGGAGCGGCCGAGGCGTTTTGCGACGGCGCCGGTGGTGCCGGTGCCGTTGAACGGATCGATCACGAGATCGCCGGGCTTCGATGACGACAGCAGCACGCGCGCCAGCAGGCCTTCCGGCTTCTGCGTCGGATGCACTTTCTTGCCGTCGGCGCCCTTGAGGCGTTCCTCGCCGGTGCAGAGCGGGATCAGCCAGTCGGACCGCGCCTGCACGTCTTCATTCGCGGCCTTCAGCGCCTCGTAATTGAACGTGTAGCCCTTGGCCTTTTCGTCGCGCGCGGCCCAGATCATGGTCTCGTGCGCGTTGGTGAAGCGGCGGCCGCGGAAATTCGGCATCGGGTTCGACTTGCGCCAGACGATGTCGTTCAGGAGCCAGAAGCCGAGGTCCTGCATGATCGCGCCGACGCGGAAGATGTTGTGATAGGAGCCGATCACCCAGATCGTCGCCGACGGCTTCATCGCACGGCGCGCGGCAAGCAGCCAGGCGCGGGTGAAGTCGTCATAGGCCGAGAACGAATCGAACTTGTCCCAGTCGTCGTTGACGGCATCGACGTGGGATTCGTCGGGGCGCTTGAGATCGCCCTTGAGCTGGAGATTGTAGGGCGGATCGGCGAACACGAGATCGACCGAACCAGCCTGAAGCTTCGACATCTCGGCGACGCAATCGCCGAGGATGATGCGATGCGAAGGAGACTCGAAATTTGTGCGGGGCGCCCTTGCAGACGCCCCGCGACGCGACTCTACCATGACTCAAGAACTCTGACTCAGGCGACGCTGTCGGCGACGCGGGACCAAACAACCGACTGACCGCTACATTGAAGCGGCAAAGTAAAAATCGACTTAACCCGCCGCTTTGGTGAGCAGACCTCGCGTCGCGTTCTGCGTGCATGTCGTCGCGCACATTCGTCGTGTTTTGCAGGAGATTTCGCGTTTGCTTGCGCCGCGGAAGCAATCATGGCTTCAAAAAGGCTGCAAATTTCTCTCGGAAAAAATTGCTCGACCCTCGGAAAAAATTGCTGGCCTCGGCATGTTGCCGCACTAGGCAATTTTTGCCGGCCACTATATTGATGGAAGCAACGGAAATTTTACGTGTGTGGCGCGTTGAGCTTTCGCGCGTCTGCGCCCAAATGATACCAATCGAGGACTGAGGGAAACCCGCCATGCGCTACGATGATTTCCGCCGCAGCGACGACATCGAGGATCGTCGCGACGATGGTGGAGGCGGCGGTGGCGGAGGCGGGTTCGGCCTGCCCATGGGCGGCGGCGGACTCGGTATCGGCACCATCATCATCCTCGGCCTGGTCGGCTACGCCTTCGGCATCGACCCGCGCATCCTGATCGGCGGCGCCGAGATCCTCACCGGCGGCGGACAGGCACCGACCTACCAGACCGATCGCCAGGCCTCCTCCGGCAAGCGCGGCGCGCCGACCGACGAGATGGGCAGCATGATCTCCGGCATTCTCGGCGAGATCGACGATCGCTGGAGCGAGATCTTCCAGGCCTCGGGCCAGTCTTACACCGGTCCGAAGGTCGTGCTGTTCCGCAACGTCACCAATGGCGGCCGCTGTGGCCGGGCGGAATCGGCGATGGGGCCGTTCTATTGCCCGCCGGATCGCACCATCTTCCTCGACACCTCATTCTTCCGCGAGGTCGAGACGCGCTTCCGCGGCTGCTCCGGCAAGTCGGCGTGCAATTTCACCACCGCCTACATCATCGCGCATGAAGCCGGCCATCACATCCAGAACCTGCTCGGAATCATCCCGCGCGTGACGCGATTGCAGCAGCAGGCCGGCTCGAAGGCGGAGGCGAACGCGCTCCAGGTCAAGGTCGAGCTGCAGGCGGATTGTCTCTCCGGCGTCTGGGTCAATCGCGAGGCGAAGAAGCGGCCGAACTTCCTCGAGCCCGGCGATATCGACGCCGCGCTGACCACCGCGAGCGCGATCGGCGACGACACGCTGCAGCGCCAGGCTACGGGACGCGTCGTGCCCGACTCCTTCACCCACGGCTCCGCGGCGCAGCGCAAGCAATGGTTCATGACCGGCTACCAGCAGGGCACGGTCCAGGCCTGCAATACGTTCGGTAGCGGGGGATAGTGGTCAAGGTCTCGTGCCCCGGACGCTGCGCAGCACGAAGTGATGCGCTGCAGAGCCGGGGCCCACATCGCCGGTCTGCATGTTGCTAAGAATGGGTCCGGCTCCGCGGAGCGGCACTTCGCGCCGCACCGCGTCCGGGACACGAGAGGAAAGATCAATGGCCTCCACTGACGAAACCAAACAATTCATCCCGCTCAACATCGCGGTGCTCACCGTGTCCGACACGCGTGCGCTCAGCGACGACAAGTCCGGCCAGACATTGGTCGATCGTCTCACCGCTGCCGGCCATCATCTCGCCGCGCGCGAGATCGTCACCGACGACGTCGAGGCGATCCGCGCCGTGATCCGCAGCTGGATCGCAGATAGCGGCGTCGACGTCGTTATCACCACCGGCGGCACCGGCTTCACTGGACGCGACGTCACGCCGGAGGCGATCGAGCCGCTGTTCGAGAAGCGCATGGACGGATTCTCGATCGCGTTCCACATGCTGAGCCACGCCAAGATCGGGACGTCGACGATCCAGAGCCGCGCCACCGCCGGCGTTGCCGGCGCCACCTATATCTTCTGTTTGCCGGGCTCGCCCGGCGCCTGCCGCGACGGCTGGGACGGCATCCTTGCAGCCCAGCTCGACTACCGCACGCGCCCGTGCAATTTCGTCGAGATCATGCCGCGCCTGGACGAGCATTTGCGCAGACCGAAGGCGCAAGGCGCGACGGCGTAGGCATAAGTCGAGTATCTTTATTTCCTTCCCCCTTGTGGGGGAAGGTGGCGCGAAGCGCCGGATGAGGGGTATCGATCGGCACGGTGTGCGCGGAGAGATGCCCCTCACCCCAGCGAGCCTGTGTCTGCCAGTTGAGTTGCCCTCTCCCACAAGGGGCGAGGGCGCATTCATGCGCATCTCGCCCGCTGCGACAGCGTTACAAATCCCGCTCCCAGGTCTCTCCAATCAAGTCCTGCCCGAAGCTGTGATGCGGCTCCGTCGCCACCAGCTCGAAGCCGGCACTTTTGTAGATGCCGCGTGCAGCCACCAGAATGCTCTGCGTCCACAGTGTCATCCTGCTGTAGCCGCGCTCGCGCGCGCCCTGGATGCATTGATCGACCAGCGCGCGACCAACGCCGAGGCCGCGTACTTTCTTCTCCACCTGCAACAGACGCAGCTTGGCGATCTCGTCGGTGGCCTTGACGAGGAAGACCGAGCCGACCGGCTCGCCGCCCACTTCCGCGATCCAGCAGTGCTCGCGCTGGGCGTCGTAGTTCCTGATGAACTGCGCGCAGATCTCGGCGACCAGTGCCTCGTAGCTGACATCCCAGCCGTAGTCCGCGGCGTAGGCGGCGCCCTGTCGGGAGATGACCCAGCCCATGTCGCCGACCCGATGGCTGCGCAGCATGAAGGCAGCGCGCTGGACGCGAGATGGCTCCAGCACGGCCTCGATGGTCGCCATGGCCTGCGTGAGCCGCGTCCTATCGTCAGCTGACAGCAGAGCCAGCATCGCGGCGACCTCGTTTTGCGAGCTCAGGTTCAGCTTGGCGTAGGTCTGGCGGCCCTTGGCGGTGAGGCTGAGCTGGTATTGCCTGCGATCCGCGGGCAGGGGCTTTCGCGTGATCAGCCCCTTTTCGTCGAAGCTCTGGACGATGCGGCTGAGATAGCCGGGGTCGAGACCAAGCTCGATTCCGATTTCCTTTGCCGCCAGCTCGTCGCGATGCGCGAGCTCATAGAGCACCCGGGCCTCGCTGAGCGAAAATGGGCTCTTGCCGAGGTGCTGGTCGAGCACACCGAGCTTGCGGGTATAGAAGCGGTTGAAGGCGCGGACCGCTGCGATTTGATGGTCGGCGACCGGTTCGGCCGCCGGGCTTGACGGCGATGATCTGGACGGCATGGGACACCTCGATATTTGCCATTGTCAATTAATTATTTGACATTGGCAAGTATCAGGCCTCAGCCGGTCATGACGATCCGGCTGCGCAGCATGGTCCGGGACGAGCGGCCGAGCCGCCGGAGCAGCCGCGCCTCCGCACGGCGGGCCTGCGGCGGGTAGCCGCCGATCCGGTCGTAATGCTCTCGCGCGATCAGAAGTCCCTGATCGCCGCGCGGGCCGATCAGCCTGCGCGCCACGGCGCGGAGGATGTCGCGCAATCGGGTATCGGCGTAAGGCGAGGGCGCATAGCGGAACACCGCGGCGCGGTCCCGCCCGCTGGTCGCGACGATCTGGATGAACTGGGTGGTTTCCTCGATCCAGCCGGTTTCCAGCACCGCGCCCGCAGGCAGGAACATCAGCCACGGCGAGCGGGCCTGGAGTGCGCCGGCCGCGAGCGCGGCGCCTTGCGAGGATCCCTCGAAACCGACGAAACGGCAGCCTGCGACGTCGGCAACGCGCTCGATGACGCCGTTGCGGGTGCCGTCGACCAGGAGCACTTCGCGGACGAGTCCGGCCGCGGCGCCGGGGACCAGCGCGGCCAGGGTGGCCACCGCCGTCCGCTCGACGCCTTCGGTCGGAATGATGACGCTCAACATGATTGAGGCTTCAATGTCTGCACTTCGGGAGAAGCGTAGCTCGTTATGATGTTGTCATAAACACGTGGCGTTGCCGAGCGCAACTTTCTCGCGGCGCTTCGGCGTGCGATGGTAAACTGCAGCAGCTCTCGCAGCCAAATGTGTCGTAGGCAGGCTGGCAATGTTGCCAAATGTTTCGGCACACGCGCATCCCGAAGCTGTTAACGCGCGGTCTCATGGCGGGTTTGCGCGGAACGCGGGCGGTTGGCTCCTGCAAGGAGGATACGCTCTGCAAGAATGGTTCGTACGGAAAATGTGTGACTTTGGTGCCGGCGGAGACCTCATATGAACGCCGATCAACTCGCCGTCGGTGCGGCGTCAGCGTCGCCGAAGCAGGCGACGCCGCCGACCTTGCGGATCCGCGCGCTGATGCTGGGTGATCGCATCAATGCCTCGGGCCTGGAGATCGGCACGTTGATCTCGTCCACCCCGGCCGCCTTCCGCGTCCATGCCGGGCTCGTCGTGATCTTCCGCTATGGGGTCGTCGTGTTGATCGGCCTGCTTCCTTCGGAGGAGAAGGTCCTCATCGACAACCTGAAATCACGCGTCACCGGAGAGCTCAGCCCCTATGAAGAGGAGATCGCGCAAGCGCAGCTCTGCAACGACGAGGCCGCCGAGGCGATCCAGCCGGGCGGGCCGATCTGCCTCGCCAAATTCTCCGACGACCGGCTGCTGCTGGTTGCGGATGCGCTCGCCAAGAGCACGTCGCTGGCGCGCGACGAGCGCCGCGTCGCCGCGGTCTTCGATGTGATCGAGCCCTTTGCGCGGGAGCTCGCCGAACACGGCCGCACGCCGCGCCGGCGCAGGGGCATCCTGCAACTGATCGGCAACGCATTGCTGGTGCAGCAGCGCGTCGCCGGCCGTGTCGCGATCGCCGAGAAGCCCGACGTGCTCTGGGAGAAGCCCGAGCTCGATCGGCTCTATTCCCGTCTCGAGGACGAATACGAGCTGAAGGAGCGCCTCGACACGCTCGAGCGCAAGCTCACCGCGGTGTCGGAGACCGCCAACGCGCTCACCGACATCATCGATACCCAGCGCTCGCTCCGCCTCGAGATCGCGGTGGTGGTGCTGATCGTGATCGAGGTCGCGATCGGGTGTTTCCAGATCCTGTCCGGGACTCACTGAGCCGCCGCGGCCCGTGGTCGGTCCTGTCGGCTCGCCTCCGACCGCCACGCGGCGATCTCGGCGAGCTCGGCCTCGGGACGCGTCTCGACCGTCTCGCAGCGCCCGATAAAGAGTTCTCCGGCATCGCCTTCGATCGTGACCCATTCGCCTTCACTGAGCACGGCATCGGCGAGATGCGCCCGTCTTCCCGCGGGATCGATCTCCAGTTGCTTGCAGCCGACGACGCAAGGCTTGCCCATCTGCCGCGCCACCAGCGCCGCATGCGAAGTGCGCGCGCCGACCGAGGTGACGATGCCGGCCGCGAGCGCAAAGCCCGCGACGTCGGCGGTGCTGGTATCGGGGCGCAGCAGGATCACCGGCTCACCCGACGCCGCGAGGCGCTGTGCGCTTTCGGACGAGAAGGCCGCGCGTCCGATCCCGATGCCGCCGGAGGCGCCGATGCCGCTGGCTGCCGGCCGGCCCGGAGCCACCAGCCTGGTCTCGGCGAGCGATGCGAGGTCGATCTCCGCAATCCGCGCCAGCGCCTCGTCCCGCGAGATCATCCCTTCGTGCACCAGATCGATCGCGATCCGGGCCGCGGCGCGCGGCGTACGCTTGGCGGTGCGGGTCTGGAGGATCCAGAGCCGGCCGTCCTCGACCGTGAATTCGACGTCCTGGACCTCCGCGAACTCGCTTTCGAGCCGCTTCAGGACCGCACCGAGCTCGGCCTCGATGGTCGGCAGCTCGCGCGCGATGGCCTCGGCGGTATCCGGCGCGCGGCGCCCGGCAACGACGTCTTCGCCCTGCGCATCGAGCACGAGATCGATCATCGGGCGGGGAGCGCCCGTCGAGGGATCGCGCGAGAAGGCGACGCCGGCGCCCGAGGCCAGCCCGCCGTTGCCGAATACCATGGTCTGCACGGTCACGGCGGTGCCTTCCAGCTCTTCGAGATGCTGGAGGCTGCGATAGGTCTGTGCACGTTCGCTGGTCCAGGAGCGATAGACCGCCTGGGCCGCGGCTTCGAGCTGGGCATGGGCGTCCTCGAGCCAACCGCCGGCGCGATCCTCGACCAGCGCCTGCTCGCCGGCGGCGAGCCGCTCGAGCGCTTCGCTGTCGAGCTCGCGGTCGCTGCCGGCGCCTTCAGCTCCGACAAGTTCCGAGATACGCGCGGTCAATAGAGCCGGATCGAGCTCCAGCACGGTTTCGCCGAAGCTCTCCAGGAAGCGGCGGCGGCAGTCCCAAGCGAGCCGGGGCCGGCCGGTCGCGCGGATCAGGCCGTGCACCGCATCGGACGTGCAGCCGACGTTGAGAACGGTGTCGAGCATGCCCGGCATCGATCGCGCGGCGCCCGACCGCACCGACACCAGCAGCGGCTGCCTGCGGTCGCCGAAGCGCCTTCCGGTCGCGCCCTCCAGGAACGCGATTCCCTCCTTCAAGCCAACGCGCAGATGCTGCGCGGCGTGGGCATGGCCGGCGATGATGTCGGCGCAAAGCTTGACCGGCAGCACGAAAGCGGGCGGCACCGGAAGGCCCAGCGCCGCCACGCGGGCGAGGTTGGCGGCCTTGGCGCCGATCTCGTCGGCCGGTCGCACTTCGGTGGATCCGGCGCCGATACGCACGATATGCATGGTGGTCCCCTCAGGCTGCGAGATCGATCATGATGTGACGGCGGAGCAGATGGCCGAACGCCGCCAGGCGGTCGGTCGCGCGTTCGATGGCGCGGGCAAGCTCGATCACCGACAGCGATGTCGCGACGTCGAAGCCGCTGCGGAAAACGAGCGCAGTCGTCGCACGCTCGCACGCGTCGCCGGCGTGCTCGGCGTCGATCAGGCGGCTGACGGCGGAGAGCGCGTCCTCGGAATCGGCCCGCCGTCCCTCCGGCACGTCGATCGCCGCGGCAACACCGCTGGCCGCCACTTCGGTCGCGGTCGCCGCCACCGTGCAAAGTTCTGCCAGCGACGCCAGCAGAGCGGGATCGGTTCGTTCGGGCATCAGCGAGGCGATGAATGCGGCCTGCTCCAGCTCGTCGACGGCCTCCTCGGCACGGTCGATCAACTGGCCGATCAGCGGACGGGCATTGAGGCGGTCGACCTCGTTGCGGCCCTCGAGCGCGATGCGATCGGCCTTTTGCTCGATCGCGCCGCAGCGTTGCACCAGCAGCTTGCCGTCGGCGGGCTGGCCGGCCCGCAACGCGGCGACATGGCGCGTGATCGCGGCGACGAGATCGTGGGCGAGGCCGATCTGGCGCAGCACGGCGGCAAGCAGGGCGCCGTCGACGCGATCCAGATGCCGCATCAGGTCGGCTTCGATCTGGTCGCGCACCGTCCTCACCGAGCGACCCGCGAGCAGCGCCTCGGTGGAGGCACGGAGCGAAGCCTTGAGGAAATCGATCGCGGCGCCGCGGCCCAGCGCCTGATCGAGCCGCTCGCCGAAGCCGATCCGCGAGGGAGCGGCGTTCCTGACCGCAGACCCCAGCAGATCGTTGCCGCCGAGCTCGAGGAAGCCGCGATGGCCGATCTGTTGACGTGCCGCCCATTCCAGGATGCGGGCCGCATCGTCCTTGGCGACCCAGGTCCTGAGCAGTTTGCGCGCCTTGTTCCAGTCGATCAGAAAGACCAGTGCGGCACCGAGCGCCGCGAGGAATTCGTTGCGATCGGCGGCGTGGTCCGCCTGATATTGTCCGGTGACGAGATAGAAGGAATTGTCTTCGCCGAGGCCAGCTGCGGTGTGACGGTCAAGCCCGCTCCATGTCGCGTCGAACTTGTCGAACAGTGACATGAAGAATTTCGCCCGCGCCAGATGCACGTCGGTGTAGGTGACGGTGACCGCATTCTTCCTGACCGCGACCACCACGACGTGTGCGTCCGTGGTGCCGATGTCGTTCTGGATCAGGAGGCGGCCGCCGGCCCGTGTGGCCATGGTGTCGAGGCCGGGATGATTGAACTTGAGACCTCGCGTTGCGTTCAGCCCCTTCATGAAGGCAGCGACGGCCGGCCGGTCCTCGCTGTGCAGACCGAAGACATGGGCGCCGTCGAGCACTTCTTCCGAGCAGCTTGCGGCAAGCCTGTTGAGCTGCTTGTGCAGGTCCATGACGAGACGGTGCAGGCTGTCGCCGGCGGTGTCGGCGACGCCGGTCAGACGCGCGATGCGAGACATCTCGATCTCGCAGGTGGCCTCGAGCAGGCCGGCGGCGCGGATCGCGTCGAGCCGCGCCCGCGCCTTCTCGCCTTCGCCGGCCGCGCCGGCACCGACGGCGCGGATCATGGTCGCCGCGTCGTCCTGAATGTCCTCCATCAGCTTTCCGAGGTCGGGGGCCGCGAGCCGCCCCCGTCCAATCAGGTGAGCGCCGCCGATGAGTGCTGCGATCCTGGCGGGGGCGATGCCGGCCGTCTGGCTTTCGAGGCTGAGGACGTTGACGAGCCGGTCGGGCTCCTGTGCACGCTGGGCGGCCGCCTGTAATGCGCTCATCCGCACCTTGATGCGGTCGTTGGCTGCGAGCCCTTCCGCCACCAAGACGGGCAGCAGGATGTCGCCTTGTCCGAGCTCTTCGATGATGTGGGTCTTCATGATCTGTCCGCTCGATGAATGATGCGGTCTCTATGCCACGAGACTCTGACGGCCTCGTTGCGGCAGATCATTCATAAAAATGTCACGTGAGGTGGCGCCCGCGGATCACGGCAGCGCAATGGCGCGCGATCGTCAGCTCTTCATTGGTTGGAATGACGCGCACATCGACAGCGCTATCGCCGCCGCTGATCCGCTCGCGCGCCGCCTCATTCGCAGCCGCATCGATCCGCACGCCGAGCCAGCCGAGCCGCGCGCCGATCGCGCTGCGGATCTCCTTGGCATGCTCGCCGATGCCGCCGGTGAAGACCAGGCAATCCAGTCCTTCGAGCGTCGCCGCCATCATCGCGATCTCTTGCGCCGCGCGGAAGGTGAAGAGATCGATCGCCTCTTGCGCCGCGATCTCGCCGCTCGCCAGCAGCGTGCGCATGTCGGCGGAGAGGTCGGAGACGCCGAGGAGGCCGGACTCGTGATAGAGCAGGTGCTGGATTTCTTCGGCCGACATCTTCTCGTGCTGTTGCAGATAGAGCAGCACACCGGGATCGATCGTGCCTGAGCGTGTGCCCATCACGAGACCATCAAGCGGCGTCAATCCCATCGTGGTGTCGACGCTGCGGCCGTCGCGGAGCGCGCAGAGGCTGGCGCCGTTGCCGAGATGCGCGATGACGGTGCGTTTGGCGACGAGCTGCGGCGCGATCTCGGCGAGGCGGCCGGCGACATATTCGAACGAGAGGCCGTGAAAGCCGTAGCGTCGGACGCCGCGCTCCTCATACCGCCTCGGAATCGCAAAGCGGCTCGCGGGCGGGAGCATGCTGTGATGGAAGGCGGTGTCGAAGCAGGCGATCTGCGAAAGCGCAGGCCGGATCGCCGCAAGCGCGCGAATTGGCGCGAGGCTCCGCGGCTGGTGCAGCGGTGCCAGTGGGGTCAATGTTTCGAGCTTCGCGACGACCTCGTCCGTTACAACGGCCGGGCCCGAATGATCCGGCCCGCCGTGAACGATGCGATGGCCGGCTGCGCTCAGGCTGTGCTCGCCGAACCGGTCCTCGATGAAGGCGAGCACGTCGGCGAACAGATGGCCGCCGTCGGCATCGGCCGCGTCTCTTCGTGTCTCGAACAAATCTTCACCCGCGGGACTCTTCACCACGAGCCGGGGTCTTGCCTCGTGCTCGTCGAGCAGGCCCTTGCAAAGCAAGTTGGGGTCGCCCGCCGATATCTCGAACAGGCCGAACTTGATGCTCGACGATCCCGAATTGAGGACGAGGACCGTGTCCGGCATGGCTAGTCGCCGGCCTCGGTCGGCGTGTTGCCGCCGGAGCTGTTGGGCCAGACCCAGCCCAGGATCTCGGGCATGTCCTCGCCGTGCTCCCTCACATAGTGCGAATGCTCGATCAGCTTGTCGCGGAATTGCTGCTTGGCCTGCGCGGCTTTGGCTGCAAGCCCGGGCACGCGTTCGATCGCCTCGATCGCGAGGTGGTAGCGGTCGAGCTCGTTGAGCACGACCATGTCGAACGGCGTCGTCGTGGTGCCTTCCTCGGCAAAGCCGCGCACATGCATGCCGGCGTGGTTGGTGCGGTTATAGGTCAGGCGATGGATCAGATAGGGATAGCCGTGATAGGCGAAGATCACGGGCTTGTCCGTCGTGAACAGGCTGTCGAAATCGCGGTCGGACAGCCCGTGCGGATGCTGGTCCTGCGGCTGCAGCGTCATGAGATCGACGACGTTGACGACGCGGATCTTCAGGTCCGGCAGCGTCTTGCGCAGCAGATCGACGGCGGCGAGCGTCTCCAGCGTCGGCACGTCGCCGGCGCAGGCCATCACGACGTCAGGTTCGTCGCCGGCCTTCTCCGTTCCGGCCCAGCTCCAGATGCCGATGCCGGCATCGCAATGCGTGGCCGCGTCCTGCATCGAGAGCCATTGCGGCGCCGGCTGCTTGCCGGCGACGATGACGTTGATGCGGTTGTAGGTGCGCAGGCAGTGGTCGGCGATCCACAGCAGCGTGTTGGCATCCGGGGGGAAGTAGATGCGGACGATGTCGGCCTTCTTGTTGGCGACGAGATCGACGAAGCCGGGGTCCTGATGGCTGAAGCCGTTATGGTCCTGCCGCCAGACATGCGAGGTCAGGAGATAGTTGAGCGAGGCGATCGGGCGCCGCCACGGCAGCTCGCGCGTGACCTTCAACCATTTGGCGTGCTGGTTGAACATGGAATCGACGATGTGGATGAACGCCTCGTAGCAGGAGAAGAAGCCGTGCCGGCCGGTGAGCAGATAGCCTTCGAGCCAGCCCTGGCAGAGATGCTCGCTCAGCACCTCCATGACGCGGCCGTCCTGCGCCAGATGCACGTCGTAAGGTTCGATCGGCTCCATCCAGACCCGCTCGGTCTCCTCGAACACCGCGTCCAGACGGTTTGACGCGGTCTCGTCCGGGCCCATGATGCGGAAGTTGCGTTCGCCAGCGTTGAGGCGGATGACATCGCGCAAAAATTTACCGAGCTCGCGCGTCGCTTCGGCCACGACGCCGCCGGGCCGCGGCACGTCGACGGCGAAGCTGCGGAAGTCCGGCAGCTTCAGCTCTTTCTTGAGCAGCCCGCCATTGGAATGTGGATTGGCGCCCATGCGCCTGTTACCGCCGGGCGCGAGCGCCTGAAGCTCCGGGATGAGCGCGCCGCTCGCGTCGAACAGTTTTTCGGGCTCGTAGCTGCGCATCCAGTCTTCGAGCACTTTGAGGTGCGCCGGGTTCTCGCGGCAGCCTGCGACAGGGACCTGATGCGCGCGCCAAAAACCCTCGACCTTCTTGCCGTCGACCTCCTTCGGGCCGGTCCAGCCCTTCGGGCTGCGCAGCACGATCATCGGCCAGCGCGGCCGTTCGACCGCCTTGCGGCCGTCGCGGGCGTGCTGCTGGATCGAGCGGATGCTGGCGAACGCGACGTCGAGCGCGTCCGCCATGGCCTGGTGCATCAATTTGGGATCGTCGCCCTCGACGAACAGCGGCTCGTGGCCCAGCCCTCGGAAGAGATCGCGGATCTCGCTGTCCGGCATCCGGCCGAGCACGGTCGGATTGGCGATCTTGTAGCCGTTGAGATGCAGGATCGGCAGCACCGCACCGTCATGGGCGGGGTTCAGGAACTTGTTGGAGTGCCAGGACGCAGCTAACGGCCCGGTCTCGGCTTCGCCGTCGCCGACCACGCAGGCGACGATCAGATCGGGATTGTCCAGCGCCGCGCCATAGGCATGCACCAGCGCGTAGCCGAGCTCCCCGCCTTCGTGGATCGAGCCCGGAGTTTCCGGCGCCGCGTGGCTCGGAATGCCGCCGGGGAACGAGAACTGCCGGAACAGCTTGCGCAATCCGTCCGCATCGCGCGCGATGTCCGGATAGATCTCGCTGTAGCTGCCTTCCAGATAGGTGTTGGCGACCATGCCCGGGCCGCCATGGCCGGGGCCGCAGACATAGAGCACGCTGACATCAAGTGCGCGAATGACGCGGTTGAGATGGGCGTAGATGAAGTTCAGGCCCGGCGTCGTGCCCCAATGGCCGAGCAAGCGCGGCTTGATGTGCTCGGGGCGCAAGGGTTCTCGCAGCAGCGGATTGTCGAGCAAATAGATTTGCCCGACGGAGAGGTAGTTTGCGGCGCGCCAGTAGCGATCGAGGAGATCAAGGTCGTTGCTCGCTGAGGCCGATTGTTGTTGATTTGTCATGTTCCTGCTGACCTTCACCCGGCGATCGTCACCAACATTGTTCCGCGGTGATCGATCCCTGACCGGCATCAAACGAAATCATTGCGACGGGCATGTTGCGTGAGGTCAAACGGCCGAGCCCGAAATTTGGGCGGCTACTGTGCATGGGGTTGTTTTCCCATTTTTTGTTTGCGTTCTTGATTTGTTCCGTTTGCGTGCTATCTTGGCTGCATGAGTCCAGCAGCATCCTCTCATGCTCTCAAGCACCCGCCGGTCAAGGCGCCCTCCGAGCCGGCGGGTGTGGACTCTGACTTTCCGGAACTCGGCGTCGCCATCGATCGTGCGCGCCGGCGAGGGCGGGGCGCCCAGTCCAATGCCAGCGGCCGCTACGAGGCCGAGGCGCGCGTCGCCTTCGACGACGGCTGGCAGAGCCTGGAAGAGCTGCCGCCGTTCAAGACCAGCGTGGGGATCGATACCTCGCGCAAGGTGATCACTCGCAACGACTCCCCCGATATCGGCTTCGATCGCTCGATCAATCCCTATCGCGGCTGCGAGCACGGCTGCGTCTATTGTTTCGCACGGCCGACCCACGCCTATCTCGGCCTGTCGCCAGGGCTCGACTTCGAGTCGAAACTGTTCGTGAAGCCCGATGCGCCGGCGCTGCTGGAGAAAGAGCTCGCCGCGACCGGCTACGAGCCGCGGATGATCGCAATCGGCACCAACACCGATCCCTACCAGCCGATCGAGCGTGAGCGCAAAATCATGCGTGGCATCCTGGAAGTGCTGGAGCGTGCCGGCCATCCCGTCGGCATCGTCACCAAGTCGGCGCTGGTGGTGCGCGACATCGACATTCTCGCGCGAATGGCCAAGCGCAACCTCGCCAAGGTCGGGATCTCCGTCACCTCGCTCGATCCGAAGCTGGCGCGCGCCATGGAGCCGCGGGCCTCGACGCCGCCGAAGCGGCTGGAGGCGCTGAAGCAGCTCTCGGACGCCGGCATTCCCACCACCGTGATGGTCGCGCCCGTGATCCCCGCGCTGAACGATGCCGAGATCGAGCGCATTTTGGACGCCGCCGCCCATGCCGGCGTCAAGGAAGCCTCCTATGTGCTGCTGCGGCTGCCGCTGGAAGTGCGCGATCTCTTCCGCGAATGGCTGATGGCGAACTACCCGGACCGCTATCGCCACGTCTTCACGCTGATCCGCGACATGCGCGGCGGCCGCGACTACGACGCCAAATGGGGCGAGCGGATGAAGGGCACGGGACCTATGGCCTGGACCATCGGCCGCCGTTTCGAGATCGCCTGCGAGCGGCTCGGGCTGAACAAGCGGCGCTCCAAGCTGACAACGGATCACTTTGCGCGGCCGAAGCGGAACGGCGATCAGCTCAGCCTGTTCTGAGCGTAAGTGGAAGAGGTGTCGTATGAGTAAGGACGTTCGGCCCCCGTTGCCCCGGCTCACCGTCATCACGCTCGGCGTCGGCGACATCCGCGCCAGCATCGCCTTTTACGACGCACTCGGCTTCTCGCGCCGGCTGAAGGCAACCGGCGAGGCGGTGGCGTTCTACGATACCGGCGGTCCGGTGCTCGCGCTGTTTCCGTGGGATCAGCTCGCCGCCGATGCGAAGCTGCCTGACGGTCCCAGGCCTGCGGCCTTCCGCGGAATGACCCTCGCCTGGAACTGCCGGACACGTGAGGAAGTCGATGCGGTGCTGGCCTTCGCGCTCGGCAAGGGCGCAAAACTGCTGAAGGCGGCGCACGAGACCGATTACGGCGGCTATTCCGGCTATTTCGCCGACCCCGATGGCCATCCCTGGGAGGTTGTGGTCGCGCCAGGCATCGAGGTCGGGGACGACCGACGGGTGCATCTGGCGGAGTAGGGCTCGCCTGAATAACGGGAATTGTCGGGGGTTCCCGGTTGCGCAGGCCGGGGCGGTTGCGCACCATCCCGGCCATGATTCGGGACAAGAAGCCAGCCAAAGTCGCGGCAAAGAAGGGCGCAGCGAAGAAGGCTGCGCCGGCCAAGGCAGGTAAAGCGGCTGCACCCAAACCAACGGGCGCGGCCGCCGGGAAGAAGGGCATCATCGCCATTGCGCCGCCGAGCTTCCGCCGCGAGCGCGCGCTGATCAAGCGCGGCGTCTGGCCGGTTGCCGGCTGCGACGAGGCCGGCCGCGGGCCGCTGGCCGGTCCGGTGGTGGCCGCTGCCGTGATCCTCGATCCCGACCGCATCCCGCGCGGCATCGATGATTCCAAGCGCCTGACGGCTGAGGAGCGCGAAAGACTGTTCGACAAGATCTGTGCGACCGCACAGGTCTCCGTTGCCGTCGCCTCGCCAGCGCGAATCGACCGCGACAACATCTTGCGTGCCTCGTTGTGGGCGCTGAAGCGCGCCGTGGTGGCGCTGCCGGAGGCGCCCCGGCACGTCTTCGTCGACGGCCGCGACCGGCTGGACACGCTTTGCGATTGCGAGGCCGTGATCGGCGGCGACGGTATCGTGCTGTCGATCGCTGCGGCCTCCATCATCGCCAAGGTGACGCGCGACCGCCTGATGTGCGCGCTGGCGCAGGACTGCCCCGGCTACGGCTTCGAGCAGCACAAGGGCTACGGCGTCCCCGAGCACCTCGAGGCGCTGAACCGCCTCGGTCCCACCATCCACCACCGCCGCTTTTTTGCTCCGGTCGCAGCGGCGCGCGCCAAGCACATGCCCTGGACCGTCGAGCCGGTGCAGGATCTGTTTGCGGTGACCGAGGTGCAGGTGGAAGCGTCCGTCGAGATCGACGCCTCGGCAGGGCTCTAAGGGCCAGCCCCCGCAGTTCGGCTCCGTCATGGCCGGGACAAGCCCGGGCATGACGAGCAGACGGTCGTTGCCACGACGCGTGACGCCCTTTATCAAAACAGATGTGAGCGAATAGGGCCGGCTGCACGGGTTGGCTGCATCTTTCGGACGTTGCATGCGGTTTACCTCCCTGGTCATCGAGCTCATTCGCGCCCGGCCGCGGCTGATCGTGTGGATCGCCGTGCTGCTGCAGGCTTTGATGTGGCTGTTCGTGGCGCTGGTGTTCTACCGCAGCCCGCCTGGCACGCTGGCGACGCTGCTGGCTTTCGGACGCGAATACCAGGTCGGTACCGATCTCGGGCCGCCCTTGCCGGTCTGGCTCGCCGACATCGCCTATCGCGCCGCCGGCGGCCACATGTTCGGCGTCTATGTGCTGGCCCAGCTCTGCGAGATCGCGACCTTCATCGCGCTCTATCATCTGTCCCGCGCCGTGGTCGGCTCGCAACAGGCCGTGCTCGCCGTGCTCTTGACCATGACGGTGCTCGCCTTCTCGTCGTCAGCGCTCGACTTCGGCCCCCTCGTGCTGGCCCGGCCGCTCTGGGCGCTGCTGCTGCTGCACTCCTGGCAGATCATCGGCCAGCGTCGCGGCAACGCCTGGTTCGCCTGGTCGATCGAGGCAGGCCTGCTGCTACTGACGACGCCCGCGGCGATCTTCCTGCTGTTGCTGCTCGTCGTGTTCGCGGTCTCGACCGCCGGCGGCCGCCGGACCCTGCGCACGCTAGATCCGCTGTTTGCGCTGATCGTCGTCGCCGTTCTGGCGCTGCCCTATGCGGTCTGGCTGATGCGGGCCGAGACGCTTGCGATGCCGGCCCTGCCGCAAGTCGCGGAGCTCAGTACCCGCGCGCTGCATGCGGCCTGGCTGCTCGGCGGCCTCGTGCTCGGGGCCGCCGCGATCCCGGCGCTGACCTTCCTCAACACCGGCCTGTTCGCCATCAAGGGCGAGGAGCCGCCGATCATCTTCCGGCCGCCGGTCGCGCCGCTCGCGCGCAACTTCGTGTATTTCTTCGCGCTCGCCCCGGTGCTGGGCGCCGTGCTGATCTCCGGCCTGCTCGGGCTCGACTCCGTCGTCGGTGGCGCCGGCGTCGTGCTGGTCATGTCCGGGCTTGCCGTGGTCGTCGCGTCCGGAGATCTCATTGCCATGCGCCGCGCGCGCATGCTGCGCATGGTGTGGGCCGCCGCCGTCGTGGCGCCGGCCGTGGGCGTCGTGCTCGCCGTCCTGTTCATGCCCTGGACCGGGACCAACGAGATCGCGACCTCGATGCCGGCACGCGCGATCTCGGACTTCTTCGACGAGAGCTTCGCCCGCCGCACCAACCATCGCCTGCGCGCCGTTGCCGGCGAGACGCAGTTGGCGAGCCTGATCACGCTGCATTCCGGCCGGCCGCATCTGTTCATCGACGCCGACCCTGCGCGCACGCCGTGGATCAATCAGGCCAAGTTCAGCGAGACCGGCGGCGTCGTAGTCTGGCGCGCCGCCGATACCGCCGGCACGCCGCCACCCGATATTCTCAAGCGCTTTCCTGGCATCGTGCCGGAAGTGCCGCGCGCCTTCGAATGGCTGGTGACGGGTCGGCAGCAATTGTTGCGTATCGGCTGGGCCATCGTGCGGCCGAAGGGGACGTAGCCACGGTCGTCATTCCGGGGCGCGGCAAAGCCGCGAGCCCGGAATCCATTCACCCACCAACTCTGTCGCTCGATGGATTCCGGGCTCTCGCTTCGCGAGCCCCGGAATGACATGGCATGTGTAGCTACGTCGCGCCTTGCTCCAGCACCTTCGCGATCGCCCGCAAATCCTGCCAGGCCAGCCGCTTGTACGACGGCGAGCGGAGCAGATAGGCCGGATGGAACGTCGGCAGCGCGCGGATGGTGCGCCCGCCGGCGTCGTAGTCGAACCAGCGCCCGCGCGTGCGCATGATGCCCTCGCGCGTTCCCAGCAGCGTCTGCGTCGAGGGATTGCCGAGCGTCACCAGCACGTCTGGATTCACCAGCTCGATCTGGCGCTGAATGAAGGGCAGGCAGATCTGCGTCTCCTGCGGCGTCGGCGTGCGGTTGCCGGGCGGCCGCCAGGGAATCACGTTGGCGATGTAGGCGGTGCTGCGATTGAGCCCGATCGCGCCGATCATCAGGTCGAGCAGCTTGCCGCTGCGCCCGACAAAGGGCAGGCCCTCGATGTCCTCGTCACGGCCCGGCGCCTCGCCGACGAACATGATGCGCGCCTGCGGATTGCCGTCGGCGAACACCAGCCGCGTCGCGGTGTGTTTCAGCGCGCAGCCCTCGAAGCTTTGCATGAGCTCGCGTAGCGCCTCCAGCGTCGGCGCGGTGCGCGCGGCCTCGCGTGCCGATGCGATCGCGACGTCGGGGGCCGGCGCAGCCTCGCCGCGCATCACCGTCGGCGCGGCGAGCGGTCGCGGGGCCTCGGCCGGAGGTGCCGCGCGCGGGGCCGGCGGTGGGGCATCCAATTCCGCCAGGCGGTCGATCGGTTCCTCGGCGAGCGCGCAATCGACGCCGGCCTCCAGATAGAAGGCAAGAAGCTCGCGGACGGTGGGTGCGGGTTCGGGTATCATGGGAAAGTCTGACTATTAGTTCAGTTTAAGGCGCCTTGCACCCCGGTGAAACGCATTTCCGTGGTTGTCCTACCCGGAAAAATCGGAAACAAGAGGGCGCAAATGACCAAGGACCGTCTCAAGGGCTGAGATCAGATGAGCACCGAAGAACTTCCTCCGCGCGAATCCATGGAATTCGACGTCGTCATCGTCGGCGCCGGCCCCTCGGGCCTGTCCGCCGCGATCCGGCTGAAGCAGCTCAATGCCGATCTCAACGTCGTGGTCGTGGAGAAAGGCTCCGAGGTCGGCGCGCATATTCTCTCGGGTGCCGTGATCGATCCGGCCGGGCTCGACAAGCTGGCCCCGGACTGGCGCGAGGATTCCGACTGCCCGCTGAAGACCCAGGTGAAGGACGATCGCTTCTATTGGATGACGGCCGGCGGCGCGATCAAGCTGCCGAACTTCATGATGCCGCCGCTGATGGACAATCATCACTGCTTCATCGGCTCGCTCGGCAATGTCTGCCGCTGGCTGGCGCGGAAGGCCGAGGCGCTCGGCGTCGAGATCTATCCGGGCTTTGCCGCTGCCGAGGTGCTCTATGACGAGGGGGGCAGGGTCAAGGGCATCGCCACCGGCGACATGGGCATCGGCCGCGACGGCAAGCCGAAGGATTCGTTTACCCGCGGCATGGAATTGCTCGGCAAGTACACGCTGTTCGCCGAAGGCGCTCGCGGCAGCCTGACCAAGCAACTCATCGCGAAGTTCGCGTTGGATGCCAACAGCGAGCCGGCGAAGTTCGGCATCGGCCTCAAGGAGGTCTGGCAGATCGATCCGGCGAAGCATCAGAAGGGAACGATCCAGCATTCGTTCGGCTGGCCTCTCGACCTGAAAACCGGCGGCGGCTCGTTCCTCTATCATTACGACGACAATCTCGTCGCCGTCGGCTTCGTCGTGCATCTGAACTACGACGATCCCTACCTGTCGCCGTTCGACGAGTTCCAGCGCTTCAAGACTCATCCGTCGATCCGCGGCACCTTCGAGGGCGCCAAGCGGCTCGCTTACGGTGCGCGCGCCATCACCGAGGGCGGTTATCAGTCGGTGCCGAAGCTCAGCTTCCCCGGCGGCGCGCTGATCGGTTGCGCGGCCGGCTTCGTCAACGTGCCGCGCATCAAGGGCGTGCACAATGCGATGGGCACCGGCATGCTCGCAGCCGAGCACGTCGCAGCAGCGCTCGCCGCCGATCGCAGCAATGACGAGTTGGTCGAGTACGAGAACGCCTGGCGCTCGTCCTCCGTCGGCAAGGACCTGTTCCTGGTGCGCAACGTCAAGCCGCTGTGGTCGAAGTTCGGCACCGTGCTCGGCGTCGCGCTCGGCGGCCTCGACATGTGGTGCAACACGCTGTTCGGCGCCTCGCTGTTCGGCACCCAGTCTCATGCCAAGCCCGACCGCGCCACGCTCGATCCGGCCAAACAGCATGCGCCGAAGAACTACCCGAAGCCGGACGGCAAGATCTCGTTCGACAAACTGTCCTCGGTGTTCCTGTCCAACACCAACCACGAGGAGGACCAGCCGGTCCATCTCAAGGTCACGGACATGAACTTGCAGAAGACCTCCGAACACGACGTGTTCGCCGGTCCTTCGAATCGCTATTGCCCGGCCGGCGTCTATGAATGGGTCGAGGAGGGCTCGAGCCCGCGCTTCCAGATCAACGCCCAGAACTGCGTTCACTGCAAAACCTGCGACGTGAAGGATCCCAACGGCAACATCACCTGGGTTCCCCCGGAGGGCGGCGGCGGTCCGAACTACGAGGCGATGTGAGAACGGGCCGGGCAAGCGGATTAGGTCACAAAGCGATCCGGCGCACGTTCGCGTGAGGAGGGGGCCGCGGCGACGGGTCGCGGCCACGATAAGGCCATAGTAGCGGCGTCTTGGGGCTGCTCCGGACCGGTGACTTGGCCGATTTGGGGCGCGCGGAGGGGGGCTGTCCGGTCCGAATCCTTGCGGCGAAGCGCCAAAAGCGGCATTGTCGGCCTGACGGTTCCGGGTCCCAATGCCACCGGCCGCGTTCGCATGCGATACGGCCCTCTGCTGCAAACCCAGGCACTACCAACTCAAGGCGAGCCCTGATGTTTTCAAATCGTTTCAACCGCTGGACTGTTGCCGCCATCGCCCTCATGGGCACAGCGATCGCGACCGTCCCGGGCAGGGTCCTGGCGCAGACGCCGGATCACCCGGAGAACACGGCGGCGCAGTTTCCGACCCGAAACGATCTGAAGTCGCTCACCGGGGCCGGCAGCTATCTCGCCGCCCGCCACGCCAGCGTCGAGCGTGACGCGGCCTCCGCCGCCGCATTCTACCGCTCCGCCCTGCGCACCGACCCCAAGAACAACGAGCTGCTCGACCGCGCCTTCATCTCCTCGGTCGCCGACGGCGACATCGAGGAGGCGGTCAAGCTCGCCGAGCGCGTCCTCACCATCGACAAGACCAACCGCGTCGCACGTCTCGTCGTCGGCGTGCATGATCTCAAAGTGAAGAAGTATGCCGCCGCGCAGACCAACATCAACCAGTCGATCCGCGGTCCGATCACCGATCTCGTCGCCACGCTGCTGTCCGGTTGGGCCGCCTATGGTGCGGGCGATGCCAAGGGCGGTGTCGCCACCATCGACAAGCTGGCCGGCCCCGAATGGTACCCGCTGTTCAAGGACCTCCACGCCGGCATGATCCTCGAGCTCTCCGGCAAGGAGAAGGACGCCGGCACCCGCTTCGAGCGCGCCTACAAGCTAGACGATTCCATGCTGCGCGTGACCGAGGCCTATGCGCGCTGGCTGTCGCGCAACAAGGATTCCGGCGCCGCGACCACCGTCTACCAGGCCTTCGACAAGAAGCTGGCGCGTCATCCGCTGATCCAGGAAGGCCTGCGCGAGACCAAGGCCGGCAAGAAAATGCCGCCGCTGGTCGATTCCGCCCAGGCCGGCGCCGCCGAAGCGCTCTACGGCATCGGCGCCACGCTGACCCGCCGCGGCGGCGAGGATCTCGCGCTGGTCTATCTCCAGCTCGCGCTCTACCTCCAGCCGACCCATCCGCTGGCGCTGCTCTCGCTCGCCGATCTCTACGAATCGGTGAAGCGGCCGCAGATGGCGATCAAGGTCTACGAGCGCGTGCCGGCGAGCTCGCCGCTCAAGCGCAACGCGCAGATCCAGCTCGCCATTGATCTGGATTCCGCCGACCGCACCGACGAGGCGATCAAGATCCTCAAGGGCGTCACTGCCGAGGATGCCAAGGACCTCGAAGCCATCATGGCGCTCGGCAATATCGAGCGCGGCCGCAAGAGGTTCGGCGATTGCGGGGCGACCTATTCGCAAGGCATCGACGCGCTGACACCCGGCAACGACAAGGCCAACAGCGTCTGGTATTATTATCGCGGCATCTGCGAGGAGCGCTCCAAGCAGTGGGCCAAAGCCGAGGCCGACATGAAGAAGGCACTCGAGCTGCAACCCGACCAGCCCCACGTCCTCAACTATCTCGGCTATTCCTGGATCGACCAGGGGATCAACCTCGACGAAGGCATGAAGATGATCAAGCGCGCCGTCGAGCAGCGTCCCGACGACGGCTACATCGTCGATTCCCTCGGCTGGGCCTATTACCGCATCGGCAATTACGAGGAGGCGGTGAAGAATCTCGAGCGCGCGATCGATCTGAAGCCCGAGGATCCCACCATCAACGACCATCTTGGCGACGCTTACTGGCGCGTCGGCCGCACGCTGGAAGCCAAATTCCAGTGGGCGCATGCCCGCGATCTCAAGCCCGAGCCGGAAGAGCTGCCGAAGATCGAAGCCAAGATCGCCAACGGCATGACCGACGACAGTACGAACTCTTCGGCCGCGCAGGCGGACAAGAAGAAGGACGACGGCAAGGGCGGCTAGTGAGTTCTGGGGGTTGATCGCCGATGCCGGCGTTGATTGAGGAAGGACGGGCGAAGGTCAATTTGAGCCTTCGCGTCGTCGGCCGTCGTGCCGACGGCTATCATGATCTCGAAAGCGTGGTCGCGTTCGCCGACTGCGCCGACCGGCTCACGCTGGAGCCGGGCGGCGAGCTGAAGCTCGTCACCACCGGACCGCTGGCCGCGGCTTGCGGCGACACCGCCGACAATCTCGTGCTCAAGGCCGCCAGGCTGCTCGCCGAGGCGGTGCCGGACCTGAAGCTCGGCGCGTTCGCGCTCGACAAGGTGCTGCCGGTTGCCGCCGGCATCGGCGGCGGCTCGGCCGACGCCGCCGCGGCGCTGCGGCTCCTGGCGCGCCTCAACAATCTGTCGCTCGATGATCCCCGCTTGCAGAAGGTCGCGCTCGCGACCGGCGCCGACGTGCCGGTGTGCCTCGTCTCGCGCGCCTGCGACATGACCGGCGTCGGCGAGCAGCTGCTGCCGCTCGCGCTGCCGAGCATGCCTTGCGTGATGGTCAATCCGCGCGTGCCTGTTGCCACCAAGGACGTGTTTCAGGAGCTAGGCCTGCGCAACGGTCAATTGCTGGTCGGCGTCACCGACGTCATCCGCGCTCCGGCCTGGCCGGAAGAGGGCGGATCGATTGCCGATTGGGTTGGCGTTCTCGAACGCGTTCCCAACGATCTCGAAGCGCCGGCGCTGCGGATCCAGCCTGTGATCGGCAAGGTGCTGGAAGCCTTGCGCGACTCCCCCGGCGTCAAGCTCGCCCGCATGTCCGGCTCGGGTGCGACGTGCTTTGCGATCTATGGCGCGGCAAACGAAGCGCATGCCGCCGCTGAACAGATCCGGCGCGACCATCCCGGCTGGTGGGTGCATGCGGGGATGTTGAGCTAGACGCTTCTCGTCATTGCGAGCGTAGCGAAGCAATCCAGGCTATCACCGCGGTGGGATTCTGGATTGCTTCGCTGTGCTCGCAATGACGCGGATAGGCCTGAGCTAACCCGCGGCGTCCTCAGTCAGCCCCAAGAACCGCCGGATCTCGCCGAGCACCTCGTCCGGCTTGTCATGCTGCAGCCAGTGTCCGGCGCCGGCGATGGTCTCGATGCGTGCGTTCTGGAAATACCGCTCCAGGCCTGCGGCCCTGGCGCCGGCGAGAAAGCTTTCACCGGCGTTGAGCAGCAGCGTCGGGCAGGCGATGCGGCCCCACAGCGCGACGTGATCGTCCGGCCAGAGCCGGTGCGGCGCCGAGGCGCGCTGATAGGGATCGAATTTCCAGCTATAGGAGCCGTCCTCGTTCTGCCGTGCGCCGTGAGTGGCGAGATGCAGCGCGAGGTCGCGGGCGAGGCGCTTGTTGTGAAGCACCATCTGCGCCGCAGCGTCCTCGAGGGTCGCATAGCGGCGCGGTGTGCGGTCGTGCAGTTTGTCGAGCTGGCCGCCCCATTTGCCGATGCGCTCATGCACTGGGGCCTTTGGCGTATCCGGCAACATGGTTACGCCGTCGAGCACCACCAGCTTCGAGACCTGCTCAGGGAATGACCCCGAGAAGATCAGGCTCACCATGCCGCCCATGGAATGGCCGATGAGAGTGACCTCCGGCGCCGCGATGACGCGAACGAGCTGGGCGAGATCGTAGACATATTCGGTCAGTGCGTAGCTGCCGCCCTTGGTCCATTCGGAATCGCCGTGGCCGCGCAGGTCCGGCGCGATCACGTGAAAATGCGGCTGCAGCGACCGGGCGATGACGTCCCAGCTTCGGCAGTGATCGCGCCCGCCATGAACAAGAATGAGCGGCGGCGCGCTCTCATTGCCCCAATCGGCGTAATGCAGCCGCAGGCCGTGCGATTCATAGAAGCGGTCCTGCGGGGTGCTAGCCATTCGCCGGCCGCCGCGCCAAGGCCAACGACAGGCCGAGACCCGCAATGAAGACGCCGGAGCCCTGGGTGAGACGCCGCATCAGCTGCGGCCGTCCGATCAGCTGTGTGCGTGTCGCGGAGGCCATCAGCACCACCACGACGTCGGCGAGCGTGTTCAGCGTCACCGATATCGCGCCCAGCATGATGAATTGCAGCGTCGGGCTCGATCCCGCGGGATCGAGGAATTGCGGGATGAAGGCGAGGAAGAACGCGGCGGTCTTGGGGTTCAGCGCCTCGACCAGCACGCCGTCGCGGAACGCGCGCCTGTCGCCGACAGCTTCGCTCTCGAGCGACAGCGCGCGGCCGGCCCCGCGGAACGTCTTGATGCCGAGCCAGACCAGATAGAGCGCGCCGGCGAACTTGACGGCAGCGAATAATTCGGCGCTTGCAAGGATGATCGCGGAGATGCCGAGGCTGCCGGCGATCACATGAACCAGCCCGCCCAGCGCCGTGCCCGCGGTCGAGGCAAACCCGCTGGCGCGCCCGTCCGACAAGGTCCGTGCCGCGACGTAGAAGATGCCGGGGCCGGGAACGGCGGCAATGAGACAGGCTGCGGCCAGGAACAGCCAGAAATTGGTTTCGATCATCCTGTTTTCGTAGCGCAGCGGACCGCGATTGCAAGTCTTGGTTCGAAGGCCCCTCGCTTAGTCCATCCGGCGGAAGATCGCGCTGGCATTCACCCCGCCGAAGCCAAAGCCGTTGGAGATCGCATGCTGCATCGGCATCGGCCGCGCGCGGCCTGCGACGATGTCGATCCCATCCGCGCCCGCATCGGGGGTTTCCAGATTGAGCGTCGGCGGCGCGATCTGGTCGCGCAAGGCGAGCACGGTGAAGATCGCCTCGAGGCCGCCGGCGGCGCCGAGCAGATGGCCGGTGGCCGATTTGGTCGCGCTGACGGCAATGCCGCGGTTGCGCCCGAACAGCGCGCCGATCGCGCCGAGCTCGCTCTCGTCGCCGGCCGGCGTCGAGGTCGCGTGCGCATTCAGGTGCTGCACATCCGCCGGTGCGAGACTCGCTTGCCGAAGCGCGATCTCCATGGCGCGGCGCGCGCCGTCGCCGTCGGGCGGACCTGAGGTCATGTGATAGGCATCCGCCGTGGTGCCGTAGCCGATGATCTCCGCAATCGGCGTAGCGCCCCGCGCCAGCGCATGCTCGAGCTCCTCGATCACCAGGATGCCGGCGCCTTCGCCCATGACAAACCCGTCGCGCTTCTGATCGAACGGGCGCGAAGCGCGCGCAGGCTCCTCGTTGAATCCGCTCGACAGCGCGCGGGCCGCCGCAAAGCCGCCGAGGCTGACGATGTCGATGCAGGCCTCCGCGCCGCCGCAGATCGCGACGTCGGCCTCGCCCGCGCGGATCATGCGCGCGGCATCGCCGATCGCCTGCACGCCGGCGGCGCAGGCGGTGACCGGCGTGCCCAGCGCGCCCTTGTAGCCGTATTTGATCGAGACGTGGCCGCTCGCGAGGTTGGCCAGGAACGAGGGGATCGTGAACGGCGACAGCCGGCGCACGCCGCGCTGCTCGGTGATGCGCACTGCCTCCGCCATCGCCGGGAATCCGCCGACGCCGGAGCCGATGATCGTTGCGGTCCGTTCCAGCGCGCCCGCATCCTGCGGCGTCCATCTGGCCTGCGCCACCGCTTCCGCCGTGGCGAGCAGCGCGAACAGGATGAAGCGGTCCATCTTGCGCTGGTCTTTTGGCGCGGCCGCCTGCGCCGGATCGAAGCCGCCCTCGGAATCATCGGCCTTGTCGGGTACGAGCCCGGCGACGCGCGCCGGCAGCACCTGTGCCCATTCCGGCAGCGGGCGCAGCCCGCTTTGGCCGGCGAGCAGGCGGCGCCAGGAGAGTTCGACACCGCAGCCAAGAGGCGACACGGCCCCCATTCCCGTCACGACGATACGACGCATGTCAGTCTCCCGCCGGCACGACGGCCGGGTTCATAGCTTTGAGCGACGCGATGCGCCGACGCATTCCCCGGCTCGCGCGTGGTCCGGCAATCGCGACCGTATTGGCGAGCGTGATCGGCTGCATGCTGGCGGCGTCGACGACCACGGGATCGAATGGGCGGACATCGTCGCGGTTCGCCAGCAGAATGGACTCGCCCTTCGGCGCGAGATGCCTGTTGCCCCAGGCCAGCAGCGCCGCGATCACGGGGAAGAAATCGCGCGCCTTGTCCGTCAGCACGTATTCGTAGCGCGGCGGCCGCTCGTGGTAGCGGCGGCGCGCGAACATGCCTGATGCGGTGAGATGGGCGAGCCGCCGCGACAAAATGTTCGGCGCGATGCCGAGGCTCTGCGAGAACTCGTCGAACTTCGTCGCGCCCTGGAATGCATCGCGCAGGATCAGAATGCTCCACCATTCGCCGACCGTCTCCACGGCGCGGCCGACCGGGCATTCCTGGATGGAAGGGGATTTGGGCTGCATGGGGTGGAAAGTAGGTAAGTAACTTGCAAAATGCAAGTGACTGAGGGCGGCGTTTTGGTGTCGAGAAGATGTCTTCGGCGACGCGATGTGCGGTGGCGCTCTCGCGCTGCGCTGAAGAGCCGGGGCCCATGTTGCCGATCTCTGGGTGTCGCGTGGGTCCCGGCTCTGCGCAGCAGCGTTTCTCGCTGCAGCGCGTCCGGGACACGAGAAGGAGTGGTGCCGTTGCATCTTGCTCCGTCATTGCGAGCGCAGCGAAGCAATCCAGACTGTCTCTGCGGAGGGATTCTGGATTGCTTCGCTGCGCTCGCAATGACGATGAGGGGACAGTCGGAGCCTACTCACCGCTGGTCGTCCCTGCGAAAGCAGGGACCCATAACCACAGGAAGGAGTTTGGCGAAGATTGGTCGTTGTCGGTACTGACGCCTGGCTCTCTCGATGGATCACGCGGTATGGGTCCCTGCTTTCGCAGGGACGACATCGCGTGTTCAGTTGTCAGTCGCTCAGTGCGACCGCGCCAGACAGAACGCCACCACCTGCTCCAGTGCGCTCTTCATCGGCGAGGAGGGGAACAGTGCCAGCGCGTCCACCGCCATGGCGCCGTAGTGCTGGGCACGGCTCAGCGTGTCTTCCAGCGCGCGGTGCTTGTTCATCAGCCCGATGGCGTGGTCGAGATCGGAATCGCCGATCTCGCCGCGTTCCAGTGCCTTGATCCAGAAGGCGCGCTCGGTGTCGTTGCCGCGGCGGAAGGCGAGCACCACGGGCAGGGTGATCTTGCCCTCGCGGAAATCGTCGCCGGTGTTCTTGCCGAGCTTGGCGCTCTTGCCGCCATAGTCGAGCACGTCGTCGACGAGCTGGAAGGCGATGCCGAGATTCATGCCGACCGAGCGGCAGGCGGTTTGCTCGGCCTTCGGACGGTTGGCGATGACGGGGCCGACCTCGCAGGCCGCCGCGAACAGCTCGGCGGTCTTGCCGCGGATCACGGCGAGATATTCGTCCTCGGTGGTCGCGGTGTTCTTGGCGGCCGCAAGCTGCATCACCTCGCCCTCGGCGATGGTGGCGGCCGCCGCGGAGAGGATGTCGAGCGCGCGGAGCGAGCCGACCTCGACCATCATGCGGAAGGCCTGGCCGAGCAGGAAGTCGCCGACCAGGACGCTGGCCTCATTGCCCCAGAGCATGCGGGCCGACAGCTTGCCGCGGCGCATCTCGCTCTCGTCGACGACGTCGTCGTGCAGGAGCGTGGCGGTATGCATGAACTCGACGGAGGCGGCGAGCTTGATGTGGCCGTCGCCGGTGTAGCCGGCGAGGTTTGCCATGGCCAGCGTCAGCATCGGGCGCAGCCGCTTGCCTCCGGAGGAGATCAGATGGTTGGCAACTTCCGGGATCATGGTCACGTCCGACCCGGTCCGCGACAGGATCGTGGCGTTGACGCGCTCCATGTCAGGAGCGACAAGGGCAACCAGCTCTTCGATCGACGCGCCGGGAGTTTCGAAAGGTACGATGACGGCCACGCCGGTCTCCAATATTTGCCCCGAAGGGGCTATTCTGACGGAAAGACAATAGAAACTGGCGGCGGATGCGGCAAGGCCTGCGGAACCATTGACATTTGCCGCTTTAGCCCCCTTTGGGCAGGAGATCTCTCGTTTTGCGTGAACTGGTTCGGACCAACGATATGGTGCTGGTGTCGGCGATCGGCGCGCTGCTGGACGGCGCCAACATCCATCATCTGGTGCTGGACCAGAACATGAGCATCATCGAGGGCTCGCTCGGCATTTTGCCGCGGCGGATCCTGGTTCACGAGGACGACGCCCAGGGGGCGCGGGAGCTCCTCACCGAGGCCGGCCTCAGCCACGAACTGCGCGGCGATGAGTGAGGCGGCAGATATTACCGAAGACGCCTTTCTCGGCGGGCAGTTGCGCCTCAAGCAGAAGCGGTCCGGCCATCGCGCCGGGCATGATGCCATCCTGCTCGCGGCGGCTACCGAGGCCCGCCCCGGGGACCGCGTGGTCGATTTCGGCGCCGGCATCGGCACGGCCGGGCTGGCGCTGGCCCGGCGCATTCCCGGCGTCAGGCTCAGCCTGGTCGAGATCGATCCGGAGCTGGCCGGGCTCGCGCGCGACAACGCGGCGGCAAATGCGATTGCCGCCGAGACGATCGTGCTCGACGTCACGGCCGATGCGCAAGGCTTTGCGTCACATGGGCTGTCACCCGACAGCGTCGACGTGGTGCTGATGAATCCGCCCTTCAACGATCCCGCCCGGCATCGCGGCTCGCCGGACCGGCTGCGTCACACCGCGCATGTCGCAACGGAGGAGACGCTGCATGCGTGGGTGCATGCCGCGCGGCGCATCCTCCGATCGAATGGCGTGCTGACATTGATCTGGCGTGCAGATGGCATCACTGAGGTGCTGGCGGCGCTGTCGCGCGGCTTCGGCAGCCTCGCGATCCTGCCGGTTCACGGCGAGGCGGGGCGGCCGGCGATCCGCGTGCTGGTGCGTGCTGTCAAAGGCGGCCGGGCCCCGACGCGCTTGCTGCCGGGCCTCATGCTCAACGAGGAGTCACGCGTGCCTAAATACGAGACGATCGAGATCTTGGAGGGGAGAGCGGCGTTGCCGCTGGCGGAACCGTGAAAGCTTACTGCGGAAGCGATTCCGATTGCTGCTCTTGCGGAGACGTCAGGCGGATCGCCATGAACAGCGCACCGATCAGCAGCATCAGCAGATAGATTTTCATGGTGTTCTCCGCTGCCTCATTGCAGCCTCCCAACGGGAAATCTGCAAAACACGTTCCAGGCACTTCCAATGACAGTCGCGTGATAAGAAATGGTTAATCAGAGGTAACGGCATGGCCGAACAATTGAACGATCGTGAGAGTTCCGGCCTGGCCGACAAGCTCATGCAATATCTTCCGGCGCGGTTCCGCCCGGGTACCGCGGTGGTGCCGGTGGTGCGACTGTCGGGCGTGATCGGCGCGGTGACGCCGCTGCGTCCGGGCATGACGCTCGCGGGTGTCGCGAAAGTGCTGGAGCGTGCGTTCTCGATGCGCAACGCCAAGGCGGTGGCGCTGGTGATCAACTCGCCCGGCGGCTCGCCGGTACAGTCGCGCCAGATCTTTCTGCGCATCAAGCAACTCGCCGCCGAGAAGAAACTGCCGGTGCTCGTCTTCGTCGAGGACGTTGCCGCCTCCGGCGGTTACATGATCGCCTGCGCCGGCGACGAGATCATCTGCGATCCCTCCTCGATCCTCGGCTCGATCGGCGTGGTCGGCGGCAGCTTCGGTTTCCAGGAGGCGATCAAGCGGCTCGGCATCGAGCGGCGGCTCTACACGGCTGGCGCACACAAGGCGATGCTTGACCCGTTCCTCCCCGAGAACCCCGACGACGTCGCCAAGTTGAAGGCGATCCAGCGCGAGATCCACCAAATCTTCATTTCGCTGGTGAAGGACAGCCGCGGTGCGCGCCTCAAGGGCGACGACGACACCCTGTTCACGGGCGAATACTGGGCCGGCGAGAGCGCGATCGCGCTGGGGCTGGCCGACAGCATCGGCGATCTTCGCTCAACTCTTCGTGCCCGCTACGGCGAGAAGGTTCTCACCCCCGTGATCGCGCAGCCGACCGGGCTGCTCTCCGGCCTTCTGGGCCGGAAATCGCCCGGCGCTGGCCAGCTTTCGGCCCTGGAATCAATGGCCGGGCTGCCGGACGAGCTGATCTCAGCGGTCGAGACGCGGGCGATTTGGGCGAAATTCGGGTTCTAGCCGACACCCTCCCGCGCCATTTGGTCCAGCCCGAGCCAATTGCGGCGCGGGCCGGTCTGCGCAAGAATGTGCGTGGGGGCTGAGCACTCAACAAGGATCGACCGATGCCGCCGTTTGTCGCTTTCGCGGGCGTCCTGGGCGGGCTTGCCGTGGTCCGCTGGGCCTACAAGACCGCTGTCCGGATCAATGAGGAGCTGGAGGAGATGCGCCTGTCGCGCGTCGCCGAAACCGCTCACGTTGGGAATGTCCAGACCCTGAAACGTGACCCCGTCACCGGGGCTTATCGGCCGGGGTAGGGGTAAGTCCGCTCAATCGTCATTCCGGGGCTCGCGAAGCGAGAACCCGGACTCCATCGAACCACGAAACGAGCGGCGCAATGGATTCCGGGCTCGCCCTGCGGGCGCCCCGGAATGACGCCCGAATCCGCCCCCTTTGCCTTGATTCCCACCCCCGCCGTCGATACGGTCCCGCGCGATTCAAAACCCCCGCGAGAGCCTGATCTGACGATGGACGCCTCATTGCCCGCCCATATGCGCCCGGAACGCTCGTTCCAGGGTTTTATCCTCGCGCTCCAGCGGTTCTGGGCCGAGCAGGGCTGCGTGATCCTGCAGCCCTACGACATGGAGATGGGCGCGGGTACCTTCCATCCGGCGACCACGCTGCGCGCGCTCGGGCCAAAACCCTGGAACGCGGCCTATGTGCAGCCCTCGCGTCGGCCCAAGGACGGCCGCTACGGCGAGAACCCGAACCGGATGCAGCATTATTACCAGTTCCAGGTGATCATGAAGCCGTCGCCGCCGAACCTTCAGGATCTGTACCTGAAGTCGCTCGCCGCGATCGGCATCGATTCCGCCGTGCACGACATCCGCTTCGTCGAGGACGATTGGGAGAGCCCGACGCTGGGCGCCTGGGGCCTCGGGTGGGAATGCTGGTGCGACGGCATGGAAGTCAGCCAGTTCACTTACTTCCAGCAGGTCGCCGGCTTCGAATGCGCGCCGGTCGCGGGCGAGCTCACCTACGGGCTCGAGCGCCTCGCGATGTATGTGCAGGGCGTCGACCGCGTCTACGACCTCAACTTCAACGGCCGCGACGGCGACGCCAAGGTCACCTATGGCGACGTCTTCCTGCAGGCCGAGCGGGAATATTCGAAGCACAACTTTGAAGTCGCCGACACCGCGATGCTGTTCGAGCAGTTCAAGATGGCCGAGGCGGCCTGCCGGAAATATCTCGATGCCGGCTGGAAGGACGATAAGCGCGAAGCGCATTTGATGGCGCTGCCGGCCTACGACCAGTGCATCAAGGCCAGCCACGTCTTCAACCTGCTCGATGCCCGCGGCGTGATCTCGGTGACCGAGCGGCAAAGCTACATTCTTCGCGTGCGCGAGCTGGCCAAGGCCTGCGGCGAGGCCTGGATCCATACTGAAGCGGGCGGAGCGGCCTGATGCCCGATCTTTTGCTTGAACTGTTCTCGGAAGAAATTCCCGCGCGCATGCAGGCCAAGGCGGCCGACGATCTGCGCCGCATGGTCACCGACAAGCTCGTCGCCGAAGGTCTGGTCTACGAGGGCGCGAAGGCGTTCGCGACGCCGCGCCGCCTCGCGCTCACCGTGCACGGTATCCCCGCGCGCCAGCCGGATCTCAAGACCGAACGCCGTGGCCCGAAGATCGGCGCGCCCGATGCGGCCGTGCAGGGCTTCTTGAAGGCGACGGGATTGAAGTCGCTGGACGAAGCCAAGATCCAGCGCGATCCCAAGGGCGATTTCTATATCGGCTTGATCGAGAAGCCCGGTCGTGACGCGATCGACGTGCTCGCGGAAATCCTGCCCGTGATCATCCGCACCTTCCCCTGGCCGAAATCGATGCGCTGGGGTGCGCGTTCCGGCAAGCCCGGCGCGCTGAACTGGGTGCGCCCGCTGCACGCGATCACCGCGACCTTCGGGCTTGAGACCGAAGAGCCCGATGTCGCGAAGTTCGAGGTAGATGGCATCGCGAGCGGCCAGACGACCTACGGCCATCGCTTTCTCGCGCCGGCGGCAATCTCCGTGCGCCGCTTCGAGGACTACGAAGCAAAACTGCTCGACGCCAAGGTCGTGCTCGACCCCGAGCGCCGCAAGGATGCGATCCTGACCGACGCCAAGCAGCTCGCCTTCGCGCAAGGTTTTGAGCTGGTCGAGGACCAGAACCTGCTCGACGAGGTCGCCGGCCTCGTCGAATGGCCGGTCGTGCTGATGGGCTCGTTCGAGCCGGAATTCCTGGCGACGCCTGCGGAAGTGATCCGCGCCACCATCCGCAACAACCAGAAGTGCTTCGTCGTCAAGGACCCCAAGAGCAACGAGGGCAAGCTCGCCAACAAGTTCATCCTGGTCGCAAACATCGAGGCGACTGACGGCGGCAAGACCATCGTCGCCGGCAACGAGCGCGTCATCCGTGCGCGGCTGAGCGATGCGAAGTTCTTCTACGAGACCGACCTGAAGACGAAGCTCGAGGATCGGCTGCCGAAGTTCGAGCAGATCGTTTTCCACGAGAAGCTCGGCACGCAGGCCGCGCGCATCAAGCGTATCGAGCGCCTCGCCGCCGAGATCGCGCCGCTGGTCGGCGCTGATGTCGCCAAGACGACCCGTGCCGCGCATCTGGCGAAGGCGGATCTGCTGACCGAAGTCGTCGGCGAATTCCCGGAAGTGCAGGGCCTGATGGGCAAGTACTACGCGCTGGCCCAGGGCGAGGACACCTCCGTCGCCGCCGCCTGCGAGGATCACTACAAGCCGCAAGGCCCTGCAGACCGCGTGCCGACCGATCCGGTCAGTGTTGCCGTGGCACTCGCCGACAAGATCGACACGCTCGTTGGATTCTGGGCCATCGACGAAAAGCCGACCGGCAGCAAGGACCCATATGCGCTGCGCCGCGCAGCACTCGGCGTGATCAGGCTGATCGCCGAGAATGCACTTCGTCTGTCGCTCATGAAGGTGGCAGCGTCCGCGCTCGTCGGCTTGTCGGTCAAACCAGCCGATGCTTCGAAGCTTCCAAGCGACCTTCTCGCCTTCTTTGCCGACCGCCTGAAAGTCCAGCTCCGCGAGCAGGGCGCGCGGCACGATCTCGTCGATGCCGTGTTCGCGCTCGGCGGCCAGGACGACCTCCTGATGATCGTCCGCCGCGTCGAGGCGCTCGGCAAATTCCTCGAGAGCGACGACGGCAAGAACCTGCTCGCCGGCACCAAGCGCGCCAGCAACATTCTTTCGATCGAGGAGAAGAAGGACAAGCGCAGCTTCGACGGCGCACCCGATGCTGCGCTTTACAGCCTCATTGAGGAGAAGGCGCTGGCCAAGGCGATCGGCGAGGTCAAGGCGGAAGCAAGCGCTGCCGTCGCTAGGGAAGATTTTGCCGCCGCCATGAGCGCGATGGCAAAGCTGCGGCCGCCGGTCGATGCGTTCTTCGACAAGGTGCGCGTCAACGACGACGATGCGAAGGTGCGCGAGAACCGCCTGAAGCTGCTGAACGAAATCCGCAGCGCCACGCGCGCGGTGGCGGATTTCTCGAAGATCCAGGATTGAGGCTGCGGTTGTTGCGGCTCTCGTGCCCCGGACGCTGCGCAGCGCGCCGCTTCGCGGCGTGATGCGCTGCAGAGCCGGGGCCCATGCGGCCCGCCTGCTCGCAGCTTCTGGGTCCCGGCTCTGCGTCGCAACGCTTGCGCGCTGCGCCTGGTCCGGGACACGAGAGTGGTGCACGCCCAAAAATGCCCCGCCCGGCGGGGGGAAGACCGGGCGGGGCCTGATGTCCGATTTTACACTGCTCGCGCCAGCCTGATGTGGCGCGCCGGACACCTAGTCGATCTCAACCGTCAATCAGTCCAGCACCTCGACGATGCGGCGCGAGCGCGGCTCGACCAGCACGGTCTCACCGTTCACGACGGTGTAGCGATAGGTGGTGGCGCCGAAGCGCTGCGGCACGTCATAATAGGTGACGCCCGCCTCGGGTAATGTGGTGCCGACCACGATGCGATCCGGAATGCGGAAGGCGGGCACACGTTGTTCGACGACATACTCCCGGAAGGCCGGTCGCTGCTCGACTGCGATGGTCGGCCCGCTGTCGACCACCGCGGGCGCGCGTCCGACGGTGACGCCGCTTTGCGCCTGCGCCGCGAGGGGCGAGCCGATCGCGGCCGCGAGCGCTGCAAGAGCAAGAATCCTGTTCCGCATGGACAACTCCTTCGACGTGATGGTTCGGACGCGCCAATGGCGCAGCCGATTGGCCAATGCATGCCCCCTTCGCAATGTTCCGGGAAAAGGCCCGCCCCATTCGCGGCAATTTCAGGCAGTTTTCGTGAGGGCCGGAACTCGCATCGCCTCTTGCGCATCTCTACTCGCGGAACCGGGAGGGCTATGATCCGCCCGCGATTCGCCCCACCCACAGAAAGATAATTCATGCACATCACCGTCGCCCACATTTCGCCGATCCTGTCGTTGATTGCGGGCGTGCTCATCCTGATCATGCCGCGACTGCTCAACCTGATCGTCGCGATCTTTCTCATCGTCAACGGTGCGATCGGGCTCGGGCTCCTGAAGTGGCTCCACCTCTAGGCGTTCATTTTCCGGAACTGTCTGACTTGCGCGGGCCCGCCCAAAATGGTGTAAGGCCCGCGAATTCCCATTCCTCTCGCAGGTTGTGTGCAAGCTATGGCCAAAGCCGCCTCGAAGCCGAAGAAGACCCTGGCGAAAATCCCAGCGAAATCAAAGTCCTCCGCCGCCGCTAAGGCCGCGCCGCCGGCCCGCAAGGCGCTGGCCAAGAGCGCGCCGAAGCCGGTCGCCAAATCCGCTGCCAAGTCCGCTGCAAAGCCGGCGGTAAAGGCTGTGACCAAGGCGGCTCTGCCGAAGGTTGCTGCGAAGCCCGCGCCGAAGAAGGCTGCGCCCGTGAAAGCGGCGCCCGCAGCCGGCAAGGCCGGCAAATGGGTCTACACATTCGGCGATGGCAAGGCCGAGGGCCGCACCGAGATGCGCGACCTGCTCGGCGGCAAGGGTGCGAACCTCGCCGAGATGGCCAATCTCGGCCTGCCGGTGCCTCCCGGCTTCACCATTCCGACCTCGGTCTGCACTTATTTCTACGCCCACGGCAAAACCTACCCTAAGGAACTGCAGGCGCAGGTTGAGAAGGCGCTCGACCATGTCGGCAAATTGACCGGCAAGATCTTCGGCGACACCAAGAACCCACTGCTCGTCTCGGTGCGCTCCGGCGCGCGGGCCTCGATGCCGGGCATGATGGACACGGTGCTCAACCTCGGCCTCAACGACCAGACCGTGGAAGCGCTGTCGGAATTGTCGGGCGATCGCCGCTTCGCCTATGACAGCTATCGCCGCTTCATCACCATGTATTCGGACGTGGTGCTCGGCTTCGAGCATCATCACTTCGAGGAAATCCTCGACACCTTCAAGGACGGCCAGGGCTACACGCTCGATACCGACCTCACCGCCGACGACTGGGTCGAGCTGGTTGGCAAGTACAAGGACGCGGTCGCCCGCGAGACCGGCAAGGACTTCCCGCAGGATCCGCACGACCAGCTCTGGGGCGCGATCGGCGCCGTGTTCTCATCCTGGATGAACGCGCGCGCGGTGACCTATCGTAAGCTGCACGACATTCCGGAATCCTGGGGCACCGCGGTCAACGTGCAGGCCATGGTGTTCGGCAACATGGGCGAGACCTCGGCGACCGGCGTTGCCTTCACCCGCAACCCCTCGACCGGCGAGAGCAAGCTTTACGGCGAGTTCCTGATCAACGCGCAAGGCGAGGACGTGGTGGCGGGTATCCGCACGCCGCAGGACATCACCGAGGAAGCGCGCAAGGAATCGGGCTCCGACAAGGCGTCGATGGAAGCGGCGATGCCCGAGGCATTCAAGGAGCTGACGCGGATCTACACGCTGCTCGAAAAGCACTACCGCGACATGCAGGACATGGAGTTCACGGTCGAGCAGGGCAAGCTGTGGATGCTGCAGACCCGCGGCGGCAAGCGCACGGCGAAGGCCGCGCTGCGCATCGCGGTCGAGCTCGCCAATGAGGGCCTGATCACCAAGAAGGAAGCGGTCACCCGCATCGATCCGGCTTCGCTCGACCAGCTCCTGCATCCGACGATCGATCCCAACGCCAAGCGCGACGTGATCGCAACCGGCCTGCCGGCTTCGCCGGGCGCGGCCTCGGGCGAGATCGTGTTCTCCTCGGACGAAGCGGCCAAGCTCCAGGGCGACGGACGAAAGGTGATTTTGGTCCGCATCGAGACCAGCCCGGAAGACATCCACGGCATGCATGCGGCCGAGGGCATTTTGACCACGCGCGGCGGCATGACCTCGCACGCGGCGGTGGTCGCGCGCGGCATGGGCAAGCCCTGCGTCTCCGGCTGCGGCACCATCCGCGTCGATTACGGCCGCGGCACCATGAGCATCGGCTCGCGCACCTTCAAGACGGGCGACGTCATCACCATCGACGGCTCGCTCGGCCAGGTCCTCGCCGGCCGCATGCCGATGATCGAGCCGGAGCTGTCCGGTGAGTTCGGCACGCTGATGAATTGGGCTGATCAGGTCCGCAAGATCGGCGTCCGCGTCAATGGCGATACGCCTGACGACGCGCGCACCGCGATCAAGTTCGGCGCCGAGGGCATCGGCCTGTGCCGCACCGAGCACATGTTCTTCGAGGAGACGCGCATCCGCACCGTGCGCGAGATGATCCTCTCCGAGGACGAGCAGTCCCGCCGCGCTGCGCTCGCCAAGCTGCTGCCGATGCAGCGCGCCGACTTCGTCGAGCTGTTCGAGATCATGAAGGGCCTGCCGGTCACGATCCGCTTGCTCGATCCGCCGCTGCACGAGTTCCTGCCGCACACCCATGCCGAGGTCGAGGAAGTGGCGCGCGCCATGAACACCGACCCGCGGCGCCTCGCCGACCGCGCCCGCGAGCTCTCGGAGTTCAACCCGATGCTCGGCTTCCGCGGCTGCCGTATCGCGATCGCGTATCCGGAGATTGCCGAGATGCAGGCGCGTGCGATCTTCGAGGCGGCGGTCGAAGCCGAGAAGCGCACCGGCAAGGCCGTCGGCCTCGAGGTGATGGTGCCGCTGATCGCGACCAAGATGGAGCTCGATCTCGTCAAGGCGCGGATCGATGCCACCGCGCAGGCGGTGATGCGCGACACCAACACCAAGCTCGCCTATCAGGTCGGCACCATGATCGAGCTGCCGCGCGCCTGTCTGCTCGCGGCCGAGATCGCGGAGTCGGCCGAGTTCTTCTCGTTCGGCACCAACGATCTGACGCAGACCACCTACGGCATCAGCCGCGACGATGCGGCGAGCTTCCTCGGGACCTACGTGTCCAAGGGCATCCTCCCGATCGATCCCTTCGTCGCGCTGGACCAGGAAGGCGTCGGCGAGCTGGTCAAGATCGGTGTCGCGCGCGGCCGCAAGACGCGGCCGAAGCTCAAGGTCGGCATCTGCGGCGAGCACGGTGGCGATCCCGCCTCGGTCGCCTTCTGCCACAATATCGGCCTCGACTACGTCTCGTGCTCGCCCTACCGCGTGCCGATCGCCCGCCTCGCCGCCGCGCAGGCCGCGCTCGGCAAGGCCGTCGCGAGCCAGGCGTAAGGCGAACTAAAATGCTGGAATGAAGAGGCGGAGCGAAAGCTCCGCCTCTTTTGTTTTGGGCGCCGCTTTCTCCACGTCATTCCTAGGAGCTCGGCGACAAAATTGCGTAGCAATTTTGCGCAGATGCGACGAAGCAACCCAGATTGCCTCTGCGGAAAGATTCTGGATGCTTCGCTGCGCTCGCAATGACGAGCATCCCGCGCGCAACACTGGGAACTCGTCGCGCGTCCCGTAATGATACGCGCACAAGGGTTCCTTCACCATTCGCATTGACCAGTTGTTTACCGCTTCACGTGAGGTCGCGTTTACCACTGCGCATCATCACCCCGTGAAAACACCTGCAAACGCTTGTGTGTGCCGTGTGCGCAACGCGGATTAACGCCCCGGCAACCTAAATTAGATACTTACGATAAAGATCGAATTGCACGGATGTACTGCGGCTCGATTTTTCTGGCGTAAGCGTAGCGTGAGCGTAACGATGTCAGTGTTGCGTAACCATCCGAAGGGCGCGCGGTTCGCGTCCTTCGGAATCGGTCTCTTCATCTTCGCATTGATGCCGAGAGAGACCGGCTATCAGGACATTGCCTCCTTGCTGGCGCGCCAACCTGGCGTCGCCGAGCGTTGGCAGAAGCAGGTGTTCTCCGCGGCGTCCTCCATCCAGCTCGCCACCTACAGCTTCTCGCGCCCCATTGGCACCTCCGTTCCGCAGAGCACGATGGTTCGCCTCGCGAGCCTCGATGGCCGCGACGTCACCGGCGCGATCAGCCGTAATCCGGCGCTGCAGGTAGCGCCCCGCTACCAGGCTTCCGACTTTCCCAAGGTCGATCGCTCCATGAAGGGCGATCGCCTCGCAACCGTCACACCGGTCGAGTCTCCCGAGACGGCCGCGCCAGCTTCGGCACCGGCGCAGCAGGATCCCGCGACCTCGAACAGCTCGGTGTTCGGCGCCAAGACGGCCGCGTTGCCGCAGGCGATGTCGCCGGAGTCCGCGGCCGCGCTCGATCCAGAACTCCAGGAAGCGCTGCGCGCGCCGCCGCTGCCGCAATATGCCAACCCGCCACAAGCCAGCGCCGACGCGCGTGCGCTCGCGGTCCAGCCGCTCGAAGCGCTGAAGCGAACCACTGCGCCGACCACGCCTGTGCGCGATCCCTTCAGCGTCAAGACCGCGAACCTGTTCTTCGGCAGCTCCTCGCTCGGCGGCAATCTCGAGAGCATCGAGAGCTGGCAGCCCGGCGCCGAGCCGCTGATCGTGATGCCCGACCCCGACATGAAGGTGACGGCCGCGCTGTCGCCGCCCACAGCGGACATCGCCAAGGACATCGAAAGCGGCGAGAGCGTCGCGCCGAAGGGCGAGGTCAACGCCGACAACCAGCGCACCAGATCACCGGCGGAACGGCTCGCGCTCGACGACAAGTCGCGCGCGAAATCCGAGAAGTGCCTCGCGGAAGCGGTCTATTTCGAGTCGCGCGGCGAGGCCGTGCGCGGCCAGATGGCGGTCGCGCAGGTCGTGATGAACCGCGTGTTCTCCGGCAAATATCCGGACACCGTGTGCGGCGCTGTCTATCAGAACAAGCACCGCCATCTCGCCTGCCAGTTCACCTTCGCCTGCGACAACAATGCCGACGTGATCCGTGAGCCCGAGATGTGGGAGCGCGCCAAGAAGATCGCGAAGGCCATGCTCGACGGCCAGATCTGGCTGCCCGAAGTCGGCAAGTCCACGCACTATCATGCCTATTGGGTGCGTCCGTCCTGGGTCGCCGAGATGAAGAAGATGTACAAGACCGGCGTGCACACCTTCTATCGGCCCCGCGCCTGGGGCGACGGCAGCGAGGAACCAAGCTGGGGCACCCCGGCCCAGACCGCCGCGCTCTCCGCCGAGCTCGCGCAGGAAGCCAAGAGCTCCGCGGAAATGGGCGTGAGCGAGCGGAGGTAGTTGTTTTCACCTCTCCCCGCTTGCGGGGAGAGGTCGGATTGCATCGAAGATGCAATCCGGGTGAGGGGTACAGGTCTCTCGACAGTTGCATATGCGGAGAGAGGCCCCTCACCCCAACCCTCTCCCCGTAAGAACGGGGAGAGGGAGAAGACCTGCCTCACATCTCGATATCCAGCGCGCAGTCGAAGTTCGGCGCGGAATGCGTCAGCGCGCCTGCCGAGGCGTAATCGACGCCGGTCGCGGCAATCGCGGCGATCGACTCCAGCGTGACGCCGCCGGATGCCTCCAGCTTGAGGCGCCCCTCGTTGATCCGCACCGCCTCGCGCAGCGTTGCTAGGTCCATGTTGTCGAGCAGCACGGCGTCGGCCAGCCTGGTGGCCAGCACCTCGCGCAGTTGGGCCAGCGTATCGACCTCGATCTCGATCTTGACGAGATGGCCGGCATGGCTGCGGGCGCGCTCCAGCACCGCGGCGACGCCGCCGGCAACCGCGATGTGGTTGTCCTTGATCAGGATCGCATCGTCGAGGCCAAAGCGGTGGTTGAAGCCGCCGCCGCAGCGCACCGCGTATTTCTCCAGCGCGCGCAACCCCGGCGTGGTCTTGCGCGTGCAGCAGATGCGCATCCTCGTGCCTTCAGTGCGCGCGACGTACTCGGCCGTCAACGTCGAGACGCCCGACAGGCGGCCGACGAAGTTCAGCGCGGTTCGCTCCGCCGTCAGAATGGCCCGCGCCGGGCCCGAGATCGTCAGCACCAGCTGCCCGCGAGCGACGCGGGCAGCGTCACGGACATGCGCGCGGACCTCGATGTCGGACGAGAGTCTTTGCAATGTCGCCAGCGCCAGCGGCAGGCCGGCGATCACGCCGGGCTGGCGCGCGACCAGCACGGCTTGGGCCCTGGTCGCTTCCGGGATCGTCGCAAGCGAGGTGATGTCGCCGGCGCGGCCGAGATCCTCGTCGAGCGCGCGCTGCACGGCCGCGTCGATGGCGAGTGGCGAGAGGAAGGCGTCGGGGTTGAGCAGTGAGGTCGGGGTGATCATCGGAGGCTCCATCAGGCGATCATGGGTTTCGCAACGCGCGGCAGTGGGCTCAAACCCGCCGCGATCTCACGCGCAGCGGCGAGCGTGGTCATCGTTCTCCGCGCCAGCGCGGGGATTTCGGCCGGATGATCGGCGCGGAAATGCGCGCCGCGGCTTTCGGGTCGGCTCCACGCCGACGCGGCGACCAGCAGGGCGGAAATCGCCATGTTGTGGAGCGCGATGCTCGTTGCCTCGCGTTCGAGCGCGGCGAAGTGCTGCACGGCTTCAGTAAGACCGTCGCCGTCGCGGACCACGCCGACATGCGCGCTCATCATCGTCCGCAGCCGTTGCACCGCCGCGGCATCCGGCGTGCCGCCGCGCGACGCGGCCGGTGCGTCGGGAAGGCGGGCAGGCGAGGGGAGAATGCGGCCCTTGATGTCTTCCGCGATGCGCGCGGCGTAGACCACGGCCTCGAGCAGCGAATTCGAGGCCAGCCGGTTGGCGCCGTGTGCGCCGGTCGACGACACCTCGCCGCCTGCCCAGAGCCCGTCGATCGAGCTGCGGCCGCGCCCGTCCACGGCGATGCCGCCCATGTGGTAGTGCGCGGCGGGTGCAATCGGGATGATTTGTGTGGTGGGATCGATACCGGCGGCAATGCAGCTCGCATGCACGGTCGGAAATCTGTCGGCGAAGTGCGCGCCAAGCGCCGCCCGCGCATCGAGGAAGGCTCCGCGCCCGGCCGCGATCTCGGCGAACACGCCGCGGGCCACGATGTCGCGCGGCGCGAGCTCGGCGAGCGGATGATGCGCCGCCATGAAGCGCTCGCCGTTGCCGTTGACGAGCGTCGCGCCTTCGCCGCGCAGGGCTTCGGTGGCGAGCGGCGCCGGATCGCCTCCGGTCATGATGGCGGTCGGGTGGAACTGGACGAATTCGGGGTCGGCGATCACGGCACCCGCACGGGCGGCGATGGCAAGGCCGGAGCCGCCAGCCTCGCGCGGATTGGTGGTGACGGCATAGAGATGGCCGATGCCGCCGGTTGCGAGCACCACCGCGCGCGCGGCGAGCATCACGGGCCTGGCCGCGCAATTGAGGGCCTCGCGCAATTGAAGTCCGGTGACGGCGCCATCCTCGGTCAACAAAGCCTCTGCGACAAAACCTTCGATCAGCCGGATCGACGGCGTGCGGCGCACTGCCTCGCTCAGCGCCGCGATGATCGCCGCGCCCGCGCCGTCGCCGCGCACATGCACGATGCGCCGGGCGGAATGTGCCGCCTCACGGCCGACGGCGAGCCTGCCTTCGAGGTCGCGATCGAAGGGGACGCCATAAGCGAGCAGGTCGTGGATGCGAGGCGCGGCTTCGCGCGCGATGCCGAGCGCCACCGCCTCGTCCACGAGGCCGCCGCCGACCGCGATCGTGTCGGCCGCATGCGCTTCCGGCGTGTCGCCCTCGGCCACGGCCGCGGCGATGCCGCCCTGCGCCCACGCCGAGGATGCGCCCTGTCCGAGCGGCGCGGCCGAGATCAAGGTCACCGGACGCGGCGCGAGTTTTAGCGCGCAGAACAATCCGGCAAGGCCACCGCCGACGATGACGATGTCGTCGCCGCGGGTGAGGGTGTGGATGTTGTTTGTCATGACTCTCTCCATTCACTCTGCCGTCGTCCCTGCGAAAGCAGGGACTCATACGCCGCGGCGGAAGTTGTCTTGCGAAGCTGCTCAACGCTGTTCTTCGCCAAACATCTTCCTGTGGTTATGGGTCCCTGCGTTCGCAGGGACGACGGCGGTGTGTGTTGTTACGGGGTGCCTTCAATTCTTCAGATTGATCATCCGCTCGACCGAGCGCCGCGCGCGCACCGCGAGCGCGGGATCGATCGTGACCTCCTCACGGAGCGTCAGCAGGCTTTCCAAAATGTTGGCGAGCGTGATGCGCTTCATGTGCGGGCAGAGATTGCAGGGGCGCAGCATCTCGACATCGGGCAGCTCGGCCCGCACATTGTCGGCCATCGAGCATTCCGTGATCATCACCAGCCGCCGCGGCCGCCGCTCACGCACCCAGTTGATCATGTGCGCGGTCGAGCCGGTGAAGTCGGCTTCCGCCAGCACGTCCGGCGGACATTCGGGATGCGCGATGATCTGCACCGATGGATCGGCCTCGCGGAAAGCGCGCAGCTCTTCGCCCTTGAAGCGCTCGTGCACCTCGCAGGCGCCCTTCCAGGCGATGATCTTCACGTCGGTCTTCGAGGCGACGTAAGTTGCGAGATAACGATCGGGCAGGAAGATCACGGTCGGCGCAATCAGGCTCTCGACCACCTGCACCGCGTTCGACGAGGTGCAGCAGATGTCGACCTCGGCCTTCACCTCGGCCGAGGTGTTGACATAGGCGACGACAGGCACGCCCGGAAACTTTTCGCGCAGCAGGCGGACGTCGGCGCCCGTGATGCTGGCGGCGAGCGAGCAGCCGGCGCGCGAATCCGGGATCAGCACCGTCTTGTCCGGATTGAGCAGCTTTGACGTCTCCGCCATGAAGTGCACGCCGCACTGGACGATGATGCCGGCCTCCACCTTGGTGGCCTCGACGGCGAGCTGAAGCGAATCGCCGCCGATATCGGCGACGCCATGGAAGATCTCCGGAGACTGATAATTGTGCGCGAGGATCACCGCGCCGCGTGCGCGCTTCAACTCGTTGATCGCCTGGATCGTCGGCGCCATTAGCGGCCACTCGATCGGCGGGATCACATGCTTCACGCGCTCATAGAGCGGCGCCGTGGCGCGCGCGACCTCCGGCGTCCATTCGAGCGAGGGCGTCGGCAGCGTGGGTTTCGTTCGTGCCGGGGCGGCCCGGGGAGAGGCGGTGATTTGGCCTTCGTGTTGGTGCTGGCCCTGGGGCCGGTTGGCAAAATCGTCGGGGCCGTAAATTCCAGCGATCGGCATTGAAGCCTCCCTTGCATATCAATTATACTCACATTGAGTATATCTAGGACCTGAATCATTCGGCGCGGGGTCAGCGCGGACTTCATCCGAGGTCTAATATACTCAATGTGAGCAAATCAAAGATAACACGCTCTGAGCGGGATCGCCAGATCCTGCCGCACACATTTCCGTCAAGCCCGGGCCTGACGCGCCAGGAGAGGCCACATTGAAACGCAATGCTCCCGCGGCAGCTCCCCGTGGAATGCAATCGTTTTTGACTTGGGATCTTCATGCAAGTGCATTAAATGGCACTTCGCGGCCGCTCCTGCGAATCCGCCAATGACAGACGAGGAACACCATGTCGATTTCAGCGGGCGAACTTCCCAGCTCACGTTCCTCCAGCTGGCGCACCCCCGCCGTCATCATTCTCTGCGGTTGTGCGATCGGCATGCTCGGCTTCGGTCCGCGCTCGGCGCTGGGCTTCTTCGTGCAGCCGATGAGTCACGAATTCTCATGGGGCCGCGACGTGTTCGGCCTCGCGATTGCCGTGCAGAATCTGTTGTGGGGCCTGGGCCAGCCGTTCGCCGGCGCGGTCGCCGATCGGTTCGGCCTGTTCCGGGTGATGTGCGTCGGCGCTCTGCTCTATGCCGGCGGCCTCTTGTTGATGCGCTACTCCTCGACGCCGTTGTCGCTCAACATCGGCGCCGGCGTCATGGTCGGTTTTGGCCTTGCCGGCTGCTCGTTCAATCTGGTGCTGTCGGCGTTCACCAAGCTGCTGCCGGCCGAGAAGCGCGGCCTTGCGCTCGGTGCCGGCACGGCGGCGGGCTCATTCGGGCAGTTCCTGTTCGCGCCGATCGGCGTTGCCTTGATCGACAATTTCGGCTGGCAGCAGGCGCTTTCGGTGTTCGGCTTCCTGATGCTGCTGATCATCCCGCTGGCGCTGGCGCTCTCGACGCCGCCGGTCGCACAGTCGGCGAACGCGACGCCGGCGGATGATCAGACCATCACCAAGGCGCTCGCCGAAGCCTTCGGCCACCGCTCCTACGTGCTGCTGGTGCTCGGCTTCTTCACCTGCGGCTTCCAGCTCGCCTTCATCACCGTGCATCTGCCGGCCTTCCTGGTCGATCGCGGTATCTCCGCGCAAACCGGAGGCTGGGTGATCGCGGCGATCGGCCTGTTCAACATCATCGGCTCACTCAGCGTCGGCTATCTCCAGAACAGTGTGCCCAAGCGCTACATCCTATCCGTCATCTATTTCACGCGTGCGCTTGCGACGCTCGCCTTCATCTCGTTCCCGATCACGCCGTTCTCCGCGATCGCATTCGGTGCGGTCTCCGGCCTGACCTGGCTGTCGACGGTGCCGCCGACCTCGGCGCTGGTGGCGCTGATGTTCGGCACGCGCTGGCTCGCGACGCTCTATGGTTTCGCCTTCGTCAGCCATCAGGTCGGCGGCTTCCTCGGAGTCTGGCTCGGGGGCATCGTCTTCGAGCGCTTCGGTTCCTACACGCCGATCTGGTGGCTCTCGATCCTGTTCGGCGTGCTCTCGGCGCTGATCAATCTTCCGATCGTGGAGAAACCCGTCGCACGGGCGGTTGCGCAGCCGGCCTGATCGGCTAAACATCCACGACAAACAAGTTGAGGGAGTTCAGTCGTGGCCACATTCAAGGCGATCCGGATCGACAAGGCGGACAAGGGCACCAATGCCGCGCTGACGCAGTTCGACGAAGCCGAGCTGATGGACGGCGACGTCACCGTCCGCGTCGAATGGTCGACGCTGAACTACAAGGACGGCCTTGCGCTCACCGGCAAGGCGCCGGTGGTGCGTCGCTTTCCGATGATCGCCGGCATCGACTTCGCCGGCACGGTCGAGGCGTCCTCGCATCCGCAGTGGAAGGCGGGCGACAAGGTCGTCTGCACCGGCTGGGGCATGGGCGAGACCCATCTCGGCGCCTATGCCGAGAAGGCGCGGGTGAAGGGCGACTGGCTGGTTGCCTTGCCGCAAGGCCTGTCGGCGCGCGATGCCATGGCGATCGGCACCGCCGGCTTCACCGCGATGCTGTCGGTGTTGGCCCTGGAGAAGCACGGTCTGTCGCCCAAGAGCGGCCCGGTGGTGGTGACCGGTGCCGCCGGCGGCGTCGGATCGGTTGCGACCGCGGTGCTCTCGAAGCTCGGCTACCACGTCATCGCCTCGACCGGCCGCGCCGCGGAAGCGGACTACCTGAAACACATCGGCGCCGCCGAAATCATCGATCGCAACGAATTGTCGGGGGCGGCCAAGCCGATCGCCAAAGAGCGCTGGGCGGGCGGCGTGGACAGCGTCGGATCGACCACGCTGGCGAATCTGCTGTCGATGACCAAGTACGGCGGAGCGATCGCGGCCTGTGGCCTCGCCGGCGGCCTGGACCTGCCGTCTTCTGTCGCCCCCTTCATTTTGCGCGGGGTGTGCCTTCTCGGCATCGATTCCGTGATGTGCCCGATTGAGCCGAGGAAAGCTGCCTGGCAGCGTCTGGCGTCCGATCTCGACCGAGCCAAACTAACTGAAATTACTCATGAAATTTCGCTGGACGACGTTCCCCAATGGGGCGCGAAAATCCTCGCCGGCGAGGTCCGCGGCCGCGTCGTGGTAAAAATCGCTTAACGACGTTTAGACTTTACCAACCAAGCTGCTTCAATGTCGCCACGGTTAGTATGGTAAGCAGCGGGTAAAGAGATAAGGCATCGCCCGCTGCGGGGTTGGGTTCGGAGTTGAGCATGCTTGCGCGTATTGTGTTGGGGGCTGTCACGGCGGCAGCAACGTTTGCGCCGGCCATCGCCGGAAGCATGAACGCCGACGAGGCGCGTCGATTCGTGGCCGGCAAAGTGTTTGCCTTCACCTGTTTCGACGGCACCCGCGGCGCAGGTCGCATCCTGGACGATCTCGGCGCCGCCGGTGCGGTGCAGTTCTCAGGCGCGGGCCCCGTCAAGCACCTCCGCCTGCCCGGCAATACGCTCCAGATCCGCGGCCAGAACGTCTGCGCCTCGATCAAGGGCATTCCGTTCGAGCCCTGTTTCAACCTGGAAAAGACCGACGATCGTAGCTTCCGCGGCTCGGTGTCGGGCATGGGCTTCGCCTATTGCGACTTCCATCACCAGGGCGGCAACCAGATGCTGATGGCCCGCGCTGCGGCGCGGCCGCGCTCGCTGCACAGGTCGGAGCACACCGGTTCGGTCGGCCCGGCCAACACCGAAGTCGCCGCGCGCGTCGAGACGCCGCGTGTCGAGAGCAGCCGGCTCGAGCCGGTCAAGGCGGAAGTCAGGTCCGAGCCCGCCAAGAACGAAGGTCCGCTGGAGCTGCGCCGTTCGACTCAGTGAGACGGCCCTGCGGGACTGCCTGTACGCTTTAGTCATTGAAGACGTTGATCAAACATGAAGCCGCCGCGCCGTAATCATACGGACGGCGGCTTTCATGCGTTGGTAGCAGTTCGCGTCCCAGTTTACGTCCGGCCGGGGGGTGCGGCCCTACACAAGGGTTCAACGATGTCGCTGTACTTCTTCCGCATCAGCACCGGTCGCTATTCCGGCGCCGCCGACCAGCCGTACGAGTTCGAGGATCGCGCAGCCGCATGGACCGAGATGACCGAGGTCTGTGCCAACTTGCTCGGTGGCATCGCGCGCAGCCTGAAGCCCAATGCCGAGTGGTGCATGGAGCTGCTCGACGAGAACAAGAAGCCGGTCTTTCGCATCAGCCTCCTCGGCGAGAGCGTACGCTGACGATCGCCGATCGTGCGACCGGCGTTGGCGGGCGCCGGTGCATGCAAATCCGCGAAGTCCATCTTACCACACGCAAAAAGTGCGGAAATCCTGTGGGTTGAGCGGCCTTTTCGGTATTTCTACCTAGGCCGCCGACGCTCCACTTAACGTTAATGAGGAAGCCCGCTGGTAGCCTTCCCCGGACTATCCGCGCGCTTCGTCGCGGCAAATGCGTATCCGGGGGTATTTTCGATGACGTTCATTCAGAACCTGCGAATCGGCACCAAACTCGCCATCACCTCCGCGCTGACCATCGGGCTCGTCGCGCTGATGATCTTACTCCAGATGAGCGGGAATGCCGACGTCCAGAAGCTCGGCAATGAAACGTCGGGACAGCAGGCCATTGCGCAAAACGCCGCGGAAGCGAAGGCGTCGGTCCGGGGCATGCAGATCGGCATTCGCGATATCCTGTCGTCCGCCTCGCCGGCCGAGATGCAGAAGGCAGTCTCCTACTTCAACGACCGGCAGGCCGCCGCCAGCAAATTTTCGAGCGAAATGGCGAAGCTTTCGCGCTCGCCGGAAAACCGCAAGCGGATCGATCGCCTGACCGTGTTGATCGGCGAATTCGGCAAGGGCCAGCAGCAGATCGAGGCCATCCGCAGGCAGGAGCTCGCGCTGGAGGGGAAGAAGGACGGCGAAGCGGGGGCGCAGCTCGCCAAGCTCGTGGCCGACGTCGATCACTTTCGCAAGGGAACGCTCGCGCCGATCAACGCAGAGATTTCCGAGTTGACCAACCAGATCACCGATTTCGCCAAGCAGAGGAGTGTCGAGGTCCGCGCAGCCGCGGACGCCGAGGCCACCTCAGTTGCACGGACGTCTCTCGTCACCGGCGTGCTGGTCGCGCTGGTCCTGATCGGAACCTGCATCTTCTCCGTCTTCAGCATCGCGCGGCCCATGCGCGCGCTGACGGCGGCGATGGAAAAGCTTGCCGGCGGAGATTTCTCCGTGGTGCTGCCCGGCCTTGGCCGCAAGGACGAGGTCGGCGAGGTCGCTGGTGCCGTCGAAAAATTCAAGGTGGTGTCGGAGCAGAAGGCGCGCGCGGAAGTGGAGGCCAAGGTGCGGCAGGATCAGGTCGCGGCCGAGCAGCGCAAAGCCGAGATGCGCAAGCTCGCGGACACCTTCGAGTCGGCGGTCGGCGAGATCGTCGGGACCGTGTCGTCGGCCTCGACCGAACTCGAGGCCTCCGCCACCACGCTGACGTCGACCGCCGAGCGCACGCAGGAGCTCACCACCATGGTTGCTGCCGCCTCCGAGGAGGCGTCCACCAATGTGCAGTCGGTGGCGTCGGCGACCGAGGAGCTGTCATCGTCGATCACGGAGATCAGCCGCCAGGTGCAGGAATCCGCCCGCGTCGCCAGCGAGGCGGTGAGCCAGGCCCGCACCACGACCGACCGTGTCGGAGAGCTTTCCGCCGCCGCGGCGCGCATCGGCGATGTAGTCGAACTGATCAACACCATCGCCGGCCAGACCAATCTGCTGGCGCTCAATGCAACCATCGAGGCCGCGCGTGCCGGTGAAGCCGGCCGCGGCTTTGCCGTCGTCGCCTCCGAGGTCAAGGCGCTTGCCGAGCAGACTGCGAAGGCGACCGGCGAGATCGGGCAGCAGATCGCCAGCATCCAGTCTGCGACCGAGCATTCGGTCGGTGCCATCAGGGACATCAGCGACACCATCGAGAAGCTGTCGGAGATTTCTTCGACCATTGCGGCCGCGGTGGAAGAGCAAGGCGCCGCGACGCAGGAGATTTCCCGCAACGTGCAGCAGGCGGCGGAAGGCACCCATCAGGTGTCCTCCAACATCACCGACGTGCAGCGCGGCGCGAGCGAGACAGGCTCGGCGTCTTCGCAGGTGCTGTCGGCCGCGCAGATGCTGTCGGGCGACAGCAATCGCCTCAAGCTCGAGGTCGGGAAGTTCCTCGAGACGGTGCGCGCAGCCTGACGGCGGCGTTCTTCGGTGGATAGATCTGCAACCGCCCGCGTGAAGATGCGGCGGTTGCGCGCGTTCTCATGTCGACGCCGCGACGCGTGCGAGCCGAGTTAACCTTCCGGAAAATCGACGCAGTCATGATGCCCGCAATATTCCGGGCGCTGAGTCGTCCTTCGCATTGCGTTTCAATTGGTGGAGCACGTCGATGAGTGGAATTTCCATTCGCCTCACACACAAGGTCATGGCGATCGGACTGTTCGGCCTCATCGGACTTGTCGCCTTCGGCTCGATCTACCAGATCGGCACTCTGTCTCAGGATATGTCTCGCGAGGCCGCAGAGAGCGCGCGCAGGCTGTCCGATCTGAACCAGCGGATCTCCCAGCAGATGCTGGATGCGCGGCGCGCCGAGAAGGATTTCCAGCTCCGGCGCGACCAGTCTTACGCCAAGCGTCACGCCGTGCTCGTTTCCGACATCACCGGCGACCTCGATCGTCTCGGCAGCGCCGCGCGGGCGGCGGGACACGCCGAAGTCGGGGAGAAGGTGTCGCTGGCACGCGCCGGCTTCGAGCGATATTCGAGCGCATTTGCGGCCGTCGAACAGGATGAGATCAAGCTTGGATTGAACGAGACACTCGGCTTGTCCGGCTCCTTGCGCACGGCGGTCCACGACATCGAGAGCAAGCTCAAGGAGGTCGACGATCCCAGGCTCACCAGCGGCATGCTGATGATGCGTCGTCACGAGAAGGACTTCATGCTGCGCCGGGACGGGAAATACCTCGATTCTCTCAAGAAGACCGCGGCGGAATTTTCCAAGCAAGTCGAAGCATCGGCCATTCTCCCGGCGATCAAGCAGGACATCGGCAAGAAGCTCGGCAAGTACGAGGCTGACTTCACGGCCTGGGTCGCCGGCGCGCAGGATCTCGCCGCGCACGGCTCGACCATGTCCAAGGAATTCCGGACGATCGAACCGGTGCTCGAAGACATCGAAAAGAACATCACTCAGCGCTACGTCACGGCGCAGGCGGCCGAAGCGTCGACGCGAGCCTCGATCAAGCTCTGGATGTGGGTCGCGCTTGGATGCTCCATCCTGCTGGTCGGAAGCGTGTCCTTCTTCATCGGTCGCTCGATCTCGACCGCGCTGATCGCCATGGTGCGCTCGATGACCGGCTTGGCAAATGGCGACACCTCCGTCGCGATCCCCGGCCTCGGCCGCAAGGACGAGATCGGCGAGATGGCCGGCGCCGTCGCGGTGTTCAAGACCAACATGGCGGAGGCCGAGCGGCTGCGCGCGGAGCAGGCCGAAGCGGAGGCGCGTGTCCGGCAACAGCGCAAGGCCGACATGCAAGGGCTCGCCGATACGTTCGAAGGCGCGGTCAGCGAGATCATCGAGACCGTGTCGTCGGCGGCGACCGAGCTCGAGGCGTCGTCGAACACGCTGACCCAGACCGCCGAGCGCGGCAACGGTCTCGCCACTGCGGTGGCGGCGGCTTCGGAGGAGGCGTCGGCGAATGTGCAGTCGGTGTCGTCGGCGAGCGAGGAGCTGACCTCCTCGGTCTCCGAGATCAGCCGCCAGGTGCAGGAATCGGCGCGCGTCGCCGACGTCGCGGTCGAGCAGGCCCAACGCACCAATGCGCGCGTCGCCGAGCTGACGAAGGCCGCCTCCCGCATCGGCGACGTGGTCGAGCTGATCAACACCATTGCCGCGCAGACCAACCTGCTGGCGCTCAACGCGACGATCGAGGCGGCGCGGGCGGGCGAAGCCGGCAAGGGCTTTGCCGTGGTCGCGACCGAGGTGAAGGCGCTGGCCGAGCAGACTGCGAAGGCCACGGGCGAGATCGGCCAGCACATCGGTGCGATTCAGACAGCGACGGACGAGTCTGTCGGCGCGATCAAGGAGATCGGCGACACCATCGCGAAGATGTCGGAGATCTCGTCGACCATCGCCGCAGCGGTGGAGGAACAGGGTGCCGCCACCCAGGAGATCTCCCGCAACATCCAGCACGCCGCACAAGGGACCTCCGAAGTCTCGGCGAACATCGCCGACGTCCAGCGCGGGGCCGGCGAGACCGGGGCTGCTTCGGCACAGGTGCATTCGGCCGCGCAGTCGCTGTCGCAGGAGAGCAACCGGCTCAAGAGTGAGGTCGCGCGGTTCCTGGAATCGGTGCGGGCGGCATAGCGGGGCAGGCGGACGCCGCAATATTGCACTGCACCGGGCGCAACGGGTCGTTGCGCGGAAAATAGCGGCGACGCGGGCAAGCCGTAGTTTTACGTAGGTTCCTGTTAACGCCTGTTTGCAATTATGAGCGCTAGTCTTACGGAATAAGAACCAGCCAGCATTGTTGAACTGACCTCCGCCCCGTCGTGCGTTGCGACGACCGGGCGCAGGCGATCTGCGCGTTGCTGGATACCATCGGGATTTGTCGTGATGTCGAAATTGTCCATCGTATTCAAGCTGCTGACCGTGTTGTCAGTTCTGGTTCTCTCGCTCGCCGGTGTCGGCGTGATGGCGATCGGCACGATGCAGAACATCAACGCCCACACCGTCGAGATCGCGGAGAGCTGGCTGCCGAGCGTGCGTGCGCTGGGCTCGATGCGCGCCGACATCAATGAGCTGCGCGTCGCGCTTCGTCTGCACTTGATGCAGGACACCGCCGAAGGCAAGGAAGCCGCCGAGAAGCGACTCGCAGGCTTGCGCGAGCGCATCGAAAAGACGCGCAAGGTTTACGAGCCGCTGATCACGGTCGCCGAGGAACGCTCGCTCTACGAGCAGTGGAGCAAGGCATGGGCCGAGTACCTGAACGGCGTGCAGGAGACGATGGCGCTGTCGCGCAAGAGCGTCGGCAAGTTCCCGGTCGACGCCAACGAGATGTTGCAGACCAAGGTCGCCAAGATGGCGCAGGCCGCCGATCCGCTGCTCCAGAAGGGCATCGAGCTCAACAACAGCGGTGCCGAGCTGGAGACCAAGCAGGCGGCCGATAGTTATGCGCTGATCTTCCGCGTGCTTGTCGGCATCATCATCGCGGCCGTCCTGATCGCGATCGGCGCCGCCTATTATCTCGTGCGCGACGTCTCTCGCGGCATCGCCTCGATCATCCGCCCGATGCAGTCGCTCGGCGAGGGCGACCTCTCGGCCGAGGTGCCGCATCGCGGCGAGAAGACCGAGATCGGCTCGATGGCGGATGCGCTCCAGATCTTCAAGGAGGCGCTGATCGCCAAGAAGGCCGCCGACGAGGCCGCCGCCGCCGATGCCGAAGCCAAGATCGAGCGCGGCCGCCGCGTCGATGCGATCACCCGCAAGTTCGAAACCATGATCGGCGAGGTCGTCGGCACCGTCTCCTCGGCTTCGACCGAGCTCGAGGCGTCGGCCTCGACGCTGACCAGCACCGCGCAGCGCGGCCAGGAGCTCGCGACCGTGGTTGCGGCAGCCTCCGAGGAAGCCTCCACCAACGTCCAGGCGGTCGCCTCCGCCTCGGAGGAGCTGTCGTCCTCCATCACCGAGATCAGCCGCCGTGTGCAGGATTCGGCGCGGATGGCCGCGGAGGCCGTCGAGCAGGCGGCGCGGACCAACGAGCGCGTCAATGCGCTGTCGCAGGCCGCCTCGCGCATCGGCGACGTCGTCGAACTCATCAACACCATCGCGGGCCAGACCAATCTGCTGGCGCTGAATGCGACCATCGAGGCGGCGCGTGCGGGCGAAGCAGGCCGCGGCTTCGCCGTCGTCGCCTCCGAGGTCAAGGCGCTGGCCGAGCAGACCGCGAAGGCGACCGGCGAGATCGGGGCGCAGGTGTCGGGCATCCAGGCCGCGACGCAGGAATCCGTCAGCGCCATCCAGGAGATCGGCGGCACCATCGAGCGGCTGTCCGAAGTGTCCTCGGCTATTGCGGCCGCCGTCGAGGAGCAGGGCGCGGCCACGCAGGAGATCTCGCGCAACGTCCAGCAGGCCTCGGTCGGCACGCAGGAGGTTTCGGCCAATATCACCGACGTGCAGCGCGGTGCGATCGAGACCGGCGAGGCCTCGGTCGAGGTGCTGTCGGCAGCGAAATCGCTGGCGACCGACAGCACACGTCTCAAGGTCGAGGTCGCGCAGTTCCTCGAATCGGTCCGCGCGGCCTGAGCCGGCACGCATCGCTTCACCTCTCCCGTAGGGAGAGGTGGGTGCCTCGCTCAGCCTTTACGCGTTCGCCTGCGGAGCCGGCGGCGGCGTCACCTGCCGTCGGAACAGGATGCGCTGGTAGAGCCAGCCGATCGCGACCAGCACGATGCCGAGCCCCATGAACGACAGCGCGCGGTAGACGCCGGTCAGCGTCGACATGTCGATGACGAAGGCCTTGAGGATCGTCAGGGCGATGACGGCGGCCGACGCCAGCCGTGCTCGTTCGGAGTTGACGAGAATGCCGACCCCCAGCAGCACCACGCCGAAGCCCAGCCAGCCGATCGAATAGGTATACTGCTCGGCGCCCGTGGTCGGGCCGGTCGAGAGGATCGGGCCGTGATAGAAGCGGCGGATCTCCAGCGTGACATAGGCGAGCGCGAACACCAGCGCGCCGCCGGCGATCGTGTTGGCGTAGGCCTTGCCGCGCGTCCCGACCACCGCGTAGGACAACAGCAGCATCAGCACTGCCGGCAGCGCATAGCCGAGCAGCAGCAGGTTGAACACCGCGCCGCCGACGTCGACGCGCCAGATCAGCGGGTTCTCCAGGATCAGCAGGCCGAACACGCTGACGAGTCCGGCGATTACCGTGAGCACGATGGCGCCGATGTTGTGCACGATGCTGTGGCTGCGCTGCGCCAAGCGCTCCAGCCCGATCGCCATCGCGAGCGAGATGCAGACCTGGAGTGCGAATTCGAGCAGCGAGGGCGGCGAGATCATGTCGCCACCGGTCGCGAAATGCCGGATCTCCATGAAGGCGAGCAGCGCGGTAAACAGGAGCGCGGCGGTCTCGACGATGCGCAGCGGCGGATCGTCGGCGCGGCGGCGCAGGAAGATGCTGGCGGCCCAGAACGATGCCGCCGGAAGGCCGTAGCCCCAGAGCAGCCAATTGAAGATCGGCGTGGTGCCGACGGCATCGCCGACGATGCGCGGGTCATAGGCGATGCGTGCGGTGACGAGGCCGGCGAAAATGGCGGCGAGCCAGCGCAGGAACGGGATCGGCCGCTGCAGCGAGATCCAGGCGGTGCCGAGCGACATCAGCGCCAGCGCGATCGTCAGCCAGCCCTTCTCCAGCGCGAAGGTCAGCGCCAGCGCCAGCGCACCGAGCGTGCCGGTCGCGTACAGAGCGGTGGAGATCATGGTGCCCGGCCGGGTCTCGCGGCGCGTGAGAGCTTCGGTCGCAGCGCCGAAGCCTGCTGCGAGCAGCACCGCGAGTATCGCGAACGGAATCGAGCGGTCGAGATGGGCAATACGTGCGTAGAGCGCGACGAGGATCGCGATCGGCGTCGCGACTGACGTCGCCGACCACACCACCGGGATGATCGCCGAATTCGACCGGCCCTGGGCGAGGAAGCCGGCAACGCCGAAGCCGGCGGCGAAGATCGCGGCCATCACCAGATGCAGCGTCACGGAGCTGTCGGTCGCGACCGGGCCTATGCCCGGCATTGGGCCGCCCGGCAGCACCAGCATGTCCGGATTGGCGCGCACCGCCCATTCGGCGAACACGATGAAGACGGTCGCCGCCGCCGCGCCGAGCGCACCGGTTGCCGCCGGCGCGCGCCAGGCGACGAACAGCGTGCCGCCGACGAGCAGCGCAAACGCGATCAGCGCCAGGTCGGCATGCGCGCTCGACAGCACGATCAGCATCGCGCCGAACAGATAGGCGCCGAGCGCGCCCGACGAGATCGGTTCGATCTCGCCGTCTTCGATGGCGGGCCCGAACATGAAGCCGCAGACGACCAGCAGCGCGGCCAGCACGAAGCCTGCGATGGCATGGAAGGCGTGCGGCGCGACCTGCACCTGCTCGGTATCGAGGCCCGGGAAGATCCACAGCACGGCAAAGGCGATCGTCGTGACCGCAAGCCAGCGCCACAGCCGGATGCGGGCGAGGCCGAAGCTCGCGGCGGTGACGACGGCAAGATAGATGTAGAGCGCCCAATAATCCGGCTTGCCGCTGGAGACCAGCACCGGCGTCACGAAGGCGCCGACCACGCCGAGGCCGGCAAGCGCGGGCCCGTGCAGCAGCGCCGCGGCGAGCGTGCACATCGCCACGATGCCGAGCAGCACGAAGGCGGTCGCGGGCACCAGGAAGCCGTAGAGCGCGTAAGCCGCATAGATGGTCGCGAACGCCACCGCCGTACCGGCGGCGGTGAGGATCGCGGGGATGTTGGCGATCGGCAGCGCCGCGATGGTCGAGATGCTCTCCTTGCGCCGCGTCCATTCGCCGGCCGCGAGCAGCGCCGCTGCGAACAGGCCGCCCAGGAACACGCGCACGCCGGGGCCGAGCAGGCCGGCCTCGATCGAATAGCGCACCATGAAAAAGCCGCCGAGCGCGAGCGCAAGGCCGCCGATCCACACCACCCAGCGCGTGCCGAGCTGCTCTTCGAAGCCGGGTTCTCGACCAGCAGGCGCGCGGGCGGGCAGTGGCGGCGGCGGAGCATCGGCCTGCGGGCGCGGTGCGAGCGGTGGCGGCTCTTCGGTGACGAGCGGAGGCGGCGCTGCGTCCGCTTCGGGCGCGAGCGGCGGCGGTTCGGCGGCAGCTGTTGCGGGCGCCTCGGTCCGGGCCTGCATGGGCAGCGGCGGCGGTGGCTGCACCTGCCGCTGCGCGTAAAACATCTGTTCGAGCGCGTTGAATCGCCGGCGCAGATCGGCCGCCTGGCTGGAGGCCTTGATTGCGATCAGGATGGCGACGATCGCGATGATCAGCGCAAAGACGTCAAACGGGCCGTCGAACATGAAGCCTCCAGGCAACCGGCGGGCAGGGCCGATCGCGAAATCCTACTCTAGCGCCGGGAGCGTACGCGCAAGCCCGGTGCGGGCCGCTCCTGGAGCACGTCGCGGCGGAAGCGGTAGAGCGCTGCCGGCCGCCCGCCCGTCTGTGTCGACATCACCCCGGTCGGTTCGACCAGGGCTTCCATTTCGACCAAACGGCGGAAATTCTGCTTGTGCAGGTGCCGGCCGGAAATCGCCTCGACCGTATGCTGCAGTTCGGTAAGTGTGAATTCGGGCGGCAAAAGTTCAAAGACGACAGGACGATACTTCAGTTTTGCCCGCAGCCGCGCGATCGCCGTGGCGAGAATCCGGCGGTGGTCGAACCGCATCGAGGTGCCCAGCGGGGGAAGCGCTGGGCGCGCCAATGCCGCGGGGCGGCCGTCGCGCCTGGCCTCCTCGACCAGCCCGGCCTCGTACAGGAGCTCGTAGCGGTCGAGCACGCGCTCTTCGTCCCAGGCCGCCCCGTCGAGCCCGAAATAGAACCGCACGCGATCCTTGCGCGGCAGCGCGCGCGTGGTCTCCGGCGTCTCCTCCGCGGCCCATTCGGTCAGCGCGGGAATGATGTCGCGGGCGATGATCGCCGGCGGCTCCTCGCGCCAGTCTTCCCAGGGGAAGAAGCGATACCATGGCGCGAAGCTCACCGCGTTCGCCGCAAGCTCGCCGTCCACCGCGCGCGTCAGCGCGAGATAACCGATCGAGACCATATGCGCGCCGGTGTCGCCGGCCTCGGCATGGCGGCCGCGATCGCCGAAGGTGTAGAGCTGCTCGACATAGCCGAGCCGCAAGCCGGCCTGCTCCTCGACCCAGGCGCGCAGGCCGATCTCGAAGGTGCGGTGAGCCAGCGCGTCGAAAGGGCCGAACGGCAGGCCGGCCAGTCCGTCACTGCCGCGTGCGGTCAGGATCAGCGGCTCATGGTCCGTGATCGCGACGATCGCCGCGGTCAGGCCGATCTCGATCGGCGTCAGCAGCGTCTTGCTCATGCGATTGATATCGCAGCTATCATTCGAGCTCGATCACGAAGGGGCGGCCCTCGACCATCATCGCGCCCGGGCCGATCTCGTCGAGTGCGCGCAGCATGCGGCCGTTGCGGCCCAGGGCACGGTCGGCAAGGCCGACGATGCGCCGGTTCGGCGAGGCGATCGGCGAGACCGCGCGGATCTTCCTGGCGATCTCGAGTTCGTCGCGGTTTGGATTGAGCGCGCAGACCGCCGCGAACGCGCTCGCGGTGGAGCGGCTGATGCCGGCATAGCAATGCACCACCAGCGGTGCGCTGCGGTCCCAGCCGCGCACGAAATTCAGCACCTGGTCGATATGCCCCTCGGACGGTGCGACGAAGCCGTCCATCTCCTCGGTGATGTCGTCCATCGAGACCTTGAGGTGATTGGCGGGGAGCACCGACGCAGGCCGTGCCACCTGCTCGACATTGGCCATCACAGTCAGCACATGGCTGGCCCTGGTGAGGCGGACGGTTTCGGGAAGCGCGGCGAGGGAACAGACGTGGATCATGGCGGACCTTTTTGCCGGTGATTATAGCCGGTGCCGTAGGGTGGGCAAAGCGACATGTCCGCCATGGCTGGAAGAGCGAAGGCGGAAGCGTGCCCACCACTTTGTTGCAAACGCGAGAGGATCGTGGGCACGGCGCAAGAGCGCCTTTGCTCACCCTGCGAGACCTACGCGAACACCGCGCCAAACCGCTCCAAAAACTGCTTCTCGGCCCGGGCCGCCGTCCAGGGCGTCAGATAGTCGCGCCGGACGCTGTCGGCGAGGCCGGGATCCTTGCCGAACAGGCGCTTGGCCTCGCTTTCGCTGAAGCCGGCCAGCGCGGTCGCCTCCAGATAGGCCGCGCCGCGATCGGCGGCCTTGATGGCCTGCGTGATCTCCTCCGGCAGCTCCGGCGGCAGGCCGAAGCGGATGTGGATGGCGCCGAGCAAACGCTTCTCGACCGCCTTGTAGTTGCCGGCGAGCACGGCCTTGAACGGCGAGATCATGTCGCCGATCACATATTCCGGCGCATCGTGCAGCAGCGCGGCGAGTCGCATGCGCTGATCGACATTCGGCATCTCGTGCCGCAGCACGGTCTCCACCAGCAACGTATGCTGCGCGACCGAGAAGATATGCGCACCCGTCGTCTGCCCGTTCCAGCGCGCGACGCGGGCGAGGCCGTGCGCGATGTCGGCGATCTCGACATCGAGCGGCGAGGGATCGAGCAGATCGAGCCGCCGGCCCGACAGCATGCGCTGCCAGGCGCGGGATTGCGCGACGGGCGCAGTCTTCTTCGCGGTCATTTTGCCTTGAGACGCGGCTTGCGCTGCGCCTTGCCGCAGGTCGCGTGGCAGTGGCAGTCGACGAGGTGGTCGTTGACCATGCCGGTCGCCTGCATGAAGGCATAGACGATGGTCGGGCCGACGAATTTGAAGCCGCGCGACGACAGCGCTTTCGAGATCTGCACCGACAGCGGTGTCGAGGCGGGCACGCTCGCGCTGGTCTTGAAATTGTTCACCTTGGGGCGTCCGCCCATGAAGTCCCACAGCAGCTTCGAGAAGCCCGGGCCCTTCTCCATGATCTCCAGATACGATCTCGCGCTCAGGATCGTGCCGTCGATCTTGGCCTTGTTGCGCACGATGCCGGCATCGTTCATCAGCGCGTGCACTTTCTTGTCGTTGTAGCGCGCGATCTTCTCCGGCTGGAAATCGTCGAAAGCTTTGCGGAAATTGTCGCGCTTGCGCAAAATCGTGATCCAGGACAGGCCGGCCTGGAAACCGTCGAGGATCAGCTTCTCGTACAGTGCGCGGTCGTCATATTCCGGCACGCCCCATTCGGTGTCGTGATAGGCGACGTAAAGCGGATCTTCACCGGGCCAGGGGCAACGCGTCTTTCCGTCGGGATGCAGGCGAGGAGCGCGGCTCATGCGATGGGCTGCTTGGCTGGAATGCGGACGACATCGGGTTCGGCGAGCGTCAAAGCCAGCCCTCCGGCGGTGAGCGTCTGGCCGGCATCGAGCGCGTCGGCGACGCGGTCGATGCGTAACAGCGCAATGCCCTTGCCTTGCGCCGACGAGCCCATGGTGCCGACGGGCTTGTCGCCGGCCATGACGCTGACGCCGGTCTCCGGCGAGAAGTCTTCGAGCAGCACCTTGACGCTGCGGGTGCGCGCGGTGCCGCGATGGTGCATGCGCGAGACGACCTCCTGGCCGACATAGCAGCCCTTGTCGAAATCGACGCCGGCGAGGCGGTCCATATTGGTCTCGTGCGGGAACGCGTCGTTGTACATGAAGTCGAGCCCGCCGCGCGGCACGCCCAGCGCGATGCGGTGCGCCTCGTAGTCGCGCGCCTCGACCAACTCGGCCCCGATGAGGTCGGACAGCTTCTGCTTGAGATCCTCAGGGATCAGGATGCGGATGCCGAGCGCTTCATTGCGCGGGTCCGTGAAGGCGAGGTCCGGCTGCGCCGCAGGCTCGCCGTCCCAGGCGGCGAGCACGCCGAGATCGCCGGACAGGTTTTCCACGGTGACCTTGGCGCGCAGCTTGTAGAATTTCAGCTTGGTGGCGAGGCTGTCGGCCAGCGCTTTCGGACAGTCGATCAGGAACCCGCCGCCATGGCCTGCGGGCACCTCCGTGATCAGGAAATCCACGATGATCTTGCCCTGCGGCGTCAGCAGCGCGCCGAATCGCCCCAGGCCCGGCTTCAGCCTGTCGACATCGGTCGTGACCAGGCCGTTGAGGAAGTTGCGCGCATCCTCGCCTGCGACCTTGACCACGCCCCGGTCGGGAAGAAACGCTGATTTCATGCGAAAATCTCTTGCGACATGTTGCTCCGGAACGTAAGCCCGCAAGGCATAAACGACAAGACCTCGAGCCCTGCGCTCGGGGACGAGAGAGGCCCTCAGCCATGACCCAGCGCTTCGATGTGATCCTCAAGAACGGCACCGTCGTCAACCAGGACGGCGAGGGCGTTCGCGATATCGGCATCACGGGCGGCCGCATCGCCGAGCTGGGCCCGCTGTCGCAGGTCTCGGCTGCGGAGGTGATCGACTGCAAGGGCCTGCACATCCTGCCCGGTGTGATGGACACGCAGGTGCATTTCCGCGAGCCCGGGCTGGAGCACAAGGAAGACCTTGAGACCGGCTCGCGCAGCGCCGTGATGGGCGGTGTCACCGCCGTGTTCGAGATGCCGAACACCTCGCCGCTCACCGTGACCGAGGCGACCTTCTCCGACAAGATCAAGCGCGCCCATCACCGCATGCATTGCGATTTCGCCTTCTTCATCGGCGGCACCCGCGAGAACGTGCAGGATCTGCCGGTGCTGGAGCGCGCGCCGGGCTGCGCCGGCGTCAAGGTGTTCATCGGCTCCTCGACCGGCGCGTTGCTGGTGGAGGACGACGAAAGCCTGCGCCGCATCTTCCAGGTGATCCGCCGCCGCGCCGCGTTCCACGCCGAGGACGAGTATCGCCTCAATGACCGCAAATCGCTGCGCATCGAGGGCGATCCGCGCTCGCATCCGGTGTGGCGCGACGAGACCGCGGCGCTGATGGCGACGCAGCGCCTCGTCAAGCTCGCCCATGAGACCGGCAAGCGCATCCATGTGCTGCACGTCTCGACCAAGGAAGAGATCGAGTTCCTGCGCGACCACAAGGACGTCGCATCGTGCGAGGCGACGCCGCATCATCTCACGCTGGTGGCGCCCGAATGCTATGAGCGGCTGGGCACGCTGGCGCAGATGAACCCGCCGGTGCGCGGTGCCGACCATCGCGCCGGGATCTGGCGCGGCATTGAGCAGGGCATCATCGACGTGCTCGGCTCCGACCACGCCCCGCACACGCTGGAGGAGAAGCAGAAGACCTATCCGGCCTCGCCCTCCGGCATGACCGGCGTGCAGACGCTGGTGCCGCTGATGCTCGATCACGTCAACGCGGGGCGTCTGTCGCTCGCCCGCTTCGTCGACCTCACCAGCGCCGGCCCCGCGCGGCTCTACAACATGGCCTGCAAGGGCCGCATCGCCGCCGGCTACGATGCCGACTTCACCATCGTCGATCTCAAGCGCAGCGAGACCATCACCAATAAATGGGTGGCGTCGAAAGCCGGCTGGACTCCTTATGACGGCGTACGTGTCACCGGCTGGCCCGTCGGCACCTTCATCCGCGGCCGCCGCGTGATGTGGCAGGGCGAGCTCGTGACGCCGGCGCAGGGTGAAGCGGTGCAGTTCCTGGAGACGTTGAAGCAATAGGCGGTTCCGAGGGGGGACGAATACATTGTCCCCGTCATTGCTTCGCGGAGCCTGTCATCGGGCCGCGCTTCGCGCAGACCCGGTGGCTCGCAATGATGAGGGGAGAGAGCTACACTTCCTCTCGAACGGAGTGCAGTCCGATGTCCCATCCAACCGCCCTCATCACCACCGGGCAGCTCGCCGCCATCCTCGGCGATCCCAACCTTCGCCTCTACGATTGCACGACCTACAACGAACCCGTCCCACCCGGCAGCGATGTGCCGTATCGCGCCGTGCCCGGCGACAAGACCTTCGCAGCCGGCCACATTCCCGGCGCCGATTTCCTCGACCTGCAGGGCGAGTTCTCCGACACCTCGTCGCAACAGTTCTTCATGATGCCCGATGTCGCGCAGCTCGAGGCCGCCTTCGGCCGCCACGGGCTCGACGCGGACAAGACCATCGTGCTCTACAGCATCGGCACCATGATGTGGGCGACGCGGTTCTGGTGGATGCTGCGTTCGCTCGGCGTCGATGCGCATGTGCTCGACGGCGGCTTCGACAAATGGAAGGAAGGAGGGCGGCCGGTCGAGACGGGCGCCCCGAAGGGATATCCCGCCACGACCTTCAAGGCGGCGCCGCGCGCGGATCTCTTCGTCGACAAGAATACCGTGAAGGCGCGGATCGGCGATCCCTCGACCGTGATCGTCAACGCGCTCGGCCCGCAGTTTCACCGCGGCCTCGAGCCGAGCCGCTACGGCCGGCCTGGCCGCGTTCCCGGCAGCGTCAACGTTTCAGCCGCGACGCTCGTCAATGCCGACAAGACCCTGACGACGCTGGCTGATGCGGAGGCCAAATTCACGGCTGCCGGCGTCACCCGTGACAAGGACGTGATCCTCTATTGCGGCGGCGGCATCTCGGCGACGATCGACCTGTTCCTGCTGAAGCAGCTCGGCTACGAGAGACTGACGCTGTACGACGCCTCGATGGGCGAATGGGCGAGGGACCCGGCACTGCCGATCGAGACGGATTAGGGATGGGCTCTACGATGCCTGCGCGATCTCTGGAAAGACCGCTCGGCGCGTATCCGCATCGTCCTAGTTCTTCCGGATCTGCTCAAGTGCCGCGCGAATGCCGCGGCTATACAAACGGCTGCGATAATAGCGCATCAAGGCCTCGTAGAGGCGCCAGGAGCCGGACCATTTGCCAGGGCCTTTGCCACGTCCGCTGGCCCAGACTTCGACGTCGCCATAGAGTTGGATGTCATCGCACAGAAATGCTCTTTCCCGTGCGGTAGGCCGGGCCGATGCACGCCTTGCCGTCCATTTGTTATCGTCAACCCCCTCATCCGGAATCTCGAATGCGACGTGTTTCGTTTCTTTGGGGACCTGCTCCAACCACATCTCCATGCAGAGCTCAGGTGTTTTGCCTTTGGTCGCGCGGATGGGCTCGCCATTCTCCTCCTGAAATTTCGCCATGAGCACGGGGGCAGATGTTGCGCGGGCTCGTCCGATGGCGCGCGATTGGTCTGCAAATGCCTTCTTGATCTTCTCCGCGACCCCGTCGGGATGTCCGTGTTTCACAGCCTGAAATGATCGCAACGGTGTCGGAATGGCTGTGTCGTCCGCCAGGATCGCAATCACCGGGATGCCGGCGCCCCTTGCAAGTGAATATTCGTAAGTGACCCATTCCGAACGCCTGCTGGCCTTCGTGACGAGAACGACGACACCACGCGCATCGCGAATGCCGTCTTCGATGGCGTCGAACCACTTCGTCCCTGGGCTGATGCTGTGTTCGTCCCGCCACACAGGCAGCTTTAGGGCCTTCAGGCTGCTTTCAAGGGCGCGAGCCCGCTGCTTGTCGTTCGAAGCGTAGGACAAAAACAGGCGCTTGGTCATGGATCAGCCCGTCCAGGAAAAATTCGATGAAAAACTTATGGTAGCATCTGAAAATTGTCTCATCCAGACGAATGCACCACTGGATGCAAGGAATCTCCAACGACCGAGATGTCATTCGACTGAAAGCGACGCCCAAGGTCGCGCCGCAAATGGGTGGCGCACCTTCCCGACCGGGGCGGGAACATCTCCCGGCCGCCGCGAGACTAATGCTTGTCAGCGGAAAGCGGCTTCCGTGCGATAAACGCGGCAGACTTCGCGGACCTGTTCGCCAAATCCGTTCGCAAAGTCATTCATCCGTTGACTGGCCCCGCCCGCGTGGCGGGGTCATTTTCGGCAGGGCTTATTGCCTGCAGATGTCGACCGAGAATTCGCCGTTGCGGATGCGGCCGGGAAAGCCCTCGACGAACTTGGCGACCGCGTCCTCGCCATAGGTGCCGACGAGCTCGGCAAAGGCCGCGAACAGGCTTGCCTGCGCCAGGCAGTCGCCGTCGACGCCATCATGGCGCGCTTCGGCCCAGGCCTCGTTGAGATAGCTCAGTGCGGCCTGCTTCTGCTCGTGATCGGGCAGCGGCGCGCGTGCGGGGGCGTAGGAAATCGGCTGGCTCATGAAACTCGATCAGGGCTGGGGCGCGATCCACGGCGATGCGCTGTGCAAGAGGTGTAGCACGGGCGTTAACGACCGCTAGGCTACATCTTTAGGAACGGTTAACGGCTGTGTACAAACTCGATGACAGGGTTCCAGCCGCTGTCATTCCGGGGCGCGCCGCCAGGCGCGAACTATGGTGCGCAATTGCGCACCTGAGAATCCATCGGGCGGCAGGGTTGGTGGCACAATGGATTCCGGGCTCGCGCTGCGCGCCCCGGAATTACGAGAGGGTGTTCAGTTCGCGTAGCGCGCCGTCAGATCTCGCGAGATCTTGGAGCCTTCCTCGATATAGCGGCGGATCGCCACCGTCGCGGCCGGCGTGCAGCTCCGATAGGTCTGCTGGAAGCCGTTATAACCGCGGTTGAAGCCCGCGATCATGCGGGTGCGGCGCTCTCCGGAGGGGGTTTCGGCGTCGATCAGCGCCTGCATCTCGTTGCGCCATTTGTTGCCTTCGTTGGACCCGCAGATGCCGCGCAGATAGTGCAGCCCGCCGAGGATCTCCGCCAGCCGCTGCAAATCGCCGTCGAACGGCGCCGCCACGTCCTGCGCCCTCGCGGGCGTGGAGGCGCAGGCGAGAATCAGGACAAAAATGGCCAGAAATCGCGTGGACATCGGCGGGGTGTATGCCCCGTCAAGGCTGAGGACGCAAGGCAAGCGGCACGGGCAGTGCGCTCGCTCCCCCGCTTGCGGGGGAGGGTTGGGGAGAGTGTGTCTCCACAACGGGACAGTCCCCCAAAGGAAAGAATACTCACCCGGATCGCTTTGCGATCCGACCTCTCCCGCAGGCGGGTCGCAGGCGGGAGAGGTGCACCGGCGTTCGGAGCGCCAGCTACACCCCAATCAGCCGCGCGGCGGACTGGATGACCTCTTCCAGGCCCCCCGTCAGCTTGAGGTCGCCCAGGCTCGCCAGGGCGCTGGGGGAGATCCAGCGGTAATCGTCGAGCTCGTCGTTGAGAGACGGCTCCTTGGCCGTCCAGCGGGCGGCAAACGACATGATCAGATAATGGCCGGCGCCGGGCGCGGCCGGCAGTACCTCGCGCCAGCCGGCGAGGCCGACGATGGCGATGTTGAGGCCGGTTTCCTCGTCGACCTCGCGCTTGAGCGCCTGGTGCAGGGATTCACCGAATTCGACCCGGCCGCCCGGGAGCGAATAGAAGCCCTTGGCGGGCGAGCGGGCGCGGCGGGTCAGCAGCACCTTGCCGTCGCGGAAAATGGCGGCGCTGACGGCGAGCTGGGGATGGGTGGGCTGGACCACTGACGCCATTTTGTTAACTGATCCGGCTCAGTTCGCCATGATGGTATCGACGTCGGCTTCGGCGCCGCCGTGGATGATACCGCCGCAGGCCGCGATCAGCGGCTTGACCCAGAGCGCGGCCTGCTCGGCGAGGCGGATCCGCGTGGTGTCCTTCTCGACCTCGCGCATGGCCGAACCGACCGCGGTCAGGATCGAGGTCATGGTATCCGTGATGTGGTCGAACTGGGCGCGCACGTTCGGATCGGCCTTCTCATAGGCTTCGATGGCGAGGTCGCGCGCCTTGAAATTCGACGCCGTGAAATGCTCGGCATAGGACAGCGGCGACCAGGTCAAAAAATCTTCCGCGCATTCCGGCATGTCCGGAACCATTTCCAGCAGCATCACGGCTTCATTGAAATGGTTGAGATAGTCGGTGGCAAGCCCGGTCCGCGGGTTGATGTTGGCCACGCGCAGCCGCTCGGCCCAGGCGGAGGCCTCGGGGCCCGTCTGTACGTGCGTCCGCGCGGGTTGGGAGGCCATTGAGCTCATCAGCCGCAGTGTTAACGTTCGGGGTTAAAAGGACCTGAACGGACCCTATATAGACCCCCTGGGATGTGTGGACGCTTCGTCATAACTTCGGCCCCCGCGGCCTTGCGGCAACTGTTCGGCTATGTCGAGCAGCCGAATTTCCCGCCTCGGTACAATGTCGCGCCGACACAACCGATTCCGGTCGTGCTGGTCGAGAACGGCGCGCGGCATTTCCGGCTGATGCGCTGGGGATTGCTGCCCGGCTGGGTCAAGGATCCCAAGAGCTTTACCCTCCTGATCAATGCCCGCTCGGAGACGATTCTCGAGAAGCCCGCGTTCAAGCGAGCGATTCGCCGGCGGCGCGGCCTGATCCCGGCCGACGGCTATTACGAATGGAAGGTGGAGGATGGCCGCAAGCAGCCCTTCTTCATCCATCGCGCCGACGGTGCGCCGCTCGGTTTCGCCGCTGTGTTCGAGACCTGGGCCGGGCCGAACGGCGAGGAGCTCGACACCGTCGCGATCGTCACGGCGGCGGCAGGCGGGGATCTCGCCGCGCTACATGACCGCGTGCCCGTCACCATCAGCGAGCGCGATTTCGAGCGCTGGCTCGACATCAAAGGCGACGAGGTCGATGCGATCCTGCCGCTGCTGATGGCTCCGCGTATCGGAGAGTTCGCCTGGCACCCGGTCTCCACCCGCGTCAATCGCGTCGCGAATGACGACGAGCAGCTGCTGCTGCCGATGAGTGCGGAGGAGATGGAAGCCGAGGCCGAGGCGGCGAAGCCGAAGAAGGCGGTGCGGAAGGCCGCGGCGTCGTCATCAGACGACGGGCAGGGCTCGTTGTTCTAAGCACCGGTGCGTAGGATGGGTAGAGCGAAGCGAAACCCATCGTTTCTCCCGCAGGGGCGGGGTTGATGGGTTTCGCTTCGCTCTACTACGGCAGCTGAGCGCGTGGCGCTCTACACAACTTCCTTTGCCCGCAACGCCGCGATCTCCGCCGCATCGAATCCCAGCTCGCCCAGCACCGCATCCGTATCGATTCCCAGCTCCGGGGCCATCCGGTCGAGCTTGCCGCCGCCATGGGCGAGCTTGAACCCGCTGCCGGCAAAGCGCAGGCGGCCGTATTGCGTATCCAGTTCCTGGATCGCCCCGCGTGCCTTGATTTGCGGATGATCGATGACCTCCTCGACCTTCCAGATACTGGCGCAGGGCGCGCCGGCATCTTCCAAAATCGTCTCCCATTCGCGGGCAGGCCTGGCGGCCAGCGCCTCCTCGATGATGGCGCGCAAGGCCGGCTCGTTCTCGTTGCGCGAGAACCAGTCGGCGAAGCGCGGATCGGACAGCGTGTCCTCGCGGCCGAGCGCCGCCATCAGCGCGCGGTATTGCTTCTCGTTGTTGACCGCGAGCAGGATGTGGCCGTCGCCGCATTTGAACAAATTCGCCGTGGTCCTGCGGCTCACCGCCTGGTTGCCCGACAGCGTCTGGCGATGGCCGGCAACCGACCAGTCCGCGATCTGCCCGGACAGGAATGCCAGCGTCGCCTCCAGCATGGAGACGTCGATGAGCTGGCCCTTGCCGGTGCGGTCGCGCTGATACAGCGCGCTCGACACACCGAACGCAGCGGTGGCGCCCGAGAGCACGTCGCAGACTGCAAAGCCCGCGCGCGTCGGCCCGGTCTCGGGATGGCCGGATATCGCCATGATGCCGGACAGCGCCTGCATCTTGCCGTCATAGCCGGGCCGCAGGCGGTCCGGGCCCGTCTGGCCAAAACCTGAGACCGCGCAATAGATCAGCTTTGGATTGATCGCCGACAGCGCCTCGTAGCCGATGCCGAGCTTGTCCATCACGCCCGGCCGGAAATTCTCCATGACGACGTCGACGGTCGCGGCGAGCTTCTTCACGATCGCGATCGCCTCAGGCTTCTGCAGATCGAGCGTCAGGCTGCGCTTGTTGCCGTTGATGGCCTGGAACGCGGGTGCGAGGCCACGTTCCGCCCATTCGCGTGAGAGCGGCGTGCGGCGCATGTCCTCGCCTTCGCGCCGCTCGACCTTGATGACGTCGGCCCCGAGCAAAGCGAGCTGGTAGCTCGCATAGGGGCCGGCCAGCACTTGCGTGAAATCCAGGATCTTCACGCCCTCGAACGGTCGCGTCACGTCGCTCTCCCGATGGTTATTGTTCCTGGAGCCGTCAGGCGGCGCGGTTGCCGCGCGCGATCTCCTTCTGCTTGTCGAATTCGGCGCGGCGGCGCGCCAGCTCTTCCGGCGAGAGCTGCGCGACGTTGTTGTAGTCGAGCTTCCAGGAGGCGTCCTCGCTCCAGCGCAGCGGCGATTGCATCGTCGTCTGCGGGCCGCTCGCGCTCTCCAGCAGCTGAAGCGCGAGCTCCAGCGTCTGAGCCTGCGAGGCGACGTCGTGCGGCTTGCCGGCGGAATTGCCGAGCGGGAAGTCCGAGAACAGGAAGCGCGGCACGGCGGCGTGCTCGATGATGTCCTTGGCGCAGCCCATGATCACGGTCGGAATGCCATGGGCTTCCAGATGCCGCGCCACCAGCGCGGTGGTCTGATGGCAGACCGGGCAGTTCGGCACCAGCACGGCGACATCGACCTTGTCCGCAAGGCAGCGCGCCAGAATCTCCGGCGCGTCGGTGTCGAGCGTGACGCGATGGCTGCGGTTGGTCGGCGCGCCGAAGAAGCGCGGGGCGACCTCGCCGATCCGTCCCGCCGCTGATGCCTTCAACAGCTGCGGCAGCGGAAACCAGGTACCGTTGTCGGTCGCGCTGGTGTGCTTGCGGTCGTAACCGATATGCGAGATGCGCAGGTCGTGCGCTTTCGAGGTGTCGCCGTCATAGACCTGATAGAACTTCGCGCTGCCGTTATAGGCCGCGCCCGGCCCCTGGTCGCCCTTGGCGGGATCATAGGGCGCCGCGGTGGTGATGATGGTCACGCGCGACTTCGCCAGCGGCTTCTTCAGCGGCTGGAACGGCGCTTCGGTGTAATGCGCCCAGCGATACGCGGTGGTGTAGCCGATCGCCGCGTAATAATCCCGCGTGCGCTGCATGTAGGGAACGGGGGCATCGTAGTCGGGCGCAAAGCCGAATTCATCGTCGCGCGGCGCGGACATGGGCGCGTCTCCTGGTTCTTGGTTGGCGACAGACTAGAGATAGTTTCCGCGTTGCTCAACGGGGGAAGGGGCAGCGCAGGGCTGAATTGCATATGAGGATTCTGCGGTATCGGTGCTGCCACTTACCCTCCAGGGGAGGGTAAGATGCTCACCTGAACACGTGCAGCGCCGCGTATTGCAGCAGCATGATCGCCTTGGCGTCGATGATGCGACCGTCAGTGATCATCGCCAGGGCCTCGTCGATCCCGACCTCCAGCACCTCGATGTCCTCGCCTTCGTGTTCCAGGCCGCCGCCGTCGCTGACGCGCATCTCGGGCTCGTATTCGGCGACGAAGAAATGCAGCTTCTCGGTGATGGCGCCCGGGCTCATGAAGGCCTCGAACACCTTGTGGACGTGGTGCAGGCGATAGCCGGTTTCCTCCTCGGCTTCGGCGCGGATGCGCTCCTCTGGCGAAGCATTGTCCAGCACGCCGGCCGCGGCCTCGATCAGCAGATCGTCGTAGCCGCGGATGAAGGCCGGCAGGCGGAATTGCTTCACCAGGATCACGGTGCGCCGCGCGAGATTATACGGCAGCACGGCGGCGGCGTTGTCGCGCTCATAGGTCTCGCGGTGCTGCGTCTGCCATTCGCCGCTGGCGCGGCGATACTCGAACGTGGTGTTCTTCAGGGGGGTCCAGCCGTCCGAGAGCACGCGGACGTCCTTGATGCGGACGCGGTCGGAAATGGTCATGACTGTCTTTCAGCTAATGCGCGCGGCCGTCGAGCCACTTCTGGAACATCAAGGACGTGGATTCCTCGAAGCCGAGCGACTGATAGAACGCATTCGCCGGCGCGTTCTCGCGGCGGACCAGCAGCTGCAGCTTTGCAATGCCGGCCGCGCGCAGCCAGTCCTCGGCCGCCGCCATGATGGCGCGGCCATGGCCGCGCTTGCGGCTATCAGGGTCGACGGCAACGTAATACACCCAGCCGCGGTGGCCGTCATGGCCGACCATGACGGTCGCGGCGATCGCGCCGCCCTCGCGGCTGACCAGCACGGTCGAGTTGTCGCGCCGCCGCGCCAGCGCGATGTCGGCATGTGGATCGTTCCAGGGACGCGTCAGGCCGCAGCGCTGCCACAGCGCCACGACCGGCTCGACGTCGGCATCATTGATGGCATCGATCGTCAGGGTACTCACAGCACTTTCCCGGGATTCATGATGCCCTGCGGATCGAGCATCGCCTTGATCGCGCGCATCAGCTCGATCGCGGTCTTGTCCTTGACGTCGGGCAGCTCGTCGCGCTTGAGCACGCCGATGCCGTGCTCGGCGGAGATCGAGCCGCCCATGCGCAGCACGATCGCGAACACCACGGCGTTCAATTCGTGCCAGCGTGCCAAATAATCGGCGGTGTTGGCGCCGATCGGCTGGCTGACATTGTAGTGCAGATTGCCGTCGCCGAGATGACCGAACGGAACGGGGCGCGCGCCCGGGATCAGCTTCACCACGGCGGCATCGGCCTCGGCGATGAATTCCGGCACGGCCGCAACCGGCACGGAGATATCGTGCTTGATCGAGCCGCCCTCGGGCTTCTGCGCCGCCGACATCTCGTCGCGCAGCTTCCAGAAGCCGGCGCGCTGGGCAAGGCTCGCCGCGATCACGGCGTCGTCGACGATCTCCTCCTCCATGGCACGGGTCAGGATCGTCTCCAGCGGCGTGCGGGCGTCGTCGCCCGGCGACGACAATTCCATCAGCACGTACCAGGAATGCTTCGCTTCGAGCGGATCGCGCACGTCGATGCCGTGCTTGACCGAGAACGCCACGGCCATCTCCGACAGCAGCTCGAAGCTCGTCAGCGCGTTGGCGGCTTCGCCTTGCGCGATCGTGAGCAGCTTGAGCGCCGCCGCCGGTGATTTCAGCCCGACGAACGCGGTCTCGACCGAGCGCGGCTTGGGAAACAGTTTGAGCGTCGCCGCGGTGATGATGCCGAGCGTGCCTTCGGCGCCGATGAAGAGGTTGTGCAGATTATAGCCGGTGTTGTCCTTTTTCAGCTTCGACAGCGTGTTGAGCACGCGTCCGTCGGCCAGCACCACCTCCAGGCCCAGCGCCATCTCGCGCGCCACGCCATAGGCGAGCGCGGCGGTGCCGCCGGCATTGGTCGAGAGATTGCCGCCGATGGTGCAGCTGCCTTCGGCGCCGAGCGACAGCGGAAACAGCCGGTCCACTTCGGCGGCCTTCGTCTGCGCGACCTGCAGCACCACGCCGGCTTCGACCGTCATCGTGTTGGAGGCGGTGTCGACCTCGCGGATCTTGTCGAGCCGACGCAGCGACACCACCACCTCGCCATTGTGCGGCGTCTGGCCGCCGACCAGCCCGGTGTTGCCGCCCTGCGGCACCAGCGCGATGTTGTGCGCGGAGGCGAGCTTGCAGATCGCGGAGACTTCGGCAGTCGAGCCCGGGCGCAGCACCAGCGGCGAGCGGCCGTGGAACAGATTGCGCTCCTCGGTGAGATAGGGCGCGATGTCGTTGGCATCGGTGATGGCGTGACGCTCGCCGACGATCGCACGGAATTGCGCGATCAGCTCGGGCGCAAGCGGGGGGACGGCAGGTGTGTTGACGTTCATTCTCGTTGTCTCTTCTCAAGCTTCTTATCGCGCAACCGCCGCCCGGCGCAGCCGGTCGTTGATCGCTTCACCCAAATCTTCCTCGGGGATCGCCATCACCGCAATCGCCCGCGGGCTCTTCGCATCGAGCTCGCGAAGATAGCCGAACAGATTGGCGGCGGCTTCATCGAGATCAGCTGTGGGCGACAAATTCATGACGGCGCTGGCAGCCTCAATGCCGGGCAGCCGTGCAAGACCGAACGCCAGCAGCGCCTCGCCCGGCGCCACCTCGCGCGCATTGAGCCGCACAGGAGCGCGCGGCGCGTAGTGCGAGGCCAGCATGCCCGGCGCCAGCGGCTGGCTGTCGTCGCTTTCGGCGTCCAGCGGCGGCCGCGCCAGGGGCGCGCCCAGCACCGCCTCGATCCGTTCGCGCGACAGCCCGCCGGGCCGCAGCAGCATCGGCGCGTTGAGGCAGCCGACAATCGTCGATTCGACGCCGACCTCGACCGGCCCGCCGTCGATGATGAGGTCGATCCGCCCCGACAGGTCGCTCTCGACATGGGCCGCCAGCGTCGGCGAGACGTGGCCGGAGATGTTGGCCGACGGCGCCACCACGGCCCCGCCGAAGGCGCGCAGGATCGCCTGCGCGACCGGGTGGGCGGGAATGCGGATCGCGACCGTGTCGAGGCCGGCGGTGGCGAGATCCGCCACCGGGCAGCCCTCAATCTTCGGCACCACCAGCGTCAGCGGTCCCGGCCAGAACGCCTCCGCCAGCTGCAACGCCCGCGCGTCGAACCGCCCGATTCGCTGTGCGGCCGAGATATCGGGCACATGGGCAATCAGCGGATTGAACGCCGGCCGCCCCTTGGCGGCGTAGAGATGGGCGATCGCGGTCGGATTGGCGGCGTCCGCCCCGAGCCCATAGACCGTCTCGGTCGGAAACGCGACCAGCCCGCCGGCGGTCAGGGTCCGGGCGGCAGCCTCCGCGCCGGCCGCGCCGGCCGGTAAAATCAGCGTTTTAAGACCCGTTCTCACAGGGACAAAATTCCTCAATCCGGCCGCTTGCGGTGCGCCAAACCCGACGCTATAAGCCGGCCTCTTGTCGGAGTGTGGCTCAGCCCGGTAGAGCACTGCGTTCGGGACGCAGGGGTCGCAGGTTCGAATCCTGCCACTCCGACCATTCTTCCAAAAGTCGACGTTTTCCAGAGGCTTGGCGGACCGGCCGCCGGTGCCTCGGAACGCCTTTCTGCAACGATTTTCGGGGCGGGTCCACGGCCGATTTGGCTGGGCAGGGCGGCTTGTTGCGGGCGGCATGGCATGTCCCAACCGGGGCGGGAACGCCGGATGTCTGTCGGCTTGTTGCGTTCAATGGCCTTGGGTCCAACCTGCCAATCCCGCGAGCACAAATCCACCTAAAACAAAGCCGGCCACCTGGTGCAGGATAAAATAGAGCTCAACATACCCACTCAATCTGACTTCGTCGGACCATCGACCTTTAATGCCTAATGCCGGGACTAACATCGACAATGAATAGACTGAAGCCCATCCAAATTCAGAAACTCTGTTGGTCGCTTTTCGAGCTTGGCCAGACGCCGTCAAGATGATGGCACCTATGCCGGTGAAGCCGATTACCCACCACAACGCGCGCGCATATCGATATCCATAACCAATTGTAATTCGAGATATCATAAGCCCGAATTTGGCCATTCCATCCGAATTCGTTTCTTCTCTGAGTTTTCCCAAATAGGACACGTCGTTCGCCTTGTCCGGCTGGCCGGCTTGTCGCAAAATCGCAGCAAGCTGGACATATGGTTGCGGAGAGAAAAAATCCTGCTTTCGAAGCCAGGCGTCGTACCAATCGACTGGCCGGGCTACGAAATTATCAACTGCACCAATCTCGGTGCGATCACCTTTAATTCTTAACAGCGGATCGAAGATTCCCAACTGAGAGTACGTGAATCCAACTAGGTTGAGGTTCGCGGGCCAAGCATCTGTTCTATCTTGGACACTTTGGACGCGTGTTCCGGACAATATTAATGTTCCTTGTTGCTCCCACGAAGTGGCGTGCGTCCCGTACCCAACGATAAGAGCGCCTTGAATAGTACTGCCCGACAAATCGACGTGATTGAATTTGCTTGTTGCCAGTCTGATGTCGCCCCCTATTGAAGATCTTTCGACCTCCAACGATCTCACCCGACTGTGGTCGATGTGGACACCACTCGCAATGGAGGCATTGATGAACGAAGCAGACTCTAAGTGAGAATTGGCTTGGATGGAGACATATTTTGAGACGCTGCTAGCGTTTGCCCTGAAGCTTCCCTTGCTTTTTGTGTCGGACAGTTGGACGAAGCTCAGATCGCTAGCCTCGAGAGTTGCTCCTGAATTGAAGTTGGCAGACACCACTCGGAATCCTTTTGCGGACAAGCCGGTGGCGTCAATCCTCTCAGCAATGTCAACATGACTCAGTTCTAGGTCGCCCGATAGTCGCGATCCGACAAGCTTGATTGAGTTGATATTGGCCCGCTGTGCACTCCCGAATCGGCCCACTCCGAAAACCGCATAACCGATGCTGGAGGCGGTCAGGTCAAGGATGCCGCGGATTTGTACTCCGCTTGCTGATAAACTGTCGTCGATTGTAGCTCCGCGAAGGTTCACCGCAGAGAATGTGCTTTCGTCCAGGAGTAGTAAGCCTTTTGCGTGGAGGCCGTCGCCATTAAGTTCTCCATCTATCGTCGATCTTACGATGGCGATCTGCTTCGCGGAGGCGCCTGACGCGTTTATGTGTGTTAGGGATGGCCGACCAGCCTACCGCTTGGACAGGATCGAGAGTTCGATCAGGATCGGCCGAACTGAAGTTCGCTTCCGTTCCGGAACACAATTGAGCAAATGCCCATCTTTCAGTGTCTGTCCAAGAACTGTTTGGATTGCATGTAGGAACTGCTTGAGCGGAGTTGAGCCATAACGATGGGATCAAACTAATGGCAAGTCCAATTATCCAAAACATGTGATCACTCCAGAGTGCCAAGTTTCTCAATCGAGGCATGGAGGTAGGACTGCTGGGAATAGTTGAGTTCGTCGAACCTCCCGACTAATCCGTTGACATTAATAGAAGTACAAAAGATTGCAATTAGGGCGTGTGCGCAACCTTGATATCAGCAAGATCTTGGCAAGCCATCGTCAATAGGAAAGATGATTGCGTTTAATCTGCCACCGACCGACCGCAAACTATGCGGTCTACTTAGAGGTCTCGAAGAACCTGTTGGTCAGTGTCCTCGACTCGTTGCCTTTACCGCCGCGCGCCATCACGATGCCCACCAGAAACGCCACCATCAGCGCCGGCAGCGGCGCTTCGCGCACCATGCCGCGCACGACGTCCGGCCAGTGCTGCTCCGGGACCAGTCCCGGCGATCGCACCTTTGGTGCGGGCGCGATGTCCCAGCTCGATGCGAGCTCGGCAATCTCGCTTTGCGCCAGCCGCACGCCGTCGCGGACGCGGAAGATCGCGGCATCGGATCGCTCGCGCGGTGCGAGCTGCATCAGCGTCGCGACGGCGGTGCGCAACGTCATCTCGCCAAAGCCTTGCAGCCGCACCTGCTCTTCGGGGTCGGAGGTCATGCCAAATCCCTCACAGCGCAAAATGGCGCGCGAGGGCAAAGGCCGCCGTCGCGCACAGGACGAGCGTCGACACCGCGCCGGCCACGCCGCGCGCGAGATGGGCTCGCGTCAGGTGTCTGGTCATGATCGTGCTCCATGCTCACATGAAAATGGCGGGCGTGGAGCTTGGTTCCTTGGAGGCGACGGCGAATCGCGGCCGCCGGCTACTTCCGCAGCAACTCGCTCAAGGCCGCCGTCGCCTCGGCGCAGCGGATGTCGTCGATCTCGCGCGACAGGCTGAGCGCGCTCGCTCTCAGCTCTTCGAGCTTCCAGCTATCCGGATGTTGGCTTTCGAGTTGACCAAGACGCTTGTTCAGATCGTCCAGTCTCGATTGGAGATGCCCGATGCTGGCATCCCCATTCACTTTCCAAACGCGTTGTGCACGCATCGTCGTTCCCCTGATCGTCTCACGGCCTTGTGAGAGCGGTTCGTGGCCGGAATGGGAGTTTGTTTTGTCCGGCTTCGGACGGTGGGGAACCGTTGCAAATTCGCAACGAAGTTCCCGGATCTTTCCCAAGCGATTGCGCCAGCCCACATGATGTTACCCGCAGGCACGGAATTTGATTGTGTCCCGTCACGATGACGGGCGAGCCGGCCTGTGCGCGCGGTGCGCCGCTCGATAGGCTCATGCCCGTCGCACTCCCGGACATGAAGGAATGACACGTGGCGAGATTTGTGACTGTTGCGGCCGGCCAGCTTGGCCCGATCGCCAGGGCCGAGACCAGGACCGACGTGGTGGCCCGGCTGATGGCCTTGATGCGCGAGGCGAAGGCTTGCGGCTGCGACCTGATCGTCTATCCCGAGCTCGCGCTGACGACGTTTTTCCCGCGCTGGTATTTCGAGGACCAGGCCGAGATCGACAGCTTCTTCGAGCGCGAGATGCCGGGCGCAGAGACGCGGGCGCTGTTCGATCTGGCGCGCGAGCTCGCGATCGGCTTTAGCCTCGGCTATGCCGAGCTGACGCTCGAGGCCGGACTTGTCAGGCGCTACAACACGTCCATTCTCGTCGACAAGAGCGGTGAGATTATTCTGAAGTATCGCAAGGTGCATCTGCCCGGCCACGCCGAGCACGAGCCGTGGCGGAAATTTCAGCATCTGGAGAAGCGCTATTTCGAGCCGGGCAGCGGCTTCGGCGTCGCCAGTGCCTTCGGCGGCGTGATGGGCATGGCGATCTGCAATGATCGCCGCTGGAGCGAGACCTATCGCGTGATGGGCCTGCAGGGCGTCGAGATGGTGATGATCGGCTACAACACGCCGGTGCACAATCCGCCCGCGCCGGAGCATGACGATCTCTCGCTGTTTCACAATCATCTGGTGATGCAGGCCGGCGCCTATCAGAACGGCACCTTCGTGGTCGGGGTCGCCAAGGCCGGCGTCGAGGAAGGCGTCGACCACATCGGCGGCAGCTGCATCATCGCGCCCTCCGGCGATATCATCGCGCGCTGCGCGACCAAGGGCGACGAGCTCGCGCTCGCCCGCTGCGATCTCGACCTCTGCAACTCCTACAAGCGCACCACGTTCAATTTCGACGTCCACCGCCAGCCGCAGGCTTACGGGATGATCGTCGAACGAAAGGGCGTGACGACGATGGCGGATGGAACGGCGGTGCAAGGAAGGGGTGAGCGCTTCTCGCGCTTGTAGCCCGGATGGGGCGCAGCGTAATCCGGGGCCGCTCGCCCGGCATCTGGCACCGTCCCGGATTGCGCTGCGCTCCATCCGGGCTACGGGACCTTGCCTGTGTCGCCCTCTGTCAACCCACTCCGCCAAAAATATTCCACTTTACCGAAATTCGGTTTCGGCGTATGTGTCGTCCATCCCGGCTCACCAAGAGGGGCGATCTCGTCGTCGTCTTGATCGCGAGCCGGGCTTGCGGTGGACGCGGCAGCGTCGGCACGAGAGGCGCGGGCAGGGCGGGTAGTCCCTGTGAGCCCGAGGCTTCGTGCGGACGACGGCGCTGCTAGGTTCGTCTCGTCTGTAAGTTTCCGGCTTTGTCGACAGGGCCGGAAATACTGCGGGCGACATGGCGGGCCGTGCGTACGGCAAAACCGTGTGGTCCTGGCCGTCGTTGCTACGGTCAAGCCGGATCGAAGATGTGCGCGAGCCCAACCGGGTGGACGGCATCATCCAATTCGAACGGCGAGGGAGGCCAAAGGAAAGTTCGGCTCCCGGGAGAGCACGGCATAAGCCGTCCAGCCATCGCGCAGGGAAGGCCGAGTGATCGGCGTCACCTGTATGCTGCTGTGCGGTTCTTCCTGCGTGTGCATTTCGCGCAGCGGACCGCGGGTGCCAGTCGGCACCCGGCCTTCCCTGCGCCCTCTTGGATTTGAGGGCGGAGCGATCAAGCAAAGCTCGGGCGATTCAAGCCGCGAGAACGAAAAGGCGCGTCTGCGAGCGAGATGGTGCGGGAAGAGCGATGCCCTTGCATCATACTCCTCATTGAGAGCACCCCACGCACCGCTCTCGTGCCCTGGACGCAGCGCAGCGCCCTTGCGGTGCGCTGCAGAGCCGGGGCCCATCCTGGCCGCATGCCGTGTCGCTTCTGGGTCCCGGCTCTGCGCCGCAACGCTCGCGCGTTGCAGCTTGTCCGGGACACGAGGTCTCATCCAGGCTTCCGAGTTTCCCATTCACAACTCCGTGCCTTGATTAGGAAACGATCATTCCCTATCATCCCGCAATGCAAAAGACCGCCCGCAGATCGCAAGCCACCCCCCGTCCGCCCGGCCGTCCCCGCGAGTTCGACATGGATACCGCGCTCGACCGCGCCGTGCGGGTGTTTTGCGAGCGCGGTTATCACGCGACCTCGATCGGCGATCTCACCGCCGCGATGCGGCTCGCCACCGGCAGCGTCTACAAGGCGTTTCGCGACAAGCAGGCCGTGTTCCTGGCGGCGTTCGACCGCTACGCCGCGGTGCGCCGGGAAGAGACGCGCGGCGCGGCCGCGCGCGGCAGCAACGGCCGGGAGCGGCTGCGCCACATGCTGCTGTCCTATGTCGAGCACTCCCAGGGCATCGAGGGCCGCCGCGGCTGCATCGTGGTCGGCGGCACGGTCGAGCTCGCCGCGCTCGACCCGGAGGTCCGCGCCCGCGTCAATGCGCAGATCGAGGCCAACGAAGCCTTCATCGCCGGCCTCATCCGCGAGGGCCAGGCCGACGGCTCGATCCCGCGCCATGTCGCGGTCGACGACACCGCACGGCTGATGATCTGCATCACGCAAGGCCTGCGCGTCGTCGGCAAGGCGCGCCTGCCGCTCGACGGCGACCGTCTGGTCGGCGTCGCCATGAAACTGCTCGCCTGAATTCATGCCTTATTAGGGAATGATCGTTCCCCATCCTTGGAGTCCGTTGGAATGACGATGAACGCCACGATCGAGACCGCGCCCGAACCGGATGCGGTGTCGCAGCGCCTGACCTTCGTGCTTGCCGCGGCCTGTGGCATGGTCGCCGCCAACATCTATTACGCGCAGCCGCTGATCGCCCCGATCAGCGCCGCGCTCGGCCTGTCGCACGAAGCCGCGGGGCTGATCGTGACCATGACGCAGATCGGCTATGGCGTCGGGCTGCTGTTCATCGTGCCGCTCGGCGACCTCGTCGAGAATCGCGCGCTGATTTGCTCGGTCATCATGCTCGGTGCCGCCGCGCTGCTGGCCGCGGCGTTCTCGACCCATGCGCTGCCGTTCCTGGTCGCCGCGCTGTTCATCGGGCTCGGCTCGGTCGCGGTGCAGATCATCATTCCCTATGCGGCACATCTGGCGCCGGAGGCGATCCGCGGCCGCGTCGTCGGCAACGTCTCGACCGGGCTGATGCTCGGCATCATGCTGGCGCGGCCGGTGTCGAGCTTCGTCACGGCCGCCTCGTCATGGCACGTGGTGTTCTTCGCCTCCGCCGCGCTGATGATCGTGCTCGCGGCGATGCTTCGCCTGGCGCTGCCGAGGCGCAAGCCGGTCGCGCGCATGCATTACGGCACGTTGCTGCTGTCGATGCCGCATCTGGCCTTGACCACGCCGCTGCTGCGGCGCCGCGCGCTCTACCAGGCGAGCCTGTTCGGCTGCTTCACCCTGTTCTGGACGGTCGCGCCGCTCCAGCTCGCCGGCCCATTCGGCTTCTCCCAGCGCGGTATCGCGCTGTTCGCGCTGGCCGGCGTCGCCGGCGTGTTCGCAGCTCCGATCGCCGGCCGGCTCGCCGATCGCGGCCATAGCCGGATCGCGACGCTGGTCGCGATGCTGCTCGCGGCAGCGGGCTTTCTGGTGACCTATGTCGGCGCGCCCGGCTCGATGCTGAACCTTGCCGCCCTGGTCGTGGCCGCGATTGCCATCGATATCGGCGTCCAGGGCAACGTCGTGCTCGGCTTCCGCGCCATCTTCGCGCTCGGCCACGAGCACCGCAGCCGCCTCAACGGCCTCTATATGGCGACGTTCTTCGCGGCCGGCGCCGCCGGCTCCGCGGTCGGCGCCTTCGCCTTCGCGCAAGGCGGCTGGCCGCTCGCCTCGGCCATTGGCCTCGCTCTGCCCGTCGTGGGCCTGCTCTATGCTGCGACCGAGTAGAAGCCGGTTTGGCGGGATTGTGCGATGCGGCCGTTTACCAAGCCCGGGATACGAGGCCGGGCGAGGTCGTCTCTGCCGCAATTTCCATCTCGCGGTTTGCTTGGGGGTGTAGTACTTTCGTCTCAAGCGGGCTCGGTCAACAACGGGCGGCAGGGGGAGGCTGATGAGGCGTGCGGGGCTGTTTGGCGTACCGCGGGTACGGCCATGGTCGTGGCAGGCATTTCTGCTTGGATGCGTCGTTGTCGCTGTGTCGGCTGTGTTTCAAGGCGTCTGCGTCGCGCTCGGCGCAAAGTTCTATTTCGCGGCGTTCCTGCCCGGCCTTTTCGTGCTCGGCCTCGTCGCGGGCACGCCGGCGGCGGGATTTGCCGCACTGTTCACCATTCCGCTGGTGTGGTGGGCGTTCATTCCGCCCTTCTTCGAGTTCAGCGCCCTGTCCAGCGCCAATGCCGATTCCATCAACCTGTACTGCCTGCTCGCTGCGCTGCTGATCGGCCTTGCGGATCTCTGCCGCGAGACGATGCGGATCGTCAGCCGCGGCGGGTTGAAGTCCCCGGGCGAGAGCGCGGCAACGAATCCGCAATAGATCGCCGTTGCGTGGCCGTGCGCGTTGCGTGCGCGCAACAGTCCGGCAACCATCCGCGCAGCTGCCGCGCGCCGCTAACTTTTCGAAAAAGATTTGGCCGCAATTTCTCCCGCGGGAATGACGAGGGAGTTTTCGGACATGAACGGTCACGCCATCTTGGAGAATGTGCGACGCTATCGCGGCATCGCATCGCTCTATCGCCAGACCGCTGCATTCCGCCCGGGCCAGAGCTGGTCGCTGCTGGAGCAGGCGCAGGATTGGGAAGCGCGGGCGCTGTCGGAGCTGGAAGCCTATTTCGCGTTGCGCGCGGATTACACGGCTCACCTCGCAGCCTGATCGTTAACCATCGCTCACGATATGATCGCAAGATCGGGCGCGGGCACCACGAATTGTCCGCCCCAGGCGCGAACCTCCGCCAACTGGGCGATGATCTCGTCCTTCAGATTCCAGGGCAGGATGAAGACGTAGTCCGGCTTGCTCGCGATCAGGGCGGCGGGATCGCGGATCGGCAGATGTGTCCCCGGCAGCAGCAGGCCCTGCTTGTGCGGGTTGCGGTCCACGGTAAACGGAATCAGCTCGCGCGTGATGCCGCAATAATTGAGCAGCGTGTTGCCCTTCGCCGGCGCGCCATAAGCGATCACCGTCTTGCCCGCGCGACGCGCCGCGACGAGAAAGTCGCGGATCACCTCGCGCTTGGCCGCGACCTTCGCCTGAAAATCACGGGAGGTCGCGGGCCGGTCGAGCCCTGCGACGGCCTCGCGCCGGCGCAATTGCTCGAGTGCGGGCGAGGAGCCGTGAGGCGCAGCTTCGCTGCAGACATACAGGCGCAGCGAGCCGCCATGGGTCGGCAATTCCTCCACGTCGAAGACACGCAGGCCATGTGCGCGAAAGATCGTCTCGAGGGTCGTGAGCGAGAAGTACGACAGATGCTCGTGATAGATCGTGTCGAACTGGATTCCCTCGATCAGATGCAGCAGATGTGGGAGCTCCAGCGTCGCGCGAGCGGTCGCGGGCAGGAGAATGCGCAGGCCCGCGACGAAATCGTTGATATCAGGCACGTGCGGCAGCACGTTGTTGGCGACGATCAGCTCGGGCCTGTGGCCTTCGGCCCGCAGCGCATTCGCCGCTGCGACGCCGAAGTAGCAGGTGCGGGTTGGGATGCCCTTGGCGATGGCAGCGGCCGCGGGGCCGCCGGCAGGCTCGACGCCGAGCACGCGAATGCCGGCGCGCTGAAAATACTGCAGCAGATATCCGTCATTGCTGGCGATCTCGATCACCTCGGACGCTGCGCCGAGCCTGGCGCGGGCGATCATGTCTGCGGCGTAGCGCTCCGCATGACGCAGCCAGCTGTCGGAATAGGACGAGTAGTAGAGATACTGGTCGAAGATGTTGGCAGCAGGCTCGAATTGCGGGAGCTGCACCAGCCCGCAGGCACGACAGACACGGGCATGCAGCGGATAGGCCGGCTCGGTCGCGTCGGCAAGCTCCGGCGGCAGATAAGAATTCGCCAGGGGCGACAGGCCGAGATCGACGAAGGTCTCGTCGAGCTCGCGCGCGCAAAAGCGGCATCGATGCCTGTCCATGAACGGATCGTCCCGTTGTGCCGTCGTGCCGCGGCTGTTAGTGAATTCTCACACGTCACGGAAATTCCGACAACGTTGCGCATGATGCAACGGAAAAGGCGTGCGCGTGAACGGACGTTCGCAGCGGCGGTGTGTACGCACGACCGCGGGAGCCCGAGATGAAGTTTACTCCATTGGCTCTGCCAGGCGTGGTTGAAATCGGTATCGAGCCGGAGCTTGATGCGCGTGGATTCTTCGCCCGGCTGTTCGACACCGAGGCATTCGCGGCGCACGGATTGCCGACGCATTTCGCGCAACACAGCCTGTCCCGCAACGAACGTACCGGTACCCTGCGGGGGCTGCACCACCAAGCCGGCCGGCCGGAGGCCAAGCTGGTGCGCTGCGTTGCCGGCCGCGCCTTCGACGTGATCGTCGATCTGCGCCGGTCGCTGCCGACTTTTGGGCAATGGTGCTCGGTCGAACTCGCCGCCAACAGGCACAATGCCGTGTTCATTCCTGCCGGATGCGCGCACGGCTTCCAGACGCTCGTGGACGGGACCGAGCTGATGTACTGCATCGACGTGCCCTATGACGCGCAAGGCGCATCCGGCATTCGCTGGGATGATCCCTCGCTGGCGATCGGCTGGCCGCTGCCTGATCCGATCCTGTCCGCGCGCGACCGCGCGCTGCCGTATCTCGCATGAAGCGGGTCCTGGTCACCGGTGCGTCCGGATTCCTCGGCCGAGCGCTGTTGCCCGTGCTGGTCGCTGATGGCTTCGAGGTCCATGGCGTCGCGCGCTCGGCTCAGCCGGCGCTATCAGGCGTGAGGTGGCACGCGGCCGATCTGCTCACCGAAGCCGGCCGCGCGCATGCGCTGTCCGCAGCGCGGCCGACGCACCTGGTTCATCTCGCCTGGGAAGCCCGGCCGGGCCGCTATCGCGACGATCCCGCCAACCACCTCTGGGCGGAGGCCAGCATGGACCTGCTCGCGCGCGCCCGGGCCCGCGGCACCGGCAGGATCCTCGGCATCGGAAGCTGCCTCGAATACGGTCCGCAGGACGGGCTGTGCGACGAGCGCGCGAGCCAATGCCGTCCCACGACGTTGTACGGACAAGCCAAGCTGGCTGCGGCCGAAGCCTACATCGCGGCAGGCGCCGCCTGGGGCCGCGTGTTCGTCCCGTTCGGACCGCATGAGCCGCAGGCGCGCCTCATCCCCTCGTTGATCCGGAGCCTTCGCGCGGGACAGAACTTCGACTGTTCGCATGGCGGGCAACTGCGCGATTTCATCTATGTCGACGACCTCGCGCAGATGATCGCCGCCGTGCTCGCCAGCAAGCTCACCGGCGCGGTCAATCTCGCCAGCGGCGAGGTGCGCAGCCTGCGCAGCGTGATCGAGCATGTTGCAGGTCTGCTCGACGCGCGTCACCTGATCCGGTTTGGCGCGATCGATGCAACGGGCGTCGATGCCGAGCCGATCGTCGCCGCCGACATCCGCCGCCTCCGTGAGGTGACCGCGGGCGTACCGGTCCTGGGATTCGAGGAGGGCGCTGCGCGCAGCCTTGCGTGGTGGATCGAGCGTCTGCCGGGGAGGGCGTGAGATGCTGTTGCCCGACCGCGCCCGTGGCAATTACGGAGTTGTCTCGCCGTGCGCCTGTGCTAGCAACGTGCCGACCGAAATCTCCCACACGCCGGCCGGGGCAAGCGATGACCACGTTCAACCGCATCTTCACGACCGAGCGTCTGCTCCAGATCATCCTGATCCTGGCGGCCACCGTCGCGATGAAGCTGATGAGCTGAGCGTCGGCGGATCATCGTCCGCCGAACTCGGGCACGTCGGGCAGATAGTTCGACCCTTCCGAGCCGAGAAAATCGAACATCGCCTGCGCCGGGGGCAGCAACACCTTGTCGCTGCGGCGGATCACGTACCATTGCCGCACGATCGGCAGGCCCGCGACGTCGAGCACGACGAGCCGGCCCTCGGTGAGCTCGTGGGCCACCGTGTGGGCCGAGATGAAGGCGATGCCGAGCCCGGCGATGACGGCCTGCTTGATGGTCTCGTTGCTGCTCATCTCCATGCCGATGATCGGCTCGAGATCCGACTTCTGGAACATGCCCTCCATCAGCGTCCGCGTGCCCGAGCCGGGCTCGCGGGTGAGGAAGGTCTCGTGCACGAGATCGGTCAGGTTGAGGCCGGAATCCTTCTCCAGCCAGTGCCCCTTGCGCGCGACGATGATGTGCGGATTGCGCCCGAGCTGGCGGACGTCGACGGTGACGTCGGCCGGTGGCCGACCCATCACCGCGAAGTCGAGGTCGTAGCCGTGCATGGCCTCGCGGATCTCCTCGCGATTGCCGATGGTCAGCTTGATCTCGATCTTGGGGTAGCGCTTGGAGAACGCCGCGATCGCGTGCGGCACGAAATATTTGGCGGTCGAGACCGCGCCGAGATGCACCGCGCCGCCGGTCCGCCCCGCGAGCAGGTCGAGCGCGCCCTGGCAGTCGGTGATGGCGGCCTCGACCCGCTCGGCCAGTGCCAGAACCTCCTTGCCCGCCTCGGTCAGCAGCATGCCGTCGCCGGTCCGCTGCACCAGCGGCAAGCCTGCAAGGTCCTGCAGCTGCCGGAGCTGCTGGGTCACGGCCGGCTGGGTCAGCCCGAGATGGCCGGACGCGGCCGTCACGCTGCCCTTGGCCGAGAGCGCCGCGAGCGAGCGCAGCTGGCGGATCGTCAGATGCCGGAGCTGGGTCGCCGCATGGCTGGGGCCATTATAAGAAAAATCTTTGAGGCTCATTATGAATAGAAATTTTCCTTATTAAGCTGCCCCTGTCAATCTCCTGATGCCGGGACTGACCGCGACCGACCTCCAGAGGGGAGGGAATGGCTGCGGCGCCGGCAAAGGGGATGGACGCAGATGACCGGGCAACTCAGGCTGGACGACCACCTTCAGCGGTATTCAGAGACCGCGCCGCATGCGCTGGCCGTGGCCGCCGCGATCGATGCCATCGCGGCAGCGGCGATCGAGATCGCTGATCTCATCGCGTCAGGTGATCTCGCCGACGCTTCCGGCCTGACCACCGGCCGCAACAGCGACGGCGACGTCCAGCGCGACCTCGATGTGCAGGCCGATGCGATCCTGCGCCGTTGCCTCAGCAAGCTGCCGATTGCGGCGCTGGCGTCGGAAGAGATGCGCGAGGCCCAGATCGGCGACCGCGAGGGCCGCATCTGCATCGCGATCGATCCGCTCGACGGCTCCTCCAACATCGACATCAACATGACCGTCGGCACGATCTTCTCGATCCTGCCGGCACCCGACGACCTCTCGCTCGCCTTCCATCAGCGCGGCACGGCGCAACTTGCGGCGGGCTTCGTCACCTACGGCCCGCAGACCTCGCTGGTGCTGACGCTCGGCGAGGGCGTCGACATCTTCACGCTCGATCGCAAGGCCGGCTGCTTCCGCCTCGCGCGCAGCGGCGCGCAGATCGCCGAGGGTTGCGAGGAGTTCGCGATCAACGCCTCGAACCGCCGGCACTGGGATCCGCCGGTGCGCGCCTTCATCGACGAGTGCCTCGCCGGCGTCGAAGGCCCCGCCAACCACAATTTCAACATGCGCTGGGTCGGTTCGCTGGTCGCCGAGGCCTACCGCATCCTCACCCGCGGCGGCGTGTTCCTCTATCCCTCCGACGCGCGCCCCGGCTATGGCGACGGCCGCCTGCGCCTGACTTACGAGGCGCATCCGATGGCCATGATCATCGAGCAGGCCGGCGGCTCCGCCACGACGGGGCGCGAGCGCATCCTCGACCTCTCGGCGCAGAGCCTGCACCAGCGCGTGCCGCTGATCATGGGCTCGAGCAACGAGGTGCGGCGCGTCCAGGAGCTGCATTGCGATCCGCTGCTGGTTGCCAGCGTCTCGGCGCCGCTGTTCGCGCGGCGTGGCTTCTTCCGGCTGTGAGCGAGGCGTCCCATGTCCAGGAAGCATCCGATCATCTCGATCACCGGCTCCTCCGGCGCCGGCACCACCTCGGTCAAGAAGACCTTCGAGCAGATATTCTTCCGCGAGAAGGTCAACGCCGCCTACATCGAGGGTGACGCCTTCCACCGCTACGACCGCGCCGAGATGCGCGCGCAGATGGCGAAGGAGGCCGATCGCGGCAACAAGCATTTCAGCCATTTCAGCCCCGAGACCAATTTGTTCGAGGAGCTGGAGCGCGCCTTCCGCGACTATGGCGAAACCGGCACGGCGGTGACGCGGCACTATGTGCACGACGCCGAGGAAGCGGCGCTGCACGGCACGGCGCCCGGCACCTTCACCGATTGGGAGAAGCTGCCGGAGAACTCGGACCTGCTGTTCTACGAAGGCCTGCACGGCGCCGTCGTCACCGACAAGGTCAATGTCGCGCGCTATGCCGACCTCAAGATCGGCGTCGTGCCCGTCATCAATCTCGAATGGATCCAGAAGCTGCACCGCGATCGCAGCGCGCGCGGTTATTCGACCGAGGCCGTCACCGACACCATCCTGCGGCGGATGCCGGATTACATCCACTACATCTGCCCGCAATTCACCGAGACCGACATCAACTTCCAGCGCGTGCCGACGGTGGATACCTCCAATCCGTTCGTCGCGCGCTGGATCCCGACGCCGGACGAATCGATGGTGGTGATCCGCTTCAAGAATCCGCGCGGCATCGACTTCCCCTATCTGCTGTCGATGCTGCCGCAGAGCTGGATGTCGCGCGCCAATTCGATCGTATGCCCCGGCGCCAAGCTCGATCTTGCGATGCAGCTGATCCTGACGCCGCTGATCATGCAGCTGATCGAGCGCAAGCGAAATCTGAAGTGAACGAGGGGAGAATCCGATGAACATCTCCGTCCACGCCGAAGCCGACCTCTACGCGGTCAGCCACAACAATCTCGCCAACGCCGTCCGCTTCCTCGCGGTCGACGCCATCGAGACGTCGCAGTCGGGCCATCCCGGCCTTCCGATGGGCATGGCCGATGTCGCGACCGTGCTGTTCTCGCGCTTCCTGAAATTCGACTCGGCGCATCCGAATTGGCCGGACCGCGACCGCTTCGTGCTGTCGGCGGGCCATGGCTCGATGCTGCTCTATGCACTGCTGCATCTGACCGGCGGCGACGTCAGCCTCGACGACATCAAGGCCTTCCGGCAATGGGGCTCCAAGACACCTGGCCATCCCGAGTATGGCCACACGCCGGGCGTGGAAACCACGACCGGGCCGCTGGGCCAGGGCATTGCGACCGCGGTCGGCATGGCGCTGGCCGAGCGCATGGCCAACGCGCGGCATGGCGACGGCCTCGTCGATCATTTCACCTATGTCATCGCTGGCGACGGCTGCCTCATGGAGGGCCTCAGCCAGGAAGCGATCTCGCTCGCCGGCCATCTGCAGCTCGGCCGTCTGATCGTGCTGTTCGACGATAACGGGATCTCGATCGACGGACCGACGTCGCTTGCGACATCGGACGACCAGCTCGCGCGTTTCGCCGCCTCCGGCTGGTCGGTGCGTAGCATCGACGGACATGATCCCGAAGCAATCGCGCAGGCGATCGCGGAAGAGCGGGAGACCGCAAAGCCGTCGCTGATCGCCTGCCGCACCATCATCGGCTACGGCGCGCCTGATCGGCAGGGCACGGAGAAGGCACATGGTGCACCGCTTGGGACCGAGCAGACCGCGGCGGCGCGCCGTACGCTCGGCTGGGATTATCAGCCCTTCGTGGTGCCGATACCGATCCTGAAGGCTTGGCGCATGATCGGACAGCGCGGGCAGGTGGATCGGCTCGCCTGGCTCGATCGCTACGAAGGCGCGACGCCCGAGCAGCGCGACATGTTCGTCGAAGGCAAGGCGGTTGCCTTGCCGGGTGCCTATGCGCTCGCCGCGGCGAAGTTGCGCGAACGCTTCGCCTCCGAGCGTCCGAAGCTCGCGACACGGCAGGCTTCGCAACAGGTGCTCGACGGCATCGCCGGGACCATTCCCGGCCTGGTCGGCGGCTCCGCGGACCTGACACATTCGAACCTGACGCAGGCCAAGGCGCAGGCTCCCGTCAAGCGCGGGACGTTCGCCGGCGACTACATCCACTACGGCATTCGCGAGCACGGCATGGCCGCCGCGATGAACGGCCTCGCGCTCCATGGCGGCTTCATCCCGTACGGCGGCACCTTCCTCGCGTTCTCGGATTACAGCCGGCCGGCGATCCGCCTTGCGGCCCTGATGCGGCTGCGCGTCATCCATGTGATGACGCACGACTCGATCGGGCTCGGCGAGGACGGCCCCACGCACCAGCCGGTCGAACACCTCGCGGCGCTGCGAGTGATCCCGAACCTGCTGGTGTTCCGTCCCGCCGACGCAGTGGAGACGCTGGAGGCCTGGGACTGCGCACTCAGCTCCGAGCACCGTCCGTCCGTGCTGTGCCTGTCGCGTCAGGCGCTGCCGACCTTCCGCAGCGATGCGCGCGGCAGGAATCGTGTCGCGCGCGGTGCCTATCTCGTCGTCTCGCCGGATGGCGGCCGCGACGTGACGCTGATCGCGACCGGCTCGGAAGTGTCGATTGCGCTGGACGCCGCTCGCCTGCTCGCGACCGAGCACATCCGAGCGGCCGTGGTGTCCGCGCCTTGCCTTGCCCTGTTCGAGGAACAGCCCGACGATTACCGCGCCACCGTGCTCGGCACCGCGCCGCGCGTCGGTGTCGAGGCAGCCGTCGCCGGCGACTGGCATCGCTGGATCGGCACGGACGGCGAATTCGTCGGCATGCGCGGTTTCGGCGCTTCGGCGCCGGCGCCCGTGCTGTATCGCGAATTCGGCATCACGCCACAGAGCATTGCAGAGGCGGCCCGCCGGGCAATCGCCCGCAAGCGCCAATAAGGAGGATCAATCGTGGCTCGTATCACCCTTCGCCAATTGCTCGATCACGCGGCCAGTCACGGCTACGCGGTGCCGGCATTCAACATCAACAACATGGAGCAGGGCATCGCGATCATGCAGGCGGCGGCCGAGGTCGATGCGCCCGTGATCATGCAGGCCTCGCGCGGCGCGCGCAGCTATGCCGGCGATCTCATGCTCTCGCACATGATCGACGCGCTGGAGCGGACCTATCCGGACATTCCGCTCTGCATGCACCAGGACCATGGCAATGACGAAGCGACCTGCGCGTCCGCCATCGCCCACGGCTTCACCTCCGTCATGATGGACGGCTCGCTCAAGGCCGATGCCAAGACGGCGGCTGACTACGACTACAATGTCGCGATCACCCGACGAGTCGTCGATCTCGCGCATTGGGTCGGCGCGTCCGTCGAGGGCGAGCTCGGCGTGCTCGGCTCGCTCGAGCACGGCGGCGGTGAGCAGGAGGACGGCCACGGCGTCGAGGGCAAGGTCAGCCACGACCAGCTGCTGACCGATCCCGACCAGGCCGTCGATTTCGTCCGCGCCACCAAGGTCGACGCGCTCGCCATCGCGATGGGCACCTCGCACGGTGCCTACAAGTTCAGCCGCAAGCCGGACGGCGACATCCTGGCGATGCGGGTGGTCGAGGAGATCCACCGCCGGCTGCCGAACACGCATCTGGTGATGCACGGCTCCTCCTCGGTGCCACAGCCGCTGCAGGACATGTTCAACCAGTTCGGCGGTGAGATGCCGCAGACCTGGGGCGTGCCGGTCGAGGAGATCGTCCGCGGCATCAAGAGCGGCGTGCGCAAGGTCAATATCGACACCGACTGCCGGTTGGCGATGACCGCGGTGTTTCGCAAGGTCGCGGCGCAAACGCGCTCCGAGTTCGATCCACGCAAATTCCTCAAGCCCGCGATGGACGCGATGCGCGAGCTTTGCCGCGAGCGCTTCGAGCAGTTCGGAACCGCGGGTCACGCGAGCAAGATCAAGGTCGTTCCCTTGGCCGAGATGGCGCGACGCTACCGCGCCGGCGAGCTCGATCCGCGCGTCGACGCCCGCGAACCCGTCGCGGCCTGATCCATCAGAAAGAGCAGAGAAAAGAGCAGGAGAGAGACATGAACGCACATGCAGGCACAGTCCGCGGCAAAGAGCGCTATCGCTCCGGCGTGATGGAATACAAGCGCATGGGCTATTGGGAGCCTGACTACACGCCAAAGGACACCGACGTCATCGCGCTATTCCGCGTCACGCCGCAGGAAGGCGTCGACCCGATCGAGGCGTCGGCTGCGGTGGCCGGCGAATCCTCGACCGCGACCTGGACCGTGGTGTGGACCGACCGCCTGACCGCGGCGGAGAAATATCGCGCCAAGTGCTATCGCGTCGATCCCGTCCCGGGCTCGCCCGGCTCGTATTTCGCCTACATCGCCTATGACCTCGACCTGTTCGAGCCGGGCTCGATCGCAAACCTCTCGGCCTCGATCATCGGCAACGTGTTCGGCTTCAAGCCGCTTAAGGCGCTGCGGCTGGAAGACATGCGCTTCCCCGTTGCCTATGTGAAGACGTTCCAGGGGCCGGCGACCGGCATCGTGGTCGAGCGCGAACGCCTCGACAAGTTCGGCCGGCCGCTACTGGGCGCGACGGTGAAGCCGAAGCTCGGACTTTCGGGCCGCAACTATGGCCGCGTCGTCTACGAGGCGCTGAAGGGCGGGCTCGACTTCACCAAGGACGACGAGAACATCAACTCGCAGCCCTTCATGCACTGGCGTGATCGCTTCCTGTACTGCATGGAAGCCGTGAACCGCGCACAGGCAGCCTCAGGTGAGGTGAAGGGCACGTACCTGAACATCACCGCGGGCACGATGGAGGACATGTACGAGCGCGCGGAGTTCGCCAAGGAGCTTGGCTCCTGCATCGTCATGATCGACCTCGTGATCGGTTATACCGCGATCCAGTCGATGGCCAAATGGGCGCGGCGCAACGACATGATCCTGCATCTGCATCGCGCCGGTCACTCGACCTATACGCGGCAGAAGAGCCATGGCGTGTCGTTCCGTGTCATTGCGAAGTGGATGCGCCTTGCCGGCGTCGACCATATCCACGCCGGTACGGTGGTCGGCAAGCTGGAAGGCGATCCCAACACCACGCGCGGCTATTACGACGTCTGCCGCGAGGACTTCAATCCGACCAAGCTCGAGCACGGCCTGTTCTTCGACCAGTCCTGGGCGAGCCTCAACAAGATGATGCCGGTCGCCTCCGGCGGCATCCATGCCGGCCAGATGCACCAGCTGCTCGACCTCTTGGGCGAAGACGTCGTGCTGCAGTTCGGTGGCGGCACGATCGGCCATCCCATGGGCATCGCCGCAGGCGCGATCGCCAACCGCGTGGCGCTGGAGGCGATGATCCTCGCCCGCAACGAGGGCCGCGACTACGTCCACGAGGGTCCGGAAATCCTGGCCAGGGCGGCCGAGACCTGCACGCCGCTGAAGGCGGCGCTCGAGGTCTGGAAGGACGTGACCTTCAATTATCAATCCACCGACACGCCGGACTTCGTGCCGACCGCGCTGGAAACCGTCTGAGGAGTTTTGAGATGAAACTGACCCAGGGCTGCTTCTCGTTCCTGCCTGACCTGACCGACGACCAGATCACCAAGCAGGTGCAATATTGCCTGACCAAGGGTTGGGCGGTGAACATCGAGTTCACCGACGATCCGCACCCCCGCAATACCTATTGGGAGATGTGGGGCCTGCCGATGTTCGATCTCCAGGACGCCGCCGGCGTAATGATGGAGCTCGCGGAGTGCCGTCGGGTGTATGGCGACCGCTACATCCGCATCAGCGGCTTCGATGCCAGCCATGGCTGGGAATCGGTGCGGATCTCCTTCCTCGTCAACCGACCGCCGAATGAGGCCGAGTTCGAGCTGGTGCGGCAGGAGATCGGTGGCCGCTCCATCCGCTACACCACGGTGCGCAAGCCGACCGCGCACGCCGCGCCTTAAGCCGTTCTGCTCCGCGCGGAGCTCTCCCTGCTCCGCTTCCTTGGCGGACCACTGCTTCGCCGCTCCCCCGCGGCGAAGCTCTTTTCTTCGAGGGTAGCTATGCTGGATGTTCCCCACGCAGCCACGACTGAGCCCGGCAAGACCCATTTCGATCTCCGCAAGGAGGCCGAATCGGCCGGGATCACCGACACGCTGCAGCAGCTCGAGCAGGAGCTGGTCGGATTGAAGCCGGTGAAGAACCGGGTGCGCCAGATCGCCTCGTTGCTGCTGATCGAACGTATCCGGCAGCGCGCGGGTCTGGCATCGTCGCCGCCGACGCTTCACATGTCGTTCACCGGGAATCCCGGCACCGGCAAGACCACGGTGGCGCTACGCATGGCCAAGATCCTGCACGGTCTCGGCTTCGTGCGGCGCGGGCAGGTGATCTCGGTGACGCGCGACGATCTCGTCGGCCAGTATATCGGCCACACTGCGCCGAAGACCAAGGAGATCCTGAAGAAGGCGATGGGCGGCGTGTTGTTCATCGACGAAGCCTACTATCTCCATCGTCCCGACAACGAGCGCGACTACGGCCAGGAGGCGATCGAGATCCTGCTGCAGGTGATGGAGAACCAGCGCGAGGACCTCGTCGTCATCCTCGCCGGCTATGGCGAGCGCATGACCAGCTTCTTCGCCTCCAATCCCGGCTTCCGCTCGCGTATCGCCCATCACATCGAGTTTCCTGACTATGCGGAAGACGAGCTGCTGGTGATCGCCGAGCTGATGCTGAAGGAGCGCGGCTATCGCTTCTCGGCGGCGGCGCGCGAGGCGTTCGAGAAGTACATCGCGCTGCGCCGGACCCAGCCGTTCTTCTCCAATGCGCGCTCGATCCGCAACGCGGTCGACCGCATCCGCCTGCGGCAGGCCGATCGCCTGGTGTCCGATCTCGACCGCATGCTCGATGTCGCCGACCTCGAAACCATCGATCCCATGGACGTCCTGGCGAGCCGCGTCTTCAGCGGCGGAGCCGACGCGCGGAGTGCAAAGCCATGACCGGTGAGATCATCATCGCTCCCTCGATCCTGGCGGCGGATTTCGCCCGGCTCGGCGAGGAGATCGCGGCCATCGACACCGCCGGCGCGGACTGGATCCATTGCGACGTCATGGACGGACACTTCGTGCCGAACATCAGCTTCGGCGCCGACATCATCAAGGCGATCCGTCCGGTGACGAAGAAGATCTTCGACGTGCATCTGATGATCGCGCCTGTTGATCCCTATCTCGAAGCGTTCGCGAAGGCGGGGGCCGATGTCATCACCGTTCATGCCGAGGCGGGGCCGCATCTCGATCGTTCGCTCCAGGCGATCCGCGCGCTTGGCAAGAAAGCCGGCGTCAGCCTGTGCCCGTCGACGCCCGAAAGCGTGATCGAATATGTGCTCGATCGTCTCGACCTGATCCTGGTGATGACGGTCAATCCCGGCTTCGGCGGCCAGTCGTTCCTCGACTCGCAGCTCGATAAGATCAGCCGCATTCGCAGCATGATCGGCGACCGGCCGATCCGGCTCGAGGTTGATGGCGGTGTCACGCGCGACAATGCCGCTGCCGTAGCGGCGGCGGGGGCCGATACGCTGGTGGCGGGTTCCGCTGTGTTTCGCGGCAAGGGCGTGGCCGGATATGCTGCGAATATCGAAGCCATTCGCTCCGCAGCCGAGACGGGGCGGGTTCCGAAGCGGCAAGCCGTGCAGCCGATGCGCCTCGGCGAAGGCGCGCGCACCCGTTAGATTACGGGCGCGACTGCGCCGCGATGTCGATGGTCTCGAAGAGCCGGACTGTTTCCCGCAGTCTTACGGAGAATGCGTCACGAGTCGGCGAGACCCTTCATGCCGGGGTAACCAACGGTGTCGAAGTACGCGTGCAATTAACGGCGACGCAATGCGCCGCTCCACAATCTGTGGTTCAAGAACTGCAGGGAGCGTGGGATGCAGATTCAATATCTTCACTGGAATGCGGCCCATGGTTGGCGTGGAGCGGATGCCCTGCGCGAGCCTCCCCAGCTCGTGCTCTATTTCGGCAGCCGCGAGCAACTTGCGGATGGCGAACGTTATCGCGAGCTGCATGCTCTCTATCCCGACGGTCATATCGTCGGTTGCAGCACCGGCGGACAGATCCACGGCGACGACATCTGCGATGACGAGGTCGTCGCGGTCGCCCTGCATTTCGTCCACACGCAAGTGCGGCTGGTGCAGGAGGTCATCGAGAGCCGCGATGCGTCGCGGGCCTGTGGCGCGCGTCTTGCCCGCCAGGTCCTGGCGGCGGATTTGGCGGGCCTGTTTGTGCTGTCGGACGGATTGGCGGTCAACGGCGGCGAACTGCTTGCCGGAATCACCGAAGTCCTGGGGCCGGACCTCCCCGTCACCGGCGGGCTCGCCGGCGATGGAACCCGATTTGAACAGACGATCGTCGGAGCCGACACGGAGCCGTCGCCAAACCGCGTCGCCGCAATCGCATTCTACGGCGCCTCGTTCCGGTTCGCGCATGGCTGCGCCGGCGGCTGGGATGTGTTCGGGCCCCGCCGCAAGGTGACGAAGGCGGAAGGATCGGTGGTCGTGGAGCTCGACGGCGAGCCGCCGCTGGACCTCTACACCCGCTATCTCGGCGAGGAGGAGGCCGAGGCGATGCCGGGTTCGGGTCTGGCATTCCCGTTGCGCATTCACGACGAGGCGGAGCCGAACCGGCAGATCGTGCGCTCGGTGTTTGCGGTGGATCGCAATGCCCGCACCCTGACGTTCGCCGCCGACATTCCGGAAGGATGCACCGCGCAATTGATGCGGGCCAATTTCGACAGCCTCGCCGCCGGTGCCGGCGAGGCGGGTAAGCAGGCGCGTAGCGCGCTCGCGGACGGCGTTGCCGGCGACAAGCTTGCGATCCTGGTGAGCTGCACCGGCCGGCGCAGGGTCATGGGGCAGCGCACGCAGGACGAGCTCGACGCCGTTGCCGCCGAGCTCGGCGAGGACATCGTCCGGATCGGATTTTACTCTTACGGCGAGATCGCCCCGCCGGCCGCGTCCGGCCGCTGCGAACTGCATAACCAGACCATGACCGTCACCGTCATCGCGGAGGCGGCGGCTTGACCATGCACCGGATGCTCGCAAGACAGATTCGCCAGTCGACGGACGAATCCGGCAAGGTCGACCTGACCAGGCTCAGCGAGCTCGTCAGCGCGGCCTACGAGGAGAGTGATTGCGATCGCCGCCGCACCGACCGCGCGATCAAGCTGATGATCGAGGAGCTCGAACAGACGCATCAGCGCGCCGAACGGGATCTGCGGCGGGCGCGCGAATTCCTCGACAGCATCATCGAGAACGTCCCGATCGCGGTGTTCGCCAAGGATGCGAGGGATTCGCGCTACATCCTGCTCAACCGCGCCGGCGAAGAATATTACGGCGTGCCGCGCGAGGAGATGCTGGGCAAGACGCCGGACGAGATCTTTCCGGACAGTATCGCCCGCGTCGTCAACGAGCAGGATCGCCGCGTCGTCGACAGCGGCACGCCGATGTTCCTGGAGGGGCATCGGCTCGAAGTCGGCGTCCACGGCCGCGAGCGACTGGTCAATTCGCGCAAGCTGCTGGTCAGAGACAGCGCTGGCGCGCCGCAATATCTGGTCGGCGTGATCGAGGACGTCACCGAGCGGATCACGAACGAGGCGCGGATCAGCCATCTTGCGCATCATGACGCGTTGACCGACCTGCCGAATCGCAGCGCCTTCAACGCCGCGCTCGACGAGCGGTTGGAGCGGGCGCAGGAGGCCTCGACCAGTTTTGCCGTGCTCAGCCTTGATCTCGATCGCTTCAAGGAGGTCAACGACGTGTTCGGCCATCCGGTCGGCGACATGCTGATGCGGGCGGCGGCGGACCGGCTTGCCGCGGAAGCCGACGGTGCCTTCGTCGCCCGTATCGGTGGCGACGAGTTCATGATCCTGATGCCCGACGAGGTCAGACGTGAGGATGTTCTCGCGCTCGCCGAACGCCTGGTCGAGACCATCGGCAAGGAGCTCGAGGTCGACGACTATCTGCCCCATGTCGGCCTCAGCGTCGGCATCGCGTTCTATCCGGATGACGGCGTCAATGCCGTGACGCTGCTCGCCAATGCCGATTCAGCGCTCTATCGTGCCAAGCGCGAGGGCAGGGGGCGGGTCCGCGTCTTCGAATCCGAGATGGACCAGGAGCTGCGCGACCGCAGGCTGTTGCAGCACGATTTGCGGCAGGCGCTGGAGCAGAACCAGTTCCTGGTCTATTTCCAGCCGCAGGCGCGGGTGGATGGCGAGGTGATCGGCTTCGAGGCGCTGCTGCGCTGGAACCACCCGACGCGGGGCTTCGTGCCGCCGGATCAGTTCATTCCGCTGGCCGAAGAGAACGGGCTGATCGTCGAGATCGGCGAATGGGTCTTGCGCGAAGCGTGCCGCGAGGCGGCCTCCTGGCCGCGGCCGCTGCAGGTCGCCGTCAATCTGTCGCCGGTCCAGTTCCAGGCCGGCGATCTCGAACGTTCGATCCACCAGATCCTGCTGGAGACGGGGCTGACCCCGACGCGGCTCGAGGTCGAGATCACCGAGGGCGTGCTGATCGGCGATTTCACCCGCGCGCTCAATCTGCTGCGGCGGCTGAAGGCGCTCGGCGTCCGCATCGCGATGGACGATTTCGGCACCGGGTATTCCTCGCTGTCCTATCTCCAGTCGTTTCCGTTCGACAAGATCAAGATCGACCGCGGTTTCATCTCCAATCTCGAGGCGACGCCGCAATCGGCCGAGATTGTCCGCGCGGTCCTGAGCCTCGCGCACGCTCTGAACATCCCGGTCATTGCCGAAGGGGTGGAGACGGAAGCGCAGCGTGCCTTCCTGGCGCGCGAGGCCTGCGAGGAGATCCAGGGTTATCTGATCGGCCGGCCCGACCTGATCGAGCGCTATCTCGACCTGGTCGGCGTGACCGTCGAGCGCCGGCTCTACGCCTAGGCCTTGACGCCCAAACCTTGACGCCCAGGCCTTGACGCCCAGGCCTTGGGGCCGGAGTTCCTCGCAGACGTTTGGAACTAAAGTTCTTACCGAAGCTTCTCGAAAATTAACCGAGCCCAGGCGCGTTGCGCGCGCAGCAAATGTTTTGCATAAACGCCATCGGCCTGACGCAAATTAGGGCAATAAGCCCAGTGAATGCGAGGGAGGGTCTCATGGAGAACGTACGTCGCTACCGGGCGCTGGCGTCCCTCTGTCGTCAGCAGGCCGCCTACCGGCCGCTTCAGAACTGGGAACTCCTCGGCCAAGCCGAACATTTCGAATATCTCGCCGAGGTCGAACTCAAGGCGCATTTCGACGCGTGCAACGTGCAGCACGACGAGGGCGCCGCGGCGCCCGCGACCTGGGAGACCCCGGTCGCGGCGTAACGGCGCTTGTCAGTCAATGCGACATCAGCGTCGGGACCGTCATGGCTTCCAGCATGGCGCGGGTGACGCCGCCGAGAATTCGCTCCTGCAATCGCGAATGGCCGTAGCCCCCCATCACCAGGAGATCGAGGCCCTCGTCGGCGGCCAGCGACAGGATGGTCGGCTGGATGTCGGCGCGCGTCGCCGACAGGCTGACCGTGCGGGTCGGCAGTCCGCGCCGGCCGAGATGTCTTGCCAGGCTGTTCGCTGAAGCTTCGTCAGAGACCGCCTTGTCCTCGTTGATGGAGATGATCACGATCTCGTCGGCGCGCGCCAGGAACGGCGCGGCGTCGTGCACGGCGCGCGCCGCGACGCGGCTGCCGTCCCAGCAGATGCCGATCCGCCCCGCCTGGAACGCGCCGTGGAAGGTGTAGGGCAGGAACAGCACCGGGCCGCCGGCCTGGAACAGGATCTCGCGCGGCACGTCGTTGTCGAACGAGCCTTGCGCCGGGTCGGGCTGCAGCACGACGCTGAGGTCGTGCAGCCGCGCCATCTCGCCGAGCGAGCCGGCGGCATCCACCGGGATCGCGCCGAGCGGGCGGCAGGCGTAGGAGATGCCGGCGTTCGCCGCTTCGATACCGAACACCGAGAGCGCGGCCTCGGCCCGCTCCACGGCGCGTTCGCGTTCCAGCTCGAACACGGCGGCGACCGCGGCACCGCCCTCCATCACGTAAGCTGCGCTGGTTGCGACATAGCCGACCGCGACCGCGTCGAGATGGGCGTTGAACTGTGCGGCGAGCGAAATCGAGCCTTCGATCGCGGCACGCATGGGACGTTCGGTGGGGATGTGAACGAGAATGTCTTTGTACATGGCGCGGCTCCGATCGACGTCGTTTGGTTCGTGGCAAATCTTCCACCGATCAGGAAATGCTCGTTGACTTGCATCAATGGTGGCTTCGAGACCCGCTTTTGATCCTCCGCAAGCTCGCAGGCCCCCGAGCACCTAAGATGAACTCGCCAGGCGGTCCGGGATGGCAGGCCTGATGGAGAGTTGAATGGCTAAGGATTCGTCGTCGCAGCAACAAACCATTGCGATTGGCTATATTTTCGGGGCGGGAATCCTGCTCGTGCTGCTGCAATGGGCGGTTGCCACCTATAATACCGTAGAAAACATTCCCTACAGCCAGTTCGAACAGCTCGTCGCCCAAGGCAAGGTCGCGGAAGTATCCGTCGGTCAGGACACGATCCAGGGCAAGTTAAAGGAGGGCGAAAAGCTGGCGGGCGACAAGACCGCGTTCGTGACCGCGCGAGTTGATCTGCCGCTGGTGGAGAAGCTGCAGGACAAGGGGATCACGGTCACCGGCGTGCCGTCAGGCGGACTGTTCCAGACCATCCTGTCCTGGATCGTGCCTGCGTTGATGTTTTATCTGGTCTGGGTGTTTCTCGGACGGCGCCTGGCTGAGCGGCAGGGGTTCGGCGGGTTGATGTCGATCGGCAAGTCCCGCGCCAAGGTCTATGTCGAGACCGATACCAAGGTCACCTTTGCCGATGTGGCTGGCGTTGAAGAGGCGAAGTTCGAGTTGCAGGAGGTGGTGTCCTTTCTGAAGGATCCCAACAGCTATGGCCGGCTGGGCGCCCATGTGCCGAAGGGCATCTTGCTGGTCGGACCGCCCGGCACCGGCAAGACCTTGCTCGCGCGCGCCGTCGCCGGCGAGGCCGCCGTTCCCTTTTTCTCGATCTCCGGCTCGGAATTCGTCGAGATGTTCGTGGGCGTCGGCGCCGCGCGGGTGCGCGATCTGTTCGAGCAGGCTCGAAAGGCCGCGCCCTGCATCATCTTCATCGATGAACTCGATGCACTCGGGCGCAGCCGCATGCCGAATGCCTTCGGCGGTTACGACGAGAAGGAGCAGACGCTGAACCAGCTTCTCGCAGAGCTCGACGGATTTGATCCCTCGACCGGCGTCATCTTGCTGGCGGCCACGAACAGGCCGGAAGTGCTCGATCCGGCGTTGCTCCGCGCGGGCCGGTTCGACCGCCAGGTGCTGGTCGATCGTCCGGACAAGGGCGGTCGCGTCGCAATCCTCAGGGTTCACATCAAGAAGATCCGAATGGCGAAGGACGTCGATCTCGACAAGGTCGCGGGTCTCACCGCGGGCTTCACCGGCGCCGACCTCGCCAACCTCATCAATGAAGCTGCGATCGCTGCGACCCGCCGCAAGGCCGACGAGGTCGCCTTCGAGGACTTCACCGCGGCGATCGAACGTATCGTGGCCGGCATCGAGAAGAAGAGCCGGGTGCTGAACAAGGACGAGCGGCGACGTGTCGCCTATCATGAGATGGGCCACGCGCTGGTCGCGGCCAATCTGCCCGGAGTCGATCCCGTGCAAAAGGTCTCCATCATCCCGCGCGGAATTGGCGCGCTCGGATACACCATGCAGCGCCCGACCGAGGATCGTTTTCTGCTGACGGTGACCGAGTTGAAGAGCCGCATCGCGGTCCTCATGGGCGGCCGCGCGTCGGAGCGGTTGATCTTCGACGGCAACGTATCGACCGGCGCGACCGACGATCTCCAGCGCGCGACCGAGATTGCCGTCGAGATGGTGACGAAGTACGGCATGGACACGACCGTCGGCCAGCGAACCTATGCATCGAAACCGTCGATGTTTCTGCAGGCCGCCCAGGATGCGGTTGTCAGCGCGGCGGAGGACACCGGCCGCGAAATCGACCTTGCCGTGCGCGCTCTTGTCGAGGCGGGGGATGTCACTGCCCGCAAGATTCTCGAGGAGCATCGCGCGGATCTCGAGGCCGGAGTCGTGCTTCTGATCGAAAAGGAGAGCCTCACCGCCGAGCAATTCGCACCTTTGCGTGCGAACGCCACGATCGGTCAGGCCGCCGAATGACGTTGGATGAGACGGCCGCGTCTGCTGGCCGCGGACCAAACCTCACTTTGCCAAGATTTAATCGGATGGACGGGACGTCGTAAGGTGACGACGTCCATGTTGGATGCAGGGCGACACTTCCAACATGGACATTTCGACATGAACGATCACGTCAATTCCGACACCACGACGTCCCGCAAGATCTTGAGACCGCGCCGGCTCGCGCTGCTCGGTACCGTGGCCGCGCTCGGTGTGGCCGTGCTGGCGGCCTCGCCCGGCTCTTCGCCGTTGGCTCTGAACTCCTTCATCGCGCCGGCCCAGGCCGCGGAATCCGCCGCAACGCCGCCGGGCTTTGGTGATCTGGTCAGCAAGGTCAAGCCCGCCGTCATCTCGGTGCGGGTCAGGATCGACCAGGACAACGACAAGAGCGCCATGCTGCAACAGAACCGGATGGATCAGGACGAGGATTCTCCGTTCGATCAGTTCTCGCGGCAGTTCGGCTTCCGTGGCCAAGGCGGCATGAACGGCATGCCGCGCCAGCGCCACCAGATGGTCACGGGCGAGGGCTCCGGCTTCTTCATCTCCGCCGACGGCTACGCCGTGACCAACAACCACGTCGTCGACCACGCCCAGTCGGTGCAGGTGACGCTGGATGACGGCACCAGCTATACCGCCAAGGTCGTCGGCACCGATCCGAAGACCGATCTCGCGCTGATCAAGGTCGACGGCAAGAGGGACTTTCCGTACGTCAAATTCTCCGACCAGAAGCCGCGCATCGGCGACTGGGTGGTCGCGGTCGGCAATCCCTTCGGTCTCGGCGGCACCGTGACGGCCGGCATCGTCTCGGCCAGCGGCCGCGACATCGGCAACGGTCCCTATGACGACTACATCCAGATCGACGCGCCCATCAACAAGGGCAATTCCGGCGGCCCGGCCTTCGACATGAATGGCAACGTGATCGGCGTAAACACGGCGATCTTCTCGCCCTCCGGCGGCTCGGTCGGCATCGGCTTCGACATTCCGGCCTCGACCGCAAAGCTCGTGGTCGCGCAGTTGAAGGACAAGGGCGCGGTCACCCGTGGCTGGCTGGGCGTGCAGGTGCAGCCGGTCACCGCCGAGATTGCCGACAGCCTCGGGCTGAAGGAGGCGCGCGGCGCCATCGTCGACAATCCGCAGGACGGCAGCCCGGCGGCCAAGGCCGGCATCGAGGCGGGTGACGTCATCACCGCCGTCAACGGCACCGCGATCAAGGACTCCCGCGACCTCGCCCGCACCATCGCGACCCTGGCCCCGGGCAGTTCGGTGCAGCTCGACGTCTACCGCAATGGCGGGACCAAGACGCTGACGCTCGCGCTCGGCGAATTGCCGAACGAGCGGCAAGCCAGGGCCAATGGTGGTGCCGACGAGGGCAACGGACAGCCGACCGCTGGCACGCCGCGTCTCGGGCTCGGCCTGGCGCCGGCCGGTGAGGTCCAGGGCGCCGGCCAGAAGGGCGTCGTCGTCACCGAGGTCGACCCGCAAGGGCCGGCGGCGCAGCGCGGCATCCAGACCGGCGACGTCATCCTCAATGTCGGCGGCAAGGCCGTCGCCAATGTCGGCGACGTCCGCTCGGAGCTGGCGCAGGCCAAATCGTCGGGCAAGCGCAGCGTGCTGTTGCAGGTCAAAAGCGCGGAGGCGACGAGGTTCGTCGCGGTGCCGCTCGCTTAAGGCAAACGACACGTCCCATCAATCCAAAGGGCGGCCCTCTGGCCGCCCTTTACTTTCGCGTCCAGAGTTGACGGCAGGCGCCGATAACATTCTCGTCAACGGCAGCGATGGTGACCCGGTTCATACGAAAAAGCCGTGTTCGCCCATCACAGTTCCGATGCCCGTCAGCAACGACGCTGCCGGGATGCTGCAAGCGTGGAACTTCGAACTACCGGGTCTTTCGTGCAACTGGCCGGTGGCCCGCATTTGATCGGTGCCGACATGGATCGATTGAAGCTCTCGCTGAGGGGGGCGCTGCTCGCGGCGCCGTTCGTGCTTTGGGGCGGACACGCGCTCGGTCGTGACGACGGCCGCTACGCGGACTCGCCGCTCAAGCCATGGTTCGACAGCCTGCGCAGCCACCTCGGTCCGTGCTGCTCGGACGCCGACGGCTTTGCCGTCGCTGATCCCGACTGGGAGTCGCACAACGGGCATTATCGCGTGCGTCTGGACGGAGAGTGGATCGAAGTGCCAGATGAAGCCGTCATCACCGAGCCGAACCGCGCCGGCCGCACCATGGTGTGGCCGGTGAAGACCGCCTTTGGGGTCTCGATCCGCTGCTTCATGCCGGGCAGCATGATCTGAGACAGGCCAGCGTCAACGTTTGCTGGATTTGCGCTTCGACGACGTCTTGGCCGTCTTCTTCGTCGCTCTCTTCTTGGACGTTTTCTTCTTGGAGGCCTTCTTCGGGACTTTCTTGCCCTTCTTGCGCGCCTTCGACAGTCCGATCGCGATCGCCTGCTTGCGGCTCTTCACGCGTCCGCCGCGACCTTTGCGACCGCTCTTCGCGGTACCCTTTTTGTAGCGTCGCATCTCGCTCTCGACATCGCTGCTGGAGCTGCGCGAATAGCGGCGCTTCTTTGCCTTGCGTGCCATGCATGTTCTCCCTTGGCCGGGGAGAACCGTTCGACATAGGCATGGTTCCGAAAGTGCGCACCCGACGTTGCGGGCGCATGCCGTCGCCTAGAAGGAATTCGCCAGCTCGATCTCCGCTTCCAGCACCTGGATCCGCCGCGCGGCTTCGGTGAAGGACAGATCGCGCGCATATTGTGCCGGCTGATAGGCCTCCTCGCTCAACCGCTTCAGCCTCAGCGACTGCGCCCGGGTCATCTGCTCGGCGAGGAAAACTTTGGCGTCGTATCTCACTTGAACCTGCATCTGGCGTCTCCGTGGTGAAATCCCGACTTGACTATATGTTCTTATTTTGTTCTAACAAGCCATGGACAACAGAATTAATGAAATTCGACGTAAAATCAGTGGCTTGAGGCTAAAAATGGCCGACGTAGAGGCCGCCGTGCGCGCTTCTATCAACGCTGATCGAGACTGCACCGAGCAGGCCCTGGCGCAGATGGATCTGCGTCGGAAGATCAATCTGTTGGTCGGCGAATGGAAGGCGGCCGGCGGCGGTGATGTGCTGCCTGACGTCCGCGACCGGATGCGTCTTCGTCTCAAGAAGAGCGTCGGCCATCCCGAGCGCGCGAACACACGGCGCTGAATGCTCTGAGGTGGCGCCATGGAGGAAGACCCGGACACTTACCGGATCCTGAAATTGCGCGCCGAGATTCTCGAACTGGGCTCTGCCATCCGGCAATTGCAGCGCGCAGGTCTCGATCATGCTGCGGCCCAGCTTTTAATCGGACGCAAACGGGCGCAGCTCGAGCATCTCATGAAGACGAATTCCGCGGGCGGCGGGCTCAACTGCCAGATGCGCCGGCCGCAATGAGCTGACGCCGGCCGTTCGCCGGCCGCTCATCGAGACGAAAAAAGCCCCGCTCTGCTGCGGGGCTTTTGTCCGAGATGGCGCCTGAGCTTACTTGGTGTTGCTCATGTCCTTGCTGCTCTTGTTCGTCATGGTGCCACCCTGATCCGAGCCGGGACCGGAGCCGCCCTGGCCGGAAGGATCCGCGCCCTTGGATGCCTTGGTGTTGGCGCCGGTGGTCTGAGACGACGACATCGAGGATCCGTGTTTCGCCTTGTGCGACTTGGCTTGCGCGGCAAGCGGAGCGGCAGCGAGGCCGGTTGCCAACATTACGGTGAGGGCGAGCTTGGTCTTTGTCATGCGAGGGAACTCCCTGAGTTAAAATGACGCAGGCAGCCAACCGCGTTTTGCCGCAGGAGTTCCTGGCAAAGTATCAACCGTGCTTACTCACGCTTCAAGATTGCTTGTCCTCTGCGAGGATGAACACCACGCCGGTGAGGGTCGCGCCGATCGCGAACGTCGTCACCAATGTGAGGGCAAAAACTGCCGCGGCCTGGCTTCCGCCGTGATTGATCAGGCTGGCAACGGCGGGATTGCACAGGATCAGCGCGATACTGAAAGCCAGGCCGAGGGCCGCGCCCATCATGGCATGCGTCATCAGCTTGATGAGGCCGGCAGGAGAGATCAGGTCCGACGACTTCTTTGCGCGCATGGGAACTACATCCCGATCTGGCATGCAAACGCGGGCGGTCGTCCCTGGTTCCAAAAAGAATGAAGGAATTGTCATTCCCGGCTTCATCCGGCGTTCATGCCGACCTTGCGAGGATGGCGCCATCAAACGGGAACATTCGATATGGGCAAGGTCGTCTTTCTTTACCGCTCACTGGCCTATCGCAACGCCGCCGCGGACATTCTGCGGAAGGCGCGCAAGCTGCCGCGGGGCGCGGAGCGAAGCGCGGCTCGCCGCTATGCCAGGGCGCTACGGGATCTCGCCCAAACGGAAGCCTGGCTCGAAGGCCGCGTCGCGCGCGAATCGCGGACGATGCAACGCATGACCAGCGCGGCGTCCGGCTAGAGCTTTTTTGCTCGTCATGACGCGTTGTTGCGGCGCAAAACGGTCTCCGCTTCGCTGCAAAACGCTCTAACCCGATGCGCGCTGCAATTCGGCGGAGCTGGCGTCGTCGAACTTGCCGGATGCGGTCGTCGCCGCCGTCTTGCGCGTCAACGGCACTTCCAGGCGGCACAACAGGCCCTCGGCCCGCCAATCGAATTGCGCCTGTCCACCAAGCTGGGACTCGACGCTCGCCAGCAGGCTCCGCGTGCCGAAGCCCCGCGATTTCGGAGTGATGACGAGCGGACCGCCGGATTCCTCCCAGTTCAGCGTCAGCACCTGATCCTCGACCTGCCAGCCGATGGTGAGCCGTCCCGACCTGGTCGAGAGCGCGCCATACTTGGCCGAATTGGTGAAGAGCTCGTGCAATGCGAGTGCCAGCGTCTGGGCCGTCGCCGGCAGCAACTGGACCTTCGGACCCGCCAACATGATCTGGCCGCCGAGCGAATAGGGCGCAAGCTCCTCGTCGATCAGCCGGGAGAGCTCGGCGCCCTGCCAGCTCGACAGTGACAGGATGGTGTGCACGCGCGCCAGCGCGTTGATGCGTCCCTCGACGGCGTTGACATAGGCCTTGACCTCGTCGGCACGGGTCAGGCGCACGATCGACTGCGCCAGCGCCAGCGCGTTCTTGGCACGATGATCGACTTCCCGCGCCAGCAGGTTTTGCCGTTCCTCGGCCCGCTTGCGTTCCGTGATGTCCACGGTGACGCCGCTCACGCGAACGACGCGGCTGCTATCGTCCACGGTTGCCGCCGCCGTGCCGACGCACCAGCGCACCTCTCCGTCCGGCCGTATGATGCGGAACTCGGTCTCATAAGCTCGCGTGCCCTTGTTGAACTCGGCGATCGCCTTGCGCAACTGATCGAGGTCATCGGGATGCAGCAGCGCCTGGACGTTGGCGGGGTTGACCTCGAAGCTTTCGGGGCTGACGCCGAAGATGCGATACTGCCCCTCGTCCCACATCCAGTCGCCGCTGATCCAGTCCCAATCCCAGGAGCCCATCTTGCCGGCGGCGATCGCCATGCTGCGCCGTTGCTCGCTCTCGCGCAGCTTCGCGGTGGAGTTCTCCAGTTCCGCCGTACGTGCGCGGACGCGATCCTCGAGCTCATGGTTCAGCCGTTCGAGCTCGCGCGTCTTGCGATAGAGCTCGGCAAACACCTTGATCTTGGCGCGCAGCACCTCCGGCACGACCGGGACCGGGACGTAGTCGACCGCGCCCATTTCGTAACCGCGCAGCCGGTCGATGTCGCTGACCTGGATGGCGGAGATGAAGATCATCGCGGTCTTCTGGAAACGCGGATGCTCGCGGATCATTGCGGCGAGCTCGAAGCCGTCGAGCTCGGGCATGCAGACGTCGACCAGGATCACCGCGATCTCGGTCTTGAGCAGCAGCTCCAGCGCCTCACGCCCCGACGAGGCGATCACGAGGTTCTCGCCGAGGTCCTTCAGGATCACCTCATAGGCGAGCAGCTTTGCCGGCTGGTCGTCGACAAGGAGGATGTTGACCTTTTCGTGGTCCATTCTCGGATCCAACTCAGCGGTGCAGCCACATGCGGATCGCAAGCAGCAATTGATCGGTGTTGACGGGTTTGGCGAGGTAGTCGGACGCGCCGGCTTCGAGGCATTTCTCCCGGTCGCCCTTCATCGCCTTGGCGGTCAGCGCGATGATCGGAAGGCGGGCGAAGGCCGGATTTTCGCGGATGACGCCGATGGTCTGATAGCCATCCATCTGCGGCATCATGATGTCCATCAGGACGATGGCGATCTCCGGGTTGGATTCGACCAGGGTCACCGCTTCGCTGCCGGTCGTTGCCGTCAGCACTTTCATGCCGCGGCGTTCCAGCACGCTCGACAGCGCGAAGATGTTGCGGGCGTCGTCGTCGACGAGCAGGGCGGTCTTGCCGATCAGGTCCTCGTCGGAACTGTTCAGCTTCTCCAGCATGCGCTGCTTCTCGAGCGGAAGTTCCGTGATCACGCGATGCAGGAACAGCGCGGTCTCGTCGAGCAGTCGTTCGGGCGATTCCACGCCCTTGACCACGATGCTGCGGGCCATGGTGTGGAGTTCCGCGTCCTCCTCCGCCGAAAGCTCGCGGCCGGTGAACACCACCACCGGAACGTTCGACAGCGCCTCGTCGTTGCGGATCTGGTCCAGCACCTCGAAGCCGCTCATGTCGGGCAGGCGGAGGTCGAGCACCACGCAGTCGCAGGGCGCTTCGCGCAGCGTCGAGAGCGCGCCAGCACCGGTGTCGGTCGTCACGATCTCGATATCGTCGTGGTGCAGCAGCTCGCGGATCGAGAGCTGCTCGGCTTCGTTGTCCTCGACGATCAGGAGTCGCTTGCGCCTGGGCCGTGCATATTCCTTGATCTGCGTCAGCGCGGCCGCGACGCCTTCGGTCGTCGTCGGCTTGTTGACGAAGGAGAATGCGCCACGCGCCAGCGCATGCTGGCGATCCTCGTCGAGCGTGATGATCTGCACGGGGATGTGACGGGTCAGCGGATTGTGCTTGAGCTGGCTCAGCACGGTCCAGCCGAGCATGTCGGGCAGGAACACGTCGAGCGAGACGGCGCGCGGCTGATATTGTTTGGCGAGCTCCAGCGCCTCCGCGCCGCGGGCGGCGACCAGCACCTTGAATCCCTTGTCGCGCGCGAGATCGACCAGCACGCGCGCGTAATGCGGGTCGTCCTCGACGATCAGCAGGATGCTGTCGCCGGGCTCGAGGTTGAGCCGGTCGTCGGGAAGCTGCTCGATGACGCGCGGCTGCTGGTCGGCCGTGGCCGGCTGTAGCGCCGGCGGCTGGTTATGCTGCTGCGGCGCAGGCGCCGCGCGCGGCGCCAGTGTCGGGCCGGAATATTTCAGCGGCAGGTAAAGAATGAAGGACGAGCCCTTGCCGGGCGAGCTGCGCAGATGGATCTCGCCGCCGAGCAGGCTCGCCAGCTCGCGGCTGATCGCAAGGCCGAGGCCGGTGCCGCCGTATTTCCGGCTGGTGCCGGCATCCGCCTGCTGGAATGCCTCGAAGATCAGCTTCTGCTTCTCCAGGGGAATGCCGATGCCGGTATCGGACACTTCGAACGCGATCACGGCCGGTGCGGTGTTCAGCACCGGGTGATCCGTTCCCCAGCCGCCGAGCGCGCCGGCGACCTTGAGGCGTACCTCGCCCTCGGCGGTGAACTTGAAGGCGTTGGACAACAGGTTCTTCAGCACCTGTTGCAGACGCTTGGAGTCGGTGACGATGCTGCGCGGCAAGTTCGGATCGACGTCGATCTTGAACGACAGGTTGCGGTTGTCCGCCTCGTGGCGGAACGGCCGCCCGACGGTCTCGAGCAAATTCGCGGTCAGGATTTCCTCGGCATCGACCGTCACCGTGCCGGATTCGATCTTGGACAGGTCCAGAATGTCGCTGATCAGATTGAGCAGGTCGGTGCCGGCGCCGTGGATGGTTCGGGCGAACTCGACCTGCTTGGCCGAGAGGTTGCCGTCCGGATTGTCGGTGAGCTGCTGCCCCAGGATCAGGATCGAGTTCAGCGGCGTGCGCAACTCGTGGCTCATATTGGCGAGGAATTCGGACTTGTACTTCGAGGTCAGCGCAAGCTCGGTCGCCTTTTCCTCCAGGGCGCGGCGGGCCTGCTCGATCTCCTGGTTCTTGCGTTCGACCTCGACGTTGCGCTCGGCGAGCTGCTGCGCCTTCTGCTCGAGCTGGTCGTTGGTCTGCTGCAATTCGCGCTGCTGGGTCTGAAGCTCGCCGGCGAGCTGTTGCGACTGCTTGAGCAGGCCTTCGGTCTGCATCGTCGCTTCGATCGAATTGAGCACGATGCCGATGGAGTCGGTGAGCTGCTCCAGGAAGGTCATCTGCGAGGTCGTGAAGGAGACCAGCGAGGCGAGCTCGATCACGGCCTTGACCTGGCCCTCGAACAGCACAGGCAGCACGACGAGGTTCTTCGGCGCGACGCGGAACAGCGCCGAATTGATCGGCACCACGTCGGGCGGAATGTCGGCGACCACGCGCGGTCGCTTGTCGAGGGCGCACTGGCCGATCAGTCCGTCGCCGAACTGCAAGACGCGCTGATACGGGTAGATGCCGTCGCTGGCATAGGAGGCCAGCAGCAGGAGCTGCGGATTGTCCTCGTTCTCGACCTGGTAGATCACGCCGGTATGCGCATTCACCAGTGGCGACAGCTCGGTCAGCAGCAGCCGGCCGACCGTGGTGAGGTCGCGCTGGCCCTGGAGCATGTTAGTGAATTTGGCGAGGTTGGTCTTCAGCCAGTCCTGCTCGGTGTTCACGTCCGTCGTAAGACGGAGATTCGTGATCATCGTGTTGATGTTGTCCTTCAGTTCGGCCATTTCGCCGCGCGCATCGACCTGAATCGAGCGCGTCAGGTCGCCCTTGGTCACGGCGGTCGCGACCTCGGCAATGGCGCGCACCTGCGAAGTCAGGTTGGCGGCGAGCAGGTTGACGTTGCCGGTGAGGTCCTTCCAGGTGCCGGCCGCGCTCGGCACGTTGGCTTGGCCGCCGAGCCGGCCTTCGACGCCGACCTCGCGCGCCACGCTGGTCACCTGATCGGCAAAGGTCGCGAGCGTCTCGGTCATGTTGTTGATGGTGTCGGCGAGCGCGGCGACTTCGCCCTTCGACTTCACGGTGAGCTGCTGCTTCAAGTCACCGTCGGCAACCGCGGTCACCACCTTGACGATGCCGCGCACCTGTTCGGTCAGGTTCGCCGCCATGAAGTTCACGGTGTCGGTGAGGTCCTTCCAGGTGCCGGCGACGCCGGGCACCTGGGCCTGGCCGCCGAGCTTGCCTTCGGTGCCGACCTCGCGCGCCACGCGCGTCACTTCGCCGGCAAAGGCGTTGAGCTGGTCCACCATGGTGTTGATGGTGTTCTTGAGCTCGAGGATTTCGCCCTTCACGTCGACGGTGATCTTGCGCGAGAGGTCGCCGCGCGCCACGGCCGTGGTCACTTCGGCGATGTTGCGAACTTGCGTCGTGAGGTTCGCGGCCAGGAGGTTGACGTTGTCGGTCAAGTCTTTCCACGTGCCGCCGACGCCGGGCACGACGGCCTGACCGCCGAGGCGGCCCTCGGTGCCGACCTCGCGCGCCACGCGCGTCACTTCGGCGGCGAAGGAGCGGAGCTGCTCGACCATGGTGTTGAGGGTGTCCTTGAGCAGCAGGATCTCGCCGCGCACGTCCACCGTGATCTTCTTCGACAAATCGCCGCCGGCAATCGCGGTCGCGACCTCGGCGATGTTGCGGACCTGGGCCGTCAGGTTCGAGGCCATGAAGTTGACGTTGTCGGTGAGGTCCTTCCAGGTGCCGGCGACGCCGGGCACTTCGGCCTGGCCGCCGAGCTTGCCCTCGGTGCCGACTTCGCGCGCCACGCGCGTGACTTCGCCGGCAAAGCCGTTGAGCTGGTCCACCATGGTGTTGATGGTGTTCTTGAGCTCGAGGATTTCACCCTTCACGTCCACGGTGATCTTGCGCGAGAGGTCGCCGCGCGCCACCGCGGTGGTCACTTCGGCGATGTTGCGGACCTGGGCGGTGAGGTTGCCCGCCATCGAGTTGACGCTGTCGGTGAGGTCCTTCCAGGTGCCGGCGACGCCGGGCACGTTCGCCTGACCGCCGAGGCGGCCTTCGGTGCCGACCTCGCGCGCCACGCGCGTCACCTCGCCCGCGAAGCGGTTGAGCTGGTCGACCATCGTGTTGAGGGTGTCCTTGAGCTGAAGGATCTCGCCGCGCACGTCCACGGTGATCTTGCGCGACAGGTCGCCGCCGGCGATCGCGGTGGCGACCTCGGCGATGTTGCGGACCTGGGCGGTGAGGTTGCCCGCCATCGAGTTCACGGAGTCGGTGAGGTCCTTCCACGTGCCGGCGACGCCGGGCACGCCGGCCTGTCCGCCGAGCTTGCCGTCGGTGCCGACCTCGCGCGCGACGCGCGTGACTTCGCCGGCGAAGGCGTTGAGCTGGTCCACCATCGTGTTCAGCGTTTCCTTCAGCTGAAGGATCTCGCCCGACACGTTCACCGTGATCTTCTTCGACAGATCGCCCTTGGCGACGGCGGTTGCGACCTCGGCGATGTTGCGGACCTGGCCGGTGAGGTTGGAGGCCATCGAGTTGACGCTGTCGGTGAGGTCCTTCCAGGTGCCGCCGACGCCGCGCACGACGGCCTGGCCGCCAAGCTTGCCTTCAGTGCCGACTTCGCGCGCGACGCGCGTCACTTCGCCGGCGAAGGCGTTCAGCTGGTCCACCATGGTGTTGATGGTGTCCTTCAGCTCGAGGATCTCGCCGCGCACGTCCACCGTGATCTTCTTCGACAGATCGCCGCCGGCGACCGCCGTCGTCACCTCGGCGATGTTGCGGACCTGAGCGGTCAGGTTCGACGCCATCGAGTTGACGCTCTCGGTGAGGTCCTTCCAGGTGCCGGCGACGCCGAGCACGTTGGCCTGGCCGCCGAGCCGCCCTTCGGTGCCGACCTCGCGCGCCACGCGCGTCACTTCGCCGGCGAAGGCGTTGAGCTGGTCGACCATGGTGTTGAGCGTCTCCTTCAGCTGAAGGATTTCGCCCGAGACGTTCACCGTGATCTTCTTCGAGAGGTCGCCGCTCGCGATGGCGGTGGCGACGTCGGCGATGTTGCGGACCTGCGCGGTCAGGTTCGAGGCCATGAAGTTGACGTTGTCGGTGAGGTCCTTCCAGGTGCCGGCCACACCAGGCACCTGGGCCTGGCCGCCGAGCTTGCCTTCGGTGCCGACCTCGCGCGCCACGCGCGTCACTTCCGAGGCGAAAGAGTTGAGCTGGTCCACCATGGTGTTGATGGTGTCCTTCAGCTCGAGGATCTCGCCGCGCACGTCCACCGTGATCTTGCGCGAGAGGTCGCCGCGCGCCACGGCGGTGGTGACGTTGGCGATGTTGCGCACTTGCGCGGTCAGGTTGCCGCACATCGCGTTGACGGAGTCGGTCAGGTCCTTCCAGGTGCCGGCGACGCCGGGCACGATGGCCTGGCCGCCGAGCTTGCCGTCGGTGCCGACCTCGCGGGCCACGCGCGTCACTTCGGAGGCGAAGGAGCGGAGCTGGTCCACCATCGTGTTGATGGCTTCCTTGAGCTGCAGGATCTCGCCGCGGACGTCCACAGTGATCTTCTTGGAAAGGTCGCCGTTGGCGACCGCGATCGTCACCTCGGCGATGTTGCGAACCTGGTTGGTCAGGTTGTTCGCCATCGAGTTGACGCTCTCGGTGAGGTCCTTCCAGACGCCGGTCACCTCCGGCACCTGGGCCTGGCCGCCGAGCTTGCCTTCGGTGCCGACCTCGCGCGCCACGCGCGTCACCTCGGAGGTGAACACGCCGAGCTGCTTGATCATGGTGTTGACGATCGTCGCCGACTGCAGGAACTCGCCACGGAGCGGACGGCCGTCGACGTCGAGCTTGACGGTTTGGAGCAGGTCGCCTTGCGCCACCGCCGCGACCGCGCGCGTCACCTCGCGCGTCGGCCAGAGCAGATCGTCGATCAGCGTGTTGACCGAACCCTCCATGTCGGCCCAGGAGCCGGAGGCGAGGCCGAATTTCACACGCTGGCGCGTCTTGCCTTCGCGGCCCACGACTTGTCCGACCAGCTCGAGCTGCTGCGCCATACGCTGGTTAGCGGCGATGATTTCATTAAAAGTGTCGGCGATCTTGCCGTCGATGCCGAGATAGTCGCCGCTCATCCGCACGGAAAAGTCGCCGCTCCGCATCGCTTGCAAGGCGAGCAGCAATTCGGCCCGGGAATCCGGATCCGACATACCGTTGGCTTTTGGCTTTGGGACGCGACGACCGGAGCGTGATGCAGTTCCGGGATCGAGGTCGCTCATACTGATTCCCCCGCAAGCCTCGGCCGAATCCAAGGCAAACGCAATTTGTCAAAATAGAGCGTCAGCCAAATTCGAAATCAAGCGCCAAGGTGCGACGCGAGGAATGGAACCTGCCTTGCTCAGCCCGACGTCAATAACCGCAATGCGCCGAATTGGTTCCATGCGGTTCCGAGAAATGGTTGCCGGCCGTCTGGGCGTCATGCGGGGGGATCGCCGGGCTCCTTCGGAACGGAGCTCGAGCCCCGCGGTTGGCCCGCGCAAAGAGGAGAACGAACATGAAAGCAGGACTTGCCGCGATCGTGGTCATGCTGTTCGCCGGGGCGGCCCTGGCGCAGGGCGGTGCGCCGAGCGGCCGCGGGGCGGTGACCGGCGATCCCGCCGCGAGCTCCGCCAGCCCGCAGGCGGATACCCCGACCACGGGGGCAGCGACACGGTCGAATCCGAGCGGAAGCGGCACCTCATCTTCAGGCGGCAAGGACGACAATGGCGATGCCGGTCGGGACAAGATGCCTGAGAGCGACCGCACCGTGCGGCCGCACAGCCACCAACATCACCCGAACGACAAATGAATGACGGCGACTATTTGTCCGCCATGGTGCGCTCGGCGTCCTTGACCTGGGCGCGCAGCATCGGGAGTTGCTCGCGTGCGAAGGCTGCCAGCGCCTCGTTGTCGGGCGCCTTCAGATAGCGTTCCAGCAGGTCCATGGCCGATTCGTATTCGGGAATTTGCGAGGCATAGAAGCTTCGGACGTAAGTCGGTCCGTCCGACATTTCGGGCTCGACCAGGCTGGCGCTGACGGACGGCGTCTTGTCGACACGTGGCTCGGCGCCGATCGCCTGCTGGATCTGCTTCAGCGCCTTGTCGCGCTTGGCGGCCTCCTCGGCGCGCAAGGCGGCGAGGTTCTTGACCTCGGCATTGCCGTTCAGGTCGGTGCTTTCCAGAAGGCCCTGCTGGAAGCGGCTGAAATTGTAGAAGCCGCTGATGACGTCGATTGCGCTCGGCGGACAGTCGGCGGGCTTTCGCTCACCGGTGCTGTCGGCAAGCGCCGCGGTGCTGATGCATGCCAGGATGATCGCGACGAGAATTCGCATCGGTGTCAATGGCGGACGGCGTGCAAAGTTCCCTCGACATTACGATCCGGAAAGCCGGTTGCGACGCGCGAGTTCCGTCCCCACGTCTTCTTCATGAAACAGTCCGACATCTTCAGAGATAACGCCGACAATTGTCTCCAGCTCGCCGAGCGCGCCGAGGGACAACCAGCCCACAAGCGCTACTCGCGCATGGCCGACGCCTGGACGGCGCTTGCCCATGAGCAGGATTGGCTCGATGGCGAGATCGCGCCCATCGTGGTCCGTTTCCCACAGAAGCGGAGCGGCTGAGCGCTCTCCTTTTCGTGAATCCGCATGTGAGACCGCTCACGGAATGCAAGCGACCAATCAGGGATGATCAGGGAATAGTCGATCGCGTTGGTTTTCGATTGCAGCAGGAGGTTTTTGCAATGGCCCCACGTCTGGCTCTTCTTTCACTCGTTCTCGCCTTTGGTGTCTCGGTCGCGTTTGCGACGGTGACGACGGTGCGTCAGGTTCATCTGGAGAACGCCTCGACCGCCGTCCACGCGGCGCACAGCTAGACTAGGACGAGGCCGGAACATTCGGCGCCGCAGTGCGTAAGCGCTTCGAGACATCAGCAGAAGCGGAGCACATGATGGCCCATTCCGACCACGGTATCGTCAAGGACAAGCGGGCGGAGGAGCAGCCCCGCGACAAGCAGCGCGCGCAGTCCGTACACAAGACGGATTCGCAAAAGACAGATCAGACAGGGTCACCGTCGCGGGAAGCGACGCGCGATCCGAAGCTGAACGACAACAGCAAGACGCCGGGCTCCGGCATGACGCCGGACGACTCCGGCGGCGCGCCTAGCGGCTAGACGGGCCGAAAGGCAAATTCGTGCGGGAACGAATCTTCGCACGTGGAGTCGACAGGTTGCTTTCGGTTGTCATGCCCCCGGTGAGCCGGAAGTAACCTCCAAGGACGGCCCTGGCACTCACCGTGCCGGGGCCGTTCGCTTGTGGAAGGGCCTCTACGGCTCTCAGTCCTCGGCACCGCTTTCGGGATCTGCCTGCGTGTGCCCGTCAGGTCCGCGGCCGAACACGCCGAAGCTGCTCGATTTCACGCCAGCGGCTGCGTCAACGTCTGCGGCAGCCAGTCCGAATCTGAGAAGCTCGCGGACCGCCGCAGCCCGCGTCGGCATACGATGCCTGAACCGGAAATCGTCAACGGCGGCCAATTCTTCCGGCGAGAGCATGACCTGGAGGCGCTCGGCGCGAAGATCGTTCATGGTCGTCCCGCAAAATGAGTAGATTGAGTAGTTTACTCAATGACCCAATTTGGAGAAAGTTCCACAAGAGGCGATTGAGTCTCCAAATGAGTAAAAATACGCAGTAAAATCAATGGTTTAGCATTGAACAACTGCAGCGGTCGCGCATTCTCCTTGAGAGGGAGAAAAGCCATGACGGATGAAGTCAGGTTGCCCCGTAAGCTTTCCGAAGAGCCCGAAGCCGCCAAACCGGTGCGGCCGAGCCACCAGAAGGTCATCGAACAAGTCGAGCGCTGGGCCAACAGCCCTGGGCTGCAACCACCGAGGACGGAAGATGCGAAGACGGTCTGAGCCCCATACATTCGAACAACGTCTCACGGCGCAGAAGCTGCGGCTCGAGCACGAGCTGTCGGGCCTGTCGGACGGACCCCAGCGCGAGATTGTTCTTGCGCGTATCGACCAGCTTCAGACCGCTGCCGAGATGTACGGCTTTCTGATGCTACGGGGAGATGCCGCGGCCGTTCGCTGATGGCCCGATGCGCCCGGTCCGCACCGTACGAGAGGTGAAGCGAAGCTTTCGTCTCAGCAACCACGCCGAGACCGAAACCGCGGCCCATGCCATGATGGCGGCGACGAACGCGCCAATCGTGGTCGTCGAAACCACGACATAAAAGACGCACGCGAACGCCGCGAGGCCGATGCTTCCGAGGCCGGCACCTGCAGCGTCGAGCGCTGCGGCCTGTTGCCCGCGCCTGTCTCCGCTGAGGCCGGCCTTTTCCTTGGCACGGCGCTCATGGCTTTCGATCAACGTCGCGCTGGCGCAGAAGATGGCGGGGAGCGCCAGGAAGAGCCCGCCGACAGAGACCCCGAAATAGCTGCCGATCAGCCCTGCTGCGACCGTTGCAAGGCCGCCAAGCGCGAAACGCACCGCGTATTCGTACCAATGCGTTTGCTTGAGCGAAGATGTCGACAGCTTCACCGGCATTACGCGGCGCCTCCGAAACCGGCCAGCAAACCGAACGCGACGACGATCCAGACCGCGAATGCGAGGATCGTCGCCGGCAGCGCCCCAAGACGAAACCGCATCAACAGATGGCAGACGGCGAGGCTGTAGCAACCGAGGGCGACGGCGCCGTAGATCATCGTCCAGCTCTCGGCGGCGGCGTATTGCGGGCCGTGCTGGACGATTGCGATGCTGAGCGTCGCCAGCGCGACTGACGGTGCGGCACCGAGGAGCCCGGCAAAACTCTTCGGACGGAGCATATCGCCTGCGATCGCGAAGGCGGAGACGATCAAGCCGCCGGCGACGAAACGCACGACATATTCCATCATGGCCAGCCTCGCGAAGCCGACGCTCGCTGCTGCCTTGACCTTGCCAGCGTAAACGGCCTGAACGATCGCTCGACGATGACGCCAAGGACAAAGCCCGCCACAACGTCGCTCGCCCAATGTGCGAGAAGCACCACGCGCGTCAATGACAAGGTGACGGCGAGCGTGCGTGCCAAGCGGCGCCAGGTGGCCGGCAACAGGCCGGCGGCCGAAGCGAGGGCGCCCATATGCACGGCGTGACCGGAAGGAAACGCGTCTCGCGACCGTCCCGAGAAGGGGACGCCATGCCGGTGCCCTGTGACGGTCAACCGGTCAGGCCTTGTCTGATCGAACACGGATTTCAGAACATGCGGCAGCACGGCCGTTGCGAAGGAGACCATCAGGATGTGATTGGCAACGGGGCGATGCTGCGGATGCCGGAGGCGGGTGTAAAGCCATCCGGCCGCCGCGAGCGCGAGGAGCACATGTTCGTCGGCGCCCCAAGTCATTGCCTGTGCGGCGTGCTCGAGGCCTAAGTTCGTGTTGTCCGCGATCTCACTTGCGATCGCCGTATCGATCCGGGTGGGTTTGACTGTTACGAGCGCCATCGGCGAGCCGGCGATATTTTCTCCATGACATTTTCGTAAAAGCTGGGAGACAAGGATGGTTCCTGTGCCCGTCGGACTTCCGCCGCGAGGCCCGACTACGGCTGTCCGGATCCGCCGGCGGCGCCATAGACCTGGCCAGTCGCATAGCTGGCGTCGGCGGCTGCAAGCTGCACATAGATCGAAGCGAGCTCGACCGGCTGGCCCGGACGGCCGAGCGGTGTCATGCCGCCGAATTTTTCCAGCTTCTCCATCGTGGCTCCGCCGGAGACCTGCAGCGGCGTCCAGATCGGCCCCGGCGCGACGCCGTTGACACGGATGCCTCTGGAAGCGAGCTGCTTGGCCAGTGACTTTACGTAATTCATCGTCGCCGCCTTGGTCTGCGCATAGTCGTAGAGATCCGGCGAGGGATCGTAAGCCTGCTCCGATGTCGTGCCGATGATGCAAGCGCCGGGTTTGAGATGAGGCAAGGCCGCCTTGATGATCCAAAACGGCGCGTAGATGTTGGTCTTCATGGTCGCGTCGAAATCCTCCGACGAGACGTCGAGGATGGAGGCGCGGGTCTGTTGCCGCGCCGCGTTGTTGACGACGATATCGAGGCCGCCGAGGCCTTGCACCGCCTGCTCGACCAGTCTGCCGCAGAAGGCTTCGTCCTTGAGGTCGCCGGGGACCGCAAGTCCGATGCGTCCTTCCTTCTTGATCAGCGCGATCACTTCCTGGGCGTCGGGTTCTTCCGCCGGCAAGTAATTGATGGCGACGTCGGCGCCCTCGCGAGCGTAGGCAATCGCGGCGGCGCGGCCCATGCCGGAATCGCCGCCGGTGATCAGGGCCTTGCGGCCGGCGAGCCGGCCGGAGCCCTTGTAGCTGGTCTCGCCATGATCGGGCCGCGGCTCCATCTGGCCGGCGAGGCCTGGCCAAGGCTGCGACTGCTTCTTGAACGGCGGCTTCGGATAGCGGCTGACGGGGTCGATCAAGGCGTGCTCGGCCATGGACGTCTCTCCTTTCGCTGCAGACGCCAGCGAAGCCGCCGCGAGCGTTGCGCTCGCGCCGTGCATGACGTGGCGGCGGGATAATGAGGTTTTGCTGGGATTGGACATGATGCTCTCCGCGTTGGCCAGGGCTCGATGCGCGGAGACGGTCGATGTTGCTAAGCGAAGGACGCCGGGCATGCCGGCGTCCTTCAGCAATGCGTTACTTGGTGGACTGGCCGACGCTCGGCGCCTTGCCGAGCTCCTTGGCCATGTCGAGATGGTGCTTGAGCGCCGGCAGCGTCTTGCCGGCCCAGTCCTTCAGCGTGGAATTGTCACCGCCCTTGGCGTAGCGCTCGAACAGCGACACCGCGTCCTCATGGGCGCTGACCTGGTAGGAGTTGTAGTCCGAGCTGAAATCCTTGCCCGAGGCATTCTTGAGCTTGTCGAGCTTGCTCTGGTGCGAGCTGTCGAGCGCCGTCGGAAGCGTCGCCTCGACCTTCTTGTCGCCGACCAGGCCCTTGAGTTCGGTGCTGGTCTTGGTGTGATCGGTGATCATCTGCTGCGCGAAGCTCTTCTCCTGGGCGTTGCCCTTCTGCTCGGCGAGCTTGCTCGACTCGATCTCGAACATGTCGCTGATCGCGACCTCCTTGACGAAGTCGGCGGTCGAAGGCGCGACGCCGAGCGCCGAGTTGACGCCGGTCTTCTCGCCCAGCGACTGGGCAAGCGCGGGGCCTGCGAAGAGCACGCAAGCAAGGGCAATGATGGTACGTTTCATGTGTGGTCCCTCCAATTGGACGCGCGGCCGCTAGCCGCGCCATGTTGCGCCGATCAACACGCCTCGGGGGCCGTGGTTCCTACGACTAATCCGTGGGATTTCGCCCGGTGCGCGGATTGATCGGATCGGTCGGCTTGCGTCGAAGCCGCTCGGGCGGCAACGCCTCGCCGGGGACGGCCGTGGCGTCGGCGCGCACGTCGGCATGGCGCTGCGCGCGCTTATGCGGCGTCTTGTTGTCGCTGAAGGGGTACTGCACGTCGACGCCATCGACGGGATCGTTGACGCCGTGCTGGATGTCGCGGAAATCGCTCCTGGTCCGCTCCGGGGAACAGGCCGGAACGATCGCGGCCCCCTCTGGTTGAATCACAAATGGCTGAGCGGAGAATGACGATGCTGAATCAGGGCGAGCTCGATCGCGACGAAATGGGTCGGCTGATCGGAAGTGACAAGGTCGAGGGAACAGCGGTCTTTGGCGCCGATCGCAACAAGATCGGCTCCATCGAGCGGGTGATGATCGACAAGGTCAGCGGCAAGGTGTCCTACGCGGTGCTTGGTTTTGGCGGATTCCTCGGCCTCGGCCATGATCACTATCCGTTGCCGTGGCAGTCGCTCAAATACGACACCGAGCTGGGTGGCTACATCACCGCGATCACAGCCAAGGATCTGGAGGCCGCCCCGAAATACGGCGAGGCCAGCCAGTGGAACTGGGGCGATGAAGCGGCCGTCCGCGGCATCAATGCCTATTACGGCGTCCCGTTTGCATAACCGAAGGACAACTCCATGAGCAAGGAACGGCCGACCGACGATCCCCGGGATCAGAATGATTGGGGATCGCACAGACAGACGGACAAGCCCTGGAAGGGAAACCCGGAGAAGGAACAGGGATCGGACGAGGTGAAGCCCGATCTGGAGAAATGGCACGAGACCAAGACGCACTGACGAGCGTGCACCTTGGGAATATTCAGATGAGCGCGGCGTGACTCACGCTGCGCTCTCTTTTTTGAGCACCGCGTTCACGAATGGCGGTGAGGGGTTTTCGCTGTGCGAACCATGCTTGGGCTCTGCGGTTAGGCTCGCGACAGGCAAGCCAGCGGAAAGCCGCTCGCCGCGCTCATCGGCGGTTTGCTCTACGGGCTCGAGGCGCGTTCGTCGCGGTGCAGTCCGGCTGTGTCGTCAAGCTATCGGGCGCCAAGGGCACGTTCGTCACGGCGGGACAAAGCCTGATGATGTTCGGTACGCCGTCGCGGGGGCATTGACGGGCCTTGCCCGCAATCGCAGAGAAAGGGTGACCGCGGCACGAGACTGCGGCTAGACTGAACCAACCCAAAGCAGAATCCCGGGAGGTATTGAAGTGAAGACCGCGATCACCGAGCTGTTCGGCATCGAGCATCCCATCATCCAGGGCGGCATGCATTTCGTCGGCTTTGCCGAGTTGGCCGCTGCCGTGTCCAATGCCGGCGGGCTCGGCATCATCACCGGCCTCACGCAGAAGACCCCAGAGCTGCTCGCCAAGGAAATCGCGCGCTGTCGCGACATGACCGACAAACCGTTCGGCGTAAACCTCACCTTCCTGCCGACCTTCGCGGCGCCGCCTTATCCGGAATACATCGCGGCGATCGTCGAAGGCGGCATCAAGGCGGTGGAGACGGCCGGTCGCAGCCCGGAGGCCTACATGCCGGCGCTGAAGGCCGCCGGCATCAAGGTGATCCACAAATGCACCTCAGTCCGCCACTCGCTGAAGGCCGAGCGCATCGGCTGCGACGCCGTCAGCGTCGACGGCTTCGAGTGCGGCGGTCATCCCGGCGAGGATGACATTCCCAACATGATCCTGCTGCCGCGCGCGGCGGAAGAGCTGAAAATCCCGTTCGTCGCCTCCGGCGGCATGGCCGACGGGCGCAGCCTCGTCGCGGCGCTGTCGCTGGGCGCGGCCGGCATGAACATGGGCACGCGCTTCATCGCGACGAAGGAAGCGCCGGTGCATCAGAACGTGAAGAACGCGCTGGTCGCGGCCACCGAGCTCGACACCCGCCTGATCATGCGTTCCTTGCGCAACACCGAGCGCGTGCTGAGGAACGCCAATGTCGACCGCCTCATCGAGATCGAGCGCGAGAAGGGCGACAAGCTGAAGATTGACGACATCCACGACCAGGTCGCGGGCGTCTATCCCAAGATCATGCTGGAAGGCCAGATGGACGCGGGCGCCTGGAGCTGCGGCATGGTCGCCGGGTTGATCCACGATATCCCATCCTGCAAGGAACTCATCGATCGGATCATGGCCGAGGCGGAACAGATCATCCGCAACCGCCTGATCGGGTTCCTGGATGGGACCGGGGCGACGCGAAAGGTCGCCTGACACCGCCAAACTTCTTAACCACGGCGGCACGTGGCCGCTGGAATTCCGCGCGACGCCTCCTAAATAGGGATAAATTACCCCTTAAATAATCAATTTCAGGAGGCGTCCCGTGGTCCTGAAGAGCGTTCATTTTGCGATTGCCGTTGCCCTCGTGCTCGCGGGGGGCGGCCTTGCGCGCGCTGACGACTACAAGCCAGCCGAATATCTCGGTCTCGATCTCTCCAAGGCCGTGCTGTCGCCGAAACGTCTCGGGCCCGAGACGCAGTTCGCACCGGTCGCCCTCGAGGCGCGCGGTGGCAACGAGGCGCAGGCGCGCGCCGAGCCGGTCGACGTGCCGAAGAAGGTCGCGGCCGAACGCGTCCGCGTGACCGAGCCGAAGGTCGCGCACGCAAAGCCCGCGCAGCCGCGCGGCGCCGCGCGCGCGAAGCTCGCACATCGGCACGGCAATCCGCTCGACGCGCAGGCGATGGACACACGCATCCAGACCTGGCCTTGCCGCTCCGGCGGCATCTGCAACTGGAAGCATTAAGCAGCAAACGTGTCCGATTCCCGCTATCGATGCCTGCTGGCGGTGTGCGGCCTGGGTATCCTGAACTTCGTCGCCTTTGTGATCGTGGCGGTCGCGATCGGAGGCGATGCAGTCAACGGCAAGGCCGTTGGCGGTCACTACTATCTTGCAAGCCATGGCAAGCTGACGGAGGTCAGCGAGGCCGTCTACACCTATAGCCTGTGGCACGCGCGTAGCGTCTTCATCACACATCCCCTGGCCATGCTGACCGGATACCTCGCGAACCTGGAGAAGAAGGCGAGGACGGCGGGAGGGCGCTCGCTCGACGGCAATCACGTCGGCGGGATTCCGACGTCGAGTTAGGCGGCGTCCGATCGTCACCTATGCGTCGCAAAACCGTAAGTCTGGAGTCAACAAAGTGTAAGCCGGCAGTCAAACGGCGCAGGCACCTTCCGTCGCGATTCGACGAAGGTTTCCTGAATGGCAACGCTCCGCGCTTCGCGCGCATGGACCCGGCGGCAGTTCCTGGTCCGCTCCACCTCCAGCCTCGCCGTCGCCTCGCTCGGCACGCTCGCCGCGCCCCACCTTAGCCGCGCCGCCGACCGGCCGCGGATTGCAGGCGGTATTCAATCCGGCGATGTCTCCGGCGGCTCCGCCGTGGTCTGGGCGCGCGCCGACCGGCCCGCGCGGATGCAGGTGGAATGCTCGACCGTCGAGAGTTTCAAGACCATCATCGCGGCAGCTTCGCGCGACGCTCTTCCCGACGCCGATTTCACCGCAAAGCTGCAACTCGACGATCTGCCGTCCGGCCAGGATATCTTCTACCGCGTGCGCTTCGACGACATCGCGACCGGCATTGCCGGCGAAAGCCGGGTCGGCCATTTCCGCACCGCGCCGGCCGCAAGCCAATCGATCTCGTTCCTGTGGTCCGGCGACGTCGCGGGGCAGGGCTGGGGCATCGACGTCGCGCGCGGCGGCTATCGCAGCTATCGCACCATGCTCGACAACCGCCCGGACTTCTTCATCCATTCCGGCGATCACATCTACGCCGACTGCACGATTCCGTCCGAGCAGAAGCTGCCGAACGGCGAGGTGTGGCGCAATCTCGTGACCGAGGAAAAGTCCGAGGTCGCGCACACGCTGGCGCAGTTTCGCGGCAATTACAAATACAACCATCTCGACGAGAATTTTCGCGCCTTCCATGCGGAGGTGCCGATGTTCGCGCAATGGGACGACCATGAGGTCACCAATGATTGGTCACCGACTGGCAGTTACGACGATGCGGGCGTCGAGGATGACGGCACTCCGCGCCTGGTCGAGCGCGCCCGCCGCGCCTTCTTCGACTTCATGCCGATCCGCGACATCGGCGCGCGGCAGGGCCGGGTCTACCGCAAGATCGCCTACGGCCCGCTGCTGGACGTCTTCATGATCGACATGCGCAGCTATCGCGACGAGAGCTGGAACAAGGGTGGCGATCATCGCGGCTGGATCCTTGGTGCCGAGCAGCTTGCCTGGCTGAAGCGGGAGCTCGCCGCCTCGCGCGCGACCTGGAAAGTGATTGCGGCCGACCTGCCGATCGGCCTGATCAGCCTGGACGCCGTCGCGCTTGGCGACGGGCTGCCCGACCGGCGCGAGCACGAGATCGCCGACCTGCTCAGCTCCATCAAGCGCGCCAGCGTGCGCAACGTCGTCTGGCTCACCGCCGACATGCATTACACCGCCGCGCATCATTACGATCCGGGCAGGGCGCAATTTCAGGATTTCGAGCCGTTCTGGGAGTTCGTCTCCGGCCCGTTGCATGCCGGTACCTGGGGCCCGGGCGAGCTCGACAACACCTTTGGTCCGGCCGCGATGTACCAGAACGGCTGCAGCGCGGCGCAAGGCGAGAATCTGGCGCCGTGCTTCGGGCTGCAATTCTTTGGCCGCGTCGACATCGACGGCCGCGATGGCGTGATGACCGTGACGTTGAAGGATGTCGACAATCGCGACCTCTGGTCGGTCGACATCGTGCCGCAGCCGCAACTGCGCCCGGCCGTCGTGGCACAGCATTCCTAGGGCATCCGCAGGCCGATGCCGCCGCGCACCGGGCGGGCTATGGGCTGCGGAGCTTCTGCCCGCGCATTCATCCAGGCCGGTTTCTGTGGCGCGGCGGGTTGCCGGACATAGAACTGGCCCTGCTTGGGCGAACCGGTATAGGCGAAGCCGTCGGCATGCACAGCTGTGGCGCTGGCAAGGGCGGCCGCCAGAACAGCCGTCGTCAAAATCGTTCTCATGATCGTCTCCGTGTCGCGCGGCCGGATTGACCGCGTGATGCGGAGGCTGGCAGGAGAGGGGCTTGATCTGAAATGCCGTTTCGCTGTTGCAGCGATAGCCGCCGGCTATCTCGCTAACCCGATCTTGATTGGCCGCCTCACGCCTTCCGCGCTACAGTGCTCGTTCCCGCCACATCTTTTCCATCACCGAAGAGTCTGTTCCCCGCGGCCTCACCGCGCGACCGACGGGATGCAATATGTCAGGAGCCTGTTCATGGACAATCTGAAGACACAGGGCATCAGCATGCCCAAGCTCGGCCTCGGCACCTTCCGCATGCAGGGCGATGCCTGCCGTGCCGCGGTCGAGAGCGCGCTGGCGATCGGCTACCGCCACATCGACACGGCCGAGATGTATGCCAATGAGGAGCCGATCGGATCAGCCATCGCCGCGTCCGGCCTGCCGCGCGGCGAGCTGCACGTCACGACCAAGGTCTGGCACGAGAACCTCAGCCCCGACGGAATCCGCCGCGCCTTCGACGCCAGCCTGAAGAAGCTCCGGCTCGACCATGTCGACCTCTATCTCGTGCACTGGCCCTCGACGGCTGCGAATTGGGGCGCGGTGTTCGAGACCTTGATGAAGCTGAAGCAGGAGGGCCGCACGCGGGCCATCGGCGTCGCCAATTTCACCACGGCGCTGCTCAAGATCGCGGTGGAGGAGATCAGGGCGCCGATCGCCTGTAACCAGATCGAATATCATGCGATGCTCGATCAATCGAAGGTGCTGGCGTATCTCGCGGCGAAATCGATCCCGCTCGTCGCTTATTGCCCGCTGGCGCAAGGACGCGCCGCGTCGGATCCGGTGCTGGCCGAGATCGGTGCCAAGCACGACGCGACTGCCGCGCAAGTGGCGCTGAAATGGTTGCTCGACCAGGACGGCGTCGCCGCGATCCCAAAAGCCTCGCGCCGCGAGAGCCAGCAGGCCAATCTCGATGCGCTGAAGGTCACGCTCGACGATGCCGATCGCGCAAAAATCGCCGCGCTGCCGAAGGACAAACGCTGCGTCAATCCCGGCTTTGCGCCGGCATGGGATTAGAGGGCAGAGGCAACCGCAGTTTGCCCGCTCCCACAAGGGGAGAAGAAAAAAGAACGCAAAGAAAATGGCCCCGTGAGGGGCCATTTCCATGTGCGTTCTCAGTTAGTCCCAGTGGCGATGGCTGCGCTTGATCACGACGACCTTGTCGCGATGATGGCCGCGATGCCAGCCGTAATCACGATGCCCGCGGAATTCGGCGCGGGCGCCGTACGGGCCGTGATGATGATGGTGATAGCCGCCACGCTTGATCACGACCGTCTCCGCGCTTGCCAACGTCGGCGCCGCAATCGCGAGCGCACCCAGGGCCGCAACCACATAACCAAGCTTCTTCATGATGTCCTCCTCCAATTCGAATGCACATTTAAACCGCGCATTCACACGAACGTTCCGTAGCGATCGCAGGAGAATTCTGAACAGCTGTTCAGGTGGTTAATCGCAGCGCTGCTGCACCGGCGTCGGCGCACCCGTGGCGACGTATTTGCCGTCCCTGATCGTGTACTCGCCGCGCTCGCTGCGATTGTAGATCGCGCGCAGGCTACCGTCCTTCGCCAGCAGCAAGCCAAACTCACGCGCCTGGTGCAGCGAGGGGAAGTACACCATCACATTGAGCAGGCCCTCGGCGTTGACCGTGGCCGACACCACCTCGTTCTCGTCCTTGGCTTCGCCGAAATTGCGCCGGTACATCACCCTTCCGTCCCGGTGGATCTCGTAGGTCAGGAGCGCGCCCTTGTCGCGGTCGGGCTTGGCCGCGCAGTCGACCGCCCATGAGCCGAGCAGCCCCCATTGCTCGACCGTCGCCGCCAACGTCTCGGCACCGGCCGTGGGAGCGGTCGCCGCCCACAGCATCGCAGCCGCGATCCAGCGGCCCAAACAACGCGTCATGTCCAAGAAGAACCCCGCCTCGAAGAATTCCAAAGTGTAGCATCCCGCCCGCGTCCGTCCATGGCTGCCGCCGATCGCTCGCGAATTTGATCCGCGTCAATGAGGCCGGACTTTTCCGGGGTAGGATGCCGCTTCCCGAAGGCGAACTTGGATAGAGCAATGCTGAATCAAGTCATGGATTTTGCGGGCGAAGTGCTGCCGGGGAGCTGTGCCGTGCCGCCGTATTCCGAGACCGCGTTTCTAACCGAGCTGGGTGATCGCCTGCGGTCCTCGCGCATGCGCTGCGACCTGTCCCGCCGGGAGCTCGCCCGCCGGTCCGGGATTTCCGAGCGCTATATCGCCCAGATCGAGGCCGGCAAGGGCAATGTCTCGATCGTCCTTCTGCTGCGCCTGGCCTCCGCAATCCACGGCAGCCAGCCCCAGGCAGCCTGACATCTCGAGGGGACCGCCATGGGGCAGCTCGTACTCGCCGCCAAGGTCACCCACGTCCCATCCTTGATGCTGTCGGAGCAACCCGGCAGCCCGTTACGCGACGCACGCGAGCCGGCGGTCAATTCCTTGCGCGAGCTCGGGCGGCGGGCAAAGGAGCGCGGCGTCACCTGCTTCGTGGTGTTCGACACCCACTGGCTCTCCAATTTCGGCTACCACATCAATGCCAATGCGCGGCATCGCGGCTCGTTCACGAGCCATGAGGCCCCGCACATGATCCAGGATCTGCGCTACGATTTGCCGGGTGACACGCGCCTGGCCGAAGCCATCGCAAACAGGGCAGGGGATGCGGGCCTGAACGTGATCGCCCATCAGGTGGCCAGCCTCGGGCTCGAATACGGCACCGTGGTGCCGATGCACTACATGAACCCGGACGGCTTTGCGAAGGTCGTCTCGGTCGCCTCGCCGCTGTTCACCTCATTCGAGGAGAGCCGGATCCTCGGTGAGGCGACCCGCCGTGCGATCGACCAATCCGGTGAGCGGGTCGCCGTGCTCGCCAGCGGCTCGCTCTCGCATCGGCTCTGGCCGAACAAGAAGCTCGGCCCCGAGGCGTGGACCTCGGTCGCCAGCGAATTCAACCGCCAGGTCGATTTGCGCGTGCTCGAGCTGTGGCAGAGCCGCCGCTACCGCGAATTCCTCGACATGCTCCCGGACTACGCGACCAAGTGCAACGGCGAAGGCGGCATGGCCGACACCATCATGCTGTTCGCCGCGCTCGGCTGGACCGATTATCGCGGTGCTGCCGAGCAGCTGTGCGACTATTTCCCCTCGTCCGGATCCGGGCAGGTCAACGTGGAATTTCACGTCGAAGCCTGAGGCCGCGGCTCAGGCTCGTTTCTCCACATTGGCGCTGCGGGCCGGCACGCCGAATTCCTTGCGGCAGACCTCGGCCAATACGGCGACGCCCTCGCGGATTTGCTGATGCGTCGGACTTGCAAAGCACAGCCGCAGGCGCGAGCTGGAATGGCTCTTGTTGGTCGACCATTCCGGACCCGGATTGATCGAGACCCCTGCGGCGAGCGCAGCCTGATACAGCTTCAGCGTATCGACCTGGTCGGGCAGCTTGACCCAGAGGAAGATGCCGCCCTTGGGCTCCTCGAATTCGGCGGCGGTGCCGAACTGCTCGTTCAGGGCTTCCATCAGCGTGTCGAGCTTGGTCCGCAGCGCCTTGGTCAGGGCCGGCACGTGGCTTGAAAAATGCGGCTTGCAATAGGCGGCGAGCACCATCTGCTCCAGCGCGCCGGAGCCCGCATCCGTCTTCAGCGCCAGCATCCGCGACATCACCTCCCAGGGCGCCACGATGAATCCGACGCGCAGCGCCGGCGCGATCGATTTGGAGAACGAGCCGATATGGATCACCCCGCCGCCGGGGCTCATCGCGTAGATCGCCGGTGGCCGCTGTCCCGACCAGACGAGGTCGGCATAGCAATCGTCCTCGAAGATCGGCACGCCATATTCGGCCGCGAGCCGAACCAGCTCGGTGCGGCGGCTCTCGGGCATGATGCTGCCTGTCGGGTTCTGCACGGTCGGGATGGTGTAGATGTACTTCGGACGGATGCCGCGGCTCTTCAGGTCGGCCAGCGTCGTCGCCAGCGCGTCCATGCGCATGCCGTCCTTGTCGAGGGGGACGCCGACGACGTTGACGCCGAGCCGCGCCAGGCGGGTCAGCGAGCCCTGATAACTGTCCTGCTCGAAGATCACGGTGTCGCCGCGGCTCAGCAGCGTCGCGTTGACGAGGTCGAGCGCCTGGAGCGAGCCGGAGACGATCAGGAGATCGTCCACCGTGCAGGTGATGCCTGCATCGCGCTTGAGTTTCGTCACCAGGAATTCACGCAAGGGAAGATAGCCCTGCGGCCCATGCGCCAGCCCGTAAGTGGCGAGCGAGCGTCCCTCGCGCCGTAGCACCGCATTGGTCGCTTCGATCAGCTCGTCGAGTGGCACCTGCTCGGAATCGTTGTTGCCGCCGACAAAGCTGTATTTGGCAAGGCCCGTCCAGCGCGCAGAAGGGGCCGGCAGCCCTGCTGGAAACAGGGGCGCGAAATCGAAGCTGGACGTCATGGGGGCGTTCCTCGTTTCTGTTCTTGTTGAGCCGGCCGGCGTTGCACCGGCCCGCCTTTTGTCCTGGCCGTCCGGGCTGGACGGCCTTACTTCTTTGTGACCGTCCGGGTCGGGCGGCCCTGGCTGATGAAAGCGTAATGCGCATTGGCGACGCCGCCAACCATCAGGGCCTCGACCACGGGCTCGGCGATCTCGCCTGTCGCAGCCCAGTCGACCAGGAAATTGGCGCCGGTGCCGCCGCGCACGTCGTCGGTCGGAATGAAGATCGAGACGGTCGCCAGCGGCTTCAGGGCCACCTGACCCTTCAGGTAGGTCTCGACCTGCTTGCCTGCGGTGTCGAAATAGGCGATGCGTTTGATCACCAGTGCTTGCGTCTCGGAGGCGTTGTGAACACTCAAGGTCACCGAGAAGTCGACGCGCAGTTTGCCCTGGCTCATCGCCACGCTGGAATAGGCGGGGACGTAGAACCCGCCGGAGACGGCAAGTTCCTCCTTCGGCATCGCGGTGAGGGAATCGGCAAAGTTCTGTTCAATATTGACCTTGGATTGCGCGGCGGCGGGACCGGCAAAGGCGAGGGGGCATAGCAGCATTGCTGCGAAAAGCTCTCTCTGCATGTGACGAATTGCTCGCTTGCCGCGCCGCAACCCGGCTCTAGGGTGCGGCAAAACGGACCAATTTGGTATGCACGAGCTCATTCGCGACATCACTCTCTGTATTCTGTTTGCCTGGATGCTGGGCCTGCTCGCCCATTTCTCTCGGCAGCCGCTGATCCTGGCCTATCTTATCGCCGGCTTCTGCATAGGTCCATTCGGCACCGGCTGGGTCCATTCGCAGGAATCGATCGGCGTCATATCCGAGCTCGGCCTGATCTTCATGCTGTTCATGATCGGCCTGGAGATCGACCTGAAGAAGATCGTGCGGGCGGGAAAGGTGATCCTGTTCGCGGCGGGCGGCCAGCTGCTGGGGGGCTGCCTGCTCGGCGTCCTGTTCTTCGTCGGCATCGGCCTGTCGCTCGGCGGTGGGCATTTCGATGCGGTCTATCTCTGTGTCGCCTGCGCGCTGTCGAGCACCGTCATCATCGTCAAGGTGCTCTACGAGAAGCGCGAGCTCGACACGCTGCCGGGGCGCATCACGCTCGGCGTGCTGGTGCTCCAGGACATCTTCGCGATCCTGTTCCTGGCCGTGCAGCCGAGCCTTGCCAATCTGCAAGCCAGCGTCATCCTGCTCTCGATCGGCCGCGTCGCGGTGCTGGTCGCCGCCGCGCTGCTGGTCAGCCGTTATGTATTGCCGCGGCTGTTCCACCAGATCGCCCGGCGGCCCGAGCTGATCCTGCTCGGCGCGCTGGCCTGGTGCTTTCTCGTCGCCGAGACCGCCGAGCGGCTGTCGCTGTCGCGCGAGATGGGCGCGCTGATCGCCGGCGTCTCGCTCTCGACCTTTCCCTACGCGCTCGACGTCACCGCCAAGGTCACCACGCTGCGCGATTTCTTCATCACCCTGTTCTTCGTCGCGCTCGGCATGACCATTCCCGTGCCCGGTCTCTCCGTGATCGGGCTGGCGCTGATGATCGCGGCCTTCACGGTGGTCAGCCGCCTCGTCACCACCTTTACGCCGCTTTATCTGATGAAGCAGGGCCTGCGCGCCAGCCTGCTGCCGGCGCTGAATCTCGCGCAGATCTCCGAGTTCTCGCTGGTGGTGATCCAGACCGGCGTCAACGATCACCATATCGCGGCGCAGACGGCGAACGCGGTCTCCTTCGCCTTCGTGGTGCTCGCCGTGCTCTCGACCTTCGCGATGAGCCGCAGCGACGAGATCACGCGCTGGGCGATCGGCCCCTTGAAGCGGATTGGCCTGCGCGACCTCGACCACGGCAACGGCCACGGCGAGGAGGGGCACGAGGGCGGCCATGGCGAGGCCCGCCGCATCGTCATCCTCGGCTTTTTCCGTGCGGCGAGCGCCCTGCTCGCCGAGATCGAGCGGCAGGCGCCGGTGCTGCTCGAGCAGATCACCGTGGTCGACTTCAACCCGAATGTGTACCAGACCCTGCTTTCGCGCGGCCTGCACGTGATCTACGGCGACATCAGCAATGTCGATACGCTGCTCCATGCCGGCATCGGCAAGTCCGAGATGATCATCCTCAGCGTGCCGGATTCGCTGCTGAAGGGCGCCACCAACGAGAAGCTGGTTCGCCACGTCCGCGCGCTCAATCCGACCGCCTTGATCGTGGCCACGGCCGACCTGCTGGCCGATGTCGGCGCGCTCTACGAGGCCGGCGCCAGCTACGTCACCGTGACCCGGCTCAGCGATGCCCACGAGCTGTTCACGGTGATCGAAGCCGCCCAGGCCGGCCTTCTGGCCGACAAGCGCGCCGAACTCGATCAGCGGCTCGGCGAACGGCGGGAAGTGCTGCCCTGAGAACGGCCGGCCGCCTTCCTCCCCGGCGGTCTTGCGCCTATATCCCTGGTATCTCCGGTGCAAGCTGGCCTCCGGATGGCCCGCCGCCCGGAATATGCGGTTGCGTCCAGGACACTAGCGCCCCGGCTCAAGTCCGGCTAAGCCTCCCGGCATAACCGATAGAGATTGGGACATGCCCGATAGCGTTCAGGAAGTCTTGCAGGCCTTTGCCCGGGGTGAGCTCGTCGTCGTCACCGACGACGAGGACCGTGAGGGCGAGGGTGATTTGATCGTCGCCGCCTCGCTCTGCACGGCCGAGAAGATGGCGTTCATCATCCGCCACACCTCAGGCATCGTCTGCGCGCCTGTCACCGCCGAGGACGCCCGCCGTCTGCGGCTCGATCCGATGGTGGCCCACAACGATTCCGCGCACACCACTGCGTTCACGGTGTCGATCGACTACAAGCCCGATGGCGGCACCGGCATCTCCGCCGAGGAGCGCGCCTCGTGCTGCCGCGCGCTCGCCAATCCCAATGTCGGCGCCAACGATTTCGCGCGTCCGGGCCACATCTTCCCGCTGATCGCCAAGGACGGCGGCGTGCTCTTGCGCTCCGGCCATACCGAGGCCGCCGTCGATCTCTGCAAGCTCTCCGGGCTGCCGCCGGTTGGCGTCATCAGCGAATTGATGAACGACGACGGCAGCGTGATGAAGGGCGAGCAGGTCGCCCGCTTCGCCGCCCAGCACAAGCTCAAGCACGTCACCATCGCGGACATGATCGCCTACCGCCAGGCGCGCGAGAAGCTGATCGAGCGGGTCTCGACCTTCGTCACCGAAAGCCCGATCGGACCCTTGCAGGGCTATGCCTACCGCTCGCCGTTCGATTCCATCGCTCACGTCGCCTTCGTCTACAATGGCGTCGGCGACGGCAAGAACGTGCTGACGCGCTTCCACAAGCCGAACATCGTCAAGGACATCTTCACCGGGCACAAGCGCATGGCGGCGGTGCTCGAGCATTTCAAGAAATCCGGTCGTGGAGTGCTGGTCTATTTGCGAGACGGCGCGGCCGGTGTCCCCGTGGCGGCGCTGCCGGACGAGTCGGCGACCGAGGCTGACCGCAACCGCCAGTGGCGCGAGGTCGGCGTCGGCGCGCAGATCCTGCGCGATCTCGGCGTTACCTCGATCCGGCATCTCACCTCTTCGGTCCACGACTACAAAGGCTTGTCGGGCTTCGGCATCGAGATCGTCGCCAACGAGCAGCTCGAGAGCTAGCGCCGTCATTCCGGGGCGCGCGTCCCCGGAATTCACGCAGATCCATCCATCTGCAACGCAATTGCACTTGTTGCCGCGGCGCTTTACTTTGTCGGGCAAATTTTGACGGAACCAGACGAAAGGACGTTTCATGAGCGTGCGCCCTCAGGCCAAGGACAAGCCGGCTGCGGCTTCTTTCCAGTGGGACGATCCATTCCTGCTCGACGAGCAGCTCACCGAAGACGAGCGCATGGTGCGTGACACCGCCCGCGCCTATGCCCAGGACAAGCTGCTGCCGCGCGTCACCAAGGCCTATCTCGAAGAGAAGACCGACCGCGAGATCTTCAACGAGATGGGCGAGCTCGGCCTGATCGGCATCACGCTGCCCGAGGAATATGGCTGCGCCAATGCGAGCTACGTCGCCTATGGCCTTGTCGCGCGCGAGATCGAGCGGGTCGATTCCGGCTATCGCTCGATGAACTCGGTGCAGTCCTCGCTGGTGATGTACCCGATCTACGCCTATGGCGACGAGAACCAGCGCAAGAAATACCTGCCGAAGCTCGCCAGCGGCGAGTGGGTCGGCTGCTTCGGCCTGACCGAGCCCGATGCCGGCTCCGATCCGGCCGGCATGAAGACGCGTGCCGAGAAGGTCGCGGACGGCTATCGCCTCACCGGCAGCAAGATGTGGATCTCGAACGCGCCGATCGCCGACGTGTTCGTGGTCTGGGCCAAGTCGGCCGCGCACGACAACCAGATCCGCGGCTTCGTGCTGGAGAAGGGCATGAAGGGCCTCTCCGCGCCGAAGATCGGCGGCAAGCTCTCGCTTCGCGCCTCGATCACCGGCGAGGTCGTGATGGACGGCGTCGTGGTTCCGGAAGACGCGCTGCTGCCCAACGTCTCCGGCCTGAAGGGGCCGTTCGGTTGCCTCAACCGCGCCCGCTACGGCATCTCCTGGGGCGTGCTCGGCGCCGCCGAGGACTGCATGCATCGCGCCCGCCAGTACACGCTCGACCGCAAGCAGTTCGGCAGGCCGCTGGCCGCGACCCAGCTGGTGCAGAAGAAGCTCGCCGACATGCAGACCGAGATCGCGCTCGGCCTGCAGGGCTCGCTTCGCGTCGGCCGCCTGATGGACGAGGGCAAGTTCGCGCCCGAGATGATCTCGATCATGAAGCGCAACAATTGCGGCAAGGCCCTCGACATTGCCCGTGTCGCCCGCGACATGCACGGCGGCAACGGCATCTCGATCGAGTACCACGTGATGCGCCACGTCCATAACCTCGAGACGGTCAACACCTACGAGGGCACCCACGACGTCCACGCCCTGATCCTCGGCCGCGCCATCACGGGCATTCAGGCGTTTTTCTGAGCTCGCAGGGTACGGGGCAGGCGAACTCTTCGACGCCATGGCCGGGCAAAAGCGCGAAGCGCGTCTTCGCGCTGGATGTCCCGGCCATCCACGTTCTAGGACACGCGAAGAACGTGGATGCCCGGCACAAGGCCGGGGCATGACGAAGTCAGCAAGGTTATGAGCAAGCCATGTCCGACAATGACGACGTCCCGTTCAACCGCAACTTTCCGCTGAAGGCCGGCATCGTCGAGGAAGTCCGGCCCGGCGTGCGCCGGGTGCTCTGCAACAATCCGAGCCCGTTCACCTTCACCGGCACGGTCAGCTACATCGTAGGCCAAGGCAACGTCGCGATCATCGATCCAGGTCCCGATGATGCGGCGCATGCGGCTGCGCTGCTCGATGCCGTGCGCGGCGAGACGGTGAGCCATATTTTCGTCACCCACACCCATCGCGACCATTCGCCGAACACGGCGCGCATCAAGCAGGCGACGGGCGCGCCGGTTTATGCCGAAGGCCCGCACCGGGCCTCGCGTCCGCGTTTCGAGAGCGAGAAGCACAATCCGGAATCCGGCTCCGATCGCGATTTCGTGCCCGACATCAGGATCGCCCATGGCGATGTCGTCGAAGGCGACGGCTGGCGGCTCGAGGCCGTCGCGACGCCGGGCCACACCGCCAATCATCTGGCCTTCGCCTGGCCGGAGCGGAAGTTCAACTTCGTCGGCGACCACGTGATGGGCTGGTCGACCTCGATCGTGGCGCCGCCCGACGGCTCGATGATCGACTACATGGACTCGCTCGACCGGCTCGCCGCGCGCGAGGAGGACCTCTATTTCTCCGGCCACGGCCCGGAGATTCCCGACGGCCAGCGCTTCGTGCGCTTCCTGATCCGCCACCGCAAGGCGCGCGAGGCCTCGATCCTGCACCGTCTCGCCAAGGGCGAGACCGACATCCCGACCATGGTCCGCGCGATCTATATCGGGATCGATCCGAGGCTCACGACAGCCGCCGGCTATTCGGTGCTGGCCCACCTGGAAGACCTGGTCGCCCGCGGCGTGGTCGCGACGGATGGCGATCCCGTGATCGGCGGGACGTACCGGATGGCGGGCGCCTAGCTCGGTGTCATTCCGGGGCGATGCGAAGCATCGAGCCCGGAATCCATTCATCCACCAACGCTGCGGCCCGATGGATTCCGGGCTCGGTCCTGCGGACCGCCCCGGAATGACGGTCGAGGCTACTTCTTCACCGTCTTCGCCGGCGCCTTTGGCGGTGTCACCGGCGTCTTCTTCACCGGCTTGAGTGCGTCGGCGTCGGCGGCTGTGTTGAGGTCGTCGATGAATTTCTTGACCCGCGCGGCATTGCTGCCGAGATCGCTGTCGAAATTGCGCGAGGCCGAGCGGATATCGACGCGGGAATCATCGCCGTCCGCCACGAACCTGATCGAGACGTCCTCGCGAAACCCCATGATCGGCGTGCGCGCCACCGCCTCGATGCGGCCGATGCGGCGCGGCGGCTGCGGGGCGCGCTCGTCGATGACGATCCATTTACGCTTGTTGACGAGCTGCAGCGCGATCGCATAGGCGCGGTCGACGGAAATCTCGAGCTCGACGGGTTCGATATCGGGATAGAAGTGGCGCTGCTGCTCCGCCGAATAGAGGCCGGCATAGACTGCGGGATTGGTGCCCTCGCCGGTGCGCAGGCGCGCCAGCGCTTCGAAACGGGGTGGGTCGATCGCATCGGTGGTGATGTCGTGGATCGCCGGCAGCTTGCGATATTGCAAGGCCAGATAGGCGGGATAGGCGAGGATCGCCCCGTCGATCAGGAAGGCGATCAGGATGCGCGCCATGCCGCGCGAGCCGTTCTGCCAGATCGCGGCAAAGCCTAGGAGCCCGAACAGGATCGAGAGGCCGGCGATTGCGAGCCCGCCGAAGAAGGTCGCAAGCGCCGGCTTTGGCTCCAGGAAATCGAAGCGGACGATGATGACCGACACCACCACCGCCACCACGGCGAACACGGCCAGATTGCGCGCCCAGCTCGCGAGGCTGGACACGGGCTCCGACTGATAGGGAGCGGAAAACCTGCGGGCCATCGAGTGAGCTCTGCCGGGATTTTGGAGCGATGCCGGCCGATCTGGCGCGACGATGGGCCGTTGAGACCACGGCGCGGAGGCAAATTCAAGGGCAGTCCACGCTCTCTTACCCTCCCCTGGAGGGGGAGGGTCGATCGCGCGAAGCGCGAGCGGGGTGGGGTGACAGTTTCTCCACCGCGGCGGTGCCTGCGTGGAGAGATCACCCCACCCCGTCTCACATTGCGCTTCGCTTCATGTGAGCCGACCCTCCCCCTCCAGGGGAGGGTTGGCACCGCGCCTTACGCTGCCGCGTTGGGGAAGCGATAATCCCTGAACTGGTCGCGTAGCGCCGTCTTCAGGATCTTGCCGGTGGCGGTGTGCGGAATACCCTCGACGAAGGCAACGTCGTCGGGCATCCACCATTTGGCGATCTTGCCGTCCATGTATTTCAGGATCTCCTCACGGGTCGCCTGCTGGCCCTGCTTGAGCTGCACGATCAGGAGCGGCCGCTCATCCCATTTGGGGTGGAACACGCCGATCACGGCGGCTTCCGCTACGGCCGGATGGCCGACCGCGAGATTTTCGAGGTCGATCGAGGAGATCCACTCGCCGCCGGACTTGATGACGTCCTTGGAGCGGTCGGTGATCCGCATATAGCCGTCCTCGTCGATGGTCGAGACGTCGCCGGTGTCGAAGAAGCCGTCCTCGTCGAGAATGTTGCTGTCGACGCGGTAATAGGCCTTGGCCACCGCGGGCCCGGAGACCTTGAGGCGGCCGAAGGTCTTGCCGTCCCAGGGCAGCTCCTTGCCGGCATCGTCGGTGATCTTCATCTCGACCGCGAAGGGCGCGTAGCCCTGCATCTGCAGCACGTCGAGCCTGGCATCGCCGGTGGCATTCTGGAACGGCGGCTTCAGCGCCGCGACGCTGCCGATCGGGCTCATCTCGGTCATGCCCCAGGCGTGACGCACGTTCGAGCCCATGTCGAGGAACGCCTTGATCATCGAGCGCGGCATCGCCGAGCCGCCGCAGATCACCATCTTCAGGTCAGGCAGCTTGAGATTGTTGGCCGCCATGTGCTGGAGCAGCATCAGCCACACCGTCGGCACGCCGGCGGTGTGCGTCACCTTCTCGGTCGAGAGCAGCTCGTACACCGAGGCGCCGTCGAGCTTGGCGCCGGGCATGACCAGCTTGGTGCCCTGCGAGGGGGCGGAGAAGGCGATGCCCCAGCTGTTGGCATGGAACAGCGGAACCACCGGCAGCATTGTCTCGGACGCGCTGGTGCCGAGGGCGTCGACATTGTTGGCCATCAGCGCATGCAGCACGTTGGAGCGATGCGAATACAGCACACCCTTGGGGTCGCCCGTCGTGCCGGACGTGTAGCACATCGCGGCCGCCGTGTTCTCGTCAAAGTCCTTCCATTTGAATTTGCCGTCGGCCTCCGCAATCCAGTCCTCGTAGGCGACGACGTTCTTCAGCGTGGTCTGCGGCATGTGCGCCTTGTCGGTCAGCACGACGTAGCGCTCCACGCTCGTCAGCTTGTCGGCGATCTTCTCCAGGACCGGAACGAAGGTGATGTCGGTCATCACGATGCGGTCCTGCGCATGGTTGATGATCCAGGCGATCTGCTCGGGGAAAAGGCGGGGATTGATGGTATGGCAGATGGCGCCGATCCCCATGATGCCGTACCACACCTCGAGATGGCGCCAGGTATTCCAGGCGATCGTCGCGACACGGTCGCCGAGCTTAATGCCCTCGCGGTCCAGCATCTGCGAGACCTTGAGCGCGCGCTTGTGGATCTCGGCGTAATTGGTGCGGTGGATCGGTCCCTCGACCGAGCGTGTGACCACCTCCTGCTTGCCATGAATTCTGGCAGCATGTTCGATGATCCGGTGGCAGAGCAGGGGCCAATCTTGCATCAAACCAAGCATTCCGACGTTCCTCCGAGAAGTCGCTGGGCGCGTTGTCGCTCTCAGCGTTGGGCCAAACATTGCCATGAGTTTTAGCCTGCCGGACTTTCGCCGCAAATGGTCTTGTCGCGGCTATATGTCCGCTGGCGCGGCAATGGTTACCGCTGCGCTCGGCCTGTCGCTCGTGCTTGCCGAGCGGGCAGAGGCGCGAAAATCGACGTCTCCGCTGGATATCTTCGGTATCGCCGCACCACGGCCGCGCGCGGCGGTTCATTCCGCCAAGATCCCACTGCCGCGACCCCGCCCCGAGGAGGCGCCCAAAGCATCGGACGAGGCTCCGCCGGACGCTGACGGCAAGCCGTCCGCAGACAAGGCATCCCCCGACAAGCCCGGCGCCGACAAGCCCGCCGAGGCTGCGCCGGCGCCCCAGAAGCCCGTCTCGGCCTGCCGCCTCGCGCTGACCGAGGAGATCGCGATCGCGCCCTCAATTCCCGACATCCGCGGCCCCGGCGCCTGCGGCGGCGAGGATCTGGTGCGGCTGGAAGCCGTCGTGCTGCCGGACAAGCGCAAGGTGACGGTCAAGCCGGCGGCGATTCTCCGCTGCACCATGGCGTCCGCGATCGCCGATTGGCTGCGCAAGGACATGGTGCCGCTGGCCTCCAGCCTCGGCTCGACCATTGGCGAACTCGACAATTTCGATTCGTTCGAGTGCCGCGGCCGCAACCGCGTCGTTGGCGCAATGCTGTCGGAGCACGGCAAGGCCAATGCGATCGACGTTCGCGCCATCAAGCTCGCCAACGGGCAAGCGATCGGCCTCACCGACCGCACCCTGTCGCGCGAGGTGCGCGAGCGCGTGCTGCACTCGGTCTGTGCGCGGTTTTCCACCGTGCTCGGCCCGGGCTCGGACTGGTACCACGAGGACCATATCCATCTCGACCTCGCCCAGCGGCGCAACGACTATCGGATCTGCCAGTGGAACGTCTGGGATCCCCTCCCGCAGGTCGCTCCGCTGCTGCCGGCCGAACGCCCCGAGGAGGCCCCGCCGCGCGAGGTCGCCGCGAAGCCCGAGGCCAAGCCTGACGGAAAGGACGGAGCTGACGACGAGGCGGCGGAGAAGTCTCCAGCAGCTGCGGAGAAGCCGGCGGCCGATGCCGGCAAGTCCCAGCCGCACAAGCCGGCAACAAAAAAGCGCCGGTGAAACCGGCGCTTTTGGATCTCGGAGATCAGCAGGCGATCAGTAGCTGCCCGCCTGGCCGGTCTGGCTGCTGCCGAGCGCCAGCCGCGAATTGTAGGGCGAGTCGCCGTGCTTCGGCTCGAGCACGACCACGATCGTGCCGACCTTGACGCGATCATAGAGATCGATCGCGTCCTCGTTGGTCAGGCGGATGCAGCCCGACGAGATCGAGGCGCCGATATATTCCGGCTGGTTGGTGCCGTGGATGCGGAACAACGTGTCTTTCCCGCCGGAATAGAGGTAGATCGCACGGGAGCCCATCGGATTGTCCGGACCGGGCGCGACATAGGTCGGCACGCCCAGGCGCGAAATTTCGCCGGGGGTGGGGTGCCATGCCGGCCACTCGGTCTTGCTGCCGACCTTGGCGATGCCCGACCAGGCCATGGCTTCTTCGCCAACGGTGATGCCGTAGCGGATCGCCTTGCCGCCCTCCTGCACGTAATAGAGGTAATGGTTGTCGGAATCGACCACGATCGAGCCCGGCGCTTCCTTGCGGTGGTAATCGACGATGGCGCGGCGGAACGGCTCAGCGACCGGGGTGTTTTCGTACCGGACCTTGGCGAGCAGTTCCTTGTCCTTCGGCTTGAAGGCCTTGGTGTCGGTCGCCTCGAAATGCGTGGCCTGCATGCAGCCCGATAGCATCAGGCCAGCGGCCAAAATCCCAAACTTAACTTTCAGCGACGACATGGTTTGGTTCCAATCAAAACAATACCGTGCGGAAGCCTTGAGCTTACCGCCCAAGTTCCTCGACTCCGTTAATCCCCATTATCGTTGAAATCTGCCACAATTCCAGCACTGAAGCCCTTTTCCCGCGCTGCAAGACCGTGGCTGTGGCTTTTCTGCCGCAAGTTTTGCGGCCGCGTGAAGGTTTTTGGGCCGGAAGCGCCGAATTGTCGATTACGTGCCACAGTTGGGACATGGCGCCGCCACAAATGGAAACGCCTCGTTAATCCGCTTGTCATCGTGAACTTGTCAGAATCGCGCTAAGGGCTGTCATTCTGACGCAGGGTCTCTGGAGTTGTGCATGTTTTCAGTCTTTGTTCCCTCCGAGTCCTCCCTCAAGAAGGCGGTCGTCGAGGACCTCACGGTGCTGCCGGAGAGCGCGGTCTGGATCGATCTCGTTAATCCTAGCGGGGCTGAGGACAAGGCGGTGGAGCGGCTCGCGGGCATCGCCATCCCGACCCGGGAAGACATGCAGGAGATCGAGATCTCCAGCCGCCTCTATATCGAGAATGGCGCGCGCTACATGACCGCGACGCTGATGTGCCACTCCGATACCGACATGCCCAGGACCACGGCGGTGACCTTCATCCTCGCCGATCATCGCCTGGTCACGGTGCGCTACGACCAGCCCAAGCCATTTGCCCTGGTCGAGGCCAAGTTCGCCCGCTCCTGCGCGCCGTCCATCACCGGCGAGGCCGTGCTGATGGAGCTGCTGGACGCCGTCATCGATCGCTGTGCCGACATCCTGGAGCGATGCGGCGCCGAGATCGACCAGGTCAGCCACGACATCTTCGAGCCGGAGAGCGAGCGCCACGGGCAGGCCAAGAGATATTCCCAGATCCTGATCTCGATCGGCCGCAAGGGCGATTTGACCTCGAAGGTTCGCGAGAGCCTGGTCTCGATCGGCCGCGTCGTGACGTTCCTGTCCGCGGTGGTGGAGGGCGTGAAATGGTCGAAGGACATGCGCGAGCAGCTCAAGACCATGCAGCGTGACGTGGCATCACTGACCGACCACGCCTCCTATCTCTCCAACAAGATCACCTTCGTGCTCGACGCCATGCTCGGCGTCGTCAATCTCGAGCAGAACAACATCATCAAGCTGTTCTCGGTCATGGCCGTCGTCCTGATGCCGCCGACGCTGATCGCCTCGATCTACGGCATGAACTTCAAGATGATGCCGGAACTCGAATGGGTGCACGGCTATCCGATGGCGCTGGTGATGATGCTGATCGCCGCCATCGTCCCGTACTGGATCTTCAAGTGGAAGAAGTGGTTGTAATACTACCGAGACCTTACATCGTTCGCAGAGACACCCCGCTTGGTGTCGCAGAATAGAGCGGGATTGCGGCCGCGCGGTGATGCGTGCCCAGTGCCCCAATTCCTCCGGTAAAATTTGAGCGGTGGGCTGAACGTTTGCGCGAAACTTGTCTGCGATAAGCAGTGCGTAGCCGCGAGGAACAACCATGGTTGAAAAACACATAACGTCGCCCCGCAACGTCATCGATCTGGCGAACTATCGTCAGGCGATGACGAGCGGCAAGGCGTCGTCGATGTCGGCGCGCATGTGCCGGCACTGTGGTGCTCCGCTGCTCGACGGTGAGAACGACGACGATTGCTCGACTGCATTCAGCACGGCCGCTCCGCGGCCGCGCGACCGGTCACGTCGGATTCGAATCGATTGAGGAACGGAAGGCGAGGGCGATCCAGGTCTTGCGGCGGCGTTGTCTGGATCGCCTTGCTTCCCTCACGCGAGCCCGTTGAGATTCAGCGGCGCCTCTGATGTTCAAGCCATGGCGTTCCGTCCAGTCCGCTTATCTCCGTGAGAGGACGCCGTTGCAGCCACGCCGCGGATGCCAGCGCCCGGCCTGAGCCTCGTCGTCGCCCGACGGGCAAAACACCCGGTGACGCTGTCAATCCCTCACTGCGAAAATATTCCACTTTACCGAAATTCGGTTTCGGCGTATGTGTCGCTCATCCCGGCTCTCCAAGAGGGGCGATCTCGAGATCGTCTTGCGAGCGCAGCGACTTGTCCGCCGAAGCCTTGGCGAAGGCGGAAGCAATCCAGAATCCCTCCGCGAAAAGATTCTGGATTGCTTCGTCGCGAGGGCTCCTCGCAATGACGTGGAGAAGAGCGTGCGCCACACTCCGCCCTCGTGCCCCGGACGCGGCGCAGCGTCACTTCGACGGTGCGCTGCAGAGCCGGGGCCCATTTGGCCGCGTGCCCCGCCGCCTCTGGGTCCCGGCTCTGCGCAGCGTCACTGCGTGCCGCAGCGCGTCCGGGACACGAGAGAGGCGTCGTCGCCCTTGCTCCATCCCGGCCGCGCAATGACGCGAACCGATCAGACGTGCTGGCCGCCGTTGATGTGGATCTCGGCGCCGTTGACGTAGGAGCTGGTGTCCGTGCACAGCACATAGATGATCTTGGCGACCTCGTCGGGCGTGCCGAGGCGATGCAGCGGGATCTGCTGCTCGACGATCTTCTCGGTGCCCGGCGACAGGATCGAGGTGTCGATCTCGCCCGGCGCGATCGCATTCACGCGCACGCCGACGCGGCCGAAATCGGACGCCATCTCGCGCGTCAGCGAGGCGAGCGCGGCCTTCGATGTGGCGTAGGCGGCGCCCGCGAACGGGTGCACGCGCGAGCCGGCGATCGAGGTGACGTTCACGACCGAGCCCTTGGCCGCCTTCAATTCCTCGATCAGCCCGCGCGCGATCATGATCGGCGCGAAGAAGTTGACGTGGAAGACGTGGGTCCAGGTGTCGAGATCGGTGTCGACCGAGCCGAGCCGGGAGCCGCCGGGGCCCTTCGGCGAGATCGCGGCGTTGTTGACCAGCGCATGCAGCATGCCGCCTTCGAGCCGGTCGCGGATATCGGAGATCGCGCGTGTCGTGTCCGCGGGATTGCTGAGGTCGACCTGGATGTGGTCCTCGGGTCCTGCGTCCCACGGGCAATCCTCCGGAAAGGGATGCCGCGAGCAGGTGATGACGCGCCAGCCCGCCGAGGAGAAGCGGATCACGGTGGCGTGGCCGATACCGCGGCTGGCTCCGGTCAGGAGCAGCGTGCGGCGCGGCGCATTGGACGAATGCGGCATGGACATCTTTCAGGTCGCCCTAAAGCTCACGGATACATCCGCGTCTTGGACCACGGTTGGCCGGCCGCGTCACGGCGAAATTCGATGCGGTCGTGCAGACGGAATGGGCGGTCGTGCCAGAACTCGATCCGCGCGGGCGTGATGCGCCAGCCGCTCCAGCCCGGCGGCCGCGGCACGTCGCCGATGACGTGTCTGGCCGCGACTTTCGCGATGGCTTGTTCGAAAGCGAAGCGGCTCTCGAGCTCCTGCGACTGCTTGCTCGCCCAGGCGCCGATCTGCGCCTGCTTCGGTCGCGTCGCGAAATAGGCGTCGGCCTCGGCGTCGGTCACCGGCGTCACGTTGCCGCGGATGCGGACCTGACGGCGCAGCGACTTCCAGTGAAAAAGTAACGCTGCCTTAGGATTTGCGGCGAGTTCGCGGCCCTTCTGGCTCGCGATGTGGCTGTAGAAGACGAAACCTTCGGTATCGAAGCCCTTCATCAGCACCATGCGCACGTCAGGCAGCCCGTCGGGGTCGACGGTTGCGAGCGCCATCGCGTTCGGATCGTTTGGCTCGCTCTTGATCGCCTCGTTCAACCAGGCCTCGAACAGCGCAAATGGTTCGTCGGCGGCGGTAAAATCACCGGATGTTAAGGGTGTCTGGTGTTTGATCGAGGTCGTGTCGGTCATGTCTGGAGTCCGAGTTGCGTCCCGCGGCCCAAAACGCGTTGTTGTCCGCTGCCGCCCTATATAGGGCATGGGGATGCGTTGGCCTATCGGCGATCCGGCCATCAGGCTTCGTGATGACGATGATTTTGATCGGGCTCGGCACCGGCGGCTGCAGCTTTTCCCGCAATGACACCAGCGCCTATGCCAAGGCCGACGACAGCGACCTCACCGGTTCGATCGCGCGGCCGAAGGACGCCCCGCCAACCGAGACCGATCTCGCCTTCGCCCGCAACGCCGCCTCCGACGTCCTCAGCAAGGGCGATAGGGATTCCAGCCAGCATTGGGAGAATCCGGAGACCGGCGCGCGCGGTTCGGTGACGCCGATCGCGCAGTCCTATGCCGCCGAGGACGGCCGCAAATGCCGCGATTTCCTGGCGAGCTACGTCAACGGGACGACCGAAAGCTGGCTCCAGGGCGCCGGCTGCCAAAGCAGCCGTGGCCGTTGGGAGATTCATACGCTAAAGCCGTGGCGGAGCTAGGATTCGGTTTGCAGGCCTAGTTGCAAAAATGCCACTCCACCCCCACATGGATCGCAGGTGGGGCGGGGAGCCCTTTGGACAATTCGATTCTTGAAGGAGACGTGACGGATGCGCGACCCCTATGAGGTCTTGGGGGTGCCGCGGAGCGCCAGCGCTGCCGCGATCAAGAGCGCCTATCGCAAGCTTGCCAAGAAGCATCATCCCGACAGCAACAAGGACGACCCGAAAGCCGCCGAGCGCTTCTCCGAGATCAACTCGGCGAACGAGATCATCGGCGACGAGGACAAGCGCAAGCAGTTCGACCGCGGCGAGATCGACGCCGACGGCAAGCCGCGCTTCCAGGGTTTTCCGGGCGGTGGCGGGCCGCGCGGTCGCGCGGGCGCGGGTCCCGGCGGGTTCGAGAGCTATACGTTCCGTTCCGGCGGCGGTCCCGGCCAGGGCGGCGGCGGGTTCGAGGATATCCTCAACAGCATGTTCGGCGGCGGGATGCGTGGCGCCCGGCCGGGGGCTGGCGGCGCCGGTCAGTTCGAGTTCGACACCGGCGGCGTCGGGCTCGATCTCGACGTGAACGTTGCCATGTCCGTCTCGCTCGAAGAGTCGGTCAAGGGCGGCGAGAAGCGCGTCCGGCTGCCGACGGGCAAGGAGCTCAACGTCAAGATTCCGGCCGGCGTTACCGAGGGCCAGCAGATCCGGCTCCGGGGGCAGGGCGAGTCCGCGCAGGGCCATCCGCCCGGCGATCTCCTGATCACCATCAACATTGCCCCGCACCCGTTCTTCAAGGTCGAGGGCGCCGACTTGCGCATCGACCTGCCGGTCACGCTCTACGAGGCGGTTCTCGGCGGTAAGGTCCGCGTGCCGACCCTCGGCAATGCCGTGGAGCTTTCGGTTCCGAAAAACACCTCCAGTGGCCGGACCTTCCGCCTCAAGGGCAAGGGTCTGCCGAAATCCGGTGGAACCGGGGATCTCTTTGTCACCGTCAGGATTATGCTACCGGACGGGAACGACGCCGAGCTTGAAGCATTGATGGAAAAGTGGCGGGACCAACACCCCTACAATCCACGTAGCGGGCTTGGCCAGGCATGACCCGGAGGGCCGCGTTAGCGCAAAGTGCGTAGCGGTTTTCCGCGAAGATCATGCCCAAACAAAGAGCTAAAGCGCGAAGCATCGCGCTTTGGGGCGCGATTCGAACTGAAGGGGTTCTCCGAAAGGCCTAGGGCATCGTCCGGGAGATGATGCTCATCATACAGGCGAGGCGTGATAGCGCTTCGATGCTCGACGGTGTCGGCTGTCCGGCGGGGCAGCCGATAAAAAGGTGCGGCCTCGAGAGGGGGACCAGCGCGGTACCAAAAACCCCAATCGAGGCCGCCCGCGTCGATCGGCGGATCGAACGCTGCTCATTTTCGCGTGATCATCCGGTGCGATAATGAGACGCGCCGATGTCTTCATTCCAAATTTTCAATGTCGGAATCTGGGCACCGCGCTCGCGCAGTCGCTAGGTGCCGTTTTTCTCGGCCTGATCGTACACGGCCTGCGCCACCTTGGTCAGGCGGTCGCGATCATCGCCGCCGCTGACGACGTAGCCGACACCGCGCTCGGCCCAGAACAGCGCGCCATCCTTGTCCGTTTTGGCGTAGCGCATTTGCGTTGCACCATTCTCGGTCTTGGCGGTGTAGATCGTGTAACGCTCGCCAGAGGTGCCCTCATACATCAGGAACGAGGCCGGGCCGCTCGGCCCCGGCAACAGCCGGCCACCGACCAGCTTCAGCCCGCTGGCTTCCAGATTCGGCGCGAACACCGTCCAGCCGCAACGCCGGGTCAGCCAGGCCTGGAGATGGTCGCGCTCGTTGCCGCCGACCTCGACGGGGTGGCGGACCTCGACGACATAGAGGCGGTGGGCGTCGAGCGCATCTGCCGTAAAGTTCTGGAAGGTCGAGGGTGCGCTGGCGGCGCCATGCGCAACCCAGCCGGCCGTGCCGCCGGCGACGAAAGCAACCAGCACAGCGGCGGCGGCGCCATAGAGCCATTGCCGCGGGCGGCGTTCCAGCCGCTCGAGCTCCAGCCGCGCCGGCACCGGCTCCTGGGCAATGGAATCGTAGCGGGCGTGCAGCATCTCCGCCATGGCCCGCCAGGACTGCACGCGTTCGGCCTCGTCAGGATGGGCGGCCAGCCAGGCCTCGACGTCGGCGCGGCGCTCGGCCGGCAGCTCGCCGTCGACATAGGCGTGCAGTTCGTCCTCGGTCACTGGAATCTTGCGGTCGTTCATGTCGATCGTCTCTGGCTCTGTCGCCCACAATGTCGTTCAAAGTACAACTTCGCGTCGCTCATCGGCACGCTGCCGGCGGTTGCTACGCAATGCATCAACCCTGCCATCATTTCACCCGCCTGAGCGTCGGGCGCTCGCCTTCCAGCGACGCCTTGACGTGAGCGCGGGCGCGGGCCAGGCGCGACATCACGGTGCCGATCGGCACGCCCTGGATATCGGCGACCTCGCGGTAGCTCATGCCTTCCAGCATGACCAGCAGCAGCACCGAGCGCTGCTCCTCGACGAGCGTCGCCAGCGCCCGCTCGATGTCGCGCCCTTCGGCTTCGGTGCCGCTGGCATCCGGGTTGTTCTCCGTCAGCTGCATGAATTGCGGCCGCCTTGCCAGCGAGCGGCGCCGATTCTTGTTGAGGTTGGTCAGGATCGTGTAGAGCCAGCTCCTGACATCGCCTCCGAGAAACAACCGCTCCGATCGCAGTGCCCGCACCAGCGTGTCCTGTACCAGATCGTCGGCCGCGTCCGCGTCGCGCGTCAGCGCGCGAGCGTAGCGTCGCAACGCCGGGATCATGGCTTCCACACTCTGGCGAAACGCACTCATTGCGGTCTTGACGTCCTGGTGTCGGGCGCGAGCGCCCATAGCGATCATAACACCCGAATGGAACGGCTATTCCGGCGCTCGAAACAGCGTTAACGCGGCGTATTAGGGCTGTACCGCAGGGGAGGGCTGGTGTACCTCCAAATCTCATCAAGAGTTCGACGGGACGTTCAAAAATGGCGCAGAATTCAGGTCTGATGCAGGGAAAGCGCGGGGTCATCCTCGGCCTTGCCAACAACCGCTCGATCGCCTGGGGCATTGCCAAGGCATGCCACGCCGCCGGTGCCGAGCTCGCCTTCACCTATCAGGGCGATGCGCTGAAGAAGCGCGTCGAGCCGCTCGCCGCCGAGATTGGCGGCCTGGTGCTCGGCCATTGCGACGTCACCGATGCCGCGACCATCGACGCAGCCTTTGCGGTGCTGCAGGAGAAGTGGGGCAAGATCGACTTCCTGGTGCACGCGATCGCCTATGGCGAGCAACTGGAAGGCCGCTACGTCGACACCACGGCGGAGAACTTCTCCAAGTCGATGCTGATCTCCTGCTATTCGTTCACGGCGGTGGCGCAGCGCGCCGAGAAGCTGATGACGGACGGCGGTTCGATGATCACGCTCTCCTATTATGGCGCCGAGAAGTGGATGCCGCATTACAACGTGATGGGCGTGGCCAAGGCGGCGCTCGAGGCCAGCGTGCGCTATCTCGCCGCCGATCTCGGCGAGAAGGACATCCGCGTCAACGCGATCTCGGCAGGTCCCATCAAGACGCTCGCCGCCTCCGGCATCGGTGACTTCCGCTATATCCTGAAATGGAACGAGAACAATTCGCCGATGCGGCGCAACGTGTCGACCGAGGACGTTGGCGGCAGCGCGCTGTATCTGCTCTGCGACCTGTCGCGCGGCGTGACCGGCGAAGTGCATCACGTCGATTCCGGCTATCACGTGCTGGGCATGAAGCGCCCCGATGCCCCGGATATCTCGTTCGGCGGCAAGGACTAGTTTCAAATCCGGAATGGCCGTGCCCACGATCTACTATCTTCGCCACGGCGAGACCGAGTGGAATGCGCTCGGCAGGCTTCAGGGCACCAAGGACATTCCGCTGAACGCGCGCGGGCGCGATCAGGCCATCCAGGCCGGCAGCATCCTCGCCGACTTGTTCAAGCGCGAGGGGCGCGACAAGGCGGCATTGCCGTATGTGTCGAGCCCGCTCGGCCGTGCGCGCCAAACCATGGAACTCGCGCGCGGCAAGCTCGAACTGCCGGTGGCGGATTACGCGCTTGACGATCGGCTACGCGAGATCGGCTACGGCAGCTGGGAAGGGCTGACGCTGGCCGAGAGCGAGGCAACTGATCCCGAGATCTACGCCAGACGCCTCGCCGACAAATGGACGGTGGGCCCCGCGGGCGGGGAGACCTATGCCGATGTGCAGGTTCGCGTGCGCGCCTGGTACGACCAGCTCCAGGCCGACACCGTCGCGGTCGCCCATGGCGGCACGTGCCGGGCCCTGATGGTGTCGTTGGGGCTGGAAACGCCGGCCAGTGCCGCAGAGCTCTATATCCAGCAGGGTGCCGTCTACGTGTTTCGCGAGGGGCGGCTGGAGAAGTTCAGCTAGCGGTGCCCCCTCCGCTGTCATGCCCCGGCCCGTGGTCGGCATTTGACCCTCCATCGGGGGCGCGTTACCACACGACTGACCAAGCCAGCGAGCAGCGATGTCCTTCAACACCTTCGGCCACATGTTCCGCGTCACCACCTTCGGCGAGAGCCATGGGGTGGCAATCGGCTGCGTGGTCGACGGCTGTCCGCCGATGATCCCACTCACCGAGGCCGACATCCAGGGCGATCTCGACCGCCGCCGGCCCGGCCAATCGCGCTTCACCACCCAGCGCCAGGAGCCGGACCAGGTCAAGATCCTGTCCGGCGTGATGGCGCATCCGGAGACCGGCGTGCAGGTGACGACGGGCACGCCGATCGGGCTGCTGATCGAGAACACCGACCAGCGCTCGAAGGACTATTCCGAGATCAAGGACAAGTTTCGTCCCGGTCATGCCGACTTCACCTATGAGGCCAAATACGGCCTGCGCGACTATCGCGGCGGCGGCCGCTCCTCGGCGCGCGAGACCGCGACGCGCGTCGCTGCTGGCGCGATCGCGCGAAAGGTGCTGCCCGACGTCCGCGTGCGCGGCGCTCTGGTGCAGATGGGCCCGCATAAGATCGACCGCGCCAAGTGGGACTGGGACGAGATCGCCAGGAATCCGTTCTTCTGCCCGGACAAGGACAAGGCCGCGTTTTTCGAGACCTATCTCGACGGCATCCGCAAGAGCGGCTCCTCGATCGGCGCGGTGATCGAGATCGTCGCCGAAGGCGTCCCCGCAGGCTTGGGCGCGCCGATCTACGCCAAGCTGGATTCCGATCTGGCGGGCGCGATGATGACCATCAACGCGGTGAAAGGCGTCGAGATCGGCGCCGGTTTTGGTGCGGCGGAATTGACCGGGGAGGAGAACGCCGACGAGATGCGCACCGGCAATGACGGCACGCGCTTCCTCTCCAACCATGCCGGCGGCGTGCTGGGCGGCATCTCCACGGGGCAGCCGGTGGTGGTGCGCTTCGCGGTGAAGCCGACCTCGTCGATCCTGCAGCCGCGTCTGACCGTTGATCGCAAGGGCGCCGACACCGAAATCTTCACGAAAGGCCGTCACGACCCCTGCGTCGGCATCCGCGCCGTTCCCGTCGGCGAAGCCATGATGGCCTGCGTGCTGGCCGATCATTTCATTCGGGATCGCGGGCAGGTCCGGCGCTAGCGCCGAGTAGGGCGTCCGTGTCGCGGTACCAGTCCACCGCGCAGCTTGACGATCCCGCAACTTCGTCCGCAAATGCGGACATGCAAAGCTCCGAGCTCCAGCGCGTCTCTAACTGGCTGATCGACGGCGCCTGGTCGACGGTAGAGCCAGTCGCCATGATCGCGGATTTCTGCGAACGTCTGGTCGCAGCCGGTCTACCGCTGTGGCGGTTCGGCATTTTCATCCGCACGCTCCACCCCGAAATATTCGGCCGCAACTTCATCTGGCGGCAGGGCGGAGAGGTCGAAATCGGCACAGTCGAATTCGATGTGCTGGACTCGCCGGCGTTCGCCCAGAGTCCGCTTCGGATCGTATTCGAGCAGGGGCTGGAGGTCAGAGGGCGTGTCGACGATCCCGCCAGCCAGCGATTTCCCATCATCAACGACATGCGCGCCGAAGGCGTGACCGATTATGTCGCGATGCCGCTGCCGTTCCTCGACGGCTCCGACAACGCGACAAGCTGGATGACGCGGCAGCCCGGCGGCTTCAGCGACGACGACATTGCGGCGATCCGCTCCATCATTGCACCGCTCGCGCGTGTCAGCGAGATCATCAGCCTGCGCCGCACCGCGGAGATGCTGCTCGACACCTATGTCGGCAATCGCGCCGGTGCGCGCATCCTCGGTGGCCAGATCCGGCGCGGCCACAACGACACCATGCAGGCCGCGATCTGGCTGTCGGATTTGCGCGGCTTCACCGCATTGTCGGACCGGCTGCCGGCCGAGACCGTCGTCGAGATCCTCAATCACTATTTCGACTGCCAGGTCACCGCGATCCGCGGCCATGGCGGCGAGGTGCTGAAGTTCATGGGCGACGGCCTGCTCGCGGTGTTTCCGATCGACGAATATGTCGGCGATGCCGCCCATGTCTGCTCGCGCGTGCTGGAAGCGGCGCGCGAATCCCGTGCCAGCGTCGAGGCGCTGGCCTTTCCGGTCGGCGACGTCGTCGAGCGCTTCCGCTTCGGCGTCGCGCTGCATGTCGGCAACATCCTCTATGGGAATATCGGCGGCGGCAACCGCCTCGACTTCACCTGCATCGGCCCCGCCGTGAACCTTGCCGCAAGGCTCGAGAAGATCACGGGCCGCCTGGGGCGGACCATCGTCGCCTCGGAGGGGTTTGCCAATGTCTGCCGCCACGACTGGCGCGAGCTCGGCGAGTTTCCGATCGCAGGGTTTTCCAAGGCACAGCGTGTGTACGGACTGGCCGAGGAAGCGTCGGTGGTGATCGGCTGAGCCGCTATTCCTCCGGCTCGGTCGTGAAGAGCAGCGGATAGCCCTTGGCGCGGCCGGCATCGGTGGCGCGGGTCGCCTTGGTTTCAGCGACGTCCTTGGTGAACACGGCGACGACGCAGGCGCCCAGCTTGTGGGCGGTGATCATCACCTTGTAGGCCTGATCGTCGGTCATGCGGAACTCGGCCTTGAGGATCATGGTGACGAATTCGCGCGGCGTGTAGTCATCGTTGATCAGGATGACCTTGTGCAGCTTCGGACGCTCGACCTTGGTCTTCGTCCTGGTTTTCGGCTTGGTAACGGTGTCGTTCATTCCGCCTCCTGGAATCGGCGGGCTCGGTTCCAGCCGCGGCGATCAGCTCGCAGCCTTCTCACCATATTGCAGGACCTGCACCTTCTCCAAGGTGATCAGCCCGCTCGACATCATGCCATCCAGGATGGGCAGGAATGCGTTGATGTTGTCCTCGCTGTCGACGATCTCGATCAGCAGCGGCAAATCTTCCGACAGCCGCAGGATTTTCGACGTATGCAGCCGGCTCGATTTGCCGAAGCCCATGGGCCCGCGCAGCACGGTGGCGCCGGCCAGGTGCCGCTCGCGCGCGGTCATCACGATCGCTTCATAAAGCGGCTTGCCGTTAAAGTGAGCGCTCTCGCCGATGAAGATGCGGAGCGAAACTGCCTGATTGGGGATTTGCACGGTCAGCTCCTTGCCAAACGGTTGTAGCGGCTTGCTATCATATGGCCGATCCACACCGACACCAGCCAGCAGATCACGGATGCTGTGATGTAAGCGAGTGCGGTGTATTTCATGCCGCCGTGGAACAGGCGGAAGGTCTCGAGGCTGAAGGTCGAAAAGGTGGTGTAGCCGCCGCAGAACCCGGTCATGACGAACTGCCGATGCTCGGGCCGCGCCAGCATGCGGCCGTCCGGGCCGGTCAGCGTCGCGTAAAAGCCGATGATCAGCGAGCCCGTGGCATTGATGAACAGCGTCGCGAAGGGGAAGCCCGGCCCGGTGTCGAGCGCGAGCCCGATCAGATAGCGCGTCAGGCCACCGACGATGCTGCCCGCGGCAACCCAGGCATAGAGCATCGCGGTGCGCCAGCGCTCGGCATAGGGGGAATTCATCAGCCCTAGCCTCCAAATCCGTCTGCCAGGAGGAAGCCGCAACTGACGGCGGCAAGGCACAATCCGACCGAGAACACGATATTGCCGAGCGCATGGATCGGCTCGCCGCTCCGCGCGAGCGTCAGCGTCTGCAGGCTGAACGAGGACACCGTGGTGTAGCAGCCGAGAAATCCCGTTACCGCGAACAGCCATGGGCCGGGCGCGGCGAAGGCCGAGCCGGGATGGGTCGCCAGCGCGCCGAAAATCCCGATCAGGAAGGCGCCGGTGACGTTGATGGTCATGGTGCCCCAGGGAAATGTTTCGCCCAGCCGCCGCGCGATCGCACCGGAGACGAAATAGCGCGCACAGCCGCCGAGCACGCTGCCGACCATGATTGCGAACACTCCGCTCAGCACGATGAAGGACCTCCCATCTCATTTTTTCTCCGCTGCCAGACCGTTACCGACGGCCAATAGTCCCACGAGCGAGACCAGCGCGAAGCCGAGCCCCGCCAAGAACGTTCCGGCCGGTCCATAGGCATCCCACAGCGCGCCCGCGATCACGCTCGCGGCCAGCAAGGCAAGACCAGTGAACAGGTTGAAATAGCCGAACGCGGTGCCGCGCAGGCTCGGCGGCGCGGCGTCGGCGACGAGCGCCGAGAGCAGGCCTTGCGTCAATCCCATATGCAGCCCCCACAGCACGACGCCGAGTGCGAGGCCTGCCAGATTCGGCAGCAGCGCGAGTGCAAGATCGGCACAAGCGAGGAAGACGAGGCCGAGCGCGAGCAGGCCGGTCCGGTTGATCCGGTCCGACAGCACGCCGGCCGGATAGGCGGAGAGGGCGTAGACGATGTTCATCAGCACCAGCACCGCGGGCACCCACATTGCATGGAGCCCGATGTTCTGGGCCCGCAGGATCAGGAAGGCCTCGCTGAAGCGCGCCAGCGTGAAGACGATTCCGACGGCCACGACACGCCAGTAGACCGCGCCGAGCTGGCGCATCGCGGCGATGTTGAGCGGATTCTTTGCAGGCTCCCGGCTCGGATCCGGCTCCGGCTCGCTTACCGCGAACGCGATCAAGCCGAAAGACAGGAAGGCCGGCAGCACCGCGAACCAGAAGACGAGAGCGAAATTGTCCGCCGTCCACCACATCAGACCGATCGCCACCAGCGGCCCGACGAAGGCGCCGATGGTGTCGAGCGATTGCCGCAGGCCGAAGCTCGCGCCGCGCAGGCCGATTGGCGCGATATCGGCGATCAGCGCATCGCGCGGCGCGCCGCGAATGCCCTTGCCGACGCGGTCGATGAAGCGCGCCGCCACCAGCCATCCGACGCTGGGCGCGAGCGGGAATAGCGGTTTTGTCAGCGCGGCAAGTCCGTAGCCGAGCGCGGCGAGCAGCTTGCGGCGGCCGAGCCAGTCCGACAGCGCGCCGGAGAAGATCTTGGTGATCGAGGCGGTCGCCTCCGCAATGCCCTCGATGAAGCCGACGGTCAGCGTCGAGGCGCCGAGCACGGTGACGAGATAGACCGGCAGCAGCGCGTGGATCATCTCCGAGGAGATGTCCATCAACATCGAGACGAAGCCGAGCACCCAGATCCCTCTGGGCAGCCCCGCACGCTCGGCATTCGGTGTCGTCGTCGTCACGTCTTCGCCTTCTCCCGGCCTTTGCACCAGACAACAAAAAACCCGCCATCGGCGGGTTTGATCATGCTCCCGCCGAAGGCAGAGGCTCAATGATTGCCCCTCCTCAAGCAGGAGTCATCAGCCCACCACGGTCCAAGATTCGCGTTCAAGGCCGCCGGGCGGTTATCGGGGGACTCCATCCCCATCTGTGCGGCCAGCCTAGCATGGAAATCGTGCCGGACAAGTGGGCGGGGCGCGTCTCCACCGGTGCCGTCATTTCCGCGGTCGTCGCGTCGCGCACGTTCCGGCGACGCAAGCGCGGCAACAAGGCGGCAGTTTTGCGTGAACTGCGCCAATTCCCTAACTCGAATGTGAAGCGCAAGCGATCTTCCCGCTTTGCGGCAAGGCGATTGCATGTCACCATCGCGTCATACGACGGGAGACTGCGATGCGCTTGCTGTTCTCGATCGGGGCTGTGCTGGTGGCCGGCATGTTTGCCGGAGGGGACGTCGCGGGCATCGCGGCACCAGGGCCGAAATTCGAACCGACCAAAAATCAGCGGCTGGCGGGCGACAGGGACGCGCAGACGGTCGACGTCGAGCTGGTCCTCGCGGTCGACGTGTCCTATTCCATGGACATGGACGAACTCGCGATCCAGCGCGAGGGCTACGCGCAGGCGATCCAGTCGAAGGAGTTCCTGCAGGCACTGAAGCTTGGTCCGAACGGCCGGATCGCGGTGACCTATTTCGAGTGGGCCGCCTCGAGCGACCAGAAGATTATCATTCCCTGGCGGCTGGTCGACGGCCCGGAGACGGCGGATGCCGTCGCCGCCGAGATCATGAAGACTCCGATCCGGCGCGCCTCGCGCACCTCGATCTCCGGCGCGATCATGTTCGCGATGCCGTTGTTCGACGAGGATCCCTATCGGGGCTTGCGCCGCGTCATCGACATCTCCGGCGACGGCCCCAATAACAATGGCGGCCCGGTCACGGTGGCGCGCGATGCCGCGCTCGAGAAGGGCATCGTCATCAACGGCCTGCCGATCATGGTCAAGGAGCCGTCCTATTCGACCATGGATATCGACAATCTCGATTTCTATTACGAGGACTGCGTCATCGGCGGTCCCGGCTCCTTCGTCATCACGATCAAGGACCGCGACAAGTTCAAGGAAGCGATCCGCACCAAGCTGCTGATGGAGGTCGCCGGCCGCACGCCGGAGCGTCCCGTGATGCGGGTTGCGGACAAGGAGCCGCGCGTCAATTGCCTGATCGGCGAGAAGATCTGGTCGGACCGCTGGGGAAGGTAGGCGCATCTCGCCCCGGCTGAGACCTTTTGCCCGCGCGCCGGACGCGTGGATTTAACCCCTCGTTAACTGGTGCGGGGCCCTAATCGCCGGGTTTCTGTTCGTTTCCAGTCGGCAACCTGACATTGCCGAGGCGAGCGAAAGCGGGTTTGTCAGGCCCGTCCGAGCAATCCAATGGCCGTCATCTCATCGAGCACCAACCAGATTTCGCCTGCCAACGAGCGCCTGTATCACCAGAGCGCTCTGGTCGGCGACTGGAAGGGCAATTGGGTCGGCAACAACCAGCCTGTCGGCTTCAAGGTCGTGAACATCCGCGGCGCCCGGGCCCAGGTCGAGTACACCCATAACGGCCACACCGAGCGCGGCTTCGCCGAGGTCCAGGGCACGCTCATCACCTTCGGCGGTGTGACAGTCGGCACCAAGGACGGCAAGAACATGGTGATGCTGTTCTCTTTCGGCGGTGCCGGCAAGCAGACAGCGAATCTCGAGAAGCAGGCGCCACCGGCTTCCGACAGCCGTCTCATGGGGAGCTGGGGCGGTTACTCTTCCGCAAATGGCAAGAGCGCGAGCTTCAAGGTGCTCGCGGTCAACGGCAAGGAAGCGCAAGTCAGCGTCACCACCGACGGCGTCACCCGCCAGGGCACCGGCTACGTCTACAAGAACGTCATCATGTTCGGGCAGGCGCAGATCGCGACAGACGACGGGCAGAACGGCAAGATCATCTACCAGGTCGGCAGCAAGTCCTTCATGGTACCGGTGACGAAATATCCGCCGGCCGATTCATCGTCCTCGGTGGACAGGACCGCATAGCTTTCACGGCCGCGTCACGTCCTGTTGCGTCGGTGCCTTCAACTGACGATCGATCTTCCGCACGACGTCGCAGGCCGGCGCAAGCGCGCCGTCGCCGATCAGCCGCCAGACCTCGTTGGCTTGCTCCACCAGATCTGGGATCGTGAGCGGCAACACGGCTGCCTCCTGCAGCGCGGCCTTCTCGTTGATCAAATAGCGTTCGTTGAGCGCGAACAGCAACTGCGCGATGCAGGCGAGCGATCTGTAGAGACATCCGGCGACGTGGCTTCGATCACCCCGCGCGATGGCGAGCTCGGCATTCTCGATGCCGAACAGGATCTCCCACTGGAAGCGCCGGATCAGGGCTTCGCGCAACGGATGGGGATAGGGCAGGGCGATCGATTTCAGCCTCGTGATCAGGCCTTGCGGATCGTGCAGGGGCTGGCAATAGGCGACCTCGCCCATCCAGATGGCCGAGCAGAATCCGTGGGGATGGCCGGGCTGGTAGTCCATGGTGACGAGGCCGGCATGGCAGGATGTCATCACGGCTTCGACCGCATCGGCGTTGCGATAGAGCAGGTCGACCTTGCGGGCTTGCACCGACAGCCACGCACCGCCGACGATCCATGGTCCCCATTCGCCGATCGGCGTCACGTTCGTAGCGGCGGGATCGTCGGCGATCTCCTTCGCAGCCGTCCGCAACCGCTCGGTGTCGAGCGGGCTCGCTGCGGTGAAGTAGAGCCCGATATCATAGTCGGAGGTGGGATGCGCGCTGCCTCGCGCACGCGAGCCGCCGAGCACGACGGCGGCAACGCCGGGGACGTCGCGGAAAGCGGATGCCAGTCGCGTGAGCAGGGGATCGTGAGGCATGAGGTCCGGTCGGTGGAGGGGCGCAGCGGCGATGTTGGCGCGGGCGCTGCGCTGGCATTGGCGGTGTCAGGGGAGTATAATCCGCAAAAGTCTCGACGGTAGCTTCAATGTCCAGCCTCGCCCGTTTCTCCGCTCTTGCAACTCTGCTCGCCGTGCTTTGCCTGATCGCAGCACCGGTTCCGGCCCAGGTCGCGCCGCTGAGCTATTGGATCCCCGGCGGGCCTTTCGGCCTCAGCGGCGGCGCCGGCCAGAGTTCCGACGCGTACGGCAATTTCACGGGTTTCAATACCGGCGATGCGGATTGGCGCAGCAGCGCGACGTACGGCTTCTTCGTCGGCAGTCAGCGCGGCAACCTCAATTGGAGCGGACTCAGTCAGAGCGGATTTGGCCAGAGCGGACTTGGTCAGAATGGATTTGCCGGCAATTTCGGCGCGCTCTCCTATGACAGCACGCAGTTCGGCTACGCCACCAAGACCGCGGGCGGCATGCCCGTGACGTTCTTTGCCGGTTTCGACACGATGAAATATGGCAATGGCATCGGCAGCTCGATCGCGCCGCTGACGTCAGGCGCGGCCCCCGGCACCAGCGCATTTGCGGGCGTCGAATTCAAGCCGACCTCCAACCTCAGCCTGTCGTTCGGCGCCGGTTTCATCCAGCAGGATTCGGGTCGCATGGACAGCGATATCCGATCGAACATGCTGCCCGGCGAGTCGCCGGCGCTGAGCGGGCTGCGGCGTTAGGCCCGCATCACCGCCTCCGGCGCGCGCCGCAGCGATTTCGGTAGGTCCGGGCCGGTTCCAAAGCGCATCACGATATCGGGACGCCGTTCGCCGAGTCCGAGCGAGGCTGCAAATTGCGCCCTTAGCGCCGCCACCTCGACCGGCTGGTTGACGAAGGAATATTTCAGCCCCAGCGCGGTCGCCTGCAAGCCGAACCTTTGGCAGGCACGGCCGACCGCGATCCAGTGCGATGTGTCGCTGCGATCGGCCGCGAGCACGACCACTCCTGCCGAGCTGGCGAGCTGCTCGCGGTACTTCTTGTTCTCACCGTTCTCGCTGAAGAAGAGCTTCATCAACGGTCGCGCCAGCCATGACGGCAGGGATGGATTTCCCGAGGCCGGCGCGAACAGCCCGTCCATGGTCGCGAGCGCCTCCGCTTCGTTGAAGCGAATCCAGCTGATGAGCTCGCGCATGAAGGCCATGTCGCGCATCTGCGCCGAGTTGCCTTCGAGCACATAGTCGGTAACCCCGGCGATCGCGGCGCGCCCGGTCATCAGGATAGCCGTGACATCAGGTTCGCGACAGGCGTCCTCAAGCCGGCGCAAGGTCTCCGGCGTGACCGGCTTGCCGTCGAATGCTGCGCGGGTGCATTGCCTGATCGGAATCGCAGCCGCCAACGTTGATGCGGCGGGCGGGGCCTGCTCGAGTGCGATCACGATGCGGTCGCCGTCGATGACGGGGTCGGCGCGCCAGCCCAGCGTGGACGCGGCGAGGATGAGATTTTCTGCGGCGCAGCCGAGGCTGACGAACAGGTGATGATCGTCGGGATCGACGGCAGGACAGCGGCGCGAAAAATCCGGCGCGATCGTGATGTCGTTGCCGCGGGCGGAGAAGATCCACGGCTGGGTGTTGTGGCTGTTGGCGGCGAGGGTGGCAAAGCGCACGAGCTCGCGATCCCGCGGCACGGCTTGCAGCGGAGCCCGTGACGCCGTCACCGCTTCGTCGTAGGTCATCGTTGCTGCTGCCGCAGGAGCACCGCCGATCGCAGCTGCGGACAACCCGAGCGCGGTGGTGATGAACTGCCGCCGGTCAACCACAAGATTCCACTCCATGCCGTTGCGCAGGATGCGTCTAGCAGCAATGGGCTCCGGAACGATTGACCGGAATCAAGATCGGATGGCGAACCCGGCCGATTTGCGCATCATGACAAGCCCGCCACCAGCGGGCGCTGCAGATGCCTGGCCATCAGCTCCGCCGCCTCCGCATAGCGTCGCGTCTCCAGGACGTCGAGCAGGCGCAAATGTTCACGCACGTGCCGCCGCATGCCCTCGCGGTCGGCGAAGCTGCGATAGGCGAACAGGCGTCTGATCGAGTTCACCCGCCTGAGCGCTTCGAGAAAGAAGGGATTGCCGGCGCCGCGAATGATCTCTTCGTGGAATTCGCAGCCGGACTGAAAGATCTCGCCGATTGTCATCTTGTCGAGCTCGCCTTCGAATACACGTTGCTGGCGCTCGCGCAGGCGTACGATCACCTCCTGCGGCAGCGCAAAGCCCGGCTGCGCGATGGCCGCCGGCTCGATCACCGCGCGAAATGCCTTGGCCTGCGTTTGCGCTTCGGGGCTCGAGACCGTCTCCGCAAAGCGCCAGCCATACCCGGGCAGGCGTGCGATCCAGCCCTCGGCGGCAATCCGGTCCAGCAGCCGCTGCAGCTCGGCGCGCGTGACGTCGTAGCGGCGCATCAGCTCCGCTTCGGTGACGTCTGCCGGCAGCCGGCTCGCGAGAAAATCGCCGGCGATGCTCGCATAAACTTGCTCGTTGCGCCTCACCGCCGCGATCGCCGGTTGGGCCGCGCCGCTGGTGGGATTCTTCGCCAGCACGAAGCCGCGATGCGGTTCGCCGCGCGCCAGCCCCGCTGCTTCCAGCGCCTTGAGGCCGAGCCGGATCGGCGCGCGCGAAAGGTCCAGCGCATCCGCGAGCCTTTGCTCGATCAGGCGATCGCCAGCCTTCATGCCGTCGCGGCGGGCGAGCGCCATGATCAGGCCGGCGAGGTGTTCGGCGCGCTCGGAACCGGTCTTGTCGCTGCGTTGTCGGGAACTGTCGGATGCGCTCATTGCAGTGCACGCAAGTTTTTGGACTTGACAGACTGTCCCATGGATTGTTCTTTTACGCAATAATATACAATCGATCCAGGGAGAGACCCCGATGGCGCGCGCGCCCGATGTCTACATTTGCGAGGTTGCTCCGCGCGACGGTCTCCAGAACCTGGACATCTTCGTTCCGACCGAGGCCAAATGTGCGCTGATCGATACGATCGCCGCTGCCGGCGTTCGCGAGATCGACGCCGGATCGTTCGTGCCGCCAAAGGTCGTTCCGCAATTCGCTGACGTCGATGCGGTGATGGCGCATGCGCTGACACACAAGTCGGCGACCATCGGCGCACTGGTGCCGAACCCGAAGGGCGCCGAGCGCGCCATCGCGGCAGGCGTTGACGCCGTCTATTTCGTCATCTCCGCGAGCGAGACGCACAACCAAGCCAATGTCCGCCGCTCGGTCGACGAGCAGATCGAAGCATTTCGCGCGGTCCGCGCCGCGATCGACGCCCGACCCGAGGGCCAGCGGCCGCAGTTGATGGGCGCGATCTCCACTTCCTTCGGCTGCTCGCTGGAAGGGGACGTCAGCGAAGCCGCCGTGTGCCGGGTGGCACGCGCTTTTGCCGAAGCCCGCGCCGACGAGATCGGGCTTGCCGATACCGTCGGCTATGCGACGCCAAAATCGATCCGGCAGATCGTCTCGGCGGTGCGGCGCGAGGTGGGATCGCACATGACGCTGCGACTGCATCTGCACGATACGCTCGGTGCCGGCCTTGCCAATGCCGCCGCCGGTCTCGAAGCGGACATCCGCCGTTTCGATGCCGCGGTGTCTGGCCTCGGGGGCTGTCCCTTTGCACCCGGTGCGCGCGGCAATATCGTTACGGAGGACCTCGTGTTCTTGCTGGAGCGCATGGGATTGTCCACCGGCATCGATCTCGACCGGCTGATGCAGACGCGTGAGATTCTCGCCCGCCATATTCCGGCGAAACATCTGACGGGGCACCTGCACGAGGCCGGCATCCCCAAGGTCTTGCGGAGGGCGGCATGACGGCGGCGGAACGCGGGAGGGCGTCGGAGCTTCGTCCGCTCGCCGGCATTCGTGTCGTCGAGTTCAGCCAGATGGTGATGGGGCCGAGCTGCGGCCTGATCCTCGCCGATCTCGGCGCCGACGTGATCAAGGTCGAGCCGCCGAAGGGCGACCGCACCCGCACCTTCAAGGGGCCCGCCGCCGGCTTCTTCGCCACCTACAGCCGCAACAAGCGCAGCATCGCGCTGGATACCGCGACGGCGGAAGGCCAGCGCGTCGCACGCAAACTGATCGAGAGCAGCGACATCCTGATCGAGAATTTCCGCCCGGGCCTCTTGAAGCGGATCGGCCTCGACTACGAGAGTGTCGCGGCCTTCGCGCCGCGCCTGATCTATTGCTCGCTCAAGGGCTATCTGCCGGGGCCTTACGAGAACCGCCTCGCGCTTGATGAGGTCGTGCAGATGATGGGTGGCCTCGCCTACATGACCGGCTTGCCCGACCGGCCCATGCGCGCCGGCGCCTCGGTCAACGATGTCATGGGCGGCATGTTCGGCGTGATTGCGATCCAGGCGGCGCTGGCCGAGCGGCAGCGCACCGGCCGGGGCCGCCACATCCAGAGCGCGCTGTACGAGAACAACGTGTTCCTGATGGCGCAGGCCATGATGTGCGAGGTGGTGAGCGGCCAGCCGTCGATCCCATATTCGATCAAGGACAGCCCGTGGCCGGTTTACGATCTGTTCGACACAAAGGACGGCTCGAAGCTGTTCGTCACCATCGTCGGCGAGGAGCAATGGCAGGCGTTCTGCCGTGCCTTCGATCGGCAAGCCTGGCTCGTCGATCCGCGCTTTGCGACCAGCAACGACCGCGTCGATCATCGCAGCTGGCTGATCCCCGAGATCGCGAAGATCTTTGGGCAATGGGACAAGGCCGATCTGGCCGCGCGTCTCGAGCAGCTCGATCTGCCCTACGCGCCGGTGAACAAGCCCGGTGATCTCTTCGATGATCCGCATCTCAATCAGTCGGGTGGCCTGACCGATATTCGGCTGCCCGGCGGCGGCGAGGCCAAGACGCCGCTGCTGCCGATTTCCATGGACGGCATGCGCCTGCCCAATCGCTACGATCCGCCCGGGATCGGCGAGCACAGCGCCGAAATCCTGAGCGAGATCGGTGTGTCCGCGAACGAGATCGAAGCGCTGCGACAAGCCGGGACGATCAAGCTCGCTCCGTCCTGACCGACGGGCACAACCAAACAAGAACCGAGGGAGGAGGATCACATGAGCATGACCAGGCGCCAGGCGCTGATCGCGGGCTCCGCATGGGCCGGCGCATCGCTGCTGCCAGGGCAATCGCGCGCCGAGGCCAAGCAGGTCTCGCTCGCCTTCGGGCCGGTCTCGCCGGTCTACGCCATCGGCATGATCGCGGAGCTGAAGGGCTACTTCAAGGACGAAGGACTCGATTCCAAGCTCGTCACCGGCAATGCCGGCACGTTCGGCCGGCAGACGCTGGCGGCGGGGCAGGCGCTGTTCGCCCATGGCGATGCCAGCCATCCGCTCCAGCTCGGTGCCCGCGGCAAGCCCTGCAAGATCCTGCTCGCGACCGAGATGGTATGCTCTTATGCCAACATCATGGTCCGGCAGGACCTCTACGACAGCGGCATCAATACGGTCGAAAAGCTCGCCGACCATAAGCGTGCCGACGGCGCCAAGCCGATCGTCGCCGCCACCGCGATCGGGTCCGGCACATGGGTGTTCGGCACCTATGTGTTCGAAGCGCGTGGCCTCGGCAGCAAGGTGAACTGGGTCGCGGGCGGCGGGCCCAACACGATGTTCCCCTCGCTCCAGACCAAGCAGTTCGACGCCATCATGGCGCCGCCGAGCTGGATCGTCGAGGTCGAAAAGAAGGGCTTTGGCAGGACGGTCTACGACACCTCGAAGCCGGGCGTGTTCGAGAAGGATTTCGGCGGGACGTTGCCCGTCCTGGTGATCTACACGCTGCAGGACACGGTCGAGCAGGACAAGGCGATGGTGCAGGCCTATGTCAACGCGATCTATCGCGCGATGGCCTTCGTGAAGGCGACGCCGCTCGCGGAAGTGCAGGCACTGGTCACGCCGAAATATTTCTCAGGGATCGATCCCGACGCAATCAGTGCCGAGCTCGGCTTCGACAAATCGACCTGGGCCTATGACGGTGTCATCGGCAAGGCTGCGTTCGAGCGTGGCGGCAAGCCCTGGTACCGCAAGGGCACGGATATTCCCGAGACCAAATACGAGGATGCCGTGGACATGAGCTTCCTCCAGGCGGCGAGGGCGAAATACAAATGATCGCCGCGCCAGGCCAGGGCCTCGCGCTTGCGCGTGGCGAGGATGAAACAGCGGCGGCGCGCACCCGCATCGCGGTGCAGAGGCTTGCCAAGCGCTTCAACGCCTCGGGCCGCGAATTCGTCGCGGTGGATGACATCTCCTTCGAGGTCAAGCAGGGCGAGTTCGTTGCGCTGCTCGGCCCATCCGGCTGCGGCAAGAGCACCATTCTCAACATGGTCGCGGGGCTGCTGCCGCGCTCCGGCGGACGCATCCTGATCGATGACGACACGGTCGAGACCGGCCAGGTCAACCCTGGGGTCGGCTACGTCTTCCAGCGCGATACGCTGTTTCCCTGGCGGACCGTGGAGCAGAACATCGGCTATGGGCTCGAGATCGCGGGCCTGCCGAAGGCCGAGCGCGCAGCACGCGTCGCTGCGGCCGTCGAGAAGGCCGGGCTCACGGGCTTTGCGCAGAGCTTTCCGCGCATGCTGTCCGGCGGCATGCGCCAGCGCGTCGCCTTGATGCGCACGCTGATCCTGGAGCCCGAGATCCTGCTGATGGACGAGCCGTTCGGCGCCCTCGACACCCACACCAAGCTGGAGATGCACAAGACGCTGCTGGAGATCTGGGAACGCGAGCGGCAAACCGTGCTGTTCGTGACGCACGATCTTGGCGAAGCCCTGACCCTGGCGAGCCGCATCATCCTGCTCTCGGCGCGGCCGGGGCGTCTCAAGGAAGATTTCGACGTCGCCATCCCGCGTCCGCGCGATCCTGTCTCGTTGCGCGAGACCGCCGAATTCGGCCGTCTCTACTCGCACATCTGGCATTCGCTCGGCGAAGAGTTCCGCCGCACCAGGGCCGACTGACCATGTCCAACAGCCGCACCGCCATCCTGTTCTGGCAACTGGCCATCCTCGCCGCCATTCTCGTCGTCTGGCAGTGGGGCTTCGAATGGAGCAAGGCGCTGCTGCCGAGGGCCTATGTGCCGAAGATCCTCGATCCCTATTTCGTCGCGAAGCCGTCGCTGATCTGGCAGAGTTTTCTGCGGCTCGGTTGCTTTGCCGATACAAACGGCTTTGCCGCCTGCCTCAAAGGCAACGACAACAATCTGTGGCTTGCGACGGTCGTCACCTTGAAGAACACGTGGTGGGGCTTTCTGTTCGGCTCGGCAAGCGGCATCGCAGCCGGGCTTATTCTCGGCCGTTCGGATTTCCTGGCCCGCGTGTTCGGTCCCTACATCGTGGCGCTCAACTCGATCCCGCGCATTGCGCTGGTGCCGCTCGTCATCCTAATCTTCGGCCTCGGCGATCTCTCCAAAATCGCAACCGCCTGGCTCGTGGTGTTTTTCGTGGTGTTCTTCAACACTTTCGAGGGAACGCGCGCGGTCGATCGCGACCAGATCGCCGCCGCTCGTCTGCTCGGGGCCAGCGAGTTTACCGTGCTGCGGACCGTCGTGATTCCGTCGGCGCTGGCGTGGGTGTTCGCTTCGCTCCTGCCCGCCGTATCTTTCGCGCTGATCGGCGTCATCGTCGGCGAGTTCATCGGCGCCGAGCGCGGCCTCGGCAAGCTCATCATCGAGGCCGAGGCGCGGGCCAACGCCAGCGAGATGATGGTTGCCATCTTCGTCATGATGTTCGTCGGCATCCTGCTCGCGATCGCGGTGCGCTCGCTGCAGTCCTACCTCTTGCGATGGCAGCCGCAATTCGAGCCGTCGGCGTAGCGATCCGGCGTCAGCGGCTGAACCGCGCCACCAGCTCCACATGCGGCGTGTGCCGGAACTGGTCGACCGGCACCACCGCCTCCAGCCGGTAACCGCCGTCGATCAGCAGACGCGCGTCGCGGGCGAAGGTCGCGACGTTGCAGGAGACCGCGACCACCACGGGCACCTTGCTTGCGGCAAGCTTCAGCGCCTGTGCCTGCGCGCCCTGGCGCGGCGGGTCGAACACCACGGCGTCGAAGTCGCGCAGCTCAGGCGGCACCAGGGGGCGGCGGAACAGGTCGCGAGGCTCGGCCTTGATCGGCTTCAGACCGGGCGTACGCGCGGCCTTCGCCAAGGCCGCGATCGCACCGGCGTCGTTGTCATAGGCAGTGACTCGCGCCTTCTCGGCGAGCCGTAGCGCGAACGGGCCGACGCCGCAGAAGAGGTCGAGAACCTCCTTGGCCTTGCCGATGCGTTCCGCGACGAGCGCGGCCAGCGTCTCTTCGCCTGCCACGGTCGCCTGCAGGAACGAGCCCGGCGGCAGCGTCACCTCCGCGCGGCCCATTTTCACCGTCGGCGGCAGGCGCTGCAGCACCAGCTCGCCATGCCGTGTCAGCCGCGCCAGGCGGTGCTGCTCGGCGACGCCCGAAAGCGCCGTGACCAGCGCCGTCGGCAGCGGGCCGGAGCCGCGCACGTCGACGTCGAGGCCGTTGGCGGTGGCGGTGACCTGGATGTCGAGCGGCTTGGTGACCGGCATCCTGGACGTCAGCGGCTCGGCGATCGCCCAGGCGGCATCGAGCGCACCGTCGAGCGCGGGATCGAGGATCGGGCAGCGATCGATTGGGATGACGTCATGCGAGTTGGTCGCGGAGAAACCGACCTTGAGGACGTCATGCGTGCCGAAGCGGCCGTGCAGGGTGATGCGCCGGCGCCCAGCGCCGTGAGCATCGACCAGCGGCGCCACCGCGCAATCGATGCCGGCCTGCGCCAGCGTCTCGACCACGATGCCCCGCTTCCAGGCGTGATAGGGCTCAGCCGCCCAGTGCTGGATGGCGCAGCCGCCGCAGACGCCGAAATGCGGACAGAACGGCGCGACACGCTCGGAGCTCGCGACGTCGACCGCGAGCAGCTTGCGTCGATCAGGGTGGTGGCCCACGACGTGGTCGACCTCGACGGTCTCGCCGCCAAGCGTGTAAGGCACATAGACCGCATCGCCCGCCGAGAGGCAGACGCCGTCACCGCGATGGCCGACGTGATCGATGGTCAGACGCTCAACCACGGCGCGCTCCCAGGAAGAACTCGATGTTGCCGTCGCCGCCGGCAATCGAGGAGGGAAATATCTCGATATCGGTGCAGCCGAGCGACGCGGCGAAGGCGGCGATGTCGTCGCAGATCTCCTTGTGCACGGCGGCATCGCGCACGATGCCCTTCTTGTTGTGCTTCCTGTCTGCCTCGAATTGCGGCTTGATCAGCGCCAGCAGGCTCATCGGCGCGGCGGCGAGGGACAGCGCCACCGGCAGCACCGTCTTGAGCGAGATGAAGGAGACGTCGATGACGACGACATCGGGCCGCGCCGGCAGCCGCTTGCCGTCATAGAGGCGGATGTCGGTCTCCTCCATCGACACGATCTTGGGATGACCGCGCAGCGAGGGATGCAGCTGGCTGGTGCCGACATCGATGGCGAACACGAGGCTCGCGCCGTTCGCGAGCAGCACCTCGGTGAAGCCGCCGGTGGAAGCGCCGACGTCGAGGCAGACATGATCCTCGATCTCGATGCTGTAGCGCTCCAGCGCGCCGGCGAGCTTGACGCCGCCGCGCGAGACGTAGGGGTGCGCAGGCTCCGCCTGGATCACGGCGTCCTCGGCGATCGTCTCCGAAGGTTTTGAAACCTGCTTGTCGTCGGCCGTGACGAGACCGGCCTCGATCGCCGCACGCGCCCGGGCACGGCTCTCGAACAGGCCGCGCTCGACCAGCAATATATCTGCGCGCTTGCGGGCAGGGGGCATCACGCTCTCATGGGGCGATTCGTGGGACGATTGATGGGCTTATTTAGCGATCAATCGCGCGGCCGCCATCCGGACGCAAGCCTCGACCGTCAGGCCGTGCGTGTCGACCTGCCGGCCCATGAAGCGGCGGCATTTGATGAAGCGAATGACGAAAATCCCGAGCCCGGGAGAGGGGGCGCCGCCAGCAAAACCCCTCAAAGAGGAGAAGGCCCCCATCCCACGCAGTGCGACAGCCGGGGCATCGCCCCGGCGTTCTCAAAGGACAGCCGCCGGAGGCGGCCTCCGCTCGCCCGCAAGCAAGCGGAAGAGGTGAAACATCAAGCCAGCTTGACCGTCTCGGCCTTCACGTCCTTGCCGAGCGCTTCGAACACCTTGGCGACGATGCCCTTGGCGTCGAGACCGGCGCGGCCGTACATCGCGGCCGGCGTGTCGTGGTCCTGGAACACGTCGGGCAGCACCATCGAGCGGAACTTGACCATGCCGGTGTCGAGCACGCCCTGGTCGGTCAGGTACTGCGCGACATGCGAGCCGAAGCCGCCGACCGAGCCTTCCTCGATCGTGATCAGGATCTCGTGGTCGCGGGCAAGCTTGAGCACCAGCTCGGTGTCGAGCGGCTTCATGAAGCGCGCGTCCGCAATCGTGGTCGACAGGCCATGGGCCGCGAGCTCGTCGGCCGCCTTCTCGCATTCGGCGAGGCGGGTGCCGAAGGAGAGCAGGGCGATCTTGCTGCCCTGGCGGACCACGCGTCCCTTGCCGATCTCGAGCGGAATGCCGACCTCGGGCATCTCGATGCCGCGGCCCTCGCCGCGCGGATAGCGCAGCGAGCTCGGACGGTCGTTGATCGCAACCTGGGTCGCCACCATGTGCACGAGTTCGGCCTCGTCGGCCGCCGCCATGATCACCATGTTCGGCAGACAGCCGAGATAGGCGTTGTCGAACGAGCCGGCATGCGTGGCACCATCGGCGCCGACGAGGCCGGCGCGGTCGATGGCGAAGCGGACGGGCAGGCTCTGGATCGCGACGTCATGGACGATCTGGTCGTAGCCGCGCTGCAGGAAGGTCGAATAGATCGCGCAGAACGGCTTGTAGCCTTCGGTCGCGAGTCCCGCGGCGAAGGTCACAGCGTGCTGCTCGGCGATGCCGACGTCGAAGGTGCGGTCGGGGAAGGCCTTGTTGAAGATGTCGACGCCGGTGCCCGACGGCATCGCCGCGGTGATGGCGACGATCTTGTCGTCCTTCTGGGCTTCCTTGACGAGGCTCTGGCCGAACACGTTCTGGTAGGCCGGCGCGTTCGGCTTGGCCTTGGCCTGGGTGCCGGTCGCAACGTCGAACTTGACGACGGCGTGGTACTTGTCGGCGGAGGCTTCCGCCGGGCCGTAGCCCTTGCCCTTCTGCGTGACGACGTGGACCAGGATCGGGCCGGTCTCCATGTCGCGCACGTTCTTCAGGACGGGCAGCAGATGGTCGAGATTGTGGCCGTCGATCGGGCCGACATAGTAGAAGCCGAGCTCCTCGAACAGCGTGCCGCCGTCCATCATGAATCCGCGGGAATATTCCTCGACGCGATTGGCACGGCTGGCGATGACCTTGGGCAGACGCTGGTTGATCTGCTTGGCGGCCTCGCGCAGCGTGCGATAGGTCTTGCCGGAGTAAAGGCGCGACAGATAGGCGCTCATGGCGCCGACGGGCGGCGCGATCGACATGTCGTTGTCGTTGAGGATGACGATGAGGCGGGAGTTCATCGCGCCTGCGTTGTTCATGGCTTCATAGGCCATGCCTGCCGACATCGCGCCGTCACCGATGACCGCGATGACGTTGTTGTTGCCGCCGGCGAGGTCGCGCGCCACCGCCATGCCGAGGCCGGCGGAGATCGAGGTCGAGGAGTGCGCCGCGCCGAACGGATCGTAGTCGCTCTCGCTACGCTTGGTGAAGCCGGACAGGCCGCCGCCGGTGCGCAGGGTGCGGATGCGGTCGCGCCGGCCGGTGAGAATCTTGTGCGGATAGGCCTGATGGCCGACGTCCCAGATCAGCCGGTCGCGCGGCGTGTCGAAGACGTAATGGATCGCGGTGGTGAGCTCGACTACGCCGAGACCCGCGCCGAAGTGACCGCCGGTGACCGAGACGGCATCGATGGTCTCCTGCCGCAGCTCGTCGGCAACCTGGCGAACCTGCTCGACCTTGAGCTTGCGCAGGTCTTCCGGCGTCCGGATGGTGTCGAGAAGCGGCGTCTTACTGTATGCGTTCACGGCGATTTCCAATTTGTCAGCGCCGGAAGGTCATTCCGGTGCGCGATGGGTTTGCACAATATCGGCGCAGCGCGAGTCCTCAAACCGTCGGAGCCACCTGCATGGGGCAAGGCCCCGTCTTCAAGCTTAGGTAAGCTTAAGTGCGCTCCGGTTCAGTCTCTGTGATCCCTGTCACTTAGATCGGCTTCGTCCGTCCCAGCCAATTTCATCAGCAGTTTGAAGCGCTTGTCGTCGGTAATCGGTGCCCACGCAAGGCTTGCAAAAAGCCACACTCCGCGCAGCTTTACACCAAAGCTTGGGCCAAAGCCAACCCGCCGGACCGATTAGGGGTATGCAGATGCAACCGGCGGGCCGGAGTGGTTAACTGCGGGCGGGGACGAGGGGTTCCGGCCTTGCCGGGTTCCTTGGCAGGCTTTTTTGCGCGCAAGAGGCCTTTTTCGCCCTCGGATGGGCCGGTTCCGGAGCGGATGCGCTTTGCACGAAACCGCGATGCTTCGCGGGAACAACGCTCAAAATCGCTGCGGCATGGCAGCTCCCCGCAAAGACAATTCGCGGGGCCGCCCTCCGTCAGCAGATCAAATTAAAGAGTCTCGGCTTCATTCACTGAACGTCGAGCGGCGCCGTGCCGGTGGCCTGGCCGCTGGCATCGGTGGTGATCTTGTCGACGCGGGCCTCGGCCTGGCGCAGCAATTCCTCGCAACGGCGTTTCAGCGCCTCGCCGCGCTCGTAGATCGTCACGGATTCCTCGAGCGGCACCTTGCCGTCTTCGAGCCGCTTCACGATCGTCTCGAGTTCCTCGATCGCGCGCTCGAAGGTGAGCCGGGAGACGTCGACTTGGGTGTTTTCGGCCATATCCGTTTCCGATTGCCCGATTCGCTCTTCGTGCAGTGAAGGCGGGTTTTGCGGGCTTAATGTGGCGGGCGTCGTCAGGCGCCCATCAGGGCGCCGACATGCGCCGTAACAGATTCTTTCAGTCCTTGCAGGTCATAGCCGCCCTCGAGCACCGAAACAACGCGTCCGCCCGCGGACTTGTCGGCGAGATCCATCAGCTTGCGCGTCACCCAGGCATAATCCTCCGCGCGCAAATTCAACGAAGCCAGCGGATCGCGATAATGCGCATCGAAGCCGGCGGAGATGACCACGAGCTCGGGGCTGAATTTTTCGAGTTGCGGCAGGATCAAATTCTCGAACGCCGAGCGGAATTCCGGCCCGCCGTCTTCGGAGGCGAGTGGCGCGTTGACGATGGTGTCGTGGTCGCCGCGTTCGCCCTTGGCGCCGGTGCCTGGAAACAGCGGCATCTGGTGTGTCGAGCAGTACATCACGGTCGGGTCCGACCAGAAGATGTCCTGCGTGCCGTTGCCGTGATGCACGTCGAAATCGACGATGGCCGCGCGCTTGATGCCGTATTTGCGCTGTGCATGGCGCGCGGCGATCGCGACATTGTCGAAGAAGCAGAAGCCCATCGGCTTGCCGATCTCGGCGTGATGTCCGGGCGGGCGCACCGCGACGAAGGCGTTGCGATGCTCGCCGTTCATCACCGCCTCGGTCGCCGCGACCGCGCCGCCGACGCCGCGCATCACCGCTTCCCACGTGCCCGGCGACATCGACGTGTCGCCGTCGATATAGACCAGGCCGCTGCTCGGCGCGATATGGCGAAGCTCAGTGACGTAATGCTCGTTGTGGCACAGCGTGACGAGATCGAGATCGCCCTCCGGCGCGTGGTCGCGCACCAGGAACTGGAAGCGCTCATGTGACAGCGCTTCCTCCACCGCGCGCAGGCGGTCGGGCCTTTCAGGGTGGCCCGGCGGCGTGACATGGTCGAGGCAGGCCTTGTGGGAAAGGAGAAGCGTGCTCATCAGGTCGGCCTCACAGCAAACGGGCTTTCGGCGTCGTTGGCCCATCCGGCGCCAAAACGCAATGCAAGACCCAATCTATGCGCTTGGGCGGCAATGGCAAAGGGTCGTCCCGCGCCGGCCCGTTTGATTCCGATCAATTCACCCGCAGGATGCGGCTCAGCGGTAGCGGACCGATCGGCCCGTGTGCGCGGAAGAACGCAAACAGCGCGTCCGCGTCGTAGCCGCCATATTGCGGCGCCGTGCCCTGTTTTGCGACGGTAAAACCGTCGCCGCCGACTGCGAGGTAATCGTTGAGGGTGATGCGGTAGCCGCTTCCAGCTTCGATCGGCCGTCCGTTCAGCGTCATCTTCTCTGGCAGCACGCGCTCGCCGAATGGCTTCGCCGCATCCCAGGCATAGCTGAACCCGTTCGACACCTGCAGGATCCGCGGCCGCTTCGGGTCGAGCCATTGCTGCTCGAGCATGTCCTTGAGCTGACTGCCGGTCAGCGTCATCGTGACGAGGCGGTTGCGGAACGGCTGGCTGGCGAAGACATCGCCGAAGGTGATTGCGCCGTTTTCCTTCGGCACGATGTCGGTGCGGATGCCGCCGGGATTGGTGAGCGCGATGACAGCGCTGCCATCCTGGGCCGCCCGGGTTGCGAGCAATTGCGCGTCCGCGATGATGTCGCCGAGCGGGCTTTCGCCGGCCTCGTTCGGCACGCGCGACAATGTCTGCGTCACCGATCCTGCCGGCCGGTTGGCGATCGGCGCCGACAGCCTGTCATAGGCCTCAATCAGCGCGGTCTGCTCGGCATCCCTCGCCAGCGAGGCATTGGCGACGATGACGTTCTCGGCCCGGGCACCGACGATGTCGCGCGTTGCGGGATCGAGCTTGAGGTCGATCGCGGTGACCAGCGTGCCGTATTTGTCGCCGCTGGTGACGAGCCGCCCGTCGATGTCGCAGACATAGGCGCGGTGGGTGTGGCCGCTGACGACGACGTCGACGGCGCGATCGAATTTCTTGACGATGTCGACGATCGGCCCCGTGATCGCAGGGCATTCGTTGTAATCGCCGGCGGGCTCGCCGCCCTGGTGGATCAGCACCACGATCGCCTCGACGCCGCGCGCCTTCAGCTGCGGCACCAGTGCGTTCACCGTCTCGGCCTCGTCGCGGAATTCGAGGCCGGCGATGCCTGCGGGCGAGACAATGCCCGCGGTCTCCTTCAAGGTCAGCCCGATGAAGGCGACGGGGATACCGTCGAATTCCCTGATCTCGTAGGGCGGCAGCACGCTGTTGCCTGTCGCGGTCTCGATGGTGGAGGCCGCAAGATAACGGAATTTGGCGCCGGTGAAGGGATGCGGTCCCTGGCAGCCGTCGAGAGGATGGCAGCCGCCGTTCTGCATCCTGAGCAGCTCGGTCTTGCCCTCGTCGAATTCGTGGTTGCCGACGGACGAGATCGCAAGCCCCATCATCGACAGCGATTCGATCGAGGGCTCGTCGTGAAACATCGCCGACAAGAAAGGGCTTGCGCCGATCAGGTCGCCGGCGGCGACGAAGATCGTGTTCTTGTGACCTTCGCGCAGCTGCTTGACCAGCGTCGCCATGTATTCGGCGCCGCCGGCGGCGACCATCACCTTCTTGCTCCTGTCTTCAGGATCATTGATGCGGATGCCGCCTGGCGGCGGGCGTAAATTGCCGTGAAAATCATTGATCGCGAGAATGCGAAGCTCGACCGGCGCGGCGGTCTGGGCCGAGGCGGGGAGGGTGGCGATGAGGACGAGGGCGGCGAGGATGGATCGTAGGGCATATCGCATGGAACCAGATTAGTCGTTCCGCGCGAAGATTTCACGAAGGTTCTCGCTGCCGTCATTCCGGGGCGCGACGAAGTCGCGAGCCCGGAATCCATTCATCCACCAACGCCGTGGTGCGATGGATTCCGGGCTCGCGCTGCGCGCCCCGGTATGACGGCGGTTGGTTGGGCGCTGCACCCTACCGCTTCTTCCTGTTCGCGAACGCGTTGAACGCCGCAATCGCCTCATCCGACTTCAGCCGCTCGCCGAACAGGTGACTTTCCTGGTCGATGCGGCGGGTGAGCTCTTCGGCCGGCGCGCGCAGCAGCTTGCGCGAGGTCGCGACCGCCTCGGCCGGCAGCCGGCAGATCTCGCGCGCCACCTTGCGCGCTTCGACCTCGGTATGTCCCGGCGACACCACGGTGTTGACGAAGCCGGCGGCATGCGCCTCCGCTGCGGAAAACGTCCGTCCCATCACCAGCATCGCGAAGGCGCGCTGGTAGCCCATCGTGTTTGGCATCAACAGACTGGACGCGCCGACCGGGACGAGCCCGAGATGAATATAGGGCGCGGAAAAGGTCGCAGCGTTGGAGGCCAGCACATAGTCGCAGTGAAACAGCATCACGGTCCCCATGCCGATCGAGGCGCCGTCGACCGCTGCGATGATCGGCTTGACGTTGAGGGCCAGCGAATAGAGAAACTTTGCGCCCTCCGACAGCGTCTCGGGGCGCGAGGTGTCGGCGTGCATGAAATCGTCGATGTCGTCGCCGGCGGTGAACACGCCGGAGCCACCGGTGATGATCATGCAGCGGATATCGGGGTTGTTCTGCGCGGTGTCGATCGCGCGGCCCATCTCCCGGTACATGTCCTGGGTGATCGCATTCTTCTTGCCCGGGCGGCGCAGGGTGATCACGCGCGTGCCGCGCTCTTCGGTGATGACGATATTGCCATTCGGCATGAGAGGCCCCTGCACCCGCCGCGACGCTCGCCGCTTCGCGAGGCTCGCCAAGCGTCAGCCTACATCATCTCGCAGGCGTGCCAATGCGCCAGGTCAAGCTTTTCGGCGCCAATTTTCGGAAGGCCGGCACATGGCCGCCATCGCTTTCGCGTACCGCAACAATTGGCTACAATGTTTCATTTGAAAAACCGGTGGTTGTGGTGCACCATCTCACGCGGTTCCTTTTGGCCGATTGTTCGATCGATGATTGCCGCAAGCCTGGTCGACGAATCCTCGCTGAACTACCGTGGCTGGCGCGTCGTGCTGGCCTGCTTCCTGATGGCCTTCTTCATGTTCGGCTTCGGCCTGTACGGTCAGGGCGTCTATCTCGCCGAGCTACAGCGCGCCCATGGCTGGCCGGGCACGCTGGTCTCCGCGGCCAGTACATTCTCTTTCCTCCTGACCTCGGTGCTCGTCATCTTTACCGACGATCTGCTCGCCCGCATCGGGTTGCGCTCACTGATCCTGTGCGGCCTGGTGGCGCTCGGTGCCTCCACGGTGCTGCTGGCGCTGATGCAGACGACCTGGCAGCTCTATCTCGCCTACGCGCTGATGTCGGTCGGCTGGACGGGCATGGGCACCGTGGTGATCGCGACCGTGCTGAACTCCTGGTTCGAACGCCGACGCGGGCTCGCGCTCAGTCTCGCCTTCAACGGTGCGACCTGCGGCGGCATCATCCTCGTTCCGCTTCTGCTGTCGTTGACCGGCAGCATCGGCTTTCGGTCCGCCATGCTGGCAGCCACGCTTGCGATGATGGTGCTGGTGCTGCCTGTCGTCGTGATCTTCATGGGTTGGCCCGCCGGGATGTCGCTGGCATCGGAGGGGCGCGCCTCCGGCGGCAGCGCGGCCGCACCAGGCCAATCACGCAAGGCGCTGCTCGCCAACGCGGCGTTCTGGACCATGGTGCTGCCGATCGCGATCGCGGTTCTGGCGCAGATGGGGTTCATCGTTCACCAGGTGAGCTTTCTCGAACCGCTGATCGGCCGCTCCGCCGCGGGGCTTGCGGTCACCGTCATGGCGGCGATGGCGGTGGTCGGCCGCCTGTCGCTCGGCCTGTTCGTCGACCGGCTCGATCCGCGTCTGGCCTGCGCGGCCTCGATGACGAGCCAGTCGGCGGCGCTGTTCGTTCTCCTGCAGAGCACGAACCCGACGGTGCTGCTGCTGTGTTGCGCCGTGTACGGCTTCTCGATCGGCAACATGATCACGTTCCCGCCCCTGATCATCCAGCGCGAGATCGGCGCCAGCGCCTTCGCCGCCGCGATGGGACTGGGCACCTCGATCAGCGGAATCGTCAGCGCCTTCGGTCCGGGCATCGTCGGCCTGGTGCGGAGTTTCACCGGCAGCTACACCACGGCATTCGCGATGTGCGTCGTGCTGGATCTCGTGGCGGCGTGCATGGTGCTGTGGCGGCCGGGGAGAAGAGCCAAGGTCGTGGCCTCGTAGCCCGGATGGAGTGCAGCGCAATCCGGGATTCGTGCCATGAGCGAGGATGGCCCCGGATTGCGCTGCGCTCCATCCGGCTGCAGGGCTTTCCTACCCCAACAACACCGCATCCGCCGCCGCGACCGATTCCGCGCTCTCCGTCACCGTGCGCTCGAGCGCGCCCGCCTGCACACTGATATTCTCGGCGAAGAACCGCGCGAGCGAGACGTAGCGCGCAGCGTCCGTGTTGCCGTCGGCCTTGGCGGCGAGCGCCTCGGAGGCGAGCAGGCAGCCGCCGAGCGTTGAGCCGAACTGCTGCAAATAGGGCGTCGCACCGGCGAGTGCCTCGTTCGGCGCGGAGGTTACACGCTCCAGCAGCCATTTGCTGCTGCGCGTCAGCGCCTCGAGCGCCTCGCGCAACTTCGCACCCGTGGTGCCGAAGGCGGGGTCGTTGGAGGCCTCGACCTGCTTGACGGTGGCCGCGAGCTCGTCGAGCAGCGCCCACACCGAGGCGCCGCCATTGGCCGCGAGCTTGCGCGTGACGAGGTCGATGGCCTGGATGCCGTTGGTGCCCTCGTAGATCGCGGTGATGCGGGCATCGCGATAGTGCTGCGCGGCGCCGGTCTCCTCGATGAAGCCCATGCCGCCATGGATCTGCACGCCGAGATAGGCGACCTCGTTGCCGATATCGGTGGAATAGCCCTTTGCCATCGGCGTCAGCAGCGCCGCGCGCGCGGCGGCATCGGCCCGCACCTTCGGATCCTTGGCGCGCGTCGAGACGTCGATCGCGACCGCGGTCGCGTAGCAGATGGTGCGCGCGGCCGCGGTTTGCGCCCGCATCCGCATCAGCATGCGCTTGACATCAGGATGGACGAAGATCGCGTCCGAGCCGTCGCCCTTCTTGCCGACGGCGCGGCCCTGCTTGCGCTCCTGCGCGTACGCCAGCGCCTGCTGATAGGCGCGATCGGCGACGCCGACGCCCTCGAGGCCGACGCCGAGACGGGCCTGGTTCATCATCGTGAACATGCAGCGCATGCCCTGGTTTTCTTCGCCGATCAAAAAGCCGATCGCGCCGCCATGATCGCCCATGGTCATTGTGCAGGTCGGGGAGGCATGCATGCCGAGCTTGTGCTCGACGCCGCTGGCGAAGATGTCGTTGCGCGCGCCGAGCGAGCCGTCGGCATTCACCATGAACTTCGGCACCAGGAACAGCGAGATCCCCTTGGTGCCGGCGGGCGCGTCCGGCAGGCGCGCCAGCACGAAATGCACGATGTTGTCGGTCATGTCGTGCTCGCCATAGGTGATGAAGATCTTCGTCCCCTTGATGCGATAGGTGCCGTCGGCCTGCTTCTCGGCGCGGGTGCGCAGCGCGCCGACGTCGGAGCCGGCCTGCGGCTCGGTGAGCTGCATCGTGCCGGTCCATTCGCCGGAGACTAGCTTTTCGAGATAGATCTTCTTGAGCTCGTCACTGCCATGGGCGTCCAGCGCCTCGATCGCCGAGGCCGTCAGCAGCGGGCAGAGGCCGAAGGCGACGTTGGCCGCGCTCCAGATCTCGGTGCAGGCGGCGTTGATCGCGATCGGCAGGCCCTGGCCGCCGAAATCTTCGGGGCCGGCCACCGCGTTCCAGCCGCCTTCGGTCCAGCGCTTGTAGGCGTCCGGCCAGCCCGGCGCGGTCGTGACCTTGCCGTCGTCGAGCTTGATGCCGTGCTCGTCGCCGACCTTGTTGAGCGGGGCCAGCACGTCGGACGCGAACTTGCCGGCTTCCTCCAGCACGGCGGCGGCGATATCCATGTCGAAATCGCCGTAATGACCGGCCTCCACGGCGGCCTTCAGGCCCGCGCCGTGATTGAGCGACAGCAGCATGTCATTGATCGGCGCGCGGTAGGTCATGGCTCACTCCCGTGGACATCATTGGCGCCGTATTCTCATGAAACGGGGGAGGTCTCAATGGGCGCGATACGGGACCGCATCGGGCGTGTGCCGGCCCATGATTAAGGTCTGGTACGGCCCCGGCCCTGCGATCCCAGGTATTTTGCCCCTCCAGATGGTTGAAATGGCGCTGCTCTCCCTATAGACCGGCTGCGACCAGCGGGAATCTGCGGTAGCCAGTTCTTCCGCCCCGTTCCCTGGTCCCTGATGGGGCGTAGCCAAGCGGTAAGGCAGCGGATTTTGATTCCGCCATTCGGAGGTTCGATCCCTCCCGCCCCAGCCACGCATTCCAGCGTTCTGCCAGGCCTCCCAAGAGACCCCGGAAAGGGCCTGAAATTCGGCTTTTCGCGCAATGCCTGCGGTCTCCAGGCTCCCGCAGTGCCGAAATTGAGCTGGAAATCCGAGAAAGTCTCCGGCCGTTTGCGCCAATATTCCCGTTTTGCGGAGACAATCTGCGGAGATAAGTTCGATCATGACTGTTGCCCGAAGCAGGCAGTTGAGCTTGCCAACCTGGGGTTGCTAATGACGTCGTTATCTCGGTATACGTCGCTTTAATCTAGTAGGTTGGTTCTACAGGCATTGGCTGGCTGTGATGGCAAATGGGGGTGTGAAGCCCACCAAATCGATGAGCCTATCTGTGAGGCTACTTCGGATCGGGCGGACGATCGACGAATCACTACGAGATGATCACGAGCTCGAAGAACGGCCGTCTGAGGCTGGAAGACTTTTTGTAGGCCAAGCTCCAGCACTGCCGCCGACCTGGATCGACTTTGTCAGTAGCTTCGCGGCAGGCGGCCTTGGGCGACGCCTCGTAAATCAAAGTTGTGCCGCGGTCCTGTTCTTGGAAGTCGTTCCTGATGATAAGAGTTCAACCACCCGAATTATGGCTCTGACCTTTGGGACCGCGCATCATTCGCTTGATCCGGATGCGTTTGAGAGAAACTTTGGTCTGAAGGTCGTGCTCAACTCCGTAGCTCGGTCGAATTTGCGGAGCTTGGACATCGCGACGCTCGATGCCACTACCTTTCAGAAGCGCATTCAGGCCAGTCGGGATGCTGATTTTCAGGGATTTGGCGTCGACGTTGACCGCGACCTTCTAAGGTTGGCTGCAGGATCACCCAAGGACAATTCATTCGCGAAATCCCTCGCGGGCAGAGACGCTCTAACTTTGCACACAAAGACATCACCCGACGACGTAATTGAAAAGTGCAGGACCGCACTCAAGCTGTATCATGCTACGGACTACAAGAAGGATTTCGGGTTCATCGACTTTGTAACACCCGTCCGGCAGCAATTTCTGCTTGAGCAACTGGATGCCGCAGCTTTCGACGAATTGCGGCTGTTGGTGACGGGGGGTATGTCGGACCTCCATATCGCGTTGCCGGATATATTGAGCCCTGAAGAGGCTGTCGAGGTCGGTTATTTTGGAGTCGGGCTAAAGTCGGGACGAAAACAAGCCTACATGCAAATTGCGATTGAAGATTATGTTGAGGAACTCAAGGCAGGTCAGATCGATGACATTGCAGATATGGCCCAGCTTCGCGCGAGCCATGAGGTGCGCGTTATTGCTGACGGCGAGGGAGACAAAAAGCACAAGCGCAAATTATACGATTGTTTCGTTTATGAACTGACGCACAAAGGTGAGACCTACGTGCTCTTTGCCGGCGATTGGTTCGTGGTCGATAAGACGTTTTATGCTGCCGTCGAAGCAGATTTCCTGAAGCTCCTAGCAAAAAAAGTGTTTGTGCCCTCCACAAAATGCAAGAATGAACGTGATTTCATAGCGGAGCTCGATACTCACAAGGACTTACTCAATCTTGATCAAGTAAAGCTGTCGCCGGCGGGAGCGCCTGGCGCAAATCTCGAACCATGCGATTTTCTTTCGAGAGCTAGACAGTTCATTCATCTTAAGGATGGCCATGGGTCAGCCCCAATAAGTCATCTCTGGAACCAAGGCGTTGTGTCCGCCGAAAGCTTCATTCGTGATGAGAAATTTCGAACAGATCTCCGCAAGGAAGTGAAGAAGCGCCAGACGCGATCTAAAAAAGCAGGATTTGATGCCATTCTGCCGGACGGTCGCTCAAAACCAATTCCTGCTGAATACACTGTGGTTTTTGGAATCATGCGGGATCGATACAAGAGATCAGGAACTATAAGTCTACCGTTCTTCAGCAAAGTCAGCCTACGATCAATCGCCGACCGTATTCAGCTCATGGGGTTTCCAGTAGAAGTTCACCTCGTCGAACGGGCTTAGGCGGTGTCCTTGATGAATCGGTAGGCATCCTATCGATTGTCGTAGGCGTCGCCCGTTAGGACCAGAGCCGAAATCGTCGGCATAGATGACATCACGCGTTCGAGATCGGCGGTATACCTCCTTGGTTCGGCATAAGGGATAGCGACGCTCGAGAGATAGTCTGCCGAATGCATTTTCATCTCGAAGCACGCCAAAGCGCTCCCGACGGTCATCAGCTTGCTAGCCAAGGGCGTTATGACAAATCTGCAAGTTCCCAATGCGCCCATGGTTTTCCGGAAGCGTCTCATCGCTCCGAGGAGTTGGCGGTATACTTCGAATGGATGCGACTCGTTGACCAGCATGATGTTGCTGGTAGGCGTTTCTCGTCGTCCAAAGAGGATGCCGTCATACTCGACCAGAAGTCTATCTCCTCGACGTGGATTGCGAGACGGATGAGGCAAGACAGGACAAATTTCAGCCCATGCAGGTATTACCTCTTCAACCTTGCTAAGTTGACCCAAACGATCTTCGCCAAGCATTGGAAACCACACTAGAGGATCGTCTCTTTGCGCCTCGGATTGAAGTGCTTCTGAATAGCTCGGCACGAATGTGAGGTCGCCGCTGGGATCTTCCGAATGGATTTGGCTGTCGAGTATAGCGTCCTCCGCGGCGAGGACCTGAAGCGTGAGACCATTAGCGAACAACGACTTTCCTTCGGCGCCGCGCGGGACGATCCTCGCGAGCAAAGCCAGCATGATCGTCAGATAAGCCAGCCGCGGTAACGAACTTACATCCAGCACGACATCCGTGTGGTCGCCGATCGAGTGCACGATCTTGTCGGCGGCACGCTTCAACGAAATGGTCGAGCTTATGTCGTCCTCGCCATCGACCTCGCTTCCGATCCATACCTTCTTCGACGATCCGATATCAGCGAAAAGTTCTTGAATTTCTGCTTCGTTCCTTTCGGTCAAAGCGTTAAGTTCGTCCGACATCTGATAGTCAGAAAATCCAACCAGAAGCAACTCGGCTTTGTCGATCGTGCACTCCGATGCCTTCAGCCGTTCCACGTATCGAGAAAGAACGATCCCCGCCCGAATGTCGAACCCTCGGCCGGTTACGTAAAGCAACTTCACGCTCCGGCCTTCGGACTTCTTGTCCGCGAAGGTCTGATCCCACAATTCTTCGACCTCGCGCCCCCTTCGGAAGACGTATTGCTCCCAGATCACAGCAGCAACTCCAGGTTCGCGCCGCGAGAGGTCTGATTTCCCAATTCACACCATTCCGTCAGCGTTTGCAGCGTACAGTCCTGCCACCCTCCGAATTGGAGGGGTAGTCCGAAGTGGGCGCATAAGCTGCGGTTAAGATAGAACACCGTACCGGCCTCGCGTGATGTCGAATAGCTACTGTGCCGGGAGACCAATAAGTTCTCCGCTACGCATTCGGAAAGGACCTTTAGCAGGAGCGCTGCCTTTCCTCCCGTCTTTGCTGACTTCTGAAGTTTTGACAGCTCAGCCTCCGAGAGCCGAACGCCTGTCACCCCGGGCGCATAAGGAGCATTCGCTAGAAAAGTCCGCTCTCTGCAGAAGCCACCGATGGCCTCCAATAATCGTTTGGCTCGCGTCCCCTCGGTATGATTGCGCGAAATGAATTCCATGCGCGCGCTAACTACCTCGCGCAACCGCTTTTCCTGTTCGCGCGGAAGCAGATGGGGCTCTGCCCTCCGTCTCAGGACCTGCTTAGCCTTCATTCCGTCGTACAGAGCCGCCGCAAGCGTCAACAGTTCTTCGACGTTGAACGTCGACATTGACGTCAGCCTCTCGATTCCAAAGTAATACGGAACCTTCAGCTCGTGGTTCAGAAATATTTCGGCTGCGCCCTTCAGAGCGGAGCTATCTCTTTCCTCAAGCTCGTCGGTGGTTAGCGGAGTCAGTTCGAGCGAAAGCTGACGACTGGATAGATCTCGAGAGATGAGGATTCTGGTCGAATACAAATCAACCAGCGCATCCATGTTGATTAAGGTGGGATTGGTGGTCGCGTGCGCGATCCAGTCGACGTATCTGATACTCTCACGAATACGTTCTGCGTCACGCTCAAATTTGCGTCTGGCATCGCGATACGTCTCCGCCAGTTCCTGTCCGTTGAGATTTTCGGCGAGATATTGGTTGAATGACGTGCCTGGAACCGTCGTCTGCAGCCGGAAACGCCGATCGAGAATATTCTGAGCGAATGCCAAAAATTGGGTATTTCGTCCGTCCCCCCAAAGCTCCTCCAAAGAATAATCCTTTAGGTCGCGACCGTCGCGCGCGCCTTGCGAGAGAAAGTCGCTCGTAAAAGCAATACTTCTGCCTGCGATCCAAACGGGAACCGAGGGGCGCAGCACGACCATCTCGTCGATGAGAAGTGCTCGCTGCGCCTTACGAAGCTTGTGGACGTCGTCAATCATCAAAAGGCGAAGGGGGGCCACCTCTCTGCCAGAATATTTGAATTTGACCGATTGCAGCCAGAGCAGTGACTCAAACCTCACGTCGACCGGAATGCTAGACTCCTGGGAAGGCGAGACGGTGTCGAGTTGGCTGTAGATCTCGCGTTCCCGATTCTCCGCCCAATGGAGCATCTCCGAGGCGCTTCGTCGCAACGGAATTGATCGCAGGTTGTCGATGGCAGGATATTCAAGTTGAAGCGCGTCGAGGACGCTCTCGGGGGACGACCCCAGAAGGTCAATCAGGCTCCGGATGGTTCGCAGAACCACTCGGCAGTCGAGCAGCGCGCGGAATAGGCCTTCGCTGATCGACGATGCGCCCGGTGGGAGATCCGCATATCCGGCAGCGCAGGACAGCATCACTCCCAGTAGCTGCGGCCCTTGGCTGTCATCCAAGACCCCCCGATCGACGAGATGCGAATACGTTTCGGCCTGGATATGTCGCGCGTGCCAGAAAGCCCGCAGCGCGTTCGGCGTGAACGCACGAAGAATTGTGGTTTTCCCACCGCCCGGGGGACTCCGGAAAACATGTACGCCGCCATAGAAGCAGTCTTCATGCAATTTCTCGAGAATTTTCGGCGCGAAGAGTTGCACGAATTCCTGGTCGGAGGTCGTGCGCTCGGACATGCGTTCCAAAAATGGGTTCGCCCTGTAAGCCATTACGCCCCTCTATGTCGGCTTACGCGTGGGAAAAGTCCGAAGAACTCGTATTCTTCCGGGCCCCACAGAATGTAAACGGAATTGTTCGGCGTATTGTGTGAGAGCACCAAAGGGAGAGCACAATTTGCGAAACCAAGTTTCGCGTCGCTCGTGCCTCCTATTGCGATGTGCCGGTCGGAAGCCCGTCGATCATAATACCCGTCTTGGTTTACAAGTGATAGAGTCTCAGCATCGCCTGAGACCGAAAGCGACACATCCTTCTCGATAGGACAAAGCACGTGAAGCCGCAGGGGTCTTAGGCCGCGCTCGGAAGTGAAACGGTCTGACCAGTATTGTATATGGTCGATCGCCTGACGGGTCGCGACGTATAGGAGAAGATAAATTTCGTAGTAGTCTGGATTGACGAGGCCTCCATCTAGCACCATGTCGTAGATCTTCTTGATCTTTCCCTTGAACCTCCGCTCCTTTTCGTCGAAACGTATGTAGGTGTTGCCGCTGCCCGAGAAGTCGTCAACCAGCCAAACTAGGCTGAACCGCTCATCAGTTGTCGATGCAGAAAACGCGGACAGTGAATTCTTAAGTTCGGAAAGCATATCTTCCGCCTTGGCGTCTCCGAGTTCGTAAGCCTGCCAAATCTGTTCATTTCCGATGGCGCCGTTGCTTGCTCGGCGTAGCTCGTTCGTATGAGCTCCGTCACTCAAGCCTAGATACAGTGACTTCAGGCGCAGCTGGTGAAATCTGGGGTGCTTCTCCAATTTTGCGACCCGGTAAGGAGCTATACCGGTCTCCTCCGCCAGTAGACGGAGCCTTTCCTGAACTATGACGTCGGGGTAGGCGAGGGATACCAGGTGAGAAATTTCCTGTTCCGAAATGAATATAAGGCGATCTCTAACTAGAGAGAGCGCAGCGCTTCGATGCTTCGCCTCGAATTGGTCGAGCCAGAGCGCAAGGCTCTCCACGAACCGCTTCCCGGGGCCGTACCGCTGATAGCTGTTATATTTGTAGTCTGCGAGAAGTTGCAGCGGCGTGACATTTTCGCGAACTGCATCCTCTTCCTTCCATTGCATGACTTTCGCCAAGAGTTCTTGAGCGTTGATGTCTTTCATGTCGGCTCCGAAGCAAGAGCCAGAGTAAAGGTGCCGTCGCTCTGGATCGACAGACGCTCAAGGTACCATATTGTCGCATCGACCTCTCTTTTATGTCTTGGCGCCAGCTTCCAGCCGCGATCCAGCTGTCTTGATGGTAGATCTACGCTGAGGGAGAAACGGTGTCGTAGAAGCGAGGAGTCGTTGCCGGGCCACGCTCCGAGGTCGCCCATCGTCAGCACCGCGTAAGGATCGATCTTCTCGTCCTTCACTATCTGCGCGACGAGGTGAGATTTACTTACTCCTCGGGAGAGTACATCCACCGAGTGTTTGCTCCTCACGATGGTGCTCGTCTCCAATCCGGCCTGTCGGAATGCGTCCGCGATCACGAACCACATGCTTTCGGTGCTGACGCCGTTGTTGAATCGTACACTAAGCTGATATGGGGCGTTTGCCTTGACCGTTGAGATAGGCACACCGTACGACTGCAGTTCCCATATTATTCGGCGGGCGTGAATGAGAAATTCGCTAAGGTCCGCAGGGGCATCGAGCGTCTCGCCAATCCGTCCGATCCACCCACTATTGTACAGGCCAAGGCGGAATCGGGGCCAATAACAGTGAGCGATGCGGTCACGTAGATGATCGGCGACGGAGCCCCCTCTACCAGAAGCGATGCCGATCACGATGCCAGCTTGAGCAAGCCTGGTAAGTTGTTCGATGATAGAGGTCGGAGGTGGTAGATCTAAGGCGTTCGAGCTGCATAGCGTGCCGTCGTAGTCAAAGACGATCGCGCGAAATGTGCGAGATGTGAATTCCTGTTCGACGGTTTCGAGCGCTCGGCGAATTCTCCCGCTTTTGCGAGGGGAAGGCCAGTGCGCTCCTAGCACCTCATACTTGGCATGCTCCCCTCTGATTGCGTCGTCTAGAGGTGGTGGTATCAGCGATGCAAGATCCGCATAATAAAGCTCTCGTCCGAACTCCGACACCTTCGGCTTCGCAATATTCTTACCCGCGGCGTTCGCGATTTCCGACACGAGATGCATTTCTGCAATTAATCCCGTGAGGAGGTCTCTGGGTCTCGCTCCCTCGAGCGGAATACAGAATTTAGGGACCTCGGGTGGCACCTGTGGATGCATATTCTCCCAAAGCTGGCGCACGTCTGGTTCGATCAGCCCGAGCAACGCGACGTCTGATGAACGCTCCGTCAGCCATAAGTGGCGGCCGTGGGCAAAGGAACGGAAATCGGCGAGCTGCGTGAACAATAATGCTGCTTCCGAGAAACGGGATTCGAGATCTTCGGCCACTGGCCGCAAGTTAGGTGAGAAGACGACAATCAGATTTCCGCGTTGCGCAGCGGCGCTGGCGAATTCCTCAGAGGTCGCAAGCCACTCGCTCAGTGGCAGTCCATCCATCATAATATCGGAAACTTTGAAGGTTTCCTTTGCGCCGCCACGATCGAGTTCGCCGTATGCTCGCGCGATCAGAGCGGAATCGAAGATGAGGCTGTTCGTCGCGAGATAGCCATCCTTCTTCTCCAGCTCGAATACATGCAAACTCACGTCGTTTTGGTCGCGGATGCGCGAGGAGAGTTCGCTATCCGCGCGGTTGGTTATGACGTGGACTGCTCTGGAGCTGTTCTCCCGTGCTCGCTGCAGAGCTTCGAGAATATCAGGGTTTTTCCCTTCGGCTGAGATAATGAATATCGGGCTTGTAACAGCCAGGGTGGGATTGCAGATGAGCTCCAACGGCGTGATCGCCCGCGATACTCGTCCAGTATAGGCCTCGTGCAAACTGCAAAGTAGTGAAGCGACTGTGTAAGAGCCTCCCGACCCGATCGCGATGATGCTGGCTTCGCTCGCTCCAACGATCGCGGCTTTTAGGCCCGTAATGTCTGCAGCCGACGCCATCTCAACGGTCTGTGCGATTTGAGACAGTTCGTCCTCGTAAGGCGTCATCGGCGGCGCCCCTTTTTGGCGGTAGCCTTTGGCTTGGCCCGGCGTGCCTGGGTCTGGAGGGGCTGGTTGTGTTGGCGTAACTCGGTCCGCAATTCCATTAACATCTGTCCAAGCATGTTTTCGCCGCGCCCTTGGACTTCGCCCCAAAGCCGGTTGACCGCGTTGTTGACCGTCCCCACTTCGACCAGTCGGGCTTCGCCGGTCGACAACAGCAATTCGGCGAGGTCAGGGTGCTGCGTAAACTTTGCTCGAAGGACGGCGCGCATCCGATCGAACTTCACACTAGCCCAATCGGGAACCACGTCCCACGTGTACAGGCCGTGAGCAGCCATCGCTGCCAAAGCGGGCGTGGGTGCGGCCAATATCCACTGCCGTACAGCGGGTTTGAGAGCTTTGCCGGCCTGGTACGCATGCTCGGAGGTCGGATATTGTGTGCCCTCGAACTCGATTGATCGCTTGAAGAGATTGCTGAAAGCTCCGAAGGGCTTCTCGTTCGCCCGGTAGAAACCTATCGTTTGCGGTTCTGAAGACGCTTCCGGCGCTTGCTTTTTCGGCTTCGATTTATGCTTCACGTAGAGGATCCTGTTACTTTGACTTCAGCAGCTTGGACCATCTCGAGCCCGGCGGGGAATGATAGACGAGTCTGATCCCTTCACGAGTCGGGATGCTTTGATTCTCCACAACGCTCGCTCCTGAAACATCCATCGTCATTCTGGCGAATGGACCAGGGGGCTACTTTACCGTGGCTGATCGCTTGATGATTTTTAAGCTGTCGAATGAGGCGGATAAGGTGTCTAAATACCGTTGCTTGATGTTGCCCGCTACACCCAATTGGCGTGCTGGCGAATTTTACCCACAAGCATGCATAGGCTCGATGGTGCCGCGGCAGCTTCTTCGGGTAGTTGGCGCCCGCCGGTTTGAGATCCTGGCTATAAAACCTTTCGGCAATATCAGGCTGTGGTTGTTCGATCCGAAGTCATCGGTCATGCCTTTGCCACCGGTACAAGTCTGCAGGTCTCAAGCCTCAGGAAGTCGGCCTGACAAGCTTTGGTCTAAACCTTGTCGACGGGATCAACTATTCCATAACCCTCGATCGGCGAAGCCTGTCCTATCAACTCCAGCCTCTAGCCTGCGACACGCATGTTAAGCGTTTGCCTGTATTCGACGGCCTCAGCGGTTTCCCGGAATTCCAAGAGCTCGCCTGCCAACTCAGCCAGGAGTGCTTTAACCACGGCTGGCCGGGCGCGGAAGAATTCGCGTCGGTGATTTACGGCATTCACTCTAAAGTGGCTGAGGCGCTCGTGCATAGAGGTCTCGATACTTACCGCGTCATTCGAGAAGAAGAGCGCAGGGACGTCGAAGTTGAACGGAACGGACGCATCACTCAGCTCTCGTATTCGCTCCATTGGATCAAGCCTACGCGTCATTCCGACCTTGACCATTTCTTCGCCAAAAGAGCCGATGTTCGAAATGACGTAGACGTAACCGGCCCTCGTATTGGCGGCTCGTGCTTCAACACTCTCGATCGCGTTGTTTACTTCAGCAATCTGCACCCGCAGCCGCTGCATCGCCTCCTGATCGCCCTTGGCCTCGAGCGCCTGAAATGCATTCTCGTAGTGAAGTCTCTCCTTCTCCAGTTTGGCTTTCTCCCGGGCAATTTCCTGTTGAGCTTTGCGTTCCTCGCGCATGCGTTCGCGCTGTTGCCGTTCCTCCTCTTTCTCTTCTGATTGCTTTTGAAGAAAGTCGGCCGTTAGACGCAGCTCATCGACACGCAACTGAAAGTATGCCGGGGAGACCTGCAGCTGCATCGTCTTGCCAAGCTTGCGGATCGTCTCCTCAACCTTGGCCAAGCGCTCAATCGCGCTGTCGAGCTTATAGGGCTTGAGGGTGCGAACCAGATTGTCGGCTTCGGCATTGAAGGCTCTCAGCATAAGCTTAGAGGCTTCACGGACCATCTTCTCACCTTCGGCATCGGAGCCGTTTACTTGCCAATTCGTGCTTGCTAAAATCGCCCCGCCGTCCTTTTTGACAGCTGACTTGATGGCATCTTCTAGTCGCTCGAGGGCCGCCTGATACGCCACGGCGTCGGTCAGCGGGTGATTGTACTCGTAGACGCCAACTTCCTGAAGAAGTGCAATCTCTCTTGTCTCGACAATATCGCGGCGCGCTTGCGCGAGTTCAGCTGCAATCGCGCGCTTCTCCGCCTCAGCGTGGGCACGCTCCTGGTTGATTTGCGCAGCTAAGTTCGCGACCTCGACTTCAAGGTGCTTCCGGCGGGCTTCGATCTCTAACAGGGAAACCCCTCCGATCTGCTCTAGCTGCCTCACCGCTTCTTCGTAGCGATCGGTAATCTGCGTAACGTAATCGCTCAACTCTCTGCAGCGCAGCAAAGCCTCATTACGCTCCTGCTCCAATTGCTCATTTTCCGTGATGAGCCTTTCAGCGTATTTGCGCGCTCCGAAAAATGGAATGGCAGAGCGTTCGCTGTTCTTGAGGTTTGACATGGGATTGTCCTAGCTCGAAACCTCCGAAGTGTAGGGTAAACGCATTAATCCTCGGTTGTAACCAAAGATTGAGGACGCATCGACGCGGTCGATGCTTAAAGCTTGCCTAACGGCAGCGCAGTGCGGCCAAATATAGGCCGAGCGCGGCCATTGGCCGAATTCTTTCATAACGACTCAAGCGAATGAAGCTGGTTGGTTCAATTGCGGCCGGTAGATCAAGCCGCGTTGGCCTCGGATTCGGCGATGCGCTGGAATTCAAACAGCAACTCTTGAAAATGCTTGGCGAGATAGCCGACCACCCGGCCGTTGCGCAGCAGCTTTGAGACATAGCCGACCGCGAGCACCAGATCGAGATGGTCGGTCCCATAGGTCTGTTCGGCGACCTTGAATTCGCGGGCGAGGGAGGCCGATTCCCGTTCCATCAAGGACAATTGCTCATCTGACAGGCCTTTGGGGGTGCGCGGGCTGTAACCGGCCGCGAGCTGATTGCGTGGTGTCGCCGCCACCAGCGAGCGCACGTAGCTGTTGGAAAAGTTGTTCATCGCGATCATCAGCTCGGCGGCTTCGATTTGCCTCAAGGGCGCTAGCTTGCGCAGCTCTGAGAAAGAGTTGAGCGTCAGGTGCTTCTCCTTGAGCAAGTCGACCGCCTCCGCGCAGATGCCGTCGAGCAGTTTGCGGCGGCGACGGATGCTTGCGACGTCAACGTTGAGCGCCTTGGCAATCCTCGCTTCCGACACCCCGTTCTCGATCGCCTTCAAGATCATGCGGTGCTCTTGAATGATCGCGATCCGGTTGACGCGCTTGTTGTAGGTGAAGGCCTCATCTTCGGTCGAGACCAGGCACTCGACCTCTATGAGACCTCGGTCGCGCAGGACCTCGAGGCGCAAATGGCCGTCCAGAAGCAGGAATCTACCTTGGCTATCGCGGCTGCGCGCTACCACAGGCGGCTCGACCAGCCCAATCTCGGCCACGGAGGCTGCGATCTGCCGGTACTTTGGCGAGCGTTTTACTTCATCGGACACGAGCTTTAGGGGCTGGATGTCGGCCAGGCGAACCGTGGCTGTCCGTTCCTCAAAGCCCATGCGCACCGAAATGTGGGGACGGCGTGCCATGGTTTAAGCCTGCCCGTGCAGCCGCAGCGCCAAATTCTTTGGCAATGTATCGAGCTTCTCGTCTTCCAAGATCAATAAGAATTCCGGCTCGACCAAGAGCTTGCGCAAGGCTTCCAGGATGAAGACCAGACGAGATTTGGTGTTGTTGGACTTGCGGATCAAGACTCGCTTGCGATCGACGTCTTGACGGTAGGCCCGCAAAAGGGCGTTCGAGCTCATCGGGGCACCTTCGGCCCGACGTGGCCCGGTCTTATAACCCTTGCCGCGGCGTCGTCGTTGCTCAATCAATTTTTTGGCCGCCAAGAGTCGTTGGCCTCTTAAGAGCTTTTCTTCATAGGCCTGCTGCAGCACGGACTGAATGTCGGCATCTTGCGCCTGTGATATCAGGACAGCGATGCTGACCGGCATCTGTCCGGCCTCAACGGCGCGCAACAGGCGATGCTCGCCGCTTTCCAACAGGCTGCTGACGCCCTTGACGTACTCGATGCTGAGCCCGGTCTTGCGAGCGATGTCGTCGAACTCATAGCCGCGCCCGCGTAGCCCCTCGATATCATGCAGCAGGTCGATGGCGCGGTGCTGCCGCCGGGCGCAGTTTTCGACCAAGCTCATGATGGCGCTGTCTTCATTTGTGGCGTCGACCACGACGGCCGGTATCTCACGCTGCCCTAGGGCTTGATAGGCCTCCAGGCGCCCCTGGCCACAAACCAGATCGTAACGAGGTTCACCCTCGTAGGCCTTCCGCTTGACCGTGATCGGTCGCTTCAAGCCGAGCTCGGCGACGCTGGTGACGATCTCCTTGAAAACCCGGCGATTGCGTGCCCGCGGATTGACCACATCGATGGCTCCGACCGGAATGATCTCAATGCATTGGGCCGATCCCATAGCAGACCTCCATAAGTTGCGAGCGAGCTGCAAGTTCAAACAGCATATCCAGCGTGTCGAAACGATAGGCATCGAGCGCCAGGCCGTTGTGTTCAGCGAGAGCAACCTGTTCTGCTTCCATCTCAAAGCGTGGCAAAAGGTAATAGTCGAGCACAGCGCTGTTCATCTGGTTCATCCGAATCGCCACGGTGATGTCCGGCCGCAGGCCCGCGTCAAAGCGGATCTTCCAGCGATAAGAGCCGGCAGCAGTCTCCTGCGACCGAACTAGACAGAGGGACGCGCTGAATTCGTCATTGACTGTGAGGAGGTCAGTTTCCGTATCCTGACGAACCGATCCCCCGATCTCCTCGATGCCGCGTACCGTTGCTGCAATGAAGTCCGGATACATGCGGCGCAGGGCCCGATTGATCTCGATATAGCGATAGTCCCTGTCCGGGCTGAAGCCGATGAGTTCGTAGGCGCGGATCAGGCTGCCGAAGCGCGAACGATAGGCACTGCTCGACGGTCCGACCTCGAGTTCATCGATGATAACGCCGGATAGATAGCCGTGCTGCTCCAGGAGGCCGCGGAGCACGTCGAGGAGCTCTTCATCGGAATAGCGCTTCGAGCGATCTGAAATGATCGTTTGCGCGGATCTGAATGTGTCTTCATCGACAACGGGCTCGAAAGCCTGATCGTGACGGATCCAGCGCTCGGGGGGATTGTAGACCCGCCGGCCCTTGAGTTTGCAAGAGCATCTGTTCCAGACATTGTTGCCGATGTACTTTTCGTTAATGAGGATTTGGTGGACGGTGGCTCTTGTCCAAGAGCGGCCAAGATCGGTCGTAATGGCTTTGGCGTTGAGGCAATCTGCGATCTCGCGCTCGCTCTTGCCTTGAGCAACGAACGCATCGTAGATGAAGCGGATCGTTTCGATCTCTTGCTCGGGGCCTGGGACGAGCACAATCCGATCCGTTTGGATGCTTTTGTGCTCACCGCGAACCAACTCGGCTTTGGCCAGGCCATTTTGATCAATCAGTTGCCGTCTTAGCCCGTATCCCGCCGGCCCTCCCTGGCGATAGCCCAGCTCGATCAGCCGCCGCTGTCCCGCAAAAACCTTCACCGAGAGTTCTCGGCTGTACTCACCCGCCATCGCGCGCTTAACGCCTTTGACGATGGTCGAGACCGGGCTGCCGTCATTCTCAAATTGCTCCGCGCAGTATCGAACCGAGATGCCCGCCCGCTTGCAAATGTACTCGTAATAAGCGCTTTCATCGGCGTCTTGGAAGCGGCCCCAGCGACTGACGTCGTATACGAGAATTGTTGAGAACTCGGCCGAGCCGTTTTGAACATCTTCGATAAGTCGCTTGAGAGCCTGCCGGTCGTCCAGATTGAGGCCGCTCTTGCCACTGTCCTCATAGGTCTTTTCGATCCGAAATCCGTGACGAGCAGCGTAATCGCGAATGGCTTGTGACTGATTGGCCGTTGAGTATTGTTGATGATCCGTCGACATCCGCACGTACTCGGCCGCGGCCTTGGCGAGCTGGCTGCCCGATTCAGCGCCTGAATGAGACGTGCCCTGCAGCATCGTCGCCCCACTAGCGTCAAGAATGCATGATCGTGTATTTGAAACTATAACGTAGCTCGGGGGGAAACATGTTTCCGAAAACGGGCAAGAAGTTTCCTAACGCCGGTAAGCAATCGCCGACTTACGCGAGCTTGATCGCCGATATTCTGAGATCCGAACTCGGAAATAGCCATCAAGCCCACAAGACGTTGATGCGGTGGACAGGGGCCAATGAAAGAACGGCAAAGAATTGGCTTTCCGGTTCGAATGGTCCGAGCGGCGAGCACTTATTGCTGCTCATGCGCAATTCCGATAGTGTCTTTGAGTTCGTCTTAAGGCTCTCGCAGCGGCCCGCCCTTCCATCGAATCAGAGGCTTGAGGAGGTGCGAAACAGCCTACGAAATACGGCTGACCTGCTCTCGGAAGTCATAGCACCTACAACTGATAATTCGTAGGTTCAATCGTCCAGGCCTAGCAGGGACGCAGACGGCAATCGTCAGCCGTTTCTAATTACCGCGGTCGTTGGCTAAGGAAGGATATCGCCGAAACTCCTCAAGTCGGCATGTGACACGTTCAAGCAGGTGACGCTGCGGACAATGTTAATAGCCGCCCCAACGCTTGATTAAGCTTTCGGGCCGGGACACCTTTGACAGCAACCTTTTCGTCATATCCTCAACGCAGCAATGGCAAGAGCAAGCATGATGAGGCTTCGTGAAGGTCAGTTTCAGTCGCAAAGGGTTTGACAGCGCGGCCGGCGGAGCGCCGTCGCCGATCATCGACGGCCGGCCTATCAGCCTACCGATTCCGACACGCCATCGTTCAGAGACGACTTATGACGATATCGGCCTGGGCGAAATCGTTGGCCGTGTAACGAAAGGAAAGCTTTCAGGTGCGGATCTCTGCCATCGTGATCCGATGTTCCAGGATGGACGGTGCGCATTCGGCCAAGTCGCTGTCGCCCAGTCGCACTTGGCTAATCATGCATTTGGTGTTGGCGACATTTTTCTCTTCTTTGGCCTATTCGCTGATCAAGACGGGGGCGAGCGCCATCATCGCATTTTTGGATATCTTCGCGTCTCAGAGACAATTTCCCTTGGGGCGGCGCCACCTTTTCCACATTGCCTGCACGGCTTTGAACATCGGCACCCTCATACGATAGGGACGTGGAACGACAACAATACGATTTACTTGGGTCGCGGTAACGTTGCTCGTAGAGCAACCCAGAACCTCCGTTTGTCGAAGGCTGGAGCTGTAGGATGTTGGAAGATACCGGACTGGCTTCCTGGGATCGGGCTGTCCTATCATTCGGACCCGGCACGGTGGGCTGTCGATGGAGAATTGAGATTGTGCGCTCGCGGGCAGGAGTTCGTCACCGACAGCATTGCCGGGAACAAAAAAGCATGTCGATGGGTCGATGACGTAGTCGCTGAAATCGACGGAAAATAATTCAATGCAAGCGCCTCGGGTTATTGTAGTTCTCTTGCGGCGACCGTCGAAGGCCGCCACCGAACGGCGAGATGATCCATTCTGGGAAATGGGCAGCTTTGGCTGTACCGGCTGCCACAGCCGCAATCTGATGAATCCGAAGCGAGCGATTGAGCTCAACGGCGCTCATCTTGCTTTCGTGCAGGGCGGGCCAACGGGCTTCAGGCTGGTCTACGTGACGCCAAAGATTTGGATGGAGCCCCTAGCAAATGGCTTTGAGGCTCGTTGGTCGTTGGGCCGGATGCCGCTCTCGTATCGATTCGCACCCCTGGTGATCGACAATCGAGACCACAGCGACATTCCGCTGCTCGCCCGAGAGAGCCGCGGCGGTTTGCGATCGACTCCGGTCGCTCGTTTTGCCAGCGCATTTCGCAGCCGACGCTTACCGGTTTCTAGTGAAGTTGGAGCGGCCATCATCGCGTGCTACCGAGAGTGGCAATCACGGGACCATATCGCTAAGACCTATGTTGACGCCATGCCGTATCCACCGGCGATCGTCGAGCACAATCGGGAAAAGCGCTACCAGGCAATAAGAAAGTCCCGCCGCGTGATGGTTGGCTGTCGCGCCAGACGAGCAAAGCAGCTTAAAGCGTGCGTGTCGCAAGGCCCTTGATAGTCGAGCGTCAAAAATCGAGGAATTGAAGTTGCTTTCGCCAAGAGAGCGGCAATGGCTTGGGAATTTGCTTTAGCCGCAAGGTGAGATCATTCTCAAGCGCAGATTGGATCAGGCTAGGCGCCAGAAAAGCGAGCTGTAGGCCCTGTCGCACGACTTTGGGATGAAGATCGGCTGCTGCGGAAAGCTCGTCGAGGGAGCTATGCTCTCCAGTGGTGAGCGCATTTAGCCAAACGTGAGCCCGACCAATTGATTTGAGAAGCTTTTCATCGGTCTTCGAGCTGGTCAACGCCGCGCCGAGGTGGACCGCGCTCCCAACATTCGGAGTCCAGGCAATTTCGATTGGACCACTATGGCGGTGACTGTCACCCAGTTCGACGACAATCCGGCCGTGGGAGAGGACGATGCGCTCGATCGCCTGCAGGGCGTTCTCTTTTGATGTTTGCAGAGCACTTTCCAATGAGTTCGCCACAAGAGCCTCGATCTCAGGCGCCGAAATGCGCTTTACGGATCCACATTCGTGATGACGCCCTCGCAAGGCTCTGCTGATATAGAAGCGGTACCTCACCCCGTTCTTGCTCGAAAAGCTGGGGCCCATCCGATTACCCTTATCGTCGTAAAGCTTTCCGGTAAGAGGTGCGTTTCCGGAAGAGTATTTTGTGCCTCGCCGAGCACTGTTGATCCTCAGAAGTTCCTGAACTTTGTTGAAGGTTGCGCGATTGACGATCGCTTCATGTTCGCCCTTGAACCATTTGCCGTCGTAATGGATCTCACCGATGTAAATGCGGTTCTTTAGGAAATGGGCGACGGGCCCATAAGTGAAGCGGATACCTCCGTTGTATTTCGGGGCGCGCGTCTCGCGCCGCTTGGTCACGATGCCCCTGCGGTCCAGTTCGGTCACCAGTTTGCCGAAGGACTTTTCCTGAAGATAGAGCCTAAAGATCGTACGAACGGTCTCTGCTTCTGTCTTGTTCGGGATGAGCTTTCTGTTTCGGGCGTCATAGCCGAGAGGGACGGTGCCGCCAGTCCACTTGCCCTTCTTCCGAGAAGCGGCGATCTTGTCTTTGACCCGCTCCGAGGCAAGTTCGCGCTCGAACTGAGCAAAGGAGAGAAGGATGTTGAGGGTCAGCCTCCCCATTGAGGTGGTGGTGTTGAACTGCTGCGTCACCGCAACAAACGAGATGGAACGGGCGTCAAAGGCCTCGACCAGTTTGGCGAAATCTCCCAGCGATCGGGTGAGGCGATCGATCTTGTAGACGACGACCACATCAACCCGGTTGGCTTCGATATCGGCGAGCAGCCGTTTCAGGGCAGGGCGGTCCAGATTGCCGCCGGAATACGCGGGATCATTGTATTGCTGCGACAGGACCTTCCAGCCCAGGGAGGCCTGGCTCTTGATATAGGCCTCGCAGGCCTCCCGTTGCGCGTCGAGGGAGTTGAACTCCTGGTCCAGGCCGTGCTCGGTTGATTTGCGGGTGTAGATAGCGCAGCGGAGCGTTTTGGGTCCTTCAACCGGCATGGCCGCTATCCCGGTTTCCGGCCTTCGAGGACCTCAGGCCGAAGAAGCGGGGACCGTTCCACTTGGTCCCCGTGATCTTTGTTGCGATCTCTGAAAGGCTCGGAAACGTTTGTCCGTCGTATGCAAAACCGTCCTTCATCACCGTGACCCGATAGGTCCGGCGATTCCATGTCCGGACCAGTTCGGATCCAGGCTTGATGCGGCGAGGCAGCTCGAGCCGGCCGTTCGAGCCGGACGCTGCCGCCTTCACAAGGTGGTTCAGGAGCCTGCGGGTTGCTTTGTCCAGGCCTCCGTAGGCCTGCTCCTGAATCCGATAGGCGATACGGCGTCGAAGCAGATCTGGGCCGAATGCCTTAGGTGCCTCCACCTGGAACAGCTCGCGGTAGCGCTGCCGCAATTGGACAATAGGCATGGCGGGCAGGCGGTCGAGTTCGGCTTCGACGGCAGGGTTGGCGTCGGGGATTGCCAGACTCGCTGCACTCATGTCGCACCATCGCGCTTTGCGACCCGGTAGACGCGTACCTTGTCCGTCTTCTCGGACAGCAGCGTGAGGCCCAGCCGCTTCTTGATGACACCGGCGAGAAACCCCCGGACGGAGTGTGGCTGCCAATCGGTCGCTGCAACGATGGCGGCGATCGTTGTGCCACCCGCCTGACGGAGCAGGCGGAGGACCTTATCCTGTTTGGAGGAGGTGTCTTCCTGTCCACCGGACGCGACGCCTTTAGCGCCCTTTACGTTCTTCGATGGTGCCGCATGTCTCCTTTTGCGTGTCTGCGCCGGTCGTTTGGTTGTCTTGCGTCTGGATCTTGTCATCAGCTTCTCCTGCCTCAATGACAGCATCGCGTGCTGCCACTGAGACACGGCCCGCAAAGTGCGGGATCACAACCACAATGTCGAAGCTTACGTCCGGGAGATCCGGTTCATCAGACAGGCAGCATCATGCAGGCGACTGGTTTCATAGAGGAGTTGTTCGATTTCCATGGAGACCTCCACCCCTTGGGCAACGCTGCCGGCGGCGGCGCAGGCTTCGGCCGCACGCGCGATGCGCAAAGCCTCGGTCATGTTTCTAGCGATATGCTCAATGCAGATCCGAATGGCTTCATTCATAGTGGCAGTGTCTGCCATCGGCCCCTCCTTTAGGGCCGAGTACCGCTCCAATTGCGCACGAAGTCGAGCCGTTTGTGGAGCAATCTTGTGGCTCATTTGGACGGCACAGGATTACAAGATGCTCGAGGCCGGCAGGGGAATTGAGGAGACCATCCCGCGATGCACGGCCCTACGTTCGCGTACTTTTCCTCGGCGACTTGGCCGCCTTCTCCGACAAAAATTCCCGGAGGAGTTTCAACGGATCGGCGTCCATGGCGCGCACGATGCTGATGAACTCCACGACGTCAATCCGGCGCTCGCCACCTTCGTATTTGGCAACAAAGGACTGCGGCTTTCTGAGCTTTTTGGCCAGAGCTTGCTGGCGAATGCCCGCCTTTTGTCGCACTGCGACAAGCAGCGCGATCAGGCGGGCATATTCTGCGGATTTGAGAGATTTTTCCATGACCGCCGGGCTGGAGAATCGGCGGCAAGAAATCTGATCCTGACAACGGATTATCCCAAAAAAGGATAATATTAACTCTGAGCTGCGAGGCTGCTGCAGTATGGCAAACGGTCGGTGGACTTCCCGCGGCAAAGGAGCGTACTGGCCGGGCAAGGAGATCCAGCATGACCAAGCAGCTGACTGAAGCGACTGACGATTTCAATGTGACCTGGCATTCCCAGGACTCGAGCCTGCGCGAGCAGGCCTTGGGCCATATTTTCCTAGGCGAGTTACTGGCCGCGATGTGGCGCGCTAACCGGAGGGACGTCGAGGTCCTGAAGAGCGAAGTCGATCGGGGCGGTTATGATCTTGTGCTCGAGTCGAACGGGCTGGTCCGGCACGTCCAGCTCAAGTCCAGTTTTCGCGGCTCGAAGGTGCGATATGTCAACGTCGGCACCAGGCTGCTCGGCAAGCCCGGAGGATGCGTGATCTGGTTCGAACTCGATCCTGATAGTCTGGAGATCGAACGTTATTTGTGGCTGGGCGGCGAACCCGGTCAGGGGTTACCTGATCTGGGTTCTCGGGTCGCGCGCCACACCAGAGCAAACGCCATTGGGAAGAAGACCGAGCGTCCCCTGCATCGAGAGGTCGCCAAGTCGAAGTTTCAGCCAGTCGACTCGATCGACCGACTTATAGATTGTCTTTTCGGGTCGATGGCATCGTAACGACCCCGACTCCTTCCCATGCTAACGCTTCTTCCGTGCTGCTGAACCGCTCGGGTACGATTATCGGCCTGCCAACAAGCTCGGGATTGGTCAAGTCCAAGAATTCTCCGGAAGCTTCGGCGAGCCGAAGCATGTTGCCCATGGCGACTTCGTTCTTTTTCAACGCGGCAGCCAGATTCTGCGTGATAACGGCTTCAGCCATCGACATCGTGGTCATCGCACCATTGACGTTGACCCTGACCAGCCGGCTCGCGTAACGCTTGAAGACCGTGATCAGGTTTTCTTCGGACTTCTTTCGGCCGCGCGGATTGCCAGACTGCCCCTTTCGGAACTGACTGGTCTTGGGCGGCTTTCCGTATCCGATCTTATAGGGTGGGGCAGAGCTCATCGGCTTCCTCATGTCTTCCCATCTTTCGTAGCCATGCCGCGTACGTCACGGGCGAAGGGCACTGCCTGTTATCCCTCGGAATCACGATGGGACCGCGGTACTGCGGGGCATCGTTCCGGAGCAGACCTGCGCGCTCCATAAGCCTGACAAATCTGGAGAAGGCCTTCTGCTGGCCACTCATCGCATCGTTGAGCAGGCGAATCATCAGCGCATCGCGGCTCGGAAGCGTACTGCCGTTCTTGCCGCGCTGAGAGGCGTCGAGCAACTCTCGAATGCTTACGCCCTCGGGCCGCTTTGGCCGCCCCTTGGGATTGCCAGACTTTCCCTTAGGGAATTGATGCTGCTTCGGCGGCTTCTTGTAGCCGACATCATAATCTGGAGAAGTGGAGTTGGTCATATGTTGAACTCCTGGAAATGAGAGTTGGCCCGCGAAGACGAATAGCATTGAGGCCTGTCGTCTTCGCGCATTTAAAGTCGGCTTATTCCGGTGAGGTCGGACCGCGGTCCTGCCCCTGGTTCTTCAGTTCCATGCATGCTGGTGCTTCCGCGGCACGTGCCTCGCTGACGTCGTCGAACGTTTCGCCAAGAGGCGCAAGGCGAGCGACCTTGCCCGTATAGGTCTGCCAGCGCCTGATCGCGACATCGACGTAGATGGGGTCGATCTCGATCCCGCGAGCGCGTCGACCGGTCTTTTCTGCAGCAATCAGTATCGTGCCGCTCCCGCAAAAGGGGTCCAGAACTATACCTCCGCGCCTGGAGCAATCCCGGATGGCATCGGCAACCAGGGCGACCGGCTTGACCGTCGGATGCATGGCAAGCTCGTCCATTCGCCCGGGCCTCATCGAGTTCACACCATCGTAGTCCCAGACATTGCTCCGATGGCGGCCGTACTGGCCGAGTTCGAACGTGTTGATGTGGGGCGCGGCTCCGTTCTTCCAGATAAAGACCAGTTCGTGCTTGGACCGGTAAAACGTTCCCATACCGGCATTGCTCTTGTTCCAAACGCAGAGGTTCTTGAGCTCGGCGTAATGAGCATCACCAGCCACCAGCATCTCCCGCATGTGCCGCCAGTCCATGCAGATCTGATGGATCGATCCATCGATCGAATAGCGACAGAGCAGCTCGTAAACGCTGACAAGAAACCGGACGAACTGGCCTTCGGTCATCTCACCGGAGGCCATCGCAAATTCACGATGCCTGACGCTACCAAGTCCTGAGACATGACCGTCGATCCGGACGTTGTAGGGCGGATCCGTGAATACGAAATCGGCGAGATCACCGCCCATCAGAAGCTTGTAGGTTTCCGCGCTGGTTGAGTCCCCGCACACGAGAAAATGCTTGCCGAGCTGCCAGACGTCCCCGGGCCTGCTGACCGCAGGCGTATCCGCGGCGTCAGGAATCTGGTTTTCCGGCTGATCGCTTTCCTCCCCGGTCCCTTCAATGATCAAATCGGTTTCGGCGGGCTCAAACCCGATCAGATCGATGTCAAAGCCGACATCGACGAGGTGCTGAAGCTCGATTGCGAGTACTTCGTTGTCCCAACCCGACTTCTCCGCCAGACGATTGTCAGCAAGCACATAGGCGCGCTTGTCGGATTCGCTGAGATGCGACAGCCGCACGCAGGGTACGGTCTTCAGCTTGAGCAGCTTGGCGGCCTCGACCCGTCCGTGACCCGCGATAATCTGGTCGTCATCATCAATGAGAACGGGGTTGTTGAATCCAAAGCGCTCAATGCTCCGCGAGATCTGCTTGATCTGCTTAGGAGAGTGGGTGCGAGCGTTATTCGAATAGGGCTTGAGCGAAAGTGTGGGGCGGTGTTCGAAGTTCATAGAGGGGCTCCGTGAATGCGCAATGTTGCGGCGCTCCAGGAAGCCGGATCGTGTTGCTGAAATAACTCATTGGAATTACCCCCTGTTATTATGTGCGGGAAACTGCTGATCGATCTCTGCGTCGAAGTCCTCTGAATCGACCACCTCCTCGGCAGCGTGCAGTCGTCCCGTGCGCCAGGCAGAGTGCTTGTTCTGCAGAGCCCGCCAGTCGATATTGCCGAAGTCCTCTTTCATTTCGCGCGCCAACTGTTCGTATGCGCGCTCACTTGGCGGTCTTCTGTCCGGGGAGGGGCCGTCAGCTCTATATTCCGCCAGGAGAAGTTGATATCGAGCGTCAAGCTCCTCCATGGCAAACTCCTCCCGCGCGCGCACCGAAGGCTCCCGCGCCGGACGACCGCGACGCTTGGAGGTGTCGACGAGACGCTCGATGTGATGCTGCAAGATTGAAGGAAGGGGAGTATCGAGCGCCTGCTCGAGCGCGGCACGGACATCGTCACCGCTCAGATGCCCTCGGGCGCGCAAGGCGGTCTCCAGCATTTCGACTGGATAACGGCGCAAAGCCTGCTGCTTGAAGGGAGTTTTCATAGCCATTCCTGCGAAAAATTCACAGGGAAACAGTATCTTAGATGTCGCCTGAGTCAACGAACCCGCAAACTGCGCTAATCACTCGCGGCGCGAAATATGGGATTCTGCCCGCCATACCCCTAGTGGCCGTCTCGCAATAACGAATGTAGAGCCTTCCTATCGGCTCGACGATTTTAACCATCGATCGAAGTCGATGGTCGCGAGGGCGCCGCCTTTTACCACTCAGGTGGCTTACGCTTGAAACAATGTCCTGTTCTTTGTGAAGGGCGACGGCCCCGTGGTCGGGCGGGGGTCGTGACGGCGTTAGGTCACCGTCTACGTGACCTTGCTGATCACGACCCTCGTTCTGGGTTCGTCGCAACCGTCCTAGCCAAGGCGTGAAGGAGCTGGTTTCATGAGACCAGACGTCTTTCAGATCGATTTGCTCAAGGCGCGACAACGGCCGGCCAAACATTGTTAAATCCGATGCTCTATTTTTGAGAATCGATAGAACCAAGGTTTGGAAATTCGATTAATCCAAATCGGTCAATTTTAACGGCGTGACCGAAGGAGACCCGGAGAGGTTGCGCGCCGTCTGGGATCGTCTGGTGGGCTCGACAATCTCGCTGAGCCGCAGCGGTAGTCCGAAGCGCAAGGGACTTGGCTTGCGGTGGGCAACGACGTCGAAGCCATACGGATCTGTCTGATGTCCACTTGCTGTCGAACAGCAGTGCTTCGGCGGTTGCCGCCTGAAGTTACTGAGGCCTAGACCACTGATCTTCAGAGAATACCGGCTCTTACACCCGAGGCGATCGATTTTGAGGCAGGTGCCGCCAACTTAGAGGCGTTGAAGCGCCCGAAGGCAGCCATTGTCCGGTGCGCCATTGGTGTGAACGCCTTCGTTTCATTGGTTTCACCGCATCCGATCCGACGATGGTTGGGACATGCGTCGTTCGCACAATGCCACAGAAGGAAACATGCTGCTGAATGAGACTATCATCGCTAAGCTCGCGCTCTTTGAATGTCTAGATCGAGCTATTCTAAATTGAATCAACAGATGGTTGTTGAGAAATGTATTGTCGCCCGCGTTCGCCGATTGCGATTATTGATTGGTCCGCGGTAGTTGAAAGACAGGAGCGCGACGTGAAGTGGTGGCTGGAATTTCCACCTGACGCGCCAATCGTGTTCCGTGTTTGGGGGTTCAAAGCACTTCATCGAAATCGCAGAGACTTGTTTCCGGTCAGCGCCCGTTGTCCGAAGGCGAGATAGCTGTGCCTCGATGTTCTTTTGAGCGCGGGGTCTGGCTGATTCAATTCGGCATTTGGCTGGGGTAACACATGTCGGCTGAAAGAAATGGTGCTGGCCTTCGGGTCCTGCGTCGGTGTTTGCACGGGTTCGCAGCGGTAGTGTTGACGACCGCTCTGGCAGTGACCGGCACACCCCCCGGTTATTCGAACGGGATGGCGCTGCCCGGCAGCTTCGGGGTGAATGAGACAGGGGCCGCGACCTACAGCGTCAGTATAGCTGCGCCACCTGGCACGGCGGGGATGGCGCCAACGTTGTCGCTTGAATACAGCAGCCAGGGGAGCGACGGTCCTGCTGGGATCGGGTGGTCGATCGGGGGGCTTCCCTCTATCGGACGCTGTGCGCGCACCGTGGCGCAGGACGGAATATCGGGAAACGTCAACTATGACGCCAATGATCGGTTCTGTATGGATGGCCAGCGGCTCATTGCGATTAGTGGTGCTTACGGAGCCAGCGGCACAGAATACCGGACCGAGATTGATGGGTTTACGAAGATCGTCAGTAACGGTACGGCTGGCACCGGTCCGGCTTGGTTCGAGGTGCGCACAAAGGGTGGCCGTATCATCCAGCTGGGCAATAGCACTGACTCGCGCGTGTTGGCTTCCGGTAAACCCACAGCGCATGCTTGGGCCGTGAATCGCATCGCTGATACGGCCGGCAATTACATGGCGGTTACCTATATCAACGATGCCGCAAATACTCAGCTTTATCCGTCCCGGATCGACTACACTGGCAACACGGCAGCCGGACTTTCGCCCTATAACTCCGTGCGGTTTGTTTATGCGACACGTCCTGCCATCGTGCCTCGGTATCAGGCTGGTTCGCTGATCCAGACCACTCAACGCCTGACCAACATCCAGACTCATGAGGGAACAAATCTCGTTACTGATTATCGACTAACCTACAACCAGGGGGCGACGAGCAGGAGCCGGCTGCAGAGCTTGACGCAATGTGGCCGCACCGGCGTATGCCTGCCGGCGATGACATTTGCCTGGCAGGACGGCTCCTTAACCCAAACCACTGTTAGCAACGTTGCGGGTCAGAACGGCTCGCTCTCTGGTTCGCGTCCCTATCCCGGCGACTTCAACGGGGACGGTCTTACCGATATCATGTGGGACGCGGGAAACGCATCAGATCCAGCGTCGACCGGCACGCGCGTGCTGTGGACCAACAACGGCAATGGCAGTTTCACTCAAGCTGCCAACTTCGCAGGGCAGGACGGCACGCTATCAGGCTACGTGCCGCTGATCGGTGATTTTAATCGCGACGGCAAGTCGGATGTATCTTGGGAGGCGTCGGGTAGCTCCTCGACCTTCAAATGGTTGAGTACCGCTTCAGGGTGGACGGTAAGCGGGGTAGGAAGTGCACCGGTGCCCGCGACCGCCAGGTTCTTGAGCGATGCGAATAACGATGGTCGCGCCGACCGTTGGTGGCTAAACGAGAGCACTGCGCTTGTTAGCGAGCAGGGGGACTTTCGGCGCATGTCCGAGGTCGCTTGCTCTACTACCAATTCAGATGGAATGTCATCAAACGCGACCAGCTGGGTTGCGGTATATGACTGGACGTTTGCCTCGTATTTGGAAACGCTGGGCATCCAGACATACCACGCTGACTTCAATGGTGACGGCAAAGAAGATGTTTTGGTGGACGAGGAGTTTCAGTTACTGCAGACGCAATACATTGCGCTCAACGCGGCGAATTGCGCATTCCCCACTCAGATGACCGTGAGCAATTCGCGGCTTAATCATCATAAGCCAACGTTTTTGGACCTGAATGGTGACGGTAAAATTGACATTCTTTGGGTCGGGCAAACCCATGGTGTCCATTTTGATCGCTCCGCTGGAACTCGAATCGTTTGGCTAAGTAAGGGCGACGGAACGTTTAACGTTATATCGAATCCTGGCGGGACCGATGGGACGTTGGTTGGATACGTGTGGACCACCGGGGATTTCAACGGTGACGGCAACGATGATGTGCTTTGGGTGCAGGCGGACACCAACTTCCTATCGAGCGGCTCCAATGCGTTGTGGCTAAGTAGGGGTGATGGCACATTTACGGTGGTGTCGAGCTTCGGACAGGGCAGCACGGTTCTCGGCTACGTACCGCTTGTTGCGGACTTCAACGGCGACGGCAAAACGGATGTTCTGTGGGACAGCCGGAGCGGCACGGACACGCGCTCGACCGGGACGCGGCTGCTGTGGCTGAGCGACTCGGCGGCGCCGGATCTGATGACAGGTGTGAACAATGGCGTCGGATCAACTGTAGCGTTCGCCTACAAGCCATTGACCGACAGTTCGGTCTACGCCAAGGACAACGACGCGGTCGATCCCTCGATTGATCTACGTGGCCCGATGCAGGTCGTGTCGCGGGTCGACGTGTCGAACGGCATCGGTGGACTCGCCAGCTCGGCTTATACATATGCCGGTGCAAGGGCCAATCTCGATGGCCGTGGCTTCCTTGGCTTCCGGCAGAAGGTGGCGACGGACCTTCAGACCGGGATCGTGCAGACCACGAACTATCGCCGGGATTATCCGTATCAGAAACAGGTTGCGAGCGAGACGCGAACCCTAAATGGTGTGGCGCTGAGCGCTCTGGCGAATACCTATGGCGCGACCTCGCTTGGTGGCACGCGCTACGATGTCTTCTTGCAGCAAAAAGTCGAGAGCGGGGCGGATCTGGACGGCACGGCGCTGCCGCCGCTGACCACGACGTATCAATACGATGCTTACGGCAATGCCACGCAGGTGGCATCCGTCGCCTCAGATGGCTACAGCAAAACGACGACACATACTTATGTGAACGATACCGCAAACTGGCTGCTCGGGCGGCTGACGGCTTCGACGGTCACCGCTCAGGCGCCGCTGCAGACCGGGCAGTGTTCGTTGCCGTGGGGCGGCAGCATAAGTGCCGGTCAGAGCGTGACAGTCTATTCGGCGGCCACCCCTCCGGCCGGCCAGACCTGCAGCGCGATCGCGCAGACGCGGACTTGTACCAACGGAACGCTGAGCGGCAGCTACATGGAACAGACCTGCACGCCAGCGGCCTGTACGCTGCCCTGGGGCGGGACGGTTGCCAGCGGTCAGAGTGTAACGGCCTATTCAGCAGCCAATCCTGCGGCCGGCCAGACTTGCAGCGCGATCGCGCAGACGCGGACCTGCACCAACGGAATACTGAGCGGCAGTTACACGAATCAGAACTGTGTCGTTGAGCAAACCGACGACACTCCCAACAGCTACAGCTTCACCGACCTCACCAACCAATCCGTCACGACGGTGGTCAACTCGAACATCATCCAGATCACCGGGATCAATGTCGCTGTCACCGCAACTACTTCCGGCGCCTTGTCGCAGGTGCGTTCCTGCTCGGATTCCGCTTGCTCCAGCGTCATAAATACCTGGGCATCCAGCGTCAGCATCAGCGTCAACCAGTATCTGCAGGCTCGTCAAACCACCTCGAGCGCTGCTGCAACGACGACGACAGCAACGGTAACGGTAGGCACCGGCACGCCGGATATCTGGACCGCGACGACCGGTGCGGGTGTTACCCCCGGCTCGCAAACCTTCAACACGCCCGGCGCGTTCATCTTCACCATCCCTAACTACAACAACCTCACCGTCGAGGTTTGGGGTGGTGGCGGTGGCGGTGGTGGTTATTACTACCCCCTGGCAACCGGCGGCGGCCAGTCCAACTGGAACTCCTCGGCCATTCTCGCCAATGGTGGCAAACCCGGCCCCACCTACGGCCAGGGTGAAAGCTACGACGCCAACCACGGATACGGCGGTACGGCATCCGGCGGGACCACCAACCTTACCGGTGGCGCGGCACCAGCTGGCGCATGGGCAGGCGGTTCTTCGCCCAATGGCGGTGCGCAAACGTCTGGAGCCACGCAACCGGCCAACGCGCCCGGTGGTGGCGGGTCTGGTGGTGGTGTCATTGGCGATGACTTTGGTGACGGTGGTGGTGGTGGTGGTTATGCAGCACGTACCTACTCGATAGGCGCCTTTACACCTGGCGCCAACGTCGGCGGTAACGTCGGTGCAGGCGGTAGCGCGGCAGGCGCTGACTTCCAACCGACCCCCGGCGCCGCAGGCCGCGTCAAGTTCACCTGGAACTAGCAAGGCTCCGCTACGAAAAAATTCGCTTCTACGGACGCACACAATGCAACAGATCACGTACTTCGCTCACGGCTCCAACATGTGCAGCTGGTTGGTTAGCGCGCGGCTTTCCTTCGGGTTCGTAGCTAGCGGCGGCGGTGAACTTGATGGCGGTCTTGGAGCAGGTGTTGGTGCCCCTGGTGGTGTTGGCAGGCAGGGTATCATCGTCATCATTTGCACACCGGGCACTTGAACAGGAGCGCGATGCATCCGCGATCAATTTTGTCGAGCGCCGAAAATTGCGAATGGAATGAGGGGTCTGGGGGAGTTCCTATGAAGCGGGCAGCGATTGCATTGGTTCTGGCGTGCGTCAACGCCGTAGTATCGGGTGCGGCTTTCGCGCAATCGAGCGGCACGCGCAGTTCCGCCTTTGGCTATGACGCGACGTCGGGCTTGCTGACGCAGGAAGTGATTGAGCCCGGCACGCCGGCGCTGCGATTGCAAACCGACTATGTGTACGATGCCTATGGCAACAAGACTTCGGCCACGGTCAGCGGCATCGACATCGTCACGCGCGCAGCGAGCACGACGTACGACACGCAGGGCCGCTTTGCGACCTCGGCGACCAACGCGCTGGGCCAGAGTGAGAGTCGGCAATATGATCCACGCTTCGGCCTGCCGACCAGCCACACCGGACCGAATGGGGTGACCACCACCTGGAGTTATGACGACTTCGGTCGCAGGATTCTGGAAGTACGCGCCGACGGCACGCAGAGCAAGTTCACATATGCCTTCTGCAGCGGCGTCAACGGCGGCACCGCGAGTTGCCCGACTGGTGCAGTCTGGTTGAATCAGGCGAACTCGTTTGCCGCTGATGGTACGACGCAGAATGCGCCGACCGTCACCACCTATTTCGATAGTCTCGGGCGTGAGGTCGTGCGCGACACCCAGGGCTTCGACGGCAGCATCGTCCGCGGCGCCAAGCAATATAACAGCCAGGGTAGGGTGCTGAAGGTCAGCCGGCCATATTTTGTCAACGGCGGCACGCCGCAATGGACGACCTACACCTACGACACGCTCGGCCGCGCGACGCTGGTGACCATGCCGGACAACAGCACCGTGCAGAACGCCTATCACGGATTGACCACCACCGAGACCAACGCGCTGAGTCAGACCCGCACGGTGACCAAGAACAGCCAAGGCGACATGGTCTCGGTCACCGACGCGCTCGGGCAGACGATGCTCTACGCCTACAACGCGTTCGGCAAGCTGATCCAGACCACGGACGCACAGACCAACGTAGTTATCGCCACCTACGATACCCGTGGGCGCAAGATCGCCAGCAACGATCCCAATCTTGGGACCTGGACCTACAGCTATAACGTGTTTGGCGAACTGGTGAGTCAGACCGACGCCAAAGGCCAAACTAGCACCTTTAGCTATGACAAGCTCAGCCGACTGCTACAGCGGGTTGAGCCAGACATGACATCGGTGTGGATCTACGACATCGCGGCCAACGGCATCGGCAAGCTCGCCTCCGCCAGCATAACTGCAGGTCTCACGGCGGGCTATCAGCGCACGATGACCTATGACACACTCGGGCGTCCCAGCCAGGTCGCGACCAAGATCGACGGCACGACCTATACGATGGGGGCCGGCTACGACGCCAACGGTCGGCTGAGTCAGGTCACCTATCCTTCCGGCTTTGTTGCCGGCTATGGCTATAACAGCCTTGGCTATTCCAACCAGCTCTCCGACGGTAGCGCACAGACGTTCTGGACCGCGAACGGGCTCGATGCCGAACAGCACGTGACACAGCAGACCTCAGGTAATGGCATCGTTACCACGCGCACCTTCTCGGCCACCACCGGGCGCCTGCAATCGATCGGCGCCGGCGCCAGCAACACCGTGCAGAACTCGTCCTACGCCTACGACTTGCTTGGCAATCCGTTGTCGCGCACCGACGATACCCAGAACCTATCCGAGAGCTTCACTTACGACCCGTTGAACCGGCTGCTTACGGCGACGGTAAGCGGCAGCGTCGCGCCGCCAAAGGCCTATGCCTACAACAGCGTTGGCAACATGATGTCGAAGTCGGACGTCGGCACCTACAGCTACGCGCCGCCTGGCTCGCCGCTGCCGCATGCCGTGACGAGCATCAGCGGCTCCACGATCAGTGCGACCTTTACCTACGACCCCAACGGCAACCAGACCTCTGGACTGGGGCGCACCGTCACTTGGACCGCCTATAATATGCCTGCAACCATCACGCAGGGCACCCGCACTGTCAGCGTCCAGTACGATACCGAACACCAGCGCATCAAGCAGGTCACCCCTGACGGTACCGCGATTTACATCAATGCGTTCGGCGTCGTCGCCGAACTGTTTGGCGTCGGCGCCGCTTCGCCGCGCTGGAACGAGTATCTTTCGGTCGGCAAGGTCCAGGTTGGCATGCGGGTCAAAGAAATCGCCACAACGACCATCTCGTTGCGCTACTTCCACACCGATGACCTTGGCTCGATCTCTGTCATCACCAATGAGAGTGGCGTCGTGGTCGAGCGCCTCAGCTATGACGCTTGGGGCAAGCGGCGTCATCCGAACGGCGCTGACGACCCGACCGGCAACATCACCAGTCAGTCGACGCGCGGCTATACCGGTCATGAGATGATGTCCGACGTTGCGCTCATCAACATGAACGCGCGCGCCTACGATCCGCTGCTGGCACGTTTTACAAGTGCCGACACGATCGTCCCCAACGCTGCTGATAGCCAATCCTGGAACCGATACGCCTATGTCACCAACAGCCCGCTCAAATATACCGACCCCACCGGACACGAACCGGGAACAGCGCCAGTACAGTATTTAGATCCGATAGTTGCGTACGCAAGCTATGACTACGGTGGATTTGGATTCAGCTGGTGGGGATCTAGTTTCGGCTCAACCTGGATGGGAAGCTACGGACATACTGGCTCCTACTACGCGCTGTCGCCGGCCTTTTCTGGGGGGATTTCTCAGACACTGACGGCCGCGTTCTCCGTGCCTCGGCACCACCTGTTCTGGGTGGGAGGTACAACCGGGGGCGACGTGTGGTCAGGCAAGGCTTACGAGCCAGCAAGGGACGCGCTTCCAGGCGGTGCAGGCGCGGCCGTTAACAGCGCGGCCTACGAGAGCATGGACAGTCAGACGCTGCCGCCAGTTGAGGTCGTCGCACCCGAGCCTCGCTCCCGAAGCATAGCAAGCACTGGAAGCCCGACCCGCTCAATGTGCACATTTTTTTGTTCAATGCTCGGCGGTCCGAAACAAACATCTTTCGGCACCTACAATCACCAAATGTTTGGCTTTGGCATGAGTGCTACTGGCTATGCGGTCAGTGCGATGCAAATCGGGGTGCCGGGTCCTGAAGACGTTCTAATAGCGGGCGCTATCGGCTTCGCTGCCGTGAGAGTTGCGAAGGGGGGGCTGATCCCCTGGACTAACAGATCAGTACGGGACGCGGTAAAATCGCTCGATCGAGGAGCGACCGAGGTGAGAGTCGGTAGCCGGGCTCAAGCCGAAGAGATTTTGTTAGGAAAATATCAAGGATCTGGCTATCGAAATAGCACAGGCATGTCTCCATCTGAAGCGAAGAACTACTTCAATGGAAAGATGGGAACCTATCATTGGGATGAAGGCGTTCATAACCTCCCACATGGTGCGGACCACCTTCAAATTCATGATTTCTCGGGTGCGATAATTCGGATCTATTTCCCATGAGCATGTCCGCAAACGCTGTCCTGAACTTGTTACATCGAGGCAAAATGCTGGCGGTGCAAATCCCTGCCAGCGATTCGAGCCATCTCGCTTGGATCGGAGTGTACCCCCTCGACATGTCGCATGACACAGTGCGCCAATTTCTCAGGAATCATGGTCAAGCAGTACCGTTGCCAAATACAAAAGTGTACCGGATTAGAAGGTTTGAGGTTGATCGACTCTTGATCGAACAAGATGTATCGCTCGCTGAGCCTCATCTTGAAAACAAGATCAATAGCTTCGCGTACGGCGATGACGATCTGAAGCAAAAGCTGGAGCAGGACGGAATACGGCTCGAGCATCTCGACAATCCATCTATAGCAGATTATCCAATCTGACAGCGCGGGATTTAAAAACCCCCAGCGCATCATTGAACGCCTCGGTGAACTCGCGCGAAATCTTGCTCTTCAGCTTGGTCACCACTGCTTGCGGGGTGGCTCCTCCGGCATTTTCGGAGAACTTGAAATAACCGGCGTCATCGGGTCACCGTCTTCGTCGAGACCCAGCCCATAGCTCTGCACTTAAAATGACCCCAACGGACCGGTGCCGCCGCGCCGAGATTTGCTCAGCGCCAGTGATCGTTTCGAGGTCTTGCCGGACAAGGGTCAGTGACCCCAAGCACCGAAAGGATTGCATCGGCCCCAGCACCGTATGCCGAAGCACCACGAACGCCGGTCTCGGCGTTCTTTCCGTGGTGGGCAATCGGCATGACCAGCACGTCGTTGGCGTTGCCAACTCCGGCTAATTCCTTCATCAGGCGCGTCGCTTCAGCGTTGTCGTTTTCGTCGGTAATATTGAAACACGCTAGCAAGGGTGACGGCCACCAGTCAGGAAATCGAGCAGGCGGATTTCGCCATCATTGTAGGAGCGAAACTTCATCGGCACGACGAAGTGAGGCCTTGCCGACCGACCTAAGGCGGACCTTCGAGTCAGCAAAAAGATTCACGTTCGCCTGCACTCGCGTTATGGCTTCGCAGTTGAGCAACAAGAAGTATCAGGAGGCCTATTCTGGCAAACTGAGGGTTGGTAGGCTGATAAGGATTTCATACAAAGCTTATCAGTTGGCTTGGCCTAGGCTCGGTGCAACTTGGTCCGGCAAACGGCAGGTACTATCTGCAGAGCTCTTGGGTCGAGCTCAAAGACCGGTTGCAACAGTTTCGGGAAAATGGGCTGATTGCTGGATTTTGCCCAGGAAGCATTTGGTCCGGCAGCAATCTGCGGCTCATCGTGCTCGATGGCTCGTACGGTCGGCACGATTACTTCTGCCAATTGGCGATATCGGCTGCCTGCTCAGTGCCTCCTTCGCGGCCGTCGGCTCCAAGGGATGCGAGATCATAAGCCAGCCCGTGCGTTCCTGGAAATGCATACGTATATGGCTTGCCCCAGGGATCATTCGGAACTGCGTTGCCCTTCAAGTAGGGTCCGTTCCAGCGTTCGGCGCTGGTTGGCCTCTGCACCAGTGCGGCTAAACCGGCGTTCGCTGTCGGATATGAGCCGTTGTCGAGGTAGTACAGGTCGAGCGCCTGAGCCAAGCCCTCGATCTGAATTCTGGCCGCCTTGGTCTTTGAATCCGACAGATGGTTGAGGACCCGTGGGCCGACGAGGCCCACGACGAGCCCAATGATGGTGATCACGACGAGCATTTCAACGAGTGTGAACCCGTCCTGCTGCGAGAGGTGGCGGCGAAGGTGGCGTTTAGACCGTTTCAAACGATGCTGATGCTTGCGCATTGCTCAACCTGACATTCCTCTTGAGGTCGTATCCGCAAAACGAGTGGTGACCAAGATGCTGTCCTGTGCAATCCGGACGATAGTTGTGGAAAAAGCCGGGCCCAACCAAGCGGTGTGATGTTGCTGGGCTATAGTTCTGTTGGACCAAACCCAAGCGCTATCGTTGCCGCTGGTTTTGTGTGGGCGGGACAATTGACACGGGCCAATCGTCAGAAGCGGTTGGAGCAATTCCCCTGCATGTAACCAAGGACTGATTGCGAAGTCGCTGGCGTTTTTGAGTCAGCGGAGTTGTCGGTGTCAGCAATCTGTCACAAGCGCCTAGGTAGACTGGCCTCTCTCAGCCTTCTGCTAGGCCTTACCGCCTGTCAGACTGCACTGATTGAAGGCACTTCCGATAACGTGCGAGAGGCTTGGAATGCTCCGCCGCCAGCCGCGCGAACAGCTGCCGTTAGCAGCTACAGCAATCAGGCCATACCATCTCCGCTAGGGCCCAGAACGACGGGCGAGCCGGTTTTCTTCAACGGTTCGGGGCGCTTCCTTGGCAGCAAGCCCACGGGCTCAACGGGAGCGGCACCGGACGAGTCGGGGGATGGTGTCACACTGAACCTGCTCAATGCCTCCTTAGCTCAAGCGGCGAAAACGGTGCTCGGCGACTTGCTTGCGTCAAAATACACCATCGATCCGGGCATCGAGGGGAAGATCACGCTTCAGACACCAGGACCGATTGCAAGGTCAGCTGCTCTCAGCCTTTTCCAGACCGCGCTCCGGTCTAACAACGCCGCACTCATTTATTCGGGCGGCGCTTATAAGATCGTATCGCTCGATCAGGCAGCGGTGGGGGCGAACCTCCAGATCGATGGTGATCTGGACAACCCGGGAGCCATCGCCTCGAGTTTGCGTGTCGTGCAACTCAAATATGTCAACGCTTCGGAGATGCGCCGCGTGGTGGAGCCGATCTCTCCGCGCGGCACGATCGTGGGAACGGATAATGCACGGAACACCATCACCCTGTCGGGCAATGACAGAGATATCAGCGGCGTTCTCGACGCCATAAGTGTTTTCGATGTCGACGTGATGAAGGGCATGTCGTTCGGCATCGTGCCCGTCAAAAGCAGCGATCCGGCCGCCATCACCGACGAGCTTCGCAAGGTCTTTGACTCTGACAGGGAAGGCCCGATGGCGGGCATGGTCCGCTTTCTTCCCAACAAGCGAATGGGCGCTATTCTTATCATCTCACCGCAATCTCAATACTTGTCGCGGGCAACGACCTGGATCCGTCGGCTGGACAATCGCGGTGAGGGGAGCGAGAAGCAGTTTTATACCTACGTCGTGCAAAACCGGCGCGCTACGGAACTGGTCAGCGTCCTCCAATCGATGTTTACCCAAGGCAAGGATGGCGGGAGCGAAGGCAGCAGTACCCGCAGCGTTGCTCCGCAATATACTGAGGTCAGTACCCAGACCTCGGGCATGAAGCAAGGAGCGGGTGCATCAATGCAGTCCGGCGGGTTGGGAGGCATGGGTGGTTCGCAATCCGGCGCTCCGCCAGCCGCAAAAGCCGCGGATGCCGGGCCGGAGACAACATCTTCCATACAGATCGGTAAGGACGACAGCACGGGCAGCCCGCGCATCAAGGTCGTTGCCGACGAAGCGAAGAACACAGTCCTGATCGAGGCGTCCGCCGCCGACTATCGGCGTGTTGCTCGTGTGATTGGCACGCTCGACGTCATTCCGAATCAGGTTCTGATCGAGGCGATGATCGCTGAGGTGACCTTGAAGGACGAGTTGCGCTTCGGCCTGCGATGGTTCTTGGGCAACAAGAGCCAGAGCGGTACCTTCACCGACGATCTTTCCGGCTCAATCGGCTCGATATTTCCGGGCTTCAACTATGCGGTACGGGCGTCCAATATCGCGGCGACGCTGACGGCGCTCAATCAGATCACTGACGTCAATGTGATCTCGTCTCCCTCACTGACCGTGGCCGACAATAGGACTGCAGCCCTTCAGGTTGGCGACCAGGTGCCAATCACTACGCAATCGGCCGTCAGCGTGCTGACGCCGGGGGCGCCGGTCGTGAACTCGGTCAGCTACAAGGACACCGGCGTCATTCTCTCGATTACACCACGGATCAACGAAAGCGGACGGGTCATGCTCGACATCGAGCAAGAAGTGTCAACCGTTTCCGAGACGACCACATCTTCAATCAACTCGCCGACGATCAGTCAGCGCCGTGTGAGAACGACAGTCGTCGTCAACGACGGCGAAGCGTTCGCTTTAGGTGGCCTTATCCAGGACAGGAGAACAAAGATAAGGTCCCAGATCCCCGTGCTTGGGGACATCCCGATTTTCGGGAATGCGGTGAGAATGAAGGACGACCTTATCGGAAAGACCGAACTTGTCATCATGATCGCGCCTCACGTTATCCGTAACCTGAACGAAGCCCGGCAAATGACCGATGAATTCAGGCGCGAGCTCGCGATCATCATGCCCTATGGCCGACGGCCGATACCGCCGCGAACGTCCGAACAGAAATTGCATCGGACGCTGGAGTGAGGCGGCATGCCGTCGTTTCTCTACAAGGCTTACGGCAGCGGCGGGGAGCTCGCGGAGGGGCGGATCCAGGCGTTGTCCGCCGATGCGGCCGATGCAGTGCTTGGCAGGCGCGGGCTGACGGCTTTCAAGCTGACCGAGGTGTCGCAGAACACGCAGCCTTGGTGGCAGCGGGATCTATTGGCGAAGGCCGGACCAAACCCGGCCTACCTGGCGGCGTTCGCGCGCGAGTTTGCGGATCTCTACAAGTCGGGCGTGGCGCTTGACGATTGTTTGCGCATTCTCGCCGAGCAATCGACCGCCCGGGAGTTGCGGCAGGCGTGCGACAGCCTGCTCGAGGACATTCTGAACGGCGCGACTTTGTCTGGGGCGATGGCCGAGCGGCCCTCGACCTATCCCGGCGACTTCATCAATATTGTGCGTGCCGGCGAAACTAGCGGAACGTTGGGGCCGGCGTTCGAGGAGCTGGCTCGCCTGCTCGAACGGCGGCAGGAGCTGAACGCCAAGATAAAGTCGGCCTTGACCTATCCGGCAATCCTGCTCGTGCTGGCCATGGTCTCGATTGTCATTGTCATCGGAGCCCTGGTGCCGAGCATTGCACCGATCTTTCAGGAAGGGGGCAAGCCCATGCCCGGAGCCCTTTTGCTGCTGGTGATCTTGGCCGATAATTGGGGATTCGTTGCCATTGGCATGTTTGCTCTGGCCGGGGCGGTGCTCGCGTGCTGGATCGGTATCCGACGTTCGCCTGCACGGCGTCTCGCCTTCGACGCGTATCGATTGAGACTGCCGGTCATTGGCATGATCTCTCTCAGCCAGGACACTGCCAATTTTCAGCGGACGCTTGGAACCCTGCTGCGGGCCGGTGTATCCCTGCTCGAGGCATCCATGTCCGCCCAGGCAGTGATCCGCAACAGGCTGCTGGCAACCAAGGTCGAAAGAGCAGTCGGGTTCATTCGCGAAGGTCGGCCGCTGGCGGTCGCTTTGCGGGACGAGGGTATCTTCCCACCCGCCGCGATCCGGATGATGGCGATCGGCGAGGAGACCGGCAAACTCGATCAGATGCTGCTCCGGTCGGCGGCCGTGTTCGAGGACCGGGCGCTCAAGAGTATCGACCGTGCGATGGCGCTTCTGACGCCGGCGCTCACTTTGGGCGTCGCTGTCGTCGTTGGCGGGTTGGTGCTGACCGTCATGATGGCGATTCTCAGCATTAACGACGTTGTTGGCCGCTGATGCGTTCGTGGGCCCATCAGGACAACGGCTTCACCATTCTGGAGTTGCTCGTCGTGCTGGCCATCATTACGTTGGGGCTCGCACTGGCCCAACCTCTCATCGGCAGGACGGCTGACCGCCTCCGGCTGGAGTCCGCGCAGACCGCGCTTCTGAACGCACTCAAGACGACGCGCGCTGCGGCCATCATTAGAGGTACTGAAGCCTCGCTGGTTATCGACCTGAATGCGCGGACGTTCTGGTCACCTTCACTTCCCGCGACGATGTTGCCGGCAAAGGTCGAGCTCGCGCTGAAGGTGGCCGGTCTCGAAACCACCGGCAAGTCCCATGCCGAGATCCGCTTCTATCCGGACGGCTCGTCGACCGGCGGCGATCTGACCCTCAAGCTTGAAGACCGGATCGCACGCCTCTGCGTTCACTGGCTAACGGGACTCGCTCGTGATGATTGCCAATAGATCGCCTGCCGCGATGGCACGCCGATGTCTGGCGAGCGACGGCTTCACCTTGCTCGAAGTCGTCGTGTCGCTTGCAATCCTGTCCCTTTCGCTCGGCGTGATCTATCAGGTCCTAGCTAGTGCACTTGGGAATGAAAGCTATGCTGAGACGGTCAACCGTGCGCGCCTGATGGCGCAAGGGCTGATTGCCAGGGTCGGAACCGACATTCCCGCGAGCGCCGGCGAAACCTTAGGCGACGATGGCCATGGATTGCGCTGGCGCTTGAGCCGTAAGGCTTTCGGGGACGGTCCAGGTAACGGTCGCGCGACAATCATGGCGATGGAGGTCTCGGCAGAGGTGTTATGGGGCGAGGGGAGAGCCGAGAAGTCGATCCGCTTGACGACGCTTCGTCTCGCCGACGGGAGGCGGCCGCGATGACGGGCCGCTTACCCCGCGAGACGAACGCTGCCGAGGCCGGGTTCACGCTGGTCGAAATGCTCGTCGGCCTCGTCCTGACTAGCCTGCTCGCCATCATGCTGCTTGGTGCCATCCGTTACGGTCTGACAATTCGGGAGCGCACCGCGCTCCGGGCTACAGCCTTCGACAAGGTCGTCGCCGTTCAGGATTTCCTGCGCAGCAGTCTCGCGCTCACTTACCCCCGGCTCATCGGAGCGGCCAATGGAACGGGCCACCTCGAGTTTGAGGGGACGCCGACCTCAATCCGCTTCGTGGCGCCCGCGATGCAGTCCCGCGGTCGCGGCGGCCGCTCCAGCTTCACAATTGCGATGAACAACTCATTCAGCGCGCCAGCTTTGGTGATTGATATCGACGATCCCGGTGCAGCCGCGAACGGCCGCAAGGATGTGCTGCTGACGAACGTTGCCGGCGTTGCATTCTCCTATCTTCCGAAGGTCGCGTCCGGCGAGGCGCGCTGGGCCGATCGTTGGGATGCGGCGGCGGCACTGCCTGCAGCCATTCGAGTCAACGTTCAATTTCCGCCGGGTGATCAGCGGGTATGGCCGGAATTGCTGATCGTGCCCCGCATCGACGTCGATGTGGGCTGCGTGCTGGATGATCTCACTAAGCGCTGCCGCGGTCGCTAGGGAGGAGCGTTGAGCCATGCCGTTGCTCTCGGTCTTATGGGGGATAGCGCTTCTCGCCGTGATCGCCACAACCGTCATGGACGCGACCGGAACGTCGCGGAAGCTGGCTGACAATGGCCTTTATGCTGCCGAGGCCGATGCGACGGCGGAGGCGGCGATCGTGCGTGCGGCTATCGGCCTTTCAGATCCGACGGCGGGAGTCGGCTGGCGTGCCGATGGCCGCCCACGGCAGTTCGAGCTTCGGAAATGGCGCGCGGAGATCCGGATCCAGGACGAGCTCGGTCGCATTGACCTCAATTTCGCAGATCAGGATTTGCTGATCGGACTCCTTCGCTCTGTCAACGTCGAGCCTCAGAAGGCCACCGCTCTCGCTGTCGCGATCATGGAGCGGCGGATGATGCCGGCCCCCGGCGTGAGCGGCAGCGGCCAGCCGCAGCGGCGCCTGTTTCAGGCCGTCAATGAATTGCTCCTGGTTCCCGGCGTGTCGCAAGATCTGTTTGCCAGGATCGAGCCCGCGCTTACCGTTTATTCGCAACGCCCGACATTCGACCCGCAACTCGCGCCGCCCGAAGCGCTACTGGCATTGCCCGGCGCGACGCGCAATCAGGTCGCCCAGACCCTGACCCGTCGCGCGCAAGACACGCTCGGCGCGGATGCTGGGCCTTTCCTGAAAGGCCGCGCCTTTTCTCTTGCGATCGAGGCCACCGACGGCAGCCACAAGCGGGCCTATCGCGCGGCCATCCGTTTTACTGATGACCCGGCCAAGCCGTACTGGCTGCTGGATTTTCAGATCGTGTCGAAGAGCTGAGCGGGAACGGGCTGCAAAGCGCTCTACTAGGGCGACGGATACATCCTAACGTCCAGTTTCGAGCTGTTCTGACGCAATGTCACACCGGCTGCGGTGATCGCCTCGATTCTCCAGCCCATGACCTGATCGCCCTCGTTGAGCCAGGTCCCATTGTTGTCGGCGGGGCTGAGCACCAACGCCTTCTTGACGCGCTTGTCGATCACGATACCGGCAATGGTGACTGTGGGAGGCGGCGCGATGGGCGCAACCGCCGCTACAGGGACGGCTACGACCGCCGGCGGTACATAGGGAGCGCGTGATCTGAAAAAGGCTGGCGCCGCCAAGGTTCGGCCGAGAGCCGCAATCTGCTTCCCGGGGACTTCCGGCACCTTCTTCTCACCCGCGCCGCCGAGGGCGCCGGTGACCGTCTCGGATGCTTCGACAGGTTGGAGGCCGTAGTAGACGATGGCACCCAGCAGACCTGCGTCGAGCAGGCCGAAGACCAGCAGGCAAATCGTGGCGAGAGGTGGGGGGCGCGGTGGTTTCACGGCTGGCCAACATTCTTCGGCAAGGTGCCGGTAATGTCGAGATGGGCCTCGAGCGTCGGCTCCGCGGAAGCCCCGTTCGCGCCGGCAGTCGGTTTGAGGCTTGCGTTTCGTATGAAGAGATAGGGCTTGTCTGCCTCTACCTCATAGATTGCCCTTTGTAGCTGTTGATGCGTTCCAACGAGCGCGATCTTGGCGCCGATGTAGCGCAGTACGTCGTCCGCCGGGAGCGTCAGTCCCTGCATGGTCAGGACGCGCGAGCCATTGCGCTCCGCAATGTTCTTGAGACGAATCTGGAGTTCGGCTGCTATGACCCCCTCGTTGGCACCTTTCAAGAAGTCGCCTTCGGTCAATTGAGTCTTTATGCGTTCGCTGGCCGCGCGTACGTCTCCTTCGCGGGCGAGGATCGCCTCTAGACGGCCCAGTACCTGCTGCTTTTTAGCGATCTCGTCATCCAGGCTATGGACGTAGTCGGCTAGCGCAACGGCCAGTCCGATGATGGCCAAGGCAACCAGTGCGTTGAAGCCCATGAAGAGCGCGCGCCCGCTGGTGCGAGAGCCTTGGAAGAACCGCTTCATTGCGGCGCCTTCTTTTCGGAGGGGGGATTTCTCACCTTCATCTGCAGGGCAAACCGTTCACGCTTTTCGGTTGGATCGACGCTGACGGGAGCGGTCAGTGCTGCCTCGGCAAAACTGTCTGCGTTCTCAAACAATGTGACGAGCTCTGCGGCCGATGGCGAAAATCCGGTCAATCGCAACGTTTGCCCATCGGTGCCAGTGCCGGCCTGCATCAGCTGGAGCTCGGTCAGCCAGGATTGCGTGGGCAAGGTCGCGGTGACCTTTTCCCAGACATCCGAGAGGCTGTGTCCCGACACCTTGTCGCCGCGCACGCGCATCATCGCGCTCTGCCGCTTGTCCAGATCATCCATCTGGCTCCTGATCGACTGCGCCTTGGCGCGGCTGGCCTCAATCCTGTCGGCAAGCTCGGTGAGTGTCGCCTGCTTGCGCCAAGCCGCAAGGCCAAATGCGGCAGCGGCGAGCACCAGAGCCGCGAGCGCCAGCCCGCGCACGGCGGTCCAGTACCAGAGGCTTCGACCGGCCGCCGCCGAATTGAGGACAAGGCGTGGGTGGGAAGCCGGACCAAATCCCTCGATGCGCGCGACGTCCTGCTGACCTAGGTGAAGTTCGGCGAGCGACTGGACGATGAACGGTCGCCGAATGATCCAATGACGGACCGTAATCTTGCCCGCGTCCGGTCCGCGCTCGACCTCGTAACTGTCGTGGATATCCTCGGGCTTGAATGTCGTCTTTCGCGCAAGGTCCTTGGCGATGATCTGGTCCAGATCGGCGAGTGTCTGCTCAGGTAGGCGCAATGTCCGGCCGAAGAACCTGTCTGTGGGTACTAGCGCGACAAGATCGACGTCGTGTCTCGAAAGCCCCCTTGCCGATAGAAATCGATCCAGTGTTTCGGCGGGATAGCTAGAAAAGCGTTCCATCGTCTCCGGCTCGCTTCCGTCACCGGTCACGCGCAATTCGATCGCGCCGCCATCAACTTGTTTCAAATAGAGTGTCCGTCGCCGCGGTCCGAGAAGCCGCCGTCCGAGTGCGTTCTCGAATAGGCTGAAGAATTCCCGCTTCCACCAAGCCCAGAACGAGTCGAACGATCGCGAGGCCGTACCCCAAGCCAAGGCTAGCCGTCCCTCGCCGAGGAGAGTCTTGATCGGGCTGGCCGCGGCGAGGAAGGACATTTTGCTAATGGCTCCGGGTTGCGCGCACGACCTCTTCCACGGTCGTCTGGCCGTGCCACACCTTCTCGAGACCATCCTCGTACATGGTGGTCATGCCGGCGTCTCGCGCGGCGGCTTCGATCTCCGTCTCGGGTGCGGTTGTCAGGACAAGACGCTGGATCGTCGGATCGAGGAACAGAAATTCGGAGATGGTAGAGCGTCCTAGGAAACCCGTGCCGCCACATTGATCACAGCCGTGCTTCTGGCGAATGTCGGGGACGGCGGCCGACGACAGCCTATTGAGCTTTTTTCGGATATCATCGGCGAGATAACCGGCGTTGGGATGGGGGACCGAGCAGTGCGGGCAGAGACGCCGGGTCAGTCGTTGCGCGGTGACCGCTTTCACCGTCGACACTAGGAGATAATTCTCGATCCCCATGTCCATCAGCCGTGTCATGGTCGAGACGGCGCTGTTGGTATGGAGGGTCGAGAACACAAGGTGCCCGGTGAGGGACGCCTGGACGGCAATACGTGCCGTCTCAAGATCGCGGATTTCGCCGATCATGATGATGTCCGGGTCCTGCCGCAGGATCGAGCGTAGCGCGGCCGGAAAGGTCAGCCCGATGCCGGACTGGACCTGCACTTGATTGATCCCCTTGAGCTGATATTCGATTGGGTCCTCGACGGTGAACAGTTTGCGCTCGGCGGTGTTGAGCGTCTGAAGTGCCGTATAGAGGGTCGTGGTCTTGCCGCTGCCGGTCGGACCCGTGACGAGGATGATCCCATCGGGCTGCTTGAGAAGGTCGTCAAAATACCCGATGCGCGTCCGATCGAAACCGAGTTCGGTAAAATCCAGGCGGATGCGAGAGCGGTCGAGAATGCGCATGACCACGCCCTCGCCGAACGCTGTCGGGATCGTGGAAACGCGGAAATCGATGTCGACGCCGCGGACGGCTACCTTGGTACGCCCGTCCTGCGGCAGCCGGCGCTCGGCAATGTCGAGCCGTGACATGATCTTAATGCGGGACGTCACCGCAGCCCGCGTCTCCATGCCGAGGCTCTTCACGAGCCGCAGAACACCATCGATCCGGTAGCGGACCATAACGGCGTCGGCCGTCGGTTCGACGTGAATATCGCTGGCACGCTGCTCCACCGCTTCCGTGATGATCTGATTGACGAGGCGAATCGTCGGTGCCTCGCTCGCGAGATCACGCAGTCGTTGCAGATCATGCTCACTGGCGTCGGTGCTCGCGACGTCCGCGTGACCGTCCGACCTGATCCCGCCGTAAACGGTCTCCAGAGCCCGGTCGAAATCGGCCGGCAAGAACAGTTGTACCGAGACGGTGAGATCCGTGGCATAGGCGAGGGCGCGCAACGGTTCGTCGGAGAGCGGGTCGGTCGTTCCGACCTCAAGACGGCTCCCGTCGATCTTCAACGGGAGAACCCTGTTGAAGCGCACGAAATCGGCATCGATCATCTCGGGCAGGACAGGCCCCGGCGGAATCGAGGTGATATTGGCGATTGGAATTTTCAGGAACTCCGCCAGCGAAAGGGCAAGTTCGGTATCGGGCAGCAGGCCGAGCTTGCCGAGGACCCGGTCGATCCGGTCTCCGGTCGAGAGCGCCGCGCGCCGGGCTCGCTCGAGCGCCTGGCTGTCGAGTTTCCTGCTGTCGAGCAGAAAGGCGCCGAAGGCGTCGGAAAAGCTGCCTGCTGCAGTCAGTTCGACCGCTTCTCCAGAGTCCGTGAGCGGGGGAAAGGAATATGCTTTAGCGGCGGAAGCGGCTTGCATGACTCAAAAAAGATGCCCTGATGCCCAGCTTGCCAGCACGCCGGCGCTTAGAAACGGTCCAAAGGCTGTTTTCTCGAACCTGTCGAGGCGCCGCCGCCACAGGGCGCGGGCCAGAATAAAGAATAAAGCCAGCAGCGAGGCGATCAGCAGCATCCAGGGGACCGGCTCCCATCCGAGCCAGAGACCTGCGGCCGCACCAAGCTTGATGTCGCCGAAGCCGAGGCCATCGGTGCCACGCATGTTGCGGAACGCCGCCGCGAGGCCGACTAGCAGAGCGCCACAGCTTAGAGAGCCAACGAGAGCATCGAGCGGCGCGGGTCGTCCCATGCTGATCGATTGCAGCACACCGCAGACACCGAGCAGCAGGGTCAGGGCGTTCGGCAGAATGCCGCGGCGAAAATCGGCAACCGAAAGCGCGACCAGAATTGCCGCAAGAACCAAGCCGTATAAAAGATCCTCAATAGGATATTGCGCGATGGGCATTCTGGTCGCCTCGCAGATTCGCCACGAGATCAATGCGCCTTTGCGATTACACTTTCAAGGCGAAGGTCAACGCCAGATTGCTCGGCTGTGGACAATCGCGTCGGACCTTGGATGCTTCATGCGATCTTCATGCCTGTGTCATTCAAAATTCGATGCATTGTTGGTTATCATACCGGTATCCAACACCGAGTTTTTGTCCACGATAACCGCAGCTGTGAAGTGCTTCTGTGTTACTGAGCGCTTTTGATCACGAGGTTGTGGAGAAGTGATGCAGCGTATTGACGTTGAGACAACCAAAAGTTTTATTTGACGGCGCTGGGAATTGGAATTCGGGGGCGATTGCATGGTCGATTCACAGAGATTATCCGCAATGGGAGTCTCAACCGTCCTTTTTGTAGGACGTCAGGGCTGCACCGACAGCTCCTGAGAGTCGACCTTCGAGCTCTGCTGCAGGCGCTTTCTGGTGATCGTACTCGCTCACTGACCTGCTCGACGATCAAAACTCCATCGAGATAAATGCCGACAGCGGTTGCGGTAGGTGCGAACATCGTCGCGCCCGCTGCCCAACGAATATTGCGTTCTCCGAAGGAAAATAGAGATGATGCAACAAGGACAGAAATATCGGGCAGCGAGACTCGGGCTGTCTCGGCCGCGGCGCATTTTGACGGTCTTTGTTGCGGCGAGCATCTTTCTTGGGAGCTCTGTGCCGGGCTCTTCCGGCACGATGTCGCTTTCGGGTAACTTCAACGTGAGCCCAACGGGAGCGGCGACCTATTCCATTCCCATCGCATTGCCATCGGGGACGGCCGGCATGGTGCCGTCCCTATCAATCGAATACAGCAGCCAAGGCGGAAATGGTTTGTTGGGACTGGGATGGTCGCTCTCCGGATTGCCATCGATCTCGCGCTGCGGTCGAACGTTGGCGCAAGATGGTGTGTCGAGTGGTGTCGGCTTTGGGATCGACGACAAATTCTGCATGGAGGGTCAGCGATTGGTTGCCGTGAACGGTGCGTATGGAGCCGACGGTACCGAGTATCGGACGGAAGTTGAGACCTTCTCTAAAATCATCGCGCACGGCTCGGGCAGCGGGCCCGATTGGTTTGAGGTTCACACGAAATCTGGCCAAGTTCTGGAGTTTGGCCACTCTGTGGATTCTTCTATCAAACCGGCGGGGCGCGCGGGGTCCTTGATTTGGGCACTGAGCAAGACGAGCGATACGAAGGGAAATTACTTTACGGTCAGCTACAACGTCGACACCACCAACGGACAATACTGGCCGACCAGAATTGACTACACCGGCAATAGCGTCGCCTCGGTGGCTCCCTATAATTCGGTTCAGTTTGTTTATGCCACCAGGCCCGACTCCGTTCTGATGTATCAGCAGGGCGGGCAGAACAAGACGACTGTTCGTATGACCAACGTGAAGACCTATTCCGGGTCTACGCTGGTGACCGACTATCGACTGGCATATCAACAGAGCCCGTCGAGTAGCCGATCTGAATTGATTTCGGTTACGGCTTGTGGCGCCGACGGAACCTGTTTGCCGGCTAGCACGTTTCAGTGGGCGAGTGGAGGGGGATCGCCGTCCTGGGTGCATGGCGGTGGCGCCAACCCAAACGGTTGGAATTTTGGCGCGCCGGGACCTGCAAACGGATACTTCACAGTTTCAGGCGATTTCAATGGTGACGGCAAAGCGGACTTTGTCGAGGTCGCTTCAGGTACCCATTACGTGCTGCTAAGCAATGGCAACGGCACGTTCACAGGAAGTGGGCCGCTTCAAAATCCAAACGGATGGGTTTTCAGTGATCCGCCTAATAAGCAATATTCGATCCTCTCAGGCGATTTCAACGGCGACGGCAAGACCGACTTCGCGCTCTTGTGCGATCTCTACTATTACGTCTTCCAAAGTAATGGTAACGGCACTTTCCTCGGCCTCGGTGGCTTCAGATACTCCGGCGCATCAAATTTTGGTAACCCTCCACATGCTCTCTACACACCTTTCTCTGGTGACTTCAATGGCGACGGCAGGACGGACATCGCATTCGTAAACGGCACAAATTACTGGACGTTCTTGAGCAACGGGGATGGAACGTTTGCCGAGAGCGGTGCTGCAAATCCGAACGGATGGAATTTCGGAAGTAGCGTGCCGGTTCAGGTGACGAGCAATGGTGTGAATATGAACACCACCTCAACGACGTCGAGCTATGTCACGTTTTCGGGCGACTTCGATGGAGACGGCAAGACCGATCTCGCGCTGATTTGTGACAAGTACTACTATGTGATGCTGAGCAACGGGGATGGCACATTCCGCGGAGTAAGCGGTGCCTATGCGGGCGGGTCTAACTTTGAGAACCCGCCGAGCGCAAAGTATGCGATTTTCGTTGGTGATCTGAATGGAGATGGCAAAACAGACTTCACACTGGTTGGTGGAGCAAATTACTGGTCGTTTTTGAGCAAAGGCGACGGCACGTTCACGGAAAACGGCACTACGAATCCCAACGGATGGGTCTTTAATTTACCCCCGGCTCTAGCCACGGTGACGTTCACCGGAGATTTTAACGGCGACGGCCGGACTGACTTAGCTTTCGCTGGAAACACTCATTATTACTTCTTTATGAGCAACGGTGACGGCACCTTCAGTGGCGCCGCCGGAGGCCTTTACACTGGCGGCGCTGCTTTTGGTGATCCGCCTACCATTTCCTACTTGCCGATCCCTGGGGACTTCAACGGGGACGGCATAACCGATCTTGCAATGCAGGGGGGGACGTGGACCTGGGTCGAGACAGCGACCGGATCTCTTGCAGACGTTGTCACCTCCGTAACTGGTGGCCTCGGCGCAACTATCGCGATTACTTACGAACCGTTGACGCATTCGTCGGTGTACACCAAGGGAGGTAATGCCTCGTATCCCGAGCAGGACTTGCAGGGGCCGATGTATGTTGTTTCCCGCGTTGATACCGCAAATGGCATCGGCGGATCCTACAGCTCCACTTATAATTACAGCTCGGCCAAGATGAACATGCGCGGCCGAGGGTTTCTCGGCTTTATGCAAACCCAAGTCAAGGATTTGCAGACCGGCATCGTTGATACAACTAACTACGCTAAGGATTTTCCTTATATCGGCCTGGTGAGCTCTACTGCGCGCACGCTCGGCTCGCAGACGCTTGGTCAGTCGACGAACACTTTCCAGTTTCGCAACGCAAGCGGTGTGGCTGTTGTGAACGCGACGAGCGTGACATCTGCACCATACAAGGTGTCGCTGGCGCAGAACGTCTCCAGCGGTGCGGACCTGGACGGCTCGGCACTGCCCGCCGTGACGACGTCGAACCAGTATGACGCTTATCTCAATGCAACGCAGGTCGTAGTGTCGACGCCTGACGGCTTCAGCAAGACGACCAACAACACCTACGTCAACGATCCGAGCCTCTGGTATCTCGGCCGATTGACACGGGCGACAGTGACGAACGTCGCGCCATAGCGCGGCTTGAGGTGGCGGCGACGATCTGTCGTTCGCGGGATTTGTGTCGGCGGTTGCGTGAGTGCGTTCGGTCGACTGGCTGATTGGCACTTTGGGCCTGGGGAATAAGCAATGTTGAAGATCGTGAAGTCGTCGGTTGCGGCTGCCGCTGTCATGCAGTCCAACCTGGGGCAGGACGTGAGTAACCGCGGCCCTGTACATCGTTGGTCGCGCACTCTGGCTCAAGCTTTGGGTCTGGCCGTACTGCTCAGTGCGGCGTCACCAACGGGATCCACCGCAGCGCAAATCGTTATAACGACGTCTACCAGCTGGACCGTCCCGAACGACTGGAATAACGCCGATAATATGATCGAGGTGATCGGCGGCGGTGGCGGTGGAGGGGGCACCGTTGGTGGGGTATATGGCGCGACGGGCGGCGGTGGCGGCGAGTACCGTGGCGCGATCAACGTCACCCTGACGCCAGGCGCATCGATTCCTGTCGTAATCGGATCTGGCGGACAGGGCGGGACGACTGCGCCCACCAACGGCTCAGCAGGCACGGCAACGACCTTCAACGGTTCGATGCTCATCGCAAATCCGGGGCAAGGCGGAGTGGCTTCCGGCACAAGCACCGCAGGTGCTGCGGCCGGTGGCGCTGGCGGTGTCGGCGGGTCCATGCACTTTAATGGAGGTGCGGGAGGTGCTCGGCTTACATTAACGGCGGGTGCCGGGGCTGGCGGCGGAGGAGCTGCAGGTCGCAATGGTCCTGGTGCAACAGGCGGCAACCAGAACGGCGGACTTGGTCCTGGCGGCGCTGGCGGCGGCGCAGCTAATGGAGGCGCGGCCGGCGCCAACTTACCCTCAATCAACTCGGGGGCTTCCGGCGGCGGCACCTCTTCCGGAGCCCCCGGCGGTATTGGCGGCGCCGCAGGCGCCGCCGGTGCTGCGGGTTCAAACGGAGCGGGAGGAGGTGGCGGCGGTGGTGCACCGAATTCGACCATTGGAGCTGGAGGCGCGGGAGGCGCCGGTGTCAGCGATTGGGGAACTGCTGGTGCGGGTGGCGGTGGCGGCGGTGGAGCTGCAGCCGGAGCTAGCACGTCCGGCGCTGGCGGGGCTGCAGGCTCTTACGGCGGCGGCGGCGGCGGTGCAGGATCTTCTTCCGCCGGCGGAAACGTTGGTGGTGCGGGCGCCAAGGGGATTTTGGTTATCACCTACACGCCTGCTGCTAATTCTACCCCGCCTGGTGGCGGAGGCAATTCAAGCACCATCGCACGCACCTCGTCGTTCGGTTACGACACGCAAGGCGTTCTGAACCGGGAGGTGGTCGAGCCCGACACGCCGGCACTGCGCCTCCAGACCGATTACGGCTATGACAGCTTTGGCAACAAGATTTCGGTCACAGTCAGCGGCGCCGACATCACGACGCGTTCCTCGACCAGCATCTTCGATGCCAAGGGCCAGTTCAACACCGCTAACACCAATGCGCTGAGCCAGAGCGAGAGCATCCAGTACGACGCCCGCTTCGGCAAACCGACCAGCCACACCGGTCCCAACGGCCTAACCACCACCTTCAGCTATGACAGTTTCGGCCGCAAGCTCCAGGAGGTGCGTGCCGACGGCACGTTGACCAAGTCGTTCTACAAGTTTTGCAGCGGCTTCAACGGCGGTACCGATACCTGCCTGCCAGGCGCAGTCTACCTGGTTGCGGAGCGGCCCTATGCCGCCGACGGCACCACCGTCATCGGAACGACCGTCACCGTCTATTTCGATTCGCTCGACCGCGAGATCGGCCGCGAGACGCAGGGTTTCGACGGTTCCACAGTGCGCGCCACCCGCACCTATGACGCGCTCGGCCGCCTGGCCCAGACCAGCCGGCCATATTTCGTCAGCGGAGGTACGCCGCAATACACTACCTATACCTACGACACGCTTGGCCGCGTACTGACCGAGACCAAGCCCGATGCCAGCGTCTCATCGACCGCCTATCACGGCCTCGTCGTCACCGAGACCAACGCGCTGAGCCAGACCCGCACGGTGACCAAGAACAGCCAGGGCAAGGTGGTCTCGATCACCGACGCCCAGAACGGCGTCATGACCTACGCTTACGACGCGGTCGGCAATCTGCTCTCAACTACGGATGCCGCCGGCAACGTCGTGACGGCGACGTACGATCTGCGCGGCCGGAAGATCGCGAGCAACGATCCCAATCTTGGATACTGGACCTATAGCTACAACACGCTTGGCCAGCTCGTTAGCCAGACTGACGCCAAGAGCCAGGTCACCACGCTCGCCTATGACAAGCTCGATCGTCTCGTGCAGCGGGTCGAGGCGGACGTCACCAGCGTCTGGACCTACGACACCGCCGCGCACGGTATCGGCAAGCTGGCTTCGTCGGGCATCACCGCAGGCCTCGGCAGCGGCTTTGGCCGCAGCGTGACCTACGACACGCTGGGTCGACCCGCGCAGGTCTCAACCACCGTCGACGGCGCGACCTATGTGATGGGCGCGACTTACGACGCCCAGAGCCGCATCAGCAAGGTCAGCTACCCCTCCGGCTTCACCGCACGATACAGCTACAACACGCTCGGCTTCGCCAACCAGCTCTCCGATGACGCGACCAATCTGGCCTACTGGACCGCGAACGCGATGGATGCCGAAGGGCATCTGACCCAGCTCACTTCGGGCAACGGCCTCGTCACCAACCGCACCTTCGAGACGACCACCGGGCGGCTCAGCAGTCTCACCACCGGCAGCGGCGCCGGCACCGCGGTGCAGAATCTCACCTATACCTATGACCGGCTCAGCAACCCCACGTCGCGCACCGACGCCAACACTAATCTGTCCGAGACATTCACCTACGACACGCTGAACCGGCTAACGTCCTCGACGGTCAATCTGACACCGACGCCGCTGGCCAAGACATTCACCTACAGCGCCATCGGCAACATGCTGACGAAGTCCGACGTCGGCACCTACAACTATCCCGCGGCGGGTCAGGCACTGCCGCACGCGGTCTCGAGCATCACCAACGGTCTGATCTCGACCACCTTCACCTACGACCTCAACGGCAACCAGACCTCGGGTCTCAACCGTACCATCGCCTGGACGTCCTACAACAAGCCGGCGTCGATCACGCAGGGCACTCGTACCATCAGCTTCGTTGATGACACTGAGCATCAACGCTTCAAGCAAGTAACGCCGGAAGGAACCACGCTCTACATCGCCGGCTTCGGCGTGCTGGCCGAGATCAGCAATCCCGGCACGGCCTCGCAGAAATGGACCGATTATCTCGGGGTTGGCAATGCCAAGGTCGGCATGCGCACGCTGCAGACGGCATCCGAGACGCTGACGACGCGCTATTTCCACACCGATCATCTTGGCTCGATCTCTGTCATAACTGACGAGAATGCGATGGTGGTGGAGCGTCTCAGCTACGATGCCTGGGGCAAGCGGCGCAATCCGAACGGGACTGACGACGCCACCGGCAGCATCACCAGCCAGTCCACGCGAGGCTTCACTGGTGAGGAGCAGCTTTCAATCGGCGGCCTCGTACACCTCAACGGGCGCGTCTACGATCCGTTGCTGGCAAGGTTCACGTCGGCTGACCCGACGGTAACCGACCCCATGAACATGCAGGGTTGGAACCGTTACTCCTACGTCGGTAACGACCCGCTGGCCTTCACGGATCCCAACGGCTTCAACTGGTTCTCGAACGCCTTCGGTTGGATCGGCAAGGCGTTCACCGCGATCGGCAATTTCTTCAAGCAGAACTTTATGGCGATCCTCCAGATAACTCTCAATGTAGTGCTGAATGCGGCGACCGGATTCGCGTGTGTCGCCTGCGTCGCTGCGGTGAGTTCCGCCATAGTGACGGGCATATCCGGGGGCAATCTCGGGCAAATACTAAAGAGTGCGGTGATAGCAGCCGCAACTGCCTTCGCGTTCCAGCAGATCGGACCGACACCTTCGTTTGCTGCGAACCCTGGCGGGTATATTGCATCGGTCGGCGCCAATGCAGCTGTTGGGTGCGCTTCCTCGGTGGCGTCGGGTGGATCCTGTGCCTCCGGCGCACTGTCGGCTGGAGTGGGGGCTGCGCTCTCTCCCGTCACACGATCCGTCTTTCAAAACCCCTTGCACAATACGGGCGACCTCATCGGCGGCACCATTGTGCAGGCCACCGCCGGAGGAATTGCGGCCGTCGCAGGTGGCGGAAAGTTTGCCAACGGAGCACTAACCGCAGGATTCCAGTACTTGGCCAGTGTGAGCTTGGAACGCGCGGCTGTAGAGGCTCACTCGGGAGCGCGCGATCCGAGCAATGCCAACGCCTGTTATCAATGTAGTGAACAGTACCCATTTCAACAGGGTGCAGCTACCCTAGGCTTTCAAGGATCGGGGCCGGACATCTTTGGAAGCCTGGCAAGGGCTTGGGCTGTCGTGACGGCTGGTGCCAGCCTTGCACCAGAGGTCGTTACCGTAACTACGCTCTATCGTGCGGTGGGTAGCGCAGAACTCGCCGATATCTTAGCAACTGGCGTGTTTGGAGCTGGACGAGGTTCGTATGCGACGGGAAAATTCTTCGCTGAATCCGCCGCTGATGCAGCAAGGTGGGGCAATGCAATGGAAGGGGCCGGAAATTTTACTGTCGTTCAGGCCCAGTTCCCGAGTAGTGTGGCGAGCCAATTTATGCGTTGGGCTCGTCTCGATGGAATTGGGCCCGCAAGATTCGCGACGTTCGAACAAATGGGTAAGCCGAGCATCAAGCCCTTGCCATGACGAAGACTGTTAAGGTGGCAATACAATGGCCGATTGGCGGACTTTCCAATCACTCGCCGCGCGGGCAGCGTTTTGCGCTACCAGTTCGGTTTGATCATCAAAATGAAAGTTGGCTTGACGACGCTTGGAGTTTGCTGGTCGAGGTTGAAGGTGTTCCGGACTCTCGGGGGCATCAGATTGGACAGGCGCGGTTCTTAATGCCTGATGGACCGCATCATTGGCTAACTGTCGGAAAGTGCTTCACTCTCTATGAAGGGAGTTTGCCTGTAGCAGTTGGTCGCGTAACGGCGATAAGCTAGGAGCTTGATGCTGGGGCGGAGGAGCAGAGTACCCGAACAATCTCAGCCACCTTCGGGTCAAGTCGTGGCGATTCAACGCGCCGGATCGTGTCCCATTGCGTGGTGAAGCTGGCGGCGGGTCACCGCGTTCGCCGGCGAGAGCCGGGCTGGTCAGCTGGCAATAGCCTGAAAGCTGACGGCAGGATCATCGCTCATTGGTGCGATGGTTTCCAGTGTCATGTCGCGGGCGCGCTGGACCGCCCATTCATCGTTCTGTTCGAGCAGGATCGCTCCAATGAGGCGCGTGATGGCGTCTTCGTTGGGGAAGCTGCCGACCACCTCGGTCCGCCGCTCGATCTCTCCGTTGAGCCGCTCGATCGGATTGGTGGAGTGCAACTTGGTCCCGTGCTGGGGCGGGAACGTCAAGGCGAGTACGTCGGTCTCGGCCTCGTCAAGGAAGCCTGCGAGTCTCGGCAGCTTTGGGCGGAGTTGATCGCCGACCTTACGCCATTGCGTCCGTGCGGCCTCGGCGTCGTCCTGGGCGAACGCGGTGGCGATGAAGGCGGAGACGACGCGCCGTCCGCTCTTGCCGGCATGCGCCAGCGCGTTGCGCATGAAGTGGACGCGGCAGCGCTGCCAGCTGGCGTTGAGCACCTTGGCCACGGTGGCCTTGATGCCCTCATGGGCATCGGAGACGACCAACTTGACGCCGTGCAGGCCACGGCGGGCGAGCCGCCCAGCTTTGACAGCTTCGATGAGCCGCAACAAGGGCAGCTCTCCGGTGCGGCGACCACGACCCGCTCGCGCGGCAGATGATCGGGGAACGGTTTGCGCGACGGGCGCTTACGCCCGAAGGATTGTACGGTCGACGTCTTGGCGGCCGCCCTCTCGGCTGCGAGTTCGTCTTCGGTCGCGGTTGCTTCCAACTCTTCGAGCTCAAGCTCCATCTGTTGCAGGAGCCGTGCCTTGCGCTCCGAGCGGCTGCCATAAACTGGCGACGCAGCTTCTCGATCTCGAGCTTGAGGTAACTGATCAGGGCCTCGGCCGCGTTCGCGTCGGCAGCTTCCGCTTTGGCGCTCGCCGCGACCGCTTACGCTTGAAGACGAGCGGCGCGCTCCGCGAGGATCATCGCATGCGCGGCGGCCAGATCGGTGGGGAGCGATTCAGATGTGGTCACGCCGAGGATGGAATCACATCCATCACGATCCGAGAAGCTCAAAGCCTCATCCGACCGATGTCGGCCGCCACGTCTCTTGTGGGTGCCGCCAGTCGATCCGGACAAAAGATAGCCGAGCTGCGCCGACGAGATCGTCACCACACCCTCCGCAGGGCTCGGCCCGATGAAGCACCCCCGCTCCAAGCGCTTCGTGACAGACAGGCGCCCTGGCCGTCATGCCAGATGATCTTCAAAAGATTGCCACGACGACCGCGGAAGCAAAACAGGTGACCGCCAAGCGGATCGCGATGCAAGATCTCCTGAACCTGCAACGCCAGCGACGGAAAGCCCTTCCGCATGTCGGTATGGCCGGTCGCGAGCCATACCCGCACGCCGGCCGGCAACGGGATCATCGTGGCCGTCCATCAGTCAGCGCTGCCACGACTGCGCTCAACGTCGCCGTGTCAACCGCGCCCGTGATCCGCATCCGAGCCCCGGCCGAGAACTCGATCTCGATCGCACCGCAGCTTCCGGAGGGCGCCGTCAACGATTGCCGGTCGGGTGCAATGGACACTGCCGCAAAACGGACTTCGCCATCCTGCCGCTGCATCGGCTCGGGGCCGCAAGCGAGGGCGCCTGTACGCGCCTGCCGCCGCCAGGCCGTAACCAGATTGCGGTGAACGTCATGTCGCCGAGCAACCTCGACAACACTGGCCCTAGGCGCCAGACTCTCCTCCACGATCCGAAGCTTCTCGGCGGTGGTCCACCGGCGTCGCCGCTCTGGACCGGACAGAACCGTAATAGTCCTCACGTTTGCTCATTTGCTTGCGAACTAATGAGCAAATCATCTCACGCTCGAACCCGATCCGGGAAGGCGGCATCCACCGGAGGCTTACCGATCGGGCGGCCAAGGAACGCCTTCACCTTGTCGTCGATCTCGCCGCAGAGCCGGCTCACCTGGCTCTTGGAGATGCCGGTCATGCCCATGGCCGGCACCAGATCGTCTACCGACCGGGTCGAGACGCCCTGCACGTCGGCTTCCTGCACCACGGCGGTGAGCGCCTTCGACCATGCGGCGCGGCTCCAGGAAGCCCGGAAAGTAGGAGCCCTTGCGCAATTTGGGGATACGAAGCTCGACCGCTCCGGCGCGGGTCTCCCAGGGCCGGTCGCGGTAGCCATTGCGTTGGGCCAGGTGCTCGGGGTTCTTCTCGCCATAGGCCGCCTTGGTCTGGCTTTCGACTTCCAGCTCCATCAGCCTTTGGGCAGCAAAGCCGATCATATCGCGCAGCAGATCGGCATCAGGGGTCTTCTCTACGAGCGTGCGCAGGTTCATCATGTCGTCGGTCATCGGTGGGTCCTCGGTTGCGTTGGCGTGTCGCAACCCGATCCTACCGGAGAGCTGCCGGTGACCACCGCAAAGCCGCCCGCCCGCTACGGCGCTATTGGAGGCGCGCGTCCGGGCGGCTTTGCTCTACCGAGCTACATCGCTACAGGGGACACGACCGAGGAAATTCGCCGCAGGTGCCCGGACCCCAAGCGGTCATCAGAGGCGGACAACATTGAATACCGGCATGGGCGCTTCGTTCCAACTGTCTTAGGTTCAAGTCGCAGGTAATCTACGGGCGAGCATGGAAAAACGTTCCTCCAGCAATTCTAAAGAGCGCGCGAACTGCCGACATGGCGGCGACCATTCTCAGCTCTGTGCGGGGCGCTAGGCCCTCTTATAGAAGTGGAGGCTTTACTGGAGTGTACCAATTAGCCTGTTAGGCCGCATCAATACGCTGCTAGCTCAAGATAATTCACTGTTAGCGGGGCAGGGAATTCCAAGCAACTGCCTGAAATTTGGTATGTTTCGTCGATATTTCTAATCAATACTCCGCCCAGCCCAAGCCTTTTCCCTTTAAAATTCCCTGTTCTCAGGGAAATGATCCGGAGACCGGTGCGAACAGCACTGAGTCGCCAGCCAGATTTCCGCACAGCCAGATTTCCTCACAGCTAGGGATCACTCACAAACAGGCCGACCGGCAGGTCGCTGCTGAGCTCAGCGACAGACTGCCAGTGGTTTGGCCCGGCGCTCTCGCGTCTCAGACCCAGCCGCCATCGACGATGTAGTGTTGAGCGGTGCAGGCGGAGGCCTCGTCGGACGCGAGGAAGACGGTGAACTTCGCGACTTCGTCCGGCATGAGCCTGCGCTTGAGGCACTGGCGCTGTTGCAACTCGATCTCGCCCGCCGGCGTCATCCATTTCTCGAGCTGCCGCTCGGTCATGATCCAGCCCGGCGCGATCGCGTTCACGCGGATGTTGTAGGGGCCGTAGTCGCGCGCCAGCGAGCGCGTCAGTCCGATCACACCTGACTTGCTGGCGGTGTAGGCGGCCATGCCGCCCTGGCCGGCGATCCACGACACCGAGCCGAAATTGACGATGGCGCCGGCATTCGCCGCCTTCATGTCCGGCAACACGGCCTGCGACGCAAAGAACTGGTGCTTCAGATTCACCGCGATGCGGTCGTCCCAATATTCCGGCGTCATCTCCTCGGTGTTGTGACGCTCATCATGCGCGGCATTGTTGATCAGAATGTTGATCGGGCCATGCGCCTTGCGGGCCTCGACGACGCCGGCCCGCAAGGCGGGAATATCGGTGAGGTCGACGTGCTGGAAATGCGCGGCCAAGCCCTGCTCGGACAGCTCACGCGCCAGGCGCTGTCCTTCGTCGAGCTTGATGTCGAAGAACACCACTTTGGATTTCTGCTCGGCGAAACGCCGCACGATCGCAGCGCCAATTCCCGCCGCACCGCCTGTGACGAGCACGACCTTGCCGGCGAGGTCGGAATAGATGGCAGCCATGGGCACCTCAGTTTGTTGCGGCCGGCGCAGCGCCCGGCCCGATTCTTTCGCGAACCTTAGCCATTCCGTCCGTGAGGTACATAGGTCAGAATTTGTGTTGCGCACCTCAAAAATTGAGGGCAGGATTGCTGCAAAGAATAAAAGCTGGTTGGGAGGACGTGATGAGACTGCTCGGGAAGCTGGGACTCGCCGCTGTCGCATGCCTGCTTTGGGCCGATTCCGCGTCAGCCGACACCACCGTGAAATGGCTGCACATCGAGGCCAACCCGGCCCAGGTGAAGATCTGGGACGAGGTCGCGCGGGCCTATGAGGCATCGCATCCGGGCGTCAAAATCGAAATGCAGTTCCTCGAGAACGAGGCCTACAAGGCCAAGCTGCCCACGATCCTGCAATCCAAGGATCGTCCGAACATCATCTACAGCTGGGCCGGCGGTGTCCTGAAGGCCCAGATCGAGGCGGGCGTGCTCGATGACATCACCGATTCCGTGAAGGGTTACAGCGACAGCCTCACGCCCGCCGCGCTCGCGGCTTTCACCAGCAATGGCCGCGTCTACGGTCTGCCGACCGCGCTCTCGCAGGTCGGCTTCCTCTGCAACAAGGAGCTGATGGCCAAGGCGAAGGTCGATCCCGCCGCCATCAAGACGTGGGACGATCTGCTCGCGGCGGTGAAGACGCTGAAGGCGGCTGGCGTAACGCCGATCGTGGTCGGAGGCGCCGACAAATGGCCGCTGCATTTCTACTGGACGCATCTTGCGGTGCGCATCGGCGGCAAGTCCGCGTTCGATGCGGCGCTGCGCGGCGAGAACGGCGGCTTCGCCGGCGAGACTTTCCAGAAGTCCGGCGAGCTGTTCAAGCAGCTCGTCGATCTCCAGCCTTTCCAGAATGGCTTCCTCGGCTTCAAGAACCCGCAGGCCGTCGGCTATTTCGGCGACGGAAAGGCCGCGATGACGCTCGCGATCTCGACCGTCTACCATCTGCAGCGCGCGCTCGCGGCGGACAAGACCGGTCTTGGCGAAGACAAGATCTGCTGGTTCGATTTTCCGGTCGTCGCCGGCGGCAAGGGTGCGCCGACCGACACCCTCGGCGGCATCACGGGCTGGCTGGTCACCAAGGGGTCGCCCAAGGAGGCGGTGGATTTCCTGAAATACTTCATCTCCAAGGATGTGCAGACGCGTCTTGCGGCGGGCAATTTCATCATCCCGGTGGTGCAGGGCGCCGATGCCGGCCTCAACAACGCCTTCATGAAGTTGATCGCGGCCAATCTGGCGAAGTCGAACTATCACCAGAATTTCTACGACCAGAGCCTCGGCCCCTCGGTCGGCCGCGTCGTCAACGATGTCACGGCCGAGATCGCAGGCGGCAGCATGGCTCCGCAGGACGCGGCGAAAGCGATCGAGGCGGCCTGGAAGCAGGGTAACTGATGGTGGAACGGCGCATCGCGAGCGTGTCGGCGATGGACGTTGCGAAGCCGTCGTTCGCGCCGCTTGCGGTTCGCGGGCCGAGCTGGGACGGCCGCTTCACGGTCCTGGTCCTGTTCCTGCCGCCCGCGCTGCTGCTGTTCACGCTGTTCGTGGTGCTGCCGATCGGCGAGGCAGCCTGGTACTCGGCCTTCAACTGGAACGGATTCGGCAGGCCGACGAACTGGATTGGCTTCGACAATTACCGCTTCGTGCTGGAGACGCGGGCCTTCTGGCTTGCGCTGCGCAACAACGGGCTGATCATCGTCGTTTCGCTCGCCGTCCAGCTGCCGCTTGCGCTGACGCTGGCGCTCATGCTCGCCGAGCGCTTCCGCGGAGCCGTGGCGCTGCGCATGCTGTTCTTCATGCCGTATATTCTGGCCGAGATCGCGACCGGGCTGATCTTCAGCTTCGTCTATGACGGCGATTACGGCCTCGTCGCCTCGATCTGGCGCACCTTCGGCGCCGAGCCGCCGCATCTTCTGGCCTCCACGGACACGGCGATGCTGGCGGTGCTGATCGTCGTGGTCTGGAAATATTTCGGCTTCCACATGATGCTGTTCATCGCGGCACTCCAGGGCCTCGACAAGAACCTGGTGGAAGCCGCGCGGATCGACGGCGCGACGCGGACGCAGACACTGCGCCACGTCGTCATCCCCTTGCTCTATCCGACCATCCGTCTGTCTGTGTTCTTCGCCATCATCGGCTCGCTTCAGCTGTTCGATCTCGTCATGCCGCTGACGCGCGGGGGACCTGCGGATTCCTCAAACACGATGGTGAGCTTCCTCTACAACAATGGCATCTCGCGCATGCGAGTCGGCTATGGCAGCGCCATCGGCGTCATCCTGTTCGCGATCTGCGTGACCTTTGCCTTCACCTACAAGCGATGGTTCATGCGCGATGAATAGTGTCGAGGCCAGGCCCGCATTCGAACCCGCCGCGCTGTTCAAGGCGCTGTTCCTCGGCTTGGTCGCGGTCTTCGTCCTGGTGCCGCTGCTCGCGACCCTGCTCGGCGGCTTCAAATCGCTCGGCGAGCTGCGTGTCAATCCGTTCGGCCTGCCCAGGCATTGGGAGTGGCAGAACTACGCCGACATCCTGTTCTCGGCGCGCTATTGGCAGCTCTTGCGCAATTCGCTTGTCATCTCGACGCTGGCGGTGACGCTGACCCTGATCACGGCTTCGATGGCCGCGTTCACCTTCGCCCATGTCAGGTTCTACGGCAGCTCGATGCTGCTCAGCTATTTGACGCTGGGCCTGTTGTTTCCCGCCGCGACCGCCGTGCTGCCTCTGTTCATCAAGGTGCGGGATCTCGGCCTGCTCGATACCTATTTCGGCGTCGCGCTGCCGCAGGTGGCGTTCAGCCTCGCCATGAGCGTGCTGCTGCTCCGCCGCTTCTTCAGGGATATTCCCTATGAGCTGCTCGAGGCCGCGCTGGTCGACGGCTGCAGCTACATCAAGTTCTTCCGCTATGTGACGTTGCCGTTGTCGCGACCGATCCTGGCGACCGTCGGCACCATCACCTTCGTCAACAGCTGGAACGCCTATCTGTTGCCGCTGGTGATGCTGAACACCGACGCGCTGTATCCCTGGCCGCTCGGCATCATGGTCTACCAGGGTGAATACTCGTCCGAATGGCACCTGATCCTGGCGTTCATCACACTCACCATCCTGCCCACGATCATTCTGTTCCTGCTGGCGCAGAAGCACATCGTCGCCGGCCTCACGGCAGGCGCGGTCAAGGGATGAGCCATAGTCTCGGGAGAACACAATGAGAAAAGTCGGCGTCGGAATCATCGGCTGCGGTGTGATCAGCACCGCCTATCTCAAGGCGGCCCAGCGTTTTCCGGTCATAGAGGTCAGGGCGCTCGCGGACATGCGCAGCGACGCCGCGGAGCGCCAGGGGGCGGCCTTTGGTCTGCCGGCGATGCGGGTCGACCAGTTGCTGAAGCGCGACGACATCGAGATCGTCGTCAATCTCACGGTGCCGCTCGCCCACACCGATGTCAGCCTGGCGGTGCTGAACGCCGGCAAGCATGTTCATTCCGAGAAACCGCTCGGCATCGATGTCGGCGAAGCGCGCAAGGTGATGGAGCTCGCCACACAGAAGAACCTGCGCGTCGGCTGCGCGCCCGACACGTTCCTCGGCGGCGGGCATCAGACCGCGCGCAAGCTGATCGACGACGGTGCGATCGGCACGCCGGTCGCGGGCAGCGCGTTCTTCGGCTGTCCGGGTCACGAGCGCTGGCATCCGGCGCCGGGCTTCTATTATTTGCGCGGCGGCGGGCCGATGCTGGACATGGGGCCGTATTACATCACCGATCTCGTGCAATTGCTGGGTCCCGTCGCCAGCGTGGTGGGTTCGACCGCGCGGCCGAAGACTGAACGCATCGTCACCAGCCAGCCGATGAACGGCGCGCTGATCCCGGTCGAGGTCGCAACCCACGTCGCGGGGACGCTGGAGTTCGAAAGCGGCGCGGTCGTCTCGATCACGATGAGCTTCGATGTGCCGAAACATCGGCATGCGCCGATCGAGATCTACGGCGACAAGGGCAGCATGCTGGTGCCGGATCCGAACCGCTTTGGCGGTGAGGTGCAGGTGGCGCGAACCGGCGGCGAATGGGAAGCGGTGCCGCTGACCCACGGCCATGTCGAGGGCGAGTTCCGCTCGATCGGCGTCGCCGACATGGCGTCCGCGATCCTGAACGACCGGCCGCATCGCGCCAGCGGCGCGCTGGCCTTCCACGTGCTGGAGGTGATGGAGGCGTTCCAGACCTCCGCCGACGAGGGCCGTCGCGTCGAGATCGAGAGCCGCGTCGAGCGGCCGGCGATGCTGCCCACGGGGCGCGAAACCGGACAGATCGATTGAGGGAATGACCATGCGCAAGGCAATGATTGTATGGGGCGGCTGGCCGGGACATGATCCCGATCTCTGCGCTTCGATGATCCGGGGCTGGCTGAAGGCGGAGGGCTTCGAGGTGCGGATCGAAACTTCGACGGCAGCCTTCGCCGATCCCGCGATTCACGATCTGTCGCTGATCATCCCGATCTACACGATGTCGAAGATCGAGAAGGCGGAGGCGCTCAATCTCTGCGCGGCGGTGCGCGATGGCGTCGGGCTTGCCGGCCATCACGGCGGCATGTGCGATGCGTTCCGCGAATCGGTGGATTACCAGTTCCTGTGCGGCGGGCAGTGGGTCGCCCATCCCGGCAACATCATCGACTACAAGGTCGACTTGACGAAGCCCGACGACCCCATCATGAACGGCCTGAAGAGTTTCGAACATCGGTCCGAGCAGTACTACATGCATGTCGACCCCGCCAACGAGGTGTTGGCGACGACCACTTTCACCGGCGAGCACGCGCCCTGGATCGAGGGCGTGGTGATGCCCGTGGTGTGGAAGAAGCGCTACGGCGCGGGGAGGGTGTTCTATTCCTCGCTCGGCCACCGCGCCTACGAGCTCGATGTGCCGGAGATCCGGTCGCTGATGACCCGCGGCATGCTGTGGGCCGCGCGCGAATGACGGCTGGTGCGATCCAGCCGGTGATGCGAGCTACGCTCGAGGACGTCGCGCGCGCGGCAGGCGTTTCGCTCGCCACCGTCGATCGCGTCGTCAACCGCCGCGAGGGCGTTCGCGCCAAGACCGTCGCGCGAGTCGAGGCAGCTGTCGCCAAGCTCGGCTATCGCGCCGATATTGCCGCCGCGCGCCTGGCCCGCGGGCAGACGTTCCGCCTCGCCTTCGTCTTGCCGACGGGCAGCAACAGCTTCATGACCAGCCTGACTGAGCAGGTGGCTCGCACCGCGGACTGGCTCGCCAGCCAGCGCGGCTTTATCGATGTCCACCATGTCGACGTGTTCGACCCCGATGTGCTCGCCGGTGCGCTGGAGAATCTCTCGCCCGCCTATCAGGGCGTCGCTGTCGTCGCGCTCGATCATCCCAGGGTTCGCGCCGCGATCGACGACCTCGTCGCGCGCGGGATTGCCGTGGTGACCCTCGTGTCGGACGCGCCGAGCTCGTCCCGCGTGCACTATGTCGGGATCGACAATCCGGCCGCTGGCCGCACCGCCGCGACGCTGATGGGACGCTTCCTCGCCGGGCGCGCGGGGACCGTTGCCGTGATTGCGGGATCGTTGTCGTTGCGCGATCACACCGAACGGCAGTTCGGCTTCCACCAGATCCTGTCGAGCGAGTATTCGAACCTGTCGGCACTCCCCGTCATCGAGGGCCGCGACGACAGCGACCGCACGCGAAAGCTCACCGCCGAGTTGCTCGCGCGCCATGCCGATCTCCGCGGCATATATTGCTGCGGCGCCGGAAACCGCGGCATCGCCGACGCGCTCGAAGCCGCGGGCCGCGCGCGCGAAGTGGTCTGGATCACCCATGAGCTGACCGAGTACACGAGGCGATTCCTGGTCCGCGGTACGCTCGATGCCGTCATCAACCAGGATGCCGGCCACGAGGCACGGTCCGCGGCGCGCATCCTGCTGGCGCATTGTTCGGGCGAGCCGATCAGCCCCGACCAGGAGCGCATCCGCATCGATATTTTTCTGCGGGATAACCTGCCGTAGTCTCGAGCCTGGTCGCCGGTGCGCTAGGGATCAAGCGTGGCGGCGGCCCATGGCCGCCGCAGCCGCATCGGGACGCCGCCACGAGGCGGCGGGTCGTCGTCGTCGAGCTCGCGCAGCGCGGCGAGGATGTCCGCGAGCCGGACCGGGTGATCCATGCCCGGAATCTCGCGCAGCGCCGGATGGGATTCGACCGCGTACATGTCCGAGGCCCACGACGACAATATGATCCGCTTCTCCGCTGTCGAGAGCTTGCCGTCGTCGAGGACGGCGTTCGGCGATGCATAGTGCGCAGCCGGATGAAACAGCGGGCCGAGACCGCCGGTGGTCGCATTGGCGTTGGTCATCTCTGGTCTCCCTCTACACTCCTTTCGAAGGGATGGTCTGATCGGCGGACGGCGAGGGGCCGCCGTCCGCCATGATGCTCGCAGGTAGGTCGAACGCGTCGGCGCGATCAGGCGGCCTTCTTCTGCTCGATCTGCGGCGACGCAGCACCAGCGATCTGGATCCGGCGCGGCTTCATGGCTTCCGGAATCTCGCGCAGGAGTTCGATGACCAGAAGACCGTCCTGGAAAGCTGCCTGCTTCACCTGGACGTAATCCGCGAGATTGAACACGCGGCGGAACGGGCGCGCCGCGATTCCCTGATAGAGATATTCACGGGTGGCGCTGTCAGGCTTCCGGCCCTCGATGGTGAGCGCGTTCTGTTCGGCCGTCACGGTGATGTCGTTGACGCCGAAGCCCGCCACGGCCAGCGTGATCCGGTACTGGTCTTCGCCGGAGCGCTCGATGTTGTAGGGCGGATAATTGTCCTCGCCCGCCTGCCGCAGCGTGCTGTCGACGAGGTCGGCCAGATGATCGAAGCCGATGGTGGAGCGCCACAGCGGCGCGAAGTCAAAGGTGGTCCTCATACCAAGTCCTCCAAAGAGCAAGATGGTTACGAAGGAGCGCAAGGGGGGAATCGGAAGCGGATCCGAAGACTCCCGCCCGGCGCCCGCGCCGGACCCGATAGGGCATCCAGCGCACCGCTCTCGCGGCGAAAAACGAATTAGAGCGGTACAAGGGCCTTGCAAGAGGGGGACTGAAAATTTTTTCGGGGTGCCGCCGGCGGCGCAGCGGGAGCGGCGAAGGTGCGTCTTGACAGGGCGACGAGCCTGAATATTTTTTGCGCCGGAAGATGCTTCTTCCTGCACCGCAAAATCGAAAAGGACCCGTGAAAGACCGTCAGGAGTGACGACGATGCTCGATCAGGATTTCGCCCGCATCCGCGCGCACCGCAACAACCTCTCTCGTTATCGACGCTTGCTGAAGACCCGGCTGTCGGACGTTGAGCGCCAGTTCATCGAGCGACGCCTCGCCGAGGAACAGACCGCGCTCGAAGCCCTGACCGGCGATGCTATCCCGGCCGCATTCAGCCTTTCGAACATGCCATCGATGTCCATTGCTGCGGGAGCGGAACGATGAGCGACGTCCGCAATCTCCTCATCAGCGGCAGCGAGAAGGTGATCGCGCATTATCGCGTGTTGCTCGCCGGCGCCAGAATCGAGAGCGAACGCGAGCTCTATCGGGCCCGGATCGCGCGCGAGCAACGCCTGCTCGAGGCTCTGCAGGGCGGCCTGCCGGAGCGCTCGGCGGCGTAGACGGGCGCGCCCGTTCATTGCGGAAACTTGCTTGCGAGCGTGCGGCCTTCCTGCACCAGCATAGCGACGTATGCCGTGATTTTCGGCGGCCGGAATCGGGCGGCGGCATACACGGCATGGATGCCGCCGGCCGGCAAGCTCCAGGACGGCCGAGGGGATCAATTCGACCCTGCAGGCCGGATATCTCTTTGCGAGCTTAGCCGCGAGCGGCGCGATGGGCTGAGCGGGAGACGCTAGGCCAGCGCCGCCGACAATTTGCGCATCGCCCGGTCGAGGACGGCCACCTCCTCGGGGGTCAGCGCCTCGAGCAGCTTTGTCTCACGCTGCAGCGCGTAGGGCACGATCTTGCGGTAAAGCGCGCGACCGGCCGCGGTCAGTGAGACGATCAGCTCGCGCCGGTCGTCGGGATGGTGCTTGCGGCTGGCGATGCCGCGCGATTCCAGGCCCTGCACGGCGCGGCTGACCTGCATCTTGTCGAGCGTCGTCAGCGGGCCGATCTGCTTGGTTGCGATCTCCGGGCGCGTGCCGAGAATTGCGAGCACGCGCCATTCCTGCCGCGTCAAGGCAAAACGCTCGGAATAAACCTCGGCCACCGCCAGCGACACCTGCTCGGCAAGGCGCGCCAGCCGGTACGGAAAATATCGCTGCAGGTCCAGCTCGACGTCGTCCTGCGCTGTTGCGCCTCTTGCCACTTCTCCGCGCGCCACGCCCGAACGTCCCATTCCGCGATTCCCGTCCGCCAAGCCATCCGGAAAATTCTTCCGGGCCGGTTGATCCGGATCAAATCCAGGAGATAGTAACATCTGATACCAATTTCGCAACCGCAAATCCAGGGAGCGAAACGCCATGAAAATCGAGAAGATCCATCACGTCGCCTATCGCTGCGTCGACGCCAAGGCCACGGTCGAGTTCTACAAGACCGTCATGAACATGGATCTTCTCGGCGCCATCGCCGAAGATCGGGTGCCTTCGACCAAGGCACCCGATCCCTACATGCACATCTTCCTCGATGCCGGGAACGGCAACATCCTCGCCTTCTTCGAGCTGCCGAATTCGCCGCCGATGGGCCGCGATCCCAACACGCCGGAATGGACCCAGCACATCGCCTTCCAGGTCAAGGACCTCGCCGAGCTCGAAGAAGCCAAGGCGCGCGCGGAGGCCGCCGGCCTCGACGTCGTCGGCGTCACCGACCACACCATCTTCAAGTCGATCTATTTCCGTGACCCCAGCGGCCATCGTCTGGAGATCGCGGCCTGGACCGCCACGCCCGAGCAGATCGACCGCATGAAATCCGTCGCGCACGAGATGGTCGAGGAATGGTCGCGCACCAAGCGCCCGCCGCGCCACACCGCCTGGATGCACGAGAAGGAATTCGCGGACGCGCATTGATCCGGCCTCGTGCATCAGGAAGCGAACATGACGAGCTACATCTATCCGAAGTTCGGCTATCGGCGCTCCCAGGAGCAGGCCGATTGTGTCGTGAAGCGGCACCCGATCGTTGTGGTCGGCGCAGGTCCGGTCGGCCTCACGGCGGCGCTTGATTGCGCGGCACGCGGCCAGCCGGTCGTGGTGCTCGACGACAACGACACCGTCTCGATCGGCTCGCGCGCGGTCTGCTACGCCAAGCGTCCGCTCGAGATCTGGAACCGCCTCGGCTGCGCGGCCCCCATGGTCGAGCGCGGCGTTAGCTGGAACGTCGGCAGGGTCTTCTTCCGGGACCAGCTGTCTTACCAGTTCGATCTGTTGCCCGAGGCCGAGCACCAATGGCCGGCCATGATCAACCTGCAGCAATATCATCTGGAGGAGATACTGGTTGCCCAATGCAGGGCCAATCCCCTGATCGAGTTGCGCTGGAAGCACCGTCTGATCAGCCTGAAGCAGGCCGCCGACCACGCGACCCTGGTGGTGGAGACGCCCGACGGCATCTTCACCATGGAGGCGCAATGGGTGATCGCCTGTGACGGTGCCAATTCCGACGTGCGCAAGATGGTCGGCGCCGAGTTCACGGGACAGTTCTTCCAGGATCGCTTCCTGATCGCCGACGTCGCCATGAAGGCGGATTTCCCGACCGAGCGCTGGTTCTGGTTCGATCCGCCGTTCCACCGCGGCCAGTCCGTGCTGCTGCACCGCCAGGCGGACAAGATCTGGCGCATCGACTTCCAGCTCGGCTGGGACGCCGATCCCGACGAGGAAAAGAAACCCGAGCGGGTGATCCCGCGCATTCGCGCAATGCTCGGCGAGGACACCGAATTCGCGCTCGAATGGGTCTCGATCTATCAGTTCGCCTGCCGGCGCATCGACAATTTCCGGCAGGGCCGGGTGCTGTTCGCGGGCGATGCCGCGCATCAGGTCTCGCCGTTCGGCGCGCGCGGTGCCAACACCGGCGTCCAGGACATCGACAATCTCGCCTGGAAGCTCGCGATGGTTCTGCGCGGCGAAGCCTCGGAAGCGCTGCTCGACACCTATCACGAGGAGCGCGCCTATGCCGCGGACGACAACATCCTGAACTCGACGCGCGCCACCGACTTCATCACGCCAAAAACCAAACCGAGCCGTTATTTCCGCGACGCGGTGCTGGAGCTCGCCCGGCATCACGGCTTTGCGAGACCGCTGGTCAACAGCGGCCGGCTCTCGACGCCGACCCCTTACGTGACCTCGGCGCTCAATACTCCTGACGACAACGCGTTCGCGGGCGGCGTGCCGCCCGGCACCAACGCGGTCGATGCGCCGATCACGGTGAACGGCAGGCCCGGCTGGTTCCTGCATTGTCTCGGCGATGGCTTCACGGTCGTGGCCTTCGGCGGAGAGACCGACGCGACAGAGATCGCGGTGGGGCCGCTCGCGGCGAAGCTCATTGTCGTCGGCCGCGACATCGAGGATCCCACAGGTCTCCTTGCCGAGCGTTACGGCGCTTCGCCCGGGACCACCTACCTGTTCCGCCCCGACCAATATGTCGCCGCCCGCTGGGCCGGATTCGACGAGGCAGAGATCACCGATGCGATGTTGCGGGCCTCTGGGCACGACACCGCCGGACGGACGGAGCTGGCAGCATGATGCTCAATTTGTCACCGAACATCGCCGATCCCGACGACTTCTATGCCGAGTTGATCGACAGCCAGCGCGACCTCGACGAGGAGCAGGCGCTGCGGATGAACGCGCGTCTGATCCTGCTGCTCGCCAATCACATCGGCGACCGCCAGGTGCTGACGGAAGCGATCGGTTGCGCTCGCGCCAGCGGCGGCTAGGGCGGAAAAGTTCCCGCGCCACGATAGAGGAGGTCACACGCCGTTTTCTTGACTTGGCTCAAGGTAAATTCCGTGAAGTTCGACACCTTGCCAGCCTTACACCAGGCCGGAGAAAGCGCCATGCCAGGTCGAACCATTGCTGCAGCGTTGCTGTTCGTCACTCTGGGCCAGCCGGCTTTGGCTCAATCGCCGGCTGAGCATCAGGGCCATCATCCCGGACAGGAGCAGGCGCCGGCGTCGCCGCAGTCGAGTTCTCCTGCAAGCCCCTCCGCCGAGCGCCAGAGTCCGCCGCGCGGTGGAGACATGATGGGGATGATGGGGCGCGGAATGATGGGACAAGGCATGAAGGGACATGGCGCGACAGGCGCAGACGGGATGCAGCCGCCGGTCGTCTTCCGCATCATCTTCGCGCTGATGGATGCCGATGGCGACGGGACCGTCTCGTTGCCCGAGTTTCAGGTCGCGCACGAACGAATCTTCAAGGCGATGGATAGTGACAAGGACGGCAAGCTCAGTTTCGAAGAGATGATGACGTTCATGCACAGGAGCAAGAGCTCCCCTCCGCAACAGTAGTTGCGGGTGCCACAAGCCATGTCGTTTGATCGGGTCTTGCGATGGGCTCTGGTTGCGGTCGCAATCGCGGGATTGGCCGCGGGTATTGTCGCGCGGGCCGCGGGCCGGCCTGATCTCGCCGATCTCGCCTGGGCGCTCGGTACCGCGCCTGTGATCGTGGGATTGGCGGTCTCGATCGTCCAGGATCTGCGGCAAGGCCGCCTCGGCGTGGACGCGATCGCGCTGCTGTCGATGAGTGCGGCGCTGGCGCTCGGACAGCCGCTCGCAGGCGCCGTGGTCGCGCTGATGTATTCAGGCGGCAACGTGCTGGAGGAGATCGCGGTCGCACGGGCGGAGCATGATCTCAGGTCTCTGGTCGATCGGGCGCCGCGGCAGGTCCATCGCAAGTCCGGCGAGCGGATCGAGGATGTTCCGGTCGAGGACGTCGCGGTCGGCGAGGAAGTGCTGGTCAAGGCCGGCGAGATCGTGCCGGTCGACGGTGTCGTTGCGTCGGCCTTCGCAGCGATCGACGAGTCCGCGGTGACCGGCGAGCCGATCCCGGTGCAGAAGACGCGCGGCAGCGCCGTTCTGTCCGGTTCTCTGAACGCCGGCGAGACCTTCCAATTGACCGTCACCGCGGCGGCCGGCGAGAGCACCTATGCGGGCATCGTGCGCATGGTGACTGCGGCGCAAACAGCGAGAGCTCCCTTTGTGCGCCTGGCCGACCGGTACGCGCTGATCTTCCTGCCGGTGACGCTCGTCATCGCCTTTGTGGCCTGGTACATCTCGGGCGATGTGACCCGCAGTCTCGCCGTGCTGGTGGCGGCGACGCCGTGCCCTTTGATTCTGGCGGCACCCGTCGCCTTCATCGCCGGGGTGGCGCGAGCGGCGCGTCGCGGCATCCTGGTCAAGGGCGGAAGGGCGTTGGAAGCGTTGGCTCGCGCTCACACCGTGCTGTTCGACAAGACCGGGACCCTGACGGTGGGCGGGGCGCGGCTGCTGTCCGTGGAGGTCGCGCCGGGCGAGGATCCGGCTGAGGTTCTCACGCTCGGGGCCTCGCTCGAACAGGCTTCGCATCACGTGCTGGCGAAGGCCGTCGTCGCCGCGGCCCTCGCGCAAGGGCTCAAGCTGAAGCCGCCGGAGCACGTCAAGGAGACCATGGGGTCCGGCCTCAGCGGCCAGATCGATGGACGACACGTGGTGGCGGGCTCGCGGGAGATGGTGCTCTCGCGTGCCGAGCTATCGCCATGGGAGTTGCGGGCGATCCGGCGTGCCTCGTGGCGCTCGGCGCTGATCGTCTTTGTCGCGGTCGACGGCCGTCTCGTCGGCGCGTTGCTGCTGGCCGACGAATTGCGCGCCGATACGCCGCGCGCGATCCGGCTGCTGCGCGATGCCGGAATCGCGCGGATGGTGATGGTCACCGGTGATCGCGCCGCGGCGGCGCAGGCGATCGGCGCGGCGCTCGATCTCGACGCCGTGCTGGCCGATCGCGTGCCCTCGGACAAGGTCGAGGCGGTGCGGAGCGAGCAGCGGCTGCATCCGACCATCATGGTCGGTGACGGAATCAATGACGCTCCGGCGCTGGCCGTCGCCGACACCGGGGTCGCGCTCGGCGCGCGCGGGGCGAGCGCCTCCTCCGAGGCGGCGGATGTGGTGATCCTGACGGATCGGCTGGATCGGGTCGGCGAAGCCATCGTCATCGCGCAACGCGCGCGGCGCATTGCCCTGCAAAGCATCTTCGTCGGGATGGGATTGTCGTTGGTTGCGATGGCCGCGGCTGCCGTTGGCTGGCTCGACCCCGTGCCCGCCGCGATCGTCCAGGAGGTGATCGATGTCGCCGTCATTCTGAACGCGCTGCGAGCGCTCAATCCGCCGCTCGTTCGGGGTGGTCCGCGCCTCACCGCGGAGCAGGGGCTGACGCTGCATCACGATCATCAGGCCCTGCTCGGGGATCTCGACCGCTTGCGCCACATCGTCGATGCGCTGGACGATGCGGTGCCCGAAGCTGCCGCTAACTTGATCGATGAGGCCCACCGACTGGTCCAGAGCAGCGTCGTGATGCACGAACGCGAGGATGAAGACAGCGTCTATCCGAAGCTCACGGAAGTATTGCGCGACCGCCACGGGCTTTCTGCGATGAGCCGTGCGCATCGCGAGATCCTGCATCTGGCGCGGCTGCTCGCCCGGATCGCGGAGGATCTGCCGTCGGAGAAGGTCGACCGCTACCTCATTCGGGACGCGCAGCGCGTGATCGAGGCGATCGAAACGCTGGTGCGCATGCACACGGCCCAGGAGGAGGATATCTACGAGGCTGTGGCGGCATAGGCGATAGCCGGGCCGACGCGGGGAGCGGCTTTGAGTCAGCTCAATGCAACGCGGCGCAATCGGTTCAAGCTGGCGCCGCAATGTTGCGAGGCGAGGACGGCATGCAGAAGCTCAAACGGGTATTTTGGGGCAGTCTGGCGGTTCTCGTCCTGCTGTGGCTGGTTGCGGAGCCCCAGCCATTCGGCCCCGGCCCCTTCTTCCCGCTGCGCGAGAGGATGGTGCAACTGAGCGGCGTCCTGGCAATCGGTTGCATGAGCATGGCGATGGTCCTGGCGCTGCGACCGCGTTGGCCGGAAGCCTGGCTGGGCGGTCTCGACAAGATGTACCGCCTGCACAAATGGCTCGGCATCGCAGCCCTTGTGCTTGCCGTTATCCATTGGCTCTGGGCCAATGGTCCGAAATGGGCGGTCGGTTGGGGGTTGCTGACACGACCGCAGCGTGGACCGAGGCCCGTCATCGACAACCGGATCGAGGCCTTCCTTGACGGCCTTCGCGAGCCGGCGGAGGGGCTGGGCGAGTGGGCCTTCTACGGCGCCGTGGTGCTGATTGCCTTGGCGCTCATTCAGATGTTCCCCTATCGCCTCTTCTACAAGACGCATCGGCTGCTCGCCATCGCCTATCTGGTTCTGGTCTTTCACGCGGTCGCGCTGATCAAGTTCAGCTATTGGATGTCGCCGCTCGGCTGGATCGTTGGGGCGCTGCTTGCCTTCGGGACATGGGCGGCGGTTGTGACGCTGTTGCGGCGCATCGGGGCCCGGCGTCAGGTCCAGGGCCGGATCACCTCGCTCCAATATTATCCCGGCGTCAGGGCCATGGAGACCGAAATCGAGGTGCCCCATGGCTGGCCGGGACATAAACCAGGCCAGTTCGCATTCGCAACGTCCGACGTCTCCGAGGGCGCGCATCCCTACACGATCGCCTCCGGCTGGAACGCTGCGGATCCCAGGATCGTCTTCATCACCAAGGAACTCGGCGACCACACCAGCCGGCTGCGCGAGAAGCTCCGCGTCGGGCAAGAGGTGAAGGTGGAAGGGCCCTATGGCTGCTTCACGTTCGACGACGATTGCGCGCATCAGATCTGGATCGGCGGCGGCATCGGCATCACGCCCTTCGTCGCCCGCATGAAACAGGCGGCCATGAAGGATATTCCTGGTTGCTCTGTCGCGCAGGCCGTCGTCGACCTCTTTCACACCACCGCTGACGTGGACGAGGAAGCGCTTGGCAAGCTTGCCGCCGATGCGCACTCGGCGGATGTCCGCCTCCACGTCCTCATCGATGCCCGTGATGGACGCCTGACCGGCGAACGCATCCGCGAAGCCGTCCCGCAATGGCGTGAGGCAAGCATCTGGTTCTGCGGGCCAGTGGCGTTCGGGGAGGCGCTCAGACGAGACTTCGGTGCGCAAGGCTTCCCGGTCGGACAGCGGTTTCATCAGGAGCTGTTCGCGATGCGATGACGGAAAGTCGCCTGGGCGTTCCGCTTCCAACTTGCCCTGGCAGCCAGTCCCTGTAATCTGCAATCAACAACAGGGACGGGATCGATGGGAGGAGTTTTGGAGGGCGTGCGCGTCCTCGATTTCGGGCGCTATATCGCGGGCCCCTATTGCGCGACCTTGCTGGCCGAATTCGGTGCCGAGGTCATCCGCGTCGAGAAGCGCGACGGCAGTGAGGATCGCTTCGTGGCGCCGGTCGGCGAACATGGCGAAGGCGCGCTGTTCCTCCAGGTCAACCGCAACAAGAAGTGCGTCACGCTCGATCCGATGAAGCCGGAAGGGCAGGAGGTGATGCGTCGCCTGATCGCGACCGCCGACGTCGTCGTCGCCAATCTGCCGCCGCAGACCCTGCGCGCGATGAAGCTCGACTATGAATCCCTGAAGGCGATCAAGCCGGACATCATCCTGACCACGGCAACCGCGTTCGGCGGGCCGGGGCCCTGGTCCGACCGTGTCGGCTTCGACGGCGTCGGGCAGGTCATGTCGGGATCGGTGTACATGACGGGCGCCGGCGAGCCGCCATACCGCGCGGCGGTGAACTGGGTTGATTTCGGCACCGCGCTGCATTGCGCCTTCGGCACGCTCGCAGCGCTGATCGAGCGCGGCAAATCCGGGCGCGGGCAGATCGTAGAGGGCGCGCTGCTCGCAACCGCCTTGTCCTTCACCAATGCGACGCTGATCGAGCAGGCCGTCATCAACGTCAACCGCGTGCCGACGGGCAACCTCGGCCAGACCGCGGCGCCCGCCGACATCTACCGCACCAAGGACGGCTGGGTGTTGTGCCAGGTCACGGGTCACCCGCTGTTCAAGCGCTGGGCGCGGCTGATGGGCGAAGAGGATTTGTGGTTGAACGATCCAAGCTTTGCCGATGACATCAGCCGCGGCAACAACGGCGCGGTGATCAGTGAGCGAATGGCGCGCTGGTGCGCCGAGCGCACCACGCAGGAGGCGGTGGATACGCTGGGGCAGGCCATGATTCCGACCGGGCCCGTGCTCTCGCCGCAACAGGCGCTGGATCATCCGCATATCCGCGCCGCCGGCTTCATGCAGGACGTCGACTATCCCGGCCTGCCGAAGCCCGCGCCGGTGACGCGGGCGGCGGTCCGCCTGTCGGAAACGCCTGGCGAAATCACACATCGGCCGCCGACGCTTGGCGAGCACACTGATCTCGTGCTCGGAGAGCTCGGCTATGACGAAGCCGAGATCGCGGCGCTTCGGCAGGGCGGCATCATCTAGTTCGATGCCAGCGCCGCCTTGGCCACTTCCGCCATCCAGCTCGAGGCCACCGGCAGGATCGCGTCGTTGAAATCGTAGCGCGGGCCGTGCAGCTCGGCGCCGTCACGGAGCTCGCCATTGCCGATCCAGACGAAGGCGCCCGGCCGCTGCTGCAGATAATGCGCAAAATCCTCGCCGGCCATGCTGGGCGCGAGGTCGCGGCGCACCTCGGCCTGCACCTTCTCGGCGGCGATGCGGGCAAGGCCTGCCTCATCAGGCGTGTTGACCACCACGCCCACACCCCAGACGATCTCGGGCGTGACCTTGACGCCGAAGCTGGTCGCGATCCCGGCGCAGGTCCGTTCGATGCCCTCGAAGATGACGTCCTTGACCGCCTCGCGATGGTAGCGCAGCGTGCCGCGGATGGTCACGCGTCCGGCGATCTGGTTCGGCGCGGTGCCGCCGTCGATGGTGCAGAGCGACAGCACGGCGGTGTCGAGCGGATCGACGCTGCGCGACACCACCGATTGCAGCGCGACGATCAGATGGCCGGCCGCTACCACGGGATCGCGCGTCAGATGCGGCATGCCGGCGTGGCCCGCATGGCCCTCGATGGTGATGGTGATCCGCCCGCCTGAGGCCATGACGACGCCGTCATGCACGGCGATGGTGCCGGCGGCAAGGCCCGGCCAATTGTGAAAGCCGAACACGCGCTCCATCGGAAAGCGGTCGAACAGCCCGGCCGCGACCATCGCGCGCGAGCCGCCGAAGCCTTCCTCCGCGGGCTGGAAGATGAAATCGACCGTGCCGCTCCAGCTGTTGTCGGCAGCGAGCAGCGCAGCGGCGCCGAGCAGCGAAGCGGTGTGCCCGTCATGGCCGCAGGCATGCATCACGCCTGTTGTCCTGGAGGCATAGGGCAGGCCGGTGTCCTCGGTGATCGGCAGTGCATCCATGTCGGCGCGCAAGCCGACGCGGTTTCGCGCATGCCCGCGCGTCAAGGTCGCGACGACGCCGTGGCCGCCGATGCCGGCCTCGAAGGGAATGCCGAGCTCGGTGAGCCTGTCCTGCACGAAGGCGGCGGTGGCTTTTTCCTGGAGCGACAGCTCCGGATGGGCATGAAGGTGCCGGCGCCATTCGGTCAGTTTCGCGTGCAGCTCGGGTGTCAAGGGAGGCGTCTCTCGCAAAGTGTCGGTGGCCACCACCATAACCGATTATCCGCGGCATGCATCACGCGTTGGGGAATGGCTCGCGTGCAGCAAGAGTCCGCTGGTCGTCGGCTCCAATGAACGGAGCCGCGAGGTCCCCTTCACCTCTCCCGCTTGCGGGAGAGGGGGCGCACCTCGCTCGTAGCCGCTCTATCCTAAGCCCTCAGCTTCGCCAGCCCCGTCCAGTCGAAGCTGATGCCGTGTCCGGGGCGGTCCGGCGCCAGCGCCTTGCCATCCTCCAGCACCAACGGATGCTCGATGTATTGGTCGAGCCCGAATCCATGTGCCTCCAGATACGATCGGTTCGGGCAGGCCGCGAGCAGGTGCACGGTGATGTCGTGCGCGCCGTGGCTGGTGACGGGCAGGTTGAAGGCTTCCGCCAGCCGCGCGATCTTCATGAAGGTGGTGACGCCGCCGCAATTGGTGACGTCAGGTTCGGGATAGGACACCGCGCCTGATGCGATGTAGTTCTTGAATTCCCACAGCGAGCGCAGATTCTCGCCCGCCGCGATCGGCACGCCGCCTTCCTGCATGACGCGGGCATGGCCCGCGACGTCGTCCGGGATGATCGGCTCTTCCAGCCAGGTCAGGTCGTAGGACACGAATGCGCGCGCGGCGCGGATCGCCTCTTCCACCGTCCATTTCATGTTGGCATCCGCCATCAGCGGAAAGCCGTCGCCGAGATGCTGTCGCATTGCCGAGACCTTCGCGACGTCGGCTTTCAGGTCGGGCCGGCCGACCTTCATCTTGATGGCGCGAAAGCCCTTCGCGAGGTTGCCGTCGGTCTGCTTGAGCAACTCGTCCACGGAGAGATCGAGATCGATGCCGCCAGCGTAGCACGGCACCCGCGCGTCGAACCCGCCGAGCAATTGATACAGCGGCAACTTGGCGCGCCGCGCCTTCAAATCCCACAGCGCGATGTCGAGCGCGGAGAGCGCCAGCACCACCGGCCCGCCGCGCCCGCCATAATGCAGCGCCCACCAGACGTGCTGCCAGATCGCCTCGGTATCGTCGGCCTCTCGGCTCTCTATCAACGGCGGGATCTCGCGCTTGAGGATGTCCGCCGTCGCCCCGCCGTTGCGCCCGACCGTATAGGTGTAACCAACGCCCTCGGCGCCGTCGGCGTCGCGGATGCGGCAAGTGATCAGCTCGAACGCCGCGATCTCACCATGGGTCGAGTCCGAGAGCGTGACGGGGAGAGGGATCCGGTAGAGGGCGGATTCGATATGAGCGATGCGCGGCATGTTTGCTCCCGATTTTCTTTTTTGCTTCGTAGGGTGGGTTAGCGCAGCGTAACCCACCATGCTTCCACGCTTGCCGAACGAAGTTGGTGGGTTACGCCTTCGGCTAACCCACCCTACAAACGCAACTCACCGCATCGTCGCGAGCTGCACCGCCAGCGCGCAGGCCCGGTCGTATTCGTCGAGATTGATCCACTCGTCGACCGTGTGCGCCTCGTTCTGGCCGGCGCCGAAGGTCACGGTCGGAATGCCGTGACGGACCATCCAGTTGGCATCGAGGCCGCCATTGGCGGTGCGCACGTTCGGGGTGCCGCCGAGCGCGGACACCGCCTCGACGGCGCGTTTCACCACGGGCAGGTTCTCCTTCATGCGGAACGGGTAGTAGTCGGTCTCCGCCTTGAACTTGACCTTGCCGGACTTGCCTTGCGCGTTCGTCACGGTCTTGGCCGCCTTCTCGAACGCGGCCTTGTAAGCCCTGGTGATCTCCTTGAAGAATTTTCCGTCATGGCTGCGGCATTCGCCGCGCACATGCACATAGTCGGTGACGACGTTGGTGGCATCGCCCGCGGGGCGGCCCTCGCCGCCGGTGACGGGGCCGACATTGCTGGTGCCTTGCTTTGCGCTCGCGCCCTTGCCCTTCACCACCTTGCCGAACCAGCCGCCGGCCTTCACGTCCGCGAGCGCCAGCGCCATGATCATGGTCGAGGAGATGCCGCGCTCCGGCGCGACGCCGGCATGCGAGGCGCGGCCGAAGATCTCGACGGTCCAGCGGTCCGCGCCGACCGCGCCGATGACGACGTTGGAGGCCGAGCCGCCATCATAGTTGAAGGCCATCACGGGCGAGCCGAGCTCGTCCAGCTTAACGTGGCGCGCACCATAAAGTCCGCTCTCCTCGCGCACGCAGAACAAGAGCGTGATCGGCGGATGATCCAGCTTCTGCTTCTCGAGCTCGGCCGCCAGCGTCACCAGCACGCCGCAGCCGCAGCGATTGTCGCCGCCGAGCGCGGTCCTGGCCTCGTTGACGATCTTGCGGCCCGACTTCTTCGGCTTGGCGCCGGCGCAGAGCGGCACGGTGTCCATGTGGGTCATGAACATGATGCGCGGCTGGTTGTGCAGCGCGCCGCGGCCGGGCAGGTCGACGATGAGATTGCCGGTCTCGGTCGGAACGGGAATGCGCGTGTTGGCATCGTCGAGCCGGATCGCCTTCGCCGGCACGCCGCTTTCCTTCAGCGCGGCCGCAAGCTCACGTCCGATCGCCGCCTCCTGTCCGGTGACGCCCTCGATCGCGAGGAAGCGCATGAGGCGGTCGGTGGCGGCTTTGGTGTCGACAGGCATGAGTTCATTCCCTTGATGCACGATGCCAGTCAGCATCCCTTGCAGCATGCCGATGTGCAAGGCGGCCTCGACGCATGAACCACGCCGTTGCGTTGTCAGGCGCGCATGGTCCCGAAAGCGGCCTTGGCTACCGCCTATGGTCGGGCGGTATGGCGCGGGCATCGCGTCGCACAAATATGTCGCGCGACCATAATGTGTCTGAATGTTGCCGCCCGGTGACAGCTTTGGCGGCGATTCGCCCCTAACCTGTGCGTGTTTTCTGGCGCCGCGGCACGCCGAGACCTTGCCGAAACATATTGGGGACGATGATGCGGATCGCGGCAATTGCGGGAAGTGCCTTATTGTTCGGTGTCGTCGCGGCTGATGCCGCGGATATGGCGGTCAAGGCGAGACCGATGCCGGTCGCCGCACAGCCCTTCAGCTGGACCGGCTTCTACGTCGGCGCCAATGTCGGCGGCGCCTGGACGCCCAGCAGCGGCGGCAGCGATGGCGGATTCCTGTTCCCCGGGTACATCGTTTTGCCCCCGGTCGCAGGCGTCATCACGCTCATTCCAGGACAGACCGGCACCCTTGCCGGTGACGGCCGCCGCAGTGGCGTCATCGGCGGCGGCCAGATCGGCTACAATTGGCAGGTCCAGCAGTTCGTGCTTGGCGTGGAGGCCGACGCGGTCGGCAGTGGATTGAAGGGCGGCAGCGCCAGCGCGTCGCGCACCGTTGGCGCCCCGCTGTTTGCGCCGGCGGTGACCCAGACGGTGACGGTCGATTTCGGTCATATCGACTGGATGGCCAGCTTCCGCGGCCGCGCCGGCGTCACGGTGGACCGGGCGTTGTTCTATGTCACCGGCGGCGCCGCGGTCGCCGAGATCGGCGGTTCCCGAACGACTGTCGTCAACGGTCCGGGCATTGCGATTCCGGCGGGGACGTTCACCGCAACGAACGGCGGCTCGACCACGCGCTGGGGCTGGACCGTCGGCGGCGGCATCGAATGGGCCTTCAACCCGAACTGGAGCCTGGCCGGCGAATACCGCTACACCGACTTCGGCAGCCGCAGCGTCACCTTCACCGTTCCCGACGGATTGGGCGGCGTGTTCGCAACGGGCACCTCGAGCTCCCGCCTGACCGTCGAACAGGCCACCGTCAGGGTCAATTACCGCTTCGGCGGACCGGTGATCGCGAAGTACTGATCTTCGGGCCCATGACGGTCTGGAAGCACGCAAGGAGGGCGTGAGCGAAACGCTCAGCCCGTCCCGCGAAGCGGTGACGTGTAGGCGAGAAAGATCAGCACGCCGAGCGCCAGCATCGCGGCCATGAACAGCAGCACGGCCGGCAGCCCGGCGAGCGCCGCAACCGCGCCGGTCACCGACTGCATCAAGGCCGCCCCGAGAAAGAAGGCGAGGTTCACGGCCGCGAGCGCCTTGCCCGCCACCTGCGCATCGACGAGCTGGCGCGACATGCCGAAGATCAGCGGCTGGGCCGAGGTCGCAAGGCCGATCAGCACGAACAGCACGAGGTCGTATTGCGGCGGCATCACGGGGAGGCCGAACAGGATGGATACCGCATAATGCGGCGCGCCGAGCGCCATCAGCGCCACCAGCAGCGCCCCCGCCATATGCGTGCCCGCCACCAGATCGCGGCGGCGGCCAAGTCTGCGGTCGATCATCCCAATGAGAAGCGGACCTGCGATCATCGCCAGCGTGAACGCGCCGAGCTGGTTGCCGGCCTCGACCCGCGACAATCCCTTGACCTGCATCAGCCACGGCCCGCCCCACAGGCCGCGCAGCACCAGCGAGGTCGCGAGCGACACCAGCGCCAGAGCGATCAGGCCGCGCAGGGGACGCGAGAGGCCGAGCCTGAGCACCTCGATCATCTGCGACAGCGGAGAGGAGTCGTCCTTGTGCTCGGCCGGCTGGTGCGGCACCAGCGCGAACACGGCGAGCGCGACCGCAATGCCGCCGATCGCGGAGATCCAAAAGCCCGCGCGCCAGCCGTAAGCATCCACCACGAAGGCGAGTGGGCTCGACGACAGCAGCATGCCGATATTGCCGATCGAGAGGATCGCGCCCGACCACAGCCCGAAGCGGCTTGCCGACAATTGCTTGGCCGCCAGTGTCATCGGGCACATCAGCATGCCCGAGGTCGCAACGCCCAGCATGAACTGCCCAACCGCAAAGCTCGCGGGGCCGGTGGCAAAGCCCGACGCCACCGCACCAAAGACTGTTCCCGCGAGCAGGCTGAGCGACACCGGCCGCACGCCGAATCGATCCATCGCCGCGCCGACCGGGATCTGCGCGGCGGCGAAGGCGAAGGGATAGATCGAGGTCAGGCTGGCGAGGGCCTGCGGCTCGATGCGGAAATCCGCGGCCATCAGGTCGAGGCTGACCGCCGGAATGGTGCGCAGCAAGGTGGAAAGCATGTGGCCGCAGGCAAGCGCGACGAGTGCAAAGATCAGCACGCGGGTGGCGGTGCCCGCGTCGTCGTTGGCTGTGGTCATGGGCGTTCCGTCCCGAGGAGGCTTTTGAGTGGGGTTACAGGATCGGGAGACGGGTGCCAACCTCTGGAGCTATTGCCGAACCGCAGGGCCGCGTTGATGCCGCAGCCCCGAAAGGTGGGGCTTCGCGAAGAGATCAACTCATCCGACAAGCTGACGAAGATCTGAAGCCATTCTGCTGGCTTTCATTCGTTGGCGAGCTTCACCCTGCGTTGCCTCTCCGCCGGTTCTTGCTTGCGGACAGATGTCGTCGGCGGGAGTCAGCGAGAGGTCCTTAGAGTCAAGGATTGGGCTATAAATGGACCATAAGCAGGCTCATGGCCCATTAATGCCTCATTCAGCCCCGGAAGCCGGCGAGTTGCTCCGTCCTTGCGGGGCGCACTCCAAATCCGTCAGCAGCCTCTCCGCCTCGCCCAGCAACTCCCGGATCGCCCTTCGCTCCGCGATCCGCTCCTGCGTGAAGGCGCCATGCTTGCGCGCATTGCGGTTTCCCCAGGGCGCGCCCGATCCCGGGGCGCCGCCGTGCATGCGGCAGCGGAGCTTGCCGCGCATGGCCGGCGCGCGGCAGGCGTGGCCGCCGCGCGTGCCGGCGCCGCAACGCGGGCTCGCCGCCATCGCGTGCGTATTGCGGATGTGACTGGCGCTCACGAGGCGGCGCCTTGCATGGCTGCGGCTCGGTCGTGTCCGCGTTCGCCGGCTCCGCGAGACGTGACCAGTCCCGCGTCGGTGGCGGTGTCCGGCTCGGCAACGGTCAGGTGCGCGTGCTGCGCGACATTCCCCACGATCGCACTGCCGCCGTCCTGCACCGACAGATTCTGCACCGTGATCGGACGTTCGCCGTTGCCGCGGTGGCGGTTGAGAGCCTCCATCTGTGCCGCGAAGGTGCGGGCCAGCCGGGTCAATGTGCGTGAGATGCCTTCCTGCTGCGAGAGACCCTCGGTGAAGGCGAGGCGGGATGCGGAGCGCATTGTGGCGACGTGAATGGACACCATCTGTGCCGCCAACATGGCCTCGAGCGAATCCCTGGGCGCGATGCCCTTCACCATCGAGATCATGAAGGCGAGATTGTCCTCGTCAGGCTTCTGCAGGATCACGCTGGCTTTCATCAATTGCTTGAGGAAGCCGTGCAGGGCGTCGCGGTCAACGGCGCCGAGCGCCTCGCCCATCAACCGTTCACCGATTTGCGCGTCGGAATGCTGGATCACGATCTCCCGTCGATTGAGCTTGATCCGTGGGCTCGGCCGGCTGCCGTCATACCTGGGGACGGGCGTCGTGCTGTTGCGTGTCAGGGCTGTCGTCATGTCGATATCTCCTTGGGCCCACGGCAGGCGCCAGCAGGCTCCGCTGATGCGAAGCCGGCGCGCGCAGCTGCTGTGCGGCGGTTGCGTTGTCAGATGTCGATGCAGGGCTTGTGCGCGACCGAGGTGAGACCCACATGGCCGTGGAGGCCGATGCTCACGCGGATCGCGATGATGCCAGTATGCCCCTGTTTTGCCCGACGAGTCAAAATCGATTTCGCTTCCTCCGAAGGATCGCGGCCCTGCCGTAAGTCCTTGTTTCGACTGGGCCGTCTACTGTGCATGGGGTTGTTTTCGCATTTTTTGTTCGCAAGCGGCGTGCACCTGCCGTGCGGCGGAATGCCGGCGTCCGAACGTGATTGCGAAATCCGGCATGGCCGCTATTCATGATCCCAGCGCGCGCCGCACCAACAAGCATGCACAAGCGGCGCCGTGAGGTCTGGGGAGAGAACCAATGCAACGAACCGCTCGCCTGCTGGCCGTGATCGTCGGCTTGTGCGCCTCTGCGCTGTCGACCGAGGTCTCGGCGCAGAAATATCCGGTGCGGCCGGTCAAGGTCATGGTCGGGTTCAGCGCGGGCGGCCCGGTCGATGTCGTGGCGCGCATCATCGGCGATCGCGTGGGCAACAAGCTCGGGCAGCCCTTCGTGATCGAGAACCGCGCCGGCGCCAACGGCATGATCGCCGCCGAGGGCGTCGCGCGTGCGGACGGCGACGGCTACACCATGCTCGCCTGCAACTCCTCCACCATCACGCTCAACAAGACGCTGTTCAAGGATATCCGCTACGATCCGGAAAAGGATTTCGTGCCGCTCACCACCGTCGTCTCGGCGCCGCTCGTGCTCGTGGTCAATCCGGAGAATCCCAAGACGGCTGACATCAAGACCGTGGCCGATCTCGTCGCGGCGGCGAAGGCCGCACCCGGCGCATTGGCTTACGGCTCAGGCGGCAACGGCAACCTCGCCCATCTCGCCATGGAGCTGCTCAGCCAGAAGGCCGGCATCAAGCTGATTCACGTGCCCTATCGCGGCGGTTCGGCCGCCGAGGTCGGCATCCTCGCGCAGGAGGTGCTGGCGGTGTTCGATCCGCTCTCCGCCGTGCCGCTGGTCAAGGCCGGCAAGCTGCGTGCGCTTGCGGTGTCGTCGGCGGAGCGGCTCCCGTCGCTGCCCGATGTGCCCACCGTCGCGGAAGCCGGCTATCCCGGCTTCGACATCTCGTTCTGGGTCGGCTTCTTCATGCCGAAGGCAACGCCGGCGCCGATCCTGGAGGCTCTGCACCGGGAGATCGTCGCAGCCGCCAAGGATCCGGCGATCGCGGAGAAGCTCGGCTCGCAGGGCGTGGTCTCCGTGCTGAGCTCCGCCGACTACGCCGCCAAGATCGCGAAGGAGACGAAGGAGCTTGCCGAGGTCGTTGCGGCGGCGAACATCAAGGCGGAGTAGGACGCTCGCTTGGGTTCGACCATTAGCCCGATGGCCGTTCGCGTGACGCCAGACGTACGGCGCGGGCCTTCGCGCTCTTTCCGGCCGCACGCGCCGCGATCATACTGCGCGCCTTGCCATGAGCGGACGCGGTTTTCCGAAGCAGGGTTGCGAACCGCTTGCGCGCACGGTTCGCCGTCAGCCGCGCGGCGAGCTGCTCGGCTTTGCGAATGATGCTGGCAACCGAGGGTGTCAGGTTGACCGGAACCCAGGCGACGTCCTTGGCCTTGGAGAGGCTGCCGATGCCTTCGCAAGGCGCTTCGCGTGGCAGGTCGATGCGGATTGCAAGCGCTTCAGCGCGCTCGGTCCAATCCTCGGCCTTGGTGCCGGTGATGATGCGGACATAGTCGCGCGTCTCGCGTGGCAGCTCGCTCTCTTTGGCAAGCCACTTCTGAACGCGGCCGGGGCCGGCATTGTATGCCGCGGCGGCGAGGCCGAGATTGCCGAAATCATCGCGCAGCCTGCGAAGGAACTTCGCCGATGCGGGCAGCGCCTTCATGGGATCGAAGGGATCGTCGAGCCCGACCTCGGCGGCCGTCTCCGGCATGAACTGCGCGACGCCCTGGGCGCCGGCCTGGCTGACCTCGTTGGACTTGAAGCGGCTCTCCTGCCAGAGCAGGCGGGCAAAGAATGGCACGGGAATGCCGCTCGTCTCGGCAGCCTCGCGAAGCGCGTGGCAGAATTTGTCCGTCGGCGACACCGGCCCCTCGGCGACAGGCTCGGTCGCGCGCGGCGGCTCGATCGTTTCCTCATACGCCGCGCGTGCGTTGGCGAGCTCGATGGCCTGGACGCTGGCAAGGAAGAGTTCGACCACAGGAACAAGTGGCGAGGCATGATTGTTCTGAAGAACGGTGGTGTCGACAACTGATGTTTGCCGGGACGCCGACGGATCGAGGTCGCACATCAGAATCATGAACGCGGCGCAAGCCGCGACGACAAATCGCATTTGCGTGGGAAGCCTTCGAACTGTGGGATGAACGGCCAGCGATGCGCCGGCGATAGGAAGTTCTTAACCTTCCGATTGCGGCAAAGCTGCGATCTCGCCGGTTCCTTCGGTGTTACTACGGTGTTCCCAAAGAGAAACTGCCCCGCGAATTTGCGGATGATTGTTTGGGACAAGATCATGATGCGATGCATGCTTGGCGCGGTGATATCGCTCTGGCTCATCTGCCCGGCGCTGGCAGGCAATCTCGATGCGCGAGCGGTGAACGATGCTGCGCGTCCTGAAAAGCAGCCGGCCGCGGACAAGATCACCGCGTCGGTGACCAAGCTTGAGGTCCTGCTCGACCGTGCGCAATTCTCTCCCGGCCAGATCGACGGCAAGCTCGGCGAAAACGCGCAGAAGGCGCTGAGGGCGTTTGCCGAGCAGAACGGTATCGTCTTCGACAAGACGATCCACCCTGACCTCTGGGACAAGCTGAACGCAGCGAGCGAAGGGTCTGTCCTCGTCGACTACAAGATCACCGACGCGGACGTGAAGGGACCATTCCTCAAGAAGCTGCCAGCGCGGCTCGACGACATGAAGTCGCTGGAGGCGCTGAGCTACACCAGTCCGCTCGAAGCGCTCGCGGAGAGATTCCACATGAGCGAAGAGCTGTTGAAGGCGCTCAATCCCGGAAAGGCTTTCGACAAGGCCGGCGAGACGATTGCCGTGGCCAATTTGCCGGCGCGGCGCGAGCTTCCGCGCATCGCTCGCATCGAGATCGACAAGACGCACGCGACGCTGAAGGCTTACGAGGGCTCCGGTCGTCTGGTCGCTTTCTATCCGGCGTCAATCGGCAGTCCGGATCGGCCGACGCCGACGGGAACGCTGAAGGTCACCGACACGCACGAACTGCCGACCTATCACTACAATCCCGAGTACAAGTTCAAGAGCGTGAAATCCAAAAGACCCTTCGAGATCAAACCAGGACCGAACAACCCCGTCGGATCGTTCTGGATCGGGCTATCGGCGCAGGGCTACGGCATCCACGGGACGGCGGAGCCCGACAGGGTCAGCAAGTCCGCCTCTCATGGTTGCGTCAGACTTACAAACTGGGACGCGCGCGTGCTCGGCGAGAACGTCAAGCGCGGCACCCCTGTCGTCTTCCTCGATGCGCCGACGGACTCCTCCTCGAAGCAGCAGGGCAAGGCGGCGGGCAGGCGCGCGGCGAATTAATCCTGGGGGAAGTCCTTGCGCATCGCGATCTCGGCGGCATCGCCCGGCGACAGCACGGTCTGGTCGAAGGCGGCTTGCGGCTTCGTCATGATGTCGTAGAGCGAGATGCCTTTGATGGGCTTGCCCATGAGCTCGCGGACGCAATCGGCGAGCGTGCCGTTGTAGACGAGATAGGGCGGACCTCTGTCCTTCTGCCGCTCGCCCTTCAGCGACGGCCATTTCTTCAACTCGGCCGGCGCGTCATAGGCGATCGGCGATCCCTCTTTGAACATGCGTTTGGCCCCGGTGCTTGGATCGCAGGGAATCCTAGAGCCGCCGGGTAAACAGGCGTTAAAGAATTAGTTCAAATCAGCCGGCAACGAAGGCGAGCAGGGTGCCGTTGGCCTTGGCCGGCGGCACGCAGATCGCAGCTCCGCTGCGCACGGCGGCCGCCCCCAACGCCTTCTCCGTCACCGCGAGATCGCCGCTGACCAGCACCAGCGCCGCGCCGCCGCGCTCGGAGAGGCCCGCGAGCGGTACGCCAGGATAGCGCTGTCCGAGCTGGGCCAGCGTCAGATAGACGAAGTCGGCGCGATCGCCGCCGGAGGGCACGGTCGCGGCACCGTCGGCCTCCGCCTTCGGCGCGCGGTCGATCAGCCGTCCCAGATGCGCGGCTTCCTGCGCGGGTTCGGGTGTTGCGATCAGCGTCTGCTTGATCCGCTTGGCCGCATTGGCGTGCTTCATCAACTCGGGGATCCACACGGTCTCGCGGGTCTTGTGCTGGCAGGCGAAGATGCGCACGCCGCCGGGCGCTTCCGCGGTCGGCCACATGAAAGTGCGGAATTTTGCCGCGGAGATCGTGCCGTCAGGTAGCGTCACCGGACGTTCGAAATCGGTGGGGCCGATCGGCGTCAGGCCGCGTGCGCGGATCTCCTCCGCGCCCGCGGCGGAATCGACCGCGGTGAAGGCGATACGCTCGATGCCTTCGCCGCGTTTGTCGAGGAACGCCCGCGCCGGCGCGTTGTGCTCGGTCGCGGCGAGCACGCCGAGCAGCTCCATGTAATCAGGGTCGAACATGATGGTGTAGTTGCCCGTGCCCATATGCGCGCTGTGGGTGCCGCGTGGCGACACGGTGAAGCCGAGCCGCCGGTAGTTCTCGGCGGCCTTGTCGAGGTCTTTCACCATGACCACGGCGTGGTCGATACCGATGACGTTGTTGAGGGCCACTGTTCTTTCCCCGCGAATGCAAGCTGAGTTCGGGCCGCGCAGGCGACCGCGGGTCCTGTCTACGCCGGATAGGCGGCTAAGTCATTTTCTAATCGACGGGCGAGGTGGAATTTCGTTCCGCGAGAAGCGGCATCGACGCGTGATGGCGTCAACGCGCCTGCTCGATATAGGCGGCGAGGATCGCGCGCTCCTCGCTGGTCATCTCGGTGACGTTGCCCGGCGGCATCGCGCTGGACCAGGCCGCGACACGGCCGATCAAGCGGATGTTGCGATGGATGTGCGCGGGCGCGTCGAGCAGAACGCCCTTCGGCGCGGTCACGATGCCGGCCCAGACCGGCTCGGCCGCGTGGCACATGCTGCAGCGGGACGTCACGATCTCCTCGACAGCGGCGAGCGTAGGATGCACCGGCAGCGCGCCCGTCTTCACCTCGCGTGGGCCGGCCGCGGAGAGGAAGAGGATCGCGATGACGCCTGCGGCAGCAACGCCCCACGCCCACCATGGCGATCTCCGCCCGGCATGCCGTTCGTTGAAGAAATGGCGGATCACCGGGCCGAGCGCCAGGATGATGGCGACGATGATCCAGTTGAAGCGGGTGGCGTAGAGCAGGGGATAGTGATTGCTGATCATCAGCACGACGACGGGAAGCGTCAGATAGTTGTTGTGAACCGAACGTTCCTTGCTGGCCTTGCCGAGTTTCGGGTCGGGCGCCTCTCCCGCGATCAGGCTGGCCACGATCTTCTTCTGGTTCGGGATGATCAGCCCGAAGACATTGGCCACCATGATGGTGCCGATGATGGCGCCGATCTGGTTGAAGGCGCCGCGTCCGCTCAGCACATGCGTGAAGGCATAAGTCAGGCCGACCAGGAACAGATAGCCGCCGATGGCAAAGGGCAGCTCGCGCTGCGCAAGTCCGCTACGGCAGGCGGCCTCATAGAGCAGCCACGCCACCGCGAGGCTGAAGAAGCTGAACAGCCCGGCCTGGAACGGCGTGAGGTCGAGGATGGACTTGTCGACCAGGAACAAATCGGCTTCGAGATAATACACCACCACCATCAGCGCAAAGCCGGACAGCCAGGTGGTGTAGGCCTCCCATTTGAACCAGGTCAGCTCGTCCGGCATCTGGCTGGGCGCGACCAGATATTTCATGATCCGGTAGAAGCCGCCGCCATGGACCTGCCAGGCCTCGCCCTGGACGCCATCTGGCAACTCGCTCTTGGGCTTGAGGCTGAGATCGAGCGCGATAAAATTGAAGGAACTGCCGATCCAGGCGATCGCGGCGACCACGTGCAGCCAGCGGAGCAGCAGGCTCGCCCATTCCGATATGATGGATCCCCACATGATCATCCCGTCGATTGCGACAGCGATGCCGCAGCTTTGATGACCGCAACTCTCGCCCGACCAATGTGTCGCACCTATCCGCCGTGTTTTCCAGTACGATGGGTTGCAGCTGATGCACATCGTGCGGGCATCAGCTGACGTGGGATGTGGCAGGCTTCGACCTGTCGCGGCGGTGTCGATGTTGCAGGCCGGGAGGACAATTTGAAGAGCAGGATCTTGTCCCTAACGATATCCGCGGGGCTGCTGGTTGCGACCGGCGCGCAGGCCGAGCCGGTGCTGCAGGGCAAGGACGCTTATGGCGATTGGCGGGGCGACAAGCCCGGTACGGTCAGGCTGATCCGGCCGCAGGATCTGGTCAAGCCCGGCGCGACGCGGTCGGTGGCGAGTTCGTCGCGCGTGGTGTCGCGTCCGCCGGAAGCGGAGCTTCAGGTGCCGGCCGGATTCAAGATCGAGCTGTTCGCCGAAGGCCTGCGCGCGCCGCGCATCGTGCGGGTGGCGCCGAATGGCGATGTGTTCGTCGCGGAGACACGGGCTGGCACCATCCGCGTGTTGCGCGCGGGCGAGGGCGGCAAGGTCGCGACCAGCGAGGTGTTCGCCGGCGGCTTGCGGCAGCCGTTCGGCATCGCTTTCTTCCCGAGCGGCGACAATCCGCAATGGGTCTATGTCGCCAACACCGACAGCGTCATCCGCTTTCCCTATCAGGCCGGCGATCTCAAGGCGCGCGGCAAGGCGGAGACGATCGTGGCGAGCCTGCCGCATGACGGCGGCCATTCGACCCGCGACATCGTCTTCACGCCGGACAACAAGCGCATGCTGGTCTCGGTCGGCTCGCTCAGCAACGTCGCCGAAGGTCTAGGCACGCCGCCGGGCGGACTTGAAGCCTGGTCGAAGGCACAACCGCTCGGCGCGGCCTGGGCCAGCGAGATCGAGCGCGCCGCGGTGCTGGCTTTCACGCCCGACGGCAAGGAGCGGAAGGTCTACGCCACCGGCATCCGCAATTGCGTCGGCCTTGCGATCCAGCCGCAGACCGGTCTGCCCTGGTGCTCCACCAACGAGCGCGACGGCCTCGGCGATGATCTCGTGCCGGACTACGTCACCAGCGTGAAGGAGGGCGGCTTCTACGGTTGGCCGTGGTTCTACATCGGTGGCAACGAAGACCCGCGCCACGCCGGCGCGCGGCCGGACCTCAAGGACAAGGTGACGGTGCCGGATGTGCTGATCCAGCCGCATTCGGCCTCGCTCGGCATGATTTTTTATCAAGGCGCGCAGTTTCCCGGGGAGTACCAGGGCGATGCCTTCGCCGCCGAGCACGGCTCCTGGAACCGGTCGAAGCGCACCGGCTACAAGGTGATCCGCATCAAGATGAAGGACGGCAAGACGACCGGCGAGTATGAGGATTTCGTCACGGGGTTCGTCGTGAGCGACACCGAGGTGTGGGGCAGGCCGGTGGGGGTGGCGGTGGCGAAGGATGGATCGCTGCTGGTGTCGGAAGACGGCAACGGCACGATCTGGCGGGTGACAAGCACGCGGCAGTGATGGTGCACCCTCTCCCCTTGTGGGAGAGGGTGGCTCGCCGCGAAGCGGCGAGACGGGTGAGGGGTTCTCTCCGCGAGTCCAACTTTCATTTCGGCGCGTGGAAAGAACCCCTCATCCGGCGCTTCGCGCCACCTTCTCCCACAAGGGGAGAAGGGAAGCGCACCATACTCGCGGCCTCTACCCCCGTCTCACGCTCGCGCCGCCATCCACCGGCAGCGTCACGCCCGTGATGAAGTTTGCCTCATCGCTCGCCAAAAACAGCGCGGCGTTGGCGACGTCCCAGCCGGTGCCCATCTTCTTGCGGAGCGGCACCTTGCCGTCGCGTTCGGCTTCGACCTCGGCGCGGGTCTTGTGCCATTCGCGGGCGCGGGTGTCGACGGCCATCGGCGTGTTCATCAGGCCGGGCAGGATGACGTTGGCGCGGATGCCGTATTCGGCGTTCTGATAGGCGAGCTGTTCGGTGAAGGCGATCATCGCCGACTTCGTCGCCTTGTAGGCGACGTAAGGATAGGTCGTGATCGCGGCCATCGATGAGATATTGATGATGGCGCCGCTTCGCTGCGCACGCATGATCGGGATCACCTCTTTCGCGGCGAGGATGCAGCTCTTCAGATTGATGGCGACGACACGGTCGAACGCTTGTTCAGTCAGTTGCAGCAGCTCGGCGTCGCCGCCGGCAAGACTGACGCCGACATTGTTGTGCAGCACGTCGATCCGGCCCCAGCGCGCCTGCGCGTCCTGGACCATCGCCTTGATGTCGGACAACTTCGTCACGTCGGCCTTGAACGCTGTAGCGGTGCCTTGCGCTGCCGCGATCATCGCAACCGTTTCCTGCGCGGACTCCAGATGATGATCGACGCACAAGACCTTCGCGCCTTCGCGGGCGAAGGTCAGCGCGGTGGCGCGGCCGTTGCCCATGCCTTCGCCGGGGCTCTGGCCGGCGCCGACGACGATCGCAACCTTATCCTTCAAACGCATCATTTCGCTCCCCGGTCCGCTTCCCGTTCATTGCTTTATTTTCGTGCAGATTAGCAATGGCCTCGCGTGGAGAGAAGGGCGCCACTCCCGCGTTCATGTCATTGACATCACATGGAATTGCATGTTGCGGCCGGCCGGTCGCGCATGGATGCCCCTTGCTGCTCCGGAACCGTTCCGAGGTCGCGGCGTTTGTTGCGGAGCCTGTCCCGCGCTAGGCTCTGTCCCGGGGCTTCCGAACCGCCAGTGGCTTGCCGATGAATCTGCTCGATCCGCAAGGGCCCGTGGCTGCGGCCAACAGCACGATCCTGGTCGATTCCGTCTTCATCATGCTCGTGATCGTGGTGCCGACCATTGTCGCGATCCTGGCCTTTGCGTTCTGGTTTCGCGCCTCCAACACCAAGGCGCGCTACCAGCCTGACTTCGTCTACTCCGGCCGCGTCGAGATGGTGGTGTGGTCGATCCCGGCGCTGACCGTGATCCTGCTCGGCGGTGTCGCCTGGATCGGCTCGCACCGGCTCGATCCCGCAGTGCCCGTGCCGGGCACCGGCAGCCCGGTGCGAATCCAGGCCGTCTCGCTCGACTGGAAATGGCTGTTCATCTATCCGGACCAGCGCATCGCCACCGTCAACACGTTGACGGTGCCGGCCGGCGCCGAGCTGAACTTCCAGCTGACGTCGTCGAGCGTGATGAACACGTTCTTCATCCCGCAGCTCGGCAGCATGATCTACACCATGAACGGCATGGTGACGAAGCTGAACCTGCGCGCCGACAACGAAGGCAAGCTGCAGGGGCTGTCGGCGCATTTCTCCGGCGACGGCTTTCCCGACATGATGTTCGACGTCAACGTGGTCTCGCCGCTCGCCTTTCCGGATTGGGTGGCGACCACGGCGAGGTCCGATGCCTTGCTGAACGAGGAGAGCTACAAGAAGCTGATGCAGCAGGGCATCGAGAAGGGCAGGCCGACCTATCGTCTCGAAGACCCCAGGCTGTTCGACCTGATCGCGACCCAGCACATTCCGCCAGGGCCCGGGCCGGAGCTGATCTCCGATGCCGGCCGCCCTCACAGTGGAGGCCACGATGCTCGGTAAGCTCGATTGGTCGGCCATCCCGTTCGACCAGCCGATTCCACTCATCGCTGGCGCGGTGGTGCTGGTCGCGATCCTCGCGGTGCTGATCTGGGTCGTGGTGAAGGGACATCTGCCCTATCTCTGGCATGAATGGATCACCAGCGTCGATCACAAGCGGATCGGCGTGATGTACATCCTGCTGGCCTCGGTGATGCTGCTGCGCGGCGGCAGCGACGCCATCATGATGCGGATCCAGCAGGCGGTCGCCTATCAGTCGCAGGGCTATCTGCCGCCGGAGCACTACAACCAGATCTTCTCGGCCCACGGCACAATCATGATCTTTTTCGTGGCGATGCCGTTCGTGATCGGGCTGATGAACCTCATCGTGCCGCTCCAGCTCGGCGTGCGCGACGTCGCGTTCCCGACGCTCAATTCGGTCGGGTTCTGGCTGACTGCGACCGGCGCGCTGCTGGTCAATCTCTCGCTCGTCATCGGCGAATTCGCGCGCACCGGCTGGCTTGCCTTTCCGCCGCTGTCGGGATTGTCCTATTCACCGGGTGTCGGCGTCGATTACTACGCCTGGTCGCTGCAGATCTCCGGCGTCGGCACGCTGGTGGCCGGGATCAATCTCGTCACGACAGTGCTGAAGCTGCGCACCAAGGGCATGAACTATCTGCGCATGCCGATGTTCTGCTGGACCACGCTGGCCTCCAACCTCCTCATCGTCGCGGCGTTCCCGATCCTCACCGCCACGCTCGCGATGCTCCTGCTCGACCGTTATCTCGGCTTCCACTTCTTCACCAACGAGGCCGGCGGCAACGTCATGATGTTCATGAACTTGATCTGGGCCTGGGGGCATCCGGAGGTCTACATCCTGGTGCTGCCGGCCTTCGGCATCTTCTCCGAGGTGGTTTCGACGTTTTCCGGCAAGGCGCTGTTCGGCTATCGTTCGATGGTGCTCGCGACCATGGCCATCTGTGTCGTCTCCTTCATGGTCTGGCTGCATCATTTCTTCACGATGGGGGCAGGCCCCAACGTCAACGCCATCTTCGGCATCGCGAGCATGATCATCGCGATACCGACAGGCGTGAAGATCTACAACTGGCTGTTCACGATGTATGGCGGTCGCATCCGCTTTGCGACGCCAATGCTGTGGTCGATCGGCTTCATGGTCACGTTCATCATCGGCGGATTGACGGGCGTGCTGCTCGCGGTGCCGCCGGCCGACTTCATGCTTCACAACAGCATGTTCCTGGTCGCGCATTTCCACAACGTCATCATCGGCGGCGTGCTGTTCGGCGCCTTCGCAGGTTACGAATATTGGTTCCCGAAGGCGTTTGGCTTCCGACTCGACGAGCGCTGGGGCAAGGCCGGGTTCTGGTTCACCTTCCTCGGCTTCTTCATCACCTTCATTCCGCTCTACGTCGCCGGCATGCTCGGCATGACGCGGCGGATGCAGCATTATGATGTCGCCGCGTGGCGGCCCTGGATGATCGTTGCGGCCGTCGGCATGGCCGTGCTGACGATCGGCGTGATCTGCCAGATCGTGCAGCTCGTGGTCAGCATCCGCAATCGCGAGACGCTGCGCGACCGCACTGGCGATCCCTGGGACGGTCGCTCGCTGGAATGGGCGACCTCGTCGCCCCCGCCCGTGTTCAATTTTGCCTTCAATCCGGATGTGCGCGGCGAGGACGCCTATTGGGACATGAAGGTCCAAGCTCAGCAGCAATCGCTCGAACGCGACGGGCCGGAATATCGGGACATCGAGATGCCCAGGAATTCCCCGACCGGCTTCGTCTGCGCGTTCTTCGCCACCATCATGGGCTTTGCGCTGATCTGGCATATCTGGTGGATGGTGATTCTGGGCGGCCTCGGCGCATGGGCGACCTTCGTCGTGTTCGCCTGGCGCGACCATGACGAATACGTCATTCCGGCCGAGGAGGTCGCAGCGATCGACCGCGTCAATCTCGAGGAACGTCGCAGCCTCGTCAGCATGGCGGGGACGGTCTGATGACGATGGCCGCAACCGCAAGCCAGGCGCACGCCGATCCCCATCATATCGGGCTCGTGGTCGAACATCCCGGACCCGCATCGAAGCGGATCGTGACCGCCTACGGCTTCTGGATATTCCTGCTCTCGGACATCGTGATGTTCTCCTGCTTCTTCGCGGCCTATGCGGTGCTGTCCGGTCAGACCGCGGACGGCCCGAAGGGCTCGGAGATTTTCGAGCAGAGGAATGTCGCGATCGAGACGGTCTGCCTGCTGCTGTCGAGCTTCACCTGCGGCATGGCCAGCATCGCCGCCGACGTGCGCAACCGGTTCTGGTTCTATCTCGGCATGACCGTGACCTGCGTGCTCGGGCTGATATTCCTCGCCATCGAGTTCCGCGAGTTCGCCGATCTCGTCGCGCGCGGCTACGGCCCGTCCCGCAGCGCGTTCCTGACCGCGTTCTTCTCGCTGGTCGGCTGCCACGGCCTGCATGTCTCCGCCGGCGTCTTGTGGCTGCTCACCATGATGGCCCAGGTGTTCGCCAAGGGCTTCCGCGCCGATGTCTTACGCCGGATGATGTGCTTTGCGCTGTTCTGGCATGCGCTCGATATCGTCTGGGTCGGAGTGTTCTCAGTTGTCTATTTGCTTGGGAGTGGCGCATGAGCGATCAGACGCATATGCCGGCCGGGCACGATCTCGCGCCGGGTGACGAAGAGCAACACAGTGTCGGTGCCCGCATCCTCGGCTACGTCGTTGGCCTTGTCCTGGCGCTCCTGCTCACCGCGACGTCGTTCTTCATCGCCGGCACCGATCTGGTCTGGCAGCCGTCGATCCCTGTCGCGCTGATCGTGCTCGCCATCGCGCAGATGGGGGTGCACCTGGTGTTCTTCCTGCACATCACCACAGGCCCTGATAACACCAACAACGTGCTGGCGCTGGCCTTCGGATTGATGGTGGTGTTTCTCGTGGTCGGCGGCACGGTCTGGATCATGGCGAATCTGAACGCCAACATGCCGCCGATGGACCAGATCATGCGGATGCAGTGAGATAAAGACCTGCCCAAAAAAGAAGAGCCGCTTGTGGTGACAAGCGGCCCAAGTCTAGGGAGGAAACGCCCAAGCAAGGACAATCCGAGGAGGATCGTCTGCCAAGGAAACGCCAGCGCAAGCGCTTGCGTACGCATAGAAATGCAGCAACTTTCGACTTTGTTCAATTCCGGATCAATACGGACCAGGACTACCACTCACGGGTGCGTGAACGGCTATGTTCACTTCGGGCGGCGGCAGTTGTAGGCCTTGCGGAAGCCGGCCGCCTGGGCGTCGTCCTCCGAGCAGAACCAGCGGTCCGGCTTGGTGGTTGCCGGGTAGCTCGGGCAGCCCCGCAGATGATAGATGCCGATATTGCCGGTGACGCGGGCACGCACTGCGAGCTTGCCCTTGATGCTGCAGCTCGGCGGCATCGTCAGCTCGTCCGGGAACAGTACCGCGCGGATTTCCTTGTCGCGGTCCTGGCGGCAGGCTGCGCCCAGGAGGGCGCCGTCCTTCTTGCCGTTGCGGAAGTCTTGCGGTGCAACAAAGCAACCCTTCCAGATGCCGGCCGAGGCGGTCTTGGCTTCGCCCACCGCCGGCTTGACGTTCGCCTTGATCGGCTCCCGCGCCACGGCAAAACCGAGCTTGACCAGTTGCTCGTTCAAGCTCGCCTTGTCGCCCTCGGCGGTGCAGATGGCGCGGTGCCGCTTGCCAAAGCTCTTCTCCGGCCCGACATCGTCGCAGCGCACGGAGCGCTTGTTGATCAGCTTGGCCAGCTGGTCGCGCGCCTCGATACCGCAGGTCCAGGGGTCGGCGTGATCGTCGATACAGACCTGGTCGAGCTCGGGCGCGTCGACGCCGTCGAGCCGGTAGGTGACGTCGCCAAGCTGGATGGAGTTGCCGTCGCGGACCGTAGCGGCGCCGGTCAGCGCGGAAGCCGGCTCGGAGGACGCCAGGAATCCGGACAAAGCGAAAAACCCAACGAGCGCAAAAGCGCGGGCGGCGGCAAAAACATTTCGGAAGGACATACGGTCTCGCTATCGATTGGCTCGGTCGCCTGTTCCTAGCACCCGGATGTGGCGATACCAATGGTCTGCATCCTGCGAGGTGCGACATTCCGGCCTCGCGGCTTTACTCCCCGCCCGCTCTGATCCTATCGTTCGCCGGCTTGCGAACCGTGCAGGCCGAATCGCCCGAGAAGCGGCGAGGGTGGAGGAAAAGGTTGCGATGAAAGAGCCCGTGGACGTCCTGATCATCGGCGCCGGCGCATCGGGCGCTGCGGTGGCGTGGTCGTTGGCCGAGACCAAGATGCACATCCTCTGCCTGGAGCAGGGCGGCTGGATGAACCCGGCGGAATATCCGAGCACGGGCCGGGACTGGGAGGCCAAGTTCTTCGGCGAGTGGTCGTCGAGTCCGAATGTCCGCGGCCGGCCCGAGGACTATCCGATCAATGACGACAATTCGCCGATCAAGGTCGTGAACTATAACGCGGTCGGCGGCTCGACCGTGATGTACACCGCGCATTGGCCGCGGCTGCATCCCTCCGATTTCAAGGTGAAGACGCTCGACGGCGTCGCCGACGACTGGCCGATCGACTACGACGCGCTGACCCCGTTTTTCGAAGAGAACGACCGCATGATGGGCACCTCAGGCCTTTCAGGGGATCCGCTCTCACCGCTGACGCATCCGCCGATGCCGCAGCAGCCGCTCGGCCTGTCCGGCGCCATCATCGGCAAGGCCATGAACAAGCTCGGCTGGCACTGGTGGCCGTCGGACACGACGGTCGCCACGATGGACTACGAGGGCCGCGCGCGCTGCATCAATCTCGGCCATTGCACGCCGGCCTGCGCGCAGGGCGCGAAGTCCTCGACCGACATCACCTATTGGCCGCATGCGATCCGAGCCGGTGTCGAACTGCGCACCCATTGCCGGGTCCGCGAGATCACGACCGACGAGAACGGCATGGCTTCGGGCGTGGTCTATTACGACAAGGATGGCGTCGAGCAGTTTCAGCCGGCGCATGTCGTCATCATCGCCTGCAACGGCGTCGGCACGCCGCGGCTGCTGCTGAACTCGGCGTCCTCGCGCTTCCCGAACGGGCTTGCCAATTCGTCCGGTCTCGTCGGCAAGAATTTGATGTTCCACCCCTACGCGCAGATCTACGGTTATGTAAAAGAGCCGACGGATAGCAACCGCGCGCCGCCGACCTGCCTCTGGAGCAAGGAGTGGTACGACACCGACCTGTCGCGCGGCTTCGTGCGCGGCTATGGCGTGCAGTTCGTGCGCGGGGCGGGGCCGGTGTTCGAGGCCGTCATCAGCGAGCAGAAGGGCATTCTGCCCTGGGGTGAGGATCACCACCGCGTCTTCCGCAAGCTGAACGGCCACCGTCTCGGATTTTCCGCGATCTGCGAGGATCTGCCGGAGGAGCACAATCAGGTCACGCTCGATCCCGTGCTCAGGGATAGCCACGGCATTCCCGCACCGAAGATCGACTACAAGCTCAGCGAGAACAGCCGGAAGATGATGGCGCATGCGCTGGCCCGCGGGAGGGAGATTCTCGAGACGGCAGGGGCGACCGACATCTGCGTCAACTCGCCAATCCCGTGGGGCGGCTGGCACCTGCTCGGCACTGCGCGGATGGGCACCGATCCCGAGCGCTCGGTCGTGAACGAATGGGGCCGCACGCACGATGTGAAGAATCTCTTCATTGTCGACGGTAGCATCTTTGTCACATCAGGCGGCGTGAACCCGACCTCCACCATCCAGGCCCTCGCGCTCTACATCGCCGACCAGATGAAGCAGCGCCTGGCTAATTTGTTCGATTGAGGCCGTCATGTCCGCAGACAATCAACTCACGCCGCGGCAGCGCGATGATCTCCGCGTCATTGCGGCGATGATCATTCCCGCCAGCGACGAATACAAGGTGCCCGGTGCCGACGATCCCGCGATCCAGGCCGACATCCTGGCGACGCTCGGCCGTGACATGAAACCAATGACGGCTGCGCTGGATCATCTGGCGCGGCTTGCGGGAATGCCGCTCGCCGACCTTACGCCCGAGGCCCGCGACAGCGTCGCGCAAGAGTTCCGCAAGCACGGCGGCGCGCCGACCGCGACGCTCGTCCGCGTGGTGCTGCAATGCTACTACCGCGACGATCGCGTGCTGCGCTCGCTCGGGCTCGAGCTGCGCGCGCCGTTCCCCAAGGGCCATGTGCTTCCGGACGGCGACTGGTCGTTGCTCGACCCGGTCAGGGCGAGACCCGTCAGCCTGAGGCGAGCGCCCTAGCCATCTGGGCAGTCCAGCCCTGCGCACCTTGCGCGGCAGGGAACAGGCCACCATCTGTGTGAGCCTTCAAGGACTCTTGCCATGCTGGATTTCACCTCAGATATCGCCGATGACGCACCGTCATCGCGAACGGCGGCGGCTGCTCCGGTCGATGACCGCGCGCTGCTGGACGCCTATTCCAATGCCGTGATCGACGTGACCGACCGGGTCGGCCCCGCGGTCGTGCGGGTCGAGACCGGGCCCAAGGTGCCTGATCGACGCGAGCGCGGCGGGCTCGGCTCGGGCATCGTGATCTCGCCTGATGGCCTCGTGCTCACCAACAGCCACGTGGTCGGCACGTCCAAGGAGATCCGGCTGCGCGATGTCGAGGGCCATGTCGGCGAGGCCCAGGTGCTCGGCGTCGATCCCGACACGGATCTGGCGCTGCTGCGCGCCAATGGCGTGCGCCATCTGCCTTATGCTGCGCTCGGCAACTCCAAGACCTTGCGGCGCGGCCAGCTGGTGATCGCGATCGGCAATCCGCTCGGTTTCGAATCGACCGTCACCGCCGGCGTGGTCTCGGCGCTCGGCCGCTCGATCCGCTCGGTCAGCGGGCGCACCATCGAGGACGTGATCCAGACCGATGCCGCGCTCAACCCCGGCAATTCCGGCGGCCCGCTGGTGTCCTCGCATGCCGAGGTGATCGGCATCAACACCGCCATTATCAACGGCGCGCAAGGCATCTGCTTTGCAGTCGCCAGCAACACCGCGCAATTCGTGCTGGCGGAGATCATCCGTCACGGCTATGTCCGCCGCGCCTATATCGGCGTTGCCGGACAGACCGCGCCGATCCCGCGACGTCACGCGGTGCTGGCCGGCATCGAAAACAAGATGGGCGCGCTGCTGGCGCAGATCGAGCCGGATGGCCCGGCGGCGAAGGCGGGCCTGCTCCCCGGCGACGTCGTGATCCGGCTCGACGGCGTCGAGATCAACGGCGTCGACGATCTGATCCGCGTGCTCGACCGCGACCGGATCGGCCGGCGGATCGCCATGGACGTGCTGCGGCTGGGCCGGCTGCGGGCGATCGACATCGACCCGATCGAGCGCAAGCCGCAACGCTAGCGCTCGATGGTCGAGGCGGAGTATGACGGTGTCATGCCTCGCTTCCCGATCCTCGCCGCATGATGCCGGCGCACGAGACCTACGACGTCATTGTCATCGGCGCCGGTGCCGGCGGCATGACGGCGGCGGCCGTGGCCGCTGCTGAAGGCTTGCGCGTGCTGGTGATCGAGAAGACCGCGTTCGTCGGCGGCACCACCGCCTGGTCCGACGGCATGGTCTGGATCCCCGCCAATGCCAGGATGAGGGAGGCGGGGCTCTCCGACAGCGTCGCGGACGCCGTGCAGTATCTGTCTAGCACTGTGCCCGAGCCCGCCAATGCCGGCCTGCGCGCCGCCTTCCTCGCGCGCGGGCCCGAGGCCGTCGCCTGGCTGGAAGCCAACACCGAGGTGCGGCTTCAGCCGGTGAAAGCCTGTCCTGATTGTTATCCGGAACGGCTGGGCGCGACGTCCGGCGGCCGTGTGCTGGAGCCGGTGGCGTTCGACGGCACGCGGCTGGGAGCGGCCTTGGCGCGATTGCGGCCGCCGCTGCCGGAGGTCACGCTGTTCGGCGGGATGATGGTCGGTCGTCTCGATAGTCCGCACCTGCGGAAGGTGGGAAGATCGCTGCGCTCGACCCTGCGCTCAGCGCGGCTGATTGCCGAATATGCATTGCAGCGTCTGCGCAGCCCGCGCGGAACGTCGCTGCATCTCGGCAACGCGCTTGCTGCGCGGTTGTACGCCTCGCTGCTGGCGCGGCAGGTTGAAATTCTGTTCAGCGCCGACGTCGTGGATCTCTCGATGCAAGGTGACCGCGTCAGCGGCGTGGTGATCCGGCACGGCTCGCGCGACCGGCAGATCGCAGCGCGCCGCGGCGTGGTGCTGGCGACCGGCGGCTTTTCGCACGATGCGAGCTTGCGCAAACGCTTCTTTCCGGCCGGCGCCGGCTTTATCTCCGCGACCGCCCCATCCGTGACAGGCGATGGACTTCGGCTCGCGGCCACAGCCGGTGCCGCACTCAATACGGACGCGACCAGCCCGGCCTATTGGGTGCCGGCCTCGCTGTTCATCCGCACTGACGGCAGCCGCGGCGTATTCCCGCATATCGCGACCGACCGCGCCAAGCCCGGCGTGATCGCCGTCAATGCGGCAGGCCGGCGCTTCGTCAACGAGGCGCTGTCCCACCACGAATTCGTGCGTGCCATGCTCCGCGACGGCAATGGCAAGGCGGACACGCCGTTCTATTTGATTTGCGACCGTGCGTTCCTGTGGGCCTACGGCCTCGGCCGCATCAAGCCGTTGACGCGTGGTGTGCGGCGTTACGTGGCGCGTGGCGAGTTGGTCGCGGCGCCTGATCTCGCCCGGCTCGCAGCCAGGATCGGCATCAAGCCCTCCGTGCTGACGGCAACGGTTGCGAGCTACAACGAGGGCGCGAAGGAGGGCCGCGATCCCGAATTCGGCCGCGGCAGCACGATCTATCAGCGCCATCTCGGCGATATCAGCCACAAGCCCAATCCCTGCGTCGCGCCGGTCCTTCGCGCGCCGTTCTTCGCCATGCGGATCTATCCCGCCGATCTCGGCACAGCGATCGGCATGAAGGTCGACGCGCAGGCCCGCGTGCTGCGCACGGACGGCGCGCCGATCGCGGGTCTCTACGCCTGCGGCAACGACATGGGCTCGGTCATGAACGGCAACTATCCCGCGCCCGGGATCACGCTGGGACCGGCGCTGACCTTCGGGTATGTCGCGGGACGGCATCTGGCGGTGGGGGCGGTGGTGGCGCCGGCTGCCGCGAAGACCGCTGTCTGAATGTCGTCTCCGCGATATCCACGCTATTGCGAGCGCAGCGAAGCAATCCAGGAATCTTCCTGCGGAGGCAGTCTGGATTGCTTGGTCGCAAGGGCTCCTCGCAATGACGTGGAGAGAGCTGGCCCCAGTCTACTCCGCTGCCGCGGCAAAGCGGCTGTTCTCGAGCTCCGCTTCCAGTCGCGCCGTCTCGGCCGCCGCGAGCTTGACGTTGGCCTCCTTGACGTGGCCGAAGCCGCGGATCTTTTCCGGCACACGCGCAAGGCGCGCAAGCAGCGGAATCTGCTCTGCCTTCAGCCCGGCCATCCGCTGATCGATCATCGCGAGATAATCCGCGACCAGCTTCCGCTCGGTCCGGCGCTCCTCGGTGCGGCCGAACGGATCGAGCGCGCCACCGCGCAAAAACTTCAGTCTGGCCAGCACGCGGAAGGCGTGGAGCATCCAGCCCCCGAACTCCTGCTTCTGCAGCCGGCCCGTCGCCTTGTCGCGCTTGGCGAAGATCGGCGGAGCGAGGTGGTACTTCAGCGTGAAGTCGCCGTCGAACTTTTCGGACACTTTCTTCGCAAAGCTGCCGTCGGTGTAGAGCCGCGCGACCTCGTATTCGTCCTTGTAGGACATCAGCTTGAACAGGTTTTTCGCAACCGCCTCGGTCAGCTCCGTGGACGCCGGCGACGCCGCGCCCTCGGCCTTGCGCACCTTGGCAACGGCCGCAAGGTAACGGTCGGCATAGGCCTTGTCCTGATAACCGGTCAGGAATTCGGCGCGCGTCGCGATGATGTCGTCGAGCGACTTGGTCGGCGCGGCGGCGCGGGCCTTGAATTGCAGCACGCTGCGCACCCGCGACATGTCGTGGGCGGCAAGGCGCCCCCAGGTGAAGGCGAGCTTGTTCATCTCGATCGCCGCGCCGTTGATCTCGATGGCGCGCAGCAGGGCCTCCAGCGACAGCGGGATCGCGCCCTTCTGGAACGCGAAGCCGAGCATGAAGGGATTGGTGGCGATGCTGTCGCCCATCAGCGCCGCGGCGATGCCGGTGGCGTCGATGATGTCGAGGTTGTTGTCGCCGATGGCGTCGCGCAGCACGGTCTGCATCGTGCCCATCTCGAAATCGAGATCGGGGTTTTGCACGAAGCTCGCGGTCGGCTGCAAATCGGCGTTGATATAGGCCTTGGTCACGCCGCGCTCGGCGCGGCTGAGCGCGGAGGGACCGGCCGAGACGATCATGTCGCAGCCGAGGATGACGTCGGCGCCGCCGGAGGTGATACGGACCGCAGAGATATCCTCCGGCTTCGGGGCGATGCGGACATGGCTCATCACCGCGCCGTTCTTCTGCGATAGGCCGGTGAAGTCGAGCGCCGAGCAGCCGCGGCCGTCGACATGGGCGGCCATGCCGAGCAGCGCGCCGATGGTGATGACGCCGGTGCCGCCGATGCCGGTGACGAGGATGTTGTAGGGGCCGTCCAGCTCGCGCACTGGGGGCAGCGGCAGATCGGCGAACAGTTGGCCGGAATCCACCGCCGACGTCTTCATCCGCTTGAGCGAGCCGCCATGCACGGTGACGAAGCTCGGACAGAAGCCTTCAACGCAGGAAAAGTCCTTGTTGCAGTTGGACTGGTCGATCTGGCGTTTGCGGCCGAACTCGGTCTCCAGCGGCTGCACCGAGACGCAATTGGAGGCCTGCGAGCAGTCGCCGCAGCCTTCGCAGACCAGCTCGTTGATGAAGGCGCGCTTGGCGGGATCGGGATAGAGCCCGCGCTTGCGGCGGCGGCGTTTCTCGGCGGCGCAGGTCTGGTCGTAGATCACGACCGTGAGGCCCTTGATGTCGCGCAACTCGCGCTGCACGGCATCGAGCTCGCGGCGGTGATGGATGGTCGCGCCTTGCGGGAAGTAATTGCCTTGCGGGTACTTGCTCGGATCGTCCGAGACGATCGCAAGCCGCTTGACGCCTTCGGCCCAGACCTGGTGCGCGATCTGCGCGACGTTGAAGGCGCCTTCGGCGGGCTGGCCGCCGGTCATCGCGACAGCGTCGTTGTAGAGGATCTTGTAGGTGATGTTGATGCCTGCGGCCGATGCCGCGCGAAGGGCGAGAAGCCCGGAATGGGTGTAGGTGCCGTCGCCGAGATTCTGGAAAATGTGCTGCTCGGTGGTGAAAGGCGACTGGCCGATCCAGTTCACGCCCTCGGCGCCCATATGCGAGATCAGATCGGTGCGACGGGTCGGCATGCTCAGGGCCATGCCGTGACAGCCGATGCCGGCCATGGCGCGGCTGCCCTCGGGCACGCGCGTCGAGGTATTGTGCGGGCAGCCCGAGCAGAAGAACGGCGTGCGCGCGAGCTTGATTTGCGTGCTTGTAGTGACGGGATTGTCGAAGGCCTCGAGCCGGGCGAGACGCTGCTCCAGCACCGGGCTGTGATGGCCGAGCTTGCGCAAGCGGGCCACCAGCGCGCCCGCGACGATCGTCGGCGTCAGCTCGCCCTCGCTCGGCAAGAGCGGCGCGCCAGTCTCGTCGCGCTTGCCGGTAACCGTCGGGCGCCTTGATGCATCGATATTGTAGAGGATGCGCATCAGCTGGTCTTCGATGAAGCCGCGCTTTTCTTCGACCACGAGCACGTCCTGCAGACCTTCAGCGAAGCGCTTCGCGCCGCTCTCCTCAAGGGGCCAGGTCAACGCGACCTTGTAGATGCGCAGGCCGAGATCCTGGGCGTCCTTGTCGGTAATCCCTAAGTCGGCCAGCGCCTGGCGCAAATCGAGATAGGCCTTGCCGGTGGCGACGATGCCGAGCCTTGCGGGCTTGGAATCGAGCACGATGCGGTCGAGCTGGTTGGCCCGGGCAAAAGCCTGCACGGCCGCCATCTTCGGCCCGAACAGGCGCTTCTCCGCTTCCAGCGGCGGATCGGGCCAGCGGATGTTCAGACCGCCGGGCGGCATCTCGAAATCGTCGGGGAGCACGATCTTGATACGTTCGGGATCGCTGTCGATCGAGGCCGAGCTCTCGACGGTCTCGCTGATCGCCTTGAAGCCGACCCAGCAGCCGGAGAAGCGCGACAGCGCAAAACCGTAAAGGCCGAGGTCGAGATAATCCTGCAGGGTCGCTGGATTGATCACCGGGATCAGCGCCGCCGCGAACACCTGCTCGCTCTGATGCGCCAGCGTCGAGGACTGGCAGCCATGGTCGTCGCCGGCCAGCGCCAACACGCCGCCGTTGCGCGCGGTGCCGGCGGCATTGGCATGCTTGAGCGCGTCGACGGAGCGGTCGACGCCGGGGCCCTTGCCGTACCAGATGCCGAATACGCCATCGACCTTGGCGCCGGGAAACAGCCCGACCTGCTGGCTGCCCCAAACAGCGGTCGCGGCCAGATCCTCATTCAGGCCCGGAACGAAGGCGATGTCGTGCTGCTGAAGGTGCGACTTCGCGCGCCACAGCGCGTGGTCGTACATGCCGAGCGGAGAACCGCGATAGCCCGAGATGAAGCCACCGGTGTTGAGCCCCTGAAGCCGGTCGCGTTCGCGCTGCAACATGGGCAAGCGGACCAGGGCCTGTGTGCCGGACAGGAAGATCCGCTTCGATTCGAGCCGGTATTTGTCGTCCAGCTCGACCTGCAACAGCGTCATTTCGGAAGTCCTCGTCTCGATTCGGCGTGGGGTTTGCGCTGCGGGAGGGATGGGCGGCTGCGCGACACGAATTGTGACAGTCAAGAGCATGGGCCGGCGAAGTCAATACGGCTAGCCGCATCCGTGGCGCTCCTGCTAGTCATGGCTTCCAGTGGAGAGAACCATGACGGCACATGCATTCGACACTGAGATCACGGAAACGGCCGAGGCGCTGATCGGGCCGTGGCGTCAGCCGCGCCAGATGCTGCAGGCGCAGACCTATGACGCGCACGCCTCGATCCACGACGATGCCACCGCACAGAAGCTCGGTTTCAAGGGCGGCACCATCGAGGGGCCAACCCATTTCAGCCAGTTCGCACCGCTCGGCGAACGGCTATGGGGACGAGCCTGGTTCGAGACGGGATGTCTGTCCGCGCACTACCGCAGTGTCTGTTATGAAGGCGAGGAGGTGCAGGCGATCCTGTCGAAGCCACTGCCCGGGACCAGCCAGTGCCAGATCCAGATGGTCAAGCGCGACGGCACCGAGGTGCTGCGCGGCACGGCCTCGGTTGGTGAGCCTCACGCTGCGACCGCACTTGAGGCGCGCCTGAGCGAACTGAAGCCGCTCACCGACCCCGTGATCCTGCGCGATGTGAAGGTCGCGCACACGAGCAAGCGGCAGACGGTGCGGATGGCGTTCGACCAGATCATGGGCGATCTCTACCCGTTCTCCCTCCGGCAGAAGCTCGCCGTGATTACCGAAGGCTCGCCTTATTATTCCGGCGCCGACAATCCGTGGGGCAGGGCCATCATCCCGATGGAGATGCTGAGCGTGCTGTTCCAGTACCGCTCCAAGGACGATCCGCTGCCAACCAAAGGCCCGGCCGTCGGCCTGTTCGCCGATCAGGAGATCCGCCTGGTGAAGGGGCCGCTCTTCGAGGGCGAAGCGTACGAGGTCGAACGCGAGGTGGTTGCGCTGTCCGGCAGCCGCCGCACCGAGAGCGCCTGGGCCAGGACGCGCGTGTTCGACAAGGCGGGCACGATGGTGGCGACCATGCTGCTCAACATGGCGACGCTGAAGGACTCCTATGCGCCGTACGAGGAAGAGTATCGGCAGTTGTATGGGGCCGGGCGATAGAGGCAGGGCGTCGCCACACACTCTCCTCGTCATTCCGGGGCGCGCCTAGCGCGAGCTCTGATGCGCAATTGCGCATCAGACGCGTCGCCCCGGAATGACCTGGGATTGCCGCCCATCCTTTGAGCAAATGCACGTCGCAAAGCCGTCGCACAGGGAATAAGCAGCTGCCGATCACCGACGTAACCTTCTGAGCATACTTCGAATTCTTTCGCGCTCCACGCGTCACCGCAATTGTACACAATGGCATGGCGCTTGCAGAACTCCTGGCAGGGTTCTCGCGAGGGGCGGGCGTCATGCTGAGTTCGAGCAAGTCGACATTGGGCGTCATCAGCGCCGAGCCTGAGCCGATCAAGCTCGACTGGGCCACCACCGCCCTTCTCATCATCGACATGCAACGCGACTTCATGGAGCCCGGCGGCTTCGGCGAGACGCTCGGTAACGACGTCAGCCAGCTCGCGCGGGCGGTGAAGCCGATCGGCGCGCTGCTGAACGCGGCGCGCGATACCGGCATGCTGGTGATCCACACCCGCGAGGGCCATCTGCCCGATCTCTCCGATGCGCCGGCGGCAAAGGTCGAGCGCGGCGCGCCGTCCTTGCGCATCGGCGATCCCGGCCCGATGGGCCGCATCCTCATTCGCGGCGAGGCCGGTCACGACATCATCCCCGAGCTTTATCCGCTCGACAGCGAAATCGTGATCGACAAGCCCGGCAAGGGCGCGTTCTACGCCACCGAGCTCACGGACGTGCTGGAGAAATACGGCATCGAAAATCTGCTGGTGTGCGGCGTCACCACCGAGGTGTGTGTCAACACCACCGTGCGCGAGGCCAATGACCGCGGCTACCGCTGCGTCGTCATGTCGGACGGCTGCGCGTCCTACTTCCCCGAGTTTCACGAGATGGGCCTGAAGATGATCAAGGCCCAGGGCGGCATCTTCGGCTGGGTCGCGAGCTCAGCCGCGGTACTGGAGGCGATGAAGGTTTCGATCACATAGGGGTAACATCATGAGCACATTGACGGGGACCGCCGGCAAGCCTGAACTGAACAAGTCCGAGTTCAAGCCGGTACTATGGACATCAGGCGACTGGAACGCGTTCTTCGGCTTCGGCACCAATATCCTCGTCAACATGTTGGTGCTCACGGGCCTGTTGCGCTTCGTCTTGAAGATGCCTGACAGTCTGGTGTTCGGCCGCATCCTGCCCGCGCTCGGGCTGATGATGTGCCTCTCGACCTTCTATTACGCCTACCTCGCTTATCGCCTGGCCCAGAAGACCGGCCGCACCGACGTCTGCGCGCTGCCCTCGGGCGTCAGCGTGCCGCACATGTTCATCGTCACCTTCGTCATCATGTTGCCGATCACGATCAAGACCGGCGACCCGCTCAAGGGCTGGTCCGCGGGACTGGTCTGGGTCTTCTTCCAGAGCTTCATTCTCATGATCGGCGGGTTCATCGCGCCGTTCATCCGCAAGATCACGCCGCGCGCGGCGCTGCTCGGCACGCTCGCCGGCGTCTCCGTCACCTTCATCTCGATGCGGCCGGCGCTGGAGATGTACATGACGCCGCAGATCGGTCTGGTCTGCTTCGCCATCATCCTGGTGAGCTGGTTCGGCGGCGTGAAATACTGGCGCGGCATTCCCGCCGGCCTCGTCGCCATCGCCGCCGGCATGATCATCGCATGGGGCTCGAACCTGTTCGGGCTCGGCCTCGGCGGATTGAGCGTGAAGGGCGTAGGCGATGCCTTTGCCAATTTCGGCTTCTCGGTGCCGATTCCTGCCGTGGGCTACGTCTTCTCCGGCTTCGAGTTTCTCGGCATCATCCTCGTCACTGCCATTCCGTTCGGCATCTACGACCTCGTCGAGGCCATGGACAATGTCGAGAGCGCGGAAGCGGCCGGCGACGAATACCCGACCACGCGGGTGCTCACGGCCGACGGCGTCGTCAGCCTGATCGGCTGCCTGATGGGCAATCCCTTCATCAACGCGGTCTATATCGGCCATCCCGGCTGGAAGGCGATGGGCGGCCGCATCGGCTACTCCGCCGCAACCGGAATCATGGTGATCGTGCTGGCCTGGTTCGGCATCATCTCGGTGCTGTTGGCGCTGGTGCCCGTGGTCGCGATCTCGCCGATCCTGCTCTACATCGGCATGCTCATCGGCGCGCAGGCGTTCCAGACCACGCCGATCAAGCACGCGCCCGCGATCGTGCTGGCGCTGACGCCGCACCTGGCCGCCTGGGCCAAGCTGCAGATCGACACGATGCTGGGCTCGACCATGAACGCGGCGGCAAGCGTCGGCGGCATGGCCGCCGACAAGGCCGATGCCGTGAAAGCCGCAGCTATCGCCGCGCTGCCGCAGCAGGGCGTGTTCTACCACGGCCTCGAAGTCATGGGCGGCGGCTCCATCCTCGGTGGTCTCATCCTGGGCGCGATCGGCGTCTTCATCATCGAGCGCGACTTCGAGAAGGCGTCAGCCTTTGCGCTGGTTGGTGCGGTCCTGACCTATTTCGGCTTCATGCACGGCGAGGCCGTCGGCATCGGTGGCGGATTTGGCGTCACGCCCGCCGTCGCGTTCGCCTATGCCGTGATGGCGGCCGGGCTTTTCGCCGCCAGCAAGCTCGGCGCCAGCGAACACTATGCCGCGCATCCCGAGATGTCGGCCGCGCCGGCGGAGTAGGCAACAGCGCAAAACTCAGCGAAGCGGCCGGCCTCTGCCGGCCGCTTTCATTTCAGGGCCGCACCGCCGGTGTCTCCATCGACAGGCCGCGTGCCCGCGACATCAGATAGAGCTCGAGCGCGACCAGCTCGGGCGAGCCGTAATCATAAGCCTGGGCGCGCACGCCGCTCATGCAGCTGCGTAAGCGCCGCTCCAGCGATCCCAGCGTTTGCCATTCCAGCCGGTAGAGCGGATAGCCGGTCGGCTGTCCCTGCGTGATCGGCGCGCCGGCGAGGCGCTTGTCGAAATTGTCGTCGTGGCAGTTGGTGCAGGCGAGGTTGAGCTGGCCCTCGCGCTGCATGAAGAGCTCGCGGCCTTGCTCCACGAAGGGCTTTACCTGCGGATCGTCGCCGGCGGTGATCGCGACACCGCGCGATTGATGGGCGACGAAAGCGGAGAGCGCCAGGAGGTCGCGGCCCTCGTAGGGCAGCGGCGCGGCCTGCTGATGATTGGCACGGCAGAGGTTGATGCGCTGGTCGAGCGTGATGGGGCGGCCAAGCGCTTTGTCGAAGGCGGGATAGCGCGCGGCGACGCCCTTCATGCTGCTGCGCGCGTCGCCATGGCAATCGGCGCAGGCCTTCTCCGCGCTGCCGGTCTTCTTCGCCCACAGCGCCTCGCCCTCGAGCACGAACAGCATGCCGGGATTGGAGGTGTCGTCATCCTGCATCGCACGCGTATCGGGCCCCATAAATGAATAACCGGACCGGCGCGCGTCGGGCGGGATTTCGCCGGCGAGCAGGGCAGGGGCCGCGGCGAACAAGGCCGCCGCTGCGATCGCGCGCCAGACGCTCATTCGACAATGATCGATGCCGAGGCGGTTGACGAATAGCCGTTGTCACCGATCCATTCGAACTCGAACTTGCCGCTTTCCTTGGCGACCGTGAAGAACGACAAATAGGGATTGGCCGCGATCGCCGGAAACAGGTCGGCGCGGAAGATCTCGGCGCCGTTGTAGCGGCAACTGAAGCTCGTGATGATGTCGCGCGGCACCAGCTTGCCATCGGCGGTATGGCGGAAGCCCGTTTCCATGATGTGCGAGGTCAGCGTGCGGATCTCGATGACCTCGCCGCGCCTTGCCTTGGGCGGGACATTGATGAGCGCGGGCATCAGTTCATCTCCTCGGTGCAGGCGGCGAGCGTCACGACGACGTCTGCGGCAATCTGCCAAAACGTATCGTCGGAGAGACGGGCGATCGCCACCACCTTCTGGGTGTCTGCGAGGCGTATTCGCGTCGCGACCTGTGCGCGGCCGGAGGAGGGGGTGAGGTAGAAATTGCCGATGTTGGGCTGCGGGTTCTTCTCGTTGAACACGTGGATGCTCTTGACGTAGTCGGTCGCCGTCATCGGGCTCGCGACACTGACCGTCATCGGCACGGTGTTTCCGTTCTCGACCAGCGGAGGAATATCGAGCTTCACCTTGCCGGTGCGAATGGGTGCTTCGCCGACGACGTTACGGATCGCGGTGTTGAGCATGGCCGGCGTCGCCTCGATCGGCCGCAGCGTGACGACCGGCATGACCCCGGCGGTCGTGATGCCGCCTGCAAGGCTTAGAAATTGTCGTCGCGTGGTCGGCATGCTCTGTCCTAGTTCCGAAGCGTTGCAAGAAAGGCCACGATGTCCTCGATCTCCACGGCCGACAAGATTGGCTTGCCGGCGAAATTGCGTCCGACGCGTACGAGTCCGTCGTTGCGATAATAGGACGGCATGATGGTCTCTGCGTTGAAACGCGACGCATCGACCAGTCGAAGCCGCAACTGGCTCACCGTCCATCGGTTCCCGGCATCGCCAAGGTCGGGCGCGAGGTCTCCCTGGAACCGCGTTTCAGGAAAGGGGCCGGAATGGCAGAGGATGCAGGTCGTGGTGCGCGCGAGCACCAGTGTGCGCCCGCGGGCGGCATCGCCGGGGGAGCCCGTGAGCGAAGCGGGAATGCCGTCGCCGACGATCGCGTAGGGGACGAGTTCGTCCGCTTTGGTCTGCGGGGAGAGGGCCAGGCTCGCCGCGATGAATGCAGCGATCGCAGATATCGGAGGGCGTGCACGGCGCTGCCGCGAGCTCCACTTACCTCTCCCGCTTGCGGGAGAGGTCGAGCCGAAGGCGAGGGTGAGGGCTCTCTCCTCTTGGGGATCCTCGCGAGTGGAGACACCCTCTCCCCAACCCTCTCCCGCAAGCGGGGGAGGGAGCGCACCGACTTCATCGCAGGCTCGTCCCATCATTGCTCTAACCAAACGTCTCTGCCGTGATGGTTTGAAACCAACGCTCCGCCTCCGCAGCCTCGCGCGTGCGCAGCTCGCGCGGCGCGTCGACCGGGCTGGTCGCGCCGCCTTCGACCTCGGCGAAGATGTCGCCTTTGGGCTGGTAGTTGCCGGCGAGCGAGAAGCCGTAAGCGGGGGCAACGATGTTGTAGCAGACCCCGGTGAGCCGCGGCGATTCCGGCGCGCGGCCGGCGAGCAGGTTGACGATGGAGGTTGCGCAAGCCTTGCCTTGCGTGCTTGCGGCCGACGCGGATTTGGGAATGCCGCCGCCAAGGCAGGCATCGCCGATGACGTGGATGTTTGGGACGAGTTTCGACTCGAAGCTCACGGGATCGATCGGACACCAGCCGGTCGCATCGGTAGCGCCCGCGGTCGCGGCGATGTGGCCCGCACGCTGCGGCGGGATGACGTTGGCGACGTCGGGCGTGTAGTTGCCGAACTCGGTGACGATCGTCATGGTCGAAGGGTCGACCGAGGTCACGCGGCCGCCTTGCGACAGGCCGATGCGTTCGATCATGTCGCCATAAAGTTCCTTCCATGCCCGCTCGAACAGCCGCTGCTGGGAGAAGCTGTCCTTGGCATCGAGGATCAGGACTTTTGAACGGGGCTTGTTGGCCTTGAGGTAGTGCGCGATCAGGCTGGCGCGCTCGTAAGGGGCCGGCGGGCAGCGCGAGGGATTGGCCGGGATCGCAATGGTGACCGTGCCGCCGTCGGCCATCGCTTCCAATTGCCGTCGCAGCAGCAATGTCTGAGCGCCGGCCTTCCAGGCGTGCGGCATTTTTTGCGATGCGGCCTCGTCATAGCCGGGCAGGGCTTCAAAGTGGAAGTCGATGCCGGGCGAGAGCACGAGGCGGTCATAGGGCAGGGCGACGCCGTCGGCGGTCACGACGCTGCGTCGTTCCGGGTCGATCGTGGTCACGGCCTGCCCGATCACGGTGACGCCATCGGCGGCGATCTTGTCGTAGCCGAATTGCTGCGCTTCGATGTCGCGCAGGCCTGCAATCACCGCGTTGCTGAACGGGCAGGAGGTGAAGACCGCGTTGGGTTCGATCAGGATGACGTGCAGGCTTTCCTGCGCACGCTTCAGCGCGCGGGCGCAAGCCGCGCCGCCGAAGCCGCCGCCGACCACGACGACACGTCCCGTGGATTGCGCACGCAAGATCGATGGCCGCGCCAGCGTTGCGGCCGCCATGGTGATGCCAAACACGGCGTTCCGCCGTGTCACCGGGCGCTTGATCATCAGGGACATTCGAAAAGGGGCCGCGGCGGCAATCTTTCGCCGCCGCAGCATGTTGCTTCAAGCAAAGGTGATGTTCTGGTCGCGCAGCGGCACGGAGCGGATTCGCTTGCCGGTCGCCGCGAAATACGCGTTGAGCACCGCCGGCGCCGCGACGCCGATGGTCGGCTCGCCGACGCCGCCCCAGAACCCGCCGCTCGGCACCATCACCGATTCCACCTTCGGCATCTCGTTGATGCGCATCGAATTGTAGGTGTCGAAGTTGGTTTGCTCGATCTTGCCGTCCTTGACGGTGCAGCCGCCGTAGAACAGCGCGGAGAGGCCATAGACGAAGGAGCCCGCGATCTGCCGCTCCACCTGCGCCGGATTGACGACGTAGCCGGGGTCGGTGGAGGCGACGATGCGATGCACCTTGATCTTGTTGCCGTCGGTCACCGAGATCTCGGCGGCGCCGGCGACATAGCTGCCATAGCCCATCACCTGGGCAATGCCGCGGTAGACGCCCTGCGGCGCCGGCGTGCTCCAGCCGATCTTCTCCGCGACCGCATTGAGCACCGCCAGATGCTTGGGATGATTGCCCATCAGCTTGCGGCGGAATTCGAGCGGGTCCTGGCCTGCGGCCTGGGCCAGCTCGTCCATGAAGCATTCCATGTAGATCGCGTTGTGATTGACGTTGACGCCGCGCCAGAAGCCGGGCGGGACGTGCGGGTTGCGCATCGCGTGCTCGACCAAGAGGTTCGGCACCGAATAGCCGAACGCGGCTTCGCCGGATTGAGCGACGCCCTGGAAGGCCGCCGGGTCCATGCCGTTCTGCAGCGCCTCGGGGCGCAGCGAGAACAGGATCGATTGTCCGGACAGGCGGTAGTGCAGCGCGACCAGATTGTTGTTGGCGTCGAACGCGCCGGTCATCTTGCACTGGGTGATCGGGTGATACCGGCCGTGCGCCATGTCCTCTTCGCGCGACCATAGCAGCTTGACCGGCGTGCCCGGCATCTCCTTGGCGATCAGGACCGCCTGACGGACATAGTCGGTCTGGCCGCGCCGGCCGAAGCCGCCTCCCAACATCACCTTGTGCACGTCGCACTTGTCCGCCGGCAGGCCCGACGCCTCCAGCACGGCCGCGAACGCCGCCTCACCATTCTGCGTGCCGCACCAGACCTCGCATCTGTCCGCGGTGTAGAGCGCCGTGGCGTTCATCGGCTCCATCGTGGCGTGGTTCTGATAGGGATAGGAGTAGACGGCTTCGACCTTCTTCGCCGCGCTCGCAATGGCCGCCTTGGCATCACCGTTCTTGTTGCCGACATAGGCCGGCTGGTCGTTGTTGAGGCCTTCGGCCAGCCATTTCGCAATCGACTCGCTGGAGACCTTGGCGTTGTCGCCTTCGTCCCAGACGATGGGCAGCGCCTCCAGCGCGGTCTTGGCGTGCCACCAGGTGTCGGCGACCACAGCGACCGCGGTATCGCCGACCTTGACGACTTTCTTGACGCCTTTCATGCCGGCGATCTTGGCTTCGTCAAAACTCTTCAGCTTGCCGCCGAACACCGGGCAGTCCTTGATCGCGGCGTTCAGCATGCCCGGCAGCTTGACGTCGGCGCCGTAGATCATGGCGCCGGTGGTCTTGTCGACGGTGTCGAGCCGCTTCACGCCCTTGCCGATCAGCTTCCAATCCTTCGGGTCCTTCAGCTTGACGTCGGACGGCGGCGTCAGCTTCGCCGCGGCCTCGGCGACCTTGCCGTAGGTTGTGGTCCGGCCCGACGGCTTATGGGTGATGACGCTGTTGTCGGCCGTGCATTCGGAGGCCGGCACTTTCCATCCGTCGGCGGCGGCCTGGATCAGCATCACGCGCGCGGTGGCGCCGCCCTTGCGGACATAGTCTTGCGAGGAGCGGATGCCGCGGCTGCCGCCGGTCGAGAAATCGCCCCAGACGCGCTTGCGCGCGACGCTCTGGCCGGGCGTCGGATATTCGGTCGTGACCTTGGTCCAGTCGCATTCGAGCTCCTCGGCGACGAGTTGGGCGAGGCCTGTCAGCGAGCCCTGGCCCATCTCGGAGCGGGCGATGCGAATCACGACGGTGTCGTCGGGCCTGACCACGACCCAGGCGCCGATCTCGGGCGAGCCGTCGGCGGCGCGGACCACAGCGGGACCGCCGAAGGGGATGTCGAGGCCGATGGCAAGGCCGGCGCCGAGCGTGGCGCTGCCGATCACGAAGGCGCGACGGTTCATCTTGACAGAAACATGCTTGTTCATGGGGCGGCTCCTTACGCGCTTGCGATCAGGTGGATCGCTTCGCGCACCTGCTGGAAGGTGCCGCAGCGGCAGATATTGGTGATGGCCTCGTCGATATCGGCGTCGGTCGGTTTCGGCTTCTCGCTCAGCAGCGCTGCCACCGCCATGATCATGCCGCTTTGGCAATAGCCGCATTGCGGAACATCCTGGGCGATCCAGGCCTCCTGCACCTTGTGCAGCGTGCCGCCCGAGGCGAGCCCTTCGATCGTGGTGATCCTCTTGCCCGCGGCCTCGCTGACCGAAACGCCGCAGGAGCGCATCGCCACGCCGTCGACGTGAACGGTGCAGGCGCCGCATTGTGCGATGCCGCAACCATATTTGGTGCCGGTCAGGCCGGCATTCTCGCGAATCGCCCACAGCAGCGGCGTATCCGGCTCGACGTCGAGGGTGAGTGTTTTTCCGTTGATTGTTAGGTTTGCCATCGCAGTCCCCTGATTGGCCAATCCACCGATTGAACTCCGGGCGGCACTGTGTCCGGCAAACTGGAACCATTCAAATCAACAGTCCGCGGGTTGGTTGCCGAAGTTTGCCGTGGTCGCAGGAGGATTGAGGGGATGGCGGTGTTGCTGGTCTCCGGCGGGTGCTCTCCAAACGCCGGCCTGGGGGCTGGGGCGACGGCCGGGAACGAGAGCTGGCGACAGTTTGTCTCTTTGGTGGGGGTGCAAGACGGCGATGCAATGGTACACTGCAGCCAAGCTGTGGGGTTTTTCTTAGGAGTTCCATGATCGTGCAGAGCCAATGCCGCGTGCTGATGCTCTATCCGCTGTTCTCGGCCGAGTCGTTTTGGAGCTTTGGGGAGTCCTGCAAAGTGATGGGCGTCAAGCGCCCTGCCGCCCCTTTGGGCCTGATCACCGTTGCCGCGATGTTGCCCGAGAGCTGGACCGTTCGGCTGATCGATTGCAACACCGCGTCCTTCAGCGACGACGATCTCGCCTGGGCCGACGTCGTGTTCACCGGCGGCATGTTGCCGCAGCAGGCCGATACGCTGCGCCTGATCGAAGTGTGTCGTGACGCAGGCAAGCCGGTGGTTGTCGGCGGTCCCGATCCGACTTCCAGCCCGCACGTGTATGAGCGGGCGGATTTCCGGGTGCTCGGCGAGGCCGAGAGCGTCATCGACGAGTTCATCGCGGCCTGGGAGGGCGGGGCGCGCGCGGGCGTCTTCACCGCGCCGAAATTCCAGGCCGACGTCACCAAGACCCCGGTGCCGCGTTTCGACCTGCTGAAGTTCGAGGACTATCTCTATCTCGGTGTGCAGTATTCCCGCGGCTGTCCGTTCACCTGCGAGTTCTGCGACATCATCGAGCTCTACGGCCGCGTGCCCAGAACCAAGACTGTCGAGCAGATGTTCGTCGAGCTCGAGACGCTTTACAACATGGGCTATCGAGGCCATCTCGACTTCGTCGACGACAATTTCATCGGCAACAAGAAGTCGCTCCGGCAATTCCTGCCGCGGCTCGCCGAGTGGCAGCGCGCCCATGGCTATCCGTTCGAGCTGTCGACCGAGGCGTCGGTCAATCTCGCCGACGACCCTGAATTGCTCGAGCTGATGGGCCAGGCCAATTTCTTCGGCATCTTCGTCGGCATCGAGAGCCCGGATCCGGCGACCCTGGTCGCGATGCGCAAGAAGCAGAACACCCGCCGCAACATCGCCGAGAGCATCCACAAGATCTACGCGGCGGGCATGCTGGTCACCGCCGGCTTCATCGTCGGCTTCGACAACGAGAAGGTCTCGATGGCCGATGCGATGATCGACTTCATCGACGAGGCCGCGATTCCCGTCGCCATGGTCGGCCTGCTCTATGCGTTGCCGAACACGCAGCTCACCCGGCGGCTGGAGCGCGAAGGCCGGCTGCATCCGGGCCACGATGTGGCGCCGACCATCGGTGCCGATCAATGCACGGCCGGCATCAATTTCGACCCGGTGCGCCCGCTGCGCGACATCCTGACGGACTACAAGCGGGTGCTCGAGCACATCTACAGCCCTGCGGCCTATGCCGGACGGGTCGACCGGCTGATGACGTTGCTGGATCGCTCAAGGCAGCGATCCGAACTCGCCGAAGGCGACATCCGTTCCAAGCTCGGCGCGATGGAGACGGTGCACAAGGTGGTCACGGCTCTTCCGGAGGCGAGGGGACCGCTGTGGCAGACCTTCATGAACTGCGCCAAGCGTGACACCTCATCGGCCCGCATCGCGGTGCAGATGATCGCGGCCTATGCGCATCTCGGGCCGTACTCGCGCAAGGTCATCGCGGCCATCGACACCCGCCTGGCGGCTCTGGACCACGAAACCACACCGGCGACGGTCGATGTGACCGCGGCTTGAGAGCTTACTTCACCGCCAGTCGCAAGAAGCTCATCACGCTGCCGAGCGCGGCAAAGCCGGCGCCGAGGGCCAGGGCCACCGTCGCGCCGTCGTGACCGGCGAGCGCGAAGCAGAGAGCGGCGAGCGCTGCCCCCGTCGTCTGTCCGGTCAGGCGCGCGGTCGCGACGATGCCGGAGGCGCTGCCGCTGCGATGCGGCGGCGCGCTCGACATCACCGCCTTCATGTTCGGTGCCTGGAAGAAGCCGAACCCCATGCCGCAGATCACCATCCGCCAGATGATGTCGGCAATGGCGGGGCTGGCGGGAAGTGTCGCGAGCAACGCCATGCCGATGCCGAGCAGAACGAGGCCGATGCCGCCGAGCAGGCCGACCGCATGGCGGTCGGACAGCCGTCCCGCGATCGGCGCCATGATGCCGACCACCAGCGGCCACGGCGTCATGAAGAAGCCGGTCTCGACCTGCGAGCGGCCCAGCACGTCCTCGAAATAGAACGGCAGCGAGACGAAGGCGAGTCCTTGCACGGTGAAGGAGCAGACCGCGGTCGCGGCCGACAGCGCGAACATCGGCCGGCCGAACAGGTCGATCGGCAGCATCGGGGCGGGATGGTCGGCGTGGCGGCGCGTCAGGACGAAGCCGAGCGCGAGCGCCGAGACCAGCTCGACGCCCACGACCACCGGCGACAGATTGTGCGCGGCGCTGCCGATGCCGGTGATGAACAAGCCGAGGCAGGCCGATGCCAGCATCGCGCCGAGGAAATCGAAGCCGTGATCGGCGCGCGGCGTCTTGGGCAGCATCGCAAAGCCGATGCCGATCGCGATCAGACCAAAGGGGATGTTGACGGCGAACAGCCACGGCCATGGGCCGATCGCCAGGATCGCCGATGCGATCGTGGGCCCGAAGGTGAAGGCGGTCGCGACCACCAGCGCGTTGTGGCCCAGGCCGCGGCCGAGCATCCGTCCGGGATAGACGAAGCGCACCAGCGCCGTGTTGACGCTCATGATGCCGCTGGCGCCGAGGCCCTGCAGCGTGCGCGCGACCAGGAGGCTATCGAGCGACCACGCCACCGCGCAGAACAGCGAGGCGATGGTGAACAGGATCAGGCCGCCGAGATAGATGCGCTGGTGTCCGACGATCTCGCCGAGCGCCCCGAGCGGCAGCAGCGTCGCCACCAGCGCGATCTGGTAGACATTGACGACCCAGACCGACTGCTCCGGTGAGACATGCAGATCCGCGGCAATGGCGGGCAGGGCGATGTTGGCGATCGCGGTGTCGAGCGAGGCCAGCGCCAGCGCAGTGAAGATCGCGGCAATCGCCCAGCGCCGCTGTGCGGCGGGCAGGCCATCGGCGATGGGGTGGTCGGGCTCGTGCGCAGCGGCGGGTAACGTGATTGTCATTGCGTTCGCGCGTGGCTCCGGCGGCGTGGGCATGGGGACTTCGGCATGTACTACGGTGGAGCTGCCGGCCACAGGCATATGCTTGCATGCTGTGTATGCACGAAGGCTGGGCGATCCTCTGCTGCGCCATTTTTTTGCAGAGCCAAACCAAAAAGTCGCAAAACAACCCCATGCACAGTAGAACGCCCTTTGATCGGACAGGGGTTTTCCAGCGGTGTCGCGACGACATTCGCGACCGCGATCAAGTTGACCCGTCGGGCAAAACACCGGCAGGATGAGATGCTGGCAGACGTGGGAGACCGCGCCCTGGCTGGCTCCCGCCACCCGCGATGCCCATGTCAGGCCGCAGGGCGGCGGCGCATCTGCCGGCTCTTCCGTTGAGCCAGATCAATACTCCCCTAGCAGACCCGCCGGACCTTTCCACGAGCGCATCGATGGAGGGGGGCCGCATGCAAATTCTGTTCAGGGAGATCCGTAGCACCCCTTTGCTCTGGATGCTGGCGTTCGTGCCGATCGTGCTGGTGGCCGAGAAGGCGGCTCCGAATTCCCACACGCTGCTGTTCGTGCTGGCCGTGCTTGCCATCGTGCCGCTGGCGGCCCTGCTCAGTCATGCCACCGAAGCCGTCGCCGCGAAGACCGGGGATGCCGTGGGCGGGCTGCTCAATGCCACGCTCGGCAATCTGACGGAATTGATCATCGCCATCACGGCACTGCGTGCGGGCCAGTACATGCTGGTGAAGGCATCCATTGCAGGCGCGATCGTCACCAACGCGGTGTTCATGCTGGGAGCTTGCCTGCTGCTCGGCGGCCTGCGCTACCACGTTCAGGAGTACAACCGCGCCGGTGCGCGGCTCTCATCGGGCCTGTTGCTGATGGCCACCGTGGCCCTGCTCGCGCCTTCGGCGGTCGCCGATCTCGATCACCTGCCGCAGGGCGGGGGCATCCTGAACAAGCTCAGCCTCGGCATTTCAGTCCTGCTGATCGCCGCTTACGCGCTCGGCCTGTTGTTCTCGCTCGTGACGCACAAGGAATTGTTCGCAAGCGCCGATCACGGCGACGACAACGAGACGCACTGGCCGATCGGGCTGGCCGTGGGCACGCTGCTGATCGTCACGGTGCTGGTCGCGCTGGTCAGCGAAATCTTCGTGGAATCGGTGCAGAAGGCCGCGGAAACCTTCGGGATGAGTCCGGCCTTTGTCGGCTTCATCGTCGTCTCGCTGGTCGGCGCCGCCGCCGAATTTGCGGTGGCCTTCGCCGCGGCACGCAAGGACCGGCTCGACATGGCCGTCAGCATCGCGCTCGGCAGCGCCTCGCAGATCGCTTTGTTCGTTGCGCCCGCGCTGGTGCTGCTCAGCTATGTCGTGGGACCGAGGCCGATGGACCTGCAGTTCTGGCCGGGGGCCGTCACCATGGTGATGATTGCGACGGTCACGTCGGCCTTCATCACCGCCAGCGGCCGCTCGGCATGGTTCGTCGGCGCGCTGATGATCTTCATCTATGCGGTCTTCGCGATGACGCTCTATGTCGTGCCGCCGGCGGGCCAGGGATGAGTTGCACCGGTTTGCCGGTATGAAGTGGCTCATCGCAAGCCATCCTCCGGCAAGGCAAATTCGTTTCCGCAAGTAGGTCCGGTCACAGCGGGCGAGTGGGCGATATTCGCCGCTCTCCCGCTACGGGCTAACCTTGACCTGGTCCTCCCAGTCCTCCCACGCGACGTTATTGATCTCCAGATAGCTCGAAACGGCCGAGCCGATGGTCGGAAAGAACTGGGCTTCGCCAAGCTGAGCATACAACCCAAAACGCTTCAGCTTGTCCTTCACGGGATCCTTGAGCTCGGCAAAGCAGAGTTCAATGCCCCTGGCCTTGAGCGCCTCGTCCAGTTCGGCAACAGTATCGCAGGCGGTGACGTCTACGCTCGTGACCGGCTCGGCGGCAACGACCAGCCAGCGCACAGGTGTTGGCGATGTCTCGACCGCGGCCAGAATTCGCTCTTTGAAGAACTCGGCATTGGCGAAGAACAGCGGCGCATCCCAGCGGAACAGCACCAGTCCGGGGATCAAACGGGCATCGGGATATCTCGTGATGTCGTGATAGCCCTTGACGCCGTACGCCCGCCCGAGAATTGCGGAGTGCGGACGCCAGCCGTCCCACAGGAATTCCGCAATGGCCACCGCAATGGCGAGGCCGATTCCCGGAATTGGGCCGAACACGGCCACGCCCACGAAGCACAGCACGGTCAGCCAGAACTCCCACCGCTGGATCCGGTAGATCCGCTTGAGATCGTTGATCTCGATCAGGCCGATCGCGGCTGCGATCACCACTGCCGCCAATGCGGCATTCGGCAGGTGCTGCAACAGATTGGGCGCAAGCAGCAGCAGGAATGCGATCGCGAGCGCGCCGACGACATTCGTCAGCTGGGTGCGCGCGCCGGCGGTTTCGGCCACCGGTGTCCGCGACGAGCTGCTGCTGATCGGGAAGCCCTGAAAGAAGCCGGTCGCCAGGTTGGCCGCGCCAAGACCCACCATCTCCTGGTTCGGATCGACCTTGTCGCCCAAACGAGCAGCATAAGTTCGCGACAACACGCTGGTGTCGGCGAACGAGACCAGGGCGATGGCGGATCCGCCGGCCAGCACGGGGATCAGATCGCTGTATCCGATCTCCGGAATGGCGAAAGCCGGCAGACCTTGCGGAAGCGGGCCCAAGACTTTCACACCATGACCGGTTGCCAGATCAAGCAGCGCCACGACAAGGGTCGCTGCGACGACGGCAATCAGGACTCCCGGCAGTCGTTTGCTGCCCTTGAGCAGCAGGATGACGATCAGCGTGCCAAGCCCGACTGCGAATGCGGCCCAGTTCATCTTGCCGTCGCGGATCCCGTTGGCGATCGCCCAAAGGTCTCTCAGCGGGCCCGCGCTGTCGATCGAGAAGCCGAGCAGCTTTGGCAGTTGGCTGATCAAGACCGTCAGCGCAATGCCGTTCATATAGCCATAGCGTATCGGCTTGGACAGAAGCTCGGTCACAAACCCCAATCGCGCGATGCCCGCCACAATGAGCACAGTTCCTGAAACGAGCGCCATCATGGCGGCGAGCATTGCCGCGCGCGCCGGATCACCGCCGGACAAGGGGGCAATAACACCGAGGATGACAGCAGCCAGCGCCGAGTCGGGGCCGAGCACGATGATGCGGCTCGGACCGAACATCGCGTAGACAAGAAGTGGGACGATGGTCGCATACAGCCCGTGGATGCCCGGCAGGCCGGACGCCGCGGCATAGGCAATTCCGACCGGAACGAGCATGGCCGCCAGCACGAGGCCCGCGAAAACATCGTGCCGAAGCCAACCAGCTTCGTAGTGGCGAAGCGTACCGATTCCGGGGACCCAACGCGTCCAATCGCTCACTGAGCTTACTCCAAAGGCCGGCCGCCATGCGGGCTATGGCCAATGCCGGCGGCAGTCTGGCGTCGGCTCGCCGATCGCGCGCAAGGATCTCGCAACGCCTCGAACGTTCCCTTGACGCAAATCAACGTTGTCGACGCCTCGACGCTTCTGCGGCGTAGCAACGTTCAGGACGCGGGGCAAGAACCTGCGCTTCCAGTATTGATACCGTCGCCGGGATAACAAGGGACTTTCGAACGTGTCGCGACGACGTTCGCGGCCGCGATCACGTTGACCCGCCGGGCAAAACATTGGCGGAATGTCGACACGCCGTTCGCTACCACGGCCGCCGTGACGAGTGTGACCCGGCGAGCGCGCTCAAGCATCCGGGCGCGCACTCCGGTCCGGCCTGTTCCTCGCGGTCAGAAGTCCCAGAACACCGGGACCCAGCGGAAGGCATCGCCGGAGGCCGCGACGTGACCAACCGACGGGAACGGCATGTGCGTGGCCACCAGCAACTCGCCGCTCTCCGCGAGCTCCCGCAAAAGCCGGATGCGAACGCGTGCCGCCTCCTCGGGGTCGTGCTCGAAGCCGTTGTGCCATTCGGGCTGGTCGAACCCGACGGCAAACACAGCGTCGCCAGCGAATGTCAGCGCCTCGCCGCCGGACGCCACGCGGACCACACTATGTCCTGGTGTGTGACCGCCGGTGCGGCGGACGATGACACCAGGTGCAACCTCGCACTGCTCGTCGAACGGCCGGATCTGGCTGCCGTACATGTTCACGAATTGCTTGGCGGCCGCCCGAAGCGCATCGGGAAAGCCTTGCGGCATGTTCGTGTGGGTGAAGTCGGGCGCCTCCCAGAACTTCACCTCGGCGGCTGCGACGTGGATCCGCAGGTCCTTGTGCAGCCGTTCCTTCACGCCGTCGACCAAGAGCCCGCCGACGTGATCCATGTGCATGTGGGTGAGGATCAAGTCGGTCACGGACGAAAGGTCGATCCCGGCGGCCTCCAGGCGCCTGATCAACTGTCCAGCCCGCGGCAGATGCAGGTCAGGATCGGACCCCAGTCCGGCGTCGATGAGGATCGTCTTGTCCCCACTTCGCACCATCACCGCATTCAATGCCCAGTCGAATGCATCCTGAGGCAGGAACATCTCGTTCAGCCAGGCAGCGCGGACGCCCGGGTCTGCGTTGTGCGCCAGCATGGTTGTCGGGAGCGGCAGCACGCCGTCACTGACGACCAGCACGTCGATGTCGCCGATGCGCACCGCGTAGCGCGACGGCACGAGCTCTTCGGGTTTCGCGGCAATGGAAGCGTTATGCAGATTCATGTTGGTCTCCTTTTCGAGGGGGGCGTTATTAGAGCGCGGTGACGCGCTCGGGGTCGGCGGAGGCGAGCGCCGCGGCACGCTCGGCCTTGGGCGGGTAGATCCAGACCGTGTTGATCTCCTGCTTGGTCGTCTTGGCGACGTCGCCAACCATCTCGACCGTGCGCTCCCAGCCGCGGGTGAACAGCGCGCCGGCTTCGCCGAGGTCGAGGCAAGTGACGTAGGCTTTCTGGTGATAGGGCCTGGTCGGAACGCCCAACAGCTCGGCTGCGGCATTGTTGCCCGCGAAGGCTCCCATCCGGGTCGCGTGCTGACACGACATCAGCGCGTAATTGCCGACATCGTCACACGCGGCTCTTGCGGCATCGCCGGTGGCGAAGACGCCGCTCACCGACGGCACGCGGAGTTCGCGGTCGACGAGCAGCCGGCCAAACTGGTCGCGCTCGGCAGGGATCTGTGCCGTCAAAGGCGCCGCGCGCATGCCGGCGGCCCAGATCACAGTCTGGCATTCGATCCGCTCGCCGTCGGAAAGCGTGACGCCGGACTTGTCGAGCGAGGCCACACCGACACCGAGCCTGGTCTCGATACCGAGCTTGCGCAGCGCGTCCTCGATGACGGGGCGGGGGCCCGCGCCCATGTCCGGGGCGATCGCCTCGTTGCGGTCGACAATCACCACGCGCAGCTGGGCGTCCTTGCCGAGAATCTTGCGGAGGCGTGACGGCACCTCGGTGGCCGCTTCGATGCCGGTGAATCCGCCGCCTGCGACGACGACGCTGTTGCGTGCCTTCGAGGCCGGGCGGCTCGACAACCCGTGCAGGTGACGATCGAGCGCGACGGCGTCATCGAGCTGGTCGACGCTGAAACCGTGCTCGGCAAGGCCAGGGACGTTCGGGCGAAACAGCCGGCTGCCGGTGGCGACCACCAGCCGATCGTAGGGCAGCTTCTTCCGCGCGCCTTGAGCGGCAGCGATTTCGACCACCTTGGACCTGGTATCGATGGCCTCGGCATGGCCCCTGACATAGATGACGTCGATCGCCTTGAGGACGTCCTGCAGCGGTGCTGTCAGGGTCTCGGGTTTCGGCTCGTACAGGCGCGGGCGAACCACGAGCGTCGGCTCGGGCGCGACGAGCGCGATCTCAAGCTTGTCGGGCGAAGCGCCCTGGATGTCGCGCAGGCGGGCGGCTGAAAGGGCGGCATACATGCCGGCGAAGCCGGCGCCGATGATGACGATGCGCATGTTGACTGGTCCTTGATTGATGCGATTGCGATGAGGCGGGGCCAAAGCGCGATGAGATTTGGATGAATTGTCATCGCGCTTCAGGTTGTTGTTTGCGCACGATCTTTTCGGAAAACCGCTTCGCACTTTTCCGGATCATGCTTTAGGCCGTTACGAACTTGAGCAAGTCGGCATTGACGATGTCGGGATGCGTCGTGCAGAGGCCATGCGGCAGCAGGTCGTAGACCTTCAATGTGCCGCGCTTCAGCAGCCGGACCGACAGCTGTGCCGAGTCGGCAACGGGAACGATCTGGTCGTCGCCGCCATGCAGGACGAGCGTCGGCACCGCAATGTTCTTCAGGTCTTCGCTGAAGTCGGTTTCGGAGAAGGCTTTGATGCCGTCGTAATGGGCCTTGCTGCTGCCCGTCACGCCCTGGCGCCACCAGTTCCAGATGGCGGCCTGTGAGGCCTCGGCGCCGGGACGATTGTAGCCGTAGAAGGGACCGCTCGCGAACTCGAAATAGAATTGCGACCGGTTGGCGGCGAGCCGCCGGCGCAAGCCATCGAACACTTCAAGCGGCAGTCCGCCAGGGTTGGACTCCGTCCTCAGCATCAGGGGCGGCACGGCGCCGATGAGCACGAGCTTGGCGACGCGATCCCGGCCGTGACGCGCCACATATCGCGTCGCCTCGCCGCCCCCTGTCGAATGGCCGACGTGAATGGCGTTGCGAAGATCGAGATGCTCGACGAGGGCGGCGACGTCGGCGGCATAATGATCCATGTCGTGACCATCGCCGACCTGGCTCGAGCGGCCGTGGCCGCGGCGGTCATGCGCGATCACGCGAAAACCCTTGCCGAGGAAGAACAGCATCTGGGCATCCCAGTCGTCGGCGCTGAGCGGCCAGCCGTGATGGAAGACGATCGGCTGCGCGGATCTCGGTCCCCAATCCTTGTAGAAGATCTGGACGCCGTCGCTGGTGGTGACGAAGGTTGCGCCGTCGTTCTTGCCGATCGAGAGGGCGGCGGTCTTGGCGTCGCGGCCTATCGCCGAGGTGGAGCGGACCGTCAACGACGCCGTGTACAGAAGTGTCGTTGCGAGGATGTTTCGCCGCGAGGCGCTCGCGAGCCGGCCGACGGATGTGATGAAGGGCATTTGCTGCTTCCATTGCAGGTGTGGGGGCACCATGAATGTCTAGCGAACCGGATTTGCTCGTGCCCCAGCGCGATTGCCGCGTTTGCAGCGCGATTGCTGCTATCGCGCGCGTCGCCGCCAATCGCTCGGTGTTTCCCCGGTCAGCTTTCGAAACGCCGCGGCAAAGGCGGTCTGCGAGGAATAGCCAAGGGCGGCGGCGATCGAGACGACCGACTCGTCGGTGTCGCGCAGCATGTTCATGGCTTGCTCGAGCCGGTGCTGGCGTAGCCAGGCATGCGGAGAAAGCCCGGTGCTGTCCTTGAACGCGCGGCAGAAGTGAAAGCGCGACAAGCCGGCCTCGGCTGCAAGCGCTGCTAGAGATACGTCGGAATCACTGTCGGAGCGCAATCGCTCGATCGCCCGAAGCAAGGTCTTCGGCGCAAGCCCGCCCCTGGTCGGCGCGATCGTGCTTGGCGAGCCGGTGTGGGCAGCCAACAGACGGGTCGCCAGCAGGTCCATGAGTTGCTGCCTGAACAGCGTATCCAGCGCCTCGTGTCCTTCCAGCACGTCCGCCGCGCTCAGCAGCAGGCGGGACGTGACGGGATCCGGATGCGCGGTTCGCTCCAGGAGTTCGGCCGGTGCGCCGGCCCCGGCTTCGTCCGCAACGCGCTTCAGCGTCGTCTGCGGAAGGTAGAGCTGAACGACGTCGACGGGTTTCGGAATGTCCCACCGGGAGCTCGATCCCTCGGGGATGATGATCACGGCTCCCGGGCGAAACGTCCCGATTGCGACGGATTTTCCGGACCGCCGCTCCATGCGTTGCACCGCGCCGTTGTAAGCCATGATGACGTGGTGGCTCATGGGCGCGACGACGTCGTGCAACGGCTCGTGCTTCCAGTGAGCAATGCCGGCGCCGGAGGAATCCAACGCCATGCGGAAAGGCACCGTGCCGAGCACGCGGGCCATCTCCACATCGGCAGCGGGCCGATCTCCTGCCGGGTCGCGCCGCATTTGAGACGCGGCAGGGATTTCGCTCGGAGATTCGCGCAGGACGACTTTGCTCATGGCGTTGCTCGTGTGGCGGCGCATCGCGGATGCGCGACAAGATTGATCGTCGTTTCAGCCGCCGCAGAGCGGGGCCGAACGGCAGGTCTGGTGATGTTGCTCAAAGGGATGGATCGGGTCCGAAGGCGGTCCGTCGAGGTTCCGATGCCGTCGATCTACGGGGTACTAGTCGGCGCGAAGACCTGTGTCTTTCCTGATCCTGCCGCGCAGTGCCTGATCCTGCTTCGCCCACGCCAGGGACGCGCCGCTTGCGTGCGTTTGTGAAAAGTCGTGATGCCCACGTCGCGGTTCGACGGCCCCTCACGCCGTCGGAGCATCGATCGATCGTTTTGAAATGTTTGGTGAATTCCGATGAGAGTCGATCCGGGGCGAAGCACCTGGGCCCCTCTAGGTGCGACGTCGACGGTCGTGGACAGCGGTGGGTGAATACCCATATACGACTCTCGAAATGGCAGGTTGCTATGGCCTGCTCGTCGACGTCACCGAAGAGACATGGGATGACCAGGACAGGTGCATACGGTGACCGGCTCCGAGCATTCCTCCGCCTTGACGAAGTGCCGCCCACGCTGATGACCCGGTCGCTGCGCAATGCCGAGATCGCAGTCACGGAAACGCGAAACGACAATCCTGTGCCGGGCCTGTCCGGTTCGTTTGCCGCTGAAGATGCCTATCTCGTCAGCCTGAAATTGCGCGACTATCCGGAGTGCGAGATCTGGGAGCAGGGTCGTCACCTCACGAAGGCGGATGTCCACGCCGGGACGACTTATCTGTACGATCTCAAGGCCGACCCCCGCTACGTCATCGACAAGCCGTTTCACTCTCTGCATTTCTACGTGCCGCGTCCGGCGCTCGATGGTCTCGCCGATCAATCGGGCGCGCGGCGCATCGATGTGCTCGACTGCAGCCCTGTCGGGCACGATGATGCCATCGTCCGTCATATCGGTGCCTCCTTGCGCGAGGGGCTGCGCCGGCCGGACGAGGCCAACCAGCTCTTCATCGATCACATGATGCTGGCGCTCACCGCTCATGTCGCGCAGACCTACGGAGGCTTTCGCCACAAGGCCGAGGCCAGCCGCGGTGCGCTTGCGCCATGGCAGCTCGCGCGCGCATGCGACAAACTTGAGGCGGATCTCGGCGGCAAGGTGCCGTTGCAGGCGATCGCTGCGGAGCTCGGCCTCTCCGTCAGCCATTTCTCGCGTGCGTTTCGCGCTGCGACCGGCCTTCCGCCATATCGCTGGCTTCTGCATCATCGCGTGCGAACCGCAAAGCGGCTGCTGAGCGAGCGCGGTCCATCACTGTCCGACGTTGCCATTACGGCCGGCTTCGCCAACCAGAGCCACTTCACGCGGGTCTTCTCCGCGATAGCAGGCGTCAGTCCGGGTGCATGGCGGCGCGATGCGCTGGGAAAAGCAGCCTACGAAGGTTAGGCGCGCTTCGTCGAGCCATCTTACGGCACAAGCGTGATCAACTCGTAGACCACGACGGCGGCGCCGAGACAGCGCCGCCAGGGATTCACGCCGCGAAAGATCTCGTCAGCGCCCCAGATGATGAGGCCGCCTTTCACGGCGATCGTCAAGGCCATGCTGGCCTTGCCTGCGGAAGGCCAGATCCAAAGCAGAACGCCCGCGACGATCACGATCCAGAGAATGAAATTGGGCCATTGCGCGATGGTGATGGCACCGGTTTCGCGGCTCCGGAAGAACCATTGAAGGAATCGCCACACGATGAGTTCGCCGATCAGAGCTCGATCTCACCCTCGTCACGTCCCCTCCAATAGGTCACGCGGTTGGCTTTGACCTTGATCAGGACGATGCCCGGCGTATCGATGCCGTTCTCGAACCATTTGTCGAGATCGCTGGTCCAGTGCCGTTGGAAGGCCGCCTTGTCGCGGATCAGCTCGGCGGTCCCTTCGACGGCGACGTAGATGCCCTTTGAAAACAAGCCTGCCTCTGACGAAAAGCCAAGCGCGACTTTCGGGTTTCGCTGGATGTCGGATACGGTACGAGTCCGCTCATAGGCAAAATAGTAAGACGTGCCGTCGTAGGCGACATCGCCGTTGTTGCTCATGGGACGATTGGCGATTTCGCCGTTCTCGGTATGGGTCGAAAGAATGGCGATGTCGATGCCGGCCATTTCCTTCGCGATCTCGGCGAGCGATGTCTTGGACACGAATTTCCCTCCAGTGAGGCTGAAGCAACAACGGGATCGGACTCATGTTCCTCGAAGGGGGCACGGGAGATGCATCGCGCTTCAGGCATGCCATCGCAGACTGCTTGTCTGTGTTGGCATGTTTGAGGGGAGGGCCGTCGGCGCGGGTTTGGTCCACGCGTGTCTTGCTTCAAAATGAAACCGCCCCCGACATCAAGTCGGAGGCGGTTTGAATTGATTCCGGGTCAGTGGCCGGTGCCGGGCTTGGTGGTCTTCGGGGGCTTGCCGTCTTCCATGCGACCCTCGTTGCGAAGATCGCGTCCCTCCTGAGCCTTGCGCTGGCTCTCGGGGTCCTTGCCGTGCTCGTTCATCTCTTCCTTGATGTAACCGGCGCCTTCCTTGATCTTGCCTTCAACGCTCATGATGTTCTCCTTCTATATGGGAGACAACGCGTTGGCGGAGCGACCGTTCCGGCATCGGTCCGCACCGAACTGTGAGGGAACCAAGCTAAAACTGATACCGCCGCAATCCCCCATCCACCGGGATCACTGTCCCCGTGATGTACCGCGCCACAGGCGAGGCCAGGAACACCGCGAGTGCCGCCAGATCCTCGGGCTCGCCCCAATAGCCGACCGGAATCTCTTCCTCGGCAAAGCGCTCGCGATAATCGGGCGCGTAGTTGCGGCGGATCTGCTCGCTCATGATGCGGCCGGGCGGGATGCAATTGACGGTGATGCCGTGTTCGCCGATCTCGCGCGAGAGGCCCTTGGCCCAGGCATGCACGGCCGCCTTGGCTGCGAACGCCGCGTTGAGGCCTTCCGGCTCGGACTTGCCGGTGATGTTGACGATGCGGCCCCATTTGCGCTCGATCATCTGCGGCAGCAGCGCGTGCGCGATGCGGCGGTAGCTGGTGAAATTCAGCGCGATCGCCTCGTCCCATTTGCTGTCGGGCGCATCGACCGGCAGCGGCCGGCTGCCGCCGGCATTGTTGACGAGGATGTCGACATGGCCGAGCTCCTTGAGCGCGAAGGCTGCGATCCTCTCCGCGGCGTCCTTGGCCATGACGTCCTGCTCGAACGGCGTGATCAGCCCGCCGCCGACGTCCTGCACCAGCTCGGCAAGCAGATCGGTCCGCCGCGCCACGCCGACGACGCGCACGCCTTCGGCCGCCAGGCCTTTGGCGATGGCTCGGCCGATGCCGATGCTGGCTCCCGTGACAACAGCGGTTTTCGATTTGAGCCCGAGGTCCATGGTCACACGCTCTCTTGTTGGTTTTTTGCGCCGTTCGTTTCCTGCCCGTCCCGCGGGCCTTGAATTGCCTCCGCGGGACGAGCAGTGGTAACCAAGAGCGACGTTGAAGGAAACACGAAAAAGAAAAGGCACCTGAGCGATGGTCTGGGATCCGCAGCAATATCTGAAATTCTCCGGTCACCGGCTCCGGCCCGCGGTCGACCTCTTGATGCGGATTCCGGATTTCGGCCCGCGCGAGATTGCCGATCTCGGCGCGGGCGCCGGCAATGTCACCAAGCTCATCAAGGAGCGCTGGCCGGCCGCGGCGGTGACGGGGGTCGAGGGCTCGGCCGAGATGGTCGCGGCCGGCCGCAAGGCGGCGCCGGACGTGGAATGGTCGCACGAAGACCTCGGCCATTGGCGTCCCGCCAGGCAATACGACTTGATCTATTCCAATGCCGCACTGCACTGGCTGCCCAATCATGCGGCACTGTTTCCGTCGGTGGTTGAGAAGGTGAAGCCTGGCGGCATGCTTGCGGTGCAGATGCCGCGCAACTTTCTGGCGCCGTCGCATGTGCTGATCGGCGAGACCGCGCTCGATGGTCCGTGGCGGTCCAAGGTCGAGCATCTCGTCACGCCGCCGCCGGTCGAGGGGCCGGCCTTCTATCACGATCTTCTCGCGCCGATGTCTGATAACATCGACATCTGGGAGACCGAGTATCTGCAAGTGCTCGAAGGCGAGAACCCCGTCAAGGAATGGACCAAGGGGACATGGCTGACGCGCTATCTCGACGTGCTCGCAGGCGAGGAGAAGATCGCGTTCGAAGAGGCCTATGGGATGCGCGTTGCGAAGGCCTATCCGAAGAATGCGGTGGGGCAGACCCTGTTCCCGTTCCGCCGTCTCTTCATGGTGGTCCAGCGCAAAGGCTGATGCACTGCCGCAATGCGACATAAGCGCTCGTTCCCAGCGGCGGCGCGGGTGCCGGGTTGCGCGGACCGCAGTCGTCAAGATAGCTTGGCTGCGGCAAATTGGGCTTAGGTCTAGTTGTTCGGCCTGCGGATTGCTGCCACTACTGACCTGCAAAACAAGAAGAACCCGATTTTCGAGGTTGCTGGGGAGGTCTTCATGCGCAAACTGCTTCTCGCGGTCGCGGCGGCCGCGCTCGTTCTGGCCCCGTTCGTTGCGCGGGCCCAGACTCCGATCGTCATCAAATTCAGCCACGTCGTCGCCAACGACACCCCGAAGGGGAAGGGCGCGCTGAAGTTCAAGGAGCTCGCCGAGAAATACACCGACGGCAAGGTCAAGGTCGAAGTCTATCCGAACTCCACGCTCTACAAGGACAAGGAGGAGATCGAGGCGCTGCAGCTCGGCTCGGTGCAGATGCTCGCGCCCTCGACCGCGAAGTTTGCGCCGCTCGGCGTCAAGGAATTCGAAGCGCTCGACCTGCCCTGGCTGTTCAAGGACGATGCGACCTACGCCAACGCGATGAAGGGCACGATCGGCAAGTGGCTGTTCCAGAAGCTCGAGGCCAAGGGCATCACCGGGCTCGCCTATTGGGACAACGGCTTCCACATGCTCTCCGCCAACCGCCCCTTGCTGAAGCCGACCGACTTCCAGGGCCTCAAATTCCGCATCTCGGGATCGAAGGTCGCCGACCAATATCTCCGCATCATGGGCTCGATCCCGCAGATCATGGCGTTCTCGGAAGTCTACCAGGCTCTGCAAACCGGCGTGGTCGACGGCTGCGAGAACACCGCGTCGAACTATTTGACGCAGAAGTTCTACGAGGTGCAGAAGGACATCACAGTGTCCTATCACGCGCATCTGCAATATGCCGTCATCGTCAATTCGAAGTTCTGGTCCGGCCTGCCGCCGGAGATCCGCACGCAGCTCGACAAGGCGATGGCGGAGGCGACCGACTACACCAACTCGATCGCGCGCCAGGAGAACGAAGACGCGCTGGCCGAGATCAAGAAGACGGGCAAGACCACGTTGCATACCCTCACCGACGCCGACCGCAAGGCCTGGCAGGAAGCGATGCAGCCGACGTATAAATGGGCAAAGGGCAGGGTCGGGCAGGAGGTGCTCGATCTCGTCGCCAAGGAACTCGACGTCAAGATGAACTGACGGCTGCGGCCCAATAACAACAACACCAACGGTCGGGGGTGATCGCACTCCCGGCCGTTTCGCTCTTGAATGACGAGCCGACGCTGGGGGGACCAAGTTGCTGCGTGTGCTGAATCGTTTTCTCGATCATCTCGAGGAGTGGCTGATCGCGACGATGATCGCGGCCGCGACGTCGCTCATCTTCGTCGCCGTGCTGCATCGTTACGGCGCCGGGCTGTCCATCGACATCGCCAAATGGGCGGAAGCCCGCAACCTGACCTTCCTCGCTGTCCCCATGCGAGCTGCGTTCGTCTGGCTCGCCGCGCTCGATCTGTCCTGGGCGCAGGAACTCTGCATCTACATGTTCATCTGGATGGCGAAGTTCGGCGCCGCCTATGGCGTGCGGACCGGCATCCATGTCGGCGTCGATGTGCTCGTCAATATCCTCCCCGGCGGATCGCGACGCCGCGTCATCACTTTCGGCCTGCTGTGCGGCGCGCTGTTCACGGCCATCGTCGCCTATTTCGGCGCCGCTTTCGTCGGCCAGATGTGGCAGACCGGCCAGCAGTCCAATGATCTCGAGGCGCCGATGTGGATGGTGTATCTCACCATCCCGCTCGGCTCCGGCTTGATGTGCTTCCGCTTCCTGCAGGTCGCCTGGTCGTTCTACCGCACCGGCGAACTGCCGCATCACGACATGGCCGGCGTCGAAGGCGTCGAGGTCGACCCGGTGCATCCGGCGCCGGTGACGCCGACCCAGGTGGTCCGGGACGAGCGCAGCCCGCTCGGCTGGATCCTGATGCTGCTGCCGGTGCTGATCGTCGCCGTCTGCTTCGCGCATGCAGGCCACGTCATCACGCTGCCGCAAGGCCTGCGCGTCGCCATCGTGTTCGCGCTGCTGCTCTCCTTGATGCTGACGGGCATGCCGATCTCGATCGCGCTCGGTCTCACCGTGCTCAGCTTCATGTTCACGCTGACCGACGTGCGAACCGAATCGGTGGCGCTGAAGCTGTTCACCGGCATTGAGAATTTCGAGATCATGGCGATCCCGTTCTTCATCCTCGCCGGCAATTTCCTGACCCATGGCGGCGTCGCGCGGAGGATGATCAATTTCGCAACCTCGCTGGTTGGCCATTGGTACGGCGGTCTCGCTTTGTCGGGCGTGGTCGCCTGCGCGCTGTTCGCCGCGATCTCCGGTTCGTCGCCGGCGACCGTGGTGGCGATCGGCTCGGTGATCCTGCCGGCGATGGTCGCACAAGGCTTCCCGAAGCGGTTCGGCGCCGGCGTCATCACGACGTCGGGCTCGCTCGGAATTCTCATTCCGCCGTCGATCCCGATGGTGCTCTACGCGGTCTCGACCAACAGCTCGGTGGGCAAATTGTTCATCGCCGGCATCGTGCCGGGCCTCGTGCTGGCCTCGCTGCTTGGCGCCACGACGTTCTACCGGGCCTGGCGCAACGATTATCCGCGGATGCCCAAGGCCACCTTCATGGAACGCCTCGACGCGTTCCGCAAATCGATCTGGGGCATCCTGCTGATCGTGATCGTGATCGGCGGCATCTACAGCGGCCTGTTCACGCCGACCGAAGCTGCGGCCGTCAGCGCGGTCTACGCCTTCATCGTCGCGGTTTTCATCTACAAGGACCTGAAGCTGCGCGACGTGCCGCGGGTGCTGCTGTCGTCGGCCAACCTTTCGGCGATGCTGCTCTACATCATCACCAACGCCGTGCTGTTCTCGTTCCTGATGACCTACGAGAACGTGCCGCAGGCGCTGGCGCAATGGATGATCGACCAGGGCCTGGGTTGGATCGGCTTCCTGCTGCTGGTCAACCTGCTGCTGCTGGTGGCGGGTAACGTGATGGAGCCGTCCTCGATCATCCTGATCATGGCGCCGATCCTGTTCCCGGTCGCGGTCAAGCTCGGCATCGATCCCATTCATTTCGGCATCCTGATGACGGTCAACATGGAGGTCGGCCTGTGCCATCCGCCTGTCGGCCTCAACCTCTACGTCGCCTCGGGCATCGCCAAGATGGGGATCACCGAGCTCACGGTCGCGGTGTGGCCGTGGCTGCTCACCATGCTGGGCTTCCTCGTGGTGGTGACCTATTGGCCCGGTCTGTCGCTATGGCTGCCGAGACTGCTCGGGATGTAACGTGGGCGAAGGACCACGTATGGCTAACGCGCGGTTAACCTGCGCGCTAAAATGCCACCGTGGTGCGACGCACGCATTTTTACGGATGTGAGGTAGGACCATGCCAGCAGATGGGAGCTGGCATGTTCTTCGACAGAATGGAAAACGGACGGGCATCGATCTCCGACGCCGTCTATCTGGAAGTCATCACGGGCCTTCACGGCACGACGATGCCGAACATTCTTGCGGCCGCCTGCCTCGCAATGGTCGGCGCAATAACGACCTACGAGACCGGAGACATGGTGACGGCGATCCTGACGGTCGCCGGTGTCGTGGTGGCGATCGTCCGTCTGTTTGAGATTTTTGCTTTCCGTCGACGTCTGGCGCGTTCACCGCAACTCGATCGGGCCGAGGCCGTGACCTGGGAGCGGCGCTATGTTGCCGGCACCGTTGCGACGGCGTTGGTGCTTGGCGTGTTCGCCGCACGCAGCATCATGCTGGGCGATGCGCTCTGCTCCGTGATGGCGATCGGGATCGGATTCGGCTTCGGCGCCGGCGTGGTCGCGCGGTTGGCGCTGCGTCCCGTCGCGGCGCTGCTCGATCTGGTCGCGATCGCCGGGCCCACCGCGATCGTCACCTTCATGCAGCCGGATCTGCGCCATTTCGGCCTCGGGCTCCTCATCCTGATGTATGTGGTCGCGAGTTTCGAGATGGTGCGGCTGAGCTTCAACGCCTCGATCGGCCAGATCACGCTGAAACGGAAATTCGAGCAGCTCGCGCGCTCGGATTCGATGACCGGGGTATCCAACCGCTCGGTGCTGGCGACGGACCTGCCCCTGATGCTGTCAGCCGGGATGGTTGCCGTCCATACGCTCGATCTCGACCGTTTCAAGGAGGCCAACGACCGGTTCGGTCATCCTGCCGGTGACGCGCTGCTGAAACATGTCGCTGGAAGGCTCACGGCGCTCACCACGCAAGACGACCTGTTGATCCGCATGGGCGGCGACGAATTCGTCCTGGTCCAGAGTGCGGCGGCTGATGCGGAGGCGATGGCGCGGCGCATCGTGCAGTCGATCAGCGCGCCCTACGACGTCGACGGACAGGTGATCGAGCTCGGCGTCAGCGTCGGCGTTGCCGTCGCGCCGGATGACGGGCGCACGGCGGAGGCGCTGCTGTCGCGCTCCGACAAGGCGCTGTACCGGGCCAAGCAACATCGCGGCGGCTATGTGCTGGCGCGGGAATTGCGGGGGGCGGAAGCAGCAAAGGCGGTGACCGAAGGGTTGGCGGCGTAAGCGCGCATAAGGCCATCTTCCCCACGAGGGAAAAGCGAAGAAGGATCCAAGGTCCTCTCGCCTCCGCCGGCAATGGCATTCGCCCGCGAGATGCGGTTAGATGCCCGCGACAGGCCGGGAGGACACAAACGTGACAGACGCCAGCAACGAGCCGAAAGACGCGACGCCCTCCGTCATCGCTCAGCAAGCGGCAATGCTGAACGCGCTGCCATTTTCCGACACGCGGGATTTCGACGATGCCGCGCGCGGTTTCCTCGGCACGATCGAGAACGCGGAGATCACCAACCCGCAGGGGCGGACGGTCTGGAGCCTCGCGCCTTACGGCTTCCTTTCCACTGATGAGGCGCCGTCCACGGTCAATCCGAGCCTGTGGCGGCAGTCGCGGCTCAACATGCAGCACGGGCTGTTCGAGGTCGTGCCCGGCGTCTACCAGGTGCGCGGGCTCGACATCGCCAACATGACGCTGATCGAGGGCGACAACGGCGTCATCGTGGTGGACACCCTGACCTCGATCGAGGGCGCCCGCGCCGCGCTCGATCTCTACTTCAGGCATCGCGGCCTGAAGCCGGTCTCGGCCGTCATCTTCACCCACACCCACACCGACCATTGGGGCGGCGCGCGCGGCGTGCTGGAGGAAGACGCGCTGGCGACCGGCCGCGTCCCGATCATCGCGCCGAACCTGTTCATGGAGCACGCGGTCTCCGAGAACATCATTGCGGGACCGGCCATGCTGCGCCGGGCGCAGTATCAGTTCGGGCCGCTGCTGGCCAAAGGCGCACGGGGGCAGGTCGATTGCGGGCTCGGAAAGTCGATGGCCGCTGGCTCCGTCGCGCTGCTGCGTCCGACCGACCTGATCATGGCGACCGGCGACACCCGCGTGATCGACGGCGTCGCATTTGAATTCCAGATGGCGCCGAACAGCGAAGCGCCGGCGGAGATGCATTTCTTCATCCCGCGCTACAAGCTGCTGAACCTTGCCGAGAACTGCACGCACAATTTCCACAATCTGCTGCCGTTCCGCGGCGCCGACGTGCGCGATGCGCTGGCCTGGTCGAAATATCTCGGCGAGGCTCTGCAGCTCTGGGACGGCAAGGCGGAGGCGATGTGCGGCCAACATCACTGGCCGGTGTGGGGAGCTGACCGCATCGGCACGATGATCCGCCAGCAGCGCGACCTCTACAAATTCGCGCACGACCAGACCATCCGCCTGATGAACCACGGTCTCACCGCCGCCGAGATTGCCGAGACGATCCGCTTGCCGAAAAGCCTGGAGGGCGCCTGGCACGGCCGCGGCTATTACGGCCACATCCGGCACAATGTGAAGGCGATCTACCAGAAATATCTCGGCTGGTACGATGCCAATCCGGTCAATCTCGATCCGCTGCCGCCGGTGGAGTCGGGCAAGAAATATGTCGCGTATATGGGCGGCGCGGATGCGATCCTGGCGCGGGCGCGCGGCGATTTCGACAAGGGCGAATTTCGCTTCGTCGCCCAAGTGCTCGGCCACCTCGTGTTCGCCGAGCCGGACAACGCGGCGGCGCGCAGTCTCCTGGCCGACACGCTGGAACAGCTCGGCTACGCCGCCGAGAGCGCGACCTGGCGCAACGCCTATCTGTTCGGCGCGCAGGAGTTGCGCCAGGGCATGCCGAAGGTGCCGGCGCGCCCGCCCATGCCGCGCGAGACGCTGGCGGCGCTGCGCACCTCGCAGCTCTGGGACGTGCTCGGCATCCGCCTCAACGGGCCGAAGGCGGAAGGCAAGCACATCGTCTTGAACTGGCACTTTTCCGATACCGGCGAGACCTTCGTGCTCAATCTGGAGAATTGTGCGCTGACTTACGCCGAGGGCGTGCAGGCGGAAGGCGCCGATGCCAGCTTCACATTGGCACGTTCGACGCTCGACGAGGTCATCGCCAAGCTGACGAGCTTCCCGGAAGCCGTGGCCGCCGGCAAGGTCAAGCTGTCGGGCAACCCGATGAAGCTCGCCGAGCTGATGGGGCTGATGGACGAGTTTCCGCGGATGTTCGAGATCGTGGAGCCGAAGCGGGCGGTGGTGAAGTAGGGGTCGGGGCGTTGATGCTGGTGTGCCAAGGAGCTGCGTCACACTCCGCTGTCGTCCCCGCGAACGCGGGGACCCATAACCCCAGGGAAAAATTGAAGCGCGAGCTGGTAGCTCCGAGTCTTCGCACAACTGCTGCTGCGGAGTATGGGTCCCGGATCGGCGCGCGCTTGCGGCGCGCTTGTCCGGGACGACAATTGTGGGTGTGACTCGCTACTCCGCGCTGCTCACCAGCTTGATCCGTGGCGCCTTTTCCTCGGCGAGCCTGCGGTAGGCTGCGAGATAGTCCAGCGCCATGCGCCGCGCGGTGAAGCGCGTCTCGAACTGCTTGCGGATCGCGGCGCGGTCGAGTTGCGCGAGGCGACCGACGACACCGGCAGCGCTGAGCACGTCCTCGACGATGAAGCCGGTCAGCCCCTCGTCGATGATCTCAGGCACCGAGCCGCGATTGAAGGCGATGACCGGCGTTCCGCATGCCATGGCTTCGATCATCACGAGACCGAACGGCTCCGGCCAGTCGATCGGCAGCAGCAGGCCGAGCGCACCGCTCAGGAAATCCGACTTCTCGTGATCGCTGATCTCGCCGATGAACTCCACCAGCGGGTTGTTCTCGATCATCGGCCGGATCAGCTCGTCGTAGTAGTCCTGATCGGCGCGATCGACCTTGGCCGCGATCTTCAGCGGAATGCCGCAATGGGTCGCGATCTTGATGGCGCGGTCGACGCCCTTTTCGGGCGCGATGCGGCCAAGCACGGCGAGATATTCCTGCTTTGCCGGCTTCGGCCTCAGCAAATTCTCCGGAAGGCCGTGATGGATCGTCGTCACCCAGTTCGCCTGCGGCACCGGCCGTCGCTGCGCATTGGAGATCGAGATGACCGGCATCTTGGAGAAGGTGTTGAAGACCGGTTGATGCTCCGGCAGATCAAGCCGGCCGTGCAGCGTGGTGAGGAACGGCGTCGGCTGCCGGTGGAACAGCGACCAGGGATAATAGTCGAGATGGAAGTGGAGGAAGTCGAACTCCTCGTCGTCACATTTCTGCCGCACGCGCTCCAGCAGCACCATGTGCAGCGCATTGGGGTCCCGCACCGAACCGTCGAGACGAAGCGCCCGCGGCCATAATGCGTCCAGCTTGGCCGATGTCTGCGAATCGCCGCTGGCGAACAAGGTCACGTCGTGCCCAAGGGCCACCAGCTCTTCCGTCAACCAATGCACCACCCGCTCGGTGCCGCCATACAGCTTGGGTGGAACAGCCTCCGTCAACGGAGCTACCTGCGCAATGCGCATCTCACCATCTCCTCTGCGATCATGAAGTTGAACCCCCGCCAGTACGGCACCGGCATGCCAGACAGGGGAACGTTCCCGCAGTTGCGAAGTTCCTTCCCGCGTACGTTACATATTCGACACGTCGGCGGACCGTCGCGATGCTGCCACTACATCTTCTCACATCGTCCGCATCCGCATGTCGTGATCGCCCGGCCCGGGAACCGAGGCGAACTGCGCGATGTTCAGTCGATCAGTAACAAAACGAAGATCAAATAACGGGGCGATAGCCATATGGATCATCTTTCTGGATACGCGCGCAGGCCATTTGCCTTTGTCTTGCGCTATCTTCGGATGCGAATGGCATCGCATCTGGTGATCCTGGCTGCGGTCGTCGCAGCGGTTGCCTGCTCCGTAGGCACTCAATACGGGGTCAAGTCTCTCGTCGACGCCTTGTCCGCTGGACCTTCGCAGGGCGGCGGCGTATGGCTGGCATTCATTCTGCTCATGTCACTGATCGCCGCCGACAACTTCCTCTGGCGAATTGCAAGTTGGACAGCGAGCTTCACCTTCGTCCGGGTCACGGGCGATTTACGACGCGACATATTTCGTCATCTGACCGGGCACGCGCCGAGCTACTTCTCCGACCGGATGCCGGGCATGTTGACAAGTCGCATCACGGCGACGTCGAATGCGGTGTTCACCGTGGAGAACATGTTCGTCTGGAACGTGTTGCCGCCCTGCATTGCCACAATTGCGGCAATCGCGCTGATTGGAACTGTCAGTCCTTACATGGCACTCGGCCTGACCGTGATTGCGGGCGGCATGGTGATCGCGATGTTCCGTCTCGCCGCCGCGGGCAAGCCGCTGCATGACGATTTCGCCGACAAGGCCGCCGCGGTCGACGGCGAGATGATCGACGTCATCAGCAATATGCCGCTGGTTCGTGCCTTCTGCGGCATCGGCCATGAGCACGAGCGGTTCGACGCGACCGTGAACCGCGAGCTCACTGCGCGAAGCCGCAGCTTGCGTTATCTGGAAAAGCTGCGGCTGTTGCATGCAGCCGTAACCGTGGTCTTGACGATCGCGCTGATGGCGTGGGCGATCACGCTCTGGCAGAAAAGCGAGGCGACGACGGGCGACGTGGTGCTGGTCTGCACGCTCGGTATCTCCATCCTGAGCGCCACGCGCGATCTCGCGGTGGCGCTGGTCGACGTCACCCAGCACGTCGCACGGCTGACCGAGGCGATCGCCACGCTGCTGGTGCCGCACGAGCTGCGCGATCATCCTGAAGCCGAACCTCTGGTGAAGAGCGGCGCGGCGATCGCGTACAACAACGTCACCTTCGGCTATCCCGGCGGTGACAAGATTTTCGAGCGCTTCAGCCTGCGGCTGCAGCCCGGCCAGCGCGTCGGCCTGGTCGGCCAGTCCGGCGGCGGTAAGTCCACGCTGTTCACGCTGCTGCAGCGCTTCTATGACACCGATGAGGGCAGCATTACCATCGACGGCCAGGATATCTCCAAGGTCACGCAGCAGAGCTTGCGCGAGGCGATCTCGGTCGTGCCGCAGGACATTTCGCTGTTCCATCGCTCGATTCGCGAGAACATCCGCTACGGTCGCCCGAACGCGACGGACGACGAGGTGCTGCGCGCGGCGATTGCGGCCCGCTGCGACTTCATCGACAACCTGCCTGAGGGCCTCGACACTATGGTCGGTGACCGCGGCGTCAAGATGTCGGGCGGCCAGCGTCAGCGCATCGCGATTGCGCGCGCCTTCCTGAAGGACGCGCCGATCCTGCTGCTGGACGAGGCCACTGCGGCGCTCGACAGCGAATCCGAGGAGGCGATCCGCGAGGCACTGTCGCGCCTGATGCGCGGCCGCACCGTGATCGCGATCGCGCATCGGTTGGCGACGCTACGCAATTTCGATCGCGTGGTGGTGCTGCGGAATGGTAAGATCATCGAGGATGGCTCGCCGGAGCGTTTGATGCAGGGCCACGGGCCGTATCGTGAGCTGGTCACGCAGGAAATGAGCCGGCTCGCTCAAGCCGCCGCGTAAATCAACAGTCGCGTTCTCGAGTCGGGTGCGTTTCCACACAGCGCAGGGGAGCTGCTTATGTCGGCCGAAGCCGTAGCCCAATTCGTCTCCGTGACGCGGACCTCCGAACAGGTCGCGGAGCAGCCTTTCTATATTCCGATGACCGGGCCGTCGGCGCGGCCGCGGCGGTCCCTCAAGCACGACGACATGTTCATTGTGCTCGACAGCCATGGCGACATCGGCGCCTCGGCCGGCGGGCCGGACGGCCTGTTCCATCACGATACGCGCTATCTGGCGCGGCTCGAGCTCGTGCTCGACGATCTCCAGCCGCTGCTGCTCGGCTCCAACCTGCGCGACGACAATTCGGCATTGACCATCGATCTGACCAATCCGGACATCTACCGGGGGGGCAGCCTGGTCTTGCAGAAGGATCTGCTGCACATCGTGCGCACGATCTTCCTGTGGCGCGGCACCGCCTATCAGCGCATCGGTGTGCAGAACCATGGCGAGCGGCGCGCCAGCTTCGAGCTGACGCTGCTGTTCGACAACGATTTCGCCGATCTGTTCGAGGTCCGCGGCGAGCGCCGCCCGCGCCGCGGCACCGGCACCAGCAAATTGCTCGGGCCAACCGACGTGCTGTTCGAATATCGCGGTCTGGACGACGCCGAGCGCACCACGGGGCTGCATTTCGACCCGCGCCCGACGCGACTGTCGGTCAATGCCGCGACCTGGCAGCTCGAGCTGGATCCGCACGAATCGGCATCGCTGTTCGTGGCCGTGTCCTGCAACCGGCCGATCGCGGAGAAGCCGGCGCGCTTCTTCCGGGGCCTGCTCGCCCATCGCCGCGAGATGCGCCAGTCCACGATGGGCGCCGCCAGCATCGAGACGTCCAACAACATCTTCAACGAGGTCCTGTGCCAGGCCATGGCCGACCTCAACATGCTGATGACGGAGACGCCGCAGGGACGCTATCCCTATGCCGGCATTCCCTGGTACTCGACGACGTTCGGCCGCGACGGCCTGATCACGGCGCTTCAGATGCTGTGGGTCGATCCGCGCGTCGCCAAGGGCGTCCTGCGCCGGCTCGCGCATTTCCAGGCCAAGGCGGTCGATCCGCTCGCCGATGCCGCGCCCGGCAAGATCCTGCATGAGATGCGCGGCGGCGAGATGGCGGCGCTGCGCGAGGTGCCGTTCGCGCAGTATTACGGCAGCGTCGATTCGACGGCGCTGTTCGTCCTGCTCGCCGGAAGCTATTTCGAGCGGACCGGCGACGAGACAACCTTGATCGAGCTATGGCCGGCGATCGAGGCGGGGCTGGCCTGGATCGACGGTCCCGGCGATCCCGACAAGGACGGCTTCGTCGAATACCAGCGCGCGACCGAGAAGGGGCTGGCCAACCAGGGCTGGAAAGACTCCTTCGACGCGATCTTCCACGCTGACGGCCAGCTCGCGGAAGGCAATATCGCATTGGCCGAAGTCCAGGGCTACGTCTATGCCGCCAAGCAGCTCGCCGCGCGTTGCGCCTTGCGGCTCGGCAAACCGGATCGTGCGCGCAAGCTCGAGGCCGAGGCCAGGGCGCTGGCCGAACGCTTCGAGGCGGCGTTCTGGTGCGAGGAGCTCGGCACCTATGCGCTCGCCCTCGACGGCAAGAAGCGGCCGTGCAAGGTGCGGACCTCGAACGCCGGTCAGGTGCTGTTCAGCGGCATGATCCGCGAGGACCGCGCCCGCCTCGTCGCCGCCGATCTGATGCGGCCGCATTTCTTCTCGGGCTGGGGCATCCGCACCGTCGCGCAAGGCGAGGTGCGTTACAACCCGATGTCCTATCATGACGGGTCGATCTGGCCGCACGACAATGCGCTGATCGCACTCGGGCTTGCGCGTTACGGCCTCAAGCACTCAGTGGCGCATGTCTTCAAGGGGCTATTCGACGCGGCGACCTATATGGACCTGCGCCGGTTGCCCGAATTGTTCTGCGGCTTCCGGCGCGAGAAGCGGCGCGGCCCGACGCTCTATCCGGTCGCCTGCGCGCCGCAGGCCTGGGCCAGCGCGACGCCGTTCACGCTGCTGGAAGCGGCCCTCGGCCTCGAGTTCGACGTGACGCGCGGTGAAATTCGTCTGCGCAACCCGCACCTGCCGACATTCCTCAACGAGGTGATCCTGCGCGATCTGCGCCTCGGCGAGTCCAGCGTCGATCTTCGCGTCAGCCGCCACGGCGATGACGTGGCGCTGGAGGTATTGCGCACACGGGGCCAGATCCAGGTCTCGATCGTGCTGGCGCGCTAGCGGCGAGCAAGGAGGGCGTCATGCGTGCGGTCGGAGCGTTGATTTTTGGCCTGGTGATCGTCGCGAATCTGGCGGTCGCCAGCTCGCATGCCGCAGACGAGCCGCCCGCAGGCGCGAGTGAGGCGAACGCGCCGGCGACCCAGCCGCCGGCCTCGACAGTGCCCGTCACGCCGAAGGACGCCGCCCCACCGCCTTCGGTGACCATCATCGGCGCGAGCGAGGCCCACGGCGTGCTCGGCCGCGACGTGCGCAGCGCTGCCGGGGAGGACATGGGCCGCATCGTCGACGTCATCGTCGACCGTACCGGCCATGTCCGCGCCGCGGCGATCGATTTCGGCGGGTTTCTCGGCGTCGGCAGCCGCAAGATCGTGGTCGATTGGAACGCATTGCGGTTCGGCAAGATCGCCAACAAGAAGGACAGCATCACGCTGGAATTGACCAAGGCGCAGGTCGCGGCCGCGCCGGAATACAAGGAAGACACGCCGATCGTCGTGCTCGGCGCGTCCGGCAGCCTTCAACCGTTGCAAGCGATCCAGTGAGGCGCGGGGAGGGTTGACCGCCTGTGCTGTTGTCGAGGAAGCCGAACCGAGCAGATCGCGATGGCCACGTTGAGCAGGACAACGTCGCCGCGCCACCGGCTGCCGGCATTCCGGCGCCGTCGCGCCAGAGCCTGCGCGGCCTCGACTGGTTCATCTTCTTCCTCGCCGACGTCCAGACCGGATTCGGCCCCTTCATCGCGGTCTACCTGACCACCCAGAAATGGACCCAGGTCGAGATCGGCCTCGTGCTGTCGATCGGCGGGATCGTCGCCTTGATCGGCCAGATGCCGGGCGGGGCGATCATCGATGCCGCGAAATCGGAGCGGCTGGTCGCCGCCCTCGCGATCGTGACGATCGGCGCTTGCGCGCTGGCCTATGCCGCAATGCCGATCTTCCCCGTCGTGGTGGCCGCGGCCACCTTGCACGCGGCGGCGAGCTGCGTGCTGGGGCCGGCGATCGCGGCGATCAGCCTCGGCCTGGTCGGCCCGTTCGCGATCGGCGAGCGGCTCGGCCGCAATGCGCGCTTTGCCTCGCTTGGCAACGGCGTCGCAGCGGCCGTGATGGGCACCGCGGGCTATCTCTTGTCGAGCCGCTCGGTCTTCCTGGTCACCTTCCTGCTCGCAATTCCGACGCTGATCGCACTCTCGCGCATCCGCGAGAATGAGGTCGACATCAGGCGCTGCCACGGCGAGATGCCGCCTGAAGCGGCCGACCGTGGCGACACCAATCTCTGGCATCTGGTCCGACAGCGTCCGCTCATCGTCTTCGCTCTCAGCGTGCTGCTGCTGCAACTGGCGAACGCCTCGATGATGCCGCTGATGGCAAGCGCCGTGACGGCGCGGTCCGCCCAGTGGGCGACGGTGCTCGTCGCCTTTTGCATTGTCGTGCCGCAGGCGATCGTGGCGCTGCTGTCGCCGACGGTCGGCCGCAAGGCGCAAGCGTGGGGCCGGCGCCCGTTGCTTCTGATCGGATTCGGCGCGCTGGCGATTCGCGGCCTGCTCTTTGCGACCGTGCGCGACCCCTATCTGCTGGTCGCGGTGCAGGTGTTCGACGGCATCACCGCGGCGGTGTTCGCGGTGATGATTCCGCTGATCGTGGCCGACGTCGCTTTCGGCAGCGGCCATTTCAACCTGGCGCAGGGCATCGTCGGCACCGCCACCGGAATCGGCGCGTCACTGAGCACGGTGCTCGGCGGTTACGTCAGCGACAAGTTCGGCAATGCGACCGCCTTCATCGGGCTGTCCGGCGTAGCCGCGACGGGGCTTTTGCTGATTCTCTTCGTGATGCCGGAGACGCGGCGCACGGCATGATCGCGCGAGAAAGAAAATGGCCGGCCGAAACGAGTTCGGCCGGCCAAGTGCGTAGAGGAGGAAGATCAGTCGAAGATCAGGCGTCGAGATGCTGCAGGCGCTGACGGTTGCGCAGCACGATCTGGCGGGCGCCGGAGAAGCCCAGGATGCCCTGGCTGTGAAGCTGCGACAGCGCGCGCGACACGGTTTCAAGGGTGAGGCCGAGATAGTCGCCGATGTCACGGCGGCACATCGGCAGCGCCATCATGCCGGCAACGGCAAGGCGGCGGTCCATTTCGAGCAGGAAGGTCGCGACGCGCTCCATCGCGGTCTTGCGGCCCAGCAGCAGCATGTGGTCTTCGGCATGGCGCAGCTCGCCGGCGGTCATCGCCCAGAGCTTGCGGGCGACCTGGACGTCGGTGCCGGCGGCCTTCTCGAGGCTTGCGCGCTTCACCAGACGCACGGTGGTGTCGATGATGGCTTCGGCGGCAAGGCGGTGAGTGGGACCGGATTCGAGGCCGAACACGTCGCCGGGAAGATGGAAGGCACCGATCTGGCGGCGGCCGTCGGATAGAAGCTTGTAGCTGCTCACGGCGCCTGACACGACCTGGTAGACATATTCGGACGGTTCGTCTTCGCCATAAATCTCCTCGTCCTTGCGGTAGGAGAACTCGGTGGCGACGAGGCCGACATGGCCGGCGATGGCACCGAACTGGTCGGTAACGGGATGGGCGGGAGCGATCTTGCCGACGATCTGGGTGTTGATCGCCTGGGTGTTGAGGGTCTGGGTGAGCATCTGCGCCATCTCCGTTGTGATGACGCCTTGGTACGCGGTATCCGGGGCTTCGAAAATTTAGAGCGATATCTTAAGGGGGGTGCCTTACGTAGAATCCCGTAGGTCAGGCGCGGGGGCGGGCCTGGATGGCGTGGCGAATGCACTTGACCAGGTTTTCGTCGAGAAGCGGCTTCAAAACCACGTCTTTGATGCCCGCCATCGCTGCCCGGGCCGAGATGTTCTCGTCGGGATAGCCAGTGATCAGGACCACAGGCACGTCGCGGTCGGATTCGCGCAATTGGCCGGCCAGCTCGATGCCATTGATGTCCGGCATCTTGTAGTCGATGACGTAGCAATCCGGTCCGGGCGCGCCGCCGACATTGAGCAGCGCCGTGCCGCTCCGGAAAGTTCGCACGGCGAAGCCGTCGGTTTCCAGCAGGAACCGCAGGGACCCCAGGACGGCGGCGTCGTCATCGACCACATAGACGGTGCGGGGCGCTGAGGACGACGCCCGCTCATGATGTGAACCGACCTCGATCATCCGTCTAGGCTAGCACAGCGCCGGGACGGGGGATTGACCTGCCTCAATCGTTGAGCATGCCGGCGCGCATTGCCAGCCGGACCAGCTCCGAGAGGCTCCCCGCCTGCATTTTGGTCATGACATTGGCCCGGTAGACCTCGATGGTCCGCGGGCTGATGTCGTATTCGCGGGCGATCAGCTTGTTGGACAGGCCCGCGATCAGCCCTTCCATGACCTGGCGCTCCCTCGGACTCAAGGATGCGACGCGGGCGGCGATGTCCTGCGCGACGGCCTCGCTCTTGGCGGTGGGCTCGGCCTGGCGGATCGCCGATTCGATCATGGCGGTGAGGCGGTCGTCATCGAACGGCTTTTCCAGGAAATCGACCGCCCCGAGCTTCATCGCCTCGACCGCGAGCGGCACGTCGCCATGGCCGGTCATGATCAGGATCGGGAACGCGCTTTGCTGCGCCTTCATCCGCTTCAGCAGCTCGATGCCGTCGAGGCCGGGCATGCGCACGTCAGAGACGACGCAGCCGAAGCCGAGGCCGGGCAGGGCATCGAGAAAGGCCAGTGCGTCGTCGAACAGCGTGACGTCGAATCCGGCGGAATCCAGCAGAAAATTCAGCGAATCGCGCATCGCGGCGTCGTCGTCGATGACGTAGACGTGTCCCTTGATCGTCATGAATCAGCTTTCGTCGGTTGCCGGCAAGGTGAAGCGGAATGTCGCTCCGCCCGCTGCGTTGCTCTCCGCCCACATGCGGCCGCCGTGAGCCTCGATGATCGAGCGGCTGATGGAGAGCCCCACACCCATGCCGGTGTCTTTGGTGGTGAAGAAGGTCTGGAACAGGTTTGGAATGACGTCGTCCCGGAAGCCCGAGCCGGTATCGGAGACTTCCACCTCGATCATGTCGTCGGCGACACGGGTGTTGGCGACGGCAAGCTCGCGCCGCGGTGACTGCGCCATTGCTTCGAGCGCGTTGCGAAATAGATTGACCAGCACCTGCTGGATCTGCACGCGGTCGGCAAGGACGAGATCGGCGTCGGGATCGAGGCTGAAGCGGAGCTGCACATTCTGCTCGCGCGCGCCGGCGAGCCCGAGCGCGCCGGCCTCCTCGATCAGCTTGGACAGGCTCTCGACGCGCTTCTCCGATTCGCCGCGGGAGACGAAGTCGCGCAGGCGCCGGATGATCTGGCCGGCGCGTAAGGCCTGCTCGGCAGCGCGATCCAGCGCGCTTTCGACCTTCGGCGCGTTGGGATCGCTGCTCCCGGCGAGGAGGCGCCGCGACCCCTTCATATAGTTACTGATCGCCGCCAGCGGCTGGTTGAGCTCGTGCGCGAGCGCGGAGGCCATTTCGCCCATCGCGGTCAGCCGCGAGACGTGGACGAGCTCGGACTGCAATTCCTGCAGCCTTGTCTGGGTTTGCTGGTGCTCGGTGAGGTCGCGAACAAAGCCCGTGAAATAGGGCTCGCCGCCGGATTCCATCTCGCCGATCGACAGGTGCATCGGAAAGGTCGCGCCGTCACGCCGCTTGCCGGTCACGATGCGGCCGATACCGATGATGTGCGGATCGTTGGTCGTGCGGTAACGGGCGATGTAGCCATCGTGGCGGGTGCGATCGGGCTCCGGCATCAGGATGCTGACGTTCTGGCCGATCGCCTCGTGCTCGGACCAGCCGAACAGGCGCTCCGCCGCCGTGCTGAAGAGTTGCATGATGCCGTGGCCGTCGATGACGATCATGGCGTCGGGAATGGTCTGGAGGATGGAGCGGAGGTGGGTCTCGCGTGTGCGCAGCGCCTCCTCGACCTGCTTCTCCTCGTCGATGTCGAGAAAGATGCCGCTGAGATGACGGGCGGCGCCGGCTTCGTCCCGAATGAGTCCGGCCCGGGCGCGGATCCACTGCCCGCTGCCGGAGGCATTCGCGACCCTGAAAGACACGTCGAAGCTGCCGCCACGCTCGGAAACTCGCTTGATTGCGCTCTCGACCCGCTCTCTGTCCGCGGGTTGAAGCCGCGACAGGAACAGCTCGTAGCTCGCCGGCTGATCCCCTTCGACGCCGAGCAGAGCCCTGGCGGTCTCCGACCAGTCCAATTCCCGCGTCGCGAGGTCGAGATCCCAGGTGCCGACGCCAAACCCTTCGATCCGAACGCGAAAACGTTCGCCTCGACCGTCGTCCTGCGAGTGCGTTACGCGGGTCGGCGACAAATGATGCTCCTCGTCCTGATGCGGCGGCTCCGGATGCGGTTACCGCTCCCCTAATGTCGCCTAAGGCCGGGCCGGAGGCAAGTTCTGTCGCTCACCGCTTGACGGCACGATTCGGCGCCGGCGGCCTCCTTGATCTATCTCATCCCGATATGCGGAGGCTGGCGTAGATTTCATTGAAGTCTTTGCAGGAGAATTCCGATGACGTACGCGACGGTGATGGTCAGCCTGGCGCTCGATCAGTCCAACGAGGCGCGCCTTCAGGTCGCCGGTGAACTGGCCGAGCGATTCGAGGCGGCCATCGTCGGGGTCGCCGCGGCGCAGTTTGCGCCGCCGCTCTATTTCACCGACGGCGCCGAGGCGCAAGCGCTGATCGACGAGGGCGAAGCTTCGATCAAGCGGCGGCTGGCTGGCCTCGAGGCGCAATTCCGTGCCGCGACCAAGAATCGTGGCGGACATGCGGAGTGGCGCAGCGCCATGGACTTTCCGGCGCGATTCGCCCTGGCACAGGCGCGTTGCGCCGACATCATCGTCAGCGGCGGGCAGAGCCCGGCCTTCTCCGATGCGTTCGCGCTCGCAAGCCCCAAGGATCTGGTGATGCAGGCCGGCCGGCCGCTTCTCGTCGTCCCCGACCGCGCCAACTGGCTCGACCTGCGCAGCGTGCTGGTGGCGTGGAAGGACACGCCTGAAGCGCGGCGGGCGGTGGTCGATGCGCTGCCGATGCTGCGCAAGGCCAGGGACGTCACCATCGCCACGATTCCGGAGCGCGACGAGGACCGTGCGGTCGCGGCCGCCGGGGTCACCGACGTCGCCGCCTGGCTCGCCCGTCACGGTGTCACCGCGACGGCGCGCATCTGCGAAGGCGCCCGGACCGAAACCGCCGCCGCGCAACTGGAGAAAGTCGCCGGCGACGTCGATGCCGGCCTGATCGTCGCGGGCGCCTATGGTCATTCGAGGTTTCGTGAGCTGATCCTGGGCGGCGTCACCCAGTATCTGGTCACGCAGACCACCCGCAGCGTGCTGCTGTCGCACTGACGGTCGGCCGGAATCGAATCGAGGAGGACGCGCCGTGTACAAATTTCTTGAACAGACCGTCGACGGCTACATGACGCGCAACGTCAAGGCGGTGCAGCGCGACCGCGACTTGCTCCAGCTCAGCGAGATGTTCGAGGCCGATGATTTCAACTCCTATCCGGTCGAGGACGACGGGCAGGTGGTCGGCATCGTCACCAAATTCGACATCCTGAAGTGCTTCGCCTTCACGCCGACCCAGATGCTGCCCCGCTATCACGACCTGATGAGCCGCAAGGTCGGCGACGTCATGACGCCCGAGTTCATCTATGTCAGTCCCGACACGCGCCTGACGCGCGTGCTCCAGATCATGGTCGAACACCGCATCAGGAGCATCATCGTGCTCGACAGCGCGCAGAAGCTGGCCGGAATCATCGCCCGCGAGGACGTCATCGCGGCGCTCAAGGCGACGGCGCGCGACTGACAGAGCCGCCCGGATCGGCAACCGAAAACGGCTTCCGTGATTCTACGGAGGCCGTTTTCGTTTGAGCGTCGCGAGGACTTGTTTCCCGACGCGTGAGCGGAGCAGGGCACGTCACCGGACTTCGCGCGGAAATCTGCAGGAAACCAGCACGGCCTTGCCGGGTGCGACGAACTTAAGTGCCGCTCTTGATTTCAATCAATTCCCGGTGAGGGTGGATGTGGTTTCTGGCGCTGTGTTCTTTCAGAGAGAATCCGCATGAGCCAGCCCTCCATTTCCAAATCCATGACCATCGGTGAAAGCGGCCTGGCTGTCGTGTTCGCAGTCACCGCCTTCCTCTGCGTGATCGCCTCGGCCAAGGCGCTCGATGCGCCCTTCGCCTTCCATGCCGCGCTCAGCGCGGCGGCGAGCCTCGCCGCGGTGTTCGTCATCGTCAACCGCTACCTCGATCGTCCGGCGGCGCTGCCACCGCAGGAGATCAACGGTCGCCCGAACTACAACATGGGCCCGATCAAGTTCTCCTCCTTCATGGCGGTGTTCTGGGGCATTGCCGGCTTCCTCGTCGGCCTCATCATCGCCTCGCAGCTGGCTTGGCCCGCGCTGAACTTCGATCTGCCCTGGACCAGCTTCGGCCGCCTGCGGCCGCTGCACACCTCCGCGGTGATCTTCGCCTTCGGCGGCAATGTGCTGATCGCGACCTCGTTCTACGTGGTGCAGAAGTCCTGCCACGTACGCCTCGCCGGATATCTCGCGCCCTGGTTCGTCGTGGTGGGCTACAACTTCTTCATTCTGATCGCCGGCACCGGCTATCTGCTCGGCGTCACCCAGTCGAAGGAATATGCCGAGCCGGAATGGTATGCCGACCTCTGGCTGACCATCGTCTGGGTCGTCTACCTGCTCGTCTTCCTTGCCACCGTCATCAAGCGCAAGGAGCCGCACATCTTCGTCGCGAACTGGTTCTATCTCGCCTTCATCGTGACGATCGCGGTGCTGCATCTCGGCAACAACCCGGCGCTCCCCGTCTCGGTGTTCGGCTCCAAGTCCTACGTCGCCTGGGGCGGCATCCAGGACGCCATGTTCCAGTGGTGGTACGGCCACAACGCGGTCGGCTTCTTCCTGACCGCCGGCTTCCTCGCCATCATGTACTACTTCATCCCGAAGCGCGCCGAGCGGCCGATCTATTCCTACCGGCTGTCGATCATCCACTTCTGGGCGCTGATCTTCCTCTACATCTGGGCCGGTCCCCACCATCTGCACTACACGGCGCTGCCGGACTGGACTCAGACGCTCGGCATGACGTTCTCGATCATGCTGTGGATGCCCTCCTGGGGCGGCATGATCAACGGCCTGATGACGCTGTCCGGTGCCTGGGACAAGCTGCGCACCGACCCCGTGCTGCGCATGCTCGTGGTCTCCGTCGCCTTCTACGGCATGTCGACCTTCGAAGGCCCGATGATGTCGATCAAGGTGGTCAACTCGCTCAGCCACTACACCGACTGGACCATCGGCCACGTGCATTCCGGCGCGCTCGGCTGGGTCGGCTTCGTCTCCTTCGGCGCGCTCTACTGCCTGGTGCCGTGGGCCTGGAACCGCAAGGAGCTCTACAGTCTGAAGCTGGTCAACTGGCACTTCTGGATCGCTACCCTCGGCATCGTCCTCTACATCTCGGCGATGTGGGTGTCCGGCATCCTGCAGGGCCTGATGTGGCGCGCCTACACTTCGCTCGGCTTCCTCGAATACTCCTTCATCGAGACCGTCGAGGCGATGCATCCCTTCTACATCATCCGCGCTGCCGGCGGGGCGCTGTTCCTGATCGGCGCGCTGATCATGGCCTATAATCTCTGGATGACGGTTCGCGTCGGCGAGGCGGAAGTCCAGATGCCCGTCGCTCTTCAGCCGGCGGAATGAGGAGCAAAAAATGTCATTCTGGACACGTCATCAAGTCTTCGAAAAGAACTCGATCATCCTGGTCGTCGGCATCCTGCTGGTGATCGCGATCGGCGGTCTCGTCGAGATCACCCCGCTGTTCTACCTCAAGAGCACGATCGAGAAGGTCGACGGGGTCAGGCCCTACACGCCGCTGGAGCTCGCCGGGCGCAACGTCTACGTCCGCGAGGGCTGTTATCTCTGCCACTCGCAGATGATCCGGCCGCTGCGCGACGAGGTCGAGCGTTACGGCCACTTCTCGCTCGCCGCCGAGAGCATGTTCGACCACCCGTTCCAGTGGGGCTCCAAGCGCACCGGTCCCGATCTCGCCCGCGTCGGCGCCAAATATTCCGACGACTGGCACGTGACCCATCTGACCAACCCGCGCGCGATCGTGCCGCAGTCGGTGATGCCCGGCTATCCGTTCCTCAGCCGGAACGAGGTCGATCCGGACACCATCGCCGACCACATGCGCACGCTTCGGACCGTCGGTGTGCCCTACACGGACGACCAGATCGCCAGCGCCGGCGCGGATTTGAAGGCGCAGGCCGACCCGGAAAACGCTGGCACCGATGCCTTCAACAAGCGCTACGCCAAGGCCGTCGTGCGCAATTTCGACGGCAAGACCGGCACGCCGACCGAGATGGACGCGCTGATCGCGTATCTGCAGATGCTCGGCACCCTGGTCGACTTCAAGATCTACAACGAGAAAGCCAATCTTCGCTGAGAAGGCATCAACGATGAAAGCCATCCTGACACTCGACAATCTCGCGTCCGGTCTCGTGACCACGATCTGGACGCCGGTGTTCGTCGCGATCTTTCTCGCGATCGTCGCCTACGCATTTTGGCCCCGTAACAAGGCTGCGTTCGACGAAGCAGCGCACCTGCCCTTGCGGGAGGAGTAGAGAACCATGACCGATCATTCTAGCGACATCGATTCCGTCTCCGGCAAGTCCACGACCGGGCACGAGTGGGACGGCATCAAGGAGCTGAACACGCCGCTGCCGCGCTGGTGGGTGATCACCTTCTACCTCACCATCGTCTGGGCGATCGGCTACTGGGTCGTCTATCCGGCCTGGCCGCTGATCCAAAGCAACACCACGGGCATGTTCGGCTATTCCTCGCGTGCCGACGTCGCGGTCGAGCTCGCCAACCTCGAGAAGATCCGCGGTGACAAGATGGTGGCGCTGGGCGCGGCCTCGCTCGCCGACATCGAGAAGGACCCGGCCTTGCTGGCGCTCGCCCGCGCCAAGGGCAAGACCGTGTTCGGCGACAATTGTGCGCCCTGCCACGGCTCCGGCGCCGCCGGTGCCAAGGGCTATCCGAACCTGAACGACGACGACTGGCTGTGGGGCGGCACGCTCGACCAGATCATGCAGACCATCCAGTTCGGCGCGCGTTCCGGTCATGCCAAGACGCACGAGGGCCAGATGCTCGCTTTCGGCAAGGACGGCGTGCTGAAGCCGGACGAGATCGTCACGGTCGCCAATTACGTGCGGTCGCTGTCGGGCCTGCCGACCCGCCAGGGCTTCGACAAGGCCAAGGGTGAGAAGATCTTCGCGGAAAACTGCGTTGCCTGCCACGGCGACGGCGGCAAGGGCAACCAGGAGATGGGCGCACCGAACCTGACCGACAAGATCTGGCTCTATGGCTCCGACGAAGCGGCTCTGATCGAGACCATCAGCCAAGGCCGCGCCGGCGTGATGCCGGCCTGGGAAGGGCGGCTCGATCCCGCCACCATCAAGGCGATGGCAGTCTACGTCCACTCGCTGGGTGGCGGAAAATAGCGGCGCGACGGCTCTCAGGTTCAGACGGGGGTAAACAAAAGTGCCCCCGTTTGAGCTGGATCAACTGACGCGGCGGTGTCGGGTCTAGGTTTAATCGCACCTCTTTTTAGAAGTTCCAAGCGATGAACAAGACCGTCAACCCGAACGAGCTCAAGCCTGCGGACGACGTCGGGCCGCTCTACGCGGCCCGCAAGAAGGTCTATCCCCAGAGCGTCTCCGGGACGTTCCGCCGGATCAAATGGAGCCTGATGGCGATCTGCCTCGGCGTCTATTATTTCCTGCCGTTCGTGCGTTGGAACCGCGGCCTCGGCGCCCCCAGCCAGGCGGTGCTGATCGACCTTCCCAACAGCCGCTTCTACTTCTTCTTCATCGAGCTGTGGCCGCAGGAGGTCTACTACTTCACCGGCCTGTTGATCGTGGCCGCGGTGGCGCTGTTCCTGATGAACTCGGTCGGCGGCCGCATCTGGTGCGGCTATCTCTGTCCGCAGACGGTGTGGACCGACCTGTTCTACGCCGTCGAGCGCCTGATCGAGGGCGACCGGCGCGAGCGGATGAAGAAGGACAAATCGTCCGATCCGCTGAAGCTCGAACGGATCTCCGAGATCGTGCTCAAGCATTCGATCTGGCTCATGATCGCCTGGTGGACCGGCGGCGCCTGGGTGCTCTACTTCAACGACGCACCGACCCTGGTGAAGGAGCTCGTCACGTTCCAGGGGCCGATGATCGCCTATATCTGGATCGGCATCCTCACCGCGACGACCTACGTGCTCGCCGGCTACATGCGCGAGCAGGTCTGCACCTATATGTGCCCGTGGCCGCGGATCCAGGCCGCGCTCACCGACGAATGGGCGCTGAACGTCACCTACCGCTACGACCGCGGCGAGAAGCGCACCTCGGTCAAGAAGGCTGCCGAGCTGCGCGCGCTCGGCGAGCAGGTCGGTGATTGCGTCGATTGCTATCAGTGCGTCGCGGTCTGCCCCACGGGGATCGACATCCGCAACGGACCGCAGATGGAATGCATCCAGTGCGGCCTCTGCATCGACGCCTGCGACACCGTGATGACCAAGATCGGCCGGCCGAAGCGGCTGATCGGCTACGACAACGACATCAACATCCACCGCCGCCAGGAAGGCAAGGCGCCGATCTACCGGATCGTCCGGGCCCGCACCATCGTCTACAGCGCCATCATCGCGGCGATCGGCGGCTTCATGATCTACATGCTCGCGACCCGCAGCCTGCTCGACGTCAACGTGCTGCACGACCGCAATCCGGTCGCGGTCAAGCTCAGCGACGGCTCGATCCGCAACGCCTACACCGTGCGCCTGCTGAACAAGAGCGGCTACGACCGTGCCATCGCCATCGACGTCGAGGGGCCGGTCAACCCGACGATGCACGTCGTCGGTGCCGATTCGGTGACGCCGGACCGGCCGATCATCGTGATCCCGCGCGACTCCACCAGCGAGTTGCGGCTGCTCGTCACCGCGCCCGCCGAAAACAATCCGGAGAAGTCGATACCGGTCCGCTTCCACGTCATGGATATCGGCCTCGGCGTCGCCGCGACCGCCACCGACAATTTCGTCGCGCCGTAAGTTCAGGAGACCATCATGTCATCCAAGCCGCTGACCGGAACCAAGGTCTTTCTGATGCTGGTCGCCTTCTTCGGCGTCGTGATCGGCGTCAACGTCACCATGATGAAGCTCGCGATCGCGACGCTGCCCGGCACCGACGTCGACAGCCCCTATGCCGCCGGCCTGACCTACGACCGCGAGATCTCGGCGGCGCATGAGCAGGCCTCGCGCAAATGGAAGGTCAACGCCCATATCGAGCGCCGCAACGATGGCGGCGCCATGGTCCAGGTCGAAGCCCGCGATGCCGGCGGCCAGCCGATCTCCGGATTGAAATTCGGCGGACGCCTGGAGCGGCCGACCGACAAGCGCGCCGATCTCGCCGTCGAGCTCACTGAGGCCGGCATCGGCCTTTATCGCGGCGATGCCGCCTCCGTCGCGCCGGGCCAGTGGGACCTGGTGATCGAGGGCGAGGCGCGGGGGACGCGCGTGTTCATGTCGCGCAACCGCGTGATCCTGAACTGAAGGATTTTGTCATGCAGGTCACGCGCGATTTCTCCCACTATGTTCGCGACGCGGGCGAGGGGGTCCAGCATATCGACCTCGCGGTCGAAGGCGTTCACTGCGCAGGCTGCATGGCCAAGATCGAGCGCGGCCTGTCCGCCATTCCCGACGTTACGCTAGCGCGGGTCAATCTCACCGACCGCCGCGTCGCGCTGGAATGGAAGGCGGGCACGCTCGACCCCGGCCGGTTCATCGACCGGCTCGAAGAGCTCGGCTACAAGGCCTATCCGTTCGAGACCGAGAGCGCGGAGGTGGCTGAGGTGGCCGAATCGCGCTTCCTGCTGCGCTGCCTCGGCGTCGCCGCGTTCGCCACCATGAACGTGATGATGCTGTCGATCCCGGTGTGGTCGGGCAACGTCTCGGACATGCTGCCCGAGCAGCGCGACTTCTTCCACTGGCTGTCGGCGCTGATCGCGCTGCCGGCGGCGGCCTATGCCGGCCAGCCGTTCTTCCGCTCGGCCTGGCGCGCGCTGTCGGCGAAGACCACCAACATGGACGTGCCGATCTCGATCGGCGTGATCCTGGCGCTCGGCATGTCCGTGGTCGAGACCGTCCATCACGCCGAGCACGCCTATTTCGATGCGGCGATCATGCTGCTGACCTTCCTGCTGGTCGGTCGCTTCCTGGACCAGAACATGCGGCGGCGGACCCGCGCGGTCGCCGGCAATCTCGCGGCGCTGAAGGCGGAGACGGCCGCGAAGTTCATCGGCACCGATGAAATCTCGCAGGTGCCGGTCGCCGCGATCCATCCCGGCGACATCGTGCTACTCAGGCCCGGCGAGCGCTGCGCGGTCGATGGTACCGTGATCGAGGGCCGCTCCGAAATCGACCAGAGCCTGATCACCGGCGAGACGCTTTATGTTACGGCTGAGCAGGGCACGCCAGTCTATGCCGGCTCGATGAACATCTCCGGCACACTGCGGGTGCGGGTCTCGGCCGCGTCCGAGGCGACGCTGCTCGCCGAGATCACGCGGCTGCTCGACAACGCGCTGCAGGCGCGCTCGCGCTACATGCGCCTCGCCGACCGTGCTTCGCGGCTCTATGCGCCGGTGGTGCATGCGACCGCGCTCATTACCATTCTCGGCTGGGTCATCGCCGGCGCGTCCTGGCACGATGCAATCGTGACCGGCGTTGCCGTGCTGATCATCACCTGTCCCTGTGCGCTCGGCCTTGCCATTCCGACGGTGCAGACCATCGCCTCCGGCGCCATGTTCAAGTCCGGCGTGTTGCTCAATTCCGGCGACGCGATCGAACGGCTGGCCGAGGCGGACCACGTCATCTTCGACAAGACCGGCACGTTGACGCTGCCCGATCTCGAAGTGATGAATGCCGCCGACATCCCCGCCGACATTTTCGAGCTCGCCGGCCGGCTCGCGCTGTCGAGCCATCATCCGGTCGCCGCCGCCGTGGCGCAAGCCGCCGGCGCCAAGTCGCCTGTGGTCGGTGCCGTCGAGGAGGCCGGGCAGGGTGTTCGTGCGACCGTTGACGGCGTCGAGCTTCGCCTTGGCCGCCCCTCCTTCTGCGGCGCTGAAACGCTGGTCGGCAGGGCCACGGTCGATCCCGAAGCTTCCATCGTCGCCTTCAGCAAGGGCAACGACAAGTTCGTGCTGTCGGTGCGCCAGGGGCTCCGCCCGGATGCGAAGGCCGTGATCGCAGCGTTGAAGGCGCGAAACATCGGCATCGAGATTCTCTCCGGCGATCGCGAGCCGGCGGTGAAGGCGGCCGCCCATGCGCTCGAAATCCCCGAATGGCGCGCCGGGGTCACCCCGGCCGACAAGATCGCCCGGATCGAGGAATTGAAGCAGCGCGGCGCCAAGGTGCTGATGGTCGGCGACGGCATGAACGACGCGCCGTCGCTCGCGGCGGCCCATGTCTCGATGTCGCCGATCTCGGCCGCGCATCTGAGCCAGGCCACCGCCGACCTCGTCTTTCTCGGCCGGCCGCTGGCGCCGGTGGTCGCCGCCATCGACGCCTCGCGCAAGGCGCTGCATTTGATGCGGCAGAACCTCTGGCTCGCGATCGGCTACAACGTGCTCGCCGTGCCGGTCGCAATCAGCGGCGTCGTGACGCCCCTGATCGCGGCGGCTGCCATGAGCGGATCTTCGATCCTGGTGATGCTGAATTCGCTGCGTGCCCGCAGCACTTCGCGGGAGATCGTGTGATGGAGATTTTGGTCATCCTGGTCCCGCTGGCGCTGATGCTCGGAGGCGCGGGTCTCGTCGCGTTTCTGTGGTCGCTCAAGAGCGGCCAATACGACGATCTCGACGGCGCGGCCTGGCGCGCCATTGCCGACGACGAGCCGCCGCAGGAAGCCCCAGCCAAGCGCTAGCGCTTCAGCGCCAAAGTGAGCCACGCTGCGGCAGCAAGAGCCAGGCCGACGCCGATGACGCAGGCCTGCCAGCCGAAGCTGTCGAACAGCCGGCCGAGCACGGCCGTGCCGACCAGCCCGCCGCAGAAATAGCACGCAAGATATGTCCCGCTGGCGATGCCGCGGTTGTCGGTTGCCGCCTGTCCGACGAACCCTGTCGTGGCCGCCTGCGCGAAGAATGTGCCGACGCCGACCAGAACCATGCCGGCGAGCACAGCGCCCAGATGCGGCATCAGCATCAAGGGCAGGCCCAGCCCGGCGATAGCGAGCGCGCCCCAGATCGTCGGCCGCGTTCCGAGCCGCGCTGCCACCCTGCCGGCCAGAAGCGTCGTGACGACCGACGGCAGGAAGACGAAATAGACCAGGCCCAGATCCATCATGCCGAGCGCCAGCGGCGGCCGCACCAGCACGAAATTGACGAAGGTGAAAGTGCCGATAAAGGCGAACAGGATGCAGAAGCCGATGCCGAAGGCCGCGCGAAGGGCCGGATTGCGCCAATGCGCGATCATGGCGGCAAGCGGCGAAGCCGCCGGCATCATCGCATGCATCGGTTGCACGCGCCGGATCGTGAAATAGACCAGCACTGCGCCGGCAAGGTTGAGCGCTGCGAACAGATAGAAGTTCCAGGCGAGGCCGAGCCCGTCGGCAATGGCGGCGGAGATCAGCCGGCCGACGAGATTGCTCGCGACGTTGCCGGTGATGTAGGCGGCAAAGGCGCCGCCGGCGTCCATCGCGCTGCATTGCTCGCCGAGATAGGCGAGGGTGAGCGCGAAGGCGGACGCCATGCATAGGCCCTGCGCGACCCGCAAGGCGGTGAAGACGGCAAGGTTTGGCGCCGAGGCCAGCAGGCTGGTGGGGATCGCCAGCAACGCCAGGCTGAGCAGGATGCCGGTCCGCCGGTTGATGTGCGGGCTGAGGAAGCCGACGACGAGGCTGGCAGCAGCCATCCGAAGGTGCTGGCGTTGACGGCAAAGCCCATCGCCGCGGGCGTGACGTTGTAATGCCGCGTCAGCGAGGGCAGGATCGCCTGTGTCGCGAAGAGATCGACGACGGTCAGGAACGCGGTGAGGCCGATCACGAGCGAGCGCAGCCAAAGGCCCGGCGAGTGCGCCTCCATCGTCATCGCGGCCGGTTTGATTGGCGCGGAAAGATCGGTCATGGCGATTATCCTGTAAGGATGCGGCGCCCGGGGTGGGGCATCCCGGGCGCCACATCTCGTAACGAGTGCGCTGGGGCTGGAGGCGCTCGTTACATGTGGTGGTCGTTGGGATCCTTGCGGACGTCACCGACATAGAGAACGACGGTCTCCTTGCCGAGGTTCTTCCACCAATGCGAGGTGCCGTTGACTTCGGGGCGGATGTCGCCGGCCTTGTGCACGATCGGGTCGACGCAGTTGGAGGCGTATTCGACGATCTCACCCTGCTGCACGAAGATCAGCGCGGGACGGTCGTCATGGCTGTGCCAGGGCACAATGCCGCCGGGCTCGATGGTCAGCTTGCGGAAGCGCAGCTCGCGCCCCTCGATATGGGCCGGCTGCTTGCCGAGGTCGATCGCGCCCAGCGTGACGTCGGTGACGCCGACGGGTTTGTAGTCGACCATCTGCTGGGCGTTCGGCTTGATCTTGCCGGCCGGACATTCGCCGGCGGCGGCCGGCTGCACCGAGAGCGTCAGCGCGGCGGCGGCGGCAAGGCCGGGCCAGATCAAACGCGACAAGGCATGGCTCCTGAACATGGATGAGTCTCCTGTGTTGGCCGCGACCCCGCTGGTCGCCGGCTATGACGGGAGCTTCGTCGAGATTGCGTCCATGCTGAAATGCCGGCTCGCTCTCGATGCGATAGCGCCGCGCTATCTCGATGCGCGGCGGCTATCGATCCGATTGGGCAATTGCATTTCCGCTTTTGTGGCATTCGGCGTCCGATGACGGAGCGCCCATTGGCGGGCGTTCATGTCAATCGGGAGGAGCACCCCATGCCGAAATTGTCCAAGACCCTGATCGCCACCGCAGCGTTTGCAGTCATCGCCACCTCGGCCTTCTCGGAGGCCGCCTGGGACTTCAAGGCCGGCATGGCCTATGTCTATGGCGGGCCCGGCAAGATGTCGGCGATGGCCATGGCCCCGGCCGAGAAGAACCACGAGGCGATGATGAAGAACGCCAAGAAGGTGCCCGACAACACCGTCTTCTTCATGAGCAACGGATCGATGTACTATACTTCGGGGCGGCTCGATCCGACCGGCAATTTCTACGTGAACTGAACCGGTCCTGGCATCGCGGCCGCCCCTTGCGGGCGGCCGAACCGGGAAACTAATATTCACCGAATGCAATGCCGGAGCAGAAGATGACATCTCTCTCGCCAGCCGATGCCGAACAGCTCAGGCTTGCCTTCCAGCGCTGCCGCGACATGGACGGCACGCTGAACGACCAGCTCCGCGCCTATGCCGATGCCAGCCGCGCGGTCTTTCCGGCTTATGGCGAGGCCGTCGACCGGTTGGTGGCGAGATTGGGCGGCAATGGCGGCGGCGAAGCCGCGCCGCGCCCGGGCGATGCGATGCCGCCGTTCATGCTGCCGGACGAGGGCGGCCATCTCGTCACGCTGCCTGCGCTGCTGGAGCGCGGTCCGCTCGCCGTGATGTTCTTCCGAGGCCACTGGTGTCCCTATTGCCGGCTCAATGTCCGCGCCGTGGTCCAGGCGCTCGATCGCATCAAGGCGATGGGGGCGCAGGTTGTCGCGGTCATGCCGGAGACGCAGGAATACACTCGGCAGCTCAAGGCCGAATCCGGCGCGCCGTTTCCGATCCTGACCGATCTGGACAACGGCTATGCGCTGTCGCTCAATCTCGCGATCTGGCTCGGCGCCGAGATTCAGGGCTTGTTGTCGTATCAGGACATGGCGAAATTCCACGGCAATGACGGCTGGATGCTGCCGATCCCGGCCGTGTTCGTGGTCGGCCGCGACGGCATCGTCAAAGCGCGCTTCGTCGACCCCGATTTTCGCAAGCGCATGGAGATCGACGATCTGCTCGCGGCGCTGGAGAGCGCGAGCAGGGAGAACTAGCGCCCGCCTTTCCCCTCTCCCCTTGTGGGAGAGGGTGGCTCGCCGCGAAGCGGCGAGACGGGTGAGGGGTTCTCTCCGCGCGTAACTTTTTTGCGTCGAGCGCGCGGAGAGAACCCCTCATCCGGCGCTTCGCCCACGTTCTCCCACAAGGGGAGAAGGAAAGAACAGCGGCGATCATTCGCGAGATTACCCCGCGATTTCCCGCCAGTCGGCGCCGCGCAGCATGCGCATCACGGCGTTGGCGACCGCCGTGCGCTGCCGGCCGGCCACTCCGTAGAGGCTGACGGTACGGCGAGCGTCCAGCCCCGCGACGGTGGCACGCGTCAGCGTTTCCGGCAGGGGCGAGGTGTGCGGCACCATGGCGATGCCGATCTCGGCTTCGACCAGCTCGATCAGGTCGCGTTCGCTCGAGATTTCGTGGCCGTGTTCGATGCCGTGCTCGCGCAGGCTCGCGGCGATGCGGCGTGCGTGCTCGCAGAAAGTCCGGCCCAGCAATTGCTCGGAGCGCAGATCCTCCAAATCGATGCTGCTGCGGCCGGCCAGACGGTGTCCGTCGCCGACGACGAGATCGAAGCTCTCGGTGAACAGCGGCCAGACATCGAGCCGGTCCCAGGCCTCGTCGATCTCGGCGGCGATGCCGAGCTCGGCTTCCCCCTTCTTGAGGAGTTCGCCGACCTCGCGGCTCGTGCCGCGCAGGAAGCGCAGCTCGAGCCGATTGAACTGCCGCCTGATCTCGTTGAGGTGAGGGATCAACAACGCCAGATCGATCGAATGCGTCAGCGCGATGCGGAGCGCACCGATCTCACCGCTCTTGAACGAGGAGGCGAGCGAGCGGGCGCCGGCGGCGGCGTCATAGCACTGCTTCAGCAGCGGATGCATGCGCTGGCCGAGCTCGGTCAATTGCGCCGCCGGCCGCTCGCGGCGAAACAGGTCGCCGCCGAGCTCGGCCTCGAGCTGCTTGATCGCGCGTGTCAGCGAGGGCTGCGTGACGTTGCACTCCTCGGCCGCGCGCGTGAAATTGAGCAGCTGCGCGACCGCGAGGAAATAGCGGACCTGGTGCATTTCCATGGATCGGCTCCCGGCAAGATGGGCGTCAACCTAGCCGATCGGAACGGGAAATGACATCCCGCCTGCGATAGCGCGGACGTATTGAGTCGGAAGCCAACCGGCATTTCCGCAATGCACGGTGATCCTCCAGATTTAAGCGCAGCCACGGCGCCGTGTGCGCCCAGAAGAGGTCTGGATCATGAATATCCCCATCAAGACGCAGGCAACCGTTTCGTCGCGCGTGCTGGCCGGCAAGGTCGCACTCGTCACCGGATCGACCAGCGGCATCGGCCTGGGCATCGCGCGGGCCCTCGCCGCTTCCGGCGCCGACGTCGTGCTGAACGGCCTCGGCATCGCGGCCGAGATCGGTAGGACGCGGGAGCAAATCGTCGCCGAGTTCGGCGTCAAGGCGAGCTATTCTCCGGCCGATATGACGAAGCCGAGATCGATCGCCGAGATGATCGCTGCGACGGTGGCGCAATCCGGCCGGCTCGATATCCTCGTCAACAACGCCGGCATCCAGCATGTCGCGCCGCTCGAGCAGTTTCCGGTCGAGAAGTGGGACCAGATCCTCGCGATCAACCTGACCTCGGCCTTTCACACCACGCGGCTCGCGCTGCCGGCGATGCGCCAGAACGGCTTTGGCCGGATCATCAACATCGCCTCCGCGCACGGTCTGGTCGGCTCGCCGTTCAAGGCGGCCTATGTCGCCGCCAAGCACGGCATCGTCGGTCTGACCAAGGTCACGGCGCTGGAGACCGCGGAGCAAGGCATCACCTGCAATGCGGTCTGTCCCGGCTACGTCTATACCCCGCTGGTGGAAGCGCAGATCGACGCGCAGGCCAAGGCACACGGCATTTCCCGCGACGAGGTGATCCGCGACGTGTTGCTCGCGCAGCAGCCGAACAAGCGCTTTGCCACGGTCGAGGAGCTCGGCGCGCTGACGGTGTTCCTGTCGACGGACGCGGCCGCGTCGATCACCGGCGTCGCGCTTCCGGTCGATGGCGGCTGGACCGCGCATTGAGATGGGCCGCCGTAACAAGCCGCCGCGAGCCGCGAATATTCGATCGGTGCAAGCTCACAGGGAGCAAGACATGAACCGCATGCAGGACAACACGCAAGGCAAGAGAACGGATCTGCCGGGCCAGGTCGTACTCGTGCTCCAGGGCGGCGGCGCGCTCGGGTCCTACCAGGCCGGGGTGTACCAGGCGTTGCACGAGGCCGGGATCGAGCCGGACTGGATCATCGGCACCTCGATCGGCGCCATCAATGCCAGCCTGATCGCGGGCAACGAGCCCGGCCGGCGGCTGGCGCATTTGAAGGAATTCTGGAAACGGATGGAGCAAAATCCGGTCTGGAATCTGCGCACCGCGTTTCCCGGCTTCAACGACAAGCTGGCTTATTGGTCGACCGTCACCAACGGCATTCCCGGCTTCTTTCGCCCCAATGCGCTGGCGCATGCGGGAGATTCCTATCCGCTGGGAGCGGACCATGCCGGCTTCTATTCGACCGCTCCGCTGGAAAGGACGCTGCTCGAACTGGTCGATTTCAATCTGGTCAACCGCTGCTCGCCGCGGCTGACGGTCGGCGCGGCGCATGTGCGCAGCAGCCAGATGCGCTATTTCGACAGCCGCGACGGCGAGCTGACTGTGAAGCACGTCATGGCCTCCGGCGCATTGCCGCCGGCGTTTCCGGCCGTGCGTATCGACGGCGAGCTCTATTGGGACGGCGGCATCCTGTCCAACACCCCGACCGAAGCCGTGTTCGACGACAATCCGCGCAAGGATTCGCTAATCTTCGCCGTGCATCTGTGGAATCCCGTCGGCGCGGAGCCGACGACGATGGCGGAGGTGCTGAACCGGCACAAAGACGTGCAATACTCCAGCCGCATCGCGAGCCAGATTGCCCGTCAGCAGCAGGCCCATCGGCTGCGCCACGTCATCAACCAGCTCGCCGCGCGCCTCTCCGAGAGCGAGCGCCGCGACCCGGCGGTGAGGGAACTGACCAGCTACGGCTGTCCGACACGGATGCACGTCGTGCGGCTATTGGCGCCGCAACTCGACCGCGAGACCCATACCAAGGACATCGACTTCAGCCCGTCCGGCATCATGCGGCGCTGGGACGCCGGCTATGCGCATACGCGGTCCGTGCTCGAACGCAAACCGTGGATCGGCGAATTCGATCCGCTCACTGGGGTAGTGCTGCACGAGCATACGGACGTGTTGCCGATTGCGGCGGAGTAGTGGCTTCGCCTGTGATTGTTTTGTTGTGGTGACGATGTCGGAGGCGCGCAGTCTGGGCTATTGTCGCGGCATCGTCGTCGCGAGGCTTGCCATTGGTCGTCGAGAAGGATCTTGAAGCCGCCCTCGGTCAGGTCCGCGCTCATGCGGCGGGACCGGTGGCGGGCGTGTTCGGTCCTGATACGCTGACCTGGCGGATCGACCGCGAGGCCATCGTCTTTCTCGGCGCCGGCCGCGCGTTGTTGCTGCAGCTGGCCCACCCTTGGGTCGCTGCCGCCATCGCCGAGCATTCCAGCACGTTTGCTGATCCGATCGGCCGTTTCCATCGCACCTTCGACATCGTCTTTGCCATGGTGTTTGGCTCGCTCGACCGGGCGCTGTCGTCATCGCGCCAGCTGCACCGGCGCCACGGCATGATCGTCGGAGAGATGCCCGAGACCGTCGGGCCCTTCGCGGCAGGTTCGCGCTACTGCGCCAACGACATCCCGTCGCTCCGCTGGGTTCATGCGACGCTCGTGGAGTCCGCGCTGATGGCGCACGACCTGGTGCTGCCGCCGTTCTCGGCGGAGGAGCGCGAGCGTTACTGGGCCGAGAGCCGGCTGTTCGGCGCCTTGTTCGGATTGACGGCGGAAGATCTGCCGGCGGACTGGGCGGGCTTCACGGCCTACACTGCCGCGATGGCGCAGTCGGAGACGCTGACCGTCAGTCCGGCGGCACGCGAGATCGCCGCGCACATCCTTGGCGGCGCGCGTCCATGGTTGCGGCCGCCGCGATGGTATCGCGCGCTGACGGCGCGGATGTTGCCGGAACGCCTGCGCATCGGGTTCGGATTTGAGCTTGATGCGCGCGACGTCAGATCTGCCGACAATGCGCTGAGGTGGATCAGGCGCATCTATCCAGGATTGCCTGATCGGTTACGCACTGTCGGTCCTTACCAGGAAGCGCAGGCGCGCCTGCGCGGCGAGCCGCAACTGGACTGGATGACCCGCTGCCTCAACCGCGCCTGGATCGGTCGGCCGCAGATGGACATGCGCGGGAAGGGGCGAAAGCCTGATCTCTCGTGTCCCGGACAAGCCACAACGCGCAAAGCGCGTTGCGGCGCAGAGCCGGGACCCAGGGGCCACGAACTCCGGCGCATCATGGGCCCCGGCTCAGCAGCGCACCGTCGAAGAGACGCTGCGCTGCGTCCGGGGCACGAAGCCGGAGTGGAGCGCAGACTCTCTCAACGCCGTCATTGCGAGGAGCCTTCCTCACACCGACGCCAGCTTCCGATACAGCGCGCTATAGCTTCCCGCCGAAATGCTCCAGGAGAACGACCGTCCCATGGCGCTGCGGCGCATGGTGTCGAGCTGCTCCTGCGCCATGAAGGCCGAGAAGGCCCGGCGCACGCCGCCGAGGAAGGAATCGCGCGAGGGTTTGGCGAACAGGAATCCGGTCTCGCCGTCGGTGATGGTCTCGGCAAGGCCGCCGGTCTGGTGGCCGATCGGCAGCGAGCCGAAGCGTTGGGCGTACATCTGGCTGAGGCCGCAGGGCTCGAAGCGCGACGGCATCAGGGTGAAATCGCTGCCGGCGAAGATGCGGCGGGCCTGGGCGTCGTTGAAGCCGATCACGACGCCGATGGAATCGGGGCGGCGGCGATGCGCGTCGATCAGGGCCTGCTCGAGCGCGGGCTCGCCCGAACCGGTGACCACGATCTGGCCGCCGGCATCGACGATCTCGTCGGCCGCCGACAGCACGAGGTCGATGCCCTTCTGGTGCACGAGGCGGGCGACGATGCCGAACATCGGGCCGCGCGAGACCGCCAGGCCAAACTGCTTGCGGACGTAATCTGCGTTGGCCTTCTTGCCGACCCAGTCGCCGGCGCCGAACTGCTGGGCGAGCTGGGCGCAGGAGCGCGGGTCCCAGCTCTCGTCGATGCCGTTGAGGATACCGGTAAGCTCGGCGGCGTCGGAGCGGACGCGAAGCAGTCCCTCAAGGCCACAGCCGAATTCCTCCGTCGTGATCTCGCGCGCATAGGTGCCGCTGACGGTGGTGAGGTGCGAGGCGTAGACAAGGCCGGCCTTGAGGAAGGAGACCTGGTCGTAGAATTCGACGCCGTCGATGTGGAAGGAGCTTTCCGGTGCGCCGATCCGCCGCAGCGCATCCTTCGGAAAGAGGCCCTGATAGGCCAGGTTGTGAATGGTCAGGATCGACGGCAGCTTGGCGCCGCGCCAGGCGAGATAGGCCGGCACAAGCGAAGCCTGCCAGTCGTTGGCATGGATCAGGTCTGCTGCCCAATTCTTGTCCAGCTTGCCCATGGCCAGCTCAGCGGCTGCCGAGGCAAAGCGCGCGAAGCGGATGTCGTTGTCCGGCCAGTCGCGCCCGGACTCGTCGCCATAGGGGTTACCGGGCCGATCGTAGAGTTGCGAGCACAACAGCACGTAGACCGGCAGGCCGTCCTTGGTCGCCGCCCGGCCGAGCGAGCAAGCCGGCATTTCCGCGAACGCGGGGCAGCGGCCAACGATCTGAATATGGGTGAGTTGTTCGATGATGTCGCGATAGCCGGGCAGCATCACCCGGATATCGGCGAAGGGTCGTAGGGCGCGCGGAAGGGCGGCGGAAACGGCGCCGAGTCCGCCAACGCGGACGAAGTCGTCCATCTCTGTGGTGACGAACAAGACCCTCAAGAACGACTGCCCTCTTCCGATCCCGTTTGCTGCTATGCAAGAACGGGTCCAGTTACCCTGGAATTCTTAAAGCCCGCCCACGCGGCGCGTCTGTTCGGTAAACACTTTCCTACTCAGCCGCCGCCCTCTAGGGTCGCCGCATCAACAAGAGAGAACATCCATTGTTCCTGAGCGACCCGAGGACGCGGCACGTATGCAGTTAGCAGATAAGCATGAGGGGACGACGACAAAGGCCTTCGCCGGCCTCAGGGTCCTGGATTTTTCGACCACCATCGCCGGCCCTCACTGCGCACGGATGCTTGCCGACATGGGCGCCGAGGTCATCAAGATCGAGACCGACGGCGGGGAGACGATGCGGACCCGGCCGCCGCTGCGCAAGGGCTGCAGCACCGCGTTCGGGCAGCTCAATGTCGGCAAGAAGAGCGTGGTGCTCGACCTCAAATCCGAGGACGGCAAGGAGGCGGTGCGCCGGCTGGCCGCTACTGCCGACATCCTGGTCGAGAATTTTCGCCCCGGCGTGATGCATCGGCTGCGGCTCGACTATGACAGGCTGCGCGCCGTCAATCCGAGGCTGATCTATTGCTCGATCTCCGGCTACGGCCAGACCGGCCCGTCGGCCGAGCTGCCGGCCTACGCGCCGGTAATCCATGCCGCCTCCGGTTACGACATGGCGCATCTAGCCTACCAGCCCGGCCGCAGCCGCCCCGATTATTGCGGCATCTATCACGCCGACGTGGTCACCGGCACCTATGGCTTCGGCGCAATCGCGTCCGCGCTGTATCAGCGCAGCGTGAGCGGGCTCGGCCAGCATATCGACGTCTCCATGCTGGAATCGATGCTGTCACTGACGCTGACCGAATTGCAGAGTGCGCAATTCGCCGTAAAGCCGCCGCCGCGCCCGATGTTCGGACCGACCGAGACGGCGAACGGCTATGTCATGATCACGGTCGCCAGCGAGAAGACCTTTCAGGGATTGATGGGCGTGATCGGCCGCCCCGAATGGATCACCGATCCGCGCTTTGCGACCTATGCCCCGCGCCGCGAGAATTGGGCGGAGGTGATGGACGGCGTCGAAGCCTGGTCGCGGCAGCTCACGACCGAGGCGTGTCTGGTCGCGCTGGGCGCGGCCGGCGTGCCGGCATCGGCCTATCGCACCGTGTCCGAGGCGCTGGCCGATCCGCAGCTTGCGCACCGGCAGGCGCTCTCCGAGGTGCGCGACGAAGGCGGCTCCTTTCAGGTGCTCAACCTGCCGTTCCGGATGTCGGGCGCCGACACCACGCCCGCCAAGACGATAGCCGTGCTCGGCGAGCATACGGATGCGCTGCGCGGCGAGATCGGCCTCGCGGGCGATGCGCCAATTCCGACAGGCAAAACGTCGGCGACGCGCTGAGCACATTACGCCGCACACGCGGCGTGTGATCTTGCATGCGTTCCTCTTGCGGTGGCGAGCTTTTGTCGCCAATCTCGCACCGTCATTCAACGATCCGAAACATCGGACGAGGGATCCCGGGAGGAACCATGACGAAGATTGCTGCCGCGGCGCGCAAGCACGCGCCGATTTTCCTTGTTGCGGCATTTGCCCTGGCCACTCCGGCGGCGGCGCAGAAGCCAGGAGGCAGCATCACCGTCGGTCAGGAGCTCGACATTCCCGGCTTCGACCCGCTCAAGGTCGGCGTTTACGACACTTCGACCAACACCGCTGCCGCCGCGATCTTCGACACGCTGACAACGCTCGACGACAAGGGGGAGCCGGCGCCGAAGCTCGCGGTGTCCTGGACCCATTCTGAGGATTGCAAGAGCTGGACCTTCAAGCTGCGCGAGGGGGTGAAATTCCACGACGGTACGCCGTTCAATGCGCAGGCCTTCAAGGAGAACTTCGACCGGCAGAAGGACCCCGCCAACAAGTGCCGCTGCGCCTTCTACATCACCAACATCAAGGAGGTGCTGGCGCCGGACGAATACACCGTTGTCTTCAATCTGACCGATCCCTCCGTGAACCTGCCGGCAACGATCACCATCCAGAGCCAAAACAATGTCGTGCATTCGCCGACGGCCTGGAAGACCAAGGGCGACGACTACAACCGCAACCCGGTCGGCACCGGTCCCTATATCCTGAAATCATGGACCGCCGGCGACCGCATGGTGCTGGAGAAGAACCCCAATTACTGGGACAAGGGCCGTCCCTATCTCGACCGGATCGTCCTGAAGCCGCTGCCCGATGCGCAGTCGCGCTTTGCTTCGCTGCAATCGGGCGAGGCCGACATCATCTGGGATGACGAGGCCGACGCCGACAACATCATGAAGGCGCAGAAGGATCCCAAGCTCACCGCGCACACCTACAAGGGCTCCGGCGCGCAGGTCTATGCCTTCAACACCAAGGTCGCGCCGTTCGACGACGTCCGGGTGCGGCAGGCGCTGGTGATGGCGATCGATCGCCCGAAGATGTCCCAGGCGATCAGCAACGGCCTGAGCCGGCCCGCGAGCAATCCTTACGGTGACGGCTCCTGGGTCAAATGCAAGGACGACGGCGCGCTGCCGTTCGACGTCGAGAAGGCCAAGGCGTTGATCAAGGATTACGGCAAGCCGGTTGAGTTCAAGATGCTGGTGAGCGCAACACCGCGTGGCCGCATGATCGGTCAGGTGCTGCAGCAGTTCTGGAAGCGCGCCGGCGCCAACATGGAGATCGAACAGGTCGACCAGGCCACCATTCCCTCGCGCGCCTTCACCCGCCAGTTCCAGGTGACGCCGTGGCGCATCGTCGATCTTGCCGACCCCGATCCGCAGATGTACGCGAATTTCCGCAGCGGCAGCCCGCTGGCGCTGGCCGGATACTCGAACCCCGAGCTCGACAAGCTGCTGGATCACGCACGCGTCACCGCCGATGTCGGCCAGCGCAGCGAGGATTATTGCGCCATCAGCCGCCTGATCAACAAAGAGGCGATCTGGTTCTGGACCTTCCAGAATACCTATTACGCGCTGTCGAACGCCAAGCTGAAGGGCTTCCCGAAGATCTACAACGGCGTGATCGACGTCTCGATGACCTGGCTGGAATGAAGCCGCGATGCTGAACTTCGTCGTTCGGCGGCTGCTTGCCATGCTGCCGGTGCTGCTGGCGGTCTCGTTGCTGACCTTTCTGATCGCCTCGCTGCTGCCGGGCGATCTCGCGCTGGTCATCCTCGGCGATCAGGCGACGCCGGATAATGTTGCGGCGCTGCGCCGTGACATGGGGCTCGACCAGCCGCTGTGGTGGCGCTACCTGAGCTGGCTTGGCCACGTCCTGCAGGGTGACCTCGGCCGCTCGTTCCGCACTGGACAGACGGTGTTGCAGGCGGTGGCAGAGCGCATTCCGGTCTCACTGCAGTTGATGCTGATGGCCGAGTTCATCGGCCTCCTGATTGGCGTTCCCGTCGCGATTGCCTGTGCCGCGCGTGCCGGCGGCGCGTTCGACCGATTCATGACCGGCAGCGCGTTTGCGATGCTGTCGATGCCGTCGTTCCTGGTGGCGATCCTCCTGATCTATCTGTTCGCGGTCGAGCTGCACTGGCTGCCGGCGACAGGGTATGTGCCGTTCACCGAGCAGCCACTGGCCAATCTTCGCTTCTTCGTGCTGCCGGCGCTGACGCTGGCCCTCGCCGAATGGCCCGGAATCATGCGGGTGCTGCGCTCCGACATGATCGCGACCTTGCAGGAGGACTATATCGCGCTTGCGAAAGCCAAGGGCCTCAAGCCATCGCGTATATTGTTCGTGCATGCGCTGAAGCCGTCGTCACTCACGCTGGTGACGGTGACAGGCATCAATATCGGCCGCCTGCTCGGTGGCACGCTGATCGTGGAATCGATCTTCGCGCTGCCCGGCATCGGCCGGCTGCTGGTCGCGGCGATCTACACCCGCGACCTCGTCATCCTCCAGGGCGTGGTGCTGCTGGTCGCCTGCGGCTTCGTCATCGTGAACTTCATCGTCGACATGCTCTACGCCGTGCTCGACCCCAGGATTCGCCATGGCCACGCTTGAACTCTCGATCCGGGACGAGGTGACGGCTGCGCCTTCTAGGCGCAAGCGAAAACTCGGTCTGTTGTTCTGGATCGCGAGCGGCTGGCTCGTGATCATCCTGACGCTCGCGATCCTTGCGCCGGTGCTGCCGCTGCAGAACCCCGTCGACATGGACATGCTGGAGCGACGTGCGGCGTTCTCTTCCGAGCACTGGCTCGGCACCGACGGGCTCGGCCGCGACGAACTGGCCCGCCTGATCTTTGGCGCGCGGGCGTCGCTGACGGTCGGGTTGATCGCACCGATGATCGGTCTGACCATCGGCGGCGCGTTCGGCCTACTTGCCGGCTATTTCCGCGGCCGGTTCGAGACACTGGTAGTCGGCAGCATGGACGTGCTGCTCGCCTTTCCGCCGCTGATCTTCGCGCTCGCCGTGACCGCCTATCTCGGGCAGTCCATCCCCAACCTCACCTTGATCCTCGGCGTGCTCGGCATTCCCGCCTTCATGCGCGTGGCGCGGGCAGCGACGCTGACGCTGGCGCGCCGTGAGTTCGTGATTGCGGCCGAGGCGCTCGGCGCCAGCCATGCGCGTATCCTGTTGCGCGAGCTGTTGCCGAACGTGATCCTGCCGCTGCTCGCCTTCTTCCTGCTCGGCGTCGCCGTCACCATCGTGGTCGAGGGCGCGCTATCGTTCCTCGGTCTCGGGGTGCCGCCGCCGATGGCGAGCTGGGGCAGCATGATCGGTGAGGGGCGCGACAGCCTCGATGTTGCGCCGCGGCTCGCCTTCCTGCCGGCAGCCGGCCTGTTCCTCACCGTGCTGGCCTTCAATCTGGTCGGCGATACCTTGCGGGCGCTGACCGACCCGCGTCAGGGGGCGTTGTGAGTGCGCCGCTGCTGACCATCGAGGACGTCGCGGTCGAGCTGCCGACGCCGCGCGGCAATTTGCGCGCCGTCGATCATGTCGATCTGTCGCTGGAGGCGGGCCGCACGCTCGGCATCGTCGGGGAGTCCGGTTGCGGCAAGACCATGCTGTCGCGCGCGGTGCTGCAGCTGCTGCCGAAGAGGGCGAAGCTCACGGGTCGCGTGATGTTCGACGGCCAGGATCTCGCGCGGCTCGATTCCGAGAGTCTGCGACAGCTGCGTGGCCGCGATCTCGCGGTCGTGTTCCAGGATCCCATGACCTCGCTCAATCCGGTGCTCACCATCGGCACCCAGCTGATGGAGACGATCCAGGAACATCTCGAGCTCGACGCGCCGGCGGCGCGGGCGCGCAGCATCGAGCTGCTGGCTGCCGTTGGCATTCCCGCGCCGGATCAGCGGCTCGCGCAATATCCACATCAATGTTCCGGCGGCATGCGACAGCGCATCGCGATTGCGATCGCGCTGTCCTGCGAGCCGAAGCTCCTGATCGCGGACGAGCCGACGACTGCGCTCGACGTCACCATCCAGGCGCAGATCCTCGATCTGCTCGCGCGCGAACAACGCCGCCGCCACATGGCCATGATCATCATCACCCACGATCTCGGCGTCGTCGCCGGCCGTGCCGACGAGGTCGCGGTGATGTATGCGGGCAGGGTGGTGGAGCGCGCTCCGACGCAGGCTTTGTTCAAGCGCATGCATATGCCCTATACCGAGGCGCTGCTGGCGGCGATCCCGAAGCTGGATGCCGCGCCGCATACGCCGCTGCCGGCGATCTCCGGCCGCCCGCCCGATCCGACACGGCCGCTGCGTGGCTGCTCCTTCGCGCCGCGCTGCCGCTATGCGGCGAGCGATTGTCACCACGCCAAGCCCGCGCTGACGAGCGCGGAGATACCCGGACATCTCTATGCCTGCTTCCATCCGATCCAGATGACGGAGAGAGTTGGCGCATGATGCAGCCTGCCGTGCGCGCCGAACCGCTCCTGAACGTCGACGATCTCGTCGTCGAATACGGTCTCGGCAACAAGACGGTGCATGCCGTCTCCGGCGTCAGCCTTCAGGTCGCGCGTGGCGAGACGCTCGGGCTGGTCGGCGAATCCGGCTGCGGCAAGTCGACGCTGGGGCGCGCGGTCCTGCAACTGCGTCGCGCCAAATCGGGTCGCGTGCTGTTCGACGGCGAGGACCTCACGGCGATGGAGGGCGAAGCGCTGCGCAAGATGCGCCGCCGCGTGCAGCTGATCTTCCAGGATCCGATCGCTTCCCTCAACCCGCGCCGCCGCATCGGCGACATCGTGGCCGAGCCGCTGGTCATCGCCGGCGTCAAGGATTCCGCCGAGCGCAAGCGCAGGGTCCACGAGGTGCTCTCCGCGGTCGGGCTCGACCCTGATCTCGTGGCAGGCCGTCTGCCGCATGAATTCTCCGGTGGTCAGTGCCAACGCATCTGCATCGCACGGTCTCTGGTGCTCAATCCGGAGTTCATCGTCTGCGACGAGCCGGTCTCGGCGCTCGACGTCTCCATTCGCGCGCAGATCCTCAACCTGCTGGAGGAGATGAAGGCGCGGTTCGGCCTGACATTGCTGTTCATCGCGCATGATCTTGCGGTGGTCAAAGCGGTCAGCGACCGCGTTGCGGTGATGTATCTCGGCCGGCTCTGCGAGGTCGGTCCTTCGGAGCGATTGTTCGCGAGGCCGGCGCACCCCTATACGGCGCTGCTGTTGCAGGCGATCCCGGTGCCTGATCCGGACATTCGTCCCGCCGAGAGTGTGGCAAATGGTGAGCCGCCATCGCCGATTGCGCCGCCGTCGGGGTGCCGCTTCCGGACGCGCTGCCCACGTGCCGATCAGCAATGCAGCGCGGAGATACCGGAGTTGCGCGAGGTCGCACCCGGCCAGTTCGCGGCTTGCCATCATCCGCTGGCCTGAACTAAGACCGGTTTGTCTCGCCTCGCCACCCATGGCATGGTGGCGATAATGACAAGCATGCCGGGAGGACGCCGATGAAGAGTTTCAAGGTTGCCGATTTCAAGGCGCCGCTGCAGGAGTTCGACGAGGCGACGCCGCAGCCGTCGGGCACGCAGGTGCTGATCAAGGTGAAGGCGGCCGGCGTCTGCCACAGCGATCTCCACATCTGGGAAGGTGGTTACGATCTCGGCCACGGCCGCAAGCCGCTGTCGCTGAAGGACCGCGGCATCAACCTGCCGCTGACCATGGGGCACGAGACGGTCGGCGAAATCCTGGCGTTCGGGCCCGACGCGAAGCCGAATGACCAGGGCGACCTCAAGATCGGCGATGTCGGGCTGGTCTATCCCTGGATCGGCTGCGGCAAATGCGCGACCTGCCTTGCCGGTGACGAGAACATGTGCCTGACGCCGCGCTCGCTCGGCGTCTATTGCGACGGCGGCTATTCCGATCACATGCTGGTGCCGCATCCGCGTTACCTGCTCAATCTGAAAGGCCTCGATCCCGCGACGACTGCACCTTACGCCTGCTCAGGTGTCACCACCTACAGCGCGCTGAAGAAGGTCGAGCAGCATTTCGACACGCCGATCGTGATGTTCGGCGCCGGCGGTCTTGGCCTGATGGCGCTGTCGCTGCTCAAGGCGATGGGCGGCAAAGGCGCCATCATGGTCGATATCGACGCCAGGAAGCGCGAGGCCGCGGAGAAGGCCGGTGCGCTCGCCACTGTCGATCCCAAGGCACCGGATGCACTGGAGCAGCTTGCGAGGAAAGCCGGTGGGCCGATTCGCGCCGTGATTGATCTTGTCGGCAATGCCGCGACGACGCAGCTCGGCTTTGACTGCCTGACCAAGGGCGGCAAGCTCGTCATCGTCGGGCTGTTTGGCGGCGGCGCGACCTGGGCTTTGCCGCTGATTCCGATCAAGGCGATCACGATCCAGGGCAGCTATGTCGGCAATCTGCGTGAGACGCAGGAATTGCTCGATCTCGTGCGCACGAAGAAGGTGCCGCCGATCCCGGTGACGACAGCCCCGCTCGCCAAGGCCAACGACGCGCTGCTGCAATTGCAGCAGGGCGCGGTGGTCGGGCGTACGGTGCTGACGCCGTAACGAACGCTCCCTCCATCGTCATTGCGAGCGTAGCGAAGCAATCCAGAATCCCTCCGCGGACACAGTCTGGATTGCTTCGCCGCAAGAGCTCCCCGCAATGACGTCCTTGGCTAGTTCCCTTCCTCGAGGCTTTTCAAATGTCCGCAAATAACGCTTTCCACATTGCCGTGCTCGCCGGTGACGGCATCGGTCCCGAGGTCATGGCGCCGGCGATCGAGGTGCTGCGCAAGATCGAAAAGAAGTCGGGCCTGAGCTTCCGGTTTACCGAGGCGCCGGCAGGCGCCAACAACTATCTCGCGACCGGCAAGTCGATGCCGGATACGACGATCAAGCTCTGCGAGGACGCCGACGCGATCCTGCTCGGCGCCTGCGGGCTGCCGTCGGTGCGCTACCCCGACAATACCGAGATCGCGCCACAGATCGAGCTGCGCTTCATCTTCGATCTCTATGCCGGCGTGCGGCCCGCGCGTCTCATTCCCGGCGTGCCGAGCCCGATCGTCGGTGCCGACCAGCGCGGCATCGATCTCGTCGTGATCCGCGAATCCACGGAAGGGCTGTTCGCCTCGATGGGCAAGGGCGTCGTCACCCATGAGGACGCGCGCGAGACCATGGTGATCACGCGCAGGACCTCCGAGCGCCTGTTCGAGTTCTCGTTTCGCCTCGCCGAGCGGCGCAAGGCGCGCGGCAAGCCGGGGATGCTCACCTGCGTCGACAAGGCGAACGTGTTCAAGGCCTTTGCATTCTTCCGCGGCATCTTCGACGAGATCGAGAAAAAGCATCCTGGCGTGAAGACCGACCGGCTCTATGTCGATGCCTGCTCGGCAATGCTGGTGAAGCGTCCCTGGGATTTCGACGTGATGGTGATGGAGAACATGTTCGGCGACATCGTCTCCGACATCACCGCGAGCCTGATCGGCGGCCTCGGCATGGCGCCGTCGGCCGACATCGGCGACAAATACGCAGTGTTCCAGCCCTGCCATGGCACGGCGCCCGATATCATGGGGCAGGGCAAGGCCAATCCGACCGGCATGATCCTGTCGGCGGCGATGATGCTGGACTGGCTCGCCGACAGGCACGGCGTCGAGGGCGCGGCGGAAGCGGGCGAGACGATCGAGCGCGCGGTGGATCAGGTCTATGCCGGCGGCATCAAGCCGATGGAGTTCGGCGGCAGCAACGGCACCGCGGACATCACGAAAGCAGTGCTGGGCGCGCTCTGAGAAGCAATCGAGGGCTCCAGTTCATCTCAAAGGGAAGGGGCCTCGCGGCCCCTTGTCGTTCACCAGCGGCGCCAGTGGTGGTGGCGATGGCCCCAGCCCCACGGACGCGGGCCGTAGAAGCGACGCGGGCCGCCATAATAGCCATAGGCGCCGTAATAGTTCGGGCGCCAGAAGCAGCGGCCCCAGGGGTTGCAGACCCAGCGTACCTGATCGACATTCGCGGCCGGCCCGCTCGCGACGCGGTCGGCCTGCGGAATGCCGTTCGGCATCGCGGCAAGCGCTTGCCCTGATGCGAGCGCCGCGCCGCCAAGGGCAGCCAGACCAAGCACAGCAAATTTCAGTTTCATCGCAATCTCCCTTATTGGTGGCGGGAGAACTACCGCGGGATCAACTGGTTGCTACCGCGCTGAGCCGCACGAGGAATTTAATCTTCCTGAACAAGGGTTCAGCTACTTGCCCTGGAACTGCGGCTTGCGCTTTTCCATGAAAGCCTGCCGGCCCTCGCGGAAGTCCGCGCTGTCCATGCAGGCGGTGCCGATCGCCTTGATCGCGTCCATGTCGCGTCGGCTTTCGTCCTTCAGCACCTCTGCAATCGTGATCTTTGCGGCCTTGATCGCCAGCGGGGCGTTCTCGGAGATGGTCTGCGCGATCGCCATCGTCTCACCCCAGAGTTCGCTCTCCGGGAACACGCACTCGACGAGGCCGATGCGTAGCGCCTCCGCTGACTCGATGCGCATGCCCGTGTACATCAGCAACCGTGCCCAGGACGGGCCGACCAGCGACACCAGATGCTTCAAGCCGTCATAGCCATAGGCGATGCCGAGTTTCGCGGCGGGAATGCCGAACTGGCTGCCGTGCGCGGCGATGCGGATGTCGGCGAGCATCGCCACCTGCATGCCGCCGCCGAGGCAGAAGCCCTCGATGCAGGCGATGGTCGGCTTGGGATAGCCGGCGAGCAGCGCGCGCTGTGCCGCGCTGCGCTTGGCGTACTCCTCGGACGCCGCCGCGTTATGGCGCGTCTTCTCGAACTGGCTGATATCGGCTCCTGATACGAAAGCTTTGCCGCCGGCACCGCGCAGGATCACGACGCGCACCGTCTCGTCGTCGCGCAGGCTCGTCAAGGCCTCGCCAAATCCCTCCCACATCTCCAGCGACATTGCGTTGCGCTTGTCGGGATTGTTGAAGGTGATTGCGCCGACGCCGTCCGTGACGTGTTGGAGGATCCTGCCGTCGGCGTAGGATTTTTCGCTGGAGATGTCGGGCATTGCGCACTCGCTTGTCGAAGGGCGAGCGCAATGTGCGGCGCTGGCCCTTGCGGGGTCAACCGGGGCTGGGTGGACTAGCCTGCATCCGCCTGTGCCGGGATTGCATGGCGCGTCGCCCCGAGTGTCATGCGTGCAAAGAAAAGAAAAGGGGCGGTCGAGCCGCCCCGGAAAGGCCACGCGCAAGGGCGCGGGCCGGACTATGCTCGTTCAATCCGGCCGCGCCCCCGTGACGCGGCGGATTGAAGATCGGCCGTAAAGACAGGCCGTCGGTCGACCTCAGGCTTCGTTCGCCGCGATCGATTCCATCAGCGAGACGAGCTGACGCTGCACCGTCTGGTCCTTGATCTTGCTGTAGGCGCGCAGCAGGCGGAGGCTGAACGCGCTGTCGAGGAACAGCAGGCTTTCGACTTCGCGGGCCTTGTTGTCGCCGTCGTAGAAGAAGGTCACGGGCACATCGAGGGCGGAAGCGATCTGCTGCAGCCGAGCCGCGCCGACGCGATTGACGCCCTTCTCGTATTTCTGGACCTGCTGGAAGCTGACGCCGAGCTTCTCGCCGAGCTCTGCCTGCGAGATCTTCATCTCCACGCGCCGCAAACGGATCCGTTTGCCAAGCTCAATGTCCGGCTTGCCGGCACTGCGCTGCTTCATTCTTTTTGCCGCTGCTTTCATCTCTGTTTTCACCTTTGTTCTTCGGTTGAAAATCCCCCGAAGAGCTGGGTCAGGGGTTCGCCCATATACGAGTCCTTGAATTCATGCGGGTGCACGAACTCTTCCTTAAACCACGGGAAGCGAGCCGGACTGAAAGCTTCGATCAGCCAGTCAATCATGTGCCGCACGCGCGGAATACGGCCGCTACCGGGATGGTAGGACAACCATATATCCAGCGGTCGGTTCAGCTCGACCTCCAGTGGAATCAATTTCCCGCCAAGCGCAATAGCGTAGCTGGGGAAGACGCCGATGCCGGCGCCATTCGCGACGGCCCAATAGTTGGCGCTCGAGACGTTGGTCTTCATGACCAAGAGGTCACGTTCCGAAACGCCCGGGAAGAAGCTCTCGAAGGATTCCTTGGCGGCGAGCTGGTCGGCGAATTGCAGCACCAGGCGATGCTTGATCAATTCAGCCGCCGAACGCGGCGCGCCATGCTTCTCGATGTATTTCTCTGAGGCCCAGAACATCAGGTGCATGCGGCCGAGCCGCACCAGCTTGATGTCGAGCGCCGAGGGACGCGACAGATGGATGGCGACGTCGGCCTCGTGGCGCGAGACGTCGGCCGAACGCATCGCGCAATGCAGGTCGACCAGGATCTTCGGATAGGCCTGCTGGAATTCAACCAGGCGCGGGGCGAGCCAGAACGTGCCGAGTCCCTCGGTGACGGCGACCCGAACTTCGCCGGACAGAGCATTGGCCATCGAATCGCTGGCGCGCAGCACGTCGAAGGTGGCGGCCTCCATGCGCTCGACGGCGGAGACCACCAGCGCGCCTTCGTCGGTCAGATGAGTGCCGTGGACGTCGCGGGTGAACAGGGTGGTGCCAGTCTGGCGTTCGAAATCGTCGATCCGCCGGCGCACGGCGTTGATCGACAGCGACAAGCGCTCGGCCGCCGACCGGAAACTTCCGCATCGGACGACTTCGAGGAATATGCGGGCCGCATCCCAATCCGAGAGGCCGCTGAGATTTGTCTTTGGGCGTTCCGCCAGAGGAACGCCCCTTTCCGCCAAGGAGTGCATACAAGTCCCTTCGGGTCGCTAAACTGGCAGAATCTGGCGCAAACCACAACCACTGCGGGTTGGGGGATGACGAGTTTTGAACGTCATCCTTTACTACTTCGTGGGTGGTATCTGAATGCTGCCAAAGCTGGGGAATCGGGCGGAAAATTGCCCGGATGAGGGGTGTGGCGTGAGTTCCGTTGCGAGCCGTCAAATGGCTGCGGGATTGCAGGCGCTGTCCGCAAGGAATGACTTTGCGCGAGAGCTGGCGCCGTATCCCTCGACGGATCAATCATCGCGCCCCAGGCGTTTCCTCCCGGATTGCTTCGGGAACGGTCAACTGCGCAGTGCGGCGATGTTGGCGGGAATCGCGGTTCCAGGGCCGAAATCGATTGAAATCAGGTTCGGAGGCGCCGCGGCCTCATGCTATCCTCGGTACTCCATGGGGGCCGAAGGGATCGTCACAACCAATTCTCGCAGGCCGAATTAACGGAAAGAACGCCGGTGTCGCATTCAGACGAACAGTTGCAGTCGGTGCTGGAAACACTTGAGGAGTGCCGCAGGGTCCTCAACGAGTGCGATAGCCGTGAGTCGGCCGAGCTGCTGTCCATCGTCATCCTCGACGTCAGGATGAAACTCAAAGGAATTGACAGTGCCGATCTCAAGGCACTGTGCGACGAAATGTTGCGGAGCGCTGCGAGCGAGCCGCCGTCCCCTTCCAAGCAGACGCAGGACCAGCCCCGGCGTCCGCTGCTCCGCGTGGTGAAGTAGCCGCGCCGCCGAATCTCGCTTTTTGGCGAGGTTTGTGCGCGTCCCGATGCCGCACCTGTGATCGCAGGCGGCATCGGGAGGAGCCCTGGTTTCATGCGCCTCTGTTGCGCATTCCCCGGCATCGGGTACACCAGAGCCGGTTCGGCTCCGGGCCGGCGCAATTCCCCCCGCGCGCCGTACCGGCACCTGAGATGGCTCAGACGGCATCATGCAAAATGTTTCGATCCCGGCGGCGCTGATTGCCGGCCTCGTCAGCTTCCTCTCGCCTTGCGTCCTGCCGCTGGTTCCGCCGTATCTAATCTATCTCACGGGCGCCACGATCGAGCATGTCGAGAGCGACGAGCCGGCCTCGGCGTCCAAGCGCGCGATCATGATGTCGGCGCTGCTGTTCGTGCTCGGCTTCTCAACGGTGTTCGTCTCGCTCGGCGCCAGCGCCTCGCTGATCGGCGGGCTGATCCGCGCCTGGTCGGCCGAACTGTCGATCCTCGCCGGCCTCGTCATCATTGTCATGGGCCTGCACTTCCTGGGCCTGACGCGCATCGGCCTGCTGATGCGCGAGGGCCGGCTGCCGATCCCCAAGCCCGTCGGCCTCTGGGGGGCCTATATCATGGGCCTCGCCTTCGCTTTCGGCTGGACGCCCTGTATCGGCCCGATCCTGGCGGCGATCCTCTCGATCGCCGCGGCCGAGACCACGGTGACGAAGGGTGCCGGCCTGCTCGCGGTCTATTCCGCCGGCCTCGGCATTCCCTTCCTGATCGCCGCCCTGATGATCGAACAGTTCTCCGCGCTGTTCGCGCGCATGAAGGGCCACCTCGTCACGGTCGAGCGCGCCATGGGTGTGCTGATGGTGATCACCGGCATCGGCTTTCTCACCGGCGCGGTCTCGAATGTGAGCATCTGGCTGCTGGAGACGTTCCCGGCGCTGCAGAGCATCGGCTAGAGCATGATCCGGAAAAGTGCGCAGCGGTTTTCCGGATCATGCTTAAACGACGACCTGAAGCGTGACGGCGATTCATCCTGAGCGCATCGCGCTTCTGAGCGTGCTCGTGGCGGCGTTCGGAATGAAAGTGAAGCCGCTTATCGGCTGATCTTCTTGATGCAAGTTGGTTCGCTGCCGGGGTGATCGGTGCAATCCCAATCGGGTCCGAAGCCGGCCCCGGCGTTCCGCTGCGGCAAGAAAGGGAAATAGACCACAACCACCGCAAAGATGGCGACGGCGATGATTGCGGACGCCGCCATCCATACGATGCCCGCCCGATCCGGACTCCAGCGGAGCCCGCGAATTGATCGATGCTTCCTCGAATTGGGATGCTTCACGGTCGTGTTATCGATGTGAGGTGGCGCTCGCCAAGGTTGTGATCTTCCAATCCCAAAATCACCGCGCCTCGTCAAGCGTGCAGATCACCGTGCAGACGACGCCGCGCGGCAGAAAGTCGACGGTCGCCTCGCCGCCGAGCTGGTCGCGCGCGCTGCGCTCGATCAGGCGCGAGCCGAAGCCGCGCTGCACCGGCGCCGTCACCGGTGGTCCGCCGGTCTCGGTCCAGATCAATCGCAGCCGCGGCTTCGGCGCTTCCGTGATGACTTCCCAGTCCAATGTCACCCGACCGGTCTCGTTGGACAGCGCGCCGTATTTCGCGGCATTGGTGGCGATCTCGTGCACGATCATCGACAGCACCACGGCGAGCCGCGGCGACAGAGGCACCGCGGGGCCGGCCATGCGGATGCGGTCCGGATTATTCAGAAGGAAAGGCTGAAGAGCCCGGGCGATCACGTCGCGGAGCTCGGAGCCCGCCCATTTCTCCTGGCTCAGGAGGTTATGCGCTTCGGCCAGTGCACCGAGCCGGCCTTCGAACTTGGTCCGCTCGTCCCGGCTGGCGCTGCGGAAGGTCTGCACCGCGATCGCCTGCATCAAGGCCAGCGTGTTCTTGACGCGATGGTTGAGCTCGTCGATCAGGAGATTGTGCAGCATCTCGCCGCGCGCGATCGTGGTCGCCATCCTGACCGCGAAAGTCAGGCCGGTCAGCAGCAGGATGCCGCCGATCAGGCTGGTGATCGCGATGTTGCGCCAGAGCGGCGCGATCAGCGAGCTCTCGGCGACGCCCGCCACGACCCTCCAGCCGGTCAGGCGCGAGGTGGTAAAGGCGGAGGACAGTGGCACCCCGTCGAGCGACACCGTCGACAGGGTCGCCTCCGAGGTGCGCGACATCGCATCGTAAATCGCGCCGGACGCCTGCTTGCCGATCGTCGCGCTCGGGTTCGGCACGCGGGCGAAGACGATGGCTTTGGTGTCGACCAGGGACACGGTCCAGAGCTGGTCGGGCCGTTGCCTTTCCACGAGCTCCTGAAAGATGCTGATCGGTGGGCTGAAGCAGAGGTCGTAGATCACCTCGCCATTGCGGAACACCGGAACCTCGACGGTGACCACCTGCCGTCCGTTGATCGCGCCTGTGAACAGGTCGGAATATTGCGGCGACCTGGTCGCAAACACTTTTTCGATGATCTCCAGGTGGCCGCGTGGCGGCAGGCTTGCCGTGTCCTCCGTCGCGGAGGAGAACAACAGCCGGCCTTTCCGGTCGGAGATCAGCACCAGTCCGCCCTTGCCGTATTGTTCGACGAAGCCAAGCGCGATGCGGCGGAAGTTTTCGAAGTCGTCGTTACGCAGCGAATTCGTCAGCGCCAGGACCTGCAGGCCGCCGGTCATCCGCTGCACCTCGGAATCCAGCACCAGGCGCATGCTGCGCACGTTCTCCAGCACGCGGCGGGTCGCGTCGCCGCGGTCCTGCTGGTAGTTGTAGACGGCAATGCCGACCGCAAAGACGATCAACGGCAACATCGTTCCCGTGACCAGAAGAGCGAGGCGGACGGGCAGGGTGAGCTTTGACAAACGCGGGTGTCCCAGTTCCGGCGCGACGGCGCCGGATTATGATTTTGGCCAGAACATACGGGCGGGACTGGCGCTGCGCCATGATTTTCGAATCAGGCGCAAGTCTTTGGACTATCGAAGAGAGGGACAGAAGCGCAGGCCGGCTGGAGCCCGATTGCACTGCAGCAGCAAGTCCCCTGCGACGAAGGAGTACCTCCCGCGCAGTCGAAATGACTTCCGTCCCGACGGGGTTTTTCATACGCTTCCCTCTCGCAAGCCGCATACCGGCTGCGCTCACGCCCCGGCGACAGGGGCGGAGCATCAAAGGGAGGGGAGACGATGAAGCGAAGATCATTTCTCGCTGGGTTCGGCGCGACCACAGCGGCGGCTACGATCGGCATGCCCTCGATCCTCAGGGCGCAAGCGCCGATCACCCTGAACGGCGCAGTCCAGTTCAACGACGATCATGCCTTCAACCGGGCGCTGCTCCGGTTCGAGGAGCTGGTGAAGAAGTACTACGGCAAGCCCGTCAATTTCACCCTGCACAGGAATTCCTCGCTCGGCCTCGAGAAGCAGTATTTCGAGTACATGTCGCAGGGCAAGGCGGTCGACTACGGCATCGTCTCGCCGGCCCACATGTCGACCTTCGCCAAGGCGGCCCCGTTCATCGATGCGCCCTTCGTGTTCAAGGGCATCGAGCACATGAACAAGGTCGTCGAAGCCAACATCCTGGCGCCGATCGCCGATGAAGTCGCGGCGAAGGCCGAGGTGGTTCTGATCGGTTATTCCGGCGGCGGCATCCGCAACATCTTCGCCAACAAGCCGCTCAAGAATCTCGCCGATCTCAAGGGGCTCAAGGTGCGCGTGCAGGGTGCGCCGATCTGGTCGAAGACCTTTGCGGCCGTCGGCATGAGTCCGACCGTGATCGCCTATAATGAAATCTACAATGCGATCCAGAACGGCGTGATATCGGCCGGCGAGAACGAGGCGGCCGGCGTCGAGGCGATGAAGTTCTACGAAGTGGCTCCGCACCTCAACCTGACCCAGCACGCCGTGTCGATCCGGCCGATCTGCTTCTCGGTGAAGACGCTGAAAACCCTTCCGAAGGATTTGCAGGACGCGATCATGAAGGCCGGCAAGGAGGCCGGCGACTATGGCCGTCAGCTCGAGTCGAGCGAAGAGGTCGTCAAGCTCGACACGCTCGAGAAGGCCGGCAAGCTCAAGCGCGTCCCCTTCGAGGAACGGGACGCCATGAAGAAGCTCGCCGACCCCGTGATGGCCACCTACGCCAAGGAAATCGGTGCGGAAGGCATTTTCGAGAAGATCAACGTCGTCTGAGGTCTTTGCATCCGCCGACAGCATTCCGGGCAGGCCCCGCTTCCTGCCCGGACATGGCGGATGATCGCCGCACGGAGTCCCAATGTCTGACATGCCCGTCCCGTCCACACCGTCGCTGTGGCGTCGCATATCGGCGGCCTATGCGAAGTTGCTGGAATTCCTGCTGGCCGCCTGCGTCGGGGTCCTGATCATTCCGGTCACGTTGCAGATCATCTCACGCTACACGCCCCTCATTCCGTCCTACATCTGGACGGAGGAAATGGCGCGGTTCCTGTTCATCTGGACGATCATGATCGGTGCCATGGTCGGCGTGCGCGAAGCGCAGCATTTCGAGGTCGACGTGTGGCCAGACCTGTCGCGCCGGTCCGACGCTGCGGTGCGGATTCTCGCGCGGCTCGGCATATTGGCGCTGGCGCTGGTGTTCGTGTCGGCCGGCCTGGAGTTCACCCGCTTTGCCTGGAACAGAACGTCGGAGCTGGCCGATCTGCCGCTTTGGCTCATTCACGTCGCCTGGCCTGTGGCTGGAGTCACGTGGATCGTCTTCGCCGGCGAACAGATCATCGATGAAACGCGCGTTCTGTTTGGGGTGGGGCGATGAGCGGCAATGTACTCTCAGCCGGACAGGCCGCGATGGTGCTGTTCGGTGTTTTCATCGGCCTGCTCATCGTGCGCGTACCGGTCGCCTTCGCGCTCGGTCTTGCCTGCGTGCCGATCCTGCTGATCGAGCCGCATCTGTCGCTGATGACGCTCGCCCAGGAGACCTTCAACGCGTACAATTCGTTCATCCTGCTGGCGGTGCCGTTCTTCCTCTTGACGGCAAACCTGATGAGCATCGGCGGCATCACCGATCGCCTGGTGACGCTGTCGCGCTCGATGGTGGGGCACTGGCCGGGATCCCTGGCGCAAATCAACGTCGTGCTGTCGGTGTTCTTTGCCGGCATCTCGGGCTCCTCCACCGCCGATGCGGCGAGCCAGTCCAAGATCTTCATCGATGCGCAGACCAAGGAGGGCTACGATCTCTCGTTCTCCATCGCCATCACGGCGGTGTCGGCGGTTCTGGCGGTCATCATCCCGCCGTCGATCCTCATGATCGTGTGGGGCGGGCTGATCTCGACCTCGATTGCGGCGATGTATCTGGCCGGCATCGTGCCGGGCCTGCTGATCGCGGGAGCGCAGATGGCGACGGTGCACATCTACGCGGTGCGTCGCGGTTACCCGACCTATCCGAGAGCAAGCTGGGTCGAGATGCGATGCGCCATCTGGAGGTCGATACCGGCGCTGATGACGCCGTTCATCATCGTTGGCGGCATTCTGCTCGGGTGGTTCACCGCGACGGAGTCCGCCTGCGTCGCGGTGCTCTACTCCGTGGCGCTCTCGGCGTTCTTCTATCGCGAGACTGGTCTGCGCGAACTGTACAAGGCGTTGCTCGATACCGGACGCCTCGCCGGCGTGGCGCTGTTCTGCGTCGGCACCGCCAGTGCGTTCGGCTGGCTGCTCGCCTACTACAAAATTCCGCAGGAGTTGCTGGCCAACGTGTCGACATGGGGCATGGGCGCCATTGCAGCCGGCTTCTTCATCTCCTTCTGCTTTCTGGTGGTGGGCTGCTTCCTCGATGCCATCCCGGCCATCATCATCGTCGGCACCGTGCTGGAGCCGCTGGCCAAGTCGGTCGATCTTCATCCGGTCCAGTTCGCGATCATTTCCATCGTCTCGCTGGCATTCGGACTGGTGACGCCGCCCTATGGCTTGTGTCTGATGATCGCCTGTTCGATCGCGGGCGTGCGGCTGCGCTATGCGCTGAAGGACACGGTCATCATGTTGATTCCGATGCTGCTCGTGCTTGCGGCAGTCATCGTCTGGCCCAGCGTGTCGCTGTTCCTGCCGCGTCTGATCGTGCCGGAAATGCTCAAATGAGCCTCTGACAGCGGATCCCGCAGCCGATGGCGGCGGGATCCAGCCCAATTGGCTACAGATTGCTCTCGGTGATTGCGGCGTAGACCATGCTGCGCAGCTCGCGGCGCAGCGGATAGGCGCTCGACGGCAGCACCTGCGTCATGAAGATCGCAATCAGCTCCTCGGCCGGATCAATCCAGAACGAGGTGGTGGCCGCGCCGCCCCAATTGTATTCGCCGGGGCTGCCGGCGATCAGCGTCTCTGCGGGGCGCATCGTCACGGCGAAGCCGAGGCCGAAGCCGATGCCGTTGTAGGCTGCTTCCGAGAACAGCGAACGCGACACCTCGGGCAGCGCGCGTCCGCCCGGAATGTGGTTGCTGGTCATCAGCGCCAGCGTCTTCGGTCCGATCAGCCTGACGCCGCCGAGCTCGCCGCCGTTGAGCAGCGCGCGGCAGAAGGTGAGATAGTCCGCGACTGTCGAGCACAGGCCACCGCCGCCGGAGATGAAGGAAGGCGGGGTGAGGAACGAACTCGTCGCCGGATCGTCCTGCAGCGTCAGGCCCTCGCGCCGCTGGCCGGCATGGAAGGTCATGCCGCCGCCGGGATCGGCGGAATAGCAGGCCGCAAACCGATGCGCCTTGGAGGCCGGCACATGGAAATCTGTGTCGGTCATGCCAAGCGGATCGAGGATGCGTGATTTGAGGAATTGCTCGAACGGCATGCCGGAGATCTTGCCGACGAGATATCCGAGCACGTCGGTCGCGACCGAGTAGTTCCAGGCTTCGCCCGGCGAGAACTCCAGCGGGATCTTTGCCAGGCCTTCGATCATGGTCTGGAGTGTGCCCGACTTCTCGACCTCGCCGATCTTCTCGGTGCGATAGGCGGCATCGACATTGGAGCGCTGCTGGAAGCCGTAGGTCAGCCCGGAGGTGTGGCGCAGCAGATCTACGATCAGCATCGGCCGCGACGGTGGCCGGGTCAGGAAGGCGGGGTAGGTGCCGGCGACGAACACGCCGAGATCCTTCCATTCCGGAATGTATTTGGCGACAGGCTCGTCGATGGCGACGAGGCCCTGCTCGACCAACATCATGAAGGCGACGCTGGTGAGCGGCTTGGTCATGGAGTAGATGCGGTAGATGGTGTCGTCCTTGACCGGCAGCTTGCGCTCGACGTCGGCAAGGCCCTGAACCGAGCTGTGGGCGATCATGCCGCGCCGATAGACCAGGAGATGCGTGCCCGGGAAGCGACCGGCATCGATGTAGCGGCTCTTCAGATGCGCATCGACGCGGTCGAGCGCGGCCTTGGACATGCCGACGGATTCGGGCGAGGCGGGGGTAGGGGCAAGCATCAGTTCCTCCGGGCGGTTTTGTCGGTCCGTTGATAGCCAAATGACGGCCCCATTCCAAGCCGCTCGCGCTTAACGCAGGGGGCCCGGCTGGTGTAGGCTGCCTCCTGGAACGCCTCCAAGGAGGCCCCGGGGCGAACGAGAAAAACACAGGGCAAGCCATCATGACCCAGTTCAACGAGACCGATCTCACCGAAGCCGTCGTCAGGAGCTTCGACAACACGCCCAATCCCCGCGCGAAATTCCTGCTCCAGGAATTGGTGAAGTCGCTGCACGATTACGTGAGCAAGACCGGCCTCACCTTCGAGGAGTGGGACTACGCCATCGATTTCCTGACCCGCACCGGGCAGAAATGCACCGACACCCGCCAGGAATTCATCCTGCTGTCCGACGTGCTCGGCGTCTCGATGCTGGTCGACGCGGTCAATCATCGCGACCGCGAAGGCGCCACCCAGACCACTGTACTCGGCCCATTCTACGTCGGCGAGCACAAGGTGACGGCCCACGGCACCGACATCTCGCCGAACAATCAGACCGGCGAGCGGATGTTCGTGCAGAGCCGCGTCACCGACCTCGAGGGCAAGCCGCTTGCGAATGTCCCCGTCGACGTCTGGCATGCCGACGACGACGGCTTCTACGATTCCCAGAAGCCGAACTATGACGAGGTCGGCGCATCGGCGCGGGCGCGCTTCATCACCGACGGCGATGGCCGCTTCTTCTTCCGCACCATCTTGCCTTGCAGCTATCCGATCCCGACCGATGGCCCGGTCGGCGAGATGATCGTGCAGACCAAGCGTCATCCGATGCGTCCGGCGCATGTGCATTTCCTGGTGAATGCGAAGGGCTACGAGCCGCTGATCACGCACGTCTTCATGGACGGCGACAAATATCTGGATTCCGACGTAGTGTTCGGTGTGAAGGACGATCTCGTCGCCAAGGTCGAGCCGCGCACCGACGCTGCGATGCCTGACGGCACCAAGACGAGCGGGCAGTGGCATTTGATGACTTACGAATTCCATCTCAAGCCCGGCGGCGGCATGGCGCCGAAACCGCTGGGAACGAAGACGGCAGAGCCGGCGTGAGGCGCGGCTCAAGCGCAGATGATGCGGCGGTCAGGGTCGTGTACGACCGCCGAAATGTTGTCGACAGCGCCGAAACAGCAAACCTGCTCGGATGCCCGAGGTGAGCCGGAGGCAGACGATCACAGGGGTTGTAGCTTGGTCTGATGCAGCAGTGCCAGGGTGATCCAGTGTGCCTCGATGGCAGGCTTGATCATACCTTCAACCTCAATGGTCGCGTCCCATGCGGATTGGATGGACACGGCGCGAACTGTCAATCCGACCAGGCGAAATTTGCCTCTGACCCGAGCCCCGGACTTGACCGGGCTGAGGAAACGGACCCGCTCGAAGCCATAGTTCACGCCCATCCGCGTGCCCTCGACCCCGGGCATCGCATCGAATGCGAGAACTGAAAGAAGCGATAACGTAAGGAAGCCGTGGGCAATCGTGCCGCCAAACGGCGTCTCCTGCTCGGCACGTTGGCGGTCCGTATGAATAAACTGATGATCATGCGTCGCATCGGCAAACATATCGATCATCGATTGGTCGACCGTCTGCCAACCTGATATCAGCTCCGGGCCGTCGAGAAGCTGTCGATATGCGGCAAGTGGAATGAGTTGTCCTCGCAAATTGCCGGGGAAGACGGTCCGCTCGACGTCGTTCACTTTCCGCTCCGATCCGTGGTAGGCATCCCCGCTTATAACTGTCGGAGATGTTCGGCAAGCCGGGGGGTGGGGTGGTCTTCGTTAACGCATTGATCCTGATCGGAGCAGGCTTTCTGGGCGGCATAATGAATGCCCTTGCCGGCGGCGCGACATTGTTGACCTTTCCGGCGATGCTGTTGACGGGCTTGCCCCCCGTCGTCGCCACTGCATCGAATGCCCTTGCAGTGACTCCCGGCCATACGATGGCTGTCATCGCTGATCGGGCGATGGTGCCGCGCAATCGGTCGATTTTCATCGGACTGATTTGGGCGGCGGTCGGAGGTCTCTTGGGCGCGCTGCTGTTGCTGGCAACTTCCGAGCGTTTCTTCACTCTTCTGGTTCCGGCTCTGATCGCGATTGCGACTGTCCTGTTTGCGATAGGACCGCGCATTCAGAAAGCCACTGCTGCGCGCACGCATGTCGACGGCACCCGTAGCGCCTGGCTGCTGCCGGTCTCGATATACGGAGGTTATTTCGGCGCCGGACTGGGCGTGATGCTTCTGGCGCTTCTCGCACTGACCGGGAAGGAGCCTTTGCGCACGCTCAATGCGCTGAAGAATCTCTACGCCACCGTTGCTGCTCTTGCGGGGGTGGTGCTGTTCGCGGCTTCGGGCGTGATCGACTGGCCCTCGACCCTGGTTATGTTGGTGGGAGCACTTGCCGGCGGATTTGCCGGGGGAAAGCTTGTTGGTGTCCTTCCCGCGCAGACCGTGAGGGCCGCGATTGTTGTTCTGGGAGCCGCAATGACAGTCGCTTACGCTTGGCGCTTCTGGTTCGCTTGAGCCAGCGCAGCTTCCGTCAGCGCGCGTGCAGCAGCGCCAGTAGCACGACGACCGCGCAGGCGAGCGCCGCCGAGGTCAGCTTCCAGAACATCAGCGGGCTGCGCTCCAGGAGCGGCGTGATCCGGGTGTCGAGATAGGCCGGGTTGGGGTTGCGTAGCTCGAAGATGAACTCCGAGAGATCCTCGTGCCGCTTGTAAGGATCGGGATGCAGCGCGCGCCGGAGCGCGCCGTCGACCCAGGCCGGCACGTTACGGTCGTCGTCGGCCGGGCGATATTTGAGCCTTCGCATGTCCGCCTTGCGCCGGATCCTGGCGACATGGGTGCCGTAAGGAAGCTTTCCGGTCAGCATCTGATAGCAGATCACTGCCAGCGAAAACATGTCGGAGCGCGGTGAGCCTCCTTGCCCCAAAAAATACTCCGGAGCCGCGTACTGGATGGTGCCCAGGATTTCGTCGGCTTCGTCGGGCGGCGCCGCTTCGGCGACGCCGGCCACCCTGACCGATCCGAAGTCGATGATCTTCGCGGTGCCGGTCTTGTCGATCAGGATGTTGTCGGGCCGGAGGTCCTGATGCAGCATTTCCATGCGGTGGAAGGCGCGCAGGCCGGCGGCGATCTGCTCGATGATGCCGCGCACGGTTTCGAGATCCGGGCGCGGATTGTCCGTCATCCACTGCTTCAACGTCTGCCCCTCGACGAATTCCATGGCGACGTAGAGGTAGCTGCGCCGCTTCGACTGTGACAGCGGCTTGAGCACATGCGGGCTATCGATCCGGCGCGCGATCCATTCCTCCATCAGGAAGCGCTTGAGATAGGCGGCGTTGTCGCGCAAATCGATCGACGGCAGCTTGAGCGCGACCGGCTGCTCGGTCTCCACATCGACGGCGAGGTAGATATGACTGCGGCTGCTGCCGTGGATCTCCCTGACGATGCGGTAGCCGTCGAAGACCGCGCGCGGCTCCGGCAGCGGGGGCAGCGGCAATTGCGAGGTCTGATTGAAGATGCCGGCCGGCTCGCGCTGGGGCACCGCGTCGATGCGGATGATCTGGACTGTGATGTTGTCGTCGCTGCCGCGCCGGTAGGCTTCCTCGACGATGGCCTTCGCCGCCGCGTCGAGCTCGCCTGCGTGCTCGTTCAGCGCGCTGGTGATGAAGCGCGCGTCGACGAATTCATATGCGCCGTCGGTCGCCAGCAGGAAGGTGTCGCCGGCTTCGATCTCGAAGGCCTGGTAGTCGATCTCGAGCTGCGGATTGATGCCGAGCGCACGACCGAGATAGGTCTGCTCCGACGACACGATGATGCGGTGATCCTCGGTCAGTTGCTCGAGCGCCTTGCCGGCAACGCGGTAGACGCGGCAATCGCCGACATGGAAGATGTGCGCGGTGGTCGCCTTGATGACCATGGCGCTGAGGGTGCAGACATAGCCCTTGTCGCGGTCATAGGCGTATTGGCTCTTGCGCGTCTGCGCATGCAGCCAGGAATTGGTCGCGTCCAGCACACGGCGCGCGGACGTCTTCACCGTCCAGGATTCCGACGTGCAATAATAGTCCATCAGGAAGCTCTTGACCGCCGATTCGCTGGCGATCTGGCTCACCGTGCTGGAGGAGATGCCGTCGGCGAGGACGGCCGAAATGCCCTTCAGGCTGAGCAGCGGCTCCTCCGGAATGAGGACGCCGTGAAAGTCCTGATTGACGGCCTTGCGACCCTTGTCCGAGTGTTGGCCGACCGAGATCAGAAGTCCGCGGGACATCGTCATCACCAGAGGAAGGGAGCCTCACCCTGCTTGGGCGAGGCTCCCCTGTCGAGACGTATTCGATCAGGCCGCGACGCGGGGCTTCGCAGCCTTGTCGGCCTGGCGCTTCGGCAGGGTCATGACGTGCGTGGTGTAGAGGGTCATGCCGGTGAAGGCGAGGCCGCCGACGAGGTTGCCGAGGACGGTCGGGATCTCGTTCCAGATCAGATAGTCCATGATCGAGAACTTCGCATGGAGCATCAGGCCCGACGGGAACAGGAACATGTTCACGACGGAATGTTCGAACACCATGTAGAAGAACACCAGGATCGGCATCCACATCGCGATGACCTTGCCGGAGACCGAGGTCGAGATCATGGCGCCGACGACGCCGGTCGAGACCATCCAGTTGCAGAGCATGCCGCGCATGAACAGCGTCGCCATGCCCGCCGCGCCATGCGCGGCGTAGCCGAGCGTTCGGCCCTCGCCGATGTTACCGATCGCCGCGCCGACCTTGTCGGGCGCCTGGGTGAAGCCGAACGTCGTAACGAAGGCCATCATGAAGGCGACGGTGAAGGCGCCGGCGAAGTTGCCCACGAAGACGAGGCCCCAATTGCGCAGCACGCCGCCAAGGGTGACGCCAGGGCGCTTGTCGATCAGGGCGAGCGGCGAAAGCACGAATACGCCGGTCAGGAGGTCGAAGCCCAGGAGATAGAGCATGACGAAGCCAACCGGAAACAGCAGTGCGCCGACCAGCGGCTGGCCGGTGTTGACGTTGATCGTGACGGCGAACCATGCGGCCAGCGCCAGGATCGCGCCGGCCATGTAGGCGCGGATGATCGTGTCCCGGGTGGACATGAAGATCTTGGACTCGCCCGCATCCACCATCTTGGTGACGAATTCCGAAGGCGCGAGATACGACATCAATGGTTCCTTTGCTTCGTAAATGATCGACACGCTCCTGCGAGCGCGACTGAACGGCATCGGGCCGTGCGGGCTGGCCGGCCGCGCACGAGGGCTATGGAAAGTTTGGAAGCCTTGGGGATCGCGTGACGAGGACTCTTCAGCCGGGAGAGCCGCGAAGCAGTTGAGCTTCCGGAATGCAGCCGCCAGAGGCTGCATCGATACGGCGATGCCGCAGTCTTCGTTGACGCAACTGACGAAGCAATTTGTGTGCCGCGGTACACAGATCGAAAAAGCGAACAGAATCAGCTGGATGGTCCTTGCTAACGGATGATTTGCTGGACCACGCCGCCTTTTGCTTGAGCGGCTGCACAACGTTTGTGCAGCGCACAAGGATTGAGCAAGCCGCAAATTTCGGATGCGGAACTTGGCTGCGACATTCTGACAGGTTGCAAGCAAGTATATGATTAAACGTGACTTTTGCCGGTGGCGGGCTTGGCACGAAGCTTGAATAGTTCCAGCCGACGCCATTGAAGCCGTCCCGCGAGACTTCTCATCCGAATTGCCGACGCCACCAGACGGGGGTCTCCCCCGTCGCGCGTTCGCATGCGCCAAGGACGGCGCCGCCGGACGGACGGGCTGCTCGTGTGCACTGACGCCATCAATTTCCGCAACGACGCAAAGGACTGACATGACCAAGCGCACCCGCAGGCCCTCGGACAATGGGCTCAGCCGCCGTCAATTGTTGAAAGCCACCGGCTCGACCGCCGCACTTCTCGCCGCAGCAAAACTGAATTTTCCCGCCGGCGCCTTTGCGCAGGACGCAGGGCCCGAGGTCAAGGGCGCCAAGCTCGGCTTCATCGCGCTCTCCGATGCCGGCCCGCTATTCGTCGCCAAGGACAAGGGTCTGTTCGCCAAATACGGCATGCCCGACACCGATGTGCAGAAGCAGGCCTCCTGGGGCACCACGCGCGACAACCTCGTGCTCGGCTCGGAGGGCAATGGCATCGATGGCGCGCACATCCTCACGCCGATGCCGTATCTGATCTCGGCCGGCAAGGTGACGCAGAACAACCAGCCGACGCCGATGTACATCCTGGCGCGGCTCAATCTCGACAGCCAGTGCATCTCGGTCGCCAATGAATATGCCGACCTCAAGCTCGGAGTCGATGCATCGCCCTTCAAGGCGGCGCTGGAAAAGAAGAAGGCCTCCGGCAAGGCGGTGAAAGCCGCGATGACATTCCCCGGCGGCACTCATGATCTCTGGATCCGCTATTGGCTCGCCGCCGGCGGCATCGACCCAGACAAGGACATCGAGACCATCGTGGTGCCGCCGCCGCAAATGGTGGCCAACATGAAGGTCGGCACGATGGACTGCTTCTGCGTCGGCGAGCCCTGGAATCTGCAGTTGATCCATCAGAAGATCGGCTACACCGCGGTCACTACGGGCGAACTCTGGAACAAGCACCCCGAAAAATCCTTCGGCATGCGCGCCGCCTTCGTCGACAAATATCCCAAGGCCGCCAAGGCGCTGCTGATGGCGGTGATGGAAGCCCAGCAATGGGCCGACAAGGCCGAGAACAAGGCCGAGCTTGCCGCCATCATGGGCAAGCGGCAGTGGATGAACTGCCCGGTCGAGGACGTGCTCGACCGCACCGCCGGCAAGTTCGACTACGGCATCCCCGGCAAGGTGGTCGAGAACTCCCCGCACGTCATGAAGTACTGGCGCGATCACGCCTCCTATCCGTTCCAGAGCCACGACCTCTGGTTCCTGACCGAGGACATCCGCTGGGGCAAGTACGAGCCGAACTTCGACACCAAGGCGCTGATCGCCAAGGTCAACCGCGAGGACATGTGGCGCGATGCGGCCAAGACGCTCGGCGTCGCGGCCTCCGAGATCCCGACTTCGACCTCGCGCGGCAAGGAGACCTTCTTCGACGGCAAGGTGTTCGATCCCGAAAATCCGGCGGCCTATCTGAAGTCGCTCGCGATCAAGCGTGTCGAAGTCTGATGGGGCCAGCGGCCGCCCTTGGGCGGCCGCATCGTCTTGACCAAGCCGGAAAAGGGATTCTTGATGAACATGCCTGCCACGAAAATCGAGCTTGAGACCGCATCGCCCGTCGCCGCGCCGGTCGTCGCGATGACGCCGAAGCGTCCCCCACGCACCGAGGCCTACGCGCGCATGGCCAGGGAGACCGCCGTGCGCGTGATCCCGCCGCTGGTCGTGATCGCGCTCTTGACCCTGGTGTGGGAGCTGGTCTGCCGCCGCGCCGGCTCGGCCCTGCCGCCGCCGTCGAAAGTGTTCAAGGACACAAAAGAGCTGATCCTCGATCCGTTCTTCGACCATGGCGGCATCGACAAGGGCCTGTTCTGGCATCTGTCCGCCAGCCTCCAGCGCGTCGCGCTCGGCTATTCGCTGTCTGCGATCGCCGGCATCGCGCTCGGCGTGCTGGTTGGACAGTCGGTCTGGGCGATGCGCGGGCTCGATCCGCTGTTCCAGGTGCTGCGCACCATTCCACCTTTGGCCTGGTTGCCGCTCTCGCTCGCAGCCTTCCGCGATGGCCAGCCATCGGCGATCTTCGTCATCTTCATCACATCGATCTGGCCGATCATCATCAACACCGCGGTCGGCATCCGCAACATCCCGCAAGACTATCGTAACGTCGCCGCGGTGGTGCAGCTCAATCCGCTCGAGTTTTTCTCCAAGATCATGATCCCGGCGGCCGCGCCTTACATCTTCACGGGCCTGCGCATCGGCATCGGCCTGTCGTGGCTCGCGATCGTCGCGGCTGAAATGCTGATCGGCGGCGTCGGCATCGGTTTCTTCATCTGGGACGCCTGGAACTCCTCGCATATCAGCGAGATCATCCTGGCGCTGTTCTATGTCGGCATCGTCGGCTTCGTGCTCGATCGTCTGATCGCCGGCCTCGGCAAGATCGTCACCCGTGGCACGGCGCAGGGCTGAGGAGCAACACATGACCGCCTATCTGAAGCTCGACCACATCGACAAGGTCTTCACCCGCGGCGCTGCCAGCACGGAGGTGCTCAAGGACATCAACCTGACGATCGAGAAGGGCGAATACGTCTCGATCATCGGCCATTCCGGCTGCGGCAAGTCGACCCTGCTCAACATCATCGCGGGACTGACCACCGCCACCACCGGCGGCGTGCTGCTGGAGAACCGCGAGGTCAACTCGCCCGGGCCCGACCGTGCCGTGGTGTTCCAAAACCACAGCCTGCTGCCGTGGCTCACCGTCTACGAGAACGTCAGGCTCGGCGTCGACAAGGTCTTCGCCAGGACCAAGTCTCGTGCTGAGCGCGACGCCTGGGTGATGCACAATCTCAATCTCGTGCAGATGGCTCACGCTCGCGACAAGCGCCCGTCCGAAATCTCCGGCGGCATGAAGCAGCGCGTCGGCATCGCCCGGGCGCTGGCGATGGAGCCGAAGGTGCTGTTGCTCGACGAGCCGTTCGGCGCGCTCGACGCGCTGACCCGCGCTCACTTGCAGGACTCCGTGATGGCGCTGCATCAGAAGCTCGGCAACACGATCCTGATGATCACCCATGATGTCGACGAGGCTGTGCTGTTGTCAGACCGCATCGTGATGATGACCAATGGGCCGAGCGCGCGCATCGGCGAGGTGCTGGAGGTGCCGCTGGCGCGGCCGCGCAAGCGGCTCGAGCTTGCGACCAACGCGACCTACTTGAAGTGCCGGCAGCGCGTGCTCGAATTCCTCTACGAACGTCACCGCTTCGTCGAGGCCGCGTAAATCAAAACTTAGGGCGAGAACTCGCGTCCGCCTAATTAGTCGACATTCAGCTCAATCCTTGTGCGCCGCACAAGGATTGAGCGAATCGCAAAATTAGCGAGCGGAAAAGCCCTGCTGCAAATTCGGGCGAGACGAATAACGTCCTGAAATCCCTGTGTTTCCAGCATGCGCGCGATTGGCATGGAAATTGAAACGTCTTTGCGCGACGCCAACGACGACGTCCCTCAACATCATCAATCAGCATCGTGAACTCGCCACCGGGGTGAAGCCTCGGAGCGTGCCTCCATGTGGGGCAGAGCCTGCAACGGCGCAGCGGTGAGACTGGAAGGGATACTCAATGACGAAGAATCCGACTTGGATTTCAGACTGGCGCCCCGAAGATGAGACGTTCTGGAATGCGACTGGCAAGACCATCGCGCGACGCAATCTGATCTGGTCGATCGTGGCCGAGCATATCGGCTTCTCGGTCTGGCTGATCTGGAGCATCGTCACCACCAAGCTGCCGCAGGCGGGCTTCCACTACACCACCGACCAGCTGTTCCAGCTCGTCGCGGTGCCGGGCCTGATCGGTGCCCTGATGCGCTTTCCCTATACCTTCGCCGTGACGACGTTCGGCGGCCGCAACTGGACCATCTTCAGCGCGGCGATCTTGTTCATTCCGACCTTGTCGCTGGCCTATTTCGTGAGCCAGCCCGACACGCCGTTCTGGCTGATGCTGCTGATCGCTTCGACCGCTGGCCTTGGCGGCGGCAATTTCGCCTCCAGCATGACCAACATCTCGTTCTTCTTCCCCGACCGGATGAAGGGCTGGGCGCTCGGTCTGAACGCGGCCGGCGGCAATATCGGTGTCTCCAGCGTGCAGCTCTTGACCCCCATCCTGATGACGCTCGCCGTCTTCAACCTGTTCCAGGCAACGCCCGTCGACGGCATCTTCCTGCAGAATGCCGGCCTGATGTGGGTGCTGCCGATCGCGATCGCCGTGTTCGGTGCGGTGTTCTACATGAACAACCTCACCACGGCGAAATCGTCGGTGAAGAATCAGCTTGCCATCGTCAAGCGCAAGCACACCTGGATCATGGCGTATCTCTACATCGGCACGTTCGGATCCTTCATCGGCTATTCCGCGGCGTTTCCGCTGCTGATCAAGACGCAATTTCCGCAAGTCACGATCGCGATCGCATTCCTGGGTCCGCTGGTGGGCTCGCTATCGCGTCCGCTCGGCGGCTGGCTTGCCGACAGGATCGGCGGTTCGATCATCACCTTCTGGAACTTCATCGTCATGGCGGGCGCCACGGTCGGCGTGCTCTACTTCGTCGGGCAGAAGGATTTCATCGGATTCCTGTCGATGTTCCTGATCCTGTTCGTGACGACGGGCATCGGCAACGGCTCGACCTACCGCATGATCCCCTCGATCTTCCGCGAGGAGAACCTGTTCAAGGTGCGCGGCAAGGGCGATGCGGCGCGCGCGCTCGCGCTGAAGACGGCGAGCATCGAGAGCGGCGCGGCGGTCGGCTTCATAGGCGCCATCGGCGCGGTCGGCGGCTATTTGATCCCGACCGGCTTCGGCAAGTCGATCGCCATGACCGGCGGGCCGCAGCTCGCGCTCGCGATCTATCTCGGCTTCTACGCCAGCTGCCTTGCTTTGACCTGGTGGTTCTATCTGCGTCGCAGCCCGCAAGGTGAGGGCGCCTCAAGCCTTGCCGAAGCGCGAGTCTGACAATTGGCACGAATGTCGCTTCTCCCCGTACGCGGGGAGAAGACTCTCTGATGACGTTTGATCCATGAACCTTGTTCGCAACGGCGCGCACCAAGGCAAACCGAAACAGACAGGAGAACATCATGACGCCCGAACAGATCACCCTCATCCAGCAGAGCTTCGCCAAGGTCGCGCCGATATCGGAGCAGGCCGCGGTGCTGTTCTACAATCGTCTGTTCGAGGTGGCGCCGTCCGTGCGCGCAATGTTCCCTGAAGACATGACCGAGCAACGCAAGAAGCTGATGGGCATGCTCGCTGCTGTCGTCGGCGGCCTGTCGAATTTGGACTCGATTCTTCCCGCGGCCTCGGCACTCGCAAAGCGCCATGTCGCCTACGGCGCGGTGGCCGAGCACTATCCCGTGGTCGGGGCGACCCTGCTGTGGACCCTGGAAAAGGGGCTTGGCGACGCGTGGACGCCCGAACTGGCAAAGGCCTGGACCGACGCTTACGGCGTGCTGTCCGGTTACATGATATCCGAAGCCTATGGCGCACAGCCGCAGGCTGCTGAATAGGAGATGCCTCGTGAGTGAACCGCTGGTCATCGTCGGCAACGGTATGGCGGCCGCGCGTCTGGTCGACGAGCTCGCCAAGACTGCGCTCGGCCGCTATGCGGTCGCCGTGATCGGTGAAGAACCGCGGCTCGCTTACAATCGCGTGCTGCTCTCATCCGTGCTGGCCGGCGAGACCGGCTCGCACGAGATCGAGCTCCGGCCGGCGGATTGGTGGCGCCATCGCGGCGTCACCGTCCGCTACGGCTATCGCGTCACCGAGATCGATGTCGGCCGCCGTGAGCTCAAGATCGAGGGCGAGGAGAGCATGGAATATTCCAAGCTCGTACTCGCCACGGGATCGACGCCGCTGCGGCTCAATCTGCCGGGCGCGGATCTTGCCGGCGTGCACACCTTTCGCGATACGCGCGATGTCGACCTATTGCTGACGCTTGCGGCGGCCAAGAGGCGTGTCGTCGTCGTCGGCGGCGGTCTGCTCGGACTTGAAGCAGCCTATGGCCTTGCCAAGGCCGGCGCGCCGGTGACGCTGGTGCATCTGATGGACCGGTTGATGGAGCGCCAGCTCGATGGGCCGGCCGCCGACCTGCTCAAGACGCTGGTCGAGCGCAAGGGCATCCGCATCCTGCTCAACGCCTCGACCGCGCGCATCCATGGCGATGGTCATGTCGAAGCGGTCGAGCTTGCCGACGGCAGCCGCATCGAGGCCGACGCGGTGATCTTCGCTGCCGGCATCAAGCCGAACGCGGCGCTGGCGAAAGAGGCGGGGATCGCGGTCAATCGCGGCATCGTCGTCAACGACGTCATGCAGACCTCTTCGCCCGACATCTTCGCGCTCGGCGAATGCGCCGAGCATCGCGGCACCTGCTACGGCCTGGTCGAGCCCGCCTATGAGCAGGCGCGCGTGCTGGCGCGCCATCTAGCCGGCCGGCCCACCGCCTATCAGGGCAGCGTGGTCTCGACCAATCTGAAGGTCTCCGGCGTCAGCGTGTTCTCCGCCGGCGATTTCATGGGCGGGGAGGGCAGCGAGAGCCTGGTGCTGACCGATCGCAGGCGCGGCACCTACAAGAAGCTCGTCATCGCCGATGGCCGGCTCACCGGCGCAGTGCTGATCGGCGATACCGTCGATGCGCTCTGGTATCTGGAGTTGATCCGCAATCGCGACAAGGTGGCGGCGATCCGCACCGCCATGATGTTCGGCCGTGCGCTCGCGCTTCCCTCGAAAGCAGCCTGATATGACGGCGATCGATCCCACGCTCCGCGCCACCAAGACGACCTGTCCCTATTGCGGCGTCGGCTGCGGCGTGCTGGCCACGCCCGACGGCAAGGGTGGTGCGGCGATCGCGGGTGACCCTGATCACCCCGCCAATTTCGGCCGGCTCTGCTCCAAGGGCTCCGCGCTCGGCGAGACGGTCGGGCTGGAAGGCCGTCTGCTCTATCCGATGATCCGCTGCAAAGGCGTGCTGGAGCGCGTGGCCTGGAGCGATGCGCTCGACCATGTCGCCCATCGCATGCAGCACATCGTGGCGCGTGACGGCGCCGATGCGGTTGCGTTCTATCTCTCCGGGCAGCTGCTGACCGAGGATTACTACGTCGCCAACAAGCTGATGAAAGGCTTTGTCGGCACGGCCAATGTCGACACCAATTCGCGGCTCTGCATGTCGTCCTCGGTTGCCGGCCATCGCCGCGCCTTCGGCGCCGATACCGTGCCCGGCTGCTACGAGGATCTCGACCAGGCCGATCTGCTCATCTTCGTCGGCTCGAACGCGGCCTGGTGTCATCCGGTGCTATTCCAGCGCATGCTGAAGAACCGCGGAGAGCGCGGCGCGCGGATGATCGTGATCGATCCGCGCCGCACCGACACGGCTGATGATGTCGATCTGTTCCTGGGGCTCAAGCCCGGCACCGACACCGCGCTGTTCTCGGGCTTGTTCGTGCATCTCGCCGACAGCGGCGCGCTGGACCGGGATTACATCGTGCAGAACACGAGCGGATTCGACGACGCGCTGGCACGCGCGCGGAGCATTGCCGGCAGCGTCACCGCGACCGCGCTCGCCACGGGCCTGTCCGAGCAGGATGTCGCCGCCTTCTTCAAGATGTTCCGCGGTACCGAAAAGGTCGTCACGCTCTACTCGCAGGGCGTCAACCAGTCGGCGCAGGGCACCGACAAGGTCAATGCGATCCTGAACTGCCATCTCGCGACGGGCCGCATCGGCAAGCCAGGGGCCTCGCCGTTCTCGCTGACCGGCCAGCCCAACGCCATGGGCGGCCGCGAGGTCGGCGGGCTCGCCAACATGCTTGCCGCTCACATGGGGTTCACGCCGCCGGACATCGATCGTGTCAGGCGGTTCTGGAAGGCGCCGCGCATCGCCACCCATGAGGGGTTGAAGGCGGTGCAGCTGTTCGAGGCCGTCAACCGCGGCGAGGTCAAGGCGCTCTGGGTGATGGGTACCAACCCGGCGGTGTCGCTGCCCGACGCGGATTTCGTGCGCGAGGCTTTGAAGAAGCTCGAGTTGTTCGTGGTCTCTGAGAACGTGCTCTCCAACGACACGGTCGAGGCCGGCCCTCACGTGCTACTGCCGGCGCTCGCCTGGGGCGAGAAGTCGGGCACCGTGACCAATTCCGAACGCCGCATCTCGCGCCAGCGTTCGTTCCTGCCGGCGCCGGGCGAGGCGCGCCCCGATTGGTGGATCCTCAGCGAGACCGCCAAGCGCCTCGGCTTCGGCGACAGTTTCAACTACAAATCTGCGGCGGATATCTTTCGCGAACACGCTGCGCTCTCGGCCTTCGAGAACCATGGCGGCCGTGACTTCGACATCGGCGCGATGACCTCGCTGTCCGACGAAGCCTTCGACGCCTTGAAGCCGGTGCAGTGGCCGGTGCGGGAAGGCGGGGCGCCTGGCGCGCGCTTCTTCGCGAATGGCGGCTTCTTCACCAATGACGGCAAGGGCCGCTTCGTTGCGCCGGAGGTGCCGTCGCTGCGCGGCGAGACCGGACCCTCGCGTCCTCTAAGGCTCAACACCGGACGCATCCGCGACCAGTGGCACACCATGACGCGTACGGGGCTCAGCCAGCGCCTCGGCGCGCACCTGCCCGAGCCCTTTGTCGAGATCCATCCCGATGACGCCAGCAAGTATGGCATCGCTCACGATGGCTATGCCCGCATCACCACCGATTACGGACAGTGCATCCTGAAGGTCGTCGTCAGCGAAGGCCAGCAACGCGGGGCGCTGTTCGTTCCGATCCACTGGAGCGCGATGAATAGCTCGCACGGCCGGGTCGGAGCGCTCGTGCAGTCGTTCACCGATCCGTTCTCCGGGCAGCCGGAATCGAAGGCGACGCCGGCCGCGATTGCGCCTTACGAATTCGTCTTCCGCGGCTTTGCGCTGTCGCGGAGAGAGCTCGATCTGCCGCCCAACCTGTTGTGGACCCGCGTCACGGTCGCCGACGGCTTCGCCTATCTCTTCGCCGACAATGCGGATCTTTCGCGCTGGCCGGTCTGGCTCGAGAGCGTCGCCGGTGAGGACGTTGCCGACTATCGCGACTTCGGCGGCGGGGTCTATCGCGCTGCGTCTTTCGCAGGCGACCGTATCGAAACCTGCTTGTTCGTCGGCCCCGCGCATGACGCGGGCGATTGGGAGGTAGTGAAGGGCCTGTTCGTGGCCGATCACGTCACCGACGATCAGCGCCGCATGCTGCTGTCGGGCAGGTCCGGCGAGGGGGCCGCCTCGGCCGGGCCGATCGTCTGCGCCTGCTTCGGCGTCGGCCGCGACACCATCTGTGACAGCATCGCAAGCGGGGCGCGCACGGCGGCCGAGATCGGCGCGAAGCTCAAGGCCGGCACAAACTGCGGCTCCTGCATCCCGGAGTTGAAGCGGCTGATCGCGACGACGGAAGCGCCGGTGAAAGAGGTCAAAGTCGCGAGCGCGGTGGGGTAAGCCCAACTCCGTCCACCGTCATTGCGAGCGCAGCGAAGCAATCCAGAATCCCTCCTCGGTAGCAGTCTGGATTGCTTCCGCCTTCGCCACGGCTTCGGCGGACTAGTCGCTGCGCTCGCAATGACGGCGTTGATGCAGGTGTGTCCCAAAATGCGCTCTCGTGCCCCGGACGCTGCGCAGCACGGAGTGATGCGCTGCAGAGCCGGGGCCCATCCAACAGCGCGTGTTGACCTTTCTGGATCCCGGCTCTGCGCAGCAGCGTTTCACGCTGCAGCGCGTCCGGGACACGAGAGTGGTGTGGATGCAGGCCCCAATCGACGCGGCGGCAATTGTGCCCTATGCTGCCGCGCTTCTCTCACCAACCACAACAACAATGATGTACCTGGAAGCGCCGCCGCGCCTGATTGAAACGAAGCTCTTCTCCGCCATGCCCGAAAAATTCCGCCGCAAGGGTGTGCGGACGGACTGGGCTGACGCCAACCGGCCGAATGTGCCGACCGACAGCTTCATCGAAGGTCCGTCATTCGACAGAGACGGCAATCTCTACATCGTCGATATTCCCTTCGGCCGCATCTTTCGCGTCGCACCCGATGGCGAGTGGTCGCTCGTCGCCGAATATGAGGGCTGGCCGAACGGGCTGAAGATCGCGGCCGACGGCCGCATCCTGGTGGCCGATTACATGCACGGCATCATGGAACTCGATGCCAAGGCCGGCCGCGTCAAGCCGGTCCTGACTGCGCGCAATTCGGAATCGTTTCGCGGTTGCAACGATCTGCATCTTGCCTCGAACGGCGATATCTACTTCACGGATCAGGGCCAGACCGGGTTGCACGATCCGAGCGGCCGGGTCTATCGCCTGGCATCGAACGGCCGGCTCGACTGCCTGATCGACACCGGCATCAGCCCGAACGGCCTCGTGCTCGATCCGGCTGAAACCGTGCTGTTCGTCGCAATGACGCGCGACAATGCAGTGTGGCGAATGCCGTTCATGAAGGATGGCAGCGTGTCGAAGGTCGGCCGCTTCTGCTCGCTGTTCGGCACCAGCGGCCCTGATGGTCTGACCATGGATGCCAAGGGCCGCCTGTTCGTCGGCCACGCCTCGCTGGGCCACGTCTTCGTGTTCGCCCCCAACGGCGAACTGATCGCGCGGATCAAGTCGTGCGCGGGGCCGAACTGCACCAATGTCGCGATCGCTGGCGAACGCAACGATCGGCTCTATATCACGGAGTCGTCGACCGGTAGCGTGCTGGTGGCGGATATCAGTGGACTGTGAGCTTGAACATGAACACCAAATCCTTCGGCACGACCGGCACCGATGTTTCCGTGATCGGGCAGGGCACCTGGTATCTCGACCACGGCGACCGCAGGCGTGCGATCGCGGCGCTTCAGCGCGGGCTCGATCTCGGCATGACGCACATCGACACCGCCGAGATGTATGGCGATGCCGAGCTCGTCATTGCCGATGCGATCGCGGGCCGGCGCGACGAAGTGTTCCTCGTGTCGAAAGTGCTGCCGAGCAACGCCTCTCGCCGCGGCACCATCACGGCCTGTGAGCGCTCGCTGAAGCGGCTCAACACCGACCGTCTTGATTGCTATCTGCTGCATTGGCGCGGTTCCTATCCGCTGGACGACACGGTCGCCGCATTCGAGGATCTGGTGAAGGCTGGCAAGATCAAATCCTGGGGCGTCTCCAATTTCGACGCCGACGATCTCGACGAGATTCTCGAGGTTGCCGGCGAAGGCCGCATCGCCTGCAATCAGGTGCTCTATCATCTGAAGGAGCGCGCGATCGAGCATGCCGTGATCCCCTGGTGTGAGCGGCACGGCGTCGCAGTGGTTGCCTATTCGCCGTTCGGTCACGACGATTTTCCGGATGCGCGCAGCAAGGGCGGTGCCGTGCTGGCGAAGATTGCGGAGGCACGTCGCACAACGCCGCGTCAGGTCGCGCTGAGCTTCCTGACCCGTGCGACTACGGTGTTCGCGATTCCGAAGGCGTCGTCCCCCGAACATGCCGGCGAGAATGCGGCGGCTGGCGATCTCGTGCTGACGAAAGACGAGATTTCCACGCTCGATGCGGCGTTTCCGCGCGGGCCGAAGCCGCGCAGCCTCCCCATGTTGTAGTGCACAATCGCCGAATATTAACGGAGCATTGACGCGCGCGGCGGCCGGCGCATATCGGCATCCTGTTTTCGGAAGTTGTGAATGCGGCGCAATTGTCGTTTTTTATAGCTGTTCTCGATTCGCATTTCGCCCGGGTTCCAGCCGTGACACCGCCGCCCGCCGCAGCCGCAAGGCTCGACACAATTCCCATGCCCGCGCCGGAGAAGAAGCAGAAGGCTCGCCGTGCGCCCGCGCGCGTCGATCATCCCTTCAAGGGCATCGCGCTGGTGCTGCTGTCGACGGTGTTTCTCGGCACCTCCGACACCACGGCGAAATATCTCTCGACCAGCCTGCCGTCGATCGAGATCACCTGGATCCGCTTCGTCACCTTCGCGCTGATGTTCACGCCGGTGATGTTTCCGGGTTCGCCGCTGCACGCGATGCGCACCGAGCGGCTCGGTCTGCAGCTGATGCGCGGGGTCGCGCTGCTCGGCTCCTCCTTGTTTTTCATCACCGGCCTCGCGTTCCTTCCGATCGCGGAAGCCTCCGCCACCGGGTTTGTCTCGCCGCTGTTCGTGACCGCGCTGTCGATCATCTTTCTCAGCGAAAAAGTCGGCATGCGCCGCTGGATCGCGACCGGGATCGGTCTCACGGGCGTGCTGATCATCCTGCGGCCGGGGACGAGCGCGTTTCACGCAGCTGCATTCTTCCCGATCGTCTCCGCATTCTGCTGGGCCGCCGCGCTGATCCTGACGCGCATGATGAGCGGCCGCGAAGCCGTGCTCACTACCATGGCCTATTCCGCGCTGACGGGCGTTGCGATCCTGTCCGTGATGGTGCCGTTCGTCTGGGTCACACCGAGCTGGACCGCGATCGGTCTCGGCATCGTGATCGGCGTCGCCTCGACCGTCGGCCAGTGGATCATCGTGCTGGCCTATCGCTACGGTGATGCCTCGGTGCTGGCGCCGTTCTCCTACACGCAACTGCTCTGGGTCAGCATTCTCGGCTTCTTCATCTTCGGTGAAGTGCCAGATGTCTGGACCGTCGTCGGCGCCGCCTTCATCGTCGCCAGCGGACTCTACATCGCCCATCGCGAGCGGGTCCGCCGGGCCCAACTCCTGGTGCTGGAAGAGCGTTCCCCGAACCCCTGACGCAAGTCCCCGCGTCCCGCCTTGTGCTATCAACGGCTCCAACGATAGGGGAGGAGCCGGATGCGCGCTGCCATTTTCAGACAAGGTGAGATTGTCGTTGGCGAGATGGCCGAGCCCAAGCCCGGCCCGGGCCAGGTACTGGTCAAGACGCTCGCCTGCGGCATTTGTGGTTCCGACCTGCATGCCCGCCAGCACGCCCATCGCATGGTAGAGATGGCGAAGAAGACCGGTCGCACGCCGATGGACCTGTCGCGCGACGTCGTGTTCGGTCACGAGTTCTGCTGCGAGATCGTGGACTACGGCCCCGACACCGAACGCAGGCTGAAGCCGGGGACGCATGTCTGCTCGCTGCCCGCGCTGCTGACGCCCGAGGGCATCAAGGGGATCGGCTATTCCAACGATTTCGTCGGTGGCTATGCAGAGCAGATGCTGCTGAGTGAGCCTCTGCTGCTGGAAGTGCCGAACGGCCTCGCGCCGGAACATGCGGCGCTGACCGAGCCGCTCGCGGTCGGCGTTCACGCCGTGGCCAAGGCCAACATTCGCGGTGGTGAGGTGCCGCTCGTGATCGGCTGCGGTCCGGTCGGGCTTGCGGTGATCGCCGCGCTGAAGCTTAGGGGCTTGCACCCGATCGTCGCCGCCGACTATTCGCCGGCGCGGCGGGCGCTCGCGGCCAGGCTCGGCGCCGACATTGTCGTCGATCCCAGGGTGTCGCAGCCCTATGCGACCTGGGCCGAGCACGCGCAGATGTCAGAGGCCGAGAAAGCAGCGCGGCCGCCGTTCCAGGCCATGCTGCCGGCGCTGAAACCAGCGATCATCTTCGAATGTGTCGGCGTGCCCGGCCTGCTGCAGCAGGTGTTCGAAGGCTCTCCGCGTGACGCGCGCATCGTCGTGGTCGGCGTTTGCATGGAGAGCGACAGGAACGAGCCCATGCTCGGCATCATGAAGGAACTCAACGTCCAGTATGTGCTCGGCTACACGCCGGAGGAGTTCGCCGCCTCGCTGCACCTGATCGCGGAAGGGCAGGTGGACGCCGCCGCCATGGTGACAGCGGAAGTCGGCATCGACGGCGTCGCCAAAGCCTTCGCCGACCTCGCCAATCCCGAAGCTCACACCAAGATCATCGTGCAGCCGTGGCGATGACGGTGTCGTAGCGTGGGCAAAGGCGCAAAGCGCCGTGCCCACCATCTTTCCCGATTCAAACGCGGGTGGTGGGCACGCTCCGCATTGCCCACCCTACGAGACCCCTCAATATTTCGCCGGCACATACATCTCCGGAGGGACTGGGCCGCGGTGATAATCGGGGTTGCGCACGCGCGGCGGCAGTACCACCGGGACACGCGCGACCTCCTGATATGGGATCTGGGTCAACAGATGCGCGATGCAGTTGAGCCTGGCACGCTTCTTGTCGACGGCATCGACGATCCACCACGGTGAATCCGGCAGATGAGTGTGCTCCAGCATCGTCTCCTTGGCCTTGGTGTAGGCCTCCCAGCGGCTGCGCGCCTCGACGTCCATCGGGCTCAGCTTCCACTGCTTTAGGGGATCCTTGATGCGCATCGTGAAACGGAATTGCTGCTCGTCGTCGGTGATCGAGAACCAGTACTTGACCAGGATAATGCCGGAGCGGATCAGCATCCGCTCGAACTCCGGAACCGTCTGGAAGAATTCCTGGTACTGCTCTTCGGTGCAGAAGCCCATCACGCGCTCGACGCCGGCGCGGTTGTACCAGCTGCGATCGAACAGCACGATCTCGCCGCCGGCCGGCAGGTGCGACACGTAACGCTGGAAATACCATTGCGTGCGTTCGCGCTCGCTCGGGGCGGGAAGCGCCGCGACGCGGCAGATGCGGGGATTGAGGCGCTGGGTGATGCGCTTGATGACGCCGCCCTTGCCGGCGGAGTCGCGGCCTTCGAACAGCACCACGACCTTCTTTTTCTCAGCTTGCACCCAGTCCTGCAGCTTGACCAGCTCGCCCTGGAGGCGGAGCAGTTCCCGGAAATAGAGCCTGCGATCGACGGCCGGGGTCAGCACATCAGTTTCGTCCAGCAGTTCGTCGAGCCTGGAGTCGTCGAGCTCCATCTCCAGCTCCTCGTCGAGATTGTCGGCCATCTCCTGGATGATGCGCTCGCGCTTGGTGGCTTCGGAGGTGCGGTCGGATGCAGTCATGGGTCCTTCTCTCGGCTGCAGGTGCCAGTTACCAACGACCATCGGCGGGGTTTGTTGCGTCCATGTGACAGCCGCCCCATCCTGCTGAAGCAGGTCACACCGGCAGCGCGATCGAGTATTTCACCTGGCTCAGCGCGAAGCTGGACTCGATCGAGGCGATGCCGTCGAGCCGGGTCAGCTTGGTCTTCAGGAAGGTCTCGTAGGAGGCGAGATCGGCCGCAACGACGCGCAAGAGATAGTCGCGGTTACCGGTCATCAGATAGCACTCCAGCACCTCGTCCCATTTCGAGATCGCGCGCGCGAAGCGGTTGAGATCCTCCTCCTTTTGACGCGCCAGCTTGATCGATATGAAGACGCTGACGTGAAGCCCGAGCGCCTTCTGGTCCACGGTCGCGACATAGCGCGAGATCACGCCGCGCTCCTCGAGCAGCTTGACCCGACGATGGCATGGCGAGACCGACAGCCCGACCTTGTCGGCGAGTTCCTGCATAGTCATGCGGCTGTCGGCCTGGAGGTGGCTGAGGATCTTGCGGTCGATGGTGTCGAGGCTCGGCATTGGGATGAAACCTGTCCTTTTGGCAATTTATTGGGAAAGTATCCCAATTTCCTCGGGTATGGCGCGAAAAATTGAGAAGTTTGGTCCCACCGGGGGGCGTATTATCCGGTGACCCTTGTTGCCGGGAGCATTGCCATGCCCGTTGATACCACCCGCCTCGACACCCTTAACGCATTGGCCCGCAAGGCGCTGTGGCTGTCGTCCTGGACCATCCACCACGCCAATCACATCCGCTCGAATGCCGATGGTCTCAAGGTCGGCGGCCATCAGGCCTCGTCCGCCTCGCTCGCAACCATCATGTCGGCGCTGTATTTCAGCGTGTTGCGCCCCGAGGATCGCGTCGCGGTGAAGCCGCACGCAAGCCCGGTATTCCACGCCATCCAATATCTGTTCGGCCGGCAGAGCCGCGAGAAACTGGAAAACTTTCGCGGCTTCAAGGGCGCGCAATCCTATCCCTCGCGAACCAAGGACGTCGACGACGTCGATTTCTCGACCGGCTCGGTCGGTCTCGGCGTCGCGCAGACGCTGTTTGCCTCGCTGGTGCAAGATTACGTGAAGGCACATGGCTGGATGAAGGATCGCCGCGAGGGGCGGATGATTGCTCTCGTCGGCGATGCCGAGATGGACGAAGGCAATATCTGGGAGGCGCTCGCCGAGGGCTGGAAGCACGGCCTGCGCAACACCTGGTGGGTGGTGGACTATAATCGCCAGTCGCTCGACGCCGTCGTGCGCGAAGGTCTCTGGGAAAAATTCGAGACCATGTTCCGCAATTTCGGCTGGGACGTCGTCATCGTCAAATACGGCCGGCTGATGCGCGAGGCGTTCGCCGAACCTGGCGGCGAAGCGCTGAAAACCTGGATCGACAATTGCCCGAACGCGCTCTACGCCGCCCTGTGCTTCCAGGGCGGCGCCGCCTTCCGCAAGCATCTGCACGACGAGATCGGCGACCAGGGCCCCATCACCAAGCTGATCGACAAGCGCAGCGATGACGAGCTGCTGGCGCTGATGTCGAACCTCGGTGGCCACGACATGGCGAGCATGCTGGAGGCGTTCGAGTCGATCGACCACGACCGCCCGGTCTGCTTCATCGCCTACACCATCAAGGGTGTCGGCCTGCCGTTCCAGGGCCACAAGGACAACCACGCCGGCCTGATGACGGTCGCGCAGATGGAGAAATATCGCGACAGCCAGAACATCCGGCCCGGCCACGAATGGGACAAGTACGAGGGCCTCGCACAATCCGCCGCCGAGCTTGACGCCTTCCTCGCACGCGTGCCGTTCAACCAGGACGGCCGCCGCCTGACCGCGCCCGTCATCGAGGTCCCCCAGCAACTTGCGTTCAAGCCGACGCCGCAGATGTCGACCCAGCAGGGCTTTGGCCTCGTGCTGAACGAGATCGCCCGCGGCGACAGCGAGCTGGCGAGGCGCATCGTCACGACCTCGCCCGACGTCACCGTCTCGACCAATCTCGGTCCCTGGGTGAACCGGCGCGGCCTATTCGCCAGCGCCGAGAAGGCGGACTTATTCCGCAGCGAGAAAATTCCATCCACCTACAATTGGGACGCTTCGCCAAAAGGCCAGCACCTCGAGCTCGGCATCGCCGAGATGAACCTGTTCATCATGCTCTCGGCGCTCGGCCTGTCGCACCAGATCAACGGCGAGCGGCTGCTGCCGGTCGGCACGCTCTATGATCCCTTCATCGAGCGCGGCCTCGATGCGCTGAATTACGCCTGCTATCAGGATGCGCGTTTCATGGTGGCGGCGACGCCGTCGGGCATCACGCTCGCGCCCGAAGGCGGCGCGCACCAGTCGATCGCGACGCCCCTGATCGGCATGGCACAGGACGGGCTCGCCTCGTTCGAGCCGGCCTTCGTCGACGAGCTTGCCGTGATCATGGGCTGGGGCTTTGAGCACATGCAGCGCGATCCGGGCGAGGGCGGCTCGGTCTATTTGCGGCTCTCGACGCGCAGCATCGAGCAGGCGCAGCGCATCATGACACCGGAATTGCAGCAGGGCATCACCGACGGCGCCTATTGGCTGCGCAGGCCTGGCCCGAATGCCGAACTCGTGATCGCCTATACCGGCGCGGTCGCGCCCGAAGCGATCGAGGCCACCGGCTTCATCGGCGAGAGCCGCCGCGACATTGGCCTGCTTGCAATCACCTCCGCGGATCGCCTTCACGCAGGCTGGACCGCCGCGCGAAAATTGCGGCGCGATCGCCGCGGCGTGCAGCATCTCAGCCATATCGAAAAGTTGCTGGCGCCGTTGCCGCGCGACTGCGGCATCGTGACCGTGATTGACGGCCACCCGTCCGCGCTCGGCTGGCTCGGCAGCGTCCGCGGCCACCGCGTCGAGGCGCTCGGCGTCGAGCAGTTCGGCCAGACCGGCAGCATCGCCGACCTTTATCGGCACTACGGCATCGATGCGAATGCCATCATCGACGCGGCCGAAAGCCTCACCACCGGCGCTCCAGTGCTGCATCGGAAGATGGCGGTGTAGTCGAGGTACCCGGCTGCATGGGCCCCGGCTCAGCAGCGCATCACTGAAGAAGTGCTGCGCTGCGTCCGGGGCAAGAGCGTGTTTGCATTGATTCTAATCCCGTGTCCCGGACGCGGCGCGGCATGAAATGTCGCGACGCAGAGCCGGGACCCATCGTGCGCTTGCCACGTTCCCGCCATCGGCTCATATAACCTCCGTCCGCCGCAACGCTGGCCCCGCATATGGCGGGTTCAATTGCTGGCGCTTTCGTGCAAGGATGCCTGCCGAAACGTCCCCTCCATGCCCCCAAGAAGAGGTTAACGATGGTCAATCGCATGCAATTCTACATCGACGGCGCCTGGGTCGATCCTGCCGTCAAGAAGTCCACCGCCGTGGTCAATCCGGCGACGGAAGAGGCGATGTACGAGGTTGCGCTGGGCTCCAAGGCCGACGTCGACAAGGCGGTCGCTGCCGCCAAGCGCGCTTTTGCGACCTTCTCCCAGACCAGCCGTGACGAGCGCGTCGCGCTGCTTTCGAAAGTCATCGAGGTCTACAAGGGCCGCCTCAAGGAAATCGGCGCCGCCGTCTCCGACGAGATGGGCGCTCCGCTGCCGATGGCGGAGAAGCTCCAGGCCGGCGCCGGCCTCGGCCATCTCATGACCACGCTCGACGTGCTCAAGAACTATCATTTCGAGGAGCCGGTCGGCACTGCCATGGTGCTGCGCGAGCCGATCGGCGTGGTCGGCATGATCACGCCCTGGAACTGGCCGCTAAATCAGATCGCCTGCAAGGTCGCGCCCGCGCTCGCCGCCGGCTGCACCATGATTTTGAAGCCCTCGGAGTTCACCCCGACCTCGGCGCTGATCTTCGCGGAAATCCTCCATGAAGCCGGCGTGCCGAAGGGCGTGTTCAACCTCGTCAACGGCCTTGGCCCCGAGGTCGGCGCCGCCATGAGCGAGCACCCGGACATCGACATGATCTCCTTCACCGGCTCGACCCGCGCCGGCATCGACGTCGCCAAGCGCGCGGCGCCGACTGTGAAGCGTGTCAGCCAGGAGCTCGGCGGCAAGTCGCCGAACGTCATCCTCGAAGGCGCCGACCTCACGAAGGCGGTGACCGGCGGCGTGATGCACATGTTCAACAACTCCGGCCAGTCCTGCAACGCGCCCTCGCGCATGATCGTGCCGGCCTCGAAGATGAAGGAAGTCGCCGCGATCGCGAAGGCCGTCGCCGACAAGACCAAGGCAGGCGATCCCCGCGCCGAAGGCACCACCATCGGCCCCGTGGTCAACCGCGGCCAGTGGGACAAGATCCAGGGCCTGATCAAGAAGGGCATCGACGAGGGCGCGACGCTCGTCGCCGGCGGCCCGGGCCTGCCCGAAGGCGTCAACAAGGGCTTCTATGTCCGTCCGACCATCTTCGCTGATGTCACCCCAGACATGACGATCGCCCGCGAAGAGATCTTCGGGCCGGTGCTGACCATCATCGGCGCCAAGGACGAAGCCGATGCGGTCAAGATCGCCAACGACACGCCCTATGGCCTCGCCGGCTATGTCTATGGTCCGTCCGTTGAAGACGCCAAGCGCGTCGGCCGCCAGATCCGTGCCGGCAACGTCAACCTCCAGGGCGTGCCCAACGACCGCACCGCGCCGTTCGGCGGCTACAAGCAGTCGGGCAACGGCCGCGAGTGGGGCAAGTACGGCCTCGAGGACTTCCTCGAAGTGAAGGCCGTCGCGGGCTTCAACGCGGCGTAGGTTGATTGCCTGATCAAGATGACGCCGGAGCGGGAAACCGCTCCGGCTTTTTCTTGTAGCCCGCATGGAGCGCAGCGGAATGCGGGACCGGTCCCCGGATTACGCTTCGCTCCATCCGGGCTACGGGCCGGCGCGGAGAAACTATCCCCCCACCGCACCCTGCGTGTTCACATAAAGCGCGTAGATCGATTGGCTCGCCGCCATGAACAGGCGGTTGCGCTTGACGCCGCCGAAGCAGAGATTGGCGCAGCGCTCGGGCAGCGCGATGCGGCCGATCATGACGCCGTCGGGCGCGAACACCACGACGCCGTCGAGTTCGGGATCGCCCATGCCCCAGCCGCACCAGAGATTGCCATCGATGTCGCAGCGCATGCCGTCCGGCGTGCCCGGCCCAGCATCGATGTGGATGCGCTTGTTGGAGATCGAGGTGCCGTCCGGCGAAACGTCATAGGCAAGGATCTTGCGGTTCGGTACCCCGCGCGATTCCACGACGTACAGGATCTTCTCGTCCGGCGAGAAGCACAACCCGTTCGGACCGAGCACGCCCTCGGCGACGATGGTCGCCTTGCCGGTCGCGGGATCGAACCGATAGACGTTCGGCTCGATCTCCGGCTCGGCCTTGTAGCCCTCGTAGTTGCCGAGCAGGCCGAAGGTCGGATCGGTGAACCAGATCGAGCCGTCGGACTTCACCACGACGTCGTTCGGCGAGTTTAGCCGCTTGCCGCCAAACGAGTCCATCAGCACGGTGATGCTGCCGTCATATTCGGTGCGCACCACGCGGCGCCCGCCATGCTCGCAGGTGACGAGCCGGCCCTGCCGGTCGCGTGTGTTGCCGTTGGCGAAATTCGAGGGCTTGCGGAACACCGAGACCGCGCCGGTCTCTTCCTCCCACTTGATGATGCGCTGGTTCGGAATGTCGCTGCAGAGCAGATAGCGTCCGTCGCCGAACCACACCGGGCCTTCGGCCCAACGCAGGCCGGTCGCGAGTCGCTCCACCGCCGACAGTTTCAACCAGTATTTTTCGAAGCGGGGATCGAGCGCTTTTATCGCGGGATCGGGGTAATAGGTCGCCGGCCGCCAGCTTTGCCGCTCCTGGGTGTGGGACGATGCCTCATTCATGTCGGTTCTCTCGTTTCGTTCCCTCTGGACAATGCTGCTATCATTAGAGACACGTGACCGCAAATTGGTCACCAACGGCGAGGGACAACATGCCGCGTATCTTGATGACGGGAGCCTCGGGCGGGATCGGAACGCGCCTGCGCAAACTGCTGCCAGCGATCTATCCCGACCTGCTGCTCAGCGACATCCGCCCGCCCAAGGACCTCGGGCCGAACGAGCAATTCAAGGCGGCGGACCTCTCCGACCTCGCGCAGTGCGAGGCGATCTGCGATGGTGTCGACGGCATCCTGCATTTCGGCGGCTATTCGGTCGAGGGGCCATGGGACGACATCCTCCAGGCCAACATCATCGGCGGCTACAATCTGTTCGAGGCCGCCTACCGCAAAGGCGTCAAGCGCGTGGTGTTCGCCTCGTCCAATCACGTGGTCGGCTTCTACCCGCGCCACCACAAGATCGGCACCGACGTCACCGTGCGCCCCGACGGACGCTATGGCGTCAGCAAGGTGTTCGGCGAGGCGGTTGGCGCGCTCTATGCCGACAAGCATGGGCTGAAGGTCACCTGCATCCGCATCGGAAATTGCGACGAGAAGCCGCTCGACCATCGCCGCATCTCGATATGGCTGAAGCCGGAAGACCTGGTGCAGCTCTGCCAGATCGGCCTCGAACATCCCGACATCCATTTCGAGGTGTTCTACGGCGCGTCCCTGAACGAGCGCGCCTGGTGGGACAACCATCGCGCCTACGAATTCGGTTATCGTCCCACCGGCCGCTCCGAGGATCATGTGGCTCACGCGATGGCCGAGCAGGCCAAGCTGAAGCCGGACGCAATCGCCGACCACTACCAGGGCGGCTCCTTCGCCAGCATGGAGTTCGACGGCGATGCGAGCCGGATCGTCGATTGGAACAAGCGGTAGGGCTCGCCACTCACCACGCGTCATTGCGAGCGCAGCGAAGCAATCCAGAATCCCTCCGCGGACGGCAGTCTGGATTGCTTCGCCGCAAGGGCTCCTCGCAATGACGCGTTGAGGGAGAATTTCTCGCATGCGAGCAGACGCCTTGCGGCGCCCCCATTGATCCAAGTCAACATCCCCGGACACCCACGGCTCTCGATCTGTGCGATCGCAACTCGAGAGCCACGACAATGAAAATCAAATTGTCAGTCGTCGTAATGCTCGCGACGATCGTGTCAGGACCATCGCGCGCCGCATTGCTCAGCGATGCCGAAGCGACATTCCTCGACCAGCTCGTCACCGCATCCGTGGTGCTGGAACAGCGATGTGACGGCTACGAGGTCGACGGGAGCGGCGGCGTTCAGCTCGGCGCCCGGCTGCTCGGCAGTCCCGAGGCCGCGATGGCGATGATCGACGCCTATGCCGCCGCCATCAACGCCCGCGACGGCGAGAGCTACGACCCCAGAAAATTCCGTCCCGAGGTGTCGGATGCGGCCAGCAGGACGTTCAGGCGCGTCCGGACGGAGTTGATCAGGAACCCGAAGAGAGCGTGCGCCGACTATGGCGATGCCAGCGTGGATCGGGGCCTGCTGAGGCGGTACTGAGCGGTTGTTGGCTCCCCATGGCGAGTCGGTCTGCGCGCCAACTCGAGCCACTATCGCGGCGGTGAGAGTTGGACTCGCAGCCGCTCCCCGCACGTCATTGCGAGCGCAGCGAAGCAATCCAGAATCCCTCCGCGGAAGCAAGTCTGGATTGCTTAAGGACTCCTCGCAATGACGTGTTGGGGGAGGCGCTGCTGCCAGCGTGCATGTCACTCGCGGAGGCAAATGAACGGCGCTAGCCGTCGCGCCCAATCCTTCCCAGATAATCCCTCTTACTGAACTGCATGTGATCCACGCACAGCTGCGCCAGCGCCCAGCTGTCGCGGCCCCGCAGCAGCTCGATCATCATCTCATGCTGGCGCCGCGACTGCGCCAGGCCCTCGCGATCGGCGAGATTCTTGGCGCGCATCGGCAGGGTCAGGTTCATGTAGTCCTGCAGCGAGCGCACCAGATAGGGATTGCCGCAGGCGGAGAACAGCGCGAGGTGAAAGGCATCGTTGGCTTCATGGATGCCGCGCAGGTCCTGCATGTCGGCCTTGGCGCAATATTGCCGTTGCAGCGCGGCGAGCTCGTCGATCAAGGCTTGCGGCGCGGGCAGGGGGATCATCAGCGCGGCCTGCCGGGTCAGCATCTCCCGGACCTCGTAGATCTGCCGGACCTCCTCGGCCGAGTAGAACCGCACGGTGGCGCCGACGTTCTTCTCGCGGCGGACGATGCCGCGCCGCTCCGCATCCACCAGCGCCTGGCGCACGAAGTGGCGCGAGGTGCCGTAGCGCGACATCAGCGCGTCTTCGGTCAGGCGCGCGCCCGGGGCGAGGCGGCCGAAGATGATGTCCTCCTCCAGCCGCGCGACCACGTCGTCCGGATCGTCGCGCCGGACCGGCATGCTCTCTGCGGTATGAATGTCGGACATGCCTCCGGCCTCCGGCTGCAGCCGGTCTGTCCTGTGGAGCAGGGAAGGGACAGATTGTCAATAATCTGTGTCCCGGGCACTGGTTGGAGCCTTAAAGTGCGACAATATGGACTAGTCTTATTGACAATCGGGGCTCAGGCTGTACCACAATGGCAACTTCAGGAGTGGCATGATGACGAGTGGGTTGCGCAAGGGTCTGACGAGCTATGGCGATGCCGGCTTCTCGCTGTTCCTGCGCAAGGCGTTCATCAAGGCCATGGGCTATTCCGACGACGCGCTGGAGCGCCCGATCGTCGGCATCACCAACACCTATAGCGATTACAATCCCTGCCACGGCAACGTCCCGCAGATCATCGAGGCTGCCAAACGCGGCGTGATGCTGTCGGGCGCGATGCCGTTCGTGTTTCCGACCATCTCGATCGCCGAGAGCTTCGCGCATCCGACCTCGATGTATCTGCGCAATCTGATGGCGATGGACACCGAGGAGATGATCCGCGCCCAGCCCATGGACTCGGTGATCGTGATTGGCGGCTGCGACAAGACGCTGCCGGCGCAGGTGATGGCCGCCATCAGCGCCGACCTGCCGACCGTGGTCATCCCGGTCGGCCCCATGGTGGTCGGCCATCACAAGGGCGAAGTGCTCGGTGCCTGCACCGACTGCCGCCGCCTCTGGGCCAAATATCGCGCCGGCGAGATGGACGATTCCGAGATCGAGGCCGTGAACGGGCGTCTGGCGCCGTCGGTCGGCACCTGCATGGTGATGGGCACGGCCTCGACCATGGCCTGCATGATCGAAGCCATGGGTCTGTCGCTGCCGATGAGCGCGACGATTCCCGCGCCGCATGCCGAGCGTTTCCGTCTGGCGGAGGCCAGCGGCAAGGTGGCGGCCGAGATGGCGAAGGCCAAGGGGCCGAAGCCGAGCGAAGTGCTGACGCCCGCGTCTTTCAAGAATGCGCAGGTCGTGCTCCAGGCGATCGGCGGCTCGACCAATGGCCTGATCCACCTGACCGCGATGGCGCATCGCTCGCCGCACCGGCTCGATCTCGAAGCGTTCGACCAGATCGGCCGCGAGGTGCCGGTGCTGGTCGATCTCAAGCCGTCGGGCGAGCACTACATGGAGCATTTCCATCACGCCGGCGGCGTGCCGAAGCTGCTGGCGCAGCTCGGTGATCTCGTCGATCTCGATGCCAGGACCATCTCGGGCCAGACGCTACGCGACGTCGTCGCCAATGCGGAGGACGTGCCGGGTCAGGACGCCATCCGCTCGCGCGACAATCCGATCAAGAAAGAAGGCGGCCTTGCCGTCCTGCACGGCAATCTCGCGCCGCGCGGTGCGGTCATCAAGCAGTCGGCGGCGAGCCCGAAGCTGTTGAAGCACACCGGCCGCGCGGTGGTGTTCGAATCCGTCGAGGACATGACCCTGCGGGTCGACGATCCCGATCTCGATGTCAGCGCTGACGACGTGCTGGTACTGCGCAATGCCGGTCCCAAGGGTGCGCCGGGCATGCCGGAAGCCGGCTATCTGCCGATCCCGAAAAAGCTTGCGCGTGGCGGCACCAAGGACATGGTGCGCATTTCCGATGCGCGCATGAGCGGCACCGCGTTCGGCACCATCGTGCTGCACATCACCCCGGAATCCGCAGTCGGCGGGCCGCTGGCGCTGGTGAAGAACGGCGACATGATCAGCCTCGATGTTGCCAAGCGCAGCATCGAGCTCTTGGTCGATGCGGCTGAGCTGGAGCGTCGCCGCGCCGCGCTGAAGCCGACGGCCGCGCCCGAGGAAGCCCGGCGCGGCTATGCCTGGCTATTCAACGAGACCATCATGCAGGCCGACGAAGGTTGCGATTTCGATTTCATGCAGAGGACTGGGAAGACCGAGACGAGCTGACCGAAGTACGAACGCCCAGACCGCACAAGCGGCGGGCGATAAACAGGGGGAAACGATGATTGCACGATCCATACGTGGGTTGACGGCCGCGGCCGTCATGCTTGTCGTCACCGGAGCCGGGGCACAGGAGGTGAAGCACTATCGCTTCGCCTACGATCAGCCGCGCAACACCGGCTATTCCATCGCAGGTGACATCTTTGCCGAGAAGCTCAAGGAATTGAGCAAGGGCACCATGATCATCGACCAGTATCCCGGTGCCCAACTGGGGCAGGAGCCGCAGGTGCTCCAGCTGGTGAAGGCCGGCGACGTCGAATTTTCGATCATCTCCTCCGCCAACACCGCGACGATCTCGCCGCAGGCCGGCGTGATGTCGCTGCACTATCTGTTCCGCGACGAGAAGCATGTGGTCAAGGGATTGGCCGATCCCCGCGTGTTCGAAGCGCTCAAGACCATGATCGACGAGACCACCCAGGGCCTGCACGTGATCGCGACCGGCTCGCAAGGCGTGCGCCACATGTACTCCAGGAAGGAAATCCACAACGTCGGCGACATCAAGGGCGCCAAGATCCGCGTGCAGGCGACCGCGACCGAGGACACCATGTTCCCGGCTTACGGCGCCCAGACCGTGCACATGCCGTTCGGCAGCGTCTACACGAGCTTGCAGACCGGTGTCGTCGACGTCGCCGAGAACAGCATCAACGTCTATCTCGTCAACAAGCACTACGAAGTCGCCCCGGTCCTCAACATCACCGAGCATGAAGCCAACAACGCGCTGGTGTTCATCTCCGACAAGCTCTGGCAGAGCCTGTCGGCCGAGCAGAAGGGCTGGGTGCAGACCGCGGCCAACGAGATCAGCACCAAGGAGCCGGCGAAGGCGTTCGAGCTCGAGCGCACGGCCGCCGAGAAGCTGAAGAAGATGGGCGTCAAGATCGTCGACAACGTCGACAAGAAGAGCTTTGCGGCGGTCGCCGATCCTTATCTCGACAAGCTCGCCAAGGAGCTCGGCCCGCACGCCGAGAAGATCAAGGATCTGATCCGGTCGATCAATTAGGGACCAGCGGTGCGCTCCCTCTCCCGCTTGCGGGAGAGGGCAGGGGAGAGGGTGTCTCCGCAAATGGGATGCCCCAAGAGGAAAGAGCCCTCACCCGCGCCTTCGGCGCGACCTCTCCCGCAAGCGGGAGAGGTGCAGCTAACTTGCAGCCGGGACGACAACAATGGCCATCGCCGACAAACTGCTCGTTCAGCGCCAACGCCACCTGAAGTGGCGCCGGCTCGACTGGCTCGAGCTTGCGCTGATGATCCTCTGCGGCGTGTTGTGCTTCGGCTTCTCGCTGTCGGTCACGGCCGACATCGTCACCCGCACCATCGGCCATCCCTGGCTGTGGCTGCAGGAGGTGACCTCGACGCTGTTCATCTACGCGATCTTCGTCGGCACGGCGGCCGCGACGCGACGCAACGACCACCTCTATCTCACTGCGATCTCGGAGGCGCTGCATGGCCCCTCGCGGCTGGTTGTCGAGGTGATCATCCGCCTCGTCGTGCTCGGAGTGGCCTTCTGCCTGATATGGTATGGCTATCAGAATTATCTGCGCGGCTTCGGCAGCTTCCGCCTGCCGTCAGGCACACCGATTGCCTCCCTCTATGCGATCATCCCTGTGTCAGGTGTGCTGATCGGCCTGTTCACCATCGAGCAGCTCGTCAACGGCCTGCGCAACGGTTTTGATCGTCCCGAGCCGCCGGACGGGGATGCCGAGCCGGTCGCCGTTGCCGCACAGATGCGGGTGCAGCCGTGAGCGCACCCATTGTCCTGGCGCTGATGACGGTCTGCTTCCTGTCGTTCGGCTATCTCGGCGTGCCCGTGCCGTTCTCGCTGATGGCCGGCGTCTTCATCGGCGCGCTGCTGTCGGACGTTTCGCTCGCCGCCATCATCCAGAAGATCTTTGACGGCGTCGATTCCGAAGCGCTTCTGGCGATCCCGTTCTTCCTGCTGGTCGGCGAGCTCATGAGCTCGGCCAATGTCGTGGTCCGAATAGCCAATCTCTCGGTCTCACTGGTTGGTCATATCAGGGGCGGGCTGTCGCAGGTCGTGGTGGTCTTCAGCATGTTCTTCTCGGAGATGTCGGGCTCGACCACCGCCGATGTCGCCGTGATGAGCCGTGCGCTGGGCGGTCCAATGAAGCGCGAGGGCTACGAGCCAGCCTTCATCGCCGCCATCATCGCCTCCGCCTCGACGATCGCCGCGCTGGTGCCGCCGAGTATCACGGCGGTGGTGTACGGCGCGGTCGGCAACGTCTCGATCGCCGGCCTGTTCATGGCGGGCGTCGTGCCGGGCCTGATGATCGGCTTCGGCCTGATGATCTACTGTTATTTCTTCGGTCCCTCCGGCTTGCGCAAACCGCGCGCGCCGCTGCGGCAGGTGGTGTTCGCGGCCGGGGATGCCGCCCTGCCGTTGATGATCCCCGTGATCCTGCTCGGGGGCATCCTGACCGGCTGGTTCACGCCGACGGAAGCCGGCGTCGTCGCGGTGGTGTGGATCGTGCTCGTCGTGATCCCCGCGCTCAACCGCGGGCATATCAGGAAGATCCCTTACGATTTCTGCCTTGCCGGGCTGATCTTCTCGCTGCCGTTGATCACGATCGGCGCGGCCAACGCCTTCGGCTGGATGCTGGCTTATCTGCGTGGTGCGACCTACATCGCCGAATGGATCACCTCGATCGCCGGCAACGATCCGCATTTGATCATGCTGTTGATGGTCCTGCTCTTCACCATCGTCGGCGATTTCATCGAGCCGGTGCCGACCATCATCATCTTCATGCCGCTGGTCAACACGTTGACCGAAGCCGGCGACATCAACGCGGTGCATATGGGCGTGGTGCTGATCGCTACGCTCGCCTTCGGCCTGATCACGCCGCCTTATGGGCTGGTGTTGCTGATGGCCTCGAAATTCGTCGGCGTCAGCTTTGCCAAGGCGCTGCGCGCAGCGTTGCCGATATATGTCGTGTTCCTCGGTACCATCGCGTTCGCGATCTATTTCCCCAGCGTGGTGCTGTGGCTGCCGCGGCACGTGCTCCCGGAATCGGTCGGCTGCTTCAAGTCGCCGGCGGGGACGGGCTATATCTGTCCGCAGTAGCGACCTGCTCGATCCGCCACCGCCCGGCCTCGTGCAAATAACGGAACGGCGTGCCGTGGCTGTTCTTGAAATAGCTGCCGCACAGCGCATTCGCCATGCCCTGCATCACCGCGTCGTGGCAGACGAACAGGAGGCCGTCGTCAGGATGACGCTCGAGCCAGGTCGAGACGCAACGCAGCGAACGTTCGGCCATGGCGTCCCACCTCTCGCCGTCGGTCGGAAGGATCGACACGAGGCCCGTCGCCGATGTGACGCCATGCTTGATCATGAGGTCGCGGACGGGAAGGCCCTCGAAGCTGCCGAAATCAAACTCGATGATGCCGTCGTCGATATCGAGCGGCACCGAGATCGCGTCCGCGATGATCTCGGCGGTTCGCGCCGCGCGGGCGAGGGGGCTCGTCACGATGCGGCTGATTCCGGCGCCGCGCAGCATGTCCACGGCGTCGTGCGCCTGCCGCAGGCCGTCCTCGTTCAGCGGATTGTCGGTGCGGCCCTGGAAGCGTCCTTCGCGATTCCAGTCGGTTGCGCCGTGGCGGAGGCCGTAGAAGCTGCGCGCGGGCGTCACTTCGATTTGCTCGTAAATTTCTTCACGGCGACGCGGAAGTCCTCCGTATGCATCGCCATGATGATCTTGTGTTCTTCGGCATCGAGCTGCTGTTTCACCGGCGTGGTGGTGGCCTGATAGACCAGCGATTTGGTACCGGCGATGGCCGCCGGCGGATTCTGCGCCAGACGCTCGGCGAGCTGCCGCGTCGCCGCCTTCAGCTCGGCGGCAGGAACGGTCTTGACGACGAGCCCCCATTCACAAGCCTGCTGCGCGGTAAAATTGTCCTCGGCAAGAAAAATCTGTAGCGCGCGGCGCGAGCCGACCGTGCCGACGATGCCGACCGTCGAGCCGCCGTCCGGCGACACCCCGATCTTGGCATAGGCCGGTGTGAATTTTGCGTCGTCCGCGGCGATGCAGAGATCGGTGACGAAGGCGAGGCCCATGCCGGCGCCGGCCGCCGAGCCGTGCACGCTCGACAGCGAGATCTTCGGCATGCGCCTGATGATCTCGATGAAGGCGTGATAGTGCTTCAGGAGCTCGCCGACGACCGGCGTGACGGTGCCGGCCTCGGCGGCGGCACCAATCGTCTGCAGATCGCCGCCGGCCGAGAAGGCGCGGCCTTCGCCTTCGAGCACCACGACGCGGATGCTGTCGTCGCCTTCGATCGTGGCGGCGAGCTGCTCGAGCTTCTGCGCAATCGCAAGGTTGATGGAATTGAACGCGGCGGGACGGTTCAGCGTGATGGTCGCGATCGGGCCGTCGACCTTGAGCAGGGCGGGATCGTCGGGTTTTGAGGTGAGAGCTGGCATCTGAGAGAATCCCCGGCAGGAGGTCATTGCTGCAACTAAATCGCAGAAGGCGAGTGGTGACAATCCCCGGGCCGCCAGTGCCCTGGCAGCCCTTGCGCTGGGCGGACCGATAGGCTCAAATGGGTCTGCCTTTGCCAAGGAACGGACACGAGCGCCGGCTCCTCGTAAGGTCAGCAAATCAAAATCAGCGAAAGAGGAGACGACATGGGTCACGCTCGTGTCTCCGGAAGTAGGCTGCTCCAATGACCGAAGGTCCGGTGATCATCGTCGGTGCCGGCCATGGTGGCTACCAGGCCGCGGCATCGCTGCGCCAGGCGGGCTTTTCGCAGCGCATCTGCCTGATCAATGACGAAGCGCATCTGCCCTATCAGCGGCCGCCGCTGTCCAAGGCCTACATCAAGGGCTCCGCCGGGCCCGAGAGCCTGATGTTCCGTCCCGCAAAATTCTATGAGGACCAGAAGATCGAGCTGATCGCCGGCCGCGCGGTCTCGATCGACCGATCGGCGCGCAAGGTGCTGCTCGCCTCGGGCGAGACGCTCGATTACGGCCACCTCGTGCTGGCGACGGGCGCGCGCAACCGGCTGCTCGATCTGCCGAATGCCAATTTGCCCGACGTGAAATATCTGCGCATCCTCGACGAGAGCGAGGCGCTGCGTGCGATCATGCCGACGAAGAGGCGCGCCGTGATTATCGGTGCCGGCTTCATCGGCCTCGAGTTCGCCGCGACCGCGCGGATCAAGGGCCTCGAGGTCGACGTGCTGGAGCTCGCTCCGCGCGTGATGGCACGCGCGGTGACGGCCGAAGTCTCCGAGTATTTCCAGGAACGTCATCGCGAAGCCGGCGTCCGCATTCACCTTGGCGTGCAGGCCACCTCGATCGAAGCCGAGAACGGCAAGGTCACCGGCGTCTCCTTGAGCGACGGACGGCACCTGCCGGCCGACCTCGTCGTGGTCGGCGTCGGCGTGCTGCCGAACATCGAGCTCGCGGCGGAGGCGGGCTTGCCGGTCGCCGCCGGCATCATCGTCGACGAATATCTTGCGACCGCCGACCCCGACATCTCCGCGATCGGCGATTGCGCGCTGTTCGCGAGCCCGCGCTTCGGTGGATCACTGCGGCTGGAATCGGTGCAGAATGCCACGGACCACGCCCGCTGCCTCGCCGCGCGGCTCACCGGCGACAAGAAGCCGTATGACGGCCATCCCTGGTTCTGGAGCGACCAGGGCGATGACAAGCTGCAGATCGCGGGGCTGACCACCGGCTACGATCGCGTCGTGCTGCGCGGCGACCCTGCCAAGAAGGCGTTTTCCGCGTTCTGCTACAAGGGCGACAAGCTGCTCGGCATCGAGTCCATCAACCGCGCCGGTGATCACATGTTCGGCCGCCGCCTGCAGGCCATGGACCGCTCGATCACGCCGGAGCAGGCCGCGGACGAGAGCTTTGACCTGAAGAGCGCGCTGGCTTGATCAGCCGGCGCCAAGCACCGCTGCCACCTCCGCAGCCGTCGGCATCGACGGCCCGGCGCCCATGCGCTGCACGCTGATCGACGCCGCCGCGTTGGCGAAGGTGAGGGCGGCGCGCAACGGCACAGCGTCAGCCAGTTGCGCGGCGAGTGCGCCGACAAAGCAGTCGCCGGCGCCGGTGGTGTCGACCGCCTTCACGACGCGCCCGGGGACCGCAACCTCCTCGCGCCCCGCAAGCGCGAGCACGCCGCGCTTGCCGAGCGTGATGCAGATGGTCTGGTCCCCGCGCGCCTGAAGTTGTCGCGCGACATCGATGATGCGCGCCGCCGGATCATCTTCTGACAGTTCCACGCCCGCGAGGAAGCCGAGCTCGGTTTCGTTCAGCACGAGGATGTCGACCAGCGCAAGCAGGTCGCTCGACATCTTTTGCGCCGGCGCCGGGTTGAGCACGGTGACAGCGCCAGCCCCGCGCGCGCGCCGGAAGAACGCGGCGATGGTCGGCAGCGGAATCTCGAACTGGCTGACCGCGACGTCACCCTTCAGCATCGGTACGATGCTGACGTCATCCGCGCTGACCAGCCCGTTCGCGCCGGGAATGACGACGATGGTGTTGTCGGCCTCCGCCACCGTGATGATGGCCGTGCCGGTGTGCGCCTCGGCCGTCTCCACGACATAGCCGAGATCGATGCCCTGGTCGCCGAGAAAGGCCTTCAGCTCGGCCCCGAACGAATCCTTGCCCAGCCGCCCGATCAGCGTCGTCCCCGTGCCAAGCCGTGACGCCGCCACCGCCTGGTTCGCACCCTTGCCGCCCGGAAAATACAGCACCTGCCGGCCCGCGACGGTCTCGCCGACCTTCGGGTGGCGATCGGCCGTCGCCACCACATCCATGTTGATGCTTCCGGCGACGAAGACGCGCCCCATCTCGATCTAGACCCTGACCTCGAACTCGTGCCGGACCTTGGCGATATCGACCAGCGTCGGCAATCCCGCCTCGTTGCCGAGACGCTGGATCTTGTAGGTCGAGGCGGCCCGGGCAAAATCAAAATGCTCGCGCCAGCTTTTTCCGGGATGGGCGAGGTAGGAATAGACATAGGCGCCGTGGAAGACGTCGCCGGCACCGTTGGTATCGATCACGCGCTCGCGCGGAATCGGCATCGCCGGCATCACCTGCACCGTGCCGGTTTCGTCGTACCAGAGCAGGCCCTTCTCGCCCATGGTGATGCCGCCGATCTTGCAGCCGCGGCTCTTGAGATAATCGAGCATCTTCTCGGGCGTCAGGTCCATCTGTTCGCACAGGCGCTCGGCGACGATCGCGACGTCGATGAATTCCAAGAGCTCATGGGTGTTGGTGCGCAGGCCGCCGCCGTCGAGCGAAGTCAGGATGCCGGCCTCGCGGCAGACTTTGGCGTAGTGGAGCGCGGCGTCCGGCTGGTGGCCGTCGACGTGCAGCGCGCGGCAGCCGCCGAGATTGAGCATCGGGAAGGGGTGGATGTGCTCGTCGTCGCGGCAGCGGACGATGGCGCGCTTGCCGTCCTTCGGCATGATGAAGGAGAGCGAGGACTGGTTGACCTTCCGCCCGTGCAGCGAGATCGCGTATTTCGCGCACATGTCCTGGAACATGCGTCCCAGCCAGTCATTGGCCGCGGTGGCGATGAGATCCGGAACGATGCCGAGCTTGGCGCAGCAGAACGCCGCCGTCACCGCATTGCCGCCGAAGGAGACGGCGTAGTCCGAGGCCACATGCTTCTCGTCGCCGGTCGGCATGTGGTCGGTGATGAAGACGACGTCGATATAGGTCTGTCCGATGAAGAGAGCCTGCATTGCTTGTCCGTGATGCGCTTGTGGTCCCGGCCGGCTGGATTACTCTAGCACCGGTTCCGCTCCGGAGGGACGCTGAAATTATTCGCAAAACTGCCGCCCGGAGCGCTTGAGGTCAGCAGGGTGCCGGAATACGACCATGTCGGGCCAATGCCAAGCCCGGACAAATGCCGTTTTTCGGTCGGGGGGTTCCAAGTCGATCAAATGGGTGCAAGATGATCACCGGCCTCGATCATGTCGTCGTTCTCGTGAGCGATATTGGCGCGGCGAAGGCGGCCTACCAGACGCTGCTCGCGCGCGCGCCGGCCTGGCAGAACTCGGGCGAGGGCGCTGACCGGGTGCTGTTCACCCTTGCGAACATGACGGTCGAATTGATGGCGCCGAGCGGCTTCAGCGTGGCTGCGGATCGCATGCGCGCGCTGCTCGACGACCAGGAAGGCGTGCTTGCCAGCCTGTGCTTTCGTGTCGCAGACATCGGCCGGATGCACCGGCGGCTGGAACGGGTGGCCTTGAGCCCCGATCCCGTCGCGGAGGTCGAAAGCAGCGATGCTGAATCGGGGAACGTCCTGCACTGGAAACGTACACGCGCCGCCACGGAACTCACCCGCGGCGTGCGCATGTTCTTCCTTGAGCTCGCCGACGCGCGGCCGCTCTCCCCCGCGACCGACATCGCGCCGATCGACGCGCTCGACCACGTCGTGGTCACCACCGAGGATTCCGAACGTGCCGCCGCGCTCTACGGCGCGCGGCTCGGCCTCGATCTGGCGCTCGACCGCTCGCACCAGGATTGGGGCCAGCTGATGTTCTTCCGCTGCGGCGACCTCATCGTCGAGGTGGTGCGCCGGCCCGTCGCCGGCAGCGACCTCGCGCATGACCGTCTCTGGGGCCTGAGCTGGCGGGTCGCAGACATCGACGCCACCCGTGCCCGCCTGATCGCTGCCGGCCTCGACGTCTCCGAGGTGCGCAACGGCCGCAAGCCGGGCACGCGGATCATGACGGTGCGGAACGGCACTTGCGGGATTCAGACGGTGCTGCTGGAGCGCTCGCCGAAGCCGGTCGAGTGAGTGACCTCACTCTCGTGTCCCGGACGCGCTGCAACGCTCTTGGCGTTGCTGCGCAGAGCCGGGACCCATCTCTCCACGAATCCGCCGCAACATGGGCCCCGGCTCTGCAGCGCACCGCTGAAGAAGCGCTGCGCTGCGTCCGGGGCATGAGATCGTTCTCAAACGCTCGCCCGCGTGTTACAGCTGACGAGAGACCACCCAGCGAGCACCCGGTTTGGCGAAGGCAAAGCGAACTCTGAAATGGCAGCGTGACCCGGAGGGGATGCGGCTGCGCATTCTCGAAGCCGCCAAGCAGGAGTTTTCCGCCCACGGCCTCGCCGGCGCCCGGGTCGACCGCATCGCGGCCAAGGCCGGCGCCAACAAGCGCATGCTGTACTACCACGTCGGCAACAAGGACGAGCTCTATCTCGCCGTGCTCGAAGGCGCCTATGACAAGATCCGCAGCGAGGAGCGTGGGCTCGATCTCGAGCATCTCGATCCGCCCGAAGCGATCAGGCGCCTGATCGAGTTCACCTGGAATTACTTCCTGCGCAATCCCGAATTCCTGTCGCTGCTCCAGACCGAGAACCTCGCGCGCGCCAAGCATCTGAAGAAGTCGACCAAGGTCAAGTCGATGCACTCGCCCTTCGTCGAGATGATCCGCACCGTGGTGCGGCGCGGCGTGGAGTCTGGCGATTTCCAGGTCGCGGTCGATCCGGTGCAGCTCTACATCTCCATCGCCGGGCTTTGCTTCTTCTATCTCTCCAATTCGGCAACGCTCAGCGTGATCTTCGGCCGCGACCTCCTGGACAAGAAGGCCAAGGACGAGCGGCTGGCCCACATGGTGGGCCTCGTGCTGGCGGCGCTGACGGGGCGGTCGGTCGCGCTGTTCGAGGTCGCGAAGGCCCCGAAGCCGAGGGCGGCGGTGGCGCAGACGGTGTAGCGGGGCGCGTCTGCGTGTTGGCGGGCACATCTTCCGTCTATTTCCGCAATCTCCGCCGTCATTGCCCGCGCAGGCGGGCAATCCAGTATTCCAGAGACGGTTGAGATTGAACCGAGAAGCCGCGGCGTACTGGATTCCCCGCCTGCGCGGGGAATGACACCGAGGATGCACTCTCGTGCCCCGGACGCAGCGCAGCGCGTCTTCGCGGTGCGCTACAGAGCCGGGGCCCATGCCTCGACGGAGCACGGAGCTTCTGGGTCCCGGCTCTGCGCGGCAGCGTTTCACGCTGCAGCGCGTCCGGGACACGGAGGCGAGAGTCCCGTTTGCCACCCGCGGAACCCGCCGCAAAACGTCACAGGGAAAACTCTGGACAGTATTTATCCAACGGGTTAATTTCTCCTGACAACGAAGAAAATGCCGGGAGTGAAAATTGGCCGAGCTCAAGCAGCCAGGTGCAGTGTCCAGGATGCTGAACGCGGCCTGGGTTCGGCCGTTTTTGTTCCTCGTCTTCATCGTCGTTGCCTGGGATCTTTCGATCCGGCTGTTCAGGATTCCCGCCTATCAGATCCCGGCGCCTCTCGATGTCGTCGCCGTGCTGCGGACGGAATGGCCGGAACTGCTGCGCCAGTCCTGGCCGACCACCTATGCGACCGTCTGCGGCTTCCTGCTGTCGGCGCTGTTCGGCATTCCCGTCGCGATGCTGATCGCGGGCTCGAAGACGGTGGAGAGCTACGTCTATCCGCTGCTGGTGTTCTCGCAATCCGTGCCGAAGATCGCGATCGCGCCGCTGTTCGTGGTCTGGTTCGGCTTCGGCATCATTCCCAAGGTGATTTCGGCGTTCCTGCTCGGCTTCTTCCCGGTGGTCGTCTCCGCCGTGCAAGGCTTCAAATCGGTCGACCCTGATATGGTCGATCTCGCCCGCGCCATGCAGGGCAGCCGTTTCCAGGTGTTTTGCGCGGTGAACCTGCCGCACGCGCTGCCGGCGATCTTCTCAGGGCTGAAAGTGTCGGTGACGCTCGCCGTGGTCGGCGCCGTCGTCGGCGAGTTCGTCGGCTCCAATTCCGGCATCGGCTACGTCATGCAGCGCTCGATCGGCACGTTCGACCTGCCGACGATGTTCGCAGCGCTCGTGATCCTCGCTCTGCTCGGCGTGATTCTATTCTGGGTCGTGGACCGGATCGAGAAGCTGATCATTCCCTGGCATGTCAGCCAGCGCGAGGACGTGATTTTCGCATCATAATTTCAGCAACGGCCACCAACGGCCGAAACATAACGGCAAGGGAGAGTGACGATGAAGCGGTGGATTGGGGCTGCATCAGTGGCGCTGATGGCGTTTGCAGTTGCGCCCGCGCAGGCAGCTGACAAGGTCGTGCTGATGCTGAACTGGTACGTCTATGGCGAGCACGCGCCGTTCTATTACGGCAAGGCCAAGGGCATCTACGCGGCGGAGGGTATCGACCTCGAGATCCAGGAAGGCCGCGGCTCGGCCGCGACCACACAGGCCGTTGCCGCCAAGACTGCCGATTTCGGCTATGTCGACGTCCCCACCATGATGCGCGCAGCCATCAAGGGCGCGCCCGTGGTTGCGACCGGCGTGCTGCTGCAGACCTCGCCGATGTCCGCGATGGGCTTTGTCGACAAGAACATCAGGAAGCCGGAGGACATCAAGGGCAAGACCGTGGCGATCACGCCGGCGGATTCCATGACTCAGATCTGGCCGCTGTTCCTGAAGAAGACCGGCCTGAAGGAAAGCGACTTCAAGACGGTTGCCGGCGACGGCCAGACCAAGCTCAACGCCGTCATCAACGGCCAGGCTGATCTTCTCCTCGGCTACGTCATGGACCAGTCGATGAAGATCAAGGACGCCACCGGCAAGGACGTCTACCCGATCAAGTTCGCCGACTACGGCATCAACATGGTCTCGTCGGGCATCATCGCCAACACCGATTATGTGAGGGCCAATGCCGACCTCGTCCGCCGCTTCATGTCGGCGACCACGAAGGCCGTCGAAGCCGCCGAGAAGGAGCCGAAGGCCGCGGCGCAATCGATCCTCGATGCCAACCCCAAGGGCGGCAAGATCGACACGCTGACGCAGGGCTTTGAGCTGACCATCCCGCTGTACCGGACTGCCGAGACCAAGAGCAAGCGACCGTTCCAGGTCACCGACCAGAACATGACTGAGACGGTCAATCTGCTGGTCGAATATGGCGGGCTCGATGCCAAGGCCAAGGAGAACCCGAAGGCGTTCTACAGCAACGACTATCTGCCGAAGAGTGGCTCGTGAGCGATCAATCTCCGCTGTCGTCCCTGCGAACGCAGGGACCCATAAGCACTGGCTTCGATGGTTGCGGAAGGTCTCTCTCCGCGTGCCCAACCGCGCGGACACGGCGTATCGGTCCCTGCGTTTGCAGGGACGACGGGCGGAGAGGGCAGTGACGAACCCTGCAACAAAGCCAGTCGATCTGCAGCCGGGCGCACATCTGCGCCTGGTGTCGGACCGCGCCGGTAACGATGCGTCCGGCATCAAGCTATCGGGCGTATCCAAGACCTACCGGACGCGCGACGGCGATGTGCCGTCACTGCGGCCGCTCGACTTCCACATCAATGACGGCGAATTCTTCGTCGTGGTCGGCCCAAGCGGCTGCGGCAAGTCCACGTTGCTCAAGCTTATCTCGGGCCTGCTGCCGCCGACATCGGGCGAGATCCTTGTCGAAGGCGAGAAGGTGACGACGCCGCACGGCAATGTCGGCATCGTGTTCCAGAACGCCTTGCTGCTGCCCTGGCGCAACATCCTCGCCAACGTGATGTTGCCGATCGACATGAAGCGGCTGCCGCGGCAGGAATATCTGGAGCGTGCGAAGTCGCTGCTGAAACTGGTCGGGCTGGAAGGCTTCGAGAAGAAACTGCCCTGGCAGCTCTCCGGCGGCATGCAGCAGCGCGCTTCGATCTGCCGCGCGCTGGTGCATGATCCCAAAATCATGCTGATGGACGAGCCGTTCGGCGCGCTCGACGCGTTGACGCGCGAGCGCATGAATGTCGAGTTGATGCGGATCCAGCGCGAGACGAAGAAGACCGTGCTGCTGATCACGCATTCGATTCCGGAAGCCGTGTTCCTCGCCGACCGCGTACTGGTCATGACCGAGCGGCCCGGTGCGGTCGCCGCGATCTACGACGTCCCGCTGCCGCGGCCGCGCTCGCTCGACGTCATGGCCGATCCGGTGTTCACCGAACTGGTGCAGCGCATCCGCAAGCATTTCTTCTCGCAAGGGGCGTTGGATTAGAATCGTGCGATTGCTCTTGGGCGCAACCACAAGGACGGTGCGCTCCCTCCCCCGCCTGCGGGGGAGGGCCGGGGAGAGGGTGTCTCCGCAATGGGACACCCCCCAAGAGGATAGAACCCTCACCCGGCGCGGGACGATGCTTCGCATCGCCCGGAACGTGCCGACCTCTCCCGCAAGCGGGAGAGGCGAGTCGCCCGCGGCCATACTGCTCGCACCAAGTTCACCTCATATCTTTGTAAGACCATGCCACCGCGCCTGAAGCTGCGAGACATCGCCTTCTTCGAACGACCCGTGCAGTTCGCGCGGCCGTTCCGCTTCGGCGCGATTACCATTGATGCGACGCCGCAGTTGTTCGTGCGGGTCGAGATCGAGGTCGAGGGTAGAGGTGTCGCGGTCGGCGCCGGCGCCGAGCTGCTGGTGCCCAAATGGTTCGACAAGCGGCCGGAGCGGTCGCCCGCGCAGACGGTGGATGGCTTGCGACGGTCGCTCGAGATTGCGCGTGAGCTCTATCTGGCGAGCACCGGATATCAGACGGCGTTCGGTCTGCACGCCTCGTGCATTGCTGCCCAGGTCGTGGCTTGCGCGAAAGAGAACATTCCGCCGCTTGCCGCCGCTTATGGTCCGGCGGAAATCGACAAGGCAATTCTCGATGCGCTGCTGCGCGGCGTCGGGGCCAGTTTCTTCAACGGGATGGCGGCCAACGTCGCCGGCATCGATGCGCGGCTTTCTACTGACTTGAGCGAGAGCGACATCGGGATGTTCCTCTCCGGTCGGGTGCCGCAGGCGCGCGTTGCCATCAGGCACACGGTCGGTCTCGATGATGCCGTCGAGGGCGAGGGCGGCGTTGCCGATCCAAGCGAGAATGCCGGGGCGCGTTACTTCAAGCTCAAGCTGTCCGGCGATCCCGTTGCCGATGCGGCGAGGCTCGCGCGGATCGGCAAGGAGCTCGACGCGCTGGGACGCGACTATGAGGTGACGCTCGACGCCAACGAGCAATATGCCGATCTCACCGCATTGCAGACATTGATGGAGCGGCTCGATCGTGACGACGCGCTGAGCGCGATCGCTGCGCGCCTGCTCTATGTCGAGCAGCCTATGCCGCGCGACATCACACGGCAATCGCCGCTGGGTTCGCTCGCCACGCGCGGATTCATCATAGACGAGACCGACGATTCTTACGATGCTTTCCTGGCGGCGCGCGCGCTAGGCTATCGCGGCATCTCCTCGAAATCCTGCAAGGGCCTCTACAAGTCGATCGTCAATGCGACGCGCGCGGCGAAATGGAGCGAAGGCGGCGAAAGGTTCTTCGTCACCGGCGAGGACCTGACTTGCCAAGCCGGTCTCGCCGTGCAGCAGGATCTTGCGCTCGGCGCCTTCATCGGCGTCACCCATGCCGAACGCAACGGCCATCATTATGTCGACGGCTTCGGCGATACGCCTTTCGCAGAAGCGCAGGCCTTTGCGGCCGCGCATCCCGATCTCTACGCCGATGCCGGGCAGGGCATCCGCCTCTCCATTCACGACGGCGATCTCCTGACGGGATCGCTCCATGTTGCGGGCTTTGCGACGTCGGTCCATCCGGACTGGTCGGCGCTCGGCCCGCTCGAACAGCCAAAATCACCTAGGGAGCATTTGGCATGACCACCCAACGCCTCGGCCTCATCATGAACGGCGTCACCGGCCGCATGGGGCTCAACCAGCATCTGATCCGCTCGATCGTCGCGATCCGCGAGCAGGGCGGGGTCCGCCTGAAGAACGGCGACCGCGTCATGCCCGATCCGATCCTGGTTGGCCGCAGCGCCGAGAAGGTCGAGGCGCTCGCCAAGCGCTACAATATCACGCGCTGGACCACCGACCTCGACGCCGCGCTCGCCGACAAGAACGACACCATGTTCTTCGACGCTGCGACCACGCAGGCGCGCCCTGGTCTGCTGACCCAGGCCATCAATGCCGGCAAGCACGTCTATTGCGAGAAGCCGATCGCGACGAATTTCGAGGAGGCGCTCGAAGTCGTCAAGCTCGCCAATGCCAAGGGCGTCAAGCACGGCACGGTGCAGGACAAGCTGTTCCTGCCAGGTCTGAAGAAGATCGCGTTCCTGCGCGATTCCGGCTTCTTCGGCCGCATCCTGTCGGTGCGCGGCGAGTTCGGCTATTGGGTGTTCGAAGGCGGCTGGCAGGAGGCGCAGCGGCCGTCCTGGAATTACCGTGACGAGGACGGCGGCGGCATCATTCTCGACATGGTGTGCCACTGGCGCTACGTGCTCGACAACCTCTTCGGCAACGTGCAGAGCGTGGTCTGCATCGGCAACACCGATATCCCCGAGCGTTTCGACGAGCAGGGCAAGAAGTACAAGGCGACAGCGGATGATTCAGCTTACGCCACCTTTCAGCTCGAAGGCGGCGTCATCGCCCACATCAACATGTCCTGGGTGACGCGCGTCTATCGCGACGACCTCGTCACTTTCCAGGTCGACGGCACGCTCGGCTCGGCGGTCGCGGGCCTCTCCGACTGCATGATCCAGGCGCGGCAGGCGACCCCGAGGCCGGTGTGGAATCCCGACGAGAAGCGGCTGCATGATTTCTACGGCGACTGGCAGAAGCTGCCCGACAATGTCGCTTACGACAACGGCTTCAAGGAGCAGTGGGAGATGTTCATCCGCCACGTCTACGAGGATGCGCCCTACAAGTTCACGCTGCTCGAAGGCGTCAAGGGCGTGCAGCTCGCCGAATGCGCGCTGAAGAGCTGGAAGGAGCGGCGCTGGATTGACGTCGCGCCAATCAAGGCCTGAGGAGGGACACATGAACAAGCCCGTCCAACCCATGTCGTCGTTGTCCCTGAAGCTGCCGAAGGCCGATCGCTCGATCGAGACCTACCGGTTAGCTGCCTCGCGCACGTTTCCCGCAAAGCTCGAGGGGCCGCTGAACCGTATCGCGTTCTCCGCGGTGCATACCGTGGCCGATCCCTTCGCGGACAATGATCCCTGGCTGTCGGTTGCCGTCGACTGGGACAAGACCATCGCCTTTCGCGAGCACGTCTGGGACCTCGGCCTCGGCGTCGCCGAAGCGATGGACACCGCGCAGCGCGGCATGGGGCTGGATTGGCCGACCTCGCTCGAGCTGATCACGCGCTCGGTCGGCGCCGCCAAGCGGCGCAACGCGCAGGTGTTCTCGGGCGCCGGCACCGATCATCTCGCGGTCGAGGACGCCAGGAGCCTCGACGACGTCATCCGCGCCTATGAGGAGCAGGTCTCGGCGATCGAGAAGGTCGGCGGCCGCATCATCCTGATGGCCTCGCGCGCGCTGGCGAAGCTCGGCCGCAACGCCGACGACTACGCCAAGGTCTATGACCGCGTGCTCTCGCAAGTCCGCGAGCCCGTGATCATCCATTGGCTCGGCGACATGTTCGATCCGGCGTTGACGGGCTATTGGGGCACCGGGGATCTCGACAAGGCGATGGATACGGCGGTCGCCATCATCAACGGCAACGCCGCCAAGGTCGACGGCGTCAAGGTCTCGCTGCTCGACAAGCAGCGCGAGATCGACATGCGCCGCCGTCTCGACAAGCGCATCAGGATGTACACCGGCGACGACTTCAACTATGCGGAGCTGATCGCCGGCGACAGCGAAGGTTTTTCGCATGCGCTGCTCGGCATCTTCGACGCGATCGCGCCGGCGGCATCCTACGCGCTGTCGCGGCTGGCGGCCGGTGACGAAGCCGGCTTCCACGACGTGCTGGGGCCGACCGTGCCGCTGTCGCGTCACATCTTCAAGGCGCCGACGCGCTTCTACAAGACCGGCGTCGTGTTCATGGCCTACCTTAATGGCCACCAGGACCATTTCACCATGGTCGGGGGACAGGAGAGCACGCGCTCCACGCTGCATCTCGCCGAGCTGTTCCGTCTCGCCGACAAGGCCGGCCTGCTCGCCAATCCTGAACTCGCGACGCAGCGGATGAAGACCGTGCTCGCCACCCACGGTATCGAATCCTGATGCGCGATTTCTCGTCCGACCATCGCTGGCTGTCGCTGAACACGGCGACCGTCCGCAAGCAGGGTGACCTCGTCGAGATCATCGAGGCCTGTGCCAGGCACGGCATCCGCGCCATCGATCCCTGGCGCGACCAGGTTGCGTCCGTCGGTCTGGAGCGTGCCGCGCGCGCGGTGCGGGATGCCGGTCTCGAATTGTCAGGCTATTGCCGCGGCGGCATGTTCACCTCGGATGCATCGCGCCGGAGCGAAGTGCGCGACGACAACAGGCGCTGCGTCGACGAAGCCAAGGCGCTGGGTGCGTCCTGCATCGTTCTCGTTGTCGGCGGCCTGCCGCAATATTCGCGGCCGGGCAGCGAGGCGTCGAAGGACATCGCGGCAGCGCGCGGGCAGGTCGAGGAGGCGCTGGCCGACATGCTCGACTATGCCAAACAGGCAAATCTGGCGCTGGCCATCGAGCCGCTGCATCCGGCCTACGCGGCCGACCGTGCCTGCGTGAACACGACAAAGCAGGCGCTCGACATCTGCGACCGGCTAGACCCCGGACGCAGTGGCATGCTCGGCGTCGCCCTCGACGTCTATCACATCTGGTGGGACCCCGAGCTGATGAGCCAGATCGCGCGCGCCGGCAAGGATCGTCTGCTCGCCTTCCATGTCTGCGACTGGATGGTGCCGACCAGGGACATCCTCAACGACCGCGGCATGATGGGTGACGGCGTGATCGACATCAAATCGGTGCGTGCTGCCGTCGAAACACAGGGCTTTGCCGGCTATTCCGAGATCGAGATCTTCTCCAACGACTGGTGGGGCAAGCCGATGGACGAGGTGCTCAGCACCTGCATCACCAGGCACAAGACGGTGGTGTAGGTAATTCGACACCGTGCGCCTGCCCGTCTGATTGACGAGTTGAATCAGAGGGTTGGCTACTGTGCATGGGGTTGTTTTCGCAATTTTTGTTTTGGCGCCTCAGCCGATCGAGCATGGCACGCTCAAAAAACCCCGAAACCGCACCCGTCCGCCCCGCACCGGCTTTCCGCTCAGGGCATAGGCCGGGAAGCGCGCCAGGAAGCGCGAGATCGCGATCGCGCCTTCCAACCGCGCCAGCGCCATGCCCGCGCATTGATGCGCGCCGGTGGCGAAGGCGAGATGCCGGTTCGGCGTCCGCGCGATGTCGAAGCTTTCGGGGTCCGCGAACTGCGCGGGATCGCGGTTGGCGGCGCCAATGCACAGCGTCACCGACGTGCCGGCCTCGAGCATGAAGCCGCCGAGCTCGATCTTCTCAGTGGTCATGCGGTTGCCGAGCTGGTTCGAGCTCTCGTAGCGCAGCATTTCCTCGACCGCGGTCTTGATCATGTCGGGGTTGTCGATCAGCCGCTGCTTCTGGTCCGGGTGGCGATCCAGCGCGACGAGACCGTTGCCGATCAGATTGGTCGTGGTCTCGTGGCCGGCATTGAGCAGGAAGATGCAATTGTGCAGCAGCTCCTTCTCGGTCAGCCGCTCGCCGTTCTCCTCGCCGCCACCTTCTCCTTGGATCAGGCGCGTCAGCACGTCGCGCTCGGGATTGCCGGGCTTTTGGCGCCGCCGCGCCACCAGCGTTTCGAGATAGGCGAGGAAGTCCGTCACCGCTCTGTTGCCGCGCGCAGCGGCTTCAGGTGACACGACGGGTTCGAGCGCGCCCAGGATCGCCAGCGACCAGTCGCGCAGCGGCCCGCGCTCGTCATGGGGGACGTCGAGCAGATTGCCGATCACCTCGATCGGGATGGACGCGGCGAAATCCTCGATCAGCTCGCAATGGCCCTTGGCCGCGACAGTGTCGAGCAGGCCGTCGACCAGCTTGATGAGATCGCCTTCCATCCCTGCAATCGCCCGCGGCGACAGCGCGCCCATGATCAGGCGGCGCACGCGTGTGTGCGACGGCGGGTCGTTGAAGACGAGGCTGGTGGTGTGGTGCTCGTAGAGCGGCGTGTCGCCGTATTTCGGCGCGAACTCGCGCTTCTTGTCCGAGCTGAACGACTTCGTGTTCTTGTAGGTCGTGACGAGATCGTCGTAACGGGTCAGGAACACGGTGCCATTCGGCAGGCGCTTGACCGGCTCGTTCTCCCGCAGTGCACGATAGGTCGGATAGGGGTTGTCGTAGAACTCGGGCGTCAGCTTCTCGAGGTCGAAGCCTGCCGCTAGCTCCTTCGCATCTGCGTTCATCCCGTTATACTCGCCGGTTAAAGCCGATATGCCGTTTTTGTTGTTCTGGTCGACGCGTGCATGCGTCTACAGTCTTCGAACACTGCTAGCCGACCGGACAGGAAAATGCACGCGCGCGCTGACGCTCCCGACACGGCCCCAGAATCAAGTGTTCTTTGGCCCGATGATATCTTTGCAACCTTGCAACGCTTCGACGTCCGCCAGGTGCCTTATGTGCCTGACGCAGGCCATTCGAAGCTGATCAACCGCGTGCTGGCCTCACCGACGATGCGCGGCATTCCACTGACGACGGAGGAGGAGGGCGTGGCCCTTCTCGCCGGCGCCTGGACCGGCGGACAGCGCGGCGTGCTATTGATGCAGTCGAGCGGCGTCGGCAATTGCATCAACATGCTGTCGCTGATCCCGATCCTGCGTTTTCCGTTCCTCACGCTCGTGACCATGCGCGGCGAGTGGGGCGAGTTCAATCCGTGGCAAGTGCCGATGGGCTCGACCACGCAGGGCGTGTTCGAGCTGTCGGGCGTCCAGGTGTTGCGCGCCTCGCACGCGGCCGAGGTGCCGGCCGTGCTGGAGGCCGCCGCCGCGCAGGCCTACAACGCGCTCACCCCTACCGCCGTCCTTCTGTCGCAGCGCCTGATCGGCGCCAAGGTTTTCACCAAATGAGCAAGGCCAATCTCCTCGACCGCCGCCAGGTGGTGTCCACCCTGCTGGCGAACCGCAAGGACGTTGTCGCGATCGGCGGCCTTGGTGCTTCGACCAACGACATGTGCGCGGCCGGGGATCACGCCCGCAATTTCTATCTCTGGGGCGGCATGGGCGGCGCGGCGATGATTGGCCTCGGGCTCGCACTGGCGCAGCCAAAACTGCCGGTGCTGGTCATCACCGGCGACGGCGAAATGCTGATGGGCATGGGCGCCCTTGCCACCATCGGCCTGCAAAAGCCGGCCAATCTCTCGATCGCCGTGCTCGACAACGAGGCCTATGGCGAGACCGGCGGCCAGACCAGCCATACCTCGGCCGCCGCCGACCTCGTCGGTGTGGCCAGGGCCTGCGGCATCAAGGACAGCCGTTCTGTCACGACCATGGCCGAGGTCGAGGCCTTCGCCAAAGCCGTCCATGACGTCTCGGCCGGGCCGCGCTTTGCCAATGTGAAGATCGACAGCGCCAGCCTGGAGCGGATTCTGCCGACCCGGGACGGGACTTACATCCTCAACCGGATCCGGGGCGAACTCGGCTTCCAGCCCATCTAGGGCGGGCCAGTCCATTGCCGGGGCGCCCTGCTCCTGCACGCGAGCCGTGCGGGTGGAGCAAATTTTCGCTGAATCTACAACGCACTTAGGTTGCGATGCAACATAGTGCTTGACTTCCGCGTGGGTGAGTGCTTACTCACCCAGCATGAGTTCATTGCGTATGACGAGCGACCTGAGGCGTCAATTGATCCTCGGTGCCGCGAAACGCTGCTTTGCCCGACATGGCTATAACGGCACCACGACGAAGAGCGTGGCGGCCGCCGCTGCCATTTCCGAGGCGCTGCTGTTCAAGCATTTCCCATCCAAGGCGGCCCTCTACGCCGAAATCCTCAGCGACGAATGCGAGGCCGATCCGGCGCTCGCGCAGCTTCTGGAGCGGGAGCCTTCGACGGCCACGCTGGTCGAAGTGATCCGCGGCATGGTCGAGCATTTCATGAACATCGCGGATGGTCCCGATCAGGAGGAGGCCCAGCGCCTGCGGCTGATGGCCACGAGCCATTTGGATGATGGCGAATTCGCCCGTTTGCTGTATGCGAAGATCAAGACGCTGGTCGGGGCCATCTTCGTCGCCTCGGTCGAACGTGCCGTTGCCGCCGGGGACGCGCGGCCGTGCAGCGGCGATCCGCTCAACCTGTTCTGGTTTGCGCATCACACGGTGATGACCGCAGCGCTGACCAGGCTGCCGGCCACGCCTTGCCTCGTCTACGGCAAGGCGAGCGACCTCGAACGGCAGCTGTGTGAGTTTCTCCTGAGGGGTATCGGACTTAACGACGCCGCAATTGCTTCGCATCTGGGCCACAATCAGGCCGCCGATGCCGGCAGGACGGCGATTGCAGAGAGTGCATGACATGAACATCGTAACCGAACACAAGATTTCGGGCGAACCGATCGACAACAAGGCTCCCCAGCGTCCGGTCCGGCCGGTGCTCTGGTTCATCATCGTCGGCGCGCTGCTTACTGCGCTCGTCGGTGGTCTCGTCTGGTTCAACTATTTCCGCGGCCAGATGATCAAGCAGTTCTTCGCCAACAACAAGCCGCCGCCGACGGCCGTCAGCGCGGCCGAGGCGAAGTCGGAGGTGGTGCCGAACCTGCTCACGGCGGTGGGCAGCCTCGTCGCCGTGCACCAGGTCGACGTCAGTGCCGACGTGAACGGCCGCGTCACCGAGATCAAGTTCGAGCCGGGTACGCGTGTCGAAGCCGGCACGCCGCTGGTGCAGCTGTTCGACGCGCCGGAGCAGGGCGACCTTGCCAACTACAAGGCCCAGGCGACCGTGGCGCAGCTGTCGCTCGATCGCGCCAAGCAGCTCGCATCGCGCCAGTTCGGTCCGCAGGCGACCGTCGATTCCGCGCAGGCCGCCTACGACCAGGCGCAGGCCGGCATCGCCAAGACCGAGGCGCTGATCTCGCAGAAACTGGTGCGCGCACCGTTCGCCGGCGATCTCGGCGTCCGCAAGGTCGAGGTCGGCCAATATCTGACGGCGGGTACGGCGATCGTGTCGCTGACCGACCTGTCCGAGCTGTGGGCCAACTTCACCGTGACCGAAAAGGATTCCGGCAACCTCAAGGTCGGCCAGACCGTTCGGCTGAAGGTCGACGCCTACCCGGGCCGCACCTTCGAGGGCAAGATCACCACGATCGAACCGCAGATCGCGGCCGATACCCGCAACATCCGCGTGCAAGCCACGATCGCCAATCCCGAGAAGATCCTGAAGCCCGGCATGTTCGCGACCACGACCGTGGTACTGCCGGAGAAGCCGGCGGTGGTCACCGTTCCGGAAACGGCGGTCGACTACACGCTCTACGGCGACTCCGTGTTCGTGATCACCGAGAAGAAGGAAGAGGACGGCAAGACCAGCCTCTCCGCGGTGCGTACCTTCGTGCAGACCGGCAGCCGCATCGAAGGCCGCGTCGAGATCGTCAAGGGCGTGAAGCCGGGTGACAAGGTCGTCGCCGTCGGCCAGCTCAAGCTGCAATCGGGCGCGGCCGTGTCGATCTCGACCGACCCGGCGCCGCAGATCCCGGCGCAGCCGCCGCGCTACTGATCCGATACATCCAAGTGATCCGGCCCGGCCGGATCACTTTTCTATAGGCAAAGAATTCGAGATCGCCGCGATGCGCTTTACCGATATTTTCATCAAACGCCCGGTCCTGTCGGTCGTCGTCAGTCTGCTGATCCTGCTGATCGGTCTGCGCGCCGCAATGGTGCTGCCGATCCGGCAATATCCGAAGCTGTCGAACACGGTCATCAACATCACGACCGTCTATCCCGGCGCGTCCGCGGACCTGATCCAGGGCTTCATCACCACGCCGATCGAGCAGGCGGTCGCCTCCGCCGAGGGCGTCGACTACATGACCTCGTCCTCGGTGCTCGGCACCTCGACGATCCAGGTCTACATCAAACTGAACTTCGATCCGAACCAGGCGCTCACCGAGGTGCTGGCGAAGACGAACTCGGTCAAGTACCTGATCCCGAAGGAATCGAACGACCCGATCGTCACCAAGACCACGGGCCAGACCACGGCCGTGATGTATCTCGGCTTCTCCTCGGAGGAACTGTCGGGCTCGGCGATCTCCGACTATCTGACGCGCGTGGTGCAGCCGGTGCTGTCGACCGTCGACGGCGTCGCTTCGGCTGACATCCTCGGCGGCCAGACCTTTGCGATGCGGCTGTGGCTTGATCCCATGAAGATGGCCGGCCGCAACGTGTCCCCGGCAGATGTCGCGGCCGCGATTGCCGCCAACAACTTCCAGTCCGCGGCGGGGCAGACCAAGGGCTATCTGATCGTCTCCAACATCTCGACCAACACCAGCCTCACCGACGTCAACCAGTTCAGGAAGATGATCGTCAAGGCCAAGGACGGTGGCTTCGTCCGGATGGAGGACATCGCGACGGTCGAGCTTGCCGCACAGAGCACGGACGCCAGCGTCGCCTTCAACGGCGAGCATGCGATCTTCATCGGCGTGAACGCGACGCCGCAGGGCAACCCGCTCACGCTGGTCAAGGGCGTGCGTGCGCTGTTCCCGGAGCTCGAGCGCAATCTGCCGCCGTCGATGAAGATGAAGGTCGCCTACGATTCGACCAAGTTCATCCAATCCTCGATCGACGAGGTGGAGAAGACGCTGGGCGAAGCCGTGATCATCGTGATCGTGGTGATTTTCCTGTTCCTGGCTTCGCTGCGCTCGGTCATCATTCCCGTCGTCACGATTCCGCTGTCGATGATCGGCGTCTGCACCTTGATGCTGTCGCTGGGCTTCAGCTTCAACCTCTTGACCCTGCTCGCGATGGTGCTCGCGATCGGCCTCGTGGTCGACGACGCCATCGTGGTGGTGGAGAACATCCACCGGCATCTGGAGGAAGGGAAAACGCCGGTCCAGGCGTCGCTGGAAGGCGCGCGTGAAATCGTCGGTCCCATCATCTCGATGACCATCACGCTTGCGGCCGTGTACGCGCCGATCGGTTTTCTCGGCGGTCTCACCGGTTCGTTGTTCCGCGAATTCGCCTTCACGCTCGCCGGTTCGGTGATCGTGTCGGGCGTGATCGCCCTGACGCTGTCGCCGATGATGTGCTCGGTGCTGCTGAAGAACACCGAAGAGGGCCGCTTCGCCAAGGCCGTCAACAAGGTGTTCGGCGCGCTGACGCGCTGGTATGGCCGCAGGCTCGACCGCTCGCTCGACTATAAGGCGATCACCGGCCTGTTCGCGGTGACGATCCTCGGTCTGGTCGGCTTCCTCTACATGCACACCTCGAAGGAGCTGGCGCCCGAGGAAGACCAGGGCATCGTGTTCGCGGTGACCAAGGCGCCGAAATACGCCAACATCGACTATGTCGATTTCTACGGCGATAAGCTCGACAAGGAATTCCAGAAGTTCCCCGAGACCGACCTTCGCTTCGTGCTGAACGGCATCAACGGCCCGCAGGGCGGTATCGCCGGCATGCTGCTCAAGCCGTGGGAGGAGCGCAAGCGCTCGTCGATCGCCTTGAAGCCGCTGGTGCAGGCCGAGCTTTCCAAGATCGAGGGCGTGCAGGCCTTCGCATTCAACCTGCCGCCGCTGCCGGGTGGTCCGGGCGGTCTGCCGGTGCAGATGGTCATCAACTCGACCGCGGGCTACCAGACCGTCTATGAGCAGATGGAGAAGCTGAAGGATGCTGCGCGCAAGAGCGGCATGTTCATCGTTTCCGACAGCGACCTCGCCTACAACCAGCCGAGCGTTCAGGTCACGATCGACCGTAGCAAGGCGCAGGATCTCGGCGTCAACATGCAGAACCTCGGCTCCACGCTCGCGGTGCTGCTCGGCGGCAACTACATCAACCGCTTCAATCTTGAAGGCAGGTCCTATCAGGTCATCCCGCAGGTGCCGCGTAGTCAGCGGCTCTCGCCGGAATCGCTCGGCGGCTACTATGTGACGACCAACACCGGCCAGCAGCTGCCGCTGTCGACTGTGGTCTCGATCAAGACCAGGACCGATCCGAACTCGCTGACGCACTACAACCAGCTCAATTCGGCGACCTTCTCGGCCGTGCCGATGCCCGGCGTGACCGTCGGCGCGGCGGTCGACTTCCTGGAAGGCGAGGCCAAGAAGCTGCCTGCCGGCTTCAGCCACGACTATCTGGCCGACTCCCGTCAGTACGTGCAGGAAGGCAACCAGCTCGCGATCACCTTCGGCTTCGCTCTGATCATCATCTTCCTGGTGCTGGCGGCGCAGTTCGAGAGCCTGCGCGATCCGCTGGTGATCATGATCTCGGTGCCAATGGCGATCGTCGGCGCGCTGATCCCGCTGTTCTTCGGCGCGGCGACCATGAACATCTACACCCAGGTCGGTCTGCTGACCCTGGTCGGCCTGATCACCAAGCACGGCATCCTGATGGTGGAGTTCGCCAACGAGCTCCAGGTCAACGAGCGGCTCGACCGCCGCTCGGCCATCGAGATGTCGGCCCGTATCCGCCTGCGGCCGATCCTGATGACGACGGCCGCGATGGTGACCGGCCTGATCCCGCTTCTGACCGCGACCGGCGCAGGTGCGGCCAGCCGCTTCTCGATCGGTCTGGTCGTCGTTGCCGGCATGTCAATCGGCACGCTGTTCACACTGTTCGTGCTGCCGGCCGTGTATGTGGTGCTGGCGACCGACCACCGCGCGGCGGCCGATTCCGAGCGGAACAAGCAGGTCAACGAGCTCGACCTCGGCGCCAAGGCCCTGCGGCCGACCTGAAACCGCACGTAAGCGAACCGGAGGGCGGCAGCGGCGAAACCGTTGCCGCCCTTTTTCGTTGTGCTGCCGCATCGGCCATTCCGCGCCGCGGCCTTCGGGCAGATTGCTTCCGCGCTCGCGAGAGACAAGGCCCGGTCTTCTTGCTAGTTTCCGCGGGATGAGCCTTTCCCTCCATCCCGATACCCCGCAAGCCAGCATGCTGCCGAGCGCGCCGCCGGCTGGCGTTGCCTCCGGCCCCGCTGCCGGACGAGGGACCAGGACCCGGCTGTTCACCAAATATGTTGCGCTGTTCGTGGCCGTCGTTGCCATCGCGCTGCTGGCCAACGGCCTGTTTGAGGTCTTCTTCTATTATCGTGAGCACAAGGCTTCGCTGATCCGGGTCCAGCATGAGCAGGCCGAGGCGGCTGCGGCCAAGATCGGTCAGTTCGTCAAGGAGATCGAGAGCCAGCTCGGCTGGACCACGCAACTGACGTGGTCGGCAGGCTCGATCGAGCAACGCCGGTTCGACGCGCTGCGGCTGCTACGCCAGGTGCCCGGGATCACCGAGCTCGCCCAGGTCGATTCGACCGGCAAGGAACGGTTGCGGGTCTCGCGGCTGGCGATGGATGCGATCGAAAGCGGGATCGACCTGTCGAGCGATCCGAAGTTCACCGAGGCGGTCGCGCACAAGGTCTATTACGGCCCTGTCTATTTTCGCCGGGAATCCGAGCCCTACATGACGCTGGCCCTGGCCGGCGCGCGCAAGGACGCAGGGGTCAGCATCGCCGAGGTCAATCTCAAATTGATCTGGGACGTCGTCTCCCAGATCAAGGTCGGCGAACATGGACACGCTTATGTAGTGGGGCCGGAGGGCCGCCTGATCGCGCATCCCGATATCAGTCTCGTGCTGCGCAACACCGACATGTCCGGCCTCGCACAAGTGCGCGCCGCGCAGGCTGCCGGCGGCACTATGCCGGATGCGCTCGAGGAAGCGCGCAATATCCAGGGGCAGAAAGTCTTGACGGCATCGGCTCCGATCGCGCCGCTGCACTGGACCGTGTTCGTCGAGCTGCCGGTCGAGGAGGCCTATGCGTCGCTCTACGCCTCGCTGCAGCGGCTCGCCATCGTGCTGCTGGCGGCGTCGATCTTCGCAGTGCTTGCCGGGATATTTCTCGCGCGCCGCATGGTCGGGCCGATCCAGGCGCTGCGCAGCGGCGCCGAACGGATCGGCGGTGGCGACTTCTCCCAGCGCATTTCGATCCGGACCGGCGACGAGCTTGAAGGACTCGCCGACCAGTTCAACGACATGGGCGCGCGACTGCAGGAATCCTATGCTGACCTCGAAAAGAAGGTCGAGCAGCGGACCTCCGAGCTGCGGCAATCCCTGAACGAACTTCGCGCCGCGCAAGACCGGCTGGTGCAGACTGAAAAACTCGCCTCACTCGGCCAGCTCACCGCCGGCATCGCTCACGAGATCAAGAACCCGCTCAACTTCGTCAACAATTTCTCGGCGGTCTCGACCGAGTTGATCGACGAGCTCAACGAGACCCTGCAGTCGGCGGCGCTCGACGGCAAGACGAAGGAGGAGGTCGACGAGCTGACCGGCATGCTCAGGAGCAATCTCGAGAAGGTCGTGCAGCACGGCAAGCGTGCCGATTCCATCGTCAGGAACATGCTGCTGCATTCGCGCGAGGGCTCCGGCGAGCATCGCCCGGTCGATATCAACGCCGTCGTCGAAGAAAGCCTCAATCTCGCCTATCACGGCGCGCGCGCCGAACGACCGTCCTTCAACGTCACGCTCCAGCGCGCGCTCGATCCCGCTGCCGGTATGGTCGACATCTATCCCCAGGAGATCACGCGCGTCTTCCTGAACCTGATCTCGAACGGTTTCTATGCCACGGCCAAGCGCAAGGAGAGCGCGGGTGAGGCCTTCGAGCCGATCTTGAGCGCGGCAACCAAGGATCTCGGCGACGGGGTCGAGATCCGGATCCGCGACAACGGCACCGGAATTCCGCCGGAGGTGAGGGAGAAGATGTTCAATCCCTTCTTCACCACCAAGCCGGCCGGCGAGGGCACCGGCCTCGGCCTGTCCATGAGCCATGATATCGTCGTGAAACAGCACGGCGGCACCATCGACGTGAACACCACACCCGGTGTATTCACCGAATTCATCATCACCCTGCCGCGCACGATGGCGGCGGGCGGTACTTCCGGAGGTAAGTCGTGAACGTTTACATCCTGGTCGTCGATGACGAGCCCGACGTCGAGACGCTGTTCCGACAGCAGTTCAGGCGCGAGCTGCGTGCCGGCCGCTTCCAGATGGAGTTCGCCTCCTCCGCGCCCGATGCGCTCAAGCGCGCCGCGGAGGTTCGCGATCCCTCGCTGATCCTGATCCTGTCCGACATCAACATGCCCGGCATGAGCGGGCTCGACATGCTGCCGAAGGTTCGCGCCGCGCATCCGGACGTCCCCGTCATCATGATCACGGCCTACGGTGACGCCGAGACGCGGCGCAAGGCGATCGAGCGCGGCGCCGTCGGGCTTCTCACCAAGCCGATCGACTTCGCGCTGTTGCGGCAGGAGATCGACACGAGGCTCGAGCAGGCCGCATGAGCGCCACCATTCTCTTCGTCGACGACGAGCCGGATCTCGAGGTGCTGGTCCTGCAAAAGTTCCGCAGGCAGATTCGCGACGGAGAGGTCACGATCTTATTCGCGCGCGACGGTCTCGAGGCGCTGGCCTCGCTCGAGCAGAACCCGCATGTCGACATGGTGGTCTCCGACATCAACATGCCCCGGATGGACGGGCTGTCGCTGCTGGCGAAGCTCCAGGAGGCCGAGGACAAGAAGTCGACCATCATCGTCTCCGCCTATGGCGACATGAGCAACATCCGAACCGCCATGAACCGCGGGGCGTTCGACTTCCTGACCAAGCCGATCGACTTCGCCGATCTTGAAGCCACGATCGGGAAGACCATCCGTCATATCGAGATGCTGCGCGAGGTGCGGCGGCGACAGATCGAAGCCGAGCGCGCCCATGCCGCGTTATCGCGTCATTTCTCGCCTGAGCTTGCCAAGCGTCTGGCCGCCGGCGGCGAGGGCGAGGGCATCGAGGTGCAGTGGCGCGACGTCGCCACCATCTTCACCGACATCACGGGCTTCACCTCGCTGGTCGAGACCGCACCGCCCGAGGCCTTGGGCAAGCTGCTCAACGAGTATGTCGGCGGCATGACCGACGTGGTCTTCGCCCATGAAGGGACGGTCGCAAAGATCATTGGCGACGCGATCCAGGTGCTCTTCAACGCGCCCGGGGATCAGCCGGATTATGCCACGCGCGCGGTCGCCTGCGCCCACGAGCTAGATGCCTGGGCGCAGGATTTTCGCGCGCGCCAGAGCGCCATGGGCGTTGCCTTTGGTGCCACCCGCATCGGCATTCACGCCGGGCCGGCCCTGGTCGGCAATTTCGGCGGCAACCGCTTCTTCGACTACACCGCGTATGGGGATTCCATCAACATCGCGGCGCGGCTGGAGGCCGCCAACAAGCATCTGGGCACCCGCATTTGCGTCAGCGCAGGCGTCGCCGAGGCAGCGGAGCATTTCCAGGGCCGCCCCGTCGGAGAGCTGATGCTACGCGGCCGCAGCGAGCCGTTGCGCGCGTTCGAGCCATTGCCGCCCGCCAAATACGAAGCGCCGGAGACGGCGCTGTATTCGGAGGCCTATGCCAAGATAGAGGCCGGCGATCCCGCGGCGATGCCGGCCTTTGCCGCGCTGGTCGGCATGCACGCCGACGATTCCCTGGCCGGCTTTCACCTGAAGCGTCTGCTCAACGGCGCCAAGGGCATCCGCATCCAGCTTGAATAGGAGTTCGTCATGGTCCGTGAGTTCTCTGCCGGCAATTACCGCTTCATTCCGTCCGTGTTTCAATATTCCGCGGGTGCCGCTGCGGATGACAGCTACGAAATCGAGCGTGTCCGCTTCGACCGCCTGGTGCCGCTCGCGGAAGGGTTTGCGCTCGCTGCAAAGTTCATCCAGGAGGCGGGTCGTCCGCTGACCGCATTCTGCGCCTGCGAGCTGCGTTCGCCGGCGGCCTTCAGCGAGGAAGGCTTTCGCGCGTTCAACCTGCATTATGTGAAGACGCTGTCGGAATGGGGCATCTTCGACGGTACCACCAATCCGGTGGCGCGCAGCAATGTCTGTCCCGAGATCGATCCGCCGGCCGAGCCGTCGTTCTATGCGTTCTCCTTCACGCGGCCCACCCGCTCGACCGCGCCGAGCTTCGTGATATCGGGCGGCGCCGAGGCGCGCGAGGGTAGCGGGACCTATGTCGAGCGCACCGTGCGCTATCGCGATCTCAGCCCGGAGGGGCTGCGTGAAAAGGTGCGCTTCACCACGACGTCGCAGATGGAGAACCGGCTGGCGGCGTTTGGATTCGGCTGGAAGGAGACTACCGGCGTGCAGGCCTATTCGGTGCACGACTTCCACCATGCTCTCGTCGACGAACTGGTCCGCCGCGGCGCGTTACGCTCGGGCCTGACCTGGCATTTTGCCCGCCCGCCGGTGGTCGATCTCGAATACGAGATGGATTGCCGCCGGGTGTTGCGCGAGGTGGTGATTTAACGCTGCCGTGGGTCGAGCGCGTCGCGCAGGCCATCGCCGAGCAGGTTCAGCGACAGCACCACGAGGAAGATCGCAAGTCCCGGCCAGATCGCCATCCACGGCGCCTGGGTCAGGAAGCGCTGCGCGGCGTTGAGCATGCTGCCCCAGGATGGCGCCGGCGGCTGCTGGCCGAGGCCGAGGAACGACAATGCGGCTTCGGCGATGATGGCGGCGGCGATCGAGAGCGTCGCCTGTACAAGCAGTGCCGGCAGGATGTTCGGCAGGATATGCGCGATCGCGATCCGCCACGGCGGATTGCCGAGCGCGCGCGCGGCCTCGACATAATCCTCGGCCTTGACGACGAGCACCTGGCCGCGGGTCAGGCGGATGAAGATCGGCGTTGCCGAAATGCCAATCGCGATCATGGCATTGCCGAGGCTCGGCCCGAGGAATGCGGCGAGTGCGATTGCCAGGATCAGGAACGGGCAGGCCAGCATCGCGTCCGTGATCCGGCTGATCAGTGCATCGAGGAAGCCGCCGCGATAACCGGCGAGGAGCCCAAGCGGCACGCCGATGCCGAGTGCGATCGCGACCGAGATGAGGCCCGCGAGCAGCGAGGCGCGCGCGCCGTAGACGACGCGGCTGAGGATGTCGCGGCCGAGCTCGTCGGTGCCGAACCAGTGCGCCGCGGTGGGGGCCTTGCGCACCAGGCTCCAGCTCGTCGCGATGGGATCATAGGGCACGATGAGCGGGGCGAAGGCCGCAAGCAGGATGAACGCCGTGATCACAACAAGCCCGAACACGGCGGCCTTGCGCTTGAACAGCCGCCGCCGGGCGCGGCGCGCCGGGCTGTCAAGTTCGAAGGCTTGCGTGGCAGGGGTGGCTGGTAGGGCTGCGTCGGTCATCGCCTAACCCCTTAGCCTGGGATTGACGAGGATATAGGCGATATCGGCGACGAGGTTCAGCGTGATGTAGACCGTGGCCGTGACCAGCACGACGCCCTGCACCACCGCGTAATCGCGGTTGAAGACGGCGTCGACGATGAGCTTGCCAAAGCCGGGAATGGAGAAGATCTGCTCGGTCAGGACGGCGCCGGACAGCAGCGTGCCGAGCTCCAGCGCGCCGAGCGTGATGATGGGCGTCAGCGCGTTACGCATGGCATGCTTGAGGATCACCGAGCGCTCGGAGAGCCCTTTCGCGCGCGCGGTGCGGACATAGTCGCTCTCCAGCACCTGAAGCATGGCGCTGCGGGTATGCCGCATCAGGACGGCGGAGATTGCATTGCCGAGCACGAAGGCCGGCATGATGGTGGCCGCAAGGCTCGCGCGCCAGTTCTCGGTGAGCGGGACATAGCCCGATGCCGGCAGCCAACCGAGCTTGATCGAAAACAGGAAGATCAGCAGGATCCCGAGCCAGAAATTCGGCGTCGAGATCCCCCACAGCGCAAACAGGTTGGCGCCATAGTCCCAGGCCGTGCCCTTCTTCACCGCGGAGACGATGCCGGCGGGAATGCCGATGAAGAACGCGATCAGGATCGCCATCGAGCCGAGCTGCAGCGTCACCGGCAATTTTTGCGCGATCAGCTCGCGCACCGGCATCTTGTTGCGCAAGGACTCGCCGAAGTTTCCGGTCAGGACGCCCTTGAGCCAGTAGGCGTACTGCACGGGAATCGGCTGATCGAGCTTGTACTGCTGCCGGATCTGCTCGATCACGGCGGGATCGCGCTCCTCGCCCGCCATCACCAGCGCGGGATCGCCCGGCAGCAATTGCTGGAGCGAGAAGATCAGCACCGACACGAAGAACAGTGTCGGCACGATCTGAGCGATGCGGTGGGCAAGGAACCTCAGCATGGCTAGGCCGGTGTTCCGGGCGTTGCCGCGATCACTTGAACTTCAATCCGACCACGCGCACCAGTCCGTCGGGCATCTGCTTGTAGCCCTGAAGCTTGGTCGTGTGTGCGATTAGGAGCGTGCGGTGATAGATGTAGATGATCGGCAAATCGTCGAGCAGGATTTTTGTCAGCTTGGCGTAGATCGCCTTGCGCTCCTCGACATTGGACGTCGCCCGCCCGTCTTCCATCAGCTTGTCGGCTTCCGGATTCGCGTACCCGCCGTCGTTCTGCGGCGCCTTGCTGCGCATGAAGATGTAGGAATTGCCGTCGGGATCGATACGGCCGCTCCAGTTGATCTGGAAGATCTGGAACTCTCCGGCTTGGGCCTGCTTGAAGGTCGTGGCGAATTCGACCGCACGGATCTTGATGTCGAAGCCCGCTTCGGCGGCCATGGACTGGACGACCTGGGCCACGGCTTCGTTCTCCGCGCCTTTGGGGATCATGTAATCCACCGTCACCGGCGTGGTGACGCCGGCTTCCTTCAACAGCGCCTTGGCTTTCGCGATATCACGACCGCGGACCGGGAATGCCTTCTGGTAGTAGGGATGTGTCGGGCTGACCCATTGATTGCCTGGGGTGAACTCGCCGTTGAAGACGACCTGGTTGAGGGCCTCGCGGTCGATCGAGAGGTCGAGCGCCTGGCGTACCTTCGCAGACTGGCTCAGCGGCCCCTTGGCCTTGTCATTGCCGATATTGACGGTCAGGCCGAGATAGCCGAGCTCCGGCGCGGTCGATAGCACCAGCTTGGGATCGGCTCGGACGTCCTTGATGTCGGTGGCGAGCACGCGCTCGATCAGATCAAGACCCCCTGACTTCAGGTTCGCAAGCCGCACCGTCGCATCGACGATCGGCAGGAACACCACGCGATCGATATGGATGTTGTCCTTGTTCCAGTAGTCGGCAAATTTCTCGAACACCATGCGATCCTGCTGGACGCGCTCGACGAATTTGTAGGGGCCGGCGCAGACCGGATGCAGGCCGAACTTGTCGCCGGCTTCCTTCGCCGCCTTCGGCGAGACCATCATGCCGGAGCGGTCGGTGAGCTGGGCGATCAAGGGTGAGTATGGCGTTTTCAGCACCAGCTTGATGGTGAGGGGATCGACCACCTCGACATGGTCGACGCTGGCAAGCTCCGACTTGCGGAACGAAGTCGGTAGCGTCATGTGACGCTCGATCGAGAATTTTGCGGCTTCCGCGTCGAGCGGCTCGCCGTCGTGGAATTTAACGCCCGGCCGGAGCTTGATCGTCATCTCCTTGCCGTCGGCCGAAGTCTCGTGGGACAGCGCGAGCTGCGGCACGATGTTGAGCTTCTCGTCGATATCGAACAGCTTGTCGCAGAAAGCGGAGAACACGATGCGGCCGACATAGGTGCGGCCGATGCTGGGATCGAGGATATCAGGGTCCTCGGCGATGCCGATGCGCAGCGTGGTCTGAGCCTGGACTTGGTCTTGGGCTGCGCCCGCGAGCGACGTCAGCACAGCCGACGCCAGGATTGTCAAACGCATGAAACTCATCGCTCTCGACCTCTGTTTTGCGGCTATGCCGGGTCCATTCCCAATGAACTAAACCCCGCTGCCGCGGACTGCTTCCGGGCCGCCGCTGAAGGCGGCGACCAATTTTTCAAGGACCGGCGAAAAGCCGCCGTCGGACGGGACGATCGCCGCTGAGGACGGCAGTTCCGACGTTCGGTGGCAAGCCGTTGCATGTCCGATGCCATCCGTGGCCAGCTGAGGCATCTCGCTGCGGCAGCGCTCGACGACATAGGGGCAGCGGGTGTGGAAGCGGCATCCCGGCCGCGGATTGAGTGCGCTGGGGATCTCTCCCTGCAGCACAATCCGGCTGCGCTTTGCCTGCGGTTTAGGCACGGGGATCGCGGACAAAAGCGCTCGGCTATAGGGATGGCTTGGTGCTGCGAACAGCGCGTCGGCTTCCGCGGTCTCGACGATCTGGCCGAGATTCATCACTGCCACGTGGTCGGCGATGTGCTTGACCACGGCGAGGTCGTGCGAGACGAAGATGTAGGCAAGGCCGAGCCGGTTCTGCAGCTCGCGCAGCAGGTTCAGGATCTGCGAGCGGATCGACACGTCGAGCGCGGAGACCGGCTCGTCGCAGATGATCAGCTTCGGCTCGACCGCGAGCGCGCGGGCGATGGCGATGCGCTGGCGCTGGCCGCCGGAAAATTCATGCGGATAGCGCCGCGCCAGCCGTGGCTCGAGCCCCACCAGGCGCAACAGCTCGGCGACGCGCTCGCGCCGCTGCGCTGACGGCACGAGGTCGTGCAGCGCCAGCGGCTCGGACAGGATCTGGCCGACGGTCATGCGCGGATTGAGCGAGGCGTAAGGGTCCTGAAAGATTATCTGCGCCTCGCGGCGGAATTTTCGTAGCGCGTTCGCATCGAGCGAGAGCAGGTCGCGACCCTCGAAGCGGATGGAGCCTGCGTCCGGCTCGATCAGCCGTAGCACCAGCCGGCTGACGGTCGATTTGCCGCAACCGGATTCGCCGACGAGGGCGAGCGTCTTGCCGGCTTCCAGCGAGAACGAAACGCCGTCGACCGCTTTGACATGCGCCAGCGGCCGCCCGAACAGCGAGCGCTCCGCGACGAAATGCTTGACCAGGCCGTTGACCTCGAGGAGGGCGGTCATCTCTGCTCCTCGCGAATGCTGCTCTCGTGTCCCGGGCGCGGCGCAGCACGAAGTGTTGCGACGCCGAACCGGGACCCAGTCGGTTGCAGCATGGGCCCCGGTTCAGCAGCGCACCACTGCGCTGCGCTTGTGATGCGCTGCGCCCGGGGCACGAGAGAGGAGAGCTGCGCCATCACGACACCAGTCGTTCGAGCGGCGCGCGGATGCAGCGCGAGAGGTGGCCGGGGCTGACCTCGGTCAATGGCGGCGGCGCCTTGGTGCAGGCCTCCAGCACGAACGGGCAGCGCGCCGCGAAGCGGCAGCCGGCCGGCGGCTGCGCCATGTTCGGCACCATGCCTTCGATCGTCGCGAGCTGCTCGGCGCGGTGGTCGAGCCGCGGGATCGAGCCGAGCAGGCCGACGGTGTAAGGGTGCTGCGGCGCGGAGAATAGCTCATCCACCGGCGCACGCTCGACGATCTCGCCGGCATACATCACCGCGACCTCGTCGCAGACCTCGGCGACGACGCCGAGGTCGTGGGTGATCAGGATGATGGCGGCGCCGCTTGCGGCTTTCAGCTCGCGCATCAATTCCAGGATCTGCGCCTGCAGGGTGACGTCGAGCGCCGTGGTCGGCTCGTCCGCGATCAAGAGGCGCGGGTCGCAGGCGAGCGCCATCGCGATCATCACGCGCTGGCGCATCCCGCCCGAGAGCTTGTGCGGATATTCGTCGATGCGCCGCTCGGGCGAGGGGATATGGACGCGGCGCAACAGCTCGATCGCCCGCTCGCGCGCGCTCTTTCGTGAGCCGCCGCGGTGGCGCAGGATGGTCTCGATGATCTGGTCGCCGATGGTGAAGCTCGGGTTGAGCGAGGTCATCGGCTCCTGGAAGATCATCGCGAGCCTGTTGCCGCGCAAGTCGCGCAGGGTCTGGTCCGGTGTCTTCAGCAGGTCAAAACCGTCGAAGCGGATCGCGCCTGAAATTTCCGCGCTCTGCTTCGGCAGCAGGCCCATGATGGCCAGCGAGGTAACGCTCTTGCCGCAACCGGATTCACCGACGAGGCCGAGCGTCGCGCCATTGGCAACACTGAGATCGACGCCGTCGACCGCATGGGTGATCCGGCCGTCGTCGCCGTGAAAGCGGATGCGTAGATCTGTGATCTCGATGAGAGGGCCGGCGCTCATGCCTGCCTTGCCTGTGCCGCGGCGATAGTTGCGTCGATGACGCTGCGATCGGTGTTGCCGGATGGATTTTGCCGCGTCGGCATGGAAGGGCGGAAGTGCACCCAGAGCTCCTGGCTGACCCGCTCGAGCCGTTCGAGCTCACCGAGTGGATCGGGATGATCGTCGGAGCGGATGTCCAGCGCCGGCCATTCCTCCTCGCCATGGATCAGCAGTGCGGCGGACTGCTTGCCGCGCTTGTCGCCGCCGGCGGCCTCGCCGGCGCGCATCGCCGCGAGCAGGCGGCGCGGGAAGGGCAGGCTGTCGTTGGCGATATAGGTCTTTGCGGTCTCGTCGAGCACGTCGGCGCCGGCGAGCATGTTGCCGGCAATCGAAAAGCCGCTGCCTGCGACGTGCCCGCACCAGTCGACGCAGTCGCGCCCAGTATGGGCGGCGATCTCGCCGCTCGCGTCCATGATGTGGACCTGCCGGCTCTCGCGTCCGTCGTCGGTGGCGAGCAGCGCGGCGAGAACGTCATGCACATTCAGGCCTTCACGCAGCAGCTTGAGGCCGTCGATGCCGTAATAGGGATTGACGAAGGCCTGGGTCGCGATGGCGCCGACGCCGGCCGCGATATAGGGCACACGTGCGCCGACGGCGAAGAAGCGGGTCGCGGCCGCGATGCCGAACTGGCCGGTGGCAGGATCTCGCGCGATGATCGACCAGGTCATGTGTTGCCTTTAGCGTCCTGCGGCGTAGCCCTGCATGCCGCGCGGATTGGCGGCGGCGCGCCGGCGGACGCCGACACGCGAGGCCGCGGTGAGGCGGCCTTCGGACCAGTCGGGGCCGACCTCGACGATATGCCCGCGCTCGCGAAGGTTTTCGATCGTCGCCTTCGGCACACGGTTCTCGACCACGAGCACGCCGGGACGCGCGGTGCGTGGCCAGAACGAGATCGGGAAATGCTCGGAATGCCAGGCCGGCGCGTCGATGGCTTCCTGGAGATTGAGATTGCAATGGACGTGGCGCAGGAAGAACTGCGTGATCCACTGGTCCTGCTGGTCGCCGCCGGGCGAGCCCCAGGCGAGGTAAGGCTCGCCGTCGCGCAGCGCCATGCTCGGCGACAGCGTGGTGCGCGGCCGTTTGCCGGGCGCGAGCGAGCTCGGCTGGTTCTCCTCCAGATCGAACATCTGGGCGCGGCTGCCGAGGCAGAAACCCAGCTCGGGAATGACGGGCGAAGATTGCAGCCAGCCGCCGGACGGTGTCGAGGACACCATGTTGCCGGCCTTGTCGATGATGTCGAAATGCACGGTGTCGCCGCGCACCTCGCCGAAGCGCCCCACGGTGGGTTCACCGGCGCCGAGCGCACCAACGGCCTCGCGCTGGCCTTCCGCGCGGCGCAGCTTGACCACGCCGCCGAAGCCCTCGACCGCGCCGGGCCGCAGATCGAGCGAAGCTTTGTCCGTGACGAGCTTGCGGCGCTCGTCGTTATAGGCATCCGACAGCAGCGTCCCGATCGGGATCTCGCTGAATTTCGGATCGCCGTAGAATTTTTCGCGGTCGGCGAAGGCGAGTTTTGCGCATTCGATCTGGAGGTGGATGAACTCCGGCCCGGTCGGATCGAGTCCGTCGAGTGAAAAGCCTTTCAGCAATGCCAGCTGCTGCAGCGTCACCGGGCCCTGGCTCCAGACGCCGGCCTTGCAGACGGTATAGCGGCCGTAGTCGTAGGTGAGCGGCGCCTCGATCGTCGGCTGCCAGCGCGCCATGTCGTCTGCGGACAATACGCCGCGATGCGGCGAGCCGCTGACGTCCATCACTTCTTGCGTGCGGCAGAACTTGTCGATGGCCTCGGCGACGAAGCCCTGCGACCACGCCTTCCGCGCACGTTCGATCTCGGCATCGCGGCCACCGCCACCGCTTTCGGCTTCGCTCAGGATCCGCGCGTAGGTCGCGGCTAGCGTCTTGTTGGTGAAGAGCGTGCCGGGCTTCGGCACCTCGCCGTTCGGCAGGTAGACGGCCGCGGAGGTCGGCCAGTGCTTGCGGAACAATTGCTCGACGGTCTGGATCGTGGCACAGGCGCGCTCGACCAGCGGATAGCCATCACGCGCATAGGATATCGCGGGCTCCAGCACGTCGCGCACACGCATCGTGCCGTAGTCGCGCAGCAGCATCATCCAGGATTCGAAGGTGCCGGGGACGCAGGCAGCGAGCAGCCCGGTGCCCGGCACCATGTCGAGGCCCTCGCTCCTGTAATGCGCGATGGTGGCGCGGGCCGGTGCCGGACCCTGGCCGCAGATCACCTCGGTGCGACCGCGCTTCACGTCATGCACGATGATGGGCACGTCGCCGCCGGGTCCGTTAAGATGCGGCTCCACTACCTGGAGCGTGAAGGCGGTAGCGACGCCGGCGTCGAAGGCGTTGCCGCCCTTTTCCAGGATGGCCATGCCGACGGCAGTCGCGATCCAATGCGTGGTGGCGACGACCCCGAAGGTGCCCTCGATTTCGGGGCGCGTCGTGAACGGATCGGGATTGACGTTGCTGGCCATGGGCTACCTCATTTGCGGCGCGCGCAATTGATCACAGCCGATGCTGGGATGCCAAATGCGCAGGCCGCATGGCACGCGCGCGTCACGCTGGGACCGGCGCGGTGTTCACGGCGTGACATGCGACGCCGTTAATCAGTTCCGGCGTTTCCTTGCGGCAGAGATCGAACGCCAGCGGGCAGCGCGGATTGAAGGCGCAGCCGGGCGGCGGATTGATCGGATTCGGGATCTCGCCTTTCACCGGAATGCGCTGGCGGCCGCTCATGGCGAGATCAGGCACGGCCCCCAGCAGCATCTTGGTGTAGGGCATGCGCGGATTGGCGAACAGCTCGCGCCCCTCCGCGATCTCGACGATACGGCCGAGATACATCACGCCGACGCGGCTCGCCATATGGCGGACCACGGCGAGATTGTGGCTGATGAACATGTAGGTGAGGCCGAACTTGTCCTGAAGGTCGCGCATCAGGTTCAGGATCTGCGCCTGCACAGAGACGTCGAGCGCCGAGGTCGGCTCGTCGCAGACGATGAACTCGGCGTCGGAGGCGAGCGCCCGCGCGATCGCGATACGCTGGCGCTGGCCGCCGGAGAATTCGTGGGGAAATTTCAGCCGGTCGTCCGGATGCAGGCCGACGAGGGTGAGCAACTCGCCGACGCGCGCCTGGATGTCGCGCTCGCCTTGGATCAGGTCGAACGCGCGGATCGGCTCGGAGATGATGGCATCGACACGGAAGCGCGGGTTCAGGCTCGCATATGGATCCTGGAAGATCATCTGGATGCGGCGGCGCAGTTTGCGGCGCGCCTGCGCCTGCCGCGGATCGGTCATCGAGACGCCGTCGATCAGGACATCGCCGGCGCTCGGCGGCAGCAGGCCGACGACCATCCGAGCGACGGTGGTCTTGCCCGAGCCGGACTCGCCGACCAGCGCGAACGTCTCGCCCTTTCTGATATCGAAGGTGACGTGATCGACCGCCTTGAGATATTCGAGGTGGCCTCCCTCGAGCACGCGGTTGAGCCACGGCTTCGAGACGTCGAACACACGGCGCAGATTTGTCGCCTGGACGAAGGGCGTGCTCATGCCGCGCTCTCCGCCGGCACGTCGTCATAGAGATGGCAGGCGACCGATTGCGCGCCCCGCGGCAGCGGCTCCGGCCGCTCGATCCGGCAGCGGTCGAAGGCAAAGGCGCAGCGCGGATTGAACGAGCAGCCGCGCGGGATCGCCGAGAGGCGCGGCATCGAGCCGGGGATCTGCTGCAGGCGCTTGTCGTCGCCGGCCAGCGTCGGGATCGCGCCCATCAACCCCTTGGCGTAGGGATGAAGCGGATTTCGCACGACATCCTGGACCGGACCGATCTCGGCGACACGGCCGGCATACATCACCGCGACGCGGTCCGAGGTCTCCGCGATCACGCCCATGTCGTGCGTCACCAGCATCACGGCGGTGCCGTGGTCGCGGCCGAGCCGCTTGATCAGCGAGATGATCTGCGCCTGCACGGAGACGTCGAGCGCGGTGGTCGGCTCGTCCGCGATGATCAGCTCAGGCTCGGCGCAGATCGCCAGCGCAATCACGACGCGCTGGCGCATGCCGCCCGAGAACTCATGCGGATAGCCGTCGATGCGCTTGTCCGGCGCGGGAATACCGACCTCGGCGAGCAGGTCGATGGCGCGGCGGCGGGCGGCGGATTCGGACAAGTTCAGGTGCGTCCTGATCGTCTCGACGATCTGGTCGCCGACCCGGTAGAGCGGATTGAGCGAGGTGAGAGGATCCTGGAAGATCATGCCGATCCGTTTGCCACGGATGCGGCGCATCTCCTCCGGCGGCAGATTGTCGATGCGCAGTCCGGCAAGACGGATCTCTCCGCCGGCGATGCGGCCGGGCGGATCGATCAGGCCGATCACCGCGAGGCCGGTGACGGACTTGCCGGCGCCGGATTCGCCGACCACGCCCAGCACCTCGCCCTTGGCGATGTCGAAGGAGACGTCGTCGATGGCGCGCAGGGTGCCGCGGCGGGAGGCGAACTCCACCTGAAGATTGCGCACGGAGAGGATGGGTTCGGTCATGAGCGAGGCGTATTCATCGAAGGATTGCTCATCGAAGCGTTGCTTATCGGAGTTTCGGATTGAGCGCGTCGCGCAGCCAGTCGCCGAGCAAATTGATCGACAGGATCAATCCAGCGAGCGCCAGGCCGGGGAAGACGACGATCCACCATTCGCCCGCGAACAGATAGTTGTTGCCGATGCGGATCAGCGTGCCGAGCGAGGGCATCGTGTCGGGCAGGCCGACGCCGAGGAAAGAGAGCGTCGCCTCGGTGATGATGGCAAGCGCGAGGTTGATGGTGGCGATGACCAGGATCGGACCCATCGTGTTGGGCAGCACGTGCCGCAGCATGATCTTCGGTGCGGGCAGGCCGATCAGCTGCGCGGCGGCCACGTAGTCCTTGTTCTTCTCGACCATCACGGAGCCGCGCACCGTCCGGGCATAGCCCACCCAGAAACTCAGGCCGATCGAGATCACCAGCACCACCAGCATGCTGTTGGCATCCAGCCGGTTGCCGAAGATCGATTTGGCGATGCCGTTCACCAGCAGCGCGATCAGAATGGCGGGGAAGGTGAGCTGCACATCGGCGATCCGCATGATGACGCCGTCGACCGCGCCGCCGAAATAGCCCGCGATCAGGCCGAGCGCGATGCCCAGCGCACCGGCGAAGATCACGCCCGCAACGCCGACTGCGAGCGAGATGCGCATCCCGTAGAGGATGGCCGAGAACACATCGCGCCCCTGCTCGTCGGTGCCGAGCAGGAACGGGCTCTGGCCATCGGCGGTCCACAGCGGCGAGATGCGCGAGTTCATCAACTGAAGCTGCGCCGGATCGAACGGGTTCTGCACCGCGAGCGCGGACGCAAAGATCGCGAGCAGGAAGAACAGCACGGTGATGGCCGCCGCCACCATGGTCAGCTTGGAACGGCGGAACGAATAGAAGATGTCGCTGTCGAGCGCGCGGGCGAGCCAACTGCGGCCGGCAGGCGCGGCCGGCGCGCTTGGCTCGGTGGAATTGGAGGCGACTGCGTCGGACATGCAGGGCTTCCCTTAGGTGGCACGGCCGACGGTCGCGCGCAGGCGCGGATCGACGACGGTATAGAGGATGTCGACCACCAGATTGATGGTGACGAAGATCAGCGAAACCATCAGCAGGTAGGCGGCCATGATCGGGATGTCGACGTTTTGCACGGCCTGTACGAACAGAAGTCCCATGCCCGGCCACTGGAACACGGTTTCGGTGATGATCGAAAATGCAATAACCGAGCCAAACTGAAGTCCCGCCACCGTGATCACGGGGATCAGCGTGTTCTTCAGCGCGTGGCCGAAATGGATGGCGCGGGTGGTGAGCCCGCGGGCGCGGGCAAAGCGGATATAGTCGGTCCGCAGCACTTCCAGCATCTCCGCACGCACCAGCCGCATGATCAGGGTCATCTGGAACAGGCCGAGCGTGATCGAGGGCATGATCAGTGCCTTCAGTCCCGACAGCGTGAGCAGGCCCGTGCTCCACCAGCCGAGCTTGACCACCTCGCCGCGACCGAACGAGGGCAACCAGCCCAATGTCACGGCGAACAGATAGATCAGCAGGATGCCGATCAGGAACGTCGGCAGCGAGATGCCGATGAGCGAGACCGCCTGGAATAATTTGGCCAGCATCGTGTCGCGCCTGAGGGCCGAATAGACGCCCATCAGGATGCCGAACACCATTGCAAACACGGTGGCGCAGATCGCCAGTTCCAGCGTTGCGGGCATGCGTTCCATCAGCAGCGTCGAGACCGGCTGGCGGAACTGGTAGGAGACGCCGAACTTGAACTGCGCTGCATCGGCGAAATAGCGGATGAACTGCACCGGCACGGGATCGTCGAGACCGAGCGACTTGCGCACGATTTCGCGTTCGGCCGCCGACGTGTCTATCGAGACGATTTGGTTGACGGGATCGCCGGCGAAACGGAACATCGAGAACGCGATGATGCCGACGGCGAACATGACGCCGATGGCCTGAACGGCGCGGCGAAGAGTGAAAGCGAGCATGCCTTCCACTGTCCTTGGGTGAGCGTGCGGCTGACGACCTTGTCAGCCGGAAAAAGGAAAGGTCCCGGACGCCTGACGCCTCCGGGACCTCGTGTTCAACTGACGCTATTCCTTCTTGGTCGCCCAGTGGAACATGACCAGATTGTCCGCGCGCTGCGGCAGGTTGACCTTTTTCGAGACGCCCCAAGCCAGTGCCTGCTGATGCAGCGGGATGTAGGCCCAGTCCTTGATGCTGATCTCGTAAGCCTGCTTGATCAGCTGGTTGCGCTTGGCGGTGTCGGTTTCGACCAGCACCTTGTCGGTGATGGCGTCGAACTCCTTGTTGCAATAGCCGCCGAGATTGGCTTCGCCGCGCGAGGATTTCGCATCGTCACGGCAGCCCATGATGTCGTAGAGCACGTTGTGCGAATCCATCGTGCTCGGCGTCCAGCCCAGCAGGTAGAACGAGGTCTGGTAACCGCCCTGCTTCAGCACCTTGGCGAAGTACTGCGCCTTCGGCTGCGCCAGCAGATTGATCTTGACGCCGATGCGGGCAAGCATGCCGACGACGGCCTGGCAGATCGCGGCGTCGTTGACGTAGCGATCGTTCGGGCAGTCCATCGTGACCTCGAAGCCATCGGGGTAACCGGCCTCGGTCAGGAGCTTCTTGGCGCCGTCCGGATCGAATTTCGGCCGCGTGAACTCCTTGGACAGCGCGAACAGTTCCGGCGCGATCATCAGTGCCGAGGGCGTCGACAGCCCGCGCATGACGCGCGTCTTGATCAGCTCGATGTCGATCGCCTTGTAGAAGGCTTCACGGACGCGGGCGTCCTTGAACGGGTTCTTGCCCTTGATGTTGGAGTAGAGCAACTCGTCGCGAGTCTGGTCGAAGCCGATGAAGATGGTGCGCAGCTCCGGTCCCTTCAGCACCTGCGCGTTCGGGCTTGAATCGACGCGCGAGATGTCCTGGATCGGCACCGGCTCGATGACGTCGACTTCGCCCGAGAGCAGCGCGGCGACGCGGGTGGCGTCCGAAGCGATCGGGGTGAAGATGATCTCCTTCAGATTGCCTTCCATCTTGCCCCAGTAATTGGGGTTGGCCTTGAACACCGTCTTCACGCCGGGCTGATGGCTTTCGATGATGAAGGGGCCGGTGCCGTTCTCGTTGAGCGAGGCGTAGCTCGGCGTGGTCGCCGCCACCGGCGTCGGATCGACGACGTTGTTCGCCTCGGCCCATTTCTTGTCCATGATGTACCAGACATCCCACGAATTGTGCAGGATGGGATTGGGCGAGGGCAGGACGAAGTCGACGGTGTAGTCGTCGACCTTCACGACCTTGATGTCGGGCGCGAGACGGGTCTGCATATTGGACCCCTTCTTGCGGACGCGATCGGCGGAGAACACGACGTCGTCGGCGGTGAAGGGGTCGCCGTTGTGGAATTTCACGCCCTTGCGCAAATGGAAACGCCAGCGCGTCGGCTCCGGAGTTTCCCAGCTTTCCGCCAGCGCCGGAATGATCTTGAGATCCTTGTCGCGCGCGGTGAGGCCTTGATAAACGTGTCCGAGATGGGCGTGGGTGGTGCTTTCGTTGAGCGTGTAGGGGTCAAGGGACTTCAAGTCACCCTGGTTGGCATAACGCAGCGTCTGGCTGGTCGCCGGCGAGACCGCTAGCGCAAACGTACCGGCGAGCGTCGCCGCAAACAGACTTCGACATACTGACATTCTTGACCCTCTCCACACCGCCGTGCCGGTGGTTTTTGATTGTTCGGCCGGCCGATCAATCCATGTTGCCCAGAGTTCTCGACCGGTGCAAGCGCCATTCCAGCAAGGAACGCGCCAAGTTGCGCCGCTGTGCAGCAATGCTGACCGTGCTGCCCGGCATGGGGCAATCGCCTCTTTCGACTTTGGTTGACCATACCGGCCAATTGCGGGACGGGGCACGCCCGCGCCGGCATCAGGTCGCTTGCGTCGCACCACAACTCGCGGCGATACTCCACAAAGCCGCTCGAATCTCAATCCGGAGGGGACATGAAAGTTAATATCGAAATCGACTGCACCCCCCTCGAGGCCCGCCAGTTCTTCGGGCTGCCCGACGTGATGCCGATGCAAACCGCGGTCATGGACAAGCTGCAGCAACAGATGATGTCCAACATCGACAAGGTCTCGCCGGAATCGCTGATCCAGAGCTGGTTCACCTTCGATCCGAAGATCGCCGAGCGCTTTCAGGACATGTTCGCCACCATGGCCGGCCTCGGCAGTCCGCGTAGCGGCGACAAGAAGAAATAGTGTCGCCCGGGCGGGAGGGGGAGCTGGAGACAGACCGGCTTCGTCCGCCGGGGCTCGGTCTTTTGCTCGCCGAAGCCCGCGGCCTGTTGGAGCTCAATGCGAGCCTCTTGCTGTCGCCGATCCTGATGCGGGCGCCGAGGGGCGATGGCCATCCGGTGCTGGCGCTGCCGGGCTTTCTCGCCAGCGACCTCTCGATGGTGCCGATGCGGCGCTATCTCAGCGAACTCGGCTATGAGGCACATGCCTGGCGAATGGGCCGCAATCTCGGCGGCCTCGGGCGGATGCGGGAAGCCTTGCGCGCCCGCCTTGCCGAAATTCATGCCGCCACGGGGCGTAAGGTCAGCCTGGTCGGATGGAGCCTCGGCGGCGTCTATGCCCGCGACCTCGCGCTGTGGGCGCCCGACAAGGTCCGCTATGTCATCACGCTCGGCAGCCCCTTCGCCAATGATGTGCGGGCGACGAACGCCACGCGGCTCTACGAAGCCCTGTCCGGCGAACGGGTCGAGGATCTTGCGGAGGCGCGCGAGGCGATCGCCGGCGATCTGCCGGTGCCGGCAACCTCGATCTATTCGCGCGCCGACGGTGTCGTGAACTGGCGGACCTGCTTGCTGCGTCCCTCCGACCGGGCCGAGAACATCGAGGTGCTCCTGGCCAGCCATCTCGGGCTCGGCGTGAACCCCGCGGCGCTGTGGGCGGTGGCGGACCGCCTGGCGCAACCGGAAGGGGAATTCTCGCCATTTGACCGGGCCGGGCCGTTTGCCATTGCATATGCCCCGCCGGAACAGGCAGTATCGGCCTGACGAGAAGCGCCGGTAAGGCGCCCGTCAAATCGTTGCGGGAGGGAACTATGGCTGACGGTAAGAAGCTGTCGTCGCTGGACGCGTCGTTTCTCTATCTGGAAACGCCTGAGATGCCGATGCATGTCGGGAGCATGGCGATCTTTCGTCTGCCCGACGACTACAAGGGCGACTTCTTCGAAGACTTCAAGGCGATGATCGTCTCGCGCCTGCACATCGCGCCGATCCTGAAAGCGCGACTGGAGAAGGCGCCGCTCGATATCGACCATCCCTCCTGGGTCGAGGACGACCAGTTCGACATCGACCGTCACATCTTCCGCGCCAGCCTGCCGCAGCCGCGCGACCGGGCCACGCTCGAGCGCATCGTCGGCTGGATGCATGCCAAGTTGTTGAATCGCGCCCGCCCGCTCTGGGAGTTCTACGTATTCGAGGGCATGAAGGACAACGAGGTCGGGCTCTATTCCAAAATGCACCATGCCGCGATCGACGGCGGCGCCGGTGCGGCGCTGACCAACATGATCTACGATATCACCCCGATCCCGCGCAAGGTCGAGCCGCCGACGGCGGGAAGCAAGGCTGGACAAGAGCCGCGCGACATCGCCGCGAACCTGCTCGATTCCTACCAGCAGTTGTTCAACCAGCCGCTCGACGCCGGTAAGGCCGCCCAGAACCTGCAGCTGCCGCGCACCGGCAAGAGCGATATCGGCTCGATCCTGTTCGACAATGCGATGTACCAGATCGAGAGCGCGGTGCGCTTCGCGGGCAACATCCCGACCATGGTCAAGAGCGTCTCCGAGGTGCTCGGCAAGGTCTCCGATCCCAAGTCGCGCGAGAGCCTCGCCAGCATGGTGTCGCCGCCGACCATGCTGAACAAGACCATCTCGTCGGAACGCAGTTTTGCCGGCGTTTCGATCTCGCTGTCGCGCTCCAAGGCGTTGGCGAAGCTTGCCGGCGGCAAGCTCAACGACGTCGTGCTGGCGCTCGCCTCCGGCGTGGTCCGGCGTTACCTGAAGGAGTACAGCACGCTGCCGGCGAAATCGCTGACGGCTGCTGTGCCGATCTCGCTGCGCGAGGAGGGCAACACCGAGGCCAACAACCAGGTGTTCGGCATGATCTGCTCGATCGCGACCAACATCGACGATCCCAAGGCGCGGCTGGAGGCCATCATCGCGCAATCGACAAAGTCCAAGGAGATGTCGCATCCCTTGCGCGCATTGATGCCCCAGGTCTCCAACATCTCGATGCTGGGTGCACCGATCATGGTGCAGATCCTGGCGCTGCTCTACAGCCGCTCCAACCTGTCGGACGTGCTGCCGCCGGCGGCCAACATCACGGTGTCCAACGTGCCCGGACCGCGGCAGACGCTCTACGCTGCCGGCGCCGAACTCTTGCACATCTTCCCGGTGTCGATCTCGACGCACGGGCAGGCGCTGAACATCACCGTGCAGAGCTACCGCGACCAGCTCGACTTCGGCTTCATCGTCGGCGCCAACATCATTCCGCACGTGCAGGTGATGTGCGACATGCTGCCGGCAGAGTTTGCCGCGCTGGAGGCGGCCTACGCGCCGCCTGCGGCGGATATCAAGGGTGCCGCTGAGTAGGACTATTGCAATGATTGAAATGCCGCCGCTCAAGTTCGCACAGACGAACGGAATCCGCATGGGCTATTACGAGGCGGGCCCGGCCGACGACAAGCCGCCGATCGTGCTGTGCCACGGCTGGCCCGAACTTGCCTTTTCCTGGCGTCACCAGATCAAGGCGCTGAGCGAGGCTGGCATCCGCGTGATCGCACCCGATCAGCGCGGCTATGGCGCCTCCGACCGGCCGGAGCCGGTCGAGGACTACGACATGGAGCATTTGACCGGCGACCTCGTCGGTCTGCTTGATCATCTGAAAATCGACAAGGCGATCTTCGTCGGTCACGACTGGGGCGGCTTCGTCGTCTGGCAGATGCCATTGCGGCATCCGACGCGCGTCGCGGGCGTGGTCGGCGTCAACACCCCGCATTGGGATCGCGCGCCGATCGATCCCATCGCGTTGTTCCGCCAGCGCTTCGGCGACCAGATGTACATCGTCCAGTTCCAGGATCCTGCGCGCGAGCCCGACCGGATCTTCGGCAGCCGGGTCGAGCAGACCTTCGACGCCTTCATGCGCAAGCCGCTGGCGCGGCCGGCGGCGAAGCCGGACGAGCCGCCGATCGCAGGCGTCGGCGCTTCGTCGAAGACCAATCTGGCGTTTCCGCAAATGATCGCGGCGTATGATGCCAAGGTCGATCCACGCACGCCGATCCTCTCGGCCGACGAGAAGAAGGTGTTCGTCGACACCTTCACGAAAACCGGCTTCACCGGCGGCATCAACTGGTATCGCAACTTCACCCGCAATTGGGAGCGGGCAAAGGGACTGGACCATCACATCCACGTCCCGTCCTTGATGATCATGGCCGAGAACGACGCGGTGCTGCCGCCATCGGCGGCCGACGGCATGGAGAAGCTGATCAGCGATCTCGAGAAATACCTGGTAAAGGACAGCGGCCACTGGACGCAGCAGGAGAAGCCGGAAGAGGTCAGTGCCAAGCTGATCGAATGGCGTAGAAGGCGATTTGGCTAATCATCATTGCGAACTCGTCATTGCGAGGAGCGAAGCGGCGAAGCAATCCAGACTGCCTCCGCGGAAATATTCTGGATTGCTTCGCTTCGCTCGCAATGACGACATTGAGGCAGGGGACTAAATTTCGATGTCATCCAAGAACCGTCTGGACCCCATCCCGCATCCGCCGACCAAGCCGGTGGTCGGCAACATGCTGTCGCTGGACTCGGCTGCCCCCGTGCAGCACCTGACGCGGCTTGCCAAGGAGCTCGGTCCGATCTTCTGGCTCGACATGATGGGCTCTCCCATTGTCGTCGTGTCCGGCCACGGTCTCGTCGACGAGCTCTCCGACGAGAAGCGCTTCGACAAGACGGTGCGCGGCGCGCTGCGGCGCGTGCGCGCGGTCGGCGGCGACGGCCTGTTCACGGCCGACACCAAGGAGCCGAACTGGAGCAAGGCGCACAACATCCTGCTGCAGCCGTTCGGCAACCGCGCCATGCAGTCCTACCATCCGAGCATGGTCGATATCGCCGAGCAACTCGTCCAGAAATGGGAGCGGCTCAACGCCGACGACGAGATCGACGTCGTTCATGATATGACGGCGCTGACGCTGGACACGATCGGGCTGTGCGGTTTCGACTACCGCTTCAACTCCTTCTACCGGAGCGACTATCATCCCTACGTCGAGTCGTTGGTGCGCTCGCTCGAAACTATCATGATGACGCGCGGCCTGCCGTTCGAGCAGATCTGGATGCAGAAGCGGCGCAAGACCCTCGTCGAAGACGTCGCCTTCATGAACAAGATGGTCGATGAGATCATCGCCGAGCGCCGCAAGAGCGCAGAGGGGAGCGACGACAAGAAGGACATGCTCGCCGCGATGATGACCGGCGTCGACCGTTCGACCGGCGAGCAGCTCGACGACGTCAACATCCGCTACCAGATCAACACCTTCCTGATCGCGGGCCACGAGACCACCAGCGGCCTGTTGTCCTACACGCTCTATGCGCTGCTCAAGCATCCGGAGATCCTCAAGAAGGCCTATGACGAGGTCGATCGCGTCTTCGGCCCCGACGTCAATGCCAAGCCGACTTATCAGCAGGTGACGCAGCTCACCTACATCACCCAGATCCTGAAAGAGGCGCTGCGGCTGTGGCCGCCGGCGCCGGCCTACGGCATCTCGCCGCTCGCCGACGAGACCATCGGCGGCGGCAAGTACAAGCTCCGCAAGGGCACCTTCACCACGATCCTGGTGACGGCCCTGCACCGCGATCCCTCCGTCTGGGGGCCGAATCCCGATGCCTTCGATCCCGAGAATTTCAGCCGCGAGGCTGAGGCAAGACGGCCGATCAATGCCTGGAAGCCGTTCGGCAACGGCCAGCGCGCCTGCATCGGCCGCGGCTTTGCCATGCATGAGGCCGCGCTCGCGCTCGGCATGATCCTGCAGCGCTTCAAGCTGATCGACCACCAGCGCTACCAGATGCATCTGAAGGAAACGCTGACGATGAAGCCGGAAGGCTTCAAGATCAAGGTACGTCCGCGCGCCGATCGCGAGCGGGGGGCCTATGGAGGGCCCGTTGCGGCTACCGGTTCAGCGCCTAAGGCGCCGCGCCAGCCGACGGCCCGGCCCGGCCACAACACGCCCATGCTGGTGCTCTATGGCTCCAATCTCGGCACCGCCGAGGAATTGGCCACGCGCATGGCGGACCTTGCCGAGATCAACGGCTTTGCCGTGCATCTCGGTCCGCTCGACGACTACGTTGGCAAGCTGCCGCAGGAGGGTGGCGTGCTCATCATCTGCGCGTCCTATAACGGCGCGCCGCCTGACAATGCGACGCAGTTCGTCAAATGGCTCGGCGGCGACTTGCCAAAGGATGCCTTTGCGGGTGTGCGCTATGCCGTGTTCGGCTGCGGCAACAGCGATTGGGCCGCGACCTATCAATCGGTGCCGCGCCTGATCGACGAGCAATTGTCGGCGCACGGTGCGCGCGCGGTCTATCCGCGCGGCGAGGGCGATGCCCGCAGCGATCTCGACGGTCAGTTCCAGAAATGGTTCCCGGCCGCGGCCCAGGTCGCGACCAAGGAATTCGGCATCGACTGGAATTTCACCCGCACCGCCGAGGACGATCCGCTCTATGCGATCGAGCCTGTGGCGGTGGCCGCCGTCAACACCATCGTCGCCCAGGGCGGCGCGGTGGCGATGAAGGTGCTCGCCAATGACGAGCTGCAGAACAAGAGCGGGACCAACCCGTCGGAGCGTTCGACGCGCCACATCGAGGTGCAGTTGCCCGCCAACGTCACTTATCGCGTCGGCGATCACCTCAGCGTCGTCCCGCGCAACGATCCGACTCTGGTGGATTCGGTCGCCCGCCGCTTCGGTTTCCTGCCAGCCGACCAGATCAGGCTTCAGGTCGCCGAAGGCCGCCGCTCGCAATTGCCGGTGGGGGATGCGGTGTCGGTCGGTCGCTTGCTCAGCGAATTCGTCGAGCTGCAGCAGGTCGCAACCCGCAAGCAGATCCAGATCATGGCGGAGCACACCCGCTGTCCCGTCACCAAGCCGAAGCTGCTGGCCTTCGTCGGCGAGGAGACGGAGCCGCTCGAACGCTATCGCGCCGAGGTCCTGGCCAAGCGCAAATCGGTGTTCGATCTGCTGCTCGAATATCCCGCCTGCGAACTGCCGTTCCACGTCTATCTGGAGATGCTCTCGCTGCTGGCGCCGCGCTATTACTCGATCTCGTCCTCGCCGTCGGTGGACCCGGCGCGCTGCAGCGTCACGGTCGGCGTGGTCGAAGGTCCCGCCGCCTCCGGCCGCGGTATCTACAAAGGCATCTGCTCGAACTATCTCGCCAATCGTCGCGTAGGCGATACGGTCCATGCGACCGTGCGTGAGACCAAGGCCGGCTTCCGCCTGCCGGATGATCCATCCGTGCCGATCATCATGGTCGGCCCGGGCACCGGCCTTGCGCCGTTCCGCGGCTTCCTCCAGGAGCGCGCTGCGCGCAAAGCGAAGGGGGCCAGCCTCGGGCCATCGATACTGTTCTTCGGCTGCCGCCACCCCGATCAGGATTTTCTCTACGCGGAAGAACTGAAGGCGCTGGCCGCAAGCGGCATCACCGAGCTGTTCACAGCGTTCTCGCGGAGCGATGGACCGAAGACCTATGTGCAGCACCTGCTCGCCGCGCAGAAGGACAAGGTCTGGCCGCTGATCGAGCAGGGCGCGATCATCTATGTCTGCGGCGACGGCGGCAAGATGGAGCCGGACGTGAAGGCGGCCCTGGTTGCAATCCACCGCGAGCAGAGCGGCAGTGATGCGGCCGCCAGCGCGCGCTGGATCGAGGAGATGGGCACGAAGAACCGCTATGTGCTCGACGTCTGGGCAGGAGGGTGATTATTCGTCGGTCGTGCTAAACATCCGGCATGATTCCCTGGGAAAAGCTCGACACCGCAAAAATCCCCGGCTCCGACGAGGAGCTCCGCCTGATGCGACGGGGCAAGGAGTTCTCCATCAAGCTCGGCACCAACGAGCTGATGAACAACCGCCTGTCGGGCTCGGAGGCCGCGCTAGCAACGCTGGCGGCGAAGCAGATCGAGAAGGTCGCAAAGCCCGTCGTCCTGATCGGTGGCCTCGGCATGGGCTTCACCTTGCGCGCGGCGCTCACCGTGCTCGGGCCCAAGGCGAAGATCGTGGTGTCCGAGCTTGTGCCCGCGGTGGTGACATGGGCAAGAGGTCCGATGGCGGAGGTCTTTGGCGACAGTCTCGACGACGCCAGGGTGAACATCCGGGAAGTCGACGTCGGCGAAGTCATCCGGGCGAAGAGCTCGGCCTTCGACGCCATTCTCCTCGATGTCGATAACGGGCCTGAAGGGCTGACCCGAAAGGGCAATGATGCGCTCTATAGCGTGAGTGGGCTCTCGGCGGCGAAGACGGCGCTGCGGCCGGGCGGCGTGCTCGCGGTCTGGTCGTCGGGACCCAACTCCGCCTTCACCAAGCGCCTGCGCAACGCCGGCTTCGACGTCAACGAAGTCGCTGTCCGCGCCACCGGCAGAGGCGGCGGCGCGCGCCACGTGATCTGGATCGCGCGGAAGAGCTAAGCCGCCTGCGCCGCCGCGCCATGCGCGTGCTTGTCGATGGCGCCGATGATCTCCGGCCAGAAGCGCATCGGCAGCGCGTGGCCCATGCCTTCGATCGTCAACAGCTTTGCGTTCGGGATTGACTCTGCGGTGTCCTTGCCGCCCTCCGGCCTGACCAGCGGATCGACCGTGCCGTGGATCACCAGCGTCGGAGTGGTCACTGCGTGGAGCCGCTCCTTGCGACTGCCGGACGCCAGCACGGCGCGGAGCTGGCGGCCGACGCCGGCCGGATTGAGCCCACGGGCGAACACGCGCTCGGCACGTTCGGGGTCGAGCGCTTCCTCCTCCGGAAAATGTCCGGCACGCAGCACCTTCCAGGTCTCGCCGTAGCGGACGATGAACTCCTCCTTGCTGCGCGGCGGCGGCGCCATCAGCATGGCCGCGGCCTCGCGCGACGGGGGCGGGACGCGCGGATTGCCTGTCGTCGACATGATCGATGTCAGCGAACGGACGCGGTGCGGAAACGACAGCGTCACCTCCTGCGCGATCATGCCGCCCATGGACGCCCCGACCAGATGCGCCGACTTGATGCCGAGCGCATCCATCAGGGCGACCGTGTCCTTGGCCATGTCGATCAGTCTGTAGGTCGCGGCGACAGGGATCCTGAGGAATCGCAGCTTCAGCAGCTCGAGCGGCGTCAACCGCTTGCCGCCGGTGAGATGGCTGGACTTGCCGATGTCGCGGTTGTCGAAGCGGATGACGCGGAAGCCGCGCGCGGCAAGCTGCTCGCAGAATGCATCGTCCCAGTGGATCATCTGCGCCCCGAGCCCCATGATCAGCAGCAGCGGCTCGGCATTGTCGTTGCCGAAGATCTCGTAGCAGATGTCGATGCCGTTGGCGCGGACGGTCTGGGGCGGCTGATGGCTGGTCACGGACGCGGTCCCTCCTGCTGATCGATGCTGTATCGCACGGTTTCACGCCGCAAAGAAGCCGTGTGCGCCGCACTTGAGGACCTGCCGGTTGACCGGCACCGCGCAACGGTGTGGTATGGCGCAAAAAGAGGGGCATCGCAGCTCTCGATTTCAGGAGGACGCCCGATGACCGACAAGACCAACGACCCCGTTGCCATGTGGCAGAAGATGGTGGGCGAGATGGAGAAGGGGTTCAACTCTTTCGCCAACCAGGCCATGTCGTCGCCCGAGTTTTCGCAAGTCGTGAACCGCGCGGGCGGAGTTGCTGCAGGTGCTCAGAAGCAGCTCGGCGAGCTCATGGAGAAGTATCTCGTCACGATGAACCTGCCGAGCCGGGAGCAGGTCACAAGTCTGGCCGAGCGGCTGCAGTCGATCGAAGCCCAGATCGGCGAGATGAAGTCGATGCTGAGCCAGATGGCGGCCAATGCCGGCATCTCGCAAGGTTTCGACGGCACGCCGCGGCCGCCGCGGACGAAGCGTCCGCCTTCCGAAAACGGAGGCCAGACATGAACGCGCCGGCGGGACTCGATCTCGCATCCATCCCGGAGCGCATTCAGTCCGAGGTGCAGCGCGCGATCCAGCGCAGCATCAAGGGCGTCGAATATTTCTCGACCTCCGGCCCGTCGCTCGGCTCGACGCCGAAGGACGTGCTGCATTCCCGCGGCACCATGAGTCTCTACCACTACCGGCCGATGTCGGACGAGATCTACCGCGTGCCGGTGCTGATCGTGATGGCCACCACCAACCGCGGCTACATTCTCGACCTCGTCCCCGGGCAGAGCTTCATCGAGTTCCTGCTCAAGCGCGGCTACGATGTCTACATGCTGGACTGGAGCGCGCCGCGGCCGGAGGAGAAGAGCCTGCGAATGGAGGACTATGTCCTCGACTTCATCCCGGATTGCGTCCGCCGCGTGCAAGCCGATTCCGGCGAGCAGGACGTCTCTGTCATCGGCTATTGCTTCGGGGGCGTGCTGTCGTTGCTGTACGGCGCGATCCACAAGGACGGGCCGATGAAGAACCTGATCTGCTTCACCACGCCGATCGACTTTTGCGAGATGAAGCTGTTCTCGAACTTTTCCGACCGTCGCTATTTCGACGTCGACCATCTCGTCGACAGTGTCGGCAACGTGCCGCCGGAGATGATCCTGTCCTCGTTCGAGATGCTGCGCCCGGCCTCGCGCACGGTGAGTCAGATCCAGCTCTGGGAAAACATCTGGAACGATGAGTTCGTCAAGTCGTACCGGATGTTCGACCGCTGGGCGACCGACACGCTGCCGCTGGCGGGCGAGTATTTCCGCACCATCACCAAGGACCTGATGTGGGACAACAAGCTGTTCAACGACACCATGTCGGTCGGCGGTCGCGCGGCGAAGCTCGACAACATCAAGGTGCCGTTCCTGCACGCGGTCGCCGAGCACGACCACATCGTGCCGTATGAGGCCGCCAAGCACTTGATCGCGAAGATCGGGTCCGAAGACAAGGAAGAGGTGATGCTGAAAGGCGGTCACGTCTCGCTCGTCGCGGGCGCCAATGCCGTGAAGCGGCTATGGCCGAAACTGGATTCCTGGCTGGGAAAGAGATCGACATGAGCGAGCAGCGTTCCTATCCGCGACACGTCAAGACCGACGCCGGCGATATCGAGATCCGCTTGATGTCGCCTGCGGACGAGGCCGCCGTGCTGGCCTTCGGCAAAGGCCTGCCGACCCACGATTTGCTGTTCTTGCCGCGCAATATCAGCGAGCCGAAGGTGCTGTCGGCCTGGGTCAAGGAGATCGAGCGCGGCGCGATCACGAGCCTGCTGGCGGTCCGGGACGGCAAGGTGGTCGGCTGCGGCACGCTGGTGCGCGATCCCCATTCCTGGTCACCCCATGTCGGGGAGATCCGCATGGTGGTTTCGCTCGACGTCCGCGGGAAGGGGGTGGGGCGGGCGCTGTCGCAGGAGACCTTTGCGCTCGCGCTCGGCGCGGGTCTGGAAAAGCTCTCGGTGCAGATGACGGTCGACCAGCAGGCGGCGATCGCCGTGTTCGAGAGCCTCGGCTTCAAGGCCGAAGCGCTGCTGCGGGACCATGTTCGGGACGTCGATGGCAAGACCCATGACATCGTCGTGCTCGGGCACAACATCGCGCAGGTCCAGGCCCAGATGGAGGCCTATGGGCTGCCGGGGGCGGTCCAGCACTAGGACCCCCGCGCATTTCAAAAAATGAAATTCAACCCCATGCACAGTAGGCAGGGGGCCAAAGGGAGAGCAGTTTGCCCACCCTTTAACCATTTCACGATTTCGTGATATCGCACTGCAATATGAATATTGCATCGCACAATTAACTATGCCATATAAGCCGTGCCCCGGGCCAACGCGGACGGGGTGAGCCCATTGCTCAGACCAATGAGGATGGAGAGAACCCCATGACCACTGAAACCAACACCGCTTTCGAGGGCTTCAAGGACGCTTTCAAGAACATCCAGAATCTGGAAGTTCCCGAGGCTGCCCGCGAGTTCGTCAAGAAGACCGCCAACACCGCCAAGGACCGTGCTGCCGAAGCTTTCGCCGGCTCCGAGCGCGTGACCGCCGCTGTCGAGAACGCGGTGACCGAGTCCGTCACTGAAGCCGGCAAGATCAGCCGCAACATCCAGCAGGCGATCTACGAAGACGCCGAGGCGTTCTTCTCGGGCATCGACAAGCTCGCGTCCGCCAAGTCGTTCAGCGAAGCCGTCGAGATCCAGTCGGGCCTGCTGCGCTCCCGCGGCGAAGCATTCGTCTCGCGTGCGAAGGCGACCGCCGACTATTTCGGCAAGCTCGCCGCCAATGGTGCGAAGTCCGCTCAGGACAATTTTGCCAAGGTCTACAACAAGACCGCCTGATCTGGCGCCCTGAGTTCAAACTGAAATTTGAGGCCCGCTTCGGCGGGCCTTTTGTTTTTGTCGCCTGCGTTCCCCGGATGCAGTGCGGCGCGGCCCTGGCGATGCGAAGCATCGTCCAGGCGGCGTGGTGCACTGCCGATCCGGGGTCCATGGTGGGTCCCGCCTCTACGTCGCTACGCTGCGCGTTGCGCCTTGTCCGGGACACGAAGAGACCGACGCGCTAAGTATCCCTCATGACTCCCCTCGCCACCTTCTCCTTCGACACCCCCGGCGACGCCGAACGCGCGGCCGAGCTGCGCCGCGTCAAGGCGCTGGCGACGCTGGTGCTGGCTTCGACGCTTGCGCTGTTCATCATCGCAAAGTGGCTGCTGCCCGTGCATCCCGCCTTCGGCTTCATCGCCGCCTTCGCGGAAGCCGCGACCATCGGCGGGCTCGCCGATTGGTACGCCGTGGTTGCCCTGTTCAAGCGGCCGCTCGGCTTGCCGATCCCGCACACCGCGATCATCCAGAGCAACCAGGCGCGCATCGCCGACAAGCTCGGCGAGTTCATCCAGGTGCACTTCCTCGAGGCCGGTCCTGTCGAGGCCAAGCTGAGAGAGATCGATTTCGGCTCGTTCGTTGCCGACTGGCTGCGCGACCGTAAGCGCAGCGATGATCTGGCGCGCTTTGCGTTACGGCTACTGCCGGAGGCGGTCTCCGCGACGGAGAGCTCGGGCCTGATGACCTTCATCATCCGCCGCATGTCCTCGCAGCTCCAGGCGATCGACCTTGCGCCGCTGGCGGCCGGCACGCTGCGCGGTTTCGTGGCGGAGGGACGGCACCAGATCCTGTTCGACGATCTCCTGCGCGTGATGCACGAGACGCTGAACCAGCAAGAGACGATGGCGATGATCCGCGACAAGGTGCGCGCGGAGTTGCCGACCTTGCTCAGGCTTTATCGCGCCGACAAGTTTCTCGTGAACAAGATCGTGGCGTCCGCAACCGCCTTCTTCAACGAGGTGCGCAGCGATCCCAAGCATCCGTTCCGCGGCGAGTTCGACCGCATGGTGCTGAGCTTCGTCGATCGGCTCGGCACCGATCAAGCCTATATCGACCGCATCGACGGCTTGAAGCGTGATCTCCTGGCGCGGCCCGAGCTTGCCGATCTCGCTCGCACGGTCTGGGCCAACACACGCTCGTTCATCGAGCGCAGCGCCTCGGGCGAGACGCAGGTGCTACAGCATCATCTCGCCGGCATGTTCGTCGCGGCGGGCGAAGCGCTCGCCGGCGATGCCGAGCTGCGCGGCGAGATCAACAAGGGCCTCGTCGCAGTGTTGCGCAGCCTCGTCGCCGACCAGAAGAGCGGCGTTTCGATCTTCATCTCCGACCAGGTCAAGGCGTGGGACATGGCGCAGCTGATTTCGCTGATCGAAATCAACATCGGGCGCGATCTGCAATACATCCGCTTCAACGGTTCGCTGATCGGCGGCCTCGCCGGGCTTGCGCTTTACTCCGTAGAATCCCTGCTCCGATGGCTGTGACTTTTGCGTCACGGCCGTGAGCATTAACGCGCGGGCCTATTGTCGCCCCGCAACTCTCCCGCTTGAATGTCGGGAACCGGCCGCCTAGCTGATTCATGTTGCGCTGCGGAACGATCATGAAGCCGGCGTGTTGGAATTCATGTCCATTTGCCGGCCTCCTCGTCGGCGTCTTTTTCAGGGAAAAGCATTGATGACCGCTACTGCCCAGACGCTGCGTCCGCCGTCCCGCACCCTGATGTTTCTCGAAGGGCGCGCGATTCACGAGTTCGGCGCATTCCTCGGCGCGCTGCCGCTGCTGAGCCTCGCGCCGCGCGGCGATGGGCATCCGGTGTTGGTGCTGCCGGGCCTCGTGGCGTCCGATGCGTCCACGCGCGCGCTTCGCACGTTTCTGACCAGCAAGGGCTACGCGGTGAGCGGCTGGCGCCAGGGCCGCAATTACGGCCTGCGCGAGGGTGTGCAGCACGCGATGGTCGATCTGGTCGAGGAGCTGAGCGACACCCATGGCCGCAAGATCAGCCTGGTCGGCTGGAGCCTCGGTGGCCTCTATGCGCGCCAGCTCGCCAAGATGATGCCGGAGCGCGTGCGTCAGGTCATCACGCTCGGTAGTCCTTTTGCCGGCAATCCCCGTTCGACCAATGCCTGGCGAGTCTATGAATGGGCGAGCGGGCAGAAGTCCGACGAGGTCGATCCCGAGTTCGGCGGCGAGCTCGCCGTGCCGCCGCCGGTGCCGACCACGGCCATCTTCAGCCGCACCGACGGCGTCTGCGCCTGGCAGGGCTGCATGGAAAAGACGGGCGCGCAGACCGAGAGCATCGAGATCGAGAGCAGCCATTGCGGCATGGGCCATCATCCGGCCGCGGTCTATGCTGTGGCCGACCGCCTCGCGCAGGAAGAGGGCCAGTGGCGCCCGTTCGACCGCAGCGGTTGGCGGAGCGTGGTGTATCCCGATCCGCATCGGTAGTTGCTTCTTTACCTCGCCCCGCTTGCGGGGAGAGGTCGGATCGCATCGGAGATGCGATCCGGGTGAGGGGGAGTCTCCGCGAGTCCGTCTGCCATTGAGTTTGTGGAGGCAGCCCCTCACCCCAGCCCTCTCCCCGTAAGAACGGGGCGAGGGAGAAGAGCGAGCGTGTCGCCTCCTCGTCGCTCCCGTCCATTGTCGCGCCGCCACCAAACGCGCTAAGTCTGCGGCATGGCGCATCCGCTTTCCCGCATCATCGACCAGCTCAAGCGTGAACCGTCGCGCACCGGCTCCATCATCATCACCGTGTTCGGCGATGCCATCGTGCCGCGCGGTGGCGTCGTGTGGCTCGGCACGCTGCTGCAATTCTTCGAAAGCCTCGATATCGACAGCGGCGTGGTGCGTACCGCGATGTCGCGCCTTGCGGCCGACGGCTGGCTGACGCGGGAAAAGGTCGGCCGCAACAGTTTCTACCGGCTCGCCGACAAGGGCCGCCAGACCTTCGAGGCCGCGACGCGCCACATCTATGATCCGCCGCCATCGGACTGGACCGGGCGCTTCGAGCTGCTGCTGATCGGTAACGGCGAGGACCGCGACGCCTCGCGCGAAGCGCTGCGCAATGCCGGCTTCGGCAGTCCGCTGCCGGGCGTCTGGGTCGCACCATCAGGCGTACCGGTGCCGGACGAAGCCGACGGCGCGATACGTCTCGAAGTCTCGGCGGAAGACGACAGCGGCCGCCGCCTGCTCAGCGCCAGCTGGCCGCTGCAGCGCACCGCGGACGCCTATCTGAAATTCATGAAGACGTTCGAACCGCTGCGCGCCGCGATTGTGCGTGGGGCGGATTTGTCCGAGGCCGACGCCTTCACCGCGCGCATTCTCCTGATCCACCATTACCGCCGCGTCGTGCTGCGCGATCCGCTGCTCCCCGAAGGTCTGTTGCCGGCGGACTGGCCGGGCAGGGCGGCAAGAGAGCTTTGCGGCGACATTTACCGCGCGCTGCTCGCTCCATCCGAGCAATGGCTCGATGGTCACGGAACCAATGAAAAAGGACCGTTGCCGCCCGCGCGAAAGCTGCTGGAACGGAGGTTCGGCGCCTGATTTTTTATGTTACAGAAATATCTTGCATGAAGTAATTTTTGTTATACATTGCCTCCTAATCAATCGGGAGGATGCGCATGTACACCCAGGCGCTGAATACGGCCGAGACCGACGACCGCGGTCTGGAGGACGCCAGCAAAGCTGCGCAGTTTCAGGCCCGCATCGATGCCGAGGAGCGTATCGAGCCGAACGACTGGATGCCGGCGGCCTACCGCAAGACGCTCACCCGCCAGATTTCCCAGCACGCCCATTCCGAAATCGTCGGCATGCTGCCCGAAGGCAATTGGATCACGCGCGCGCCGACGTTGCGCCGCAAGGCCGCGCTGCTCGCCAAGGTGCAGGACGAGTGCGGCCACGGCCTCTATCTCTACGCCGCTGCCGAGACGCTCGGCGCCTCGCGCGAGGAGCTGGTCGATGCCATGCTCGCGGGCAAGGCCAAATACTCCTCGATCTTTAACTATCCGACGCTGACCTGGGCCGACATCGGCACCATTGGCTGGCTGGTCGACGGCGCCGCGATCATGAACCAGATCCCGCTGTGCCGCTGCTCCTATGGCCCCTATGCGCGGGCGATGATCCGCGTCTGCAAGGAAGAATCCTTCCACCAGCGCCAGGGCTACGAGATCATGCTGACGCTGTGCCGCGGCTCCGACGAGCAGAAGGCGATGGCGCAGGACGCGTTGAACCGTTGGTGGTGGCCGGTGCTGATGATGTTCGGCCCGCCCGATGCGACGAGCCAGCACAGCGACACGTCGACGAAGTGGAAGATCAAGCGCTTCTCCAATGACGAGCTGCGCCAGAAGTTCGTCGATGCCACGGTGCCGCAGGCGCAATATCTCGGCCTCACCATTCCCGATCCCGGCATGATCCAGGATGCCGACGGGCACTGGCGCTACAGCGAGATCGACTGGACCGAATTCAAGCAGGTTCTTGCCGGCAACGGCCCCTGCAATCGGGATCGCATGGCCGCGCGCCGCAAGGCCCACGAAGAGGGCGCCTGGGTGCGCGAGGCGGCTGCCGCCTATGCTGCAAAGCGCGCCCGCCGTCAGACCGCACAAGCCGCAGAATAGGGAGATCGAGATGGCCACGCCGAACACGCCGCTGTGGGAAGTCTTCATTCGCAGCCGCAACGGGCTTGCGCACAAGCATGTCGGTTCGCTGCATGCGAGCGACGCCACCATGGCCTTGCAGGCCGCCCGTGACATCTACACCCGCCGCGGCGAAGGCCTGTCGATCTGGGTGGTGCCGTCGAGCGCGATCACCGCCAGCGATCCCGCCGAGAAAGCCATGATGTTCGAGCCGGCGGAATCCAAGATCTACCGGCATCCCACGTTCTACGAGGTGCCTGAGGAAGTGGGGCATATGTGATGGCGACTGCCAACATCGAGGTCTCCGAAACGCCTTTGGTCCTCTATGCGCTGCGCCGCGCCGACGATGCGCTGATCCTCGGCCATCGGTTGTCGGAATGGTGCGGGCACGCCCCGATGCTGGAAGAGGACATGGCGCTTTCCAACATCGCACTCGACCTGATCGGTCAGGCGCGTGAGCTCTACAGCTACGCGGCGAAGGTCGAAGGCGGCGATCACGACGAGGACAAGCTCGCGTACTTGCGCGATGTCAGGCAGTATCGCAATTTGCTGCTGGTCGAGCAGCCCAACGGCGATTTCGCCCAGACCCTGGTGCGGCAGTTGTTCTATTCGGCGTTCGCCGACCTCTATTGGCGCGCAATGATGACCTCGCGCGACACGACGCTGGCGGCGATTGCCGCCAAGTCGGAAAAGGAGAGCGCCTATCATCTGCGCCACGCCTCGGAGTGGCTCATTCGGCTCGGCGACGGCACCGATGAAAGCCACGCCCGCGCGCAAGCCGCGATCGATCATCTCTGGGCTTTCACCGGCGAGATGTTTGCCGTCGATGACGGCGAGCGCGCGCTGATCCATGCCGGGATCGCCATCGATCCCGGCACCTTGCGCGGCCGCTGGCTGCAGACGGTTTCTGGTGTCATCGGCGAGGCCACGCTGGTGTTGCCGCAGAACGATTGGATGCAGCAGGGCGGCCGCTCCGGGCGGCACAGCGAGCACCTCGGCCATCTCCTCTCCGAGCTGCAATCGATGCAGCGCACTTTTCCGGGGCTGACATGGTGACGGTGCTCGACGACGCCTCCGCGTTGCGCCAGCGCGCCTGGGATGCCGCGGCGAGCGTGGTCGATCCGGAGATCCCGGTCTTGAGCATTGCAGATCTCGGCGTGCTCCGTGAGGTTGCCGTGGACGGCGATCATGTCGAGGTCGCGATCACGCCGACCTATTCCGGCTGTCCGGCGATGAACATGATCGCGCTGGAGATCGAGCTGGCGCTGGAGCGCGCCGGCTTCCATCAACCAAAGGTCCGCACCGTGCTGTCGCCGGCCTGGACCACCGATTGGATGAGCGAGGAGGGCCGCCAAAAGCTGCGGGCCTACGGCATCGCGCCGCCGCAGTCCTCCACCTCACGCCGCGCATTGTTCGGCGCGCAGGCCGTGGCGTGCCCGCAATGCGGCTCCGAGAACACTGAGCTGCTCTCCGAATTCGGCTCGACCTCCTGCAAGGCGCTGTGGCGCTGCAAGTCCTGCCGCGAACCCTTCGACTATTTCAAGTGTCATTGAACATGTCAGCAGCCGCACCGCGCTTCCATCGCTTGGCCGTCAGCGACCTCCGCCGTGAGGCCTCCGACGCCGTCTCGATGACCTTCGCTATTCCCGGCGAGCTCGCGCGCGACTATGCTTTCACGCCCGGCCAGTACCTCACGCTCCGCACCACGCTGGACGGAGAGGAGGTGCGCCGCTCCTATTCTATCTGCTCCGGCCCGGATGACGGTGAGATCCGCATCGCCGTCAAGAAGGTCGACGGCGGAGCGTTTTCGAGCTGGGCGGCGGACGAGCTGAAACGCGGCGACGAGCTCGACGTGATGACGCCGACGGGCCGGTTCGGCGTGGTCCCACCGGAAGATCGCGCGCGCGTTCATGTCGGCTTCGCCGCGGGCTCCGGCATTACCCCGATCCTGTCGATCGTGAAGGGCGTCCTGGCGCGAGAGCCGGGCAGCCGCTTCTTCCTGTTCTACGGCAACCGCACCACCGACAATATCATGTTCCTCGAAGCGCTCGAGGAGCTGAAGGACCGCTTCATCGATCGCCTCTCGATCTTCCACGTCATTTCCGGGGAGGAGCAGGACATCCCGATCCTGCATGGCCGGCTCGACGGCGACAAGGTGCGGGTGCTGCTGCGCTCGCTGGTGCCGGCGGGAAGCGTCGATCATGTCTATGTTTGTGGTCCCCTCGGCATGAGCGAGGATATCGAGGTCACCTGCCGCGAGCTCGGCATCGCGGAAGACCGCATCCACGTCGAGCGCTTTGTCTCCGAATTTGGTGGCAAGCCGCGGCCGAAGAAAGTGGTTGCGCCGGATGCGCCGCCGAAAGCGATCGCCTCGCTGATCATCGACGGCAAGCGCCGCGATGTTCCGGTGGCCGAGGACGAAGCGATTCTCGATGCCGCGCTGCGCGCCGGCGTCGATCTGCCCTTTGCCTGCAAGGGCGGCATGTGCTCGACTTGTCGCGCCAAGCTGGTCGAGGGCGAAGCGCCGATGGACATCAACTATTCGCTGGAACCCTGGGAGCTGAAGGCAGGCTTCGTCCTGACCTGCCAGGCCAAGCCGTCGTCGGACCGCGTCGTGGTCGATTATGACCATGTCTGATCGAGCGTATCAGTGGCCGAAAATGCGAATGCGTCGCATTATTTGACAGTCTTGGCCAAGCAGCAGAACATCATGGGCAAACATCTGGCCGGGGGAAGCGCGTGAACATCAAGACGGCTCTGTCGCCTGAGGATATTGCCCGCGCCTGCGCTGAGGCGATGTGGGCGGAGGACGATGCGTCCAAGGGGCTCGGCATGGAGATCGTCGAGATCGGCCCAGGCTTCGCGACGCTGGCGATGACGGTGCGGCCCGACATGGTCAACGGCCAGCGCATCGCCCACGGCGGCTTCATCTTCACGCTGGCCGATTCCGCCTTCGCCTTTGCCTGCAACTCGCACAACGACCGCGTCGTTGCCGCGCAGGGCCAGATCACCTTCATCAAACCGGGCAAGCTCGGCGATCGCCTCGTTGCCAGGGCGCGCGAGATCACGCGCGGCGGGCGCTCCGGCATTTATGACGTGCGCGTCACTGCAGGCGACACCGTGATCGCGGAATTCCGCGGGCACTCGCGCGTCATTCCCGGCACCTGGCTGCCGACGCAAGAGCAATAACCAATCAAGAAAAGAACAAATCAATGTTGTGGGGAAGCGAGGATGGCTTTGACGAGGTTGAAGGAAAGCGGCGGCTACAGCCCTGAGATGGACGCGCATGAGCGCGCCTCGCGCGACGAGATCATGGCGCTGCAGAAGCGGCGGCTGGCCTGGTCGCTGAAGCATGCCTATGACAATGTCGCGCATTATCGCAAGGCCTTCGACAAGGCCGGCGTGCATCCGTCCGATTTTCGCGAGCTGTCGGATCTCGCGAAATTCCCGTTCACCGTGAAGACGGATCTGCGCGACAACTACCCGTTCAACATGTTCGCCGTGCCGCGAGAGAAGCTGGTGCGCGTGCATGCCTCCTCCGGCACGACCGGCAAGCCGATCGTCGTGGGGTATACGCAAGCCGATATCGACACCTGGTCGGACGTGATGGCGCGATCGATCCGCGCCGCCGGCGGCCGCACCGGCATGATCATCCACAATGCCTATGGCTATGGTCTCTTCACCGGCGGATTAGGGGTGCACTACGGTGCGGAGAAGCTCGGCTGCACCGTGGTGCCGATCTCCGGCGGCATGACCGAGCGGCAGGTGCAGCTCATCAATGATTTCCGCCCTGATATCATCACGGTGACGCCGAGCTACATGCTGGCGATCCTCGACGAGTTCAAGCGCCAGAGGCTCGATCCGCGCCAATGCTCGCTCAAGGTCGGCATCTTCGGTGCCGAGCCCTGGACCAATGCGATGCGCGGCGAGATCGAGGACGCCTTCGACATGGACGCGACCGACATCTATGGTCTCTCCGAGGTGATCGGCCCAGGCGTCGCGCAGGAATGCATCGAGACCAAGGATGGCTTGCACATCTGGGAGGACCATTTCTATCCCGAGGTGATCGATCCCGAGACCGGCGCGGTACTGCCTGACGGCGAGAAGGGCGAATTGGTCTTCACCTCGCTGACAAAGGAGGCTTTCCCGGTGATCCGCTATCGCACCCGCGACCTGACGCGGCTGCTGCCGGGCACGGCGCGGCCGGGCATGCGTCGCATGGAGAAGGTGACCGGGCGCTCGGACGACATGATCATTCTGCGCGGTGTCAACCTGTTCCCGACCCAGATCGAGGAGGTGCTGCTCGCGACCGATTGGTGCGGCGGGCATTTCATCCTGGAGCTGACCCGCGAGGGGCGCATGGACGAGCTGACCATCATCGCCGAAGCGAGATCGGAGAGCTGGGACGGCAGGGGCCTGATCGACCATGCCGACCGGATCTCGACCCACATCAAGAACACCATCGGGATCAGTTCGAAGGTTCAGATCGTGCCCCCTGACACGCTGGAACGTTCGCTCGGCAAGGCCAGGCGGCTGTACGACAAGCGGCCCAAAGACTGACCTAACCGATTGACTTGACCGGCCCCAGAGGCGACAAGGCCCGCGAGAAATCCCGGGTCTTTTCATGTCGCCAGCCGATGCCAAAACCGTCGAAGCGCGCTGCGTGCGCCTTAATGCCAAAGCCGAGAACGCCGCCGCGCTTGCGCCGGTGGTCGAGCATCAGACGCTGACGCGCGGTCCGAACGATCTCCTGATCGAAGTGAAGGCCGCTGCCGTCAATCCGTCCGACGTCAAGGCCGCGACCGGGTTGATGCCCTATGCCGTGTTCCCGCGCACGCCGGGGCGCGATTATGCCGGCGTGGTCATCGGCGGGCCGGCCGGCACGATCGGCCGCGAAGTGTTCGGCTCGTCCGGCGATCTCGGCATCCGCCGCGACGGCACCCATGCCAGCCATCTCGTGGTCGAGGCCGATGCGGTGGTGGAGAAGCCGAACACGGTGTCGTGGGAGGAGGCTGCCGGCATCGGCGTGCCCTTCGTCACCGCGATGGAAGGCTTCCGCCGCGCCGGCGTGCCGAAGAGTGGCGAGACCGTGCTGGTGTTCGGCGTCAACGGCAAGGTCGGTCAGGCCGCGGTGCAGATCGCGACCTGGCAGGGTGCGCGCGTCATTGGCGTGGTGCGCAAGGCGGAGGCTTATGAGGGCCACGCCAACGCTCCCATCGAGGTGATCGACGCCTCCGCGACGGACGTTGCCACCCGCGTGCGCGAATTGACCGGCGGCAAGGGCGCCGACATCGTCTTCAACACGGTGGGCGATCCCTATTTCCAGGCGGCGCACAAATCGCTCGCATTGCGCGGTCGCCAGATCCTGATCGCCGCGATCGACCGCATCGTGCAGTTCAACATCCTCGAATTCTACCGGGGACAGCACACCTATGTCGGCATCGACACGCTCGGCCTGTCCTCGGCCGCGACCGGCGCGGTGCTGCGTGATCTCGGCCCCGGCTTTGCCGGCGGCCAGCTAAAGCCGTTCCCGATCAAGGCGAGCGCCGTCTATCCGCTCGATCGCGCCAAGGAGGCGTACGTCGCCGTCGCCGGCTCGTCGCGCGACCGGGTGATCCTGAAGCCGTGACGATGGAAACGTCCGCACAGCTCGTCATCCTTGCCGGCCTCGCCATTGGTCTCGTCTACGGCGCCGTCGGCCTGCTCAGCGGCTTCTGCCTGATGAGCAGCATGCGTGGCTGGCTGGCCGAGGGCGACGGGCGATTGGTGCGGACCTATTCGCTGGCGATCGCGGTTGCGATCGCCGCGAGCCAAATCCTCGCGGGCAAGGGCGCGATCGATCTCGGCAAGACGATCTATCTGCAAACGTCCTTCTCGGTGCCGGTGCTGTTCCTCGGCGGCCTGCTGTTCGGTTACGGCATGGTGCTGTCGAACGGCTGCGGCTCGCGCGCGCTGGTGCTGCTCGGCCGCGGCAATCTCCGCTCCTTCGTCGTCGTGATCGTGCTCGCCATCGCCGCGCAGATGACGCTCAAGGGCCTGATCGCGCCGGCGCGCATCGCGCTGGTTCAGGCCTCGCAAACCACGGTCAACACGAACTCGCTGCCGTCGCTGCTCGCGACCCTTGGTCTTGCGGAAGCGCCTGCACGCGCACTTGCCGCTGCGGCGATCGTCATCGCGCTGATGCTGTTCGCTTTCGCGCACCCTGGGTTCCGCCGCTCGCCAGGCCAGGTCGCCGCCGGGATCATCGTCGGGCTCCTTGTCGCGGCCGGCTGGCTCGTCACCGGCTATCTCGGCGCCGACGACTTCAATCCCATCCCGGTGACCTCGCTTACCTTCATCGCGCCGATCGCGGACGCCCTGCAATACGCCATGCTCTCGACCGGCCTGACGCTGAACTTTGGCATCGCGACGGTGGCCGGCGTTTTTGCCGGCAGCCTGGCGACGGCGCTCGCCACCGGCCGCTTCAAGCTCGAAGGCTATTCCTCGCCGCGCCACATGCTGCGCTCAGGCAGCGGCGCCGCGTTGATGGGCATCGGCGGCGTGATGGCGTTCGGCTGCTCGATCGGGCAGGGGCTCACCGGCGTGTCGACGCTCGCGCTGGGCTCGTTCGTCGCGTTCGCCGGCATTCTGCTCGGAACCACGGCGGGCTTGCGCGGAAGCTTGAGCGTTCAGCCCCTCGTGGCAGGCTGACCGCGCTGCAGCCGGTCTCCCAATGTTGCAAGGCCGATGCCGGTGACGATCAGCGCCGCGGCGATGGCAAGGCTCATGTCGATGGGCTCCCCGAGCAGGATCGCAGCGCTCGCAATGCCGACGAGCGGCGTACCCGTGGTGCCGAGCGACGTCGTCAGCGCCGAGATGCTCTTGTTGACCATCGACATGGCCCAATAGGCCAACCCGGTTCCGATCAGGCCGGAATACAGGAACAGCAATATTAGCCGCGACGACCACTCCGCGTGAGGCGGGCCCTCGACGAGGAGCGCGCCGACGGTCAGCACGATCGTTGCGACGAGCAACTGCCACAGCAGGAGCTGGAGCGGCGAGGCGATCCAGCGATGCGCGCGGAGATAGATGATGTTCGCCGCCCAGGAGATCGCGGCCAGGATGACCATACCGGCGCCGAGCACGACGTTGGTGTTGGTCCAGTCGATCGAGGTGGGGTTCAGGATCACGGCAAGCCCGACCAACCCGAGCAGGGCGCCGGCAAGCTTTGGTGCCGTCAGCGTTTCCTTCCCGAGCAGCGGTGCGGCGATCGCGACCCAGAGCGGCGTGGTGTAGCCGAGCACGATGGCCTTGCTCGCCGGCAGGAAGCGCACGCCGGCCGCGACCAGCACCGAGAATATCGTCATGTGGAGCAGCGCCACGCTGAGGATCACCGGAATGTCGCGCCGCTCCGGGATCACCAGATTGTTGCTCAGTCCGAGGATCACGAACAATCCGGCCAGCGCGATCCAGCTCCGGATCGCCGAGGTCCATAGCGGCGGCAGAAACTGGACAAGCTGCTTCGTCACCGACCAGTTCACGCCCCAGGCCAGCACGACGATCAGGAACAGGCCGACGGCCGCGCGGGGAGAGAGGGCGTTCATCGCGGGAATCCTTGAAGCAATACGGTCCGCGAGATAGCATCCCGGCTGGACCTTGAAAAAGTGCCAGATTGGAAAGGAATAAGGTGCCAGTTTTGGACGGCATGATCTCCGCGCTGATCGATCTGAACCGGAGCGACGACGAGGGATTAGTGCCTCAGCTGACGAGCCAGCTCCGAGGCCTGATCGCGACCGGCCGACTCGGCAAAGGCCACCTGCTGCCGTCAAGCCGCCGGCTTGCAATCGACCTTGGCGTCTCGCGCAACACTGTCACCTATGCGTTCGAGCAGCTCGCGGCAGAAGGATATCTCGCGGCATCAGCTGGTCGACGCCCGGTGGTGATGGTCGACGGCGGCGCGCACGGTGACGGCGTGGAAGCGGTCGTATCCGGCACGCGCCCCGCAAGGCCGACGCTCTCCCCCTGGGCTATGAAGCTCAAGCAGGCTGACTGGCCGCTATCCTATCAGGCGCCGCTCAAGCCGTTGCGTCCGGGACATGGCGATGCACGAGAGTTTCCAAACGAAGTCTGGGCACGCCGCCTGCGCCGTAACGCGGTGCTTGCGGCCCGGCGCGAGATTGGTCCGGTCAACCGTCCACGCCTTTGCGAAGCGCTGGCACACTACCTCGCGACCAGCAGAGGCGTTCGCGCCACGGCCGATCAGATCCTCATCTTGCCCAGTGCACAAGCCGCGCTGACATTGATCGCGGCCGTGCTTATCGCGCCCGGCGACGAGGTCCGGGTCGAGGATCCCGGTTATCCCGGCGCGGCAGCCGCGTTCCATGCATCCGGCGCTCGCGTGACCGGCATGATGCTGGATGAGCAGGGCATGCGGTGGACATCAGGATCGGCCGCGCCAAAGCTCATCTTCATGACGCCGTCGCATCAGCACCCCACGGGACGATTGATGTCGCTGGCGCGCCGCAACGAGTTTCTCAGGGCAAGCCGTCCCGGCAAGACCTGGATCGTCGAAGACGATTACGATGGCGAATTCCACTATGACAGCCGGCCCGTGCCGGCCTTGCAGGGCCTGGACAGCCATGGCCGCGTTTTCTACGTCGGGACATTCTCGAAGGCGATGACCTCGGATATTCGCCTCGGCTATCTCGTCGTCCCGCCGGCGCTGGCGGGCACGTTTGAGATCGCGCAGCGGCACATCGGACTGATCGCTTCCAGCCACATCCAGGAGGCGCTGGCCGAATTCATCGCCAACGGGCATTTCCTCGCGCATCTGCGCCGGGTGCGCCGGCTCTATCATGTGCGCCGCGATCATCTCGCGGAAGGACTGCAGCGTCACCTCGGTGAGGTGCTCGCGGCCGAAGTGCCTTCGGGCGGCATCCAGCTCGTGGCACGCCTCAAGCGCGGCCGCGCCGATCGAGCGGCGGTCGAGCGGCTCATCGAGGCGGGGGTTGTGACGCGTGCCCTGTCGAGCCTGGCGCTGGGCAAGCCACGAGATCACGGCCTGCTGCTCGGCTTTGCCGCATGGCGCGAGAGCGAGATCAGCGCCGCGCTGCGGACCATGGCATCGTGCTTCTAGCCTGCTAGTCGACCGCCTTGGTCACGATGCGGATCTCCGACGTCAATGTCCGGTGCACCGGACATTTGTCCGCGATCTCCATCAGCTTCTTGCGCTGCTCGGCATCGAGCGCGCCGTCCATCGTGATGTCCCGCTCGATCTGGTCGAGCATGCCCTCGCGGGTCTCGCACTCTGCGCAGTCCTTGGCGTAGATCTTGGAGTGCTTCAGCGTGACCGTGACGCGGTCGAGCGGCAGGGACTTGCGGTCGGCATAGAGACGCATGGTCATGGAGGTGCAGGCCCCAAGGCCTGCGAGCAGGAAATCGTAGGGTCCGGGGCCCGCGTCCTCGCCACCGGCGGCGACCGGTTCGTCTGCCACCAGTCGATGCGGTCCGACGGTGATGATCTGGTTGAACTTGCTTTTGCGGGTCTCCTGCACCACGACCTGACGCGGCGCCTCGGGCAGATCCATCGCCTTTGCTGGCTTGGCGGTCTCGATGTAGCGGCTGGCCCAGGCAGCGATCACGTCGGCCGCGTAGAGCGCATCGGCCGGCTTGCTCAGCAGATGGTCGGCATGGTCGAGCGAGACGAAGCTTTTGGGATGCTTCGCGGCGACGAAGATCTTGGTCGCATTGTCGATGCCGACGGTGTCGTCGACCGGAGAGTGCATCACCAGCAGCGCCTTGTGCAGACCGGTGATGTCCCTCATCAGCTCGTGCTCGGCGATGTCCTCGAGGAATTCGCGCTTGATCCGGAACGGGCGTCCCGCGAGTGACACCTCGACCTCGCCCTGCGCGCGGATGTTGTCGAGATGCTCCCTGAACAGGCCGGTCACGTGCGCCGGGTCGGATGGAGCCGCGATGGTGACGACCGCCCTGGCTTCGGGGATCTGTCCCGCGGCCGCGAGGATCGCGGCGCCGCCGAGGCTGTGGCCGATCAGGATCGACGGCGCCTTGCGGACGCTGCGCAGATGATCGGCGGCGCGGACGAGATCGGCGACATTGGAAGAAAACGTCGAATTGGCGAAATCGCCTTCGCTGGAGCCGAGCCCGGTGAAGTCGAAGCGCAGCACCGCGATGCCCCTGGCTGCGAGCGCGACGGAGATGCGCTTGGCGGCCAGCGTATCCTTGCCGCAGGTGAAGCAGTGCGCGAACAGCGCAAAAGCCGCCGGCTCGCCGTCCGGCAGCTCCAGCGCGGCCGAAAGCTGATGGCCGCCTTCACCGGTGAATTGAAAGCGTTCGGTCGGCATGGGCTCCCCCGTTTTTGCCTGGAAGTCTAATCGTCGGAATAGCGCTGCTCGGCCCAGGGATCGCCGCGGTTATGATAGCCCCGGACTTCCCAGAAACCAGGCGCGTCTTCGGTCAGGAATTCGATGGCCTGGAGCCATTTCGCGCTCTTCCAGAAATACAGATGCGGCACGACCAGCCTCACCGGGCCGCCATGCTCCTCCGTCAGCGGCTGGCCGGACCAGCTATGGGCGAGCAGCGCATCCTCGGCGGCGAAGTCGTCCAGCGAAAGGTTGGTGGTGTAGCCGTCATAGGAATGCAGCGTGACAAAGCGCGCATCCTCGCGCGGTTGGCACGCCGCGAGCAGCTCGCGCGTGGCGAGACCTTCCCACTCATTGTCGTAGCGCGACCAGGTCGTGACGCAGTGGATGTCGGAAGTGAACTTTGCTTGCTTCTGGGCGGCGAATTCCGCAAAGGTCCAGAACACGGGCGTCTCGATCGCGCCATAGACGTCGAGTCGCCAGCGCTCGCGCGACACCGGCGGCATGACCCCGAGATCGAGCACCGGCCAGTCCTTGGTGAGGTGCTGGCCGGGCGGCAGGCGCTGGTCTTCCGGACGCGTGATCTTGCCGGTCAGGAAGCGACCCTCGCGCGCCCATTTCTCCTTGGTGCGGGTCAGCTTGCTGTCGGGCGGCTCGTTGTCGTCGGACATGGGCTACTCGTGGCGATGCATGGCGGAGGCGTGCTTGGTGTCGCGCATGGTGGAATAGATGATCAGCGACAGACAGATGATGCCGCTGAGATAGAAATAGAACCAGTCCTCGTGCCCGCTGCTCTTGAAATAGAGCGCGATCGCCGGCGCCGTGCCGCCGAAGATCGAGACCGTGATCGCATAGGGCAGGCCGACGCCGAGCGCGCGGACATTGGTCGGGAACAACTCGGCCTTCACCACGGCGTTGATCGAGGTGTAGCCGGCGACGAACAGCCAGGCGCAGCAGATCAGGATGAAGGCGACGAAGGGCGACTTGGTCTCCTTCAGCGTCATCAGCAGTGGCACGGTCGCAAGCGTGCCAGCGACACCGAAGAAGATCAGGAGCGGCTTGCGTCCGATCTTGTCGGAGATCGCGCCATAGATCGGCTGCAGGATGGTCGCGAAGATCAGGGTGCCGAAGATCACCAATGTGGTCTGATCCTCGGTCAGCCCGACCGAAAGCTTGACGAAGGTCTGCATGTAGGTGGTGAAGGTGTAGAACGCCGCCGTGCCGCCGGCAGTGAGGCCGACGACCAGCAGCAGCTCGCGCGGATAACGCAGCAAATTGGTGATCGAACCGGTCGGCTTCACCACCTTCTTGGCTTCCTCGAACGCCTCCGTCTCGTGCAGGCCGCGCCGCATCACCGCGGCAAAGATCGCGAGCGCCGCGCCGATCGCGAATGGGATACGCCAACCCCAGGCCTTGAGCTCCTCAGGAGTGAGGAAGACCTTTTGCAGGAGTAGCAGCACGATGATCGCGGTGAGCTGGCCGCCGATCAGGGTGACGTACTGGAAGCTGGAATAGAAGCCGCGGTGCTTGGGATCGGCAACCTCGCTGAGATAGGTGGCGCTGGCGCCATATTCGCCGCCGAGGCTAAGGCCCTCGATGACACGGGCGAGCGCCAGGATCACCGGCGCGGCGAACCCGATCGTGGCATAAGTCGGCGTCAGCGCGATGATCAGCGAGCCGAAGCACATGAAGACGACCGACAGGGTCAGCGAGATGCGGCGGCCGAAATGATCGGCGAGATAGCCGAAGAACCAGCCGCCAAGGGGCCGCATCAGGAAGGTTGCCGCGAAAACGACGGCGACGTTCAATTGCTGCACGACGGGGTCGTTGCCGGGGAAAAAGGCCGGCGCGAAATAGAGCGCGAACGCCGTATAGGCGTAGAAGTCGTACCACTCGACGAGATTGCCGATCGAGCCGATGAAGATCGCCTTGATCCGCCGCCTGGCGTCGGCGAGGTCGATGTGGTCAGAGGCCGGTTGGGTTGCTTGCTCAGTCACGTCCGGCCTCTCCGCTGTCTGGAAAGACCTACATCGCCTTTCCCAGCAAAAATGGCAACTGGCGAGGACCTCGCACCGTGCCCTGCGACCAGGTCACGGTGCCTGCCGGATCGAGGCGGAAATCTGGAACGCGCTTCAGCCATTCCTCCAGCGCAACCTGCATCTCCATGCGCGCCAGATTGGAACCGACGCAGCGGTGGATGCCGAGGCCGAACGCGGCGTGGCGATTTTCGCGGCGGTCGATCACGACTTTGTCAGCATCCGGAAACATCGTGGGATCGCGATTTGCCGCGGGGAACGACAGCAGCACCATGTTGCCCGCTCTGACCGGGCAGCCCGAGATCTCGGTGTCCTTGACCACCTCGCGGGCCATCGTCACCGGCGAATAGGCGCGCAGCAGCTCCTCCACCGCGGTCGCCATCAGCGCAGGCTCGGCAATCAGCCGCTCGCGGTCGGCCGGCGTCTTCGCAAGATGCCAGAGCGCGGACCCGATCGCGCTCCAGGTGGTGTCGATGCCGGCGATCAGAAGCAGACGCAGCGAGCCAAGGACGTGGGAGTCTTCGAGCGGGTTGCCCTCCTTGTCCTTGGCGTTCATCAGGTAGGAGATGAGATCGTCGGTCGGCTTGGTCTTGCGCTGCTCGATATGCGCGCTGAAATAGGCGCTCATCTCCTGCACGGCCTGCAGCAGCTTGCTCTCGTCCTTGATGCCGAGCTCAAGGATCATGTGGATCCACTTGATGAAGAGATCGCTGTCGCTCTCGGGAATGCCCAGCATGTGCGCGATCGCCCGAACCGGGATGTATTTGCTGTAGCGCGCTGCGGCGTCGACCTTGCCGTCGGCGATGAAGCCGTCGATCAGCTCGTTGCAGATCGCGCGCATCCGCGGTTCCAGCTTCTTCATCGCGTCGGGCGTGAACGGCGGCAGCAGCAATTGCTTGGCCGGCTTATGTGCGGGCGGATCGGAGGTGATCGGCGGAGCGGCGTTCCTGGTGAGCTCCGGCCGGACGTCGCGGACGATGATGCGGCGCGAGGAGAAATGCTCGGTGTCGTTGGCGATCTCGCGCACGGCCTCGTAGGTGGTCGGCAGGTAGCAGCCGAGAAAGCGCTTGGTGTGCACGACCGGGCTTGCGGCGCGCAGCTCATCCCAGATCGGGAAGGGGTCTTCCGTCCACTGCGGATCCGTGTGGTCGAAATCGTTGACCCAGTCGGTGACGGGCGGATGGGCGACAGGCTGGCTGACGTCGGACATGTCAGGGGAATCCTCGAGCTGGTGATCAAATCGCGCAGGCGGGAACACAGGAAGCCCGCGCTACTCCTCGATCACGTCGATTGCGATTTCCGGGCAATTGGATTTGGCAAGCCAGGCTTTGTCCTCAAGGCCTGGCGGAACGATGCCATCGCCGGCTTCGTGCGCGTTGCCGTATTCGTCGAGTTCGAACAGCTCCGGCGCGAGAGCCTTACAGCGCGCGTGGCCCTGGCATTTGTCGGGATCGACGTGAACCCTCAATCGCTCTGTCATGGCGGCTTCCTCGGTCGTATGCGCGCGGCTCAAGGCGGCGCGTTCCTCTTATCATCAATGACGGCGGCATTTGCCGCTCATTCTAAGTTATATGCTATTACATTCGCGACGGGCTTCCCCTGTCAAGCGCAAACTTATAGGCTTGACCACAACATGCGCTCCAAACTCGCTCGCAAGCCCGAGAACAGCTACCACCATGGCGATCTTCGCGGCGCCCTGATCAAGGTCGCGCTGCGCGAGGCGGAGCGGGGTGGCGCCGAGGCGATCAGTATCAAGGCGCTGGCCAGGCAGCTCGGCGTCTCTCAGCCGGCGCCGTATCGGCACTTTGCCGATCGCGAGGCGCTGCTTGCGGCGGTGACGGCGGAGGCGTTCCGGCAGCTCAGCGCGATCATGCGCGAGGCGATGTCTGGGACGTCGAAGCAATCAAAGCTGTCGCGGCTGGCGCAGGTGACTCTCGATTTCGGTCTGCGCCGCAACGGCATCTACCGCTTGATGTTTGCGTCGCGCATCGTCTCATGCGCTGCCAAGGGCAGCGAGCTGCACGAGGCCACGCGCGAGACGTTTTCGCTGGTGATCGAAGCCCTCGAAGCACCTGCGGTCGGCTATTTGCGCGAGCGGCAAGCGCTCAAGATCTGGGCGGCGTTGCACGGCGTGGTGATGCTGGCCGAGCAGGGGCTGTTCACCGGCGAGGCCGCACAGACCACGCGCGAAGAACTGGTCGAGGATTTTGTCAACGAAACGAAGGCTGCGCTCGCCTTGGCGATCAAGGACGCCCGGCGCCGAAAGAAAGCCGACGCTTAAGCCTTCGCATTCAGCAGCTTCATCAGCTTGTCGACCGCGCTGTCAGGCGTGGTCACGACGGGACGCCCGGTGGCTTCCGCGACCAGCGGTGCCGTCGCTGCGATGCTGAACTGCGCCAGCGCGATGACGTCGCAATCGCCGAGGTCCCTGGATGCTTCGACGATCAACCGGTCGTGCGTGGCGCGGTCACCGCGGTCGAGCGCCGCAAGCGCCCCTTCGGCAAGCTTCGGCACGAGCTGGACCGAGGCGGGGAACTCCGGCGGCATCGAGGCCAGCGTCGGCGGGAAGGTCGAGAGCAGGCCGATGCGCCTGCCCATCGTCACCGCGCGCTCGATCATCGCTTCGTTCGGCTTCAGCACCGGCATCGGCGCATGCGCGCGCGCGACTGCCTCGATGCAGGGGCCGAAGGCCGAGCAGGTGAACAGGATCCCGTTCGCGCCGGTTGCCGCCGCATAGTCGCCGAGCGCCAGGAAGCGATCGGTCATGGCATCGGTGAGCACGCCGTCGCGGGCCAGATCCGCCGACAGACTGTCGTCGAGCAGGTTCGTCAGCCGGGCCGCCGGCCAGGCCTGCGCAAACGCCGCTTCGATCGGGGCGATGGAATGCTTGAGGGCGTGGATCAGGGCGATGCGTGGCGGCGTCGTCATTGCGCGTGACTATCTCGGTCTCGTGCCCCGGACGCGGCGCAATGCGAAGTATTGCGCTGCAGAGCCGGGGCCTATCCTTTTGGGGTCCGAAGTCGTGGCTTCCTGGGTCCCGGCTCAGCGCAGCAGCGTTGCACGTTGCGCCGCGTCCGGGACAATGGAGACGTTTACTTGAACGGCACCGCGTACATCAAGCCGCCCTTGCTCCAGAGGCCGTTGAGGCCGCGGTCGAGCTTGAGCGGGCTCGCCTTGCCGACGTTGCGCTCGTAGATCTCGCCGTAATTGCCGGTGGCCTTGATCGCGGTCACCAGCCATTTGTTGTCGAGCCCGAGCCGGGAGCCGAGATCGCCGGAGGCACCGAGCAGGCGCTGGATCGCCGGTGTCTGCGATTTGGCCATCTCGTCGACATTCCCTTGGGTGACGCCGAGCTCCTCGGCCTCGATCAGGCCGTAATGCAGCCAGGTGATGATGTCGCTCCAGACCTCGTCGCCGTTGCGCGTGAAGGGGCCGAGCGGCTCCTTGCTGATGGTCTGCGGCAGCACGACGTAGTCGGCAGGGTTCGGCGCGGCCGTGGTCACGGCGCCGGCGAGGGCGGAGGCGTCCTGGGTCATGGCATCGCAGCGGCCGCCGAAGAAGGTCTGGTACATGGTGTCGACGCGATCGAACACCAGCGGCTTCCAGTCGATTCCGTTGGCGCGGCCGTAATCGCCGAGCGTGACCTCGTGCGTTGTGCCCTGCGCCACGCAGACGGTGGCGCCCTTGAGGTCCTTGATCTCCTTGACGCCCAGATCCTTCTTCACCACAAAACCTTGGCCGTCGTAGAAATTGACCGGGCCCTGGCGCAGACCCAGCGTCACGCCGCGCAAATACGTCTGCGTCGAGTTGCGGTAGAGCACGTCGATCTCGCCGGATTGCAGGGCGGTGAAGCGGTTCTGCGCGGTCAGGGAGACGTAGCGCACCTTGCTGGCGTCCCCCAGCACGCCGGCTGCGAGCGCGCGGCAATAGTCGACGTCGAGACCCCGGTAATTGCCTTGCGAGTCCGGCGCTGAGAAGCCGGCAAAGCCGGCGCTGACGCCGCACACCAGCGTGCCGCGGCTCTTCACCGTGTCCAACGTTGCGGCGGATGCGACAATTGTCGATGCAGCGAGCACGCCCGCCGCGATAACCACTTTCCTCATCATGCTACTCCCCTCAGTGATTGACACTACGCAAGACGTTGTCGACGGCCGTGCCGAGCTTGTCGACGATCAGGTCGATTTCGTCGGCGGAGGCGATGTAGGGCGGCGCCAGCAGCACGTGGTCGCCGCGCACGCCATCCACGGTGCCGCCGCCGGGATAGCAGCCGAGGCCGTTCGCGAAGGCTTCGGCCTTGATCTTCTGATGCAGCTTGAGCGTAGGGTCGAACGAGGTGCGGCTGGCGCGATCTTCGACCAGCTCGATCGCCCAGAACAGGCCGCGGCCCCTGATGTCGCCGACATGGCGGTGATTGCCGAAGCGCTCGGTCAGCCGCTGCTCCAGCTGCTTGCCGCGTTCCTTGACGCGGTCGAGCAGGCGGTCCTCGCGGATCACCTCCTGCACAGCGAGCGCGGCCGCGCAGGCGAGCGGATGTGCCAGATAAGTATGACCGTGCTGAAAGGCGCCCGAGCCGGTGCGGATGGTGTCGATGATCTTGCCGCTGGCGAGCATCGCGCCGATCGGCTGGTAGCCGCCGCCGAGCCCCTTCGCGATCGCCTGGATGTCGGGCGCGATGCCCTCCTGCTCCCAGGCGTGCGTGGTGCCGGTGCGGCCCATGCCGCACATGACCTCGTCGAGAATGAGCAGCGCGCCGTGTCGGTCGCAGATTTCGCGCACCGCCTTGAAGTAGCCGTCGGGCGCGGTCACGGCGCCGGCGGTGGCGCCGACGACGGGCTCGGCGAGGAACGCCGCCACGGTGTCGGGTCCGAGCCGCTGAAACTCAGCTTCGAGCTCCGCCGCCAGGCGCGCCACGAACTGTGCGTCGGATTCACCGTCGTGCTTCTCGTGATAGGCAAAGGCCGGTGTGACGTGGCTGAAGGCGGCCGAGAGTAGCGGCGCGTAGGGCGCGCGCCGCCAGGCATTGCCGCCTGCGGCGAGCGCGCCGAGCGTGTTGCCGTGGTAGCTCTGCCGCCGCGCGATGAAATGCTGCCGCTGTGGCTCGCCGCGCTCGATGAAATATTGCCGAGCGAGCTTGACGCTGGCCTCGATCGCCTCCGATCCCCCGCTGACGAAATAGGCATAGGCGAGGCCGCCCGGCTCCTGCCCGACCAGCGTCTCGGCGAGGGCTTCGGCGGGCTCGGACGAGAAGAAGGCGGTGTGGGCATAGGCCAGCGTCGAAGCCTGTTTCGTAATCGCCGCGATCACGCGGGGATGCTGGTGGCCGAGGCACGAGACGGCCGCGCCGCCGGAGGCGTCGATGACGCGGCGCCCGTCCTCGGCGAAGAGATAGACGCCCTCGCCGCCGATCGCCTTGGGCGGCGTTTCTCGGAGCGAACGGTGCAGCACGCGGCTGGTGCGGGCGGCCATGGGTCAACCTTTCTCTGAAACATAGACGGAGGCGGCGGCAAGCCGCGCCTCGGTCGTCTCCAGGCGTTTCTTCGCGGCGGCGCCGCCGAGCGAGAACGTCACGGCAGCCAGCGCCTGTGCAATTGCGATTGCGCCGGTGAGGCTCGGGAAGAAGCCAGGCGAGGAGGCAGCCTCGAACAGCAGCAAATGGTCGGCGCCCTCGGCCATCGGCGCCGAAAGACTGTCCGCGATCGCGATCAAGGTTGCACCGCTGCGATGGGCGGCCTGCGCGACGCGGACGCTTGCATGTGTGTAAGGCAGGAAGCCGACGACAATGACGGCTTCGCCAGGACGGAACGCGCCGAGGTCGAGATCGTCCGGACCGGATGTGCCGACGATCTGCACCTGCTCGGGACGAAACAGTCGGAGCTCGTAGTTCAGAAGTTCCGCAACGCTGCGGCAGCTGCGATAACCCGCGATCCAGATCCGCTTGGCATCGTGCAGCGCGCGGGCGGCTTCCGCAATCGGTTGGGCCGGAATGCGCGGAAGGCCGGCGGCTTCGGCTTCGAGCTTGTCGGTGACGAGCGCAACATCGGCATTGGGGCCATGACGCCGGCTCTTCGCGCGGCCGGAGAACGGCGAGGTCTGCGACGGCCGCCGCGCTTCCGTCAATGCTGCGCGCAACTCGTCCCAGCCCGAATAGCCGATCGCCTTGGCGAGGCGCGTGAACGCGGCGGGATCGGCGCCGGCTTCCGCCGCGAGGTCGCGCATCGAGCGGGTGGTGGCGTCGTAGTCGTTGGCGGCGACGAAGCGTCCGACCTCCTGCAGCCGCGTCGGGAGCGACGGCAAGGCGATGCGCAGTTCGCTCAGCGGCGAGGATTTCGCAAGCTCGATCATGAAACATTTGTTGCACGAAACAAAGTTTGGTGCAACAGTTGACGTGCGCTGCCGGAAATCGCTGCCTTGAGAAGGATTTTTGTGCCGTGACCGCCGATCATCCCAGACCGCCGCCGCGCCGCCGCTTGTTCGCGCCCGGGCGCAACGAATTGATGGGTCTGTTCTGGCAGCTCCTGGTGGTCGGGATCGCGGTTGGCGTGATCGCCTTCCTCTGGTCCAATACCGTCACCAACCTTTCGGCCCGCCGCATCACCACCGGCTTTGCCTTCCTCGGCCGAGAGGCCGGCATGCCCATCGCCGACAGCCTGCTGGCCTACAATCCGAGAGACACGTATTTCTGGGCCTTCGTCGTCGGCGTCGGCAATACGCTTCGCGTCGCCGTGATCGGGATCGTGCTGGCGACCATCCTGGGCACGGTGATCGGCATCTCGCGCTTGTCGGCGAACTGGCTGCTGTCGCGGCTCGCCGCGGTCTATGTCGAAACGCTCCGTGACATCCCGCTGCTGCTTCAGCTCCTGTTCTGGTACGTGCTGATGCAGGCGCTGCCGGCCGCGCGCGCGGCATGGCGGCCGGTCGAGGGCGTGTTCCTCTCCAATCGCGGCCTGATCCTGCCGGCCATTCCGCTCGGCCCGCTGCAGCTCTCGGTGCTCGCCACCGCGCTGCTCGGGTTCGCCGCGTTCTATCTCGTTCGGAGGCAGCTCATCGTGCAGCGGCTGCGCGACGGCAAGCCGCGACCGGCCTGGCCGTTCGCGCTCGGCCTGATCGTCGCGTTGCCTGCGATGGTGTCCTTGCTGCTCGGTGTGTCCTGGACGATCGAATGGCCGCAGTTGCGCGGCTTCAACTTCGTCGGGGGGCTGACGCTCGCCCCCGAATATTTCGCGCTGCTGATCGCGCTCGTGACTTACACCTCGGCTTTCATCGCCGAGATCGTGCGCAGCGGCATCCAGTCCGTGCCGCGCGGGCAGTGGGATGCTGCCAATGCGCTTGGTATGCGCCGCAGCTTCATGTTGCGACAGATCATCCTGCCGCAGGCGTTGCGGGTGATCGTGCCGCCGATGACGAGCCAGTATCTGAACCTGACCAAGAACTCCTCGCTCGCGGTCGCGATCGGCTATCAGGACGTGGTCTCGATTGCCAACACCACGCTGAACCAGACCGGCCAGGCCATCGAGGCGATTGCACTGATCATGGCGGTGTTCCTGACCATCAGCCTCTCCATCAGCTTTTTCATGAACTGGTACAATGCGCGCATCGCGCTGGTGGAGCGCTGAGCATGACGGTGATCGCCGATATCCCCGATGCGCCGCGTCGCGCCCGCCGTCCGCAGATTGGAAATCCCGTGCTGCGCTGGCTTCGCGCCAATCTGTTCTCGTCGATCCCGAACGGCATTTTGTCGGTCGTGCTGCTGGCAATTCTTGCCAAGGGCATTTTCAGCTTTGTGCAGTGGGGTGTCGCGAACGCCGTGTGGCTGACGCCGACGAACGATTCCAGCGCCTGCCGCGCGGTGCGTGGCGTCGGCGCCTGCTGGGCGATCATTCCCGAAAAATACCGCTTCATCCTGTTCGGCACCTATCCGTTCGACGAGCAGTGGCGGCCGGCATTGTCGGTGCTGCTGTTCATCGCGCTGTACTATCTGTCGACCCGCCGCGCGTTGTGGCGGCGCGAGCTCGTGTTCATCTGGATCGGGACGCTCGCGCTGATCAGCTTGCTGATGTGGGGCGGGGTGCTCGGGCTCTCCTTCGTCTCGCAGGACCGCTGGGGAGGTCTGCCGGTCACGCTGATCCTTGCGACCTTCGGCCTCGCATTCGGCTTTCCGCTCGGCATCCTCGTCGCGCTCGGTCGGCGCTCGAAGCTGCCGGCGATCCGCTCGCTCAGCGTGCTCTACGTCGAACTCATCCGCGGCGTGCCGCTGGTGAGCCTGTTGTTCATGGCGAGCGTGATGTTTCCACTGTTCATGCCCGCTGGATTCAACATCGACAAGCTGTTGCGCGCGCAGGTGGCGATCATCCTGTTCGCGGGCGCCTATCTCGCCGAGGTCATCCGCGGCGGCCTTCAGGCCGTGCCGCGCGGGCAATACGAGGCCGCGGATGCGCTTGGACTGTCCTACTGGCGCAAGCACCGCCTGATCGTGCTGCCGCAGGCGATCCGCCACGTCATCCCGCCGCTGGTCAACACCTTCATCGCCTTCTTCAAGGACACCAGCCTCGTCCTCATCATCGGCATCTTCGACCTGCTGACGACGGCCAAGACCGCGATCATCGATCCCGCATGGCAGCAGTTCTCGGTCGAAGTCTACATCTTCGTCGCCGCGATCTACTTCATCTTCTGCTTCGCGATGTCGCGCTACAGCCGCGGCCTGGAGGCGACGAGGGGAGGGTGACGGTCCCGTGTCCCGGACAAGGTGCGGCGCCCTAGCGCTGCACCGCAGAGCCGGGACCCAGAGCCGCAAGCGAAGTCGTGGAGGGATGGGCCCCGGCTCTGCAGCGCACCGCCGAAGGGGCGCTGCGCCGCGTCCGGGGCACGAGAGGGGAGTTATTGCTTCACTCGCGGATCGATCGGCGTCGTGCCGCGCAGGCCCAAAATATCCTCCAGCACTTTCGCCCCGGCAATCACTTGCGCGTCCGCGCGCGGTGCGCCGACGACCTGCACGCCGACCGGCAGGCCCGATGCCGTGAAGCCGCACGGCAGCGACAGCGAGGGGCAGCATGCAAGTGTGATGGCGTAGACGATGCCGAGCCACTCGACGTAATTGTCGAACCTCTTGCCGGCGCATTCGGCGACATAGCGGTGCTCGATCGGGAAGGGCGGCACGATCGTAGTCGGTGTCAGCAAGAGATCGTAGGTCTTGAAGAACTCGACCGCCCGGGCCGTCATGTCGACACGCTGCGCCTGGGCACGCGCGAGCTGCTCCACCGTGAGCTTGAGGCCTTCCTCGATGTTCCAGATCACCTCGGGCTTGAGCAGGTCGCGCTTCGTGCGCAGCAGATTGGCCTTGGTGATCGCGAAATCGAAGGCGCGCAGAACGTGGAAGCATTCATGCGCCTCACGCCAGTCCGGATGCGCCTCCTCGACGATCGCGCCGGCCTCGGCAAAGCGTTCGGCAGCCTTGCGCGTGATGGCCTTCACTTCGGGATCGACCGGGGTGATGCCGAGATCCGGTGAATAGGCGATGCGCTTCGGCCTCTTGCCCGACTGCGCCGCCGACAGGAACGAGGTCGCGGGCGCCGGCAGCGACAGCGGATCGTCGGCGTAGTCCCCGCTCATGGCATCCAGCAGCAGCGCGAGGTCCTCGACGTTGCGCGCCATCGGGCCGACCACGCCGAGATTGCGATCGATGCCGGATTTCGGGGTATGGGCGACGCGGCCGATGCTCGGCCGCATGCCGACGACGCCGCAGAACGCGGCGGGGCTGCGCAAGGAGCCGCCCATGTCGGAGCCCTGCGCCAGCCAGGCCATGCCGGTGGCCAGCGCCACCGCAGCTCCACCGGAAGAACCCGCCGCGGATTTCGTCGTGTCCCAGGGGTTGAGCGTTGCGCCGAACACTTCGTTGAACGTGTTGGCGCCCGCGCCGAATTCCGGCGTGTTGGACTTGGCGTAGACCACCGCGCCGTTGGCTTCGAGATTCTCGACCATGAGGTCGGACTTGGCGGGAATGTTGTCTTTGAAGATCGGCGAGCCCTGCGTGTTCAAGACGCCCGCAACATCGGTCAGATCCTTGATCGGCAACGGCAGGCCCGCAAGCAACCCGCGCGCGCCGGCGGGTCTTCGCATCAAGGCCTTGGCGCTGTCCCGCGCGCGGTCAAAGCAAAGCGTCGGCAGGGCATTGACCTTGCCGTCGACCTCCCTCACGCGCTTCTCGACCACATCGAGCAGCTCGAGCGGCGAGACGTCGCCGGACCGCAGCTTGTCGACGACGGCGCATGCGGTTTCGCGGATCAGTTCTTGAGACAATTATTTTACTCCTGTGCCTATTCTTGGTTCGTCATTGCGAGGAGCGAAGCGACGAAGCAATCCAGACTGGTTGCTACAGAGGCTCGCGGCGCTCGCAATGACGAGGATAAAGTTAACCCCAGCCGGCGCTGATGCCGCCGTCCACCGTGTAGATCACGCCCGACGTATAGCCGGCGCGATCCGATGCCAGGAACGCCATGAGGTCGCCGATCTCGCGCGCATGCGCGGGACGGCCGAGCGGCAGGCTCTTCTGGAATTCCTTGTAGCGGCTCTCGTCGCCGAACTGGTGCTTGGCCCGCGTCTTCAGCAGGGTGACGTGGCGGTCAGTGCCGACAGGGCCGGGGTTGATGCCGACCACGCGGATGTTGTCGGCAAGGCTCTTGCCGCCGAGCGCGCGGGTGAAGGCCATCAGCGCGGCATTGCCGGCGCTGCCGCAGATGTAATTGGCGTCGAACTTCTCGCCGGCGGCGCCGATGTCGTTGACGATGACGCCGCCGCCTTTGGCCTTCATCTGCGCGTAGATATGCCGCGTCAGGTTGATGTAGCCGAACACTTTCAAGTCCCAGGCGTGACGCCAGGTCGCCTCGTCGATCTTGTCGATCGAGCCGCCGGGGATGTCGCCGGCATTGTTGACGAGCACGTCGATGTCGGCGGCTTCTTTCGCCAACCGCGCGACGTCCTCTTCCTTGCGGAGATCGACGACGCTGATTGCGGCATCGATCTGGTGCGCGGAACGCAATCGGTCGGCCAGCACCTTCAGCTGGTCGCCGCTGCGGGCGGCAAGCAGGAGATGCGCGCCTTCCTCGGCGAACGCCTCGGCGGCGGCCGCGCCAATGCCCTTGGACGCGCCGGTGATCAGGACGCGCTTGCCGCGCAGATGCAGATCCATGAGAGATACTCGCAGGGTAGGAACAGGATCAAACCAGTAGGCGCCTCACCGCGCCACGGTCAACATTGCAGTGCAGCGTTGCACTGCCGACGCGTTTGGTCCATTGCAGTGCGGTCAAAAAGGCGGCGGCTGCCGGACCAAAAAAGGACGTTCTCGATGAGCAAGAAACAATACCGGATCGCAGTCATTCCCGGCGACGGCATCGGCAAGGAAGTGATGCCCGAGGGCCTGCGCGTCCTGGAGGCTGCGGCGAAGAGGCACGGCGTCTCCCTGCATTTCGACCATTTCGACTTCTCGTCCTGGGACTATTACGAGAAGCACGGCCAGATGATGCCGGATGACTGGAAGGAGAAGATCGGCAAGCACGATGCGATCTATTTCGGTGCGGTCGGCTGGCCGGCGAAGATTCCGGATCACGTCTCGCTGTGGGGCTCGCTGATCAAGTTTCGACGCGAGTTCGACCAGTATGTGAATTTGCGGCCGGTGCGGCTGATGCCCGGCGTGCCGTGCCCCCTGGCCAATCGCAAGCCTGGCGACATCGATTTCTGGGTGGTGCGCGAGAACACGGAAGGCGAGTATTCCTCCGTCGGCGGCCGCATGTTCCCGGACACCGACCGTGAGTTCGTGACGCAGCAGACGGTAATGACCCGCACCGGCGTCGACCGCATCCTGAAGTTCGCCTTCGAGCTCGCGCAGTCGCGGCCGAAAAAGCATTTGACCTCGGCGACGAAGTCGAACGGCATCTCCATCACCATGCCCTATTGGGACGAGCGCGTGGAGGCGATGGCCAAGAAGTTTCCGGGCGTGAAGTGGGACAAGTACCACATCGACATCCTGACCGCGAACTTCGTGCTGCATCCGGACTGGTTCGACGTCGTGGTCGGCTCCAATTTGTTCGGCGACATCCTCTCCGATCTCGGCCCGGCCTGCACCGGCACCATCGGCATCGCGCCATCAGGCAACATCAATCCCGAGGGCGATTTCCCCTCGGTGTTCGAGCCGGTGCACGGCTCGGCGCCTGATATCGCGGGGCAGGGGATCGCGAACCCGATCGGTGCGATCTGGTCGGGCGCCATGATGCTGGAGCACCTCGGCGAGAAAGTCGCGGGCAAGTCGATCGTCGAGGCGATCGAGCGGACGCTGGCCGAACGCACACTGCGGACCAAGGACCTCGGCGGCAATGCGGATACGACCGCGTGCGGCAAGGCGGTCGCGGACATGGTGGATTGAGGCTGGGCCTTCCTGCCCTCTCCCCCCTGTGGGAGAGGGTGGCTCGTCGCGAAGCGACGAGACGGGTGAGGGTTCTCTCCGCGAGGAGGCCTCTCAATTTATACTTATCTTCGCGGAGAGAACCCCTCATCCGGCGCTTCGCGCCACCTTCTCCCACAAGGGGAGAAGGGAAGAGGAGCGCGTCAAACGCCGTTCAGCCCGCGATCTTCTCGATCGCCGCCTGGTCCAGCCCGAATTTCTTTCCGGCCTCCAGAATCTCCTGCCACGTGGTCGGGTCGACCGGGATGCCTTCGGCGAGGCGCTTCTTCTTGGTCTCGCGCTCGGGCTCGCCTGCGATCTTGACCTTGTCGACGCCGGGGCCGGGCGGTGAGCCGGTGTGCCAGGCGACGAAGCTCTCGACCTCGCGCGCAAGATTTTCGCCGGTGCCGAGCTTGCCGGGATCGATGACGATCGAGAGCATGCCGTTGAGCACGTTGTGCTTGCCGTCGGACGGGCCCTTGACCACCTGTCCGCCGGAGAGCGCGCCGCCGAGGATTTCGCAGACGAGCGCGAGGCCCGAGCCCTTGTGCTCGCCGAACGGGAGGATGGCGCCGTAGGGCGGGATCACGGTGTAGCGCGGGTTGACTGTGGCCTTGCCCTCATTGTCGATGATGGTGCCGGGCTCGAGCTCGACGCCCTTGTTGTGGGCGACGCGCGTCTTGCCTTGCGCGATCCTGCTGGTGGCGAAGTCGAGCACGATCGGATCCTTGCCGGCGCGCGGAATGCCGACGCAGAACGGGTTGGTGCCGTGGCGCGCATCGCTGCCGCCCCAGGGCGCCACGATCGGCCGTGAGATCACGTTGACGAAGTGGATCGAGACCAGGCCGTGGTCGATGCACTGCTCGGCCCAATGGCCGATGCGGCCGATGTGATGCGAGTTGGAAAGGCCGACGAGGCAGACGCCGTTTGTCTTGGCGCGCTCGGCCGCCAGCTCCATCGCTTCATGTCCGATCACCTGGCCGTAGCCGGTGAGGCCGTCGAGGGTAAGCAGCGGGCCGGTGTCGAGCACGACCTTGACGTGCGCGTTCACGGCGAGGCCGCCATTGGTGACGCTCTGGACATAGCGCGGGATCATGCCGACGCCGTGAGAGTCGTGGCCTTTGAGATTGGCCTCGACGAGATTTGTGGAGACGAGCTCGGCCTCGCGGTCCGAGGAGCCACCTGCCTTGACGATGGCGTGGATCGCCTTGGTGAGCGGCTCTGCCTTGATGGTGCGATAGTCGGCCATTGTTGTTGCTCTTACCCTCTTACGATCTGTGCGTAGGGTGGGTCAGGCCAAGCCGTAACCCACCTCTTTCCCCTTCGCGGGAACGGTCAATGGTGGGTTATGCTCTACAGACGTGCTTCGCGCCTCTGCAGAGCTAACCCACCCTACGAATTCACGATCCGGCGGCAATGGACCAATGCCGCTTCGATCAGGTTCTCGCTGGCTTCCGGAGTGCGGAACGCCGAATGCGCCGACAGCGTCACGTTCGCAATCTTGGTCAGCGGATGATCGCCGGGCAGCGGCTCGGTGTTGAACACGTCGAGGCCGGCATGGCGGATGTGGCCAGACTTCAGCGCGTCGATCATGGCCTGCTCGTCGACGATCGCGGCGCGGGCGGTGTTGACGAAGATCACGCCCGGCTTCATCTTGGCAATCTTCTCGCGCGTGATCATGCCGCGCGTGTCGTCGTTGAGCAGCAGATGCAGCGACACGACATCACTCTTCGCCAGCAGCGTATCGAGATCGGTGAACTCGACGCCCGGATGGCTCTTCGGCGACCGGTTCCAGGCGATCACCTTCATGCCGCTGCCCGAAGCGATGCGCGCGACCTCCGCGGCGATACCGCCGAAGCCGATCAGGCCGAGCGTCTTGCCGGTCAGCTGCATGCCGTCCTCGCGCAGCCAGTTGCCGGCGCGCATCTCGCGGTCCATCATCGCGATGACGCGGGCAGAGGCCCACATCAACGCAATCGCGGACTCCGCCACGGCCGTGTCGCCGTAACCCTTGATCAGATGCACGGAGATGCCGAGCTCGGCGAGCTCTTCCGGATTCATGTAGCTGCGCGCGCCGGTGCCGAGGAACACCACGTGCTTGAGGTCGGTGCACTTCTTTGCGATTTCGGTCGGCAGTGCCGTATGGTCGACGACCGCGATCTCGGCGCCGTCGAGGATCTCAGGGTATTGCTCGGGCTTGATATCGGGATTCCTGTGGATCCGCACCTCGGGATCGCCCGGCTTCGTCAGCCGCTCCATGATCACGGCCAAGGTTTCGTTGGCGTCGACGAATACTCCGCGCATGGCTCTCTCCGGTCAGGACGCGACGCCGGCGATCGCCAGCACGGTGTGCATGAGAACGTTGGTGCCCGCGGCGCAATCGACCTGCGTGGCGTCTTCCAGCTCGTTGTGGCTGATGCCATCCTTGCAGGGCACGAACACCATCGCCGCCGGCATCTTGGTGTTGAGGTTGCACGCGTCGTGGCCGGCGCCCGAGGTGATACGGCGCGAGGAATAGCCGAGCGTCTTGGCGGCGTTCTCGACGGCTGCGATCAGCTTGGGATCGAAATGCGTCGGCGGCTTGCGCCAGACCAGATCGAGCTTCACGTCGACCTTGCGGCGCGCGGAGATCTCGGCAATCGCAGCGCGCAGATCGCGATCCAGCGCATCCATGATCGCGCCATCCGCGCTGCGGCAGTCCACGGTGAAGGCGATCTCGCCGGGAATGACGTTGCGCGAGGGATTGGCGATCACGGCCTCGCCGATGGTGCCGACCGCGTTCGGCCCGTTCTTCTTCGCGATCGCCTCCATCGCCAGCACGATCTCCGACAGCGTCGCCAGCGCATCGCGGCGCAGCGGCATCGGGGTCGAGCCGGCATGGCTCTCGAAGCCGGAGATCTTGCCGTCGTACCAGAGCACGCCCTGGCCGGAATCGACGACGCCAATGGTCTTGCCTTCGGCCTCCAGGATCGGACCCTGTTCGATATGCAGCTCGACGAAGCAACCGAGCTTCTGGAAGCCGACCGGCTTGTCGCCGCGATAGCCGATGCTGTCGAGCGCCTGTCCGACCGTGGTGCCGTCGATATCCTTGCGCGACAAAATGTCGTCGGTGGTGAAATCGCCGACGTAAGCCGCGGACGCCATCATCGCAGGTGCGAAGCGCGAGCCTTCCTCGTTGGTCCAGTTGACGATGCAGATCGGAGCCTCAGTCTCGATGCCGGCATCGTTCAGCGTGCGGATCACTTCCAGCGCGCCGAGCGTGCCCAGGATACCGTCATACTTGCCGCCGGTCGGTTGCGTGTCGAGATGCGAGCCGATGCCGACGGGCGGCTTCGACATGTCGCGGCCCTTGCGCAGGCCGAACTGCGAGCCGAGCGCATCGGTGTGCACCTCAAGGCCGGCGTCCTCGCAGGCCTTGCGGAACCAGTCGCGCACCTGCTTGTCTTCGGCACTCAGTGTCAGCCGCCGCACGCCGCCCTTGGCCGTCGCGCCGAATTGCGCGGTCTCGTGGATGGAGCCCCAGAGGCGGGCGGAATCGATTTGCAAATTAGTGGCGGCTCGGCTCATGCGTTCATTCTCTCGATTGTCCGGCGCCTTTTTCAATGACCCGCCAGCGCGGGCGCGTCAACCGCGAGGCTGCTCTGCGCAATCTGCCGAGCCAGCTCGGCGACGCGCTCCACGGCGACGACGTCGGGAGAGGCGAGCCAGCTCGCGGTGAAGGTCAGCGGCGCGATCGCAAGATCGGTGTCGAGCAGTTGCAGACGCCCGTCGGCGAGCTCGTTCTCGACGATGGCGTCGGGGATCACGGCAACGCCGAGCCCTTCCACCGCCATGTGGATGACCGTCGCCAGCGAAGCGGACGCGTGCAGGCGGATCGGCGGCAGCTCCGGCCGGTCGAACACCTCGCGTACGACCTCGTAGGGCTTGGTCTTGCGCGGGAAGGTGATGATCGGAAATCGCGCGAGATCCGCCGGCGTCACCGGGCCGTTGCCGAGGCCGAGCGAGGGGCTTGCGAGAAAGCCGATCGGATAATCGGCGAGCACGCGGTTGTGCACGCCGGAGGCGGACAGCGGCCCGACGACGAACGCAAGCTCGATCTCCTGTGCGAGCAGGCGCGCGGTGAGGTTCGGCGTGATGTCGACCTCGATCTCCAGCGACAGGTTCGGATACACCTGATTCACGCTCTTCACGAGGCGCGGCAGCCAGGTGTGCACGATGGTCTCGGCGACGCCGAGCCGCATCACCCCGCGCATCGCCGACCGGTCGCCGATCTCCGCCATCATCTGAGCGCGCAGGCCGATCAGCTTCTCCGCATAGACCATCATCTGCCGGCCGCTCGGCGTCGGCGAGGCCACGCGATGATCGCGGTTGAGCAGCTTCACGCCCATCTCGCGTTCGAGCTGGGCGATGCGCTGGGAGATCGCCGGCTGCGTCGTGTTGAGCCTTTGCGCAGCGCCGCGGAAGCTGCCGAGCTTCACAACCCAGAGAAATGTCTCGATCGACCTGAAGTCCAGCATTGGAAGGATTTCCCAATCGATAAATTAGATTTATCGAGATTGATTAGAAACGACGATTAGACTTTATAGCACGCTTGGTGTTGGCTTGTCCTTGTCGAGTTTATAGGCAGGTCGAATACATGACTGTTTTGGTGGCAGCGCAGCAAACTGAAACGCCCGACGCCCTCCCGAGCCGCACGGCCCGGCTCGCCTACCGCGAGGGGCTGGTCGCCTCCACCGCCGGCGTCGCCCCCGGTTTCGTGCAGGGCAATCTGGCGATCCTGCCGGCGGAATATGCCGGCGCCTTTCACCGCTTCTGCCAGCTCAATCCGAAGCCGTGCCCGATCATCGGCATGTCCGACGTCGGCAGTCCCTTCATCCCCTCGCTCGGTGCCGATCTCGACATCCGCACCGACGTGCCGCGCTACCGGGTCTGGCGCGACGGCGAGGTCGTGGACGAGCCGACCGACGTCACCAAACATTGGCGCGACGATCTCGTCACCTTCGTGCTCGGCTGCTCGTTCTCGTTCGAAGAGGCGCTGCTCGACGAGGGTATGCCGATCCGCCACATCGAGAAGAACGTGCGCGTGCCGATGTACCGCACCAACATCGCCTGCGGCGAGGCGGGGCCGTTCGCAGGTCCCATGGTGGTGTCGATGCGCCCGTTCAAGCCGGCGGATGCGATCCGCGCGGTGCAGATCACCTCGCGCTATCCCGCCGTGCACGGCGCGCCCGTGCATCTCGGCCATCCGCATCTGATCGGCATCAAGGATATCGCCAAGCCCGACTACGGCGATCCGGTGCCCGTCGCCGACGACGAGATCCCGGTGTTCTGGGCCTGTGGGGTTACGCCGCAATCGGTGATCAACGCCGCGAAGCTTCCGTTTGCGATCACGCATTCGCCCGGCCTGATGCTGGTGACGGATCTCAAGAACAGGACCATGGCCGTGATTTAGTGGGCAGCATTTGCTGCTTCTTCGAGCTTTACCGCATCCATCAATCGCTTCATTCGATCAACCGAAATTCAGTCACAGAGGACTCTGCCATGACGATCACTCGCCGCGACGTATTGTTAGGTGCCACCGCCACCGCTGCGCTGGTGCCGCTCGCTGCACGCGCACAGACTTCGGAAGTCGTGATCGGCGTGATCTATCCGTTCTCCGGCGGCAGCGCCCAGCAGGGCGTTGACGCGCAGAAGGCCTATGAGACCGCGCTCGAGGTCATCAACAAGGACACCGATTTCGACCTGCCGTTGGCGAAGGGCGAGGGCCTGCCGGGCCTCGGCGGCGCAAAGATCCGCCTCGTGTTCGCCGACCACCAGGCCGATCCGCAGAAGGGCCGCGCCGAGGCGGAGCGCCTGATCACGCAGGAGAAGGTCAGCGCCATCATCGGTACCTATCAGAGCGCGGTCGCCGTCACCGTCAGCCAGATCTGCGAGCGCTATCAGGTCCCGTTCGTTTCCGCCGACAATTCCTCGCCGAGCCTGCATCGCCGCGGCCTCAAATATTACTTCCGCGCCGCGCCGCATGACGAGATGTACTCGGCCGCCATGTTCGACTTCTTCGATGCCATGAAGAAGAAGGGCACCAAGATCGAGACGCTGTCGCTGTTCCACGAGGACACCATCTTCGGCACCGACTCCGGCAATGCCCAGGCCAAGATCGCCGGCGAGCGTGCCTACAAGATCGTCACCGACATCAAGTATCGCGCCAACTCGCCCTCGCTCTCGGCCGAAGTGCAGCAGCTCAAATCCGCCAACGCTGACGTGCTGATGCCCTCGAGCTACACCACCGACGGCATCCTGCTGGTCAAGACCATGGCCGAGCTCGGCTACAAGCCGAACGCGATCGTGGCGCAGGACGCCGGCTTCTCCGAGAAGGCGCTCTATGATGCCGTCGGCGACAAGCTCGAAGGCGTGATCTCGCGCGGCACCTTCTCGCTCGACCTCGCGCAGAAGCGCCCGATGGTCGGCAAGATCAACGAGATGTTCAAGGCGCGCTCGGGCAAGGACTTCAACGATCTCACCTCGCGCCAGTTCATGGGCCTGATCATCCTTGCCGACGCCATCAGCCGCGCCAAGTCGACCGACGGCGAGAAGATCCGTGATGCGCTGGCGGCGACCGACATCCCGGGCGAGCAGACCATCATGCCCTGGAAGCGCGTCAAGTTCGACGAGATGGGCCAGAACAACGACGCCGACCCGGTGCTGCTGCAATATGTCGGCGGCAAGTTCGTTACCATCTTCCCGCCGCAGGCCGCGATCGCCGAGGCGATCTGGCCGATGAAGTAATTGGGAAAGCGGGAGCTCAGACGTAGCTCCCGCCCTCATCCTGAGGAGCGGGCGTAGCCCGTGTCTCGAAGGACGGGGGCTGGGCCATCCTTCGAGACGCGCGCTTGTGCGCGCTCCTCAGGATGAGGATCTATTTCGGGGGACGACTTTTGACAGCCCAAGCCATTATCCAAAGTCTCGCAAGCGGCCTGCTCATGGGCCTGCTTTACGGACTGATCGCCGTCGGCCTCGCGCTGATCTTCGGCCTGATGGACGTCACGAACTTCGCCCATGGCGAGTTCCTGATGATCGCGATGTACCTGTCCTTCTTCCTGTTCGCGTTCTTCGCCATCGACCCCTTGCTGTCGGCGCCGCTGGTCGCCGCGGCGCTCTTCATCTTCGGAGCGGTTGTCTACCTGCTGATTGTACGCTTCGCCATGCGGGCCAAGGCCAATGCCGGCATGGTGCAGATCTTCACCACCTTTGGCCTTGCCATCGTCATGCGCGGCCTCGCGCAGTTCTTCTTCACGCCGGACTATCGCAGCATTCCCCATTCCTGGCTCGGCGGTAAGACCATCTCGATTGCCGGCATCTTCCTGCCGGAGCCGCAGCTGGTTGGCGCGCTAGTCTCGATCCTCGCCTTTGCCGGCCTCTATTTCTTCATCCACCGCACCGATTTCGGCCGCGCACTGGAAGCCACGCGCGAAGATCCCGGTGCGGTCGCGCTGGTCGGCATCGACAAGAACCGCGTGTTCGCGTTCGGCTGGGGCCTTGGCGCCGCGCTGGTCGGCCTCGCCGGTGCGATCATGGCGAGCTTCTTCTACATCTATCCTGATGTCGGTGCGTCCTTTGCCCTGATCGCCTATGTCACGGTGGCGCTCGGCGGCTTCGGCAGCGTGTTCGGCGCCTTTGCCGGCGGCATCATCGTCGGCCTCGTCGAAGCCACCACCGCCCTGGTGCTGCCGCCTTCGCTGAAATCGGTCGGCATCTACGCGGTCTATCTGCTGGTCGTCTTCATCCGGCCGCGCGGCCTGTTCGGATCGATCTGATGGACAAGGAATTTGCAGCGCGGCGCCGCCGCGACCTCATCATCGCCGCGGTGCTCGCCGCGATTGCCGCAGCGACGCCATTGTTCGTGAAGGACGTCGTCGTCCAGAACATCCTGATTCTGACGCTGATGTATGCGGGACTGTCGCAAAGCTGGAACATCCTGTCCGGCTATTGCGGGCAGATCTCGCTCGGGCACGCGCTGTATTTCGGCCTCGGGGCCTATACCACCGAGCTGCTGTTCACCAAGTTCGGCGTGCTGCCCTGGTTCGGCATGCTGGCCGGCGGCGTGGTGTCGGCGCTGATCGCGATGGGGCTCGGCTATCCCTTCTTCCGCCTGCGCGGCCATTACTTCGTGATCGCCACCATCGTCATCGCCGAGATCGGCCTGCTGCTGTTCCACAATTGGGAATGGGCGGGCGCTGCGATGGGCATCACCATTCCGATCCGCGGCGACAGCTGGCTGAAATTCCAGTTCCTGCGCACCAAGCTGCCCTATTTCTATTTCGCGCTGGCGCTGTGCTGCATCGCCTGGTTCGTCACCTGGTGGCTGGAAAACTCCAAATGGGGCTTCTGGTGGCGCGCGGTGAAGGACAATCCGGACGCGGCCGAGAGCCTCGGTGTCGACGTGTTCAATTCCAAGATGGGTGCAGCAGCAGTCTCCGCTTTCCTGGTCGCCATCGGCGGCAGCTTCTACGCCCAGTTCGTCTCCTACATCGATCCTGAGAGCGTCATGGGCTTCCAGTTCTCGCTGCTGATGGCACTGCCTGCCGTGCTCGGCGGCATCGGCACCTTGTGGGGGCCGGTGTTGGGGGCCGCCATCCTGATCCCGCTGACGGAGCTGACGCGCTTTAAGTTCGGCGGCTCGGGGCGCGGTGTCGACCTCATCGTCTACGGCACGCTGATCGTCCTGATTTCGCTGGCCCTGCCGCGGGGCCTCCTCAGCCTGTTCTCACGCCCGAAGAAGACGGGAGCCACACGATGACCCCGCTTCTCGAAACCCGCGGCGTCTGGCAGCGCTTCGGCGGCCTCGTCGCCAACAGCGACGTCTCGATCTCGGTCGGCCGCGGCGAGATCGTCGGCCTGATCGGCCCGAACGGCGCCGGCAAATCGACGCTGTTCAATCTCATCGCCGGCGTCCTGCCGCCGACGCAAGGCTCGATCCTATTCGACGGCGAGGACGTCACCCGCATGCCGGCGGCCGAGCGCTGCCAGCGCGGCGTCGGGCGCACGTTCCAGGTCGTCAAGAGCTTCGAGACCATGACCGTCATCGACAACGTCATCGTCGGTGCGCTGGTGCGCAACACGGTGATGCGCGAGGCGCGCCGCAAGGCGCTTGAAGTGCTGGAGTTCACCGGCCTTGCAGCCCGCGCCCACGTGCTCGCCAGCGACCTCGTGCCGGCCGAGAAGCGCCGTCTCGAAGTCGCGCGCGCGCTCGCGACCGAGCCAAAATTGCTGCTGCTCGACGAAGTCCTCACCGGCCTGACGCCGACCGAGGCGCAGACCGGCGTCGCGCTGGTGCGCAAGGTGCGCGATGCCGGCATCACCGTGCTGATGGTCGAGCACGTCATGGAGATCGTGATGCCGCTGGTCGACCGCGCCATCGTGCTCGACCTCGGCAAGGTGCTGGTCGAGGGCAAGCCAAACGATGTCGTCCGCGATCCCAAGGTGATCAAGGCATATCTGGGAGATCGTCATGCTGTCGGTGCGTGAAGTCACGACCGCCTATCAGGGTCTGGTCGCGATCTCCGCGGTCTCGATCGAGGTCCAGAAGGGCGAGATCGTCTGCGTCGCCGGTGCCAATGGCGCGGGCAAGTCGACGCTGCTGAAGTCGATCGCCGGTGCCGAGCGACCGCGTTCGGGCAGCGTGACCTTCGACGGCAAGCGCCTCGACGGCATGGCGCAGCACCACATCACCGCCACCGGCATCGCCTATGTGCCGGAGAACCGTCGCCTGTTTCCACGCCTGTCGGTGCGCGACAATCTGCGCCTCGGCAGCTATCTCTACCGCGGCGAGGCCGATCGTGAGGGACCGCTCGATCTCGTTTTCCAGCTGTTCCCGCGGCTCGCCGAGCGTCTCGAGCAGCGCGCCGAGACGCTCAGCGGCGGAGAGCAGCAGATGCTCGCGATCGGCCGCGCCTTGATGACGCGTCCGCGGCTGTTGATGCTGGATGAGCCCTCGCAAGGCATCATGCCGAAGCTGGTCGACGAGATTTTCCAGGCGGTGTTGCGCATCCGTGATGCCGGCATGACCGTGCTGATCGTCGAGCAGCGCATGGCCGAGTGCCTGGAGATAGCCGACCGCGCCTACATCCTGCAAACCGGCCGCGTGCTGATGCAAGGCCCGGCGGCTGAGATCAGGGGCAATCCCGAGGTGCGCAAGGCGTATCTGGGACTGTAGGTCTCGGTGTTGCCGCCACAAGCTCCGCCGTCATCCTGAGGTGCGCGCCCTTGCGCGCCTCGAAGGATGCGCAGCATGCGCCCGTAGCCCATCCTTCGAGGCTTCACCTTGCGATGCAATGCATCGCAAGGCTCGCACCTCAGGATGACGTCGGTGGGTGTGGTTCGTGCCCATGCTCTGGCAGCGTCACCCCGAACACCTTCACCAGATCCGTCACCTGCTCCGGCGAGAGATACCGCGGGTTCATCCCGCGCAGCAGCAGGTACAGCTTCGCGGTCTCCTCCAACTCCTCGGTCGCGAACACCGCGGCTTCGAGCGTGTCGCCGGCGACGACAGGGCCGTGATTGGCGAGCAGCACGGATGAGTATTTTCCCGCTAATCCCTTGATCGCATCGGCCACCGCGGGATCGCCGGGCCGATAATACGGCACGAGCGCGGTGGCGCCGCATTTCATTAGGTAATAGGCCGTCATCGGCGGCAGCGCGGCGCGCGGGTCGATCTCGGGCAGCATCGACAGCGCGACCGAATGGGTGGAGTGCAGATGCACGATCGCCTTCGCGCTGCCGCGTGTGTCGTAAAGCGCGGTGTGCAGCGGAACTTCCTTGGTCGGCGCATCGCCCGAGAGCAGCCGGCCGGTTTCGTCCAGCCGCGACAGCTTTGCCGGATCGAGAAAGCCGAGCGAGGCGTTGGTCGGCGTCACGAGCCAGCCGCCGCCGTCCAGCCTGACGCTGATATTGCCGGAGGAGCCCGGCGTCAGCCCGCGCTCGAACAGGGACCGTCCGAAGCGGCAGATGTCTTCGCGCAGCCTCGTTTCGTTGCTCGTCTCGTTCCTCATGGCCGTCATGCCCCTTTGTCTCACGCTTTGGCAGCGCGACCAAGCCGTGTTATCGGTTCGTCGAGCCCGCCGCAAAGGCCGGCCATCCAGGAAACGTTCGCAAGGGTTAGTTGCATGTCCGCCTCCACGCCACAAAATCAGCGCATCGCCGTCATCGGGCTCGGCTCGATGGGGTACGGCATGGCGACCTCGCTGAAGCGCGCCGGCCACGCGGTCACCGGTTGCGATGTTTCGGCTGACGCCGTGGCGCGTTTCGTGAAGGAGGGCGGGACGGGAGCAACGACGCCTGCCGAGGCAGCCAAGGACGCCGATATCGTCGTCAGTGTCGTCGTCAATGCCGCGCAGACCGAGACGATCCTGTTCGGTAAGGATGGCGCCGCCGAGACCATGCCGAAGGGCAGCGTGTTCGTCTCCTCCGCCACCATGGACCCCGATGTGGCGCGACGTCTCGCCAAGCAGCTCGAGGCGACCGGGCGGCATTATCTCGATGCGCCGATCTCAGGCGGCGCGCAGCGCGCTGCGCAAGGCGAGCTGACGATCCTGGCCTCCGGCAGTGCCGCCGCGTTTGCAAAGGCGCGGCCGGCGCTCGATGCCATGGCCGCAAAGCTCTACGAGCTGGGTGATGCCGCCGGCCAAGGCGCCGCCTTCAAGATGATTAACCAGCTGCTCGCCGGCGTGCATATCGCCGCCGCGTCGGAGGCGATGGCGTTTGCCGCCAAGCAGGGCCTCGACATCCGCAAGGTCTACGAGGTGATCACCGCGTCCGCCGGCAATTCATGGATGTTCGAGAACCGCATGCCGCATGTGCTCGACGGCGATTACACGCCGCGCAGCGCCGTCGAGATCTTCGTCAAGGATCTCGGCATCATCCAGGACATGGCGCGCAGCGCCCGATTCCCCGTGCCGGTCTCCGCCGCCGCGCTCCAGATGTTCCTGATGACGTCGGCCGCCGGCATGGGCCGCGACGACGACGCCTCGGTGGCGCGGATGTATGCGCAGGTCACCGGCGTGAAGCTGCCCGGCGACAAGTAAGCAAGAGGACTCCCATGCCGCGTTTTGCCGCCAATCTCTCGATGATGTTCACCGAGGTGCCGTTCCTCGATCGCTTCGATGCCGCCGCTTCAGCCGGCTTCACCGCGGTCGAGTTTCTCTTTCCGTACGATCATCCCGCCGAAGCGGTCGGCGAGCGGCTCAAGCGCAACGGCCTGACCCAGGCGCTGTTCAACCTGCCGCCGGGCGACTGGAATGCCGGCGAGAAGGGCTTTGCGGCGCTGCCCGCGCGCTTCAATGATCTCAAGGCGAGCCTCGAGACGGCGCTGCCCTACGCCAAGGCGACCGGCGTCAAGCGCCTGCATTTGATGGCAGGCATCGCCAACCGCGGCGAGCGCGTCGCGATCGAGGCGTTCTACAAGTCGGTGGCATGGGCCGCGGAATTCTTCGCACCGCACGGCATCGACATCGTGATCGAGCCGATCAACGCGCGCAACGTGCCCGGTTACTTCCTCAACGATTTCGGTTTCGCGCGCGACCTGATCCAGGAGCTCAGGCTAGCGAACCTCAAGCTGCAGTTCGACATCTATCATTGCCAGATCATCCATGGTGACGTCACCATGCGGCTGCGCGAGATGATGCCGATCATCGGCCATATCCAGATCGCCAGCATCCCCTCGCGCAACGAGCCCGACGGCGAGGAGCTGAACTACCCGTTCCTGTTCGCTGAACTCGATCGTCTCGGCTATGCCGGCTTCGTCGGCTGCGAGTACAATCCGCGCGGCAAGACCACCGACGGCCTTGCCTGGTTCAAGCCCTACGCTGGAGTGAAGCCGTGACACTTGCGCTGGGCTGCATCGCCGACGACTACACCGGCGCCTCCGATCTCGCCAACACGCTGACGCGCGCGGGCCTGCGCACCGTGCAGACCATCGGCGTGCCGCCGGACGATCTCGCGCTGCCCGAGGTCGATGCCGTCGTGGTGTCGCTGAAGAGCCGCTCGATCGAGGCCGGCCTTGCCGTCACGCGTTCGCGCGCGGCGGACAAATGGCTGCGCAGCCGTGGCGCGAGTCATGTGCTGTTCAAGATCTGCTCGACCTTCGATTCCACCGATGCGGGCAATATCGGCCCCGTCATGGACGCGCTCCGCGCCGATTGCGGCGAGGCGAACGTGCTGGTGACGCCGGCCTTCCCCGAGACCGGCCGCACCGTGTACCAGGGCAATTTGTTCGTCGGCGCCGTGCCGCTCAACGAGAGCCCGCTGAAGGATCATCCGCTCAACCCGATGCATGATTCCAATCTGGTGCGCGTGCTCGCGCGCCAGAGCGGGACGCAAATCGGTCTCATCGACCTCGCCACCGTGACGCGCGGAGCCGATGCCGTGCGGGCGCGGCTGGCCGAGCTCGCCAGCAAGGGCGTCGGCGCGGCCATCATCGACGCCGTGTTCGACCGCGACCTCGAGACCATCGGAATGGTGGCCAGCGAACATCCTCTGTCGGTCGGCGCCTCCGGCATCGGCCTCGGGCTTGCGCGCGCGCTGGTGTCGACGGGGAAAGTCAAAGCAGCCAAGGCGAGCGGCGAGACCGGCGTCGCCGTCGGCGGACCGGCGGCTTGCCTCGCCGGGAGTTGCTCCCAGGCCACGCTTCAGCAGATCGCCAACGCCGAACGGGTCATGCCGGTGTTACACCTCGATCCGGACGGTATCATTACGGGGGGCGGCGAAGCACAGCGCGCGCTGGAGTGGGCGAGGTCGCGGCTTGCGGAGGGCCCCGTGCTCATTGCCTCAAGTGCCACGCCCGACCAGGTTGCCGCATTGCAGGCGCGCCATGGCCGTGACGCGGCCGGCCACGCGATCGAGCAGGCCATGGCCGATATTGCAGAAAACCTCCTAAAATCAGGCGTCCAGCGGCTGGTCGTCGCCGGCGGGGAGACGTCCGGTGCCGTGGTGGATCGGTTGAAGATCCCCGGATTTCTCGTGGGAGTCGAGATCGCGGCAGGCGTCCCGGTGCTTCATTCGGTGGGCGGCAAAGCCGACATGCTGCTCGCCCTGAAGTCCGGAAACTTCGGCGGCGCCGAGTTTTTCTCCGACGCGCTGAGGCTCATGCGCTGAACGCAGAGCGTTTTTAGCGGCCTGTTCACATATTTCGGGTTTCCGTACTCATACGGAGTCGTAGTTAACGTCTGCTCAGGTGCTCTGGTGTTGGATGTCGGTGCTGCTCCCTTTGGTTGATTCGTAACTTCAGCATGCGCGTGCCGCGCCAGCACAAAGAGACCCGATTATGCTCGCCACCATTTCCATCCGCGCCAAGATCATCAGTGTCGTGGCGTTCCTGCTGGTCGCGATGGCCGGCATGGGCCTGCTCGCCATCACGAAGATGCGGTCGATGAATGCCAACACCGTCGACATCACCACGAACTGGATGCCCAGCGTGCGAGTGCTCGGCGAACTTCGGGCGAGCGTCATCACCTACCGCAATGTGGTCCGCCAGCACATGCTTTCGGAAACGCTGGACGAGAAACTCGCGAACGAAAAGACGGCTGTGACAGTGATCGAGGCGCTTGCCAAGATCCGCACTCGTTACGAGGCGATGATCAGTTCCCCGGAGGAGCGTGCGCTCTACAACGAGTGGTCAAAGCTCTGGAACGACTACAAGAAGGGCACCGAGGAGGTGATGTCGCTCTCGCGCAAGGAGGCCGGCAAGGTTCCGCACGAGGCGCAGGAGCTGAACACCAAGACGGTCAACAAGATCGGTCTTGCGTCGGATGAGGTCCTGACGAAGGACATCGAGCTCAACAACAAGGGCGGCGATCAGGCGGCGCAGGATGCCGCGGACAGCTACGCCTTCGCCTTCATGCTGGTCTCGGTCATCCTCGGCGCCGCCGTCGTCATCGGCATGGGCGTCGGCTTCTATCTCGTCCAGGACGTCTCGAAGGGCATCAACTCGATCATCGAGCCGATGCAGGCGCTGGGCAACGGCGACCTCTCCGCCGAGGTCCCGCATCGCGGCGAGAAGACGGAGATCGGCGCCATGGCCGACGTGCTCCAGATCTTCAAGGAGGCGCTGATCGCCAAGAAGGCCGCGGACGAGGCTGCGGCCGCGGATGCCGAAGCCAAGATCGAGCGCGGCCGCCGCGTCGACAACATCACCCGCGAATTCGAGACCATGATCGGCGAGATCGTCCAGACCGTGTCATCGGCGTCGACCCAGTTGGAGGCCTCCGCCTCGACGCTGACCTCGACCGCCGACCGCTCCCAGAGGCTGGCGACGACGGTTGCCAGCGCGTCGGAAGAAGCCTCGACCAACGTGCAGTCGGTGGCCTCGGCGACCGAGGAAATGGCCTCGTCGGTCGGCGAGATCAGCCGTCAGGTGCAGGAATCGGCGCGGATGGCGGGCGATGCCGTCGGCCAGGCGCGCGTCACCACCGAGCGCGTCAGCGAACTGTCCAAGGCCGCCGCCCGCATCGGCGACGTCGTCGAGCTGATCAACACCATCGCCGGCCAGACCAACCTGCTGGCACTGAACGCGACCATCGAAGCCGCACGTGCCGGTGAAGCCGGCCGCGGCTTCGCGGTGGTGGCGTCCGAGGTGAAGGCGCTGGCCGAGCAGACCGCGAAGGCGACCGGCGAGATCGGTCAGCAGATCTCCGGCATCCAGGCCGCGACCAACGATTCGGTCGGCGCCATCAAGGAGATCTCCTCGACCATCGAGCGCCTCTCGGAGATCTCTTCGGCGATCGCAGCGGCGGTGGAAGAGCAGGGCGCGGCGACGCAAGAGATCGCCCGCAACGTGCAGCAGGCGGCGCAGGGCACCCAGCAGGTTTCCTCCAACATCACCGACGTGCAGCGCGGCGCGACCGAGACCGGCACCGCCTCCTCGCAGGTGCTGTCGGCGGCCCAGATGCTGTCGAACGATTCCGGCCGGTTGAAGAACGAGGTCAGCAAGTTCCTGACCAACGTCCGCGCGGCCTGACCTTCTGCGACGGGTATCGGACTACGCGAGAGCGGCGCCATCGGCGCCGCTCTTTTGCTTTGGGCGCCGCTATCGGCCTCTCATGAGATATCTTTCACGTGGGTCGTACGGTTCCAAATCTTTACGGGTTCCGAACTCCGGGAACCTTAACTCGGCGCAGTTTTCCGGAGACTCAATCGTGCAGCTGCTTTCATTTTCCGCCATTCGTTCCATCCAATTGAAGATCGCCCTGATCGCCGGCCTCTGCCTCGCGGTCACCTGTGTTGTGCTGATCGGCTACGGGGTTTTCTCGGCGCAGAGCATGAACCAGTACGTGACCCAGGAGGTCATGCAGCTGGTCGACCGCCAGACCAAGGAGAGCCTGATGAACCGGGCCTCCGCCGAAGCCAACGCGATCAAGGCCGAGCTTGAGGTGGGCTTTGATGCTGCGCGCACCACAGCGCATGCCTTCGCGACCCTGGCCGACGAGAAGACCGGTACCCCGGTTGCGGCCCGGCGCGCCCAGTTCAACGCGCTCCTGCGTCACGTGCTCGAACTCAACCCCGCCTTCAACGGCACCTACTCGGCCTGGGAGCCGGGCGCGCTGGATGGCGATGACACGGCGTTCAAGGGGCGCAAGGAGGTCGGATCGGACAACACCGGCCGCTTCCTGCCGTATTGGACGCGCAACGCCAACGGCGATATCGCGGTCCAGCCGCTGGTCGAGTACGACAGCAGCGAGCGGCATCCCAACGGCCTGGTGAAGGGCGCCTGGTACATCAATCCGAATACCACGGGTAAGGAGAACATCCTGGGCCCGCTGCCCTATATCGTTCAGGGCAAGGCGGTGTTCCTGGCGACCATGTCGGTGCCGGTCGTGATCGGCGGCAAGTTCCGCGGCGTCGCCGGCGCCGATTACAATCTCGACTTCGTGCAGAAGCTCGCCCTCAAGATCAACGGCTCGCTGTTCGAGGGCAAGGGCAAGGTCGCGATCCTCAACGACACCGGCCTGATCGTTGCCAACAGCGCAAACCAGGAGGTGATCGGCAAGAACGCGTCGGAAGCCGATCCGCGCTGGAGCGAGAGCCTCGCCATCGTCAAGGCCGGCAAAAGCACGGTGCAGGACGATCCGAAGTTCGCCAATATCGACATCTATGCGCCGATCCGCTTCGGGCTCACCGAGAACGCGTGGTCGGTCGTGATCTCGATCCCGCGCGACGTCGTGCTGGCCTCCGCACGGCAATTGGATGCCTCGCTCAGCGCCCGTGCGACATCCAGCACGTTCTGGCAGCTCGGTGTCGGCCTCGTCATCGTGCTGGCGGCGATCTTCCTGATCTCGTTCGCCGCACGCAAGATCGCGCGGCCGATCCAGGATTGCGCCAATTTCGCCGACGGCATTGCCAAGGGCGATTTCAACCAGCAGCTCGAGATCGATCAGGCCGACGAGGTCGGCAGGCTCGCGACGTCGCTGAGTTCGATGCAGGGTGACATCAAGCGCAGCATCGAGCAGCGCGCTCAGGACCAGGCCACTGCCGATCGCGAGCGCAAGCGCAGCATGAACGAGCTGGCCGACAGCTTCGAGGCACAGGTGGGCGGCATCGTGGAGACGGTCTCGGCCGCATCCGGCGCGCTGGAAAGCTCGGCGGGATCGCTGAGCTCGACCGCCGAGCGGGCGCAACAGCTCGCCTCCGTCGTCGCCGCCGCGTCCGACCAGGCCTCGGGCAACGTGCAATCGGTCGCTTCGGCGACCGAGGAGATGGCCTCGTCGGTGGGGGAGATCAGCCGTCAGGTGCAGGAATCGGCGCGGATGGCGAACGATGCCGTCGGCCAGGCGCGCGCCACCACCGAGCGTGTCAGCGAGCTGTCGAAGGCCGCCGCCCGCATCGGCGACGTCGTCGAGCTGATCAACACCATCGCCGGCCAGACCAATTTGCTGGCCTTGAACGCCACCATCGAGGCGGCGCGTGCGGGCGAAGCCGGCCGTGGCTTCGCGGTGGTCGCTTCCGAGGTGAAGGCCCTCGCCGAGCAGACCGCGCGGGCAACCGGCGAGATCGGCCAGCAGATTTCCGGCATCCAGGTGGCGACCAACGATTCGGTCGGCGCCATCAAGGAGATCTCCTCGACCATCGAGCGTCTGTCGGAAATCTCATCGACAATTGCGGCGGCGGTGGAAGAGCAGGGCGCGGCGACCCAGGAGATCGCCCGTAACGTGCAGCAGGCGGCGCAGGGAACTCAGCAGGTTTCCTCCAATATCACCGACGTGCAGCGCGGCGCGACCGAGACCGGCACGGCCTCCTCGCAGGTGCTGTCGGCGGCGCAGATGCTGTCGAACGACTCCGGCCGGCTGAAGAACGAGGTCAGCAAGTTCCTGACCAACGTCCGCGCGGCCTGAACCTGCACCGGCCAAACGACGAGCGGCGCCGAAAGTGCCGCTCGTTCTGCGTCTGCGGTAGCGATGATGTCGCCCGCAGGTAGCAATCTCTGGGAGCGCCCGTAGTGTTACGGGTGGCGCCTTTTCACTGATGGTTAAACCGGATTTACGATAATCGAGGCGAGGGCAGCTTCGCGTTGGCGACGGTCCCGTTTGGAATAATCGATATTGCATTCCATCTTTTGGGGGCCCTTATGCGCAACAATCTTCCCGTCACCGATGTCGAATATCCCGTCAGCGACGAAACGCTGATCGTCTCGCGGACCGATCTCAAGGGCAAGCTCAGCTTCTTCAACGAGGATTTCATCGCGGCCGCTGGCTTCACGTCGGCGGAACTGATGGGGCAGCCGCACAACATCGTCCGTCATCCCGACATGCCGCCGGAGGCGTTCGACAATCTCTGGGACACGCTGAAGGCCGGCAAGCCGTGGCTCGGCGCGGTGAAGAACCGCCGCAAGAACGGCGACTTCTACTGGGTGCTGGCGACGGCCTCGCCGATCCGGGAGAACGGCCAGGTCAAGGGCTATACCTCGATCCGTACCAAACTGCCGGCCGACCAGCGCAAGCTCGCCGAACAGGTCTACGCCGCGATCCGCGAGAAGAAGCCGCATGGTTACCGCATCGACGCCGGCATCATCCGTCGTCGCTCGTGGCTCGACCGCTTCAGTATCTTCACCGGCACGCTGAAGGCGCGGCTCGTCACCACGATGGCACTCCAGGCGCTGTTCATGCTCGCGCTCGGCATCGGCGGCGCGCTCGCCTCCGGCGGTTCATCTAGCCTGATCCTGTCGGCGCTGGCTGTCGTCGGCGCCGCGATCGTCTGCTTCGCGGGCCTTGCAACCATGCGCGCGATTCAGGGGCCGATGCAGCAGCTCAACGACACCCTGGTCAACCTCGTGCAGGACAAGCTCGACAACCGCATCGTGATCGAGCGCGACGACGAGATCGGCGAGGCACTGCGCAACCTTCAGACCGTCCAGACCATCATCCGCTTCAGCCGCGACGAGGTGCAGGCGGTGCAGCGCCGCGCCGAGACACAGCGCAAATCCGACATGACCAAGCTTGCCGACGGCTTCGAGGCTGCGATCGGCGAGATCGTCGAGACCGTGTCGTCGGCTGCAACCGAGCTCGAGGCTTCGGCCTCGACGCTGTCCTCGACCGCTGGGCGGGCGCAGGAATTGGCGACGGCCGTCGCAACCGGCTCGGAAGCAGCCTCCACCAACGTCCACTCGGTGGCGTCGGCCGCCGAAGAAATGTCGTCCTCGGTGCGCGAGATCGGCCGCCAGGTGCAGGACTCCTCGCGCATCGCGAGCGAGGCCGTCAGCCAGGCGCATGCCACCACCGAACGTGTCAGCGAATTGTCGAGGGCCGCATCGCGGATCGGCGACGTCGTCGAGCTGATCAACGCGATCGCCGGCCAGACCAATCTGCTGGCGCTCAATGCCACGATCGAGGCGGCTCGGGCGGGCGAGGCCGGACGCGGCTTCGCCGTCGTGGCCTCCGAGGTCAAGGCGCTCGCCGAGCAGACGGCCAAGGCCACCGGCGAGATCGGCCAGCAGGTCGGCGGCATTCAGGCGGCGACGCAGGATTCGGTCAGCGCCATCGGCGAGATCAGCGGCACCATCGCGCGCCTGTCGGAGATCGCTTCGGCGATCGCGGCGGCCGTGGAGCAGCAGGGCGCCGCAACCCAGGAAATCGCCCGCAACGTTCAGCAGGCCGCCCACGGCACCCAGCAGGTCTCGTCCAATGTCGGCGACGTCCAGCGCGGCGCCTCCGAAACCGGCTCGGCGTCCTCGCAGGTGCTGTCGGCGGCGCAGATGCTGTCGCGCGATTCCAACCGTCTCAAGCTCGAGGTCGGCAAGTTCCTGAACTCCGTCCGCGCCGCCTGAGGCGGCGACGATCCGGCGGCACTGCACCGCGCAGGTCCGCGAGCAACGTTTTGATAAGCATATGCAGGTGCGCCCCGAGCCTTGCGTCCGCACTTTGACGTGAGACAATATCGTTTTGCGAACGTCGGCTATTTCTCGTGAGAGTCGATCTCTTCCGTTCAGAGGGAGAGGCGCCCGGAGAAGGAAGCCAGCGGTGCATCTCAGGATAGGCAGGGTACTACCGGTCATCATCTCGGCGCTTGCCTTGATGGGTGTGGCGGCCACCGGCTACACGGCCGTTCGTGCCTACCACGACCGCCAGGAGGCCGAGCTCTTCGTCGGTCTGAATGGCATTTCGCAATCGCTGCTGCACAGCGCCGGGCAATGGGCGAAGGAGCGTGGCATCACCAATGCGGCGCTGAACTCGCCCGAGGTGCTTGCCGCCGATCGGCGCTCGGACATCGACGGTGTGCGCGCGACGTCGGATCGGGCCTTCCGCGAAGCCGTGCAAGGCTTGCGCGGCGTCGCGGCGATGAAGAGCGCCGAACGGCGCGTCTCGGAAGCGGAGCGGGCCTTCCAGAACTTCGAAGACCTGCGCCGCAGGGTCGATGCCGATCTCGCCAAGCCCGCGCCGCAGCGGGACGCCGAGGTGGTCAAGGCCTTTGCCCCGGCGATCACCGACCTGATCAAAATTGCCGCCAACAGGCCGCGCCTGACGCTGGAGACGCTGACCAGCTCGCCTTCGGCGGCCATGGCGCGCCTCGTCGGCCTTCGGCACCTGACGGCGGAGATGGCCGAGAACGCCGGGCGCGAACGTGCGCTTCTCGGCGGGTTGATCAGTTCCCGCGCGAAGCTCGCCGCGGACGGCATCGGCCGCATCGCGACCTTCCGCGGCCACGTCGAGCTGGCCTGGGAGACGGTTGCCCCGATCGCCGACCGCAGCGACGTTCCGGCGGCGCTCGCGAGAGCGATCAAGTCGGTGAGGGAGGACTACTTTCAGACCTATGGCGCACTGCGTGCCGAAATCCTCGCGGCCGGTCAGACCGGTGAGTACAAGATCGGTGGCCGAGATTACGTGAGCCGCGCGACGACGGCCATCAATTCCATTCTCGCCTTGGCCGACGCGATCGGCGCGGCGGCGGATATGGAGGCTGCCGAACAGGCGAAGGCGAGCGCCTCCAATCTGATCGTCAGCGTTGCGATCCTGCTCGCGAGCATTGGTCTGGCATTGCTGAGCTTCTGGGTTGCGATTTCGCGGATCGTGCGTCCGCTTTCGGCCCTGACGGGCGCGATGGGCGAATTGGCGAGCGGCAATTTCGCGGTGGTTCTCCCCGGCCTTGGCCGTAAGGACGAGGTGGGCGACATGGCCCATGCGGTGGAGACGTTCAAGATCAAGGCCGAGCAGAAGGCACACGAGGCGGCGGACGCCAAGATCAGGCAGGACCAGATCGCGGCCGAACAGCGCCGTGCCGACATGCACAGGCTTGCCGGTCAATTCGAGACCGCTGTCGGCGAGATCGTGGACGCCGTGAGCTCGGCGTCGACCGAGCTGGAGGCCTCCGCCGGTGCGATGAACGTGACGGCAGCGCGGGCGCAAACGCTCGCTGTCGCCGTCGCCGACGGTTCGGAGGAAGCCTCGGCAAACGTCCAGTCGGTCGCCTCCGCGACCGAGCAGCTGTCGTCCTCCGTCACCGAGATCAGCCGCCGGGTGCAGGATTCGGCGCGAATGGCCAACGAAGCCGTCGACCAGGTCCGGCTGACGGATGGGCATATCGACGGATTGTCGCGCGCGGTCGCGAAGATCGGCGATGTCGTCGAACTGATCGACCAGATCGCGGGGCAGACCAATCTTCTCGCGCTCAACGCCACGATCGAGGCGGCGAGGGCGGGCGAGTCCGGTCGCGGCTTCGCGGTGGTGGCGTCCGAGGTCAAGGCCCTTGCCGCGCAGACGGCGAAGGCGACCGGCGAGATCGCGCAGCAGATCACCGGCATCCAGTCGGCGACCCAGGAATCCGTCACGGCGATCCGCGACATCGGCGGCACCATCTCCCGGCTGTCCGAGATCGCTGCGGCCATTGCCGCGGCGGTGGAGGAGCAGGGCGCGGCGACGCAGGAGATCACACGAAACGTGCAGCAGGCGGCCAAGGGCGCGCAGCAGGCCTCGACCAATGTCGGCGAAGTCGAACGGGGAGCCGTCGAGACCGGCGCATCGTCCTCGCAGGTGCTGTCGGCGGCGCAGATGCTGTCGCGCGATTCCAACCGTCTCAAGCTCGAGGTCGGCAAGTTCCTGAACTCCGTCCGCGCCGCCTGAGACAGGCCGCCGCATGGCTGTGATGTCGATTTTGCAGTGCGGTAGCAGGGAAGTGAATGCAGGATAGTTCTGGCTATTAGCGTTTCCGGCGGTGCTCGGGTAAAGGGGAATGGGGATCGCCGTGGGGGCGGCTTCCGTAGTCTCGTTTGACCTGGATTTGCCTGGCGCATGATTGCTCTGGTCCGTATTGCCCTGAGCCGGCCCTATACGTTCGTCGTGCTGGCGCTTCTGCTGCTGATCATCGGACCGCTCGCGGCGCTGCGGACTCCGACCGACATCTTCCCCGACATCCGCATTCCCGTGATCGGCGTGGTCTGGCAGTACACCGGGCTGCCGCCGGACCAGATGTCAGGTCGCATCACGACGCCGTTCCAGCGTGCGCTGACGACCACGGTCAACGACATCGAGCACATCACCGCCAATTCCTACAACGGCTTTGGCATCATCAAGATCTTCTTCCAGCCCAACGTCGACATCCGCACCGCCAACGCGCAGGTCACCGCGATCTCGCAGACGCTGATCAAGCAGATGCCGCCGGGCGCGACCCCGCCCCTGATCCTGAACTACTCCGCCTCGACCGTGCCGATCATCCAGGTGGCGCTGTCGGGCGACGGCTTGACCGAGCAGAACCTCGCCGATATCGGCATCAACCAACTGCGCACGCCGCTGGTCACCGTGCCCGGCGCGGCGATCCCCTATCCGTTCGGCGGCAAGCAGCGCCAGGTTACGATCGATCTCGACCCCACCGCACTCCAGGCCCGTGGGCTCTCGGGCCAGGACGTCGCCAATGCGCTCGCCGCGCAAAACCTGATCACGCCGGTCGGCACCCAGAAGATCGGCCAGTTCGAATACAACATCCAGCTCAACAACTCGCCGCTGAAGATCGACGAGCTCGGCAATCTGCCGATCAGGACCGTCAACGGCGCGATGGTCTATGTGCGCGACGTTGCGAGCGTACGCGACGGCAATCCGCCGCAGACCAACATCGTCCATGTCGACGGCAACCGCTCGGTGCTGATGATGGTGCTGAAGGCGGGCGCGACCTCGACGCTCGACATCATCGCCGGCATCAAGCAGAAGGTGATCGACGTCAAGGACCAGCTTCCCGACGCGCTGAAGATCGGCTTCATCGGCGACCAGTCGGTGTTCGTCCGCGGCGCGATCCAAGGCGTCGCCGTCGAGGGCGTGATCGCGGCGCTGCTGACCAGCGTCATGATCCTGTTGTTCCTCGGCAGCTGGCGCTCCACCATCATCATTGCGGTCTCGATCCCGCTCTCGGTGCTGGGTGCCATCATCATGCTGTCGGCGATCGGCGAGACGCTCAACATCATGACGCTCGGCGGCCTCGCGCTGGCGGTCGGCATCCTGGTCGACGACGCCACCGTGACGATCGAGAACATCAATTACCATCTGGAGCAGGGCAAGCCGGTCGAGCAGTCGATCCTCGACGGCGCCAACCAGATCGTGACGCCGGCTTTCGTGTCGCTGCTGTGCATCTGCATCGTGTTCGTGCCGATGTTCTTCCTCTCGGGCGTTGCGCGCTTCCTGTTCGTGCCGATGGCGGAAGCCGTGATGTTCGCGATGATCTGGTCCTTCATCCTGTCGCGCACGCTGGTGCCGACCATGGCGAACTATCTGCTGCAGGCGCATGTCCATCACGAAGGCGGGCCGCCGACATCGCGCAATCCGCTGGTCTGGTTCCAGCGCGGCTTCGAGGCGCGGTTCGAGCGCATCCGGGGCTTCTACCATGACTTTCTCGGCCTGGCGCTGGCACACCGCGCCGTGTTCGTGATCGGCTTCATCTGCGTGGTCGGCGCTTCGTTCGCACTGGTGCCGTTCCTGGGGCGCAACTTCTTCCCCGCGGTCGATGCCGGCAACATCCTGATGCATGTCCGCACCCAGGTCGGCACCCGCGTCGAGGAGACCGCCAACCAGCTCGCCGACGTGCAGAAGGCGGTGCGCAAGCTGATCCCGGGCGAGATCGAAACCATGACCGACAACATCGGCATGCCGATCTCCGGCATCAACATGACCTACAACAACACCGGCGTGATCGGCCCGCAGGACGGCGACATCCAGATCAAGCTGAAAGAAGGCCACAAGCCGACGGACGAGCACGTGAAGGTGCTGCGCGAGCAATTGCCGCGCCTGTTCCCCGGCGTCAGCTTCGCCTTCCTGCCGGCCGACATCGTGAGCCAGATCCTGAATTTCGGTGCGCCTGCGCCGATCGACCTGCAGATCCGCGGCGCCAACCTTGCCGCGAACTTCGCCTACGCCAATACCCTGCTGGCCAAGGTCCGCAAGATCCCGGGCGTCGCCGATGCGCGCATCCAGCAGTCGCCGAACAACCCGACCTTCAACATCGATGTCGATCGTACCCGCGCGCAATATGTCGGCCTGACCGAGCGCGACGTCACCAACAGCCTCGTGGTCAATCTCGCGGGATCCTCGCAGGTGGCGCCGACCTATTACCTCAACCCCGACAACGGCGTGTCCTATTCGATCGTGATGCAGACGCCGCAATATCAGATCGACTCGCTGAGCGCGCTGCAGACGCTGCCGATCACCGCGGCCGGCAATGCGCAGTCGCCGATCCTCGGCGGCATCGCGGACATCAAGCGCTCGGCCTCGAGCGCCGTGGTGTCGCAGTACGACATCCAGTCCATGGTTCAGATCTTCGCGACGACTTCTGGCCGCGATCTCGGCGCGGTTGCCGCCGATATCCGCCAAGTGATTGCCGACACAGCCAAGGAGGTGCCGAAGGGGTCCTCCGTGGTGCTGCTCGGCCAGGTGCAAACCATGAACAGCGCTTTCGCCGGCCTGCTGTTCGGCTTGCTCGGGGCTGTCGTGCTGATCTACTTCCTGATCGTCGTGAACTTCCAGTCCTGGTCCGATCCGTTCGTGATCATCACGGCGCTGCCGGCCGCGCTCGCCGGAATCGTCTGGATGTTGTTTACGACCGGGACCACGCTGTCGGTTCCCGCGCTCACCGGCGCCATCATGTGCATGGGCGTCGCCACCGCCAACAGCGTGCTCGTGATCTCCTTTGCCCGCGAGCGCTACGCTGAGCTCGGCGATCCCGTCGCGGCGGCCCTGGAAGCCGGCTTCGTCCGGTTCCGCCCGGTGCTGATGACGGCGCTCGCGATGATCATCGGCATGGCGCCGATGGCGCTTGGGCTGGGCGAGGGCGGCGAGCAGAACGCGCCACTTGGCCGCGCCGTGATCGGCGGCCTGATCTTTGCAACCTTTGCCACGCTGATGTTCGTTCCCGTGGTATTCAGCATGGTCCACAAGAAACAAGGCGCCAAAGCCGCCGCCTCATCGGAGACCCCGCATGTCGCCCACTGAACCCCGCTCCCCGGTCTCGCACCGGAAACTGGGCATCTTCGGCGTGGTGGCGCTGATTGCGGCGGGCCTCGTCGTCGGCACCGGCATCCGCGCCCGCGAGGAGCAGGGCTCCAGATTGAAGGAATGGACCGATGACCAGGCCGTGCCCAGTGTCGCGGTGACGCTACCGAGCGCCAAGGCGCTCAACGCCACCATCGATCTGCCGGGCCGGCTGGAAGCCTATTATCGCGCTCCGATCTTTGCCCGCGTCCCCGGCTATCTCAAGAGCTGGAGCGCCGATATCGGTGCGCGCGTGAAGGCCGGTCAAGTGATCGCCGAGATCGAGGCGCCCGATCTCGACCAGCAATTGCTGCAGGCCAAAGCCGACCTCGCCAGTCAGCAATCCAGCGCCAAGCTGTCGGAAGCGACCCTCAACCGCCGCAAGACCCTGGTCGCCTCCAACTTCGTCTCCGCGCAGGAGATCGACGAGCGCACCGCCGATCTCTCCAACAAGAACGCGGCGGTTCGCTCGGGCCAGGCCAATGTCGAGCGGCTGGAAGCGCTCGCGGGCTACAAGAAGATCACCGCGCCGTTCGACGGCGTTGTCACCGCGCGCGACACCGATGTCGGCGCGCTGATCAATGCCGGCGGCGGCTCGGGACCTGCGATGTTCGTGGTCTCCGACATCACCAAGCTGCGCGTCTACGTCAACGTGCCCCAGAATTACGTGCCCGCCATCAAGATCGGCGCCAAGGCGACGATCACGCTGCCCGAATATCCGAATCGCAGTTTCCAGGCGACGGTGGAGGCCTCCTCGCAGGCCGTCGACGTCGCCTCCGGCACCACGCGCATGCAGCTCGGGCTGGATAATTCCTCAGGCGAGCTGATGCCCGGCGGCTACGCCAGCGTGAAGCTGAACCTCCAGCGCGATTCGGCGCCGCTCAGCATCCCCGCCAGCGCGCTGATCTTCAACAGCAACGGCCTGCGCGTTGCCACCGTCGGCGCCGATGACAAGGTGCTGTTCAAGCCCGTGACCATCGCCCGCGACCTCGGCCGCGAGATCGAGCTCGCCTCAGGCATCGCCGCGGATGACCGCGTCATCACCGCGCCGCCGGATGGCCTCTCCGACGGCGATGCGGTGCGTGTGGTCGGCGCCAAGGCCAAGCCGGCGACCGCCTCGGAGAAGCAGCCGCCGAAGGGGTGAGGCGGTCTCTCGCCACGACGCCAGTCTCGTAGGGTGGGCAAAGGCGCTCTTGCGCCGTGCCCACGAATCTTTCCGGATCACATGAAGATGGTGGGCACGCTTCGCTTTGCCCACCCTACGAGATCACGCCACCCGCCACTCAGGCACGCCGTCCGCGGCCATCGTGATCTCGCCGGCCGACCCCACCGGCGTCCGATCCATATTCAGCAGATGCGCCAGCGTCGCGCTGTCGCCCGCCGCAATCCGCGCCAGCGTGCGGCGATCGTCCGCCGTTCGCAGCATCACCACGCCATGCTCGACCTCGCCGCCGCGGCCGTAGAGCACCGTAAAGCTCTCGACCTTGCCCTTGCCCGAGGCCTCGCCTACGAACTCCGGCACCGCGCGCTTGTTGCGATCGGCTTCGCCTTGCACGCTGGTCTCCTGCGCCAGCGCCTCGCGCGGCGGCGCCTTTGCCACCACCAGCGCATGATGCTTGGTGACGAAGCCGCCCTGGCCGTAGAGCAGGCCGAGTTTGGCGCCTTCGCGCAGGCGCCGCACCATCGCGCAGGCCGCATGCGTCATGTAGGTGTTGAGCGGGGCGCCGAAGAAGGTGAGGCCGCCGGTCACGGTCGGCTGCACGTCGGCGCCGAGGCCCAGCGTCCGCCGCGCCATCTTGGGCACGCAGGGGAAGCAGCTGTAGAGCTCGATCGCGTCGAACTTTTTGCCATCGCCGTCGGCGAGGTCCATCACCGCCTTGAGCACTGCGTTCTGCGGATGGCTTTCGTAAAACTGATCGCGCAACAGATAGTCGCGCGGCTCTTCCGCCGAGGCGCCGCCGAGTGGATAGACGAGCTTGTCCTCGGCGATGCCGAGCGCACGCGCCTTGGCAAGGCTCGTCAGCAACAACGCACCGCCCATGTTGACGCTGGGGTTGGCGACCATCAGCTTGTTGTAGGGCCAGGAGATCAGCCGGTTGTCAGCGCTCGGCGTCGTGATCTCCTCGGGCGCATAGCGCCGCTTCAGCCAGGCATTGGGATTTTGCGCCGCGGCTTCCGAATAGCGCGACCATAGCGTGCCGGATTCCGCCATCGCCTCACGCGGCGTCTGGCCCCAATGCGCGGAGGAGGCGGCCTCGTAGAACGGATAGACCGTGACCGGCCGGAACACCCCTAACTTCACCGCCAACGGCTTCTGGAACGCCGCGCCGCGCTTGGGCTCCTCGACGTCATGGGCGAACGGCGTCCACGGCAGCTTGACGCCGGCGCGTTCCGCCTTGGTCGCAGTCGATTGTGCCTCGGCGCCGCAGACCGCCGCCACGGTACATTCGCCGCGCGCGATGCGCTTGGCCGCCTCGTGGATGTAGCGGATCGGGCTCTCGCCGCCGACCGGGCCGTAATAGCAATGCGCCGGCGAGATACCGAGCCGCTGCGCCAACAGCTTCTCGGGATCGCGATAGCGCCAGCTCAGGAAGTTCACGACGTCGAGCGATTGCAGCTCGCCGAGCAATTTGGCGCCGGCGTCCGCTTCGGCGCGCCGCAGCGCCTGCTCGAGCAGATCGAGCGGCTCGAGGCCAGCGGCGATGTCCTTAGGGCGGTCGACGATCTCGCCGATGCCGACGATGACGGGGATGCGATCTTCGGGGATATTGGTCATTTCTTCTTGCTTCATGTTTCAGATCTCGGGCACGCCGTCGTCCTTCGAGGCCTTCGCTGCGCTACGGCACCTCAGGATGACGGCTACACAGACAGCGTCATCCCTGCGCGATGGCAAAGCCATCGTCGCTGGAGGTGCGAGTGATGGGGCGCGCGGCGCCCCATCGGGAGCCTCGAAGGATGGGCCGCGGACACCACGCGAGCCACATGCAACTACTCCGCCACCAGCGCATTCATGTGCTCGACGGCTTCGGCGAACTCTTCCTTGAACTCCTGCACCACCGCACCGGCCGACTTCACGCTGTCGATCAGTCCGACACCCTGGCCGACGAAATAGCTGACGAGGTCGCGCGCCCTCGCATTGCCGCTCGCGGCCGCGCGGTCGATCGAATTGAAGGCATCGCGGCTGATGATGCTTTGCAGCGGCATCGGCAGCGCGCCCGGGCTGTCCGGCGCGCGGTCCCAGGCATCGGTCCAGACCGAGCGGAGTTGCCGCGCCGGCTTGCCGGTGCGGCCCTTCGAGCGCACCGCGTCGCGCGAGGACGCCGCGATCATCTTCTCGCGAAAAATCTCCGTGGTTTCGGCTTCCACCGTCGCCAGCCACACCGAGCCGGTCCAGGCGCCGGCCGCGCCCATCGCCATGCAGGCCGCCATCTGCCGTCCCGTCATGATGCCGCCGGCGGCCAGCACCGGCACGTCGCGGATGGGCTTGATCGCCTTGATCACCTCCGGCACCAGCACCATGGTCGAGACCTCGCCGCAATGGCCACCGGCCTCGGTGCCCTGCACCACGAGAATGTCGACGCCGGCCGCGACCTGGCGCAGCGCGTGCTCCTTGGCGCCGACCAGCGCTGCGACCGGTACGCCGTGCCTCTTGCCCATCTCGATCATCGCCTTCGGCGGCACCCCCAGCGCATTGGCGATCAGGCGGATCGGATGATTGAAGGACACTTCGAGCAATTGCAGCGCCGTCTTGCCGTCGAACGGCTGCGGCTGATTGGCCGGGACCTCCGTGCTCGTCAGCTCGATGTCGTATTTCTTCAGGAGCTCGCGCGTGTAGGCGCGGTGCTCCTGCGGCACGCGTGCCTCCAGGCTCTTCCAGGTGACGTCCTTCTCGCCTGACGTGGAGATGTTCTCGGGGATCAGCACGTCGATGCCGTAGGGTTTTCCGTCGACGTGATCGTCGATCCATCTCAGCTCGCGCTCGAGCGTGTCGGGCGTGTGCACGGTGGCGCCGAGCACGCCAAAGCCGCCCGCGCGGCTGACGGCGGCGACGACGTCGCGGCAATGGCTGAAGGCCAGCAGCGGGAACTCGATTCCCAGCATGTCGCAGATGGGCGATTTCATGGCTCTCGCTCCCGGTGGCCCTCGCGTTATCGTTGCTGTCTTGGCAAAGCAAGTGTGGACGCGAGCCAATCGATGACATGCCGGATTTGGCGAGGCATCTTGTGTGTAGGCGTCGCGCTCATCCCACGGGCTGACCGCCCGTCATTCCGGGGCCCGCTTCAGCGAGACCCCGGAATCCATTTTTCAGAGCATTCCTGGCGGAGCGATGGATTCCGGGTTCGCCCTGCGGGCGCCCCGGAATGACCGGGAAGGGGCCTGCCATGACAAAACGTGAAGTTGTCCGGCCCGGCAATGCGTTGCGATGCCCTTGCCATCGGCCAATCCGCAGCTAATTAATGCAGACGCATCTTTTCCGCCGGAGCCCCCGCATGACCGACGCCCCCGCCTACGTGCCGCCCAAAGTCTGGACCTGGAACAAGGAGAATGGCGGGCAGTTCGCCAGCATCAACCGCCCGATTGCCGGGCCCACCCACGACAAGGAGCTCCCGGTCGGCAAACATCCGTTCCAGCTCTATTCGCTGGCGACGCCCAACGGCGTGAAGGTCACGGTGATGCTGGAGGAGTTGCTGGCGCTCGGCCACAAGGGCGCCGAATACGACGCCTGGCTGATCAAGATCGGCAATGGTGACCAGTTCGGCAGCGGCTTCGTGGACATCAACCCGAATTCGAAGATTCCCGCGCTGATGGATCGCTCCGGTCCAGAGCCGATCCGGGTGTTCGAGTCCGGCTCGATCCTCTTCTACCTCGCCGAGAAGTTCGGCGCCTTCCTGCCGAAGGATATCAAGACCCGCACCGAGGCGATGTCCTGGCTGTTCTGGCAGATGGGCAGCGCGCCCTATCTCGGCGGCGGCTTCGGCCATTTCTACGCCTATGCGCCGACCAAGATCGAATATGCCATCGATCGCTTCGCGATGGAGACCAAGCGCCAGCTCGACGTGCTCGACCGGCGCCTCGCCGACAACGAATACCTCGCGGGCAAGGAGTATACGATCGCCGACATGGCGGTGTGGCCCTGGTACGGCGCGCTCGCCAAGGGGCTGGTCTATGGCGCCGGCGAATTCCTCTCGGTGCAGGACTACAAGAATGTGCAGCGCTGGACCGACCAGATCGCCAAGCGTCCGGCCGTGAAGCGCGGCCGCATGGTCAACCGCGTCTCCGGCGATCCCGCCAGCCAGCTCCACGAGCGGCACGATGCCAGCGACTTCGAGACCAAGACGCAGGACAAGATCGAGCCTGCGACGTAGGTGCGTAGGGCGGATTAGCCGAAGGCGTAATCCGCCACTCTTCGTCACGTAGGCGTTCGGCGGATTACGCTCTCGGACTGCGCCTCGCGCAGCCGCGAGCCAATCCGCCCTACGCGATCAATCCGGCAAAATTTCCCCGGAGCCGCCAAGATCCGCGGGCAGGTCGGCATATTTCGGCAGGCCATCCCTAACCGAGACCATCTTGCTCGCGTAGTTCGCGTGCAGGGTCGGCTGGTGTCGGTATCCCTTCAGCAGATTGGCGTAGACGTCGATCAGCCGCATCCGCGGATGCTCGGTCATGACGTGGCCGCCGCAGCGCTTGCAGAACTTTCGATAGGAATGCTCGGTCTTGTTGAACGTCCCGAGCTCTGCCTCGCCCTTGGTAATGCGCACAGCGTCCGACTTCCACAGGCTGAAGGCGTTGATGGGCGCCGCCGACCACGCCTGGCAGTCGGCGCAATGGCAATAGCCTGCAAACATCGGCTTCCCGGTCACCTCGACCTCGACGGCGCCACAAAAGCAGCCGGCGCGATAGCTCGCCTGTGGCTCGGTATGCGTATCCTCCCCCTCGGCGAGGAGATCGTTGTATTCAGGACTCTTCCGCATGAAATTGCGGATGAAGTCGCACTCGACCGAGAGCTTGTGCCCCTGGGCCCGCACCGCGTCGAGCGTGGCGCGGCCGAGCTTCGAGCCGATGCCGCGGCCACCGAGCTCCGGCGGCACCTCGGTGTGCACCAGCGTGATCGCGCCCTCGATCTTGCGGTAGGTGACGAAGGCGATCGGCCCGTCGACGTCGAGCTCGAACCGCTCACGTTCTTCATTGTCGCGAAAGGCTTCCGGCATCATCTCGCTCCCAGGTTCGGCTATGGGGTCTTTGCGCCTTCCGCCGCCGGAAACACCACGCGGTCGTCGGTGCGGCAGTAGCGGTCGGCGAACATGCGGCCGATCGGGTGATAGCGGTCCATGTGCACCCGCATCGCCTTGTCGTCCCACAGCTCGTCGCGGATGTGGAAATGGATTCCTTCGCCCATGATCAGTTTGCGATCGTCGTTGACGTCGATCAGCTTCCAGAGCTTGCACTCCATCGCCCAGGGCGTATCGGCAAGCCGCGGCACCGCGATCGTCGTCGAGGGCGCAAGCTTGAGGCCGAGATAGTCGGGCTCGCCGATCTCAGGCGGAAAGTCGCCGCTGCTCTCATGCATCGCCCGCGCCAGCGGCTCGTCGGCGATATTGACCACGAATTCGCCGGTGCGCTGGATGTTGAGGAAGGTGTCCTTGTCCTCACCATTGGGCTTGCGGTTGGCCGCGAACATGCAGAGCGGCGGATCCTCGCAGAAGGCGTTGAAGAAGCTGAACGGCGCGGCGTTGACCACGCCGGTCGGTCCGAGCGTGGTGACCCACGCGATCGGCCGCGGCAGGATGAAGGATGTCAGCACCTTGTAGCGCTCGCGTGGCGTCAGCTCGCTGGCGGCGTAGTCCATGGTGGCTCCTGGGCAAGTCGTCATTGCCGGGCTTGACCCGGCAATCCATCATCATGAGGAAATGTCGCCTTCGATGGATGCGCGGGTCAAGCCCGCGCATGACGAGCTGAGATCACGCCATGCTCAGCTCGTGGCGTCCGACCACCATCCAGTGCACCTCGTCCGGACCGTCGGCGAAGCGCAGATGGCGGACGTCCTGATACATCTCGGCGAGCGGGGTCCAGTGCGAGATGCCGGTGGCGCCGTGCATCTGGATGGCCTGGTCGATGATCTTGCAGGCGCGCTCCGGCACCATGGCCTTGACCATGGAGACCCAGACGCGGGCCTCCTTGTTGCCGAGCACGTCCATCGCCTTGGCGGCCTTGAGCACCATCAGCCGCATCGCCTCGATCTCGCAGCGCGCCTGCGCGATGATCTGCATGTTGCCGCCGAGATGGGCGATCTTCTTGCCGAAGGCTTCGCGGGTGAGGCCACGCTGTACCATCAGGTCGAGCGCCTTCTCGGCCTTGCCGATGGTGCGCATGCAGTGATGGATGCGCCCCGGTCCGAGACGAAGCTGTGAGATCTCGAAGCCGCGGCCTTCGCCGAGCAAGATGTTCTCCTTCGGCACGCGCACATTGTTGAAGCGCATGTGCATGTGGCCGCGCGGCGCATGGTCCTGGCCGAACACGTACATCGGCCCGAGCACCTCGACGCCGGGCGTGTCGCGCGGCACCAGGATCTGCGACTGCTGTTTGCTCGGCGCTGCGTCCGGATTGGTCTTCACCATCACGATCAGGATCTTGCAGCGGGGATCGCCGACGCCGGAGATGTAATATTTCTCGCCGTTGATGACCCATTCGTCGCCGACCAGCTTGGCGGTCGTCGAGATGTTCTTGGCGTCGGAGGAGGCGACGTTCGGCTCCGTCATGACATAGGCCGAACGGATCTCGCCGTTGAGCAGCGGCTTCAGCCACTTCTCCTTCTGCTCCTTGGTGCCGACGCGCTCCAGCACCTCCATGTTGCCGGTGTCGGGCGCCGAGCAGTTCATGCTCTCCGACGCCAGCGGGCTCTTGCCGAGCTCGGAGGCGATATAGGCGTAGTCGAGATTCTTCAGGCCCTGGCCGGTCTCGTCATCGGGCAGGAAGAAGTTCCAGAGGCCTTCCTGCTTGGCCTTGTTCTTCGCCTTCTCCAGCACCTCGAGCTGCTTCGGCGTAAAGCTCCAGCGGTCTTCCTTGCCCTCGCCGGCCTTGGCGAACTCGATCGACATCGGCTCGACGGTGTCGCGGATGAATTTCTTGACGTGATCGTAGAGCGGCCGGACCTGGTCCGACATCCTGAGATCGTTGAGCTCGTCGCCGGGGTTGAGGGTGTAATTGGTGGTGCGGGGAATATAGGTGTGTTTTGTCATTGTTCCTCCCGGGGACGCTTGAGATCGTTCTGGCAGCAGAATAGTGCCAGCGCGGCCAAAGTGCGAGCGCGCATTTTCGGTGCGCGGGTGTGCCATGCGATGGAATTTGCGAGGGCGTTTGAAATGTTGTTTGAATGGACTGTTGGCGACGCTGGGCGCCACGCTCCACGCTGTCATCGCCCGCGCAGGCGGGCGATCCAGTACTCCGAAGCAGTGGTGACTGAGCCGAGAAGTCGGGGCGTACTGGATTCCCCGCCTTCGCGGGGAATGACAGAGTCCTCCAGTTCAGTTTGGCATCCGATGCATTGCGCAGATCTTGTTGCCGTCGAGATCGCGCAAGTACGCGAGATACAGCTTGCCGCCTGGACCCTGACGCACGCCGGGCGGATCCTCGATCGATTTTGCGCCGGCCGCGACGCCGGCCGCGTGCCAGGCATCGACCTGCTCCGGCGAATTGGCCGCAAAACCGATGGTGCCGCCGTTCGCGCATGTCGCCGGCTCGCCGTTGATTGGCTTCGACACCGAGAACACGCCGGTCTTGGTGATGTAGAAGATGCGGTGGCCGTCGACCCTGGCCGGCCGCACCTCGAGCGTGCTCAGCAGATTGTCGTAGAACGTCTTGGCCTTGTCGAGATCGTTGGTGCCGATCATGATGTGTGAGAACATTTGCCCATTCCCTCAGAGTTTGTAGCCCGGATGGAGCGAAGCGTAATCCGGGTCTTGCTTGTTTTGGCAGTTCCGGATTGCGCTTCGCTCCATCCGGGCTACGAAAATCAAAACGCGGTATAGCCGCCGTCGATCACGAACGTGTCGGCGGTGTGATACGACGACGCCTTGCTCATCAGATACACGGCAATGCCGCCGAAATCGCTTGGCTCGCCGAAGCGGCGCACCGGAATGCGCGGCATCACGTTGGCGACGAACTTCTCGTTGGCCATGAGACCCGATGTCATGTCGCTCTTGATCCAGCCGGGCAGGATCGCGTTGGCGGTGACGCCGTGGCGGGCCAGCTCGACGCCGAGCGCGCGGACCAGCGCGTTGATCGCGGCCTTGGTCGCCGCATAATGCTCGTTGCGCGCGGTGCCGAAGATCGAGGCGAGGCTCGAGGTCGCCACCAGCCGGCCGAAGGGATCGCCGGCATTGGCGCGCTCGGTCATGTGCTTTGCTGCAGCCTGAAACGCGTGGAACACGCCGTCGAGATTGGTCGCGAACATCGTGCGCCATTCTTCCTCGGTGCGCTCGATGAAGGACCTGCGGCCGCCGCCGCCGATGCCGGCATTGGCGAAGCAGCCGTCGACCCGGCCGAACGTGTCGAGCGTCGCCTTCATCGCCGCATTGACCGAGGCGGGGTCGGTGACGTCGCAGACGCGGACATCGACCTTGCCTGACAGCCCGGCCATGCTCGCGGCAGCAGCCTTGTTCTTGTCGGCATTGCGGCCCCAGATTGAGACGTTGCAGCCTTGGCCGGCGAGCGCCTGCGCGATGCCGAGCCCAATGCCGCCGTTGCCGCCGGTGACCACGGCCACGCGGCCGGTGAGGTCGAAAATGTTCATGGCGCGTTTCCTGTTTTTTGGTCTGCGGCGCATCAGCCGCTGCGCGCAAGATTGCTTGCTATGCTCTGATCACCATGGACAAGACCGCGCCAAAAATCAAATATGCGCCCCGGCAAAAGTAATTCCGGTCTGCGAAACTGGCGCGGTCCGCAACTGACGAGGAAACCATGCAGTTCAAACACGTCACGCTCGATTTCGATGGTTCGGTCGCGATCCTCAAGCTCGACCATCAGGAGGTGATGAACGCGGTCTCCGTGGACATGCTGGGTGGCCTCGCCGAAGCGCTCGACGCGATCGAGGACAAGAAGGACGAGGTGCGCTGCGTGGTGCTGACCGGCGCGGGCCGCGCCTTCTGCACCGGCGCCAATCTGCAAGGGCGCAACAACCAATCGAAGAAGACCAAGGCCGGCCTGACGCTGGAGACCGGGTTTCATCCGTTCCTGCGCCGCATCCGCAATCTGCACTGCCCGATCGTGACCGCGGTCAACGGTCCGGCGGCCGGCGCCGGCATGAGCTTCGCGCTGCTCGGCGACATGATTCTGTGCGCGCGCTCGTCCTATTTCCTGCAGGCCTTCCGCCGCATCGGCCTCGTGCCGGATTGCGGCTCGACCTGGCTGTTGCCGCGCCTCATTGGCCGGGCGCGCTCGATCGAATTGTCGCTGATGGGCGAGCGGCTGCCGGCCGAGAAGGCGCTGGAATGGGGCCTCGTCAACCGCGTCTATGACGACGGCGTCCTGATGGACGAGGCGATGAAGCTAGCGCGCGACCTTGCCAGCGGCCCGACGGTGGCGCTGTCGCTGATCCGCAAGCTCTACTGGGACAGCCCGGAAAATTCATTCGAGGATCAGCTCAATCTCGAATTCCAGTGCCAGCTTCGCGCCGGCGACACCCAGGATTTCCGCGAGGGCGTCGGCGCGTTCCTGGAGAAGCGGCCCGCGCAGTTCAAAGGCAAATGATCGAGCCTCAACTCGGACGTATCGTTGGCTCCTGGTACGCGGGCGCTATTGGGGTAGCCAATTCGAAGAGGCTCTCCGGAGGCGCGAGCCAGGAGACATGGTCGTTCGATATTATACAGCCTGATGGCTTGGTGGGAGCGATCCTACGCCGTTCCCCTAAGGGATATGGCGCAGCACCGACGCGGGCGGCAGGTCTGGCGGCCGAGGCGAAGCTGATGCAGCTCGCATTCGAAGCCGGTGTGCCGTCACCGCGCGTGCTGTACGTGTTGAGACCAGAGGACGATCTCGGCACCGGCTTCATCATGCAGCGGATCGAAGGCGAGACCATCGCGCGCAAGATTCTGCGCGATGAGGAATACGCGGCGGCGCGGCCGCTGCTCGCGCGGCAGATCGGCGGCATTCTCGCCGGCCTGCACCGGCTGCCCAAGGACAGGCTGCCGGCGCTGCGCAGCAGATCGGCGACGCAGGAGATCGCCGAGTTCGATCGCGACTATCGCAGCCTGAACTGGCCGAAGCCGGTGTTCGAGCTGGCGCTGCGCTGGCTGCGTGATCATGATCCCGGCCCGTCAGGCGAGACCACGCTGGTGCACGGCGATTTCCGCAACGGCAATCTCATCATCGGCGCCGACGGCGTGCGCGCCGTGCTGGACTGGGAGCTCGCCCATCTCGGCGATCCCATGGAAGATCTCGGCTGGGTCTGCGTCAACTCCTGGCGCTTCGGCGAGATCGACAAGCCCGTTGGCGGCTTTGGCTCACGCGAGGACCTGTTCGCCGGCTACGAGGCCGCCGGCCGCAAGGTCGATCCCGAGCGCGTCAAATTCTGGGAAGTGATGGGCACGCTGCGCTGGGGCATCATGTGCGGCGGCATGATGCAGCGGTTCCGCGAGGGCCCCGATCATTCCATGGAGCGCGCCATGATCGGCCGCCGCGCCAGCGAGACCGAGATTGATCTGTTGCGGCTGCTGGCGCCGCGCGGGAGCTGAGACATGCAGGACGAACCGACACCGATCGAGCTGACCAAGTCGGTCGCCGATTTCCTCCGGAGCGACATCACACCGCTGATCTCCGGCCACCAGGCCTTCAAGCTCCGCGTCGCCATCAACATCCTCGACCTCGTGACGCGGCAGCTGACGCGGGAAGAGGGAAGTGATGCTGCGGAAGTGGAACGGCTGCGCGTGCTGCTCGGAATCGACGGATCGGTGACGGATCTCAACCGTGCGCTCGCGGATCGCATCGCCAAAGGCGAGATCGATCTCGCAACGCCAGGCCTCGCCGAGCATCTGTGGGCGACCACGATGGACAAGCTCGCCGTCGATCAGCCGAACTACGCCTCGTACAAGCGGGAGCTGGGCCGAGGCGGTTAAGGAAGTCTGGGCTCCACACTCGCTGTCATCGCCCGCGAAGGCGGGCGATCCAGTACTCCGAGACGGTTGTGGTTGAAACGATAGGGTGCGGCGTACTGGATGCCCCGGTCAAGCCGGGGCATGACACCGGTATTGTCGGAGATGCACGTCGCGGCCACGAGCGAAGAGCTCCTACTTCCCCACCCATTTCGGCGCCCGCTTCTCCGAGAACGCCTTCGGGCCCTCGATGTAATCCTGCGACGCCACCATGGCCTGCACCGCCGGATAGTCGCGCTGCTCCGCGATCGCCTGTTCCAGCGAGACGCCGAGCCCCTTCTGGATGGCCTGCTTCGAGGCCCGGATCGACATCGGCGAGTTCTTGGCGATCGTCTCGGCCCAGCGCAGCGCGGCGGTGAGTGCCTCGCCCTGTGGCACCACCTCGTTGACGAAGCCGAGCTCGAGGCCTTCCTTGGCGCTGACATGGCGCGCGGTGAGGATCATGCCCATGGCGCGCTTGAGGCCGATCTGCCGCGGCAGGCGATGCAGGCCGCCGGCGAGCGCGGCGAGGCCGACGCGCGGCTCAGGCAGGGCGAAGGTCGCGTTCTCCGAGGCGATGATGAGGTCGCAGGCGAGCGCGATCTCGAAGCCGCCGCCCATCGCGACGCCGTTCACCGCCGCGATAACAGGCTTGTCGCAGTCGAAGCGCGCAGTGAGGCCGGCAAAGCCGCCCTTGTCCCAGCCGCGCTTGCCGCCCGCCGCCTGCCACTTCAGGTCGTTGCCTGCGCAGAACGCCTTGTCGCCGCTGCCTGTGACGATCGCGATCCATTGCTCGGGATCTCCGGAGAAATCGTCGAACACTTTCTGCAGCTCGAAATGCGCATCGGTGTGCAACGCGTTGTAGACCTCGGGTCGCGACAGCGTCACGATCGTGATCGGCCCCTTGCGTTCCACCTTGGAAAATTTCAGTTCCATCGCGCGCTCCCGGATTTTCTTTCGAAGGAATATTGGCGCCATACTACCGCGCGTCAGCGCTGGCGCGCCATCGAATTGCGCTGGAGGGCCTTGCGCGTGCCACACGCCTTGCCTTGCTTGACTTGAGCGCGCTCTTCTCACCTTAATCGTGCGAAGCAGAAATGCGCCTAGCGCCTTAACGCAAAACGATAAAATCAATCCGGGAGAGAACCTGTGGACTTCTCATTGCCTGCCGATCTCGTCGCCTATCTCGGAGAGCTCGATCGTTTCATCGCACGTGAGATCAAGCCGCTGGAGGAAGCCGACGACAACATCCGCTTCTTCGATCATCGCCGCGAATGGGCGCGCACCGATTTCGAGAATGGCGGCCTGCCGCGGCACGAATGGGAAGCATTGCTGCGGAGAGCGAAGGACCTCGCCGACGCCGCCGGGCACTTACGCTTTCCCGTGCCGAAGCAATATGGCGGCAAGGACGGCTCCAATCTCTGGATGGCCGTGATCCGCGAGCATTTTGCCGCGAAGGGCCTCGGCCTGCACAACGATCTCCAGAACGAGCATTCCGTCGTCGGAAATTTCCCCGTCGTCACCATGCTCGACCGCTACGGCCGCGACGACCAGAAGGCGATGATCGACGGCTCGATCAAGGGCAAGTATCGCATCACGTTCGGCCTCACCGAGCCCAATCACGGCTCGGACGCCACCCACATGGAAACGCGCGCGGTGCCGGCGACCCGCGACAACGTCAAGGGCTGGATCATCAACGGCGAGAAGATGTGGACGACGGGCATGCACGTCGCCACGCATTGCGCGCTGTTCGCCCGCACATCAGGCAATGACGGCGATGCCCGCGGCATCACCTGCTTCCTGGTGCCGGCCAAGAGCCATGGTGTGAAGGTCGAGGAGTATATGTGGACCTTCAACATGCCGACCGACCATCCGCGCGTCAGCTTCACCGACGTGTTCGTGCCCGAGGATGCGCTGTTCGGCGAGGTCGGCCGCGGCCTCTCGCTGGCACAGTGCTTCGTGCACCAGAACCGCATCCGGCAGGCTGCAAGCTCGCTCGGCGCTGCCGTCTACTGCATCAACGAGAGCGTCAAATACGCGCGTGAGCGAAAGCCGTTCGGCCGGGCGCTGGCGGAGAACCAGGCGATCCAGTTCCCGCTGGTCGAGCTGGCGACGCAAGCCGAGATGCTGCGCCTCCTGATCCGCAAGACCGCCTGGGAGATGGACCAGCTCACCGAGGAGCAGATCGAGCGAACGCTCTCCGACCGCGTCTCGATGTGCAACTATTGGGCAAACCGTCTCTGCTGCGAATCCGCCGACCGCGCCATGCAGGTCCACGGCGGCATGGGCTATTCACGCCACAAGCCGTTCGAGCACATCTACCGCCACCATCGCCGCTATCGTATCACCGAGGGCAGCGAAGAGATTCAGATGCGCAAGGTGGCGGGATTCCTGTTCGGCTATATGGGCCCGGGGAAGCACTAAAGGCTCGCACCGCTCTCGTAGGGTGGGTTAGCCGCGCGATTGCGCGAAGCGCAATTGCGTGGCGTAACCCACCAACCTCCATCCGCGTGGACAGCAAAGAGGTGGGTTACGCCTACGGCTAACCCACCCTACGGCACCGCGGATCAATTCACCCGCCGATCCTTCCCCGCCCAATACGGCTCGCGCAACTGCCGCCGCAGGATCTTGCCTGACGGGTTCCTTGGCAGCGCCGGCAGAAACTCCACGCTCTTCGGCGTCTTGTAGCCGGCGATGCGCGTCCGGGTGAAATTGATGATGTCGGTGGCGCTCGCCTCCTTGCCCGGCTTCATCACCACGATGGCTTTCACGGCCTCGCCCCATTTGTCGTCGGGGATGCCGATCACGGCAGCTTCCGCGACATCGGGGTGATCGCACAGCGCGCTCTCGACCTCGGCGGGGTAGATGTTCTCGCCGCCGGAGATGATCATGTCCTTGATGCGGTCGTGGATGTAGAGATAGCCGTCTTCGTCCATGTAGCCGGCATCACCCGTGCGCAGCCAGCCGTCGCCGCGCAGCGTCGAAGCGGTCGCCTCCGGCAGGTTCCAATAGCCCGCCATGTTCGAGCCCGAGCGCGTCGCGATCTCGCCGACCTGCCGCGGTGGCAGCGGCTTGCCGTCGACATCCAAAATCGCGATCTCGACCCCCGGCAGCGCCTTGCCGGCCGAGCGCATCCGCTCCAGCCCCTCGACGTGGTCCTCCGGTGGCAGCGCCACGATGGTGCCTGTGGTCTCGGTCATGCCGTACAGCTGCACGAAGCCGCATTTGAAGACCTCGATGCACTCCTTCAGCAGCGCCGCCGGAATCGGCGAGGCGCCATACAGCATGTATTTCAATCGTGAAAAGTCCACCGTCCTGGCGCGCGGCTGCCGCACCACGAACTGCATCGCCGCAGGCACCATGAACAGTTTTGTGATGCCGCTGTGCTCGAGGAAGTCCAGCACCTTGGTCGGATCGAACTCGCGCGCGATCACGCCGCGGGCGCCATGATAGAGGCCCATCACGCCCCAGCCGGAGCCGCCGATGTGGAAGACCGGCATCGCGACCAGCGACACGTCGTCGGTCAACCACCGGTTCCACTCCGGCTTGTCCTCGGCATTGCCCGATTGGACGAGATTGAGGAAGTTGGCGTGCGAGAGCATCGCGCCCTTCGGCTTGCCCGTGGTGCCCGACGTGTAGAGCTGGATCGCGATGTCGCGGCTGTCGATCGGCATTTTTGGATCGTCGCCGCTCTGCGCATCGCGCCACGCCGTAAAATCCTGCCATTCCGGCGCTCCGCCCTCGGTGGTGACGACAGTGCGCACGCCTGGCAGTTGGTCCTGGATCTGGCGAACCTCGGCGATGAACTCCGGCCCGACGAACAGCACCGGCGCCTTGCAGTCGCCGACGATGAACGCGACCTCGGGCCCGGCGAGGCGCCAGTTCACCGGCGCCGTCACCACGCCGGCCTTCATCGCGCCCATCAGCAGCTCGAAATAAAGGTCGCTGTTCTTGCCGAGATAGGCGATGCGGTCGCCCTTCTTCACGCCCATCGCAAGCAGGGCGTTGGCGACCTTGTTGGTCTTGATGTCGAATTCGGCAAAGCTGGTGAGGCGGCCCTCGAACTCGTAGGCGACGGCATTGCCGCGGCTCCTGGCGCGCTCGCGCACCATCTCGGCGAGGTCAGCCAGTTTTTGTGTGGACATGTTTCTCCCGTGGCGTCTTGTTTTTGTGCGGGAGAGTGTGGCGTCATCCGTCGGCAAAGACAATACGCGAGAAGGCAAGCTGTCGTCCCGGACAAGCGCGCCATAAGCGCGCGCAGATCCGGGACCCCCGCGCGAGCGTTTGCGCTCGTCGCGATATTCACAGGAAGTCGTTTGGCGAAGACTCGGAGTTACCGATTCGCACGACACTGCTCCCTGGGTTATGGGTCCCCGCGTTCGCGGGGACGACAGGTGAGGGCGGGGCGAAGGCGCTAGCCCCTTACATATGCGCACTCGCAACGCGTGCTCACCCCCGCTTCGCCCGGTCCTTCTCGTTCTGCGCCATGATGCTCTCGCGCGCGGTTTTCCAGTCGTCGTCGCTCCAGTCGCGGAGCTGGTAGAAATTGCCGCCCATGGCGAGGGCCTGCGCGCCGTCCATCGCGATGGTCTCGCCGCTGATCCAGTCGCAGCCGCCGGAGATCAGGAACACCGCGACGTTCTGCAATTCCTCCATGGTGCCGACACGGCCCATCGGGTTCATCGCCTTGGTGCGCGCGCCGGCCTCGTCGCCGGGCTTGATGCGCTTGCTCATGCCCTCGGTCGGAATTTCGCCGGGCGCGATGGTGTTGAGGCGGATGCCGTAGCGGCCCCATTCGGCCGCGAGCGACATCGTCATGGCGTGGATCGCCGACTTGCTCATCGCCGACGGCACGACGTAAGGCGAGCCGTTGCGCACCCAGGTCGTGGTGATCGAGACGACGTTGCCGGGTTGCCTGGCCGCGATCCAGCGCTTGCCGACCGCCTGGGTCACGTAGAACGTGCCGTGCATGACGATGTTGGCGACGGCGTCGAAGCCGCGCGGCGACAGCTCCTCGGTGCGCGAGATGAAATTGCCGGCGGCGTTGTTGATGAGGTCGGTCAGCGGGGCGTCGCGAAAGATGGTCTCGATCATCTCCTCGACCGCGAGCGCGTTGCGGATGTCGACGCCGTGGCTGGTGACGCGGCCGCCATGGAGATCCATCAACTCGGTCGCAGTCTCGTCGCACACGATCTTGCGGCGGCCGCAGATATGCACCTCGGCGCCGAGCTGCAGGAAGCGCGCCGCCATCGACTTGCCGAGACCGGTGCCGCCGCCGGTCACGAGAATGCGCCGTCCGGCGAGAAGATTTTCCTTGAACATGGTGGTTTCCCCCGTAGGGATTGTCAGTTAATTGGTCGATTGACTAAATCCGGCCGCCGGCGTCCTGTAAAGCGGCATTGAACAAGAACAGGCAAGAACTCGGGGAGAATTCGTCCATGGAAGAGCGCGTCTCGATCTCGATCTCGGAAGGCGTCGCCGACGTGCGCCTGGTGCGTGCGGACAAGATGAATGCTCTGGATCAGGCCATGTTCGAGGCGCTTGTCGCCGCCACCGACCGGCTTTCAAGGGATAAGAGCGTGCGCGCCGTCGTGCTTTCAGGTGAAGGTCGCGCCTTCTGCGCCGGCCTCGACATGGGGCGTTTTGCCGCCATGAAGGAAAAGGGCGGCAACGGAATTCCGGGTGGCGAAAATCGCGATCTCACCAAGCGGACGCACGGCCAGGCCAACTTCCCGCAACAGGCGGTGTGGGGGTGGCGCCAGCTTCCGGTGCCGGTGATCGCGGCCGTGCACGGCGTTGCCTTCGGCGGCGGCTTCCAGCTCTCGCTGGGCGCCGACATGCGCTTCCTGAGCCCCGATGCGCGGATGTCGATCATGGAGATCAAATGGGGCCTGGTCCCTGACATGGCGGGCACGCCGATCCTCGCCAGCCTCGTGCGCGACGATATCCTGCGCGATCTCACCTACACCGGCCGCATCTTCTCGGCGCAGGAAGCGATGACCTACGGCCTCGCCACGCGCATCTGCGACGACCCGCGCGCGGCGGCGCTCGAAGTCGCGCGCGAGATCGCCGGCAAGAGTCCGGATGCGGTCCGCGCGGCGAAGCGATTGCTGAACAATCTCTCGGTCGATCCGGGCCCGGCGCTGCTCGCGGAATCCGTCGAGCAGCAGAAGCTGATCGGCAGCCCGAACCAGACCGAAGCGGTGCGCTCCAATCTGGAGAAGCGCGCGGCGAAATATGCGGATTAGCCCCTCCTGTCATTCCGGGATGCGCCGGAGGCGCAAATCCGGAATCCATCGAGCCGCACGCTCCGTCGCCAAATGGATTCCGGGTTCGATGCTTCGCATCGCCCGGGAATGACGATCTGACTGGTACCCATTTCTCAACCCGACGAAAGATCGGAAAACAACAATGAGCGAAACCTCCGACTTCCTCGGCATCGTCTCCGGCGACCGCCGCCGCACCCACACCGACGTCGCAGCCCGTGCCGACCGCATCGCCTCCGGCCTCGCCAGGCTCGGCGTCCGCCCCGGCGATTGCGTCTGCATGCTGATGCGCAACGACATCGTCTTCCTGGAGGCGGCCTATGCCGCGATGCGCCTTGGGGCCTACGGGGTGCCGATCAACTGGCATTTCAAGCCGGAAGAGATCAATTACATCCTGAAAGACACCGGCACGTCGGTGCTGATCGGCCACGCCGACATGCTGCACGCCTTGCGTGATGCCATTCCGGAAGGCGTCACCGTGCTCAGCGTGCCGACCCCGCCGGAGATCCTGTCCAACTACAAGATCGATCCCGATCATCTGACGACGCCCGACTTCGCGATCGATTTCGAATCCTGGCTGGTCAAGTTCCAGCCCTATGACGGCCCGGTCGTGCCGCAGCCGATGAACATGATCTACACCTCGGGCACCACGGGCCATCCCAAAGGCGTCCGCCGCCACGCGCCGACGCCGGAGCAGCAGACCGCCGGCGAGCGCATGCGTGCGATGATCTATGGCCTCAAGCCCGGCGCCCGCGCGATCCTGCCGGGACCGCTCTATCATTCCGCGCCGAACTCGTTCGGTATCCGCGCCGGCAAGCTCGGCGGCGTCTTGGTGCTGATGCCGCGCTTCGAAGCCGAGGAATTCCTGCAGGCGATCGAGCGTTACAGGATCGACACCATCTTCATGGTGCCGACCATGTTCATCCGCCTGATGAAGCTGCCGGAACAGGTGCGCAAAAAATACGACGTCTCCTCGCTGCGCCACGTCATCCATGCCGCAGCACCCTGTCCCGCGGACGTCAAGCGCGCCATGATCGAATGGTGGGGGCCGGTGATCTACGAATTCTACGGCTCGACCGAGTCCAGCGCCGTCACCTTCGCCACCTCCGAGGACGCGCTGAAGAAGCCCGGCACGGTCGGCAAGATCTCTCCCGGCGCGGAGCTGCGCTTCCTCGGTGAGGACGGCGGCGTGCTCGGCACAGGCGAGATCGGCGAGATCTATTCCCGCATGGCGGAGCTTGCCGATTTCACCTACCACAACAAGCCCGAGAAGCGCGCCGAGATCGACCGCGACGGCTTCATCACATCAGGCGACGTCGGCTACATCGACGAAGACGGCTACGTCTTCATCTGCGACCGCAAGCGCGACATGGTGATCTCGGGCGGCGTCAACATCTATCCGGCGGAGATCGAGTCGGTGCTGCACGCGGTGCCGGGCGTGCATGATTGCGCCGTGTTCGGCATCCCCGACGCCGAATTCGGCGAGGCGCTGATGGCGGTGGTCGAGCCGCAACCCGGCGTCGCGCTCGAAGCCGCCGGTGTCCGCGCCGCGCTGAAGGCGCATCTGGCCGACTACAAGGTGCCCAAGCACATCGAGATCCGCAGCGGCCTGCCGCGTGAGGATTCCGGAAAGATCTTCAAGCGCCGCCTGCGCGATCCCTATTGGGAGCAGGCGGGGCGAAAGATTTAAGGAGGTGCCGTAGGGTGGGCAAAAGCGCGCAGCGCTGTGCCCACCAAACCTCTCCTGCGGAGACAGATCGTGGGCACGGCGCAAGCGCGCCTTTGCCCACCCTACGAGACAACGGATGGGGAAGCAGATGACCGACGCCGCCAACGAAGTCCTCTACACCGTTGCCGACCACATCGCGACCATCACACTGAACGCGCCGGAGCGCATGAACACCATCTCCGGGCCGATGCTGAACGATCTGGCGCGGCTATTGACCGAGGCCAACGAGGACAAGAACGTCCGCGTCGTCATCCTCACCGGCAAGGGCAGGGCGTTCTGCGCCGGGCTTGACCTGCGCAAGGAGCGTGACGGCAACGGCCTCAGCGCGGCGTCCTCGCCGACCACGATCAACCTCCGCAACACCCCGCCGACGGTGCTGCAGGCCATGGACAAGCCGACCATCTGCGCCGTCAACGGCGGCGCGGCCGGCTACGGCATGGACACCGCGCTCGGCTGCGACATCCGCATCATGGCGGAGTCCTCAAAGCTCGCAGCCGCGTTCGTCAAGCGCGGCGTGGTGCCGGAATCCGGCGGCACCTGGCTGCTGCCGCGCATGCTCGGCTGGGCCAAGGCGTCCGAGCTCATCTTCACCGGCCGCACCCTCAGTGCCCGCGAGTGCCTGGACTGGGGCCTCGCCAACGAGGTCGTGCCGGATGCCGAACTAATGACCCGTGCCACCGCGATCGCCCGCGAGATCGCCGCCAACGCGCCGCTCGCGGTGCAGGCCTCCAAGCGGATGATGCGGATGGGCCTCAACGAGACCTTCCACGACCACGTCCATCACGTCTATCTCCAGCTGCTGCCGCTGTTCAAGACGCAGGACATGGCCGAGGGGATGAAGGCCTTCATGGAGAAGCGCGAGCCGAAATTCGAGGGGCGGTAGCCGGCTGCGCCGCGCCACTTGCAACAGGCTCCAATGCTGCTGAGCCTCATCCTGGGGAGACCGCGAAGCGGTCGTCTCGAAGGACGAGGCACGCGCTCCGCTCGCGGAAAATGCGATATACACTTCATTCGGGCTATTCGGCCGTCATAGCAGAGACGGATTTCGTGCCTATATGAGCGGGATCGTCCACCCCCGGATCATCCCATGACCCCCGTCTCCATGCTGCTCAACATCCTCTGGATCCTCTTCGGCGGCGCCTGGATGGCGTTCGGCTGGGTGATCGCAGCGGTCATCATGGCCGTCACCATCGTCGGCCTGCCGTGGGCGCGAGCGGCGTTCAACATCGCCGTCTACACGCTGCTCCCGTTCGGCTCGCGCGCGGTCAACCGCTACGACGTCACCGGTATCGAGGATATCGGCACCGGCCCGCTCGGCGTGATCGGGAACATTATCTGGTTCGTGCTCGCCGGCTGGTGGCTGGCGCTCGGCCACTTATTGACCGCACTGGCGCTCGCGATCACCATCATCGGCATTCCCTTCGCCTGGGCGCATCTCAAGCTCGCCGGCATCGCGCTGTGGCCGATCGGCAAGGTGATTGTGCCCGCATAGGGCGAAGCCGGAGGAACGGAAGCTCGCCGGCCGAAACGAGCCTTTCGATGCGGCCGGAGCCGGCGCACGCGCTAGAGTAGCAATTTGCGATCGGCTCGGGTAGGTTGCGGTTCCCGTTCCCGCCGCTTGCGATCTGCCATGCCTGCCAATCGTGTCAGTTTTTTCGAAGTCCCCCATGCCGCCATCTACACGCTGATGACGGTGACGGTCCTAGCGTCCGGATTCTGTTTCATCCAGGCCGGCGGCCCGTCGGCGCCGGCGGAATTGCTCTATCGTTACGGCGGCATGTACGCGACCGCCATCGCCCGGCATGAATATTGGCGCCTGCTCGCCTACGGCTTCCTGCACGTCAATTTCGTCCACCTCACCATGAACATGTTGTGCCTGGTGCTGTGGGGCGCACATCTGGAGCGGCGGATCGGGCCGGCCTATTTTCTCATCGTCTATCTCTGCGCGATGGTGTTCGGCGCCATCATCGGCAACGGTATCCATTCCACGCCTTATCTCGCGGTTGGCGCATCGGGTGCGACGTCCGGCATCCTCGGCGCGTTGCTGTGCCTGTGGATCCTCGGCAAGCTCGAGGTCGGGTTCGACTTCTTCGCGATCAATATCGGATTGAACATCGCATTTGCATTCGGCAATTCCCGCATCGACTGGGGCGTCCATCTCGGCGGTTTCGCGGCCGGGCTGATCGCCTGCGCCGTGCTGGACCTGATCGAGAAGGCAAATCCTTACGTGCTTCGCTGCAAGTTTCCGGAAGCGGTGAAGGTCGATCTCACCCTGCTGGCTTGTGCTGTCGCGCTCTGGACCTGGAGCAGCCAGGCCCAGGCCTTTGCCCCCGGCGGTTCGGGGTGGAGCTCGATCCTCGTCGTCGTGGTCGCATGTTGTGTCGTCGTGAAGATCGTCGATCTCGCACTGTCGATGAAAAAGGGCCTCGCGATCGTCGTGACGGTGCTGGCTGGAGCGAACGCTGCCGCGGTGATGCTCGGCGGTTGGGCGCTGGGGTCGTCTTGCAGCCCGCGCTGGCCGATGGGAATCGTTCCCCTCGATAATCTTCTCGTCATATTCTGTCCCAACGCCGTCCTCATCTCGGGTCTCGCTGCGGTCGGGGCCGCTGCGGTCACGCTTTGGCTCTGTTCGAAAGAGATAGCGCGGGGGATCGAGGACGTCGGATTGTCGGCACCTCGCTGCGCGCCGAACGCAGCAGGCGTCACGGACTCTGACCAGTGCACGTCGCGGCTACCGCTAGATCATACAATCGCACGGTTACCTTCCACCATATTCAAGCGTTCAGCCTGTCATAGGCAGACAAAATTCGCGCCGTCTCGGCACCGTCGATGATGCAGTACCGTCGTGGCCGACGCGGATCGTAAGCAAGGCTCTCCGCTATTCGAACCACTGAGTTCTCAATTTTGTTGCAGTGCTGCACCACGATCAGTTCGACCGGCTCTTCGAACGCACGGATGAGCTGATCGCCGCGCTTGCCCATGTTGCCGGGATGAAGTGGTCCAGGAACGGACGGCCCCTTAAAGATAAAAGCTGCCGATATCGGGTTGTCGTCGATCCTCAAGCGCGCGGTCTGCAGGTCGGACTTCTCGCCACCCCAATCCTTCGACACATAAGGCTCCCCTATGATATCGGCGAAGGCCTGTTTGACCGCTGCTTCAGGCATGCTCTCGATTGCTCGGAGGTCAGCGACTGTTGGCTGAGGCCTCTGCTCAATTCGTGAGAACTGGTCTATCTGCTGCGGATAAATGCGGATCGATGTGGCAACGGGCACAGGAAGGACGGCGCCTTCAATCTCTTCGCCGATGATGTAAGGAAATACCTCGGCCTTGTGACCATTGAACTCGAAGTGTCCAGCAACGAGCATGCGCTTTCTGCCCTTTAACACCCCGACCGAGGTGTCCGAGAAGAAATGCTCGTTGCTCATTTCGCCAAACATTTCGTATTCGGTCGTCGCCAGAGGGATATTTCCTCTTAGCGTCGCGTTCTTGGGCGGCTTCCCTTTTTGCGCCCGCCTGCTCGCCTCGGCTGCGCCGGAAAACGAAAATACGCCCCAAACAAAGCCCAGAACCCGTTTGCCTTCGACGTCCTTCGTGGCAACAACTTCGGCGAGATTGGGAAACCTGCCGTGGCGCAGCAGCTCTTGAGCCGAAGCGGCAACGTCCCTCATTGCCAGTACCCGTCCGCCTGAATTCTCGACGAGCGGGTTTTGCGCTTCGACTGCGAAATTTACGTCAGCGAGCAAGCTAAGGCGCCGGCTGTTGAGGTAATACGGAAAAAGCCGAGTGTCCTTGAAGCCGGCCATGTCAACGCATTCCGTTATTGGCGCTCATGTTCGTAGAGGAGGGGGCTACGCCCCTCAGGTCGCGATGGGGATGAACGTGATGCGGCCGGCCTCGCCGCGTTTGCGGTGAGGTTTCAAGGTGATTTCAACGTCTTGTGCGAAGGCCGTCAGCATCCTCATCAGCTTCTCGACCGAAACCAACCTGAAATCGCCCCTAAGGAGCTTCGACAAGTCGGGCTGCTTCATGTCGATGAGCTTTGCGGCGGCCGTTTGAGTCAGCTCGCGCTCGGTGATCAGACGTTTGAGCTGCACCACCAGGGCGGCCTTGAGTTGGTGTTCCTCGGCATTGGGAAGACCGAGATCAGCGAAAATGTTGCCGGAGCCCTTTTCGTGGGCCGGCAGTTTCTTCCTGGTTGTCATCATCGGTCTCCCTTCGTTGCTTTGTGAATGGTCTCGGCGTCCCTCAGGCGCTGCCTGACCAATTCAATGTGTCGCTGCGGGGTGGCAATTCCGCTCGTCGATTTCTTTTGAAAGGCGTGCAAGACGTAAAGGATGCCTTCAAATCGCACGGTATAGACGGCCCGATAGGTATCACCGTCGAAGTTGTCGCGAATCTCGAGGACCCCGGCAAAGCCTTTGAGAGGCTTCGCGTTGTGCGGATGATCGCCAAGCTGTGCTTCAAAAAGGGCTTGCCCGATCTCGCCGCGAACTGCTGCAGGGAATGTCTGCAGATCCTTTCGGCTTGAGCCCACGAAAACCGCCGGCTTGAGCGTATGGAATAAGTCTTTCACTGCACTATAGTAATATACCTATAAGCTTAGGTCAATGCTGACTTTAGCCAAGACGGTCGCGCTTGCCTGGCAAGGCGGGACTAAGAATCTTGCGGATTCGTCCACTCCCGGCAAAGCTTGTCGCGACGAACCCAACCTATCCTACGCGCTGGGGTCGGTGACCTAAGGTGCACATCACCTCTGGTTCGGGCTTTGCCTCCTTGGCTTCTAGTGGATTGTAATGTCGCTCGCGATTTGGCCGCTCGTCCACCGACGTCGATCGTCTTCGGGACCTTAGCTCGTAGGATGAGGCCTATTGGTTCTTGATCGGAGGAAAAGAGCCCCTGCCAAGCCAACCAAGAGGCAGGTTGCAAGCGTATAGCCGGCTGGATTCGTGAAACGCAGACGATCGGCGAGTACGACGAGGGCGATCGATGTAATCACTTGCGCGATCCAGACGCGCCACGCCGCTTCTATCGCTCGCCCAAAAGTCAACCGGCGAAAATAAAGCACCCCGCATGAAGGTGCCAACAAGACAACCAGCAGAACGACAATCACGACCGCCGCAAACATGTTGCTTACTCCGCCCGCCCCGACAGGCGGGACTGTCCTGATCCACCGCTTAGATGGCCGCCGAAGGGATGACCACCGCCATGAAATAGAGGACCACGCAGGGCATTGAAGCCCACGCCAGAAAACGAGCGCCCTCCCGTTTGCCAAGATAGCATAGTAGGCGGGGAACCAGCACGAAGATCAGCAGTGCAACCGCCGACGGCGCCACAAACAAGATGATGGCGCTACGCCGCCCATATCCTCCTTCGTAAAGGGCGATGACTGCGCCGCTGAGGGCGTGAAGAAGTCCGCCCCAAACCTGCGCGTTGACGAGGATGACGGGTACGACCATCTAAGCCTTGGCATGCTCATCGTGGAGCCGACTGATAGTCGGATCTCATCGGTCATATTTGGCGGCTCGTAGACGGCTAGAGGATCCGGCATACGAGCAGTCGCGGAGCGGGGCATCGAAGCTTAGGCGATGCGCCTTCGGTTGTAGAAAAGCACCAGGGCGAAGACCGCGTATGCAAGGCCAAATCCCACCATCACAATGAGGTAGTGCAGCGCCGTGAAGGCGTTTGTCGGCTCGCCCGCGGCGTCCGGGTCTATTGTGCTCCATAGTTCGAGGAATGCCGGCAACGCCGCTAACAAACATCCGAAGACGCAGAGGTGGACAATCCATCGCCTGCTTTGCACCCGCAGGGCAAATACGCCGCCGACAATGGTCACGAAAATCGGGGCAAGCCAGATCCAATCAAAGATAACTAGGAACAAATCCGCCATTCGCCGAACTGCACATTCTAAATGTGAATGACGTGCCGTGTCGTTGTTGGAGTCCCTAACATTCGTGTCGGCTGCCCATTGATTATCCTCTACCATATTTCTCGTGTTGCCGATAGGCAAAACACACCACATAACGGTCAAGGACTGGAATTTCAAAAATTCTGATTGACCGAAATCTCTGTTTCGGCTAAACCGCATTCCATCCCGGCCCGCCAAAAGGGGCGTTTCGCGATCGTCACGATACGTGAGCCGGGATGCGATGGACGCGGCAGCGCCGGCGCGTGAGGTGATGGCAGGGCGGGCGAACCCCGTGAGCCATCGCGATCCGCGGCACGACACGGCGCGGTCACAGCGTTTGTTTTCGGCTTTGGGGGCGAGCACGCGCGAGCTCTCGAATGTCCGGGGAGGGACGTCCGCGGACGGCAAAAGCGTGTGGTCCTGGCGCCCGGGGTTCTGGCGTCAAGGCTTGTGGTGATGTGGCGGCCCGACCGGGCGCGCGCATCGATCAGCCGCAAGGCGACGGGGGCAATAGTGCATCGCTCCCCGGGGAGAGCGCGCCATAAGCCGTAACACCATTGCGCAGGGAAGGCCGGGCGTCCGGCATCACCTGTGGTCAACCCCGCGTGCGTTCTTCGCGTGCGGACCTCGGGTGCCAGCCGGCGCCCGGCCTTCCCTGCGCCCTTTCTCTTCCGATGGGGCGAAACGGACAGCACAGCTCGGGCGGAACGCGCCGCGAGATCGCGAAGACGTGTTTGTAGAGATTGAAGAGGGTCTCGTGCCCCGGACGCAGCGCAGCGCTTCTTAGCGATGCGCTGCAGAGCCGGGGCCCATCTCTCCACGTATACCGTGGGCCTTCTAGGTCCCGGCTCTGCGCAGCAGCGTTGCACGCTGCAGCGCGTCCGGGACACGGACCAGCCGGCAGTGTGCGCCGCCACCAAGTTCATCTTGCACTGCGGCGGAAAAATATCGCACACTCGCCGTGCCGGGCCATCCAAGCGAGCTCGAACCAAGGAGCGAGCCATGTCCCTCCAGACCGTATCGTCCGACGCCGCTGAACCGCGCTCCAACCGTCCCGAGGACATCCAGGCCACGGAAGCGGAGGCGCGGCTGCGCGACGACATCCGCCTGCTCGGGCGCATCCTCGGCGACACCGTGCGCGACCAGGAGGGCGCCGAATTGTTCGACCTGGTCGAGCGCATCCGGCAGACCTCGATCCGCTTCCACCGCGACGAGGACCGGCTCGCCCGCCGCGAGCTCGAGCAGATCCTCGACAGCATGTCGACCTCGGAGACGGTGCGGATCGTTCGCGCCTTCAGCTATTTCTCCCACCTCGCCAACATCGCCGAGGACCAGAACAATATCCGCCAGATGCGGGCTCGCGGTGCAGGCAAGAACTCAGGCGTGCTGGCGGAAACGCTGGCCCACGCCAAGGCGGCGGGCATCGGCCCCGACGCGCTGCGCAGCTTCTTCAAGACCGCGCTGGTCAGCCCGGTGCTGACCGCGCATCCGACCGAGGTGCGCCGCAAGAGCACCATGGACCGCGAGATGGAGGTGGCCGGCCTGCTCGACCGCCGCGAACGCGTCGCGCTGACCGCAGAGGAGGCCGACGCCAGTGACGAGCAGCTTCGTCGCGAGGTGCTGACGCTGTGGCAGACCAATCTGCTCCGCCGCACCAAGCTCACCGTGCTCGATGAGGTCGCCAACGGCCTGTCGTTCTACGATTACACCTTCCTGCGCGAGGTGCCGCGCCTCGTCAACGCGCTGGAGGACCGGCTGGAGGAGGGCGGCGAGCAGGCGGCTGGCGAGCTCGCCTCGTTCCTGCGCATGGGCAGCTGGATCGGCGGCGACCGCGACGGCAATCCCTTCGTCACCGCCGACGTGATGCGCGGCACGCTGCGGCTGCAGTCGAGCCGCGTGATGCAGTTCTATCTCAACGAGCTGCACGTGCTCGGCTCGGAGCTGTCGATCGCGGCACATCTCGCCGACGTCTCCGAGGAGCTGCGTAACCTCGCCGAGCGCTCGCCGGACACCTCGCCGCACCGGAGCGGCGAGCCTTATCGCCTCGCGGTCTCAGGCATCTATGCGCGCCTGACCGCCACGGCCGAAATGCTTCAGGTCGAGATCACGCGCCGGCCGGTCGGCAAGGGCGCGCCATATGCCAGCGTGAAGGAGCTGCAGGCCGACCTCGACGTGCTGCACCGTTCGCTGATCTCCAACAACGCCCGCGTCATCGCCCGTGGCCGGCTGCGGCTGCTCCGCCGTGCGGTGGATTGCTTCGGCTTCCATCTGGCGCGGCTCGACATCCGCCAGAACTCGGCGGTGCACGAACGCACCATCGCCGAGCTGATGGATGCCGCCAACCCCGGCATGTCCTATCTCGCGCTCGGCGAAGACGCCCGCATTTCGCTGCTGACCAACGAGCTGCGCTCGACGCGCGCGCTGGTCTCGCCCTTCGTCAAATACAGCGACGAGACCATGGGCGAGCTCAACGTCTTCCATGCCGCCGCCGAAGCGCATGCCAAGTTCGGCTCGGACGCCATTCCCCAATGCATCATCTCGATGTGCAAGGGCATGTCCGACATGCTCGAGGTCGCGGTGCTCTTGAAGGAGGTCGGCCTCGTCCATCCCTCCGGCCGCAGCGCCATCAACATCGTGCCGCTGTTCGAGACCATCGAGGATCTGCAGGCCTCCTCCGGCATCATGGATCGCATGCTGTCGCTGCACGATTACCGCCGCCTCGTCGACAGCCGCGGCAGCGTGCAGGAGGTCATGCTCGGCTATTCCGACAGCAACAAGGACGGCGGCTTCGTCACCTCGGGCTGGGAGCTCTACAAGGCCGAGATCGGTCTCGTCGAAGTGTTCGAGCGGCACCATGTGCGGCTGCGCCTGTTCCACGGCCGCGGCGGCTCGGTCGGGCGCGGCGGCGGGCCGAGCTATGACGCCATCATCGCGCAGCCCGGCGGGGCGGTGAACGGCCAGATCCGCATCACCGAGCAGGGCGAGATCATCTCGTCGAAATACTCCAACGCCGAGGTCGGCCGCAACAATCTGGAGATCCTGGCGGCCGCGACGCTGGAGGCCAGTCTCTTGCATCCGCGCCAGAGCGCGCCGCGCCGCGAATATCTGACCGCGATGGATGAGCTCTCGAACCTCGCCTTCAAAGCCTATCGCGGCCTCGTCTACGAGACCGAAGGGTTCGTCGATTATTTCTGGTCATCGACCGTGATCAACGAGATCGCGACGCTGAACATCGGCAGCCGTCCGGCCTCGCGCAAGAAGACCCGCGCCATCGAGGACCTGCGCGCGATCCCCTGGGTGTTCTCCTGGGCGCAATGCCGCCTGATGCTGCCGGGCTGGTACGGCTTTGGCAGCGCGGTCGAGCAGTGGATCGCGGAGCATCCCGACAAGGGCATGCCGTTCCTGAAGGAGCTCTACAAGGAATGGCCGTTCTTCCGCATGCTGCTGTCGAACATGGACATGGTGCTCGCGAAAAGCTCGATCGCGATCGCCTCGCGATATGCCGAACTCGTGCCGGATGAGGCGCTGCGTGAAAAAATCTTCGGTCGCATCCGCCGCGAATGGCACGCCTCGATCGAGAGCCTGCTCGACATCATGGGGCAGGACCGGTTGCTGCAGGGCAATCCGCTGCTGGAGCGCTCCGTGCGCCACCGCTTCCCCTATCTCGATCCGCTCAACCACGTGCAGGTCGAGCTGCTGAGAGAGCACCGCGCGCAGAACCCGGACGAGCAGGTGCTGCGCGGGATTCAACTGACGATCAACGGGATCTCGGCGGGGCTGCGGAATACCGGGTAGGGGCTGCTCCTCGATCGTCATGGCCGGGCCTGACCCGGCCATCCACGCGCTTCAGCAAGCGCAGACAGACGTGGATACCCGGGCCTTCGCCGCGCGGAAGCGGCTTCGGCCGCGCAGGCGGGTCAAGCCCGGGCATGACGAGGAGAGAGCGTGGGTGCTCAACAGAAATGCGCGCCCTGCGTCTCCACATAGACCGCATAGAGCGACTGGCTCGCGGTCATGAACAGGCGGTTGCGCTTCTTGCCGCCGAAGCAGACATTGGCGCAGGTCTCCGGCAACAGGATCTGCCCGATCCGGGCGCCGTCGTTGGCTGCGAATATCTGCACGCCGTCATAGCCGGGACCGACCCAGCCGGCGCCGACCCAGATGTTGCCCTCGGTGTCGACGCGCAGGCCGTCCGGGAAGCCCGACTTGCCGTCGAGCTTCATGTCGATCAGCTTCTTCGGGTTGGACAGCTTGGCCCCGTCGATATCGTAGGACCACACCACGTTCTCGGCTTGCGGATAATGCGTGATGCCGGTGTCGCAGACATAGAGCTTCTTGTAGTCGTGGCTGAAGGCGATGCCGTTCGGCTTGAACGGCTCGACCGCGACCTTGGCGACCTGCCCGGTCTGGGTGTCCAGGCGATAGACCGCTTCCTTCTGGTGTGGCTGCAGCGAGCCGGTGTTGGCGAGCTTGCCCTCGTAGATGCTGATCGCGCCATAGCCGGGATCGGTGAACCAGATCGACTTGTCGTTGGGATGCACCACCATGTCGTTCGGGCCGTTGAGCGGCTTGCCATTCGCCTGCTCGGCCAGCGTCGTGATCGAGCCGTCATGCTCGTAGCGGACGAGGCGCGTGCGCTCGGCAGAGAGCTGGCGACCCTCGGTGTCGAACGAGTTGCCGTTGGCCTCGTTCGACGGTTTGTGGAACTGCTCGGAGATGTGGCCGTCATCGTCGAGATAGCGCAGCTGCCGGTTGGCGGGGATGTCGCTCCAGACGAGATATTGTCCCTGCGCATTCCACGCCGGCCCCTCGGCCCACAGGCAGCCGGTGTAGAGCCGCTTGATCGCGGTGTTGCCGACCTTGGCCTTGAAGCGCTTGGGGTCGATCGCGACGATGTCGGGGTCGGGATAGCGCTGCGGCTCGGCATTGGCGCCGAAGTCGCGGGCGTCGGCGCGCGAGGCGAGGACAGTGGCGGCGAGAGCCGCCGTGCCTTTGAGAAGCGTGCGGCGTCCAAGGCCGCCCGTTGCAATGGTGTCGTCGGAGTTGGTCAGTATTCTTGTCATGGTTTCCTCCCAAAGTTTTGTTGGGAAGACACCATTCGCCGGCAATCGGGCGTAAAGCGGGGCGATCTCCGGCCGAGACAACCAGAGATCGCAGGGCAGGGATGCCGGAAATGCGGCTAGACGGGATCCCAGGTGAAGATGTCGGCGGAGCGGTCGAGCTTGTAGAACGAGCCCTTCAGCGCCGGCATGCCGTGTTCCGCGATCGACTGCGGCGTCCAGCCCTCGCTCCGCTGCACCGAGCGGATCGGACGGTTCTGGCTGAACAGGAAGATCTCGTTCATGCGCACGCCGAAAATCTGCCCGGTGACGTCCTTGGCGGAATCGGAGATCAGATAGCCGCACAGCGGGGCGATCTTCTCCGGCCCCATCTGCTTGATTTTTTCGACTCGCGCCTTCTCCGCTTCCGTCTCGGTCGGGATGGTGCCGATCATGCGCGTCCAGGCGAACGGCGAGACGCAGTTGGAGCGGACGTTGAAGCGGCCCATGTCGAGCGCGATCGACTTGGAAAGGCCGACGATGCCGAGCTTGGCGGCGGCGTAATTGGCCTGGCCGAAATTGCCGATCAGGCCGGAGGTCGAGGTGAAGTGCACGAAGGAGCCCGACTCCTGCTCGCGAAAGATGCGCGCCGCGGCATGGCTGACATAGAACGAGCCCATCAGATGCACCTTGATGACGGCCTCGAACGCTTCCACGCTCATCTTGTGGAAGATCATGTCGCGCAAAATGCCGGCATTGTTGACGACGCCGTCGAGCCGGCCGAAATGATCGGTCGCGGTCTTCACGATCTTGCTGGCGGGGATTGCTTCCGCCACCGATTCGAAATTGGCGACCGCGGTGCCGCCGCGCTTTTTGATCTCCTCGACGACCTCCTCGGCCGGCGCCGCGTTCGAGCCGGCGCCGTCGGCGGCGCCGCCGGGATCGTTGACGACGACCTTGGCGCCTTCTGCCGCACACAGCAGCGCGATTTCGCGCCCGATGCCACGGCCTGCGCCGGTGACGATGATGACCTTGTCTTGCAGTGATTTGCTCATGTGGGCCTCTCTATGTTGTCTCTGCCGCTGCGGCTAACTCAACTTGTCATGCGCGGGCTTGCCCTGCGCATCCATCTTCGGAAGAGGATGGATTGCCGGGTCAAGCCCGGCAATGACGAGCATATGTCGTCCGCGCCGCCTTACCTCTCGTTCGTGAACACGATCGTGCCACTCGCCGCGAACATGCCGCCGACGCCATGACACACCGAAATCTTGGCGTTCGGCACCTGCGCCGGCGCGATGCCGCGCATCTGGCGCACGCTCTCCTGGAGCGCGTACATGCCGTACATGCCGGAATGCATGTAGCTCAAGCCGCCGCCATTGGTGTTGAGCGGCAGCTTGCCCCCGGGGCGCGTGTTGCCGTCCGCGATGAACTGGCCGGTCTCCTCATGCGGCATGAAGCCGAGGTCGCCGAGTCCGAACAGCGGCAGATGCGCAAAGGCATCGTAGATCATGAGATGGTCGACATCCCCGTGGGCGATGCCGGCCTCCTTGAAGGCCAGCGGCCCCGCGGTCTTGAACGCGCGCGAGGAGTTGAAGGTCTCCATCTGGCTGACCATCGGCGTTTCCACGCTCTCGCCGGTGCCCATGATGTAGACCGGCTTGCGCGGAAAGTCCTTGGCGCGGTCGGCCGAGGTCAGGATCAGCGCGCCGCCGCCGTCGGTGACGAGGCAGCACTGCAGCAGGCGGAACGGATAGGCGATCATGCGCGAGTTGAGCACGTCGGCGACCGTGATCGGGTCCTTCATCATCGCCCGCGGATTCTTCGCGGCCCATTCCCGTTGCACCACCGCAACCGAGGCAAGCTGCTCGTGAGTGATGCCGTAGGTCTTCATGAAGCGCAGCACGGGAATCGGAAACATGCTGGGCGGACCGTAGACGCCATAGGGCGCCTCGAACTGGCCTTGCAGGCTGTCGGCGGGGATCGAGCGCGGCGCCTTGCCGATCATCGACTTGCCGCTCTCGGCATGCGTGATCAGCACAGTCTTGCACAGCCCGGCCTCGATCGCCGCGGCGGCATGGCGGACGTGCAGCATGAACGAGCAGCCGCCGACCGAGGTGCCGTCCACCCAGGTCGGCTTGATGCCGAGATAGTGGCACACCTGCTGCGGCGTCTCGACCGCGGTGGCGAAGCCGTCGATGTCGGACAGCTTCAGTCCGGCGTCCGCGATGGCATTCAGCGCCGCATCCGCGTGAAGCTGGAGCTGCGACATATTCGGGATAACACCGAGCTCGGTGGTCTCGGCCGCGCCGACGACGGCAACCTGATTCTTGCGCATGGCTTACCCCTTCGCCGGACGGAACACGGGGAGGGTGATCTTGTCGTCGAGCGCCTCGAAGGCGACCTCGAGCTTCATGTCGAGCTCGAGCGCCTCCGGCGTCTGCGGGCAGTCGATGATGTTGCTCATCATCCGCGGGCCCTCGTCGAGCTCGACCACCGCGATCGCGTAAGGCGGTGTGAAGCCGGGCGCGGCGGGGCGGTGGTTGATCACGTAGCTGTAGAGGAAGCCCTTGCCGCTCGCCTTGAAGATGCTGACCTTGCGCGAGGCGCAGGACGGGCAGAACGGGCGCGGCGGGAAGTAGACATGCGCGCAGGCGTCGCAACGCTGCAGGCGCAGTTCGCCTGCCTTGGTGCCGTCCCAGAAATGCTGGGTCTCCGGCGTCGGTTTCGGTCGCGCGCGCTGCGGTTCGGCCATCTCGGCGGCTCCTCCAAGAGACAGGCTTGGCGCCCGCCTGTTTCGATCTTGATGCGACAATCGACCATGGTGCGTCAACGGTCCAGCAATACGCATGCATGCCATCATGCGCACAATGCTTGTGTCGAACTGAGGCAGCGCTATAGATTGCGCGCGACAATATTCCGTGAGACAGACATGCCCGATTTTCCGACACTGGCAAAACTCGCCGAAGACCTCGAAAGCGGCCGCACCACCGCCCGAAAGCTGGTTGAGGCCTGCATTGCCAGGATCGCCGATCCCTCAGGCGAGGGGCAGCGCACCTTCCTCCATGTCGACAAGGACGCCGCACTCGCGGCCGCCGACGCGATGGACGGCTTGCGCAAGGTCAAGGCAGCGCCGTCGCGCTATGCCGGCATCCCGATCTCGATCAAGGATCTGTTCGACATCAAGGGCCAGGTGACGCGGGCCGGCTCGCGCGCGCTCGACGATTCTCCGCCGGCCGAACAGGACGCCGCGACGGTAGCCCGGCTGCGCAAGGCGGGTTTCGTCGTCATCGGCCGGACCAACATGACCGAGTTCGCCTATTCCGGCATCGGCATCAATCCGCATTACGGCACGCCGAAGGGCGCCTGGAACCGGGACGAAGGCCATGTGCCAGGCGGTTCGTCGTCGGGCGCGGCGGTCTCTGTATTGGACGGCATGGCGCATGGCGCTCTCGGCACCGACACCGGCGGCTCCTGCCGGATTCCGGCGGCCTATAACGGCATCGTCGGCTACAAGCCGACGCAGCGGCGCGTGCCGCTCGATGGATCGGTGCCGCTGTCGTTTTCGCTCGACAGCATCGGGCCCTTGGCACGATCGGTCAGCTGCTGTGCCATACTCGATGCCGTGCTCGCCAACGAGCCGATCACGGCGCTGCAGCCGCGGCCCGTGAAGGGCATGCGGCTCGCCGTGCCGACCACCATTGCGCTCGACGATCTCGATGCAGCGGTCGCCCAGACATTCGAGCGCGCTCTGAAGACGCTCGCCGACCACGGCGCCGTCATCGAGCGCATCGAGATGGCCGAATTCCACGATATCGGCCCGATGAACGCCAAGGGCGGCTTTGCGGCCTCCGAAAGCTACGCCTGGCATCGTTATCTCCTCACCTCCAAGGGTGACGTCTACGACCCCCGCGTCTTCGTCCGCATCATGCGCGGCGAGGCGCAGAGCGCGGCCGACTACATCGACCTGCTCAACGAACGCCGCTCGCTGATCGCCCGCGTCAACGCCCGCATCGCGCCCTATGACGCGCTGGTGCTGCCGACCACCGCCAACACGCCGCCGAAGATTTCGGATTTGGCCGACGACAAGGCGTTCACCACGCAGAACCTGCGCGCGCTGCGCAACTGCACATTGATCAACATGATCGACGGCTGCGCCATCTCGCTGCCCGCACATCGCAAGGGTGACGTTCCCGTCGGCCTGATGCTGGCGGGCGCGGGTGGTTCGGACCGCCGCATCTTCGAACTTGCTGCCGGCATGGAGGCCGTTATTCGTGTTTGACCTGACTTTCACCGTCGACGCCCAGGGTACCACCACGCCGCTGACGCTGCCGATCGACCAAATGGTCATCGCCGGCTGGACCGGCCGCGATCCCGTCGCGCGCGACAAGCACATCAAAGAGCTGCAGGAGATGGGCATCGCCCCGCCGGCCTCGACGCCCATCTACTATCGCGGCGCGGCGCGGCGGCTGACCCAGGAGGACAGCATCGAATGCACCGGCGGCGATTCCTCCGGCGAAGTCGAGTTCGTGCTGATCGGCTGGCAGGGCCGCATCTTCGTCGGCTGCGGCTCAGATCATACGGATCGCAAGGTCGAGGCCTACAACGTCACGGTCTCCAAGCAGATGTGCGACAAGCCGATCGCCTCGACGCTGTGGGAGCTGGAGGACGTCATCGACCATTGGGACAAGATGATCCTGCGCTCCTACGCCACCATCAAGGGCGAGCGCGTGCTCTACCAGGAAGGCACGCTGGACGCGATGCTCCCTGTCAACGATCTCATCGCGCGCGGCTTTGACGGCGGCAAATTCCCCGACGGCTGCGCCATGTTCGGCGGCACGTTTGCGGCCAAGGGCGGCATCCGTCCGGCCGATCGCTTCGATTTCGAGCTGGAGGACCCCGTGCTGAAGCGCACGATCAAGCATGGGTACGATGTGGTGACGTTGCCGGTGCGGGGCTAGGTCCACAGGCGACGGTCCCGTAGGGTGGGCAAAGCGAAAGCGTGCCCACGTCAAATGAACTCGTGGGCACGGCGCAAGAGCGCCTTTGCCCACCCTACGAAACTGGTCGGCTGACTTCCGCTTCGCCCGTCACGCACAATGACAGGGAGACAGTTTTCGGAAATCGGGTGGCGGGGTGAACGTCGGGCTGCCAAGGTGATTGTTATGACAATGACCGCACGCAAATCACCCCAACCACAATTCGCCGACCACGTTGACGGCCTGGACTGGCCGGAGATCACCGCCGAACTCGACTCTCAAGGCTGCGCCGTCCTGAAGGGCCTGCTCACGCCGGACCAATGCCGCGCCGTCACCGCGCTCTATCCTGATGACGCGCACTTCCGCGGCCGCATCGTCATGGGTCGCCACGGCTTCGGCCGCGGCGAGTACAAATATTTCGCCTATCCGCTGCCCGATCTGATCGCACAATTGCGGCCTGCGCTGTACGCGCATCTGGAACCCGTCGCCAATCGCTGGAACGAAGCGATGGGGATCGACATCCGCTATCCCGCGTCGCATGCCGCTTTCCTCAAGCGTTGCCACGAGGCCGGGCAGGCGCGGCCGACGCCGCTGCTGCTGCAATATGAGGCCGGCGACTACAATTGCCTGCATCAGGACCTCTACGGCGAGCACGTGTTCCCGCTCCAGGTCGCGATCCTGCTCTCCGAACCGGGGCGCGATTTCACCGGCGGCGAGTTCGTGCTGACGGAACAGCGTCCGCGCATGCAGTCCCGTGCCGAGGTGGTTCCGCTTGCGCAGGGCGATGCCGTTGCCTTCGCTGTGCATCATCGTCCGGTGCAGGGGACACGCGGCACCTACCGCGTTAATCTGCGCCATGGCGTCAGCCGGATCAGGTCCGGTCAGCGCCACACGCTGGGCGTAATCTTTCACGACGCGAAATGAGCGGAGCCATTGACGGCTGATTTGTTCGACAGCGTTGCCGAGGCGCAGCCGTCGCGCGAGGAGATCGCGGACGGCGCCGTGCTGCTGCGCGGCTTCGTCACGCCGATCGAGAGCGAGCTGATCGACGCCGTGCGCGCCATCGTGGCGCAATCGCCGTTCCGCCGCATGACCACGCCCGGCGGCCACCTGATGTCGGTGGCCATGACCAATTGCGGCGAGCGTGGCTGGATCACCGATCACACCGGCTATCGCTATGACCCGATCGATCCGAAGACCGGCGCGCCCTGGCCGGCGATGCCGCCGGTGCTGCGCGATCTCGCCCGCAGCGCGGCGGAGGAGGGCGGTTTTACGGGCTTCGCGCCCGACGCTTGCCTCGTCAACCGCTACGAGCCAGGGACGCGGCTGTCGCTGCATCAGGACAAGGACGAGCTGGATTATTCGGCACCGATCGTCTCGGTCTCGCTCGGCCTGCCCGCGACCTTCCTGTTCGGCGGCCTTGCGCGCGCCGACAAGCCGCGGCGTTTCCGGCTGGTCCACGGCGATGTCGTGGTCTGGGGCGGCCCGTCCAGGCTCGCCTATCACGGCGTCGCGCCGCTCGCCGAGGGCGAGCACGCGCTGCTGGGACGGAAGCGGATCAATTTGACCTTCCGCAGAACGCGCTGATCTTCCCTTTTCCCTTGTGGGAAAAGGGAAGAGTTCTCCGGAACGACGATGCTTCGTCTATGGCTTCGGCGGGTGGATGAACGCCCACGGGCTGACTTCGGAGTCGCGCGTCACCTCGATCGAGATCAGATACGGTCCGCCGTGGCCAAGCGCCTTTTCCATCGCGGCCTTGAACTGGTCCGGCGCGGTGACGCGCGCAGCTGCCACGCCAAAGGACTCCGCGAGCTTGACGAAATCCGGATTGACCAGATCCGACGCCACCACGCGGCCGTCGAAGCGTTCGCGCTGGTCGCGGCGGACATTGCCGTAGGCGTTGTTGTTGAACACCAGCGTCACCACGCCGATGTTGAACTGCACGGCGGTGGCGAGCTCCTGCACGCCGAACATGAAGCCTCCGTCGCCGGTGATCGCCACCACCGGCTTGTCGGGATTTGCGACCTTGGCGCCCAGCGCGGTGGGGAAGCCCGAGCCGAGCGTGCCCTGGTAGCCCGAGGTGATGAAGGTGCGCGGCTCGTAGACGGGAAAGCCGTACCAGGAGGCGAAGCCGAACTGCGATAATTCATCGGTGACGATCGCGTTCGCCGGCAGCACCTCGCGCAGGATGTTGAGATAGGCCATCTGCGGCTGGATGCGCTGGATCTCGGCTTGCGCCGCCGTGGTCGCCTCCCGGATCTCACCGCGCCGCGTGCTGCTCCTGGTGTAGCCGGCCCTCCTCACGGCCGCGACGAGATCGGCGGTGCCGTCCTTGGCGTCGGCGACGATCGCGGCATCGGCGGAGAGCCGTCGCATCTCGACGGGATCGATGTCGATGCGGATGGATTTGAGGCCGCTCGGCTGATAGGGCCAGCGGAAACCGGAGGCCGGCAGCTCGGCGCGGGTGCCGATGGCGATCATCAGGTCGGTCGTAGGCCATAGCTTGTAGGCCGCGGCCATGGTGAGGCCGAGTTCATGCGCATTCGAGACGATGCCGCGGCCGCTGCGGAAGGCGACGACCGGCGCATCGATCATCTCGGCGAGCGCGAGGATTTCATCGCGCGCCTCGATCGCGCCGCTGCCGACGAAGATCATCGGCGCCTTGCTGGCCTTGATCAGCGCGGCGGCTTGCTTGACGAGATCAGGATCGGGCTGCGGGGCGGGCAGGGGCTCCAGCACCTGGGCCGCAGCGGTGTCGGCGCGCTGGGTGAAGACGTCCCAGGGCATCTCGACCGAGGCGGGGCCGCGCCGTCCTGACATCATCTCCTGAAAGGCGCGCGCGACGATTGTCGGCGCGTTGCCGGGATATTCGATGCGGTCGGCCCATTTCACATAGGTGCGCAAGGTCGCGAGCTGGTCCGGCATCTCGTGCAGATGGCCGCGGCCCTTGCCGAGAAACTGCGTCGGCACCTGGCCGGTGACGCACAGCACCGGCTCGTTGCAGCCGAACGCGGTGAGCAGCGCCGCGCTGGCGTTGAGCACGCCGGGGCCGGGCACCACGCTGAACACGCCGGGCTTGCCGCTGGAGCGCGCATAGCCGAACGCCATGTAGCCGCAGGCCTGCTCGTGCCGCGCGCCGATCACTTTGAGCTGGGCCTGGTGGAAGGCGTCGAACAGGCCGTAGACCTGCGCGCCGGGCAGGCCGAACACGGTGTCGACGCCGTGGGCGACAAGGCCGCTTACGATTGCTTCGCCGCCGGTGAGGGTGGTCATTGCATCATTCCACTTCGATTGTTGGTCAGACTTCGTCGACGACACCGTTGCGCAGGCGTCCGATGCCTTCGGCCTCGATCTCGACGACGTCGCCGGGCTTCAGGTAACGCGGCGGATCGAACCGGGCACCGGCGCCGGTCGGCGTGCCCGTGACGATGATATCGCCGGGGACGAGGGTTGCGAAGGTCGAGATATAGTTCAAGAGATAGCGGAACGGGAAGATCAGCCGGCTGGTCCGGTCGTCCTGCCTGAGCTCGCCGTTGACATGCGTGGTGAGGCGAATGTCCGCAATCTGCGATTCCTTGGTGTAAGGCACGAGCCACGGTCCGAGGCTGCCGCTGGAATCGAAGTTCTTGCCCTGCGTCACGTTGAACTTGGCGTGGCGCAGCCAGTCGCGCACCGAGCCTTCGTTGCACAGCGTGAGCGCTGCGATGTGGTCGAGCGCGCTGCTTTCGGGAATGTGCCGGCCGGCCTTGCCGATCACCAGCACGATCTCGCCCTCATAATCGAGCTGGCTGGAGGCGCGCGGACGCACCAGCGGCGTGTCGTGGCCGACGAAGGAGCGCGGCGAGCGCATGAACATGCTCGGATATTTCGGTGCGTCCTGGCCGTCCTTGTACTCGGCATTACGATCAGGATAGTTGACGCCGATGCAGATGATCTTTTCCGGCGCCGGTACCGGCGGCAGCCATGTGATGTCGCCGAGCGCGTGATCCGGCGTGCGGCTGGCGGCCTCCTCGGCAAGGCTGATGAGCTTGCCGGCCGCGATCACTTCCCGCAGCGTCGGATAATCCTTTGCGTAGCGCGCGGAGAGATCGACCATGCCGCCCTCCAGGACGGCGCCGTAGCTGACATCACCTTTGACGGAATAAGTGGCGAGGCGGGGGAGTTTCATCGGCGATCTCTCCGTCGTCCCTGCGAACGCAGGGACCCATACCGCGTGATCCATCGATTGTACGCGAGGCTAATCCCGAACGACCAGCCTTCACCAAACCACGTCCTGTGGTTATGGGTCCCTGCGTTCGCAGGGACGACGGGGAGAGAGGTTGTCACCAGCATCAATCCGCTACCAGCACGTCGGCGACGAACTTCGGCTCGCGCACGGCTTGCCCTGAGAATGGCGAGCCCTGCTCGAACCAGGAGCGCGGGGCGGGGGCGCCCCACAGCGTCTGGCGGCGCGGATCGCGCAGTGACCAGCGCAGCGGCTCGTGGTCGTGATCGCCGGTAAAGTAATCGCTGGTGTAGAGCTCGAGGCGGTGTCCATCGGGGTCGCGCACATAGAGGAAGAACGCGTTCGAGATGCCGTGGCGTCCGGGGCCGCGCTCGATGTTCTTCACGAAGCCCTGCGAGGCCATGACGTCGCAGAGATGGATGATGTTCATCGCCGTCGGCGTCCAATAGGCGAAATGATGCAGGCGCGGGCCCTTGCCGTTGGTAATGGCGAAGTCGTGGACGTTGCCCTTGCGATGCATCCAGGCGGCGGCGATGCGCCCGTTCGGTCCGTCCTCCTCGGCATATTCGGTGAGACGGAAGCCGAGTCGCGCGTAGAAATCGACGGTGTCCTGCACCTCGGCGGCGAAGACGTTGAAATGATCGAGCCGCTGCGGATGGCAGCCCCGATAGAGATCGTAGCGGCGCAAGAGATGCGGCCGGCGCTCCATCGACGCATAGAGCTCGATCTGGAAGCCGAAGGGATCGGTGAATTGCAGCGTGCGGCCCTGGAACGGCTGGTCGACGAAGGCGTAGGAAAGGCCGTTCTCGGACAGGAATGCGGCGGCCTTGTCGAGATCGCCGTCGTTGCCGACCTTGAAGCCGAGCCGGGCGCACGCCGGCACCGCCGCCTTCCGCAGCACCAGCGAGTGGTGCTGATGCTCCTCGGCGGCTCGCAGGTAGACGACCTTGTCGTCGGCGTCCTCGACATGCATGCCGACGGTGGACTCGTAGAACGCGCGGCTCAGCTTCAGATCGGTCACGTCGAGCACGACATGACTGGAGCGGATGATGTTGAACGGCGGCTCGAAGATGTGTTGCGGTACGGGCATGTGCGTTTCCCCAGGGTCCTGTCATTCCGGGGCGGTCCGCAGGACCGAACCCGGAATCCATCGCTCAGCAGAGTTGGTGGATGAATGGATTCCGGGCTCGTGCTTCGCACGCCCCGGAATGACACTCACATTCCCAGTTTCTGAATCTTATGCGTGCCCCGCGCCAGCGAGACGTGCTTGGTTTCCATGTAGAAGTCGAACGAATAGTCGCCGCCGTCGCGGCCGATGCCGCTCGCTTTCATGCCGCCGAACGGCGTCGGCAGGTGGCGGACGTTCTCCGAGTTCAGCCAGATCATGCCGGCCTCCAGCGCATCCGCAACGCGCAAGGCGCGGCCGACATCGTTGGTCCAGACATAGCCGGTGAGGCCATAGCGGATGTCGTTGGCGATCTCGATGGCGTCGGCTTCGTCCTTGAACGGCAGCACCGTGAGGAAGGGGCCGAACACCTCCTCCTGCGCCACGCGCATCTTGCCGTGCGCGCCGGTGACCAGCGTCGGCTCGACATAATGGCCGCCGCCCGGGCCATCATGGGCCTTGCCGCCGACGGCTATGGTCGCGCCGTCCTGCCGCGCGACGTCGAAATAGGAGCAGACTTTTGCCAAATGGCGTTCGTGGATCAGCGGCCCGATCTCGGTTAAGGGATCGAGGGGATGGCCGACCTTCAGCGCCTTCACGCGCGCGGTCAGCTTCTCCGTGAACTGCTCGGCGATGCTGGCCTGAACCAAGAGGCGGCTCGACGAGGTGCAGCGTTCGCCGTTGAGCGAGTAGATCATGAACACGACGGCATCGAGCGCGCGGTCGAGATCGGCGTCATCGAACACGATGACGGGGTTCTTGCCGCCGAGCTCGAAATGCACGCGCTTCAAGGTCGGTGCGCCCTGAACCATGATGGCCGAGCCCGTCGCGCTCTCGCCGACGAAGCCGATCGCCTTGATGGCAGGATGCTCGGTCAAGGCCTTGCCGGCCTCCTCGCCAAAACCGTGCACGGTGTTGAGCACGCCGTCGGGCACGCCGGCTTCCTTGACGAGCCTCGACAGGATGGACGCCGTCACCGGCGACCATTCGGCCGGCTTGTGCACGACGGTGCAGCCGGCCGCCAGCGCCGGCGCGATCTTCCAGGTCGAGAGCATGAACGGCGTGTTCCATGGCGTGATCACGCCAACGGGGCCGATCGGCACGCGGGTCGAGACGTTCCAGTGCTCGTCGCTCGGCGTGTTGAGGCCGTCTCTGGCCTCGGCGCATTTGTCGGCGAAGAAGCGGAAATTCTCGGCGGCGCGGATCGCGGCCTTGGCCATGAAGCGATAGGCCTGTCCGGTGTCGATGCATTCGAGCACCGCGATGTCCTCGGCATTGTCCTCGATCGCGTCGGCGACGCGATGCAGCAGCTTCTTCCGCATCGCCGGGCCCATGTCGCGCCAGGACTTGAAAGCGAGCGCTGCTGCGGTTGCGGCGCGGTCGATGTCTTCGGCATTGCCGCGCGCGACGCTCGCGAGCGTCGTGCCATCGACCGGCGACTTGGTCTCGAACGTCTCGCCGGAGATCGAAGGGACGGTCTTGCCGTCGATCATGTGACCGATGCCGTCCGCTCGCAGCTTCTTCAGGAGCGGCGCGACGCGGTCGCGGTTGGCCTGGAGAATATCGGTTTTCGGGCTGGGCTTATCCATGGGCGGCCTCCGCTTTCAGGGCGTCGTGGATGTTGTTGCGCTTCCAGCTGGTGTCCTTGTCGTTGATCTGCATGTCGAACGACAAGGCGAACCTGCTGGCGGCGAAGACGGGATCGAGATGCTTCGAGAGTGCCTGGAAGACGTGCTCGCCGGCTTTTTGGCGGGCGGGCAGATCGCGGCCTTCGCCGATGCGTAGCACCATGTCGAGGAAGCCGTAGTCGTTGCGCGCGTCCGCGATCGCATAGTCCTCGCAGCGGATGGCGCGCACGCGGATGCCACCGAGCGGGAAGATGCCGGTCTCGACCGCTGCCTTGCGCACGACCTCGCACACCAGCTTCATGTCGAGACGGCTGTCGAGATTGGCCGAATATTCGATCGTGAAATGCGGCATCGCGGTTTCACTCCCTGTGTCGTCTTGTTGCTTTACGCGAAGTAGCAGCTCACCGAGCCGTAGGCGCCATAGTCGGCCTGAATTGTGTCGCCCTTGCGGGTCTCGATCGGACGGATGAAAGAGCCCGCGAGCACGACCTGTCCCGGTTCGAGCGCAAGGCCGAGCGGTGCGATCTTGTTGGCGAGCCAGGCAACGGCAGTGGCGGGATGATTGAGCACGCCGGCGGCGAGGCCGGTCTCTTCGAGCTGGCCGTTCTTGAAGCACAGCGCGCCGATCCAGCGCAGATCTGCATCGAGCGGACGGATCGGCCGGCCGCCGAGCACGATGCCGGCATTGGCCGCGTTGTCGGCGATGGTGTCGAAAATCTTGCGGGTCGCCTTGGTCGTGGCATCGACGCGCTCGATCCGCGTATCCAGAATCTCCAGCGCCGGCACCACGAAGTCGGTGGCGTTGAGCACGTCGAACAGCGTGCAGTCGGGCCCTGAAAGGCGCTTGCTCATAACGAAGGCGAGCTCGGCTTCGACACGCGTCGCGATGAAGCGCTCGGTCGGCACCAGCCCGCCATCGGCAAAGAACATGTCGTCGAGCAGCACGCCGGAATCCGGCTCATTGATATCGAGCGCGCTCTGCATCGCCTTCGAGGTCAGGCCGATCTTGTGGCCCCTAACGATGCGTCCCTCGGCGATCTTGACGTCGACCCAGGCCTTCTGAATCGCGTAGGCATCGGCAATGGTGATGCCGGGGAAATCCTGCGAGAGCTGGCGGATCTGCGTGCGGGTCTTCTCCGCCTGGTGCAGACGCCTCGCGCAAGCTTGGATATCGTCGTTGGAAAGCGCCATTTGTGATCTTACAAACTGGGGTGCCGGGAGATACTTAACATGTTAAGTGAATGCGTCAAACACAAATTCGGCTTGCTGCACTGCAAACGTTTTGCGGCTTGAAAGGGCGTCATGACGAAGAAACCCGCTGATCCCGCCAACGCAAGCGCGCCTGCCGCAGGACCTGTCGCAAGACAGGTGCCGATGCGCGATTTCTCGCGCTCGCTGCCGATGTCGCTGTTGCGGGCCCGCGAAGCGGTGATGCGGCAGTTTCGTCCCTCGCTGCGCGAGCACGGCTTGACCGAGCAGCAATGGCGCATCCTGCGCGCGCTGGCAGCGATCGAAGCGATCGAGGTCACGGAACTGGCGCGCACCGCCTTCCTGCTTGGACCGAGCCTGTCGCGCATTCTGCGCGATCTCGAGGCGCGCAACCTGATCGAGCGCAGGACAGCGAAAGCGGACCAGCGCCGCAGCATGGTCTCGATCTCGAAAGAGGGGGTGAAGCTGATGGCCTCGGTGGCGCCAAATTCCGAGGCGATCTATGCCGAGATCACGCGGCGCTTTGGCGCACGCAAGCTCTCCGAATTGCAGGAGATGCTGGGTGAGCTCGAACAGAGCCTCGCCGGGCTCGGAAACGTGGATGACACCCTCGCGGAGGGATGAACCCAGATATGCGTGCGTGCGCGGCGAGAGCCATGGACATTCACGCTTTTTTTCGCTCAAAGTGCGGCCCAACCCGATCCGCGGCGAGTGAGAGCAACAGGGAAGGAAAGGCAACGTGGCGAACAAAGTCAAAGAGATCTGGAAGTCGGGCAAGGCCGTGGTCAATGCGTGGCTCGCGATACCCTCCGGCTTCTCGGCCGAGATGATCGCGCAATGCGGTTTCGACAGCGTCACCGTCGACATGCAGCACGGCGTGCAGGACTATCTGTCGATGGTCCAGTGCTTCCAGGCCATGGACAACCATCCGGTCACCCCGATGGTCCGCGTGCCCTGGAACGAGCCCGGCATCATCGGCAAGGTGCTCGACGGCGGCGCCTATGGCGTGATCTGCCCGATGGTCAACACGCCGCAGGAAGCCAGGAACCTGGTCTCCTATTCGAAGTATCCACCTCAGGGCGTCCGCTCCAACGGCCCGATCCGCGCCGGCATGTACGGCACCGCCGGCTCCTATCAGAAGACCGCGAATGCCGACACCATCCTGCTGCCGATGATGGAGACCAAGACCGCGGTCGAGAACATGGAAGCGATCCTCGATGTCGAGGGCATCGACGGCGTCTATATCGGCCCGTCCGATCTCGGCTTCTCCTACGGCCTCGAACCCAAGCTCGACCGCAGCGAGCCCGAGATCCTCGCGATCTACGAGAAGATCATCAAGGAGTGCGGCAAGCGCGGCCTCAACCCGGGCATCCATTGCAGCGGCGCCGAGGGCGCGGCGCGCGCCATCAACATGGGCTTCAAGCTGGTGACCTTGTCGAACGAGGTCGGCCTGATGACGACCTACGCCAAGATGCAGGTCAACGCGACCCGCAAGGATTCCGGCGGCAAGGCGTGATCGCCATCTCGGTGTCCCGGACGCGATGCAGCGCCACAAGCGCGTTTACGCGCGTCTTCGACGCGCTATGGCGCTGCTTCGCAGAGCCGGGACCCTGAAGCCGGCGAAGCCCATGACGTAACAACTGGGCCCCGGATCTGCAGCGCACCGTTTCACGTTGCGCTGCGTCCGGGGCACGATACTTGAAGACCCAAGGAGACCTCCCATGACCATCAGCCCCGTCATCCGCCTGCATCCCGATGATGGCGTGCTGATCGCGCGCGCCAGCCTGCCGCCGGGGACATTGGTGGCCGAGGGCGTGACCACGGTCGAGCGCATTCCCTCCGGCCACAAGGTCGCGATCAAGCCGATCGCGGTGGGCGAGCCCGTGATCCGCTATGGCCAGATCATCGGCTTTGCGACGATCCCGATCTCGCCGGGCCAGCACGTGCACGTGCAGAACATCGGCATGGGCGATTTTTCCAAGGACTACGCCTATTGCGCCGACGTCAAGCCGACGCCGAATTTCGACCTGCCGGCGACCTTCGAAGGCATTCGCCGCCCGGACGGCCGCGTCGCCACGCGCAACTATATCGGCATCCTCACCTCGGTGAATTGCAGCGCCCATGTCGCAAGCCTCGTCGCCGACGTCTTCAAGAAGAATCCCTTCACCGGCGATAATCCGCTGGCCGATTTCCCCAATGTCGACGGCGTGGTGGCGCTGACCCACAAGACCGGCTGCGGCATGACGCAGAACGAACCGCTGGCGTTGCTCCGTCGCACCCTCGGCGGCTATGCGCGGCACGTCAATTTCTCGCACGTCATCGTGCTCGGCCTCGGCTGCGAGGTGAATCAGATCGGCGGGCTGATGGAGGAGCAGAAGCTTGCCGGCCGCCTGCGCGCGATGGACATCCAGGAGGTCGGCGGCACCCGCAAGACCGTCGAAGCCGGCATCGCCTTCGTGCGCGAGGCGCTGGCCGATTCCAACAAGGTCAGGCGCGAGACGGTGCCGGCGAGCGAGCTCACGGTCGCCCTGCAATGCGGCGGCTCCGACGGCTATTCCGGCGTGTCCGCAAATCCCGCGCTTGGCGCGGCCAGCGATCTCATCGTCCGCCACGGTGGCACCGTCATTCTCTCCGAGACCCCGGAAACCTACGGCGCCGAGCATCTGCTCACACGCCGCGCCGTCAGCCGCGAGGTCGGCGAGAAGCTGGTCGATCTTATGCGCTGGTGGGACGAATACACCGCGCGCGAAGGCGCCGAGATGAACGCCAATCCGAGCCCTGGCAACAAGGCAGGCGGCCTCACCACCATTCTGGAGAAGTCGCTCGGCGCGATGGCGAAGGCCGGCACCACCAATCTCGTCGAGGTGCTGCGCTACGCCGAGCCCGTCACCAAGAAGGGCTTCGTGTTCATGGATACGCCCGGCTACGACCCGGTCGCCGCGACCGGCCAGGTGGCGGGCGGTGCCAATCTCGTCTGCTTCACCACGGGCCGCGGCAGTGTGTTCGGCTGCAAGCCGGCGCCCTCGATCAAGCTCGCCACCAACACGGCCATGTACAAGCGCATGGAAGAGGACATGGACGTCAATTGCGGCACCATCCTCGAAGGCGAGGAGAGCGTCGAAGAGTGCGGTCAGCGCATCTTCGATCTGATCCTCAAGACCGCTTCGGGCCAGCCGACCAAGAGCGAGAGTTTCGATTTCGGCGGTGCCGAATTCGCGCCCTGGGTGCTCGGCGCGACGATGTAGTGGCGCGGGGGACGGTGCAATCGCAACGCAGTCGCAATTGAATCAAGTGATAGACGATGCGTGTGGTTGCGCCGGCTGCAACGGTCTCTCGCTAAGTAATGATACGGAGGCGCGTATCTCGCCCCGAGGTTCCCAAACTTACACCTGATTAACTACTGTTGCCGTAGACAAGGGGGTGATGCGGCTCCACGGCGTGGTGGGGCCGGCCTTTGTTTAGGGATCAGACGATGCAAGCGATACGTCCCACTGGGGTGGAAAATCTCCTCGGTGAGGAGGAGCTGATCGTATCGAAGACCGATCTCAAAGGCCGCATCACTTACGCCAACGACGTCTTTCTCCGCATGGCGAAATATCCCTGGAAGCAGCTGATGGGCGCGCCCCACAGCCTGATCCGCCATCCCGACATGCCACGCTGCGTCTTCAAGCTGCTGTGGGACACGCTCCAGGCCAAGCAGGAGATCTTCGCCTACGTCGTCAACCTCGCCGGCGACGGCAGCCATTATTGGGTGTTCGCCCATGTCACCCCGACGCTGGACGATCGCGGCAACATCATCGGTTATCATTCCAATCGACGCAGGCCCGATCCGGCGCCGGTCGAGAAGATCAAGCCGATCTACAAGGCGCTCTGCGCGGAAGAGGCGCGGCACGCCAATGCCAAGGAGGGCATGCGTGCGAGCTTCGACGTGATGGTCGCACTGCTCAAGCAAAACGGTGTCGGTTACGATGAATTTGTGCTCTCTCTCTAAGGCGCAGGGAGCGACCGCGCTCGCGTGTGTTGTTGCCACCGTTGCTTTCGTTCTCTCAGCTTTCGGTGTGACCGGCATCGCCGGCACGGCTTTGCTCGGTGCGACGATGGTGCTGCTCGGCTACGGCCTCTGGTGCCAGCATCGCACGGCGGTGGCCGTCGATGAGGTTGCCGATGTCTGCCGCAAGGCGGCGCGCGGCGATCTCGAAGCGCGGATCCTGAGCGAGCGGCAGGCCGGGCGGATCGGCGCCATCCAGAAGTCGGTCAACGACATGCTCGACATCACCGATGCATTCGTTCGCGAAGCTTCGGCGTCGATGGACTATGCCAGCCGCGGCAAGTATTTCCGCAAGATCCTCGCGCGCGGATTGCCGGGCTCGTTCCGCCGCTCGGCAACCGTCATCAATGCCGGCACCGACAGCCTCGGCCGCCGCGTGGTCGAGATCGCGGGCCTCGCACAGCAGTTCGGCACGCATCTCGACGAAGTCGCGGGCAGTCTCATGAACGCCGCGACGGATCTCGAATCCGACGCCGGCCAGATGGCGGCGGCGGCGGAGATGACCAACCGCCAGACCTCCGGCATGCGCAGCGCGTCCGATCAGGCCTCGAGCAACGTCGCGACGGTGGCGAGCGCGGCGGAGCAGCTCGCATCCTCGATCGCGGAGATCAGCCGCCAGGTGGCGGGCTCGACCACGAGCACCGGGCGCGCCGTCAACGAGGCCAATCGTGCCGGCAGCGAGATTCGCAGCCTTGCCGAGGCGGCGTTGCGGATCGGCGACGTCGTCAAGCTGATCAGCGAGATCGCTTCGCAGACCAACCTCCTGGCGCTCAACGCCACGATCGAGGCGGCGCGGGCCGGCGATGCCGGCCGCGGCTTCGCGGTGGTGGCCTCCGAGGTCAAGAGCCTCGCCAACCAGACCGCGAAGGCGACCGAGGAGATCAGCGCCAAGGTCGGCGAGATGCAGCAATCGACGACCAACTCGGTCGCGGCGGTCGAGGCCATCGCACAGACCATCGCCGAGATCGACGGAATCACCGCGAGCATTGCAGCCTCGATCGAGCAGCAGGGCTCCGCGACACGCGAGATCGCCCGCAACGTTCACGAAGCCTCCGCCGGCACCTCGCAGGTCTCCTCCAACGTGTCAGGCATCAGCGAAGCCGCCGCCGACACCGGCCGCGTGGCGAGCCGCGTCAACAGCGCCTCCGAACGCGTCCACGGCGAAGTCGAGACGCTCCGCCGCGAGGTGACGCAGTTCCTGCAGCGGCTGACCTCGGCGGCGTAGCGCTTTCGTCGATCGCACGCTGCCTTTCCTTCTTCCCTTGTGGGAGAAGGTGGCGCGAAGCGCCGGATGAGGGGTATCTCTCCGCGAGTCCAATTCCAGTTGAGTTCGCCGAGAGAACCCCTCACCCGTCTCGCCGCTGTGCGGCGAGCCACCCTCTCCCACAAGGGGAGCGGGGAGACTGCGCTGCACGCGCAAAACTCGCCACAAACACTCGCCCGCACCTTCCCTAGGCACCCTCTGCCCGTTGTTAGTGCTTGATTGCACCCACATCAGGTGTTCTGCTCAAAAAAGCTGCTGGAGCACCGCACCCCGTGTCGATCTACGTCGCATTGCATCACGTTACGCACTACAAATACGACCGTCCGATCGACCTGGGCCCGCAGACCATCCGGCTGCGGCCGGCGCCGCATACGCGCACGCCGATCCTGAGCTATTCGCTCAAGGTCACGCCATCCAACCATTTCGTGAACTGGCAGCAGGATCCGCAAGGCAACTGGCTCGCCCGCTACGTCTTCCCGGAGAAGACGACCGAATTGAAGATCGAGGTCGACTTCTCCGCGCAGATGACGGTGGTCAATCCGTTCGACTTCTTCGTCGAGCCCTATGCCGACAGCTTCCCATTCGAGTACCCGAAGGACCTGAAGACGGAGCTCGCGCCGTATCTCGAGACCGTCAAGCCCGATCGTCTGTTCGCGAAATTTCTCGACACGATCCCGCATGAAGCGCCGAACACCGTCAACTTTCTGGTCGACCTCAATCGCGAGCTTCAGAAGCACGTCCGTTACATCATCCGCATGGAGCCGGGCGTGCAGACACCGGAGGAGACGCTCTCCTCCGGCGCCGGATCGTGCCGCGACTCCGCCTGGCTGCTGATCCAGACGCTGCGTCATCTCGGGCTCGCCGCGCGTTTCGTGTCCGGCTACCTGATCCAGATCCGTCCCGACATCGATCCGATCGAGGGACCGCCCGAGGTCGAGAACGACTTCACCGATTTGCACGCCTGGGCAGAGGTCTATCTGCCCGGCGCGGGGTGGATCGGGTTCGATGCCACCTCCGGCATGCTGGCGGGCGAGGGGCACATCCCGGTCGCCGCCACGCCGCATTATCGCTCGGCGGCGCCGATCTCCGGCGGCGCCGGCTTTGCCGAGGTCGAGTTCTCTTTCGACATGAGCGTCAAGCGCATCCGCGAGGCGCCGCGCATCACAAAACCGTTCTCGGACGAATCCTGGGCGCGGCTCAACGATCTCGGCGAGCAGGTCGATGGCGATCTCGCGAGCGCCGACGTGCGGCTCACCATGGGCGGCGAGCCGACCTTCGTCTCGGTCGACGATCTCGAAGCGGCGGAGTGGAATACGGAAGCCGTCGGCCCGACCAAGCGCGCGCTTGGCGACGATCTGATCCGCCGCCTGCGCGATCGCTTCGCGCCCGGCGGCCTGCTGCATTACGGCCAGGGCAAATGGTATCCCGGCGAGAGCCTGCCGCGCTGGGCCTTCGGCCTGTACTGGCGCAAGGACGGCGTGCCGATCTGGAAGAACGCCGATCTCATCGCCAGGATCGAGAATCCGCGGCGCGCCGAGACCAGGGATGCTGAGGCCTTCATGGAGGGCACGGTGGCACGGCTCGGGCTCGATCCCGGCTACATCATCCCGGCCTACGAGGACACTGCCTACTGGCTCCAGAAGGAAGCCGAGCTTCCGGTCAACGTCGATCCCACCGATTCCAAATTGGCCGATCCGGAAGCGCGCGCGCGCATGGCGCGCGTATTCGACGAGGGCCTCAACACGCCGCGCGGCTTCGTGCTGCCGGTGCAGCGCTGGAACGCGCCGCCGCGCTGGCGCAGCGAGCGCTGGGCTCTTCGGCGCAATCATCTGTTCCTGATGCCCGGCGATTCACCGCTCGGTTTGCGTTTGCCGCTCGGCTCGCTCGGCTACGTCCCGCCGAACCAATATCCCTACATCGTCGAACAGGACCCGATGGAGGCGCGCGGCAAGCTGCCGGTGTTTACGCTTCCCGCGCGCCCGGAATCGCCGACCCGGGCCGCCCCTGAAAATCTCAACACTTCCGTCCCGGTGCGTACTGCGCTGTCGATCGAGGTCCGTGACGGCGTGCTCTGCGCCTTCATGCCGCCGGTCGAGCGCATCGAGGATTATCTCGAGCTGGTCACGGTGCTCGAAGCCACCGCCGAGGAGATGCAGCTCCCCGTCCATGTCGAGGGCTATCCGCCGCCGTTCGATCCGCGCATCGACGTCATCAAGGTGACGCCCGACCCTGGGGTCATCGAGATCAACATTCAGCCGGCCAGAAGCTGGCGCGAGGCGGTCGACATCACCACCGGCCTCTATGAGGACGCCGGCAAGGTTCGCCTCGGCGCCAATCGCTTCCTGGTCGACGGCCGCCACACCGGCACCGGCGGCGGCAATCACGTCGTGATCGGCGGCTCGAGCCCGCAGGATTCGCCATTCCTGCGCCGGCCGGATCTGCTCAAGAGCCTCGTGCTGTATTGGCAGCGGCATCCCTCGCTGTCCTATTTCTTTTCCGGCCTGTTCATCGGCCCGACCAGCCAGGCGCCGCGCATCGACGAAGCCCGCCACGACAGCATCTACGAGCTCGAGATCGCGCTCTCGCACGTGCCGCCGCCGGGCTACCAGACGCCGCTGTGGCTGGTGGACCGGCTGTTCCGGCATCTGCTCGTCGACATCACCGGCAACACCCATCGCGCCGAGATCTGCATCGACAAGCTCTATTCGCCGGAGGGGCCGACGGGCCGGCTCGGCCTCGTCGAATTCCGCGCGCTCGAAATGCCGCCGGACCCGCGCATGTCGCTGGCGCAACAGCTGTTGATCCGCGCGCTGATCGCGAAGATGTGGCGCGAGCCGCAGGCCGGCAAGTTCGTTCGCTGGGGCACCGCGCTGCACGACCGCTTCATGCTGCCGCATTTCATCTGGGAAGATTTTCTGGACGTGCTCGGCGAGCTCAAGGCGTTCGGTTACTCCTTCGAACCGGAATGGTATCTGGCCCAACTCGAATTCCGCTTTCCCGCCTTCGGCCGCGTCCACCATGGCGGCGTCACGCTGGAGCTGCGTCAGGCGCTCGAGCCATGGCACGTGCTGGGCGAGGAGGGCTCGGCCGGCGGCACGGTGCGCTATGTCGACTCGTCGGTCGAACGGCTCCAGGTCAAGGCTGAGGGCTTCGTCGAGGGCCGCCACATCGTCACCTGCAACGGCCGCCGCCTGCCGATGACTTCCACCGGCCGCTCGGCCGAAGCCGTGGCCGGCGTCCGCTTCAAGGCCTGGCAACCGGCCTCCGGCCTGCACCCGAGCATCCCGGTCCATGCGCCGCTGACCTTTGACCTCATCGATACCTGGAACGGCCGCTCGCTCGGCGGCTGCGTCTATCATGTCGCCCATCCGGGCGGGCGAAGCTACGACACCAAGCCGGTCAACACCTACGAGGCCGAGGCGCGGCGGCTGGCGCGCTTCCAGGACCACGGCCATACGCCGGGGCCGGTCCATCCGCCGCCCGAGGAACGCACAAATGAGTTCCCGCTGACCCTCGACTTGCGGACGCCGCTCCTGCAATGAGTATGATGGTGGGGCAGGGAGAGGCGCATGGGCGCGGCCGAACAGGACGACAAGGCGGGCAGAACGCAAGGCCAACGTGAAGGCCAGCGCCGCCTCGCGCAATGGGTCCGCGACTATCGCCGTCTGCCCGGCATTCCCGACGAGTTCCTGGGGGCTGACGGTGCCCCGCGCGGGGTCTGGCGCCGCTTCTTCGACGCCTTCGGCGCGCTCGCGCCCGACGAGGTCGAGCGCCGGTTCGGCATGGCCGATCGCCACCTCCGCGAGGCCGGCGTCACCTACCGCGCCCCCGGCGACAGCGCCGACCGGCCGTGGTCGATCAGCCATCTGCCGCTTCTGATCGACGAGGCCGACTGGCAGCAGCTTTGCGCCGGCATCACCCAGCGCGCCGAGCTGCTCGAACGCGTGCTGACCGATATCTATGGCGAGGGCCGGCTGGTCGCCGAAGGAGCGCTGCCGGCCGCCGCGATCGCCGGCAGCCCTGAATATCTTCGCCCCGTCTGCGGCGTGCCGCCGCCAGGCGGGCGCTATCTCTCGCTCTATGCCGCCGATGTCGGCCGCGGTCCCGACGGCCGCTGGTGGGTGCTGGGCGACCGTACCCAGGCGCCGTCAGGCGCCGGCTATGCGCTGGAGAACCGCCTGGTGCTCTCGCGCGCCTTCTCCGATCTCTACAAGTCGATGAACGTGCCGCGCGTCGCGCCGTTCTTCGAGGCCTTCCGCGACAGTCTTCGCGCACGGGCCGATCGCGACGAGCCGCGCATCGGCGTGCTCACCCCCGGCAGCTTCAGCGAGACCTATTTCGAGCACGCCACGCTGGCGCGCTATCTCGGCTTCCTCCTGGTCGAGGGCGACGATCTCGCCGTCAGCGACAACCGCATTCACATCCGCACCGTCGCCGGGCTGAAGCGGCTCGACGTGCTCTTGCGGCGGGTCGATTCCAACTCGCTCGATCCGCTCGAGCTCGATGCCTCCTCGCATCTCGGGGTTCCCGGCCTGATCGACGTGCTGCGCAAGGACGGCGTCGTCGTCGCCAACATGCCGGGCTCGGGCGTGCTGGAGGCGCGGGCGCTGCTCGGCTTCCTGCCGGCGCTCAGCCGCCGCCTGCTCGGCGAAGAGCTGAAGATGCCGCATATCGCGACCTGGTGGTGCGGCCAGCGCAGCGCGCGCGAGGAAGTGCTGGCGCGGCTCGACGAGGTCGCGATCGAAGGCGCCTACCGGCGCGGCGTGCCCGGTTTCGATTCGAACGGCCCGGTGCTCGCGAGCGAGCTGAGCGCGAGCGACCGCCAGCGCTTGGTCGAGGCCATCAATGCGCGCGGCATGGATTATGTCGGCCAGGAGGTGGTGCGGCTTTCGACCATGCCGGTGTGGGAGCAAGGCCAGATCACGCCGCGCCCCTTCGTGCTGCGCGTGTTCGCCGCGGCGACGCCCGACGGCTGGGCGATCATGCCTGGCGGCTTCTGCCGCATCGCCGAACAGCCGGACGCGCGCGCGGTGTCGATGGGCGACGGCGCGCGTGCCGCCGACGTCTGGGTCGTCTCCGACAAGCAGGTCGCGACCGCGACCTTGCTGCCGGCGACCGACAAGGTGCGCATCCGCCGCATCGCCGGCGTGCTGCCGAGCCGCGCCGCCGACAATCTGTTCTGGCTCGGCCGCTATCTCGAACGCGCCGAGGCGACGCTGCGCCTCGTGCGTGCGCTGGGCTCGCCGAGCGGCCCCAACAAGGGCACCGCGGCCTCGCTGCAATCGGCCGAACGGATCCAGCGCCTGCTGGTGGCCTGGGGCGCGATCTCGCAAACCTCGCGCACGGCCGCGGGGCGCATCGTGGCTGAAGCCTTGCAAAGCCCGGAGCGTTTCGGCTCGGCGCTGTCGCTGGTCCGCGCGGCGCAGCGCACCGCGACCTCCTTGCGCGAACGGCTGTCGCCCGATGCCTGGCAGGTCATCACCGAGATGGCCGAGCGTCTCGCCTTCGAGGTCGAGGACGACGACAGCGTGGTGAGCGCGGCCGAGCTCACCCTGCAGGAGCTGGCGAGCCTGGCCGGCCTCGCGCAGGAGAACATGAACCGCGCCGCCGGCTGGCGCTTCCTCGACATCGGACGCCGCACCGAGCGCGCCATCAACACCACGCGCTTCACGCGCCAATTCGCCTATGACGAGGCCGGCGACGAAGATCTCGACATCCTGCTGACGCTGGTGGATTGCCAGATCACCTACCGCTCGCGTTATCTCTTGGCGCCGATCCTGGCGCCGGTGCGCGACCTCGCGGTGCTCGATCCCTACAATCCGCGTTCGGTCGCGTTCCAGGTGGCGACGCTGAACGAGCACATCGCCGCGCTGCCGAGCCTCAAGGAGCACGGCCTCATCGAGAAGCCGCAGCGGCTCGCGGTGGCGACGCAGGCGATGCTTGCGACCGCAGAGGCCGAGAAGCTCGAGGTCAAGACGCTGTTCGCGCTGGAGCAGGACCTGCTCAGCCTCGCCGAGGCGATCGGGCAGCACTACTTCCCGCACGGTCCCAATGCCAGCCGGCCGGAAAAGCTGACGGGGCTGGCGTGATCTACGACATCCGTCACGTCACGACTTACGAATACGAGAGTCCGGTCAGCTTCGCCCGCTGCACGCTGCGGCTGGAGCCGCGCAGCGGCGGTGGCCAGGAGTTGATCTCGCACCGTGTCGAGATCCGTCCGCGTCCCGCCGAGCGGACCGTGCGGCGCGATTTCTTCGGCGCGCTCACCGAGAGCGTGGTGATCGAGGCCGCGCATCGCAATTTGCGCATCGACTCGCGCTCGCGTGTGTCGGTGTCGCGCCAGCCGCCGGCACGCGATGCCGCGAGCCCGCCCTGGGAGAGCGTGCGCGATATCGCCTTCGAGGCGACCAGCCTCGGACCGTCCTCGCCGGTCGGCTATGTCTTCGCGAGCCCGCTGGTGCCGGTGCTGCGTCCGGTCAGCGCCTATGCCGCCGAGAGCTTTCCGCCCGGCGCAGGCATCATCGCAGGCGCGGTCGATCTGATGCATCGGATCCGCGACCAGTTTCGCTACGATCCCAAGGCGACGGTGATCTCGACGCCGCTCGGCGAAGTCTTCGACAAGCGCCACGGCGTCTGCCAGGACTTTGCCCATGTGATGATCGCGGGTCTGCGCGGGCTCGGTCTGCCGGCGGCCTATGTCAGCGGTTACTTGCGCACCATTCCGCCGCCGGGTCAGCCGCGCCTGCAAGGCGCCGACGCCACCCATGCCTGGGTGTCGCTGTGGTGCGGGGCCGAGCTCGGCTGGGTCGATTTCGACCCGACCAATGATCTCCTGATCGGCAACGACCATATCGTGCTGGCGGTCGGGCGCGATTTCTCCGACGTCTCGCCGGTCGACGGCATCATCGTCGGCTCGCCGAAGCAGAAGCTCGGCGTCGCCGTCGACGTGCTGCTGGTGGAGTAGGGCATGTCCTCATAAGGCGTTGGGTTAGCAACGCTCAGCGGAGGTCCGCCATTCCAAATATGATCGGCCGGTTGTGACGCGAAGCTCAAGTCGCGCGGCCGCCCTGTTCACTCAGAGCGGCCGCACTATTCGCATCTTTAAGTCGATCTGACTCCATTCAACGCGATGCCCCTTTTGCGGACAAGTATCCCGCCATGTTGTTAGCTGAAAATGGCAGGTGGTCGCCCATCAATTGGGCGTGCGCCCCGCCGGTCGGCGACGCCCAGGAGCCCAGGAGTTCGGCGCCGACCGCGACCCAGGTGACCGGCACGATCCCGGCCTGCACCATGCGGGCGACTGCAGCGTCCTCGACGAGCTTGCTCCAGGTGCCGGAGGCGTCGAGCACGGCGTAGACGTCGTAACCGAGTTGCTTCGCAGACAGGGCGGCGAAGGCGACGCAGACCTCCGTCGAGATGCCGGCGATCAGAAGTTTCTTGCGCCCCGTCTTCTTGACGGCCGCTGCGAAGTCATCGTTGTCGAAAGCGTTGATTTGGCCGGGACGGTGTACAATCGCTGCATCCGGAAGGCCCTGTTCGACGACCGGCATGATAGGGCCGTTCGGACCGTCGTGGGCGCTGGTGGTAACGACCGTCGGCAACTTGTAGATCTGTGCGATGGTGACGAGCGCCTTCACATTGTTGATGAACTCGGGCGGGCTCTGGGTCTGTACGCCGTTCGCGAGGCCGGTCTGGTGGTCGACGAAGAGGACGGCGGTGTTGTCTGCGGTCAAGCGATCGTAAGACATGGTCTATTCCTTTCGGGGTTGGGTCGATTGCTTTCAACGCATCCAACATGGCGTTGCGGATGTCGGCTCACTAGCCAGCAGGTTCGACACCCCGCGTCTCGAAATGAGGAACGCCAGGTGGGGCTGTATGGGCGCAAACGGCGGAAGCCGGAGCGTCCCTATGGAAGCCCCGGCCCTTTGTCTTGAATGTAGTTGGTTCAGGCGTGGACGAGTACGTTTCCGCTGAACATACCGCCCTTGAACACAGGTGCGCTCGAGTCGGTCGCGACCAGCACCAGATCGCTATCGGACCTCGCCTCGACCGAGGTCTCGTCATTGGCGAGGAACGCACCTTCACCTGTTTGCAGGGTTAGGCCGCCGACGCGGGCTTCGCCGGAGAAGACGTAGAGCAGCCGGACAGGAGCGTGTGCCGGGATATTCGGAAGCGCCAGTGTCGTGCCGGCGGTGAGGCGGGTATCGTGCACCCAGGCTTGCGACCGGACTTCGAATGGAGCGCCTTCGGGAGCTGCGAGGAGCCGCCAGGCATCGCGGCTCTCGGCCTCGCCGAAGTCGTGGAATTGCACTCTCGGATCCAACGAGGGTGCGCGCGGGCGCAGGAAGATCTGCAAAGCTTCCTGCGGTTCGCTGCCGAGGATCGTCTCTTCATGTTGGAAGGTGTGCCCGGCGTTCATCATCATCAGGCGAGCCGGCCGGATCTCCTCTCGGTGGCCGACAGTGTCCTTGTGGAACATCGATCCGACTCGAACGTATGTCAGGATCTCATCGTCGCGATGGGGATGCATTGCGATGGTGTGGCCGGGATGAATGCGCGCGCGGTCGATGCGGCCGATCGCGCCGATCCCGCTGTCGTCCTCACCGAAGGTCAGGCCAGGGTACAGGATCTCCAGGGAGAAACCTCGGCTCGGGTCGCCGCGCCTGATCCCGCGTTTCATCTTGATCGTCTTCATGGTCTTGATCCCTTCCTGCTTTGGCGGCGGCATCGCCGCGTTAACCAGAACCAGGCTATCGTTGTGGAATCGGGCACAGTAGTCGCGCCATGTGGTATGCCGTGTAACGTTAACCGGAACGCCGTCATGGAATTGGAAGACCTTCGGACCTTCGTGGAAGTCGCGGATGCCGGCGGCGTCTCGTCCGCCGCGCGTCGGCTCGGCTTGGCCAAGTCGATCATCAGCCGCCGGCTATTCCGCCTTGAGGACGAACTCGGCAGCCAGCTTCTGTCCCGAAATACGCGGGGCGCCGTTCTGACCGAAGCCGGCGTATCGTTCCGCGAGCATGCGGTTCGGATCTGCGGCGAAATCGACGCGGCACGCGAGGAACTCTCGCCGGACGGCGACCTCAGGGGGCTCTTGCGCGTGGCGGGACCGGCATCGTTCGGCCAGCACTTCGCTCCTGCGATAGCAGCGTTCGCCGCGCAACATCCGCTCTTGCAGGTCCACACCCGCTACAGCGACCGCTACGTCGACCTGGTAGCCGAGGGCTTCGATTGCGGGATCCGCGTTGGCTACCTTCCGGATTCCAACCTGGTTGCACGCCGCATCGGCTCTTTCTCCGTCAGTCTGTACGCGAGTCCGCACTACCTCGCGGCGCACGGCGCTCCGGAGAAGCCGGAAGACGTGGTCGGCCACCAGGCCGTCATGATCGGCACCGAGAGCTGGAAGTTCTCCGAAGGCAGGAAGACGATCACGGTCAACCCGCAAGGCCGATTCAAGTCGGACAGCGCGCTAGCCATCGCGGAAGCAATTGCGGCCGGCGTAGGGATCGGCGCGCTTCCGGATGTTATCGCAGCCACCTACGCCGAGGCAGGCAGAATCACGCCAATCATGACCCGGTACCAACTGCCCAAGGTGGGCATCTTCCTTGTACGTTCGCCCGGACAACATCTCGCGCGCAAGGTCAGGGCTTTCATCGAGTTGCTCGTCAACCGGTTCGCTAGAGCGGCGTAGCTTCGATCTCCTCTTTGCACAACCCTCGTAGAGTTTGCCTTCTGGCCCGCGGTTGATGTTCACGAAAACGCCGGCTCAGGGCCGCTTGTGGCCCATCTCCGACCTAAGGTGAGGGACGCCAACGCGCCGGAGCGGACCCTGCAAGAAGTGCTGCGCGGGTCTATCAGTCACGCCCTGCGAACGGCGGGCGCTCGCCGGTCACCGCACCATGGTCTCGCGATCCCAGGCCTGATAGTCGGGCGAGCCTTCGATGCGGATCGGACCGTCGTAGCCGTATTCCACCATGTGCACGGTCACATAGTCGTCTCCGAAGAACACCACGCCATAGGATTGCGGCAGGTCGGACGCACTCAGAAGCCTGGTCTCCGAGAACAGCGGATAGCTCGCATGGTTGGTGCCGCGCAGCGAGGAGACGGGAACGCCCGCGACCGATCCGGCCAGCGGCAAGTGACAATGCCCGAAGAAGACGTGGCGGATCTTTGATCGGTTGCCGCCAACGAGACGCCGGAACGGCGCCTCGTCCAGCAGGCGGATCTGGTCGAGCGGGGCGAGGTGCACCGGCATGGGGTTATGATGCATGAACAGCAGGAACGGCCCGTCATGCTCTTCAAGCCGTGCCTCGAGCCAGCCGAGACGGTCGTCGCAATAGCGGCCGGCATGGGTTTCCGGATGGGCGGTGTCGAGGAACAGGCAGCGGCCTGCGGCGGTATCGTGCACGCCCTGGACGAAGCCGTTCTCGTCGGCGAGGTCGGGGAAGACGCTGAGGAAGGCGGCGCGCCGGTCGTGGTTGCCGATGCACAGCCGGACCGGCAGCGGATATTCGTCGATGCGCTGCTTGAGCCATTGATAGTCGGCGGCGTCACCCCAGTCCGAGAGGTCGCCCGTGATCACCATCAGCTCGGCGTTGTGATGATCCTTCAGGGCATGCGCCAGCGCGCGCTCGAAATTGGCGCGTGGATCGCGGCCGCCGATCGTCGCGCCGGGCGCCGTCAGGTGAATGTCGCTCAGATGCAGCAGCTTCATCGCTTGTCTCCATTCTTGCGGCACGGGGCGCCGAGGCGCCCCGTGCTTGGCTGACGTCGTGAGGCTCAGCGCGCGGCGCCGGTGGTCTTCGGCAGCAGCTTCTGCACGTCCGCCGTCATGTCGGCGAGGACGGCCTCGGGCTCCTTCGCGCGGGCGCCCGAGATGATCGTGTTGAGGTGATCCTTGATCACGTCGGTGATCTTCAGGCCGTTGTCGCCGGGGAAGGCGTACCACTTCGTGAGCAGGGCGAGCTGGCTGACCGCGGTGTAGTTGTTGGGGTTCTTGACGTAGAAGTCCTTCAGGTAGACCTCGTTGGCCACCTTGTTGGGCGGCATGTAGCCGGTGGTCTCCGCCATGATCGCGGCGCCCTTGGGGCCGGTCCAGAACTTCACCGCTTCCCAGGCGGCGTCGCGCTTGGCCTTGTCCTTGGCGAGGATCAGCACGACGTTGCCGCCGGCCGGCAGCCGGCCGTTCGGGGTGGCGACGTCCGGGAACGGGATCGTCTTCAGCGCGAACTTGCCGCCGGTCATCTGCGTGACCTTGTTGAGGTCCGAGGTCGAGGTGACGTGGAAGCCGGTCTTGCCGGCCGCGAACGCCGCGCGCATCGAGGGCTGGTCGAGATTGGGCATGCCGCCTTCGTTGACGAGCCGCGCGATCATGTTGATGGCGAATTTGCCTTCCACACCGTCGAAGGCGACCTTGGTCTCGTCGGCATTGAGCATGGTGCCGCCGCGCGCGAACACCGGGGCTTGCCACAGCCAGTTGCCCGTGATGTCCCAGGCATAGGTGATGCCATTGGTGTCGTTGCCGAGTGCCTTGATCTTCCTGGCGAGCGCGATCAGCTCGTCCCAACTCTTCGGCAGGTTGTTCACGTCGCCGCCGGCCTGCTTCACGAGGTCGAGATTGACGTAGACGATGGGCAGGGAGATCGCGAAGGGAAGGGCGTAGACTTTGCCGCCGGCGGTGCCGATGTCGTACATCGCCTGGTGAAAGCCCTGCTTGTCGAAGTCCTTTTCGGCCGCGATGTAGCCGCCGAGCTCGGCCGGGATGTTCTTGTCGACCAGGACGCGGATGCGGTTCAAGCCCTGGAACGACACGTCCGGCATCTGATTGGTAACGGCCTCGCGCAGCACTTTCTGGGTGGCGTCCTCGTAGGATTCGTAAGGCGCCCGCATCGTGACCTTGATCTCCGGGTGCACCTTGGCGAACTCGTCGGCGATGCGCTTGTGGGTTTCGGTGAACAGCTCCGGATAGGGATACTGCATCACGATCTCGGTCTTGGTCTGCGCAAGCGCAGAGCCGGCCGCGAGCGACAGAGCCGCCGCGGCGATGATGGACTTCAGCATGGATAGACTCCTGTTTGAGGTGACGTGGTTACTTGATCCCGGTGAGGGTGATGCCCTCGATGAAACGGCGTTGGGCAAAGAGGAAAGCGATGACGAGCGGGGCGATGATCACCATCGCCGCGGCCATCAGCGGGCCGTAGCTGGTGCCGGCCTCATTGTTGCGGAAATGCGCGACCGCAAGCGGCGGCGTACGCAGTTGCTCGCTGTTGAGCACGATCAGCGGCCAGAAATAGTCGTTCCAATGCGCGACCACGGAGAAGATGCCGAAAGCCGTGACCGCCGGGATCGCGGCCGGCAGCATCACCCGCCAGACGATGCCGAATTCGGAGATGCCGTCCATGCGCGCGGCATCGACGAGATCGTCCGGCACGGTCTTGAAGAACTGGCGCATCAGGAAAATGCCGAACACCGAGATCGTGAAGGGCAGGACGAGCGCGGCATAGCTGTCGAGCAGGCCGACCTTGTGCAGCAGGAGGAAGACCGGGATCGCGGTCGCCTGCGGCGGGATCAGAATCCCGAACAGGACCAGTGCGAACAGCGTCTGGCGGCCGCGGAAGCGAAGCTTTGCCAGCGCGTAGGCCGCCGGCAGCGCCACCATGATTTGCAGCACGAAGATCGAGATCGTGACGATGACGCCGTTGAGCAGGAAGCGTAGCAGATTGGCCTTGGCGAAGGCCTCGCGCAAATTCTCCAGCAGCGCGAAATGGTGCGGAATCAAATGCAGCTCGCTGGAGAAGATCTCGGTCTGCGGCTTGGACGCGGTCGAGATCATCCAGATGAAGGGGGCCAGCATGATCGCGGCGCCCGCGATCAGGAGCACGTGGCGGAGGATCGCCCGGAGCGTGAGGGAGTGTGTGCGGCTCATGTGTAGTGCACGCCGCGATCGGCGAGCCTCGATTTGATGAGTGTGAGCGCGAGAACGAACACCAGGAAGACGACGGTGATGGCCGCGGCGTAGCCCGAGCGGAAGAACTCGAATCCTTCCGTGTACATGGTGTGGATCAGGACCTCGGTGGATTTTGACGGGCCGCCCTTGGTCAGCACGTGCACTGTGTCGAACACCTGGAAGGAACGGATGCCGGAGATGACGACGACGAAGGTCGTCACCGGCCCGAGCATCGGCCAGGTGACGAGGCGGAAGCGTGCCCAGCCGCTCGACGCGCCGTCGATTTCGGCCGCTTCGTAAAGCTGCTTGGGGATGGAGACGAGGCCGGCGAGAAACAGCACCATGTTGAAGCCGACCGCCTGCCAGATGCCGATCGCGCACAGCGCATAGAGCGCGGTGCTGCGGTCCTGCAGCCAGGCGAAGGCTGGCAGGCCCGCGCCGCGCAACAGCCCGTTCACCAGGCCGAATTGCGGATGCAGCATGAATTCCCACACCACCGCCATGGCGATCAGGGTCGCCATGACCGGGAGGAAATAGATCGTCCGATAAAGGCTGCGCAGGCTGGTGCCGCTCTGGATCAGCAGCGCGATTCCAAGGCCCGCGATCACGGCGCCGGGCACCACGACCACGACATAGGTCAGCGTGTTGCGCAGCGCGGTCCAGAACACCTTGTCGGCGAAGAGGTCCTGGTAGTTGGCGAGCCCGATCCAGGAGAAATGCGGCGCGCCGAGCTGATAATCGGTGAAGGAGAGGGCGATTACGCCGGCGAGCGGGCCGAGCAGCATGACCAGCATGAGCGCGGCGGCCGGCGTCACCAGCGCATAGGCGGCGTATGCGCGCTGGCTGCCATGCGCCGGAAGCGTCTGCCTCGCGGCGGCGGCCGGGACGATCGCGGCGTCAATGGTCATCGAGCCGTCAGACATGGGCGGGCTCGCGGATGCGCTCGGCCTGCTCAGCTCTCAGCTCGATCCGCTTCCCGGCCGGATCGAACACCCGCACGGCGTCGGGCGCGAAGCCGAACGCGAGTGTGCTTCCCATGGCGGGCAGGTGCCTGACGTCGGCGAGCCGCGCGATCAGGCGCAAGCCGGCGCCTTCGATCGCAAGGTGCACGAAGGCCTCCGCGCCGAGGTTCTCCAGATGGACGACGCTTCCGGAGAACGGCCCGGCGCCCAACTCGATCCGCTCCGGGCGCACGCCGACACGACAGTCGCCGGCGGTCGCGTTGCACGCCAGCCTCAAGGCAGTCCCCAGCACGTCGATGCCACCGTCCTTCCGGATCCGGCCGGGCAGGATGTTGATCTTGGGGCTGCCGATGAATTCGGCGACACGGATGTCGCCGGGATCGTTGTAGATCTGCGCGGGCGTGCCGGCCTGAATCAGTTCGCCGCCCATCATCACGGCGATCCGGCTCGACATGGTCATCGCCTCGGCCTGGTCGTGCGTGACATAGACGAACGTCGCCTCGAGGCGGCGATGCAGCTCGGCGAGCTCGGCGCGCATGTGGACGCGCAGCTTGGCGTCGAGATTGGAGAGCGGCTCGTCGAACAGGAAGGCGCGGGGCTCGCGCACCATGGCGCGTCCGACTGCGACGCGTTGCCGCTGTCCGCCGGACAATTGCCCGGGCTTGCGCCGCAGCAACGGCGCGATGTCGAGCTGCTCGGCGATGGCCGTGATGTCGGCGCGGATGGCCCGTTCCTTGGCGCGCCGGCCCGGCAGCAACGGGCCGAGCAGCGGCAGCCGCTCGATCGCGGAGAGGCGCCGCATCCGCAGCGGCACGGCGATGTTGTCGAAGGTATTCAAATGCGGATAGAGCGCATAGGATTGGAAAACCATCGCCAGGTTGCGCGCGCTCGGACGAATGGCGTCCACGGAGTGGCCGTCGATGCGGACCTCGCCGGAATTCTGCGGCTCGAGCCCGGCGATGATGCGGAGCAGGGTCGACTTGCCGCAGCCGGAAGGACCGACCAGCGAGATGAACTCGCCGTCCTCGATCCGGAAATCGATGCCTTTGAGGACGTCGGTCCCGTCGAAGGATTTGCGGATTGCGGAAAGCTCGATCTGCGCCATTCGCGCTGGTCCCCTGCTGCCTGTTGCGGCGCATGAGGAGTAGGGACGGCATCTGACAGTCACATAACGGTCAATGGCATTGCTTATGCTGATCCCAGGTTTTGCTTTTGCCGGCCCCTGAGGCCGAGATATCGGTCGTGGAGTCGTTGTCGTGGCGTTGACGTCGTCGCGTATCCGGGCGGTCAATGCGGTGTTCGATACCGGCAGCTTCGCCGCCGCAGCGAGGAAACTGCGTGTGTCGCAGCCGGCGGTCGCGCAGCTGGTGCGCGATCTGGAGGCCGAGTTTGCCGTTGCGCTGTTCGACCGGCACGGACAGAGCCTGATCGCGACGCCGCTCTGCCGGCGCCTCTATGCGGCGACGAACCGGATGCAGGCGCTCGAGACGGATGCGCTCTCCATCCTGGAGCAGCGCGACGAGCTGGCCGGAGGCGAGATTCGCATCGGGCTCGGCAACGCGATGCCGGGCATGGCTCTGATCGCCGCCTTTCGCAATCTGTATCCGAGGATCCAGATCAACATCGAGATCGGGAGCTGGTCCACGATCATGGCGGCCGTGGTTGATCAGCGCGTGGACGTCGCCGTGCTGCCGGAAGTGCCGCAGGACAATCGCTTCCGCCGCGAGCCCTGCGTGCAGCAGCGTGTCGTCGCGATCTGCCATCCCGTTCACGACCTCAGCCGGGAATCGCGCGTGTCCGCCGTCAGCCTGACGCAATATCCGCTGGTATTTCGGACCCGGGATTCCGCGACCCAGCGCGCCGTGGACAGGGCGTTTCGCGCCGTCAATCTGCGCGCAAGTCCGGCAATCGTCGTCAACACGCGCGAGGGAATGCTGGAAGCGGTCGCCAATCGGCTCGGTGTCGGCTTCGTCTGGGAGCACGGCTCGAGCCGTATCGATCGCATCGCCAAGGTGGCGATCGCGGAAATCGAGGCGGAATCGCCCGAATATATCTTCTCGCTGGCCGGCAAACGCGGCAAGCTGGTCGAGCTGTTCTATCTGGCCAGAAGCCTTTCGCGCGCGGCTGATGGCGCCGACATCCTGTCCGCCCCGTAACGCGAAGGGGGACGGGCACCTTCCGCCAAATCTCCTTCAGGATGTAGCGAAGCGCAACCACAACTGAAATGTTGCGCAGCGGCAATGTAACATATTTGCGAATTTTTGCTGCGGAATTTGGTCAGGCGGCCAAAGATGGGCTATGCTGGTCCCTGCGTCGAGACCAAGAGAGACGTCGGGAGAGAGCGTGGGACACCAGCGGCGGACGGGGCTGCATCCATGATAACCTTACCGAGACTGGCGGCTGAATCCCTCGAGGACTTCCTCGGTAAGTTCATGCGTCGGCGGTACGATGAGGCGTCTGCCGGCATTATCGCGAGCGCCACCCGCACCGCGATGGAATGCATCGGCAACAGCGATGCGCTCTATCACAATATCGAGCATACGATGCTGGTGACGTTGGCGGCCCAGGCCATCCTGCGCGGCCGAAGCCTTCATACCCATCTATCGGGTGACGACTACGTCCATATCCTGATCGCCTGCCTGGCCCATGACATCGGCTATGTGCGCGGACTGTTCGAGGAGGACGATGCCGACGGCTTCGTGATCGACGCGGCCAACAACAAGATCTCGTTGCCGCGCGGCGCGTCGGACGCGAGCCTGATGATGTATCACGTCGATCGCTCGAAGCTCTACGTGACGCGGCGGCTGCGGCATATTCCGGGCGTCGATCCCGAGCGCGTGGCCCGTGCCATCGAGGGCACGCGCTTTCCGGCCCGCCAGGGCCAGGAATACGACGACGAGGCCTCGATCCTGCGCGCGGCCGACTTCATCGGTCAGCTCGGCGACCCCAATTATCTGCGCAAGGCCAACGCGCTGTATTACGAGTTCGAAGAGGTCGGCATGAATCGCCAGCTCGGCTACGATTCGCCGGCCGACATCGTGAACCGCTATCCACAATTCTATTGGAACAGCGTCGCGCCCCACATCCAGACCGAGATCGGCTATCTCAACAAGACCGAGATCGGCCGGCAATGGATCGCCAATCTCTACAGCAACGTGTTCCGCGCCGAGCGCGACATCTCACTGTCCGGGCCGCAGAAGTAAGTCGGCTCTCGTAGCCCGGATGGAGCGAAGCGGAATGCGGGGGCGCCTGCATCCGCAAATCCCGGATTACGCTTCCGCTCCATCCGGGCTACGGCTGCCCAACTCCGTGAGAAGACCATGCAACAAAAAACCGTCACCACGGATATCCTCGACATCGCCTATCGCGAATACGGCGCGCCCGACGGCTGGCCCTGCATCATGGGCCACGGCTTTCCCTACGACGTGAACGCCTATGCCGAGGCAGCGCCTGTTATCGCCGAGGCCGGCGCACGCGTGCTGGTGCCCTGGCTGCGCGGCTACGGGCCGACGCGTTTCCGCATCGCGTCGACCGTGCGCTCCGGCGAGCAGGCGGCGCTCGGCGCCGACCTCCTGGCCTTCATGGATGCGCTTCATATCGAGCGTGCGGTCGTCGGCGGTTATGACTGGGGCGGACGCGCGGCCTGCGTGGTCGCGGCGCTCCATCCCGAGCGCGTGATCGGCCTCGTCTCCGGCAATTCCTACAACATCCAGAATATCGCGAAATCCATGGAGCCGGCCTCGCCGCCGGAGGAAGCCGCGCTGTGGTATCAATATCTCTTCCACAACGAGCGTGGCCGCCGCGCGCTGGAGCACGACCGCCGCGGCTTTGCCCGCCAGCTCTGGGCGATGTGGTCGCCGAAATGGAAATTCGACGACGCGACGTTCGAAACAAGCGCGGTGTCGTTCGACAATCCGGACTTTGTCGATGTCGTGATCCATTCCTATCGCCACCGTTATGCGCTGGTCGCGGGCGATCCCGCCTATGCGGGAATCGAGGCCAAGCTCGCCGAGCAGCCTCCGATCCGTGTCCCCACCATCGCGATCGACGGCGACAGCGACGGCGTCAATCCCGGCACCGCCCATCATGCGCGCAAGTTCGAGAGTGCCTTCGAGCGGCGCGTCTTCATCGATGCCGGTCACAATCTGCCGCAGGAGCGGCCGGTCGAATGGGCGCAGGCCGTGATCGACGTGTACAAGGCGGCGCAGCGGTCGGGCTGAACGGCCGCAACGCCATCAGCAACTCGACGCAAGACCATCTTGCGGAACTCCGCTGATCTGACGCGCTGACAAAAAGCAGCACGCCGCGCGACACCTCGCGCGGTGATGATCCCCAGGGAGAAACCATGAAAGCCGCTTTGGTCCTGGCCGCAGCACTGGCTGCCGCCTGCCTGCCGACGTCAGTCTCCGCGCAAAAATCCTACGGTCCTGGCGTCACCGACACCGAGATCAAGATCGGCAACACCATGCCCTATAGCGGGCCGGCCTCGCCGCTCAGCATCACCGGCAAGGTGATCTCCGCTTATTTCGACGATGTCAACGAGAAGGGCGGCGTCAACGGCCGCAAGCTCAACCTGATTTCCCTGGACGATGCGTTCTCGCCGCCGAAGACCATGGAGGCGGCGCGACGCCTCGTCGAAGGCGACGGTGTCGCCTTCATCTTCGCGACCATGGGCACCGCGCCGAGCTCGGCGATCGCAAAATATCTCAACAGCAACAAGGTGCCGCAGCTGTTCCTGATCAGCTCGGCCTCCAAGTGGAACGATCCCGTCAACATGCCCTGGTCGATGGCGCTGCCCTGGGCGCCGAACTACACCAGCGAGGCCGCGATCGACGTCGCCTATGCCCGCGCCAAGAACCCCAACGCGCGCTTCGCAGTGCTCTACCAGAACGACGACGCCGGCAAGGAATACTTACGCGGCGTCAAGGAAGCGCTCGGCGCCGATGCCGACAAGGCGATCGCGATGGCCTCGAGCTTCGAGGTCGCTGACCCCACCGTCGATTCCCAGGTGCTGACGCTGGCGAACACCAAGGCGGATGTCTTCATGATCTATTCGGTGACGCCGCGCGCCTGCGCGCAGGCGATCCGGAAAGCGCACGAGGTCGGCTGGCAGCCGACGCGGTTCCTCGCCAGCGGCTGCGCCAACAAGGCGACCGTGATGGTGCCGGCGGGCCTCGACGCCGGCAAGGGCGTGCTGTCGCTCGGCTCGCTGAAACCCTTCGTCGAGCAGCCGAAGAACGATCCGGCGATGGCGGCCTATATCGACATGATGAAGAAGCGCCTGCCCAACGCCGACATCAACAACGTCGCCGGCCTCTACGGCTACACCGTTGCCGAGGCGCTGGTGGTGCTGCTGAAGCAGTGCAAGGACAATCTGACGCGCGAAAACATCATGGCGCAGGCGGCGAATTTGAAGAACGTGCCGCTCTCGCTGCTGATGCCCGGCATCACGCTGAACACCACGCCGCAGGATTTCCGCCCGATCAAGGACGGCTATATGCTGCAGTTCGACGGCAACGACTGGGTGGTGGCGAGCGAGCTCTTGAAGGGGACGTGAGGGGCAGGGCTCTCTCCGCGAAACTCGGAATCGTAGGGTGGGCAAAGCGAAGCGTGCCCACGTAATTTTTGCGATCGAGAGAGGTGGTGGGCACGGCGCAAGTGCGCCTTTGCCCACCCTACGATACTGACGCGTGACGAAGCGAACAGGAGACCACCATGGACTTTCACCACTCTCCGCGTTCGCTGGAGCTGCAGGACCGCGTCCGGCAATTCATGCGCACCCATGTCGAGCCGGTCGAGGAGCTCTATTACGAGCAGGTGAAGCCGGAAGCCGCGCGCTACAGGACGCCGCCGATACTGCAGGATCTGAAGAAGATGGCGCGCGAGCAGGGGCTGTGGAACCTGTTCCTGTCAGGCGAGCACGGACCGGGCCTCACCAATCTCGACTATGCGCCCGTGAAGGAGATCATGGGCCGCATTCTCTGGGCGCCCGAAATCTTCAACTGCTCGGCGCCCGATGTCGGCAACATGGAGGTGCTCGCGAATTACGGCACCAAGGCGCAGCAGGAGCGCTGGCTGAAGCCGCTGCTGGAAGGGCGCATCCGCTCCGGCTTCTCGATGACGGAGCCGCAGGTCGCCTCCAGCGACGCCACCAACATCCAGTGCGCCATCACGCGCGATGGCAACGACTACGTCATCAACGGCCGCAAATGGTTCACCTCGGGCGCGATGAACGAGGATTGCGAGATCCTGATCGTGATGGGGAAGACCGCCCCTGATGATCCCGACCGCCACCGGCAGCAATCCATGATCCTGGTGCCCAGGAACACGCCCGGCGTCCGCATCGTCCGCGACATGCTGACCTACGGTTATGACGATGCCCCGGCCGGCCACCCCGAGATCGTCTACGATAACGTGCGCGTGCCCGCCGAGAATATCCTGCTCGGCGAGGGCCGCGGCTTCGAGATCGCGCAGGGGCGGCTCGGCCCCGGCCGCATCCATCATTGCATGCGCCTGATCGGCTGCGCCCAGCGCGCGCTGGAATTGATGTGCCAGCGCGCGGTGTCCCGTACGGCCTTCGGCAAGCCGCTGGCCGAACAGGGCTCGGTGCGCGAGGACATCGCGCATTCCTTCTGCGAGATCGCGCAGGCGCGGCTCCTGACGCTGCAGGCCGCCGACAAGATGGACCGCGAGGGCAACAAGGCCGCGCGCGACCTGATCGCCGCGGCCAAGATCGTGGTGCCCGGCATGGCCGCCCGCGTCATCGACCGCGCCATCCAGATCCACGGCGCCGCCGGCGTCTCGCAGGACACCTTCCTCGCGCGCGCCTATGTCTACGCCCGCTTCATCCGCATCGGTGATGGGCCCGACCAGGTGCACCTCGCCGCGGTCGGGAAAGAGCTGATCAAGCGCGGCGGGGTGATGGGGTAGGCGGACAGATTTTCGGGCGCTCGCGCAAAAACTGGTGCTGGCATCTGGTCAGGCGGTAGCACGGTATGCTTTGATGAACCAGATTATTGGTGCGTCACTGCCGACGTTGTTGCGCTCGGCACTTGAGCGAGCAGGTCAACAATGTACAGTTTCGTCCCAAGCAGCCGGACGTCCGGCGTGCGAGTCATCGCGGCCGTTCTCGTCTCCATCCTGATCCTCTTGAGCGGCCGATCCGCATTTGCGGCGATCGAGCCCTTTCCCGCGGATTTCAAAATCCAGCGCATCTCGGTCAACGGCGTCACGCTGCATGTCCGCGTGGGCGGGCACGGACCGGCTGTCGTCCTTCTGCACGGCTTCGCCGACACCGGCGACATGTGGGCGCCGCTCGCCAAGGCGCTCTACAAGGACCACACCGTGATCGTTCCGGACCTGCGCGGGATGGGGCTGTCGTCTCAGGCCCCAGGCGGCTACGACAAGAAGAACCAGGGCGTCGACATCGCCATGCTCATGGACAAGCTCAACGTCCAGAAAGCCGATCTGGTGACGCACGACATCGGCAACATGGTAGGCTATGCACTCGCGGCGCAATACCCTGACCGCATCACCAAATGGGTCGTCATCGACGCGCCGCTGCCCGGCATCGGGCCCTGGGACGAAATCCTCAAGAGCCCCATGCTGTGGCATTTCAATTTCCGCGGTCCCGATGTCGATCGCCTGGTCAAGGGCCGCGAGCGCATCTATCTCGACCGCTTCTACAACGAGCTGTCGGCCGATCCCAAGGCCATCGACGAAGCGACGCGCAATCATTATGCGAAATTGTACGCCCGGCCCGGCAACATGCATTACGCCTTCGAGCAGTTCGCCGCGTTCGGCAAGGACGCCACGGACAACAAGGCCTTTGCCGCGACCAAGCTGAACATGCCGATCCTCGCCCTTGGCGCCGAAAAGTCCTTTGGCAATCAGCAGGCCGCGATCATGCGCGAGGTCGGCACCAAGGTCGAGGGCGGCATCATCACCGGCTCCGGACATTGGATCATGGAAGAGCAGCCGGCGCAGACCGTGACCAAGGTGCGCGCCTTCCTCGACGGGAAATGAGGGGCATGGTGATGGGCGTAGGTCGACGCCTCACGCCTGGCCGCGTCGTCTTCGCGCCTCGTGATGACGTAGTGCCTCGACGATCACCTTGAACGCCGCCGAGTTCTGCCGGGACGTCGGGTAATAGAGGTAGTAGCCGTCGAATTTCGGCGACCAGTCGTCGAGCACGACGACGAGCTCGCCGGAGCGGACCTGCCGCGCCACCATGTCTTCGGGGAGATAGGCGATGCCGAAGCCTTTCACGGCGGCGTCGATCATCGCGTGCGAGTCGTTGAAGGCCAGTTGCCCCTCGACGCGCACCCTGAGGTCAGGACCGCCCTTGGCGAACTCCCAGACGTAATGGCCGCCGGCCGCCGCGCGGCGCTTGATGCAGACGTGCTTCAGCAGGTCTTGCGGGTGCTTCGGTTTCGGATGCTCCCTAAGATAGGCCGGCGAGGCGACCGCCACGAGCCGCCAGTCCGGGCCGACGCGCACCGCGATCATGTCCTTCTCGACGCTCTCGCCGAGGCGCACGCCTGCATCGAAGCCGTCCTCGACGATGTTGCGGAAGGCCGTGTCGAGGCTGAATTCGACCTTGATGTCGGGATAGGTCTTCAGGACCGGCGCGAGCTTCGGCCAGACGGCTGTGTTCAGGGCATGGTCCGAAAGCGTGATCCGGATGGTGCCGGACGGCTTGTCGCGCAGCGACATCAGCGCGGCGATGTCGCGCTCGATCTCCTCGATGCGGGGGGCAACGGATTGCAGCAGCCGCTCGCCGGCCTCGGTCAGCCCGACGCTGCGCGTCGTGCGCGTCAGCAGGCGCAGGCCCATCTGCGATTCCAGGCGCTTGATCGTATGGCTGAGCGTCGACTGCACGATGCCGAGTTTCGCGGCGGCCCTGGTGAAGCTGCGCTCGCGGGCGACCGCCACGAACGCCAGCAGGTCGTTGAAATCCTGGTTTGCCATGGCCTCGATTATTCATGGCCCAGGTCGATCAATGCAAGCGAATTGCCGTGGCTAATCGAATGCCGCCGGCGGGCCTATGTGTGGCCGCGGACGGCGCTGGCCATCGCTGCAGACAACATCAAGGAGGCTCAGATGCAAATTCGGCAAGCCGGCTCCCAGCCCTCGGTCCGGGCCCCCGCGGAGTATTTCACCGGCACGGTCCGTATCGACCCGCTGTTTCCGGCCATCGAGCCTTCGCGCGTCGCCGGCAATCACGTCACTTTCGAGCCCGGCGCGCGCACGGCCTGGCACACGCATCCGTTCGGCCAGACGCTCGTCGTCACCTCCGGCCTCGGCCTCGTGCAGCGTTGGGGCGGTCCAGTCGAGGAGATCCGTCCCGGCGACGTGGTCTCGTTCGAACCCGGTGAGAAGCACTGGCACGGCGCGTCGCCAAAGGCGGCCATGAGCCATATCGCGATCCAGGAGGCGCTCAACGGCAATCCGGTCGAATGGCTGGAGAAGGTGACGGATCAGCAGTACGGCGACCGCGCCGGCAAAGGAGAATGACCATGAAAGCAACCGTGCTCCATGGACCCGGCGATGTCCGCTATGAAACCGTCGACGATCCCAAGATCGTCAAGCCGACCGACGCCATCATCAAGCTGTCGGCGACCTGCATCTGCGGCTCCGATCTCTGGCCCTATCGCGGTCTCCAGCCGAACGAAGGCCCCGCGTATATGGGCCACGAATATTGCGGCGTCGTCGTCGAAATCGGCAGCGCGGTGCGGACGATCAAGCCCGGCCAGTTCGTGGTCGGCTCGTTCTGCCTGTCGGACAACACCTGTCCGCATTGCAAGTTCGGTTTCCAGTCCTCGTGCGAGCAGCGCGAGTTCATGTCGGGCGCGCAGGCGCCCTACGCGCGCGTCCCCCTGGCGTACGGCACGCTGGTCGCGACCCGCGAGATGCCGGGACGCGATCTCATCCCGCATCTGCTCGCAACCTCCGACGTGCTCGGCACCGGTTGGTACGCGGCCGACGCCGCCAACGTAAAGCAAGGTTCGGTGGTCGCGGTGGTCGGCGATGGCGCGGTCGGCCTGATGGGCGTGCTCGCGGCGAAGGAGATGGGTGCGGAGCGCATCATCGCCATGAGCCGCCACGCGACGCGGCAGGCGCTCGCCAAAGAGTTCGGTGCGACCGATATCGTGGTCGAGCGCGGCGCGGAAGGCATCGCGCGCGTCAAGGAGCTGACGCGCGGCGTCGGCGCGGACTCGGTGCTCGAATGCGTCGGCACGCAGGAGGCGATGTCGCAAGCGCTCGAATGCGCACGCCCGGGTGGCACGATCGGTTATGTCGGCGTTCCCCATGGCGTGACCTTCGGCGGCCAGGCCTTGTTCTTCGGCCAGCGGCGCATGATGGGCGGTCCCGCCCCGGTGCGCCGCTTCCTGCCTGACCTGATGGACCGGGTGCTTCAGGGCCGGATCCAGCCGGGCAAGGTGTTCGATCTCACGCTGCCGATCGACCAGGTCTCCGAAGGCTACAAGGCGATGGATGAGCGCCGTGCGATCAAGACGCTGTTGACGGTGTGACGACAGGGGAAGGGCATCGATCTCCTCTGAAGCGACATCTTGTCGATGCCATCCCGTCATCATCCGTTCAAAATCCATCGCTATGGTGCCACTCGACGATTGGCTTGCCGGATGTACGCGAGCTGTGTCGCAAACCTCGGCCTTCGTGCCGAGGTTTTTCGCTTGGCATCGTGCGAAAGTTGGCGAAGCCCGAGCCGTGAGCGTCAACCCGGCACGATCTCGTCGAGCGGCCAGATCGGACGGCGCACTTTGCGATACGACAGCTTGGAGTTGTCGAAGGTGGCAAGGCCGCCGCTGTCGGCCAGGATCACCTGCTTGGCCATCGGCCCGAAGGCGGCCCGGAAGTGGTGCGCTGACTTGACGGCAACGATGCGGAATCGAGCCGGTTCTGCGCCGAGAATTCGGAACATCTCCTGATCGTAGGTCTGCAGCGTGTTGGTCGAGATCGCGATCGAGATGCCGTCGACCTCGAGCAGGGCGCTCTCGCCCAGCGTCATGGGCTGACCGGCATTCATCGGCCCCTCGCAGACAAAGGCACCGTCCGACAGGCTGGTCACCCGCCCGGTCAGCGTCAGCGGAGGTCCGTAGCTTTCGGGATGGCGCTTGGCGCCGAGAACGACATCCAGGCTCGCTCCAAGGCCTGCTTCATGGCAACGGGAAGCGGCTTCGGGATCGCCGAGGACGCCGAACAGCACGCCGCGGATTTCGGCCTGCAGGAGCGCCTCGAGCAGGCGGATGCCATCGCCGTAGGCGCCCGAGCCCGGATTGTCACTGAAGTCGGCGATCACGAGGGGACGGGTGTCGGCGACATCGGCTGCGGCTTCGGCGGCAAGCCTCATTGCGGCCGGCAGGTCGAGCGCCGTGACAGTGACTTCGGCGCGGCGGCGGACCATCTCGTCCTCGAGCGCGGCCGCGGCCTGCCGCGCGGCGGTCTCGGCGGCGTTGTGGGAGGCATCGTAGGTGACCTGAACGCTGGGGCCGACCTCGGCGATATCCGAGCGGCTGAAGCCCGCGCAGACGTCGACGGACAACAGGCCGGGCGTCTGCGCCTGCATCTCCGCGGCCTGCTTGAGCAGGTCGCTCATCACGCCGCCCTGGGTGCGTCCGTGATTGCAGCCGTCGAGCAGAGCTGGCTGCGAGCGGAAGACTTTCGGGCGGGTCGTGCCGTCCATCGCGGATTGCAGCAGCTCGGCGGCGCGGTACGCCGTCTCGTACTGGTCGATATGCGGGTAGGTGCGGTAGGGCAGCATGATGCTGGCCAGCCGGCCCATGCGCTCGGTGACATTGGCATGCAGATCGAGCGTCACCGCGATCGGAATCGTTTCGCCGAGACGCTTGCGCAATCCTTCGAGCAGCGCGCCTTCGGCGTCGTCGTCGGTCTCGGTCACCATGGCGCCGTGCAAGGCCAGGATGACGCCGTCGAGCGGCCCGGCTTCGCAGGCTGCAAAGACCAGGCGCTGCAGCTCGGCCCAGCACGCGGCCGTCACCTTCCCGGATGGAGTGGCCGCGGCGGCGACCGGCTGCACCAAGGTCCAGCCGTAACGTTCGGCTGCGGCCAGATGCGCGGCGATCTCCATTCTGGTGTCGGCCAGCGCCGCGGCGATTTCACCGTCACGCAGGAACAGACGTTTGCGATAGTCGTCAAGTGTCGTCGGAATGATCGAGAAAGTGTTGGTCTCGTGGGCGACCTGCGCCGAGAGAACGCGCCGCGTCTGGCTCATGGGATTCCTTTATTTTTTCTTTTGCAATCTCACAAGTCAACCGCGCCGGCACGCGCCGTCTCGTTCAGCACTGCATGACCGCATCGTGCCCCTGTTTTGCCCGACGAGTCAAAATCAATACGATAACGACGGCAGGTTTCGCGGGGGGCCATCAAGTCATTGAAAGACTTGACCCCGTCTACTGTGCATGGGGTTGTTTTGCAGTTTTTTATTTGGAGGGTGCGCTGCCGCCCGGCGGCGACGTCCGCGCCGTCATCCCGCCTTGGCGATGCGGCCGTCCGTAGCGCCGGCGCGCAGGTTCTGGAAGAACGCCTCGACCTCGCGCGACAGCGTGTCCGCCGTCTTCGTCAGGCTGCTCGCGGCTGTCAGCACCGAGGCTGCCGCGGTGTCGGTCTCGCCGATGGCATCGCGCAGCGAGGTGATGTTGGCGACCAGCGTCTCGTTGCCTTGCGCGGCGCTTTGCGCGTTGGACGAGATCTCGCGCGTAGCCTGGTCCTGCTGGCCGATGGCGCCGGCGATCGCCGAGGTGACCTCGTTGATCTCGCGCACCGCGCCGCCGATTTCGCGCACGGCGTCGACCGCGTTGCGGGTCGAGGCCTGGATCATCGCGACGTTCTCGCCGATCTCGGCGGTCGCCTTGGCGGTCTGGCCCGCGAGCGCCTTCACTTCATGGGCGACCACGGCAAAGCCGCGGCCGGCATCGCCGGCGCGGGCAGCTTCGATGGTGGCGTTGAGCGCCAGCAGGTTGGTCTGCTCGGCGATTGCCTGGATCAGGTTGAGCACGCCGTCGATGCGCTGCGTGGCCGCGGCGAGGCTCTCGATCTCGGAGATCGACTTCTCGGTGCGCTGGCCGGTCTGCTCGACCGCGCCGGCGCTCTGCTGCACCTGGCGGCCGATCTCGACCACCGACGCCGACAGCTCCTCGGCGGCGCCCGCCACCGCGGTGACGTTGTGCGAGGCCTGCTCGGTGGCGTTCGCCGCCGTGCCGGCGCGGCTGTTGGCGTCCGCGGTGACGCGGGTGATGGTCTGCGCGGTCTCGCGCATGGTGGCGGCGTTGTCGCTGAGGCCGCGCATGATGGCGCCGATCGCCTCGCCAAACGCCTCGACGGATCGCTCGATGTGGCGGGCGCGCTCCTCGCGGGCGGCGGAATCCTGCGAGACCTGCGAGGCGAGGTTGCGGTTGCGGCCCATGGCCTCCTGGAACACCTGGATCGCGCGGGCGAGCGCGCCGATCTCGTCGGCACGACGGGAGTGCGGCACCACCACGTTCTCGGCGCCGTCGGCGACCTGCTTGATGGCGGCGGTGATCGCGGCGAGCGGCCGGGCGACCGAGCGGGCGATGATGACGATGCCGATCACGACCAGGGCCAGCGCCACGCCGCCGAGGCAGGTCAGCACGAAGGAGAGGGTGCGGTTGGTCTCGGTCTCGCGCGCGATCTGCCTGGCGCGCTCGGCATAGACCTTGGACAGCGCCTCGAGATCCTTGTTCAGCGCCGAGCGCACGGCGCGGTTGGCGTCGTTGTCGCCCCATTCGCGGCCAGCGGCCGCGTTGATCTCGACGCCGCGGCGCACCAGCTCCTTGCGGAACTCGACGAACTGCTCGATGCGCTTCTTGAAGGTGGCGAACTGCTCGGCATCGTCGGCCCTGACGATGGTCTCCCACCGCTTCACGACGTCGAGGATCTGGGCGTTGAACTTGAGCAGGCCCTCGCCGTATTTCTTCACCACGGCCGGCTCGGTCGACATGTAGACGCCGCGCGATTCCATCACGACCGCATAGACCAGCGAATTGACCCGCTCGACATTCAGCGCGGCGGCGTTGGCGGTCTCGATCGCATTGGTGAGGTCGGCGCCGCGGCGGCTGTTGTAGTCGGACAGCATCGCGATCGCCGCCGTCAGCAGCGCGAACAGCGCGAAAATCGCATAGAGCTTGGTGGCAAGCGTGAAGCGGCCGGCCAGCTTGGCGGCATTCCCAGATCGGTCTGATGTCATGGTATTCAGGGGCCCGGATTGGCCTGAAGCGGCCGGTGAACGGGGGCGTTCAAAATTGATGCAAAACTATGCAGAACGAAGATGGATGCGGCGTTAACGCGCCGCTCCGCCGCTTCCGTCCTTGGTCGAAGGAAAGGCAAGGTATTTCAGCGTCTTGATCCGAATGCAGAGTTTCTTGTAGTCCTTGTGTCGGCCGTTGGCCGACCACCCCCCGGAGAGACCCTTGGTCTACCGCCACAGTATCGACGCCACGACCCACATTTTCCCGGATCTGCGCGATCTTCTCGCCAAGGCGACGCCGCCGCGCTCCGGCGACCGGCTGGCCGGGATCGCCGCCGATACGGCCGAGCAGATGATCGCGGCGCGGATGGCGCTCGCCGACGTTCCGCTCGCCCAATTTCTGCAGGAAGCCGTCATCCCCTACGAGGCGGACGAGGTCACCCGCCTCGTCATCGACAGCCATGATGCCAAGGCTTTTGCGCCGGTGGCATCCCTGACGGTGGGGGCTTTCCGCGACTGGCTGCTGTCGGACGCCGCAACGTCGGAGGTCCTCAAGGGGCTCGCCCCCGGCATCACCCCGGAGATGGCCGCCGCAGTCTCAAAACTGATGCGCAACCAGGATCTGATCCTAGCGGCACGGAAATGCGAGGTCACCACCGCCTTCCGCAACACCATCGGCCTGAAGGGGCGGATGAGCACGCGGCTGCAGCCCAACCATCCGTTCGACGATGCCAGGGGCATCACCGCCTCGATCCTCGACGGCATCCTGCTCGGGGCTGGCGATGCCTGCATCGGCATCAATCCCGCGAGCGACGATCCGGCCGTGATCGCGCAATTGCTGCGGCTGCTCGACGAGATCATCTCCCGTCTGAAGATCCCGACACAGGCTTGCGTGCTGACCCATGTCACCACGACGCTGTCACTGATCGGGCAGGGCGTGCCGGTCGACCTCGTCTTCCAGTCGGTCGCCGGCACCGAGGCCGCCAACCGCAGTTTCGGCATCGACCTTGCGCTTCTCAAGGAGGCGCAGGCGGCCGGGCTGTCGCAGAAGCGCGGCACGGTCGGCGAGAACGTGATGTATTTCGAGACCGGGCAGGGCTCGGCGCTGTCCGCCAATGCCCATCACGGCGTCGACCAGCAGACCTGCGAGGCGCGCGCCTATGCGGTGGCCCGCGCCTTTGCGCCTCTCCTGGTCAACAGCGTGGTCGGCTTCATCGGCCCGGAATATCTCTACGACGGCAAGGAAATCATCCGCGCCGGGCTGGAGGATCATTTCTGCGGCAAGCTGCTCGGCCTGCCGCTCGGGATCGACATCTGCTACACCAACCACGCCGAGGCGGACCAGGACGACATGGACAATCTGCTGACGCTGCTTGCGGCTGCCGGCGTCACCTTCATCATGGGCGTGCCCGGCGCCGACGACGTCATGCTGAACTACCAATCGACGTCTTTTCACGACGCGCTCTATGTCCGTGACGTCTTCGGTCTGCGCCGCGCGCCGGAATTCGACGACTGGCTGGCGCGGTCGGGCATTACGGGCGCCGATTTCCGGCTTGCCGGCGATGCAGGCCTGCTGCCCGATTTTGCCTCGCGGCTGATCGCCTGAGCGAGGAAGGCTCTCCTCAGGAAACCATTTGCCGCCTTCGGGATTATGCTTGCGCCACAATATTGAGAAATTCCGGCGGCGGCATTACGCTATGTGTCTGGCTGGCAATTTCCGCAACCAGGTCGAGCGTGGCGGGGGAGCTTAGATGCGAGCTGAAAGTAACGGAACGTCCCGGCGGATTCTCTGCGTGTTTCCGCGCTATACATCCTCGTTCGGGACCTTCGAGCATTCCTATCCCCTGACCGACGGTGTCAGCGCCTTCATGCCGCCGCAGGGCCTGCTGCTGATCTCCGCCTATCTGCCGCAGGATTGGCAGGTCAAATTCGTCGACGAGAACCTTCGCCGCGCGACCAGGGAAGAGTTCGAGTGGGCCGAGGCGGTCTTCGTCAGCGGCATGCACATCCAGCGCCAGCAGATGAATGACATCTGCCGCCGCGCGCATGAGTTCGATCTGCCGGTCGCGCTCGGTGGCCCCTCGGTCAGCGCCTGTCCCGACTATTATCCCTCGTTCGACTATCTCCATGTCGGCGAGCTCGGCGATGCCACAAACCAGCTGATCGAGATTCTTTCGCGCGATACGGCGCGTCCTGACGAACAGGTGGTCCTCACCACCAAGGACCGCGTGCCGATGACGGAGTTTCCGATCCCGGCCTACGAGCTTGCCGACGTGAAGAAATACTTTCTCGGCAGCATCCAGTATTCCAGCGGCTGTCCCTATCAGTGCGAGTTCTGCGACATCCCCGGCCTCTACGGCCGCAACCCGCGCATCAAGTCGCCGCAGCAGATCATCGCCGAGCTGGATCGTCTGCGCGAATGCGGCATGACCGACACGGTCTATTTCGTCGACGACAATTTCATCGGCAACCGCAAGGCGGCGATGGATTTGTTGCCGCACCTGATCGAATGGCAGAAGCGGACCGGCTATGTGGTGCGGCTCGCCTGCGAGGCGACGCTCAACATCGCCAAGCGGCCCGAGATTCTCGAAAAGATGCGCGAGGCCTATTTCATCACCATCTTCTGCGGCATCGAAACGCCGGATCCCGACGCGCTGAAGGCGATGCAGAAGGACCACAACATGATGGTCCCGATCCTGGAGGGCGTGCGCACCATCAACTCCTATGGCATGGAGGTCGTCTCGGGCATCATCATGGGGCTCGACACCGACAAGCCGAACACGTCCGAGGCGCTGCTCGACTTCGTCGAGGAATCCCGGATTCCGCTGCTCACGATCAATTTGCTTCAGGCGCTGCCGAAGACGCCGTTGTGGGACCGGCTGGAGCGCGAGGGGCGCCTCGTCCACGACGACGGCCGCGATTCCAACGTGGATTTCCTGTTGCCTTATGACGAGGTGGTCGCATCCTGGAAGCACGCCATGGGGGTCGCCTACGAGCCCGAGAAGGTCTACGCGCGCTTCCAGTATCAGTGCGACCACGTCTATGTGCACCGCCTGAAGATGCCGACCCCGGACGAGATGAAGACCTGGCCCAACATCCGGCGCGGTCTCGTCATGCTGCGCAACATCTTCTGGAAGGTCGGTGTGCTCGGCGACTACAAGCGCGTGTTCTGGAAGTTCGCGCTGGGGCGAATCAAGCGCGGCGATCTCGAAGGCCTGATCGGCTGCACCCTGATCGCGCACCATCTCATCACCTTCGCGCGCGCGGCCTCCAGCGGCAGGCAGAACGCCTCGAACTACTCGATCCGGCTGCGCGAGGCCGCCGTTCCCGCCGAATGAGTGACAAGTCCATTCCTTCTCGCCCGACCATCGACCTCAGGGCGTTCACGCCCGCGCGCGTCGCGCTCGGGCGCAGCGGCGCAAGCGTACCGACCAGGGCGCTGCTCGATTTCACCCTCGACCATGCCCGCGCCCGCGATGCCGTGCACGCGGCCTTCGACGCGCCGCGTCTGCTCGCCGATCTCGGCGCGCTCGGACTTGCCGTCACCGCGGTGAGAAGCCAGGCGGTCGACCGCGCCGACTATCTGCGGCGGCCGGATCTGGGACGACGGCTCGAGCCCGGCTCGGTCGAGGTCCTGGCGCACGCGGCCGTGGCGCCGTGCCAACTCGCGCTCGTGATCGGCGATGGCCTGTCCGCGGCCGCGGTCCACGCCCATGCGGTGGCCCTGGTGAGGCGCCTGCTGCCGTTGCTCGCGGAAGGGGATGACGTCGCGGTCGGCCATGTCGTCGTCGCCTCAGGCGCGCGCGTTGCGCTTGGCGACGAGATCGGCGCCATTCTCGGCGCGCGCATGGTGGCGACGCTGATCGGCGAGCGGCCCGGCCTGTCGGCGCCCGACAGTCTCGGCGCCTATCTGACCTTCGCGCCGAAGCCCGGCCGTACCGATGCCGAGCGCAATTGCGTGTCCAACATCCACCACGCCGGGTTGAGTTACGACGAGGCCGCCTTCAAGATCGCCTGGCTGGTTCGCGAGGGGTTGGCGCGGCAGGTCAGTGGCGTGGCGCTGAAGGACGAGAGTGCCGACCGCGCGCCGCGTCGAATTGGCACATTCTCGCCGGGATGACCGGCGCCGAGGGCCCAGATCGCCGCTTCTTGATCGATTCGGCCACACTTCGCCTGCTTGCGAAAAGACCGGTTGACCTGCTAAACCCGCCCACGGCGATTTTCCGCGCATTTTCAAAGGGCAAGCCTCCCATTGGTATGGCGTTTTCAAGCCGTTCGCGGGGCGCGACAAGCTCTCAAGACCGAGCCGACAGGAACTGGATAAGGCATGCTCGAAAAGCACAGCGAGAATGAGGTTCATGTCGACAAGGTCGAGCAGGGACCGACGTCCTCGATCGCCTTCGGGCTGGAGCGTCTCGGGCTGATCGCAGTCCGGGCGCCGATCGTTTCCTGCATCGTCCTGCTCGTCCTGATCGTCGGCGCGGTGTTCGGCATCCACCGGATCAAGATCGACGATTCGCTGTCGCAGCTCTTCCGCTCCGACAGCCGTGAATTCCGCCAGTATGAAGAGGTCACGAAGAAGTTCCCGGCCGAGGAGTTCGACGTCCTCGTCGTGGTCGAAGGCAAGAACCTCCTGGCGCGGAATAATCTCGAGAAGCTGCGCGACTTCGTCACCGACATGCAATTGGTCGAAGGCACGCGCGGGCTGGTCTCGCTGTTCTCCGCGCGCCAGGCGCCGGCGCCGGGCAAGTTGCCGGCGGCACTATTCCCGGCCGAGCTGCCCGAGGGCGCCGACTACGACAAGTTCATCGAGACCGTCAAAAACAACGAGATCATCCGCGGCAAGCTGTTGTCGGAAGACGGCACTTTGGCGCTGATCGTGCTGTCGCTCGATCCGGAAGTGGTCGCCTCCAGCAAGCTGACCAGGACCGTCGCTGACATCCGCGCGCTGATGAAGGAGGATCTCGGCGACACCGGGCTCAACGTGCAGCTTTCCGGCGTGCCCGTGATGCAGCTCGAGATCCGCAACGCCGTCGAACGCGACGGCCTCACCTACAATATCCTCGGCATCCTCGCCGGCTGCGTCATCGCCATCATCTTCTTCCGCAAGATCTCCTTCATGGTCGCCGCGGCGTTCCCGCCGATGATCGCGATCCTGCTGGCGCTCGGCGCGCTCGGCTGGGCCAATTTCAATCTCAACATGTTCCTGAACGTGATGACGCCGCTCATCATGGTCATTAGTTTCTCGGACTCGATGCAGCTCACCTTTGCCGCGCGTGACCGGCTGATCGCGGGGCAAGACAAGTTCACCGCGTTCAAGAACGCCGTGCTGGTGGTGGGACCGGCCTGCGTGCTGACGCACGGCACCGCCGGCATTTCCTTCATCGCGCTGCAGTTCTCCAACTCGGACCTGATCCGCAAGTTCGGCGAGGCGGGTCTGGCCGCCACCATCATCGCGCTGGTCGCGGTGCTGTCGCTGGTGCCGGTGTTCGGCGTGCTGCTCGTGCGCAACGAGAAGACGTTCGCGGTCAAGTTCCAGGGCGCGGACGCCGGCGTCCAGGCGCTGCGCAATTTCTGCTACTGGATCGCGGTGCGCATGGTGGGCCGGCCCGGCCTGTTCAGCCTGATCGCGGTGCTGTTCGTCGGCGGCCTCGGCGTCATCTACGCCAATCTGGAGCCGCGCTACCGGCTCGCCGATCAGGTGCCGGACAAGCGCCAGGCGGTTGCCGCCAGCGACCGGCTGGATGCCAAGCTCACCGGCGCCAATCCGGTCAACGTGCTGATTGCATTCCCGAAGGGCGAAACGCTCTATTCGCCGGAGACGCTCCAGACGATAGCGGACGTGCATGCGACCGTGGAGAAGTCTGCCGGCGTCGGCAACGTCTGGTCGCTCGAGACATTGCGCCGCTGGCTCGCGGAAAAGGCCGGCAGCGCCGACGTCGCCACGCTGAAGGAATACGTCAACGTCATCCCCGAGCATCTGGTGCGGCGGTTCATCGACGCCGAGCAGGACGCGGTCGTGGTCGCAGGCCGCGTGCCGGACAAGGATTCCAGCCAGCTCCTGCCGATCGTCGACAAGCTCGATTCCGAGCTCGACGCGATCCGCAAGAAGCATCCTGGCTATGAGATCGCGGTGACGGGTCTGGCCGCGATTGCAGCGCGCAACTCGGCCAGCATGATCGAGAAGCTGAACCGCGGGCTCACCGTCGAATTCGCGCTGGTTGCGATCTTCATCGGCCTTGCCTTCCGTTCCTGGGTGGTGATGTTCGCCTGCATCCTGCCGGGCATCTTCCCGGTGGTGATGTCGGGAACGGTGCTGTGGGCGATGGGCGAGGGGCTGCAATTCGCCAGTGTCGTCGCGCTCACCGTCTCGTTCGGGCTGGGCTTAAGCGCCACCATCCACTTCCTCAACCGCCTCCGGCTCGAGAGCAAGCCGGGCGTCGGCTCCGCGCTCGCGGTGGAGCGGGCGACGGTGCTGGTTGGACCTGCGCTGATCCTGACCACGGTGGTGCTGGCCTGCGGCCTCGTCGTCACCGTGTTCTCCGACCTGCCGTCGCTGCGGCTGTTCGGCTGGCTCAGTGCCTTCTCGATGGTGATGGCGCTGGTCGCCGACCTCTTCATCCTCAGGCCGACGGCGATGTGGCTGATCAATTTGCACGGCAAACTGCAGGGGCCGGACAAGCCGGCGATCTAGAGAGAGGGCGGCAGATGCCGCCCCGCTCTCACGCCTCGACGCGTACGATCCCGTACGGGTTGAACTTGAAATCGCTCTCCGCGTAATCCTGCTCGTGCGACAGCGTGAGCTTGCGCTCGCGCAGCGCCGCCTCAACGCCGCGCTCCGCCATGGCGTCGGCGATCTCGTCCATCAGCATCACCGCGGACCGATCGGTGCCGCGCGATGTCGCGACATAGACGTCCGGCAGGCCGACGAGGTGGTAGCCGACGCTTTCAAAGTAGCGATCGCCGGCGAGCGGGCGTTTGGCAAAGGCAAGGCGGCAGGCCTTGGTCACGGCAGGAGCCATACGCAGGCCCTGGTCAGTCTTCGCGCCGTTGCGAGCCTGATCAGCGAGACTGCGCCACCGTGCGACGCCATGTGCGACGCCGGCGCTTTCGCCTTTTGCGGCAATGGCCCCCGCGTCGAACATCTCGTCCACGATCTGCAGCGCGGCGGCCGAACCGGCGGCTGTTTTCTCCTGATCCATCTGCGGGCTCAGCACGTAGAGCACCGCCTTGTGGCTGGCGACCGCCGCCTCGTCCGCCGCGGACCATGCCTTCGGGAAGACGCGGTCCCAGCACACGCCGAACGATCGTGCCATGTTCGCATCGGGCTTTGCTTGCGAATAGGTGCGGTCGATCTCGAAACCGAAATCGGCGATGGTCTTGGCCACAGCCTTCGGCGGCTGCAGCAGGCTTTCATTCTTGCCGAGGAAGCAGAGCACGTGACGCGGCTTCACCGGTGAAGGCTGCATGCGCGCTCCCTGCTGATCATTGGCGAAGGCCCGGGTGGCCACGAAGAGTCCGGCGGCCTTGAGCAGATGTCTGCGGATCGGGTCCATCTCGGCAAGTCCGCCTCGATTGAGTTCGTGCCAGCAAAAAGCCCCCGGCTCGCGAGAACCGGGGGCATGATTCCCATCGATGCGAGATGAGATCAGCTCTTCGTCATGGTGATGTTGACGCCGCGGATCTCGCCCTTGGAGGAGATCTGCACCGTCTGCTTGCTGCCGTTGGTGCGCAGCGAGAGGTTGGCGGCAAAACCGTTGGCCTCGACGAACACGTCGATCTGACCGCCGCCGGCGGTGCCCTGGAGATTGCCGAAGATGTTGCGGCTGGACTCGCTCCAATTGCCGGAGATGCGCTCGCCCTGGCTCGTCACGTCGCTGGTGAGGTCGAACTTGTAGCTGTCGGAGGCGCAGTGCAGCGCCTGCTTCAGGTTCAGGCCGCTGCCGGCGACCTTATAGTCGGCCTTGCAGCGAATGCGCTCGGTGGAGCCGTCGGACAGCGACACCGTGCCGGTGCCGGTCCACGCGCCGTCGAAACCGGCAAACGGTCCGGATGACTGAGCGTGGCCTGTCGAAGCCGAGAAAAGCAGCGCCGCGCCGATGCCGGCCGCCTTGATTGCCAGTCCAGATCGCCCAAAGAATGTCATCTTAAATATCCCGTTTTGGAACGACGTCCTCTTCCGCATGAGAACGTCTCGCCACATCGAAAGTTTAGTGCTCCGAGCCCGTGTCAGGTTCAAAGCGAGGCTGCCAGAGATGGCGGTTCACAACGCCTCGCACCCGGCCTGGATCCGCTGATTTGCCTTGTTTCGGCATGTTTCTGGCGGGAAATGCGGGGCGGACAGATGCAGCTCTGCAACAGGTCTGCAGTAAAACGCAGAGCTTCCGAATTATGACGTAGTATCAACCTCTTACATCTGCCAAGGAAGGCGCGGGGAAGACCTGATTCGGTGGACGCGGCGCCAATTTGGCCGCATTTGCCAGTGCTTGTGCCTTCTCTGAGGCCGCACCTCCCGCGGCGACTTGCCATCAGAACAATCCGTTCCGGTCGTCCGCCCTGTGCAGTCCGGGTCCGGTGCGATTCTGCCGTCAGAATGAAGGAATACAATGCGTAAGCTTCTCGTCGCTCTCACCCTGCTGTCGGCTTCCCTTTCGACCGCGGCATTCGCCCAGGCAGGACGCGGCACGGATTCCGAGCAGAAGGCCTGCACCCGCGACGTGCAGAAGTTCTGCCGCCCGGTCATCGACCAGGGCGATTTCACCATCCTGGCCTGCCTCAAGGAGAACCGGGCCAAGATTTCCCAGGCCTGCGATCAGGTCCTGAAGAACCACAACCAGTAAGCCACTGGCCCACAAAGGCGGCCTTTGGGGCCGCCTTTTCGGGCCGGATCCGCGGAAGGGCAGCCATCGCCAGACAGGATTGGTTTTGCGGCATTATTCCCCTATATGGGGGCCGCGGCGGATCGCCGGCATGAGCCCGCGAGCGAAGAAGCCCTTCTGTCCAAACGATTGTAAACCAGCCCTCGATGACCTCTGCGAGCGAATTGCGATCCGGCAAGGGTGACCGCGACGAGAATTTTCCCGTCGCGTCCTGGATCATTCATCCGCGTCATCGCGGCCTGATCCTGGCGTATTACAATTTCGTCCGCACCGCCGACGACATCGCCGACCACGCGAGCCTGCCGGCCGACCAGAAGCTCGCCTATCTCGACCTGCTCGAGGCGGAGCTGCTCGGCAAGGGCGAGACCCAGGCCGAAGCCGTCAATCTGCGCCGCGCGCTCGCCGAGCGCGGCATGGCGCCGCGTCATGCGCTCGACGTGCTCATCGCCTTCCGCATGGACGTCACCAAGCTGCGCTACGAGACTTGGGACGAGGTCATCCACTATTGCCGCTATTCGGCGATGCCGGTTGGCCGTTTCATGCTCGACGTCCACGGCGAGAGCACCTCGACCTGGGCCGCGTCGGATGCGCTCTGCGCCGGCCTGCAGATCAACAACCACCTGCAGGATTGCGGCAAGGATTTCCGCGAGCTCAACCGCGTCTACCTGCCGCGCGATGCGCTGGCGGCACACGGCGCCTCGGTCGAGCAGCTCGGGCTGTCGCAGTCGCCGCCGGCGATGCTGGCCTGCCTGCAGGCGCTCGCCGTCCGCAACGAAGCGCTGCTCGACGAGGGCAGGTCGCTGGCTGCGGAGATCCGGGATTTCCGCCTCGGCGTCGACGTCGCGGTGATCCAGGCCTATGCCGATCGCATCGTGCGCCTCCTCAAGGTGCGCGATCCCTTGCGCGAGCGCGTGCATCTGAACAAGTTCGAGCTGCTCGTCTTCAGCCTTGCCGGAATGCTCGGCGAGGCCGGCCGCCGCGCGATCGGACGCAAGGCCATTTCCAGACCGGGGACTGCCCATGACGCTTGAGGCGACCTCGCCCGGCGCCAATTATGGCTCGACCGCATCCGGCAGCTCGTTCTACGCCGCGATGCGCATTCTGCCGCATGACCAGCGCGAAGCGATGTTCCAGATCTACAGCTTCTGCCGCCAGGTCGACGACATCGCCGATTCCGACGGGCCGCGCGACGAGCGGCTCGCCGCGCTTCAGGAATGGCGCAACGACATCGACGCGCTCTATCAGGGCAATCCGCCGCCGCGGCTGAAGGACTACGTTGCCTCGGTGAAGACCTTCGGCCTCAAGCGCGAGGATTTCCTTGCCATCGTCGACGGCATGGAGATGGACGTGCCGCAGGACATCCGCGCGCCCGACATGGCGACGCTGGATCTGTATTGCGATCGGGTCGCCAGCGCCGTGGGACGGCTGTCGGTGCGGGTGTTCGGCCTGCCGGAAGAGGACGGCATCCAGCTCGCCTATCATCTCGGCCGCGCGCTTCAGCTCACCAACATCCTGCGCGACATCGACGAGGACGCCGGCCTCGGCCGGCTCTATCTGCCGCGCGAGGCGCTGCTGCACGCCGGCATCACCTCCGATGATCCGAACCGCGTGATCGTCGAGCGTGCGCTGCCGAAGGTCTGCCTGCCGCTGACGCAGCGCGCGAAGATGCATTTCGAGAAGTCGGACGAGATCATGAACCGCAACAAGCGCCGCACCGTGCGCGCGCCGCGGATCATGTCGAAATATTATCATTCCATTCTGGATCTGCTGATCGCCCGCGGTTTCAACGCGCCGCGTCAGCCGGTGCGTGTGTCGAAGGTCACACGTATCCTGATCCTGCTCCGCTACGCTTTCATCTGATGCAAAACACAGCTCACATCATCGGTGCCGGAATTTCCGGCCTCTCCGCCGCCGTGCGGCTCGCCAATGCCGGCTTCAAGGTCGCCGTGCACGAAGCGACGCAGCAAATCGGCGGCCGCTGCCGGTCCTATTTCGACGGCGCCACCAATCTCACCATCGACAACGGCAATCATCTGCTGCTGTCGGGCAATAGCCACGCGCGTGCCTATGCGCGCGCGATCGGCACCGAGGCCGGGCTGGTCGGGCCTGAAAGCGCGCAGTTTCCGTTCGTCGACCTCAAGACCGGGCAGCGCTGGCAGATCGATCTCGGCACCGGCCGGCTGCCGACCTGGGTGCTCGACGAGAGCCGCCGCGTGCCTGATACGGGTCTCACCGATTATCTGAAGCTGGCGCCGCTGATCTGGGCGTCGGAGGAGACGCTCGTCGGCAAGGCCATCCCGACCGAAGGCGTGCTCTATCAGCGCCTGGTGCAGCCGCTGCTGCTGGCCGCGCTCAACGTCGATCCGCCCGAAGGCTCGGCCGGCCTTGCCGGCGCCATCGTGCGCGAGACGTTGCTGGCCGGCGGGCAGGCCTGCCGTCCGCTGATCGCGCGCGACGGCCTCAGCGCGGTGCTGATCGAGCCCGCGGTGAAGTTCTTGCAGGAACGTGGCCACACCGTTCAGCTCGGCCACGAGCTGCGTTCGTTTGCGACGAGCGACGGCAAGGCCAGCGCGCTGAATTTCGGCGGCGAGGACGTGATCCAGCTCGCCGAAGGCGACGTCGTGGTGATGGCAGTGCCGCCGCGCGCGGCCGCCAGCCTGCTGCCGGGCCTGAAGACGCCGACCGAATTCCGAGCCATTGTGAACGCGCATTTCCGCATCACACCGCCGCCGGGTTCGGCGCCGATCCTCGGCGTGATCGGCGGCGTGGTGGAATGGCTGTTCGCGTTTCCGAACCGGCTGTCCGTCACCATCAGCAATAGCGACCGTCTGGTCGACATGCCGCGCGAGGAGCTCGCGCAGACGATCTGGAACGACGTCTGCAAGGCGGGCGGGGTGTCCGGCGAGCTGCCTCCGTGGCAGATCGTGCGCGAGCGCCGTGCCACATTTGCGGCGACGCCGGCCCAGAACGCCCTGCGTCCAGGGCCGGTCACTGCGCTGAAAAACCTGTTTCTCGCCGGGGATTGGACTGCTACGGGATTGCCAGCAACCATCGAGGGATCGGTGCGGTCCGGTGATCGCGCTGCCGATCTGGTTCTGGCCGCCAAACGATCCTGAGAGGCGGCCCTGACGGGCAATGTCCCGGTCAATTTCTATCGACTATCGGAGCAATCGAGCGACATGGATTCCGTGACCGCGACCAGCCGCGAAGCTTTGGAATCGAGCATTGCATCGGCGACGCAAGGCGTCCTCGGTTTCCAGCAATCCGACGGCCATTGGGTGTTCGAGCTGGAGGCCGACTGCACGATCCCGGCCGAATACGTCCTCTTGCGCCACTATCTCGCCGAGCCGGTCGATGCCGCGCTCGAAGCCAAGATCGCCAATTATCTGCGCCGCATCCAGGGCGCCCATGGCGGCTGGCCGCTGGTGCATGACGGCGAATTCGACATGAGCGCCAGCGTGAAGGCCTACTTCGCGCTGAAGATGATCGGCGATCCCGTCGACGCCCCGCACATGGTGCGTGCGCGCGAGGCGATCCATGCGCGCGGCGGCGCCATCAACAGCAACGTTTTCACGCGTTTCCTGCTTGCGATGTACGGCGTGGTGACCTGGCGCGCGGTGCCGGTGCTGCCGATCGAGATCGTGCTGCTGCCGTTCTGGTCGCCGTTCCACCTCAACAAGATCTCCTATTGGGCGCGCACCACCATGGTGCCGCTGATGGTGCTCGCAGCGCTGAAGCCGCGCGCGAAGAACCCGAAGGGCGTCGGCATCGACGAACTGTTCCTGCAGGATCCGCACTCGATCGGCATGACCGCCAAGGCGCCGCACCAGAGCATGGCCTGGTTCCTGCTGTTCCGTTCGCTCGATGCGATCCTGCGCGTGGTCGAGCCGCTGTTTCCCAAGAGTCTGCGCAAGCGCGCGATCGACGCGGCGCTCGCCTTCACCGAAGAGCGGCTCAACGGCGAGGACGGCATGGGCGCGATCTATCCGCCGATGGCCAACATCGTCATGATGTACGACGCGCTCGGCAAGGACGAGAATTTCCCGCCGCGCGCGATCACCCGCCGCGGCATCGACAAGCTGCTCGTCATCAACGGCGAGGAGGCCTATTGCCAGCCCTGCGTCTCGCCGGTGTGGGACACGACGCTGACCGCGCATGCGCTGCTGGAAGCCGGCGGCGACACGGCGGTGCCCGCGGCCAAGCAGGGCCTCGACTGGCTGATCCCCAGGCAGGAGCTCGAGGTGAAGGGCGACTGGGCGGTGAAGCGGCCGGACGTGCGTCCGGGCGGCTGGGCCTTCCAGTACAACAATGCGCATTACCCCGACCTCGACGACACCGCCGTGGTGGTGATGTCGATGGACCGCATGCGCCGGGAGCACGGCGCCACCGGCTATGACGACGCGATCGCACGCGGCCGGGAGTGGATCGAGGGCATGCAGAGCGACGACGGCGGTTGGGCCGCCTTCGACGTCAACAATCTCGAATATTACCTGAACAACATCCCGTTCTCCGACCATGGCGCGCTGCTCGATCCGCCGACCGAGGACGTCACCGCGCGCTGTATCTCGATGCTGGCCCAGCTCGGCGAGACCGCGAAGACCAGCAAGCACGTGGCCGACGGCGTCGCCTACCTCCGGAAGACCCAGCACCCCGAGGGGTCCTGGTACGGCCGCTGGGGCATGAACTTCATCTATGGAACCTGGTCGGTGCTCTGCGCCCTGAACATGGCCGGCGTCCGACATGACGACCCCATGATCCGGAAGGCCGCCGACTGGCTGGCCTCGATCCAGAACCAGGACGGCGGCTGGGGCGAGGATGCCGTCAGCTACCGGCTGGATTACCGGGGCTGGGAGGCCGCCCCCTCGACGGCCTCGCAAACGGCATGGGCCTTGCTTGCCCTGATGGCGGCAGGCGAGGTTGATCACCCCGCCGTCGCCCGGGGGGTGGAGTACCTGATTGCAACACAGAACGAAAAAGGACTGTGGGACGAGCAGCGGTATACCGCCACAGGCTTCCCCCGGGTGTTCTATCTGCGATATCATGGTTACCCGAAGTTCTTTCCGCTGTGGGCGTTGGCGCGGTATCGGAACTTGCGGAACACCAACAGCAGGGTGGTAGGGGTCGGAATGTGACTTTGGGGACGGGGGACTATCTCAACGCGGGCAATGCCATTGATCCGCGGCCGATACTGATCGTGACTGGATTGGTTCAGGAGGCCCGCATCGCAGCCGGGCCCGGAATGGCGGTCATCTGTTCATCCAGCAGCCCGACCCAGTTGCGGGCGCTTCTGACGGTGGTGGACCCCAATACGATTCGCGGCGTGATCTCCTTCGGCGTGGCCGGTGGGCTCGACCCGAGCTTGCGCTCCGGCGACGTCGTGCTGGCGACCGAAGTGCTGTCCGGCGACACTCGCTGGGCCGCAGGGCTTTCGCTCGGCGACGATCTGATCGACCGCCTGACCTCGGGCCGCCGCCGCGTGGTGCGCGGCAGCCTCGCCGGTGCCGAGGAAGTGGTCACCAAGCGCGCCTGCAAGGCCGCGCTGCACTCCGAGACGGGCGCATCGGCCGTCGACATGGAAAGCCACATCGCGGCCGCCTACGCCACCGAGGCCGGGCTGCCCTTTGCCGCGGTCCGCGTCATCAGCGATCCCGCCCACCGCGCGCTGCCGGCACTCGCCCGCGCCGCCATCAAGCCGAACGGCCAGATCGACCTCGCCGCCGTGCTGCGCGGCATCGTGCGCAATCCGGCAGCGCTGCACGGCCTGGTCTCGACCGGCATCGACTTCAACCGCGCGCTGCGATCCTTGCGCGGCTGCCGCGATTATCTGATCGGCACGGAGCTGATCGAGAACGAAGTGCTGGTGTCGAAGGCGGCGTGAAGCGGGACGTCGATCCCTAGAATAAGGCCCGGTCGCGCGACCGGGCCTTTTTGTTTGGTGTCCCTGATCCGGATGTAACTCGCTGACAGTACTGGACTGGTGCCAGCGAGAGGCGTCGGGCAAAACACCCCAAAACCCGTCAACCCCTTCCCGCAAAAATATTCCACTTTCCCGAATTTCGGATTTGTGGCATATGCCCGCCATCCCGGCCCTGCCAGAGGGGCGCTTCGCGATCGTCACGAGATGCGGGTCGGGGTGCGGTGGACGCGGTAGCGCCGGCGCGACAGGCGGTGACAGGGACGGGCGACCGTTGAGTCATGCGCGGCGCGCTACGACACGGCGCGGTCACAGCGGTCTTGTTGATGGTCGGGGGCGCGCACATCGGGCCCCGGATGCTGAGGTGGGGTCGTCCGCGGACGGAGAAGTCGTGTGGTCCCGACGCCCGCGGTTCTGGCGTCAAACCTCGCGGTGATGTGGCGGCCAACCGGCGCGCGCATCGAACAGCTGCGAGGCGACGGGGGCAATAGTGCAACGCTCCCCGAGGAGAGCGCGAAGGACACCGTTAAAACCATCCGCGCAGGGAAGGCCGGGCGACCGGCAACACCTGTGATCCACCCCGTGTGCATTTCTGTTGCGCACGGATTGCGGGTGCCGCCGGCGCCCGGCCTTCCCTGCGTCCTCTGGTCTTTCGAGGGCGAAACGAACAGCAAAACCCGGGCGAAATAAGCCGCGGGAATGCGGAGGTGTGTCTGCAATTGCGAGAGCTGATGAAGTGCGATCCAGTTGCCACACGCTCGCAATGACGTGGAGAGAGCGAGCGATACATTCGCGCCTCGTGCCCCGGACGCAGCGCAGCGCGCACTTGCGCGGTGCGCTGCAGAGCCGGGGCCCATGCATCGACGCGGCACGCGGCGCGTGGGTCCCGGCTCTGCGCAGCAGCGCAAGGGCGCTGCAGCGCGTCCGGGACACGAACCGTCGGCACAACGGCCCGCAAAAGAAAAAGCCCGGTCGCGATTGCGGCCGGGCCTTCGTCGTGAGAGTTGATGGCGTCTGCTTACGCCGCGGTCGAAGCCTTCTGCGACGCCTTCTCCGCGGCGGCGGCGGCTTCGTCCTTGCGGATCTCCGACAGGCGCTTCTGCACTTCCGCCGAGAAGATGTACTGCGCCGGGCGCTGCTTGCTCATGTCGATCTCCGGCGCCATCGGGCCGGTGGTCCTGATGCCGCGCAGCGACACCCACATCGCCTTCAGCGGGTTGTTGAGCGCGGCGGTCGCAGCCGTCGGCTCGTAGCCGCAATGGGCCATGCAGTCGGCGCACTTCTCGTACTTGCCGGTGCCGTAGGTCTCCCAGTCGGTGGTGTCCATCAGCTCCTTGAAGGTCTTGGCGTAGCCTTCACCGAGCAGGTAGCAGGGCTTCTGCCAGCCGAAGATGTTGCGCGCGGGCATGCCCCAGGGCGTGCACTCGTATTCCTGGTTGCCGGCGAGGAAGTCGAGGAACAGACCGGAATGCATGAAGTTCCACTTCTTGCCCTTGCCCATCGCGAAGACGTCGCGGAACAGCTTCTTGGTCTTGGTGCGGTTGAGGAAGTGCTCCTGGTCCGGCGCGCGCTCATAGGCGTAGCCCGGCGACATCGAGACGCCGACACCGAGCTCGACCGTGAGATCGAGGAACTTGGCGATCTCCTCGGCCGGATGGCCGTCGAAGATGGTGGCGTTGACGTTGACGGTGAAGCCGCGCGCTTTCGCCGCCTTGATCGCGGACACCGCGCGGTCGAACACGCCCTTCTGCGACACGGCCTTGTCGTGATGGTCACGCAGGCCGTCGAGATGCACGGAGAAGAACAGATACGGGGAGGGCTCGAACAGATCGAGCTTCTTCTCGAGCAGCAGCGCATTGGTGCAGAGCGAGACGAACTTCTTGCGCGCGACGAGGCCGCGCACGATCTCGCCGATCTCCTTGTGGATCAGCGGCTCGCCGCCGGGAATGGCGACCATCGGCGCGCCGCACTCGTCGGCCGCGTCCCAGCACTCCTGCGCGGTCATGCGGCGGTTGAGGATCGCATCGGGATAATCGATCTTGCCGCAGCCGACGCAGGCGAGGTTGCAGCGGAACAGCGGCTCCAGCATCAGCACGAGCGGATAGCGTTTGCGGCCAAGCAGTTTCTGCTTGAGCAAATAGCCGCCGATACGCATTTCCTTGAAGAAGGGGATGGCCATTACAAGTTTCTTTCTGGGCTTTTCAATTCGGGTGGGTCAGCTCGCAGCCAGTTGGGCCGGAAGCCGGAATTCGATGTTTTCCTCGCGGCCCGGCAGCACCTGGACCTTGACCGGTCCGATCCGCCGCATCGCTTCGATCACGTCATCCACGAGTACCTCAGGCGCCGAAGCGCCGGCCGTGATGCCGACGGTCCTGGCATTCTCCAACCATTCCGGATTGAGCTCGCTGCCGTCGGCAATCAAATAACTCGCGACGCCGGCCTCGGTGCCGATTTCGCGAAGCCGGTTCGAATTCGAGCTGTTGGCAGCGCCCACCACCAAGATCACGTCGACCAGCTTGCTCAAGTCCCTTACCGCAGATTGGCGGTTCTGTGTCGCATAGCAGATATCCCGGATATCCGGGCCTTGAATATCTGTAAAGCGGGCCTGAAGAGCCGTGATGATATCCCTGGTGTCATCGACCGACAGGGTGGTCTGGGTGATGTAGGCCACTGGCGTATCCGCCGGCAGTGTCAGCGCGTTAACCTCTTGAATGCTTTGAACAAGCAGCACCGGGCCGGGAACCTGGCCCATCGTGCCTTCGACCTCGGGGTGACCGGCATGGCCGATCAGGATCAGGGTGCGGCCCCGGCCGATATAGCGCTTCCCCTGATTGTGAACTTTCGTGACCAGCGGGCAGGCGGCATTGAGCACCGGAAGGTCGCGCGCGGCGGCCTCTTCCTCGACGCTGCGGGCGACGCCATGGGCGCTGAAGACGGTGACCGATTTCGGCGGGACCTCGGACAGCTCCTCGACGAAGATGGCGCCTTTGTTCTTCAGGCTCTCGACGACGTATTTGTTGTGCACGATCTCGTGGCGCACGTAGACGGGCGGGCCGTACTTCTCCAGCGCCCGTTCCACGATTTCGATCGCACGCACCACGCCCGCGCAGAAGCCGCGCGGTTGCGCCAGATAAACTTCCATTGGACGCCCATCACGCAAGTTGCACCAATCCGCTTTCCGCAAGTCCCCGGCGGCACCCCGATACTGACCAATGAGTTGCAATATCCGCACCATTGGTTCGCGCACGCGGTAGCCACCCACCCCCGTTGGGGCTCCGGCGCATGGAGGCGCAATACTTTGTGTCAAAAAATCGGCAATAAGGAAAGGTCGAATGAAACCACCCGCCCGGCCGGGTCAGAACTGAGGTAATATAGTAGGGGGTTCGTTGCACGCAAGATGGGCAGTCTCCGTGCCTGGTGCTTCGTCACTTTCCCGCCTCAACTCCCCGGCTATACGAACGCCCCGCATGAATTTGCCCGGTCTCCCGCCGTTTACTTCGAACCTTGTTCCCGGGAGAACCACCCAAAACAGCAATAGGTTTCGTCCGGGAACTCCGATAAACAGCGGGCGTTTCCGGCAAGCTGTTAACTGCAGAAAGAAAAGAAGTGCTGCAAAGCGTCGTCGTTGCCATCGTCAGGGCCTGCACCCGGTTTGCCTCCCTCGTCGTCGTTCTCGGGCTCCTGCTGGCGGTGGGCGCGGGCTATTATGCGTCCCAGCATTTCGCCATCAACACCGATATCAATTCGCTGATTGCCCAGAATTTGGACTGGCGCCAGCGCGACCAGCAGTTCGACAAGGCCTTCGACCGCGATGCGACCATCACGGCTGTCGTCGAGGCCAAGACCCCCGAAATGGCGAGCGCGGCGGCGGACGCGCTGTTTGCCAAGCTGAAGGACGACAAGACCAACTTCCAGTCGATGCAGCAGCTCGGCAGCGGCGAGTTCTTCGAGAAGAACGGCCTGTTGTTCCTGCCGACCGAGGAGGTCGCCAAGATCACCGGCCAGTTCGAATCGGCCGCTCCCCTGATCGAGATCATGGCCGGCGATCCCTCGATTCGCGGCCTGACCGGCGCGCTGGAGACGGGCCTTGCCGGCGTCAAGCGCGGCCAGGTCAAGCTCGACAACACCGCGCGGCCTTTCAACCTGATCGCGCAGACCGTCGAGACCGTGCTCAACAAGGGCAATGCGAGCTTCTCATGGCGCGAGCTCGTCAGCGACGAGCCGCTGTCGGATAGCGACAAGCGCGCCTTCATCGAATTCAAGCCGATTCTCGACTACAACGCGCTGGAGCCCGGCAAGGATGCCACCAACGCGATCCGCAAGGCCGCAGCCGACCTGGAGTTTCCGACCAAGTACCAGGCGCGGGTGCGCCTGACCGGTCCGGTCCCGATCGCCAACGAGGAATACGCCACCGTGCAGGAAGGCGCCGTCGTCAACGGCGTCGGCACCGTCCTCGTCGTGCTGCTCATCCTGTGGCTGGCGTTGCATTCGGCGAAGATCATCTTCGCGGTGTTCGTCAATCTCTTCGTCGGCCTCGCGCTGACGACCGCGGCCGGCCTGATGATGGTCGGATCGTTCAATCTGCTGTCGATCGCGTTCGCGGTGCTGTTCGTCGGCCTCGGCGTCGATTTCGGGATCCAGTACAGCGTCCGCTACCGTTCGGAGCGCTACAAGCACAACGATCTCACGGGCGCGCTGGTGCTCGCGGCCAAGCGCTCGGCGGTGCCGCTGTCGCTCGCGGCGATGGCGACCGCCGCCGGCTTCCTCTGCTTCATGCCGACCGATTACAAGGGCATCGCAGAGCTCGGCCAGATCGCCGGCGTCGGCATGCTGGTGGCGTTCCTCTCCTCGATCACCATTCTGCCGGCCATGCTGAAGCTGCTCAACCCGCCCGGCGAAAAGGAGCCGGTCGGCTACGCCTTCCTGGCGCCGGTCGATCACTTCCTGGAGAAGCACCGCGTGCTCGTCGTGGGCGGCACGCTGCTGCTCGCGCTCGCCGGCCTGCCGCTGCTCTACTTCATGAAGTTCGACTTCAACCCGATGAACCTGCGCAACCCGCACGCCGAGTCCATCGCCACCTTCCTCGACCTGCGCAAGGACCCCAACACCGGCGCCAATGCCATCAACGTGATGACCTCCTCGGAAGAGCAGGCGAGGGCGGTCGAGGCGAAGCTGGAGAAGGTGCCCGAGGTGCTGCGGGTGATGTCGCTCAACAGCTTCGTGCCGCAGGACCAGCCGCCGAAGCTGAAGCTGCTCGCGCAGGGCGCCAAGGTGCTGAACCCCGCGCTCAACCCCGACCAGATCGACGCGGCGCCGTCGGATCAGGAAAACGTCGAGGCGCTGAAGTCCTCGGTGGGCAATCTGCGCCGGACCGCGGGCGAGGAAAAAGGACCGGGTGCGATTGCCTCGCGCCGTCTGGCCGACGCGCTCGAAAAGCTCGCCAATGGCGACGAGGCCACGCGCAACAAGGCGCAGGACGTCTTCGTCACGCCGATGAAGATCGCGTTGGACCAGCTCAGAAACGCGATGCAGGCCGGACCTGTCACGCTGAGCTCCCTGCCGCCCGATCTCGTCAGCGCCTGGAAGAGCAAGGACGGCATCATCCGCGTCGAGGCGCTGCCCAAGGGCGATCCCAACGACAACGACACGCTGCGCAAATTTGCGGCGGCGGTGCTCGTCGCCGAGCCGACCGCGATCGGCGGCCCGGTCTCGATCCTGAAATCGGGTGACACCGTGGTGCGGGCGTTCATCCACGCCGGCATCTATGCGCTGCTGGTGATCGGCCTGTTGCTGTGGATCACGCTGCGCCGGTTCGTCGACGTCCTGATGACGCTGGTGCCGCTCCTGGTTGCAGGGGCGGTGACGCTAGAGATCTGCGTGTTGATCGGGCTGCCGCTCAACTTCGCCAACATCGTCGCATTCCCGCTGCTGCTCGGCGTCGGCGTCGCCTTCAAGATCTATTATGTCGTGGCCTGGCGCTCGGGCAGGACAAATCTGCTGCAAACCAGCCTCACGCGAGCGATCTTCTTCAGCGCGCTGACGACCGCGACCGCGTTCGGCAGCCTGTGGCTGTCGAGCCATCCCGGCACGTCCAGCATGGGCAAGCTGCTCGCCCTCTCGCTGGTGACGACGCTCGCGGCCGTGCTGCTGTTTCAGCCGGCCCTAATGGGCAAACCCCGCAATCTCAGGGAGTAGGCAGATGTCGCCGACCGGATCAGCGGCGCCCTTCTGACCGGGCTTGGCTGCGCCGGCGGGCTTCGGGGCCGCGGGCGCGGGTGCAGCCGCGACCGTCGCTCCGGTGGCCTTCGGCGCCGCGCCGGCGGCCTTGGGCGCGCCCTTGGCCATGGCATTGGCGGTGCTCGAGGGGATCGGCGGGCCAACCCGCGTCCAGGTCTCGCCGCCGCAAAGGAAGCCCATCACGCAGCCCTTGATTTCGAGCTGATCGGTGCCAACAGGCGTGATGGTGGCGCTGTAGAGCTGGCCGTCCTTGGCGTTGTAGACCTGCCCTTCCCACTGATCGGCGCCGGGCTTCTTCTTCATGTCGATCAGCGTCGCCATGCCCAGCGTCGGCCGGGTCTTTTTCGAGGCGTCCGGATTGTTCTCGTCGCGGCCACCGGGCTGTTTTTCCCAGGAAACCGCGCCCCACATGCTGCCATTGCATTGGGCGACACGAATGTTGGCGACGCCATCGGCGACCCGCCAGTCGCCGGTGGGATCGGCAGCGAGCGCGGGAGTCAGGCAGGTGTAACCACCAGCCAGTATTATTCCGGTGTAAAGGGCCAAACGCATGATAGTTCCTCGGCAGTGCAACATGGTCTAAAGCTGTGCTTGCGAAGATGGTCCGAAAAAGGGCAAAAGGCCGCACAAACCGTTTTCAGTAACGGTCCGTTTTCAGTTGACGAAACGGCCCTCAATCGAAGTATGTAGCGGATGCACAGTCCAAATCCAGACATGTCTCAGCTATTCGCGGACCGTCAGGCCCAGCGTAGCGCCCTGCATAATCGGCATCTGAACGAGCAGTTCGTTCGGGTCCTCAAGACCATCGGCTACGATGTCGGCTTCCAGAAGGGGCAGGGGCAGTATCTGTACGATCGCGATGGCGCGCGCTATCTCGACCTGTTGTCCGGCTTTGGCGTGTTTGCGATCGGGCGCAACCATCCCGTCATGCGCGAGGCGCTCAAGAGCGTGCTCGACGCCGACCTGCCCAATCTCGTCCAGTTCGATGTCTCGGTGCTCGCCGGCGTGCTCGCCGAGCGGCTCCTGAAATACGTTCCCTATCTCGACAAGGCGTTCTTCGCCAATTCCGGCGCCGAATGCGTCGAAGCCGCGATCAAATTTGCGCGCGGCGCGACGGGCCGTCCCGGCATCGTCTATTGCGCGCACGGCTATCACGGCCTGACCTATGGCGCGCTGTCGCTGACGGGTGATTCGAACTTCCGCACGGGCTTCGAGCCGCTGCTGCCGGGCTGTACCTCGATCCCGTTCAACGATCTGGCCGCGCTCGAAAAGGCCTTGGCCTCGCGCGAGGTCGCAGCCTTCGTCGTCGAGCCGATCCAGGGCAAGGGCGTCAACATGCCCACCGACGAGTTCCTGCCCGGCGCGGCCGCGCTCTGCAAGAAATACGGCACGCTGTTCGTCGCCGACGAAATCCAGACCGGCATGGGCCGCACCGGCCGCTTCCTCGCGGTCGAGCACTGGAACGTCGAGCCCGACATGGTGCTGCTGTCGAAGTCGCTGTCCGGCGGCCACGTGCCGGTCGGCGCGGTGCTGACGCGCAAGGCCATCTTCGACAAGATCTTCAACCAGATGGACCGCGCCGTTGTGCACGGCTCCACCTTCTCCAAGAACGACCTGGCCATGGCCGCGGGCATCGCCACGCTCGACGTCATGGAGTCCGAGAAGCTGATCGAGTCCGCCGCCAAGCGCGGCGCCGAGCTGCGCCTGGCGCTGACGCGCATGGTGCCCGGCTATGAGTTGATGAAGGAAGTGCGCGGCAAGGGCCTGATGATCGGCGTCGAGTTCGGCCCGCCGAAATCGCTGCGGTTGCGCGCCTCCTGGAACGTGCTGGAGGCGGCCAACAAGGGCCTGTTCTGCCAGCTCATCACCGTCCCGCTGTTCAAGGATCACAAGATCCTGACCCAGGTCGCCGGCCATGGCAGCCACACCATCAAGCTGCTGCCGCCGCTGACCATCACCGAGGAAGATTGCAGCTGGATCGAGAAGGCGTTCGACGACGTCATCGCCGGCAGCCACAAGGTCCCCGGCGCGATCTGGTCGCTCGGCAAGACGCTGGTGGACAACGCGGTGAGAAGGTCGGCGTAGACGATGCTGTAGCCCGGATGGAGCGCAGCGCAATCCGGGATTCTCAAGACAAGCGAGCCCGGCCTCGGATTGCGCTGCGCTTCATCGGGGTGACGACCTTGGCGCTGGCGGTATTGGCCGGAAGCCATGCCGCGCAGGCTCAGAGCGATCTCTCCGGTACGTGGAAGAGGAGTTGTGTCGATCGATTTGGTCTTCAGATCGATCGGGCGACCGAGACCCTCTACGCGATAAGGTTCTGCGGTCTCCGGCGATGTTCGGCGGACGAAGAATGGACCCCAAGATCCGCAATTCTCGGAGACCCCAAGTACAAGGTGATCTCTCCGTCGGAGCTCGGCGTCCGCAGGACCGACGACCAAACCCAGTATTTCTTGTTCCGCCACTGCCCGCCCGAACCCGAATGGCAGCGCGAATCCAGAGCACGTTAGTGCAAGCCGGCGCTCTGGTCAGGCCGCCTTAGGGCTTGTTGACGGCGCTGTGCGGCGGTCGGCCTGATTTGGCCGACTGCGCCGATCAGCAACGCCCGGCGTAGTCCCAGATATGAACCATATTCAGCGTGAGCAAACCGGCAAAGCCGGCAATGACCGACAGCAGCGCGAACCAGATCCACTGCTTGCGCTCCTTGAAGGCCAGCAAGGCAGCGCAGCCCGCCGCGAACATCGACGGGAACGTGGCGCAGATAATCAGTGACGGAACCATGTGTGCCTTCCTTGTGGAGCTGCAATCTGCCGAATTGCGCTCGCGAGGACTGTGAGAGGCGTCACCTCTGATCCACGGCGCGGAGCTACGCCCGCTGCCGGAAGCTACCCCTCCACATTCGCCTTCATGGCCGTCTCGAACTTGTCGACGAACTCGGCGAGCTCGTCGGCGCCGATGTCGCTGACGGCCCAGAAGTTCAGGCCGCGCTCGCCCCAGCGGCGGCAGTTGAAGCCCTGCATGGTCTGCGTCTTCGGCGGCCGGTGCTCGGTGCTCGACGTCTGCGACACGAACAGATTGACGACGTGTTGCCGCCGCTTGTAGACGACCGCGCCGATGGCGCGGGCGTCGATATAGTCGAGCCGGCCGCCGACGAGGGTAAAACCTTGCGCGGTGAGGTCGATCACGGGCGGGGCGACGTCGAGCTTGCCGTTGAACCACGGCTTGACCGTATGCTGATCGGTCGAGACCACGTCGGTGAGATGGCCGGCCTGGAGCGAGCGCAGATGCGCGGAGACGACCTCCGACAGGATACGCTGCTGGTCGTCCTGGCGAAGCACCACGGCGACGATGCCCGTTGCGGCGAGCGCGGAGACCGCCGAGCCCATCGCAAAGCCGCGCAGCACGGAGCGGCGGGACGGTTGTAGGCGCTGCGGCTGCGGCAGCGATGCCTCGATCCGGCTGCGCAGGCTGGCCGGCGCGGTGTAGCGCAAATTGGTATCAGCGAGCACGCGCTGCATCTCGCGCTGTGCGGCGAACTCCGCGGCGCAGTCCGGGCAGGCCGCGATATGGGCTTCGACCTCGCGCGCATGGCCGGCATCGAGCTCGTTGTCGAGCAGCGCGTGAAGCAGGATTCTTGCTTCGTCGCAGGTCATTTCGCTTGCTCCTCTTCCGCCGTCCAGGCCGCGCGCAGCATGGCGCGGGCGCGCGCGAGGCGGGACATCACGGTGCCGACGGGGGCGCCGACGGCCTCGGCGATTTCTCGATAGGACAAATTATTGATCTCGCGCAGCACGAAGGTTTCCCTGAACGGCTCGGCGAGCGCGTCGATCAGCTTGCGGATCGCACCGGCATCGCGGCTGCGTAGCACCTCGGTTTCCGGGCTGGCCTCGCTCTCCTGCCAGATCGGCGTCTGATCGGCGGCGCCGGGCGTATCGTCGATCGCGCTCGGCCGATGCGCGCGCCGCGCATATTCGGCGTTGCAGACGTTGCGCAGGATCGCGAACAGCCAGGGCTTCATGGCCGGGCCGCGATAGCTGTCGAAATGCTTCAGCGCGCGCAGATAGCACTCCTGCACCGCGTCTTCCGCGTCGGAGGCGTCGCGCAAGAGATAGCGCGCGAGCGTGTAGACGTCGTCGAGATAAGGCAGTGCCGCCTCGCGGAAGCGTTGTGCCTTCTGCAGATCGTCGGTGGCGGGCATCGCTCCTCGCTCTGCCTCTCGTTGTGCTTGCGGCTTCGTTTCGTCCCTGCGTGTGGTGGAAGGCACACGAGCCCGGCCGGCGTGGGACCACCGGCCGGGCAGGACGTTGATGCCTTGGTTGGAGACGTTACTCAACCTTGATCATCCCCGTCATGTGCGGGTGCAGCGAACAAAAATATTTGTAGTCGCCCGCATTGGTGAAGGTGAACGTGAACTTGTCGTCGGTGTCCAGGGTCTTGGACCTGAACTTGCCGGCCGACACCACGGTGTGCGGGATGTCGTCCCGGTTGGTCCAGGTCACGGTGGTGCCGACCTTGATCTTGAGCTCGGCCGGCTGGAAAACGAAATTGTCGATATGGACCTCCATGTCGTCGGCACGGGCACTTGTTGCGGGCAACAGGACGGCCGCGGCCAGAGCGAGACCAAGGTCGGCAGCAAAGTCGCGGCGGTTGAGAGTCTTCATTGTCAGCTTCCACCTCAGCCCTGGAGCGGCGTGTCGATGATCGCGAGCCGCTGCTCGTTCTGCTTGAAGTTGATGCTGGCGACGCCGAGCATGCCGCGGAGCTTGGCGTCCTCGACCTTCATCGGACCGGGCGAGGGAGCGGTGCCCGGCGCAGGCTGCGGGAAGGCGGTGGAGCGCGCGGTGTGGAAGGTGACGTTGCCCTCGACCTTCTGCATCACCTGGTGGATGTGGCCGTTCAGCACGGTGACCGAGCCGAAGCCCTTCACCTGTTCCAGCGCACGGCCGCCGTCCTCGGTGCCCCAGCCCCATTGCGGATAGACGGTCCAGAGCGGGATGTGTGCGAACAGCACGATCGGCGTCGATTTCGACTTGCCGCGCAGATCGTCCTCGAGCCAGGCGAGCTGCTCGGCGCCGAGATTGCCGAGACCGCCGGCCTTGAGGTCGACGACGTTGACGAGGCCGACGAAGTGAACGCCGCCGGCGTCAAACGAATACCAGCCGTGGCCCTTGGTGCCGCGGCCGTAGCGCTCGCGATAGAGCTTCACCTCCTCGTCAATGAAATCGTGCTCGCCGGGCACGTAATGCACGTCGAGCTTGGTCTGCGAGATGATGCGCTCGGCATTGTCGAACTCGCTGGCCTTCGACAGATGCGTGATGTCGCCGGTGTGGATCATGAAAGAGGGCTTGGCCGGCATCGCGTTGATCTTGTTGACTGCCTCTTCCAGCGTGCCGAGCGCGTTGGGATTGGCCGGCTTGTCGAAGCCGACATGGCTGTCGCTGATCTGCAGGAAGCTCATGCCGGGTGCAGCTGCCGTCGCAGCCCGCGCGGAATCAATGATCCCGAGCGAACGCGGCACGCCGCCCGTGACGGTCCAGAGCACCCCGGTGCCGGCCCAGGTCATGCACTCCAGCACCTTGCGGCGGCTGACGCCGTCGTCCCCGTGATCGTGTCCGCTCATCGCGCATCTCCACTTCGCCCGGAATTGGGCGTCGGGGAGGTGATTGGGGGAGAGGGAAACATATTCCCGGATGGGATGACGTTTTCGTGAGGAGGACGATCTCGTGTCCCGGACGCGCTGCAACGCGGAGCGTTGCTGCGCAGAGCCGCGACCCAGCAAGCTGCATTGCGCGCCGTGAGATGGGCCCCGGCTCAGCAGCGCATCACTGCGTGCTGCGCCGCGTCCGGGGCACGAGACCTATCTTGCGAATTCCCTGACCGCATCCACCACAGCCCCCGGCACTTCCTGCGCCACACAATGCCCGGCCCCTTCGAAGACCAGCGTGCTGACGCGAGGAATCAGCGAGACGGCGCGCCGGGTCATCTCCCAGTAGATCGGCCCCGACTTCGCAGCGGTCGTGACGCGCACAGGGCAGTCGATTTCGGTGAGCCAGCCGAATGGATTGCCGCGGGCATCGCCGACATAGACCTGCTCCATCGCCTCGTAGATCGGATGTAGGATCGCGGTCTCGATCTCGGGCGTGCAGCAGAGCCGCACTCGCCCATCGTCGAGCGACACGAAGCCGTGACGCACATAGGCGCGGAGCGAGGTCTCGGTCCAATCCGCAAACGCGGGCGCTGTGCGGTAGCGCTCGTAGACGGCCTCGGCACTGTCGAACTCGGCGCGTCGGCGCAGCGTGCCTTCCACGCGGGCGAGGGATTCGTCGTTCAATCCGCCAGCGCGGGCCGCGCGCGGGTCCATCACTGTTGGCTCCATCACAAACAAGCGGGTGAAACGTCCCGGCAGCAGTTTCGCGGCGAGCAGGAGATCGGTCGCACCTGCGCTGTGGCCGACGCCGTAGACGTCGCGCAGTTCGAGCGCATTGACCACCCGGCAAACGTCATCGGCGTAATCAAGGAAATGATAGGCGCCGGGCTTGTGGCTGGCGCCGTGGCCGCGGCGGTCGAGCGCATAGACGGTGTAGGTCGAGGCAAGCTCGCGTGCGACCTCGTCCCAGACGGCGGCGACGAAACCGGTGCCGTGCACGAGGAGGGCAGGCGGCTTGCCGCGCTCGCCCCATTGCAGCATGGCGACCCCGGCATCGCCCGGGCCGATGGAAAAGCGGTGCGGGGTGATCATGGGGACGTGATGCTACTTCGCATCCTCCAGGATCATCGTCGCGCCTTTCTCGGCGATCATCGCCGTCGGCGTGTTGGTGTTGCCTGACGTGATCGTCGGCATGATCGAGGCGTCGACGATGCGCAGGCCGTCGAGGCCGTAGAAGCGCAGCCGCTCGTCCACCACTGCCATGGGATCGCTCACCGCGCCCATCTTCGCGGTGCCGACGGGATGGAAGATCGTGGTGCCGATGTCACCGGCGGCCTTGGCGAGCGAGGCGTCGTCGTCGCCGACGGTGGGGCCGGGCAGGTATTCGCTCGGGCGATATTTGGCGAGCGCCTTCTGCTGCATCAGGCGGCGCGTGGTGCGGATGGCGTCGGCGCCAACCTGGCGGTCGTCGTCGGTGGAGAGGTAGTTCGGCGCAATGATCGGTTTCTCGTCGGGGCTCGCCGAGCGCAGCCGCACGGTGCCGCGCGAGGTCGGCTGCAGATTGCAGGCGCTGACGGTGATGGCGGGGAAGCGGTGCAAGGGATCGCCGAACTTGTCGAGCGAGAGTGGCTGCACGTGGAACTGGATGTTGGCGCGGGCGCGCGTCGCATCCGAGCGCGTGAAGATGCCGAGCTGCGAGGGCGCCATGGTCAGCGGGCCGCGGCGGCGGAAAGCGTAGTCAAGACCCATCAGGCCGCGGCGGAACAGATTGTAATAGGTCTCGTTCAGCGTGCGCACGCCCTCGACCTTGTAGATCGCGCGTTGCTGCAGATGGTCCTGTAAATTTCGGCCAACGCCGGGCTTGTCCATGACGATGTCGATGCCGAGCGGCGACAGCCAATCGGCAGGTCCAATGCCGGAGCGATGCAGCACCTGCACCGAGCCGATGGAGCCTGCCGAGAGCACCACCTCGCGTTTTGCGCGCGCCTCGATAATCTCGCCGTTCTGGATGAAGCGCACGCCCACAGCGCGGCCCTGCTCGATGATGAGACGGTCGACCAGCACATGCTTCTCGAGCCGCAGGTTCGGACGATTCAGCGCGGGCTTGAGGAAGCCACGCGCAGAGGACCAGCGCCGGCCGCGCTTCTGGTTGACGTGGAAATAGCTGGTGCCTTCGTTGTCGCCGGTGTTGAAATCAGGGATGCGCTTGATGCCCATCTCCTCGGCGGCATCGCCGACGGCATCGAGAACGTCCCAGGACAGCCGCGGCGCCTCGATGCGCCAGCCGCCTCCGGCGCCATGATGCTCGCTGGCGCCGAGGAAGTGATCTTCCAGACGCTTGAACATCGGCAGCACGTCGTCATAGCCCCAGCCGGTCATGCCGAGCTGGCGCCAATGATCGTAGTCGGCGGCCTGGCCGCGCATCGAGATCATGGCGTTGATCGCCGAGCAGCCGCCGATCACCTTGCCGCGGGGGTAGGCGAGCGAACGACCATTCAGGCCCGGCTCGATCTCGGTCTTGAACATCCAGTCCGAGCGCGGATTGCCGATGGCGAAGAGATAGCCGACCGGGATGTGGAACCAGATCCAATTGTCGTCGCCACCGGCTTCGAGGACGAGGACGCGGTTTCTCGGATCGGCCGAAAGCCGATTGGCAAGAATGCAGCCGGCTGTGCCGGCTCCGACGATAATGTAGTCAAACTCACCTTCGAGCCGTCTCGGCATTCTGCTTCCACCCGGATGGTCACTTGGCGTTCCGTCCTAATAGGCAGACGCAGAGGATGGGGACAAGCCCGGCCATGCCGGCTGGGCAGGGCTAGACCCCAATCGCGGGCAGTTGGGTGGACTGCTGCTTGCATGGTAGACAGTCCCATATTCTACACAAAGCTCGAGAGCCTCCATGCCCATCGTGAACCGCGTCGCCGACCTCCAACCCGATATTCAGGCCTGGCGCCGGGACATCCATGAGCATCCGGAGCTGCTTTATGACGTGCACCGCACTGCAGCATTCGTCGCCGACCGGCTGCGCGAGTTCGGCTGCGACGAGGTCGTGACCGGCCTCGGCCAGACCGGCGTGGTCGGCGTGATCAAGGGCAGCAAGCCGGCCGGCGAGGGGCTCAAGGTGATCGGTATGCGTGCCGACATGGACGCGCTGCCGGTCGACGAGCAGACCAACCTGCCTTACGCCTCTAAGACCCCGGGCAAGATGCACGCCTGCGGCCATGACGGCCACACCGCGATGTTGCTCGGAGCAGCCCGTTACCTCGCAGAAACCCGCAACTTCGCCGGCGATGCGATCGTGATCTTCCAGCCCGCCGAGGAGGGCGGCGCCGGCGGCGCGGCCATGGTCAAGGACGGCCTGATGGAGCGCTTCGGCATCGAGCAGGTCTACGGCATGCACAACGGCCCGGGCATCCCGATCGGCTCGTTCGCGATCCGGCCCGGTCCGATCATGGCGGCGACCGACGAGGTCGACATCAACATCGAAGGCCTCGGCGGCCATGCCGCGCGTCCGCACAAATGCATCGATTCCGTGCTGGTCGGCGCGCAGGTGATCACGGCGCTGCAGTCGATCGTCGCGCGCAGCGTCGATCCCCTGGAATCGGCGGTGATCTCGATCTGCGAATTCCACGCCGGCAATGCCCGCAACGTCATTCCGCAGACCGCGACGCTGAAGGGCACCATCCGCACGCTCTCGCCCGAGGTGCGCAGGCTGGTCGAGAAGCGCGTGCACGAGGTGGTGGCGGGCGTGGCGCAGATCACCGGCGCCAAGATCGACCTGCGCTATCATCGCAATTATCCCGTCGTGAACAACCACGCCGCGGAGACCGAGGTGGCGCGCCGTATCGCCAGCCAAGTCGCAGGCGAAGCCAATGTGCACGAGATGCCGCCGCTGATGGGCGGCGAGGACTTCGCCTATATGCTGGAAGCGCGGCCCGGCGCCTTCATCTTCTGCGGCAACGGCGACAGCGCCGGCCTGCATCACCCCGCCTACAATTTCAACGACGAGGCGATCGTCTACGGCACGTCGTATTGGGTGAAGCTGGTCGAGGAATCGCTGGCGGCGTCGTAAGCGCCTCCACATCATCCCGGGGCGCCTCGCAGAGGTGAACCCGGAATCTCGAGATTCCGGATTTGGTTCTGCGGACCGCCCCGGAATGAACAGCTGGAATGAAAATGGCCAGGCGCAAGCCCGGCCATTCGCCTTTGTGAAGTGTCGTTCTTCTCAGAAGATTCGCGAGAAGATCACGTAGAGCGTGGCCGACAGCATGATCGCGCAGGGCAGCGTCAGCACCCAGGCCATCAGCAGATTGCGGATCGTCGACCATTGCAGGCCCGAACCGTTCGCGGCCATGGTGCCGGCGACGCCGGATGACAGCACGTGGGTGGTGGAGACCGGCAGGCCGAACACGTCGGCGGCGCCGATCGTGGCGGCGGCGACGAGCTCGGCGGACGCACCTTGCGCATAGGTGAGATGGGTCTTGCCGATCTTCTCGCCGACGGTGATGACGATGCGCTTCCAGCCGATCATGGTGCCGAGGCCGAGCGCGATGGCCACCGCGACCTTCACCCAGGTCGGGATGAACTTGGTGGCGGCATCGAGCGAGCCCTTGTAGGCGTTCAGCGTCGCGACATCCTCCTTGCTGAGATCGTTCTCCTTGTCCTTCATCAGGAAGCGGATCGCTTCCGAGGTCATGTACATGTCGTTGCGGGTGTTGCCGACGGCTTCCGCCGGAACCTTGTTCAGCGTGCCGTATTTGGCGACCTGATCGCCGACGTCCTTCACCAGCACCGCGAGCGAGGGATAGGTGCCCTCGTTGATCTGATGCAGCGCGATGTACTGCGTCACCGCCGGGCGGGGATCGCCGATGATGCTGTGGCCGGCGCCTTTCGCCGAGATCACCTTGGAGGCGGCATCCGAGGTCTTCTGGAACTGGACGACCTGGGATTCCGGCAGCGCGCGGTTAAGGGCGTAAGCCGTCGGCACGGTGCCGATCAGGATCAGCATGATCAGGCCCATGCCCTTCTGGCCGTCGTTGGAGCCGTGCGCAAAGCTGACGCCGGTGCAGGTCGCGATCAAGAGGCCGCGGATCCAGAGCGGCGGCGCCTTGTTGCCCTCGGGCGCCGAATACAGCGCCGGGTTGCGCACGATGAACTTGAGCAGCAGCAACAGCACGGCAGCGCAGATGAAGCCGAACAGCGGCGACAGCAGCAGCGCGTAGCCGATCTCGGTGGCCTTGCTCCAGTCCACGCCCGAGGTGCCGTCACGGCCGCGCATGATGGCGTTGGCGACGCCGACGCCGATGATCGAGCCGATCAGCGTGTGCGAGGAGGAGGCGGGCAGGCCGAAGAACCAGGTGCCGAGATTCCACAGGATCGCGGCGATCAGAAGCGCGAACACCATGGCGAAGCCGGCGCTGGAGCCGACCTGGAGGATCAGCTCGACCGGGAGCAGCGAGACGATGCCGAAGGCGACCGCGCCGGAGGACAACAGCACGCCGAGGAAGTTGAAGAAGCCCGACCACATCACGGCGACTTCGGCCGGCAGCGAATGGGTGTAGATCACGGTCGCCACCGCATTGGCTGTGTCGTGGAAGCCGTTGACGAACTCGAAGCCGAGCGCAATCAGGAGCGCGACGAACAAGAGGATGTAGGGCAGGAAGGTCGTGACCTTGGTTCCGGTCGCGTTGACGTCGGCATAGATGCTGTAGGCCACGAACAGCAGGCCCGCGGCGAGGATGCCAAAGAACAGGATCATCGTCAGCGGATTGAAGCCCTTGTCGAGATTTGGCCGCGAGGCCGGCTGGACGGGCGCGGGATCGGCTACCGCGCGGTCGAATGCAACATCGGTCATGTCTGGACGCCCCTTAACTTTAAAGTAAGGGTATTGTCCGCGATGGATTTGAAGGCCGGATGACAACCGCCGCGTGAAAACCGTTTTCCCGCCAGTCTTTAGGCGGCCCGTGCGGATTTCTTCTGCAACGACGCCGCGATCTTCAGGTCTTCGACAAAGCGATGATATTCCAGCACCTTGGCCTCGGGATCGGGTAGCCGCAGCAGATAGGACGGGTGCACCGTCACCAGAGCCTTGCGTCCGTCGGGCAGGTCTATGAGGCGGCCGCGGGTCTTGCCGATCGGGGTGATCTTGCCGAACACGCTTTGCGCCGCGGTGGCACCCATCGCCACGATCAGATCGGGCTGAATGGCCGCGACTTCCCGCTCAAACCATTGCCGGCAGGCGCGGATCTCAGGCGTACTCGGCTTCTGGTGCAGGCGGATCTTGCCGCGCGGCACGAATTTGAAGTGTTTGACCGCGTTGGTGACATAGACCTTCTTGCGATCGACACCGGCTTCCTCCAGCGCACGGTCCAACATCTGGCCGGCCGGGCCGACGAAGGGATGGCCGGCGAGGTCTTCCTTGTCGCCGGGCTGCTCGCCGACCAGCATGATGTTGGCCGACTTCGGGCCTTCGCCGAACACGGTCTGGGTTGCGTCCTTGTAGAGAGGGCAGACGCGGCAATGCGCGGCCTCCTCGCGGAGGGTTTCGAGATCGTCGGCTGTGGTCTTGCGTATCATCGGAGCCTCCGGCCGCTTCTGAGGCTTGTGCGGATCGGTTGCGGCGTTGGCGATCATGGCGCCGGTCATGCGTTCGGCGTCCTCGATCAGGGGCTTAATGATCGAGGCCTCGGGCAGGTTCCTCCAGTATTTCTTCGGCATCTCCGCTTGCATCGCCTTCACCTTGAGCCGGGCCGGATTGAAGATGCTGGCGTAGTAGCGCCGCCAGGTTTCCTCCAGCCGGTCTTCGCCCGGCGCTTCACTCTTGCTGACGCCCGGCGTGAACGAGAGTGCGTGGCCGTCCCAATGCGCGGAGAGATCGGGCGTCAGGATCGACCATGGCATGTCGGCAAAGCGTTTGGCGAAGAAGGGCGCTGCGAGCTCGACGATGTGATGTTCCGGCTCGAACCAGGCGACGTAGTGGGCATCGCGTTCCCGGCCGATCTCGCGGAAACGTACGAAGGCATGCATCTTGTGCTCGTCGCGATGAACCGCGCGTGCCATCGCCGTAACCTGCGCAACATCGGTGTCGGTCGCGACCTCCATGAGATCGTGGTTGTCCTTCAATCGCCAGAGCAGGCGATAGAGGATCGCAAAGCGCTGGCGGTCGCGGTGCAGGATTGCGGCCTGGGCGAGGTCGACGAATTTGCCAGATACGCTGAAGGTGCCGTCGTTCACCTCGAGGATCGGAGACGGCGCGGACGGCGCGAACAACTCGGCCTCGCCGCCTTGCACGGCCCAGGTGACGTCAGTGGGCTGCACATGATGAAGCACGAGGCTGCGGGCAGCTTTGCGCCAGCCGTCGAAATCGGTTTCGGTGTCGAGGGTGATGTACTGCATCAGAAGCCAAATCCCAATTGTGTTGCCTTCGGCTTGAACCGTTCGATCAGCCGCGCGTCGTCGAGACGATGCGGCGAGGGACGGTGATCGCTGAGGACGATGAACGGCAGCGCCTTGTGCTTGGGCACGTGCAGGCGCGCGAGATCGGCGAGGCGGATGGTGGTGGTGCGCCGTGTCGCGATGATGCGCTCGACCGCCTTGGTGCCGAAGCCGGGCACACGCAGCAACTCCTCGCGGCTGGCGCGGTTGACGTCGAGCGGGAAGCGGTCGCGGTGGCGCAGCGCCCAAGCGAGCTTTGGATCGATGTCGAGCGGCAGCATCGCGCTGTCGTCGACGATCTCCGCAACGTCGAAGCCGTAGAACCGCATCAGCCAATCGGCCTGGTAGAGCCGGTGCTCGCGCAGCAGCGGCGGCTGCACCAATGGCAAAGCGCGGCTCGCATCGGGGATCGGGCTGAAGGCGGAGTAATAGACGCGCCGCAGCTTGTACGAGCCGTAGAGATTGGAGCTTGTATGGAGGATGGTGTGATCGGAGGCGCTATCCGCGCCGACGATCATCTGCGTGCTCTGGCCAGCCGGTGCGAAACGTTGCGGCCTGGCCTTCGTCTTCGCTCCCCGGTTCTCCTCGGCTTCGTCGAGCTTCAGCCGCAGCCGGCCCATGGTGCGGCGGATCGCGCGCACGTCCTTCTCCGGCGCGAATTGCTGCAGCCTCGTCTCATCAGGCATCTCGATGTTGATCGAGAGACGGTCGGCATATTTGCCGGCCTCCGCGATCAATGCGTCGTCGGCCTCGGGAATGGTCTTGAGATGGATGTAGCCGCGGAAGTGATGCTCCTCGCGCAGTTTGCGCGCGACGCTGACGACTTGCTCCATGGTGTAGTCGGGGCTGCGGATGATGCCGGAGGAGAGGAACAGGCCTTCGATGTAATTGCGCCGGTAGAAGTCGAGCGTCAGCTTGACCACTTCGTCGATGGTGAAGCGGGCGCGTGCGACGTTGGAGGAGGCGCGGTTGACGCAATAGAGGCAATCGTAATTGCAGGCGTTGGTCAGCAGCACCTTGAGCAGCGAGATGCAGCGTCCGTCCGGGGCGTAGGAATGGCAGATGCCCATGCCGGGCGCGGTCGAGCCCATGCCCCTGCCGTCGCTGGAATCCCGCTTTTCGGTGCCGCTGGAGGCACAGGACGCGTCGTACTTGGCGGCGTCCGCGAGAATCTCCAGCTTGCGTTGCACGTCCATGTTGGAATCCCCTTGATTCAGCTCATGAATCCCTAGGCGCGCCAATTCGATTGACTCTTCTGGCGCCGTTAGCTTTATATTAGAACATATCATGAACAAATGAGCCAGCCATTGGTTCTCTTCGAGAGCCACCGGCCATCACCTCTGAAGGAGCGGCGAGCATGAGCGGCGCACGTCTAAGCGCGCTTGCGACCTTGCGCGGCCAGATCGAACGCATCGAGACCGCGGAGGTCGTGCATCAGTACGATCGGGTCGCGCTCGGTCATCACGAGGTCGATGCCGTGCTGAAGGGCGGGCTCGCGCGTGCGGCGATCCACGAGGTGTTTTGCGAGGGGCGCCAGGGCGCGGCCGGCACGGGATTCGTCATGGGGCTTGTGGGCCGCGTGAGCGCGCAGCGACCGCTACTGTGGGTGCGGCAGGATTTTTCGGAAGTGGAGACCGGCGCGCTGTCGATGAGCGGGCTCAAAGAGCTCGGCCTCGACCCGCGCCGCGTGGTGACGGTGCGCGCCGCCGATGTCGAGAGCGCGCTGCGCACCGCGGCCGACGCGCTCGCCTGCGATGCACTGGGCGCCGTCGTGCTCGAGCTCTGGGGCGAGGTCAGGCAGTTCGATCTGGTGGCGAGCCGCAAGCTGACGCTGGCCGCGCAGGGCTCCGGCGTCACCGGCCTGATGCTGCGGATGGCGGCGCAGCCGCTGCCCTCGACCGCGGAGACCAGGTGGATGTTGCGCGCGGCGCATTCACCGCCGGGACCTGTGTGGAGCGCCTGGGGCGCGCCGCGCTTCGATGCCGAGCTGTTGCGCAATCGTCATGGCCAATGCGGCCGCTGGATCATGGAATGGAATTGTGATGAGTGCCAGTTCAGTGAACCGTCGGCGGATTCTCAGCCTGTGGCTGCCACGCCTGCCCATCGACCGGATCCAGCGATTTTTGCAGGTGAGCGGCGGCGCGCAGGATGAGCCCGGCATCGTCGTCATCAAGGACAACAATGCGCTGGTGATCCATGCGCTCAATGAGGCCGCCGAGCGTCTCGGCCTGCATATCGGCCAGCCCCTGGCCAATGCGCGGGCGATGTGTCCGGATTTGCGGGTGTTCGATGCCGATGTCGTGGCCGATGCCAAGACGCTCAGCGATATCGCCGATTGGTGCGACCGCTTCACGCCGCTGGTGGCGCTCGATCCGCCGCACGGGTTGTTCCTCGATATCACCGGCTGCGCGCATCTGTTCGGCGGCGAGGCTGCGCTGCTCAAGACGCTGGTTCGCGCGCTTGCCCGCCAGGGCTTTGCCGTCGGTGCGGCGATCGCCGGCACCTCGGTCTGCGCGCGCACGCTGACGCGGCAGGCCTCGGGAAGCATCGTCGCCGATGGCGGGGAGGCGGAGGCGATCAGCCGATTTCCGGTCTCCGCGCTCGGTGCAAGCGAGGCCATCACCACCGGTCTGCGCCGCGCCGGGCTGAAGACCATCGGCGATGTCGCCGCGCGCACACCAAGCGAAATCACGGCGCGGTTCGGCGCGCGGTTCTCGACGCTGCTCGCGCATGCGCTGGGGCAGGGCGATGCGCCGATCAGTCCGCGCAAGCCGCTACCCGATTACATCGTCGAGAAGCGCTTTGCCGAGCCGATTGCGACCGACACCATGATCGCGATGACGCTGTCGCGCCTTGCCGACACGTTGATCGCCTCGATGGAGAAACAGGGCAAAGGCGCGCGGCGGCTGGAAGCGGCCTTCTTCCGCACCGACGGCGTGGTGCGCGCGATCATGGTCGAGACCGGACGTCCCGTGACACGAAGCGCGGTGATCGACCGCCTGTTCCGCGAGCGGCTCGATGCGCTCGCAGATCCCCTCGATCCCGGCTTCGGCTTCGACATGGTGCGCCTGTCGGCGAGCCGCACCGAGATCGTGGTGCAGGAGCAGCGCGATCTCGACGCCCATGTCCACGACAATGACGAACTCGCCGCGTTGATTGATCGTATCGCCGCGCGCATTGGCGGCAAGCGCGTCGTCGTGCACCTGCCTGAGGATAGCCATATCCCCGAATGTGCGGCGATGGCCGCGCCGGCGCAGCATCATCTCGCAGCCGCCATGCAGGCCGAATGGCCCGCACGTGTCGAGAGCGAGCCGCCGCTGCGTCCCCTAAGGCTGTTCGACAAGCCGGAGCCGATCAAGGTGCCGTTCGCCGCCGTGCCGGATGGTCCGCCGCATCAATTCACCTGGCGCCGCGCGTTGCATGCGGTGGTGCGGGTGGAAGGGCCCGAGCGCATCGCGATGGAATGGTGGCGGCAGGACGCCAAGCAGCTGACGCGGGATTACTTCCGCATCGAGGATGCCGAGGGCCTGCGCTTCTGGATCTTTCGCGACGGTCTTTACGAGGGAGAAGTGTTCGATGGCGATGGCAAGCCCGCTTCTCCCGGCTGGTATGTGCACGGTCTTTTCGCATGACGTCCCCCGCCTATGCCGAGATCGGCATCACCACCAACTTCTCCTTCCTGCGCGGCGGCTCGGATCCGCGCGCCTATGTGCGTCAGGCGAGCGAGCTCGGCCTTCCCGCGATCGGAATCGCCGACCACAACACGCTGGCCGGCGTGGTGCGGGCGTGGAGTGAGCTCGACAACGATAAGGTGGTGCACAAGCCGAAACTGCTGATCGGCGCGCGCATCGTCTTCATCGACGGCACGCCCGACATTCTGGTCTATCCGCGCGACCGCGCCGCCTATGGCCGGCTGTGCCAGCTCCTCACCCGGGGCAAGCGTGGCGACGACATCACGCGGATCGAGAAGGGCGAGTGCCGTCTCACCTTCGTCGATCTCCTGGAGTTTTCGGAAGGACAGCTCCTGATCCTGACGCTGCCGCATCGCTTCGAGCCGGCGCAGGCGCTGGATATCCTTGCCAAGCTGAAAGACAGCCGCGCCGAGGGCGTCTGGCTGGCGGCGAGCCTGGTCTATCGCGGTGACGACCGCCGCCGCCTCGCGCGGCTCGATGATCTCGCGACGAAGGCAATGGTGCCGCTGCTCGCGACCAACGAGGTGCTGTATCACGACCCCCGCCGCCGTCCTCTGCAGGACGTGCTGACCTGCATCCGGGAGAAGACCACGATCGAGGCGGTTGGGCGAAAGCTCGAGGCCAATGCCGAACGGTTCCTGAAGACGCCACGCGAGATGGCGCGGCTGTTCCGCGATTTTCCCGATGCGATCGCACAAACCATGCGCTTTGCGGACAGGATCGATTTTTCGCTCGATCAGCTCAAATACCAATATCCTGATGAGCCCGTGCCGCCCGGCAAGACCGCCCAAGGGCATCTGGAGGATTTGACCTGGGCGGGCGTCGACAAATATTTCGGCGGTATCGAGAATATCGACGACAAGCTGCGCGCGACGCTGAAGAAGGAGCTCGCGCTGATCGCCGAGCTGAAATACGCGCATTATTTCCTCACCGTGCACGACATCGTGCACTACGCGCGCAGCCAGAACATTCTGTGCCAGGGCCGAGGCTCGGCGGCGAATTCGGCCGTGTGCTACGTGCTCGGCATTACCTCGGTCGATCCGACCAAGGTCGATCTCTTGTTCGAGCGCTTCATCTCCAAGGAGCGGCTGGAGCCGCCCGATATCGACGTCGATTTCGAGCATTCGCGCCGCGAGGAGGTGATGCAATATGTCTATCGCCGCTACGGCCGCCACCGCGCCGCGATCATTGCCACCGTCATCCATTATCGCCCTCGCAGCGCCATCCGCGACGTCGGCAAGGCGCTGGGCCTGACCGAGGACGTCACCGCAGCCCTCGCCGACACCGTCTGGGGCAGCTGGGGCAAGGGCCTCAACGACATGCAGGTGAGGCAGGCCGGGCTCGATCCCAGCAATCCCATGATCAACCTCGCGGTCGAGCTTGCGACCGAGCTGATCGAATTCCCGCGCCATCTCTCCCAGCATGTCGGCGGCTATGTGCTGACGCAGGATCGGCTCGACACCTATGTGCCGATCGGCAACGCCGCGATGGACGACCGCACCTTCATCGAATGGGACAAGGACGACGTCGATGCGCTGAGCATGATGAAGGTCGACGTGCTCGCGCTGGGCATGCTGACCTGCATCCGGAAGTGTTTTGACTTGATCGATCAGCACAAGGGCAAGCGCTACGCGCTGTCGGATATCAAGGGCGAAGATGACGACGAAGTCTATCAAATGCTGCAGCGGGGAGAGTCGCTCGGGGTGTTCCAGGTCGAGAGCCGCGCCCAGATGAACATGCTGCCGCGTCTGAAGCCGCGGACGTTTTACGATCTTGTCATCGAAGTCGCGATCGTGCGGCCGGGGCCGATCCAGGGCGACATGGTGCATCCTTATTTGCGGCGGCGGAACGGCCTGGAGAAGGTGACCTATCCCTCGCCATCCCCCGAGCATGGCCCTGCGGACGAGCTCTACAAGGTGCTGCACAAGACCAAGGGCGTGCCCCTGTTTCAGGAGCAGGCCATGCGCATCGCGATCGAGGCGGCAAAGTTCACCTCCGAAGAAGCCAACGGCCTGCGCCGCTCGATGGCGACCTTCCGCAATGTCGGCACCATCGGCCAATACGAGGACAAGCTGATCGGCAACATGGTGGCGCGCGGCTACGATGCCAACTTCGCCAGGAGCTGCTTTGACCAGATCAAGGGCTTTGGCTCCTACGGTTTCCCCGAGAGCCATGCCGCGAGCTTTGCGCAGCTCGTCTACATCTCCTCATGGCTGAAATATCATCACCCCGACGCCTTCTGCTGCGGTCTCCTGAACTCGCAGCCGATGGGTTTTTACGCCCCGGCGCAGATCGTCGGCGATGCTCGCAAGAACGGCGTCGAGGTTCGCGACATCGACGTGTCCTACAGCTTTGCGCAGAACACGCTGGAGCAGGGCAGCGGTAAATACTGCGCCGTCCGTCTCGGCTTTCGCCAGATCGACGGCTTTCATTGGCTGGATGAAGATGAGGAGCGGCTGAAGAGGGATCGGCTGTCATTCCGGGGCGCGCGGAGCGCGAGCCCGGAATCCATCGGGCCGCATGCGCCTGGTGGAATGGATTCTCAGATGCGCAATTGCGCATCAGAGTTCGACGCTGACGCGTCGCCCCGGAATGACAATGCGGAGAAATCACAAGACTGGGCCGACCGCATCGTCGCTGCCCGCAACCGCCGTCCCTTCACCTCGCTCGAGGATTTCGCCCGCGACACCGGCCTGCCCAAGCGCGCGCTGATCCTGCTGGCCGATGCCGACGCATTCCGCTCGCTCGGGCTCGACCGCCGCGAAGCGCTGTGGCAGGTGCGGCGGCTGCCTGACGATATGCCGCTGCCGCTGTTCGAGGCGGCGACCGCCCGCGAGCAACCGGACGAGCATGCGAGGCCCTTGCCCGAGATGCCGCTCTCCGAGCAGGTCGTCGCGGACTACCAGACCATCCGCCTCTCGCTGAAGGGCCATCCGATGGAATTCTTGCGCGAGATGTTTTCGCGCGAGCGGATCGTCGCCTGCAGGGAGATCAGCCACGAGAACGAGCGGCGCCGCGTCCGCTGCGCCGGCGTGGTGCTGGTGCGGCAGCGGCCGGGCAGTGCCAGCGGGGTCGTGTTCATGACGCTGGAGGACGAAACCGGCATCGCCAATGTCGTGGTGTGGCCCAAGATCATGGAGCAGTACCGGAAGGAAGTGATGGGCGCGCGCCTCATCGAGGTCCAGGGCTATATCCAGAGCAGCCCCGAAAAGGTGACGCACCTGATCGCCCAGCGCATGATCGACCGCTCGCACGATCTGGTCGGCCTCGCCAACGACGCGCTAGGCGGCAAGCATCCGGCAGCTGCCACCGACGAGCCGCTCAACGAGGACCCGCGTGCTCTCGCCGACATGCCGGCGCAAAAAATCCGCCACCCCCGCAACGTCCGTATCCTGCCGCCGTCGCGGGATTTTCATTGAAGGATGGCGCGAGAATGACGAGTTTGTTGCGACGACGGTGCGCCACACTCTCGGTCGTCATGCCTGGGCTTGACGGAAGAGAGAGCCCGGCACGCCCCATCCTCAAAAATTCACCCGGTTCGAGATCGCGCCGTCCACGACGAGATTCGATCCCGTGGTGAACCCCGACACCGGGCTCGCCAGAAACACCGCCGCGCTTGCGATGTCCTGCGGCGTTGCCATGCGGCCGGTCGGATTGCGCTTCATCGCGTCGTTGTAACGCTCGGGCATGTTCTTCTCGATCATCTCCCAGACACCGCCCTTGAAATAGACGGTGCCGGGCGACACCACGTTGACGCGGATCTTCTTCTTCGCATGCTGCCGCGCCAGGCCCTTGGCCATGTGGATCAGCGCCGCCTTGATCGGACCGTAGGAGCTGGCGGTGTCCGCCTGCGCCGCGGAGATCGACGAGATGATCACGAAGGCGGCATCGCCGCTGCTGGCGCCGCTCGCTTCGAGGAACGGCCGCGCGGCATCGAAGGCGTGCACGGCACCGAGCACGTCGAGCTGGAAATTCTGCTGCCAGGACGCCGCGTCGTGGCCCTGCGCCATCGCGCCGGCATTGGAGAACAGCATGTCGATGCCGCCGAGCTCCTTTGCGGTATTCTCGATCCAGGCCTTCAGCGCCGCGCCGTCGGTGACGTCGACCGGGCTGCCGCTCGCCTTGATGCCGCTCGCTTTCAGTTCAGCGACGGTGGCCGCAACCTGTTCGGCATTGCGCGCGCACACCGCGACATTGGCGCCTTCCCCGGCTAGCGTTGCCGCAATCGCCCGCCCGATGCCGCGCGTGCCGCCGAGCACGATGGCGTTCTTTCCTTTGAGACCGAGATCCATTGTTGGGCTCCTTTTTGTTGGTGCGGAGAATGTAGCTGTTTCAGGAGATTCACATAAGCCTCTACATCGTCATTGCGAGCCAACGGGTCCGCGCGAAGCGCGGCCCGATGACAGGCTCCGCGAAGCAATCCAGAAATGCATCCGCGGAAACAGTCTGATTGCTTCGTCGCAAGAGCTCCTCGCAATGACGTGGAGAGAGACGGGCCTCACTCCGGCGCCGCCCCCACCGGCGGGCCGCCGGGCGGGCGGTGCAGGAAGGTCAGCGAGGCATAGGCGCCGGCCCAGGAGCCGATCGCCGCGAAGGCGACATAGAATGCGTTTTCGGTGTAGCTGATCACGGCGTAGGAGGAGAGCATGTACCAGACCGCGCTCCAGTTCGCCGCTGACATGCGCTTGCGCGCGATCACGGCCGAGGTGAACATCACATAGACCGCGTCGGTGGCCGCCGTTGCAACGAACACGGCGCCCGCGGTGAGGGGATCGATGGCGGCCATTGCAAACCTTTCTGTGAACGTGACATGGTCGGGAAAACTAAAGGGAGAGAAGCGGCCATGCAAAGCCCCGCCGACATTCTCAAGGGCATCTGGACCTCTGCAGGCGGTGACGCGGCCGCCCTCGATCGCGTGCGGCTGACCGGCGAGGAGCCTCAAATCCCGTCCTCCTTTCGCGTCGCGGTCGCCGGGCAGACGTCGATAGCTGCCGCCGGCCTCGCTGCTGCTGAAATCTGGCGGCTGCGCAGCGGTGAGACGCAGGACGTTTCCGTCGACATGCGCCACGCCGTCGCCGAATGCCGCTCCGAGCGCTATCTCCGCCTCGACGACAACCCGCCGCCGCCGGCCTGGGACGCCATCGCCGGCGTCTACAGGACTGGTGACAACCGCTTCGTTCGCTGCCACACCAACTTCCCGCATCATCGGGACGCCGTCTGCAAGGTGCTTGCTTGCGAGCCGGAGCGCGCCAAGGTGCAGGCGGCGCTCATGCAGTGGACGGGAGAAGATTTCGAGACTGCGGCCTACGCCACGGGCGGCGTCGTTGCCCTGATGCGCAGTTACGACGAATGGTCCGCGCTGCCGCAGGCGCGCGCGCTCGCGCAATTGCCGCTGATCTCGATCGAGAAGATCGGCGAAGCCGCGCCGAAGCCATGGCCAAAAGGCGATCGTCCGCTCGCGGGGCTTCGCGTGCTCGATCTCTCCCGTGTCATCGCAGGTCCCGTCGCCGGCCGCACGCTCGCCGCGCACGGCGCTGATGTGCTGCTGGTGTCGGGTCCGGAGCTGCCCGCCATCGACTGGCTCACCATCGACACCGGCCGCGGCAAGCTCACCACCTTCATCGAACTGAAGAGCGAGGCGGGCAGGGCGCAATTGCGCGAATTGCTGGCGGATGCCGACATCTTCTCGCAAGGCTATCGCCCGCATGCGCTCGCCGCGATCGGCTTCGCGCCGGAGGATGCAGCGAAGATCAATCCCGGCATCGTCTATGTCACGCTGTCGGCCTATGGCCATGCCGGTCCCTGGGCCGAGCGCCGCGGATTCGATTCGCTCGTGCAGACCACGACCGGATTCAACCACGCCGAAGGGCGCGCGGCAGGTCTCGACGGTCCCAAGGAATTGCCGGCGCAGATGCTCGATCACGCCACCGGCTATCTGATGGCGTTCGGCGCGATGATGGCGAGGGCGCGTCAAGCTCGCGAGGGCGGCAGCTGGCACGTGCGGGTGTCGCTGGCGCAGACCGGGCGTTGGCTTTGGAATCTCGGCCGGCTCGACGGCGGACTGAAGACCCCGGATCTTACGGGCGAGGCCGTACATGCTGCGTTCATCGAGAGCATGCCATCTGGATTCGGCATGTTGAAGGCGGTGCGCCATTCGGCGCTGCTGTCGACGACACCGGCGCGATGGTCTCGTCCGGCGATGCCGCTCGGCTCTCATCCGGCACAGTGGCCGGCGCGAAGCTGACGTGAAGCTGACACGTCGCAAAAATTTAACGCAAACCGAAAGGTGCGCAGCGTTTTTTAGGTTGTTTGAAATCCTAATTCGGCACTATTAGCGCAACCGATAAGGCAGGTACCTGCCGAGATCGTCGCAGACACGACCGGGCTCCATGGTAGTTGAAAATACCAAGCGATTGCAGGTGTTTACAAAACAACGGGTGATCACATCCGTAGTTCTACTAGCTCTTGCCGGCGCCGGTGCCTACGGCCTCCTGTCTTTGGGCCCCAAGGAAAAGAAGCACTCCGAGATCTCCAGCCAGTCGCGCAGGAATGCGCAGAACTTCACGCCGACGCCGTCCGAATGGGCGACGCTGACAATCGAGCCGGTCAAAGCCAAGAGCTTCCGGGCCGAGTATGTCACCGAGGGCAAGGTCGCCGTCGACGAGGATCGTTCGACGCCGGTGTTCTCGCCCTATGCCGGCCGCGTCACCAAGCTGCTGGCAAAGCCCGGCGAGATGCTGAAGCAGGGTCAACCGCTGTTCACAATCGAGGCCGCCGACACGGTGCAGGCCCAGAATGATTTCATCGCGGCGATGACCTCGCAGAACAAGGCGACGTCGGCGCTCGAGCTGTCTGACATCCAGTTCAAGCGTGCCAAGGACCTCTATGAGGGCCATGCCATTCCGCTCAAGGATTATCAGCAGGCGGAAGCGACCCAGGTTCAGGCGCGGAACGACATGCGATCCTCGCAGACCGCACTCGAAGCCGCGCGCAACAAGCTGCGCATCCTCGGCTTCACCGACGAGACCATCAAGGCGTTCCAGGACAAGGGCGTCATCGACCGGGAGGTCACGATCTATTCGCCGATCGCAGGCACGGTCGTGCAGCGCAAGATCGGTCCCGGCCAGTACGTCAATTCCGGCGCCAGCGATCCGGTCTTCGTGATCGGCGACCTCTCCACCGTCTGGCTCACCGCCTTCGTGCGCGAGAGCGATGCGGCCGCGGTGTGCATCGGTCAGGACATCACCGTCAACGTGATGGCGCTGCCGGGTCGGCCGCTGACCGCCAGGATCAACTACGTCGCCGCCGCGATCGATCCCAGCACCCGCCGCCTGCTGGTCCGCGCCACCATCGACAACAAGGACGGCCTGCTGAAGCCGGAGATGTTCGCCAACGTCACGATCTATTCGGCGGGCGACCGCGCCGCGCCGGCGGTGCCGAAGCAGGCGTTGATCTATGAGGCCGACAAGGTCCGCATCTGGGTCGCGCGCGAGGACAAGTCGGTTGAGCTGCGACAGATCAAGACCGGCCTCATCAACGGCAATCTCGTCGAGGTCACCAGCAACCTGAACCCCGGCGAGCAGATCGTCACCAAGGGCAGCCTGTTCATCGACCGCGCGGCGTCCGGCAGCTGATCGACGACCCAAGAAAATTGAAGACCTGAATGGATCGTCTCGTCGCCCTTGCCGTCAACCGGCGCTTCCTGATGGTCGGCATGTTCGTCGCTGTCTTGATCGGCGGCGTGATCGCGTTCAACCAGCTCAACATCGAGGCCTATCCAGATCCGACCCCGCCGATGGTCGACATCGTGACGCAGAGCCCGGGCCTGTCGGCCGAGGAGATCGAGCGCTACATCACGATCCCGATCGAGACCCAGGTCGCAGGCCTGAAGAACGTCACGACCATCCGCACTATCTCGCTCTACGGTCTCTCCGACGTCAAAATTCAGTTCTCCTTCGCCTACACCTATGACGAAGCGTTGCAGCAGGTGTTGAACCGCCTGGCGCAGCTCGCGCCGCTGCCAGGCAACGTGCAGCCGCAGATTTCGCCGCTGAGCCCGATCGGCGAGATTTTCCGCTACCGCCTCGTGGGCCCGCCGAACTACAGCGTGCTCGATCTCAAGACCATTCAGGACTGGATCCTGCAGCGCCGCTTCCGCGCGGTGCCAGGGGTGATCGACGTCACCGGGTGGGGCGGCAGAAGCAAGACTTATGAGATCCAGGTCGACTTCAACAAGCTGATCGCCAACGGGCTGACGCTGCCGCAATTGCTCCAGGCGGTCGGCAATTCCAACGTCAATGTCGGCGGCAACACCGTCAATATCGGTCAGCAATCGGCCGTCGTGCGCGGCGTCGGCCTGATCCGGTCGATCGACGATCTTGCCAATACGATGGTCTCGCAGACCGGCGGCAATCCGGTGCTGGTCAAGGACGTCGCCACCGTCACCGTCGGCCAGAAGCCGCGCCTCGGCATCGCCGGTATCGACGAGGCCGACGACATCGTGCAGGGCATCGTCCTGATGCGCCGCGGCGAGCAGAGCTCGCCGACCATCAAGCGGGTCCACCAGCTTGTCCAGCAGATCAACAATTCCAGCATCCTGCCGCCCGGCGTGCGCATCGAGCGCATTTACGACCGCGGCGACCTGATTGCGCTCACCACCCACACGGTGCTGCACAACATGGTGGTCGGCATTCTCTTGATCGTGTTGCTGCAGTGGATCTTCCTCGGCGATTTGCGCAGCGCGCTGATCGTCGGCGCCACCATTCCGTTCGCGTTGTTCTTCGCCGTCATTATCCTGGTGCTGCGCGGCGAATCGGCCAATCTGCTGTCGGTCGGCGCGATCGATTTCGGCCTGATCGTCGATGCCACCGTCATCATGGTGGAGGCGATCTTCCGTCGCCTGACACAGACGACGCCGACGTCGGAAGCCGAGCACATGTCCAATGAGACGCTGTTCGGCATGAAGAGCCACGCCATCCTCAGCGCGGCGGCGGACGTCTCGCGCTCGATCTTCTTCGCCGCGGCGATCATCATCGCGGCCTTCCTGCCGCTGTTCACGCTGTCGGGCGTCGAAGGCAACATCTTCGGGCCGATGGCCCGCACCTATGCCTATGCACTGGCAGGCGGGCTGCTTGCGACATTCACCGTCACGCCGGCGTTGTCCGCGATCATCCTGCCGGCGCATGTCCATGAGACCGAAACCAAGGTGATGCTGATCCTGCACCGGCTCTACATGCCCGTGCTGAATTGGGCGGTGGCCAACCGCAACATCGTCCTCGGCGCCGCGGTCGGCCTGGTGTTGATGACGGTCGCGCTCAGCCGGCTGCTCGGCCTCGAATTCCTGCCGAAGCTGGAAGAGGGCAATCTCTGGATTCGCGCCACGCTACCGCCGACCATCTCGCTCCAGGAAGGCAACAGTTACGTCAACGAGATGCGCAAGGTGATCCGCGCCCGGCCGGAGGTCGAGTCCGTCGTGTCGCAGCACGGCCGTCCCGATGACGGCACCGACGCCGCCGGCTTCTTCAACGCCGAGTTCTTCGCGCCGCTCAAGCCCGTGAGCCAGTGGCCCGGCACGCGTGACAAGGAAGAGCTGACCGCGGAGCTGCTGAAGCAGCTCGACGATCGTTTCCCCGGCGTCGAGTTCAACTTCTCGCAATATCTCCAGGACAACGTCTCCGAGGCCGTCTCCGGCGTGAAGGGCGAGAATTCGATCAAGCTGTTCGGCAGCGACCTCCAGGCGCTGACCGACACCGCCAACAAGATCAAGCAGGTGCTGTCGACCGTGCAGGGCGTCACCGACCTTGCGGTGTTCACCTCACTCGGGCAGCCGACCGTCCAGATCGACATCGACCGCGCCAAGGCCGCGCGCTATGGCCTTGCGCCGGGCGACATCAACGCCACGATCAAGGTCGCGATCGGCGGCGACACCGCCGGCGATCTCTATGAGCCGGGCAGCGACCGTCACTTCCCGATCATCGTCCGCCTCGCGCCGGAGTACCGCAGGAGCGCGGAGGCGATCCAGAACTTGCGGATCGGCGCGCCCGGGCCGAACGGCACGGTCACCCAGATTCCCCTCAGCGAAGTTGCCAACATCAGCCTCGTCTCCGGCGCGGCCTATATCTATCGCGAGCAGCAGGAACGCTATCTGCCGATCAAGTTCTCGGTGCGCGAGCGCGACCTCGGCAGTGCGATCCGCGAGGCGCAGCAGAAGATCGCCGACCAGGTGCAGCTGCCGCCCGGCTCGCACATGGACTGGGTCGGCGAGTTCGGCAATCTCCAGGACGCGATCCGGCGGCTGTCGATCGTGGTGCCGATCTCGCTGGCGCTGATCGGCGTGCTGCTCTGGTTCAATTTCGGCTCGATGACCGACACGCTGCTGGCCATGAGCGTGATCCCGATGGCGATCTTCGGCGGCGTGCTTGGGCTGTTGATCACGGGCACCGCGTTCAGCGTCTCCGCGGCGATCGGCTTCATCGCGCTGTTCGGAATCGCCGTGATGGACGGCATCATCATCCTGTCGCAGTTCAACCAGCTCATCGAAGAGGGCATGGACCGCCTGAGTGCGGTGGTGCGTACCGGAGAGCTGCAGCTCCGCCCGGTGCTGATGACGTGCGTCGTCGCCGGCGTCGGCCTTCTGCCGGCGGCGCTGTCGGAGGGCATCGGCTCGCAGGTGCAGAAGCCGCTTGCGGTCGTCGTCGTCACCGGCATGATGCTGGCGCCGGTCGTGATCCTCGTGACCTTGCCGGTCCTCATTTCGTTCTTCTCGCGCCGTGCGCGCTGAGCGCCGTCGATCACAACATCCGTTGTGCGATCCGCAGCAACATCATGGCGCCGAGGGCGAGCAGAATCAGGCTGGCGAGCCGGCTGCTCAACGACAGCATCCGAGGCGTCAGTCGCGACCGCGCGGTTGCAACGATCGTGCTGAGCATCATCCACCAGACCGCGGAGCCCACGAAGACGCCCGCGATCAACGGTGCCGCCGCGGCCTGGGTGGAGAACGCGTGCAGCGCCGCCAGGAACAGGATGACCGTCAGCGGATTGGTCAGTCCGAGCGCGATGGCGCTGAGATAGGCGCGCGCCAGACGCACTCTGTCGATCTCGCCGACATCCTGGAGCACGATCGAACATCGATGTGTCCGGACCGCGAACCACAGCAGCGTCAGCGCCGAGACGATTCCTAATCCAGCCGCATTGGCCTCGACCCAAGGCTGCGCAAGTGAGCCAAGTCCCAACACCGCGAAGGCGCCGTAGGTGAGGTGCACGGTCGCCGCACCGAAACCGGTGGCGAGCCCTGTTGCCATGCCCGATGCCAGGGTGCGCTGAATGCACAACATGCCCATTGGCCCGATGGGAGCGGCGACGGTGAAACCAATTCCAGCGCCGGACAAAAGCGCGGCGAGATAATGCGACAGGGACATACGACCGCACAAACAAATGAAATCTGTGCGTGCGTATCGGTGAAACTGAATCGCCGCCTCAACCGAAGGGTTGAAAATCCGGCGCGGGCACAAACACGTTCGTGTGAATCGCGCGTGCCTGTGCCCTCGCGACAACGGTTCCACTGCGCAGACCGCAATTGCGCATGTTCCGTTGAACCTTATCGGGCTTGTCGCGACTCAGAAGCCGTAGAGTCGTGCGGGGTTGTCGACCAGGATCTTCTTGCGCACGCTCGCATCCGGCGCCCAGACCGGAAGCTGATTGAGCAGGCGCCCGTCGTCGATCTGGTAGAGCGGCGCGATGTCGGTGGCCTTGCGTCCCTCGACCCGGCTCGAATCCGGATGCGGCCAGTCGGTGCCCCAGACGATGCGATCCGCATTGGCCGCGATCAGGGCCTGCGCATAGGGCACCATGTCCGGATAGTCGGGCGCGAGCTTGGACGAGCGATAGGCGCCGGAGATCTTCACGTGGGCCTTACCGGACTTCACCAGCGCGACGAGATCGGAGAAGCCCGGCTGCTCCAGCCCGAGCGACGCCTCGAGCCCGCCGAAATGGTCGAACACGACGGGCACCGGCGCCGTCTCGACGAGGTCCTTGATCGCCGAGATCATGGCAAGCGTGGTGTAGAGCTGCACGTGCCAGCCGCGCGCCTTCATGCGCTCGACTGCGGCGGTGAAGCGCGGTCGTCCGACATTGGGATCGTTGACGCCACCGGTCGCAAGATTGAGGCGGATGCCCCGGAAGCCGTCCTGATGCATCGCATCGAGCTGTGCCTCCGTCGTCTTGTCGTCGATCACCGCCACACCGCGCGTGGTCGCACCGCGTGCCTTCATGCCGAACAGGGTGGAGGAATTGTCGGTGCCGTAGACGCTCGGGGTGACGATCACCACGCGCTCGATATGCAGGGCTTTGTGCAGCGCGGCCATTTCTTCAGGGCTTGCCGGCTCCGGCGTGTAAACGCGCCCGGCGAAGAACGGAAACTTTTCGACGTCGCCGTGGATATGGGTGTGGCAGTCGCAGGCGTGCGGCGGGACGTCGAAATTGACCGGCGTCGCAGGCTGCGCCGCCCGGGCGCGGGCTCTGTTGGTCATGGCTACTCCGGCGGCGAGGGAGGCAAGCAGGACGCTGCGTCGGTTGAGCACGGTTTCTCTCCCTGTTTTTGTTGTTTGGCAGTGCAGCCGGGACAGTATCACATCAGCCCGGCAGCCGCTGCGCCTCGTTGCATAGCTGCTCGACAAGGTCGGCAAGCGGGCGTGAGCCGTCAACGCGCACGACCGGGCAGGGCAGGCCCGAGAGCCAGGCCTCATCCTTTGGGAGACTGCGGCCGTCGCGATCGCCGGCTTCATAGTGTGAAGCCCATCCGACAAAGGATTCGGTCTCCTGATGGCGCCAGCCGCCCGGCACGACGGCATCAGCCCCGAAATGTGCAGCTTCGCGGGCACGTAGGCGCTGCATGCGAAGTTCGCGCGGTGTCGTCACGAAGACAACAAGATCGAACAACTGGATGAGCTCGTCGCCCCAGCCGGTGACGGTTCCGCTCAGCACCCAATCAAGACGCGGCAGGAACATCTCGCGCATCAGGCGCAGGCGGTCGGCCGCCGGGCGCGTCGTCTGGTAGGGCGGCACGGTCGGCAGCCAGAAATAGTCGTCGCTGTCGTGATGCGGCAGCGCAAGCCGGCCCGCGAGCGCGCGACCAATCGTGGTCACGCCGGCTCCCGAAGCTCCCATCAAATGAATGCGGCGGCTTTTCATCGGCTCCGCTCAGATGATCTGAAACTACTGCCCCGACGGCGTGCGCAGGCCGTGCCAGGCATCGCGGACCTGATGGTAGTGCACCTCGGGCAGGTAGTCCGGCGTGTTCAGGCTCAGTGTCTTGACGTCGAGATGGCCGGTGGCACTGAGCAGTGTGTACGAGGCAATGACACGGTCGCGCAGCGCGCCGATCAGGCGGGCCTTGGCCTGGATCAGATCGGCCTGCGAGTTCAGGACGTCTACCGTCGTGCGTTGTCCGCCGGCGGCCTCGCGCTGCACGCCTTGCAGCGCGACGGTTGCGGCTTTCACTTCGGACTCCGAGGCCGAGACCGTGATCTTGGCGCCCTCATTGGCGACCCATGCGCTGACCGCCGCCGTGCGCGCCTGGTTGCGCACCTGGTCGAGCACGAGCCGGCTCTGCGCCGTGATTTCCTTGGCCTGCCGGGTCTGCGCCGCGGCCTGGCCGCCGTCATAGATCGGCGCGGTGACGCTGGCGACGATCGAGGCCTGGTCCTCGGCGAAGGTGCCGAGCGTCGGGTCGTTGTTGCGGCTCTTGCTGGCGCTGCCCTGAATGGTGGCGCTCGGCAGCAGTGCGCCTTCGGCGATGCGGATGTTGGTGGAGGCGACATCGACGTCGAAGCTGGCGGCCATCACCGCAGGATGCTGGCGGATCGCCATCGTCATGGCGTCTTCGCGGCTCTTCGGCAGATAACGGTCGACGACCTCGGCGGGCCGTAGCTGCGACGGCGAATTGCCGATCACTTGCGCATAGGTCGCCTGGCTGATGGCAAGGGCGACTTCGGCGGCGTTGAGATCGGCAAGGCCGCGATTGAGGCGTGCCTCGGCCTGCGCGCTGTCGGTCGGCGTGACATCGCCGGCGTTGAGGCGGCGCTGGGTGACCGCGAGCGTCTCGCGCAGGAAGGCGACGTTGGAACGCTGCGCCTCGACCAGCGACTGGTTGGCGAGCACATTGGTATAGGCAGTGACAGCGTCGAGCAGCACGCCCTGGCCGACATTACGCAGCGCCTCGCGGCCCGACTGCACCTGGAGTTCGGCGGCCCGCACATTGTTGGCGGTACGGAACCCGTTGAACAGGGTTTGCGTCACGGTGACGCCGATGATCCATGGCTTGAGGTTGCCGGTCTGGATCGTGTTGTCGGGCAAGAGATTGCGCACCGTTTGCAGGCCGGCGCTGAGGCTCGCCACGATCTGCGGCCGGTAACCCGCGAGGGCCTGTGGCACGTTCTCGTCCGTGGCGCGTTGTCGCGCGCGTTCGGCATTGAGCTGCGGATTGGTCTGGTAGGCCTTGGCGAGCGCATCGGGCAGGGCTTCCGCCGACGCAGCGGAGGGCAGGGCGCAGCAGAGCGCCAGCGTGGTCCATGTCGCAAGCGCAGGACCCACGCCCGATCGATGCCGCGTCATCTCGCGACCAGCTCTGGCGGTACGCCCAATCATGTAATCCCGCTTAACCCCGGCTGTCCGCCCCCGCCGACGAGGCCTCTTAACTGTTTAACCAGCCGAGGTCCCGCAGGCAAACTGCCGCGGGGGAAACCCCCATGAAATCCGTGCTTGTTGCAGCTTCGTCACAGGATTTTGGGGGAACACGGCCGAGCCTTACACCAGCCTGACCGTGCGCCGAGATTACCGGTTCTTGTTCACCGGCTTGCGCTTCTCGATGAACGCCGCCATGCCCTCGGAGCGGTCCTCCAGCGCGAAGGTCGCGTGGAACAGGTTGCGCTCGACGCTCATGCCCTCGGCGAGCGTGGTCTCGAAGGCGCGGTTCACCGCTTCCTTGGCCATCGCGACAGCAGGGCGCGACATCGACGCGATCTTGTCGGCTGCCGCCATCACTTCGTCCATCAGCTTGTCAGCGGGTACGATGCGGCTGACGAGGCCCGAGCGCTCGGCTTCCGCCGCATCCATCATGCGGCCGGTGAGGCACAGGTCCATCGCCTTGGACTTGCCGATCGCGCGCGTCAGGCGCTGGGTACCGCCGATGCCGGGAATGGTGCCGAGCGTGATCTCGGGCTGGCCGAACTTGGCGGTGTCGGCGGCGATGATGACATCGCACATCATGGCGAGCTCGCAACCGCCGCCGAGCGCGTAGCCCGCGACCGCGGCAATGGTCGGCTTGCGGCAGCGCGCGAGGCGGTCGCCGCCGATCGCGGCAAAATCCTCGGAGAACATGTCGATGAAGCCCTTCGGCTGCATCTCCTTGATGTCGGCGCCGGCGGCAAAGGCCTTCTCGCTGCCGGTCACGACGATGCAGCCGATGGCGTCGTCGGCCTCGAGATCGTCGACGGCAGCCGCGATTTCGCGGAAGACGCCGAAGGAGAGCGCGTTGAGCATCTTCGGCCGGTTCAGCTTGATGATACCGACTGCGCCTTTGCTCTCGACGATGATGTGTTCGAACGTGCTCATGCTTCACCCACGCTTTTGATAGGGCGGGCAATGTGCCCGCTGGCGCGGATGCCTTCAAGGGGGCAGCGGACAAGGAGCAGCGACGCAGGACGCGCGGGCTGCGCGTCCTGCCGGACCGGCAATCAGGCCATGAACATGCGTGCGGCCGAGGCCAGCGTCAGCACCGTGCCGACGCCGATGAAGATCTTGCCGATCAGCGAGCTCTGGTCCCAGGCCGAACTCTGCTGGCTGCTCGCCATCACCGGCGCCGGCCGCGGCTGGGCCTCGGTTGCGGCAATCACCGCCTTTTGCGGCGGCGGGGTGTCCTGCTGCAGGGCGCGGTCGATGTCGTTGAGCTGATCGGGTGCGACGACCTGGCTCTCGGCGTTCGCGGCGCCGGTATTATCGGCCGCCGCCTGGACATTGTCGTTGGCGCGGTCGGTCATCGCGGTGGCCGCAGCCGCGGTCGGCGTATCGGCGGCGGCGAGCTGTGCATTGGCATTGGCGACCGCCGGCGGCATCTGGCCCGAGGCCGGCATCTCGTTCTCGGCCTTGTTATCCGCCTTCGGCTCCTCGGCCTTTGCAGGGACGTCGTTCTTGTCGTCGGATTTCTGTGCCGTCTTGCCGCTGACGGTACGACGCGACTCGTGGCGCCGGTGCTTGCCCGGCTTGGCCGTGTCGGCTTGTTTGCCTGCACTGTCCGATTTGCCGGTTGAACTCGGCGCCGCCTGCGCGACGCCTCCGAACAGCACGAAAAGGCCGGCAAAAAGGATCAACGCCGCGCGCCCGCTGGCTTTCATCATGTTGACGATCTCCCCAATTCCGCCCGTCCCGGGAGCGAACAGAGACCCTGGGGCGTGACGACAGCGGGGCAGAAAATGGGAATCTTCGCGCTCCTCCGGGCGAAAACGGGGCAAAGCGGTGCGATGCGGCCTGCCGCCGGGTGCGGGGCGTGCCGATAGGTGTTATGAGCCGTCGCAGACGTTTTGGTCGTATCGGTCGCGTGCTGCGGCCCATGATCACGAGTTCGTGATCGTGGGCCGCCCGCGTAACAAATTGAACGAACGGCCGAATTGCATGGTGAGGGCGCGCGTGCGCGGACGTGAGGACGAATGGACCGGCCTGATGCGGTCGGCCATGGCTGGCGATGATGCGACGTATCATCGCCTGTTGAGGGCGGTCACGCCGGTGCTGCGCGCCGCCGCAAGGCGTGGCTTGGCGCGGGCCGGGCAACCTCCAGACCAGGCCGAGGATATCGTGCAGGAGATTCTGTTGGCGGTGCATTTGAAGCGGCACACTTGGGACAGCGAAGCCCCCTTCGCGCCCTGGCTGTTCGCGATCGCCCGCAACAAGCTGATCGATGCCTTGCGGCGGCGCGGCAGGCGCATCTTCGTCAACATCGACGATTTCGCCGAGACGTTGCCGGGCGAGGCACCGCAGGAGACGGCCTCCGCGGGCGAGGTTGCAACCCAGCTCGGCACGCTGCCGCAGCGCCAGCGCGACGTGCTGCAGTCGATCGCGGTCGAGAGTGCCTCGATCAAGGACACGGCGGCGAAGCTTTCGATGAGCGAAGGCGCGGTGCGGGTCGCACTGCATCGCGGACTTGCAGCACTCACCGCCAAACTGCGGGACCATTAGTGATGGACACCGACCAACTCATTCGCTCGCTCGCAGCCGACAACGCCCATCGCATGCCGCGCGTCGGCGCCATGCTGACCATGGCGCTGCTGGTGGCTGCGCCCTTGTCGATCCTGATCTTCGCGACCTTCCTTGGCGTGCGGCCGGACGTGATGACCGCCATGCACAACCCGTTCTTCGACATGAAGTTCGCGGTCACGCTGTCGCTCGCGATCCCCGCCATCATCGTCAGCCTGCATCTGTCGCGTCCGGAAGCCTTGATGCGCGGCTGGGGCTGGCTGTTGCTGCTTCCCGTAGGGCTGCTTGCGGTTGCGATCGGCAGCGAGGCGATGATGGCGCCGGCCATGCCGATGACGATGCGGCTGATGGGCAAGAACTCCAGGGTCTGCCTGGTCGCGATTCCCGCGATGTCGCTGCCGCTGCTCGCGGGCGCGCTGTTCGGCCTGCGCCATGGCGCGCCCTCGCATCCGGCGCTCGCCGGCGCGCTCGCCGGTCTGGTATCGGCCGGCCTTGCCGCGACGCTCTACGCCTCGCACTGCACCGACGATTCACCCTTGTTCGTCGCGACTTGGTACACGCTCGCGGCGGCGCTCGTCGCGGCGATTGGGGCTGCGGTGGGGTCCAAAGTCCTGCGCTACTAGCAAGCCGGCGTCACGCCGCCGGAATCGTGCTCTGCTGCATACGGTGGAAGCGCAGCACCTGCTGCGCTGTCGAGCTGCGGAGCGCCTCGTAAGCGTCGCGCAGCGTCAGCATGTCGGTTTGCGAGCCGCCTGAGAGCTTCTCGCGCATGGCGATGATGGCGCGCACGCTCGGCCAGGACATGCCCGCGACCTTGGCGAGGATCATCACACCCTCGGTGCGGCTTTCGATCATCATGGTCTCGGCGGTGTCGACCGCGACGCCCGCGAGCGCCGCGAGCCCCGCATTGGTTTCGTCGAACTTGCCCTGCTCCGCGAAAGTGGTGACCTGGAATTCGTTGAGACGGCCGTCAGCGTGCAGCGACTTCACCAGCGCACGGGCCATCTCGGTTTGCTTGGTCATCGCGGCGGCGCGGATCCGCTGGGCCACTTCCTGGACCACGCTCGACACCTCGTCGACGAGCTCAGGATGCGCGGCCTCGAGCTTCCTGCGCACGCTCGAGGACGCCTTGGCGACCAGTTTCAAATAGTGATGACGCGGCAGGTCCGTCCGCAGGCCGATGCAGGTGGCGAGGTCGTCGTCGCGTTCGGCGCGGGCGATGAGATCGGTGAGGCTTCCCTCGGAAAAGCGCGCGCCCGGATTGCTGACGGTCGACTGCACCACGTCCTCGTCGCCGCGGCTCACCAGCACGTCGGTCAGCGCCTCCGACAGCACCCGTCGCAGCGAGATCGCCTTGAGATGCGCCTGGCCCCTCGTGTGCGCGATCTCGATCAAGGTCGTCTCATCCAGCCGCTCCGATTTCGACAGCACGGGGCCGGAGACCTCGACGACCTCGTCGAGCGCGAGCGTGCGGATGATGTTCGGCGGCGCGGCCGCGATCGGGGCGAGGCGGTCGGCGAGCAGCGCCCTGGCCGAAACCTCGATCTGCTCGATCAGGCACTGGAACACGTCGTCGAACACGCGGATGTGGTCGTCGGAATAATCCACCGCGTTGCCCACGAAGAGATCGGTCACGCGGCGTAGTGTCTCGACCCGGCGCGCGACGGTGCCGTGCGAGAGCGCAGCCTGCAATTCCTCGAGCAGATTCTCGGATGATCTTGTGGATTTGGATCTCATTGCCCTGTCCTGGAGCGTTCGGTCCGGCGTCGGCTTCTGTCGCACCGGGACGAAATGGATTGGTCAACTCGTTGCAATGCGGTTGCGCCCTTGCGCCTTGGCGGAATAGAGCGCGCGGTCGGCGCGCGCGAGAAACGTGTCGGCAGTATCATTGTCGCGCAGCGTCACGACGCCCGCGGAAATGGTCACGTGCATGCCCGGAGAGAATGCGCTCCAGTCGAGATCGGCGACGATGCTGCGCAGGCGATCGAGCATGCGCTGGGCGGCGTCGCCCGAGGTGTCCGGCAAAATCAGCAGGAATTCCTCGCCGCCGTAGCGACCGAAGCAGTCGGCCGGGCGGATGTTTGCGAAAATCGTGATCGCGAAGGTGCGCAGCACCTCGTCGCCGACGGGATGGCCGTGGGCGTCGTTGATGCGCTTGAACCAGTCGAGATCGATCAGCGCGATCGCGCAAGGCGTCGACGCCTGCCGCGACTTTTCGATCTCGGCATCGAGAAGCCGCATGATGCAGCGGCGGTTGTAGGAGCCGGTGAGCTCGTCGAGCTCGGCCAGTTCCTCGATGCGCTGATAGGCGGCCTTCAGCTCGATGCTGCGCCGGTACAGGATCTTGCGCAGGGTGGCGCCGAACAGGCCGAGGAAGGCGCACTGGCCGATCACCAGCACGAAGCAGAGCATCGAGGCGGTTCGCTCCAGGCGGGTCGTCACCGGCAGTCCGATCGGCAGGTCCGAGCTCAGGAAGACCAAGGCAAGCCCGAAGGTGGCAAGGCCCCAGGTGACCATCGCCTGGCTCGACGTCATCCGCAGCGTGCCAAACGCGAAGATCAGAAACAGCACGGCGAGGAATGCGACCCCGATCGTCGGCACCGCGAGCAGGAACACCAGTTGCAGCGCCATATGCGCCGAGATCTGGAAGACGGTGAGATAATGATCCTCGAACCGGTCGCCGAAGCCGGCTTCCGACAGCACCGTGAACGTGCCGATGATCAGCAGGCCGCCGAGCCAGAACAGCGAGGGGACGGCCATGGAGACCGCCCCGGCATAGGCGTAGAGCAGCAGGACCGAAGCGCCCAGCGAATAGCTCGCGACCTGGCCGATATACATCTGGCGGCGCTGGCGGGCCCGGCGCGCCAGAACCTCGGGAGCGGCCGCCTCGGGCGCGAGGACGATCTCCGCGACCTCAGCGGCATTCCTCTCGGGAAAGGACGTCGCGGCCGTGTTCATGGTCCCGCCGGTGATGGATGTCAGCGTAAAAATCTACGTGGCAAGCCTTTAGGTTTGGTATCCTTGGAAATCGAATCCGAACGGTGCAGCGCGGAACAAGGTGTTAGGCCGGCGGAAGAAATTTCGCCGGTGAGCAGTCATTCGTTTGCGGTGCGATCGAGCCAAAGTCAGGCTTGGCGAGACATATGTCGTGCAGGACTGCTATGGAACCGGATGTGGCCGGGCCGCCTGTGCCGGACAGGCATTCCGCAGGGAAGTATCTCAGTATTATGTTACCGATCTGGATTGTGGCGGCCGACGGCCGCGGGTGGGACGAGAAAACTGCGCGTATGTGGGGTGGATCACACAGGCGCCCGTATGACTGCGGTACCCTGAACAATTTTGCCCCCTCTGTCGAACCGTCCGCCGCGCCGACCCGACCAACTTTGCGAGACGGGCATTGAGCGTGACACAGGCGGCTTCGGACGAGGTCCTGATCGCCAGGATCGCTCAAGGTGACCGGCTCGCCATGCAGGTGCTGTACGGGCGGCACCATGTCAGGGTGTATCGTTTCGGGCTGAGGCTCGTGCGGGACGAGCAGGCGGCGGAAGACCTCATTAGCGAGGTGTTTCTCGACGTTTGGCGTCAAGCCGGCAAGTTCGAGGGCCGATCCGCCGTTTCTACCTGGCTGCTGGCAATCACCCGATTCAAGGCCCTGTCTGCGCTTCGGCGCCGGAAGGATTTTGAACTGGACGAAGACGCCGCGAACGCGATCGAGGACACGTCCGACGATCCGGAAACGGTGGTGCAGAAGAAGGATACCAGTGCTGCGTTGCGGGAGTGTCTGACGGGCCTCTCGCCGGACCACCGGGAAATCGTCGATCTCGTCTACTACCACGAGAAGTCCGTGGAAGAAGTGGCCGAAATCGTCGGAATACCGGAGAACACTGTGAAGACGCGCTTGTTCTATGCGCGCAAGAAATTGGCCGAACTGCTGAAGGCAGCCGGCATTGAGCGAGGCTGGCCATGATGGCTTTGAGCAAGAAGATGCTGGAGCAAGAGCCCAGTGAAATTGAACTGCTGCTGCCCTGGCACGCCGCCGGCACGCTGAACGCGCGCGATGCGCGCCGTGTCGAGGAAGCGCTGGCGCGCGATCCCGAGCTCGCCAAGCAATATGCCGCGATCCGCGGCGAGTACGAAGAGACCATCCATCTGAACGAGAGCTTAGGGGCTCCGTCGACGCGCGCGATGCAGAAGCTGTTCGCCGCGATCGAGGCCGAGCCGGCGCGGGCGAGCGGCTCGCTGCCGCTGTCGGCGCGTATCTCGAGCTTCTTCGCGAGCCTGTCGCCGCGCACGCTGGCCTGGTCGGCGAGCCTTGGCGCCGTGGCGCTCGTGCTGCAGGCCGGTGTCATCGGCGCCGTGCTGATGAAGAACCAGCCGGCGACGTTCCAGACCGCTTCGCTCTCGACCAGCGCGCCGATCACACGCGAGCTTGGCGGCACGGTTGCGCCGTCGCGCGCGCTGGTGCGCTTCACGCCCGAGGCGCGCATTGCCGACATCACCGGGCTGCTCGACAGCTATCAGGCCTCGATCATCGGCGATGCCAAGGGCGGCATGTTCCGCCTCCAGTTCGACAGGGCGATGAGCCAGGACGAGCTCGCTTCGCTGCTCGGCAGGATGCAGCGCGAGAAGTTCGTCAACCTCGCCGTCGCGGCGCCTTAAGGCGCCGCTGAACCAATGACGGGCAAGTCCGAGAGCAGGGTGCGCGCCGGGGTCACCGCTTCATCGGTCGGCGCCGCGCTCCTGATCGCCGCCTGTCTCGGCGTCGAGGTCGCGCAGGCGCAGGCGATCATGCGCACGCCTACGATCAGCGTGCCCTCGCGAACGCCGACCATCTCTCCGAGCATCACCCCACGCGTCAGCCCCAATATCGCCGCACGCGCGGTCAGCGTCGATCGCGGCCCGCGGACGATGGCTGCCATCCCGCACACCACCTCGCGCATCCGGCCGACGACGGTGCTGCTGCCCTATGCACGCTACTCGCCGAACCTCTATCCGACCTGCACCGCGCCCTACCGCGATGCTGCGGGCGAATGCCTGGCGCAGCCGAATGCGGGCGGCGGAGGTTCGGCCAAATCCGGCAAGAAGAGCGCCGGCAAGGGCCGCGGTGACGTCACGCCGGCCGCCGCCAATCTGCGCAGCTTCGCCAACGAATTCGTGGCGGAGATCGACGGCACGCTGTCGCCTGGCGATGCCGACGAGCTTGCCCGCCGGCACGGCTTGACGCGCGTCTCTTCGGAGAGCTTCCCGCTGATCGGGGCCACGTTCGGCCTGTTCCGCATCACGGATGGCCGGGCCACCGAGACGGTACGGCGCGAATTCGCCGCCGATGGCAGCGTGCGCTCGGTCCAGCCGAACTTCCGCTATGTGCTTCAGGACCAGAAATCGACGACGCCGAGCGAGGGCGATCCCGCGCAATATGCACTGGCAAAACTCCGCCTGCCGCAGGCGCACACGCTGGCGCACGGCGCCAACGTCACGGTTGCCGTGATCGACTCCGGCATCGACGCCGGCCATCCCGAGCTTGCCAATTCCGTCTCCGATAATTTCGATGCGCTCGGCAGCGCCGAGGGGCCGCACGTCCACGGCACCGGCATCGCCGGCGCGATCGTGGCCCATGCCAGGCTGATGGGCAGCGCGCCCGAGGCGCGCATCATCGCGATCCGCGCCTTCGGCGGCACCAACGGCGGCGCCGAGAGCTCGTCCTACATCATCCTGCGCTCGCTGAATTACGCCGCCGAGCACGGCGCGCAGATCGTCAATATGAGCTTTGCCGGTCCGAAGGACGCGGTGATCGAGCGCGCCATCGCGGCGACCGCCGCGCGCGGCCTCGTGCTGATCGCGGCCGCCGGCAATGCCGGTCCGAAATCGCCGCCGCTCTATCCCGCTGCCAATCCCAACGTGATTGCGGTCAGTGCGACCGACCAGCAGGACAGGCTGTTCACCGCGTCCAACCGCGGCAATTACATCGCCGTCGCGGCGCCCGGGGTCGACATCTTCCTGCCCGCGCCGGACGGCAAGTACCAGATGACGTCGGGAACCTCGTTCTCGGCCGCCTATGTCTCCGGCATCGCGGCGTTGCTGCTCGAGCGCAATTACGCCCTGAAGCCGGAGGCGCTGCGCATGACGCTGGCGAAGACCGCGCGCGACCTCGGCTCCCCCGGGCGTGACGAGCTGTTCGGCGACGGCCAGATCGACGCATTCGCCGCGGTGATGGCAGTTCCCGCTGACGGAGCGACGCCGGTTGCGGCTGCATCCGGTACAACAAAACGTGAAGATGCCGGGACGCGTCGCGATGGGCCCAACAGCCGCGCGATCGAACAACCCTCGCTGTCGAGCGCGGACGATAAATCCACGATTTCTCAGGCGGATAGGCCGGCGACCCGATAGCGGCTGCGACAAAGATGCGCGCGGACCGAAGCTCAAAAAAGCAAACGCCGCATTGAACGTTCAGCCAGCTGCCACGACCAAATTATGTGGGAGCGGTCATCCCTCCCCATCAGTCATATTAGGCGCGAGCGCCCATCCACCCCAAGCGCCCATATGGCTCGACCCGTCCGGTTGTCCCCCCGGACGGGTCTTTTCTTTTTGGGCGTCCGATTTTTTGAAACTCTGCATGCGTTCAGCTTTCGGTTGAAAGGTCGCGCCGGCATTCCGGCCGCCGCTCGAGCAACACGCCGCAAGCCCGCTATGCTTGTGCGAAGCTTGACTCGAAAACGCAGTAAATCTCCGCACGACTACGGAGTTTGGCGACGCGCGGGGTGTCGTTGCTGGACAAGTCAAAACTTTTCCACAAAATATTCATGTCGCTTCTAAATTGATTCGTGTGCGTTGCGTCCCCGCGTCCGTGTTCTCTCCTGACGGGCTGGTCTATGACACTTCGCCAAGAATCTAACGGCGCGTCTGTGCGTGCCGTAGCTGTTGGCCGCGACGTCGCGGCGCGCTGGTGCGCGCTCGCCGAGCAGCGGCTGCAGCATCTCTCTGAGATGTTCGAGACCGGCCGGTGGCGCCGTTATCATTCCGAGATCGCATTCCTCGAAAACATCCAGGAAGCCAAGCGTGCGGTCCAGACCTGGCGCGCGCTCGCGACCGGCGGGGACGTTGCCGAGGCGGCTGCGAGCGTGACGCCCGCATTCGGCTGGTCGCCGGCGACGATGCCCCGCGTGTTTTCGCGCGACCAGGCGCAGATGATGCAGCCGAAAGCCGTCCACATCGCCCCCGAGACGGCCGTGCCGGTCAGGCTCGATCCAAAGCCCGACGTTCTGGCGGAGATCACCGAAGCCCCGATCGCGCCGTTCGCCGTACCGGCGCCTGCGGCGGTCGCGTCGTTCATCGCGCCTGCCGAGATGCCGCCACTGAAGGCTCCCGCTGCGCGAGCGCCGTTCACAGCACCTGCCGTGAAGCCACCGCTGGCCCCTGCCGCAATGGCGCCGTTCACCGCGCCGGAAGTCAGGCCGCCGCTCGCAGCGGCTGCCCCGAAGCCGCCAAAGGCCGCGCCTGCCGCGATGGCAGCGCTGCTGCCGCAATTCGCCCCGCCGGCCGAGGAGATCGTCGCAGCCCCCGAACGCGTCGTCGAATTCACCTTCAGCCTCGACGGCCTGGAAGCCAAGTACCCGCTGCTGCGGAACGCGTTCTAGTCTAAGGGGCTGCCAGCCAAGGGGCGGCCTTAGCGCCGCACCGCATTTCCGCCGAGCACCACCTGGGCAAATCGTTGCGCGCCGTCGGCCGACAGGTCCGAGGTCACCGCGCGCGCGTGATCGAGGCCGACGACAGCGCCGCGCGGGGTTTCCGAGATCATGTTGTTGTTGACCAGCGCGATGCCGGCGCCGGGCACGACGGAGACGCCGATACCGGCCAGCGCCTTGCGGATCACGTTGCCCGTGATCGCGACGTCGCGCAGATATTTGCCCCAGCCGGCGACGATGCCGTAGGACGGCGCGTTCTCGATCACATTGCCGGTCACCGAGGTGTCCGCCTCGATGTAGATGCCGACGCCGGCGTCGTCGTCCGGTGCGGTGCCGATCGGGCGCTTCGGGATCAGGTTGCGGATGATGTTGCCCTGAACCACCGCGATGCGGCCGCCTTCGTTGAAATTGCAGACGGAGACACCGACGGCCGCGCCGTCGACCGTATTGTTGGCGATCACCGCAGCCTCGAACGCGAACTCGGAATAGAGCGCGACTTCGCGTACGTCGCTGACGCTGTTGCCCGAGATGTGGATGTTCGAGGCGGAGTTGCCGCGCACCGCGGAGTAATCGCAGTTCCTGATGCGGTTGCCGCGCACGATCACGTTGCCGGCGCGGAAGGCGTTGATGGCGTTGCCGTACTGACCGGAGCCGCCGGGGCCGGCCTTGATGTTCTCGATGCGGTTATCGGCCACCAGCGTGCCATCGTCGCCGATCGCGGTGCGCAGGATCTCGATTCCGTTGTCATTGGTGCCGAGAATCGTGTTGCGGGAGACGTTGAGCCCTTTGGCGTCGAACGACACCACCGCCGTCACCGCGATGTCGGTGAAGATGTTGCCGGAGATCTCGCCGGACACCTGCTCGAGCCAGATGCCGCTGCCGCCCGATTTCGTGATCTCGCAATCGACGATGCGGACGTCGCGTCCGCCGAGCACGTGGATCAGTCCGCGCCGCGTCGGCAGCGGAATGCCGCCGCCGTCGAAGGTGATGCCGGTGAGCCCAATCGCGTCGGAGCCGTCGCTCTGGATCGCCGAAGCTCCGCCGGTGAAGATGATTTTCGTTGCGCCGCGCACGCCGATCAATTGTGCGCCGGCCGGCAGCCGCAGCAGCCCGCTGCGATAGACGCCCGGCGGAAGCGCCAGCGGCATCTGCGCCCGCGCGGCCTCGTCGATCGCACGTTGTAGCGCGCGGGTCTGGTCCTCGCTGCTGCCAGGCCGTACGCCGTATTGGGTGACGTCGCGGCCGAGCAGGGACGTCAGCGGCGCCGCTCGCGCGGCGTCGGCCGGCATGGCCAGCGCACCGGCAATGCCGGCAGTGGAAGCTCCGATGAGGTGGCGGCGATTGAGGTCCATGACGCGTCCTCCGCGCGGATTAGGTAGCGCAGGGCGGATCCGGGCGCGGGGATTGTTCGCGGTAGGGTTAAACATTTACCGCGGGGGAGGTGCCAGCGTGTTCCGTCGCTTCCTTGCCACCCCCACCATTTCCATCAGCATGGCCTCGCCGGCATCAACGAGTTCCTCCAGCGTGATCCGGGCTGCGCCCTTCCGTCGCACCGCGCCGCTGCGCCCAAGCAGGGGGATGTGGATGAACGCCGCAAGCTGCGGACCACCGGCCTTGACGTTCTCGATCGCACGCCAGCTCAAGTAATTGCAGAGATAGGCGCCGGCATCGCGCGAGGGCCGTGCATCGATGCCGGTGAGGCGCGCGGCGCGCAGCAGTCTTGCCGTGTGTGGGCCGAAATTCATGGCGTCCGCGGTGCCGGTGATGCCGCGCTTGCTCGAACGGGTGTTGGCGGCATCGGGCCAGAGCATGGTGACGGCGTTGCGCGCGCGGGTCTCGACGCGCAGGTAGGGCGTGCGCGCAGCGAGGCCGAACATCAACAGCGCATCGGGCTTCTGCTTTGCCAGCACCTCGGGCAATTGGTGGTCGACCGCCGCATAGGTGACCGGGAAGATGTGGCTCGAGATCGCGACGTCATCCAATGCTGGCCGACGCAATTGCGCGAGCCGCGCCACCAGCGGCTGGGTCGGGTTGTAGGGCGCGCCGGGGAACGGCCCGAAGCCGGTGAGGAGAATGCGGAGCTTCTCGCTCATTTCAGCAACTCCAATATCTGCTCGGCGGCGAGCGCCGGGGTGAGATGGCCGTCGGCGACTTCAGCCTCGATCTTCCGGACCTTGCTGCGAACCGAGGCCTCGCTGCGCAGCCGCGCCAGCATGCGCTGCTCCAGCATCGACCACATCCATTTCACCTGCTGCTCACGCCGCCGCGCGGCGAAGTCGCCCGATGCGTTCATCGCCTTGCGGTGATCCAGAACCTTCTGCCAGAGCTCGGCGATGCCGGTGCCGGCCAGCGCCGAATAGGTGACGACGGGCGGATGCCAATGCTCGGACCGCGGCGCCAAAATATGCAGCGCGCCGCGATAGTCGGCGGCGGTGATGTTGGCGCGCTTGAGATTGTCTCCGTCGGCCTTGTTGATGGCGATCATGTCGGCGAGCTCGACCAGGCCCTTCTTGATGCCCTGCAATTCGTCGCCGCCGCCCGGCAGCATCAGGGCGAGGAAGAAGTCGGTCATGTCGCAGACGGCAGTCTCGGACTGGCCGATGCCGACGGTCTCGACCAGCACGACGCCGAAGCCGGCAGCCTCGCAGAGCAGCATCGCCTCGCGTGTCTTCGCCGCGACCCCGCCGAGCGTACCCGAGGACGGCGAGGGGCGGATGAAGGCATGGTCAGAGGCCGACAGCCGCGCCATTCGCGTCTTGTCGCCGAGGATCGAGCCGCCACTGCGCGCCGAGGACGGATCGACCGCGAGCACCGCGACCTTGTGACCCTGCTCGATGAGATAGGTGCCGAGCACATCGATGGTGGTGGACTTGCCGACGCCCGGCGAGCCGGTGATGCCGACGCGGAACGCCTTGCCGGTGTCGGGTAGCAGCGTCTGCACCAGCTCTCGCGCCAGCGCCTGATGGTCGGCACGGCGGCTCTCCACCAGCGTGATGGCGCGGGCCAACGCCGCGCGGCTGCCGGCACGGAGATCACGGGCGAGGGATTTGATGTCCAGCGAGGCCTTCTTCTCAGTCATGCCCTGCTTTACAACGCCGAGGGCAGGCAGGCGAGGGCCGCCCGCCTCATATCACCTGCTCGTTGCCGCCGCCGTTTGCGGCGGTTTCACCTTGCGCCAGACCCACACCATCACCGGCCAGAGCAGGGCGCCGATCGCCATGGCGGCGAGGATGGCGGCGACCGGGCGCTCGAAGAACGGCAAAATACTGCCGTCGGACTTGATCAGCGACGTGACGAAGGCCTGCTCGACCATGGTGCCCATGACGATCCCGAGCACCATGGCAGCGACGGGATAGCCGTTGGCTTCCATGACGTAGCCGATCACGCCGAAGGCGGCGACGGTGACGACGCCGAACATGTTGTTGCCGATCGCGAACGAACCGACCGCGCAGCACAGCATGATGATCGGCATGATGGCCGAGCGTGGTGCGAGCAGGATGTAGGCGGCGATCCGGATCATGGCGATGCCGAGCGGAATCATCAGGATGTTCGCGATGATGAACATCAGATAGATCGCGTACATGCTCGACGCTTTCTCGGTGAACAGCGTCGGGCCGGGATTGAGCCCCTTCATGTAGAGCACGCCGATCGCGATCGCGGCGATGGTGTCGCCGGGAATGCCGAACAGCAGCGACGGCACCCAGCCCGAGGCGATGCTGGCATTGTTGCTGGCGCCGGCCTCGACCAGGCCCTCGACATGGCCGGTGCCGAACTTTTCCGGCTCCTTGGAGAAGCGCTTCGACATCGCGTAGGAGACCCAGGCGGCCATGTCGGCGCCGGCGCCCGGCAGCACGCCGATGATGATGCCGACGATGTTGCCGCGCGTCATCTGCCAGTGATACTGCTTGGTCAGCTTCCACTGGCCAGCCATGATGCTTCCGAATTTTCGGCGCGGCAGGGGAGGCGGTTCGGGCGTCAGCATCGCGCGCATCACCTGCGCCACCGCGAACACGCCGACCAGCGCCGGGATCGGCTCGATGCCGCCGAACAGATCGGTGAGGCCGAAGGTGAAGCGCGGCACGCCGCCGGGATTCTCGATGCCGACGCAGGAGACGAGCAGGCCGAGGAACATGCCGGCGATCGCCTTCACCGGCGAGGAGCGCGCCACCAGCGTGGCGCACATCAGGCCGAGCAGTGCCAGCCAGAAATATTCGAAGGTCGAGAACGACAGCGCGATCTCGGCGAGCGGCGGCGCCAGGATCATCAACGACAGCACGCCGGCGATGCCGCCGACGGCGGAGAACCACACGCCGGCCCCGAGCGCGAGCTCGGCCTGGCCCTTGCGTGTCATCGCGTAGGCTTCATCCGCATAGGCAGCTGAAGCGGGCGTGCCGGGAATGCGCAGCAGTGCGCCCGGGATGTCGCCGGAGAAGATCGCCATCGAGGAGGCCGCGACGATGGTCGCGATCGCCGCGATCGGCGAGAGGTAGAAGGTGACGGGGACGAGCAGGGCGGTCGCCATCGTCGCCGACAGGCCTGGCAGTGAGCCGATCACGAGGCCGTACACGGAGGCTGCGACCATCGCGATGATGACCTCCCAGGTGGAGATCAGGGCGAACGCTTCAATCAGGGTCTTGAGCATGGGGAATTACCAGGGCGTCGGCAGCAGGCCGGCAGGAAGCGGCACACGCAGCAACTTGCCGAAGATGAGGTGGATGGCGAAGGGCGAGAGTGCCGCGAGCGGCAGCGCCAGCTTCCATTTGGCCCCGAGCGCGGTCGAGGTGACATAGACCATGATCGCCGCGGTGATGATGAAGCCGAGCCGGTCGGCGGCAAACACATAGAATAGCAGCAGCGCCGGCGGCAGCAGCGCGCGCAGGCCATAGAGCTTGCTTTGCGGCGGCGGGGCTGCGGCCTGGCCGTCCTCCAGCGGGATCAGCTCTTCCTCCTCCTCGAAGGAGTGGCCGATCCCGAACACGATCGCGAGCCCGCATAGCGCGAGCCCGCTGCCGATCACCAGCGGAAACACGTTGGGGCCGACGGGCTGTCCAGGCACCGGCGGCAGGATGTAGCCGCCATAGGCAGCCGCCGCGCCGAGCACAACGAGAAACGATCCCGTGACGGAGTCGGGAAGACGCATGAGAGGAGTCCTATCAAAGAAGTTCTCCCCCTCCCCGCGCGCGGGAAGAGGCGATCAGATGTCGTGGCCGGGGTCACCGGCCGAAGCGGGGTCAGGCTTTCGAAAGGCCAGCCGCCTTCATCGCCTCGCCCATCTGGGCGTCGCCCTTGTCCATGAAGCCGGCGAACTGGGTGGCGTCGCCCCAGACGGTGCCGAAGCCGCGGTTGCTCATGAAGTCCTTGAACTCGGCGGACTCGTAGACCTTCTTCAGCGCCGCGGTGAGCTTGGTTGCGATTTCCGGCGGCAGGCCCTTCGGCGCACCGATGCCGCGCCAGGCGCCGGTCGCGTAGTCGATGCCCATCGCCTCCTTCAGCGTCGGCACGTCCTTGAACACCGGATTACGCGCGGGCGCCATGATGGCGAGGCTCCTGGCCTTGCCCGCCTCGATGATGGCGCGTGCCTCCGGCACCGAGCAGGTCGTGAGGTCGAGGCCGCCAGCGGCAAGATCCTGCATCGCGGGCGCCGCGCCGTTCGACGGCACCCAGGCGACCTGGTTGGCAGGCAGGCCCATCGCCTGCATCCAGCCGACCAGCGCCAGATGCCAGATGCCGCCCTGGCCGGTGCCCGAAGCCTTGAACTTGCCGGGCGGCGCCGCCTTGATCGCCTCGGCGAGCTCCTTGACCGTCTTGTAGGGCGAGGAGGAGGAGACCTGGATGCCCGGAGGATCCTCGTTCATCAGGGCGAGCGGCGTGTAGCTCTTCGGCGTCAGCTCGGTCAGGCCCTGCCAGTGCATCATCGAGATTTCGACGGTGAGCATGCCGATGGTGTAGCCGTCGGGCTGCGCGGTCGCGATCGCGCTGTGGCCGACCACTCCGGAGCCGCCGGTCCGGTTGACCACGTTGAAGGGCTGGCCGAGGTCCTTTTCCAGGAGCGCTGCGACGATGCGCGCGGTCGCATCGGTTCCACCGCCGGCGCCCCAGGGCACGATCACGGTGACCGGACGGGCCGGATAGGCTTGTGCGAGCGCGGGCTTGAAGCCGAAAGCGGCGGATGCCGCAACGGCGGCGGTCGAAGCCGCAAAGCTGCGGCGCGAAATCTTGGACATTGAATGCCTCCCAGCGGCGCCCGTGATGCCGGGCGCTCTTGTCAATGAGGACATTCTAGTCGGCTTTGCAGCGCCCCCGCAAGGTAGCGCTACCAACGAGATCGGCATGTTGTGTGAAAACAGCATGCCCATCGGGTGGGCAGTCGGAATTCGGGTGGGTTTCGGCGGCACGCGCCATCAATCTGCGCGTAACGAAAACACCAAGGCAAGCTATCGATGACCCAAGCCTATTACAGCGCCGTGCTGGACCGCCCGCTAGACGAAGTCTGGTCGCTGATCCGCGATTTCAACAACTACCCCGCTTACATCGACGGCGTCAGCGAGAGCGTCATCGAAGACGACAAGCGCGGCGATGAAGTCGGCGCCGTCAGGCGCTTCTGCTATCTCGGCAACTGGATTCGCCAGAGCCTGGTCGACCACTCGGACCGGCAGCACAGCCTGACCTATGCCGGTCTCGAAGCGCTGCCCTATCCGCAGGATGAGGGAAGCCGCATGCCGGCGCCAGCACGCTATCAAGGCACCATGCATCTGCGCCCGATCACCGAGGGCGACCGTACCCTGATCGAATGGTCGGTCGACCTCAAGACCGAGCCCGCGGACGCCGATCGCTGGCAGGCCCTGTTTGCGTCGTGGATTCCGGCTTGGACGGACTCGCTTGCGCGGACGTTGGCGCGATCCGGTTAGCGTTGGCTTACGGCTCGTCCGCGTCGCCCTTCGGCCGCGCGCCGCCGAAGATGCGGGCACCTTCCGCTGTGAGGTAAGGCTTCAGCGTCTCCCATGGCACGAAGGCGACATACTCGCCCTCGGCATAGGGACCGACGGCGTAGGGCGGGTAGTGGAAGGTGAGGCCGGAGCTCTTGCCAGCCTCCGTTGACGGTGCCAGCGTGACCGCGCCGATCTTGAGCAGGCTGGGCTTCAGCTCCTTGAACCATTCGTCGGTCGCGGTCTCGCCGGCGTCGCGCTTCTTCTTCTCGGATTTCAGCGAGGCGATGATGGCCTTCACCATCGCCTTCATGGTCGCCCCGTTGTCGGCAGTCTCGGCGAAGAACGGCCGGATCGAGATGCGCTTGTTGTCCGCCTTGTCCCACAGGATCGTGTTCACGTCCGAATTGGGATGCGCGCCGCGAGTATTCATGTAGTCGTCGCGCAGGATGCTGACATAGCGATCGGCGACGACGGACCGGATTGAGTATTTGCGCTCAAAATCCCAGCCGCCGTCTTTAAAGAACTGCGGATCGGTTTTGCGCGCGGCGGCAGCTTCGGCCGCATTCTTGTCGAGCCACTTTTTGCCTTCGGCGAAGCAGTCCGCCGCCAGTGCCGCATCCGCCTTGATCTTGTCGTCGAGGAAGAGGCGCGCCTCGATGCTCTTGGTCTTGATGACGGTGTCGGGCTTGGGGTCGGCGGCGTGGGTGGGACCGAACAGCGCGCTGCAAACCGCGGCAACAGCGAGCGCGCGCATGAAACCTGGCGCGAGAAACATCACGCAAACCTTTCTTGTCGGAAAATAGACGGCGAAGCTACTCCGCCGCCTCGCTATGCCCGAGCCGGGTATTCAGCTTGCGGATCAGCTCCTCGGCGGCCTCCGCGATCACCGTGCCCGGCGGAAAGATCGCTTCCGCGCCGGCAGCATAGAGCGCATCGTAATCCTGCGGCGGCACCACGCCGCCGACGATGATCATGATGTCGTCGCGGCCCTGCTTCTTCAGCGCGGCCTTCAGTTCCGGCACGGCGGTGAGATGGGCCGCGGCGAGCGAGGAGACGCCGAGGATGTGGACGTCGTTCTCGACCGCCTGCCGCGCGGCCTCGTCCGCGGTCGCGAACAACGGCCCGATATCGACGTCGAAGCCGATGTCGGCGAAGGCGGAGGCAATCACTTTCTGGCCGCGGTCGTGGCCGTCCTGGCCGATCTTGGCGACCAGGATACGCGGGCGCCGGCCCTCGGCCTCCTCGAAGGCGTCGATCAGCGCCTGAACCTTCTCGACCTGGTTGCCCATGCTGGACGCCTCCCGCTTGTAGACGCCGGTGATGGATTTGATCTCGGCGCGGTGCCGGCCGAACACTTTCTCCATCGCGTCCGAGATTTCGCCGACAGTCGCCTTGGCGCGCGCGGCATCAATGGCGAGCGCGAGCAGATTGCCATTGCCCTCGCCGGCCGACCGCGTGATCGCGGCGAGCGCGGCATCGACGTCCTTCTGGTTGCGCTCGCTCTTCAGCCGCGTCAGCTTGTCGATCTGCAGGCGGCGGACATTGGTGTTGTCGACCTTCAGGATGTCGATCGGCATCTCGTCGGTCGGCTTGTACTTGTTGACGCCGATCACCGCCTGCTTGCCGGCGTCGATGCGGGCCTGCGTCTTGGCCGAGGCTTCCTCGATGCGCAGCTTCGGCAGGCCGGCCTCGATCGCTTTGGCCATGCCGCCGAGCTCCTCGACCTCCTGGATGTGGGCCCAGGCCTTGGCGGCGAGGTCGCGCGTGAGCCGCTCGACGTAATACGAACCGCCCCAGGGATCGATGATCCGTGTCGTGCCGCTCTCCTGCTGCAGGAACAGCTGGGTGTTGCGGGCGATGCGCGCCGAGAAATCGGTCGGCAGCGCCAGGGCTTCGTCGAGCGCATTGGTGTGCAGCGACTGGGTGTGGCCCTGCGTCGCCGCCATCGCCTCGACGGTGGTGCGCATCACGTTGTTGAACACGTCCTGCGCGGTCAGCGACCAGCCCGAGGTCTGGCTATGGGTGCGCAGCGACAGCGAGCGTGGGTCTTTCGGATTGAACGGCTTGAGGAGCTTCGCCCAGAGCAGGCGCGCGGCGCGCAGTTTTGCCACTTCCATGAAGAAGTTCATGCCGATCGCCCAGAAGAACGACAGTCGCGGCGCGAAGCGGTCGACGTCGAGGCCGGCGGCAAGGCCGGCACGTAAGTATTCGACGCCGTCGGCGAGCGTATAGGCGAGCTCGAGGTCCTGCGTCGCGCCGGCCTCCTGCATGTGATAGCCGGAGATGGAAATGGAGTTGTATTTCGGCATCCTCGTGGAGGTGTAGGCGAAGATGTCCGAAATGATCCGCATCGAGGGCGCGGGCGGATAGATGTAGGTGTTGCGCACCATGAACTCTTTCAGAATGTCGTTCTGAATGGTGCCGGAGAGCTTCTCCGGCGGCACGCCCTGTTCCTCGGCGGCCGCGACGTAGAGCGCGAGGATCGGCAGCACCGCGCCGTTCATGGTCATGGACACGCTCATCTGGTCGAGCGGAATGCCCGCAAACAGCGTCCGCATGTCGTAGATGGAATCGATGGCGACGCCTGCCATGCCGACGTCGCCGCCGACGCGCGGATGGTCGGAGTCATAGCCGCGATGGGTGGCGAGGTCGAAGGCGACCGAGAGGCCCTTCTGTCCGGCCGCGAGGTTGCGGCGGTAGAACGCGTTGGAATCCTCCGCCGTGGAGAAGCCGGCATATTGCCGGACGGTCCAGGGCTGGTTGACATACATGGTCGGGTAGGGGCCGCGCAGGTAAGGCGCGATGCCCGGATAGGTCTCAAGGAAATCGAGCCCGGCGAGATCAGCCTCGCCATAGCCAGGCTTTACGAGAATGCCCTCGGGCGTCAGCCAAGGCTCGGCGCTGCCGGCGGGAATCGCGGGCGCGGACTTTTCAAACGGAATATTCGTGAAGTTCGGTATGCGAGTCATGGTGCTGCCGTTACCGTTTTTCGACGCCGAACGCGGCGTTCTATTTCGTCTCTTATGTCCGCCAATTCACAGCCCAGAAGATACAATTCGATCCCCGAGGGGGACATCGCACGACTGTCGCCCCCACTAAGGCCACCGAACACGCCGAAGACAACCGCCTGGACCCAATAAAAGATGCGGGCATGCAATAGTCCGCGAGCGCTAAATTTTCCGACCTGGTAAGTAACCTTGTGCTTCGTTTCCATCTCGGAAATCAATGTTTCATATCGAGATGCAATCTCGGCGTCGTCGAGCTTTGCAAGGTCGCCTCGAAGGTTTATCCCCCAGCGCATCGCGACCGCTCGCCTCAATCATGATCCGGATGCTGATGGCTGACGATGGTCGCCATCTTCTCCGGTCCGTAATTCTGCTGTGTGGTCTGGCTCGGTAGATTGGCGATGCCGACCACCCAGCCGAGGCGGGATTCTGTTCCGAACTGGCGCGTCGGGATCACCCGGTCGGGGCGATCGAAGGCGCCGGTCATGATCTCGATGCGGTCGCCATCGATCCGGCCGAAGCTCAGCGGGGTACCGCAGGCGGGGCAGAAGCCGCGCTCGGCGATGGTGGAGGAGCGGAAGAACGACGGCTGCCCCTTGGTCCAGGCGAAGTCGGTCCTATTGATGTCGGCAAAGGAGGCGAACGGCGCGCCGGCCGCCTTCTGGCACATGCGGCAGTGGCAGATCGAGACCCGGTTCGGCGCCGTCGTGACGCCGAAGCGCACCGCCCCGCATTGGCAACCGCCGGTGAGTACGGGTTTGCTGGTGTCGGTCATGCCTGCTCCATCCGTCGATAGGCGTCCTGCAGCGTGGCAAGCGCATCGCCTCCGGCGTAGACAAAACTCGTGACGCCGGCGGCCCGCAGCGCCGCCTCGGCATCAGCAGGGCGGCCCGCCAGATAGATATGTCGGGCGCCGGCACTTTGCAGGGCCTTGGCGGCAGGTTCCGCCTGACCGACATAGACCTTGTCGCTGGAACAAAGGCAGGCGAGCTCGGCGCCGGAGGCCTTGAAGGCATCCGCCAGCTTGGCCGGATCGGCAAAGCCCTCGCTGCCCGTCGCCTCGATGCCGCCGGCCTCGAAGAAGCTCTTGGCGAAGGTCGCGCGCGCCGTGAAATCGGCGGCCGTGCCGAGATTGGCCATAAACACTTTCGGCCGGGAGCCGCGCGCCTTCAGCGTTGCATCGGATTTGTCGCGCAGCGCCTCGAACGGTTCCGCAAGCCGGATCGGCGGCAGCGCATCGAACTTGTATTTCTGCTCGCCGTAGGGCGGCAGCGCGACCGGCGTCGCCTTCAGCACGGTGGCTTCGCTCTCGTGCAGGTTCGGAAACTCGCTGGCACCGGTCAGCACGTCGCGGCGCTTTGCGATGTTGGCGTCGCGCGCTTTTCGTGCGGCCGCGATCTTGCTCTGGAATAGGCCCTGCTGAAGCGCAGCAAAAGCACCGCCGGCCTTTTCGCTCTCCTGGAACAGCGCCCAGGCGGCCTCGCAAAGCTGCGCGGTCAGCGTCTCGATGCCGCCGGCGCCGGCCGCGGGATCGCTGACCTTGGCAAGGTTGCTTTCTTCCAGCAACAGAAGCTGCGTATTGCGCGCCACGCGCCGCGCGAACGGATCGGGCAGCCCGAGCGCCAGGGTGTGCGGCAGCACGGTGATCGCGTTGGCGCCGGCAAGTCCTGCGGCGAATGTCGCGATGGTCGCGCGCAGCATGTTCACGTAGGGATCGCGCTGCGTCAGCATGCGCCAGGCGGTGTCGGCCGAGATGAACAGCGGTTTTGGCGTCAGCCCGCAGGCCGTCTCGATCCGCGCCCAGAGCAGCCGCAGCGCGCGGAATTTCGCCATGGTGAGGAACTGGTCGGCATCGGCGGCGAGCCGGGCATAGACCATGCCTTGCGCCTGTTCGAGCGGAATGCCGGCGCCCTCGATCGCGCGCAGATAAGCGACGCCGCAGGCGAGCACGAAGGCGAGCTCCTGCACTTCGGAGCCGCCGGCATCGTGGATCACGCGTCCGTCGGCGGAGGCGAACGGTCCCTTGAAGCCGAGCCCGGCGAGGCCCTTGATGGCACCCGTGATCGCGGGAGCGATCTCTTCCCAGGTGTAAGGGCTGTGGCCCCACACCGCGCCGGCCGCGAGCGGGTCGAGGCCGAAGCGAATGTTGCAGGCCGCGGGATCGAGGCCCAGGGTCTTCACATATTCCGCGACATGGATCGCGGCCATCCGCGATTGCGGTCCGATCTCGAGCTCGATGCCGATGCCTGCGTCGAGATGAATGTCCTTCAGGACCTTTGCGATCGCCTCGGCCGAAGGTTCCAGGCCAAAACCGCGCGCGCAGTTGGCGCCTGCAAACACCAGCGCGAGCCCGGTCGCGCCGTTCTCCAGATCCTGCAACGCCTGCGCATTCGCAAGCGCTGCGTCGGGATGGTCGATCCGCTGCACGACCTGCCAGGGCGCGGCGGCCGGCCGCCCCGCTACCGGCGTAACACCCTTGGCGCGCGGATAGAGCGGATCGATCTTGATGCCGTCATAGGTCTTGCCGACCAGCTTCTCGAACGGTGCGCCCTTGAGCACGCCGTCGACCAGCTTGCGCCAGTCTTCGACAGTCGCCTTGGGAAAATCGGCCGCCAGCTTCAGGTCGTCAGTCACGGAGGTCATACGGCCAAGGGCTCCCAAAACATATCGTTATTCGCGGGGGCGAATTTGCCACGGCAGACCGTCCCTGCAAACGGTCGATTTTGGTTAACCGGCATCCGGAAGCCGCTCAATGCCTTGCGTCGAGACGCTGGCGAGCCCGTCACGCACACGAATACCCGAGATCATGCGGTCCGGCGCGATTTCGGCCAGCGGCACCAGCACGAAGGCGCGCTCGAACAGGCGCGGATGTGGCAGGGTCAAATCGGGCTTCTGCAAGGAGACATCGTCATAGGCGATCATGTCGAGATCGAGCGTGCGCGGTCCCCAGCGCCGATCCTTCTCCCGCGTGCGGCCGAATTTCTGCTCGACCTTCTGCAGCACGAACAGCAGCGCATGCGGATCGAGATCGGTCTCGATCTCGACGCAGGCGTTGATGAAGGGATCCTGGTTCTCGTCGCCCCAGGGCGGCGTCGCGTAGTCCGACGAGCGCGCAATCAGCGCACCTTGCGCCATGCCGCAGATATGGGCGACCGCCTTGCGGAACGTCGTGCGGACGTCGCCGACATTGCCGCCGAGTGCGATCAGCACGCTCGCCATCAGGGATGCCGCGAACGCGTCAGCATGATGCCGACATCGTCGAAGATCGCTGCGATCGGCGCGTGCGGCTTGTGCACCGTGATCTTCACGGCGCGGATGCGCGGGAAGTTCACCAGGATGGCGTCCGCCACCGCGCCGGCGGCGCGCTCCAAAAGCTTGTAATTGGTGTTCTTGAAAGCCGCCGTCGTCGTCGCCACGACGTCGGCGTAGGACACGGTGTCGACAAGCCGGTCGCTACGCGCGGGTTCCGACAGGTCGGTATAGAGTTCGAGGTCGATGACGAAACGCTGGCCGACTTCGGTCTCGTGCTCCATCACGCCATGGCGGGCATGGATCGACAGGCCGGTGACGAAGATCGTGTCGGTCATTGCTTGCTCTCGATTGCGTTCGCGACCCGCAGCGCCTGCAAGGTCTCGGCGACGTCATGAGTCCGGATGATCTTGGCGCCGCGCTGCGCGGCGATCAGATGCGCGGCGATCGAGCCGGCGAGCCGCTCTTTCGGCTCCGACGGCGACACCGAGGCGATGAAGCGTTTTCGCGAGGCACCAACGAGGATCGGCAGGCCGAACATCTCGAACTCGCGCAGCCGCGCCAGCGCGGTCATGCTCTGCTCGGCGGTCTTGCCGAAGCCGATGCCGGGATCGAGCACGATCTTGTCGCGCGCGATGCCGGCCTTCGCGGCGATGTCGAGCGAGCGCAGGAAGAACGTCTTCATGTCCGTGATGATGTCGATGGCGGGGTCGGCATCGTCGCGGTTGTGCATGACGATGACGGGGACACCTCTTGCGGCCACCAGCGGCGCCATCGCGGGGTCCCGTTGCAGGCCCCAGACGTCGTTGGCGATCGCCGCGCCCTGGTCGAGCGCATAGGCCACCACCTCCGCCTTCATGCTGTCGATCGAGACCGGCACGCCGAGTGCAACCACGCCCGCCAGCACCGGCTTCAGCCGGTCGAGCTCGTCATCCGCCGTGACAGCCTTCGCGCCTTTGTAGGGCCGGGTGGACTCGGCGCCGATATCGATGATGTCGACGCCATCCGCGATCATCGCCCGCGCCCGCGCCAGCGCCAGCCCGGGCGCGATGAACTCGCCGCCATCGGAGAAGGAGTCCGGGGTGATGTTGAGCACGCCCATCACCGCCGGGACAGGCCGTTCCAGCAGCGTCCGCAGCGCATCTGGCCCGGCCGAGCCGGCCGGCGGGACGGATGAGGAGGGCGAGGCGTTCATGGCGCCCGCTTTAGCGGGCGGGGAGGGGGAGTTCAAGGCGGGGATGGAGGGCGGTGTCGGTGTCTGCGGGCGGCGTCGATATTGTGGCACTCTCGCACATCACCCCAGCTGTCGTCCCGGCGAACGCCGGGACCCATACCGCGGAATCTATCGATTGCGGAAAGTCCGAGTACCGAACGACTGGTCTTCGCCAAACTACTTCCTGTGGTTATGGGTCCCGGCGTTCGCCGGGACGACACCCAGGGTGGCGTGGCTGAATCCGTATGCGGAAAGCGCGTAGCTAATACGTGATCTTCGGCTGCAGCTTCTTCGCCTTGGCGATGATGTCGCCGACCGACTTCTCCGACGGTAGGATGCGGAGCAGCTTCTTCTTCTCGTTGGCGTCGCGCATGCTCTGGGCGAGCCTTGCCGGATTCCGATAGGCGAGCTCACGAACGGTTGTGACGCCGGCGGCGCGGACCAGGCCGACCTTGGCGCGGCCCATGCCGGGGATACGCATGTAGTCGGCGACGTTGGCCCATTCCAGCAGCAATTGCTCGCTGATGCCGGTCTTGGCGGAAAGCGCCTTGCGCCCCTTCACCGTGCCGGCCGCCTCGAGCAGTCCGTCGGTGGTGCGGATGCCTTGCGCCTTCAGCTTGTTGGCGGCAAAGACCGACAGGCCTTCAATCTCGGAGATCGGATATGTCATGATACTCGATATGAAATGCCAAGGCTTCAGGCGAACTGGCTGAGGCCCGGCGTCCCCGCAACGATCTTGCCCATCTGATCTGCTCCGATTTTGTCTCGGCCGTAGCGGAAAAGTTCACGGGCGACGTTTTGAATCTCCGACATGCCGAGTCCGAGGCCCATCAGGCGCGTGCCGAGGGCCATCAGGCCTCCGCCCATCAGCCGTGACAGTCCGCCGCCGCTCCTAGATGCCTCGATCGCGGCTTCCGCTCCGGGAATCTGATCGATCAGGGCCTGCACGCTGTCGGAGGGACCCTCGTTGCGGAGGAAGCCCAGGATAATGCCGACGGTCTTTTCAGCCACAGCACTATCTATGCTGGCGTTTGTCGCCAGCCGCCCGATCAGCTCGTCCATAAAGCCCGCCCCTCAGCCGGTTTGCACGCCGGAGTATTTCTTTCGAAAATGATCTTGAGCCGGTGCGATGTGAAATTCAAGCGATGAACGCAGCCGTCGTCGCGATTCATCCTCGAACGCGCGAAAAGTGTTGCAGCGATGCAAGAGCGGAGATGGAATCGGCGAAAAATTGCCGCGTTGCGAACGGCTCGTTCCTACTTTTGGCTGATGCCATCCGTTTGTTTCCGACAATGTCGCATGCTTGGAGCGCGTTGAACCGTTTTAATCGGTGCGCGACATGCGTTAAACTACGGAACTGCTGCATTCGAGTTTCGATACGCGAAACCCGGCAGAGAGATCAGATAGACCAGAGAGAATGATGACCGCACAGGACAGCAAGCTCGGCGATACCGACGACAAGATCTTCGTCGGCAAGGGAGACGAGCAGGCCTGGCTGACGCTGGCGCTCGCCAATCGCCACGGCCTCGTCACCGGTGCAACCGGAACCGGCAAGACCGTGACGCTGCAAGTCATGGCGGAAGGATTTGCCCGCGCCGGTGTTCCGGTCTTCGCTGCCGACATCAAGGGCGATCTCTCCGGCATCTCCGAGGTCGGCGAGGCCAAGGACTTCATCCTCAAGCGCGCAACCGAGATGGGGCTGACTTTCCAGCCCGACCAGTTCTCGACGGTGTTCTGGGATGTGTTCGGCGAGCAGGGCCATCCGGTGCGGGCGACCGTCACCGAAATGGGTCCGCTGTTGCTCGCGCGCATGCTCGATCTCAACGACGTGCAGGAAGGCGTGCTCAACGTCGCTTTCCGCGTCGCCGACGACAACGGCCTGACCCTCATCGATATGAAGGATCTGCGCGCGCTGCTCGATGCCATCGTGCCCGATAGCGGGAAGAAGGCGGCGGACGCGGAGGAGGATCCGCTCGCCGCCATCCGCAAGGCCGCGCAGGGCTTCGGCAACGTCACCAAGGCGACCGTCGGCACCATTCAGCGCCAGCTGCTGGTGCTGGAGAACCAGGGCGGCACCAAATTCTTCGGCGAGCCCGCGCTGACGCTGAAGGACTTCATGAAGACCGACCGCGACGGCCGCGGCATGGTCAACATCCTGGTTGCGGACAAGCTGCTGCAGAACCCCAGGCTTTACGCGACATTCCTGCTGTGGATGCTGTCGGAGCTGTTCGAGGAACTGCCCGAGGCCGGCGATCTGCCCAAGCCGAAGCTCGTGTTCTTCTTCGATGAGGCGCATCTGTTGTTCAACGACGCGCCGAAGGCGCTGATGGACAAGATCGAGCAGGTGGTCCGCCTGATCCGTTCCAAGGGCGTCGGCGTCTATTTCGTGACGCAAAATCCGGTCGACGTCCCCGACCGCGTGCTCGGACAGCTCGGCAACCGGGTGCAACACGCTTTGCGCGCCTTTACCCCGCGCGACCAGAAAGCGGTCGCCGCTGCGGCCCAGACCTTCCGGCCCAACCCGAAGCTCGACACCGCCAAGGTGATCATGGAGCTCGGCAAGGGCGAGGCGCTGGTGTCCTTCCTCGAAGGCAATGGCACGCCGGCGATGGTCGAGCGCGTGATGATCCGGCCGCCGTCGGCACGCATCGGGCCGATCACGCCGGATGAGCGCAAGGCGATCATGGCCGCAAGCCCGGTGAAGGGCAAATACGACACTGCCGTCGACGAAGAGTCCGCCTACGAGATGATCCAAAAGCGCATCGCCGGCACCGCGGCCACCGCGGACGGCCAGGCGGGCGGAAATGGCGGCGGGCTTCTCGGCCAGATCGGGTCGATCGTCGGCACCATCTTCGGCACCAACGTCAAGCGCGGACGCCTGTCAGCCGGCCAGGTCATTGCGCGTGACGTGACGCGATCGGTCACCAATCAGGTGATCGGCGGGATGGCCGCCAATATCGGCAAGTCGGTCGGCGGCCAGCTCGGCGGCTCGATCGGCCGCACGCTGGTCCGCGGCGCACTCGGCGGATTGCTGCGGCGCTAGGCAGTTCAGGACTTCGTTTCAGGCAATCCGCTTCCGGCTGGTGCGTCGACCTCGTTTCGCTTGCGGGGAGTCCGATCACCACCGGTACAATTTCAGGTGAGGGCCTCTCCAAGCCTGCGCCGGTCTGCTACGCCCTGTTCGCCGCCGCACAGGACCCGTCCGTGACCCCGCCCGCCCCGTTAGCCAAGCCCGACGCGCCCAGACATCCGTCGCTGCGCGCGCCGCTGGACCTGCTGTTTCTGTTCTGCTGCGTCCTGCTGACCGCGGACGTGCTCGTCCCTGAAGTCTTCGGCAGCGGCAAGACCAAGGATTACCCGCTGTGGTTCTGGGCCGGGCAGCAGGTCTTGCAGGGTAAGCCGCTCTATCCCGCCACGGCCGTCGAGTATTTCGAGTTCATCTATCCGCCGCTGCCGGCGATCATGCTGGCGATCCCGAGCTGGTTCGGCAAGATCCCGCTTTATGTCGTATTGTCGATCCTGAACGCCGTGGCGTGGTGGTACACCGGGACGTTCTCCCAGGTCATGACCGGCTCGGGGCGCAGCCCCGGCCGCTGGCTGGAGGCACTGCCTGCCGTCATCACCGTGCCCTTCGTGTTCGACATGTTCGACCTCGGCCAGCCCAACCTCCTCCTGCTGGCGATGATGCTCTACGGTTTCTGGAGCTTGCGGCGTCAGCGGTCATGGCTTGCCGGTTTCATGTTCGCGCTCGCCACCGCCATCAAGGTATTTCCAATTGCGGTGCTGCCCTATCTGATCTGGCGGCGCAAATGGCAGGCCGTCGCCGCTACGGTCGCCTTCACCGGCATCCTTCTCTATGTCGTGCCGGCGCCGATCCGTGGCGTCGAGCGCAACGCAGCCGAGCTTGCGCTTTGGTATCAGGGCATGGTCGGAACGAGCTCGGACAAGGGCTTTGGCCAGCGTGACGAGCAGAACTGGTCGTGGGTCAACCAGTCGCTGATCGCCGTCACGCACCGCCTGGTCCGCCCGATCAACTACAATCAGGACAATCCCAAGACGCCTCCGCGCACGATGAACATCATCGACGTCGACTACAGGACGGCGAACTGGATCGTGCTGGCGTTGTCGGCCTTGCTCGGGCTCGGCTTCCTCGTGGTCATGCCGGGGCAGGTGCGGCGAACGGCGCGCTCGGATGCCGAGGAGCTCGGTATCCTGCTTTGCCTGATCACGGTGGCTTCGCCTTTGGCGCGGCAATACTATTTCATGTGGCTGTTCTTCCCGATGACGGTGTTGATGCATCGTGCCGCTTTCGACACGCGGCCAAGGGTGCGCCTGGGAACCTGGCTCGCCCTGGGCGCCGCCGGCATTCTGATGCTGTTGGCTCTGCCGTGGTTTCCGACGGTGCTCCAGGCCTGGGGCAACAATCTCGCTGCGACCGCCGTTCTGGCAGGCAGTCTCGCATGGCACATCCGCCATCCGCCGGTTGCGGCTGGCTCCCAGCCAGCGACGGCGCTAAAACCCGGCCATCCTAATATGCCGTCTTGAGACTCAAACGTCAGGAATCCGACCATGGCCAATGCGCAGCTTCAATCCGTGCTCGATCACATCGACAAGGATTTCGACAACAGCCTGGAGCGCCTGTTCGCGCTGCTCCGGATCAAGTCGATCTCCGCGGATCCGGCCTTTGCCGGGGATTGCAAGGCGGCGGCTGAGCATCTCGCCAAGGACATCGCAAGCCTCGGTGTCGCCACGGAGGTGAGGCCGACCGCCGGCCATCCCGCCATCGTCGGTAGGACCCAGGGAGACGGCAAGTCCGGCGGACGGCCGCATGTGATCTTCTACGGCCATTACGACGTGCAGCCGGTCGATCCGCTCGATCTCTGGCACCGTCCGCCGTTCGAGCCAGTCGTCACCGATCATGACGACGGCCGCAAGATCATCGTCGCGCGTGGCGCCGAAGACGACAAGGGCCAGGTGATGACCTTCGTCGAAGCCTGCCGCGCCTGGAAGAAGGTGACGGGCTCGCTGCCGATCGATGTTACTTTCCTGATCGAAGGCGAGGAGGAGGTCGGCTCGAAGAACTTCGTCCCCTTCATCGAGGCCAACAAGGACGAGTTCAAGGCCGATTACGTGCTGGTCTGCGACACCGGCATGTGGGATCGCAACACGCCGGCGATCACGACCTCGCTGCGCGGCCTGCTCTATGAAGAGCTGAAGATCACCGCCGCCAATCGCGACCTGCATTCCGGCGTGTTCGGCGGCAGCGCGATGAACCCGATCCGGGTGCTGACCAAAATTCTGGGCGGCCTGTTCGATGACGACAACCGCATCACCATCCCGGGCTTCTATGACGGCGTGAAGGATCTGCCGGCTGATATCCTGGAGCAGTGGAAGAAGCTCAATCTCACGCCGGAGATGTTTTTGAAGCCGATCGGCCTGTCGATCCCGGCTGGCGAGAAGGGCCGGCTCCTGATCGAGCAGGCCTCATCGCGCCCGACCTGCGATGTCAACGGCATCTGGGGCGGCTATATCGGCGAGGGCTCCAAGACGGTGATCCCGTCGCACGCGTCGGCCAAGGTCTCGTTCCGCCTGGTCGAGGGGCAGGATCCCCAGAAGATCCGCAAGGCCTTCCGTGACTACGTGACGGCGCGCATCCCCGGCGACTGCAAGGTTGAGTTCGGCGACCATTCCGCCGCGCCCGCGGTCGCACTCGACTGGAACATGAAGCCGCTCGCCGCCGCCAGCAAGGCGCTGACGGAGGAGTGGGGCAAGCAGACCGTGCTGATGGGCTCCGGCGCGTCGATCCCGATCGTCGCCGACTTCAAGCGCACGCTCGGCCTCGACTCGCTGCTGGTCGGCTTCGGCCTCGACGACGACAACATCCACTCGCCGAACGAGAAGTATGATTTGCGCAGCTTCCAGAAGGGCATCCGTTCCTGGGCGAGGATCCTCGCCGCGCTGGCGGAAGTGAAGTAACGCATGTCGTCATCGCCGGGCTTGACCCGGCGATCCATCCTAAAGAATCATTTTGGAGATGGATGCGCGGGTCAAGCCCGCGCATGACGAGGGTAATTGTGGCGCCGGGGTTCGCCCCAAACAAAAACGCCGCCCGGGATTGGGCGGCGTTTCATTCCAAAAGGCGTAGAGGTTAGTTGGACACAACCTTACGCCAAACTCGCAAAAATCTCAAGACCGGTAGCCCGGCAGCTCGCGGTCGAGCTTGCGCAGCAAGGGCGGCCAGACGAGGTTGGTGGCGCGCAGCTCGGCACGGTCGCGGTTGGCCAGCAGCTCGGTGTTCTTCTCGATCGCGATCTCCTCGACCGGATAGACCGGCGTGCCGAGCGCGCGCGTGCGCACCTGCATCGAGCAGGCGCGCTCGAGGTGGTACATGCGCTCGAAGGCGGAGGCGACCGAGCGGCCGACCGTCAGTGTGCCGTGGTTGCGCAAGAGCATGTGGTTGTGGTCGCCGAGGTCCTTCTGCAGCCGCGGCCGCTCGTCATGGTCGAGCGCGATGCCTTCATAGTCGTGATAGGCGAGGTCGTGGGTGACGAGCTGGGCGGTCTGGTTCAGCGGCAGCAGGCCTTCCGCGCTGCTCGACACCGCGGTGCCGTCGAGGGTGTGGAGATGCAGCACGCAGATCGCGTCCTCACGCACCTCGTGGATCGCCGAATGGATGGTGAAGCCGGCGGGGTTGATGCTGTATTCGCTCTCGGAGAGCTGGTTGCCGTGCAAATCGACCTTGACGAGGCTCGAGGCCGTGATCTCGTCGAACATCAGCCCGTAGGGGTTGATGAGGAAATGATGCTCGGGGCCGGGCACGCGTGCGGAGATGTGGGTGTCGACCAGATCGTCCCAGCCGTACAGCGCGACCAGGCGATAGCAGGCGGCGAGATTGACCCGTTGCTGCCACTCGGCCTCCGTCATATCAGACGGCACTTCCTTCAGGCGCGCTTCCGCTGGCGACATGGCTGATCTCTCCGAACATCGTTGTTGCGGGGAGGGAGCGTAGTACCGCTATGCGTCGCCAGCAAGGGACGCAAAGCGCGGCAGTCCAGCGTAGCCCGCATGGAGCGGGCCACGCGAAGAAGATCATTACGGCGCCGGGATCGACAGCAGGCTGGAAATGCTGCGGCCGCGGATGTCGTAGACGCGGGCGAACACCACGTCGTCGCGCTTGATCTCCACCATCACGGGCGCGGTCAGGCCCTTGCAGTAGAATTCGCCGAGCGTCATCGCGAAATCGGCAGCGTTGGAATCCCAGCCGATGGTGAAGTCGGGGCCGAGCGCGACCTGGGCCGGGCGCTGCGGACCGCAGACCGCGACCTTCCATTTGCGATTGGTCGGCGGCACTTCCTGGCGCTCGACCAGCTGCTCGCGCAATTCGTCCGAGGCCTGCTTCAGCGCGAGACCCCAATAGTCCAGCATAAAGCGATCGTCGGCGCCGCGCACGGTGCCGGCGATGTGGTTGAAGTGCGTGTACTGATAGGGATGCAGCCGGATCATCTCGGCGAGCGGGAGCGCGAGGCCGAAGCAGAACGTGGCGAGCACGACGGGCTGCCAGGTGCGGTGATTGGTCCGCAGGCGCTCCATGGCCCACGCGAAAGCGACACCGCCGAGCACGGCCATCGGCGGAATCACGAACACGAAATGGCGGATGCCGTTGTACAGCGCCGGCCGTTTCACCATCGCGATCGCGAGCGGCAGGGTCGCAGCCAGCGTCAGCATCAGCATGATGGTCTTGCGCCGCGCCGGGACCTCGCGCCGCGGCAGCATGGCGAAGGTGGCGACCACGGCGCCGGCCATCAGCACCAGCATCACCTCGGGCAGTTGCAGCGCGAACAGCGTCGGCAGATAGGACCAGGGCATGTCCGGCACCGACACGATCGCGCCGTCGAACATCTCCTTCCACGGCTTCTCGAAGAAATGCGAGAAGTAGGTCAGCGCCTCGAAGGGATTGCCGGGCTCCATGATCGACCACGGCCAGATCAGGCCCATCACGAGGTAGCCAAACGCGAGGCCGGGCAGCAGCACATAGACGACATGGGCGAAGCGGCGGGCCGATTCGCGCAGGCCCTCGCTGCGCAGTTCTTCCAGGAACAGCGGCATGAAACCGAGCACGGCGTAGACCAGCGCGAGCCCACCGAGAATGCGGCAGCCGATCGAAAGGCCGGCGCCCAGGCCGACGATCAGGATCGTGCGCGGCGACGGCTGCGGATATTCCTCGGCGAGCCGGACCAGGCCGAGCATCAGGATGATCATGGCCACCGCGAAGGGCGCGTCCTTCGGGTTCATGAACATGTGGCCGTAGAAGATCGGGCACAGCGCGAGCAGCAGCAGTGCGGCAAGACCGGCAAGCGGGCCGCCGATGCGGCGGCCGAGCCGCCACGTCACCGCAAGCCCGATCACGCCGACGATGGCGCCGACCAGACGCCGCGTCTCGAACAATTCGAGCGGAATGATCTTGTGCAGGAGGGCCGCGACCATGTCGAAGCCGCCGCCATACATATAGAGATTGGCGAAGGAGAGCGCCGCATTGTCCTTGAAGCCGGAACCGAACATGCGCAGCAGCAGGTCGGCATATTCAGCGTGGGTGTAATCGTCCCAGCCGAGGCCGTAGTCGCGGAACGTCAAGCCGGCGATGACGGCGACCGCGGCCAGCACCAGCATGGCGAGATCGTCGCAAGTCCGTTCAACCGAACGCCGCTGAGGCGTGTCGATCGCCGAAGTCGTGATGGATGTCATGGCTATCGGTGCCCCGGAATCCCCTCTTGGCCCTGCTGGTGCGTGCGGGCCTCAACCCCGGACTCCCTATAGCGCAGTTCCATTACCAAGTAATTGGGCATTATGGCTAAATTCCTGATGCGACGCAGCAATTCCGGATTTCAAGCGTAGCCCAGCAGTAGCGGGCCGTAGCTGAAGGGAATGTGAATAAGTCCCTGATTTCCTTCCCATTAGGAACGCTGCTTGCAATTGGTCGTTGGCGTGGAACACCGTATGACGGTATCGTGGCGTGACGGGTCGCGTGTGGATGTGCGGCCGGGGGTGAGTTCGATGACCTTGGCATTGTTGATCGCGGGGATTTTCGCCGTCGTGGCGGGCCTCCTTTCGATCCTGTTTGGCTTCTCCGTCAGGGAGTTCAGCCTCGGCAGCCCCCTCATAATCTCAGGCACCATCGGCGTCTGCTCCGGGATGTTACTGGTCGGCCTCTATGTCGTGGTCATGGAGCTGAAAGCCATCGCGCGCCGGCTGGCCGGTGCGCCGTCCGAGGTGCGGGTCAGGCCCGTGCTGCCGGGCCTCGCCTTGCCCGGCGCCGCCGCGCCCGAGCCGATGCCTGCCTCGGCCGCGAGGACCGAGCCGGCGCCGCCGCCTCCACCACCGGCCGCGGGCCCGCCGCCGTGGCAAAGCGAAGCTGCGGCGCGCGAGCGTCCGCGTGCCGAGGCACCGCCCGAGCCGGAAGCTCCGACGTCGCCGGCAATCCCGGAAGCACCGCGCCGGCGCAACCTGCTGTTCGCCTCGACCTCGCGCAAGGAGCGCGAGCGCGCGGAGGCGAAGACCATCGAGGGAGCGCCGCCGCAGTTGCCCGCGGAGCCCACCGAGCCCCCGGACAGTCCGCCTGCAAGCTTCGACGATGCCTGGCCGAAGCCGGACCGCATGCGTCCGCCGGAGCCGCCGGCCGCCCTGCGCCGCCCGCCGGCGCGCTCGCCGTCGACCTTCGCCGAGGCGGCTTCGCCGCCTGCGCCCGAGCCGGCGCCGCCAGCTGTCGAGCAGCCGCCAGTGACCGTGCTCAAATCCGGAATCGTCGATGGCATGGCCTATTCGCTCTATTCCGACGGCTCGATCGAAGCGCAGATGCCGGAAGGCATGATGCGCTTTGCCTCGATCGACGAGCTGCGCGCCCATCTCGACCAGCGCGGCTGAAGCGGCAGCGCCCAAGTAAAGCAGCACCTCTCAGCTGCAATCATCCCATCCTGGTCAGTTGTCGTATTTCGGCCGAACGTATTGTTGACACGGAATACTTCGCCGTCGTCTATCGCGTGAGGCGCAAGGTGGAGAGAGGGCGGGCCCATGTCGGATGCCGGGGCTAAGAATTTCATCGAGCTGACGGCGAGCATCGTGTCGGCCTATCTCAGCAACAATCCAACGCCGGCTGCCGAGATTCCGAACCTGATCAGCCAGGTGCATGGCGCGCTGGTGCGGGTGTCGTCAGGCCGCACCGAGACCGCGCCGCTCGAACCGGCGAAGCCCGCGGTGTCGCTGAAGAAGTCGATCGCTCCGGATTATCTGGTCTGCCTGGAAGACGGCAAGCGCTTCAAATCGCTGAAGCGCCATCTGCGCACGCAGTACAACATGACGCCGGAGCAATACCGCGAGAAATGGGGCCTTCCCGCGGATTATCCCATGGTCGCGCCGAACTATGCGGTGGCGCGCTCGCAACTCGCCAAGCAGATGGGTCTCGGGCAGCAGCAGCGGAAGAAGGGGAAGTAGTCCTATAGGCGCTAACTTTACACCCTTGCTCTCAAGGGACTACGGCCACCGCCAGAGCTGCCGGTCAGCAGTTGCAAAATCTTGAACAGTGGGCGCTCCGATCCGTGATCTCACAAGCCGCCGTTCGGGGCGCACGTCGGGACCACCCTTATCGGCTGCCCGTCGGACTGAGCTGTTGTGCCAAAACTAGGTTGTGAGATGCGCCAGGCTCGCCCGGAGGTCCGTTTTGGCGGCGGGTGTGGTTAAACAGGCTATCGGCTTTTCGGAGCGGGTAGAAGGGCTCGCGGTGGATGGGCTCAGGCTGCGGCGCGCGCGAACTTGCCGGGCGGGCATCCGAGGCGCTTGCGAAACGCAGTGCTGAAGGCGCTGGCCGACTCGTAGCCTATCTCTTCTGCGATCCGATCGAGCGTCTTGTTGCCGCGGGCCAGAGCGTCCTTTGCGATCGCCATGCGCCAGCGCATCAGATACTCGATTGGCGCGCATCCCAACACTTCGCCGAACCGGGCCGAGAAGGCAGAGCGAGACATGCCCGCGATGCTCGCAAGGTCTGCCACTGTCCAGCTGGTGCGGACATTGGCATGGATCGCCTGTAGCGCGCGGGCGATCGCCGGGTCTTGCATCCCGCTCAACAGGCCTGCCGGTACAGCCTCGTTGCCAAGGCTGCGCCAGCGAAGCGCCTCGACCAGCAATGCCTCCAGCATGCGCTGAATGATCAGCTCTTTGCCGGGATAATCGGTGGCGCATTCCTCGGCTAGGAGATCGGTCAATCGTCCGAACCGCGTCGAGCGACCTTCCGATGCCGGGATGTGGATAAGCTCGGGCAGTAGCGACAGTAGGAGGGAACTGTTCACCCGCTCGAATGCAAAGCTCCCGCCCAACGCCGTGAAGTCGGGCGTACCATCGGGGTCGCCATGCCGGACGGCTTTGTCACTCGGCGTGACAGGCGTGCCGGGAATATGGGGTTCACTCGCCAGCGAGAAGGCGGGCGTGGTCGGCAGCAACAGAAAGTCTCCTTCAGCCAGAAGCAGCGGCTCCTTGCCATCGAAGGTCAGCCACGCCGCACCCGAGAGGATGATCGTAAAGCCAGGCAGGTCATGCGAGTCATAATGAACAGCCCAGCGCCCTTTTCCCGAGATCGGCTTCGACACCGCGGCACTCGGGCGCAACAAGGCGATCATATCGCTAAGCGGATCCATATGTTTGGACGATCCATAAATAATCTTGGACTTTTAGTTATAGATCGTATGGATCGCCCTGTCTATCTCTTGGCTATCGAAACCAAGGAGACTGACATGACCAAGACCATCCTCATCACCGGAACCTCGTCAGGCTATGGCAAGGTGATCGCCGAGCATTTCCTTGCACAGCATTGGAACGTGATCGCCACGATGCGGCGGCCCCAGGCGGCTAGCTTTGCTGGCGACACCAGCCGCTTGCGGGTTTTGCCGCTCGACGTCACCGACGAAGCGAGCATCGCGGCGCTGATTGAAACCGCTGGTCGGATTGATGTGCTGGTGAACAATGCTGGCATTGGCGCGGTCGGGGCGTTCGAGGTGACGCCGATGTCGCTGGTACGCCAGCTGCTTGAGACCAACACCATTGGCGTGATGGCGATGTGCCAGGCGGTCATCCCGCAGATGCGCGCGCGCCGCTCGGGCATCATCGTCAATGTAACCTCGAGTGTAACGCTCGGCGCTTTCCCGCTGGCTGCTGCCTATACCGCGAGCAAACAGGCGATCGAGGGCTTCGCCGGCTCGCTTGCCCATGAGCTCGCCTACTTCGATATCGCGGTGAAGCTGGTCGAGCCCGGCTACGCCCCCACCACCAACTTCGGCGCGAACGCTATCATTCCGTTCGACCAGCTGCTCCCGGGCGAGTACGCTGATTTCGCCAAGCCAATCATGGAAGGCTTTGCCGCGCCGGCGTTGACCACCCGGGAAAGCGATGTGGCCGTAGGCGTCTGGAACGCCGTGCATGATGCAAACGGTCGGCTTCGGTTTCCCGCGGGGCCTGATGCCGTAGCACTTGCGGAAGCGCACTGACGGTCGTCCTATGCCGCGTCTCGGAACGGTACGGAACTATTCCTCCCGTGCCTGTCCTGAGACGCTGACGAAGCTGATTCCGCTCGGCCGCATGGGGCGTGGGGACCGGCGGCTGTGACGCCGGCGGCCGTCGCCGCTTGCATGCGCTTTAAGTTCGCACCAATGGGGAAGTCGTCCCCTCTACGACGCTTCCGCGAGTGCCTCTTTCGCATCGGTCTTGATGCGCTCGACCATCGAGCGCAGGCCGTTGGAGCGCTGCGGGGTCAGATGATCGCGAAAGCCGAACTCGTCGAACACGGCGATCGCGTCGGTGTCGAGGATCTCCTGCGGCGTGCGGCCTGAATAGAGCGACAGCACGATCGCGACCAGCCCGCGCACGATATGCGCGTCGCTGTCGCCGCGGTACTTCAGGATCGGTGCGCCACCATCGCGGTCGACCAGCTTCTGCAGCCAGACCTGGCTGACGCAGCCGTTGACCTTGTTGGCAGCGGAGTGTTCGGCCTCCGGCATCGGTTCCAGGGTGCGGCCGAGCTCGATGACGTACCGGTAGCGGTCGTCCCACTCGTCCAGAAGCTCGAAATTGTCCCTAATTTCGTCGATCGTCGTCATGCTGGCCCAAAGGTTCCGCTTCCCGGCAATATAGGGATGCGAGGGGCCGAAATCGATAGGGTTCTGGACGCTAATTCGCCGCTTGAGGGCCGCGCCATTCCAGCGCGAGGTCGTCCTGGCTCAGCGTGTCGTGCGGCGCTTCGCTCGATACGGCGTCCCCTTCGCCGACCATCGCGATCGAGCCGGTATGGTCGGGCGCCTTCTTGTCGTTCTTCTCGTTGGTGATGTGTTCTTTCTTGTCGTTGATGATCTGGTAGATCTTGCGCGCGCCGTCCTGGGCACGCTGGCCGATGATGGTCGCGGCCTGTCCGCCGACCTCGCAGGCCGCCGGCTGGCGCTTGCAGAACTGGGTCATGTCGGAGACGGCCGCGGTCGCAGCCTGCACCGCGTCGGCGGCGCCGATCTGCGGCAGCTTCTCCGATTCGGGTGTCTTGTCCCTGGGCAGGAGCACCAGCACCAGCCCGAGCCAGAATGTGATGCGAAGCAGAAAGCGCATCTTGCGACCTGTACGTTCGATCCCGCCCGCGGCGATCTCCGCGGACGTCGGACCTAGCAACTCTCGATAAATCGCAAGTGATTGCCTTGAGCTTAATTCGCGGAAAATTTACGCAAAATTCTTCGGGATCGACGGTGTCGTAAATTTTCGATTGACGCCGGCGCCCGTGATTCTGCTGGCACGCATATCCACCAATTCGAAACCATGCCGGGATGCGTGAAACCCTGTGTTCACCATCCTCGCCGAAGACGTCGTCAAATCGTCTAAAAAGCCCCGCGATGTCCCGGCGCCCGTCCGCGCACAGCGTCGCCTTAGCACTCGTTTAAGGTCGCTCTGACACGGTGGCTCAACGACAAGGAGGCGTTCCGGCGCGTCTTCTAAAGACGATTGAGCCGAAGCGCGAGACCCGTGACAGTTTTGAGTATCATCCGCGATTGTCTCGATGCGCTGCTGCATCCCTCCGCGCGTTACGATGCGCTGATGCGTGCGCGTCATCGTGCCTTCATGGCGCCGCGGCTGCTCGGCAGCCTGGCGGCCTTTGCCGCATTCCCGGTCTATCTCGCCATGCGCGGCGCGCCGAGCGCGATCGAGGTCGCCGCCTTCGCATGGCTGATCGCGCCCATCCTGCTGTCCTGGTTCCTGTCGCGCACCGGCCGTTATGAAGGCGCGCATGTGCTGTCGTCGCTGGCGCTCGCCGGCCTGATCATGGCGGTCGCGGGCTCGACGGGCGGCATCGAATCATTCGCTGCGGTCTGGCTGATCGTGGTTCCCTTGGAGGCCGCGCTGTCGGCCTCGCGCCGCGTCACCGCCGTCGCGTCATTGCTCGCGCTGTCCTGTGCGGGCCTCCTGATCCTCCTCAGCCAGCTCGGCTGGCTGCCGCCAGCAGAGACCAGCGCTGCAGAACGCGGCGTGCTGATGGCGTTCGGCGTCGCCTCGGCGACGCTCTATGCCGCGGGCCTCGCCTTCGGCGCGGAATCGCTCGCGCGCACCAGCGTCACGCTGCTGTCGCGCGAGGAAGAGCGCTATCGCCTGCTCGCGCGCAACATGAGCGACGTCGTTTCGCGGCATCAGCGCAACGGCGCGGTGCAGTTCATCTCGCCGGCCGTGGAGGCCATGCTCGGCATGCCAGTGGCGCAATTGCTCGGTCACGGCCTGTTCGACCGTGTCCACGTCGCCGATCGCCCGGCCTATCTCACCGCGCTGTCCGATGCCGCGCGCGGCGAGGTGCGCCGCGTCGAGTTCCGGCTGCGGCGCGAGCTTGATGGCACCGAGCGCGGACAGATCGATTTTCTCTGGGTCGAGATGCGCTGCCGTCCGCTCGACCAGGATCTCGGCCAAAATCCTCTTAGCGACGTCACGCGCGAGATCGAGGTCGTTGCCGTGATGCGCGACGTCACCGGTCACAAGCTGTCCGAGCAGGCACTGGATCAGGCGCGCAGCGCCGCTGAAGCGGCCGATGCCGCCAAGACGCGCTTCCTCGCCACCATGAGCCACGAGCTGCGGACGCCGCTCAACGCCATCATCGGCTTCTCCGAGATGATCGCGCAGGAGCAGACCCTGATGCTGGGCGCAGCCCAGCGTAAGGAATATGCCGAGCTCATCAACGATTCCGGTCAGCATCTCTTGTCGGTCGTCAACGGCATCCTGGACATGTCGAAGATGGAGTCGGGCAATTTCGAGATCGCGTCCGAACCGTTCGCGCCGCGCGCCTCGCTGATGCACTGCTGCAATCTCCTGGCGCTGAAGGCGCGGGAGAACGGCATCGACCTCGTCACCGACGCGCCGCAGGATCTGCCGGTCATGACCGGCGATCCCCGGGCCTTCAAGCAGATCGTGCTCAATCTCGTCGCCAACGCCATCAAGTTCACCGAGCGCGGCGGCCAGGTTTCCGTGTCCGCCGCGGTGACCGGATCGCAACTGACGTTGCGCATCGGCGACACCGGGGTCGGCATCGCGCCCGACGACCTCAAGCGCATCGGCGCGCCGTTCTTCCAGGCAGGCAAGACTTATCAGCGCCGTCACGAAGGCACCGGCCTCGGATTGTCGATCGTCAAGAGCCTCGTGGCGTTGCATCTCGGCGAATTGACGGTACAAAGCAAGCTGGGGGAGGGCACCGCCGTCACGGTCAAGCTGCCGCTCGTCTACACGCCGCCGCAAGTCAAGCCGGCCGAAAGCAAGATCGCGACCTTGACGCCGGTGCTGCGCCAGGAGGCGCATGACCAAACTCAGGACCAACCCGCTCTGGTGAAGAAAAGTGCCTAAGAAGTCTGCCAAAGACGAAGCCGCGCCGCGCCGCCGTGGCGCCAAAGCCGCGGTTGTCGATATCGAGACCGAGCGCAACCTCGTCATGCGCGTGCTGCTGCACAGTCCCAAGGACACGTTGGCCGGCCTCGTCGCCGTCGCTGCGATCGCTGCGATCGTCGCCAATGCGCTGTTCCTGCAGACCGGCCGGCATCCCGCGCCGATGTTCGGCACGGTGATCAATCTTCCCGCGCCGTCCTCGGTGCCGCTACCCAATCCCTTGCCGCGTCCGCGCCCCGTCGGCGCCGACACTTCGCCGCTTGAGCCGCGTGCGACCGAGTTCCGCGCCGAGCCCAAGCCGGCCGAGAGAGTTGTCGAGAAGCCGGCAGAGAAACCAGTCGAGGCGGCTGCGTCGACGCGCGCGAACGATCCGATGACCAATCTGGTCAAGCAAACGACGTCGACGCCGCCGTCCGCGATGCGTCCGCCGGCTCCGATTCCCGTGCCGCAGAGCCCGGCCGCGCGGCGGATCGCCGGCGTGCAGCGCGCGTTGTCCGAATATGGCTACGGCAATTTGAAGATCACGGGCACGATGAGCGGCGAGACCCAGTCCGCGATCCAGAAGTTCGAGCGCGAGCACAAGATGCAGGTCACCGGCCAGCTGTCCGACCGGCTGCTGCGCGAGCTCGGCGCCGCGATCGGCCATCCCGTCGAATAACACGCATTCCGCTGTCATTGACGCCGATCAATTCCGGCCATTACGCGCCGGCAGGCCATGGCGCGCGTCCCGCAGAATCGATTTGCTTGGGATCAAAGACGACCGGCGGATTCGGGGAACATGATCGCTCATCTTCAACGAAGAAGAGAGGGTGTCATGTTCAAGGTCTCGGTTCTGGTCTGGATCATGCTCGGCACGGTGCTGGCTGGCGTCAGTCTGATCGTCGTGCTGATGGTGCCGAGTTTCGCCGCCGATGCGATCAGGAACATCCCCTATGCGGTCGCCGTGGGGTTTGCGCTCGCGGTGCCGCTGTCATACTTCGTTGCGCTTCAGATCCGCGGCGGGCAGGGCGTCAGCAAGGCGTGACAATCGGACGCTGAGACTGGCGGCGCGCGTCGCACTGGCCTATCGTTCGACTCATGCGTTTGAAATCCAACATATGGGTCGCGGCTTACCTGCGCCGGTGCCAGACCGAGGGCGTGTTCGGCGCGGTCCGCCGTCGCGGCGCCGAGGAGGCGGGCGCGGTGTTCGTGAAAGTGTCGCTGCTCGACGGCCATGCGATGCTGTATGCGCCGGCGCCGCAGACCTCTTACGACGACGGCCGGCCCGTCGATCGCTTTTTCGTGCCGGTCGCGCCGCAGCCTCTGCCGGAGCACACCGTCGAGGAACGTCTCACCAAGGAAGTCCGCTTCGACCCGGACGCCTGGATCGTCGAGACCGAGGATCGCGCCGGGCGGCATTTTCTGGAATTGGCGAAGACGTAACGCGTGCTTCGATCGTGTCCCGGCTCTGCACGGCGACGCGTCAGCGTCGCCGTGCAGAGCCGGGACCCAGAGGGCTGCACGACGTGACGCGCTGAGATGGACCCCGGCTCTGCAGCGCACCGCTGGGGCGCTGCGCTGCGTCCGGGGCACGAGCTGAAGATGCCTCAGGGCTGGCTCTACCGCTCCGACGACCCGTCGGTGCCGGTGCGGCGCGGCGGCATCGCGCCGGGCTGCACGGCCGGCCGCGTCTGGCTCGCGCCGGCGCGGGCGCGCTGGCGTTCGCTGTCGTGCAGGGAGGGCTGGTACTTCGCGCGGGTGACCGCGAGCGTCGAGCCGCGCCAGGCCGCCAGCATCACCAGCGCCGAGCGGTCGCTGAGGCGGTCGTAGAGCCGTGACAGCCGGTACACCTCGTTCACGGACGTGCCGATCGCCGGCTTGAAGAACAAGAGGATGCGCTGGAAGTTCGGGCTCGGCATGTCGAGCGCGCGCGCCGCTACCGCGAGTGCCTCGCCGCCGGCATCGTCGACGATCTGGGCGGCGACGCGTGAGGGCAGGATCAGGCTGTCGCCGAGCTCCAGCGCGAAGTTCTCGGTATCGCCCGCGATCGCCGCCATCTCCAGGATCTGAATCGCGCGCTTGGCGCGCACGGTCGGAATCCGCGGCGCGGCCTTCAGCGGCGTCTGCGCCAGATTATGCAGGATCAGGGCGCGCTCGGAAGCGCCGGCGCGGAAGAACATGTCGTGGATCTCGGCGGCGTCCTTTGGCTGCATCGCCATGTTCGAGGCCATGCGCAGCTCGGCCTCCGAGGGCGTGCGGACCGGCGCGGGGGCGGGTGCCGGCGTCGGGATCTCGCGGGCCAGCGGAACCCTGCGGCCCTCCTGGGCTGCGACCAGCCCGAGCTTCTGCAGCACCGGGACGGGCGTCTGCGGATAGATCGCGAGCTTGGCCTTGACGGCCGCGCGCGTGGCATCGTCGACCTGGTCGATCAGCCGCGTTGCAAGCTCGGTGAACTGGCGCTGCTCGTCGTCGCTGTGGATGCGGGTCTGGACGTAGAGATCGGTCAGCACGCGCAGCAGCGTCGGCCGAACATCGACACCTTCGCGACGGGAGAGGGACATCAGCCCGTCGAATCCGGGAAACAGCGACTTGGTCATGGAGAGATACGCGACCTGGAAGAGATACTCGCCGCCAGCCTATCGCAGGCTCCTTTAAAGGCTCGTTAAGGAAAACGAGGCGTGAAGCCGAACGCTCGACTTGTCGCGATCTCGTGCCTTAACGGGACGCCGCGGGCCGGCCCGTGCGGCTACGGTCCGGACGCCGCGTTTACACCCCGTTAACCATGAACTGATCTTAATGAATTGCATGTTGCAGGGGCGCGTTCGGTCGCGCGGCAATTGAAGAGAGCTGACATGGGGACCATCATTGAATTTCCGGCCGGTCGCCGGGTGGGCTCGTCGGGGGATGTCGCTCCGCGCGCGGACATGGGAACGATCCTGATCCTTCCCGTCATCCGTATCGAGCGCGAGGCAGATGAAACCAGCGGCGATCACGGCCCTGAGCAGGGCACAGCGCCGGGGCGCCGTCGTCGCCGTCGCTGACGTCCGGCTTTTGCAATGCCGGACGCCATCCGCCAGATCCGGCCCTTCTTGTCGGCCGTCCTGCTCACGCTTCTCGGCGCGATGCTCGCTGCCTGTAGCGGCGGCGATTTCGGCCGTACCCGCGAGAGCATGCGCAGCGACGACATGCATCGCTGGCTTGGCGCTGAAGCCACCGGCAGCGTCGGCCTGAAGCCTTCGCAATTCCAGCTCACCGACGAGGAGCGCCAGCTGCGCGACCTCGCCTATCCCATGATCGAGCCGCCGCTGTCGCGCCCCGCCTGGAAGAGCGTGTTCGGCGACTACAAGGCGATGCCCTCGCCCTGGCGGCAGAAGATCGTGTTCGACCGCACCATGTACGGACGCACGCTGATCGACGAGCCGCACCGCTCGCATTCCTCGCGTTACGCGCAACTGATCGAAGACGTGCGCAACGACATCACCCGCTTCGAGCCGTTCTTCGCCAGCGCGATCCGCGTCATCGATCTCGACAGGAAGCGCGATGCCAGCATGGCGCGCGTCTCCGCGCTCTCGCCGAAGGAGAAGGACGACGCGGTCGCGCGCATGCAGGAGAACTCGCTGATCGTGCAGTGGGTGCAGCAATGCCTGGAGCAGCGCGTCTCGTCCTACCGCTGGGCGCTGGAGCGTCTGGTGATCCAGGCGCCCGACGGCATGGCCGCCGACGCCGACCGCCTGATCGGCGAGCTCGCCGCCCAGACCGCCAACCCGCCGGTCCAGGGCCAGCCGCCTTATGGCCGCGCGGTGGTCTCGAAGGGCTGAGGCGATCGCGTTCCAGTCAGGGGGAGGCCGACCGCGAACACGCAGGCGGCAGAGGTGACTTCACCTACGCGTTTCGATAGCCGAGCCGCTTTCGCAGCCGTGGGGTGGCAAAGTCCAGGAAGGCGCGCAGCTTCAACGGCACCTGGCGCTGGCTCGGATAGATCAGGCTGACCGGAAGCGGCGCGGATTCGTAAGCGCCGAGCAGCTTCACCAGCGTTCGCTTCTTCAACTCGTCATCGATGAGATACGACAGGACGCGGGCGATCCCGGCACCTGAAACGGCGGCTGCGACCGCAGATTCGGCGAGGGAAACTGCAAGCCGGCACCGGACCTCGACCGTTTGTTCGTTTCTTCCGGTCGAGAACTTCCAGTCGGACGTCGCGGTATGGGCCTGCTGGGTGATGCAATCATGGTCCGCGAGGTCGGCCGGCCGCTTGGGCGTGCCGCGTGTCTTCAGGTATGCGGGGCTGGCGCAAGCGACGAGGCCGACGGCGCCGACGCGCGTGCCGATCGTGTTGCTGTCCGGTAACTCCCCGATGCGCACGGCGAGATCGACGTGCTCCTCGATCAGGTTGACGTATCGATCGGTGAACTGCACCCGAACCCGGACGTCGGGGAAGGCGCGCTGAAACTCCACGACGATCGGCAAGAGATGGCTGCGGCCCAGGACCGCAGGCGCGGTGACGATCAACTCGCCCTGCGGCGCGCGGTATTCACCGGCTGCCGTACGCTCGACCTCCGCGATCTCTTCCACGATCCGCCGGCATGAGGCGACATAGCTGCGCCCGACATCGGTGAGCACGAGCTTGCGGCCGCCGCGGTGGAGCAGGCGAACGTTGAGGTGTTCCTCGAGATCGGACACACGGCGGCTCACCGTCGCCAGCGGGATGCGCAATTGGCGGCTCGCGGCCGACAGGCTGCCGCTGTCGGCCGCCGTCACCAGGATGGTCATGGCTTCGAGGCGGTCCATCGTCCTTCCAAAATTGAAAGCATCGTTCTCATTTTGGCAGATATCGCTCAAATCTGGAAGGCATTAGATCGACCTCGGAGCCCAACCTGTGAGGTGAACGAAGTCATGAAGGCGATCCAGTACCAGCAGTACGGAGACTACAGTCGAAACCGCGTGGTCGAGCTGGCGAGGCCGGAGGCGCGCGCCGGCGAGGTCATCGTCGAGATGCGAACGGTCGGTATCAATCCGTTGGACAACACGTTCCGGTCAGGCCACCACTATGCCGCGACGCCGGAAAACCTGCCGCGCGTCGGCGGCCAGACCGGCGTCGGAGCGGTCGTCGAGAGCCAGAGCGAAGACTTCAAGGCCGGCGATCGCGTATTCGTCAGAGGGACGGGTTTCGGCCTCACGGCCGACGGCACCTGGCGCGAATTCGTGGCCGCACCAGCCTCCGGCCTGTCACACGTTCCCGAGACTGTCGATGACGATCACGCCGCAGCCTATCTGGCAGGCGCGGGATATCTGACGGGCTACCTGGCTCTGACTGAACTCGCAAAATTCAAACCGGGGCAAACGGTCCTCGCGCCGGCCATCGGCGGTGCCGTCGGCATGGAGACGGTGCAAGTCGCGCGCCGCCTCGGTGCCGCGCTGACGATCTCGACCGCAGGCAATACGCAAAAGGCCGAGCAGGCGCGTGCGGCCGGTTACGAGCATGTCATCGATCTCTCCAGGGAGAGCCTCAAGGACGGCGTGCACCGCATCACGGAGGGCAAGGGCGTGGACGTCGTGGTGGATGGGGTGAGCGGCAACCTCACGGCCGAAGCGCTTGCCTCGCTCGCCTTCGGCGGCACGGTCGTCGTCGCCGGCTACGCCGGAGGGCGCCAGGCGAAAGTCAACGTGACCGACATCATCTGGAGGGCCGCGACGATCCGCGGCTTCACGTTCCGGCTCTTCACGCCCGAAACGGTCGCTGCGGCCGGCGCCACGCTTCTGGATTACCTCAAGGAGGGAACGTTGCATCCCACCATCGGCAAGGTGTTTCCCATGTCCGAGGCGGCGGAGGCCGTCCGCTTCCTGATCGAGGACCGACCGTTCGGGCGCGTGCTCATGCACGCCCGGCGATGAAGGCAGCGCGGCGCTCGCGGCCGGTCCTGGTTGAGCCGCCGCGCGCGCCCGAGGTCGGTCTTCGCCGCTGCTTCTGCAGCTTTCCGACAAGATCCTTCAGCGCATCCGCCAGCGGCGCCGAGGCGCGGTAGGCGAGGCCGACCTCGCGCGTCACCTTGACCTCGATCTCGCGCACGGCGACGTCCGGATTGCCGCGCGCCACGCCCTCGGGGACGATGGCGATGCCGACCCCGGCTGCGACCAGCGCGATGGCCCAATCTTCCGATTGCGCGATCGCCGCGGTCTGGCGGCGCTGTGCACTGCGGCCGAAGAACGCGCTCTGCTCGCAATGGCAGCGGTCGATCAGCGGCACGCCGGCGAGATCGGCGGTGCGAAGCGTCTCCTTCAACGTCAGCGGATGCGACGGCGGCAGCGCGGCGACGTAGCGCTCGCTCCACAGCGCGACGAACTGCTCGTCCTTGCGCAACATGCTCTTCGAGATGATTCGCGCATCGGCGGGCTCGTCGCTGCCGACGAGCCGGAGCGCGACGTCGCCGCGCGCTGTCAGGGGCTTGAGCAGCGCGATGGTCCGGGGCACGTCGAGCGTGCGCATCAGGCCGAGCGTGACCGTCGCCTTCGTGCTCGGTTTCTTGAACAGGGCGCGCGCCGCGTCGGTCTCGTCGATGATGCGGCAGGCGTGGGCGTGAAACTGCTCCGCCGAGGCGGTCGGCGCGACGCCCTTCTTGTGCCGGATGAACAAGGTGGTGCCGAGCTCGGCCTCGAGACTGGTGATCGCGGTCGAGATCGACGGCTGCGACACGAAGCAGGCCCGCGCGGCGGCGGTCAGACTGCGTTCGCGATAGACGGCGGCGAAGTAGCGAAGCTCGCGGATATCCATAGGACTAACCTAGAGAACATATCAGTATTCGATATTTTACCTATGGATTGAACGATGACAAGACGTGTGCTCATAACCGGCAGGGACACACGATGAAGATCCACCATCTCAACACCGGCACGATGTGCCCGATCGGCCGCCGCCTGGTGAACGGCACTGGCGGCCTGTTCCAGCGCGCCCGCCTGGTCTGCCACTGCCTGCTGGTCGAGACCAATGACGGGCTCGCCCTGGTCGACACCGGGATCGGCCTCGACGACATCGCAGCGCCCGGGCGGCTGGGGCGGCGCTGGGTGCGGCAGACCGCGCCAAGACTCGATCCCGCGGAGACGGCGGCCGAGCAGGTGAAGGCGCTCGGCTATTCCCTCGAGGACGTGCGCCACGTGTTGCTGACGCATCTCGACCGCGACCATGCCGGCGGCGTACCTGATTTTCCCCACGCCGCGATTCACGTCCATCGCGCCGAATACGACATGGCGGTGCTGCGCAAGCCGGCGCCGCCACAAGGGCGCTACGTCACGGGGCAGTGGAGCCACGGCCCGCATTGGTCATTCTATGGCGATGGCGGCGAGGATTGGTTCGGCTTCAAGGGCGTGCGCGCGCTCGGCGACAAGGAAGCGGACATCCTGATGATTCCGCTCGCCGGCCACACGCTCGGCCACTGCGGCATCGCGGTGCGATCAGGCGGCAAATGGCTGCTGCATGCCGGCGACAGCTATTTCCATCACGGCCAGCTCGACGCATCGCCGCAAGTGCCGTTGATGCTCGGCTACTTCCAGCGCCGCGGCGACATGGATCGCGACATGCGGATCGCCAACCAGGAGCGGTTGCGCGCGCTGAAGCGCGATCACGGCGATCGCGTGACGATCGTCAACAGCCACGATCCCGCCGATTACGAGCGCTGCCGCTGCGGCGCGCATTGAGCCCGCCGTCAGCGCTGCCCGTCATGCACGGAGATCTCGGAGGCCTTGAGGCCGCCGATGCGCGCGTGGGGGCGGCCGCCGGTGGCCATGACGAGGCCGAAGGCGATCTCGTCGCGCCTTGGTGCGTCCCACAGCGTCATCTCCGCGGTGCCGAAATGGCTGCGGACATAGGCGGCGTGGATGTGGCCGAGCGGCACCATCAGGCGCGTGCCAGGACCGCCGATCGTCTTCGCCGCCGGCACGATGGCCTTGGGTTGCCCCAGCACCTCGCGCATGCCGTGGCCGCCGGCTTCGTGCCAGACGGCGCCGTGCTCGAGCTCGCCGTCCTCGCCGACGATGATGCCCTTGCCATAGGCTTCGATCTTCGCCGCGCCGCCGAGCTGCGCGATCAATCCGCTCGCGAGCTCGCGCCCGAGCTCACGCAAGGCCGCCTGGAACGGCATCAGGTCCGGCTCATAGCGGCCGGCAAAGGGATTGCGGATCACGGCAATGGCGGTGCCGACCAGCAGCGGCTTCTCCAGCCGGGGCCCGCGCTCGTGCCAGACGGTCTCGACGCCGAGCGCGGTCTTGCGAATGTCGTAGGCCATGCTCAAGCTAGGCCTCGTCCACGACGGGATTGCGGAGCACGCCGATATTCTCGATCTCGACCTCGACCACGTCGCCGGGCTTGAGGAAAACCGGCGGCTTGCGGGTGAAGCCGACGCCGGCCGGCGTGCCTGTCGCGATGACGTCGCCGGGCACGAGGTCGAAGATGGTCGAGCAATATTCGATCAGCCGCGGGATCGAAAAGATCAGCATCGAAGTGTCGGAAGACTGCACGGTCGCGCCGTTGACGCGCGTCTCCAGTTTCAATTTCGTGGGATCGCCGATCTCGTCCGGCGTCACCAGCCACGGACCGAACGGGCCGGTGCCGACGAAGTTCTTGCCGGAGGCGATCTGCTGCGCATGGCGCTGCCAGTCGCGCACGCTGACGTCGTTGTAGATCGAGTAGCCCGCGACGTGATTCCAGGCGTCGGCCTGGCTGATGTGACGGCCGCCCTTGCCGATGACGACCGCGAGTTCGCCCTCCCAATCGAAATTGTCCGAGACCTTCGGCCGGATCACCGGCGCGTTGTGCGCAACTTGCGAGCGCCAGACCCGCAGGAAAATCGGCGGAAACTCCGTGATCTCGCGCTTCATGCCGAACGCCACGGCTTCGTTGTGGTGGTCCAGATAATTGCGCACGGCGCAAACGATCTTCTCGGGGCGCGGGATCACGGGAAGATATTTGATATCGCTCAGCGCAATGGTCGGCTTGTGTCCGGCGACGATGGCTTCGCGCCTGGCGTAGTCGTCGCTGCCGAGAAAGTCCGCAAGCGCGGGGTATTGGGGCAGGGCGCGTCCGAGATCGACCACGCCGTTTTCGACAACGGCGCCCCAGGTTTCCCGATTTCCGTCCACGAACGACAGCAGCTTCATGATCACGCCCCAAGGGTTCTGATTTTCGATTGATCCTATTATTTTCGAAAATCAGGCGCGACGCAAGCCCGCCGCGCGAAAATGCTGTCCGCCTATTCGGTATCGAGCAGGTGGGCGGCGTAGGCCGCGACGTTGTCGGCGGTCGAGCGGATATGGGCCTCGATCAATTGCACGGCGAGATCGGCATTGCGCGAGATCGCGGCCTGCATGATGGCCTGGTGCTCGCCGGCCTTGTCGCGCGGGCGCGGCCGGAAATTGGCCGACAGGTGCCGGTAGCGCTCGGCACGGTCGAACAGCTCGGCGCGAATGGCGAGCAACGTTGCCGAGCCGCAGGCCGAGACCAGCGCCTGGTGAAATTGGCGATGCGCGATCTTCCACTCGGGGTCGCGCAAGGGATGTTCGGGATCGCGCTGCTCGATTCGCTTCAATCTGTGCAGCGTGGAGATGACAGCGATTTCCCAATCGTCATCGCCCCTTTGAATCGAGCGGCGGATCAATTCCACCTCGACCAGCACGCGGGCGTCGGTGACCTCGATCAGATCCTGGCGGCTGACCGGCGCGACGCGAAATCCGCGCTGCTCCTGTGCGTCGACCAGGCCTTCGGCGGCGAGCGCGGTCAGTGCCTCGCGCAGTGTCGTAAAGCTCGCGCCGAACCGCTCGCGCAGCACGTCGAAGCGCAGGGGCTCGCCCGGCGCAACCGCGCAGGCAATGATCTCCTCGCGCAGCCGATGGGTGATGTCGGCGGCGATGGTCTTGCCGAATTCCTTGCGAGGGCGAATGGCGCTGTCGGGCATGGGCCTGCCAATGAATCGATGCCTCAACATGCCGCGCAAACGACCATCTTGCAATAATTTTCGTAAACGGTATGATTTTCGAAAATTAGGTCTGGGGAGCGCGAGAGACATGAGGGCAGTGCTGGTGCGTCAGCCGGGTGGGCCGGATGCACTTGAGGTGGTCGAGCTGCCGGTGCCTGCGCCGGGCCCTGGCCAAGTGCAGATCCGAGCCGAGGCGTTCGGCGTCGGGCAGCCCGACGCGCTGATCCGGCGCGGCGTCTACAAATGGATGCCGCCGCTGCCGGCCAATCCCGGCAACGACGTTGCAGGGCGCATTTCCGCGCTCGGCTCCGGCGTCGAGGGCCTTGCGATTGGCCAGAAGGTGCTGCTCAGCGCCCGCGATCTCGCCCAGCGCGGCGGCTGCTACGCCGACTTTGTGGTCGCGCCCGCGGATGCCGTTCACGCGCTGCCCGACAATGTCGATCTGCAGGCCGCGGTGTGCCTGTCGAACTACCAGGTCGCCTACGCGCTGCTGCACGAGTGCCGCCATCCGCGCGCACCGGCGAGCGCGCTGGTGATCGGCGCCGCCGGCGGCGTCGGCACCGCGCTGGTGCAACTGGCCAAGCTTGCCGGGATGACCGTGATCGGCACGGTCTCGACCGAAGAGAAGGCTGCCTTCGCGAGAGCGAACGGCGCCGATCACATCATCTTCTACCGCAGCGAGGACGTCGTGGCGCAGACGCGCGAACTGACGAAGGGCGAGGGCGTCGGCCTCGTGCTCGACCACGTCTGCGGGCCGGAATTCACGGCCTATCTCGGCGCGCTCGGCAAATGGGGTACGCTGCTGTCGTACAATGCCTTCGCGGGACTTCCGGAAGAAAACCTGATGGCGGCGATGCGCAACCATCTCGACATTTGTCCGGCGATACGATGCTTCTCCTTCCACATCTACGACCACGATCGCGACGGCCGCCGCGCCCTGATGCGCAGCGTGATCGAGGCGCTCGGCCGCAACGCGATCAAGCCGGCGATCTCGGCCGTGCTGAGGCTCGACGAGGTCAGGAAAGCGCATACGCTGCTGGAGCAGGGCTCGGCGCTCGGCAAGATCATCATGATTCCATAAGGGGGTGGATTGCACGATGAGCACACAAGCACCCATTGCACGCTTCACCCGGCTGCGACACGCGACCTTCGCCTCGCCCGATCCGGAGCGGCTGCTCGATTACTACCGCGGCGTCATCGGCCTTGGCCTGGTCGGCCGCGCGGGAAACCGCATGTTCCTCGCCAGCGAGTCCGAGCAGCTCTCGCTCGTGATCGAGCCTGGTGATCCCGTGCTGAAGAGCATCGCCTTCGAGATATCGCCCGAAGTCGAGATCGAAGCGCTGGGCGCGGCGCTGAGGCAGGCCGATCTGCGGCCGGAGTTTCGGAGCGATTCCCTGCCGGGTGTCTCCAGGCTGCTATCCTTTATCGATCCCGAAGGGACGCGCTTCGAGCTGATCCAGGGCTGGACGCCGACGCCCGCGCAGGAGCGGATCGGCGGGCTCGCAGTCAGCAAGCTCGGCCATGTCGCGCTGCGTACGCCAGATCCGAAAGCCGCTTCGGAATTCTACGCCAGCGTGACGGGCCTGCGCGTCTCCGACTGGATCGAGGACCGTTTCGTGTTCATGCGCAGCGGCTTCGAGCATCACACCCTCAACTTCGCGCAGGCGCCCATGCGCAGCCTGCATCATTTTGCCTTCGAGCTCCGCGGTCCCGATCACCTGCATCGGGCCTGCGATCATCTGGCGCGGCACAAGCTGCCCGTGCTGTGGGGGCCGGTGCGGCATGGCCCCGGCCACAACACTGCGATCTATCATCGCAATCCCGATGGCCATCTGGTCGAGCTGTTTTGCGATCTCGACCGGATGGTGGACGAGGAGCTCGGCTATTTCGAGCCGCGCCCGTGGCATCGCGATCGTCCGCAGCGGCCAAAGGTCTGGGTCGGGCTGCCGCGCGACGTCTGGGGCATGCCGCCATCGCCTGAATGCACGGAGTTTGCGCGCTAGCGCGATCACGACTTGAAGACGCCGCGCACGTTGCGGCCAACGACATAACAATCGAGGGAGAAGCATCCATGCGAGGGATGAAGCGGCTTGCTGCGGCCATTTTTCTACTTTGCAGTTTTCTTGGCAATTGTCTGGTGACCGGCCCTGCGTCGGCGGATAATTATCCGTCGCGCCCGATCCGCCTGCTGCACGGCTTTGCCGCCGGCGGCGCGGCCGACACGCTGTCGCGCATCATCGCCGACGGGCTGTCGAAGAGGCTGGGCCAGCCGATCATCGTCGAGGCCAAGCCGGGTGCCGGCGGCAACATCGCGGCGGATGCGATCGCCAAGGCGGCGCCCGACGGTTACACGCTCGGGCTCGTCACCGGGGCGCACGCGATTTCCGCGGCGACCTACAAGAGCCTCGCCTATCAGCCGGCCGACAGCTTCGAGATGATCTCGACGCTGGTGTATTACGCACTCGTCATCGCCGTGCGGAACGATTCCCCCGCCAAATCACTGGGCGAGCTCGTCGCGATGGCCAAGGCCAAGCCGGGTTCGCTCAGCTTCGGCTCGGTCGGTTTCGGCTCGACCCATCACCTCGCGGGCGAATTGCTCAACGCCACTGCCGGCGTCGAGATCGTGCACGTGCCGTATCGCGGCGATTCCCAGTCCATCACCGCGCTGCTCGGCGGCGAGGTTCCCGTCATCGTCGGCACGCCCGTTCTGCTCGCTCCACAAATCCAGAGCGGCGCGATCCGCGGCCTTGCGGTGACCTCGCAGACGCGCACCGCGTTGCTGCCCGACGTTCCGACGGCGCAGGAGGCGGGCATCAAGGGCTACGACGTGCGCACCTGGGCGGGCCTGTTGGCGCCCAAGGGCACGCCGCCGGCCATCATCGCCGCGCTCAACGCCGCGACGCTGGAGGCGCTTAGAGATCCCGAGCTGAGGCAGCGTCTGGAGACCGCCGTCGGCGGCGAGGTCCGCGGCAGCTCGCCGGAGGAGATGAAGACGTTGATCGAGACCGAGATCGCCAAATGGACCGGCGTGGTCGAGCGGGCGAAGATCCCGAAGATCTGAGCCGGGGAGGCGGCGGTGCGGGCCGGTCCCTCCCTCCCTCCCTCACGAATGCTTGATCCGGATCAACAAGCGCCGCTGGCATTGGTATATGGTATTGAGGAAGCGGTCCGTCTCCGAAAGGGAATTCGATATCGATGCGGTTCGTCCGTACCATCCTGGCATTTGCCATCGCCATCTCCCTGGCGATGCTGCCGGTTGGCGTGTCCGCATCAAGCCTTGCGATGTCGTCGGACGACACGCACGCGACCATGCAGATGGCCGTCGCCGCCGACATGTCGATGGACGATTGCTGCCCCGACATGAAGGCACCGGCTTCCAACACGGGCGGCTACAAATGCGGGATGGGCTTCTGCTGCGTCGGCGGGCTCGTTGCGCTCGATGACGTCAGGCCCGTCGTCTTCGGGCATTTCGCCGTCGCGGCGAGCAAGATGACCCTCCCTGAGGATCAGGTCGTCTCCGTCAGCAGCGGCAGTCCTCCCTTCCGGCCTCCTCGAATCTGATCTCGCCAAGCCCAAAGACGCGTGCGGCATCCCCGCGCGCAAGGACTGACGTGCGCGCTTGCTGCGCCACGGCGAAAGATCAGATCATGAGGACAGCACAATGCTTGCCAAATTCAGCACAGCGGCGCTCGCCGCCACCCTTTCGCTTGCCGCTTCCGCCGCGATGGCGGGCGCCGGCGACTACGCCTTCGAGCCCGTCACCGCGCAAATGAAGAAGGGCGACGACGTCACGCTCTCGGTGCGCCTGACCAACAAGCAGACCGGCAAGCCGGTCGCGGACGCCGTCATCTTCAAGACCCGCGTCGACATGGCCCCGGACGGGATGGCCGAGATGGAATCTGCCGTCGCGCCGCTGCCGTCGCAGGAGCCGGGCGTCTACGCCTTCAGGACGGACCTGCCGATGGCCGGCCGTTACCAGGTCACGCTGTCGGCCAAGGTGCAGGGCGAGGCCGAGACCGTCACCGGCAAGGTGATCGTCACGGCGATCAAGTGAGCGTGCGGACGCCGCCCGCGGCGTCCGACCTTCCTCTTCCCATTCACATGGACGCGCGCTTGCCGCGCGAAGACACACCATGAAGACGCTGCGTCTCCTGACGATTCTCGCCCTCGGCGGTGGCCTCGCTGCGGGCGTGACCTGGTCCTCGAACAGCGGGCACTGGTCCGTTCATGCGGAAGCGACCCCGGCTGCAGCCGAGGCGGACAGAGCTCCGCTTTATTATCGCGATCCCAGCGGCGCGCCGTTCTGGTCGGCCGCCCCGAAGAAGGATAATCGCGGGCGCGACTATCTGCCGGTCTTCGACGACGATCGAGCCGCAGCCGCCCCGAAGCCGGCGCAGGCCGCGTCCTCGCGAAAGATCCTCTACTACCGCAATCCCATGGGCCTGCCCGACACCTCGCCGGTGCCGAAGAAGGATCCGATGGGGATGAACTATGTCCCAGTCTACGAAGGCGAGGAGGTCGACGACGGCACGGTAAAACTCTCGCCGGGCAAGATTCAGCGCACCGGTGTGAAATCCGAGCCGGTCGAACGGCGCGCGATCCGCGTCACGGTCAAGGCGCCCGGCACGATCCAGCTCGACGAGCGCCGCGTGTCGGTGATCGCGATGCGCGCCGAGAGTTTCGTGCAGAAGGTCGCCGACGTCACAACCGGCACGCGCGTCAAGGCGGGTCAGCCCCTGATGGAGATCTACAGCTCGGCAGTCGCCTCCGCCGCAGCCGAATATCTCGCGACGATCACCTCTAAAACCACGGGAGGCGTCGAGGTGTACGGCCGCGGCTCGCGGCAGCGGCTGGTCAATCTCGACGTCCCCGAGCAAGTCATCACCGAGATGGAGCGGACGCGGGTCGCGCCCGTCACCGTGCATTGGTCGGCGCCCCGCGACGGCATCGTGCTCGAGCGGAGCGCCATCGAGGGCATGCGCGCCAATCCCGGCGACGTGCTGTTCCGGATCGCGGACATCTCGCTGGTCTGGGCGCTGGTCGACGTCGCCGAGCGCGACCTCGGCAACGTTGCGGTCGGGCAGGACGTGACGGTGCGCGCGCGCAGCTATCCCGACCGCGTTTTCAGCGGCAGGATCGCGGTGGTCTATCCGCAGGTCAATCGCGACACCCGAACGGTGCGCGTTCGCATCGAGCTCGCCAACCCAGATGCAGCGCTGCTGCCTGACATGTATGTCGATGCCGACATCGATACGACCGATGGCGCCCCCGTGCTGGCGATCCAGGACAGCGCGGTGCTCGACACGGGCACGCGCCAGGCCGTTCTCGTCGACAAGGGCGCGGGGCGCTTCGAGCCACGCGAAGTGAAGCTTGGCCGCCGCGGCGGCGGCTATATCGAGGTGCGCGACGGACTCGCGGACGGCGAGGCGGTGGTCACCTCCGCCAACTTCCTGATCGATGCGGAAAGTAATCTGAAGGCCGCGCTCAAGGGCTTTGCGGAAGGAGCGCCGCAGGCTTCCGAACCCGGCCATGCCGTGGGAGAGCACAAATGATCGCCCGCATCATCGCCTGGTCAGCGCGCAATCTGCTGCTGGTGCTGTTCGGTACCGGCTTTGCGGCCGCCGCCGGTCTCTATGCGCTGATCCATCTGCCGCTGGATGCGATCCCGGACCTCTCCGACACCCAGGTCATCGTCTACACCGAATATCCCGGCCAGGCGCCGCAGGTGATCGAGGACCAGGTCACCTATCCCCTGACCACGGCGATGCTGACCGTGCCGAAGTCGAAGGTCGTGCGCGGCTTCTCCTTCTTCGGCGTGTCGTTCGTTTACGTGATCTTCGAGGACGGCACCGACATCTACTGGGCGCGCTCGCGCGTGCTGGAGTTTTTGAACGGCGCGGCATCGCGGCTGCCCGCCGGCGTCAGTCCGACCATCGGGCCCGATGCGACCGGCGTGGGCTGGGTCTACCAATACGCGGTGGTATCGAAAGAGTTGAATCTGGCGGACACCCGCACGATCCAGGACTGGAATCTGAAATTCGCGTTGGCCAAGGCCGAAGGTGTCGCCGAGGTCGCCGGCATCGGCGGCTTCGTCAAGCAGTACAACGTGGTGCTCGATCCGCAGCGGATGCGCGACCGCGGCATCAGCATGCAGAAGATCCGTGACGCGATCCGCGCCAGCAACGCCGATGTCGGCGGGCGCACCGTCGAGCTCGCCGAGTTCGAATACGTCATCCGCGGCAAGGGCTACATCAAGAGCATCAACGATCTCGGCAACATCGTGCTGAAGACCAGCAACGGCACGCCGGTGCTGCTCCGCGACGTCGCCCATGTCGAGCTCGGGCCGGACGAGCGCCGGGGCATCACCGAGCTGAACGGCGAGGGCGAGGTCGCCAGCGGCATCGTGCTGCAGCGCTTCGGCGTCAACGCCCTCGACGTCATCGAGAACGTCAAGAAGCGCTTCAAGGAGATCGCGAGCAGCCTGCCGAAATCGGTCGAGATCGTTCCGGTCTACGACCGCTCCAGCCTGATCTACGCGGCCATCGACACGCTCAAGCACACGCTGTTCGAGGAGAGCGTCGTCGTCGCGTTGGTCTGTATCGTGTTCCTGCTCCACGTCCGCAGCGCGCTGGTCGCGATCCTGATGCTGCCGGTCGGCGTGCTGATGGCGTTCGGCGCCATGAAGCTGCTCGGCCTCGGCTCGAACATCATGAGCCTGGGCGGCATCGCGATTGCGATCGGCGCCATGGTGGATGCCGCCATCGTCATGATCGAGAACGCCCACAAGCATCTCGAACGCGCCGAGCCCGGCCAATCGCGTGTGCAGATCCTGATCGATGCGGCGTCCGAAGTCGGTCCTGCGCTGTTCTTCAGCCTCTTGATCATCACCGTGTCGTTCATGCCGATCTTCACGCTGGAATCGCAGGAGGGGCGGCTGTTCAGCCCGCTCGCCTTCACCAAGACGTTCTCGATGGCGGCGGCGGCTCTGTTGTCCGTGACGCTCGTGCCGGCGCTGATGGTGATCTTCGTGCGCGGCAAAATCGTGCCGGAGAGCAGGAACGTCATCAATCGATTCCTGATCTGGATCTACCGGCCCGTGATCAAGGGCGTGCTGCGCGCCAAGATGCCGGTGATCCTCGCTTCGGTCGCCATTCTCGCCGTTACGGCATGGCCGGCTAGCCGGCTCGGCATCGAGTTCATGCCGACGTTGAACGAGGGCACGCTGCTCTATATGCCGACCACGCTGCCCGGCATTTCCGTCACCAAGGCGGCCGAGCTGATGCAGACCCAGGACCGCATCATCAAGTCGTTCCCCGAGGTTGCCTCCGTCTACGGCAAGGCGGGACGGGCGGCGACCGCGACAGATCCGGCGCCAACCGAGATGTTCGAGACGGTGGTCAACCTGAAGCCCAGGGAGCAATGGCGTCCGGGGGGCACCGTCGATAGCTTGATCGCTGAGATGGACAAGGCGCTGCAATTCCCTGGTGTCTCCAACGCCTGGACCATGCCGATCAAGGCGCGCATCGACATGCTATCCACCGGCATCCGCACGCCTGTCGGCGTCAAGGTCATGGGCACCGATCTCGTCGAGATCGACCGGCTTGCACGGCAGGTCGAGCGCGTGATCAAGACCGTCCCGGGCACGTCCTCGGCTTACGCCGAGCGCGGCATCGGCGGCTATTATCTCGAGATCGTGCCCGATCGCGAGGCGCTCGCCCGCTATGGCATCCTGATCCAGGACGTGCAGGACACTATCGCCGCCGCGCTCGGCGGCCAGACGGTGACGACGACCGTGGAGGGCCGGCAGCGCTTTACCGTGAACATGCGCTACCCGCGCGACCTCCGCGACAATCCCAAGGCGATCGCCAGCGATATCCTGGTGCCGATGCCGGCGGGCGGCGCGGTGCCGCTCGGCGAGGTCGCCAAGGTCGAGCCGGCGCGCGGTCCGACCTCGATCCGCACCGAGAACGGCCAGCTCGCGACCTACATCTATGTCGACATCCGCGATCGCGACATCGGCAGCTACGTCGCTGACGCGCAACGCGCGGTGACGGAGAGCATCCAGTTCCCGGCAGGCACCTACGTGGTCTGGAGCGGCCAATACGAATATCTCCAGCGTGCGGCGGCGCGGCTCAAGATCGTCGTTCCCGTGACGCTCACGATCATCTTCCTGCTGCTGTATCTGAACTTCAGGGCGATGACCGAGACCCTCATCGTCATGCTGTCGCTGCCGTTCGCGCTGGTCGGCGGCATCTGGATGATGTGGTGGTTCGGCTTCAACCTGTCCGTTGCTGTCGCCGTCGGCTTCATCGCGCTCGCCGGTGTCGCCGCGGAGACCGGCGTCGTGATGCTGATCTATCTCGACCACGCACTGGCCGAGATGAAGGCAAGGCGCAACATCGAGGGCCGCGTCTTCACCCGACGCGATCTCCACGAGGCCATCATGGTGGGCGCCGTCGAGCGCGTCCGGCCCAAGATGATGACCGTGGTGGCCATCATGGCCGGCCTGCTGCCGATCATGTGGAGCACCGGAACCGGATCGGAGATCATGCAGCGCATCGCGCTCCCCATGATCGGCGGGATGATCTCATCGACGCTGCTGACCCTGATCGTGATCCCCGCGATCTTCGGGCTGGTGAAGGGGCGGGGACTGCCCGAGGGCGAGCAGCCGGCGCGCGCCGACGAGGCTGCCGTCGAAGCGTTGAACGGCCTGCGCGCGTCGCAAGCGGCGGAGTAGCGTCGCGAGATGTCGTCCGCGAACGGAGCGCAGCGCTGCGAGAGAAGACGATGTGGCCCTATCGCGCTTCCACCACTTCGCCGTCTTCCTTCACGAAGCGGCCGACGGGATCATCCAGGAGATCGATCACGGCTTCCGAAGGGCGGCACAAGCGCGTGCCCTTCGGCGTCACCACGATCGGACGGTTGATCAGGATGGGATGGGCGAGCATGTGGTCGATCAGCTCGTCGTCGGACCATTTGGGATCGTCGAGGCCGAGCTCCCTGTACGGTGTTCCCTTCTCGCGCAGCAGCGCGCGAACCGGAATGCCCAGCGCCGCGATCAGCTCCTTGAGCGTCTCCCGCGAGGGCGGCGTCTTCAGATACTCGATCACGACGGGCTCGACGCCGCTCTGCCGGATCATCGCCAGCGTATTGCGCGAGGTGCCGCAGGCGGGGTTGTGATAGATGGTGACGCTCATGATCGGTTCTCCGCGACTCACTGGCGCGCTTCCAGGGCCGTGGCAGCCTTGCCAGCGCCGGCTTCATACCAGCCCCGCGTCGCCTTGACGATGCGGACGACGGACAGCATCACGGGGACCTCGACCAGCACGCCGACCACGGTCGCGAGCGCAGCACCGGAGTCCAGGCCGAACAGGCTGATCGCGGCGGCGACCGCCAGCTCGAAGAAGTTGCTGGCGCCAATGAGGGCGGCCGGAGCGGCGACGCACCAGGCGACGCCAAATCGTCGGCTCAGCCAGTACGCCAGCCCCGCATTGAGATAGACCTGGACCAGGATCGGCACGGCGAGGATGGCAATGACGAGCGGCTGCCTGACGATCTGCTCTCCCTGGAATCCGAACAGCAGCACCAATGTGGCGAGCAGCGCAACCAGCGACAGAGGCTGCAGCATCCGCATGACGCGGTCGAAGCCGGCCACGCCGCTTCGCAGCAACGCTTTGCGCCAGAGCTGCGCGACGATCACGGGAACCACGATGTAAAGCAGGACGGAGAGCAGCAACGTCCCCCAGGGGACGGTGATCGATGCCACGCCGAGCAGCAGTCCCACCAGCGGCGCGAACAGGAACACCATGATCAAATCGTTCAGGGCGACCTGGCTCAGCGTGTAGTGCGGCTCGCCCTCGCACAGGTTCGACCATACGAACACCATCGCGGTGCAGGGCGCGGCCGCCAGCAGGATCAGGCCTGCGATATAGGAAGAGATCTGGCCGGCCGGCAGCAGTGGCGCGAAGAGGTGGCCGATGAAGAAGGAGCCGAGCAGTGCCATTGAGAACGGCTTCACGGCCCAATTGATGAAAAGGGTGACGCCGACGCCACGCCAGTGCTCCCGGACCTGACCGAGCGAGCCGAAGTCGATCTTCAGCAACATGGGCACGATCATGAGCCAGATCAGCACTGCGACCGGCAGGTTGACCTTGGCGACCTCGGCGGCTGCGACCGTGCCGAAGAAGCCGGGCATGACGTGCCCCAGGGCCACGCCGACGAGGATACAGAGCGCGACCCACAGAGTGAGGTATCGTTCGAAGATGCCCATCGTCACGCCACGTCGTTTCGGCTGGATGTCGCACCGTCGGAGCGGCCGATCTCGCGCAGCCTGGTGCCGAGCGACAGCTTGTCGATACTCCTCAGCGGCAGGTTCACGAACGTGTCGATCCGATTCTTGAGATAGCGGAAGGCCGTGACGAACGCTGCCTGCCTCTCCAGCTCCGAACCTTCGGCCGCAGCGGGGTCTTCAATCCCCCAATGCGCCGTCATCGGCTGACCCGGCCAGATCGGGCACGACTCGCCGGCGGCGTTGTCGCAAACGGTGAAGACGAAATCCATCACCGGTGCATCGGCGCCCGCGAACTCCAGCCAGCTTTTCGAACGCATCCCGTCGACCGGGTAGTCCATGGCCTCGAGCGTGCGCAGCGCCAGCGGATGCACTGCGCCTTTCGGCGTGCTGCCGGCGGAGAAGGACCGAAAGCGGCGGGCGCCGTCTTTGCGGAGGATCGATTCGGCGAGGATGGATCGGGCCGAATTGCCGGTACACAGGAACAGCACGTTGTAGATCTGATCAGGCACGGCTTCGCTCCTTCCGTTTCGGCGAGCAGCAGGATTGCAGTGTCTCGACCACGGGGTTGCAGACTTCGGGGCGTCCGCCGCAGCAATCGCGCAGCAGGAAAACCGCGATGTCGCGGAATTCGTCGAGATTGGCGCGGTAGACGATCGAGCGGCTGTGCCGCTCGGACGAGACGAGGCGCGCCCGGCTCAGGATCGCCAGATGCGCGGAGAGCGTGTTCTGCGGGACCTCCAGCAGGCGGGCGAGATCGCCGGCGGCAAGTCCGTCGGGCTCGTTCCGGACCAGAGTCCGGAACGCTTCCAGGCGGGTCGGCTGGGCCAGAGCCGCGAGGGCGAGGACGGCTTCTTCATTTTCCATATATCCAGATATACGGAATTGTATCGCGGCGTCAATCGGAATCACGGTCATCAGTTGGACGTAATTCGAATATTCTAGAAATACGGTTTGACAAGCAGCGTGAACAGGCGCAGCGTGGCGTCATGAAGATCGCCGACGCAGCAGCACGTCTGGAAGCCCTGGGTAATCAAACCCGGCTCCAGATCTATCGCGCCCTGGTTCGGGCCGGACACGCGGGCATGCCCGTCGGCCGCTTGCAGGAGAAGCTGAAGGTTCCGGCGTCGACGCTGTCGCATCACATCAAGACCCTGGTTGCGGTCGGGCTCGTCAGCCAGGTCAGGGAATCCACGACTCTGATCTGCCACGCGAACTTCGACGCGATGCGGGGCTTGGTCGACTTCCTGGCGGCAGAGTGCTGCGCCGACGAAGTCGGATGCAAGCAAGCGCAAACGGCGGCCTGATTCTTTTGCCGAGTTATTCCATGATTCTAGAAAGATGGGAGAAGCGGGATGAACGACAAGACGGTTGCCATCATCGGAGCCGGGCCGGTGGGCCTCGCGGCCGCCGCGCATGTGCTCGAGCGCGGCATGTCTCCCATCGTGCTCGAGGCCGGAGGTGAGGCTGCCCACGCGGTCCGCCAGTGGCAGCACGTGCAGCTGTTCTCGCCATGGGAATACAACGTCGACAAGGCGGCAGCGCGCCTGCTGGCGCCGACCGGATGGAATTCGCCGGACCCGCAATCCTATCCGACCGGCGGCGAGCTGATCGAGCGCTACCTCGCGCCGCTCGCGACGCGAACGCCGCTGCGCGAGACGATCCGGACCTCGAGCCGCGTCACCGCCATCAGCCGCGCCGGCTTCGACAAGGCGAAGACGAAGGGTCGGGAGCAGGCGCCGTTCGAGATCCGCTATCAGAACGGCAAGGGCCCGGAGGTGCTGCGCGCCGATGCCGTCATCGACGTGTCGGGCACGTGGTTCTCGCCCAATCCTGCCGGCAGCAACGGTCTGCCCGCGATCGGCGAGCGCGAGTGCGCGAGCCGCATCGCCTACGGCATGCCGGACGTGCGCGGCACAGATCGCGCCAGATATGCCGGGAAGACCGTCGCCGTGCTCGGTGCCGGCCATTCGGCGGTGGGCACGCTGATCGATCTTGCGCAGCTCGCCGAGGAAGTGCCCGGCACCAGGCCGGTCTGGCTCTTGCGCGGCACTGAACCGGCAAAGGCCTTTGGCGGCGGCAGCAATGACCAGCTTGCCGCGCGCGGTGAGCTCGGCTCGACCTTCGCTGCGCTGGTCGCGGCCGGCAAGATCGCCATCGAGACCGGGTTCGGCGTCACGCATGTGTCGGACGCCGAAGGCCGTCTCCGGATTTCGGCCGGCGCCTGCTGCGGCGCGCGCAGCGTGATTGCCGACGAGCTGGTCGTTGCGGCCGGATTCCGGCCCGATCTCTCGTTCCTGTCCGAGCTGCGGCTGCGTCTCGATCCCGCGATCGAAGCGCCGGTCGCGCTGGCGCCGCTGATCGATCCCAACGAGCACAGCTGCGGCACGGTCCGTCCGCACGGCGCGCGCGAGCTCGCGCATGACGAGCAGGGCTTTTACATCGCCGGCATGAAATCCTACGGCCGGGCGCCGACCTTCCTGATGATGACAGGCTACGAGCAGGTGCGCTCGATCGCCGCCGACATTGCCGGCGACAAGAAGGCGGCTGCTCGGGTCGAGCTGGTGCTGCCGGAGACCGGCGTCTGCACCCGCGGCGGCGTGGAGACGGCCGGTGCGGCGGGGTGCTGCGGCGGTCCGGCGAAGGAGGAGACGTCAGCCTGCTGCGCCGCCGATGAAACGGCCAAGAAGGAGGGCCGCGCCGGATGTGGCTGCTCGTGAGTAGCCTCACTGCGTGGCGGCGCGCTCTTGTCGTGGCGCTTGGCACGCCTCGTCCTTCGCGACGACCGGTTCGCCGTCTCCTCAGGATGAGGCTGAGCAGCATGGGTGCCTGTTGAAACGACAGCCGCGCACTCAGTCGTCATCCTGAGGGCCCGCCGAAGGCGAGCGTCTCACCGGACGGGAGGAGGGAAGCATTCGGAGCTTGAGCGGGGGGCCGCTGATTGCGGTGATGTGTGTCGGCCAGCTCGGCAATCTGCTGCCGCACGTGACGCTGTCCGCGAACCTGGCGCAGCATCTGATGCCGGCGTGGGGGCTGTCCGCCGCCGAAGGCGGGCTGATGGCAAGCGGCTACGCGTTCGGCTACATGCTGGCCGTTCCGGTGCTGACGACGCTGACCGATCGCATCGACGCGCGGATCGTGCTGCTGTGCGGCTCCATCGTCAGCGGTCTCGCGACCCTGGCGTTCGGCATCTTCGCCGACGGGTTCTGGTCGGGCACCCTCATCTGGTCGCTCGCGGGGTTGGGCTTTGCCGGCGCCTACATGCCGGGGCTGAAGGCGTTGACTGACCGATTGCCGGCCGGCGACACCTCGCGTGCGGTGACGCTGTACACTTCGAGCTTCTCGGTCGGCGTCGGCCTGTCGTTCCTGGTTGCGCAAGTCCTCGCCGATCGCTGGGGCTGGCGGACCGCATTCTATGTCACTGGCGTCGGCCCGATCGCGATGGTGGCCGCGTGCTTTCTGATCGAGGAACGGCAGCCGGCGCCGAAGGCCGGACGTCTTCTGAACTTCGCACCCGTCTTCACCAATCGCGAGGCGCTCGGCTACATCCTCGGTTACGGCGCCCACTGCTTCGAGCTCTATGGCATCCGCACCTGGCTGGTCGGGTTCTGGACCTTCGTCGTTGCGCATCAAGGCGCGCCGTCCTGGATGACGCCCGTGCTGATGAGCTTCTGCTTCGCCGTGATCTCGATGCCCGCCAGCATCCTCGGCAACGAGGCCGCTTTGAAGTTCGGACGGCATCGCGCAATCACGGTCGTGATGATCGCGTCGGCTTGCGTCGCGCTCGTGATCGGCTTCAACGCAACGGCCCCTTCATGGGTGCTCGCGCTGCTGCTGATGATCTACGGCCTGACGGTGCCGGCGGATTCGGGTGCGCTGACCGCAGGCATGTCGGCTGCGGCCGTCTCCGAACATCGCGGTGCAACCCTGGCCCTGCACTCGACGGTCGGCTTCGGCTTGTCGGCGCTCGGCGCCTGGGGCACCGGCGTTGCGCTCGACCTGGCGGGCGGCACACAAAGCGCGAGCGGCTGGCTGCTGGTGTTCATCGTGCTGGCGGCCGGAATCGCGCTGGGTCCGTTGGCGCTGCTCTGGGCGCGGCGGGCGATGCAGGACTAGAACTTCTCAGATCCATCGCCCGCAGCATCCTCGTCAGCCTGGAGGATGGTTTCCGACAGCAGCGCGGCGGCTTTCTGAAGCGGCGCGATGAAGCGGTCCAGCTCTGCGAAGCTCACGCGGGCGACGGGAAGGGAGACGCCGAGACAGGCGATCAGTTCGCGGTCCGGAGACAGGATGGGCACGGCGCAGCCGACCACACCTCGCACATATTCTTCGTTGGTCTTGGCCCAGCCGCGCTTGCGGGTCTCGTCGAGGACCTTCATCAGACCCTCGACATCGACGATGGTGGTCTCCGTGTACTTGGTGAGTACAAGTGCACGGCACAGCTTCTCGCGCGCCCGCTCCGGCAGCCGGCTCATATAGATCTTGCCGGTCGAGGTGCAGTGGAGCGGCGCCGCCTGGCCCGGATTGAATTGCAGCCCCTGCGGTTGCGACACGCGGACACTGTCGACATAGGCCACGACATTGTCCCGCACCACGCCGATCTCGCATTGCTCGCCGATCTCGGCCGCGACAGCGCGCAGCACGGCGTGCCGGCGCGCGGTGCGGAAGGCCGCGCCGATGACCTTGGCCGACAGCGTGACCAGTTGATTGCCGACCACGTAGCGCTTGGTCCCCAACGCCTTCTGCAGAAGCCCGCGCTGCTCGAGATTGCCGATCAGGCGATGCGCGGTCGGCAGCGGGAGGGCCAGCGCGCTGGCGATCTCCGCGACCGAGACCGCTCTGACCTGGCCGGCGACGTGGCCCACGATGGCGAAGGCCCGGTCGAGCGGTCCATCGGCATTGATATCCGGCATCTGTCCTCCCTCGGCGGTGCATCAATGAATTATCATTTTTCGGAATAAATACTATTGAAATATGAAAATTAATCTCGACCGCTCGTCCGCATTGCTCATATCGTTGGCGTTGCCGACAGGTGATCGGGATTTGTGCAGTGCGTCCACGGCTCCGGGCGCGCTCATCGGGAGAACGAGATGTCTCGCCATTACGACGTCGATGCCGTGCGGAAGGAATTTCCGGCCGTCGGGCGTATCACCTATCTCGACTCCGGCTTCCAGACCCCGCTCGCGCGGCCGGTCAAGGCGGCGATCGATCTTTTCCTCCGCGAGGGTCTTGAGACGGCCGGCCCGAAAAGCGTCTGGCTCGACCGGGTTGAGCAGACCCGCGAGAAGCTGGCGCGGTTTCTCGGCGTGACGGGCGATGAGATCGCCTTCACCAAGAACACCTCGGAAAGCATGAACATCGCCGCCAACGCGCTGCCGCTGCGCGTCGGCGACAAGGTGCTGATGATCCACGGCGATCATCCCAACAACGCCTATGCGTTCCTCAATCTCAGGCGCAAGGGCGTCACGGTCGATTTTGCGCCGATGACGGAGGTCGTGAACGCAGACAGCCTTCGTCCGCATATTGGCGAGAAGACCCGGGCGATCTCGATGTCGCAGGTGACCTTCCACGCCGGTCATCGTTTCGACGTCGACAGCGTCGGCGCGCTCTGCGCGGAGAAGGGGCTCTATTTCGTCGTCGACGTGATGCAGGCGATCGGCGTCGTGCCGATCGATGCGAGAGCGATGCGCGCGACCTTCATCGGGTCGGGCAGCCACAAGGGCCTGCTCGTGCCGCAGGGGCTGGGCCTGCTGGTCTGGGACAAGTCGAGGACCGAGCTCGCGCCTGCCTATCTCGCCGCCGCCGGCCTGGCGGAGGTTCCGGCCGATCTGATCGCCCGGCCCGACAAACTGGAGCTCGCCGCCAGCGCGCGCCGCTTCGAGCTCGGCAACTTCAATCTTCCGGCGATCCATGCGCTCGGCGCCTCGCTCGACATGATCGAAGCCCTGGGCGTGCAGAACATTCAGAACCATTGTCTCGATCTCGGCGATCATCTCATCGCTGGCCTCGACGCGCTGGATATTCGCCTCGTCGGTCCCCGCGAGCGGCGGCACCGCGCGCCGCACATCTATGTCATCGCGCTGCCTGCCGCCGAATGGCTCGGCCATTTCGAAGAGAACGGCATTCGCGTCTCGCCCGAGCGCGACGGCATTCGCGTGTCGTTCGGGATGTTCAACGATTTCGCCGATGTCGATCGCCTGATCGACATCATCAAGCGGCGCGGCGTGAAGCCGTCATTCAGGGCCGCCTAGACTGTTATTCAGAGGGGAGATGCACATGACTGGTTTTGCGCGTGTCTGGGGCGTTCTGTCCGGCCTTGCGGCCGCTACCGCCTTCGCTGCGCCGTCGATCGCGGCCGACAGTCCCACGCTCGCCAGGATCAAGTCGAGCGGGGCCGTCACCATCGGTCATCGCGAGGCGTCCATTCCGTTCTCCTATCTAGGTCCCGATCAAAAGCCGATCGGCTTCTCGATGGACCTCTGCGCGGCGATCATCGAGAGGGTCAAGACGGAGCTGAACCTGCCCAATCTCGCCGTCAAATATACGCCGGTGAACTCGTCCAACCGGATCCCGCTCATTCAAAGCGGCACCATCGACATCGAGTGCGGCGGCACGGCGAACGACAGGAAGCGGCAGGAGCAGGTCTCGTTCTCGGTCGCCACCTTCGTCAGCCAGCCGCGCTGGCTGGTCAAGGCGGATAGCGGCCTGAAGACGGCGGGCGATCTCAAGGGCAAGACCATCGTCGTGACCCAGGGCTCCAATGCCGTCGGCTTCGCGCAAGGCGTAAACGCGAAGGAGCAACTCGGCTTCAATATCGTCCAGGCGAAAGACCACGCCGAATCCTTCCTGATGCTGAATACCGGCCGCGCGGCCGCCTTCATGGAGGACGATATCCTTCTCGCCGGCCTCAAGGCCGCGGCTCCGAAACCGGATGCGCTGATCTTTCTCCCCGAGGGCTACGCCAAGATCTATTATGGCTTGATGTTCACGAAGGGCGATGCGCCCTTCAAGGCGCTCGTCGACGACGTTCTGTCGAAGCAGATGGCCTCGGGCCAGTTTGAAAAGACTTACGCCAAATGGTTCACGCGGGCGATCCCGCCCAAGGGCGAGAACCTCGCTTTCCCGCTGACGGACGAACTGCAGCAGCGGATCGCCCATCCCAGCGACGCGGTCGATTAGCCGGAGAACAGGAATGTCGGTCGCACGCTGATCCTCTCTCGCATCCGAAAGCTTCGAGGTTGGCCATGTTCGCAGTGCTCTTTGAACCGACGGCGGATGGCCAGCGCTATATCGACTGGCTGTTGTCGGGCCTCGGCTGGACCCTGGCACTGGCGTTCTTCGGCTGGTGGATTGCCTTTGCGGTCGGGATCGTCGTCGGCATCGGCCGCACCGTGCAGAACCGGGCGGTTGCGGCGCTTGCGCGGCTCTATGTCGAGATCTTCCGCAACATCCCGGTCCTGGTGCAGATGTTCCTCTGGTACTTCGTCCTGCCGGAGATCCTTCCCACGACGCTTGGAAACGCGATCAAGCAGATTCCGCCGCCCTGGGGATCGTTCTTTCCGGCGCTCATTTGCCTCGGGCTCTACACCGCTGCCCGAATCGCCGAGCAGGTCCGTGCAGGGATCGAGGCCCTGCCGAAAGGACAGACCGAGGCGGCGAGCGCGCTCGGGCTCAGCTCGTATCTGACCTATCGCCACATCATCGTGCCGCAGGCACTGCGCTTGATCGTGCCGAGCCTGACCAGCGAGGTGATGGGCATCTACAAGAACACCTCGGTCGCGCTCACGATCGGGCTGATGGAGCTCACGGCCCAGGCGCGCCAGATCAGCGAAGCGACGTTCCAGACCTTCACCGCGTTCGGCGCTGCAACGCTGATCTACCTCGCGCTGGCGCTGATTGCGTATCAGGGGATGGCGCTGATCGACCGGGCCGTGCGCATCCCCGGCACGGCGCGGACAGACGATGATATCGCGCCGAACCTCGCCGAGGACATTCAACAGGCCGGCTCGTTGCCCGCGGGGATGGAGATCGCGAAATGAACAGCCTGGATTTCTCGATCGTTCTGCAGGCGTGGCCCTATCTCTGGTCCGGATTGCTGTTTTCGTTGGCGCTCACCGCGGTCGCCTTCGTGGTCGGCATGGTCCTCGGCACCTGCTTTGCGCTGTTGCAGCATTTCGAGGTGCCGGTGATCGCAAAGATCGTACGCGGCTACATCGCTTTGGTCCGCTCGATCCCGCTGATCCTCGTCCTGTTCTGGTTCTTCTTCCTGGTGCCGATCGTGCTTGGCCATCTCAGCGGAAGCGGGCGGCCGGTCCCGATCGGCGCCACCTGGACGGCCTTCATCACCTTCGGCCTGTTCGAGGCGGCCTATTATTCGGAGATCATCCGCGTCGGCCTGCGCGCCGTGAACCGCGGGCAGTTCGAGGCGTGCCAGGCGCTCGCATTGTCCACCTTCGAGACCTATCGCAGCGTGATCATGCCGCAAGTGCTCCGCGTGGCGAGCCCGATCATTCTGAGCCAGACCATCATCCTGTTCCAGGACACGTCGCTGGTCTACGTGCTCTCGCTCACCGATCTGCTCGGCGCAGCCTCGAAGCTGGCGCAGCTCAATGGCCGCCTCGTCGAGATGTACCTCGTGATCGTCGTGGTCTACCTCGCGATCAGCTCGGCGGCCTCGCAAGGTGTTGCGCTGCTGCGCAAGCGCTATGCGATCGCCGGAACGCACCAATGAGCAACGTTGCGAGACATCCTGTCCCCTGGGAGACGAAAATGGTTCAGCAGACCGCCGTGGACGAGACGGGCCGACCGCAGGCCATCGTCGCCGTGGAGGGGGTGGTGAAGCGGTTCGGCCGCTTCACGGCCCTTAACGACATCAATCTCAGTGTGAGGGCAGGCGAGAAGATCGTGCTTTGCGGTCCGTCGGGTTCGGGCAAGTCGACGCTGATCCGCTGCATCAACCATATCGAGACGCATGATTCCGGCCGGATCGTCGTCGACGGCGTCGAGCTGACGGACCGGATGGGGGACATCAACACCGTCCGCCGCGAGGTCGGTATGGTGTTCCAGAGCTTCAACCTGTTTCCGCATCTCTCGATCGTCGAGAATTGCATGCTGGCGCCGATGAAGGTGCGCGGCCTGTCACGCGCGCAGGCGCACGAGCGCGCACGGGGTTTCCTGCGCAAGGTGCGCATTCACGACCAGGCGGACAAATATCCGGGCCAGCTGTCCGGCGGCCAGCAGCAGCGTGTCGCCATCGCGCGCGCTCTCTGCATGCAGCCGAAGATCATGCTGTTCGACGAGCCGACCTCCGCGCTCGACCCCGAGATGGTCAAGGAGGTGCTCGACATCATGGTGGAGCTCGCGCGCGACGGCATGACCATGGTCTGCGTCACGCACGAGATGGGCTTCGCCCGCGAAGTCGCGGACCGTGTGGTTTTCATGGACCACGGGGCGATTGTCGAGGAAGCCGATCCCGAAACCTTCTTCCGCGCGCCGAGCACGGAGCGGGCGAGGGATTTCCTCGGCCAGATCATTCATTGACCGGGGAGGACCGTTCCTCGCGGTGATGCCGTTCTGCCTGTGTTTTGCCCGACGGGTCAACGCAGCGTCATTGCGAGCCATCGTGTCGTCATCGACGACTGAAGACCCCAATGATTTCAATGCCCCCGCTACTGTGCATGGGGTTGTTTTCGCACTTTTAGTTATGAGGCTGGCGAGCCAGCCGCGCCTCACCGTCGGCCGCGCGGCGCCTCGGCCTTGGCCGGCTGCTCGGTCTGCGGTCCGCAGCTCGCGGCCGCAAGCGTTGCCTGCGCCTGCGGCATCAGGCCGGGCTCGGGAGCGAGCGCCTTCATTACGATCAGGCCGGTGGTCGAGGGAGAGTCGATGATCAGGCGGTCGGCCGCGGTGACCTCTTCGTCCTCGGGCAGCTCGTTGTGCTGCGCCTCCGTCATCAAATCGAGCTCGATCACCTTGCGACCCGCCGAGCGGTCGTTGATGGCGTAATAGGCGATCTCGTTGCGGGTGTAGAACGACACCGAAGTGTAGGCCTGGCTCACCGGCACCGTCAGCTTGATCGGCCCGCTTGTGAGGTCGTAGCGGCAGATCGCCAGCGCGAAGGCCGGGTCCATGAAAGGCATCGGCGACGTCGAGGGATCGGCGAGCGGAAGCTGGCTGACGCCGTTGAGCTTTGTCATCGGCGTCAGCCGCGAATAAGCGTCCTGCGTCGCGATCCGCGGCAGCGCCAGCACGCTGACGAGGTGGACCACGAGACCCAGCACGATGCCGGCAACGACGGTGAACAAGAGCCGGATCATGAGCAGCCCACCGTCGCGATGGAGGGCATCGGCGCATCGCGCTGGGTGCGCGTCGCGACCCCGACCGGGGTATCGTAGAGGCGCAGCATCAGCGCGTAGCGCTCGATGCCGCCGGTCGGCAGCCAGTTGCCGGCGCGCGAGCGCGAGGCGATGCGGATCTCGAACGATCCGTCGGAGGACCGCACGATCTCCTGGCTGGTGAAGCCGTAGCGCTGCAGCGAGTTGGCGACGAGATGGCCCTTGCGATCATACAGCGTCAGCGTCCAGAACCGCGCCGGCGGCGTCACGCCGGAGACGATCACGTCGCAGCGGCCGTCGAGCGCCTTCTTCTTGTCGTCGGTGGTGGCGGTGAAGGCGACGCCGTCGCCGGTGCCGATCGGCAGCTCGCCGTTGCGCACGATGGTGGCGCGCGAATAGGGATCGACATCGGCGGTGCCGGTGCGCGGCCGCGCGGTCCAGGCGCCGATCGTCAGCGCGCCGATCTCGGTGCCGCGCGTCGTCGTCATCCAGGTCGCGCCGACGCCAACCACGCCTGCGAGAAGGAGCGCCGTCAATGTGATCAGGATCAGACGCACTTGTTTCGATCAGTTCTTGCGCGGGACGGAGGCGTTGGCATTCTCTTCCGCGTAGTTCTGCGGGAAGGCGAGTGCGCTCGTCGCCGAGGACGGCCCGGCTGGCTTGGTGTCGGCATCCGCCGATTTCCTGGCCGTCTTGGCGGCGTCATCGAGCAGCTTCTCGACGCGCACCAGGATGTCGGCGCCGCGCTTGGTCAGCACCGGCGGCGGACCCGGCTTGGTCTCCAGCACCTTCGGCGCCGCGTTGGCCTGCGCGTTGCTGACATGCTGCGGCGGCAGCTTCTGGCCCATGCCGATGCCGGGGATCTCCCGGACCTCGACGCCCTGATGCGCCGCGAGCATGATGTCGTGCCAGGTCTGCGCCGGCAGCGAGCCGCCGGTCATGCGGTTGGTCGGCGAATAATCGTCGTTGCCGTACCAGACCGCGCAGGTGAAATTGCCGGTGTAGCCGACGAACCAGGCGTCGCGATACGCGTTGGTCGTGCCTGTCTTGCCCGCGGTCGGAATGCCGTCGAGCGCGGCGCGGCGCGCGGTGCCTTCGCTGACGACGTGGCTCATCATGCCGGCCATGTCGGCGGCGACCGAGGCGGGGATCGCCTGTCGCGGCTTCGGCCCGTCGCGGTCCCAGCGCCAGACGAGATCACCCGCGCCGGTGCGTACTTCCAGCACGGAATGCGGCGTCACCGCCTTGCCGCGGTTGGGGAAGGTCGCATAAGCGACCGCGTGCTCGAGCACGGTGACTTCGTCCGAGCCGATCGGCAGCGACGGCGTATCGGGCAGCGGCGCCTTGAGGCCGAAGCGGCGCGCGACCTCGACGATCTTGGCGCGGCCTACCTTGGCCGGGTTCGACGCCTTGGGCTCGTTCTTCTGGCCGATCGCGATCGACAGCTTCACCGGCACCACGTTGATCGAGCGCGTGATCGCCTGCGTCAGCGTCACCGAGCCGGAATAGGAATGGCCATAGTTCTGCGGGCACCAATTGCCGATGCAGACCGGGCCGTCGACCACGATCGAGTTCGGCGTGAAGCCGTTGAGCAGCGCGGTGGTGTAGACGTAAGGCTTGAACGACGAACCCGGCTGGCGATAGGCGTCGGTGGCGCGGTTGAACTGGCTGGCGCCGTAGTCGCGGCCGCCGACCATGGCGCGGATGCCGCCGTCGAGATCGGACACCACGGTCGCGGCCTGCGTCGCGTGATAGTCGCGGCCGAACTGGCGCAGCTGGTTCTCCACCGCGTCTTCCGCGGCCTTTTGCACGTTGGTGTCGATGGCGAGGCGCACCACGAAAACGCGCTCGGTGTAGGATTTCGGGAAGGTGTCGACCAGCTTGCGCATCTCGTCGAAGGCGTAGTCGAGATAGTAGTTCGGCGAAGCCTCGTCGCGGCGGTCGACGGCGAAGGCCGGATTGCGGCGGGCACCGAACACCTGGCCCTCGGTCATGAAGCCGGCATCGACGAGGTTGTCGAGCACGACGTTGGCGCGGGCACGCGCCGCGGGCAGGTTGATGTGGGGAGCGTATTTGGTCGGCGCCTTGAACAGGCCGGCGAGCATCGCAGCTTCCGCCAGCGTCACGTCGCGGGCGGATTTGTTGAAGTAGAAATGCGCCGCGCCGTCGACGCCGAAAGTGCCACCGCCCATATAGGCGCGGTCGAGATACAGCTTGAGGATCTCGTTCTTGGTCAGGCGCCATTCCAGCCAGACCGCGAGGAAGGCCTCGTTGACCTTGCGCTCGATGGTGCGCTCGTTGCTCAGGAACAGGTTCTTGGCGAGCTGCTGGGTGATCGAGGAGCCGCCCTGACGAACGCCGCCGGCCTGCGCGTTGGTGACGAGGGCGCGCGCGGTGCCGGCGATGTCGATGCCGAAATGCTCGTAGAAGCGGCGGTCTTCGGTCGCCAGCGTCGCCTTGATCAGCACGTCAGGAAAATCTTCCAGCGGGATCGAGTCGTTGTGCTTGATGCCGCGGCTGCCGATCGGGTTGCCGTAGCGATCGAGGAAGGTCACCGCGAGGTCGGACTTCTTCAGCCAGTCCTCGTCCGCGGTCTCGCGGAAGGCGGGGATGGCGAGGGTCAGCATCACGACCAGGCCGCCGAGGCCCAAGGTCGCGGCCTCCGACAGCGGCTCGATGAACACCCAGCGCTTCCAGCGCCCGACATAGAAGCGGTCCATGAAGGTCGAGTAGCGCTCGTAGAGCTCGCGGATGCCCTTGGCCGAGGAGAACAGCGAGGAGTCGATGCGCGCATCGAGATCCAGGAAGAAATTCCGGATCCTCTGCTTCCAATGCGGTGGTATGATCTGGCGCACCTAGAACCCTTGAGGCTCGCTTCGAAAGCGTTCAAGCACCCGGCCGGGGCGGCATCGAGACGTCTTGGGGGAATGTTGCGGCAAACCCAAGGCGCCCGGCCGGCATCCGAGGGACTTGCTGTTCCTTCTAGCCGAGCGGGGGCCATAAACCAATGGTCACGCTCGCGATTTTGAACAACAGGCTGAATTGACCCCGGGTCATTACGGGCCTCAAAGGCGCATTGCTTGCACCACCCCGGCGGCACGCCCTAGATGACCTTCACCGTCACTCTTTCGAATCTTGTTGAGGCGCATGACCGCAGCTCCCAAACGACCTTCAAGCCAGGAAGGATTCTTCTGGAAAACCAAGACGTTGGAAGAGATGTCGGGGCCCGAATGGGAAAGCTTGTGCGACGGCTGCGGCCGCTGCTGCCTGAACAAGCTCGAGGACGAGGACACCGGGCACATCTATTTCACCCATATCGGCTGCAAGCTGCTCGATGGGATGAGCTGCGGCTGCAAGGACTATCCGAATCGGTCAGACAAGGTTCCGGATTGCGTCCGTCTGACCCCGGCCAATGTCCGCACCCTGAACTGGCTGCCGCCGAGCTGTGGCTACAAGCTCGTCGCCGAGGGCCGTGACCTCTATTGGTGGCATCCGCTGGTCTCTGGCGATCCCAACACCGTGCACGAGGCCGGCGTCTCCGTGCGCGGCCGGGTCGAGGGCAGCGAGGAGGACACCCCCGACGAGGAGCTCGAGGACCACATCGTGCAATGGCCGGCACTGCTGCCGAAGCGGGCCCGCCTGAAGAAGCGGCCCTGAGCCGCTGTGCGCAGCGGTCGCACGCGCAGGCGCTTCACATTCAAAGGTTGAAGCGCTAAGGTGGTTGTAGATTTAAGACGATAATTATTCAGGTTGTTGCAAGTTATTGAGGTACCCTAAATTTTTGAGGGGTCCGATGAATACTGACCCGGTTCACCCGATACCGACCGACGACGAGAGCAAGCCACCAGAACCGACCACCGCGCTCTGCCTTTCCGGTGGAGGATATCGCGCGATGGTGTTTCACATCGGCGTCCTTTGGCGCCTCTACGAGACGGGGCTGCTGGAGGGCGTCAAGCGCATATCGAGCGTTTCAGGCGGGTCGATCACTGCCGGCATGTTGGCGCTGGCGTGGCCCGGCCTCAGTTTCAAACCCGGCAGCGTCAACAGCCATTTCATTCCTAAGTTTGTCGCGCCGTTGCGCGCCTTCGCTGGCATCACGATCGATGCCGAGTCGGTCATCCTGGGCGCGCTGTTGCCGGGCAGCATCGGCGACCGTATCGCCGAGGCGTACGACGATCACCTGTTTCACGGCAAGACGCTGCAGGACATGCCTGACGAACCGCGCTTCGTGATCAACGCAACCAATGTGCAATCGGGCGTTCTCTGGCGTTTCATGAAGCCCTATATGCGCGACTATCGGGTTGGCGAGGTGAAGAATCCGAGGACTCCCCTGGCGCAGGCGGTCGCTGCGTCGTCCGCGTTTCCGCCGGTCCTGTCCCCGTTTGAACTGCGTCTGAAGGACACGGACTTCGTGCCGGGTACCGGGCTCGATCTCCAGCGACCGCCATTCACGACGCGCGTCGTTCTCAGCGACGGCGGGGTCTATGACAATCTCGGGTTGGAGACAGCATGGAAGCGGCACCAGACCGTTCTGGTCAGTGATGCCGGCGGCAAGACCCGAGAGGAGGAGCAGCCGGAGACGGACTGGCCGCGGCATTCCTACAGGGTTCTCAACCTGATCGACAACCAGGTGCGTTCGCTGCGCAAGCGCCAGGTCGTCGACTCCTTCAAGTCGGGAACGCGCAAGGGCGCCTATTGGGGCATCCGCACCGACATTACCGATTACCAGCTGCCGGATGCACTCAACTGTCCGCTGGATCGCACGATGCGGCTTGCCGAACTGCCGACGCGGCTGAAGAAGCTCGACCCGAAGACCCAGGAACAGTTGATCAACTGGGGTTACGCGGTTTGCGATGCGGCCGTGCGCAAGCATGTCGCGGCGGTCGGGCCGCCGCCGGCCTTTCCCTATCCGCAGTCTGGGGTCTGACGCAGAGGTCCGAACGTGGCAAAGCAACGCAAGCAGGGACGTGGATCGCGTCGGGGCACGCCGAAATCGGCAGATGCGCCCCTATCGACCGCGACGGAGGGAGCCGAATCCGGTTCGAGTGCAGCTGAAAATGCAACGACTGCAAAGCCGCAGTCCGGCACGGCGCAGCCTCCGCCGAGCGATGCTGCCACCAAGGCGGACAGGCCCCTGCAGTTCTCGGTTCCGGCGGAACTCGTCGAGCATATCCTGTTAGGTCCGGTCGACGACCGCCGCGTGCTCCAGGATTCGCCCTTGTTGGGTGACGTCTGGGCCGCCTATGCGCTTGATCCGGGCCTTGTTCAGGACGTGTTGATAACACCGCACAAGAACGTCACGGCCGCGGCCGTTGCCCAAATCATCCCGCGGGGGATAGATCTGCGCCAGCAGGAGCGCCAGGCCGAAAATCCACCGCCATCGAAGCGGCCGAAGGTGAGGGCGAAGGTCGCCTATCTGCAGGGCCTCGTGGGAGCGAGGCTGTATTTCGACGAAGTGCTCCGCATCCTCGTGCCTCTGACGCAATGGTGGAGCCAGTCGAAGCTTCAGGAACGAATACTGAAGATCGACCAGGCCAACCTGTACGCGTTGCTCCAACGAGAGCCCGATCAGCGCGGCGACGATCAGAGGAACTTTACGTCACTCGAAAGGTACATCGCGCTCGCGGGCTTGATTTATTGGATCGGCAAGCTCGAGCGTCCGACCATTCCGGGCAGCGCCCCGCCTGAGCCGGTACCGCATCTGCCGCGGCTGCAGATCGATGAGGCATTCCGCGCCTATCTGCCCCACGTCCCCGAAATCATCGCGGGCATGTTCGAGCTTTACGGAGTGATTCAGGCCAATCCCAAAGCGCTTGCATCGGACGATCCCGACGACGACGAAGCCGGGAGCGAAGGCTACATCTTCCAGGTCTCGCTCAACCGCGTCGCGGCGGCGGCGCTCGACCGCTCCGTGCCAGCCGTGAAGGCCGATGCCGCGCACTCCCTGTTCAAAGTGAACTGCAAGAACATCATTTGGGCGGTGCTCGATTCCGGCATCGACGCCGACCACGAGGCCTTCGCCGAGCGCGAAAAGCCTGAACGATCGCGCGTCAGGAAGACGTTCGACTTCACCAGGATTCGCGAGATCGTCAGCAACGACGAGGACGACCTTGCGGACGCCGAACTCGCGGAAATCGCGAATGCGGCCGGGATCGAACCGGCCGTGGCGTCGGGCTATCTGAAGGAGATTGCCGCGAACGCAAGGGCAAAGCGTCCCATCAACTGGGGGGTCGTCGAAAAGCTGATCACGCTCAAGAACCCGCCGCAGCCGGTCAGTCTGCATGGTACCCACGTCGCGGGCATCATCGGCGCCGATGGACGCAGGACTGGCCATCCCGACGGGATGTGTCCCGACATCCGCATCTACGATTTCCGCGTTCTGGGCAAGACCATCGATGACACTGAATTCGCGGTCATCGCCGCTCTGCAATACATCCGCTACGTGAACGAACGGCACAACTACATCACGATTCACGGCGCCAATCTCAGCCTGTCGATCCCGCACAACGTTCGCAATTACGCCTGTGGGCGCACGCCGGTGTGCAACGAATGCGAGAGGCTCGTGGAGAGCGGGGTCGTGGTCGTGGCCGCGGCGGGTAATCGCGGCTTCCAGAAGCTCACGACCACCGACGGCGGCGTTTTCGAAAGCTATGCCGCGTTCAGCATCACGGATCCCGGAAATAGCGAGAGCGTCATCACGGTCGGGTCCACGCACGGCAATTGGCCGCACACCTATGGCGTGAGCTTCTTCTCGAGCCGCGGCCCGACGGGCGATGGTCGCCTCAAGCCCGATCTGGTGGCGCCGGGGGAGCGGGTGCAATCATGCATCATCGGAGGCAATCACCAGGAATGGGGCCCTGAATCCGGTACCAGCATGGCCGCGCCGCACGTCAGTGGCGCCGCGGCGATGCTGCTGGCGCGCTACGAGGAACTGATCGGCCAGCCTCGGCGGGTCAAGCGCATCCTGTGCGAAAGCGCGACCGATCTCGGTCGCGAACGAAGTTTCCAGGGCCACGGCATGCTCGACGTGCTGCGCGCCTTTCAATCCATCTAGGGAGACGGGACATGTTCTTCAGTCTGGATGTATTACGAGCGCGCAAGGGCGATTGTCTGATGCTTCATTTCGGATCGGAGCAGGACCCACATCTGATCTTGATCGATGGCGGCCCCTCGGATGTGTACCAACCGTTTCTCAAGCCGCGGCTGCAAAAGATCCATGAAACACGCGATCTGGGCGAGGAGGCGCTCCCGGTCGACGTCGTCATGGTAAGTCATGTCGACGACGACCACATCAAGGGAATTCTCGACCTCACCAAGGAGCAGCGCACCAACAGCCCCGACGTGCGTCTCGCCGTGACCAGCCTGTGGCACAACAGTTTCGACGACTTGCTCAAGACCAAGCCCCATGAACTGGTGGCGGGTTTCGGCACCGCGTCAGTCGAGACGACGGTTGCGGCAGGTGAGGCGGGCATCGATTCCGGGAGCGTGCTGGCGAGCTTCGGAAAGAGCATGCTCAGGGACGATGCCGACATCGAAGAGGAGGGTATGCATCAAACGGTCGAAGTGCTGTCCAGCATTCCGCAGGGGCGCACTTTGCGGGACGATGCCAAGGCCCTCGGCTGGAAGCCCAACCACAAATTCAAGGGCAAGCTGATCCTCGCGGCCGAAACCGCGAAGCCAGTGACGCTCGGCGATCTGACGATAACGGTGGTTGGGCCGATGCAGCCGGAACTGCTGGCCTTGCAGGAAGAGCATGACAAATGGCTGCGCGCGCAAAAGGAGAAGAAAAAGAAATCGCCCGAAGCCGCGCTGGCGGCTTTCGTCGACGAATCCATTCCGAACCTGTCCAGCATCGTCGTCCTCGCCGAACTCGGGGGCAAGACGATGCTGCTGACGGGCGACGCCCGAGGCGACAAGATTCTGGAGGGAATGGAGCAGGCCGGGCTGTTGAAAGCGGGCGGCAAGAAGCACGTTGATCTCTTGAAGGTTCCGCACCACGGCAGCGACAACAACATGGAGACGATCTTCTTCAACCGCCTGCCGGCCGATCACTACGTCTTCTCCGGGGATGGCGAGCATGGCAATCCCGAACGTGCCACGCTCGAGATGCTGCTGCAGGCTCGGGGCGCCGACGCTGACTACACGATCCACCTTACGTATCCGGTCGAGGAAATAGATATCGCGCGACAAGCAGACTGGGAAAAGGAGCAAGCCAAAGAAAAGGCCCGAAAGAAGAAAAATCCGGCGTCAAAAAAGCCGGTCAGGGAGAATTGGTCGCCGGCAAAACACAGCCTTGGCGCTCTTTTCAAAAACAATCCCAAGCTCGCCGGGAAAGTGGTGATCGTCGATCCCGACAAGCCGCATCTGATCGATCTGCTCGAGCCGCTGGACCTGTAGGGTCCGGGACTTTACGGGGGCTGCTTTCGGAAGCCGTCCCGAGCCGCCCGGACCGGGGAGGCCAGAAACGTCACTCACGCAATCGCGATGGTGCGTCGGTGGGATGCACCCATGCGCGGCGGTGCCTGCCGGAGAAGGACTTTGCCGTCTATGTTGTTACTATAGAACGAATCCTTCGCGGCGTTGCGCCGCCACACGACGTCCGAGCGAAATGAACAAGTTCGACCGGCAGAGCAGTTCTGCCGACACCCAGACTTTGCCTGACGATATCGCCGAAGAGCTGTCCCGGCTTCCGAGCGAGGTCATCAGTGTCGATGACGCGCCGTCCATCGCGCCGCCGGTGCCGCTGTCGCAGGACGAGGTCCGCACCATCGTCATGAGCCTGATGCTGACGATGTTTCTGGCCGCCCTCGACCAGACCATCGTGGCGACTGCGCTGCCGACCATCGGGCGCCAGTTTCAGGACGTCTCCAATCTCTCGTGGGTGATCACCGCCTATCTGCTCGCCTCGACCGCGGTCGCGCCGGTGTTCGGGACCTTGAGCGACATCTACGGCCGGCGCGCCATGATCATCATCTCGCTCAGCCTGTTCGTCGCGGGCTCGGTGCTGTGCGCGATCGCCCCGAACATGCCCATGCTGATCCTGGCGCGCGGCCTTCAGGGCCTCGGCGGCGGCGGCATCATGCCTGTCGTGCAGACCGTGATTTCGGATGTCGTCTCCCCGCGCGAACGCGGCCAGTACCAGGCCTATTTCTCCAGCGTCTGGATGGTCGGCGGCATTTTGGGCCCGGTGATCGGCGGCGTGTTCGCCGAGCATCTGCACTGGTCGATGATCTTCTGGATCAACCTGCCGCTGACCGCCGCGGCGCTCGCGCTGCTGCTGCCGAAGATGAAGAAGATTCCGGTGTTCCACCGCAAGCGCAAGGTCGACTGGCTCGGCGGCGTGCTGCTGATGGCCTCCGCCGTCGTCTTCATGCTGGTGCTGACCTGGGGCGGCACGCGCTTTCCCTGGCTCTCGCCGACCGTGCTCGCGATGGTCGGCGGCGCGGTCGCGCTCGTCGTCAGCTTCGTCTGGCACGCGCGTCGCGCGGACGAGCCGTTCCTGCCGCTGCCGTTGCTCGGCGGAAGCGTCGTGCCGTTCGGGCTGATGGCCGGCGGCTGCGCGCTCGGCGCCATCACGGGGCTCACCGTCCAGCTCCCGCTCTATTATGAATCCGTCTATCATCTCAGCGCCAGCGAGGCGGGCCTTGCGCTCATTCCGCTCGCGGCCGTCTCGACCTGCGGTGCAGCCATCGCCGGCCGTACCATGGCGCGGGCCAAGCATTACAAGCGCGTCGCCATCGTCGGCACCTCCTGGGCCGCGCTGTGCGGCCTTGGCCTCACGTTGACGACGCTCCCGCTATGGGGCCTGTTGACGCTGATGGCGGCGTTCGCACTCGGCCTCGGCACCACCTTTCCGGTCTGCGTCGTCTCAATCCAGAATTCGGTCGCGCGGCCGCAGGTCGGCACCATCACGGGTGCGTTGAACTTCTTCCGCTCGCTGATGTCGTCCTTCACCGTCGCCGCTTTCGCAGCCATCCTGCTCATCGCGCTCGGCATCGACGTTCCGCTTGCCGGCGAGCATCACGCCGCAGGCGCCGTTGCGATTCCCACTGAGGACATGCGCCACGCCTTCCGCTACGTGTTCGGCGCCGCCACCGCGCTGATGACCGGGGCCGCGCTCTGCCTGATCGCGATGGAGGAGCGGCCGCTGGCCGGCCCCTCGGCGCAGCAACCCGTCGAGATGGCGGAGTAGGGCTCAGCCGCCCCGATCGGAATAAGGCTGCTCTGCGACGTTGCCCCCGGCGGCCTTTCGCGCCGCCGCTGCAAGATGGGCCTTGAGCTGCGCCAGCGCCTCGGCGGACCAATCATGGACATCGGTGACGGCGACCCAGGCACCAACGTAGTGCTCGGGCGCGTAGACATGGCCAAAGCCCATCGGCGTATGGGTCGCGACCGCCATGTCGAGGGCGAGCTGCAGCATCGTCACGACGGGATACCATCGCAGCTCCGGTGACACATCCGGCCCGCGCGGCACCGACATCCAGTCAGGGGCTCGATAAGCGTCGCGATAGGCGAAGAAGCTGATCGCGTCGCTGGCATATTGCAGATAGACGACGCGCATCGGGCCCCAAGGCGCATCTGCCGGCACCGTCGGCCCATCCTGGTTCATGAAGCGCACGAAGCGGCCGTCGCGGAATTCCGGCAGCCAGGCCGGCGTGCCCGGATTGCGGTTCGCGGTGATCCAGCGCCAGATGCGACTTTCGAACGGAGCGCCGCTCCAAAGGGCGCCCGCAATGGGATCGCCGATCGTCTCGAACAGCTCTGCGGATTTCTCCGAGTTCATCGCGCCGAGGCTCAGTCCATGCAGGTAAAGCTTCGGCCGCCGGTCCTTCGGCAGCGTGGTCCAGTAGCCGTAGATTTCGGCAAACAAAGCGCGCGCGGCTTCCGCACCGAACTCGGGCTGAAACAGCAGCGACAGCGGACTGTTGAGATAGGAATACTGCATCGCGACACTGGCGATGTCGCCATGATGGAGATATTCGACGGTATCCATCGCGGCGGGGTCGATCCAGCCGGTTCCGGTCGGCGTGACCACGATCAGGATCTTGCGTTCAAAACCGTGCTGCCGCTTCAGCTCGTCGAGCGCGAGCCTGGCGCGCGCTTGCGCCGTGTCGGCGCCACCGAGGCCCACATAGACCCGCACCGGCTCTTTCGCGGGCCGTCCCGTCACGGCGCTGATCTCCGTTGCGGTCGGCCCCGAGGCGATGAACCTGCGCCCCATGCGTCCGAGCTGCTTCCACTTCACCAGCGAGGCGGGACTTCCCGTCCGTTCCGGCACGGTCGGCTGCGGCCGTTCGGGCTCGAGCAAGGCGTCGACTTCGCGAAAGGACGAATCGAGTGCGTTGAACGCCGTGCGGATCAGGACATTGGTGGCGATCGACCAGAACAGCAGGCCCGCGGCGAGCACGCCGAGGACGTTCGCGATTCTCTTCGGAACGATGCGCCTGGTCCGCGCGGCAATGAAGCCGGCGGCGAGCACGAACAGCCGCGCCAGCGCCAGCAGCACGACGAACGTGATCAGGGCGACGACGCAGACCTTGAGCGGATGGGCGGTCTCGACCGGTGCCATCTTCATCACGGCGCGGATCGAGTTCTGCCATCCGGCCGCCCGCCATAGAAAGAGGATGACGACGAGCAGGCAGGCGACCGCGACCAGCGCATTTGCGGTCGATCTCAGGCGTGCCGACGGCTCGGGCAATTCGAGATAGTGCCACAGCCAGCGCCAGACATTGCCCGCGAGATAGCCGATCCCGAAGCAGGCGCCGGCGACGGCGCCCTGCGTGAGATAGCTCCGCGGGACCAGCGTCGGCGTCAGCGAGGCCGCGAAGAACAGGGCACCCAGCATGAGGCCGACGCCGGACAACGACAGCAATTGCCGCCGCATGAGCCACGCAAGTTTGCTGAAAGCACCCACGGGGCGATTATCCTCGGCTGTTGTCGGACAGACCACTCTTGCGCGGCAACCGAATCGTGAATTCAGTGAACTTGCCCGGCTCGGTCGCGACGTCGATCGTGCCGCCGTGCTGCTTCACCACGATGTCGTGGCTCATCGACAGTCCGAGCCCGGTGCCTTCGCCGGCGGGCTTGGTGGTGAAGAACGGATTGAACATCTTCTCCTTCACCGCGTCCGGGATGCCGATGCCGTTGTCGCGAATGCGGATCTCGATGTGGTCGCCGCGGTCGCGGGTCGCGGCGGTCACGACCGGCGCGTAGCCGGCCGCCGCGTTCTCCGCCTTGCGCGTGGCGACCGCATGGAATCCGTTCGAGATCAGGTTGAGCAGCACCCGGGTGATCTCCTGCGGGAACACATCGGCCGAGCCTGCCGCGGGATCGAAATCGCGTTCGAGCGTCACGTCGAACTGCGGCTTCTCGGCCCGCGCGCCATGATAGGCGAGGTTGAGGCTCTCCTCGACCACCGCATTGATGTCGCTTACTCGGTGCTCGCCGCCGCCCTCGCGCGAATGCAGCAGCATGTTCTTGACGATGGAATCGGCGCGCCGCCCATGCTGCACGATCTTGCCCAGATTGTCCTTCAGCAGCCCCGTGAGCTCGTCGACCTCGGCGCGAACGTCGTCTGCGAGGCTGACAGGTGCGAGCACCTCGTTCAGCTCGTCGGTCAATTCGGCGGAGAGCGAGGCGAAATTATTGACGAAGTTGAGCGGGTTCTTGATCTCGTGCGCGATGCCGGCGGTGAGCTGGCCGAGCGAGGCGAGCTTCTCGGTCTGGACCAGCCGGTCCTGCGCGGCGCGCAGATCGTCGAGCGAGCGGGCGAGCTCCCCGGTGCGGGTCGCGACCTCGTTGAACAGGCTGACATTCTTGATCGCGATCACCGCCTGGTCGGCAAAAGTCTGCAGCAACCGCACGTGATGATCGGCGAACGCACCGGTCGCGCGTCGCGTCGCGATGATGATTCCGATCGCCTCGCCCTCGCTCATCAAGGGCGCGAACAGCATGCTGCGATAGCCCCGCGCACGCGCGATGTCGCGCGCCGCCGGCTCGAGCTCGGTGTCGGGCAACTGCGCCGCCGTGCCATTCGCCACGAGCGAATAGGGTGGAAATTGCGCGAACGGCACCGGGAACGACGCCTGCAACACCTGGTCGCCGGCCGGATCGGTCGGCGTGAAGGCGGCAAGGTGTGCGGCGCCGCTGGCATAGCGCAGCACCGCGGTGGAGAAGCCGCCGATCAGCCGGTTGGCGTTGGCGGCGATGGCGTCGAACACCGGCTGCACGTTCGAGGGCGAGGCCGCCATCACCTTCAAAATGTCCGCCGTGGCGGTCTGGCGCTCCAGCGCTTCGCGCGTCTCGTTGAACAACCGCGCATTCTCGATTGCGATCACGGCCTGGTCGGCGAAGGTCTGCAGCAGTTGCACGAGGTCGGGCGCGAATGCGCCGGGCTGGGCGCGCGTGACGCTGATCATGCCGACCGGCGTTCCCCGGTTCATCAGTGGCATGAACAACACGCTGCGAAAGCCGCGCAGCCGCGCCAGCGCGCGGTTCAGCTCGGGGACGTCATCGGCCTCACTGTCCGGAAACTGGATGGTCTCGCCGCCGCGCACCAGGGCGAAGGTCGGAAAATCCGCGATCTTGCGCGGGAAAGAAGCCTTCAGCCCTTCGTCCGCCTCCGGGCTGGTCGGTGTGAACGCCACGAGATGCAGCTCGTCGCCGATGAACCGGAGCACGGTGGCGGAGAAGCCGTCGAGCAAGCGCCTGGAACTGGACGCGATCGCCGCGAACACGGGCCGGGCATCGGAGGGGGAGGCCGCGATATTGCGCAGGATCTCGGCGCTGGCGCTCTGGCGATCCCGCGCAATCGCCAGCTCGCTGCGCAGCCGGGCGTTCTCGGCTGCGAGTTCCTCGGCGATATCGTTGGGACGGTCAGTCATCCGCAATCCGGCTCGATGCCGCGAGCTGCGCGGCACCAAGCGGGATTATCACATCCCCCGCGGCCGGAGCCAGCGTTCGACGGGCCTCACGTGCCCGGCCGCGACACCTCGGTTTCCTTGCTGGTGATGAACTCCAGCAGCACGGGAACGCCTTCTTTGGTCTTCTGGATGCCCCGCTTGATCGCGGGGATGATGTCCTCGGGCCTCGACACCCGCTCGCCATAGCCGCCGAAGGCGCGCGCCATTGCGGCGTAGTCGCCGGAGATGTCGGTCGAGCGGTATTTTTCGGTCGAGATCGGCATCACTTTCAGTTCGATCGCCATCGAGAAATTGTTGAGCAGGATCGACATGATCGGGATGCGCTCGCGCACCGCCGTCTCGAAATCCATGCCCGTGAAGCCGATGGCCGCATCGCCCCAGACATTGATGCAGAGTTTGTCGGGCCTTGCGAGCTTGGCGCCCATCGCGAGCCCGAGGCCGTAGCCGAGTTGCGTCGTCTTGCCCCAGCCGAGATAGGTGAGGGGTTTTGTCGATTTCCAGAACGGCGAGAGCTGGTCGCGCGGGCTGCCGGCGTCGTGCGTGATGATGGTGTTGTCGATGTCGACGGTCTGCTGCAGGTCCCACAGCACGCGATAGGGGCTGAGCGGCGCGTCGTTGCTGGTGAGCTTCGGCATCCATTTCGCCAGCCATTCCTCGTGCGAGGCCGCGATCTCCGCCGCAACGGCGGAGGCATTGCGATCGGATGTGACGGTCTTGCCGATCTCCTCCAGCAGCGCGTCGAGCACGAGGCCGGCGTCGCCGACCAGGCCGATTTTCGCTTCCACATCCTTGTTGAGATGATTGGGATCGAGCGTGGAATGGATGATGGTCTTGCCCTTCGGCATCGCGATGCCGAAATTGGTCTCGGTGAATGAGCAGCCGATGCCGAAGATGACGTCGGCTTCAGTGAGGAATTTCGGCACCGCACGCGGCACGGCGAGGCCGCCGGAGCCGAGCGAGAGCGGATGCGTTTCCGGGAACGACGATTTGCCGCCGAGGCTGGTGGTCACCGGGATCGCCAGCCGCTCGGCGAGCCGCTTCAATTGCGGCCAGGCCTGCGCGTAATGCACGCCCTGGCCGGCATAGATCACCGGACGCTTGGCGTTGACGAGCAGGCTGGCCGCCTCCTTCACATGCACGGGATCGGCGCCGTAGCGCGTGCGCAGCACCGGCGTGTAGTCGAGCGGCTCCGGCACCTCCTCGTTCCACATGTCCGAGGGGATCTCGACGATGACAGGACCGCCGCGGCCGTTCTTCAATTTCGTGAAGGCGCGGCGGAAGATGTTGGCGACTTCCGCGGCGAGGATGATCGGCTCGGACGATTTCGAAAACGGCTTCATCGCCTCGCTGGAATTGAAGTTCGGCTCGATATGCGCAAGCCGGCGCTGATAGCCCATCGGCAGCACCAGCACCGGAACGGATTCGCCGAAGCACTGCGCGACGCCGCCCATCGCGTTCTCCGCGCCCGGCCCATGCTGCATGCAGAACGCGCCGATGCTGCGTCCCGACGTCACGCGCGAGATCGCATCCGCCATGTGGATGCCGACGCGCTCCTGCCGCACCATCACCGGGCGGATCTCGGCCTTGGCCGCGTGCTCGATCAGATGGTTGACGGGATAGCCGCAGAGGATCTCGATCCCCTCGCGCCGCATGATTTCCGCAATGGCGGTGCCGAGCTTCATGGCGTCTCTCTCCCTGGCGAGGCCGGTTGATCCGGCTGGTTGGGGAGAGAGGATCAGGAATTACGCGAGGCGTAAAGCGCGTGCGGCAGGTGCGGCGGTAGGCCAGCTATGCATCGCGGGCGTGCACTGGCTTCGGCTGGCGATAGTGGCCGCGGCCGATCGCCCTCGGCGGCTCGCGCTCCAGCAGGCGCGAGGCCGCAACCAGATCCGGCGTCTCGAAGCCCTCGGCGAAGCCTTCATAGATCGGGGCCAGCAGTCGGACAGCCTTGATCCTGCGGTCGGTCCCGATCCAGTGTGCGGCGAGATCGGTGGCGATGCGCAATTCGAATGTCGCCGCTCCGATGGCGCGTGCTTCGGCGAGTGCCTGTTGCAGCCGCTTTTCAGCGCGTAGCGGCTCGCCGGAATGAAGAAGGACCGCTGCGTCGACCCGCTGAAGTTCTGACCGGCACCAGCGCTCGCCCTGACGTTCCTGATGGCCGATCGCCCGCGTGATGGCCTCGCGCGCCTCCGCGATCCGCCCTTGTCGCAAATAAGCGCGGGCGAGGACCGCGAGATAGCTGCCTATCCGCATCAGGAAGCGGCTATCGATCAACTCTTCGATCGCGGTTCGAATATGCTCCACCGCGCGCGGATCGCCACGCAAGTCGCGAAGGCAGGCGGAGAAATAGCGCTCGACCGGAACCCAGCGCGAGATGCGCTCGCGTTCCAGGTTGCGACGCAGCCGCATCGTGTAGCTCTCGAGCGCGTCCAGATTGCCGGTTTCGAACGCGACAGGAAGGGCGGCGAGCCCAAGTGCGTTCGATTGCGATACCCAATGACCACTGCGGTCCGCGGCATCGACGGCGTCTTGGGCCAGCCTCGCCGCGTAGTCGGATTGTCCTTGCATCCAGGCCACGAAGGGCAGGTTGAAGCGGACGGTGATGAACCGGTAGACCTCGTTCGCGTCTTTGCGCGAACGGCCCTCTGCCAGGGAATAGTTCGCCGCAAGACGATCCAGAACCGGGCGGCTCTTGCTCAATTGGCCGGCAAAGGCGCGGGCCCAGGCCAGTGCCCGGTCGGCTTCGGACGTTGCCGTCAGGTCGCGTTCCCGGTCGGCCAGCGCGGTGGCCTCCTCGAGATAGGTTATGGCGCGCGGGAGCTGGCCGATCTGCAACAGGTAAAAGGCAAAGCCCACCAGCGCACGTTGCTGATACTCGATGTTGCCGGCCCGCCGTGCAAAGGCGATCGCATCGAGCCAGGCAACCTCGTTTTCATTCGACATGTTGCGGGCGTAGAACAGGCTCCATCCAAGGGCGCAGGCGAGCTTTGCCTTCGACAGATCATCGCACGCGACCGTCTTGGCCAAAGCGAGCGCACCGTTCAACCGTGCCTGCGCTTCCGACAGGATGGAGGTTTCCGACCACAGGGTGATCGCCGCAACCGTGAGCTTGATTCCCAGATGGGCATCGCCTGCCTCTCCGAATGCCCAAGAAAGCGCAGCTCTCAGATCGGCGATGCGACCGAGGTAGCGCTGGGTCCAATCGGCCGGCTCGCGCCAGTTCCACTCCTCCTCGGACTGCTCGAACAGCGCGAGGACGCATTCTGCATGGCGGCGTAGTGCCTGGCCGCAGGCCGGATCGGCCAAGCGTCGCTCGGCGGCATACCGCCGCGTGCTGTCGAGCAGCCGATAGCGCAGGCTGGCGCCGCGCGCCTGCGCACTCAACAGCGATTTGGCGACGAGACTGCCGAGGCCGGTGACGACGTCGACCGGGGTGATCCCCGCCGCCTCTGCGACGAAAACCGCATCCCCGGCGTCAAACGCCTCACTGAACACCGACAGCAGGCAGAATAGTCTCGCTTCGTTCTGCGGCAACAGACGAAAGCTCCAGTCGATTGTCGCCATCAGGGTTTCATGGCGCGGCGGAGCGGCCTCGGCGTCGGGGGCGCGAAAACCCAATTTCCGATCGAGCAGCGCCACCAATTCGCGAGGGGTGAACTTGCCGATCTGGGCCGCCGCCAGTTCGATCGCCAGCGGAAGGCCGTCGAGCGCGTGACAGATCGAGGCGACGTCCTCGCAATCGTCACCGGCGAACTGGTAGTCCGACCATTCGGCCGCGCGACGGACGAACAGCTGCACCGCCGGAAACCTGACGGCCTGATCGACGGTGAGGGCGAGGCCGGGTTTCGGTGAGGCCAGCGAACCTAGCCGCACGATATGCTCGGCGGCGGTGCCGAGCGGCTCGCGACTCGTCGCAAGCAGCCTGGACGGCGATGTATCCGTCATGAACTTGCCGGCAAAGATCGTGGCGGCGGGCAGCACATGCTCGCAATTGTCCAGGATGAGCAGCATCTGCCGCGGCCTCAAATAATCGAGAGCCGCAGCCAGACCGTTGTCCGTGTTGCCTCTGATGCCCAGCGCCGTCAGCAGCGCCGCGCCGAACAGCGTCGGATCGGAGATCGTGGCGAGGTCGACGAAGCAGACGCCGTCGCGGCACCGTGGTGCAAACGCCTGGGCGACGGCCACCGCAACCGTCGTCTTGCCGATCCCTCCCGTGCCAGCCAGCGTCACGTGCCTGTTGTCAGCCAACAGATCAGCGATTTCGGCGATGTCCGCTTCGCGACCAACGATGCCGCGCAACAATGGCGGATTGGACAGGGAAGGCGGATCGGCAAGCGCCAGATCGTCCTCGACCTCGCCGATACCGATTTGCACGTCCGCGATGAACTTGTACCCGCGGCGCGCCACGGTCGCGATGTAGAGGGGCTCGATCTGGGTATCTCCCAGCGAGCGCCGCAGGCTCCACATGTTGACCTTGAGATTGCTGTCGTGGAGGAAGGTGCCCGGCCAGGCCGCAGCCATCAGCTCATTCTTGCTGACCAGATCGCCGCAGCGCTGTACCAGCACCTGCAGGAGCTCGAATGCGCGTCCGCCCAGCTTGACGGGGCGCCCCTCGAGAAGGAGCAATTGGCGGCGGGGAACCAGTCGAAATGGGCCGAAGCAGTAAGTGAGTTCCCGTCGGCGTGTGCCCCGTTGTTGTGTTTCCGTGGCAGCCCGCATTGACCATTGCCAGTCGATCGAAAGGATCGCTTGCAATTATCATGCGCTGCAAAGCTGTTGAAGTGACCGGTTCTGAATTCGCACGATTGCTGCCGGCGGAATGGCTGCGACAAAACCGCTCGCGCGGGCCGGCTATTTCTTAGGCACGCCGAGAACCGCCATGTGCAGGACTTCGACGCCGCCATCGGCAAGTTCCGGAAGCTTGGCGAACCACGCCTGCACATAAGGCATGGCATTATGTGCGTCGAAATCGGCCTGGCTGGCGAACACCTCGTAGAAGATGAAATGACCCGGTTTGGCGCGGTCTTCCTGGAGAAAATAGACCAGGTTCTTGGGATCGCCGCGAACCAGGTCGATCAGCGGAAGCGTGGCCGCACGCAACGCGTCTTCCTTCCCGGCCTTGGCGCGCACCTGGGCGACCACCGAATAGGCGCCTTCCGGAATCTCCTGATAGCGCACGCGCGGGGCTTCCTGCGCGACGACCGATGCCGTCGGCATGGCCATCGCGGCAGCGAAGAGCAGGGCGCCAAGCGAATTGCGGACGAGTTTTTGCATGATGCAATCCTCCACATTGAGATCATGGATGCCTTGTCGGGCGACCAGCGGAAGCCGGTCGCCCGACGATTGATGGTCAGCGCACGATTGTCTGCTGGCGCTTCGCCAGGGCCTCGCTGAAGCGCTGCTTGACCGGGCCGAGCGCTTTGACGAATTCGAGCTGCTCGCCCTCCGGCCCCTTGCAATAGATCAGCTCCCAGCCGTTCGAGGGTTCCGCGGTCACCCGGTTGGTGTTGGCGCTGCGAGGAGCGGCCTTGCGATCCGCCTCTGTCATGACGCGGATGGTACGGTTCGCTCTCACCTGCGTCATGCCGCGGCGCGCGGATTCGGCTTCGAGGTCGGCAATGAACTTGTTGAAGTCGACATCGTCGCGAACATGGAAGCAGATGTGCATCATGCGCGGGAAAGCCGGACTCATGTGCTCCAACGGCTCGGCAAAGCTCTTCGCGCTACCCATGGGCTGGTCGGCCTCGCGATATTGCAACAGTTCGAGCACCATGTTGTCGAACTGGATGAAGCGGACATCGAGCCGTTGCGCTCCGCTTCTGAGGTCGGGAACCCCGATGGTCCGCGGATTGATCCCGCGCACGTTCGCCTCGATCTCCTGGTCGGCCAGCAGCGTGTTCTGTACGCCGTCGCCCTGGAAGTCGCCGTGACGGAAGACCTCGGTGCCGCCCAGCACCTCCGTATAGAATTGATAAGCCCGCTCCATGTTCTGCACCGTCAGCCCGAAATGCTGGACGCCCTGCAGCCGCGCACCGAGCGGCGCCTCGTCGCGCTCGGTTGACGACATGCCGCCCGGCACCGCGGACGCGGCTGACGGGATGCTGCCGACCGCAAGACCGGTGATCATCGCGGCGCCTGCCGTGCGAAGCAGGGTGCGGCGCTCGATCTCGGCAACGTTGCAGGTTTCGTCGGTCATTCTCGTCTCCTCGGTCTGTGGGTGATGTCATGTGCCGGTCAGCCGGCGTCCGGAAGCGGAGCCGCCGGATTGACGAGACCGGCCGATCGAAGTTCGCGCCAGAAATCGCCGGGTATTGATTGGTCAAGCGCCGCGCGGTCCTCGGCGATGCGGCCGGGCCGGCTCGCCCCGGGGATCACGGCGGCGACGACCGGGTTTGCCAGCGCGAACTGCAGGCCAGCCGCCTTCATGCCGATGCCGTAGCGGTCGGCGATGGCCTTGATCCGCGCCACCTTGTCGAGGATTTCCGGGGGCGCCGGCGCATATTCGAAATTCGGGCCGCCGACGAGCGCGCCCGAACTGTAGGGGCCGCCGACGATGATCGCGAGCTCGTGTTCCGCCACCATCGGCATCACCCGCTGAAGAGCCCGCGCATGGTCGAGCAGCGTATAGCGCCCCGCGAGCAGGAAGCCATCGGGGCGCGGCTCTTCGAGCGCGAGCAGCAGCTCGATCGGCTCGACCCGGTTGACGCCGAGGCCCCATGCCTTGATCACGCCCTCGTCGCGCATCCGGTCCAGCGTTCTGAATGCGCCCTTGCGCGCGCTTTCGAACACCGACAGCCACTCGTCGCCGTAAAAATCCTGCGCGACGTCATGCACGAAGGCGATATCGATGTGGTCGATGCCGAGTCGCTTCAGGCTGTCCTCGATTGAACGCAACGTGGCATCGGCGGAGTAGTCGTTCACGATCCGGTTCGGACGGCCGTATTTGAAGACGCCGCCCTTCTCGCCGAGGTCGCGTGCACCGACATCCTCGACCTCGTCCAGGATCAGGCGGCCGACCTTGGTGCTGACGACGTAGTCATTCCGCGGCCGGCCGGCGAGCGCCGCGCCCAAGCGGATCTCGGCGAGGCCCGCGCCGTAGAACGGCGCGGTGTCGAAATAGCGGATGCCGTCATCCCAGGCCGCTTTCACCGTCGCGAGCGCTTCCTGCTCCGGGATGTCGCGAAACATGTTGCCGAGCGGCGCTGCACCGAAGCCGAGCTTGCCCGGCAGAATAGTCTTGAGGGCCATGTTGCGTATCCTTGCGTGTGACGGCCGTGGGACCGATCTCAATCGGCCGGGGAGGTGTCTGCGCTTCTGATGAAGGCCGCGACCTCGCGCGGATGCGCCAGCATCACCGCGTGGCTGCTCTTGATTTCCGTCACCTTCGCGCCCGAGCGCTTGGCCATCATGCGCAGCAAGGACGGAGGGATAATGTGATCCTCCATCGTCACCATGTAATGGGTCGGCTTCGTCTTCCAGGCCACGCGGTCGACCTTGGTCTGCACCGCCTGCAATCCAAACGGCAATTGCGCCGCAGCCATGAAGCGGGCCGTTGCGGCATCGACGCCGGCGGCGAACGCGGTCGGGAATTTATCGTGGTCGACGAAGAGATAATTGCCCTCCTTGACCAGCGGACCCGCGTGCTCGCCGGGCGGCACGGGTATTTCCGACAGCGTGCTGACCGACTCCCCAGCCTCGGGCGCATATGCGGCGAGATAGACGAGGCTGCGAACCTTCGGGTTGTCGCCGGCCTCGGTGATGACCATTCCACCATAGGAGTGCCCGACGAGAATCACCGGATGCCGCGCCTTGGCGATCACACGCTCGGTCTCCGCGACATCGTCACGCAGCGAGATCGTCGGCTGCTGGACGACGAGCACTTCATAGCCTGCCTTCGAGAGAATGTCGTAGGTGTCCTTCCAGCCCGAGCCATCGACGAAGGCGCCGTGGACAAGGACAATGGAGACGGTCTTCTCGGCTGCGACGGCGGGGGAGGCCGTAGCGATCGACATCGCGGCAAGTGCAGAGATAGCAGAGATAGCAGAGATAAGCGTCTTCATACCAGGCTCCAATCCTCGATGCGGCGGCATTGCCGTTGAAGAGCCTTTCACTAGCGCAGGCAGGCGTTGCGGTATTTCCGATTCCTGCGCGATGACGGACGCATCTTGCTGATCTCGGCTTTGGCAGCCGATCGCGCTGCGTTTCAAGTCTTTGCTGTGCCTGCGTTTTACCTCTTTTAACCGCGCCGCCTCTGGACTTCGCTATCGCCGCTTGTGAGAAATTCAGAGATCGGCGTGGCAGCGGCCCGGGCTGCAACTATCACCGGATGGAATGATCGCTCGCTTGCGATACGGAGCCGGGATTCGCCGCAACGAAGCGGAGGTCATATGGCACTCGTGACGCACGGAGATCAGAAATATCAGAACAGCGAGAAGCTCGCGGCGGCCAGCGACTGGCCGGGACTGAGCATCGAGCATCGCAAGTTCGAGGCGGGGCGCCAGGCAACGCCTGTCCCCATCTGCACCGAGCTCGTGATGTTGCTGTCAGGCGGCGGCATGGTGTGCCGCGCCGGCAATGGCGAAGTCCAGCAGAGCCTCGCCCGGCCGGGCATGAGCTACCTCGTGCCGGTGGGGACGCAGGAGAGTCACCTCGAGCTTTCGGACCGGATGGAATGCCTTCATCTCTATCTGCCGCCGGCGCTGCTGGACCAGGCCGCGCTCGCGGACTTCGATATCGATCCGGCCAAGGTCGAGATTGCTTATGCCCACGGTCTGGCGGACCAGATCCTCTTCCACATCTGCTCGCCGCTTCGCGATCTGCTCCATCGCCCGCGCCAGCCGACCGACGCGCTGTTCGTGGAGGGAATCCAGGTTGCGCTCGCGGCGCATCTGCTCGGGAATTACACGATCGACCGCTGGCGCGCGCCTGACAAGTCGCCGGCGCTCGATCCCAGGCGCCTGCAGCGCGTGCTGGATTATATCGAGGCTTCTCTTGGCAGCGATATCAGGCTGGAGGATCTCGCGGCCCAGGCTTGCCTCAGCCCCTATCATTTCTCCCGGTTGTTTCGCGAGGCGACTGGATTGTCACCGCACCGTTACGTGACCGATCGCCGCGTCCAGGCTGCGCGGCACGAACTCGCACGCAACCATCTCTCCCTGGTCGAAATCGCCCTGGAGTTCGGTTTCGGCTCGCAAGCCAATTTCACGCGCGTGTTCCGCAAGTCCGCAAGTCTCACGCCGGGGCAGTATCGCGAATTGTGCTGCGGCCAGGCCGAGGTGAAAGCCGATCCGGCATTCCGCAGGGATTGCGCATGATTCCGCAGGAATCGGGAATACGGCTCAGCGTCCATCAGGCAGTGCTGTTGTGCCGACGAAGTCCGCTAGGGGATATACCGACATGATCGAGCTCACCGTCAACGGCACCAAGCACCGTGTCGACGTCGTTCCCGAGATGCCCTTGTTGTGGGTGCTGCGCGACGAGCTCGGCATCACCAGTGCCAAATATGGCTGCGGGGTCGCGCAATGCGGCGCCTGCACCGTTCACATCGACGGCAAGGCGGTACGGTCCTGTCAGGCGCATATCGGCGAGGTCGCCGGCAAATCGGTCGTCACGCTCGAAGGCCTTGGCAACAAGGATCACCATCCGGTCTTGCAGGCCTGGATCGAGCACCAGGTTCCGCAATGCGGCTACTGCCAGACCGGTCAGATCATGCAGGCGATTTCCCTGCTCACGAAGATCCCCAAACCGACGGACGAGCAGATCGATCAGGTGATGTCTGGAAACCTCTGTCGCTGCGGCACCTATCCGCGCATCCGCGCGGCGATCCATGCGGCCGCGGCCAAGAAAATGGCGGAGAAGTGATATGGGCCACATGCAGGACCTCTCGCGGCGCGCGTTTGTCTTCGGCTCCGCCGCGATGGCCGGCGGCATCGCCTTCGGCTGCTATGGCGGTGCCGAAGCGGCCGCACCGGCCGCCGGCGACAATCCCTTGACCGCCGGCCTCGGGCCGAATTCCGTGACGTTCAATCCCTGGGTCGAGATCAGCCCGGACAAGATCACGCTGATCGCACAGCATGCCGACATCGGGCAGGGCGTCGGCTCGGTGCAGCCGATCATGATCGCCGAGGAGATGGACCTCGATCCCGGCCAGTTCGAAGTTCGCTTCGCTGGTCCCAGTCCCGCCTATTTCAACACCGGGTTCAAGGAGGAGCTGGCGCCGTTCCTCGCCTCGGATCAGAGCCCCGCGGCCGAAGCGGGTCGCGCCGCGGCGCTCGAAGGTCTTCGAAAGTCCGGCATGCAGATGACGGGCGGCTCGAGCACGATCCCCGACACCTATGAGAAGCTGCGCAAGGCCGGCGCCATCGCGCGTGAAACGTTGAAGGCCGCCGCTGCCAAGCGTTCGGGCGTCGCGGTGGCCGACATCCGTACCCGATCCGGGCACGTGATCCTCCCCGACGGCAAGAAGATTCCCTATGTCGAGCTCGCGGCGGACGCCGCCGGCATTCCTCCGGTGCTCGATGCGCAGACGCGCGATCCCTCCACCTGGCGCTTGATCGGCAAGCCGATGATGCGCCTTGACGTTCGCGCCAAGGTTCTGGGCGAGCTGAAGTTCGGCATCGACATGAAGATGGAGGGCATGCTGTACGCCTCCGTCAAGCTGAACCCCAGCAAGGGGCAGCCGCTGAAATCCTATGACGCGAGCAAGGCGCAATCCATGCCGGGGGTCAGGAAGATCCTCGAAATCAACAATGGCATTGCGGTGATCGCCACCAACAGCTGGTACGCGATGAGGGCGGCCGATGCCGTCAAATGCGAGTGGGCGCCTTCAGTGTACCCCGCCGACCAGGCCGACCATTGGAAGGTGCTGCAATCCTCGTTCAAGCCTGAGTTCCTGGGCAAGGAATGGCGCAAGATCGGCGATGTCGAGGCCGGCCTGAAAACGGGCAAGCGGATCGAGGCGGAGTATCGCGCGCCCTATGTGGCCCATCAGCCGCTCGAACCGCTCAACGGGATCGGCCTCGTCACCGACAAGGGGATGGAGATCTGGGTCGGCCACCAGAGCCCTCAATTCGTGCAACATGTCGCGGCGACCGCGATCGGCCTGAAACCGGAACAGATCACCTTCCACAATCAGTGGACCGGCGGGAGTTTCGGCCACCGTCTCGAGTACGAGAACGTACGTGTGCTGGCCGAGATCGCAAACCAGATGCGCGGCACGCCGATCAAGCTGGTGTTCTCGCGCGAGGAGGATTTTCTCCAGGACATTCCGCGGCAGATTGCGCTCGCCCGGCACAGAGGCAGCATCGACAAGGGCAAGATCGTCGCGGCCGATCTGCAGCTGGCCTCGACGGCGCCGCTCAAGGGACTGCTCGAACGTTCGGGCGCCCCCTCGAAGGATCCCGACGCCCAATTGGCGGCCGGCCTCTGGAACGTCTACTACGACATCCCCAATTTCCGGGCCACGACTTACGAGGCGCAGGGGCTGTCGCCGAGCACAACGTGGCGGTCGGTCGGTGCCTCGACGGCCGGCTTCTTCACCGAAAGCTTCATCGACGAATTGATCCATGCGGCGGGGCTCGATCCGATGAAGGCGCGGATCGAGATGTGCGCCGTGCCGCACTACCGCAAGCTGCTGGAGACGCTGGCGGAGATGTCGGACTGGAAGGGACCGCTCGGCAACGGCCGAGGCCGGGGCGTTGCCTTCGTCGAGTCCTTCGGCACACCGACTGCCGAAGTCGTGGAGGTCACCAAGACCGACAGGGGCATCAGGATCGACAAGGTCTGGGTCGCGGTCGACGTCGGCAAGGTGATCGACCCCGTCAACTTCGAGAACCAGGTGCAGGGCGGGGTGGTCTGGGGCCTCGGCCACGCCATCAACTGCGAGCTCACTTACGCGAAGGGCGCGGTGCAGCAGACCAACTACAACCACCACGAGGCCATGCGCCTCTACCAATGTCCCGTGATCGAAGTGCGCGGGCTCGAGAACGATCCCAAGGTGAGGGGCGTCGGAGAGCCGCCCGTTCCGCCGGCGGCGCCCGCGCTCGCCAACGCGATCTTCGCTGCGACCGGGCTGCGCATCCGCGAAATGCCCTTCAACAAGTTCATCGATTTCGTGTGAGGCAGGCCATGAAGATATCGCTGATCGCACTGCTTCTCGCGGGCGTCGCCGTGTCTGCCGTCACGGGCATCGTCGCGGCCAAAGACGAGGTCAAGCTGGCGGCCAAGGACTTGCTGCCGCGGGGCAGCGTCAGCCGCGTCGAGGGGCTCGAGGCCTGGAAGCGGATCGAAGCGGTGGTGACGCATCCACGGTGTGCCAATTGCCATGTGGATGCCAAGGCCATCCCGATCTGGACACCGGCCGGCGAAACCAAGCCCCGCGTGCACGGCATGAACATCCACGGCGGCGAGAGCCGCATCGGCACGGAGGCGGTCTCGTGCTCGACCTGTCACATGACGTCTACCCAGGTGAACGAGCCCGCGCCGTCGCCGCCGCGCGCCGGCATCGACTGGCAGCTTGCCCCGGTGGCCTTCATCTGGTTCGGCAAGAGCGGCAAGGAAATCTGCGCGCAGATGAAAGATCCCAAGCGCAATGGCGGTCGCGATGCCGCAGGCCTCGTCGAGCATTTGCGCCACGATGCCTCGTTGAACGGCTTCATTCCGCGAGGCTGGGCGCCCGGAGAGGGACGTTCGACGCCGCCGGGCACCTTCGAGGACCACGTCAAGGACATGGCGCGGTGGGGCGCGGCGGGACAGCCCTGTCCGAATTGATGCGGTCTGCCGCGTCGCGCCGGCGCGATCCCATATAGTCTCATCGAAAGGAAAAACCGTGACCCAACATGTCCTCTTCATCGTCACCAACGCAGCGGTGATTGGTCCGCACAGCCGCAAGACAGGCTTCTTTTTCGCCGAGATCGCCCATCCTTTCGACGTGCTCGACAAGGCCGGGGTCGCGGTCGAGTTTGCGTCGCCGGCCGGGGGATGGACGCCGTACGATGCGTATGACGAGAAGGATCCCGCCCAGAAGGAGTTTCTCGCCAGCAAGGCCTTTCGTCGCCTGAATCACAGTCGCAGATTGTCCGAGGTGGACGCTGCCGACTACGACGCCATCCTGGTGCCCGGCGGGCTCGGGCCCATGGTGGACATCCAGCGCAATGCAACGGTCCAGAGTGCCGTCGTGCGCGCCTGGACCACCGGCAAGCTCGTCGCCGCTGTTTGTCACGGGCCGTGCGCGCTGCTGGGCGTCAACCTCGGTGACGGCACGCCATTCGTGCGCGGCAAGAAGCTCACGTCCTTCTCGAAGAAGGAAGAATACGACTACGCCCGCGATGACGTGCCTTACGAGCTCGAGGACGCGTTGAGGGCAGAGGGGGCCGAGTACTCGTCGGCCGCCAATTGGCAACCTCACGTCGTCGTCGACGGCCGGCTCATCACGGGGCAGAACCCCGCTTCGGCCGGACCGCTGGGAAAGGAGTTGCTGTCCGCCCTTAGGGATCGCTGACGAGACAATCTGAAACTTGGGGAGCGGGTGCAATTGATCGGCCGGACCCGCTCCCCGGACGTCGCTGCGCGCGATCCGGGCCGCGAGCTTGCGAGCTGCCACGGCCGCAGTTGGGCTGGCCGGCCAACAAGCGTCCTATTTGCAGTTCTGGCAGATCATCAGCTTTCGCTTCAACGCCCCATCTTCCCGCTCGAGGACATCTGCATCCGGATCGGACCTGGTGTCCTTTGCGGCGCGTGACCTCATTGGCGGCGCCGCCTGGTGCAGGGCGTCATTGTCATCAACGGTGCCGACGCTGAAGCCGTCATAGTCGGCGGCCGGATTCGGTATCGCTTGAGACCCGCCTATCGTGGGCACCGAGGTCTCTGTGCGGGACGTCGCTGGCGGAGCTCTGTTTGTCGTTACCCGTGCGGGCTTGGTGGCACCCGGGCGCGGCGGCGATGCATCGGGCGGAGCAAGCGAAACCGGCGGGGCGTTCGAAGTCTGGCTTCTCGCGCTGTCATGCGACCATGCGACGACGAACACGAGGCCGAGAGCCAGGAGCGTCACGCTTCTCATCCGCATTCTTTCGGCAGCTCGGGTTCAACGATCGATGGCATGGCCCCGCCGAACCACGACGCGGACAGAGTATCAGGACCAGCATGGCCGTCAAAGCGTCATGGCCCGGACAGCGCGCTGCGCCGTCCGGGCTGTATTCGATTGCGCTACCCGCAGGTCAGTGGGCCGGCGCCGGGCGCGCCTCGCCGGCTCAGACCAGCGTGCCCGCGTGAAGGTTCGCGTGCGCGAGCAACGACTGGATCACGACGTTGTCGCCGGGCCCACCGTCCAGCACGTCTAGGCCGCCACCGCCGATCAGCACGTCATCGCCAAGCCCGCCGAGCAGCGTGTCGTTCCCGGCGCTGCCGATCAACACGTCGTCGCCGGCACCGCCGTCGAAGACGAGATGCGGCCCGCCCGGGCCGACGCCAGACGCCGTGATCACGTCGTCGCCGCCGAGGCCGTTGATGGTGATGGTGTCGTTGAAGTCGAAATTCTCGATCACGACCTGGCTGGCGAGGCCGTCGATCACCAGCGCGCCGTTGCTGTTGAGCGACAGCGTGATGACGTCGTCGCCGCCGGTGCCGTTGATCACGATGTTGTCGACCGCGCCGTCGCCGCCGGGGTTGCCGGGGTTGGCACCGAGGTCGATCTTCACCTGCGTGACGTCGGTGCCGGTCATGTCGCCGACGGTGATCTTGTCGGCGCCGCCGCGGGCATCGAAGGCGATCGTCTCGACGCCATGCGTGTCCATCGTGATGTTCGCGACGTCGCGCGTCAGCTCGGCGCGGGAGCCGTTGGCGAAGATGTTGATGTTTTCGGCGATGTTGGCGCCGTTGAACAGCAGCGTGTCGCTGCCGGCCTGGCCCTCGACCGTGTCGTTGTCGTCACCGGGATTCCAGACGAACGTGTCGTTGCCCGCACCCATCAGCGCGACGTCGTTGCCGTCGCCGCCGTTGATGAGGTCGTCGCCCTGGCTGCCGCGGATGGTGTCGTTGCCGATGCCGCCGTTGATCGTGAGCTGCAGCGCGCCGGCAGCGAGCCCGCTGGCGTCGATGACGTCGTCGCCGCCAAGGCCATTGAGCGTCAGCTGATCGGTTCCGTCCATGGAGGTCAGGTGGGTAACCGCATGCAGGCCGAACACCGTCACGCCGCCGGCATTGCCGCTGACGCCGAACGTGTCGGCACCCTGGGTGGCATCGACTGAAACGATATCGACGGCGCCGTCGGGCGTTCCGGTCGAGCCGCCGAGGTCGATGTTCACCCGCGTCAATTCGGTCCCGCTCAGATCGCCCACGGTGATATGGTCGGAGCCGCCCAGCGCATGGATATCGACATGCTCGACCCCGTGCAGGTCCATCGTGACGTTGGCGACATCGCGCGTCAGCAGGACGCGATCGCCGTTCGCCACGACGGACATGGTTTCCGCAATGTTGGCGCCGAAGAACCGCAAGCTGTCGACGCCGGTGCCGCCCTCGACGGTGTCGCTGCCGTCGCCGGGGTTCCATTGAAAGACGTCGGTGCCGGCGCCGAGCAGTGCGACGTCGTTGCCGCGGCCGCCGACGACGACATCATTGCCGTCGCCGCCGATCAACGTGTCGTTCCCGGCGCTGCCGGTGATCGTGTCGTTGCCGGCGCCGCCATCGATGGTCAGGTGCACGATCCCTGCGGCCAGCGCGGCCGCCGAGATCGTGTCGTTGCCGCCGAGGCTCTCGACGAGAAGCGCATCGTTGGCGCCTTCTGCATTGGTGATGGCCACGGCCGCCGGCAGTCCCGTGACCGCCACCGACGTGCCCGTGCCGGATATCTCGATCGCATTGCCGCCGTTGGTGCCGACCAGCGTCACGGTGTCGGCGGCGCCGTCGCCGGCGCCATTCGACCCGAGATCGATATTGACCTGCCTGACGTCGGTGCCAGCCAGGTTGTTGATGACGATGTTGTCGCTGCCGCCCTGGGCATTGATCGTGACAGTTTCGATGCCGTCGAGGTCCATCGTGATGTTGGCGACATTGCGGGTGAGCAACGCATGGCCGCCATTGGCCGCGGATAGTGTGATGTCCTCGCTGATGTTCGAGCCGTTGAACAGCAATGTGTCGGTTCCGGCCTGTCCGTCGACCTTGTCGCTTCCGTCGCCGGGATCCCACTGAAAGGTGTCGTTGCCGGCGCCGAGCAACGCAGTGTCGTTGCCCTGGTTGCCGTCGACGAAGTCGTTGCCGTCGCCGCCGAGCAGTAGATCCGCGCCGTTGCCGCCGAGGATGGTGTCGTTGCCGGCCCCGCCGTCGAGTGTCAGCGTGATCAGCGCGGCGAGATTGCCTGTCGCGGTGATCATGTCGTCGCCGCCGCCGGCATGGACCACGAGGTTCTCGGTGGTGCCGATGTCGAGCGAGAAGGGGGCGGGATCGACACGGTCGAAGCGCACGCGGGTGCCGTTGGCCGTGATCGCGAAGGTCTCGCTGCCGTTGCCGCCATTGACTTCCGCGGTGTCGATGCCTTCGCCGCCTTCCATCAGGTCGCTGTCGTCGCCGGGGCTCCAGATCATGCGGTCGTTGCCGGCTTCGCCGAACATCTGGTCGTTGCCGTCGCCGCCGACCAGCACGTCATTGCCGGAACCGCCGAACAAGAGGTCGTTGCCGCCCTTGCCGAACAGCATGTCGTTGCCGGATTGGCCGAACAGCATGTCGCCGCCGGATCCGCCGGTCAGCGTATCGTTGCCGGCGCCGCCGAACAGGTTCGCGGCGGGCATCGCGCCGTTGCTCTCGTCGATCGTGATGATGTCGTTGCCGTCCTGGCCGAAGGCTTGGATCAGTTTGGTGTTGGCGACCGTGGCGGGGCCACCCTTGATCGGGATCGCGCCATGGTTGACGACGATCGTCCCCGCCGCGTTCCGGCCCAACGTGACCGCGTTGTTGTGGCCATTGCCAAAGACGGTGAGAATTCCGGCAGAAAAATTCGCTGTGACAGCCATGTTCACTTCTCGCTCTACGTGATCGAAATAGGCCGTGCGGCGGTATCGTGACGCTTTTCGCGATGCCGGGCGAACGGCAGACAGCATCGTCTGTAAGCCGGGGTGCCAGTTCCAGCTTGGCTGAAGTCTTCCGATGGGCTCCTGTTTTCCTTGAGAACAGCTTGATTTTCGGGAAGGGCCGGTCTGAACGCGCGCCTCGTCCTTCGAAACGACCGTTCGCGGTGTCCTCGGGATGAGGCTCATCGGCGCCGGTGCTCGTTGAAACTGCTGCCATACACGCCGTCCTCATCCTGAGGAGCCAGCCTAAAGCGGGCGTCTCGAAGGATGGTTACGGGTGATGGGCGAACGATGAGCCGGAGAAAGTAGTGCTACGTTGGCCCCGCGGATCTCATCTCAGCCTGCCTTTGGGACGTACATCCGGCCGAATTGTTTCGCTTTCTCGAATGCGGATTTGCTGGCCTCTTCGCCAAGCCGGGTCACCACGGATGGTGCACGCAATATGTCTACGGTCATCATAACTGTAGTTTGAGGATAGCGCTCTCGGACGATTCTGCGTGCTTTTCGATCGTCAAGGGCGATTGCACATTTGCGAACCTGTGCAATCGCAATTGCTGCGGCCTCTCCGTCGCCTAATGCATCGGCTGAATCTTGAGCCACTAGCGAAAGAAAGAGGTCTATTTCCTCCGCGCCAAGTTCCACCACTTTGATTTTGTCCTGCCGACGCAGCGGGTGTCTTTCGAGCGAGTAGACCTGCTGTGTAACTGGATTGCGCTTTATCTCTCGGACTACCTCTTCTGGCGTTATACAAGGTGAACCGAACGCGCCCAGAATGGTCCATGGCTGCTCAGTGGCTAGCAAGTTGATCCAAACGCTTGCGTCGAGCACCAACTCCCCAACCCCAGCTTCAGCCATACTATTTCTCGCCATCGCTTGGTGGGAACGCGGCAAGACAGTCGCGAAGCTGGATCCTATCTACGACGAGCAATTCGCACAGCTGCCCTTCTGAAAGTAACGCTCGCTCTGACGCGATTGACGCAAGATAAGCTAACCTGGTTGGGACGAGCGGTGGCGTTGAATCTGATGCTGGATCACCGAGCACTTCACGCTCGAAACTCGAGTTGAATCGGCGGTCTTTGAGGGACTGCCAAGTACCATCAGGCAAAAGATCAAGTTCCTCAAGTCGTCGGGCCATGGCCTCCGTCGCCACACCGAACTGATGCGCGAGTAAAACTAGCTGCCTAAGGCTGAAAGCTTGTTCCATACTCGTGATTTGATCGAAGCGGCTACGTACCGCCGACGCCGGCATAAGCAACGCCGGTCCGAACCGACGAGCAAATCGCTCCTCGACCGAAATCGGGATTTCTCCGTCTTCAAAGATATCTGCATGAGTACGATCTGAGACGAAGTGACCGCCCTCGTGTGCGAGACTCTGTACGCGTCGCTTTCGAGGATGATCCACGTTGATCAATATGCACGCGCCTATGACTGGATCATAGGCATAAAGCCCAGAGATGTGATTCGGGAGCGCTCGTTGGAATACGCGGACGCCCAGATCAAGTTCAAATAGCGAAAACAGGTCGCCGATTGGACCGAGTCCCACGCCTAGCCGACTTCGGAGGGCTGCGGCTGCGTCCTCCGCCTGCTGGAAAAGCCCAGAAGCACGGATACGAACTGGCGGAGGGTAGTCCTGGCTGAGTTCTACACCAACAGCACGTTCGAGTTCGGCCGCTCCGGTCGCCAATCGATTGAGAAGTGCGACGGCCTTGGCGGCGTCTGGGCCGGCCTCGCGACCTTCTGCACGACGAAACTTCGCAGTGAGGTCAACATGAAGAGCGCTTGGCGCAGTGAGCCGACCGGCGCTGATTCCATAGAGACGGGCAAAAGCCACTAACTCATCGGGCTTCACTCGGCGTTGACCGCGCTCGATTGCAACGAGCGTCGTACGAGCGATATTCAGATGCCCCGCCGCGGCGTCTTGAGTGAGATTTGCGTTGGAACGAGCGCTACGCAAGCGCTCCCCAAGGACGTCAGGGGCCAGACTACGAGCAATCATAATTGATCAACGATGGTGCGTGCCCAGCCACCTTTGGGAAGAGCGTCCGCGAAGATCTCCCACTCGGCGCCATGTCGGTCCACTAGGCCTCGCAAATTTTTAGCTGCGCTGGTCGAATCTTGCCTATCAAGCAACATACTTTCGGCCTCAAGTCGGAGCGCACCTTTCTCGTTCTTTGCTAGATGAGCAAATTCAGCCATCGTGCCCAAAGAACGAACCGCTATGTGGCGTTCGGATAGACTCATTGCATTGCCATTAGTAGCCACCGCCTCCATGGTGTGAAGGCCAAACGCGCTACAGATCTCTGGTTGCGCAATTCCTGCTGATGAAACTGCGAGAGATCTCAGTACACATCCTCCGCAAATCCCACAAGCGGAAGCTCCATGGCGATTATTTGGCCGTACCGAGCATGATTTCGTTTCATCCCATCCGTGCATTAGCCCCTCATCTGCGAGGCGACGCAGCACTTCACCCTTTGTGTTCCATATTTGGGGCAGACTAAACGTGATCTTCTTCTCGAAAGCGAATGACAAATAGCGGGAAAGGCGGGAAACGAAGCCAGGATGGGTGCTGCGGAAGGGCCACTCGTCTGCGTAACGGATCATCGCGGGGCCGAGTGCGCCTTGGCCGGTTTCGCCAATAATGACGCCTTCCGCGTCAGACACGAACGCTCCAATTCCTGCAAAGGAAAAAAATACGAACGGGCGACTGCGATAGGTTTGCTCGTTCTTACGCATTGGCCCCAGATGGCGTGGTACACGAAGCACTGGTCTTTGCAATTCGGCGCTGTCTCGTCCGCTTCTAGCCGAGCGCAGCTTCAGCACAGCGTCTTTCCCTGCATCTTTTTCTAGCAGACGATTTTGGGCGAAAGAGTCTAAGCCATCGCTATAGGGTATTACGTACCGATACCCCATGCGCTGAAATGGCAGTATTTGCTGAGTTGGTGGCTGACCGGATCGCTTCACGAACGAGATTAGCCAAGTATCGCCGGTCAAAAAGTGGATAGCGTCGTTCAGGGATGCGAGCACCTTAGGCTTCTGGAAAGTACTAAGCTCAAACACAGGAATTTGGAGATCGATAGTGCGTCCCCAAACGGTGCCACGTCGCCGCGGAAAGAGGCGGTCTGATAGCGCAATGCTCTCGGCAACGGTCGCCACGTCCTCCATAATGCCTCTGTGCTCTGAGAGGCAGTAGCGAGCAATCTCCTCAGGCTTTGACCGAATGTCTCGACCGATGAGCGCGGTCTCCGCATGTTGATCATTGCGCTTACTTGCCACCGTAAGGCGAAAGGCTGGCTGGCTCATTTCATGCCCTTTTTGGTGCCGAGCAGATTTTCGCCGAGTGACAGCGGTGGGGTAGCTTCATTGGCAACTTCCCCGGCGCATATGGCGCGAGCGATGTCACTTGCGCCGGCGTAGAGAGCGGAGCCGAAGGCTTTGATCACTACGCCTACTTCGCTAACTCTCTCGGCAATTAGAGTTGCTCGCGTCTCCCGAATGTAAGAGTCGCAAACTTCTTGAAGAGCAGACTCCAAGCAAGTTTGAGCTCCGTAGAGGCTTGCGTTAGCTGACAGATTTGAGAGCACCTCGCTCTCGGCGGGAGAGCGAGCCTGAGCTGCTATCCTAATCATCCCGAAAAACTCGCCTTGGGCGCTTGCTAACGCTTGAACCGTGGCTGGGGCGAAGTTCACGGCGACGAACTCCTTGAAGGCGCCCCGAGCCGCCGCGATCAGGCGGTCAGGGTGCATGCGATCCGCTTCCCTAAGGGCCAGTTTTAGGACGGTCTGGGCCTTTCGCGGGATCGGTGCCTTCTTGTGCAGATCATCGCGCATGGACGTAAGGTGAACGAAGAGATCGACATTGTCAATATAAAATGTTCAATAAATCTGACATTGTCGATTGATTGGTCTATGAACACCCAGATTTCGCTTTACACGAATTCGGAATTAGCGTAAGCGTCTCAGCATCCCGCCCGCCACAAGGGGCGTTTCGCGATCGTCACGAGACGCGGGCCGGGATGCGGTGGCCGCGACGGCGTCGGCGCGCGATGGTGGCTAGCAGGGCGGGAAACCGTGAGCAGCGGCAGGCGCGATACGACACGGCGCTGATAGCGTCTTCGCATGGTCTTTGCGGCGAGCGCACGCCAGCCGTGGAGAACCCAGCGAGGATGTGCGCGGACGGAGAAGTCGTGTGGTCCTGACGCCCGGGGTTCTGGCGTCAAGTCTTGGCGGAGATGTGGCGGCCAACCGGCACGTGCATCACACATCCGCAAGGCGACGGGGGCAATAGTGCAACGCTCCCCGGGGAGAGCACGAAGGACACCGTTAAAACCATCGCGCAGGGAAGGCCGGGCGACCGGCATCACCTGTCGTCCACCCCGTGCGCGTTCTTTTCGCACACGCGGGACTTCGGGTGCCAGCCGGCGCCCGGCCTTCCCTGCGCCCTTGCTTTCAAGAAGGGCGGAAGAAGCCAGCAAACCTCGGGCGAAACACGTCGCGAGAATGAGCCGCCGTGTCTATCGCCAGAAATCGGTCTCGTGCCCCGGACGCGCCGCAGCACGAAGTGATGCGGCGCAGAGCCGGGGCCCAGTCTCACAGCGCGACCGTCGGAAACATGGGTCCCGGCTCTGCGCAGCAGCGCAAGAGCGCTGCAGCGCGTCCGGGACACGAGAGCGGCGCGATATGGCCAATGACGTCGGTTGGAGAGGCGCCAACGCGCCTCTACGCCTTCTCCTCCAGCGCCCGGCGCAGCCGGCGGACGATCACGCCGCGGGCGCGGTCGTCGGCGGCGGCGCCGATCCGGTCGTTGATGTCGAGCATGAGCTCGGACATCTCGTTGTGCCAGTCGAGGCGGGTCACGGCCTCTGGCGCGAGGCGGCGGCGGTGATCGACGTCGAGCACACGCGGTTCGGCTGCGGCGAGCTCGTAGATGTCGTCCAGGGTCGGCTGATAGACCTTCGCCGCCGGAACGATGCGCTCGGCGACACGTTCGGCGAGTCCCGCGATGGCGCCTTCCTCGCCGTGGACCAGGAACAGCCCGCGGGAGATCGGCCGTCGCGCCGCGATCCAGCCGGCCATGCCGGCGCCGTCGGCATGGCCGGAATATTCGTCGATCATGCGGATGCGGGCCGCGACCTTGATTTCCTCGCCCTGGATCCGCACCGCCTTGGTCCCATTCTGGAGGAAGCGGCCGAGCGTGCCGTTGGCCTGGAAGCCGGCGAGCAGCACAGTGGCGCGCTCGTTCCACAGCCAGCGCTTCAGATGATGGCGGATGCGGCCTGCATCGCACATGCCGCTCGCGGCGATGATGATATGGAATCCGGACAGGCGCATGATCGCCTTGCTCTCGTCCGCGGTCTCGGTGAATTTGAGATGCGGCGAGTTGAGCAGGCGCGCGGCATCGACCGACGGGTCGAGGCTCTCGGCATGGCGGCGAAACACTTCGGTGGCGCGGATCGCGAGCGGCGAATCGAGGAAGATCGGTGCGGTCGGAATCTCGCCATGCTCCATCAAATCGACGAGATCGACGATCAGCTCCTGGGTGCGCTCGACCGCGAAGGCGGGGATCAGCAGCGCGCCGCCGGCGCTTGCTGCCTCGCGCACCTCGGCGGCGAGGTGCTTGCGGCGGAGGGCAGGGGTCGTGGCCTCGCGCAGGCGGTCGCCATAGGTCGATTCCGAGATGACATAGTCGAAATCGGTTGGCGCCTCGGGATCGGGCTGCAGCAGCTTCGCCTCCGGGCCGACATCGCCGGAGAGCAGCACGCGCATGGGACGCGGCGCGCCTTGTTCGTCGATTTCGAGCTCGATCGAGGCCGAGCCGAGCAGATGGCCGGCGTTCCAGTAGCGCGCGCGGACGCCGGGGATCACATGGGTCCAGCTTTCATAGTCGACGGCGCGAAACGATTGCAGCGATGCGATCGCGTCGGCCTGCGTGTAGATCGGGTAAACTTCCTTGCGGCCCCGCGAGACGTTGCGCCGGTTGAGCTGCGTGACTTCCGATTCCTGGATGCTGCCGGCGTCGGGCAGCATGTAGGAGCAAAGGTCGATGGTGCCCCGCGTCGCCAGGATCGGTCCCTCGAATCCGCCTCGCACGAGCTTCGGCAACAGGCCGCTATGGTCGATATGGGCGTGCGTGAGCAGCACGGCGTCGATATCGGCAGGGCGGAACGGAAAGGCGCCGTAGTTGAGCTCCTTCAGCGTCTTCTGGCCCTGGAACAGGCCGCAATCGACCAGGAAGCGGCCCGTCGCGGTCTGGAACAGATAGCTCGAGCCGGTCACGGTGCGGGCGGCGCCGCAGAACCGAACGGTGATGCTCATGGAATCGTCTCCGGAAGATGTGTCCTGGTGAGTTCGCGTCGCAACGCGGCTGCGAGGCTCTCGTCGAGCGAAATCGCATTGGTCGGATGCGGAACGCTGTCGGTCGAGCGAACCGATCGGATGCCGGCTTCGGTGAAGGCGGCCAGCATCGCGGGTGGAAACAGCGCATGCGTCACGACCGCATCGACGGCGGTCGTGCCCATCGCCGTCAGGGCCTTGGTCGCTTCGATCAGCGTCGTTCCGGAGGAGACGATGTCGTCCACCAGCAGCGCCGGCCGTCCCGACAGCAGGCCGGGATCGGCAAAACTGATCGCCACGGAACGATCGCCGTGCCGCGTCTTGTTCGCCACCGTATGCTGCAATCGCAGCCGGCTCGCGATGTCGCTGACCCAGGGCTCGGACTCCATGTCGGGTCCGATCACGACCGTGGCGGGGTCGATACCGGCCGTCGCTATGGCCTTCGCGATAGCCGGCATCGCGGACAGGTTCTCCGCTTCAATGCCTGGAAAGACGGACCTGATGTCGGCGGTGCGATGCAAATGCGCATCCACGGTGACGATGCGGTCGACGGTCCTTGCCAGCAGCGCGCCCATCGCACGCTGGCTGATGGCTTCGCCCGCATGAAACGCAGCATCCTGCCGCATGTAGCAAAGATAGGGCGCGATCAGCACCAGCCGCTTGGCGCCGCCGCGCCGCAGGGCTTCCGCAGCGAACAGCAGCGTGATCAGCTTGTCATTGGGCTGATCGAGCGGGGCATAGAGGAGTGTGGTGTCGGTCGCCGGCGCGACGGCGACGCGCAGCTCGCCGTCGGGAAAGCGATGCACGGCGATCTCGGCGCAGGACAGGCCAAGTCGTGCCGCGAGGCGTTTCGCCGCGTCGCTGCCGCCGGACAATGTCTGAAGCGCGATCGTGCTCACGACGCCGACTTGCCTTGCGGGGTGTCGTGACCGTTGACGAGGTAACCGCTTTGCTCGGTGGCGGCATCGGTCGCCAGATCATGCTCGGGCCGGTCGAAGGTGTAGACCCGATAGAGCGGCTCGCCCTGCTCGACGCGGTCGCCGATCTTCTTGAACAGGCGGATGCCGGCGCCCTTGTCGAGCGGCGCGCCGGCGGTGCGGGCGAGGCGGTTGAGACGCAGGCAGTCGATCGCGGACACGGTGCCGTCATGCGCCGCCTTGACGTCGAAGCTGAGCGGTCCCAGCTCGTTGCTGCATGTGGACGGCCCCTGGGCGTCGATGATCTTCTGCATCTGCTTCAGCGCCGCGCCGCTGTCGAGCAACTCGCGCGCCCGCGCATAGCCGGCGCCGCCGCGCAGCTTCGGATCGTATTCCAAGAGATGAGCGGCGAGTCGCAGCGACTTCTCGCGCAGATCGCGCGGCGCATCCGGTTCGTTGCCGAGCACGGCCATGACGTCATTGGCCTCGAGCACCGGTCCGATGCCGTTGCCGATCGGCTGGCTGCCGTCGGTCATGATCACCTCGACCGAGCGGCCGAAGCGGTCGCCGACGAATTCGAACAGCTTGCGGAGCCGCATCGCCTCGACCCCATTGGTGACCTTGGCGGTCGGTCCGACCGGAATGTCGATGAGCAGATGGGTCGAGCCTGCCGCGATCTTCTTGGACATGATGGAGGCGACCATCTGCTCGCGCGTATCGAGGCTCAAGGGACGCTCGACCGAGATCAGGACGTCGTCGGCCGGCGACAGGTTCACGTGGCCGCCCCAGATCAGACAGCCGTTGCAGGCCGAGACGATCGCCTTCATCTCCTCGACGCCGACATTCACCCGCGCCAGCACCTCCATCGTGTCGGCGGTGCCGGCAGGCGAGGTGATGGCGCGCGAGGAGGTCTTGGGAATCGGCAGGCCGTGCGCGGCGACGATCGGCACCACCACCATCGAGGTGCGGTTGCCGGGAATGCCGCCGATGCAGTGCTTGTCGACGACGACGGGCGTCGGCCACACCAATTGCGTGCCGGCCTGGGCCATCGCCCCGGTGAGGGCGAGCAGCTCGTCGCTGGTGATGAAGCTCGCCGAACCGATCAGGAAGGCAGCGATCTCCATGTCGGAGTAGCGATAATGCGCGAGGTCGTTGATGATCGCGCCGATCTCGGCCTGGCTCAGAATTCGTCCGCGGATCTTCGCGCGCACCGCTTCCAGGCTCTCCGGAGGTGCGGCAGGCCTGACCGTGACAAGTGTGCCGGCGCCTTGCGCGAAGCGGCGCAACGCCGGTTCAGAGAGGCCGATCTCGTCCGGGGCCACCAGCGTATCGTCGTCGGTGATCAGCAAGGTCGCGAGCAGGACCTTGCCGCCCTGGTTCAGCTCGACGCGGCTGAAGCCGCGGAAAATCTCGGCGCGGAGCGCCTTCGACTGCCTGGAGATAATGACGACGTTCTCGCGGCCGGTATCGAGCCGGACGCGGCGGATTTTCAGTTGGGAGTGCGGGAGGTCTGGATGCATGGACAGGCCGGCAGGGAGGAAACTCAGCCTCCATGCTTAGCCGTCGCGATGCCAGTGCTGTTGACCCAGATCATGGCCGGCACGACCGGCCGGCCTGCGCGCCATGACGATGTCGCTGATGCCGGAAGGCCTCCGGTCGGGTCGGCCGGTTACTTCGTGGCGGCGTCGATCGAGTTGAACTTGTTGTTGAGCAGTGCGCCGCCGGTGCTGTTCACGATGGTGACGATCGCGAGCGCGATTCCCGCGGCAATCAGGCCGTATTCGATCGCGGTTGCAGCATTCTCATCGGCAAGGAACGACCTAAGCAAACGCATTCCCAACTCCTGTTCATCCGATCCAACGTGTGGCCGCGTCGTCGTCGAACTCGTCAATCGATCGAATAAGTCTTCACGCGCGCCAAAAGAATTAAGCCCGGGCGCGCGCGCCTCCGCTGATACGACGGCATCCCTTAAATTTAGGTTCCATCGGCCCGTCCAAATGGATTCAAATCACCGGCCTGCCACCGACAGGGGTTGCGAAGCGCGCCGGGAGCCGCTCGCCGCACCGGAGAGCGGCGTGCCGGTTAACGGATCGTTGAGGCTGTTGGCCGGGCCATTGCGCTCATCCGCGCCGGCCGCCCGCGTTCAGCGCCCGCAACATGGCGATGCGGGCGAACATCACCCAGCCGCCGCCGGTTTCGGCCGCCTTGATCAAGGTCTCGATGGCGATCTGCCAGTGCGCCTCGTGCTGGGCGTCCTCGGGCAGGCGCATGATGTAGTCCGCCGCCTGTTGAAGCGTGCGCAACTGGCGCCTGTTGTCCACGCGAACGGGATCGTCGAACGCCGTCGACCAGGGCATGTCAGGCCGCCTGATCCGGAAGGAGTGACATCACGGCGTGATCGCAGATGCGATGCTGGTCAGCTCGCCTTCTTCGCCCGCGCCGGTGCGCGCACCGGCTTGTCGGCGGCCTTTTTCGGAGCCTCCTTCGCCGTCTTCGCCGCGGGCTCCTTGCCGCCCTTGCCTGAGATCGGCAGCAGCATCTCGCGCTGGCCCTCGACGCGCTTCTTGGGCTTCTTGGCCTTGGTGGCCTCCTTGGCGACCTTCGCCGCGGGCGCCGTGTCCTTCTCGTTCGCGATGCTCTTCTTCAGCGCGTCCATGAGGTTGATGACGTTGCCGCTGCTCTTCGGCGTGGCCTTGGCCGCGATCGGCATGCCGGAGCGCTTCTTGTTGATGAGATCGATCAGGGCGCTTTCGTAATGGTCCTCGAACAGCTCGGGCTCGAACGCACCGGACTTCTTCTCGACGATATGCTTGGCGAGATCGAGCATGTCCCTGGTGAGCTTCACGTCCTGGATGTCGTCGAAATATTCGGTCTCGCTGCGGACCTCGTAGGGGTAGCGCAGCAGCGTGCCCATCAGCCCGCTCTCGAGCGGCTCGAGCGCGATGATGTGCTCGCGGTTGGTCAGCACGACGCGGCCGATCGCGACCTTGTCCATGCTGCGGATGGTCTCGCGGATCACCGCATAGGCGTCATGGCCGACCTTGCCGTCGGGCACGAGATAATAGGGGCGGATCAGATAGCGGTTGTCGATGTCCGCCTTCGGCACGAACTCGTCGATGTCGATCGTGTGCGTGGAGTCGAGTGCGATGTCGTCGAGCTCGTCCTTGGTGACCTCGATATAGGTGTCGGTGTCGACCTTGTAGCCCTTGACGATGTCCTCGGATGTCACCTCGTCACCGGTCTCGGCGTCGACCTTGAGGTACTTGATCCGGTGGCCGGTCTTGCGGTTGATCTGGTTGAAGGAGACCTTCTCGGTATCCGAAGTGGCCGGATAGAGCGCGACCGGACAGGTCACGAGCGACAGACGCAGAAAACCCTTCCAATTGGCGCGGGGGGCCATGGGCTACTCCAAACGCAACAGGGACAGACGACTAGGATACCATCGAGGAACAACGAATCAAAGCAAGGTCGGTTGCTGAATCTTGCAACTGCGTTAACCGGCCGCGGGGCCAGCGATCGCCGCCCGATCCGGGCGCAAAAGCCGGAACATCATATCCCATCACGCGTTGGCTGGGGACATCGGCTGCGAGGAGGTCGCGGCTATCGGGAGCGACATCCACAGATTGAGGGCATCATGGCAACCACGCGAGAGCAGCAACCGATCGTCGAAACGGCAACCGAGGCGCGGCAGGGTGAACCTGGGCCGTCCGTCGCCGCCCTGCTCGCCATCTCGACCGGGCTTGCGATCCTGATCCTCGCCGTCATCTGGTTCGTGTTCTTCCGGACCTGACGGCCGAGTTGACGGGAAGGGCGGACCTTCCGGCGCGCCGCGATACGCGGCACATTACGCCCGTCCTGCTGCCGGCTCGCCCGGTCGCAGGGCGGGCGCAGTCGCGTTGGCGGCCAGCATCGTATATGACCAAAAAGTAACGCGGCGGGTTCCCCGCGTTCATACGCGGTTCACGCCGGAATTGCTCATCTGGCGCGGTGTTGATGCAATCTATTTCTGGAGAGAAGCGTGCGCCTGCTCGTTGTTGAGGACGACCCCGATCTCAATCGCCAGCTCACCAAGGCGCTGACCGACGCCGGTTATGTCGTCGATCGTGCCTTCGACGGTGAGGAGGGGCACTATCTCGGCGACAACGAGCCGTATGATGCCGTCGTGCTCGACATCGGCCTGCCGAAGAAAGACGGCATCTCGGTGCTGGAAGCCTGGCGCCGCAACGGCCGCACCATGCCGGTGCTGATCCTCACCGCACGCGACCGCTGGAGCGACAAGGTGCAGGGCTTCGACGCCGGCGCCGACGACTACGTCCCCAAACCGTTCCACCTCGAGGAGGTGCTGGCGCGCATCCGCGCGCTGCTGCGGCGCTCGACCGGTCATGCCCAGAGCGAGCTCAGCTGCGGCCCCGTGACCCTCGATACCCGGACCGGCCGGGTCAGCGTCTCCGGCAATCCGGTCAAGATGACCTCGCACGAATATCGGCTTCTGGCCTACCTGATGCACCATTCCGGGCGGGTGGTCTCCCGCACCGAACTGGTCGAGCACCTCTACGACCAGGATTTCGACCGCGACTCCAACACGATCGAGGTCTTCGTCGGCCGCATCCGCAAGAAGCTCGACGTCGACATCATCCAGACCGTCCGCGGCCTCGGCTATCTCCTGACCCCGCCGGCCGCCTGACGCGTTCCGGGGCTTGACGGACAGCCCCGACAGGGGCCTTGGTCCGGACATGAGCTCCGACGCCCTGCCATCCTGCGCCTGCCGGGATCATTCCGATGCGCGCTAGTTCGCTTGCGAACCGCCTGTTCCTGTCGGCGACCGCCTGGCTCGTGGTGATCCTGGCCATCACCGGCGTGGTGCTGTCGTCGGTCTACAAGAGCGCGACCGAGCGCGCCTTCGACCGCCGCCTCAACCTTTATCTGCGCACCCTCATCGCCGAGGTCGCGACCCCCGACGAGCCGCCAGACCGTCAGTTCCAGTCGTTGGGCGAGCCCCTGTTCGAGTTGCCGCTGTCCGGCTGGTACTGGCAGATCACGCGGACCGACACGGAAAAGCCGGAAGTGCGCTCCTCGCGCTCGCTCTGGGACAAGAAGCTGCCGAAGCTGGAGGAGCAGGGCACCGAGCTCACCGCCGCCGGCATTCGGCTCGCTTATGTCGATGGGCCCGAGGGGCAGAATTTGCGCATGGTCGAGCGTCCCGTCGATCTCGGCGCCGACGGCAAGTTCCTGGTCAGCGTCGCCGGCGACGACACCGAGATCTTCGACGAGACGCGCAGCTTCGACTATTATCTCGGCGGCACCTTCACCGCGCTCGGCATCGTGCTGCTGCTCACGACGGTGTTCCAGGTCCGCTTCGGCCTCGCGCCGCTCAAGCGCATCTCCGAATCGATCGCCGACATCCGCTCCGGACGGGCGGAGCGGCTCGAGGGCGAATTCCCGGTCGAGATCGCGCCGCTTGCGCGCGAGACCAACGCGCTGATCGATGCCAATCGCGAGATCGTCGAGCGCGCGCGCACCCATGTCGGCAATCTCGCCCATGCGATCAAGACGCCGCTCTCGGTCATCGTCAACGAGGCCGGCGCCCACGCGGCCGACCCGTTCGCGGCCAAGGTGATGGAGCAGGCCGACGTGATGCGCGACCAGGTGGCGCACCATCTGGAGCGTGCCCGCATCGCCGCGCGAGTCTCCGTGGTCGCGACCGTGACCGAGGTGGCGCCCGCCATCGAGGCGCTGCGGCGGACCATGGAGAAGATCCATCGCGATCGCGGCATCGTGGTCGAAGCCAAGGCCGATCCGTCGGCGAAATTCCGCGGCGAGCGCCAGGACCTGGAGGAGATGGTCGGCAATCTCGTCGACAATGCCTGCAAATGGGCGGCTTCGCGCGTCTCCATCGAGGTTCTGGTGGAGACGCCGACCCAGGCGGGCGCCGGCCCGCGCCTGCGGATCATCGTCGATGACGACGGCCGCGGACTGTCGGAGGCCGAGCGCGCCCAGGTATCCCGGCGCGGCCAGCGGCTCGACGAGTCCAAGCCCGGCTCGGGGCTGGGGCTGTCGATCGTGACCGACCTTGCTGCGCTCTATGGCGGCAGCCTCTCGCTCGGCGGCGCGCCGACCGGGGGCCTGCGGGCAGATCTGGTCCTGCCGGCAGTCTAATCCCTTGGTTCCACGTGGCTTTTCATCCTCGCCAAGGCCCCGGCCGAAGCCAACCGGAGGGATTCCGTACGACTTCCTAAACCGCTTCTTAAGTGGGCCCTCCTATGATCGCGCCCGGACGCATCCCATGTCCGCCATCTTACCGTGCATTTACCCGGGCGCATGAGCCAGACATCGATCGAGCGGCTGAGGGACTATCTCGCGCAGCTCCCGCCGCAGGCGCAGGCCCTGCTGATGCGGGAGTTCGAGCGTGCGCTCGAACGCGGCCAGGACACGGCGGTGGCGACCCTCGTGCTCGAGCAATTGCGCAAGATCGTCCGTAAGACCGAAGCCGAGGAGGCCGCGCCGCCGCGCACGGACGATCTGTCCCGGCTGCTGTTCCAGGCATTGGAACCGTTCCTGGTCGAGGCGGGCGTTCCGATCCGGGTCGGGCAGATCCGCCGCGCCTCGCTGCATCCGATCTGGCAATGGCTGGGCCGTGACGGCGCCCCGGACAAGGTGAACGAATTCGAGGCGGCGCTGGCGCGCATGCCGGCGGACAGTGCGGGGCAGGTCGAGGCGCTGGCCTCGAAGCTGCAAGCGGTTGCCGCGGACGCCATTTTCGCGCTGACGGGCCCCGGCGGCGGCGACAAGTCGCGCGCGCTGGCCCGGGTCGGCCCGCCCAACGTGATCGAGGACCTCTATTCGATCGGAGCCGTGCTTCAGGTCCGCGACGCCATCGCCGCCCTGAACGAGAAGCTGCCGCGCACCTTACGCGCGTTCGGCGATCCCCAGATCGCCTCGGTGACGTCGGCGCTGAACATTCCGGTGCTGCAGACCCCGCAAATGCTGCCCTTCGCGCTGTCGATCGTGGTGCAGCGGATGACAGCGCCGTGGCAGATCATCCGCCTCGCCATCAAGATTGCCGCCTCCGACGACGAGATCCGCGTCGCCGCGACGCCCTACGGCGTGGCCGTCACGATCGCGCTGCACGATCTGTCCTGCGTTGCCGCCACCCTGCGCATGGACATCAAGCGCGGCCATTTCGACAACGTTGCCGGCAATCTCAAAGCGTTGCATGACGGCGTGCGCGGCCTGCGCACCGAGCTCGACCTGCGCAACGATTCCGCCTGGGGCAAGCAGCTGACCTCGATCCGGGCCGACATCTCCAATGCACTGCAATCCGAGATCGACAGCGTTCCCGGCCGCGTTCGCCGCATCCTGCGCCAGCGCGCCGAGAAGGACATTCCGCCGGGGGCGCGGATCGACAGTACCGAGGTAGAGGAAACCGCGGCGCTGATCGATTTCGTCGCGACCTGCCGCAACTATGCGAGCGAGCTTGCGATCAACGAAGTGACCCTGCGCACCTATTCAGACCTTCAGCAATATGTCGAGCGCTCGACCGAGCAATTGGTGCAGTCGCTGCGCGCCGCCGATCACAAGGTCCGCACCTACAGGCAACAGCAGGTGCAGGCCGCGATTCGCTTCTGCCAGGTGCTGTTTGGCGACGATTACGCCTCGCTGATGAGCCGGGCCGCGGAGAACGCCGCGACCGGCGAGCGCAAATCCTCACGCGCAAGCTGATTTAAGCGCATCTTTTCGTGATCACAATTTGTGGTTGACGGTGTCGGTGGCGCGCCGTACGGTCCCCGTGCAAATCTGGGGAACTTCTATTTGTGGGCGCATGAAACCCGTTATCAGCTCCATCGAAATTGAGAACCGCGTCATTGTTGCCAAGTATCAAAGACTGATGGTCGGCGCGAAGGTGGTGCTGGTCGAGAAGGCGAGCGGTCGGCAACTGTCCGAGACCATCACGAGGGTCGCGTCTCCGGTTCCGGTCGGCGCGCTGCGCATCAGATTGCCGGAGGCCGTCAAGCCGGGAATATACTTCCTGAAGGCCTTCAACGGGCACGGCGAGGACGCCGCGCAAAGCGCGGAGTTCGAAATCGGCTAAGCCGTTGGATTGTCACCGTTTCGGGACTGTGTGCGGTCGCGCCGAATTGACAATTGTCAATTGCCGCATCCTCCGGCCGTGGTGTAAAGCCACCTATGGGCGCGGTTCGTGCGCTGCCGGAAGCTTGCCAGATGACGCTATGGTTCGTGTTCGCGCTGATGACGGTCGCGGCGATTTTCGCCGTGCTCTTGCCGCTTGGCCGTAACGGACGCGCGCAAGCCCAGGGCAGCGAAGTCGCGGTTTACAAGGACCAGTTGGCCGAGGTCGATCGTGATCTCGCCGCAGGCTTGATCCCTGCGCCGGACGCCGAGGCGGCGCGCGTCGAGATCAGCCGCAGGCTGCTTGCCGCGGCCGCCAGCGAACCCGCTCTGGCGCCGACGTCGAATCTGAAATGGCGCCGTGCGGCGGCCGTGCTGGCGCTCGCCGGCCTGCCGCTCGTTGCGATTGCCATCTACATGCCGCTTGGCTCGCCCAAACTTCAGGACTTTCCGCTGGCACAACGGGAGCGCGCGCCGGGCAAGGCGCAGTCGCTCGAGAACCTCGTCGAACAGGTCCAGCAGCATCTGGAGAAGAATCCGACCGACGGGCGCGGCTGGAACGTGCTCGCGCCGGTGCTGCAGCGGCTCGGCCGTTTCGACGACGCCGTGCGCGCCTATCGCAATTCGCTCACCTACAATGGCGAGAGCGCGGAGCGCCGGGCCGATCTCGGTGAAGCGCTCTCGGCCGCCGCCGGCGGCGTGGTGACCGCCGAGGCCAAGACCGAATTCGAGCGTGCCCATGCCCTGGACGCCGACGATCCCAAGGCGAACTACTTCCTCGGCCTAGCCGCCGAACAGGACGGCCGCAAGGACGATGCGGCCAATATCTGGCGCGCGCTGCTTGCGAAAGCGCCCGCTGATGCGCCGTGGCGAACCCTGGTGCAGACCTCGCTGGTGCGGGTCGCCGGCGGGACGATGCCGGCGCTGTCGGACGAGACGATCGCCGCTTCCAAGGATATGGCCGAAGGCGATCGCAACGCGATGGTGCGCGGCATGGTCGACCGCCTGGCCACCCGGTTGAAGCAGAACGGCGACGATGTCGATGGATGGTTGCGCCTGGTGCGCGCTTATCTCGTGATGGGCGACCGTGACAAGGCGGCCGGGGCATCGGCCGATGCCCGGCAGGCGGTTGCCAGCGATGCCGAGCGGCTTCGACAGCTTAACGAGGGCCTCAAGACTCTCGGGCTCGGTGGATGACGATGTCGGGACGACAGACGCGGAGAACGGATACGCCATGACGCGCAAGCAGCGACGTATGACCATCATCGGCGGCTCGCTCGCCGTGCTCGCGCTCGCGGCCGCGCTGGTGCTCAACGCATTGCGCGACTCCATCGTGTTCTTCTCGACCCCGACCATGGTCGCCGAGAAGCACGTCGAGCCCGGCAAGCGGTTTCGTCTCGGTGGGCTGGTACAGCCCGGCTCGCTCCAGCGCGGCGACAATCTCGCGGTGACCTTCGAGGTCGCCGACGGCAACGCCAAGCTGCCGGTGGCTTACAAGGGCATTTTGCCCGACCTGTTCCGTGAAGGGCAGGGTGTCGTCGCCGAAGGCGCGCTCGATGCCAACGGCGTGTTCAAGGCCGATACCGTGCTTGCCAAGCACGACGAGACCTACATGCCCAAGGACGTCGCCGATGCCCTGAAGAAGCAGGGGCATTGGAAGGACGATTACGGCGGCAAGCCTGCTGGCAGCGACAAGACATCTGATGCGGGCAAGCCGGCGACGACCGCGCAAGGTAATCCGCTGGGAGCAGTGCGGTGATCGCAGAATCCGGACATTACGCGCTGGTGCTGGCGCTTGGGCTCGCACTGATCCAATCGATCGTGCCGCTGATCGGCGCACGTCTGCGCGATGCCGCGCTCATGAACGTGGCGCGCTCCACCGCGCTGGCGCAGCTTCTGTTCGTCGGCGCTTCATTCGTCGCGCTCGTGATGTTGCACGTGAACTCGGATTTCTCCGTCGCCAACGTCTACGAGAATTCCCACTCGATGAAGCCGCTGCTCTACAAGATCACCGGCGTGTGGGGAAACCATGAAGGCTCGATGCTGTTGTGGGTGTCGATCCTCGCACTGTTCGGCGGGCTGGTCGCCGCCTTCGGCAACAATCTGCCGCTGTCGCTGCGGGCGCATGTGTTGGCCGTGCAGGCCTGGGTTGCCAGCGCCTTCTACCTCTTCATCCTCGTGACCTCGAACCCGTTCCTGCGCATCGCGAACCCGCCGATCGAGGGACGCGATCTCAATCCGGTGCTCCAGGACATCGGGCTCGCCGTGCATCCGCCGATGCTCTATCTCGGCTATGTCGGCTTCTCGATCTCGTTCTCCTTCGCGATCGCGGCGCTGATGGAGGGCCGGATCGACGCGGCCTGGGCGCGCTGGGTGCGGCCATGGACGCTGGTGGCCTGGATCTTCCTGACGCTCGGCATCGCGATGGGCTCGTACTGGGCCTATTACGAGCTCGGCTGGGGCGGCTGGTGGTTCTGGGATCCGGTCGAGAACGCCTCGCTGATGCCGTGGCTCTCCGGCACCGCGCTGCTGCATTCGGCGCTGGTGATGGAGAAGCGCAACGCGCTGAAGGTCTGGACCATCCTGCTCTCGATCCTCACCTTCTCGCTGTCGCTGCTCGGCACCTTCCTGGTGCGTTCGGGCGTCATCACCTCGGTGCACGCCTTCGCCACCGATCCCACCCGCGGCGTGTTCATCCTGCTGATCCTCTGCCTGTTCATCGGCGGCAGCCTGTCGCTGTTCGCGGGCCGCGCCACCTCGTTGAAGCAGGGCGGCCTGTTCGCGCCGATCTCGCGCGAGGGCGCGTTGGTCCTGAACAATCTGCTGCTCACCGTCGCCTGCGCGGTCGTGCTGTTCGGCACGCTCTATCCGTTGGCGATGGAGATGCTCGCGGACTTCAAGATGTCGGTCGGCGCGCCCTTCTACAATCTCACCTTCGCGCCGCTGTTTGTCCTGCTCCTGCTTGCCGTGCCGTTCGGACCGATGCTGGCTTGGAAGCGCGGCGATCTGCTCGGCGTAACGCAGCGCCTGCTAGCTGCGGGCGTTACCGGGCTCGTGGCCGTTGCCATCGTCTGGGGCTGGGCGCGCGGCGGCAGTGCGCTGGCGCCGCTTGCGATCGGGCTTGGCGTCTTCGTCATCGCCGGCGCCGTCACCGATATCGTCGAACGCACCGGTCTCGTGCGGCTGCCGTTCGCGACGGTGCTGCACCGGGCACGCGGTCTGCCGCGCTCGGCCTGGGGCACCGCGTTCGCGCATGCCGGCCTCGGCGTGGCGCTGATCGGGATCGTCTGCGAGACCACCTGGAACAGCGAACATATCGCGACGATGAAGCAGAACGACGTTGCAGAGATCGCCGGCTTCGACGTCAAGCTCGATGGCTTGTTGCAGCGTCAAGGCCCGAACTTTCGCGAGATGATCGCCCAGTTCAACGTCAGCCGTGACGGCGAGACCCTCAGCGTCATGACGCCCTCCAAGCGCAGCTTCACCACCCGCGGCTCGTCGACCACCGAGGCCGCGCTGCTGACGCGCGGCGCCAGCCAGCTCTACATTTCGCTCGGCGACGCCAATGCCGAGGGCGCCATTGCCGTGCGCATCTACTACAAGCCGATGGTGCTCATGATCTGGTGGGGACCGGTGCTGATGGCGTTCGGCGGCGTGCTGTCGCTGTCAGACCGGCGCCTGCGGGTCGGTGCGCCGAAGCCGGCGCGGGCCAAGCAGCGCCTGCAGCCTGCGGAGTGATCCGATGCGCCGGATGATGGCCGCGTTCGCCCTGCTGACGCTGCTGGCTTGGCCTGCGGCGCACGCGGTACAGCCCGACGAGATCATGTCGGACCCTGCCAAGGAAGCCCGTGCGCGCGAATTGTCGCGCGAGCTGCGCTGCATGGTCTGCCAGAACCAGTCGATCGACGATTCCGATGCGCCGCTGGCGCGCGATCTGCGCCTCCTGGTGCGCGAGCGCATCGACGCCGGCGACAGCAACTCGCAGGTGCTCGACTTCCTCGTTGCCCGCTACGGCGAGTTCGTGCTGCTGAAGCCGCGCTTCGAGCGTCAGACCCTGCTGCTGTGGCTGCTCGGGCCGCTGCTGCTGATCGGGGGCGGACTGGCGCTGTGGCTGCAAATCCGGCGTCGCGCGCAGAGCGGTGCGGACGTACCAGCGCCGCCGCTCACCCCCGATGAACAGGCGCGGCTCGCGGCCTTGATGTCGGACGAGGCCAAATCTCGTTAGCGCGGCGAAATCGTCCTGGTTACGTAGTGCTACGTAGGCCGCCGGCCCGCCGCCGCGCGGTTCATCGTATTTTGACCTTTGTCTGGAAGCTTGTCGCGAGCTTTGATTCCAGACTCCGAGTGCCCTGATGTTCGCGAACAGCAATCTGACGATCCGCTTCCTGGTCGGCGCAGTCGTCGCTGCATTATTGTTTCTGCTGGGCATCGGCGGCGGCACCGGCTTCATCGCGGTGCTCTATCTCAACAACGAGATCACCAGCCTGTCCTCGGACTTCGCCGCGCTGAGCGGCCCCGCGCGCGACCATGCGATGCAGATCTATCAGCAGGCGCAGACCGCGTTCTCCTACTTCCTGGCCGCCTGCGGCGTGATCGCCATCGTCGCCGTCGCGATCTGCCTCACCACCTGGTTCGCCGTGCGCAACGGCATCCTCAGCCCGCTGGCGGCGATCGTGCATGCCATGCGCGAGGTCGCCGACCAGAAATTCGAGACGCCGGTTCCGGGGCTCGGCCGCACCAACGAGATCGGCATGCTCGCCGGCGCGCTGGAGGTCTTCAAGACCAACGGAATCGAGCGGCGCCACCTCACCGAACGCCAGCTGCATGAAGCCCAGCACCAGGCCGAGCGATCGAAGTTCCTGGACGACCGGATCAAGCGCTTCAACGATCTCGTCGCCAGCGTCGTCGACAGCGTGGCGTCATCGGCCGTGCATCTGAAGAGCAATGCCGAGACGCTGTCGCGGACGGCCAACGACACCAGCACCAAGGCGAATGCGGTCGCGAGCGCGGCGAGCCAGGCCAGCGCCAGCGTGCAGACGGTCGCAGGCTCTGCGGGGGAGATGACGAATTCGATCGGCACGATCAGCCGCCGCGTCACGGATGCGACCCAGCGCGCCGAGGGCGCGGCGTCCCAGGCGGAGAAGAGCCGCGACACCATCCACACGCTGTCGGATGCCGCCGACAAGATCGGCGAGGTCGTGCAGCTCGTGCAGGCGATCGCGTCGCAGACCAATCTGCTGGCGCTCAACGCCACCATCGAGGCGGCACGGGCCGGCGAAGCCGGCAAGGGCTTTGCCGTGGTCGCTTCCGAAGTGAAGAATCTGGCGCATCAGACCAGCAAGGCGACCGAGGAGATCACCTCCCATGTCGCCAGCATTCAAGGCATCACCGCGGAGACGCGCGGCGCGATCGACGGCATTTCCAAGACGCTGGCGGAGATCTCGTCCATCATGTCCGGCATCGAGGTCGACACCTCCCAGCAGCGCAACGCCACGCAGGAGATCACGCGTAGCGCCCAGGACGCCGCGCGCGGCACACTCGACGTCTCCAACCATATCGTCCAGATCACCTCGACCTCCGCAGAGACCGGCCGCATGGCCGCCGAGGCCAGGGATTCCGCGGTCGATCTGTCGCAGCAGGCCGAGACCCTGAAGCGCGAAGTCGACGAGTTCATCGTCAGCGTCAGAGCGAGCTGACAACCGCGCTTCTCCGGCGTTGCGGGAACTCGATTAAGTTCCTGTAAGACCACTATTTTTGTTCTGCGCTGAACTGCCGCATCCGCCGCGTCCCATCATTACGAAAGTTTAACCCCGCCGCCAGCGCACGGTAAGGCGGGAGCCCCCATCTTCAGGTCCGTAAGGTGCCACCGCCCGGCACCACATGGATTTCAAGGCCCTGGAGATCTCCGCATGAGCGACCGTATCGACCTCTCGAACCTTCCGTCCTACCGGCAGCCGCGCCGGTCGGTGTTCTCCGCGCGCAAATTCGCGCTGATGGCCTCGGTTGTCGCCGGTCTCGGCGCGGCCGTCTATGGCTTCAGCCCGTCAAGCTCGCCGGCCGATTTGTTCTCGAGCCCGGCACACGCGCAGGTCAACAATGAGGTCCGCAAGGTCGAGCGTCCGATCGGCTTCGCCGACATCGTCGAGCGCGTGAAGCCGTCGGTGATCTCGGTGAAGGTCAACATCAAGGAGAAGACCGCGAGCAACGACGACGGCGATGACGCCCAGTCGCCGTTCCAGCCGGGCTCGCCGATGGAGCGCTTCTTCCGCCGCTTCGGCGGTCCGGATGGCATTCCCGGCATGAGGGGCGGCGGCCGTGGCCGCGTCGTGCAGGGGCAGGGCTCCGGCTTCTTCATCTCGGCAGACGGCTATGCCGTGACCAACAACCACGTGGTCGACGGCGCCGACAAGGTCGAGGTCACCACCGACGACGGCAAGACCTACACCGCCAAGGTGATCGGCACCGACCAGCGCACCGACCTCGCCTTGATCAAGGTCGAGGGCAGCTCGAACTTCCCGTTCGCCAAACTCGCCGACGCCAAGCCGCGGATCGGCGACTGGGTGCTTGCGGTCGGCAATCCCTTCGGCCTCGGCGGCACCGTGACCGCGGGCATCGTTTCGGCGAGCGGCCGCGACATCGGCAATGGTCCGTATGACGATTTCATCCAGATCGACGCGCCCGTGAACAAGGGCAATTCCGGCGGTCCGGCCTTCGACACCAACGGCGAGGTGATGGGCGTCAACACCGCGATCTACTCGCCCTCCGGCGGCAGCGTCGGCATCGCGTTCTCGATTCCGGCGAGCACCGTCAAGAGCGTGGTCGCCCAGCTCAAGGACAAGGGCTCGGTCAGCCGCGGCTGGATCGGTGTGCAGATTCAGCCCGTCACCTCCGACATCGCCGACAGCCTCGGCATGAAGAAGGCCGAAGGCGCGCTGGTGGCGGAGCCGCAGGCCAACGGCCCGGCTGCAAAGGCAGGCATCGAGTCCGGCGACGTCATCACCGCGGTCAACGGCGAAACGGTCAAGGATGCCCGCGAGCTTGCCCGCACCATCGGCGGCATGGCGCCCGGCGCGACCGTGAAGCTCAACGTGCTGCACAAGGGCCAGGACAAGGTCGTGAACATGACGCTCGGCCAGTTGCCGAACACGGTCGAGGCCAAGGCCGACAACGACAATGACAGCGGCAAGGGTGCCAGCAAGGGCACCGACGTGCCCAAGCTCGGCATGACCGTCGCGCCCGCCAATTCCGTGGCCGGTGCCGGCAAGGAAGGCGTCGTGGTCACCGAAGTCGACCCGAAGAGCGCCGCGGCCGAACGCGGCTTCAAGGAAGGCGACGTGATTCTCGAAGTCGGTGGCAAGAGCGTGGCGACCGCCGGCGACGTCCGCGAGGCCATCAATACGGCGCGGACCGACAACAAGAATAGCGTCCTGATGCGCGTGAAAAGCGGTGGCCAGTCGCGCTTCGTCGCGGTGCCCCTCGCCAAGGGCTGAGCCTTAAGGACGCTTTTGAGATGAAGGGTGTCGCCGGCATCAGTCGCCCCCGCCGCCGGCGCCCTTCGGGGAAGCAGCGTAATGTTCGCTTCCCCTGTCTACCTTCCGGTGGAATTACGCCCCCCTCCGTCGGAAGGCCTAGGGCGGTGAAGTCCCCCCAGCTTCACCGCCCGCCTTTTTCTCGATGCCAGAGTCTCCCCCTCGGCTTGCATGCGATTGCCGCTCGCGCCATGTTTAGAGAAGGTTGACCTCCTTGACCGCCGCCGAACGCACGATGCGCCTCCTCATCATCGAAGACGACCGCGAATCCGCCGACTACCTCGTGAAGGCGTTTCGCGAAGTCGGACACATTGCCGACCACGCCGCCGACGGCGAGGAAGGCCTCGCCATGGCCGAGAACGGCGATTACGACGTGCTGGTGGTCGACCGCATGCTGCCCAAGCGCGACGGCCTGTCCGTGATCGGCGCGCTGCGCGACAAGGGCAACACCGCGCCGGTGCTGATTCTCTCGGCGCTCGGGCAGGTCGACGACCGCATCAAGGGCCTGCGCGCCGGCGGCGACGACTATCTGCCAAAGCCCTATTCCTTCGCCGAACTGCTGGCCCGGGTCGAGGTGCTGTCGCGCCGCCGCGGCGGTCCCGCCGAGGACACGCTCTACCGCGTCGGCGATCTCGAGCTCGACCGGCTCTCCCATCGCGTGGCCCGCGGCAAGGACGAGCTGACACTGCAGCCGCGCGAATTCCGCCTGCTCGAATATCTCATGAAGCATGCCGGCCAGGTGGTGACGCGCACCATGCTGCTGGAGAACGTCTGGGACTATCATTTCGATCCGCAGACCAACGTGATCGACGTGCACATTTCGCGGCTGCGCTCCAAGATCGACAAGGGATTCGAGCGGCCGCTGCTGCACACGATCCGCGGCGCCGGATACATGATCCGTGACGGCATTCGGTAAACTCGTCCGCACCACGGCATTCCGGCTGACGCTGGTCTATCTGCTGCTGTTCGCGATGTTCGCGGCCTCGCTGCTGGCCTATTTCGCCTGGAACACCCGGCGACTGATCACCGAGGAAATCACGCAGACGGTCAATGCCGAGACCTCGGAGATCTCCGAGATCTACGGCCGCCGCGGCCTGCGCGCCCTCGTGCTGGCGATCGAATATCGTGCGCTGCGGCCGGGCGCCAACCTCTACCTCGTGACGACGCCGACCGGGCAGGCGATCGCCGGCAATGTCGGCTCGCTGGCGCCCGGCGTGATGGCGACGCGCGGCTGGTCGGAGACCGCTTACCGTCGCATCGAGGATGCCGACGACCGCGACCATCGCGCCCTGGTGCGCGTCACTGAACTCGAGAACGGCTTCCGCCTGCTGATCGGCCGCGACCTTGCCGAGCGGCGGCGTCTGTTCGGCATCGTCGCCAAGGCGGCGCAATGGTCGGTCCTGATCGTCGTCGTGCTCGGCCTCGGTGGCGGCGTCTTCGTCGCGCGCCGCGTGCTCCGGCGCATCGACGCCATGACGGGGACGACCCAGCGCATCATGACCGGCGATCTCAGCGAGCGCCTGCCGGTCGGGCGCAGCGGCGACGAGCTCGATCGCCTCGCCGAGAATCTCAACGCCATGCTGGAGCGGATCGAGGCGCTGATGGCGGGGCTGAAGGAGGTCTCCGACAACATCGCCCATGATCTCAAGACGCCGCTGACGCGCCTGCGCAACCGTGCCGAGGAGGCGCTGGCGAAATCGGGCTGCGAGGCCGATTACCGCGCGGCGCTGGAGCGGACCATCGAGGAATCCGACGGCCTGATCCGCACCTTCAACGCGCTGCTGATGATCGCGCGCGCCGAGTCTGGACAGGCGCGCGGCAACATGGACGATTTCGACGCCGCCGATGTGGCCAATGGCATCCACGAGCTCTACGAGCCGCTCGCCGAGGACGACGGCATGACCTTGAATGTCAGGGCCGAGCCGACGCCTGTTCACGCTAACCGCGAATTGGTCAGCCAGGCGCTCGCCAATCTGGTCGAGAATGCGATCAAATATGGCAAGCCGGTCGCACAGACCGGCGGAACCGTGGTCAGCATGGACGCGCGGCCGATCACGATCGAGGCGCGGCGCGAGGGTGACCAGGTGCTGCTCAGCGTCACCGATCGCGGTCCCGGCATCCCCGAGGCCGACCGCAAGCATGCCGTCGAACGATTCGTGCGGCTGGAAGCCAGCCGCACCCTGCCGGGCTCCGGCCTCGGCCTCAGCCTCGCCTCGGCGGTCGCGACATTGCATGGCGGTGAGTTGCGGCTCGGCGACGCCCAGCCCGGCCTCGTCGCCACGCTGGTGCTGCCGGCGCGCGTGGGCGCGGGCGACAGGGTTGCTCCACCAATACCGGATGTGCCACAGAAGGTGGCATGAACCACTCCGCGCCGGGAAACGCGGACAAGCATGGCGAGAGGCTGGCCGCGCGCTTTGCGGAAGCTCCCCATATTGCCGCTTCCACAACCGACGAACGACGTTTCGAGAGCTGGCTGAGCGAGCTCGAGCCGGCGCAATCGGCCCGTCTCGAAGCGCTGCTGGCTCATCCCTTCGCGCGGGATATCCTGGCCGGAATCGCGGAGTTCTCGCCCTATCTGTTCGATCTGGTGCGCGCCGACGCCTTGCGCCTGCTCAGGTTGCTCGAATGCGATCCGGATGCGCATCTGACGGCGCTGATCGCCGACGCCAGGGTCGCGGTGCTCGCGGCCGTGGACGAGGCCGAGGTGATGCGGCTGCTTCGCCGCATGAAGGCTGAAGCCGCGCTTCTGACCGCCTTGTGCGACATCGGCGGGGTCTGGCCGGTGATGCGGGTGACGGCGGCGCTGACCGATGTCGCGGTGTCCTCGGTGCAGGCGGCGCTGCAATATTTGCTGCGGCAGGAAGCCGCACGTGGCAAGATCCTGCCGCCCAATCCCGAGGCGCCCGAAGAGGGCTGCGGGCTGATCGTGCTCGCCATGGGTAAGATGGGCGCGGGCGAGCTGAACTATTCCAGCGACATCGATCTCATCGTGTTCTTCGATCCCGATGCGACGACGCTCGCGCCCGACATCGAGCCGCAGCCGTTCTTCGTCCGGGTGACGCAGGGGATGGCGCGCATCCTGCAGCAGCGCACCTATGACGGCTACGTGTTCCGCGTCGATCTGCGCCTGCGGCCCGATCCATCCTCGACCCAAGTGGCGATCTCGCGCGATGCAGCGTTGAACTATTACGAGCGGGAAGGGCGCACCTGGGAGCGCGCCGCGATGATCAAGGCGCGTGCCTGCGCCGGCGATGCCAAAGCAGGCGAGGCGCTGCTGGCCGAGATCGCGCCCTTCGTCTGGCGCAAGCATCTCGATTTCGCCGCGCTCGCCGACGTGCACGACATGAAGCGGCAGATGCAGACCTATCGCGGCCAGAGCGAGGTCGCGGTGGAGGGCCACAACGTCAAGGTCGGCCGCGGCGGTATCCGCGAGATCGAGTTTTTTGCCCAGACCCAGCAATTGATCGCCGGCGGCCGCCATCCGGAACTGCGGGTGCGGCCGACGCTCAGCGCGCTCGACATTCTCGCCTCGAGCAACTGGATCACCTCAGTTGCGCGCGACGAGCTGACCACGGCCTACGAATTCCTGCGCCGGGTCGAGCATCGCATTCAGATGATCGCCGACGAGCAGACCCATACGCTGCCCGAAGACAAGGACGCCGTCGAGCGCTTTGCGCGCTTCTTCGGCTATCCGGATCGCCAGGCCTTTGCCGGCGACCTTCTGCGGCAGCTCGAGATCGTGCAGGGGCACTACGAAAAACTGTTCGAGGGCGACGATCCGACCGGGACGGCCAAGTTGCCGGCGCTTGACTACAGCGCAGGTCCGGACGATCCGCGCCTGCTCCAGCACCTCGCATCGCTCGGCTTCAAGAAGCCGGCCGCCGTGGCGCAGACCCTGCGCGATTGGGTCACCGGCGACTATCGCGTGTTCCGCAATGAGGCGACGCGGAATGCCTTCGTCGAATTCGTGCCGACCCTGATCGACGGACTTGCCCATGCCGAGGAGCCGGACCGCGCCGTCGTGGCGTTCGATCATTTCCTTGGTGCGCTCCAGCGCGGCGGCCGGCTGATCACGTTGCTCGGCCAGAACCGCGAGCTCGTCGCGCTGGTGGCGCTGGTGCTGGGCGCGGCGCCCCGGCTCGGCGAGATGCTGGCGCGGCAGCCGCAGCTGATGGACGGCCTGATCGATCCGCGCTTTTTCGGCGCCATGCCGGATCGGCAGGAACTGTCGGGACGGCTGGCTGCGACCGTGCAGGATGCCGGCTCCTACGAGGAGTTCCTCGATCGCCTGCGCCTTTTCGGGCAGGAGAGCCTGTTCCTGATCGGCACGCGGATCCTCTCCGGCACCGTCTCGGCGCAGCAGGCGAGCACGGCTTTCGCCGACGTCGCCGAAGGCATCGTCCACACCGTGCACGGCCTCGTCGCCGATCGCTTCGCTGCCCAGCACGGCCGCATCAAGGGGCAGGAGACCGCGATCATCGCGATGGGCCGGCTCGGCAGCCGCGAGATGACGGCCTCCTCCGATCTCGACCTGATCCTGCTCTACGATTTCGACAGCGACAATCCGGACTCCGATGGGCCGAAATCGCTGCAGGGCGCGCATTATTTTGCCCGCCTGACCCAGCGCCTGATCAGCGCGTTCACGACGCGCACCAATTACGGCGTGCTCTACGAGATCGACATGCGCCTGCGGCCCTCGGGGCGCGCCGGTCCTGTGGCCTCTAGCCTGGTCTCGTTCGCGGACTACCAGGCCAACGAGGCCTGGACCTGGGAGCACATGGCGCTGACGCGCGCGCGCGTGGTGTCGGCCTCACCCGAATTCGGCCAGCGGATCGAACGCGTCATCCGCGACGTCCTGACCCGCCGCCGTGACCTCGCCATCACCGCCAACGACGTCGCCGACATGCGGCGCGCCATCGCCCAGGAGAAGGGCGAGGCCGATTGCTGGGATCTCAAATACGCCGCGGGCGGCATGGTCGACATCGACTTCATCGCGCAATATCTCCAGCTCGTGCACGCTCACGACAAGCCTGAGATCCTCGACGTCAGCACCCTGCAGGTGCTGGAGAACGCATGCAGGCTCGGCGTGCTCCCGCAGTCGGAGACCGAGATCCTGCGTGCCGCCGCGCGGCTCTATCACGACCTGACGCAGATCCTGCGGCTGTGCGTCAGCGACGGCTTCAAGCCGGAAACCGCCGGCACCGATCTTCAGCGCGTGATGGCGCGCGCCGGCGACGCACCGGACTTCTCCTCGCTGGAGGCGCGCGTGAAGGAGACCCAGAGCGAGGTACGGCGCGTGTTCAGGGCGCTGTTGGAAGGGACGTAGCCTTCAACGAGCTGAGCGCTTCGCGCACGTTCGGCTCCAGGCCCGTGCCGCCGGCATCGAGATGGGCGAAGATGGCGCGCTTCATCCGGGGATCCCAGAACTTCTTGATGTGCTCGGCAATTCCCGGCACGGCCTTGTCGTGGCCCTGGCTCCGGAAGAACGTACCGATCTGGTTGGCCATGTAGATCAGGCGGTCAGGCGACATCGGCAACCTCCGTGGCATGGCGAGCCACGATCCGGCTGCCGTGCGTGAATATCTCGAATCCGTCCTGCCGCGCGATCGCGATCAGCGTGATGCCGGCGGCCTCCGCGGTACGCACCGCGAGGGCGGTGGGCGCGGATACCGCGATCATCACCGGCGCGCCGATCGCGGCGGCCTTCTGCACCATCTCGACCGAGACGCGGCTGGTCAACAGCACCATGCCGCCGCGCGCTTCGTTGCGGCTGCGCGCCAGGGCGCCGGCGAGCTTGTCCAGTGCGTTGTGGCGACCGACGTCCTCGCGCAACGCGACGATGTTGCCGGAAGGGGACCAGAACGCGGCGGCGTGAACGGCGCGGGTCTGCAGATTGATCGATTGCAGTGGCGCGATCGCCTGCATCGCCGCCATGATCTGCTCGGGTGTGAAGGTCTGGCCGGGCGGCACGACTGCTGCGGGGCGCACGGCCTCGGCAATGGACTCGATACCGCAGATGCCGCAGCCGGTGGGTCCCGCGATGTGGCGACGGCGCTCGCTGATGCGCGCGGCATCGTCCGCCGTCAGCCACATCCTGAGCTCGATGCCGTCGTCGAGGCGAACGATGTCGAGCGACTTGATGTCGTCGACCGATCTGATGATGCCTTCGTCCAGACTGAATCCGACGGCAAAATCTTCCAGGTTCTGCGGCGTCCCCATCATGACGGCATAGGTGCCGCCATTGTAGGTCAGCGCCAGCGGCGTCTCCTCCGGGATCAGCCGCACGCCCTCCGACGCGACGCCGTCGCGCCAGATCTCGCGGTCGATGGCTTGGACGGGGACGTGCATGCGGTTACTCCGCGGCCTCGGCCGGCGCGATGCGGCGCGATTGGCGCGCCTGCGCGTCGTAGGCCTTCTGCCAGTCGGACGGGCCGTTCGAGGGCGACACCTGCACCGCCGTGACCTTGTATTCGGGGCAATTGGTCGCCCAGTCCGAATAGTCGGTCGTGATGACGTTGGCCTGCGTGTCCGGATGGTGGAAGGTGGTGTAGACGACGCCGGGCGCGACACGGTCGGTGATCTCCGCGCGCAGCGTGGTCTCGCCGGCCCGGCTCTTCAGCCGCACCCAGTCGCCGTCGCGCACGCCGCGCTGCTCGGCATCGTGTGGGTGGATCTCGAGGCGATCCTCGGCATGCCAGACCACGTTCTCGGTGCGCCGCGTCTGCGCGCCGACATTGTACTGGCTGAGGATGCGACCCGTCGTGAGCAGCAGGGGATAGCGCGGGCCGGTGCGCTCGTCGGTCGCGACATATTCGGTCACGACGAACTTGCCCTTGCCGCGGACGAAGCCGTCGATATGCATCACCGGCGTACCTTCGGGCGCCTTCTCGTTGCAGGGCCATTGCACCGAGCCGAGCTCATCCAACTTGGCGTAGGAGACGCCGGAGAAGGTCGGCGTCAGCGCCGCGATCTCGTCCATGATCTCCGAGGGGTGGCTGTAGTCCATCTCGAAACCCATCGCCTTGGCGAGGCCGATGGTGACCTCCCAGTCGGCCATGCCGTTCTTCGGTGTCATTACCTTGCGCACGCGCTGGATGCGGCGTTCGGCGTTGGTGAAGGTGCCATCCTTCTCGAGGAAGCTCGAGCCGGGCAGGAAGACGTGGGCGTAGTTCGCGGTCTCGTTGAGGAAGAGGTCGTGAACGATGACGCATTCCATCGCCGACAGCGCCGCCACGACGTGGCTGGTGTTGGGGTCGGACTGGAGGATGTCCTCGCCCTGCACGTAGATCCCCATGAAGGTGCCTTCGACCGCGGCATCGAACATGTTGGGAATGCGCAGGCCCGGCTCGGGGTTGAGCTTGACGTTCCACAGCGCCTCGAACTGGTCGCGCACGGCATCGCCGGAGATGTGGCGGTAGCCGGGCAGCTCGTGCGGGAACGAGCCCATGTCGCAGGAGCCCTGCACGTTGTTCTGGCCGCGCAGCGGGTTCACGCCGACGCCGGGACGGCCGATATTGCCGGTCGCCATCGCAAGGTTCGCGATCGCGATCACTGTGGTCGAGCCCTGGCTGTGCTCGGTGACGCCGAGCCCGTAATAGATCGCGCCATTGCCGCCGGTGGCGTAGGTGCGGGCCGCTTCGCGCAGATCCTTCGGGTTGACGCCGGTGAGGATCGCGGTCGCCTCAGGACTGTTGTTCGGCTGGGCGACGAAGGCCGCCCATTCCTCGAACTCGCTCCAGTCGCAGCGCTCGCGCACGAAGGCTTCGTTGACGAGGCCTTCGGTGACGATGACATGCGCCAGCGCGGTCATGACCGCGACGTTGGTGCCGGGCATCAAAGGCAGGTGCAGCGCCTTCACATGCGGCGATTCCACCATCTCGGTGCGGCGCGGATCGATCACGATCAGCTTGGCGCCCTGCCGCAACCGCTTTTTCAGACGGGAGGCGAACACGGGGTGGGCGGAGGCCGGGTTGGCGCCGATGACGACGACGACATCGGTGTCCTCGACCGAGTCGAAATCCTGCGTGCCGGCGGAGGTGCCGAAGGTGGTGGCAAGGCCATAGCCGGTGGGGGAGTGGCAGACGCGGGCGCAGGTGTCGACGTTGTTGTTGCCGAAGCCGGCGCGGATCAGCTTCTGCACCAGATAGGTCTCCTCGTTGGTGCACCGGGACGAGGTGATGCCGCCGATGGCGTCGCGGCCGTACTTCTTCTGGATGCCGCGCATTCTGGCCGCGGCGAACGAGAACGCCTCGTCCCAGGACACTTCCTTCCAGGGATCCTCGATCCGCTCGCGGATCATCGGCTTGAGGATGCGCTCCTTGTGGTTGGTGTAGCCCCAGGCGAAGCGGCCCTTGACGCAGGAATGGCCGCGATTGGCCTTGCCGTCCTTGTAGGGCACCATGCGCACCACTTCCTCGCCGCGCATCTCTGCCTTGAAGGCGCAGCCGACGCCGCAATAGGCGCAGGTGGTGACGACGGAATGCTCGGGCTGGCCGATCTCGATCACGGATTTCTCCGTCAGCGTCGCGGTCGGGCAGGCCTGCACGCAGGCGCCGCAGGAGACGCATTCGGAGCCGAGGAAGCTCTCGCTCATGCCCGGGGAGACGCGGCTGTCGAAGCCGCGGCCGGAGATCGTCAGCGCGAAGGTGCCTTGCACCTCCTCACAGGCGCGGACGCAGCGCGAGCAGACGATGCACTTGGAGGGATCGTAGGTGAAGTACGGGTTGGATTCGTCCTTCGGCATCCAATGGTCGTTGTCGCAGCCATGGGATTTGGCGAAGACGTGGTTCTCCCCCTCATAGCCGTAGCGTACGTCGCGCAAGCCCACGGCGCCGGCCATGTCCTGCAACTCGCAATCGCCGTTGGCGCCGCAAGTGAGGCAGTCGAGCGGATGGTCGGAGATGTAGAGCTCCATCACGCCCTTGCGCAGCTTCTTCAGCCGCTCGGTCTGCGTGTGCACGACGAGGCCGTTCATGACCGGCGTGGTGCAGGACGCCGGCGTGCCGGCGCGGCCCTCGATCTCGACGAGGCAGAGCCGGCAGGAGCCGTAAGCGTCGACCATGTCGGTGGCGCAGAGTTTTGGGATCTGGTGGCCGGCGTCCATCGCGGCCCGCATGATCGAGGTGCCCTCGGGCACCGAGATCTGATTTCCGTCGATGGTGAGCGTCACCATCGTTTCCGACTTCGAGCGCGGCGTGCCGTAGTCGATTTCTTCGATCAGAGACATCGTCGTTCTCCTATTCCGCGGCCTGAAGCGTGGTTGGCGCCGGGATGAAGTCCTCCCGGAAGTGCTTCAATGCGCTGAGCACGGGGTAGGGCGTGAAGCCGCCGAGTGCGCAGAGCGAGCCGAATTTCATGGTGCTGCAGAGATCCTCGACCAGCGCGAGGTTCTCGTGAACGCGCTCGCCGTTGATGATCTTCTCGATGGTCTCGACGCCGCGGGTCGAGCCGATCCGGCACGGCGTGCACTTGCCGCAGGATTCGATCGCGCAGAACTCCATGGCGAAGCGGGCCTGCTTGCGCATGTCGACGCTGTCGTCGAACACGACGATGCCGCCATGGCCGATCAGGCCGTCGCGCGCGGCGAAGGCCTCGTAGTCGAACGGCGTGTCGAACAGGGCACGGGGGAAATAGGCCCCGAGCGGCCCGCCGACCTGCACGGCGCGAACCGGGCGACCGGTCAACGTGCCGCCGCCGATGTCGTCGACGAGTTCGCCGAGCGTTACGCCAAAGGCGGTCTCGAACAGGCCTCCATGGCGGAGATTTCCGGCCAGCTGGATCGGCATCGTGCCGCGCGAGCGACCCATGCCGTAATCCGCGTAGGTCTTGGCACCCTCGGCGAGGATGAAGGGGATGGCGGCCAGCGACAGGATGTTATTGATGGCGGTCGGCTTGCCGAACAGGCCGTAATGCGCCGGCAGCGGCGGCTTGGCGCGCACGATTCCGCGGCGGCCTTCGAGGCTCTCCAGCAGCGCGGTCTCCTCGCCGCAGACATAGGCGCCGGCACCGACGCGCACTTCGAGATCGAAGCTGGTGCTCGAGCCGCCGACTTTGCTTCCGAGATAGCCGCCGCGCCGCGCCGCCAGGATGGCGGCGTTCATCGCCTCGATGGCATGCGGATATTCACTGCGGGTGTAGATGTAGCCTTTGGTCGCGCCGACGGTGATGCCGGCGATGGTCATGCCCTCGATCACCAGGAAGGGATCGCCTTCCATGATCATGCGGTCGGCGAAAGTGCCGCTGTCGCCCTCGTCGGCGTTGCAGACGATGAACTTGCGGTCGGCCTTGGCCTGCGCGACCGTCTTCCACTTGATGCCGGTCGGAAAGCCCGCGCCGCCGCGGCCGCGCAGGCCCGACGCCGTGACTTCGTTCAGGATGGCATCCGAGCCGAGCGACAGCGCACGCTCCAGGCCTTTGTAGCCGCCATGGGCGCGGTAGTCGTCGAGCGAGCGCGGATCGATCACGCCGCAGCGGGCGAAGCTGAGGCGGGTCTGGCGCTTCAGCCAGGGAATTTCGTCGGTTGCCCCCAGCCGCAACACATGCGGCGTGTTGTTGGCGAGCGCGTCGAGCAGCGAGGGCACGTCGGCTTCCGTGACCGGACCGAAGGCGATCCGGCCTTGCGGTGTCGCCACCTCGACCAGCGGCTCGAGCCAATACATCCCGCGCGAGCCGGTCCTGACGATCTCGATCGCCACATCACGCTTCGCGGCGGCCTGCTCCAGCGCCAGGGCAACTTCGTCGGCGCCGACGGCGACTGCACCGGCGTCACGTGAGACAAACAGACGCAAGCTCATCGCTGTGCCTCCGCAACCAGCGCATCGAGGCGCTTCTGATCGAGCCGGCCGATCAGGCGGCCGTCGAGCATCGCCGACGGTGCGGTCGCGCACAGGCCGAGGCAATAGATCGGCTCCAGCGTGACGCGATCGTCGGGCGTGGTGTTGCCGAGCGATACGCCGAGCTTTGCTTCGGCGTGCGCCGCCAGCGCATCGCCGCCCGCGGCCTGGCAGGCCTCCGCGCGGCACAGCTTCAGCACGTGGCGGCCGGCCGGCTTGTGGCGGAAGTCATGATAGAACGTGAACACGCCATGCACTTCGGCGCGCGACAGATTGAGCGCTTGCGCCACCATGGGAATGGCCGCCTCCGGCACGTAGCCGAACGCCTCCTGTAGGGCATGCAGGATGACCAGCGTCGCGCCCTCTTGGTTGGCATGTTCGCCGATGATCTCAGCGCCGCGCGTCTCGTTCCAAGGCTCAAAAACCGCTGTCATTCTTCGTTCTCAACCAGAGCGTTTCCTCAGGCCAAACTAGTTGGAATCATTCGAAGATCAATAAAGCCGTCCCGTGCTGCGATTGCGAATTCCGATCGATTTGCAATCGCGATCGATCGATACGGAACGCTGATGAAAGTTGCATCTGCTGCCGGTTTTTGCGTGTTGGTGCAGGCCCGGCATGCTAGCTTGCGTGCCACGACAGAATTCGAGGGGACGACCGGTTGATCGACAAGCTTGAACTGCTGCTGGCGCTGGCGAAGGAGCGTCATTTTGGACGCGCTGCGGAGGTCTGCGGCGTGACGCAACCGACGATGTCGACCGGGCTCAAGCAGCTCGAGGAGATCCTCGGCGTGATGCTGGTCCAGCGCGGGTCGCGCTTCCAGGGCTTTACGCCAGAAGGCGAGCGCGCGCTCGACTGGGCGCGGCGGATCGTGGGCGATGCGCGCGCGATGCGCGAGGAGATCAACGGGCTGAAGCACCAGCTCTCCGGCGAGATCCGCATTGCGGCGATCCCGACAGTGCTCGGCATGGTCGCCGCGCTGACGACGCCGTTTCGCGCCCGGCATCCCGAGGTGCGTTTCCGTATCCAGTCGACCACCTCGTCGGAGGTGCTGGGTCTTTTGGAAAATCTAGAGGTCGATGCGGGGCTGACCTATATCGAGAACGAGCCGATCGGCAAGGTACGCACCATTCCGCTCTACAACGAGAGCTATCGTCTGCTGACCGCGCCGGACGCGATGTTCGGTGACCGCGAGACGGTGACGTGGAAGGAGGTCGGGCAGGTGCCGCTCTGCCTGCTGACGCCCGACATGCAGAACCGCCGTATCATCGACCGCGCGCTGCGCTCGGTCGGCGCCGAGGCGACGCCGACACTGACCTCGAACTCGCTGCTGGTGCTGTTCACCCATGTCAAGACGGGACGCTGGGCGAGCGTAATGCCGGCCAAGCTCGCCGAGACGCTCGGTCTGTCCGACACGGTGCGCTCGATCCCGATCGTCGATCCCGACGTCAACTACAGCATCGGCATGGTGATCCCGCAGCGCGATCCGATGACGCCGCTGATCGCGGCGCTGGTCAACGTCGCGCGCGAAGTGGCGCCGTCGTTGCAGCTGTAGGCTTCAAGCCGCGGCCGAGATCCCGGACGCCGCCTTGATCGCGTCGCGTGGCAGGGTGACGCGGACGACGGTGCCGACTTCGAGCTTGGAGCGCAGCCGCATCGAACCGCCATGGAGCTGCGCCAGCGAGCGGGCGATGGCAAGGCCGAGGCCCGAGCCGTGATAGGTCTTGGTGAGCTGGCTCTCGACCTGCTCGAACGGGCGGCCGAGCCGTGTTAGTGAATGCGGCGCGATGCCGATGCCGGTGTCGGCGATCATCAGCACGATCCTGTCGTCGAGCTGCCGGCTGCGCACCACGATGCGGCCGCCGTCGGGCGTGAACTTCACGGCGTTGGAGAGCAGATTGACGATGATCTGCTTGGTGGCGCGGCGGTCGGCGACGACGGAAATGGATTTTGCGATGTCGGCGTCGAGTGTCAGGTGCTTGTCCTGAGCCCGGCCGGTGACGACCCGCAAGGATTCCGCCAGCGTCTGCGCCAGGTCGAGCTCTTCCATGTCGAGCTTCATGCGGCCGGCCTCGATCTTGGACATGTCGAGGATGTCGTTGATGACCTCGAGCAGATAGTGGCCGCTGGTCAGGATGTCCTGGCAGTATTCCTGGTACTTTTCGCTGCCGAGCTCGCCGAACATGCCCGAGCCCATGATCTCGGAGAAGCCGATGATGGCGTTGAGCGGCGTGCGCAACTCGTGGCTCATATTGGCGAGGAACTTCGACTTGGTCTGGTTGGCTTCCTCGGCGCGGGTCTTCTCGCGCTGGTACTTCTCGGCGAGATCGGCGAGCTCGACCGCCTGGCGCTCCAGCGCGGCCTGCGAACGCTTCAGGTCGATGACGGTCGCGCGCAGGCGCAGATCGTTGTCGACCAGCTTCTGCTCATGCTCCTTGATCCGGGTGATGTCGGTGCCGACCGAAACGTAGCCGCCGTCCTTGGTGCGGCGCTCGCTGATGTGCAGCCAGCTGCCGTCGTCGAGCTGCGCCTCGAAGGTGCGCGCGCCGGGGCCTTGGGCAGCGGTCTCGTTGTGGCGGGTGCGCACCTCCGGCATGCGGCCGACCTCGAGCACGGTCTCGTAGGAGGTGCCGGGGATGACGGCGGTGTCGGGCAGCTTGTGCAGACGCTGGAAGTGCGAGTTGCAGAGCACCAGGCGGTCGCTCGCATCCCACAGCACGAAGGCTTCCGGAATGGTCTCGATCGCGTCGCGCAGGCGAAGGTCGGCTTCGACGGTGCGCTCGGCGAGGCTCTTCTGCTCGGTGATGTCGACGGCGATCCCGATCAGGTGCACGCTGGAATCGGTCGCCCCGCGCGTTTTCTCGCAGCGGACGCGGAGCCAGATCCAATGACCGTCGACATGCTGCATGCGGAAGGTCTGGTCGATGTGGTCGATCTTCTCGGAGATGAGCTGGTCGGCGATCGCGAACAGGTCAATGTCGTCGGACTTCACCAGCGCGTTGACCTCGCCGAAAGTGAGGAGCTCGTGGCGGCCGTCGAGGCCGAGCATCGAGAACATCGATTGCGACCAGAATATCCTGCCGCGCGACAGGTCCCAGTCCCAGAGGCCGCAGCGGCCGCGGTTGAGCGCGGTGTCGATGCGGCCGCGCACGGCATCGTTGATGAGATCGCCCTCGCGGGCGCGGGTGGACTGCCAGTGGAAGGCGAAGCCGAGGATCAGGACGACGAAGCCCGTCGTCGCCGACAGCGTCACCGAGAGCGCGGCGTCCGAGCCCCAGATCGGCTCGTTGCGTTCCTGGATCACGGTGACGAAGCCGGGCAGCGACTTAATCTGCCGCGAGGTCGCCATCGCGGCGTTGCCACTCGGCAGCGTCATGTCGGAGATGTTGCCGTCGCGCGTCGGTGCGGCGAGCAATTGCGCCGTGGTGATGGCATCGAGCAGGCGATCGTTGCCCGCGGGGTCGCTGTCGACCGGGATGCGGGCGAGGACGCGGCGCTCGATGCCGGCCGAGGTGACGATGACGTGGCGGCCCGTGGCCGTGCCCCAGGTCGGGATCAGGTCGGGCAGCACTGTCGGCAGGCTCTCGATGTTCCTGAGCCGCTCCTGCCGCACCGAGGTGAGACGGTCGATGCGTTCGGCGAGCAGATCGGCGAGCGCGGAGATGTCGTGGCGGATCACCAGCCGCTTCTGGCGCGTCTGGTCGACGACCTGCACGAATGCGCCGAGGCAGATCGTGATCAGGAACGCGATGATCAGCGTCGGCACGGCGCGACGAAGCGCCGGCTCTGCGATCAAGAGCCGATGATAGGCAGGTTTCGCGATCGATTGCGCCAATCCTTTGATCGAATCGGATTGGACGCACGCGTTCGCGGCGTCTGCACGCGACATGCCTTCGGCCCCCTGAAAACCAGCTTGCAACTGAAGTCCGGAAGCAGCCCCACATCGCTTCCGAATCACAGCGATTTGAATCCAGTTTTCGCGGGCTGTCGAGAGTCAACGAATCGTTAACGCGAATTTATTCTTATCCAGCGCGCAATTTGCGCATCGTGCGTCCGCAAACCTACGTCCGCGAGGAGTCCGAAACGAGAACGTGTGACTCCTCGCACAGTCTTCGTCGCGTGCGCCGCGTCAGGCGCGCGGCGGCTCGGCGTGACTGATGACGCGCTTCACGCTCGGGAACGCGCGCCGCAGCGCCCGCTCGATCGCGTCGACATGCTCGTGCACCTTGATCACGCTCATCGACGGCGTGGCGCGGCAGTGGAAGTTGACGATCTCGCCGGCATCGGTGTTGCGGACGCGGACATTATGAATGTCGTGGATCTCGCCGCCGGCGGCGGCATATTCCGTCAGCGCCGCGGCGATGGTCCGCACCCTTTCCGGCGTGGCATCGACCCCGAACGGCAGTTCCGGTTCCAACGGCTCGATATGGACGTCGACCTCGACGTCCTCGCCGAACTCCTCCTGGATGTTGCGCTCCAGCGTGTTGGCGACGTCATGGGCGGCGTCGAGCTGCATTCCGCCATCGACCTCGAGGTCGATGCTGACGATCAGCTTGCCACCGAGGTCGTGCACCGTGACGTGGTGGATGGCGAGGCCCGAATTGCGCGCGATCACCATGATGCGGTCGCGGACGGTCTCGTTGTCGCGCGCGACCGGGACGGGGGTGAAGGAGAGGTCGGCATCGCCGAAGGCCTGCTCGACGGCGGCGTGCGCCTTGCGCTTGATCTCCTCGACGCGGTCGATCGGATAGGTCCGCGGCACTTTTGCGATGGTGTCGATGAAGGTGGTGGCACCGACCATGCGGACCCGCAACCGCTCGACGTCGATCACGCCGGGCACGCTGCGGATCGCCGCCGTGGCCTTTTCCTGCGCGCCCTCGGGAGCGCGGTCGACCAGGGTCTGCACGGTCGAGCCGGCCATGCGCAGGCCGAGCAGGGCGATCATCACGGCGACCGCGCCGGCCGCGGCGGCATCGCCCCACCAGAAGCCGAGGCCGGCGAGGATCAGGCCCACGATCACGGCGAACGAGCCCATCACGTCGGAGGCGAAATGCAGCGCGTCGGCCGCGAGCGCCTGGCTCCGCGTCTCGCGCGCGGCGCGGTGCAGGGCGCGGGCGCGCCAGAGATTGACGAGAATGTCGATCACCAGCACCACGAAGGGCACGGCCGAGATGGTCGGCGGCGGGGTTCCCTCGCGCAGCCGGCTGTAGGACTCGACCAGGATGCCGCCGGCGAGCACGTAGAGCAGGGCGGTGACGCCGAGAGCCGAGATGCTCTCCAGCTTGCCGTGGCCGTAATGGTGCTCGTCGTCGGCCGGCTTGTCGGACACCCGCACCACGGCCCAGGTGATGATGGTCGCGACCAGGTCGATCGAGGAATGCAGCGCCTCGGAGATCAGCGCCAGCGAGCCGATCGCGATCCCGACCGCGAATTTGGCCGCCGCCATGCCGCCGCTGGCGAAGATCGAGATCGCGGCGACCGAGGTTTTGTCGTGCTGGGAGGTCATGGCGGGGATTTAGCAGCCTCCCGGTGAACATCAAGCGACGATCCACAGGGTTAGTCGCGAGTGAGTTGCAGGAGCGGGAGAGGAATGCGCGGTCGCTCTCGTCGTCCCCGTCACCGCTTCTTACAACGTCACCACGATCTTCCCCAGATGCTTGTTCGCCTCCATGTGCTCGAACGCCTGGTCGATCTGGTCGAACGCAAACACCTTGTCGATCGGCAGCTGCAGTTTTCGCGATTCCACCGCGCCCCAGATGTCCTTGCGAACCTCCTCGAAGATCTCGCGGACCTCCTCGATGGTGCGGGTGCGGAAGGTGACGCCGACATAGTCGATGCGGCGGGCGGCATGCACGTCGAAGTTGAAATCGGCGTGGGTGCCGCCGAGTCGGCCGACATTGACGATGCGGCCCTTCACCTTGGTCGCCGCGAGGTTCTGATTGGCGACCTTGCCCGAGACCTGGTCGACGATGAGGTCGACGCCTTCGCCGTTCGTGGCCTTCAACACCTCGTCGACCCATTTGGGATCGGAGCTGTCGACCGCGAGGTCCGCGCCGTAGTCCTTCAGCCGGCCGCGCCTGGTGGCATCGGTCGACGAGCCGATCACGAGCTTGGCGCCCTTGAGCCGCGCGATCTGCATCGCCATCAGACCTACGCCGGAGCTGGCGCCCTGGATCAGCACGCTCTGGCCCGCCTGCACGCCGCCGATTGTGACGACGGCGTTGTGCATGGTCGCGAGCGCGACGGGCAGGGTGGCCGCTTCCTCGAAATTCATGTTGGAGGGCGTGCGGAACAGCCGGCCGTGGTCGGCCAGCGTGTACTCCGCGAACGCCGCGCCGCCCGAGCCCATGATGCGGTCGCCGACCTTGACGCCCTTGGCATCCGGACCGAGCTCGGCGACTTCGCCGGCCCATTCCATCCCGAGCACGGCACCGACGCCGCCGGCTGCGCCGTGGGCGTGACCCCTGCGCATGCCGGTGTCGGCGCGGTTGAGGCCGCAGGCGCGGACCTTGACCAGCACTTGTGTGCCTTTCGGCTTTGGTTGAGCGGCCTCGGAAATCCGAGCGCCTTCAGGACCGTAAACGTAGGCTTTCATGAATTGCTCTCGCCTCTTGCAGTGATTATTCCGCGGCTTCGCGCTGCGGCTGAACGATCATGCCCTCCAGCCGGCTGCGAATGATCGCCTCGGCTTCGCGCACGATGCGGGAGATCAGCTCGGCGCAGCTTGGGATGTCATGGATCAGGCCCTGCACCTGGCCGGCCGACCAGATGCCTTCGTCGGAATTGCCAGTCGCGTAGACCATCTTGCCGCGTGCGCCCGCGACGAGCTCGCGGATGTCCTCGAACTTGGCGCCTTCCTTCTCCATGGCGACGACTTTGGTCGAGATCTCGTTCCTGGCGACGCGCGAGGTGTTGCGCATGGTGCGGAAGATCAGCTCGGTCTCGCGCTCGTCATTGGCGACGATCTTCTCCTTGATGAGCTGGTGGATCGGGCTTTCCTTGGTGGCCATGAAGCGGGTGCCCATGTTGATGCCTTCGGCACCCAGGGCCAACGCCGCGACCAGGCCGCGGGCGTCGGCGAAGCCGCCGGAGGCGATCATCGGGATCTTGATCTTGTTGGCGGCGGCCGGGATCAGGATCAGGCCGGGCGTGTCGTCCTCGCCGGGATGGCCGGCGCATTCGAAGCCGTCGATCGAGATGGCGTCGACGCCCATGCGCTCGGCCGAGAGCGCGTGGCGGACGCTGGTGCATTTGTGCACGACCTTGACGCCGTGCTTCCTGAACTCGTCGACATGCTCCTGCGGCTTGTTGCCGGCGGTCTCGACCACCGTGATGCCGGCTTCGATGATGGCGGCGCGGTATTCGGCATAGGGCGGCGGCTTGATCGCGGGGAGGATGGTGAGGTTGACGCCGAACGGCTTGTCGGTGAGGTCGCGGCAGCGCGCGATTTCCTTGGTGAGGTCCTCCGGCGTCGGCTGCGTCAGCGCCGTGATGAAGCCGAGCGCGCCGGCATTGGCGACGGCGGCGACCAGCTCGGCACGCCCGACCCATTGCATGCCGCCCTGGACGATCGGGTGCGCGACGCCGACGAGTTTAGTGAACCGTGTTTGCAGCATGATGTGTTTCCCCCTGGGGTGGCCCGCAGGCTCTGTTGTCGGTTGATGGCGCAAGGATGCCGCCGGGGTGGGGAAAAGTCTATCAGCGGGACGTGCGGCAGGGGCGGGGCGATCATGCGGGGATGAGGAGGATTCCGTGGCGCGGACAATCCTGGAGGCTTGTGTCCTGGACGCGCTGCAACGTCCTTCACGTTGCGGCGCAGAGCCGGGACCCATGTTCAGCGAGGGCTCCGAAGATGGGCCCCGGCTCTGCAGCGCACCGTCGAAGGGACGCTGCGCTGCGTCCGGGGCACGGATAACCTCGATCGATTTTTCAAACAATGGACACACCTTCTCGCTCTCGCGGCTCATCTCGCCCGAGCTTTGCTTCGTCGCGTCGCCCTTATCGGGACAAGGGCGCAGGGAAGGCCGGGCGCCGGTGGCACCCGCGATCCGTGCGCGAAAAGATGCACACGGGGTGGACCACAGGTGTGCCGGTCGCCCGGCCTTCCCTGCGCGATGGTTTACGGCGTACTTCGCGCTCTCCTCGGGGAGCGTTGCACTATTGCCCCCGTCGCCTTGCGGATGATCGATGTGCGGACCGGTCGGCCACCGCATCACCGCAAGCCTTGACGCCAGAACCTCGGGCGTCGGGACCACACGACTTGACCGTCCGCGCACGTCCTCGCTGGGAATCCGAGGGGTGGCGTGTGCTCGCCCCCGAAGCCATGCGAAGACGCTGTCAGCGCCGTGTCGTGTGCGCGAGAAGACGATTGCTCACGGTGTTCCGCCCTGCAATGCCTCTCGCGCCGACGCCGTCGCGTCCATCGCTGCCCAGCCCGCGGTTCGTGACGATCGCGATCCGCCCCTTGTCTCGGGCCAGGGTGGGTCGTTTGTACGACAAATCCGAATTTCGGTAAAGTGGAATATTTTGAGTAGCGGGACTTGACAGCCGGGGTGCAAGAATTGTGCAGGGTGTTTTGCCCGACGGGCGAGCGGAAGCACCGCCACACCTAACACTGTCATGCGCCGGCTTGACCGGGGCATCCAGTACACTGCGGCTTGTCGGTTCCTGCCTTGCTGTCTCTGGAATACTGGATTGCCCGCCTTCGCGGGCAATGACACCGCGTGTGGAGAAGCCGCTACTCCGCGGACAGCCGCACCATCTGGCGGCCGCCGTTCATTTCCTTGAGGCGGTTGACGAAGTTTTCCGGGCGCTGCCAGCGGTTGGGGACCTCGAGGCCCATGAACTCGGCGATGTCGCCGATGAAGCCGGTGCAGTTCATGGTCTCGGCATTCCACACCGGCGAGTTCGCCTGCTTCTGCTTGATGTAGGCGAACACGCGCTTGGCGTCGGCCTCGTTCAGATAGACCCGGTAGCTCGCGGTCAGATATTCCGGATCGAGATCGCCGTAGCTCGCGCCGGTCTCCGACGGCACGAAAGTGATGTGGCCGAGCACATAGGCGAGCGTGTCGCCGGCCGGCGTCAGCCCTGCCACCTCGACAGCCTTCTCACTGGTCTTGCCGTACCAGATGAAGGCGTGACCCCAGCTCGCGGCGGTGCGGGCGCGGAAGTCGACGTAATAAGGACCTTTCTCCGCGCGCGCGACGGAGCGCCGCGTCGATTGCGGCGCCGGCCGCGACGTGGAGTCGGTCGTGGCAAGCGCATTGGCTTCGGCAACGCGCTTGGTCGCTTCGTGGGCCGAGGCAGAGGGCGTCGTACACGCGATCATCGCCGCGAGTGCGAACCCGGCAAGGATGCAGGGTCCCGATCGATCAGGTTTGTTCGTCACGCTGTGCCCCTCGACTATCGGCCGCTTAACGCTGGTCTTGCGCGGCCCGTCAGTAGCGCGCGGCGACCGGGCCCGGCGCCTTGCCGATCGGGGCCTTTCCAACCGGGCTCTTGCCAATCGGCATCTTGCCGATCGGCGCCTGCTCAGAATAGACCGGCACGGGCTGGCGGCGCGGCAGATCCGCAGCGTTCGCAGCCGTCACCAGAGCAAGCGTGGCACCCAGAGCAATTACAATCTTCTTCACAGTGATACCCCTAGAAGGTTTGGCCCAAACACGGCCATGCCGTGCCCCCAGACACGCCTCACAAAAAGGCGTCCGAATGCGACCAAGTTGCGGCGCGCGCGGGGCATGTCAGCGGCATATCTCTGGCGCGCGGAGATGTGATGTGTCTGGATGTTTCGGAGGGGCGCTCTGCCCATCCTAAGCAACGCCTCATCCGATCCGGTTCAGGCTGTTCCTGATCGTCGCGAAGATGCCGCCGATGTCCTTGCGCAAGGCGTCGAGCGCGTTGAAATTGTCGAAGACGCGGGCAAGGCGGTCTTCGACTTCGCGCTTGCTTTTCGTCAGCGCGTCGACGCGCGAGGCCAGCGTCTCCTCGCCATTCGCCTCGATCTCGCTGACGGTCTTGGCGAGGAGATCCCGCGTCGCGCCGACATCCGCAATCATGGCTTCGATGCCGAACACGGGGGCCTTGAGCGGGACGAGGTCGGCCTGCGACTTCGACAACTCGGTTTTGAAGGTGTTCAGTGTCACCAAGGTCTCTTGTAGCGCGCCGAGGCGCTGGCGGGACTGCAGGACGAAATCGTTCAGCGCGTTTTGTCGCGCAACCAGAGTCTTGCCGTCGGGATCGGTCTCGACGTCGGCGAGCGAGCGTTCGAGCTGGGCCTGGCGTTGGCCGAGCTCCTCGAAATCGAGCCGAATGGCTTTCAGGATGTTGAAGCTGTCGTCGATGCGGGCGAGGCGCTGCTCGATCTCGATCTTGTTCTTCGACAGCGTCTCGACGCGGGCCGGAAGCGGCGTCTCGCCAAGGGTCTCGAGCTCGTCGATGCTCTTGGCAAGGCGGTCGTGGCTGAGGCTGAGCTCGCCGATCAGGGCGTTGATGCCGGCATCCGTTGATCGCAGCGGCACAAGCTCGGCGTGGGATTTCGCCAGATCCTCCTTGTACTGATTCAGGGTCGCAAATGTCTCCTGGACCGCATTCACCCGTCCCAGCAGCGCCGACACGTCGCGCGCGATGTCGCGCTGCCGGTCGGCGAGGTTGTTCTTGCGGTCGTCGGTCTCAAGGTCGTGCAGCGAGCGTTCGAGCTGGTTCTGGCGATCGCGGATCTCGGTGAACACAGGCTCGACCGCGCGGCGCTGATCGGCGACCTTGCCGACCATCTCGCGCAGTGCCTGCTGGCGGCGGCGGATCTCGGCGAGCTGGTCGTGCGTGTCGGTGGATTCGTTGCGGCCCTGCTGCAGCAGCGCGCGCTGCTCGATCTCGCCGAGCTTGTCGTGGAGGGCGGAGACCGCTTCCCGGGGATCGCTTTCAATCAAATGCTGGACGGTGGCGTCGAGATGGTTCTGCAGGGCGTGGGCGACGACGACGTCCTCGCGGGTCTTCTTGAGGCGGTCGCGCAGCGTCTTCAGGCTGCGGTCCTGGCGTGAGAGTCGCCAGGCGGACGCGCCGATCAGGGTCAGCGTCCCCGCCAGGATCGCGCCGACAGTGATGCGTTGCGGCATGGGAAGCCCCGCGAACCAGGCGGGCAGATGGGCAATGTCGTAACCAAACGCCTGCTGGACGAGAAACGCGATGACGGCCAGCAGCACCAACCAGGCAACCAGGAAAAACAGCCACATCGTGAATTCCTCACGCCGGCACACATTTTCGCCATGATTGCTATTGGAGAGCCGAACACCGCGCAAGGGGCTGTCGGAGGCGCATGATGCCTCAGGACGCGCGATCCACCGCTGATTGAGGGAAAGACGGCACGGCGGTGCCGGGTCTTCCCGCAGCGGTGGGGGCGCCGCCCCGGAACGACGGAGCGAGCATTTCTGCAGCCCGGATGGGCGCATGCGGGAGCATCGCGCGCGGGACCCGGACTACGCTACATCCACGCAGACTTCGTTACTCGCCTCAGCCGCCGACGCGACGCGCTCATTTGCCGAGGAGGCTCGCGCGTATCTTGTCGGCGAACCAGACGACGAAGATTGCGCCGAATGCGAGAGCAAAGTACAGAGCCGTCCACAAAAGTGCATTATTGGCATTTGTCATGGCGTCCTCCCTGGCATGAGACATCGATCTCTTGCCGGAAAGGATAGTGGCGGCCGGGACGGCGCGATTTGCGCAGGATCAATTTTGCCGCACTGCGGCGACGATGGCGATAGCCTGTAGCCCGGATTACGCTTCGCTCCATCCGGGCTACGGCATCGCAGCTACAGCCGAAATTCGTTGGTGAGCTCGCCGATGCCGTCGATTGCCACCGTGACAATATTCACCGGCTCCTTCATCACGCCGACGCCGACCGAGGTGCCGACGGCAATGAGGTCGCCGGCGAGCAGGGTCATGTCGTGCGAGATCTTGCTCACCAGTTGCTGCACCGAGAAGATCATGTCGGAGATCGGGTAGTTCTGCCGCTCGGCGCCGTTGAGGATGGTGCGGACCGTGAGTTTCGCCGGATCGAGGCCGGTTGCAATGACGGGGCCGAACGGGCCGTAATCGTCGATGCCCTTGGCGCGGGCCCATTGCGGGAAGGTGGGGTCGCTGGTCAGGATGTCGTTGGCGGTGATGTCGTTGACGCAAGTGTAGCCGAAGATGAAGTTGTCGGCTTCATCAGGCGAGACCCGCGCGCAGGTCTTGCCGATGACGATGCCGAGCTCGCCTTCATAGGTGGTCTTGCCGTCGTAGTAGGAGGGCCGGCGGATCACCGCGCCCGGCGTCGTGATGCTGGTGGTGGCCTTGAGCAGATAGAGCGGCTCCGGCGGCTCGGGCTGGTTCAGCTTGGCCGCGAGCGCGTGAAAATTGTTCCAGAGCGCGACGATCTTGCTCGGCGTACACGGCGCCAGCAGCTCGACCTCCGACAGCGCCAGGCTCTTGCCGGTCGCGGCGTTGCGGCCGAACATCTCGCCTTCATGCACGCTGATACCCGACGACGTCAGTGTCCCGAAACCGGTCGTGCCGGCATGGCGGAAGCGCAGCCATTTCTTCACTTCGGTCGTCATCACGCCACCGCCAATGCACGCGGATCTGCCGACGTCGAGACGCCGTCATAGAGGCCGGCAATGCGGGCGCGCTGCGTCACCATCGCCAGCACCGAGTCGAGCGCCGGCGTGGCAATGCCGGTGAGGCGGCCCATCTCCTGCACGACGGTGACCAGCGGGTCGATCTCCATGGGGCGGCCTCGCTCGAGATCCTGCAGCATCGAGGTCTTGTGGGCGCCGACCTTGCGGGCGCCTTCGATGCGACGTTCGACATCGACGCGAAACTTGACCCCGAAGGTCTCGGCGATCGCCTGCGTCTCCACCATGATCGCGCGCGACAGCGAGCGCGTCGCCGGATCGGTGCAGATCACGTCGAGCGTTGCGTGGGTGAGTGCGCTGATCGGGTTGAAGCAGACATTGCCCCAGAGCTTCAGCCAGATCTCGTCGCGGATGCGGTCGAGCACCGGGGCCTTCAGCCCCGCGGCGACGAACAGCTCGGCGAGGCGTGTGACATCCGAGGTGATCTCCCCGGAGGGCTCGCCGAGCGGGAAATTGTTGCCGTAGACGTGGCGGATCACGCCGGGCGCCTCGATCTCGGTGGCGGGATAGACGATGCAGCCGATGGCGCGCTCGGCGCCGATCTCGCGCCACTGCCGCCCGCCGGGGTCGATGCTCTCCAGTGTCGCGTTCTCGTATTGGCCGCCGTGCTTGTAGAAGTACCAATAGGGGATGCCGTTGACGGCGGTGACGATGCGGGTGTGCGGCCCGAGCAGCGGCTGCATCTTCTCGATCACGCCGGTGATCGAATGCGCCTTCAGCGTGATGATGATGGCGTCCTGCACGCCGAGCTCGGTGGGATCGTCGGTGCAGCGCGGATGCACGGTGTGCTGCTCCTCGCCCGCGAGCAGCGTCAGGCCGCGTTCGCGCATCGCGGCAAGGTGGGCGCCGCGTGCGATGAGGCTGACATCGGCGCCAGCGCGCGCGAGCTGAACCCCGAGATATCCGCCGATCGCGCCGGCGCCATAGATGCAGATCTTCATGAAGTCCTCGCGAAGGAGCCGAAGCCGGAATTTGGGACGAAAGATCCGGTCCGGCTCGGAAGGATCCGAGCCGGGGCCGGTCGTCGCAGGGGAAGGGTCGTATGGTTCAGGCGGCTGCTTGCGGCTTGCCGTTGAGGGCCTCATCCATGGCAGCTGCGATGTCGCGCATGCTGATGACGGAGACGAGGCTGTAATCGTCGATGACAGGCAAATGGCGGATGTGATGAATGTTCATCAGGTGCCGGACCTGTTCGATCGTGTCGCTCGAGGTGCAGGACACCAATTGCTGCACCGAGACGAGCTGCGAGACCTTGACGTTGACGGCGTTGGCGCCGTGCTCGGCGACGGCGCGCACCACGTCGCGCTCGGTGAACATGCCGACCGCGGTGTTGCCCTCGGAGCGGACCACGTCCTTGACCACCAGCGCGCTGATGTTGTTGGCGCGCATCAGCTTGGCGGCGATGCCTACCGTTTCGTTCATTCGCACCGTGACAACGCGCGGCGTCTTCTTGCGCAGAATGTCTCCGACCAGCATTGCAACCTCCCTCGCGTGAATGCTGAGGAAGTGTGGTATACATAATGCCAATCGTCAAGCACTGGTTTGGCTGATCCGAAAAATCTTGCGACAGCGATACTGACGTTTGTCGTCGAGACAAAAAGAAAGGGACGCATCGCTGCGCCCCTTTCAAACTCCTGCGATGTCGGTGGCGGCTAGGCCGTCTCGGTTTTGGCGCTGCCGGTTGCAGTTGCCTCGCTCTCGGCTTCCTTGCCGAGGATGAAGGAGCGGCGCAGCGGCTTGATCACGAACAGCGCCATCAGCGCCGCCGTCGCGTTCAAGGCCACGGCGACCACGAACACGGCCTTCCAGCCATAGGCCGCCGAGATCACGCTGGCGAGCGGGACCAGCAGCGAGGCGGTGCCCTTGGCGGTGTAGAGCATGCCGTTGTTGGTGGTTGCGAATTTCGAGCCGAACGTGTCGCCGCAGGTCGCGGGGAACAGCGAATAGATCTCGCCGAACACGCCGAAGTAAACCGCGGTTGCCAGCACGAAGACGACGGGGATGTGCCCGTAGGCCGACAGCGTCAGCAGCATCAACGCCGCTGTGCCGAAGGCGATGAACATGGTGTTCTCGCGGCCGATCGTGTCGGAGACGAAGCCGAAGAACGGGCGGCCGAACCCGTCGAAGATGCGGTCCAGCGAGATCGCGAAGGTCAGCGCCGCCATCTGGAAGCCGGCGAGCGTCACCGGCGTGTCGGCGATCTTGAAGTCGTGCGCGATCGGGGCGATCTGTGCCGCCGTCATCAGGCCGCCCGAGGCGACCATGACGAAGACGAGGTACATCACCCAGAAAATAGGGGTGCGCAGCACCTGCGGCGGGGTGAAGTCGATCTTGGTCTGCGGCAGATTGAGCTGCTTCTTCTTCGGCGGGATCGACAGCCGCGGCGGCTGAATGAAGAAGGCGAGCAGGAACACGATCACGCCCTGGCCGATGCCGAAGGTGAGGAAAGCGTGCTGATAGCCGCTCGTTGCGATCATGCTCGCGATCGGCACGATGGTGAGCGCAGCACCGGCGCCGAAGCCGGCAGCGGTGGCGCCGGCGGCGAGGCCGCGGCGATCCGGAAACCATTTCAGCGCATTGCCGACGCAGGTGCCGTACACCGCGCCTGCGCCCATGCCGCCGATGATCGCGGCGGCGTAGAGCAGGGTGAGCGAGTCGGCGTATGAGTTGAGGATCCAGGACAGCGCGATCATCACGCCGCCGAACATGATGACGATGCGCGGGCCGTATTTGTCGACGAACCAGGCCTCGACCGGCACCAGCCAGGTCTCGGTGACAACGAAGATGGTGAAAGCGAGCTGGATCGCGGCGCGGCCCCAGTGATGGGCCGCGTCGATCGGATCGACGAACAGCGTCCAGCCATATTGCAGGTTGGCGATCATCGCCATGCAGACGATGCCCATGGCGAGCTGGAGCCAACGGAAACCGGTGCGAAGAGGCGCGGCCGTGACGGCGCCGTCCGTGCTGGAAATCATCAAGAACCTCCCAACGCGCTGATTGATTGCGGCCTGGGATTGCAAGATGACCCAGTGTCGCAAATATTGTGGCTTATCGTCGCAAGCGCGATGGGCAGCTTGGTATACCATATTCCAGAAAGCAAGTCCTAACTGCGGCGGATTGTCACAAATTCTCCGGTTCCATTTCGGTCGGGATGGGCCTTCCACGACTTCGCAAAAACGAAAGCGCCCGGCCGAAAGGCCGGGCGTTTCTTTGGTGAAGAGTTGTGGGAAGCGCGTCAGGCGACGGTCGATTTCGAGACCACGACCTTGCGCCAGGGCTTGAGCACCGCGATCGCCAGCAGCGAGGCCAGGATGTTGGCGCCGGCCGCGATGATGAAGACGCTGTCCCAGGTCCCCGACGATTGCTGCATGTAGTTGGCGATCGGGACCAGCAGCGCGGCCGTGCCCTTGGCCGTGTAGAGCAGGCCGGCATTGGTGGTCGCGAACTTGGCGCCGAACGTGTCGGTGCAGGTCGAGGGGAATAGCGAGTAGATCTCACCCCAGGCGAAGAACACGAAGCCCGAGAGCAGCACGAACCAGATCGGATCGTGACCCCAGAGGTAGAGCATCCAGATGCCGAACCCTTCCATGCCGAAGGCGATGAACATGGTGTTCTCGCGGCCGATCATGTCGGAGATCCAGCCGAAGAACGGACGGGTCAGGCCGTTGAGCACGCGGTCGATCGTCGCCGCGAAGGTCACCGCGGTCATCGTCACCGCCATCAGCGTGACCGGCACGTTGTCGACCTTCCAGTCGGCGGCGATCGGCTTCAGGTTCGCCGTCACCATCAGGCCGCCGGCGCCGACGATCACGAACATGAAGTACATCAGCCAGAAGATCGGCTGACGCAGCACTTCGGTCGGCTGGTAGTTGCGCCGGGTCTGCAGCAGATTGGCGTTCGCCACGACGTTCGGCACCTGGCCCGCTTTCGGCGCGAGCAGGAAGAAGGCGAGGATGCAGATGATGAGGCCTTGTCCCAGGCCGAAATAGAGGAAGGTGGTCTGGAAGCCGGAGTCCTTGATCATGGCCTGGATCGGCGCGACGGTGAGCGCAGAGCCTGCACCGAAGCCTGCGGCCGTGATGCCCGCGGCAAGGCCGCGCTTGTCCGGAAACCACTTCAGCGCGTTGCCGACGCAGGTGCCGTAGACGCCGCCGGCGCCGATGCCCGCGACGATCATGCCGAGGTAATAGCCGTTGAGCGTGGTGGCCTGCGCGTTGATCGCCCAGCCGATGGCGCAGAGCACGCCGCCGACCAGCACGACGAGGCGCGGACCGTATTTGTCGACGAACCATCCTTCGATCGGCACCAGCCAGGTCTCGAACAGCACGAACAGCGTGAAGGCCCATTGGATCGAGGCGCGATCCCAGCCGAATTTCTTCTGGATGTCGGGGACGAAGAACGTCCAGCCATATTGGTAGTTGGCGATCATCACCATCGCGCCTACACCGATCGCCAATTGCGCCCAGCGATACGTGTCGCTAACGCGCGCGGTTGTAGGGGCGGTTGCCTGCACCATGTCCGTCATAAAGCCTCCCGTGGCGCCTCTAATTTTTCTGCGAGCGCTGGAGGGGCATTCTTGTATGCATTATGCCAAGCTTCAAGCGCTGGTCCGGTCACCGTGCGCAAATGTCGCAGCCTTGCTCAGCGGCAACTGTGACTCGGAGCAGCACAAGTAGAAATGGCCCCGTCTTGCGGGGCCATTCACCAAAAGTAGCATGTGGATCGTTCTGAAACCGTCGCGCTGCGCGGCAGCGCGGGAAAGTAACGGCTTACAGGCCGAAACGCGGCAGGTCGCCGTTGTGGTTGGAAATCTCGGCGCTCGCCATCAGAAAGCTGTCGATCGCGGCCATCAGGCGGGCGAACAGCGAGGCGGAGGGGGCGAGAGCAACGGAAGCGGTCTTGGACATTGGAATTCCCTTTCTCGAGACGATCGGTCTTGCGTCTCCTGTCGAAGGGCAATCTATGTATACCAGATGCCAACGTCTACGTATTTGTTTGCATGGCAGCATGCAATGCACCGCATTGCAGCATAATGTCGGGTTAATGCGGTCGGTTCGGGCTTAAAGTGACCGCTCTTGAAAGAAAAGCTGGCGGAATCGTCCCGTCCGAAGCGGAATCTCGTTGCGATGGACGCCAGGTTCCGGCCGCACTGCAGCGGACGGGCTTGGCAGGATCAGTCAAAGCGGCTAGTGGTCCGCCCCCTTATCCAATCAACCGTCAGAGTGGTTCATGTCGAGCGCCTCGCCCGCCGTCTCGATCGGCATCGATTTTGGGACCAGCAATACGGTCGTAGCCCTTGCGGCGGACGATCGCCGTGTCGAGGCCATCCGCTTCGAGCACGGCGGCCAGCGCCACAGCACCTATGTCTCGGCGCTGTGCTTCTGGGAGGACCGGCCGGGCGCAGGTGCCCAGGCCGAAGGCGGACCGTGGGCGATCGAGACGTTCCTCGAAGGGCGGCATGTCTATCGTTTCCTGCAGTCGTTCAAGACGTTTGCGGCCAGCAGCAGCTTCAACACCACGCAGGTGTTCCGCCAGCGCTTCAAGTTCGAGGATATCCTAGCGGCGTTTCTGCGGACATTGGCGCGCCATGGCGGTGAGAAGTTCGGCTTCGAGACCTCGACCATCACGGTCGGCCGCCCGGTGCGCTTTGCCGGCGGCAATCCCGACGAGGCGCTGGCGATGCAACGCTACCGCGCGGCGTTCGAGCGCCTGGGCGCCGGCCACGCGCGCTACGTCTACGAGCCCGTCGGCGCGGCATTCTCCTTTGCCCGAAGGCTGGAGCGTGATGCCACCGTGCTGGTCGCCGATTTCGGCGGCGGCACCAGCGATTTCTCCGTGATGCGCTTTTCGCGCGCGGGCGGGCATCTGCGCGCCGAACCGCTCGGCCACGCCGGCATCGGAATTGCCGGCGACACGTTCGATTACCGCATCGTCGATCACGTGGTCTCGCCGCGGCTCGGCAAAGGCTCCAGCTTCCGCTCCTTCGACAAAGTGCTGCCGATCCCCAGCGGCCATTACACCAACCTCGCGCGCTGGCATCAGCTGGCGATGATGAAGAGCAACGGCGATCTGCGCGAGCTCAGGGAGCTTGCGCGCACCGCGTTGAAGCCGGAGCAGCTCGAGGATTTCATCACCATCGTCGATCTCGACCTCGGCTTTTCACTGTACCGCGCGGTGTCCGATGCCAAGGTCGCGCTGTCAGCGCAGGACGAGGTCGACTTCCGCTTCAAGGGCGGCGGAGTCGACATCGGCGCGGCCATCACGCGCAAGAAATTCGAGTCCTGGATTGCCGACGATGTCGCCCGGTTAGGCGCCACCGTCGACAAGGTGCTGGCTGAAGCCGGCATCACCGCGCGCGAGGTGGAAAAGGTGTTCCTGACCGGCGGCACCTCGTTCGTGCCGGCGGTGAGAAAGCTGTTCGCCCAGCGGTTCGGCAACGAGCGGCTGATGTCGGGCGACCAGTTCGAGTCGATCGCCTACGGCCTTGCGCTGATCGGGCACAGTCCGGATCCGGATCGCTGGACGGTGGGCGGCGGGATCGAGGCGAAGGCGGGCGGGTAGCGCGAGATGCCGTCTTGACGGCTATCCTTCGAGACGCCCTCCTGAAGCGGGCGTCTCGAAGGGCAAAGCGCGGGCCGTTCGGGCTGCTACTGATTGATCTCGGGCTCGACCAGCTTGGCCAGATTGCGCAGCGACTCCTGCCAGCCGAGATAGCACGCCTCCGGCGGAATGACGTCGGGAATGCCGGCCTGCGTGATGTCGATCTCGGTGCCGACCGAGACCTTCTTCAAGATCACGGTGACCTGGATTTCTCCGGGCAGATTGGGATCGTCGAACTTGTCGGTGTAGCGCAGGCGCTCGCCCGGCACGAGCTCGAGATATTCGCCGCCGAACGAATGGCTGTTGCCCGTCGTGAAATTCCGGAACGACATCTTGAAGGTGCCGCCGACCTTGGGCTCGAAATGATGCACGGTGCAGGTGAAGCCGTTCGGCGGAAGCCATTTCGCCATCGCATCGGCCTCGAGGAACGCGCGATAGACTTTCTGCGGGCTGGTGGCGAGAACGCGGTGCAGGCGGATCGTGCTGGGCATGGTTGTTATCCTCATTGATCGATGGGCCCGAGATTGGCGTCTATGGCCCATTCATGTCACGAGGACGACCGGGAAGCTGGCGATCCGACACGGGGGCTCTCAATTTTTTCGGCGGGTGACCGGCCGCCGGCAATGCGCATCCGCTCCGAAACCGAAGCCACAATTCCGCTGTCCTTCTTCGTTCAACTCGAGCGCGAAACCAGGGGGCTTCCGTTGCGCTGGGTGCTTTGGGCTTTTGCCGTCATTTGCTGCTGTTTCATGTCGGTTGCGGAAGCTGCCGGCATTCAACTCCTTGAATCCGGCCCGGCGCTGTCGGGCGCGATCTGGTATCCGTGCGCGGCCGAGCCGACGCATGTGGCGCTTGGCAGTCTTTCGGTCGGGCCCGATTTCGGCTTGAGGGGCGCGAAGGATTGTCCCGTCACGGGCGCAAAGCTGCCGCTGGTGATCTTTTCGCACGGCAGGGGCGGGTGGTTTGGCCAACACCATGACACAGTGGAGACACTGGCCGATGCCGGCTTCGTCGTCGCCGCGATCAATCATCCAGGCGATACCACCCATGACTTCTCGCGGCGCGATACGCTGTCGGTGTGGGAGTCGCGCCCGGCAGACATCGTTCGCTTGCTCGATTTTATGCTGAACGACTGGAAGGACAGGGCGGTGATCGATCCCGTCAAGGTCGGCTTCTTCGGCTTCTCGCTCGGTGGTGCGACGGGCTTCGTGCTGATGGGGACCAGGCCGGATTTCGCGAGGGTTGCCAGCTTCTGCAAGGAGACGACCGGCGCTTGCGCAGGGCTCCACAATGGCGTGAAGCCGCCTGATCCGATACAGGATGCGCGTATCCGCACCGCCGTCATCGTCGATCCCGCGCCGGGCACCCTGACCCGGGAGAATCTGGCCGTGGTCAAGGTGCCTTTCCAGTTCTGGCGTTCGCAGTTCGGCGGTCCCGGCGTCGGCGATGGTTCGGGCACCGAGCGGGTCGCGGAGGGATTGCCGGGCAAGCCCGAGATTCACGTCGTGCCGGCCGGCCACTACGCCTTTCTTGCGCCGTGCTCCGCCGAGCTCGCCGCGGCGATCCCGCGCATCTGCACCGATACGCCTGCGGGGTTCGACCGCGCTGGCTTTCACCGCGAGTTCAACGCGGCGGTGGTGAGATATTTGCGCGAGGAGCTCGGCGAGCGGTGAGGCTGGCGCTGCAACTGCCACAGTTCGGCATGCGCAGCAGCTTCTGCTCGCGTCTGCTCTATACGACGCGATCTGGAAAAAGCGCCTTCATTTTGATCTGGAAAAGCGCGGCGAATTTGTCGAAGCCGGCCCGCGCGGGGTGAAGCTCGTTGTGCCAGGAGCTGGGCTGCGGTGCGAGCGTCCCCTGGCCGTTGATGAAAGTCACGCTTGGACCCGTGAGTGACTGCAGCATGACGGCGAATTGCTGGAGCATGGCCTTCACGACGGCCTCCATCGCGGTGCGCGTCGGAAATTTGCGCAGGTCGAACGTGGGGCGCAGCCACGGCCCGAAACCGCAGATGCCGCGGCCGTCGGGAATGGCGAAGTCGTAGCCTTGAAACACCAGATGCGTGGTCGGGCTGGTCGCGTTGCGCAGTTCGATGAGGTCTTCATAGCCGGCGCGAACCAGCGTCAGCGCGGCCGAGAAGCGCGCTTGGTGGATGTGGGCTTCCGGAGGGAGCGCCGGATTCCAGTCCTTGACCCACAGCGCCATCGGGTTGTCGACGATGTCATTGCCGCCGCCTGAAAACAGCAGCACGTCCCATGGACCTCCCGCGGGGCTGCCATTGGTCAAATGCTCGGCCAGCACGCCGCGCTCTTCGACCCCGAGCATATAGCGGACTTCATCGCCGGCCTTGGCGAGATTGAGGATCGGGACGCCGAGCCGGTTTTCCAGCCGGGGAACGATGCCGCCGCCAAAGAACGGCACGGGATAGTCGAACCAGGAGTCGCCCTCGGCGAAGATCTGCAGCGGCACGAATGCGCCGCCGCCCTTGGCTTCGGGCTCCCCGTCTGCCGCCCGCAGCTTGCTGGATCGCGGGCGCCGGGCGCCACGGCGCTTCATGATCTCCATGGTCGCCTTGTATTCGCGAACGCGCCGCGCCCGCTCATCGCGCTGTTCCTGCCGGAGCTTCTCGCGCTCGGCGCCGACTGCGGCGGGCGATGCCGGCGGCGCCGCGGTCTTGCGTGCGGCGCGCACGGCCAATTTGGGCTGCTTCGCCTGCGCCAGCGCCCTGGCCTCGTCGAGGGTCACGGGCCCGGCGCCCGCGGCGGCCTTGCTCATCGCCTTGCCGGCCTGCTTCCTCGGCGGCATTGCCTTCTTCGTCTTCTTGCCGGTCTTCTTGCTGGCTTTCTTGTTGTTCGCCGTCTTGCGTTTCGATCCGCGCGCCATCCGTTCCTCCCGCTCCTGGCGTCAGAACTCTTGCGGCAGCGCTTCGCCTACCGCAGCGTTTCGATCCGTTCGGCAAGCAGCGTGTAATCGACGACGAAGCCGTCGCACTTGACGCGCTTTCCGACATACTTTTCCAGCGCGCTGTCATCGAAGCTCGGTCCGCCCTTTCGTCTCAGGAGGAGACGACGACCGTCCGTCTCGAGCCAGATCGCTTCCCGCTCACTCTTGCTGCCTTTGCCGAACGATCCGCGGACCACGGCGCCGGTCAATCCATCCACTCTTTCCGGGCTATCGCTGCTGCTTCCCACTATCTTTCCGTATAGATTCGATATCCGACGATCCGGCCGCTGACCTCCTTGGCCACGGCCGCCACGCTGGGATACTCCTCTTTCGGCCGGAACACAGCAACGTAATAGCGCGATGCCACCGGGACCGCCTTGCTGCCCCGTGGGCGCGCCCCCTTCGGCGTCTTGACGTCGAAGGCCACGAACTCCCGCTTGGTTCCGATACCGGCTTCCCGGGCGATGTTGCGCAACGCTTTGCGGACGGTTTCGGACTTGCGAACCTTGGTCGCCTTCTTCGACGCCGTCGGCTTGCTCTCCTGGAGCATCTGGCCCGTTGCCCGCAACTTGGCGCGCCGCTGGTGCCGGCTCTGGCGATCACCCCGCTCGGCATCGATGCCCTTTGGCACGCTGGTCGCGCTGGGCACGGTGGCTGGCACCACGGCGGGGTCGCCGAGCAGGCTGAACTGTGCGAGCGTCTTGAGATCCACCGGATCGAGTTCACCTGTCTGCGCCACGAACTGCTGACGCGCCATCAGTGCCGCGCGCCCGACGGACGCACCTTCGAGGACGGCCAACAGGAAGTACTGGGTGATCAAATCGGCCGCGCCATTGCCCTCCGACGGACCATAGGCGATCGTGCTGCTGCCGAAATACGCATACGCTCCCTGAGCGAGGTAACGCTGGCAGACCGGCAACGGCAGTCCGAGCGTGACGGAGTCGTAAAGCTCGGCGCCATAACAGCACTCGACGGCAGCCACGGTCCCAGGCTTGATCTTCTTGGCGATGCCGTTGCTGCTCAACGACACCGGCTGGGAGTTGCCCTTCTCGCCATAGAAGTTCGGGTCCGCCAGACCTCCATGACAGTTGATGAAATGGGCAAGCGGCGCCAGCCGGGCGGCCGGATGCGTCGGGCCGGCAGGTGGCGCGATCGTCAGCGCGGAGTTATCGCCGAAGACATTCGACAAGCTCAATTCCGTGGACTTCCGCCACGAATGCGTCGACAGACCAAAATACTTGCCGTAGTCGGCGACGTCGCGAGACTTGAACTTCTCGGCAAATCCCAGCAGCGAGATCAGGTACGCTGGTGAACCGGTCATCTTGGTCAGGTCCGGCAACCGGCCCACGACACGGGTTGGTCCCTTGAACGTGGCGATGTCCTTCGAATACGGCGTGTCGCAGGCATAGGGCAAGTCGCCGAACGCGAACTTGTCCGGTTCATCCGGAGGCGCGTAGGCCGGGTTCGTCATATCCTGGTGCGGCACGACGTCGATGGCGCCGAGGATCATCAGATAGTCGGGATCTGCGGATTTGAAAATCGCGTCGATGGCCTCCTTGTTCTGCCGCGGATCCTTGGCGTCCGTGACGGCCTTGCCCTTGAAGCCCTTCATCGCGACCGCGTCATCCAGAAACACCAGCCGGCTCTTGATGCCGCGCTTGGCGTCGGCCGAAATCAGCGCCGCAACCGCCTGCCTGATCTTCTGAACACCGGGGCTGCCATATTTGGCCGTCAATGCCGAACGGTTGCTGACGATGATCTTGTCATCCATTGCGACCTCCCAACTGCTTTTTTAAATCGGTTTGCAGACGACGCCTGCAAAAAATCGGTTGTCAGACTTCAATTGGATTTCGAGAAACTACCACAGGATGTATCTTGACGTGGTGCATGTCAATGTCGCGGTTTGGCGGGCGCGCTCCGAAGCTGGGCTCTATCGCGCGCAGCCTGGCGAGCGGTGAGTGAGCTGACGATCGTTCTGGCCAAGCCGCCGAACTGCTTGACCTTTCAAGCAACGCGGCGCGCTCGTGGGTGAGGAGGGACGGTGCTGGGTATGCCGGCTTGTCTGACCGATCGGTCGTTGCACCGATCCGTCGAGGTGCATGCCGGGCGCTCGTTCCGATGACGGCACAGTACGCCTGTTTTGCCCGACGAGTCAAAGTCAGTTCTAAAAAATCGAATTAGCTTTTCGGCGCCCCAAATTTCCCTTGCAAATCAAGGGGGCTTCTACTGTGCATGGGGTTGTTTTTCAGTTTTTTGCTTCGGGCCTGTCGGTCGAGCACCTCGCGCGCAAGCAAAAAGGGCCGCCCTGATAGGCGGCCCTTGTTCAACGTCGTTGACGGCTTGGCTTACTCCGCGGCCTGCTTCTGCGGCGGGTCGAGGGCGCCGGACTTGTGGATCTCGGCGACCTGGTGATCGCTGAAGCCGAGCACCGAGCGCAGGATTTCGTCGGTGTGCTCGCCGAGCAGCGGGGAACGCTCCACCTCGCTCGGTGAATCCGACAGCTTGATCGGGTTGCCGACCGAGATGTACTTGCCGCGGGTCGGATGATCGACCTCGACCACGGTGCCGGTCGCGCGCAGCGACTGGTCCTCGGCGATCTCCTTCATCGACAGGATCGGGCCGCAGGGGATGTCGTCCTTGTTGAGGATTTCCATCGCCTCGAACTTGGTCTTGGTCATCGTCCACTGCTCGATGCGGGCGAAGATCTCGTTCAGGCGCGGCAGGCGGGCCGCAGGCTTGGCGTAGTTCGGATCGGTCTTCCAGGTGGGCTCGCCGATCACGTCGCAGATCTTCTCCCAGACCGGGGCCTGTGTGATGAAGTAGATGTAGGCGTTGGGATCGGTCTCCCAGCCCTTGCACTTCAGGATGCGGCCGGGCTGACCGCCGCCGGAATCGTTGCCGGCGCGCGGCACGGCATCGCCGAACGGAATGCCTTCGCCGAACTGGCTGTATTCCTTGAGGGGGCCGTGGGCGAGACGCTGCTGGTCGCGCAGCTTGACGCGGGCGAGGTTGAGCACGCCGTCCTGCATCGCGGCGGTGACGCGCTGGCCCTTGCCCGAATGCGTGCGCTGATAGAGCGCGGTGACGATGCCGAGCGCCAGGTGAAGGCCGGTGCCGGAATCGCCGATCTGCGCGCCGGTGACGAGCGGCAGGCCATCGCGGAAGCCGGTGGTGGACGCGGCGCCGCCGGTGCACTGCGCGACGTTCTCATAGACCTTGCAGTCTTCGTACGGTCCGGGGCCAAAGCCCTTGATCGAGGCGACGATCATCTTCGGGTTGATCGCCTGGATCTTCTCCCAGGGGAAGCCCATGCGGTCGAGCACGCCGGGGCCGAAATTTTCGACCAGCACGTCGCACTTCTTGATCAGCTCGGTGAGGACTTCCTTGCCCTTGGGGTTCTTGGTGTCGAGCGTGATCGAGCGCTTGTTGTGGTTGAGCATGGTGAAATACAGGCTGTCCACGTTCGGGATGTCCTGCAGCTGGCCGCGGGTGATGTCACCCACGCCCGGACGTTCCACCTTGATCACGTCGGCGCCGAACCATGCGAGCAGCTGCGTGCAGGTCGGGCCGGACTGAACGTGGGTGAAGTCGAGAATGCGAACGCCCGTGAGCGCCTTGGTCATCGTGTTGCTCCGTACTCTTGTCTGCCCCTGCACCCGGCAGGGAATAAAGGGTTGAGGGGTGGACTTACTTCTTCTTCTGCAGAACGCTCTGCGGATTGAGATTGCCGATGCGACCGCTCTCCGAGCCCGCGGCCGGATCGATCACCGCGTTGATGAGGGTCGGCTTGCCCGACTTCATCGCTTCGTTGACGGCGCGCTTGAGCTCGTCGGGCGAGGTTGCGTTGACGCCGACGCCGCCGAAAGCCTCCATCATCTTGTCGTAGCGCGCGCCCTTGACGAACACGGTGGTCGCCGGGTCGGAATTGGCGCCGTTGACGTCGGTGCCGCGATAGATGCCGTCATTGTTGAAGATGACGACGCAGATCGGGAGATTGTAGCGGCAGATGGTCTCGACCTCCATGCCGGAGAAGCCGAAGGCCGAGTCGCCCTCCACGGCCAGCACGGGGTGACCGGTCTCGAGCGCGGCGGCGATCGCCTGGCCCATGCCGATGCCCATCACGCCCCAGGTGCCGACGTCCAGACGCTTGCGCGGGCGGTACATGTCGATGACGCCGCGGGCGAGGTCGAGCGTGTTGGCGCCCTCGTTGACGAGGATCGCCTCGGGATACTCCTTGATGACGTTCTTCAGCACGCCGAGCGCGCCGTGATAATCCATCGGCGATTTGTTGTTCATGAGCTTCGGCGCCATCTTGGCGACGTTCTCTTCGCGCTTGGTCGAAATCGCCTTGGTCCATTCGGCGGGCGGTGCGGTCCAGCCGGAAGCCATCGCCTGGTTGAAGGCGGAAACGACCGAGCCGATGTCGCCGACGACGGGGGCGACGATCTCGACGTTGGAGTCCATCTCGCGCGGCTCGATGTCGACCTGGATGAACTTCTTGGGCGTTTCGCCCCAGTTCTTGCCCTTGCCGTGCGAGAGCAGCCAGTTGAGCCGGGCACCGATCAGCATGACGACGTCGGACTCTTTCAGCACGGTGGAGCGTGCAGCACCCGCGCATTGCGGATGCGTATCGGAGAGCAGGCCCTTGGCCATGCTCATCGGCAGGAAGGGGATGCCGCTCTTCTCGACGAAGGTCTTGATCTCCTCGTCGGCCTGCGCGTAGGCCGCGCCCTTGCCGAGGATGATCAGGGGACGCTTCGCCGCCTTGAGCACGTCGAGCGCGCGCTTGATCGAAGCGGGCGAGGGGATCTGCGCGGGCGCAGCATCGATCACCTTGACCAACGACTTCTGGCCGGCATCGGCGCTCATCACCTGGCCCAACAACTTCGCCGGCAGGTCGAGATAGACACCGCCGGGGCGGCCCGAGACCGCGGCGCGGATGGCGCGGGCAAGGCCGATGCCGATGTCCTGGGCGTGCAGCACGCGATAGGCCGCCTTGCACAAGGGCTTGGCGATCGCGAGCTGGTCCATCTCTTCGTAGTCGCCCTGCTGGAGGTCGACGATCTCGCGCTCGGACGAGCCCGAGATCAGGATCATCGGATAACAGTTGGTGGTGGCGTGGGCGAGCGCGGTGAGACCGTTGAGGAAGCCGGGGGCGGAGACGGTAAGGCAGATGCCGGGCTTCTTGGTGAGGAAGCCGGCGATGCCCGCCGCGTAACCGGCGTTCTGCTCGTGGCGGAACGAGATCATGCGGATCCCGGCGGCCTGCGCCATGCGGCCCAAATCCGTGATCGGGATGCCCGGCACATTATAGATGGTGTTGATGCCGTTCAGCTTGAGCGCGTCGATGACGAGATGGAAGCCATCCGTCAACTCCTGCTCGGTGCCCGGTGCCTCGGACTTGGTCGCGGTATTCAGCATGGGCCTTGTCTCCCTGGTCTCAATACTGGGGCGAGTTTTTCGCCCTTCTGGTGAATGTTGCTAGAAGAGTTCCTGACCGTGCGCTTCGACGTAAGCGGCAAGGCCGAGGGTGTGATCGCGGGCGCGCTTTTCGGCGAGCTCGGTGTCGCGTGCCTCGAGGGCCTCGATCATGCCGAGATGCTCGGGCAGCGAGGTCGCGGTGCGGTCCTTGCGTCCGATCGTCAGCTGGCGATAGCCGCGCACGTGCAGCAGAAGGTCGTTGGTGAGATCGACCAGCACAGGGGATTCCGACAGCGAGATCAGCGCCTGGTGGAACGCGATGTTGGCGCGCGAATATTCTTCGACGTGATCCTCGGGCAGGCGGTCCTTGCCGAAGTCCTTGAAGTAGTCGCGCAGTGCCGTGATGTCCTTCTTGCGCGCGGTCGTGGTGATGAGGCGCGCGGCCATGCTCTCCAGCGCCGCCCAGGCGCGGATCATGTCGACGATCTCGCTCTTGGTCCGGCGCACCACCATGATGCCGCGGCGGGGAACGGTCTTCACGAAACCGTCCTGCTCCAGCATCGCGATGGCTTCGCGGATCGGGGTGCGGCTGACGCCCAGACGTTCGGACAACGCGCGCTCGTCGAGCATCACCGGCTCGGGCGTCGAATAGATGTCCATCTTGAGGATAGCTTCCTTCAAGGCGTCATACGCCTTGTTCTTGAAGCTGCTCTCCGGGGCAATACGAACGATTGCGATATCTGCCTCGGCCATGTTCGGCAACGCCTTGGTTGGTTTCCGCAGTGACACGACGAATCTCCTCCAGTGGGAGTCGTCTTTTACAGGAATATTAACGGGAAAGTTTTTGGCATACCACATGCCAGAATGTCAAGCTGGCTATTTTTTGCGGCGTTCTAAGCGATGCCGCAGCTTGACAAGTTGGCTTCTGGCATACCAAATGCCATCGCCAGCCATTTTTGATCCAAGGCGGCGGAGTAAACTCAGGCTTCAGGCCGCTCCGTCCCCGCGGAATGGAACAGAGCGCGGCGAATGGCAAGCATCACGGGCAGCCGCAAGCACGCCCGCGCTTTGAAAAGAACGAACTGAGGTCAAGGGAGAAGCCACATGTCCAATTCCAAAGATGCCGTCCGCAAGGTGCTTGACCTGGTCAAGGCGGACAATCGTACCAGCCTGACGGCGCCGGAAGGCAAGCTGGTCTGCGACGCCTACGGCATTCCCGTGCCGAAGGAAGGCGTGGCGAAGTCGGCCGGCGAGGCCGGCAAGATGGCCGCCTCGATGGGCTTCCCCGTCGTGATGAAGATCGTCTCGCCCGACATTCTCCACAAGACGGAAGCCGGCGGCGTTATCGTCGGCCTCAAGACGGCTGAAGATGCCGAGAAGGCCTACGAGACCATTCTCGGTAACGCCAGGAAGTACAAGGCCGACGCAAAGATCGAGGGCGTCCAGGTGCAGCAGATGCTGGCCGGCGGCACCGAAGTGATCGTCGGCTCGATCACCGACGGCTCGTTCGGCAAACTGGTCGCCTTCGGCCTCGGCGGCGTGCTGGTCGAAGTGCTCAAGGACATCACCTTCCGCCTCGCGCCCGCGACCAAGGAAGACGCGCTTTCGATGCTCGACGGCATCCAGGCGCATGAAATTTTGAAGGGCGTGCGCGGCGGCGAGGCGGTGAACCGCACCGCGCTGGCGGACGTCATCGTCAAGGTCTCGCAGCTCGTCACCGATTTCCCTGAGATCGTCGAGCTCGACCTCAACCCAGTGTTTGCGACGGCGAAGGGCGCGACCGCCGCCGACGTGCGTATCGTCGTCGACTTCGCCTTTGTGCCGAAGCCCAAGCCGCGCCCGACCGAAGAGATCGTCGCGGCGATGAGCCGCATCATGCAGCCGAAGGCCGTCGCCGTGGTCGGCGCCTCCGCCGAGGACGGCAAGATCGGCAACTCCGTGATGAAGAACCTCATCAACGGCGGCTACAAGGGCGACATCTATCCGATCCATCCCAAGGCTACCGAGATCCTCGGCTACAAGGCCTACAAGAGCGTCAAGGACGTGCCGGGCGTGATCGACACCGCGGTGTTCGCGATCCCCGCCAAGTTCGTGGCGGCGGCGCTGACTGAATGCGGCGAGAAGAAAATCCCGGGCGCGGTGTTGATCCCGTCGGGCTTTGCCGAAGCCGGCGCGCCCGAGCTGCAGGCCGAGATCGTCGAGGTCGGTAAGAAGTACGACATCCGCCTGATGGGGCCGAACATCTACGGCTTCTATTATACACCCGCCAATCTCTGCGCGACCTTCTGCACCGCCTACGACGTCAAGGGCCACGCGGCGCTGTCGTCGCAGTCGGGCGGCATCGGCATGGCCATCATCGGTTTCTCGCGCTCGGCGAAGATGGGCGTCTCCGCCATCGTCGGCCTCGGCAACAAGTCCGATATCGACGAGGACGATCTGCTCGCCTTCTTCGAGCAGGATCCGAACACGAACCTGATCGCGCAGCACTGCGAAGACCTCAAGGACGGCCGCGCGTTCGCGGAAGCGGCAAAGCGCGTCTCCAAGAAGAAGCCGGTCGTCGTCCTCAAGGCCGGCCGCACCTCGGCCGGCGCCAAGGCGGCCTCGTCGCACACCGGCGCGCTCGCCGGCAACGACAAGATCTACGAGGACGTTCTGGCGCAGTCGGGCGTGATCCGCGCCCGCAGCCTGCGGCAACTGCTCGAATTCGCCCGCGGCGTGCCGGTGCTGCCGACACCGAAGGGCGAGAACGTACTGATCATCACCGGTGCCGGCGGCTCGGGCGTGCTGCTGTCGGATAGCTGCGTCGACAACGGCCTGTCGCTGATGTCGATGCCGGCGGACCTGGACGCGGCCTTCCGCAAGTTCATCCCGCCGTTTGGCGCGGCCGGAAATCCTGTGGATATCACCGGCGGCGAGCCGCCGATCACCTACGTCAACACGGTGAAGCTCGGCCTGTCGGACGAGCGCATCCACTCGCTGATCCTCGGTTACTGGCACACCATCGTCACGCCGCCGATGGTGTTCGCCCGCAACATGGTCGAGGTGAAGAAGGAGATGGAGGCCAAGGGCTTCGTGAAGCCGATCGTCGCCTCGCTCGCCGGCGACGTCGAGGTCGAGGAAGCCGCCGAATATCTCTACCAGAACGGCATCCCGGCCTATGCGTACTCGACCGAGCTGCCGGTCGAGGTGCTCGGCGCCAAGTACAAGTGGGCGCGCGGGGCAGGGCTGCTCTGAGACTGTCTTCGCCTCTCCCCGCTTGCGGGGAGAGGCCGGAATTTGCGCAGCAAATTCCGGGTGAGGGGGACTCTCCGCGAGTCTAACTGCCACCGTCCTTGCGGAGGCTTCCCCTCACCCTGACCCTCTCAGAGCGAGCGAAGCTCGTCTCGGCCCCGCAAGCGGGGAGAGGGAAAGAACGAAGCAGGTCGCGATGAGCAAGAACGTGATCCGGCGCAAATCGCTCGAGCCTAAATCGGCCGCGGAGGCCGAGCACGAGACCCGGGATGGCGGCGTGCAGTCGGTCGACCGCGCGCTGTCGATCCTCGAAACGCTGGCCGAGGACGACGAGGGCTACCGCCTCAGCGATCTCGCCGTGCGCACCGGCCTGTCGGCCTCGACCGTGCACCGCCTGCTGGCGACGCTGGAGAGCCGGCGCTTCGTGCAGTTCGACCGCGCCGAGTCCAAATGGCATGTCGGCTCGCGCGCCTTCACGGTCGGCGCGAGCTTTGCGAGGCGGCGTAATTTCTCCGCGCAGGCGATCCCTTATTTGCGCAAGCTGCGCGATCTCACCCGCGAGACCGCCAATCTCGCCGTGGTCGACGACGAATTCATCATCGTGCTGACCCGCATGGAGAGCCGCGAGATCATGCGCTCGCTGACCCAGGTCGGCGGCCGCGTCGCCATGGTGACGTCAGGCGTCGGCAAGGCGGTGCTCGCGACCTATTCGGACGAGGACGTCGGCGCCGTCATCCGCCATCACGGCATGCCTCGCCTGACCGAGAAATCGATCGTGCGCCCGAGCGACCTGTTCAAGGAGCTCGAAAAGATCCGCAAGCAGGGGTTCGCACTCGACGATGAAGAGGCCTGCATGGGTCTCCGCTGCATTGCCGCGGTGGTCTATAATGACTGCGCGGAGCCGCTCGCGGCGATTTCGGTCTCGGGCATGACCAGCCGCCTGACCGACGACCGGCTGCCGGAAGTCGGCCAAATCGTGCGCGAAGTGGCCGGCGAGCTGACCGTCGCGCTGGGCGGGGTGATGCCGAGGCCCCGCTAACTCAGGAATCTGGGCCCTGTCGCTGGACAGCCTCGGCCGTTTTGGTTGATATGCGACCAAACGACACAATGCGGCAAACGTCCGCATGAGCCTGGAGAGCGTCCTCATGTTCCAATTTTCCGCGCGCCTTGCCGGCGCAGCCGTCGCGCTGACCCTTGCGGCAGCTACCCCGGCTCCTGCCCAGCAGCTCGAGCTCAAGCTGATGGCGCCGGCGGCCCCCGGCGGCGGTTGGGACCAGACCGCGCGTTCGATGCAACAGGCGCTGGTGGCTTCGGGCGTCGCGCGCAGCGTGCAGGTCACCAATGTTCCCGGCGCCGGCGGCAGCGTGGGCATCGCCCAATTCGTCAACGGCGCCAAGGGCGACGGCAACCAGATGATGGTCAACGGCTTCGTCATGGTGGGCGCACTCGCCATGAACAAGTCGCCGGTGACACTGGAACAGGTGACGCCGATCGCGCGGCTGACCGAGGAGATCCAGGTGATCGTGGTGCCTGCGAATTCGCCGATCAAGACCGCGCAGGATCTGGCCGCAGCGGTCAAGGCCGATATCGCCAAGGTCACCTTCGCCGGCGGCTCGGCCGGCGGCGTCGATCATGTGATGGCCGCATTGTTTGCTGGCGCCGTCGGGGCCGACGCCAAGAAGATCAACTACATCCCGTTCTCCGGCGGCGGCGAGTCGCTCGCCGCGATCCTCGGCGGCAAGGTGACGGCGGGCATCTCGGGCCTCAGCGAATATGAAGGGCAGATCAAATCCGGCAAGCTGCGCGCGATCGGCGTGACCTCGGAGAAGCGCATCCCCGGCAGCGACATCCCGACGTTCAAAGAGCAGGGCATCGATCTCGTGATCGCCAACTGGCGGTCGGTGGTCGCGCCTCCCGGCATCACGCCGGAGCAGAAGAAGACGCTGAGCGACGCAGTCGAGAAGATGGTGAAGTCGGATGCCTGGAAGGAGATCCTCAAGCAGAAGGGCTGGGAGGACGCCTATCTCGGCGGCGACGCCTTCGCCGACTTCCTGAAGAAGGAAACAGTGCGCGTCACCGACGTCCTGAAATCGGTCGGCCTCGTCAAGTCATGAGCTCAGGCGATCCCGCCCAGACGCCGCGGCGCGTCGATCGCGCCGGCCTCGTCATCGCGGCATTGCTCGCAGCTCTCGCCGCGGTGCTGGTCTTCGATGCGCACGGCCTGCGATCGACCACGATGTACGGCATGGGGCCGGAGGCGATGCCGATCGTGGTCGCCTGCGGCCTTGCGCTGCTCGCGATCGGCAATTTCATCGACGCGCTGCGCGGCAATCTGCCGGCGCGCGAGAGCGCCGATCCCGTGCCCGTGGTTTTGATCCTGGTCGGGCTCGCGCTGCTGATCGCCATTATCGGCTTCGGCGGCGGCTTCGTCTTGGCGACGTCGGCGCTGTTCGTGACGACGTCGGCGGCGTTCGGGCGCCGCGCCATCCTCGTCGACAGCGTCATCGCGCTGGTGATGTCGATCCTGATCTACCTCGCGTTCGACCGGCTGTTGACGCTGAGCCTTCCGACCGGCCCGCTGGAGCGACTGCTGTGATAGACACTTTTGCGGCGCTGGCGCACGGCATGGCCGTCGCCATCCAGCCGATGAACCTGCTCTACGCGCTGATCGGCGTGTTCCTCGGCACCGCCGTCGGCGTGCTGCCCGGCATCGGCCCGGCGCTGACGGTCGCGCTGCTATTGCCGGTGACCTACAAGCTCGACCCCGGCGGCTCGCTGATCATGTTCGCCGGCATCTATTACGGCGGCATGTATGGCGGCTCGACCACGGCGATCCTGATCAACACGCCCGGCGAGAGCGCCTCGATGGCGACCGCGCTCGAAGGCAACAAAATGGCCAAGGCCGGCCGCGGCGGGCCGGCGCTTGCGACTTCGGCGATCGGCTCGTTCGTCGCCGGCACTATCGCCACCATCGGTCTTGCCTTCCTCGCGCCATGGCTGGTCGATTTCGCGGTGCGCTTCGGCCCCGAGGACTATTTCGCGCTGATGTGCGTCGCCTTCGTCACGGTGTCGGCGACCTTCGGCGATTCCCCGGTCCGCGGCCTGACCAGCCTGTTCATCGGCCTGACGCTCGGCCTCATCGGCATCGACAAGCTGACAGGGCAGGCGCGGCTTGCGTTCGGCGTGCCTGAATTGCTCGACGGCGTCGAGGTGACGACGCTGGCGGTCGGCCTGTTCGCGGTGGGGGAAGCGCTCTACGTCGCATCGCGCCGCCATCACAGCGAGGAAAAGCTCGAGCCGGTGCGCGGCTCGCTCTGGATGACGAAGGAAGACTGGAAGCGATCATGGAAGCCGTGGCTGCGCGGCACCATGTTCGGCTTCCCGATCGGCGCGCTGCCGGCGGGCGGCGCCGAGATCCCGACCTTCCTGTCCTATTCGACCGAGAAGCGTCTCACCAAATATCCGGACGAGTTCGGCAAGGGCGCGATCGAAGGCGTCGCGGGACCGGAAGCTGCCAACAACGCCTCCGCCGCCGGCACGCTGGTGCCGCTCCTGACGCTGGGGCTGCCGACCTCGGCGACGGCCGCGATGATGCTGGCGGGCTTCCAGCAATACGGCCTCAACCCGGGGCCGCTGCTGTTCGCAGAACGGCCGGATCTGGTGTGGGGGCTGATCGCCAGCCTGTTCATCGCCAATTGCATGCTGCTGGTGCTCAATTTGCCGCTGGTCGGGCTGTGGGTGCGCCTGCTCGCGATCCCGCAGCCCTGGCTCTATGCGGGCATCCTCGTGTTCGCGACCATGGGCACCATTGCGGCCAAGCCGTCGGTGGTGGAACTGTCGATGCTGGCAGGTTTCGGCGTGCTCGGCTTCCTGATGCGTCGGTTCGATTTTCCGATCGCGCCCGTTGTGGTCGGCCTGATCCTGGGCCCGATCGCCGAGAGCCAGTTGCGCCGCGCGCTCGCGATCAGCCTCGGTGATCCCCTGACGCTGCTGCAGAGCCCGATCTCGGCGACGCTGCTTGGCGTCGCGCTGGTTGCGTTACTGGCCCCATTCGTGCTGAAGGGGCTGGGGCGGTTCAAGGCGAACGAGGACTGACCGTCCCGGGGGCACTTGTCGTCTCGTGTCGCGTCCATTCGTGGAGAACTGTCATGCCTTCCGAGCTCCGCTCGCCGCGTCTTGCGGTTCTGATCGACGCCGACAATGCCTCCGCGAAGATCGCGGATGGACTGTTCGAGGAGATTGCCAAGATCGGCGAGGCCAGCGTTCGCCGCATCTATGGCGACTTCTCCAACGCACGGTCCAGGGGCTGGGCCGACATCCTGTCGAAGCACGCCATCATCCCGCAGCAGCAGTTCGCCTATACGACGGGAAAGAACGCCTCCGACATCACGCTGGTCATCGACGCGATGGACCTGCTTCACAGCGGCCGGTTCGACGGCTTCTGCCTGGTATCGTCCGACAGCGACTTTACGCGCCTTGCCGCAAGGATCCGTGAGCAGGGCATCGACGTCTTTGGGTTCGGCGAGCAGAAGACGCCGGAGAGCTTCAGGCAGGCCTGCCGACGGTTCGTCTATACCGAGAACCTGCTTGCGGGCACCGCGACGACCCAGGACGCTTCCTCGAAGTCTGCGCCGCTTCAGCCGCTTGATGCCGCCACGCCGATCATCAAGAAGGTCATCACCCAGATGGAGAGCGAGGACGGCTGGGTCACGCTCGGTGAAGTCGGACGGCAGCTCGCCAATCTGGCGTCCGATTTCGATCCGAGGACCTACGGTTTCCGCAAGCTGAGCGATCTCGTGCGAAAGACGAATTCGTTCGAGATCGACGAGTCGAAGGGCCGGTCGATGCGGATTCGGGTCAAGGCCGCAGCGGCGCCAGCGCCGGCCGCACAGAAGTCGCGCAGACGTCCAAGGTCGAGGGCGGCGGGCGGCTCGGCGCCCAAGGCGTAAGCAGGGCGTGCCGCTATATTTGAGTTTGCCCGGTTTGGCGCAGGGCGTAACTATCGTTCGGCCGTAACGCCAAGCGAGGTTCCCATGACCAAGCTCACCCGTTTCTCCGTCGCGCCGCTGCACAGCATGACGCGGCGGCTCGCCGACGTCGCCTCGGCCCGGGTCGCGCCTGATCTCGTCATCACGGGTGCGCGGGTGCTCTCGACCTATTCGGAGCGTATCCATCCGGGGCGGGAGGTCTGGATAAGCGGCGGCCGCATCGCGGCGGTGAAGCCGGCCGGTGCGGCGAAAAAGGCCTGGAGCGATGTCGCGACTTACGATGCCGCCGGCGGCATCATCGCGCCCGGCCTCGTCGATCCGCACATCCACATCGAATCCTCGATGGTGACGGCCTGTGCCTACGCGGAAGCGGCGCTCCTGAACGGCACCACCACGATCTTCTGCGACAGCCATGAGATCGGCAACGTGATGGACGTCGCCGGCGTCGAGGCGATGCTGGAGGATGCGCGGCAGGCGCCGCTCTCGATCTTCCTGACGGTGCCGAGCACGGTGCCGGCGACCTCGGCGAAGCTGGAGACGGCCGGCGGCGATCTCACGCCGGACAAGATCGCAGGCCTGTTCGATCGCTGGCCCGAGGCGGTCGCGCTCGGCGAGAAGATGGACTTTGTCCCGGTCACGATGGGCGACGAGCGCAGCCATGCGATCCTCGCCGCCGCCTTGAAGCGGGGGCGCCCGGTGTCCGGACATGTCTACGGCCGCGAATTCGTCGCGGCCTATGCGGCGAGCGGCGTCACCGACACCCACGAGGCGATCGACCGCGACATTGCCGACGATCTGCTCGATGCCGGCGTCTGGGTGTTTTTGCGTGGCGGCCCACCGACGACGCCCTGGCATTCGCTGCCGCAGGCGATCCGCACGGTCACCGAGCTCGGGGCCTCGCACAAGCGCACGGCCGTTTGCACCGACGACCGCGATGCCGACGATCTCCTGCTGTTCGGTCTCGACTGGGTGGTGCGCGAAGCGGTGAAGGCGGGGATGTCGCCGGAGCAGGCCTGGTCGATGGGCTCGCTGCATGGCGCGACGCGCTTCGCCATGGATGGCGACATCGGCGGGCTCGGTGGCGGGCGCCGCGCCGATCTCGTGCTGATGAACGATCAGCTCAAGCCGCAATGCACCTGGTATGGCGGCGAGCTCGTGGTCGAGCATGGCAAGATCACGCCGCGCCTCGATCAGGCGCTGTCGCAGCGCTATCAATATCCGAAGGCGGCTTATGCGACCGTGAAGCTGCCGGAGAAGGTCAAGCTGACGCCGGAGCTTCCGGCGAAGGCCTGTACGGTCAACGCGATCAAGACCGCGCTGCCCGGAATCACGCTGATCCACGAGAAGGTCAAGATCGAGCCGGCCAAGGACTGGCCGGCGCTGTTTGAGCGCTATGGCCTCTGCTTCGTCGCGGTGGTCGAGCGCCACGGCAAGTCGGCTGGCAATGTCGCGCACGGCCTCTTGAAGGATTTTGGCCTGAAGCGCGGGGCGGTGGCCTCCAGCGTCGGCCACGACAGCCACAACATCATCGTCGCCGGCACCAACGAGCCGGATATGCAGGCGGCGATCGCCGCCATCAAGGCGCAGCAGGGCGGCGTCTGCGTCGTCGCCGACGGCGAGGTGAGAGCGCTGGTGCCGCTGCCGATCGCAGGACTTCTGTCCGACAAGCGCGTCACCGAGGTGGCCGAAGAGGTCAAGGCGCTGAAGAAAGAATGGGCCGAGGCCGGTTGCACTATTCCCTACATGGGCTTCAATTTGATTCCGCTATCGGTCATTCCGGAAATTCGCATCACCGACAAGGGCCTCGTGCTGGTGCCGCAAATGGAGCTGGCGCCGCTGTTCGAGTGATGGCTTTCACGCGTGCCTCAGCCTAACTGACTGAAGCTGCCGCGATTTTTCCACGGCTGCCGCATCGTGGAAAATAAAATCGATCTCGTTGAGATCGTATCCTGCGCGCCCGATGATCTCGCTCGCTGACGCAACTCGAGCGAGGTCCGATATGGCGAAGATGCGAGCTATCGATGCTGCCGTGCGAATTCTGGAGAAGGAAGGCATCTCGACCGCCTTCGGGGTTCCCGGCGCCGCGATCAATCCGCTTTACTCGGCGCTGAAGAAGCGCGGCTCGATCCGCCACATCCTGGCGCGGCATGTCGAGGGTGCCTCGCACATGGCTGAGGGCTACACGCGCGCCAAGGCCGGCAACATCGGCGTCTGCATCGGAACCTCGGGGCCCGCCGGCACCGACATGATCACCGGGCTCTATTCTGCGATCGCCGATTCCATTCCGATCCTCTGCATCACCGGGCAGGCGCCGCGCGCGCGGCTCTACAAGGAGGATTTCCAGGCGGTCGACATCGAGTCGATCGCAAAGCCCGTGACCAAATGGGCGGTGACGGTGCGCGAGCCGGCGCTGGTGCCGCGCGTGTTCAGCCAGGCGTTTCATGTGATGCGCTCGGGGAGGCCCGGGCCGGTGCTGATCGACATGCCGCTCGACGTGCAGCTCGCCGAGATCGAGTTCGACGACGAGACCTATGAGCCGCTGCCGGTCTACAAGCCGACCGCGACCCGCAAGCAGGTCGAGAAGGCGCTGGAGATGCTCAACGCCGCCGAGCGGCCGTTGATCGTCGCGGGCGGCGGCATCATCAATGCCGACGCCTCGGATCTCCTGGTCGAGTTCGCCGAGATCGCCAACGTGCCTGTGGTTCCGACCCTGATGGGGTGGGGCGCGATCCCCGACGATCACGTGCTGATGGCGGGCATGGTCGGCCTCCAGACCAGCCATCGCTACGGCAATGCCACGATGCTGGAGTCGGACTTCGTGCTCGGCATCGGAAACCGCTGGGCCAACCGCCACACCGGCTCGGTCGAGACCTACACCAAGGGCCGCACCTTCGTGCATGTCGACATCGAGCCGACGCAGATCGGGCGCGTGTTCAATCCGGATCTCGGCATCGTCTCGGACGCCAAGGCGGCGCTCGAGCTGTTCGTCACTGTCGCCAGGGAGTGGCGTCGGTCAGGCAGGCTCCGCGAGCGCCAGGCGTGGCCCGCGTCCTGCCGCGATCGCAAGAAGACGATGCTGCGCAAGAGTTATTTCGACAACGTGCCGATCAAGCCGCAGCGCGTCTACGAGGAGATGAACAAGGCGTTCGGCCGTGACACCACTTATGTCACCGTGATCGGCCTGTCGCAGATCGCCGGCGCGCAGTTCCTCGGCGTCTACAAGCCGCGCAACTGGATCAACGCAGGGCAGGCGGGTCCGCTCGGCTGGACGCTGCCGGCGGCGCTCGGCGTGCGTGCGGCGTGCCCTGAGCGCGAGATCGTCGCGCTCTCCGGCGACTACGATTTCCAGTTCCTGATCGAGGAGCTCGCGGTCGGCGCGCAGTTCAATCTGCCCTACATCCACGTCGTCGTGAACAATTCCTATCTCGGCTTGATCCGCCAGGCCCAGCGCGGCTTCGACATGGACTATCACGTCCAGCTCTCGTTCGAGAACGTCAATGCGCCGGAGCTCAACGGATACGGTGTCGACCACGTCGCGGTCGCCGAAGGCCTCGGCTGCAAGGCGATCCGCGTCACAGACCCGAAGGACTCGCAGGCGGCATTCGCCACTGCGCGCGAATTGATGACCAAGCACCGCGTGCCTGTCGTCGTCGAGTTCATCCTCGAACGCGTCACCAACATCGCGATGGGCACCGAGATCGACAACATCGTCGAGTTCGAGGAGGTGCTGGACCTGCCGCTGGACGAGGTCGGGACCGTCAGGCCCGGCGTGTTGCAGCCGGCTGAATAAGGGAAGAAGCGCCATGCCGAAGTTTGCCGCCAACCTCACCATGCTCTTCAACGAGATGCCGTTCCTCGACCGCTTCGCTGCGGCGAAGGCGGCGGGCTTTGCCGGGGTCGAGTATCTCTTCCCCTATGATTTCGAAAAGGCGCAACTGCGCGAGCAACTCGAGGCCCACGGCCTGACGCAGGTGTTGCACAATCTGCCGGCCGGAAACTGGGCTGGCGGCGAGCGCGGCATCGCGATCCTGCCGGACCGCGTCAGCGAATTCCGCGATGGCGTGTTCCGCGCCATCGACTATGCCAAGGCGCTGGATTGCGAGCAGCTCAACTGCCTCGTCGGCATCGCGCCGGCCGACGCCGATCCACGCGAGCTGAACGAGACACTGGTGGGAAATCTGCGCTTCGCGGCCTCGACGCTGGCGCGGGAGAACATCAAGCTGCTGGTCGAGCCGATCAACACGCTCGACATTCCCGGCTTCTTCCTCAACGGCACCGAGCAGGCAATCCAGTTGATCTCCGAGGTGCGGTCGAACAATCTGTTCGTCCAGTACGACATCTACCACATGCAGATCATGGAGGGCGATCTCGCCCGCACCATGCAGGAATATCTGCCTGAGATCGCCCACATCCAGCTCGCCGACAATCCCGGCCGCCACGAGCCGGGCACCGGCGAGATCAACTATCCCTTCCTGTTCCGCCATCTCGACGCGATCGGTTATCGCGGTTGGATCGGCTGCGAATACAAGCCGCGCACCACGACGCTGGAAGGGCTCTCGTGGCACGCCGCGCAGACGTTCGAGACGTAGAGAATTTCGAGGCCGCGGTGACGGTGCGTTCCCTCTCCCGCTTGCGGGAGAGGGCCGGGGAGACGGTATCTCCGCGATGGGGTTCGCGCGATGCGGTGAAAATCCCCAAGCGGAGAAAGCCCTCACCCGGCGCTCGGGACGATGCTTTGCATCGCCCGCAGCGCCGACCTCTCCCGCAAGCGGGAGAGGTGCACCGAGCGCGTGCACGGGATTCTAATCCAACTTGGAGATACCAGACATGACCAACATCGGCTTCATCGGACTTGGCACCATGGGACGGCCGATGGCCGGCCATCTCCTTAGCGCGGGCCATCGCGTCTTCTTGCATGACGTCGCCCCGGTCGCGCCCGAGCTGATTGCCGCGGGCGGTGTTGCCTGCAAGTCGGCCAAGGACGTCGCAGAGCAGGCGGATGCCGTCCTCATCATGGTGCCTGATACGCCGCATGTAGAGGCCGTGCTGTTCGGCAAGGACGGCGTTGCCAGCGGCATCTCCAAGGGCAAGATCGTCGTCGACATGAGCTCGATCTCGCCGCTGGCGACAAAGGAGTTCGCGAAGAAGATCGAGGCGCTGGGGGCTGACTATCTCGACGCGCCGGTGTCGGGCGGAGAGGTCGGCGCCAAGGCGGCGAGCCTCACCATCATGGTCGGCGGCCCGGAGCGGGCCTTCAACACCATGAAGCCGGCCTTCGACAAGATGGGCAAGAACGTCACCCGCGTCGGCGCCAATGGTGACGGGCAGACCACGAAGGTCGCCAACCAGATCATCGTCGCCTTGACGATCGAGGCGGTGAGCGAGGCGCTGTTGTTCGCATCGAAGGCCGGAGCCGATCCGGCGCTGGTGCGGCAGGCGTTGATGGGCGGATTCGCCTCCTCACGAATCCTCGAGGTCCATGGCGAGCGCATGGTGAAGCGCAATTTCGATCCGGGCTTCCGCATCGAACTTCACCAGAAGGATCTCAACCTCGCGCTCGAAGGTGCGCGCGCGCTCGGCCTTTCGCTGCCGAGCACGGCGGTGGCGCAGCAATTGTTCTCGTCCTGCGCCGCCCATGGCGGCAAGGGCTGGGATCATTCGGCGATGGTGCGGGCGCTGGAACTGATGGCAGGGCACGAGATCGCCGCGAGCTAAACTGTTACGCCGTAACAGTCTCCAGATCTGGCGTGTTTTTCGCCGCGGGGGAACCGGAACAACGGCGCCGCCCCGCGGTTGAAGGCGCATATCAATCACTGGAGGCTTTAGACATGAAAACCCGTCTTGCGATTTCGTTGGTTGCCGCCTCGCTGCTGGCATCTGGCGCAGCCTTTGCTCAGTCGACGACCGAACAGGGCGCCAGGGACGGCGCGCGTGCGGGCGGCGATATCGGCGGCCCGGTCGGCGCGATGGTCGGCGGCACTGTGGGTGCGGCCGTCGGCGCTGGTCTCGAAATTCCGAATGCGATTCTCGGCGGAATTCCGCGAAGTGACTCGGTTGTCGTGGAGGAGCGCGTCGTTGTCGGCGAGCCGCTGCCTCCCACCGTGGTGCTCCGCCCCGTGCCGAACTACACCGAGTATCGCTATGCTGTGGTGAACGATCGCCGCGTCATCGTGGAGCCGCGGACCCGCCGCGTCGTCAAGATCATCGACTGATCGGCGGCCAGCCTTAGACGTTGAGAATGTGGGCCCTGCGGAGTGTCACTCCGCGGGGCCTTCGCTTGTCACGGCAGGCCCAGCGCGAAAGCGCGCGAACAGCCAATCGGCGATAGCCGCCAGCGCAAAGCCGATGCAGGCGGTGAGTGCGTCGACCAGAAAATCCTCCAGCCGGGCGTGGCGGCCGGGTGCCCAAAATTGCATCAGCTCGAGCACGCCGATTAGAGCCACCGCTGCCGCTGCGATCAGCAGGCGCCGGCGCCGGTAGGCGAGGCCGAAGGCCAGTCCCACCAGGATGAACGCGAGTGCATGCTCGCCGTCCTGGCCGAGGTCGGAATGGGGCCGCAGACCGGGGGGCCCGAGGGTGGCGAAAGTCACGGCGACCGCGAGCAGCCAGGCAATGGATCGAACTAAAATGGACATCCGTTGCGGTTAGCACAGATCGGCCGCGGACCGGTACCGTCCTTACATCAGATCGGCGTGTAGTTAATGACGAAACGTTAAAGCGGCTCGCGCACGCCGAGGCCGTGCATGAAGCGTTCCCGGATCTGTACGGGATCGCGCCTTGTGGTGCCGACGCCGGGCTTGTCGTCGATGCGGACGGCAATCAGGTGCGGCTCGGTGGCGGACATCGCCGTTTCGACCAAGCGTTCGAAATCCTCCTCGTCCGCGGCCCAGGCGCTGTTGGGAAGGCCGGAGCCGACGGCGATGGCAACGATGTCGGCGACACCAGCTGCCGGTGTCGGCTGCGCGCCGGTAATCTGGTAGATGCCATTGTCCATCACGATCATGATGAGATTCTTCGGCTTCAGGCTCGCAATCGTCGAGAGCGCGCCAAGCTGCATCAACAACGAGCCATCGCCTTCGAGTGCGAAGACCTGGCGGTCGGGCTGCGCCAGCGCGACGCCGAGCGCGATCGGGAAGGCGAGCCCCATGCTACCCAGCATGTAGAAATTCTGCGGGCGGTGGCCGGCGGCCCAGAGGTCGAAATTGGTGTTGCCGATGCCGCCGATCACGGCTTCCTCGTGCTCGAGCTTTGCGATCAGGCGGGAGGTGACGTCGAAGCGATTCATCACCTTGGTATTGCCGGTGTTCAACTTCGCGCTCATTCGGCTGGCCTCACTTGTCGAAGGTCTTGCCGCCGGTGAGCAGCGGGTTGAGGATCAGCGCCACGGGCGCCTGCGTGGTGACGGCCTGCTTGATCGAGCGGTCGGCGATGAATTCGAGCTCGTCGAACCGGGTGATGGTGTGGTGCTCGAGCGCCAGCGAGTCCAACACCGGGCGCATGGTGCGACAGACCAGCGATTGGCCATAGTTGAACTCGCCGAGCGTGCCGCGCTCGGAGACGAACATGATCAGGGGGATCTGGTAGGGCACCGCCAGCGAGGCCAGCACGTTGGCGAGCGTCGCAAAGCCCGAGGTCTGCATCAGCACCGCGCCGCGCCGTCCGCCCATCCAGGCGCCGGAGACGATGCCGACCGCCTCCTCCTCCCGGGCGGTGGCGAAAGTGGTGAAGAAAGGATCGGCGTGCAGGCTTGTGATCAGCGGGGTCAGCACGCGATCAGGCACATAGGGGACGAGGCTGATCTCGTTCCGTTTCAGGGTTTGCAGGACGATGCCGTGCCAGCTTCGTTCGCCGGTCCCCTGCGTCGCCTGGGGCGAGGTCCCTTCCGCAATCACCATTGCGTTCTCCCTTGGGCCGCGCATGCTTCTTGATCTGACCGTCGCGGCAATCGGCCGAACTTGACGGAGCGGGCGGGATTGTCAACATGTCGCGGCCGGCACCGTGATCTGCGCCAGAAGACCTGCCGTGGCCGGCGCCGCCATGTCATATCTGTGCGACGAAAAAATGGGAGGAAGCACGGGAGGCGCGCGCCGCGCTGGCCTTGCTGTTTCCTGGAGAGCCGGAAGGGTCCTGATGTCGGTCAACAGCAAGCGTGTCGTCTACTCCAATTATTTGGCCAATCCGATCTATATCGACATCCTCAAGGCGCGGCCCGACGTCCGGCTCGATCGCATCGAGAACGCGAGCCCCGAAGATGTCTATGCCCCGCTCCTTGGCGCGGCCCATGTCTATCAGGTCGGCGCCGCCCGCGACGAGCTCGCTCCGCATTTCCATGTCGATGCCGCCTTCCTGAAGCGCGCGCCGAACCTGCTGCTCGTCTCCAGCAACGGCGCCGGCTTCGATCCGGTCGATGTCGAGGCCTGCACGGCGGCCGGCGTCGTGGTCGTCAACCAGTCCGGTGGTAATGCCCATTCGGTTGCCGAGCACGCGCTGGCGATGATGCTGACGCTGTCCAAGCGCATCATCCAGTCGGATCGCCGCCTGCGCCGCGAGCGCGACGTCAACCGCAACGATCTCGTCGGCAACGAGGTCGAGCACAAGACCGTCGGCATTGTCGGACTCGGCAATGTCGGCCGGCGCATCGCCGCGCTGTGCAAAGGCCTGCTGGGCATGAAGGTGCTGGCTTATGATCCCTATCTCACCGCCGAGGTGATGGCCGAGCGGGGCGGGGAGAAGGTGGAGCTGGACGAGCTGTTGCGCCGCGCCGATTTCGTCTCGATCTCCTGCCCGCTCAACAAGGGCAGCCGCAACATGATCAGCGTGCGCGAATTCGCGCTGATGCAGCCGCATGCGTATTTCGTCACCACGGCGCGCGGCTTCATCCACGACGAGGACGCGCTGCTCCAGGCCCTGCGCGACAAGCGCATCGCGGGAGCCGGCCTCGACGTCTGGTCCAAGGAGCCCCCTCCGCCGGAGCATCCGCTGCTCCAGTTCGACAACGTGCTGGCGAGCCCGCACACCGCCGGCGTCACGATCGAAGCGCGCCAGAACATGGGCCGGATCGCGGCCGAGCAGGTGCTGGACACGCTCGACGGCAAGCGCCCGCCGCGCATCATCAACCCAGAGGTCTGGCGGGTTTATGCGGAGCGCTTCAAGCAGGCGTTCGGGGTGATGCCGGGGTAGTCGCACCAAGGATCGGCGCGCGCCGGTTGGTTACCACGAGGAAAAGGCAAAGCGCCGCATCTTACGCTTCGGATAAGTGAACGCGTATCACTTGTCCTGTAGTTGAAAGTCCATGAGCATATTCTCGATTGCGTCATCCGGACTTTCCGCGGCGAGTTTGCGTGTGAACGTTGCCGCGAGCAACATCGCCAACGTTCAAACGACCGGCCCGCTGCCGGAGTCGGGCGGATCGAGCCAGGCGGCCTCTGCCAGCAGTCCGGGCATTGCCCCGACATTTCCTGCGGCTTACGTGCCGCTGCGCGTCGACCAGGTCTCCCAATCGAGCGGCTCGAACCCGGGCGGCACGATCGCGACGGTATCGACGGTTTCGCCGAGCTATACCGCGCAGTTCGACCCCAGCGCTCCCTATGCCAACGGGGATGGCCTGGTCGCAGCACCGAATGTCGATATCGCCAACGAATTCGTGCAACTGGCGGCCGCAAAGTACAGCTTCATTGCCAACGCGAAGGTCCTTCAGGCCTACGCGGAGACGGAAAAGTCGCTGCTCGACGTTACCGCATGAGGGCGTACTGCCGCCTGAAGGGGGCGGCGGGAACCTTGCCGGGTTTGATCCGCGTCAAAATCTCCTTTCCCCGACCAGCCTAAATGGGATTACAGTGCTGCGGGGCAGCAGGAGGTGCCATGGCTACTTATGTCGTCAGGTTCATGAAGAACGTGCTCGGCGAGTACGGCCGGCAGTGCGAGGTCTGTCAGGGCACGCTTGAGGTCGACGCCGCGGACGAGAACGAGGCCACGGAGCGGGCGAAGGCAAAGTTCTGCGAGGACCAGGCGTTGCATCACTGGTCGCTGCATGCCGATCGCATCCATGTGAAACCGGCCGACTTTCCATCGTGAGGCCTATCGGCCGGGCGCGGTGACCGGCGGGGGCGACGTCGTTCCGGCACCGAGCGAGCGCTGCACCATGACGGTATCGGACCAGCGGCCGTGGCGATAGGCGACGCCGCAGAGCAGGCCGGCGCGTGCGAAGCCGAATTTCTCGTGCAGCGCCAGCGAGGGCGCGTTGTCGGCGTCGATATAGCCGATCATCTGGCGGAATCCGGCCGCCGCACACGCATCGATCAAGTCCCGCAGCAGCAGCCGTCCGACCCCGCGGCCAAGATGCTCGTGGTGAACGTAGATCGAATGCTTGGCGGTGTAGCGATAGGCCGGTCGCTTGCGGAACTGCACCGCATAGGCATAGCCGACCACCTCGCCGCGGAAGGTTGCGACCAGGTGCGGTAGGCGGGTCTGCTTCAGGTTCTTGCGCCGGTCGCGCAGATCGTCCGGCTCGGGCGCGCCGGTTCCCTCGACGTCGCGTGGCACGCCGTTGCGGACGTGATGGCGGTAGATCGCCAGCATCGCATCGACGTCGCTCTCGCGTGAGGTGCGGACCAAAACTTGTTCGTCGTCCGCACGCGCAATCGCTGTTTCGTTCATGCGCACCTACTCGGCAACGACGTAAGTGTAGAGCCCGATCCTCCCCTGCGCGTCGACCTCCTTGTAGACGCCCTGGATCTCGACGTCGAAGCCCGGAAAGGTGTTGAAGCAGGTCTCGAACATCTTGAGATAATCCACCATGGGCTTGGCCCGTTCACTCAGCCGCTCGCCTGGAACGATGGTGGCGATGCCGGGCGGATAGACCACGAAGGGCGTGGTGGCGATGCGGCCCGAAATCGCTTCGATCGGCAGATAGTCGACGTCGTTCTTGAACAGGTAACGCGCGGCATCGCGCGGCGACATCGCGATCTCAGGCATGTGTTCGGGCATGAACTGCCGCGCCTGGAGCGCGCTGACGTCGGCGGCGCGGAAGAAGCGGTGCATCTCGCCGCAGAGGTCGCGCAGGCGCACGCCGGCATAGCGTGCCTGACGCCGCTGGTAGAACTCAGGAATGACATCCTCCAGCAGCGCATTGTCGTCGTGCAGTCGCTTGAAGGCGACGAGGCCGGAGATCAGCGTGCCGGCCTTGCTCGCCTCGACGCCGGGGGTGAGCAGGAAGAGCAGGGAGTTGAGGTCGTTTTTTTCCGGAACGATGCGGTTCTCGCGCAGATATTGCGCGACGACTGGCGCCGGGATGCCGTGCTCGGCATAGGTGCCGGTGGTCCGATCGAAGCCCGGCGTCAGCAGCGTCAGCTTGTTCGGGTCGGTCATGGCAAAGCCCTCGGTGAGGCCGGGGAAGCCATGCCAATTGCTGTCCGGCGAGAGCTGCCACAGCGCGGGATTGGTCGCGAGCTCGTCGGTGGAGAGCGTTTCCCAGGCGACGTTGTGCGTGGCGCCGGGGCGGCTGACATCGGGAATGGCGACACGGTCGGGAACGAAGGATTCGAAGAACCAGCGTCGATGGGGATTCTGCTCCTTCTCCTCAAACTCCCGGCGCATCGCGCGGATCTTCTTGCGCAGCTCGATGCCGAGGCGGATCGTGTCGTCCCACAGCACTTCGCCGGAGCGGCCCTTCATCATCTGCGCGCCGACGTCGAGGGAGGCGAAAAGCGGATAGAACGGCGAGGTGGACGCGTGCTGCATGAAACTTTCGTTGAAGCGGCGGTGCTCGACGCGCCGTTTCTGGCCGCGGATGTGGCGGTCCTTGATGTGAATCTGCGAGGCCTGCGAGAAGCTGGCAAGCTGCTTGTGGGTTGATTGCGTCGCGATGATGCCCGGCGCTTCCGGGGGAAGGTTCGAAAGGCCCATGGCGAAGCGGCCGGCATAGAGCGGGTGGAACTTCATGAAGCCGGCCCAGGCCTCGTCGAACAGGATGTATTCGCAGAGATGGCCGACACGCTTCAAAATCATCTCGGCGCTGTGGATCGTGCCGTCATAGGTGCATTGCTCGACGACGGCGACGCGGAACGGGCGCTCCTTGCGCCAGGCCTCCTTATTCGTGACCAGCGGATGGTTGCGGATCGCCTCGCGCAAGGCCTTCTCGTCGAGCACGTCCCAGCGCATCGGGCCGATCAGGCCCCAGGCATTGCGGATGGTCGGGACGTAGACGGGAATGCCGCCGTTGATCATCAATGCGCCGTGGTGGGCGGCCTTGTGGTTGTTGCGGTCGAACAGCACGAGATCGCCGTCGGTGACGAGCGCGCCGAGCGCGACCTTGTTGGAGGTCGAGGTGCCGTTGAGCACGAAATAGGTCTTTTCCGCGCCGAAGATCTGCGCGGCTTCCTTTTGGGCCTTCAGCGCCGGCCCCTCATGGGTCAGGAGGTCGCCGAGGTCGAGCACGGAATTGTCGAGGTCGTCGCGGAACACGGATTCGCCGAGGTGTTCGACGAACACGCGTCCGATCGGGCTGCGGTTGTAGAACACGCCGCCATTGTGACCGGGGCAGGTCCAGAGCTGGTTGCCTTCCTCGGCATAGTCGACCAGCGCGCCGAAGAACGGCGTCTTCAGCGTCTCGGCATATTGCTTAAGCCGGCTGATCAAATTCTTGGCGATGAAGGTCGGGGTCTCCTCGGACAGGAAGACGTAGCCGTCGATGAAATCCAGCACCTCGACCGGCAAATCCTCGAACCGCTTGCGCCGGATCAGGAGGATGATCGGAAAGTCGAGACCGCGGCGCCGCATCAAATTGATCAGCGCCGAGGTCTTGCCCTCCAGGCCCTTCTTGCCCCAGTCCACCACCATGCAGCCGATCGCGGCATCGGTCTGCACTGCCATCTCGGCATCTTCCAGCTTGCGGGCCCGGACCACCTCGAAACCGGAGCGCTGGATCTCGTCGATGATCTGGTTGAAGCGGACGCCTTCGAGGTCGTCGGCGTCGAACACTGGTGCGGCGAACAGGAAGTTGAAGCGCTTGAAATAATCCATGATCTGTCCCGAATGTGCAGGAAATACAGCTCTCGGCACATTCGATGACAATTCGATGACGGCGGCGCGGAATGGGCTCGGTCGCGTTTTGCAGAGCGGAGAGCCGCTACCGCTTCGCCTCGCCGAACACCACGGTCGGCACCGCACGGTTGACGATTTCGCGCAAGGCAAAGCTCGATTGCACGCGCGCGACGCGGGGCAGTCGGGACAGCTCGGTGCGGTGGATGCGCTCGAAATCCTGGATGTCGCGGGCGAGCACGATCAGGATGTAGTCGTCGGTGCCCGACATCAGGAAGCAGCGTACGACGGAGGGGCATTTCACCACCTCCGCCTCGAACGCCTTCAGGGCCTCGTCGCTCTGGCTCTCCAGCGCGATGCGCACCAGGACGGTGGTGGTGAGGCCGAATTGCGTCAGGTCGAGCGCGGCCTGGTAGGCCTGGATGTAGCCGTCGTCCTCGAGTGCCTTCTGCCGCCGTGCCAGTGCCGTGCTCGACAGGCCGATCTTGCTGGCAAGCTCGGTGTGACTGGCGCGCGCATTGGTCGTGAGTTCCGCGAGGATCGCGAGGTCTTTCCGGTCGAGGGCCAAGGTTTCGTTTCCAGCGTGAAAGGGCACTGCAGCGCCGGAAAGCGGCGCGGGCCGGCCGAAACTAGCGGATATTTGCATGAAACCAAACCGGCCCCGTCGCTACGATGAAGGCGGAATCAATGCGTCGGCCAGGGAGATCAAGATGCGCGTCGGTGTTCCCAAGGAGATCAAGGTGCAGGAATATCGCGTCGGGCTCACTCCGGGCGCCGTCCGCGAGTATGTTGCGGCTGGGCACGAGGTCACGGTCGAGACCGGCGCCGGCGCCGGCATCGGCGCGTCCGACGAGGTGTATCGGCGGGCAGGGGCCTCCATTGCCGACAGCGCCCGCGATATCTTTGCCAAGTCAGACATGATCGTGAAGGTGAAGGAGCCGCAGAAGAGCGAATGGGCCCAGCTCCGCGAAGGCCAGATCCTGTTCACCTATCTTCATCTTGCGCCGGATCCGGAGCAGGCCAAGGGCCTGCTTGCCTCCGGCTGCACCGCGATTGCCTATGAGACCGTCACGGACGCGAGCGGTCACCTCCCGCTGCTCGCGCCGATGAGCGAAGTCGCCGGCCGCCTCGCCATCGAGGCCGCCGGCGCCGCGCTCAGGCGCTCGGCCGGTGGCCGCGGGCTGCTGCTGGGCGGTGTGCCCGGCGTGCAGCCGGCGCGGGTGGTCGTGCTCGGCGGTGGCGTGGTCGGAACGCAGGCGGCGCGCATGGCCGCGGGCCTCGGTGCCGAAGTCACCGTGATCGACCGCTCGATCCCGCGCTTGCGCGAATTGGACGATCTCTTTGCCGGACGCGTGCGCACCCGCTTCTCGACCATCGAGTCGGTCGAGGACGAAGTGTTTGCCGCCGACGTCGTGATCGGCGCGGTGCTGGTGCCGGGCGCCAGCGCGCCGAAGCTGGTCACGCGCGCGATGCTGACATCGATGCGGCCCGGCGCGGTGCTGGTCGACGTCGCGATCGACCAGGGCGGCTGCTTCGAGACCTCGCATCCAACCACGCATACCGATCCGACCTATGAGGTCGACGGCGTCGTGCACTACTGCGTCGCCAATATGCCGGGCGCGGTGCCGGTGACCTCGAGCCAGGCCCTGAACAATGCGACGCTGCCATTCGGCCTGATGCTGGCGAACAAAGGCTTCGCCGCCGTGCTGGAGAACCCGCATTTGCGCAACGGCCTGAACGTCCATCGCGGCCGGATTACCAACAAGGCGGTGGCGGAGAGTCTCGGGCTGGATTTCGCTCCGGTGGAGAGCGGGCTGGCGGCGTAGGAGCTGTAGGCGCGATGACGATCTGGGGAGAGCGACGCCTCACCCCTTCGTCAGCCTGTACTGCCCAAAATCCGGATCATGCGTCATGCGCCAATAGTCCACGAACCGCCACGGCATTGCCGAGAACACGCGGCCGCTCGCGTTGCGGTAATAGGTGCTCATGCCGGGATGGGTCCAGATCATCGCCTCGTGCTCGGCATCGACCTTGCGAACGTAGTCGTCGAGCACGTCCTGGCGGACGTCGATCGCGGCGACGTCGTGGTCGATCATGCCGACGAGGCACGCCGAGATGTAGCGGCTCTGGCATTCCGACTGGAAGATGACGCTGCCGCCATGGGCGGGGCCGGAATTCGGACCGAGCATGCAGAAGAAGTTCGGAAAGCCGGGCACGGTGAGGCCAAGATGCGCGGTCGGATTGTCGTTGGCCCAGGCCGTGCGCAAATCCTTGCCGTCGCGGCCGCTGACGTTGAGGCGGGCCGCCATTTCCGTCACCTTGAATCCGGTCGCGACCACGATGATGTCGGCGGGACGATGCTTGCCGTCGGCGGTGACGATGCCGCCCTGATCAAAATGATCGATCGCATCGGTGACGAGCTCGACATTGTCCCGCCTCAAGGTCTTGAACCAGTTGTTGTCGAGCAGGATGCGCTTGCCGTAAGGCGGGTAGGTCGGCACACATTTCTCGATCAGGTCCGGCCGATCCTTCAGCTCCGACAGGATGAAGTCGGTCAGCTCCTGGCGGTGCCGATCGTTGCCTTTATTGACGGCGCGCTCGGGATGCGGCCAGGCCGGGTCCTTGCGCAGGAAGGGCAGCAGGCCGTCGCCATAGCGCCAGAACATGTTGAAGCGGTACCACTGCACATAGAACGGCAGGTGCGCCAGCAGCCAACGCGCACCCTCGCTGATCGGATCGGCATAGCCCTTCACCGGCCGCGCCCATTGCGCGCTGCGCTGGTAGACCGTGACCGAGGCGACGCGGTCGGCGATCGCCGGCACCAACTGCATCGAGGTCGCGCCGGTGCCGATCACGACGACATGCTTGCCGTCGATGTCGATGTCGTCGGACCACAGCGCCGAATGCAGGATCGTTCCCTTGAACTTTTCCTCGCCCTTGAACCGGGCACGAGAGGGGTCGTTGAGCTGGCCGATGGCCGAGACCAATGCGGTGGATTCGAAAATCTCTTCGCCGTTGCTGGTTTTGAGCGTCGAGATCCAGCGCCGCTTGCTTTCGTCCCAGCGCGACGAGGTCAGCTCGGTGTTGACGCGCAGATGCTTGCGGATGCCGTATTCGCCCGCGACCTTCTGGAGATAGCCGAGCAACTCCTCGCGTTGGCAGAAGTAGCGGGTCCATGCATTCCCCGAACCAAAGGAATAGGAATAGGAGTGGTTCGGCGTGTCGACGCCGCAGCCGGGATAGCGGTTGATCCACCAGGTGCCGCCAAGCTCGGCGTTCTTCTCGACGATGGTGTAGGGGATGCCGAGATGGCCCAGCGCGACGCCGAGTGCGATGGCGCAAACGCCGGCGCCGACGATCAACACATGCTGTTCCCCGAGCTTGGCCTCGGAAGGGCGCGTCTTCCAACGCGGCTCGCGTGCCACAAAGCCCATCTCCTCGCGCATCAGTGGTGCATATTCCGGCGCAACCTTTTCGCCGAGGCAGGCGCGCATCATCTTCAACAGCAGCTCTTCGCCGGGATCGGCGATGACGGGCTTTGGCGGACCACCGGCGAACAGCTCGACCACCGCAGCGCGGATCTCGTCCTGGATGTTTCGGGGCACGCCGGCCTCGGGATCGGGAATGAGGCGGATGTCGCGCTTGGGCAAATAGGGCGGCGCGAGCCATTTCTCATCGCCGGTCATGTGCACCAGCACCATCAGCAGGCAGCGGACGTCGCCCTCGGCGATGGCAGAAGTGAGGTCGAGCGGTTGGTGCGGAGATGGGATGTTCATGGCGTGTCTCCGGATGCGCTGAAGAGGCCGCGCGTCATCAGCTTGCGATAGGCTGAGATGACGTGGTCGGGCACGGCGGTGACGCCGCCGGCGGAGTACGAGTAGCGGCGGCTGAGATAGCCGCGCGCGCCCATCAGCATGTGGACGATGGCCTCGAATTCATCGTCGCTATAATTCTCGATCGCGCCGGCGGTGCGCGCCCGCCTGAGGATGCGGACATAGGCGGCCGAGATATTGTCGAGGTGCTTCTGATAGCCGATGGGCGCGAAGAACTGGGCTTCATTCAGGATGCGCAAAAATTCCGGTACCTCGCGGATGAAATCGAAGAAGGCGGAAAAGCGCGCGATCTCCTGGCGCGCCGCATCCGCGGTGCCGGTGCGGGCGCGGATGAACTGGACCATGTCGAGGCCGATCTTGGGCAGCAGCTGGTCGAGCAGTTCCTGGCGGTTCTCGAAATGATTGTAGAAGGTGCCTTGCGCCACGCCGGCCTGCTCGGTGATGCGCGCGACGGAGGCTTCGGCATAGCCATGCTTGCCGACAACCCTGGTCGCGGCCTCGAAGATCTTCTGCTTGGTCCAGGCGTTGCGCTCGATGCGGTTGAGCTTGGTCACTTTCGCGGTGGCTGGGCCTTGATTCATGCCACGGTCTCCAGTTCGGCGCGCAGCACGCGCTTGAGAATTTTTCCGGATGGGTTGCGCGGGAGGCTGGCGCGGAGGATCAGCTCTTTCGGCACCTTGAAACTCGCAAGCCGCGTCCGGCAATGCTCGGTGAGAGCAGAGAGCTCCAGTGCGGCGCCTTCCGCCAAGACCACGACGGCGACCGGCCGTTCGCCCCAGCGTGCGTCGCGGAGGCCGACCACTGCGACCTCGCGCACGTCAGGCAATTCATAGATGACGCGCTCGACCTCGGAGGAGGCGATGTTCTCGCCGCCGGAGATGATCATGTCCTTCTTGCGGTCGGTCAGATACAGAAAGCCTTCCTCGTCGAGATAGCCGACGTCGCCGCTGCGGAACCAATCACCGAAGAAGGCGGAGGCCGTCTTCTGCGGGTCGTTCCAGTAGCCGCGCGTGATCTTGGGACCGCGCAGGCAGATTTCGCCATTGACGTTGGCAGGCAGCGTCCTGCCGTCCTCGTCGCGGATCTCGATCTCGACATGAGCGATGGCGCGCCCGGTCGAGCCGATCTTCTCGATCTCGCGGCCCGCTTCCATGAAGGTGTCACCGCCGACGGTCTCGGTGAGGCCATAGGCGTCGATGTAGCGCGCATTGCGGAAGTATTCCGAGAAGGCGCGGATGCGCATCTCCGGCGTCTTCTCGCCGCCGCCGATCGCCCATTTCAGGCTGGAGACGTCATAACAGTCACGCCTCGGGCAGGTCAGCATCGCCGTGGTCATCACGGGGGCGAACCAGGCGGCGTTGAGCTTGTCTTCGGCGATGGCGGCGAGCGCCGTCTCAGCCTCGAAATTGCGTTCGACGCGGATGAAGCCGCCATGCCAAAGCACGGCGATGCCGGGCAGGTCGAGCGCGCCGACGTGATAGAGCGGACCAACGACAAGAAGCCGCGTCTCGGCGCTGAGGCCGAGCGCAATCGTCTGATCCGCCGACTTCCAGTAGAAATTATCGTAAGTGAGCATCACGCCTTTGGGCCGGTCGGTGGTGCCGGAGGTGTACATCAGCCGCATCAGGTCGGATGGCTGGCACAAATGCATCGGCGCTGGCGCTGCTTCGCTTGCGAGTCGCGTGATGCTCTGCTGCGCGGCGTCGTCGAGCACGACGATCTTCGCGCCCGCGGCGTTCGCAGCCAATTCCTCATCGACGATCAGCAGCCGCGCGCCGGCATTGCCGGCGATGTAGCCGACCTCGTCGCGGGAGAGGCGGAAGTTGATCGGCAGGAAAGCCGCGCCGAGGTGGCTGGTGGCGAAGACGAGCTCCAGGAACGCCGCGCTGTTCTTCATCAGGACGGCCACGACGTCGCCGGCGCCGATGCCCTGCGACGCGAGCCAGCCTGCCACCGTTCGAACGCGTGCATCGAACGCCGCGTAGGAAATCTCCTCGCCGCGATATTTCAGCGCAGGCCGCTTCGGCGTGCGACGGGCATGGAAGGCGATGAAGCTCGAAAGGTTGATCATTCTGCTTTTCGGGCCGCCTGCCGGCCTCGTTTCCTTCTGAATGAATGATGACTCATAATTCATGTTTGGCTTGACGTCACCCCCTACCTCTGAAATCCTTGAAAGCACGGAGACGGCACGATCTCCGACACGGGACCAGGAAACGCCGACCCGAAAGAGGGAGGGGAAAATGACGAGAACCCGCACGCCGGGCATCAGCCGCCGTTCAACACTGGCGCTGATGGGCGCCGGTGCGATGACGTTCGCCGCGCCGTGGGTGGCGCGTGCGCAAGCCAAGACCATCAAGATCGGCATGCCGACGATTCTGTCGGGGCGCGTCGCTCAGCTCGGCACGTCCTCGCGCAATGCGGTGATGCTCGAAGTCGAGAAGGTCAATGCCGCAGGCGGCCTCGCCGGCCGGCAGATCGAGATGGTGATCCGCGACTCCAAAGGCCAGCCGCAGGAAGCCGCGCGCGTCGCGCGGGAGCTCGTCAACACCGACGGCTGCGAATTGCTGCTCGACGGCGAGGCGTCGTCCGGATCGTTCGCGGTGCACGAGGTCGCGCGCGATCTCGGCGTGCTCTGCATCCACACCTGCTCCGAAGCATCCTCGCTCACGGCCGATCCGAAGCAGCACATCCCCAACGCCTTCCGCTGCGTCCGTCAGGGCATTCACGATTCCATCGTCGGCGGAAGTTATGCCGCCTCGATCGCCAAAACCAAGGGCTTGAAGAAATGGGCGACCTGCTCGCCCGACTACGCCTATGGCCGCGACACCACCGGCGAGTTCACGCTGTACCTGAAGCGCTTTGCGCCCGACGTCGAGATCATCAGCGAGTCCTGGCCGAAGCTGTTCCAGCCCGACTACACCGAGGTGGTGACGAAGATTCTGCAGGCCAAGCCGCAGGCGCTGTACTCCTGCCTGTGGGGCGGCGATCTCACCTCCTATATCGACCAGGCCAACATCTACGCGATGTTCGGCCAGATGGAGGTGTTCGCGGTCAACATGGCCGACTACACCGCGCTCACGGTGGTGAAGAACCTGCCGAAGGGCATCCACTCCGGCAATCGCTACATCAAGACCTTCCCGACCACGCCGGAGAACGCCGCCTGGGGCGATGCCTACAAGGCCAAATACAACGAATATCCGACCAACTGGTCGTGGCAGAACGCGACCGCGGTGATGTTCCTGGCCGAGGCCGCGAAGAAGGCGAACTCCGCCGACGGCAAGAAGCTCGCGGAGGTCCTGAAGGGCCTCACCATCAAGTGCCCGTTCGGCGCCGACGGCACCGTGACGATGCGCGGCGACGACCATACGCTCGTGGGCTACGCCATCGGCTGGGGCACCACGATCCCGCAGGAGCCCTATGTGCCCGAGGTCAAGGCCGGCGACTGGAAGACCATCTTCGAACTCGAGGCCGAGTGGAAGAAGAGCAAGGGCTACACCTGATCCGATGCGCGGCGGGGGCGGGTGACCGTCTCCGCCGTTTTCGCTTGGTCCTCCGCGCCGTCTTGGGCGCGCGAAAATGAAAGTGCTTCCGTGGACATCGACGCGCTCGCCGGCTGCCTCGCCAGCTCCGCCTGTCTGGTGACGCAGACCACCAGCGGCCTCATCATCGGCATGCTGCTGTTCCTGGTCGCGGTCGGGCTGACGCTGATTTTCGGCGTGCTCAAGGTGGTCAATTTCAGCCACGGCGCCTTCTACATGTTCGGCGCCTATTTCGCGATGACGGCCTATCAGCTCACGGGAAGCTTCGCGCTGGCGATGCTGGCCGGCGCGGCCGGCACCGCCATTCTCGGCCTGATCTTCGAGCGCGTCTTCATGAGCCGCGTCTATGGCGCCGACGTGTTGATGCAGCTGCTCGTCTGCTACGCCTTCGTGCTGATCTTTGACGATGTCGTGCGCATCATCTGGGGGCCCGAATTCAGGTCGATGGGCATGCCGTCCGCATTCCAGGTGATGCCGCTGTTCATCGCGGGGGGCGTGGTACCGCCATATTATCTGCTGCTGATCGGCGTCGCGCTGGTTGCGGCCATCGTACTCGGCATCGGATTGTCGCGCAGCCGCGTCGGCAAGGTGATCCGCGCCGCCGCGCACAATCCGGGCATGGTTTCCGCGCTCGGCATCAACACCGGCCTGATCTATGGCGGCGTGTTCGCGCTCGGCGGCATGCTGGCGGGCCTTGCCGGCGCGCTCGCAGCACCGGTGCGCTCGCTGACGCCGGGAATGGGATTCTCGGTGCTGATCGAGTCCTTCATCGTGACCGTGATCGGCGGCATGGGCTCGATCCTGGGCGCGCTGATCGGCGCGCTGCTGCTCGGCCTCATCCGCTCGTTCGGCTCGCTCGGCTTTCCCTTGTTCACCGAAGGCCTGATGTACCTCTTCATGGTGATCGTGCTGGTCTCCAAACCCACCGGCCTGTTCGGCAAGGAGGCGGCATGACCGAGCTGGAGGCGGGGCGCGCGCAGGCACTTGCGCCCGTACGCGGCGGCGCGGCGTTGCAACGCTATCGCGATGTGCTGATCGCGCTGATCGCCTTCGCCGTGCTGGCGAGCCTGCCGCTGTTCACGGGCAGCAAGGCGCTGCTCGACTTCGTCATTCGGTGCTCGGCTTATGGCCTGTTCGCGACCTCGCTCAACCTGCTGGTCGGCTACACTGGCCTGACCTCGTTCGGCCACGGCATGTTCTTTGGCCTCGGGGCCTACAGTTTCGGCCTGATCATGCAGAAGCTGGGCGTGCCGATTCCGGTCGCTTTCATCGCGACGCTTGTCATCACTGCGGTGATCGCCGCGGTCATCGGCGCCATCTGTGTGCGGCTGAAGGAGATCTATTTCGCCTTCGTCACGCTGGCGTTCCAGATGCTGATCCACTCGACCATCCTGTCCTGGGCGTCCTTTACCGGCGGCGACCAGGGCCTGCGTGGCGGCATTCCGCGCCCCGCCTTCCTCGGTATCAATCTCGCCAACCACATCCATCTCTACATTGCGAGCTGCGCATTGCTGATCCTCGGCCTGCTGGCGATGCGGCAGATCGCGCAATCGCCGTTCGGCTACACCTTGCGCATGATCCGCGACAATGCCGCGCGCGCGAGCTTCCTCGGCATCGACGTCTGGCGCGCAAAACTCACCGTGTTCGTGCTGGCGGCGCTGTTCGCGTCGATGGGCGGCATGGTGATGGCGTTGTTCGTCTCGGGCGCCTATCCGGAATTCGCCTATTGGACCATTTCGGGCGAAGCCATCTTTATCAACATGCTCGGCGGCGTCTCGACCTTCCTGGGCCCGATGGTCGGCACCGTGCTGCTGCTGCTGCTCAACGACACCGTGACGCGCTTCACCGAGTATCACGGCATCGTGCTCGGCGTCGTCATCCTGTTCTTCGCGCTGGGTCTGCGCAAGGGCCTGCTCGATTTCGTCGCCGAATGGGTCACGCGCCGGCGCGAGACAGGCGAGGGGCGCTAGCCATGCTCGAGATCCGCAACCTCGCAAAATCCTTTGGCGGCGTGAGGGCGACCAACGACGTCTCGCTCGATTTTCCCGACGGTTCCCTGACCGCGGTGATCGGCCCGAACGGCGCGGGCAAGAGCACTTTCTTCAACCTGATCACCGGCGCCTTGAAGCCGGATTCCGGAGAGGTGCTGCTCGATGGCGTCAATCTCGCCGGCGGCTCACCACCGGAAATCGTTCGCCACGGCATCGGCCGCGCCTTCCAGGTCGCCAGCATCTTCAAGTCACTCACGGTGCAGGAGACCATGTTGGCGGCTGTCAGCGCGGACCAGCGCACGTCCGCAGTGCTGCACAAGCGTTTTCCGCTGCCGGAGACGCGCGATCGCGCCGAGCACGTGATGGAGCTGCTGGGGCTTGCCGGCAAACGCCATCGCACGGCGGCAACGCTGTCGCATGGCGATCAGAAACTGCTCGACATCGCGCTGGCGCTGGTGCTCGAACCAAAAGTGCTGCTGCTGGACGAGCCGACCGCCGGCATGGGCCCGGAAGAACGCTGGCGCATGATCGACAAGGTGCGCGAGCTCTGGGAGACCCAGAAGATCACCGTCGTCTTCATCGAGCACGACATGGACATCGTGTTCAAGATCGCGCCTAAAATTGTCGTGCTTTGCTACGGCCGCATCCTGGCAACCGGCACGCCCGACGAGATCCGCAACAACAGCGCCGTGATCGAGGCCTATCTTGGCACCGATCACGCGGGAGCGGCGGCATGAGTGCTGTCGTCATCGAAGTCGCCGATCTCGATGTCTATTACGGCACCAGCCAGATCCTGTTCGGCGTCGGCCTCTCGGTGCGGCAGGGCGAGACCATGGCGCTGCTCGGACGTAACGGCGCCGGCAAGTCGACGACCATGAAGGCGATCATCGGGCTGGCGCCGCCGCGGCGCGGTCGCGTGAGCCTGCGTGGCGCCGTGATCTCCGGCATGAAGCCGCATCGTATCGCGCGCGCCGGGCTCGGCTTCGTGCCGGAGGACCGCCAGATCTTTCCGGAGCATACGGTCGAGGACAATCTCGTGATCGGGAAGAAGAAGGGACCCGAGGGCCAGGACGAATGGCCGATCAAGCGCATCTACGAGGTCTTTCCGCTGCTGGAGCCGCTGCGTCATCGCATCGCCGGACGCCTCTCGGGCGGCGAGCAGCAGATGCTGGCGATCGCACGCACGCTGATGGGTAATCCGGCGCTGCTGCTGCTGGACGAGCCGAGCGAGGGGCTGGCGCCGATCATCGTACAGCGGATCGGTGAACTGCTGCGCCAGCTTCGGAGTATCGGATCGACGGTGCTGATCGCCGAGCAGAACATGCATTTCTGCCTTGGCCTTGCCAGCCACGCCACGGTCATCGACAAGGGCCAGATCGTCTATGCCGCGGGAATCGACGAGCTGAAGGCGAATGATGCCATCCGGCGGCGTTATCTCGCCCTCTAGGCCGGGCGCCGGTGCCTAAGTAGGCCGGAAGAAGAAAACTATTGTCCCCAAGGCGCCCCACGGAAGGAGTTTCCCTCCGGGCGGGCAAAAACGCCAATCGCTTCCATTGCCGTTCGGGCGGGAAACGACGACATTCCCATCAGAAATTGATGGATTGGCGTAGCCATGGAACGCACTGGATTTGAGCCCTTCGGCGAGCAGCTGGTGTCCGCAACGGACGCCCAGCCGAAATCGCGCGCATCGAAGCTCCTGCTGCGGGCCGGCACCACGCTGTTCTGGTCGCTGGTTGCCGGCATCGTGCTGGCCCGTGCGGCCTTCTTCGAGCCGGGCATCTATGACGGCTTCAGCCGGGTGGCTTCGCTCGCCAAGAATCTGATCTTCTAAGGCTGGCCCGAGCCGTTATTCCGTGCTGAGGACAGAACTTCCCTCGGCCCTGATATGCCGAAAACTTATTCCCCATTGACCCGGCGCTGCGTATAAATATTTCTCCTCTGGGAGAGATTTGTGTCGCAGAATCAAGCATCCAGCCCGGCCGACGCCAAGCCGACCACTGCCGCTAGTCGCGTCGTGGCGCTGATTCCCGGCATTCTCCTTTGTATCGCCGTGGCCGGCGTCTCGGCCCTGCTCGAGCACCTGGAACTGGGCGTCTTCGAGCACCCCTATGTCGAGGCGCTGGTGATGGCGATCCTGCTCGGCATGGGGCTCCGCAGCTTCTGGAAACCGGCGCCACGCTGGCAGGCCGGGATCGCATTCAGCGCCAAACAGCTCCTCGAAGTTGCCGTCATGCTGCTGGGCGCCTCGATCAGTTTCGCCGCCATCGCCGCTTCGGGAATCGCGCTGCTGGCATCGATCGCCGCCGTCGTCGTGATCGCGCTCGGCGTCTCCTTCGGCATCAGCCGGTTGCTCGGCCTGTCGACGCGGCTGTCGATCCTGATCGCCTGCGGCAACTCGATCTGCGGCAATTCCGCGATCGCCGCCGTGGCGCCGATCATCGGCGCCAACAATGACGAGATTGCATCCTCGATCTCCTTCACCGCCATCCTCGGCGTGATGATGGTGCTCGGCCTGCCGCTGCTGATTCCGCTGCTGCAATTGTCCGCCACCCAATATGGCATCCTCGCAGGCCTCACCGTCTACGCGGTGCCGCAGGTGTTGGCCGCCACGGTTCCGGCGGGGCTCGTCTCGACGCAGATCGGCACGCTCGTGAAGCTGATGCGCGTCTTGATGCTGGGTCCCGTCGTCGTCGGCCTGTCGCTGGCCGCCTCGCGCTGGCAGAGCGACGCCAAGAAGACCAATGTCGGCTTCTTCCGCCTCGTCCCCTGGTTCATCCTCGGCTTCCTCGCGCTTGCGACCTTGCGCTCCCTCGAGATCGTGCCGAGCACCGTGGTGGCGCCGATCACGAAGATCACCGGCTTTCTCACTGTCGTGTCGATGGCTGCACTCGGCCTCGGCGTTGACGTCCGGGTGCTCGCCAATGTCGGCGGCAGGGTGACAGCCGCGGTGACGCTATCGTTGATGCTGCTGCTCGGCATCAGCATCGCGCTGGTGCACTGGTTCAAGTGAGGGCGGCTGTAGCTGCGAACTCCTCTTCCTTCTCCCGTTGTGGGAGAAGGTGGCGCGAAGCGCCGGATGAGGGGTTCTATCCGCGAGTTCGAAACGAGAGAGAGGAGTTTGCGGACGCAGACCCCTCATCCGCCTTGCCTTCGGCAAGGCACCTTCTCCCACAAGGGGAGAAGGGAAGTAAGAGCGCTGGCTGCCTCAAATCACATCCGCCAGCGAGTGCCCGTGCAGCTCGATGCTTAGGCCCTGCATGCCCATGTCGTTGATCTCGCCGCCCATCGCTTTCAGGCTTTCCTCGCGGATCAGCGACATCAGCCCGCGGCGCAGCGCCAGGAACTCCGACGACATCATCATCGATTGCTGCCGCGGCCGTTCAAGGGGGATCGGGATCTCGGCCTTGATCGAACCGGGACGAGCAGTCATGCAGTAGACGCGGTCGGACAAGAAGATCGCCTCGTCGATGTCGTGGGTGACGAACAGCACCGAGATCTTCAGCCGCTGCCACATGTTGGTGAGGATCTGCTGCATGATGACGCGGGTCTGCGCATCGAGCGCACCGAAGGGTTCATCGAGCAGCAGCACCTTCGGCCCCGTTGCCAATGCACGGACGATGCCGACGCGCTGCTTCATGCCGCCGGAGAGTTTTTCGGGATAGTGCTTCTCAAAGGCTTCGAGGCCGGCGAGCCCGAGCAGCGTGCGCGCCGCGCGCTCGCGCTGGGAGCGCGGCATGCCGCGCATCTTCAGGCCGAACTCAACATTCTCTCGCACCGTCTTCCAGGGGAACAGCGAATATTGCTGGAACACCATGCCGCGCTCGGCACTGGGACCGTTCACGCGCTCGCCGTCGACGGTGACGATGCCCGTGGTGGGCTTGAGGAAGCCGGCCACCGCATTCAGCAGCGTCGATTTTCCGCAGCCGGAGGGGCCGACGATCGAGACGAACTCACCCGGCTTGACGTGGATCTGCGTGTCGGTGACGGCCTGCACCGGCCCCTCGATCGTCTCATAGGCGAGGGAGAAGTTCTTGACCTCGATATGGCCCTTCGATGCGCTCGCAGCGATCTCGCTCACGTCGTCCTCCACGGCATCACCAATTTTCCCGCGCCCCTGATCAGGACGCTCGATCCGAGCCCCAGCACGCCGATCGCGATCATGCCGAGCGCGATGTCGGCGTACTGGACCAGCGAATAGGCCTCCCAGGTAAAGTAGCCGATGCCGTACTGGCCGGAGATCATCTCGGCGGCGATCAGCGAGACCCAGGCGACGCCCATGCCGACGGTGAGGCCGGTGAAAATGTGCGGCATCGAGGCCGGGAAATACACCTCGCGGAAGATCGAGCGCTCACGCGCGCCGAGACATTGCGCGGCGCGCACCAGCACCGGATCGACCAGCGACATGCCGTGCAGTGTGTTGACCAGGATCGGGAAGAACGAGCCGAGGAAGGTGATGAAGACGATGCTCTGCTCGTTGGTCGGCCACAGCATGATCGCCATCGGCACCCAGGCGATCGCCGGGATCGGCCGCAGCACTTCGGCCACCGGGAAGACGATCTCGTGCACCAGCTTGAAACGGCCCATGATCAGGCCGAGCGGCACGCCGACGATGGCGGCGAGCGAGAAGCCGATGAAGATGCGCCGGCAACTCAGCAAGACGTGCATCAGGAATTTGGGGTCATGGATCGCCTTGCTGAAACTGGCGTAGACCGCGAGCGGCGAGGGCACGTTGGTGAACCGCACGAAGAACACGACGCGATAAGTCGTGAGCAGGTGCCAGACCAGCAGGAAGGCGAGCAGAGAAATCAGGCCGATCGCAATCGCGCGCAGGCCAGCCCGATTGAGCCGGTACCAGCGCAGCGCAAGCGTGCCGAAGGAAGGCGACGCCGTGGGCGGGGTGATGGCGGCGGGCGCAGGGCCCGCCTCTGCAATGGCTGTTGCCGGCATGCTGTCCTCGGGATGTCGGACGAGGGCGGGGCTGCTCACGTCTTGCCTCCGCCGACAGCGGCCTTCACCGCATCATCGAAGCCGAGCACCTTGCCGCTGATCTTGGTCGCATAAGCCTCGGCGTCCTTCTTGAGCAGGAACGGGGCGACCTCGCCGTTGCCGACTGCGAAGAAGGCCTGGTCAGCGAACAGCTTGATGCCCCGCGTGGTGTCGAAGACATAGGCGACGTTGATCTTCTTGCCCTTGGCCTTGTAGTCGGCATAGGCGCCGAGCGTGCAGCTGGCGGACGAGAAGGGCATGATGCCGGCCCCATCCACCCAGACTTCGCCGGCCTTGCGCGGATCGGCGACCGGCTTCTTGCAGAAGCTGTCTTCGCCCGATATCTCGTAATTCCTGGTGCTGGCAAGCTGCGCATCGTAATCGAGCTTCATCTCGGCATAGGCCTTGCGGATGTAGCTGTCGTCGACCCATTTCTTCGGATCGAATTCCTTCATGCGGCCGAGATTCTGCAGCACCTTGACGTCGATTGCGGCGGCATCGATCAGCGCCGGCTTGATCGTGGGATCGGTGGTCATGTTGCCGCTCGGGCCGAGGAAGATGTAGACGACCTCCTTGCTGATGCCGGTCCATTCCTGGATCTTTTCGGCGGCGAGCTTGGGATCGTCGCGCAGCCACTGATTGGCGGCGATCACTGCCTTGAAGTAGGCGACGACGACCTCTGGATACTTCTCCGCAAAGTCGGTTCTCACGACCACGCCGTGCCATGTCGGCAGATTGGTCTCGACGCCGTCGAAGATCTTTCGCGCGAAGCCGCGGAACGGCAGCAGCTCGGCGAAGGGAACGAAGTCGGCGTGCGCGTCGATCTTCTTCTCCTGAAGATTGGTCGAGCCGACCTCGGGGCTTTGGCTGACCAGCTGAAAGAAGTCTGACGCGTAGCCGCGATCCTGCATCGCCTTCAGCACCATGCCGTGCGCCGCCGAACCGAACGGCACGCTGACGAGCTTGCCTTTCAGATCAGCGAGTTCGTAGTAGGGCGAATCCTTGTGAACGACGATACCGTTGCCGGAACCTTCGAGGCTGTAAGCCGCGACGCCGACCAGGCGGCTCTTGCTCTCCGGATTGGTCTCGAAGGTGAAGCCGTTCACGATCAGCGGATAGTCGCCCATCATGCCGATCTGCAGCTTGTTCGCCATCATCGCATTGGTGACGGGCGGACCCGAGGTGAAGTTCTGCCACTCCAGTTCGAACTTGATGTTCGCGTATTTGCCATCCTTGGGCAGATACTTTTCGAGGAGATGCAGCTGGCGGATGACGACGCCGGCGGTCACGGTGTTGGTCGTGGTGTCCTGCGTTCCGATGCCGAGCGTGACGGTTTCCGCCCAAGCCGGCTGCGTGACGAGTAGTGCCAGCGACGTCACCGACATCGCGATCGAGAGCGTGGGAAGATGGCGGACCATTCTCATCCTCATTCGGTTGGATGTGCTGTGGTTGCCATGATTGGGTGAGGCAGGGGGCAGGGCAAATCCGGAATGACGACAGCAGTCGATTAGTTGCCGGGAAAAGGTGATTGCATACTCCTTGAGCAGCCCTGCACTATAAAGCCGCTTGCCTGTGCATCGGCCTTGGCCGCAAATTCCCCTAGTCGGATGCGTGACCGCGCATCTCCTCCAGCACGTCGGTGCGGCAGACCACGATCTGCGACCGCTTGGTCAACACGGTTCCCTTCTCTTGCATCCGCTTCAGGCTGATCGTGACCCATTGCCTGGTGGCGCCGACCATGTGGGCGAGATCGGCGTGGGTGAATGCGGCGGCGATGACGCGGCCATCGGCGTCCTCGACTCCGTAGAGCTCGACGAGATGCAGCAGGAGATGCGCAAGGCGCTGGGTGATCGACCGCGTTCCGAGCATCTGCGCCAGGGCCGAATAGCATTTGCCCTTGAAGGTGAGGCCTTCGATCAGGCCGATGGCGAGATTTGGGATCTCGGCGGCGAGGGACCGCAGCTCCTTGCCGGGCAGGTGCACGACGCTGCAATTGCTGGAGGCAACGCCGGACCATTGATGCACGGTGCCCTCGAACACCTCGGGCCCGCCGACGAAATTGCCGACATGCCAATAGGCCAGCGTGATCTCGCGCCCGAGCGGCGAGGTGTAGAACACGCGGATACGGCCGCTCTCGATCAGCCAGATGCCGTCATGCTTGCCGCCCTGGCTGAACAGGGTCTGGCCGCGGTTCAGGACCTTTCGACGGCCCTGCTTCAGCACCAACTCCCGCTCGCGCGGCGAGAGCTTGTCCATCAGCGGTGGTGGACCGCCGATCCATTGCTGGTTCTCGGTGAGCAGCAGCGAGGAACTGCCCGCAGGCCGGACTACCGGGGGCACAGCCCCGCGAACCGAATTCGCCGCCTGCAACATCGTCTGCCTCCGGAACGTTCAAACTGTTCTAAAGAGGAGCAATGTCCGTGCCAGATGAAGGCCCTCCGTCATTCCAGGATGCGCGCAAAGCGCGCAGGCCCGGAATCCATAACCACGAGCGGGGGTTATCGATTCCGGGCTCGCCCTTCGGGCGTCCCGGAATGACGAGCTTTCGGTGAGTGCGGCCTACCGCCCTGCCAAGCTCAGCAGATACGTCTTCGGGTAGATCCCCCTGTTGTGCCCATCCGAGAACGCGATGTTCAGCCCGTAGCCGAGATCGCCGATCTCGGTGATCGCAATGCCCGGGAACGTTTCCGGGAAGCGGCCGTCGAAACGGGCGCGGGTGCAATGGGCGCATTTGCAGGAGAGGCGGAGCGTTTCGGCGGGCACGCTGAGCGCGTCGTCCTGCGCAGTGCGGACGAGCAGCGCGGCCAGATCGGCGCTGGTTTCATAGTCGGCAACGGTCGGTGCCACCAGGGTCATGGTCATGACGAACCTCCAGCTTCTTCCTACGTCGACGGGGAGCCGGACGAATAGCAACTAATTGCCGAAGCGGATGCGTGGTGCCGCCTTCACTGCCTTCTGCTCGATCATCGTCCGCGAAATGTGAAACTAATCGACTGGGAACCTCACTTCCGAATTGCCGGACTCTCTTCTCTTCGTGACCTTGACGCCATCGAGAAGGAGAGACCATGAGCGCATTTCAGAGGGAAACGGTTTTGTCGGTCCGGCACTGGACTGAGTCCCTGTTCAGCTTCACCGCGACGCGCGATCCCGGCTTTCGTTTCCAGAACGGTCAGTTCGCGATGATCGGGCTCGAGGTCGAAGGCAAGCCGTTGATGCGGGCCTACAGCATGGCCAGCGCCAATCACGAGGAGGCGCTCGAGTTCTTCTCGATCAAGGTGCAGGACGGCCCGCTGACCTCGCGCCTGCAGAAGATCAGGGAGGGCGATATCATTCTCGTCGGCCGCAAGGCGACGGGCACGCTGATCACCGGCAATCTCATTCCCGGCAAGCGCCTCTTGCTGCTCTCGACCGGCACGGGCCTTGCGCCGTTCGCCAGCCTGATCAAGGACCCCGATGTCTACGAGAACTACGAGACCATCGTGCTTGCGCATGGCTGTCGACAGGTCTCCGAGCTCGCCTATGGCGAGCACCTTGTGGACGACCTGCGCAATCACGAATTCTTCGGGCCGCTGATCCGCGACAAGCTCGTCTATTACCCGACCGTCACCCGCGAGCCGTTCCGGAACCGCGGCCGCATCACCGATCTGATCGCCTCCAACCAGCTGTTCGACGATATCGGGCTACCAGGCCTCGATATCGAGACCGATCGCATCATGCTGTGCGGCAGTCCCGCGATGCTCGAGGAACTGCCCGCGATGTTCACCGCCCGCGGCTTCGTCGAGGGCAACCACAGCCAGCCCGGCCACTTCGTGATCGAAAAGGCCTTTGTCGAGCGCTGAGACCAAATCGCTGTCCGACGACAACTAATTGCTATCGCCGGACGTCCACCTGAACAAGTCTGACGCAAAGGCGCCGGGGATCGGCGAACCAGGAGCAAGTGATGTCACTAGATCAGATCGTCGACGGACTTTCGGAGGTTTCCTGCGATGTGCTGGTGATCGGCGGCGGCACGGCCGGCCCGATGGCCGCGCTGAAAGCGAAGCTGAAGAACCCGAAGGCCAACGTCGTCCTGCTCGAAAAGGCCAACGTCAAGCGCTCCGGTGCGATCTCGATGGGCATGGACGGCCTGAACAACGCCGTCATCCCCGGCTATGCGACGCCGGAGCAATACACCAAGGAAATCACGATCGCCAACGACGGCATCGTCGATCAGAAGGCCGTCTATAAATACGCGCAGAACTGCTACTCGATCATCGAGGAGCTCGACAGCTTCGGCATCCGCTTCCTGAAGAACGAGAACGGCGATTATGCCGTCAAGAAGGTGCATCACATCGGCACCTACGTGCTGCCGATGCCGAACGGCGAAACCGTGAAGAAGGCGCTGTATCGCCAGCTCCGCCGCGCCCGCATCCTGATCTCGAACCGCTACATGGCGACGCGGCTGCTCAAGTCTGCCGATGGTCGCATCGCAGGTGCCGTTAGCGTCAACACCCGCACCGCCGAGATGCTGGTGATCAAAGCGAAGGCCGTGATCCTCTGCATGGGCGCCGCCGGCCGCCTGGGCCTGCCGACCTCCGGCTATATGTTCGGCACCTACGAGAACGCCGCCAATTCCGGCGACGGCTATGCGATGGCCTATCATGCCGGGGCGGCGCTCGCGAACCTCGAATGCTACCAGATCAATCCGCTGATCAAGGACTATAACGGCCCGGCCTGCGCCTATGTCGCCGGTCCCTTCGGCGCCTATACGGCCAATAACGAGGGCTCGCGCTTCATCGAATGTGACTACTGGTCGGGACAGATGATGCTGGAGTTCTACAACGAGCTATTGTCCGGCAAGGGCCCCGTATTCCTCCAGCTCAAGCACCTCCACCCCGACACCATCTCCGAGATCGAATCCACGCTGCACAAGGTCGAGCGTCCGACGCGCGGTCTGTTCCAGCAGGGGCGCGGCGTCGACTATCGCAGCGAGTCGATCGAGATGCACATCTCCGAGATCGGGTTCTGCTCGGGCCATAGTGCCTCGGGCGTGTTCGTGGACGACAATGCCCGCACCACCGTGCCGGGCCTCTATGCCGCCGGCGACATGGCGAGCGTGCCGCATAACTACATGCTCGGCGCCTTCACCAATGGAGCGGTTGCCGGCATTGACGCGATGGAGTTCGCCGACAACCACGATTTCGCGGAGTTCGACGCCGCTGACGTCGCGATGGAGCGCGACCGCGTGATGGCGCCAACGAAGCGCGAGGACGGCATTCCGCCCAACCAGGTCGAGTACAAGACCCGCCGCCTCGTCAACGACTATCTGCAGCCGCCGAAGGTCACGCGCAAATACGAGCTCGGCATGCGCCGTCTCGCCGAGGCGCGGGAGGACATGCAGGAGCGCATGATCGCACGTAACGCGCACGAATTGCTCCGCGCCCTCGAAGTGCAGTCGATCATGGACTGCGCCGACATGGCCGCGCACGCCTCGCTCTACCGCGAGGAGAGCCGCTGGGGCCTCTACCATTGGCGCACGGACTTCCCGGAAAAGGACAACGAGAACTGGTTCTGCCACACGCTGCTGTCCAAGCAGGACGGCAAGATGACCAGCGAGAAACGCGCCGTGGAGCCTTACGTCGTCCCGATCGCCGACGACGAAAAGGACCTCTACGACAAGCAGCGCATCCGCGCTTCCGCCTGATCCACCGCGCATAAGCAACAGGAGACATCACATGCCTCTCGCGTCCTATCAGACATCGGTTCCGGTGGTCGTCGACGACGCCAAATGCATCGCGGACAAGGGCTGCACGGTGTGCGTCGACGTCTGCCCGCTCGACGTCTTGCGTATCAGCAACATGACCAACAAGGCCTACATGGCCTATGACGAGTGCTGGTACTGCATGCCCTGCGAAGCCGATTGCCCGACCGGCGCCGTCACCGTCAACATTCCCTATTTGTTGAGGTGACCATGTCGAGCCCGTTCGAATCCTACGACGATCTCGAAGACGCCGACGAGCGGCTTCAGGCCGCCGATCCCGCCGAGCGCCGCGTCGCCATCATCGCGCTCGGCCATTCCGGCGATCCGGCCGCGGTTCCGCATCTCGCCAACATGGTCGCCGATCCCGACGCCGGCGTACGCCAGCAGGTCGCGATGGCGCTTGGCGAGTTCGACGGGCCCGAGGCAGCGAGCGCGCTGGTGAAGCTGTTGGTCGATCCTGAAAGGATCGTGGCGGCCGCGGCGGCCGACAGCATGGCCGAGTTCAAGGATCCCGCCTGTGCCGACGTGATCCTGCCGCTCGTCAGGCACGCCCACGCCTTCGTCCGGATGAGTGCACTGCGCGCGCTGAAGGAGCTGCGCCGCAAGGACACGCTGAAGCCGGCGCTCGAAGCGCTCCAAGATGCCGACGCCGCCGTACGCGTGCAGGCCATCGGCGTCATCGGCTTCCTCAAGCTGGAGGAATCCATTCCCGCGCTCACCGCGCTGATCAACGATCCCGATGCTCATGTGCGCCGGGCCGCCGTAAGCGCGCTTGCATTCTCGCAGTTGAAACCTGCGGCCGAAACCATCACGCGGGCGCTGAAGGACACCGACTGGATGGTTCGCGAGATGGCCGCGGAGACGCTGGGTCTCAACGTCAACGGGGCGCTGGCCGCCGACCAGCTCATCGCCTGCCTTGCCGACGAGTTCTGGCAAGTGCGGCTGAAGGCGATCCGCAGCCTCGGCCGAATGAAGATCGAGCGCGCGGTGCGGCCGATCGGCAATGGCATCAATCACGATCAGGCGAACTTGCGGAAAGAGGCGGCCGCCGCGCTCGGCGAGATCGCTCATCCTGATGGCGAGGTCTTCCTGGCCGTGATCGCCGACGATCCCGATCCCGATGTGCGCAAGAACGCACGTTGGGCGCTGCAGCAGATCGCGGCGCGGAAGGCGCGGGCAGGGGCATAGCAGCGGGGCATCCTGCCGCTCTGGACTTCCCCGGCCAGACGTTTATTGGTCTTCGCCAATGGGACCGGCTGCTGCAAAGACGCCGGTCCTTAGAAACAGCGAGGGCGCGGCCATGACGACATTGACGGTGAAGGACCTTCTCCCCGAGGATGGAACGAAGGGGACGCTGGTCGGCCGCGTCTGGCTGCCGCAGGTGAATGGTCCCGCCGTCGTCGCGGTGCGCGGTGATGGCGTGTTTGACGTCACCTCGAGCTTTCCGACCGTCAGCGCACTGTGCGAGGAAGACAATCCGGCCAAGGCGCTTGGCTCGACCAAGGGCGAGCGCATCGGCGAACTCGAGGCGATCGTTGCCAACACCGCTCCCGACGGGCGTGATCCGAACAAGCCCTGGTTGCTCGCGCCTGTCGATCTCCAGACATTGAAGGCGGCCGGCGTCACCTTCGCGATCTCGATGCTGGAACGCGTGATCGAGGAACGCGCCAAGGGTAATCCGGCCTCTGCCGAAGCCATCCGCAAAGAGGTGACGCGGCTGATCGGCGACGATCTGTCGAAGCTCAAGCCGGGCTCGGACCAGGCGATGCATCTGAAGCAGGTGCTGATCGATCAGAATGCCTGGAGCCAGTATCTCGAGGTCGGCATCGGTCCCGATGCCGAGGTCTTCACCAAGGCCCCGACCATGTCGTCCGTCGGCACCGGCATGGATGCCGGCCTCCATCCGAAATCCACCTGGAACAACCCCGAGCCGGAGCTCGTGCTGTTCGTGTCCAGCCGCGGCAAGATCGTCGGCGGCGCGCTCGGCAACGACGTCAATCTGCGCGACTTCGAGGGGCGATCCGCGCTGCTGCTGTCGAAAGCCAAGGACAACAACGCCTCCTGCGCGATCGGCCCGCTGTTGCGCCTGTTCGACGACAGCTTCACACTCGATGACGCGCGCAAGCTCGACATCAGCCTGAACGTGACGGGGGCGGACGGCTTCGTTCTCGATGGCCATTCCTCGATCAGCAAGATCAGCCGCGATCCGACCGACCTCGTCGCGCAGACCATCGGCAAGATCCATCAATATCCCGATGGTTTCGTGCTGTTCCTCGGGACGATGTTCGCACCCGTGAAGGACCGCGATGCGCCCGGGCAGGGTTTTACGCACAAGCGCGACGACATCGTCACCATCTCTGCGCCGGAGCTCGGCAAGCTCGTCAACCGCATGCGCACCAGCGACGAGTGCGAGCCCTGGACTTTCGGCATCGGCGCGCTGATGAAGAACCTGGCGCAGCGGAAGCTGATCTAGTTCGCTGTTCTTCGCCTCTCCCGCGTTCGGAGAGAGGCCGACACACGAAGCGTGGCGGGTGAGGGGACTCTCCACGAGTCGTTTGGGCCGATAACGGCGGAACCTCCATCCACATCATTGCGAGCGCGGCGAAGCAATCCAGAGTCTTTCCGCGGAGGGATTCTGGATCGCAATGACGGGGGGCGGAGAGCTGGCACCACGTTTATCGCCGCCGCCGCGGATGAAGCCAGCATCCCGACCGCGTAAAATTCCCTTCATCTTCCCGTTGCATCATCGGAACAAAATCGCGCTGAGCGTGTCATAAAACCGCGCGCCGCGCTCCCGCGCGTTTTCCCTCCAATAGTCAAATAATATGACTAGTCGGAACCCAACTCCTGTGAAATAGTGCCTCCCGCCGCCTCAAAGGCTGGCCTTTAGGTGCCATGTTACCGAACGGCGCCAGAGATAAACATTTGGGAGACACGCCTGATGACCCTCAAAGCCCTCTTTGCGGCCAGCGCCACGACCGCGTTGCTGCTCGCGTTGCCGGCCAGTGCCGCCGAGCTCACCATCGGCTTCTCGCAGATCGGATCGGAATCCGGCTGGCGCGCAGCCGAGACCTCGGTCTCCAAGCAGGAGGCCGCCAAGCGCAAGGTCAATCTCAAGATCGCCGACGCACAGCAGAAGCAGGAGAACCAAATCAAGGCGATCCGTTCCTTCATCGCGCAGAACGTCGATGCCATCTTCCTCGCGCCCGTCGTCTCGACCGGCTGGGATTCGGTGCTGAAGGAAGCCAAGGAGGCCAAGATCCCGGTCGTGCTGCTCGACCGCGACATCGATCCCTCCGGCAAGGAGCTCTATCTCACCGCCGTCACCTCCGACAGCGTGCACGAAGGCGCGGTCGCGGGCGACTGGCTGGCCAAAACCGTCGGGACGAAACCCTGCAACATCGTCGAATTGCAGGGCACGGTCGGCGCCAGCGTCGCCGCAAACCGCAAGAAGGGTTTTGACACGGCGATTGCCAAGCACGCCAACCTGAAGGTGGTGCGCAGCCAGACCGGCGACTTCACCCGCGCCAAGGGCAAGGAGGTGATGGAGAGCTTCATCAAGGCCGAAGGCGGCGGCAAGAACATCTGTGCGGTCTATGCCCACAATGACGACATGATGGTCGGCGCGATTCAGGCCATGAAGGAAGCCGGTCTCAAGCCCGGCAAGGACATCCTCACCGTCTCGATCGACGCGGTCCCCGACATCTTCAAGGCGATGGTCGCCGGCGAGGCCAACGCCACGGTCGAGCTGACGCCGAACATGGCCGGCCCGGCCTTCGATGCCGTCGCGGCGTTCAAGGAGAAGGGCACAGTTCCGCCGAAATGGATCCAGACTGAATCCAGGCTGCTCACCGCCGCCGACAATCCGCAGAAGGAATACGACAGCAAGAAGGGCCTCGGTTACTGAGGCGTGATGCACCGCCGCGACTTCCGTTGCGGCGGTGCCCCCCTTTCGGAAGCGGTGCGCGAGCGACTAGGCTGGGTGTCCGCGGCATAAGCGGGCGCCGGTGGGAGTGAATTTGCCATGCAGAACAGCGCTTCCCTGCTGGAGGTGCGCGGGATCAGCAAGAGCTTTGGCGCCGTGCGTGCGTTGCAGGAGGTCGACTTCACGCTGCGCGCCGGCGAGATCCATGCGCTGCTCGGCGAGAACGGCGCCGGCAAGTCGACGCTGATCAAGGTGATCACGGGCGTGTTTCCGCGCGACGCCGGCATCGTCAGGATCGGCGGTGAAGAGATCGCGCCTCGCTCGGCCAAGGCGGCGCTGGCAGCGGGCATCGCCACCGTCTACCAGGAGGTCAATCTGCTGCCGAACCTCTCGGTGGCGCAGAACCTGTTCCTCGACCGCCAGCCGATGCGCTTCGGCATCGTCCGCGAAGGCGAGATGCGCCGTCGCGCCAAGGCGCTGCTGGCGGATTTCGGTCTCGATATCGACGTCGCTGCGCCGCTCGGCAGCTATTCCGTCGCCATCCAGCACGTCACCGCGATCGCCCGCGCGGTCGATCTCTCGGCCCGCGTGCTGATCCTGGACGAGCCGACCGCGAGCCTCGACCGCCACGAGGTCGAGATCCTGTTCGGCATCATGCGCCAGCTCGCGGGGCGCGGCATCGGTATCGTCTTCGTCAGCCATTTCCTCGATCAGGTCTACGAGATTTCCGACCGCATCACGGTGCTGCGCAACGGCCGCCTGGTCGGTGAGCGCGAGACCGCGTCCCTGGCGCGGCTCGAGCTGATCCGGATGATGCTCGGCCGCGAGTTGGCGGAGACCACCAGTGCGCGGGCGGCGGCGAGCGAACATGAAGTGCGCGAGGTCTGCGCGAGTTTTGAGAATTTTGGCAAGGCCGGTTACGTTGCGCCGTTCAATCTCGAGCTGCGTCATGGCGAGGTCGTCGGCCTTGCCGGACTGCTCGGCTCGGGCCGCACCGAAACCGCACGGCTGGTGTTCGGTGCCGAGCGCGCCGATGGCGGACAGGTGAGGGTGGAGGGCGCGCCGGTGCGGCTGCAGTCCCCGCGCGACGGCGTGCGCCATGGCTTCGGCTATTGCCCGGAGGAGCGCAAGACCGACGGTATCGTCGCGGAGCTCACGGTGCGCGAGAACATCGTGCTCGCGCTCCAGGCAAAGCGCGGCCTGCTTCGGCCGCTGTCGCGCCGCGAGCAGGACGAGATCGCGCGCCGTTACGTCAAGATGCTCGACATCCGTCCGGCCGATCCCGAGCGCCCCGTCGGCCTGTTGTCGGGAGGCAATCAGCAAAAGGTGCTGCTGGCGCGCTGGCTTGCGACCTCGCCGCGGCTCCTCGTGCTGGACGAGCCCACGCGCGGCATCGATGTCGGCGCCCATGCCGAGATCATCCGCCTGATCCGCGAGCTTTGCGATGACGGCCTCTCGCTGCTCGTGATCTCCTCCGAGCTCGACGAGATCGTGACCTATTCCGACCGTGTGGTGGTGCTGCGCGACCGCGCCCATGTCGAGGAGCTCGCGGGCGAGGCCATCGACGTCGGCAACATTTTAGCGGCCATTGCCGCCGATGCCGCCACCGTTGCGCTCGAGGCCCACACATGACAGCGCTGCTGCCGCGCCGTGGCATCGCTCAGATCCTGGCGCTGATCGTGATCCTCGCGGTCGACCGCGTGGTGTCGCCGCAATTCTTCGATTTGCGTCTTCAGGACGGCCGGCTGTTCGGCAGTCTGATCGACGTGCTCAATCGCGGCACGCCGGTGGCGCTGCTCTCGCTCGGCATGGTGCTGGTGATCGCGACGCGCGGCATTGATCTGTCGGTCGGCGCGGTGATGGCCATCTGTGGCGCGATCGCCGCGAGCCTCGCCGACAGCCATAGCCTCCCGGTGGTGCTGGCGGCGGCGCTGGGGGCGGGCCTTGTCTGCGGCCTCTGGAACGGCTTCCTCGTCGCCGTGCTCGGCATGCAACCGATCGTGGCAACGTTGATCCTGATGGTGGCGGGACGCGGCATCGCCCAGCTCATCACCGAAGGGCGTATCGTGACGTTCTCCTCGCCGGATCTGGTCTGGCTCGGGAATGGTTCGGTGCTCGGCCTTCCGGTGCCGGTCGTCATTGCCCTCGGTATGCTCATTCTCACTGGCGCGGTGGTGCGCGGCTCGGCGCTCGGGCTGCTGATCGAGGCGACCGGCGGCAACGCGCGCGCGAGCGAGCTTTCCGGCGTCGGCACCCGTGCGATGATCCTGTTGGTCTATGTCTGGTGCGGCGTCTGCGCCGCGCTCGCCGGCGTGATCGCGGCGGCCGACATCATGGGCGCTGACGCCAATAATGCCGGCTTGTGGCTCGAGCTTGATGCAATTCTGGCCGTGGTGATCGGCGGCACCTCGCTGTTCGGCGGCCGCTTCAGCCTCGTGCTCGCCGTGCTTGGCGCATTGATCATCCAGACCATGAACACGGGAATCCTGCTATCCGGCTATCCGCCGGAGTTCAATCTGCTGGTCAAGGCGGTGGTGGTGCTCGCGGTGCTGCTGTTGCAGTCGCCGAAGCTGTCCGGCTTTGCCGGTATCGCCGCACGGCTGCGGAGGACGAAAGTATGAGAGGCCTGCCGCCCGTCCTGATCACGGCGATCGTGCTCGTCGCAGGCTTTGCGCTCTGCGCGGTGCAATTTCCCAACATCGCCTCGACCCGCGTGGTCGGCAATCTCCTCACCGACAACGCCTTCCTCGGCATCGTCGCGACCGGCATGACATTTGTGATCATCTCCGGCGGCATCGATCTCTCGGTCGGCTCGGTGATCGGATTCACCACGGTCTTCGTCGCGCTCGCGATCGAGCGCTGGGGCATGCCGCCGCTGGTCGCCTTCGTTGCCATCCTCGCGCTCTCGGCAGCCTTTGGCGCGGCGATGGGCGCGGTGATCCATGTTTTCGACCTGCCGCCGTTCATCGTGACGCTCGCCGGTATGTTCCTGGCGCGCGGCGCTGGCTTCCTGCTGTCGACGGAATCGGTGCCGATCACGGCACCCGTCTATTCCACCGTCTCTGACTTCGCGCTGCGAATGCCCGGCGGCGGGCGATTGACCTCGGTCGCGATCATCATGCTCGTCATCGTGATCGGCGGCGCTTTGCTGCTGCAGCTCACAAGGTTCGGCGCTAACGTCTATGCGCTCGGCGGTAGCCGCGCGACCGCGGGCCTGATGGGCGTTGCGGTCGGCAAGATGACGATCAAGATCTACATGCTGTCGAGCCTGCTGGCGGGGATCGCCGGCATCGTGTTCTCCTTCTACACCAGCGCCGGCTACTCGCTTTCCGCCGTCGGCGTCGAGCTCGACACCATCGCCGCCGTCGTGATCGGCGGTACGTTGCTCACGGGTGGGCAGGGCTCCGTGATCGGCACCTTCCTCGGCGTGCTGATCCAGGGCCTGATCCAGACCTACATCAACTTCGACGGCACGTTGTCGAGCTGGTGGACCAAGATCGCGACCGGCGTTCTGCTGTTTGCCTTCATCGCCCTGCAGCAGGGGTTGGTTGCGCTCGCGCGCCGGCCGAGGACAAAGAGCCTGGGAGCCGCGACATGACCTCGCGCATCGTCGTCATCCCGACGCGTCGGGCTCATTCCAACCATGCGGAGGTGGCCCGCTCGATCGGCGTCGACATCATCGCCGGCCGCTATGCGGAGGGCACGCGCCTTCCCGGTGACGCCGAGATGATCGCGATGTTCGGCGTGTCGCGGCCGGTGCTGCGCGAAAGCGTGAAGACCCTGGTCGCCAAGGGCCTGCTCACCACCAAGGCGCGGGTCGGCACGGTCGTGCGCGAACGCGCGGCCTGGAACATGTTCGACGCCGACGTGCTGGCCTGGCACCTCGATGCCGGCATCGACAAGCGTTTCCTCAACGACCTCGCGGAGATTCGCCTTGCGGTCGAGCCGCGTGCCGCGATGCTGGCGGCGGCGCAGCGGTCGGAGGAGGATCTCGTCGAGCTCCGGCGCAGCATGGAGCGCATGCGGCTCGAAGCGTCTGACTCGGTCGGCTTCGCCGATGCTGATCTGGCACTCCATGTCGCCGTGGCGCGGGCCTCCGGCAATCTGTTCATGCGCTCGATCGGCCACGTCATCGAGGCCGCGCTTCGCGCCTCGTTCCTGCTGAGTGCGCCGGTCGAATCGGAAGACCGCGACACGGTGCTGTTCTGGCACCAGAAGATCGTCGACGCGATCGCGGCCGGCGATGCCGAGGCCGCGTCGGAGGCGATGGTCTATGTCATTCACAACGGCATGCGCCGCCACGATGGTACGGTGATCGAGACCGCGCCGGCCGAGGCGTTGCCATCCGTACAGTCCGGAGAACGCTCGTGACGGAACTTCGCATCGCCATCGTCGGTTTCGGCAAGATCGCACGCGACCAGCACGTCGGTGCGATCGCCGCGGTGCCGGGTGCAGCGCTGGCGGCAATTGCCAGCCGGAACGCCTCGCTGCCGGGACTGCCGCATTTCGCTACCATCGAGGAACTGCTGGAAAAGGGGCCTGATGTCGATGCGGTCTCGCTCTGCACGCCGCCGCAGGTGAGGCGCAAGCAGGCTGCAGCGGCACTCGCCGCCGGCAAGCACGTGATGCTGGAAAAGCCGCCGGGGATCGGGGTTGCCGAGCTGGATCCGCTGATCGCGATGGCGGCGGAAACCAAGCGGACGCTGTTTGCGACCTGGCATTCGCGCTACGCGCCGGCGGTGGAGCCGGCCCGGCAATGGCTTGCCGGACGCCAGATCCATTCCGTCCATATCAATTGGAAGGAAGACGTTCGCGTCTGGCATCCCGGGCAGGGGTGGATCTGGGAGCCGGGCGGCCTCGGCGTGTTCGACCCTGGCATCAACGCGCTGTCGATCCTGACCAAGATCCTGCCGCAGCCTGTGTTCGTCACCGCGGCCGAGCTGGCGTTCCCCGCCAATTGCCAGGCGCCGATCGCAGCGAACCTGACGCTCGCCGACATCGAAGGCCTTGCCGTCACAGCTGAGTTCGATTTCCGCCAGACCGGACCGCAGAGCTGGGATATCGTCGTCGAGACCGATCAAGGTCGGATGACGCTGTCCGGCGGCGGCAGGCACATGGCGATCGAAGGCAAGACCATTGCCGAGGCACCTGATGAAGAATATCGCGGACTCTACCGGCGCTTTGTCGAGCTCGCGGCGACCGGCGCAAGGGATGTCGACCTGACGCCGCTTCGCCTCGTCGCCGACGCCTTCCTGCTCGGCCGGCGTACAATCGTCGAACCGTTTGTGGATTAGACATGGCTGGCTCAAAGATCGAGAAAGACATCTTCGGAACGCTGCCGGATGGCCGCAGCGTCGAGCGCATCGTGCTGCGCGGTGAGGATGGGTTCGAGGCGCGTATCATTACCCATGGCGCGGTGATCCAGGCGCTGATCGCGCCGGATGCCAGAGGCGGATATGACGACGTCGTGCTCGGCCATGATTCCTTCGCAGGCTACCTCGCCGAACGGAAGTTCCTGGGCGCCACCGTCGGCCGCTACGCCAACCGCATCTCCAAGGGACAATTCTCGCTCGATGGTGAGACGGTGCAGCTCCCCGTCAACAACGGTCCGAACGCGCTGCATGGCGGCCTCGACGGATTCGACCGCAAGCTCTGGGACATCGCGGAGATCGACGACGGCGCCCAGCCCGCGGTGACGCTCACCTATACGAGCCCGCATGGCGAAGAGAATTATCCCGGCAAGCTCGACGCCCGCCTGACCTATCGCATCACCGGGCCGTCCGAGCTTTCACTCGAGATGGAGGCGCGGACGGACCGGCCGACCATCGTTAACCTAACCAACCACAGCTTCTTCAATCTCGAGGGCGCGACGTCGGGCATTCCCATTCTCGACCACCGCTTGACGGTGGCCGCCGAGCATTTTCTCGCCATCGATCCCACCGCCATTCCCTTGCCGGGGCCGCCGCGTCCCGTCGCTGGCACGCCGTTCGACTTCCGCGAATCTCGACCGGTCGGCGAGCGCATCCGGCAGGGCGATCAGCAATTGCAGAACGGCCGGGGCTACGACCACACCTACTGCCTCGGACGCGACGGCAAGCTCGCGCTCGCGGCGCGGCTGGAGGCGCCGCGCTCGGGGCGGATCATGGAGCTGTTCACCAATCAGCCCGGCCTTCAGGTCTATTCCGGCAATTATCTCGACGGCACGATTTCGGGGAAGGGCGGCAAGCTGATCCGGCAGTCGGATGCCATGTGCCTGGAGCCGCACATCTGGCCCGATGCGCCGAACCGGCCGGATTTTCCGAGTCCGCGCCTCGATCCCGGCGAAGTCTACTGCCATCACACGGTGTATCGCTTCGGAGCAAAGACGCCATGATGGAACAGGTGCCGACGTCCGTTCTCTCCAGCAATCCCTGCCATCTCGGCGAGGGCCCGACCTATGACGTCACCACCAATACCGCCTGGTGGTTCGACATCCGCGAGGGACGCCTGTTCGAGGCGCAACTTGGCAGTGGCGGCATCCGCGTCCATGCGCTCGGCCGCATGGCGAGCGCGCTCGGGCGCATCGATGCCGAGCGGCAGTTGATCGTTGCCGAGGACGGGCTTTACATCCGCAAGCTTGCTGACGGCGAGATGACGCTGTTCCTTCCGCTCGAAGCGGACAATCCCGACACGCGCTCGAATGATTGCCGCGTGCATCAATCCGGCACGTTCTGGATCGGCACCATGGGCAAGAAGGCCGAGCCGAAGGCAGGCGCGATCTACGCATTCCACCGCGGCAAGATCTCGACGCTGTTTCCCGGCATCAGCATCCCCAACTCGATCTGCTTCTCGCCCGATGGCGCCACCGGCTATTTCACCGACACAACGCGCGCCGTGCTCTATGCCGTGCCGCTCAATCCCGCGACCGGCCTGCCGCGCGGCGAGCCGGAGGTGCTGCTGCGTCATACGGGCATCGGCGGTCTCGACGGCTCGGTGTGCGATGCCGATGGAAACATCTGGAATGCCTGCTGGGGCGCGAGCCGGGTCGATGTCTATTCTCCGCAAGGCGAGCGTCTGCGCTCGCTGAGCGTGCCGGCGACACAGGCGAGCTGTCCCGCTTTCGTCGGCCCCGATCTGTCGCGTCTCCTCGTCACGTCGGCCTGGCAGGATATGGACGCGGCGGCACGCGCCGCCGATCCGCAAGCCGGTTTCACTTTTCTACTTGAGGCATCCGCGCGTGGTCGCGCGGAGCCCGACGTCAAGCTCGCATAGGAGACCCGAAAGCAGCCTCACGACGATTTTCTTCGACGAAACCAAGAACAGTCTGACACCCAAGGGAGTGAACCATGCTGAAACTGAAGATGACATTTCTTGCGTTGGCGCTGGCCGGCGCTGCGTCCATGGCCGCAGGCGTGAGTGCCTCCGCACAGGACAAGGCGACCGTCGGCATCGCGATGCCGACCAAGTCCTCGGCACGCTGGATCGACGACGGCAACAACATGGTCAAGGTGCTGAAGGAGCGCGGCTATAATACGGACCTGCAATATGCCGAGGACGACATTCCGAACCAGCTCTCGCAAGTCGAGAACATGGTGACCAAGGGCGCGAAGGCGTTGGTGATCGCCGCGATTGACGGCACCACCCTGTCCGACGTGCTCAAGCAGGCGAAAGCAAAGGGCATCACCGTGATCGCCTATGACCGCCTGATCCGCGGCACGCCGAATGTCGACTATTACGCGACCTTCGACAATTTCCAGGTCGGCGTGCTCCAGGCGCAATCGATCGAGAAGGGCCTCGGCCTGAAGGACGGCAAGGGCCCGTTCAACATCGAGCTGTTCGGCGGCTCGCCCGACGACAACAACGCCTACTTCTTCTACAACGGCGCGATGAGCGTGCTGAAGCCCTACATCGACAGCGGCAAGCTCGTCGTCGCCTCGGGCCAGATGGGCATGGACAAGGTCGCGACCTTGCGCTGGGACGGCGCCACCGCCCAGGCGCGCATGGACAACCTGCTCAGCGCCTATTACGGCAACAAGAAGATCAACGCCGTGCTGTCGCCCTATGACGGCATCTCGATCGGCATCATTTCGTCGCTGAAGGGCGTCGGCTATGGCAGCGCCGATCAGCCGATGCCGATCATCTCGGGGCAGGACGCCGAGGTCCCCTCGATCAAGGCGATGCTGCGCGGCGACCAATATTCGACCATCTTCAAGGACACCCGCGACCTCGCCAAGGTGACCGCCGACATGGTCGACGCCGCGCTCGCCGGCAAGCAGGTCACGGTCAACGACACCAAAACCTACGAGAACGGCGTCAAGACCGTGCCGTCCTATCTGCTCAAGCCGGTCGTGGTCTACAAGGACAATTGGGAGAAGGTGCTGGTCGAGAGCGGCTACTACAAGAAGGCGCAGTTCCAGTAAGACTCTCTCGTCTTCCTCTCCCCGTTCTTACGGGGAGAGGGGCTTTCTCCACACGGGCAGTGGTTGCTATGCACTCCGTCATTGCTTCGCTGCGCTCGCAATGACGATGTGGATGCCGCGATATCAGCCAACGGCTCCCCGCACGCAGGGAGACGCGAGTAACGCAAGGAACAACCACGATGACGGCCATGCTGGAGATGCGCAACGTCAGCAAGAGCTTTGCCGGTGTACAGGCGCTGCGCGACGTCAACTTCTCGGTTCACGCCGGCCAGATCCACGCGCTGGTCGGCGAGAACGGCGCCGGCAAGTCGACCCTGATGAAGGTGCTGAGCGGGGTCTACCCGCACGGCAGCTACGAGGGCACCATCGTGTTCGAGGGCGAGGAGCGGCGGTTCCGCGACATCAACGATTCCGAGGCGCTCGGCATCATCATCATCCATCAGGAACTGGCGCTGATCCCGCTGATGTCGATCGCGGAGAACATCTTCCTGTCGCATCCGCCATCGAAGCTCGGCGTGATCGACCGCGACGAGGTGTACCGGCGTACGCGTGAGCTGCTGGTGCAGGTCGGCCTCAAGGAATCCCCAGATACGCTGATCACCGATCTCGGCGTCGGCAAGCAGCAGCTGGTTGAGATCGCCAAGGCACTGTCCAAGCGGGTGCGCATGCTGATCCTGGACGAGCCGACCGCCAGCCTCAACGAGGCCGACAGCGCCGCGCTGCTCGAGCGCCTGATGGCGTTCCGAGAGCAGGGCATCGGCTCGATCCTGATCTCGCACAAGCTCAACGAGGTCGCCAAGGTTGCCGACCACATCACGGTGCTGCGCGACGGCCGCACTGTCGACAGTATCGATTGCCATGCCGAGCCGATCCAGGAGGACCGTATCATCCGCAGCATGGTCAACCGCGATATGGCGCACCGTTTCCCCGAGCGTAGCGTCAAGATCGGCGAACCCGTGCTCGACGTCGCGAACTGGTCGGTCTATCACCCCATCCATCCCGAGCGGCAGGTGATCAAGAACATCGATTTCAGCGTCAGGCGCGGCGAGGTCGTGGGCATCGCCGGGTTGATGGGCGCCGGCCGTACCGAATTCGCCATGAGCCTGTTCGGCCGCTCCTGGGGCACTGCAATCAGCGGCACCCTCCGGCTCGAAGGCCGGGAGATGGTGCTGCCGAGCGTCGCGGCCGCGATCGACGCCGGCCTGGCCTATGTCACCGAGGACCGCAAGCAGCTCGGCCTGATCCTGGCCGACGACGTCCGCAAGAACATCACGCTCGCCAGCCTCGACCAGGTCGCACCAGGCCGGGTGATCGACGACATCGCCGAGCTGAAGATCGCCAGCGACTATCGTACCCGCATGCGCATTCGTTGCTCGGACGTCTACCAGGAGACCGGCCAGCTCTCCGGCGGCAACCAGCAGAAGGTGGTGCTGTCGAAATGGCTGATGACCGACCCCAAGGTCCTGATCCTGGACGAGCCGACGCGGGGCATCGACGTTGGTGCCAAATACGAGATCTACTGTATCATCAACGAGCTGGCGGAAGCTGGCCGCGGCGTCGTGGTGATCTCCTCGGAGATGCCCGAGCTGCTCGGGATTTGCGACCGCATCTGCGTCATGAACGAGGGCGCCTTCGTCGGCGAGTTCAAGGGCGCTGACGCGACGCAGGAGAAGATCATGCGCGCCATCATGCGCAACGAACGAAACATTGGGAACGCCGCGCCAGCGGCCGCCGAGATGGGAGGATCGCAGCCATGACCGACAAGACGGTGTCGCTGCCTGAGGAGCGCCGGCACGGCAGCTTCATCAAGAACAATCTGCGCAACTACGGCATGCTGATGTCGCTGATCGCGATCATGCTGTTCTTCCAGGTCATGACCGGCGGCACGCTACTGCAGCCGCTCAACCTGACGAACCTGGTGCTGCAGAACAGCTACATCGTGATCATGGCGCTGGGCATGCTGCTGGTGATCGTCACCGGCCACATCGACCTCTCGGTCGGCTCGGTCGCCGGCTTCGTCGGCGCGGTCGCCGCCGTGCTGATGGTGACTTACAAGGTCGACTACACGCTCGCCTTCATCGCCTGCCTGCTGCTGGGCGCGGCGATCGGCGCGGCGCAGGGCTATTGGGTGGCCTATTTCGGCATTCCGTCCTTCATCGTGACACTGGCGGGCATGCTGGTGTTCAAGGGGCTCGCGCTCGCGGTGCTGCAGGGCCAGTCGCTCGGCCCGTTCCCGGCGACCTTCCAGAAGCTGTCATCCGGCTTCATTCCGGAGCTGCTGCCTGAGGCCGGCACGCTGCATCCGACCTCCATGTTGATCGGCGCCGTGCTCGCGCTCGGCCTCGTCTATGCCAGTGCCAAGGGTCGCTCGCGTGAGCAATCGCACGGCATCGAGGTCGAGCCCTATGCGTTCTTCCTGGGCAAGAGCGTCCTGCTCGCCTGCGCCGTGCTCTATTTCACCTATTTGATCGCCTCGCATCGCGGACTGCCGAACGTGCTGGTGATCATGACCGCGCTGATCGCGCTGTACGGCTTCGTCACCCGGCGGACCGTGATCGGCCGGCAAGTCTATGCGGTGGGCGGCAATGCGAAAGCGGCAAAACTGTCAGGCATCAAGACGGAGCGGCTGACCTTCCTCACCTTCGTCAACATGGGTGTGCTCGCCGCGCTCGCCGGCCTCGTCTTTGCCGCACGCCTCAACACCGCGACCCCGAAGGCTGGGCTCGGATTCGAGCTCGATGTCATCGCCGCCTGCTTCATCGGCGGTGCCTCGGCCTATGGCGGAGTAGGGCGCGTCGGTGGCGCCGTGGTCGGCGCCATGATCATGGGCGTGATGAACAACGGCATGTCGATCCTCGGCATCGGCATCGACTATCAGCAGGTCATCAAGGGCATGGTGCTGCTGGGGGCGGTCTGCATCGACGTGTATAACCAGCGGCGATAGCATATCGAAGTGACCCGAAAGGGGTTGCGGATATGTGCGGAAATTTGCAGTGTCTGCGAAGCGAGAGGTATCTTTGGAGAAAGAGCTTGGAGTCGTCGGGGAAGCTCGAATGGCATCAGCGGCAATCTGAGACGCGGTGCCGCCCTTCAGTCAAACGGATGTCCTGGCCCTGGTTCTCCGCTGAGTTGCTGCGGTTCTGGCGAACGGAGCTGGAATTTCGCGTCGAGGGAGATGCGAACTTTTTGGCGTTGCATGATTCCGTCCGCGCCGCGGGAGAGACGACGATCGACGGAGAGAGCCCGTCGACGCGAACCGATCTTCGAGACAGGATGACGTTCGTGCCTGTCGGATCTTCGGTACAGGGTTGGAATCGTTTCAACGGCGGCGTCTCGTCCGTCTTTGCGGTGCATCTCACCCCGGCCAAGTCGGTTCGCAAGGCAGACGATATCTCGGAGATTCCTCCCTCACTTTATTTCGAGAACGACAATCTCAAGGCGACGCTCCAGAAGCTCCAGAGCGTCGTGAATGGATTCGGCATCAACGACCATGCCTATGCGGAGACGCTTGGGTTGTTGCTCTTGTGGGAACTACGGCATGCCGCCGACCCGATGCGTTCACCTCGTAGCCAGGTCCGGGGAGGTTTGACTTTACGTCAGCTGAGGCGCGTTCGGGAGTTCGTCGATGCTCAGATCGAGACCGAAATCTCGATCTCCGACCTGGCAAGTGTGGCAGGGCTGAGCCATTATCACTTCATCAGAACGTTCAAGGAGGCAACGGGACATTCGCCCTACCAGTACGTCCTCTCGGAGAGAACACGCCGTGCAAAAGGGCTGCTGCTGTCGGCGCCCGATCTCTCGCTCGAAGACGTTGCACGCGCGGCGGGGTTTGGCGATACGTCGCAATTGAATCGGGTATTTCGAAAGTTCGTTGGCGTTACACCGACGGTTTTCCGGCGGGAAATCGGCTCGCGTCTTCCCTCGAGTTGCGCCCGTCCCGTTTAGTGGTCACGCGAGCCGACGCCCAGGCGCCCGCCGATCAACACGAGTTCAGCCAGACTTGGGGCTCTCATCTTCTCCATCACTCTCTTGCGGTGTGCCTTGATCGTCCGTACCGACGTCCCCAGCTCGTGAGCCATCTGTTTGCTGATCTTCCCTCCGACAAGAAGTACAAACACCTGCCGTTCACGCGGGGTCAAGCTTGCAAAGCGATTTCGCAAGTCATCGAATTCGCGTTTGAGCGCAAGCGACGACCGGTGATGCGCCAGAGCTCGCTCGATCGCGTGAAGCAGTTCATCCGGCTCGACAGGCTTGATCAAGAAGTCTTCGGCGCCTGCCTTGATGGCCTTGACCGTAGTGCTCACGTCGGAATGGCCGCTGAGAAACAGAATCGGAAGAATCGAGCCGAGCTCCAGCAAGCTGCTTTGTAGCTCCAGACCACTCAAGCCGGGCATCCGGACATCCAGGAGGATGCAGCCGGGCTCGTCTTCGTTGCACGGCTGCTCCAGCACCTGCTCGGCCGACGCATAGGCGACCACGCGGTATCCGGACTGCTCCAATTGCCGTTGGAGCGCGGCGCGAAAGGGAGCGTCATCATCGACAATGTAGACGGTCCCCGACAACTGCTCTCCTGACAAGGAAGGCGCTGCCTCTGCTTAGTCTTCGCTGCTCCGTGCGCTCCTGGATTCAGGTTTTTGGGTTCCCCGCGATGGAAGTCAACAGCTTGACCTTCTTTCACCGCAGCAAATGGCATTCGTCGCAATTTTTGACACTCTGCCGGCGTTGGCTTGCCAGCCTTGGTGAATCTATTGCGTCGTGAACAGCACCGCTGCGATCGCGACGGAAAGGCCGATCGCCGAGATGGTGGCCACAGTCGACAGCACTCCCATTCGCCGCAGCGCAATCGCGAACGCGATGATGATGGAGGTCGCGGTCATCAGCCCTAATTGCGCATCGCTCATCTCATCGCTCGCCGTTCTGCGGAGAAGCCGGATGCATCCACCCTATGACGGCGGACCGGGCGGAACGTTGCGTCAGCGCAAACGCGCTTCCAGCCGGCTGCACTATTTGTCCGGCAACAAAGTCGGAATCGCGCCGGTGGGGTATCTGTTCGGCGGGTTGATGTGGAATTCAGATGTCGGCGGCGGATTGCGAACAACAGGGAACCGGCTGGGGAATTCTGGAAGATCTTCCAGGCGATCCCATGATCTGGGTGCTGATCTTCAGCGAACTCGCCGCCTTCGGCTTGTTCCTCGGCGCTTTCGTCATCGCGCGTGCGCTTCACCCCGCGGTCTTCGCGGCCGGTCAGGCCACACTTGATGCGCATCTGGCGGGATTCAACACCATCGTGCTTGTGACCAGCGGCTGGGCTGCCGCGCGGGCGACGGCCGCTGCACGCGCGGCTGAAAGAGGGCGTGCGCGCGGCTGGCTGTTCGGTGCCATGGCTCTTGGCGGCGTCTTCATCGCGGTCAAGCTGACCGAATATGCCGGCGAGATCGCGCTGGGAAACGGCCTGGAGACGAGCCCGTTCTTCACGCTCTACTTCCTCCTCACCGGCTTCCATCTCCTGCATGTCGGCCTCGGCATCGTGATCCTGGCCGTTGTTTCCCGGGGGGCCGGGGCGGCGGGCGTCGAGACCGGGACCGCCTTCTGGCACATGGTCGATCTGCTCTGGGTCGTCATGTTCCCCATCATCTATCTGGTGCACCCGTGATTCCGGATCGTCTCGACATCACCTGGCTCATTCTGATCGGGCTTGCGCTTGCGACGCTTCTGGTTCCGGCGCTGGTGTCGCGCCCCTTGCTCGCCAATGCGTTGCTGCTGACGTTTGCCGCGCTCAAGGGCCGCCGTATCGTGCTCGATTTTCTCGATCTTCGCGTCGCACCGGCACTCTGGCGCGGCCTTGTCAGCGCCTGGGTTGTCATCGTGGTGCTGTTCGCCTGGCTCGCATCCGCTGTCGTCGCCCTGATCTGACTGGGGCGCATCGTCGCGCTCCTTGCTCCCCGTCAAAGAGCGCCCCGCACCGATCGGCAATAAATCGCATCACCGATTTTCTCTCGACGACTCACACCGGAAAGGATTGGCAATGGCTGAACGCCTGACCAAGTCGGCCGCTCGAAATGTGTTCTACGGCGGTTCGGCCTTCTTCTTCGCCATCTTCATAGGGCTGACGGCGCACAGCCATTATTACATGGCCACGACGTCCACGGACGCGACGACGCTGACGTCATCGGTGGCGCGCGGCAAGCATGTCTGGGAGAAGAATTCCTGCATCAACTGCCACACGCTGCTGGGCGAGGGCGCCTATTTCGCCCCCGAGGTTGGCAACGTCTGGGATCGCTGGGGCGGCAAGGAGGATCCGGCCGCTGCACGCGAGACACTGAAGGCCTGGATGCAATCGCAACCCTCCGGCGCAGAGGGTCGGCGGCAGATGCCGCAGTTCAACCTGACCGACCAGGAGCTCAACGATCTCGCCGACTTCCTACAATGGACCAGCACGATCAAGCGTCAGAATTGGCCGCCGAACAAGGCCGGCTGAGCATGATCCGGAAAAGTGTGAAGCGGTTTTCCGAAGAGATCATGCTCAAACGATAAACTGAGCACGCTGCATTCTTCTCAAAGACACAGAGAACCCGAGATGAAATATCAAACCCAGAAAGTCGCGATGCTGTATTTCTACGGCGCGCTGACCTTGTTCCTGGCCCAGGTCCTGTTTGGCCTTCTCGCCGGAACGATCTATGTGCTGCCCAACACGCTGTCTGTCATTTTGCCGTTCAACATCGTCAGGATGATCCACACCAACGCGCTGATCGTATGGTCGCTGATCGGATTCATGGGAGCGACCTACTATTTGCTCCCGGAAGAAACCGAGACCGAGCTCTACAGCCCGCTTCTGGCGAAGATCCAGTTCTGGATGTTTTTTGGCGCGGCAGGTGTGGCCGTGGTGGGATATCTCTTCCACTACCATGAGGGTCGCGAGTTCCTCGAACAGCCCTTCATCATCAAGGTCGGCATCGTCGTCGTCTGCCTGATGTTCCTGTTCAACGTCACGATGACGGCGCTGAAAGGCCGCAAGACCACGATCACGAACATCCTGTTGTTCGGCCTGTGGGGCGTCGCGATCTTCTTCCTGTTCGCCTTCTACAACCCGGCGAACCTCGCCGTCGACAAGATGTACTGGTGGTACGTCGTCCATCTCTGGGTCGAAGGCGTCTGGGAGCTGATCATGGCCTCCGTGCTCGCCTATCTCATGATCAAGCTCAACGGCATCGATCGTGAGGTCGTCGAGAAGTGGCTCTACGTCATCATCGGCCTTGCCCTGTTCTCCGGCATCCTCGGCACCGGCCACCATTTCTACTGGATCGGTGCGCCGGGCTATTGGCAGTGGATCGGTTCGCTGTTCTCCACGCTCGAGGTTGCTCCGTTCTTCACCATGGTGATCTTCACGGTGCAGATGACCTGGAAGGCCGGCCGCAAGCATCCGAATCGCGCCGCGCTGTTGTGGTCGGTCGGCTGCTCGGTGATGGCTTTCCTCGGCGCCGGCGTCTGGGGCTTCCTGCACACGCTGTCCTCGGTGAACTACTATACCCATGGCACCCAGGTCACCGCCGCGCACGGGCATCTCGCCTTCTTCGGTGCCTATGTGATGCTGAACCTGTCTGTCATGGCCTACGCGATCCCGCAGCTCAAGGGACGGGCGCCGTATAACCAGTGGCTCTCCATGACCAGCTTCTGGATCATGTGCACGGCGATGATGACCATGACCTTCGCGCTGACCTTCGCCGGCGTGGTCCAGGTTCACCTGCAGCGCGTGCTCGGCCAGGGCTACATGGACGTGCAGGACCAGTTGGCGATGTTCTACTGGGTCCGTCTCGGCTCCGGTGTGTTCGTGGCGATCTCCGCGCTGATGTTCGTCTGGGCCGTGCTGGTGCCGGGCCGCGAGAAGCAGGCGACCATTCCCGCCGCGCTGCAGCCGGCCGAGTAAACGAGAAAGGGCGGCCGCGGTTCGCCGCGGCCGCCAGCTTCCTTGGAAATTCCGGAGAGACATCATGAAAGCTGCCCTTCACACGGTCACCTCGGCACCTGAATTGCCGGCCTATGTTCCGTCCGGAAACGAATGTGAGCTTTTCGAGCATGCCTGGCGGCGTCGTTTGCCGGTGCTGCTCAAGGGACCGACCGGTTGCGGCAAGACGCGCTTCGTCGCGCACATGGCGGCGCGGCTGGGACTGCCGCTTCACACCGTCGCCTGTCATGACGATCTCACGGCCGCCGATCTCACCGGCCGCTATCTGCTGAGGGGCGGCGACACCGTCTGGACCGACGGTCCGCTGACGCGCGCCGTACGCGAGGGCGGTATCTGCTATCTCGACGAGGTCGTGGAGGCGCGCAAGGACGTCACCGTCGTGCTGCACCCTCTGACCGACGATCGCCGCATCCTGCCGCTGGAGCGTACCGGCGAGGAGCTGGTCGCGCCGAACAGCTTCATGCTCGTGGTCTCCTACAATCCCGGCTATCAGACGCTGCTGAAGGCTCTGAAGCCCTCGACGCGGCAGCGCTTCGTCGCCATCGAATTCGACTTCCTGCCGCCAGAGCAGGAGATCGGCGTCGTGTCCGCCGAAAGCGGGCTGTCGCCGGAGCGCGTGCGGCCGCTGGTCGGGCTGGCTGGGCGGCTGCGCGCGCTCAAGGGCCACGATCTGGAGGAGGGCGTCTCGACCCGGCTCGTGGTCTATTGCGCGACCCTGATCGCCGCGGGCACGCCGATCGCCGATGCCGTGTTGGCCGGCATGATCGAGCCGCTTACCGACGATTCCGACGTGAAGGCGGCGTTGCTGGACGTCGCACGCGCCGTCATCGGGTGAGGCCGCGTCTATGCTCGACTTCCTCGAACTGGAGGAGACGGTCGGCCGCGCCTGGCACAGGATGGTCGGCGGCACCGCGAGCTATCCGGTTCACGACGCTCACGCCGTCGCACTGACCGAGGTGAGGGGCCGGCTCGCGGTGATGTTCCGGGCGCTCGGCGGCGAGACCGGGGTGCAGATCGCAAGCGCAGGTGCGAGGAAATCGGGACACCGTCTCGGCTGGCGCCAGCGCATCGGCCTCGGCGACGAGCGATTGGAGCAGCCGGGCCGCGATGCCGCGACCATTTTCCTTCCCGATCGCATCTCGATCTTTCCCGACCGCGCGCTCAACGCGGCGCTCTATCGCTGGCTTGCGGCGTGGTTCGCGGCCGCGCCGATCGAAACGATCACGGAAGCCGATCCACTGCGGCGGGATCTTCTGGTGTTGCGCCGGGCCAGCGAGACAGCGGTCTGGGTCCTCACGCAGTTTCCCGGCCTCGTCGCCGATTATGCGCAGCTCGCCGCGGCAACGGCCGAGGCCCGGCCTCGCCGCCCTCTACCGCGCATCGAGCAGGAGGTCGAGCAGATCGTGCTGGCTCTGCTCGGCGCGGGCAAGGCCCCTGCGGGCAGGCTGTGGCTGGCGATGATGGGAACGGGCCCGATGCCGGAGAAGGCGCCGCCGGGCTATCACTCGATCCTGCCGTGCCCGCTCTGGGGAGATTGCTGGACGCGCGAGCTCTCGCCCGCGCATGCCGGCGAAGACGAATGCGCACCGGGCGCGGAAGCGGCGGCCGAGAACGATCGCAAGCGCTTTGCCGTCCGCGAGCGTGAGGACAATGCCAACCGCCGCGATCCTTTCGTGCTCAACCGCTTCGAGAAGATCCTCGCGATGGCCGAAATGGTCAATGTCGACCGTCCCTCGGACGACAGCGAGGACGAGGACGCGCAGAAGGCGGCCGACGATATCGAGGAGATCACGCTCAGCCGCCGCACTGGCAAGCCGGCGAGCCGGTTCAAGTTCGATCTCGACCTGCCGCCGGAAGCCCTCGATGCATCCAGGCTGAACGCGGACCTGACCTATCCCGAATGGGACTATCGCAGCGCCTCCTATTTGCCGGATCATTGTCGCGTCCTCGCGGGTGCGGCCTCCGAGCAAGGCGAGGATTGGCGACCTGACGACACCATGCGCCGGCATATCTGCCAGGTGCGCCGCCGCTTCGAGGTGTTGCGGCCGCGCCACGAGCTGATGCGCGCCCAGGCCGACGGACACGACCTCGATCTCGACGCGCTGGTGCGTGCGCAATGCGATCTCCGTGCCGGCAGCGGCGGCAGCGGTCTCGATCGCATCCATGTCGCGATGCGCCCGCAAGGACACGATCTCGCCGTCACGCTGCTCGTCGACGTCTCGCTGTCCACGGACGCCTGGGTCGACGGCTACCGCGTGCTCGACGTCGAGAAGGAGGCGCTGCTGGTGCTTGCCCACGGGCTTTCGGCCTGCGGCGATCACCACAGCATCCTGACCTTCACCTCGCGCCGACGCTCCTGGGTGCGGCTCGAAACGGTCAAGGCGTTCGGCGAGCCGATGAGCGGGGCGGTGGAGCGCCGGATCGGGGCGCTGAGACCCGGTTATTACACGCGGATCGGCGCGGCGGTGCGCCATGCCGCTGCCGAGCTCGCCCGCCAGCCGCAACGCAAAAAGCTGCTGATCGTGCTCACCGACGGCAAGCCGAACGACGTCGATCACTACGAGGGCCGCTTCGCGGTCGAGGACACCCGCAAATCGGTTCAGGAGGCACGCCGGCTCGGCATCGCCGCCTTCGGCGTGACGGTGGACGCAACCGCGCAATCCTACTTCCCGACCCTGTTCGGCCGCGGCGGCTACGCCATCGTCGGCAACATCAAGCGTTTGCCCGCGGCATTGCCGGCGATCTATCGCCAGGTCGCACACTGACGGCGCTAAAGCCCTGAACGTCACGATCCGGAGTGAGCTATTGCTCATCAATTGGGTATATGATCGTATGACCGGATGGACCCCGGCCGGCCAAAACCCGATCTGATCATCTTCGACTGCGACGGCGTGCTCGTCGACAGCGAACTGTTGAGCTGCCAGTGCCTGTCCGAGGTGCTGGCCGAGTTCGACATCGCGCTCAGCCAGGAGCAGGCGCTCGAACTCTTCCTGGGACGCAGCACCAAGGCGATCGAGCAGCATTATCATGATCTCGGGCGGGTGCTGCCGGACGGTTTTCTGCCGCGCTTGAAGTCGCAGGTGCTGACGACGTTCCCAACTTCGCTGCAGCCGATCCCCGGCGTTGCCGCCGTGATGTCCGACCTGTCCGTGCCGTTCTGCATGGCCTCGTCCAGCGACATCGACCGCGTCGCGCTCTCGCTCGATGTCACCGGCCTGCGGACGTATTTCGGCGACAGGATCTACACCGCGCAAATGGTCAGGCACGGCAAGCCGGCACCCGATCTCTTTCTCCTCGCGTCAGAGAGGATGGGGATACAACCCGCGCGGACGCTGGTGATCGAGGACAGCGTCAGCGGCGTTGAGGCGGGCAAGGCGGCCGGCATGACCGTCTGGGGATTTATCGGCGGCAGCCATTATCGCGGACGCGATGGGCGGGCTCTATTGTCCGGTGCGGGGGCCGACCGGGTCTTTGCGCGCATGAGCGATTTCTGGGAGGCGTGAGCCGCATGGCCGCCGAGAACGACAAATCCCGACTCGACGACGCCGCGCGTGCCGGCTGGCTCTATTTCATCGCCGGTCACACCCAGGACGAGATCGCAAAGATGCTCCAGGTCTCGCGCGCCTCGGCGCAGCGGCTGGTCTCGCTGTGTCTCGCCGAGCGCCTCATCACCTTCCGGCTCGAGCATCCCATCGCCGCCTGCATGGAGCTCGCGGCGCGGATGAAGGAGCGCTTTGATCTCGTCCATTGCGAGGTGGTGCCGGCTGATCCTGCCGCGCCACAAGCCACGGCTGGGATTGCCGAGCGTTGCGCCAACCTGCTCGATTCCACGCTGCGTTCGGAGACGCCCGTGATCGTCGCGCTCGGCACCGGCCGGGCGGTGCGCTCGGCTGTCGAGCGCGTCACGCCGATCGACCGGCCCAATCACCAGATCGTCTCGCTGGTCGGCAACATTTCCGCCGACGGTTCGGCGAGCTTTTACGACACCGTCGGCCGGCTCGCCGACCGCACCGGCGCGCGGCACTATCCGATGCCGCTGCCGTTCCTGATGTCGTCGGAGGACGAGCGCAACAAGATGGTCCGCATCGAGCCGATCACCAAGGTGAGGGCCGTTGCGGCCAAGGCGGATTTGCGCCTCGTCGGCATCGGCCAGATGGACCAGAAGGCGCAGGTTCACATCGACGGCTTCGTCACCCGCGACGAATTGTTCGAGATGATGCGGCTCGGTGCCATCGGCGAGATCACCGGCTGGGCCTATGATTCCAAGGGGCGCCTGCTCAAGTCGGGCACCAACAAGCGCCTCACCAGCATTCCGCCGGAAGTGCCGGCGAAGACCACGACGATCGCCGCGGCGATCGGTGCAGCCAAGGTGGTGGCGATCGCGGCGGCGCTGAGCGGCGGCCTGGTCAACGGGCTCATCACCGACGAGACGACGGCAAAGGCGATATTGGAGCGGTAGGCGAAGCTAGCGCGGCAGCGGTGCTGTGCTTCCTCTTCCGCTTGCGGGAGAGCTCGAGCAAGCCGCGCGTCCGCCCGAGCAACTGCCGTCGCTCCGCGCGGCGACTCCCACCCCCTCCCGCATCGCAGCACTCATAAGTTGCGCAAACGCCCGCACGCCTGCTTGACAATCGTCCTTCCTTGCGTTGAACATACGCTCAACGCGTGGGCATATGCTCAAAACGCGAGTTTGAGGGAGGTCACCGTGAAACATGTCTTGGGCGCCGTCTGCGGCGCGTCTGCACTTTTGCTGGCCGTCCCCGCGATGGCCGAAACGACCCTGACGATCGCCACCGTCAACAATGGCGACATGATCCGCATGCAGGGGCTCACCAGCGAATTCACCAAGAAGAACCCGGACATCTCAGTGAAATGGGTGACGCTCGAGGAGAACGTGCTGCGTCAGCGCGTCACCACAGACATCGCCACCAAGGGCGGCCAGTTCGACGTGCTCACCATCGGCACCTACGAGGTGCCGATCTGGGCCAAGAAGGGCTGGCTGGTGCCGCTCGCCAATCTCGGCGCCGATTACGACGTTGCCGACCTGCTGCCCAAGATCAAGGACGCGGTCTCCGTCGACGGCAAGCTCTATGCCGCGCCGTTCTACGGCGAGAGCTCGATGGTGATGTACCGCACCGATCTGTTCGAGAAGGCCGGCCTGAAGATGCCGGAGAAGCCGACCTGGGAATTCGTGATCGACGCGGCCAAGAAGCTGACCGACAAGAGCGCCGGCACCTACGGCATCTGCCTGCGCGGCAAGGCCGGCTGGGGCGAGAACATGGCGTTCCTCTCGGCCATGGCCAATTCCTACGGTGCGCGCTGGTTCGACGAGAAGTGGCAGCCGCAGTTCAACACGCCGGAATGGAAGGCGACGCTGACGACCTACGTCAACCTGATGAAGGAAGCCGGCCCTCCCGGCGCGAGCTCCAACGGCTTCAACGAGAATCTGGCGCTGTTCAATGCCGGCAAATGCGCGATGTGGATCGACGCCACGGTGGCGGCATCCTTCGTCACCAACCCGAAGGACTCCAAGGTCGCCGACAAGGTCGGCTTTGCGCTCGCACCCAACACCGGGCTCGGCAAGAACGCCAACTGGCTGTGGGCCTGGAACCTCGCGATTCCCGCCGGCTCCAAGAAGACGGAAGCCGCCGAGAAGTTCATCGCCTGGGCGACCAGCAAGGACTACACCAAGCTCGTCGCCTCGAAGGAGGGGTGGGCCAACGTGCCGCCGGGCACGCGTACCTCGCTCTACCAGAACCCCGACTATCTCAAGGTCGCCCCGTTCGCGAAGCTGACGCTGGCCTCGATCGACGCCGCCGATCCGAATAAGCCGACGGTGAAGCCGGTTCCCTACGTCGGTGTGCAATACGCCGCGATTCCCGAATTCCAGGGCATCGGCACCCAGGTCGGCCAGCAATTCTCGGCCGCGCTTGCGGGCTCGATGACGGTCGATGCCGCGCTGACCGCGGCGCAATCGGCGACCGAGCGCGAGATGAAGCGCGCCGGCTATATCAAGTGAACCCGAGCTCTTCCTCCTGAGCTCTGACTTGCGGCCATCCGGCGTCATGGATGGCCGCCTTCTTCCCGAGGTTTCATTTTGACGCGTTTTCTTCCCGCGAACCGGTCTCCACTTCGCTCGAAAACGCTCTGAAGGAGAAGCCAAAGATGGCAACCCGGCAGACGCAGTTCCTTGCGCGCTCGCTCCTGACGCCGGCGGTCGGGCTGCTGTTCATCTGGATGATCGTTCCGCTGGCGCTGACGATCTACTTCTCGACCCTGCATTACAGCCTGCTGGATCCCGGCTCCGAGTCGTTCGTGGGTCTGGAGAACTTCCGCTACTTCCTCACCGATCCCGCCTTCCTGGCTTCGCTTCAGAACACGCTGGTGCTGGTCGGCTCCGTGCTGGCGCTGACGATCCTGCTCGGTATTCCCTTGGCGCTGTTGATGGACCAGCCGGTGATCGGACGCAATTTCGTGCGGCTGATGGTGATCGCACCGTTCTTCGTGATGCCGACGGTCAGCGCGCTGGTCTGGAAGAATTTGTTGATGCATCCGGTGTCCGGCCTGTTCGCCTGGCTCGCCTCGCTGTTCGGCCTGACCCCGATCGACTGGTTCAACGACGTGCCGCTCCTTGCGGTGATCCTGATCGTGACGTGGCAATGGCTACCGTTCGCGACGCTGATCCTGCTCACCGCGCTGCAATCGCTCGACGAGGAGCAGAAAGAGGCCGCCGAGATGGACGGCGCCAGCGCGGTCTCGACCTTCATCTACATCACGCTGCCGCATCTGGCGCGGCCCATCACGGTGGTGATCCTGATCGAGACCATCTTCCTGCTCACGGTCTTTGCAGAGATCTACGTCACCACGGGCGGCGGCCCTGGCTTGTCGACCACCAACATCGCCTTCCTGATCTATTCGCAGGCGCTGATTCAATACGATGTCGGCACGGCCTCGGCGGGCGGCCTCGTGGCGGTCGTGATCGCGAACATCGTCGCCTTCTTCCTGGTCCGCATCGTCGGCCGCAATCTGGAGGCGTGAGATCATGGCACGGAGGGCGACGACGCAGCAGGTGGTGGTCTCGACGATCGGGGCCTGGTTCTTCGGCTTCCTGATCTTCTTCCCGATCCTCTGGATGGTGCTGGCGAGCTTCAAGACCGAGCTGGAAGCCTTTGCGATCCCGCCGTCCTTCCTGTTCTTCCACTGGACCACCGAGAATTACGCGACGGTGCAGGAGCGCAGCGACTATCTTCATCACGCGATGAACTCGATCATCATCGCCGGCGGCTCGACGCTCATCGCTCTCCTGATAGCCGTTCCAGCGGCCTGGTCGATGGCGTTCTCGCCGACCAAGCGCACCAAGGACATCCTGCTCTGGATGCTCTCGACCAAGATGATGCCGCCGGTCGGCGTCTTGGTGCCGATCTACCTGATCTACAAGAGCTTCGGTCTGCTCGATTCCCGCATCGGCCTCGTCTTCATCCTTTGCCTCGGCAATTTACCGATCGTCATCTGGATGCTCTTCACCTACTTCAAGGAGATCCCGCGCGACATTCTCGAGGCTGCGCGCATGGACGGCGCCACCATCGGCCGCGAGCTGGTCTATGTGCTGACGCCGATGGCGATCCCGGGGCTGGCGTCCACGATGCTGCTGAACCTGATCCTCGCCTGGAACGAGGCGTTCTGGACGCTCAATCTGTCGACTTCGAACGCGGCGCCGCTCACCACCTTCATTGCCTCCTATTCCAGCCCGGAAGGGCTGTTCTGGGCAAAGCTGTCGGCGGCCTCGACGCTGGCGATCGCGCCCATTCTCGTCCTCGGTTGGTTCAGCCAGAAGCAGCTCGTGCGCGGGCTCACCTTCGGCGCGGTGAAGTAGAGGGGCTGCCGGATCATGGGTCAGATCACACTTCAGGGCGTGCAGAAATCCTTCGGCCCTGTGCACATCATCAAGGGCGCCGATTTGGAGATCGCCGACGGCTCCTTTGTGGTCTTCGTCGGCCCGTCCGGCTGCGGCAAGACGACCTTGCTGCGCCTGATTGCCGGGCTCGAAGATGTCTCCGGCGGCAAGATCCTGATCGACGGCAAGAACGTCGTCGACACGCCGCCCGCCAAGCGCGGGCTGTCGATGGTGTTCCAGTCCTACGCGCTCTATCCGCATATGAGCGTGCGCGGCAATATCGGCTTCGGCCTGAAGATGGCCGGCCTTGCCAAGGACGAGATCAACCGCAAGGTCGAGGCGGCGGCCGCGACGCTGAATCTCACGCCCTATCTCGATCGCAAGCCGCGCGAGCTTTCCGGCGGCCAGCGCCAGCGCGTCGCGATCGGCCGCGCCATCGTGCGCGAGCCCAAGGCGTTCCTGTTCGATGAGCCGCTGTCAAACCTCGATGCCGCGCTGCGCGTGCAGATGCGCATCGAGGTGACGCGGCTCCAGAAGCAGCTCGGCACCACCGCGATCTATGTCACCCACGACCAGGTCGAGGCGATGACCATGGCCGACAAGATCGTCGTGCTCAATGGCGGCAAGATCGAGCAATATGGCTCGCCTCTGGAGCTCTATGAGCGGCCCGCCAATATATTCGTCGCCGGCTTCATCGGCTCGCCCAAGATGAATTTCGTCACTGGCGAGCTAGCCCTGCAACGTGGCGCGGCCACCATCGGCGTGCGGCCGGAGCATCTCAAGATCGAGCGCGAGGGCGACAGCGGCTGGCCGGGAACCATTGCCGTCGCCGAGCATCTCGGCAGCGACACTTTCCTTTACGTCGATGCCGGTGAGCTCGGGATGCTGACGGCACGCTACGTCGGCGAGTTGAGCCTGCATGCCGGCGACCGCGTATCGCTGCTGCCGGACCCCGCGCGCATCCATCGCTTCGACCATGGCGGCAACGCGCTGCGAGGCTGACAAGAGACGGCAAGAGACGGCAGAGAAACGGAAACACCACCATGTACCTGGAAAAATTCAAGCTCAACGGCAAGACGGCGTTCATCACCGGCGGCGGGCAGGGCATTGGCCTTGGCTGCGCGGAGGCGTTGGCTGAAGCCGGCGCCAGGGTCATCATCGGTGACCGCGACGGCAAGGTCGCGGACAGCGCGAAAGCCGGCCTGAAGGCGAAGGGCTTTGACATCGAAACGGCGATCATGGACGTGACCGACACCAAGCGCGTGGCGGAGGTCGCGAACGACCTCGTCGCCCGCCATGGCAAGGTCGACATCCTCGTCAACAATGCCGGCATCGCCCGCAGCGAAACCCCGGCGGAAACCGTCACCGACGAGCACTGGCTCAACGTCATCGACGTCAATCTCAATGGCACCTTCTGGTGCTGCCGCGAATTCGGCAAGCACATGTTGAAGGCCAAGAGCGGCGCCATCGTCAATGTCGGCTCGATGTCCGGCTTCATCGTCAACAAGCCGCAGGAGCAGTGCTTCTACAACGCCTCCAAGGCGGGGGTGCATCACTTGACCAAGTCACTGGCCGCCGAATGGGGCGCGCGCGGCATCCGCGTCAATGCGGTGGCGCCGACCTATATCGAGACGCCACTCAACGCTTTCGTGAAGAGCAATGCCAAAATGTACGACGCCTGGATCGGCGGAACTCCGATGGCGCGGATGGGGCAGGTCGAGGAGATCGCCTCCGTCGTGCTGTTCCTCTCCTCGGAGGCCGCGAGCCTGATGACCGGCAGCATCGTGCTGGTGGATGGCGGCTACACTTGCTGGTAGGCTTGCGTCAAAACTGACGAAGCTGGAGCGACAATGCCGCGAGCGTATATCGGCGTCGACGTGGGGACCACGAGCACGCGGGCAGGGGTGTTTGACGAGGCCGGAACGCTGCTTGCGACCGCACGGCATCCGATCCGAATCTGGCACGAGCCCGGCGATATCGTCGAGCAGTCTTCGCAGGACATCTGGGACGCCTGCGTAACTTCGGTGCGAGCGGCGATGGCGGAAGCCGCCATCGCACCTGATAGCGTCGGCGGCATCGGCTTTGATGCCACCTGTTCTCTGGTCGTCCTCGACAGGCAGGGCGAGCCGCTCACCGTCAGCGCGTCCGGCGACAGGCAACGCAATGTCATCGTTTGGATGGACCATCGTGCCATTGCCGAGGCGCGGCTGATCAACGAAACCGAGGATGCCGTATTGCGCTATGTCGGCGGCTCGATCTCGCCCGAGATGGAGATGCCGAAGCTGTTATGGCTCAAGCGGCACCTTCGTGCGAGCTTTGACGCCGCCGGCCACTTCTTCGATCTCGCGGATTATCTGACCTGGCGCGCGACCGGCTCGCTGCAGCGCTCGACCTGCACCGTCACCTGCAAATGGAACTATCTCGCCCATGACGTCGGCGGCTGGAGTGCGCAGTTCTTCAAGCGCATCGGCCTGTCGGATTTCGTCAACGAGAACTACGTCCGCATCGGCACCGAGATCGTTGCTCCCGGCACGCGGCTCGGCACCGGTCTCGCCCGCGCGGCTGCGGCCGAGCTTGGCCTGTCGCCGGGTATACCGGTCGGTGCCTCGCTGATCGACGCCCATGCCGGCGGCATCGGTGCGATCGGCGGGCGCGACGGCGCGGGCGGGGCGAGCGATGTCTGCGACCGGCTCGCCTACATCATGGGAACGTCGGCCTGCATCATGGCGACGACCCGCGAGCCGTGCTTCGTGCCCGGCGTGTGGGGGCCTTATTACTCCGGCATGGTCCCGGACTTCTGGCTCAATGAGGGCGGCCAGTCTGCCGCGGGCGCGGCGATCGACCATCTCCTCAAGTCGCATCCGGGCCATGCCGGGGCGAGCGCGGCGGCGCGCAACGAGGGTCTCGAGCTCATCGACTTCCTCGAACGTCGCATCATCGCGCGCGCGGGCAGTGCCAGCCGCGCCGCGCTGCTCGCCCGCGACGTCCATGTGCTCCCTGAATTCATCGGTAACCGATCGCCCTACGCCGATCCCGATACGCGCGCGGTGATCGCGGGGCTCGATCTCGACACCGACATCGCCTCGATGGAGCGGCTGTTCGTCGCCGGCCTGTGCGGGCTCGCCTATGGGCTCGCCGAAGTGATCGAGGCCTTCGCTGGGCATGGCGTGCGCTCCAGCATCATGATCATGGGCGGCGGCGCCAGTCGAAGCCCGCTGGTGCGGCAGATCATGGCGGATACGACGGGCCTCACCGTCGCGCTGCCCCAGACCAGGGAGCCGGTGCTGCTGGGGGCGGCGATGCTTGGGGCGGTGGCCGGCGGCGCCTACGCCTCGATCGGCGAGACCATGGCGAAGATGTCGGCGCTGGGACCGAAGAGCGAACCGACCGCGCCTGACATGGCGGCGTTTCACACGCGCAAGCGCGCGGTCTACAAGCTGCTGCGCGACGTCGACCGCGGCAGCCGCGCCGCGATGCGCGACATCGCGAAGGATTGAAGCCCATGCTGATTGCCTGCGGCGATGCGCTGATCGATTTCGTGCCGACGCAAAACGCCGACGGGCGCGAGGCGGTGATGCCGGCGGTCGGCGGCTCCTGCCTCAATGTCGCGGTCGGCATGGCGCGGCTCGGCGCGCCGACCGCATTTGTCGGCGGCATCTCGAGCGACCTGTTCGGGCGCATGATCGCCGACCACGCCGCCGCCTCGCATGTCGACCTCAGCCTTGCCACCCGCAGCGATCGCCAGACCACGCTCGCCTTCGTCCGCATGGTCGCCGGTGAGTCGCACTACGCCTTCTATGATGCCGAGACCGCGACGCGGAGCTGGGTCTACCGGCGCGGGACAATTCCGCTTGCGGAGGTTGAGGCGCTCCATGTGGGCTCGACCACGCTGGTCAACGATCAGGGCGCGGCCGAGACCAAAGCGCTGATTTCGGATGCGCGCGCGTCCTCGACGATCTCCTTCGATCCGAACTGCCGTCCGAACCTGGTCAAGGACAAGCCGGCTTATCTGGCGCGCATGGTCGAGTTCGCGAACCAGGCCGATCTCGTCAAGATGTCGGACGTCGATTTCGCCTATCTCTTCGGCGACGAGCCGTATCAGCAGCGTGCGAGCGTCTTGCTCGGGCAGGGCACGAGGCTCGTCGTCATCACCCGCGGCAACAACGGCGCCGTCGCGTGGCATGCGGGGGCGGGGCAGATCGAGGTTACCGCGCCGAAGATCGAGGTCGCCGACACCATCGGCGCAGGCGACAGCTTTCAGGCCGCGCTGCTGTTCGCCCTGCACAAGCAGCAACGCCTTGCGCGCGAGCGGCTCAAGGAGATCAGCGCCGACGAACTCCGCCGCGCGCTGTCCTTTGCCGCCAATTGCGCCGGCCTGACCTGCACCCGCCCGGGCGCTGATCCGCCCTGGAGCCATGAGGTCAATTGGAGCTGGTAGCGCCGCCTCACATCCGAGCGACGGCCTTCTCGGCGCATTTGATGAAGGTTCCGATCAGCGGGCTCTGGGAATCCCGCCGCCAGCAGACCGCGATATCGAGGGAGTCGGTAGCATCGCGCAGCGGCCTGAACACGATGCCGCGTGGCGCGCCAAGCTGCGCGCAGGCCGGCAGGATGGCGAGACCTTCGCCGGCCAGAACCAGGCTCATCGCCGAATGCACCGTCTCCACCCGGCTCGCGATCGGCATCACCACCTGGTGCCGGCGCAGCAGCGGGACCACGGCGGACGATGCGGGACCGTGATCCGGATGCGGCAGCGCGATCAGCGGACGGCCGTGCAGCCGGGCCATCGGCACGGAGCCCAGGCGGGCGAGTGGCGAGCTCGTCGGCATCGCCAGCATGAAGCGTTGCGCGCCGATCCGCGCGACCTGGATCTCGGGATGGTTGATGGCCGGCATGCACAGCGCGACCGTGACGCTGCGGTCGAGCACCCGGGCCTCGCGTGTCGAGGCGCTGAGCTCGGCGAACTCCAGGTCGACGCCGGGAACCGAGCGGCGCAGCTCGGGGATCAGCCGCGGCAGGATCGCATTTGCCAGCACGAACATGTAGCCGACCGAGAGCCGCCCGCGCTTGCCGGCGGCAACCGCGCGGGCGGCTTCGGCGCCGTCGACGGCCAGCGCCAGTGCCTCGCTCGCGCGCGATAGCAGCGCCTGGCCCGCCTCGGTCAGGTCCATGCCGCGGGTGCCGCGGCGAAACAGCGGCGCGCCGATCTCGGCCTCGAGCTTGCGGATCTGCACCGAGAGCGGAGGCTGCGCCATCCGCAGCCGCTCGGCGGCCTTGCCGATGCTGCGCGCCTCGGCGACGGCGACGAAATAGCGGAGTCGGCGAAGATCCATTGGCATACCGAAAATATATGGGTTGACGATCAAAATCGTATTGGACGGCGAGTTAACAAAACTGTCATTCTCGCTGTCAATGTCCTCGGGCCAATGGCGGCCCCCCGCTTCGGAGCGTGATGTGACGATGAACGGCGATCCCTGTCTGTTGTCCGCAACCGAGCTGCGCGGCCTCATCGCCGGAAAGCGGATTTCGCCGGTCGAGCTCACCCGCGCCGTGCTCGCCCGCGCCGAGGCGCTACAGGGCGAATTGAACTGCTTCATCACGATCTGCGGCGACGAGGCGATGGCGCAGGCGCGCGCGACGGAGCGCAAGGTCATGGCCGGCGAGCCGCTCGGCCTGCTGCAGGGTATCCCCGTCACCGTCAAGGACATCGTCAACACCAGCGGCGTCAAGACCACCTTCGGCGCCGTTCCCTACAAGGACAATGTGCCGGCCGAGGACGCGGTGGCGGTCGCGCGGCTGCGCAGCGCGGGCGCGATCCTGATCGGCAAGACCACGACGCCGGAATTCGGCAGCAAGTGCCTGACGGATTCACCTTTGTTCGGCCGCACCCGCAATGCCTGGAGCGCCGAGCGTTCCTCCGGCGGCTCCAGCGGCGGCGCGGCGGTGGCGGTGGCGAGCGGCATCGCGCCGCTGGCGATCGCGACCGATGGCGGCGGCTCGACCCGTATTCCCGCCGCCTGCAACGGCGTTGTGGGCTTGAAGCAGAGCAACGGTGTGATCCCGCACAGTCAGGCGCTGGACGTGTTCGGCAACCAGACCTATGTCACGCCGACCACCCGTACCGTGGCCGATACCGCGCTGATGATGCAGGCCATGGCGGGCGAGGACGCCTGCGATCCCTGGTCGATCGGCGTGCCCGTACCTGATTTCGTCGGTACGACTGCCGCACGCGGCGATCTGCGCGGTCAGCGGATCCTGTACTGCCTGACGCCGCCGGGCCGTCCGGTGTCCGCGGACGTCGCCGCCAATTTCAAGGCGAGCCTCGACCGGCTGGCCAGTCTTGGCGCCGAGCTCGAGGAATTTTCCGGCGAGGGCTTCGACATCGAGCCGATCTGGCGTGCCATCAACCACACAGTCTGGCGCACGCGCTTTGCAAAGCTTGCGGCCGAGCACAAGGACGAGCTGAGCGAGGCTTTCCTCAAACAGCTCGCGCTCGCCACCGAAGTCAGCGGCGTCGACTACCAGGAGGCGATGTTCGCGCGCACCGCGCTGTTCCGCCGGGTGCAATCGCTGCTTGTCCGCGGGCATTGCTTGGCGATGCCGACCCTCACGCGCACCGCGCTGCCGATCGAGCAGGATCTGTTCGGCAGCATCGAGATCGATGGTCGGCATTTCGGCAGCGTCCGGCCGAACTGGTTCCCCTGGACTATGCCGTTCAACATGACCGGCCATCCCGCGATCAGCCTGCCCTCGGGTTTCGGCCGCGACGGCCTGCCGATCGGGCTCCAGCTCGTCGGCCGCTTCCGTGCCGACGCAGAATTGCTGCGCGTCAGCGCACTGTTCGAGGCTTCCGCCGACCTTCTGTCCCGTCGGCCGGCCTGAGGAGATGGACATGCAGCAAAGGGCTTGCCTCGGCCGCCCGGACATGTTGATCGTGCCGCAGCTGAGCTTTGAGCCCGAGCGCGCATGAGCGTATTTGTCCTCCGACGTCTGGTGACCTTGCTGGCGACGCTGGTCGGCGCCTCGCTGATCATCTTCCTGGTGCTCGACGCGCTTCCCGGCAATGCCGCGCAGATGCTGATGGGCGCCGATGCCTCGCCGGACGCGGTTCGCGCGCTCACGGTCAAGCTCGGGCTCGACCAGCCGCTGGCGGTTCGCTATCTGCAGTGGATCAGGGGGCTTCTCTCCGGCGATCTCGGCAACTCCTATGTCTACGGCACGTCGGTCGCCAGCCTGATCGCGGAGCGGATGGTGCTGACGTTTCCGCTCGCCATCATGGCCATGACGATCACCGTGACGCTGGCGCTCTCGGCCGGCATCTATACCGCCGCCAACCACAACAAGCTCGGCGACGTCGGCGTGATGTCGTTGACGCAAATCGGCATCGCGCTGCCGAATTTCTGGTTCGCCATCCTGCTGGTGCTCCTGTTCGCGGTGCGACTGCAATGGCTCTCGGCGGGCGGCTTTGCCGGCTGGGAGGACGGCATCTGGCTCGGCATCAAGTCGCTGCTGCTGCCGGCAATTTCGCTCGCGGTCGTGCAGGCCGCGATCCTCGCCCGCGTCACGCGCTCCGCCGTGCTGGAAGTGCTGCGCGAAGACTTCGTCCGGACCGCGCGCGCAAAGGGGCTCGGCAAGCGCGAGGTGCTGTGGAGCCACGTACTGCGCAATGCCATGATCCCCGTCATGACGGTGATGGGCCTGCAATTCGCCAATCTGCTTGCCGGCACCATCGTGATCGAGAACGTGTTCTACCTGCCGGGCCTTGGCCGCCTGATCTTCCAGTCGATCGCCAACCGCGACCTGATCGTGGTGCGCAATTGCGTGATGCTGCTCGCCACCATGGTCGTCATCGTCAATTTCGTGGTCGACGTGCTCTATGCCTTCATCGATCCCCGCATCAAGGTTCACGACCTGTGAGCGCGCCTGTCACCATTGATGCCCCGGTTGCGGCGCGCCGGCTGCCGGCCAAGACGTTCTGGGGCCGCGCGCTGCGCCACCGCAGTTTCGTACTGGGCGGATCGCTGAGCGTTCTGGTGCTGGCTTCGGCGCTGTTGTCGCTGGTCTGGACGCCGTGGTCGCCCTACGAGATCGACATCGCCTCCAAACTCCGGCCGCCCTCGGCAGCGCACTGGCTCGGCACCGATTCCTTTGGCCGCGACATCGTCTCGCTGCTGCTTGCCGGCGCCCGCTCTACCATCATGGTCGGTGTCATCGCGGTCGGCATCGGTCTCAGCTTCGGCGTCACGCTCGGCTTGATCGCGTCAGCCCGGCGCGGCTGGACCGAAGAGATCATCATGCGCTTTTCCGACTTCACCTTCGCCTTTCCGGCCGTGCTCTCCGCGATCATGCTCGCCGCGGTGGTAGGGCCGGGCATGGTCACCTCCATCGTCGCGATCGGCATCTTCCAGGTTCCAACCTTGACCAGGCTGACGCGCGGCTCGGCCAACGCGATCTGGGCGCGCGAATTCGTGCTGGCCGCGCGCGCCGCGGGCAAGGGCAAATTCCGTATCACCATCGAGCACGTGCTGCCCAACATCCTGTCGATCCTGATCGTGCAGGTCACTATCCAGTTCGCGCTCGCCATTCTCGCCGAAGCCGCGCTGTCCTATCTCGGCCTCGGCACGCAGCCGCCGCAGCCGTCCTGGGGGCGGATGCTGAACGATGCGCAGACGCTGCTGTTCCAGTCGCCGATGCTCGCGGTCTATCCGGGCGCCGCGATTGCGATCGCGGTGCTGGGCCTCAATTTGCTCGGCGACGGATTGCGCGACCTGCTCGATCCCAGACTGGCGCGGGAGCGATGACGATGGCCGAGCGCTCCAACATGCCGCTGATCGAGGTTGCGAATCTCGGCGTTCGCCTCAACACGAGCCGCGGGCCGGCGCAGGCCGTGCGCGGCGTCAGCTTCGCCCTGAAGCGCGGCGAGACACTCGGGCTGGTCGGCGAGTCCGGCTGCGGCAAGTCGGTGACCGCGATGTCGCTGATGGGGCTGCTGCCCGACAGCGCAATGGTCTCGGGCAGCATCAAGCTCGACGGCAACGAGCTCGCGCGATTGCCGGACGCGGATTATTGCCGCCTGCGCGGCAACCGCATCAGCATGATCTTCCAGGAGCCGATGACCGCGCTCAATCCGATGCACACGATCGGCGATCAGGTCGCCGAGCCGCTGCGTCGGCACAAGAAATACTCGGCGGGGCAGGCGCGCAAGGAAACGATCGCCTTGCTCGACCGCGTCGGGCTGCCCGACCCGGCGCGGCGCGTCGATGCCTATCCGCACCAGTTTTCCGGTGGCCAGCGCCAGCGCATCACCATCGCGATGGCGCTCGCCTGCGAGCCTGATTTGCTGATCGCGGACGAGCCGACCACCGCGCTCGACGTCACCATCCAGGGCCAGATCCTCGATCTGATCGCCGATCTGGTCGAGGAGCGCGGCATGTCGATGATTCTGATCTCGCACGATCTCGGCGTCATCGCCGAGAACGTGCAGCGCATGATGGTGATGTATGGCGGCACCGTCGTCGAGAGCGGACCGACCGACGAAGTCTTCCGCCGCATGGGCCATCCCTACACGCAAGGCCTGTTCCGCGCCCGGCCGAAGCTCGGCGCGCGCAAGGGGACGCGGCTGAAGACGATCTCGGGTACTGTCCCCGAGCTCGCCGATCTGCCGTCCGGCTGCACCTTCTCCGATCGATGCCCGCTCGTGATCGATCAGTGCCGCGCCGCGTTGCCACCGATGGTCGATGTCGGACCCGGGCACTTCGTGCGCTGCATCAGGACCGATGTCTCGATGGCAGAACGCGTCGGAGCGCTGTCCGCATGAGCGCCGCAGCAGAACCGCTTCTCGACGTGAAGGATCTCGAACAGCGCTACGCCCTGCCGCGGGAGAGCCTGTTTCGTCCGCCGGGGCAGGTGCGTGCGCTCAACGGCGTGAGCGTGCAGGTCCAGGCCGGCAAGAGCCTCGGGGTCGTCGGCGAATCCGGTTCGGGGAAGTCGACCTTCGCGCGGCTGGTGATGGCGCTGGAGCGGCCGACATCGGGGCAGGTTGCGCTGCTCGGCCGCGATCTCAATCGCATCTCCGCCGACGAGCTGCGCCGCGCCCGCCGCGATTTCCAGATGGTGTTCCAGGACCCTTACGGCTCGCTCGATCCGCGCCAGACCATCGCGCGCATCGTCGCCGAGCCGCTCACGGTGCTGGAGGGGGTCGATCGCTCTACGTTCCGCGCGCGCGTCGCCGGGGCGCTGCGCCAGGTCGGCCTGCGCGATGCCGACATGGACAAATATCCGCACGAATTCTCCGGCGGCCAGCGCCAGCGCATTGCGATCGCGCGCGCGCTGATCACCCAGCCCAAGCTGATCGTCGCCGACGAGCCGGTCTCCGCGCTCGACGTCTCCGTGCAGGCGCAGGTGCTGAACCTGATGCAGGACCTCCAGGAGCAATTCGGCCTGAGCTTCATCCTGATCAGCCATGACCTCGCCGTCGTCGACTATCTCTGCGACGAGGTCGCGGTGATGTATCTCGGCCGCGTCGTCGAGCAGGGCCGGTCCGAGGATCTGTTCGAGCATTGCGCCCATCCCTATACGCGGGCGCTGCTGGAGGCGGTGCCGCGGGCGCGCGCCGGAGGCGCAAGGCGGCGGCGCGGAGGCCAGGCGATCGCCTCGCAATCGGCGGCGACGGCCGGATGCCCCTATGTCGCGCGCTGTCCGCTCGCCGACCAGCATTGCCGCGAGGCCCTGCCTGAGTTACGCAAGGTCGGCGAGGGACACCTTGCCGCCTGCCACAGGGCGGAGGCCGTGATGGCGTTGCCGCAGACGGCCATGGAAGGTTAGTGTCCGGCGCAGGATTGGCGTAGGCTTAAAGAACAGAACAGGCCGGGGAGTTCCGCATGTTGAGGAAACTATCGATCGTCGCCTTTGCCGCCGCTCTGGTCGCGGCTCCGCTGCCGGTGCTGGCGCAGAGCAAGAAGGACAGTGTCGTCATGGCGATGGCGCTGGAGCCACCGGGGCTCGATCCGACCAATGCCGCCGCTGCCGCGATCGCCGAGGTCACGCTGTACAACATCTATGAGACCCTGACCAAGATCAACGAAGACGGCTCCGTCTCGCCGCTACTGGCCGAGAGCTGGACGGCTTCGCCCGACCTGAAGACCTATACGTTCAAGCTGCGCAAGGGCGTCAAATTCCAGAACGGCGAGCCCTTCGATTCCGCAGCCGTGAAATTCTCGTTCGAGCGCAACGCGGCGCCGACCAGCACCAACAAGGACAAGAGCCTGTACCAGGCGTTCGAGAAGGTCGAAGCGCCGGATGCCGACACCATCGTGATCACGGTGAAATATTCCGAGCCGAACCTGCCGTTCCTGCTGGGGCAGGCGGGCGGCTCGATCGTCGAGCCGAAGAGTGCGCCCACCAACGTCACGCAGCCGGTCGGCACCGGGCCCTATCAGCTCGGGGCCTGGGCAAAGGGCTCTTCGATCACGCTGACCAAATGGGCCGACTATCGCAACGCCTCCGCGATCAAGCTGTCCAAGGTGACGATCCGCTTCATCTCCGATCCGGCGGCGCAGGTGGCGGCGCTGCTGTCTGGCGACGTCGATGCATTCCCGCGCGTCGCCGCGGCGCGTGCCCTGGCGCAGTTCAAGGCCGATCCGCGCTTCACCGTCCTGGTCGGCGGCTCCAGGGCCAAGACCATCGTCGCGATCAACCACCGCAAGAAGCCGCTCGACGACGTCCGCGTCCGCCGCGCCATCCTCGCCGCGATCGACCGCAAGGCGATGATCGACGGCGCCGTCGAAGGTTTCGGCACGCCGATCGGCAGCTTCTACGTGCCGGGCGCGCTCGGCTATGTCGACACCACCGGCATCAACCCCTACGACCCCGAGAAGGCCAAGAAGCTGCTGGCAGAGGCCGGCGTCACCACGCCGCTCGAATTGTCGCTGAAGCTGCCGCCGCCGTCCTATGCGCGGCAGGGCGGCGAGATCGCCGCAGCCCAGCTCGCCAAGGTCGGCATCATCGCCAAGATCGAAAACGTCGAATGGGCGCAATGGCTGTCGCAGGTGTTCGCCGGCAACGGGCCGCACAATTTCGATCTCACCATCATCAGCCATGTCGAGCCGTTCGACCTCGTCAAGATCACCGAGGCGGACTACTATCTCGGCTACAACAACGAGGCGTTCAACGCGCTCTACAAGCAGATCGTGTCGACGCCGGAGGAGGCCGCCCGCGCCAAGCTGCTCGGCGACGCCCAGCGCATGCTCGCGACCGATGCCGTCTCCGCCTACCTGTATCAGCCGCAACTGATCACCATCACAGCCAAGAAGCTGAAGGGTGTCTGGAAGGACGTGCCGCAATACGAGAACGATTTCTCGACGTGGCATTGGGAGTAGGGCGGGGCCGGCACGTTGCTTTCTTTCCTTCTCCCACAAGGGAGAAGGAAAGGCATCCCAAACCAAAATCTGGAAAACAACCCCATGCACAGTAGACGGGGTTAGTCATTTCAATGGCTTGCGCGTTGCTTGCTGCGCTGGTTGGCGCGATGTGCGGGGACGTTGACCCGTCGGGCAAAACACTGGCAATATCAGGTCATCGCGGCGTCATGGTTCGGGACGCGCCGTCAGGCGAGGCACGCCATGAAGAAGCCAACCGGCCTCGCCGCGGCCGGCATCGCAGTGCCGGTCCCCCTCAGGCTCGACGGCGCATCGATGAGCGATATCGCTCAAGCCCTCGCCGATGGCCGGGTCGATGCGACGGCGCTGGCCAAAGCTTACCTTGCGCGCATCGAGGCCTATGATCGCGGCGGGCCCGCGCTGAACGCCGTGCGCGCGCTCAATCCCGACGCGCTCGGGATCGCAGGAAAGCTCGACGGCACAAAACCGTCGGCGAGCCAGCCGCTGGCCGGCCTGCCGATCCTGGTGAAGGACAACATCGCCACCGGCGACAAGCAGCCGACGACCGCGGGCTCGCTGGCGCTGGAAGGCGCGCACGCAAGGGACGACGCCACGATCGTCAAGCTGCTGCGCGATGCCGGCGCGGTGATCCTGGGCAAGGCGAACCTCACCGAGTTCTCCAACATGCTCGCGGTCGACATGCCCGCGGGCTACTCCTCGCTCGGCGGCCAGGTGAGGAATCCCTATGCGCCGACGCTGATGGACGATCGCGGCATCCCGCTCGTGCCGCCGGGCGGATCGAGCGCGGGGTCGGCGGTCGCGGTGGCGGCCGGCCTGTGCGCGGCCGCCGTCGGCACCGAGACCTCGGGCTCGCTGCTGTACCCCGCCAGCCAGAATGGCCTCGTTACCGTCAAGCCGACGGTCGGGCTCGTCAGCCGCGCCGGCATCGTGCCGATCGCGCACAGCCAGGACACCGCGGGACCGATGACGCGCACCGTGCGCGACGCGGCGATGATGTTGAACGTGCTGGCCGCCAAGGACGTGCTCGACCCCGTGACGGAGCGGCAACGGCGGCCGGCCGATTACACGGCCGGCCTGACGCGCGATGCGATGAAGGGCGCGCGCATCGGCGTGCCGAGCGACCCGGCTGACCCTCTGAACGATCCCTATTTCGACAAGCTGCCGTCCAGGTCGGCCAAGGTGATCGCCGACGCGATCGCGGTGCTGGAGGATCTCGGCGCCGTCATCGTGCGCGCCAGCATGCCGACGCCTGGCTGGATCGGCGGGCCGGGGACGACGATGGCCGTGCTCAACCGCAATCCGTTGAGCCGCTTCAAGGGCACTGTCGCGAGGCCGCCGGTGGTCTTCATTTACGAGCTGAAACGCGATCTCGACCTCTATCTCAGAGATTGGGCGACCGACACCGAGATCAAAGGCATTGCCGACATCGTCGCCTTCAATGCCGCGCATGCGGAGACGGCGCTACGCTTCGGCCAGGACCACTTCCTCGCCGCCAGCATGACCAGGGGCGATCTCAGCGAGCGCGAATACAAATCCGCACGTGCCATGGATCTACTCTCCGCCAAGACGCGCGGCATGGACGCCTACATGAACCAGCACAAGCTCGACGCGGTGCTATTCCCCGGCAGTGCCGGCTGCGGGATCGCCGCCAAGGCGGGCTATCCCAGCGTCATGGTGCCGGCGGGCTTGATCTCGGGAGCAGACGACATGGATACGCCCGACTACCCGCTCGGCATCACCTTCGCAGGCCGGGCGTGGAGCGAGCACAAGCTGCTGCGTCTGGCCTACGCCTATGAGCAGGCCTCCAACATGCGCAAAGCGCCGCCGGGGTTGGCGGGGGTTTAGGCCGTACCCCTCGAGGTGAGCCAGAGGACAAGCACCACCAAATCCGGATGTCTGTTCTGGAAAGCTAAAGCGGACCTGCGTGTTCGCTTGAGGAATGTCGCCTTTTGACCCGAAGCGGCCCTTTGAAGGTAACGCGCGCCGGGCGTTGAAGCTAGGAACTTAACGCTGGGCCCCAAGCTAATGTCGCGAAGGCCTCGGCGCGATGTCATGAAATTCGACCGGGACTGGACGCCCGCACGAAAGTCAACCAGATTGTTGGCAGCCGAGGGCGGATCAAATGGTTGAGGCAAGTCAAGTCTTCAAGGTCATGCTGTCCAGCACCTTCCGCGACCTGATCGCGGAACGAGAGGCTGCGCGAGACGCCATTCTGGGCCAGAAGATGCTGCCGCTGTTGATGGAGGTCAACCCGATGATGCCCGATCGCGGCATCATTACCAACTCATTGGCGATGGTGGACGAGGCCCACGTCTACGTCGTGCTGATCAGCCACTACCGCTATGGGCAGGTGATCGAGGACGCGGATCTCAATCCGCAAAAGCTTTCCGTCACTGAGCTGGAGTTCCGGCGGGCGGAGGAGCGAGGGCTGCCGCTTTGCATCTTCCTGCAAGACGAAGCCCCTGTCCTTCCATCGGACGTATTAAAGGAGGCAGCGAACTACGATAGGTTGCTGGCGTTTCGTGCCCGGGCTAAGGACCCCAAGAGGATCCACTCCCCATTTGGCGACGCCAAGGACATCAAAGCGTCTCTGACGCAGTGCCTTGCTCGGCTGAAGACCGTTTTAGAAGAAGGTCAGCAAACGCCTCCACACGACACAACGCAGCGCGCCGCGGCAGCGGGTCTTCTTCCAACCCCGCCTGCCCTGGCCGCCCGGCCGTCCTACACCCCTGGTCACGCATTCGAGGGACGGAAGCAGGAGCTCGCCTTGCTCGACGAATGGGCGAGTGGCCAGGATCGCGTCCTTGTCCTGGAAGCCATCGGCGGCATGGGCAAGAGCATGCTCACCTGGCACTGGGTCAACGCACACGCGCCGAGGCTGAGCATTCCATGGGCAGGGCGCCTCTGGTACAGCTTCTACGAGCGCGGTGCGGACATGCGGGAGTTCGCGATCACCGCGCTTGCCTACATGACCCAGCAGCCGCCCAGCGCGCTGCGCACGCTGCCCGAAGACGAGATCACGAAGGACCTGCTGAACGAACTGCGGCGCCAACCCTGGCTGATCGTGCTGGATGGTCTAGAGCGGGTGTTGGTAGCGTATCACCGCTCCGACGCTGCACAGGCGCCGGATGACGCTATCGACGACAATGTCGACCTCAAGGATCGCAAGCTGACCGACTGCATTCGCGCGCGCGATGACGATCTATTACGGGAACTGGCGGGTTCGGGAAACTCGCGGCTGTTGATGACCTCCCGCCTGATGCCGCACGTGCTATGGGTAAACGCCGCTCCGCGGGCGGGCGTGCGGCACGAAGCCTTGCGCGGTCTGGCGTCTGACGATGCCGAGGCGATGCTTCGCCGGGTCGGCATTACCGGCGACAGCGAGCGTATGCAGCGCTATTTGCACGAGACGGTCGGGGGCCATCCGCTGGTGGTGGGCTTCGTCGCCGGACTGGTGCGAAACGCGCTTTGGGCGGGAATGAACTTTGACCGCTGGGTGGACGATGCCCGCGGCGGCGGCGCTGTCAACCTAGCTGATCCGGAACTGAAGCAACGGCAAACTCATATTCTGAAACAGGCCTTTGACTCTTTGGAGCCGGACGTCCGAGAGTTAATGGCACGATTGGGCATGCTAAGCGGCGCCGTGGGACTAGACGTGCTGGAGGCACTAAACCCCCGGCGGCCAGATCCACCGGAGGCGGTGCCGGAGCCCAACGAATCTCGGTATCTTCAGCCGGACGAGTTCTCGCGCTATCGGCTTGAACATGCGAAATCGAAGACTAAACGCGACCGCCTTCAACGCGAGTTGGATGCGCAACGAGCGGAGAGCCAGCGGCATTACGAATCCGCATGCGCGGCCTTCGAGGTCTACCAGGCTGATCTGGCTGCGTGGCTGCAATCATCCGCCACCCACGCGGCCTCGCACTGGCTGCACGAAACGCTGAAGGACCTAGAAGAGCGCGGCTTGGTGCAACTCGACCGCTATAACAGTACTGTAGACCTGCACCCGGTGGCGCGCGGTTACGCGATCGGCGGCTTGAACATTGAGGCCCTCCGCGCCGCCGGCCAGCGCGTGGCGGATTACTTTGCGTCCCAGACTGCGCCAGCCTATGACCGCGTTGCCTCATTGGCTGAGCTGTCGAATCCTTTGCAAGTGGTGCAGGCACTAATTCTGGCAGGCAAACTAGAGCCAGCGTGGTCTGCACTAAGTCGTCTAGAAGAAGTCCTCCGCCGCCTCGAACGTTCAGACTTGCTTCTCGCGCTACTGCGCCCCTGGTTCCCGAATGGTTGGCAGGCACGCCCAATGTCGGTGACAGCCGGTAAAGAAATCGCTGATGCAGCCAAGTATGCACTATGGGATTGCGGAAGGGTGGCCGATGCCGAGGCGCAGATTATCTTAGCTATCCAAGATTTTTGTCTAGTACCCCCGTCCCGCCCCCTTGCCGTGCGAATACGTCATCATGCCTCTGTACTAATGCATAATAGAGCTCTTGCACGGGCTCAGTTTGCGATCAACCTCGCCGTCGACGTCGCGGCGGCGCAGAACGATGATCACGACCTGCTCCATTGTGACGAGATGACAATCGAACTATTGGTGGAGCGAGGAGCCTTGCACAGTGCAAGAGAGCGATGGGATGCATTTGGACGTAAACTTGCAGCGAGTCATCTTTGTGACTCTCTTGAAATAAGCAAAATGACAACCGAGGGCGATCTGCTGCACCGCGAGGGCACGCTCACTGCCACTTGGCTCCAAAATGCAATTGGCCGCGTCCGCGATCGGAGCTGGCGGAAAACTGAGCGCTATCTACTGCGACTGCAAGGCGAGTGGCTCCAGGAAAAGAACCACCATAACGAGGCAGTGCAATCCTTCGACCGCGCCCTGGAGATGGCTCGCGAAATCGGATCGAGCGACCGGCGATCCGAGGTCAGGCGCGCGCTATCGCTGCTAAGCTTGAACAATTGGGCCACGGCTGAGGCCGCCGCTACTTCGGCCGAACGTAACCCGCCGCACGCACCTCTGGCTACACTCTATCTGGCACTCGGCCAGCACGATAACGCGCGGAGGTACGCACTCGAGGGCTACAAAAAGGCGTGGGCCGATGGGCCACCCTATAGTCAACACTGGGAATTGCAGGAATGCCGCGCCGTGCTTAAAGTCCTCAACCAGCCGGAACCGCTTTTGCCGTCCTATGATCCAGACAAAATCCTCGCACTCCCCTACCAAAGCGCTGTTCGCCGTAAGATTGCCCAATATCTTGAGAGCAATAAGAGTTAGGTTCAAGCACGACCAAAGTCGCTAGTTAGTCCGAGCGACCGCTCAGTATGACTAGATCAACCACCGTCATCTAAGCGCCACCATCAGTTGCCAAAGACGAAATCCGAAAGCGGGGTAGCGGCCGCGCCAATTGGCGCTTTCTGAAGTGAGACCGACGTCCGCTTCTGGTCCGTGGCTGCCTCAGGCCAAAGCCTGGGGATATGTCTGCTTCATGCAGCTGACCCGACCAAGGTCATGCTGGGGACCGAGGGCAGCCATTGACCCTAAGCGGCCGCTCGCAGTCTAATCGCGAGCAAGAAACACATTAGAGGGCTCAACCTCGACCAGGAACGCGTCGTTGGCGAGACTCGGCGCGCCAATCCACGTTGCGCAAGGAGGATTGTCACCAAACGTCGCCCTAAGCACCGCGCTGATCGCCTCGCCTTCGTGCAAATGATCCTGCCTGATGTAGAGACGTAGCGAGCCAACATCATCAAGCGTTGCGCCAACCGAGCCCAACGCGACAGCCAGATTTTCCAGGCTCTTTTCCAATTGACGCCCAATATCACCAGCGCCAACGATTTTTCGATCAGCATCCCAAACAACTTGGCCGGAAACATTGGCTACTGCACCGAACGGCGTCCGGACGACTGTAACTTGAGCAAAGCCATACGGCAGGCTATCAAACAGTCCTGTAGCGACAGGGACGGATCGGTTCATTGTGGCTCCTGGTATTTTTGTGCGGGCTCACTTAGCCACGACAAATAGACCACAAAGCGGGGTGAACGACACTTCCGCATTTGGCCGATTTTGTTGAAAAAGGCGGTAGTTGCGACTCAAGGATAGCAGTGATTCAGTCTGTCTAGTTAGCAGGACTGAAGATCATGATGGGGCATCAGCAAGTCGAACAGGCTGCGTTGTTCTATGAGTTC